>ERZ1066118.1-NODE-1-length-1231735-cov-31.549755_pt1 | contig 1231735 bp, 1038 predicted proteins | sample MGYA00382765_ERZ1066118 | MGnify/ENA primary metagenome ERZ1066118 (study PRJEB33369, sample SAMEA5778348) | biofilm metagenome | biome: Industrial cooling water; feature: Water cooling tower basin; material: Biofilm | place: United Arab Emirates | collected... | reverse complement strand
GTACTGGAGTCGCATCCGGGAGAGTAGGAAGCCGCCACCCGTTATTGGGGGGGGGAGGGAGTCGCAGGACACCCACCCCCCTTTTTTGTTTTATATACATCGTATTCTTTTAAAGGAATACCTATCTTTGTCCCATTATCAAGGTGCCCGTTGTTTGTAACACACAAATGACTACGGCTTAATAGGGAACACCGGTGGAAAACCGGGACTGTCCCCGCAACTGTGACGCTCTTAACTACTGTCTGCCATTATCTTCTTGCCACTGTCGTTACAAGACGGGAAGGCGCAGAACAGTGAGCGAAGTCAGGAGACCTGCCTGGTAATAAGAAGCAGACGTGCACGGAGGATGCACGGGAAATCCGCTGCTTTTCAGGGGATTTATATCCCGGGACTTTACGAGGTTTTATGGATAGGGTGTTGCAGTATGCACGTACAGGCATACAGTGGGTTCTGCTCCTGCTGTCCGGGGCTGGTTATGCCCAGAAGGAAACCGAGCTCACACCGGTGACGGTGAAAGGCTATGCGCCGGAACGGTTTATGAGCGGCCTGAAAGTTCTGGTGCCTGACAGTGCGCTTGTGGATGCCTACCGATTCAGAACCCTGGCTGATTTTCTGCCTATACAGGTTCCCGTTCAGTTTCGAAGTTATGGAAATGGACAGTTGACAACGGCTGGTTTCCGGGGGACATCGGCCAGTCATACGGCTGTCTTGTGGAACGGCATCAATATCAATCAGCCTACTCTCGGCCAAACCGACTTCTCGACGGTGTCGCTCGCTGGTTTCGACCAGATTTCCGTTCAGTATGGGGGAGCAGCGAGTACTTTGGGAACTGATGCCGTCGGCGGCAGCATCCTCCTCAAATCAGCTCCGGACTGGAAACAGAGCGGTGTTGGCGCCTTTGCCGGTCAGCGGATGGATACGTTTCGTAACTGGCAAACGCAGTCAGGTATACGTTATGCCACGACAAACGGATCGGCGCCGTGGCGGCTTTCTGGAAAAACGCACGGATACTGGGGAGAAATAAACAATCGGTATGATCTGACCGAACGACGCGGGTATTTATTGGAACGCTCAGAGACGCATCAACGCGGATTTCGCCAGGATATAGCGCTAATTACAAAGCGGCACCATCAGCTAACGGCGGCCATCTGGTTGTCTGATAATAAATTGACGCTTTCGCCGGAGGACACTCTCGGACGCGAAGTGACCCGGACCCGGGCTTACCGATTCATGACGAGCTACGAGGCGGGTACAGTCACCCTGCGGACAGCGTTCATTCGGGATCGGTTCGAGTATGGAAAGGGCAGGGATTATGAACAAAACCCGAGCCGTTCGCTGACCGATCGATTTCTGATTCGCCCCGAAAAAGAGTTTGAAACACGGAGTGGTTCCGACCGGCAGCTCACCGCACGGCTTGGTGGAGAATGGTCGTATATCTGGACAAGGGTCGATGGCTATGGAGTGAACCTGATTACTGAACAGCGGGGAGACGTCTATCTGCTCACGCGGTACCAGCATAATTCCCGGCTGACTGTGTCGCTGAATCTGCGTCAGGCTTTTGTGCTGCGTTACGATCCGCCGTTTACTCCCTCTGTCGGAGTAACGTATCGTCTGGTCGACAAAGCAGACGCTAGACTTGACTGGAGGGTCAATGCAGGCCGCAGCTACCGGGTTCCGACACTGAATGAACGCTACTGGGAAACGCTCGGAAATCCCAATCTCCGTCCGGAGCGAAGCACCAATGCAGAGATGGGGCTCGACTATCAGCGGACGATATCGGACTACCAGACAGGCAGTGTCGGTCTGACCGCCTATCATAATCGCATCGATGACTGGGTCTACTGGAATCCGGAGCGGGGCTATCGGGTTGAAAATCTGCAGCAGGTTCTGGCCCGGGGGCTCGAAGTTCACACCCGATGGACGTACCGCAGCGATGTCCGGCAAATAGGTTTCTTTGGACAGTATGCCCTGACCCGAACTACGCTCGAACGAAGCTATAGTACGTATGCACAGGCCATTCTGGGCAGACAACTGGTTTTTATTCCCCTTCATACGGCATCGGCGCAACTGTTTTATCAGCAGAAGAACCACCGGCTGACGGCGATCTGGCAAACCAGTGGCCGTCGCTTCTATACCGACGACAACACGAAGTTTATGAAAGGATATGCGCTGATCAATCTGATCTACGAGCATTCTTTTCGAATAACAACCGTTCGCGGGAAGGCCTTCTTCCAGGTCGATAACGTATTGAACGAACTATACCTGAACATCAAGCGGAATGCGATGCCGGGTCGCAGTTTTGCACTAAACCTTGTTCTCTCAATCGATTAGATTTATGAAAAACAGTAAATTTCATCTCTGCCACACCCTTGTTTGTTTCCTGATGGGGTCGCTGCTCCTGGGTTGCACGGAGTCCGAACCGGAGCCCGCTCAACCGTATGATGAGGGCGTACTTGTTATCAATTCCGGAAATTTTCTGGATAATAACGGGAGCATTTCGTTCCTCAAACGAACCGATACAAAACCAGCGCTGGACATTTTTCAGCAGGTTAACAAACGACCGCTGACGGGAGGCGTTCAGGGCTATCTGGAAGCCGATGGCAAAGGACTCATACTGGTCGATAATTCATCGCCGGGCCAGGACCGCATTGAGGTCGTTGACCCCCGAACCTTCGGTCTACAATCTGTCGTGTTATCTTCAGACATTGAAAACCCCCGTTATGCAGCTCGGGTTGCCCGAAATAAAGTTTACGTGACCTGTTGGGGTGCCACCGGTTCCGGCAGTAATTTTTTTGCCAATCCCGGATATGTTGCCGTCATCGATTTGACGGACCCAACCAAACGAGCGAAAAAAATTCCGATGCAGCGGGGAGCAGAAGGCATCGTGGTGGTAGGTAATCGGGCGTTCGTCGGCGGCGTGGGCGGCGAAAACCTTATCCAGATCATCGACACAGACAGCGATACGCCCACTGAACCGATTCGGCTGGAGGGCGCCGCCGGGCAGCTTGCTCTCGATGCCAACAACAAAATCTGGGCTTTTGTCGGACGGAAGGCCGTCCGTATCAATCCAGATACCCGGGCGGTGGAGGCAAATATTCCGGTGGGGATCGATACTCGAAAAACGCCCGGCAACCTGACGCCCGGCCTTGACCGGCGAACGTTTTACTTTACGTATACATTTTACGATCCTGCCGATAATTACCGCGAGAAAGGTGAGCTATATCGGTTTTCCATTACCGACACGGCAATTCCGGCCAGTCAGCCCATTGCCCGGCGTGTTTTTTCGGGATTAGGCGTCGACCCCGGTTCTAATCTGCTGTATGCCGGCTTCACGCCCAGTTTCCGTCAGTCGGGCTATGTGTTCCGGATGCAGCCGGACGGGCGCATCGTCGACTCCGTCCAGGTAGAAATTGCTCCCAGTCACTTCTGGTTCAAGTAATTCTGGTTCGGTAGCCCATGAGGTTTATGGGCTATCGATACTCGGCCAGAGCAAAGCGCAGCGTTTTGAGCGCCCGGCTCATGTGGGTTTCAACGGTCTTGACCGAGATGCCTAACTGCTCGCTTATTTCATTATACGTCAGCCCTTTGTCCCGACTCATTCGGAACACCATCTGGCATTGCCGGGGGAGCCGCCCTATAGCGTCGTCGACGCTTCGCTGGAGGTCTCCCCGCATCCAGATGGTTTCGGGTGTGTCGTCGGTAGCTATCTCATACTGGGATACGCTTAGTTCTGCATACGCGTGGTCCCTGTTCAGGCGGCTTTTCAGATAATCCAGCGATTGGTTTTTAACGGCCCGGTAGATGTACGATTCAAACGAAATCAATTCCTGCAACTGAAAACGGTTACGCCACAGTCTCGTCAGAACATCGGACACGACCTCCTCCGCTTTTTCACGGGTTCGTACATAACGAAGCGCAAACCGACAAAGAGGATTATAGTAAAAGGTAAACAGCTCCCGGAAAGCGGGGTAATCATCACGGGTAACAACCCGGTCGACAAGCTGACTGATCTTTGAATCGGCGTGTCGCTGCGGTTGTGGCCGGACTGGTCCGCAGGGGTGAGAATAAAGCATACTATTGTATTTTTCCTGTAAATTGTCCTTAAAATCAATGAGGCCGTAGCCTGCGTGCTACTCTAACTTAAGGCGCTATAGGGTCTGCAAAAAACAAATGTGGTCGAACGGGCTACTTTTTTTACGCAACCGTTCCCGGGAACGGTTGCGTAATTGGGATATATTTACTTTTTTTAGGCTAAAATTGTAAATAGACTCTGACCACCGGAAAATTTGCCTTCGAAGCCATGTAATGTATCAAATTGCTGAATTTGAATTTTTCAAAGATAGATGGGCGGGCGCACCAGCATAACGATTAAGGAGATAGCCCGGGAACTCGGTGTATCCAAATCAACCGTTTCACGTGCCCTTCACGACAGCAGCGAGATTAGCCAGGAAACGAAAGATCGGGTGATGGCTCTGGTGCAGCAGCGGGAGTATAGTCCCAACCCGATGGCCGTCTCGCTGCTAAAAAGCCGTAGTAATTCCATCGGCGTACTAGTTCCGGAGATAGCCAATCCATTTTTTGCCTCCGTTATTTCCGGCATTGAAGAGGTAGCCTATCGCCAGGGTTATTACGTCGCCATTTATCAGAGCCACGAAGATCAGGATCGGGAGATCATTAACGTGCGACACGCCTATAACCGGCGGCTCGATGGCCTTATTGTCTCGATGTCGGCAGCAACCCGGTCGACAGAACATTTCACGCAGCTTCACCAGCGGGGCTTTCGTCTCGTTTTTTTCGACCGGGTTTGCGAAGACCTCGATGTACCGAAAGTCGTAGTCGATGACTTTGACGGGGCGTATCGGGCAACCCAGCATTTAATCGAACAGGGTTGTCGGCGGATCGCACACATCGGCGGACCGGATCAGCTCGCCATTGCCCGGAAACGGCTTTACGGCTACAGAGCTGCCTTGAGCGACTACAGTCTCCCCATTCGGGAAGAGTATGAGGAAAAATGCAGTTTTCGCACGGAGGAGGCCATTCGCCTGACGGATCGGCTCCTGTCTCTGCCGGAGCCGCCTGATGGTATTTTTGCGGCTTCGGACCGGATCGCTCTCGGTGCGCATTATGCATTGCGGCAACAGGGGTTGAAAATCCCCCATGACGTTGCCCTGATTGGCTTTACGGATGCCGTCATTGCTCCTCTGCTCGATCCGCCCCTTAGCTCGATTGCTCAGCCAGCCCACGAAATGGGCCAGTCGGCCGCCGAACTGCTGATTTCGCAGATTGAAAACCCGGAAGCGTCGACCGTGCTGTCGGGGACCCGGATTCTCCGTACGAACCTGATTCCGAGGGCCTCGTCGGTTCGGAAAATCGAATGATGCTAGTTCGCCCGCCGCAGCGTAATCGTCTGGCTACCCGATTTCAGCGCCGCCGTCTGACCGTTCCAGTTCAGGGTTCCGCTGGTGCCGGGCGGCAGGGTGATCTGGCAGGTCAGCCGACCGTTTTCATTTTGAAAACGGAAAGGTATATCGCCTGCCGGATGCGGATAAACGCCCTCCACTGACGACAGATTTCCCAACAGTGGCTCGACGCGGACTGTCCGGAAACCCGGTTCGGCGGGTCGGATGCCGGCTATCGTACTCAAAAATGCCCAGGCCGGAGCCGTCGACCACGGATGGCACTCCGAACGCGTGGGATGGTCGGGCGATTCGTAGCGTTCGGGGGTGGTAGTCAGTCCGTCGGCAATCAGCGACTTCCACGGCTGTATCGCTTTGTCCATCAATTCGCCCGAACGGGTTTTATGCAGGGCTTCGAGCAGGTAAAACCGGTAGTAGTAGGTTGCCTCGCCCAGCGTAGTGTCCGTCAATATGTTCTGCAAAATCGTCTTCTGTTGTGCCAGAGGCAGGGCATCGGTCAGCACCGCCATGATGTTGGTATGCTGGTCGAAGTAATCCCGGGTGGGCCGCTCAGCCATCAGTCCGCGTCGGGCATCGTAGCACTGTTCATAAACTTTTTTACGAATAAAATCGGCCCGCTGTCGGTAGTCGGCAGCCTGCCTGGATTCTCCCAACAGGTCGAAAATTCGGGCGGCGTTTTGCAGCGCATACACGTAATGCAGTGTCACGACCGCCGAATTGGAGCCGTCCTGTCCCGGTGCCAGTCCGCCCCGTTTCGAGTCCTTATACCAGTCGATGAAATAATCCCAGCGGGTTTCTCCGGCAATGCCGTTCGGCTGAATCAGTCCATCGAACATCGCCAGCGTCTGCCGGATGCCCGGAACAAACTGACGCACGAAGGTTTTATCGCCCGAAAACAGCAGGTGGTCGTAGAGCATGTCGATCCAGATAACCGAATAGGTCGGATGCACGAAGGTAGACCGCAGCGGATAGCAGCTCGTCAGGTTCCCGTCCCAGAGTCGGGAGTAATGAAATTGTTCGAGGGCGTTGCGGACATGCCGGTCGTTGCCGGTCAGGGCCAGCCAGGAGAGGTTATGTACTTTGCTGTCGCCCACATACTGCATGGTTTCATAATAGGCATCGCTCAGAAAGTAATCCTGCGTACAGAGTTCGACGGTGCGGCGGCAGATGTCGAAAATCTGCCCATACTCCGGCTGACTGGCCGCAAAACGGGCCTTGACCAGAATGGGCGTCGCGGTGTAGACGTTATACATATCCCGAAGGCTCAGCGGCTGACTGCCCGTTTCGATTTCGAGCTGCAGGAAGCGGAACGTCCGCAGCCAGGTAGGCCGAAACACCCGGTCGGTTCTTCCATCGGGCAGAACGACGTCTTTCAAACCGACGAACTGCATGCCGTCGATCTGGTTGCGGTTGCCTTTTCTGGGCGTACCGGGGATGAACAGGTTTTCGGCGTAACCGATGCGAACCTGCGACCCATTGCCGCCCGAAAAAAGCAGTTCCGGATAGCCAATGGTCAGTTTGCCGTGGTCGATGAGTAGTGTTACGCGGCTGTTGGCGGGAATCTCCAGCGGACGGTTGCCCTGTAAAAATGCCCCGTCGGTGGTCAGGCCGGATGCTTTCGCCACGCGGCCGAGTCGTTCGATGCGCTGGGTTTGCAGCGGTACGTTACGGGGTTCGAGCAGCCAGGCGAACCCGCCGCCGAAGGCGCTGGCATTTTCGCAGAACTGGGCCGGTTTCCAGGTCGTATCGTCAAAACCGGGCGTCTCCCAGCCCCAGGGATAGTCCGCCGCTACAAGGCTGTCGGCGGGATTGGCCGCGTAAAAACCGCCTACGATGTCTTTATCCTCCGGACGAACCCGCCAGCGTACGGGCTTCATGCGGATGGCCCGGTTATGCAGCACCTTCCAGCCGGTATTAGGCCGGGTATTCACCAGAGCGTCGTTACCGCCCGTGTCCAGAGCGTTCAGCAGAAATGCCGTGCGATAGGACTGCATGCCGAAGAACCGATCCGGACCGAAATTAACGACCTCGGCGGCCAGTACGTTGCGGCCCGGCTGCAGATAAGGCCCGATGTCGATGGTCTCATACCGCCAGTGCCGGATGTCCGACAACTGCGGCCCGAAGCAGACCCGCTGCCCGTTGACAAACAGCGTATATTTGTTGTCGGCGGATACATTGATGATAAATCGCTCCGGTTTGGTCGGCAGGTCGAACGAGCGGCGAAACAGCACCACGGCATATTCATTGCCGGATAAATCGGGGTGCGTCAGCCACTGGGCCTTCATGGACGCCGGGGCGTAGCGGGCATCGGGTACGTTGAGTTCCTGCGCCTGACCGAACGTCAGATGCAGTTTCAGAGATAGGGCAAAAAATACCAGAAAGCGAAGATGTCGGGAGAAACGCACGGAACGACAGGATTAACGTATCTGAACGGGTAAAGCGCCCTAAGAACAATTCCTAATCTCCGCGTCCACATCGCCATCGGCACCCGGCAGTTTCCGACCGGATATGCAACGCTGCAAAACCTTAACTTAGCCAATTCAACGAGACAGGTGCCTGACTTACTCTCATCATGCGAATTATTCTTACGGGCAGTTCCGGTCGGGTAGGTCGGGCTATTTTCAACGCACTGGCAACCCGACACGAAGTGATCGGCATCGACCGGACCCCCTTTTCTACCACCCGGATAGTCGCCGATTTTGCCGACGTCGACCGGCTGACGGACCTCATGCAGGGTGCCGACGCAGTAGTTCATACGGCTGCGCTTCATGCACCCCACGTTGGCCTGGTTCCGGATACGGAATTCCAACGAGTCAATGTGGAAGGCACGGAACGGGTGATTCAGGCGGCTCGGAAATGCAGCGTGCGCCGCCTGGTTTTTACCAGCACGACGGCTCTTTTCGGGAAAACGCTGGACGAGGGCGCCGCTGCCTGGGTGACCGACGAGACCGAACCCCAGCCCCGGACAATCTACCATCGCACCAAGCTGGCTGCCGAGGCACTGCTCCGTCAGACGGCGGATGAGCAGTTTGCCGTTCGGGTTCTGCGCATGTCCCGCAGCTTTCCCGAACCAGCCGATCGGATGGCTCTCTATCGCCTGACGCGGGGCGTCGACGTCCGTGACGTGGCTGATGCCCATGTTGCGGCCCTGACCAACGGAGGACCCGTGTATCAGAACTACATCATCTCGGGAGCCACACCGTTTCGGAAAGAAGACTGCCCCGCCCTGGCGACCGATCCCGCCGCCGTGGTCCGGGAGCGTGCCCCGGCCCTAATGAAAGCCTTTCATCGGCGTGGATGGTCGCTGCCCGCCTCCATCGACCGCGTTTACGTGTCCGCCCGCGCAGAGGAAGCGCTCGGCTGGCGGCCCCGCTACGGATTTGACGAAGTGCTGGCGCAACTGGACCGGAACAGCCTGGAAGTGCTGCCGGTCGTCGGGTCGGAGGAGCCGGGTGAGGAGTAGTTAAACGGTTTAACTACTCCTTTTGCCTACTTATCAAACCACTGCGGAGCGTCGACGGCCAGGCCACTGGGCGTATTGGGGTTGGAGTTGACCTCCTCGCTGCGGTAGAGCAGCCGCCGGACCAGACCCGCCACCGGTGCCCCGGCGGGCGTGGTCATGGCCGGTATCTCCTGACCGATGACCCCCGAACGGCGGTGCTGCGTCCAGCCTTCGACGGGCCGCATGAACAGGTCGAGGTACTGCTGCTGGGCCAGCACGGTCCGGTGATTAGCGGCAGTGAGGGCGGGCAGGCCGCTGGCGTAGGCATCAGCCTGGGCGGCAGGAACGCCAAACGATAGCAGCGACTCGCGGACACCCGCCCGCATCCGCTGTGTCGCTACGTCGAAGCCACCCGGCGCAAAGCCCCGCGCAATGGCTTCCGCCTCGAACAGAAGCTGCTCCGAGTACGAAAATGACACCTCCGGCAGGTCGGGCTTCAGCAAATTCATATTGACCAGCGCTGATTTGGTCGTGTACGTCTCCGTGCTGTTGAGGGCCACAAATTCGTTCGGTGCGGCACCCGGCCCCGGCTGGAAGAAATACGGAATGCGCGGGTCTTTCAGTGCCACCAGCAGGTCGTAAACGGGCTTCGAAGCATACCAGTCCGACTGAACGCCGCCCCGGAAAATGGCCGTGAACGAAAAGCGCGGATTCTGCCGACCGGGCTGGTTGAAGTACCTGAACTGCATGGCATCGGCGGTCGACGCAATCATATTGCCCCCCGCCATCACCTGCCCGATAGCGGCGCCCTTCGAGGGGTCGGCATCCACCATCGAAAACAGAATGCGCAGCTTCAGCGAGTTGGCAAACCGCCGCCATTTGGTCATGTCACCGCCGTAATAGAGGTCGTTAGGAGCAATGATGCCCCGACCTGCCGGGTCAATCTGGGCGATGGCCTCGTCGAGCAGGGCAAGGCAGCCGTTCAGCACGTCGGCCTGCTTATCGAATTTGGGCAGGTCGACTTCGCCCGTAGCGGCTTCCGTAAACGGAATATCGCCCCAGAGCAGTGAGGTCTGCGAAAAGGCGAGTGCCTTCATGATTTTGCACTGCGCCACCGCGTTTTTATTGACGGGCTGGGCCTGCTCGGCTATGCGAACAGCGACGTTCAGATTTTTGAGCACGTCGGTATAGGTGCGTCCCCAGGCCGACCGGACGCGGGTCTGGTCATACTGCGCCTGAGCAAGTCCCCAGCGTCCGCCTGAGGCCCACATCTGGCTCATGAGCGCAACGGGCCAGGTCAGTTCGGCCACCCGCAGGAGCGAAAACTGGGTGCTGGCTCCAGAAAACAGCAGAGCCGGGTCGACCGACGTCGAGCGGTTGGGGTCAACGTTCAGCGAACCATCCTTAAAACAGCCGGTGGTGGTCGTCAGGACCAGCAGAACGGCGAAGAGAAGTTGTTTCATGATTTTATGATTTATGGGGAAGAAGGGGGAGGAAAGCAGGAAAGCAGGAAAGGAGGAAAGGAGGAAAGGAGGAAAGGACTAAAAACCACCTTAGCTTTAAAATTTGCTCTCCTGATTCGGATCCTTTTTTCATTTTTCTTTCCTCCCTTCCTGCTTTCCTCCCTTTCTCCTTTTTTAAAATGTTAATCGCACATTCACCCCGACGCTCCGGCTGCTGGGAATGCTGCCCCGTTCGAGGCCTTCGCCAATCAGCCCGGTGCCCAGCACGTTGGCTTCCGGATCGATATGCGGTACGTTCGAGTGGATGATCCAGAGGTTGCGGCCTTCCAGACCCAGGGCAATGCTGCCGAAGGGCGTCCGGCTGACCAGCGTTCTCGGCAGCGTATAGGCCAGCCGAACCTCCCGGAGCTTGGTGTAGGAGCCGTCGAACGTATTGGTTTCGGGACTCACCGAGTTATCCAACTGACTCCAGTACTGCTGCACACTGGCAACGGGTTTGTCGTTGGGCCGGAACGTTCCGTCGGTATTTCGAATGACGCCGGGGTCGATGAAGGGCGTGCGGTCGTTCACGGCGGTTTCGGCAGCCAGACCGCCGCTGCGGACAATGCCCACTGTCTGAGAGTTGATGACTCCGCCCTTGCGCATGTCGATCAGGAAACTGAAATCAATGCCCTTGAACGAAAAACTGTTGTTGACACCCAGCGTCCAGTCGGGGTAAATCGGGCCCAGCAGCTTACGCGGCCCCGGCGTACGCAGACCGGTAGCGGGGTTGATGACGATGTTGCCGTCCGGATCACGGAGCCAGCCGACGCCCTGAATATTAAACGTTTCGCCGGGTCGGGCCACCACAAAGATACCGAAGCCATCGCCCGAAGTCGTCACAAATTCCGTCAGGCCGGGGGCCAGTGATTCCACGCGGTTGCGGTTTCGGTTGAAATTGAAGGCCGCATCCCAGCGCAGGCCCGACCGCGTTTTCAGGGGCGTTACGGTCAGCATGGCTTCGACGCCCTGATTCGAGATTTCGCCCACGTTGAGCCGACGGGCCGAGTAGCCGGTCGACTGCGGCACGGCAATCGAGATAATCTGGTCGTAGTTCAGATTCCGGTAATACGTCAAATCCAGTCCGAGGCGTCCGCCGAAAAACTTCAGTTCCGTTCCGACCTCGTAGGACGTCTGCTGTTGCGGACGTAGATTGGTGGGCGGCAGCACGTTGGTCGCCCCAAACGCCGAAGCTCCCCCGATGGGATACAGAATGTTGAAGGTGTAAATATCGCTGGCCTGCGTGAGCGGATTATAGGTAAAGGCCAACTGATACGGATCTTCGTCGGAACCCACGTTGGCATAGGCCGCCCGTAGTTTGGCGTAGCTCAAAATGTCGCGTTTGACAATGCCGAGGTTCGGAAATGCCTCGCTCAGCACGAACGACACGCTGGCCGAGGGGTAGAAATACGAGTTGTTGTCCACCGGAAGCGTACTCGACCAGTCGTTGCGGCCCGTTACGTTCAGGAACAGGAAGTTGCGGTAGTCGAAACTAAAATCGCCGTAAACCCCGAAAATCTCCCGTCGGCTATAGAAATTGGACGCCACGTTCGACTGGGCATTGGCGAATGTATACAACTGGTCGATGTTCAGGCCGTCTGACAGCACCCGCGACCGGCGAATGGTGCGCTGGTTGAACTGGTGGCCCACGATGCCCTTGAACGTCCAGTTTTGACTAAGCTGCCGCGTCACCGTCCCGATAAGGTCGGTCTGGAGTTCGCGTTCGTAAATTTCGTTGGTATCGAACTGGCCGTTAAGCCGCCCCCGCGTACCCCGCCGCGTGACCGAGCGGCGGTTTTCGGTGAAAAAGTCCGTTCCGGCGCGGGCCGTCACGTTAAACCAGGGCGTCAGGTCGTAGCTCAGGCTGGTGCCGCCATAGAGCCGGTCGACCGAGTTGGAGAACCGGTTGAAGGTCGTGACAAAATACGGGTTATTCTGGATGCCGTCGAGGTCGATAGCCCGTGCCAGGTCGCCTGTCCAGCCCGCCGGAACGGCCTGCGTCGGTGGGGCAAAGAGGTTGTCGCGGAGTTCGTTGATGTCGACCGTAACGGGCGTACCGGCCAGAATCGTGGCGATAATGTTGGTGGTATTGGAACCCTGCTGCGGACGTCCGTCGCTGGTTGTGCGGACGTAGTTGAGCCACGCCCGGGAGGTCAGCTTGTCGGTGATTTTTCGCCCCGCATTGATGGCGAAGGTGTTCCGTCCCAGTTCCGAGCCGGGAACGGTGCCCGTCTGTCGCAGGTTGGTATACCCCACTCGATAATCGCCCTGGTCGCTGGCTCCGTCGATGGAGGCGCTGTTGATAAACGTGTGACCCGTTACAAAAAAGTTACGCCAGTTTTGAGGGTAGGCGTTCAGCCGCTGCACCGTCTCGCCTTTGTAGTCGAGGACCGGCCCGGTAATGCTTGATATTTTAGGCCCCCAGCCGTTGCCCAGACGCGGATTATACACGCCGAGGTTTCCCTGCGCATATTCGGTTTGCAGGTCGGGCACCCGCAGCACGTTATCGGTGCGGTAGGAAGAATTGACCGTCACGTTCATTTTCTTCATGTCCGGACGACCGCGTTTGGTCGTGATGACGATAACGCCGTTGCGGGCGCGGGAGCCGTAGAGGGCCGAGGCGGCCGCTCCTTTCAGCACGTTCATCGATTCGATATCGTCGGGGTTGAGGTCGCCCGCCCGATTGCCCACGTCGACGCCGCCCGTTACGATGTCGGTTTCCGAGCCGTTGAACGAGGAATTGGAAATCGGAATGCCATCCACCACAAACAGCGGTTCACTGGCGCTGGAAAGGGAGTTGGCCCCGCGAATCATTACCCGCGTGGACCCGCCGGGTGAGCCCGACTGCTGCGAGATGCGCACCCCGGCCACACGCCCGGCCAGCGAGTTCAGCACGTTAGGGTCGCGGGCCTTGACCAGTTCGGTTCCGCCGATGGTCGACACGGCATAGCCCAGTTCTTTCTTCTCCCGGACGATGGCGTTCGCCGTCACCACGACCTCGTTCAGGTTGGTCATGTCGGCCTCCAGATTCACATCGATGGTGCTGCGCCCGTCGATGGGTGTTTCAACGGTTTTGTAGCCGATGTAGGAAAAAACCAGCGTTCGGGCGCTGTTTGGCACCGAAAACTGATAGGTGCCATCGGCTTTGGTAATGGTTCCCGTCGAAGTGCCTTTCACGACAATGTTGACGCCGGGCAGCACCTCGCTTCCGGACGTGACCTTGCCCGACAGAGTGCGGGTCTGGGCCTGCCCGTGAAGCGTCCAGCCGTAAATGAGCAGAAAAAGCAGTAGCGTTTTTTTCATGCGAAAAGTTGATTACTAGTGGAAACATAGCGTTCAGGAGTGGACGTATACGAAGAGCATAAATCGATTCGGTCACTCGATGCGCCGGACGGTCTGTATCCGCACCGGGTTTTTGAGCAACTGCATGGGGTTGGAGTAGGCGTTGGTGGGGCCGGGCTGACCCGTTTCACCCTGCTGAATCCGGCGCACTACGTCCATGCCTTCCACCACCCGCCCGAACGCGGCAAAGCCCTGCCCGTCGGGGTTGCGTTTGCCGCCGAAATCGAGTTCCGGCTGATCGTTGATACAGATAAAGAACTCGGAGGCGCCGCTGTTGGGGGCACCTCTCGCCAGCGACACGGTTCCGTCGAGATGCTTCAGGCCGGTTTTCTGCGTGGTTTCCTGGGCTATGGGCGGAAACATGCGGGTCGTGTCCGGCCCGACGCCGCCCTGGATGACTTCAATCTTCACCGGACTGGTAGCCTGATTATCCAGCCGGACGACGCGGTAGAACGTGGCCCCGTCGTAGCGTTTACCGTCCACGTAGCGCAGAAAATTGGCGACGGTGCCGGGCGCTTTATCAGCGTAGAGCTGGAGCACGATGGGCCCGGCGTCGGTCTCCAGCCGAACGCGCTGGGCCACCACCGGGGCCTGAACCCATAGATATAAGACAGAAAGCCAGAGAAGATGCTTCATAATGATTAGGCGAAATACAAATTAGAGCCAGCGCCGGAGAACCCGACCGGCTGACGAAGCGTAAACGAGGAAGGATGACTGGAATGGTAAGATAACTACCTCATGCAAAATAGCGTACAATTACTTATGAATCAACTTTACGTGACAGAAAATGGGTTTCATGGACGGGTTATTATCCGGTAAAAGAAAAATTCAGTCTTTTTTAGGCACACGATTCAGGAGGGATCGGTGAGTAGCCCACACCCTGCCTCGCTCTTATAGAAAACTGTATAGTAACCCTTGAAATCCATCATGTCTCGCACAGCCTGCCTGCTTCTGTCCATTCTGTTTCTGCCGCTTCTGCCGTCGGCAGAATCCGCCCTGCACCCGTCGGCAGTTCGGCGGGCCGACGTCATCGTTTACGGGGGTACGTCGGCGGCGGTCATGGCCGCAGTTCAGGTCAGGAAGATGGGCAAGTCGGTCATTGTCGTTTCGCCGGACAAACACCTGGGCGGGCTGTCGTCGGGCGGACTGGGCTTTACCGATACGGGCAACAAGCAAGTTATCGGCGGCCTGTCGCGGGAATTTTACCAAAGGCTATATACACATTACCAGCAGGATAGCTCGTGGAAATGGCAGAAACGGGAGGAGTACGGCAACAAAGGCCAGGGCACTCCCGCCCTCGATGGAGCCAACCGCACCATGTGGATTTTTGAACCCCACGCCGCCGAACGGGTCTTCGAAGATCTGGTGAAGGAGAACAGGCTGATCGTATACCGTGATGAGTGGCTCGACCGCTCAGCGAAAGGCGTCCGCAAAAAAGGAAATGCCATTCAGTCGTTCCGGACGTTGAGCGGCAACGAATACCAGGGAACGATGTTTATCGACGCCACCTACGAGGGCGATCTCATGGCGGCGGCGGGCGTGCGCTACCACGTCGGGCGCGAGGCCAACAGCGTTTACGGCGAGCGGCATAACGGCGTTCAGACGGAGGTATTCCACCACCGCCATCATTTTATGATGAACATCAGCCCGTATCGGACCCCTGGCGACCCGAAGAGTGGTCTGCTGCCCGAAGTGTCGGACCAGCCACCGGGGGAGAAGGGCACGGGGGATACCCGCATTCAGGCGTACTGTTTCCGGATGTGTCTGAGCAATCATCCCGACAACCGGATTCCCTTTCCCAAACCCGAAGGCTACGACCCGGCCCGGTACGAGTTGCTGGCGCGGGTGTTTGCGGCGGGGTGGCGGGAAACCTTCGCCAAATACGACCCGATTCCGAATCGTAAGACCGACACCAATAACCACGGTCCGTTCAGCACTGACTACATCGGCAAAAACTACGATTATCCCGAAGCCTCCTACGAACGACGCCGGGCCATCATCCGCGACCACGAACGCTATCAGAAGGGGCTGATGTATTTCCTGCAGAACGACCCACGGGTGCCCGCCGACGTCCATCAGGCCATGCAGCAGTGGGGATTGCCCAAAGATGAGTTTATGGACAACGGCGGCTGGCCGCATCAGCTCTATATCCGCGAAGCACGGCGCATGATTGGCGAGTTCGTTATGAAGGAAGACGACGCCCTGGGCAAAACCCAGGTGCCCGACCCCATCGGTATGGGTTCCTATACGCTCGATTCGCACCAGGCGCAGCGGTATGTGAAGGCCGACGGATTTGTGCAGAACGAAGGCGATATCGGTGTTCATCCCGACCGGCCTTATTCGATTGCCTACGGGGCTATTCTCCCGAAAGAGGCGGAGTGCCGTAATCTGCTCGTACCGGTCTGTGTGTCAGCCAGTCATATTGCCTTTGGGTCTATCCGGATGGAGCCGGTGTTCATGATTCTGGGCCAGTCGGCGGCCACGGCGGCCGTGCTGTCCATCGACGGCGGGGTATCGCCCCAGCGACTGCCCTATGCGAAACTGAAGACGGCTTTGCTGAACGACGGGCAGAAACTGACGCTGCCAGATGCCGAAAAAAAATAAAAAAATTTCGTTGTCGTCAGCAAACAATTTGCTGCGGGGGTAGTTTTACAGATATGAATCGCTGATAGACGGGGATGCTGTGAAAAGCACCTGATTGAGAAGATAACCATTTATCAAGCGAGCCAGAAGCCAGGTGACCTCATCGTCGTCTGGCTTTCTTTTTCCTGTACCGGGCCAGTAATACGCTCTCAATTTTACGCCGATACGGGTGCAATTATGACGGATGCCGTTATTTTCCTTTCGGTTGATGCAGCATCAGGCGATTGATGACGGCCTGCACATCGGCCACGGGCATCTTCTCCACCAGATAGAAATGGCCTTTTCCAGCCCGGTTCCAGGTGTTGCTGCCGTCGGCGTTTGTAACGATGCGCCCTTCCACCACGGAGTAGTACGGTTCGTGCCCTTTGATCGCTACCAGCACGGCGGTCTGGTCCCAGCTCATGCGCCCGTTCATGTCGTTTTTGTCCATCGGGATCGATCGTGCATACACATCCCTGCCGGGGGAGTTCTGGTAGTTGCCGTTCACCAGGGGCAGGCCCGTAAAAATCCGTGAGCCAATCTCGAACCCACTGAACAGAATGGGCGTGGGCCAATTGTCGAACGTATAGATGGAGGCGAGTACGTCTTTTTCCACGTTAAACTCCCGGAACTTGCCCATTTCTTTCCCAAAATGAGCAGCCATGCTCACCAGTTGCCTTACCTTCTTCTTCACCAGGGCCGTACCGTCGAGAGGGGAGTAACGGTCGGGTCCGGATTCGAGCAGGTTAGCCATGTTGGTTAAAAAGCCCACGGTGACGATGGTCACGCTGCCGTCGGGTTGACTGGCGAGCAGTCGGCGGTAGAGCGCGGTGGCCTCTTCGGCCTGCGCATTGGTTTTGAGGTCGTGCGGATAGCGGGCCACCAGCAGCGAGTCCCACTTTTGCCAGGCAGGCAGGTTCACCGCCCGCCCCCGCACCACGCCAATGGGCAGGTCAGGCCGCCTGAAGTAGGTGTTCATTACGTCCAGCACGGGCGCAATGAGTGGGTGCTGATTGGAGGCCACGGTTGCCAGAATAGTCACCTGCCCGCTGTCAGCCAGGGCGTGCAGGAGCGTAATAGCCCCCACGTCGTCGTAGTCAGGACCAATGTCGGTGTCGAAAATAAGGGTTTTGGCGGGACTGGCTGATTTGGATTGTCCAAACAGCATGGGCGAAACAAACAGGCCCAGAAAGAGCAGGAGGGAAAGTGAGCGAGCGGACATAGCTAAAAAAAAGAGATAGTAGAGAAAACACACCCGTCAGGTTGCCAATGCGTTTTTTGACTACCGACCCAGGATGTACAAAAGATAGTTTCCTGACTTAACGGGCTGCGATAATCAGGCCCAGTCCAATCACGTAACACAGCAGCATGGCATTGAGCAGTGTCGCCGTGCCACGGGGGGCGGCCCGGAACTCACGCCAGATGTAAATACCCCAGAGGGCGGCCACCACCGTGGCTCCCTGTCCCAGTCCGTAGCTGATGGCGGGACCAGCTTTTTCGGATGCGAGGATACTGAACGACATACCTATCATCCAGATCAGCCCGCCCAGCATACCGATCAGATGGTCGCGGGCGCTACCCCGGAAATACGCCCCGATGCTGGTAGGTTCGCCTACGAAAGGCCGGTAGATCAGAACCGTGTTGAACACGAAATTGCTCAACAGAATACCGACCGCAAAGAATACCAGCGCGGTATAGGGCGTGAGCCTGCCCGCTTCGGGCCGGGCAAAATCAGTTGCCATCGAAGCGGCCACGTACTTGTAGAAAAATCCCATCAGCACGCCGGCCACAATGCTCAGCACCAGACCTTTGGTGCTGACTCCGGTCGTGGCCGTGGTCAGTTTGCGGTAGGCCCCGGCGTTGAGCAGCACGGCCCCCATCACCAGCGCAACCCCCGAAAACAGCAGCACGGCATTGCCCACGGGCGCGTCGAAGTAATTGACGACCACCCCAATGACCAGAGCCAGTCCGATGCCCACCGGAAACGCCACCGACATCCCCGCAATGGCGATGGCCGCACCGAGCAGAATGTTAGCCGCATTGAAGAGGACACCGCCCCAGATAGCCGAACCCAGATTAGCCGAATCGGCCTGGGCGAAATCGTCCGGAAAAGCGCGGCCTTCGGAACCATTACTGCCCAGCGTGAAGGCCAGCACCAGGGAAGTGAGCAGGATGCCCAGCACATAATCCCAATAAAATAACTCGAACCGCCAGCTTGACTGAGCCATTTTCTGGGTGTTGGCCCACGACCCCCAACAGAGCATCGTGACCAGACAGAACATCACAGCGGTGGTGTACTCCTGAATGATAAACATACGGCGAGAAGGGTTTAAAGTTCATTCCGATAGGGGGCCGAAGCCTGCGCACCCATCCGTGTAACGGAGATGGCTGCCGCCCGACACGCCCTGCCGATGGCCTGTTCCATAAGCAGACTTTCCGCAATTCCTACGGCCAGTGCGCCGTTGAATACATCGCCAGCCGCCGTAGTGTCCACGGCTTCAACAGGCGGAGCCGGAATCAGCACCGACTGCCGGGCATTGTGCAGATAAGCGCCCCGTGCACCCAGCGTGATGATGACGTGCTGAACACCGCGACCCAGCAGCACCTCAGCCGCCCGCCGGGCCGATTCCTCGTCCGTGACGCGGATGCCCGTGAGTAGTTCGGTCTCGGTTTCATTGGGCGTAATGGCGTACAGATTCTGATAAAAACCATCGCCCAGCGGATGCGCCGGAGCCGGGTTTACCACCAGACGACGGCCCCACCCGGCGCACCGCCGGACCAGGTGCAGTACCGTGGGCAGGGGAACTTCCAACTGAACCAGTACGACGTCGGCAGCCTGAAGCGCGGGGGCCGCCCGGTCTACGTCGGCTTCGCTCAGGGCGGCATTGGCCCCCGGGGCCACCAGAATGCTGTTTTCGCCTTTCGCATCGATACCAATCAGGGCCACACCCGACGGATTTTCGGGATCACGACCGATGTAGGTGGTGTCGATCGCCTCCTGTTTGAACTGGCTGATGGATTGTTTGCCGAACACGTCGTTGCCCGTGTTGGCGACCAGCGTCACCTGTCCGCCGAGTCGGGCAGCGGCCACGGCCTGATTGGCTCCCTTGCCGCCGGGAAACATGAAAAATCTGCCTCCCAGAATGGTTTCGCCCGGTTGGGGCAGTCGGGCTGCTTTGATCACCATGTCGGTGTTGGTGCTGCCAACCACAACGATTTTGCCTGCCATAGCACTGAGTCTTCTTTGAATGTAGAGATAAAACAACACATCCGAAATGGATTATACCAGCCATATTTTGCGCTGATAGCGGATTCTATACCCCCGGAGCGATGAATCATTTTTCCCAAATTGTTTCATTTCCTGCTTGAAATTGTCAAATTTATCTTCTTCAATTCAGCGATTCCTATGCGTCAGTTAGATGGGTTATATAGCCTGGTTCTGCGGCTCACCAAGTCCGAAAAACGGTACTTCCGGCTATTCACCCAGCTTCAGCAGGGTGACCGGCTCTACTGGCATCTGTATGAGTTAATCCTTCGGGAAAACGGAAACGATGGGCAGGTGCAGGCGGCTTTTGTAGCCCGGTACTCAGCGGCGCAGTTCGAGTCGGCGCGAAAACATCTGTATGCCGTGCTGCTGAAGAGTCTGCGCAATTTCCGGGCCGACCAGGATCTGGAGACCCGGCTGGCTGGACAAATCGAAGAAGCGCAGATTCTGTTCAGCAAGGGAATCAGCGCGCTGGCTATCGCGCAGTTACAGGCCGTGCAGCAGGCAGCCCTGAAAGGCGAAAAGCTGGCCCTGTATCAGTGGGCGCTGGAACGGGAACTGACCTATCGGATGCAGTCGGAGTTTCGGGGCGAAACCGAAGAAAGCCTCATTGAGCGGCATGAGACGGTCGGGATGCTGCTGCGGCAGCAGATTTTCCAGCATCAGCACACGGCCCTCAACCATCTGCTGCTGTTCAGATATTTTCAGCAGGGCTTTACCCGCAGCCCCTCTGATGACGAACGGCTGAACGACCTCCTGCTCGAAGAGCACCGCATCAACGCCATGCCGCACCGTTCCTCGTTTGAGTCACGAAAATTGCACCTGCACTTTCAGGCCGCTTATTTTCTGATGACCGGCCAATACGCCGATAGCCTGACGACTTACGACGAAATGAACCGGCTTTTTGAGCAAAATCCGTTGCGCCAGCAATCGGAGGGCCTCTATTACACCTACCTGATCGACGGAATTCTGACGGGCCTGCGTTCCACGGGCGACTATACCCGGATGAGCGCCTTTCTGGACCGGGTAGAAGCCCGGATTCGACAGCATCCGGTGGAAGTGTACGGCCTGGAAGACCTTTTGCGATCCCACCGGATGAGTATCCATCTGGATCAGGAACAATTTACCGAAGCTCTGAGTCTGTTCGGTCAGAGTCCGCTGGTGACCTCCCCATATGCTCTGAACAGTCCAACGCACGGGCAAATGCTGCTTCTGTTCTACGGTGCCTGCGCTAGTCTGGGGCTGGGAAACCACAGCGCTGCGCTGCGTTGGATTAACCAACTGCTTGATCTGCCGCAACCTACGCTTTCGCAAACCCTGTATACGGCCGTGCGTCTGTTTGAACTCATCATCCACCTCGACCGGGACGACCCCGACCATGTAGCCTACAAAATCCGGTCGGTGGAGTGGAAGCTGCGGAGTCATAAGCGACTGTTCAGGGCTGAGCGGCTGGTTCTGAACAGTATCCGGCTGGTTTGTCAGCAGGGTTGGGAGCACGCCGGTTTGTCGGCTTTGCTGGATGAACTGCAGGCTCTGAAGGGGTCGGCTTATGACAGTCGGTTGAGTCTGCTTTTTGACTTTGGCAAATGGCTTCGCACAAAACGTGCCGCCTCGGAACGACAGGCTGACCGGCGATGAACATACCTGGCTCAAGAGAAAAGCCATATTCCAGCGGCAACTAGTGCAGCAATACCTCAACGTCCCGGCCATCGGCCTGATTCTGCAGACATCGATGAAATTCTGGACAAGATTCGGTGTTCAGCACCTGGGCGCTGGCTTATTTCGTCTTCGAAATTCCGTATGCGCCCAATGTGTGGCCCCTGATGGCCGTCATCGCCGTCGTCACCCCGCTGACGATTCTCATTGGTCTCTTCAACAGCCGCGACGTGCTCGTCCGCCCGCCGCTGGAGGTGCTGCGGGCGGAGGCGTGAACAGCTTATAGGTCGACCAGCAGACTCAGATAAAACTTAGGTTTTGGGTTGAATCTGTATTCCAGATTATTTCTTAACGCTGCGTCGCCCTCAATGCGATCATTCACTTTCAGATTATTCATCAATGCTCTCTGCCAGCCCCAGACGGCCCCGCCCGAAATGACAATGGGGCGCTGGGTATTGATTCTCCAGCCAAACCCAGCCAGGAAAGTAGGTCTGTTTTTACCCGTACCAACGCCTAATTGAACTACGGGATGCGCTAACCCTTTCAGCGCGTTGAGAGTGAGATTCAGCATACCGGCGGCTCCAATTGGATAGGCCTCAGACGTCGAGTCGATTCGGGTTTCCCCATTAACTACTTTTGTCCCGAAGACTGGAAACCTGAGGTTCGTGTAGAAGGCTCCCGCCGCAAATTCGGGGACAAATGTCTGCGCCGCCCGGAGCCGAACTTTTCCCAGAATTTTGTCGTCCGTATCAGTAATTTTAGGTTCGTCGGAATTGATGTCAAGATTCCGTTTCCGGATGCTCACGTACACATCCCGCATTTTATCAGTTCGGATGTCATATCGATTCAGGATGAACGCATTCTGAAGCGTTCCGTTGCCGTCTGGGGTAGTCAGCTCATCGGCTGTTTTTACCAGCTTATCTACTTCGACATTAATTTTCTTTGCCAATTCGAGCATCTGGTTGCGTTTCTGCTGAAAATCCCAGCGTGCCCGGATAAATCGTTTGAAGACAATCTGCGTGTAGACAGCAAAGTCTTTACACGCGGGTTCCGCACTGACCTGGGTTGTAAGTAAATTTTTAGCAATATCCTCCGACACTGCTTTGTCGAATGCCTGTAGAAGCCGGATATTCTCTTCGTTTCGTTTATCCAGACTATCGAGGATAAATTTAAAGCGTTTGTTGACCTTCATAAACTCATGAATGTCGTCGGGTAGGCTAAGCTGCGTAAGATATTTCCGCATTTCTCCACGAATGGAAGCGTTGAAATAGCGATAATCCAGTTCTCTGAATTGCTTGATAATCGTGCTGTTGGCGTCCATACATTTTACATTTCCAAGCGTTGAGATATACTTCCATTCAGCCACCTGCTCAGCCCGGATTTCGTTAATGATTTCGGCCCATTTCCTGGCCTGCGCCGTATCAGTATCCAATATGGGTAAGGCAATCAGGTTATTTTTAGTTAAAAGATTTTTGAAATTAAAACTTCCTGCCTCCTGAATCACAAATCCGGGCTGAGGTGAGATTTTACTAGCGATCTCATTTTTTATACCGTTGAGAGGGGCTGGCTGACCGGAACCTGCTTTCGGGGTAGCAGGGGAGGTAGTCGTGAGATTAGGCACACTGGGCAGTTCGCGGATTAGGTTGGTCAGGGCGTCGGCAAAGTCGCTGATGGCCTTATAACTTGGGTCGGTCAGCAGCGTGTCGCTGGTCGTTACCGAATAGCGTAACGGATTGTAGAATCGCATAGTCAGCGCTACTTCCTTATCCCGTATGGGGACACCTACGGTCAAGCTTTTCAGCGACTTATTCAGTTTCTTATTCTGGTCTTTATCCAGCGTATAATAGAATGTCTTTTTGTCAAAATCCGGCCAGAGCTGTATGTAGTAACGCGCATTGGGCGCACTCAGCATCTCGTCGGTGTTAGTCTGAGCCAGCAGATTAAAGCCCGACAGGATAAAGGTCAGAAGTAGTAAATGCTTTTTCATGATTGAAAACAGGTTTAAAATTTATAATCATTGTAGAGTGCTTACTCCCACTTCCCCCAACAACACCCGCCGGGCATTGCCCAGCGGCTCCTCAAACGCCGGGTTGATGATGTCGGCATGGAAGAATACGAGTTCGATGTCACAGCGGAAAAACGGGTCGTGGAAGCGGGCGTGGGGCGTTCCTTCGAGTTCGTTGAAACCGCCCATCCGTTTGAGCAGGTCGGCGGCGTGGTGCTTCACCGTCACCGTCGACAGACAAATCCCCTGCCCGAAACACCGAAGAAGCATCCAGCTTGCCGCAGCCAGCGACAGGCCCGTGTTGCGATCGCAGCGGTGTTTGTCGACTGCCCAGCCGCCGGCTTCGCACAGATGCGTGTAACCTCTGGCGGTCGAGCGGTCAATAAATCGCTGTGCGGTGTAGGTATATAGCCGACGTCGGTCCGGCTCCATTCGTTCCAGCGTTTTGTGGAGCAGCAGTGATTCTATGGGTGTGTCGATGGGGTAGATCGGCATCCGCATGACACCGCATATATGGCCTTCGGCATCGCGGGCTACTATGTGCCATGACTGGTAATCCAGGTCGGAACAATGCCGCCCCGAAGAATCGAGGGCCGAAAGCGGCAGGGCTTCGTCATGCACGTAGATACGGCCACGGAAACGCTGAATGTCGGCAATGGCGCTTTCGTGGTGCGTCGAGCGCCAGGCCGACAGGGCGGGCGGAACGGCCCCTGAAGCGGGTGCAATAAGCGAGAGGTTCATAGGATTCGGTCAAAAAAGAGGGAGGATAAGTGCCTTGCTGTTTTCAGTTTGCCGTTTTCGGCGGTCGAGCGCTACCGGTCAACCAATAACCGAAAACAGCAAACTGAAAACGGCAAACTATTTTTAACAGAGTGCTTATAGCCGGGTGGTTCAGGCGATCTGCAGGTCTTCGGAATAGAAGTCGGCGTAGGCGTTTTTCAGCACGGCCCGCCAGATGGGCAGCGGATAGACGGCGGCAAAGCAGTCGAAACCGTAGTCGATGGCGGCGGCGGCATCGGGATATTCCGTGACGATGCGGGCCACCATATTGTTCATCAACTGGGCGTGGCCGATGTCTTCCGTGGCGTGTTCGTCGATAAACTTCTGGGCCTCCAGCGGGAAACCCTTTGCCGCCAGAATCTGCTGCGCCCGCTCGGTCAGGATAGGCGTGAGTCCCTCGAACAGATACATATAACCCAGATAGGCGAACGGATTCTCGTACTGCCCAATCATGCGGCAGGTAGCGGCCATCGCCCACGATTCAGGCGTCATGCGGCGGCTGCGGGCCCAGATTTCGTCGCCGCCGAGTTTGATGAAATCCCGGAGCGCCATCTCGCCGTGGTCAACTTCCGAGAGGTCGTGCAGGATGAGCGGCTTCATGAGGTCGGGGCGGGTTTTAGGGAGGCGGCTGATTGCCATGAACGTCGCTTCGGTGACGTGCGGCCCGTAGGAGTAGACCTCCAGCAGAATGTATTTGATGATGGTCGCCACCATGCGGGCGTCGGCATCGGGGTCGGTGACGACCTGGTACAGCTCGCTCCGCTCGACTTCGCGGAGGACGGCGGCCATTTTCTGTTCAAGGTGCTCGACAAACGCACGGGCTTCGGGCGTGGGGGTACTTTTCTTGCGGGTTTCCATCGGGGGAGACGTTTTGTGCGGCTGCGGCCTCCGTGGCCGAACCGATGGAACAAAAGTAGCCGGGCCGTCGTCGGCGCAACACGGGCGGACAACGGTATTATGGTGGAGGTAAAAACGGTTTTGTGCAGGGGGAAAAACACCCGGAGAGGGACCGGGAAAAATACGGGGTAGGGGATGGGGGAAAGGCGGGGAATTAGGTGCTATTTTAGAGTTAACAAATTGTTTATCAGGGTATTACTGAATATCGGGCTGATTAAATATAGTAAGCAATTGACTGTTTGTGCATAAAATAGTAACTATGGCGAAAAGTACGACCGTAAAGCTGACACACTTACAAATTTCTAACTATGAAGACGACAATATTATACTGTATCCTTTCTGTTCTATTGTATATCTTTATTGTAGAAGCTTGTGACAATATTGGAATGCAAATGAACCGAAATAATGATGTAAATACCCTAGTTTCAGCTTCTACTGATAGACAAAAAAGGCTAGCTCCTTATATTATGAGAAATGCCTCTAGACAAGCGGGTGATTTAATTTCATTTAGTACTGCAAATGAATACATAAAAAATTATAATGACTTCTTGAAAAATAAATATATAGTATTAGATAGTTCAGGTGCATCCACAGGTGATACGGTTACTTTTCGTGAATTATTTCACAGTGATGTGTGTCCAAAATGCGAGGTTGACACATTATTTCCATCCTATACTATTTCACGTAAACCACCAATAAAGAGTGCTCTGGAAAAATCAGTATCCTTTTGGAATAATGCTGAAAGATTGAAAATGTATCCGGCGATAAAAAAAGATAAATATGGTAATAATATATTTACAATGATATTAATGGGAGCAAACGATGATGAAGTTCCTTATTTAAAAAAACGCAATAGTTCTGATAAAACAGAGAATTTCATTTATGATTTTATTGACCCTTGTAATCCGAGATGCCCTCAAATAGAGTAATATGAAATGGTATTTAATGACATATTATTGCTTACTGTTTATTGGTATGTCTGTTTTTTTATACAAATTCAGGCTACTTTCGATCAGTAATCGCTTATTTGGAATTCTATTGACGTTTACTTTTTTTGTGGAAATTATTGCGAAATTTTTAAGCATGAATGAGCAACCAAATTATTTTTTATATAATCTTTATATTCCTCTATTTTATAGCTTAATCAGTACTGCTTTTTACTTAGAAATTCGTAAAAAATTTGTGATAATTTCAATTTTGTTGTTTTTCTTTATATATGGCATTAACTCAAAATACTATCAATCAATTACAACAACGATCAGCACGAATACTCTTACAATTTCTATGATATTAACCAGTGTATGGGTCTTGCTGTACTTGACACAAATGTTAAAAAGCTCATTAGAAAATAATTTTAATGAATACTCACTTTTTTGGGTCTCCTGTGGATTGCTATTTTTCAATACTTCATGTTTATTTGTTTTTGGAGCATTTAATTTTGTTAATGAAGAATATCATGATTCAATAGGTAAATTATTTACGGTGGTTAGGGTTTTAGCCAACCATATAATGTATGGAATGATAATCTTGTCGTTACTCAATAGGCAGAAGGGTTTTACTTAATGAGAATGTCACTGCTTCAAGAACAGGAAATATTATTAAGCTTTGTTGCAGCTACTCTGTTACTGGTACTACTAGTCATCTTTATCATATCATTCGCCTTGCTGTTCCAACGCCGACAATTCCAACACCGCCAGGAAAAAGCCATGATTCGTGAAACGTATGAGCGCGAAATCCTCCAGTCGCAAATCGAAATCCAGAACCACACGCTCAAGCAGATCGGGCAGGAACTCCACGACCATATCGGGCAACTGCTGTCGCTGGCGATGCTGCAGCTCAACATCCTCGACGATGAGATGGACGGTTCGCAGCACCACCCGGCCCTGAATGAAGTGCAGCAGGTCATCGGCACCATCATCCAGGACGTCCGCACCCTCTCCAAAAGCCTCGACAGCGACACCATCCAGCGGTTCGGTCTCTGCGACAGCCTGACGATGGAACTCGACCGCATCCAGCGGATGGGGCGTTTTCAGACACAGCTAACCGTTCAGGGTACGCCCTACAGCCTCGATCCCCAGGTGGAAACGGTGCTGTTTCGGATGGCGCAGGAGTCGCTCAACAACGCCATCAAACACTCAGCAGCCAAAACGCTCAGCGTCCTCATCGATTATGAATCACAGCAGTTTACGCTGACTATCGCCGACGACGGGCGGGGCTTTTCGGTGGCCGAAACGAGCCAGCGGGTCATCAATGAGTCGGGTTCGGGACTGCGAAACCTACAGCAGCGGGCAATCCTGCTGGGCGGTGTCTGTGAGGTGGATAGCCAGTCTGGCAGAGGCACAAAGGTTCATATTCGACTGCCGCACAAATAATTGCTCTATTTTCTGACCGTTCGTTAAATAGTCTTTGGTGGTCGAAACAACGTCATCTAATTTACAAACAGTTACATCAGGGCTGTACTCTATCGTAAAACCTACTCTCTGCCTCTCCTATGAAGACTTCTATCGCCATTGTCGATGATCACCGTTTGCTGGCCCAGGCACTGTCGGATCTGGTTCAGAAATTTGAATGCTACGAGGTGCTGTTCGTTGCCGAAAATGGCAAGGACTTAATCACCTACCTCAAACGAAAGCAGATTCCCGAAATCCTGCTGCTCGACGTGAGTATGCCCGAAATGGACGGATTCGAGACCGCCGACTATCTGAAAGAGCATTACCCGGAAATTAAAATACTGGCGCTCACAATGATGGATCGGGAAGAATATATCGTCCGGATGATTCGTAAGGGCGTTCGGGGGTACATGCTGAAAGGCAGCCGACCCTCCGAATTGCGAACCGCACTCGATGCCATCCGTCTGAAAGGCTATTACCACTCCGAATTCCTGGCCGAACACCTCATCCGCAGCCTGAATCCCGTCGACCCGGAATCACCCGCCGCCAATTTTAATCTGAATCAACGCGAACTGGAGTTTATCCAATTGGCAGCCAGTGAGTTACGATACGAAGACATCGCCGACAAAATGTGCGTCAGTGTCCGCACCGTCGATGGCTACCGGGAGTCGGTTTTTCAGAAGATGAAGGTGAAAACGCGGGTCGGGATGATCCTGATGGCCCTTCGCTGGGGTATCATCAAGTTGTAGATTGGGGAAATGGGGATTGGGTAGTTACCCAACCCCCAACTACTTACTTCGGCAATAGCACGGCGTCGACCACGTGAATGACGCCGTTCGACTGGTTGACGTCTTTGATGGTGACTTCCGATGAGCCGCCTTTTTCGTCCATAATCACGACTTTCTTGCCTTTCATGCTGGCCGTCAGCGTGCCACCGGCGGCGGTCTTCAGCATGGCTTTGCCGTTGCCGTCCATGATCATTTTTGCCAGTTCGGCGGAGCCGATGCGGCCCGGAACGACGTGGTAGGTCAGTACGCCCTGCAATGCCGATTTGTTTTCGGGCTTCAGCAGCGTTTCGACCGTACCTTTGGGCAGTTTGTCGAAGGCCTTGTTAGTGGGGGCAAACACGGTGAACGGACCGGCGCTTTCGAGCGTACTCACCAGCTCGGCGGCTTTCACGGCGGCCACGAGCGTCGTATGGTCTTTCGAGTTCACAGCGTTCTGCACAATGTTTTTCGTTGGATACATCGGAGCGCCGCCGACCATAACAGTCTCATCCTGAGCAAAAGCCGATACACTCATCAGGGCCGCGATTCCAAAGGCGGCAACAGTTTTAACAACAGACTTCATAAGAGTCTCGAATCAGTTTGGTTGAACATGATTTGGGTGTCTGATGCATCGACAATAAAATCTACGCGGCTTTCAGTACTTTGGATTTGGTAAGCAGTAAATTTTCGTTAAACGGCTTCTGGAGGCGGATGGTAGGCGTTTCGGGCGTATTTTTGCATCCGAACGATTGAGCCGATGACCAAGATTACCGAACATATCCGCCGGGCGGAAGGCAAACCGATTTTCAGCATCGAAGTGATTCCGCCTATCAAGGGGGATAACCTGAAAAATCTGCTCGACAACATCGAGCCGCTGATGGAGTTCAAACCGCCGTTTATCGACGTGACCTACCACCGCGAGGAATACATCGAACGTCCCGAACCCGACGGTACCATCCGGCGCATCGTGACGCGGAAGCGCCCCGGTACGGTCGGCATCTGTTCGGCCATCATGCACCGCTTCAGCGTCGACCCGGTGCCGCACGTGCTCTGCGGTGGCTTCACGCGGGAGGATACGGAAGATTTTCTCATCGATTTGCAGTATCTGGGCATCGATAACGTACTGGTTCTGAGGGGCGATCCGGCCAAGCCGTTCAGGGATTTCAAGCCGAAGGAGAACGGTCATGCCTACGCCAGCGAGCTCGTGGAACAGGTTTGCAGCATGAACCAGGGCGTGTATCTGCACGAAGGCGAAAACGCCCTCAGCCCAACGGATTTCTGCATCGGCGTGGCGGGCTATCCCGAAAAACATTTCGAGGCTGCCGACCCCGACATTGATTTTCAGCACCTGAAACATAAAATCGACAAGGGAGCCGACTACATCGTGACGCAGATGTTTTTCGATAATCGGCGCTATTTCGATTTCGTCAATAAATGCCGTCAGCACGGCATCGACGTGCCCATCATTCCCGGCCTGAAGCCCCTCAGCACCCGGAAGCAACTGGAGATTCTACCCCGGCTGTTTCATCTGGAAATGCCGTCGGATCTGGTGAAGGCCGTGGAAGCCTGCGAGAATGACCAGCAGGCCCGGCAGGTGGGCATCGAGTGGTGCATTCAGCAGTGCCGTGAACTAATTCAGTTTGGAGCGCCGGTTCTGCACTTTTACACGATGGGAAAAGGCGACAATGTGGCGAAAATCGCCCGCGAAGTCTTTTAATTCTTCTTTTCTCTGCGAACTTAGCGTAAACCTTTGCGTCTTTGCGGTTAAATTTTAACGCAGAGGACGCAAAGAAAACGCAAAGTTCGCAGAGATGAATAAGCTCATATTCAGCTTCTTATTTTTTTCGACGCTGGCCGCTGCCCAGCGGCCCGACACGACCTACAGCCAGCCGTTCCGGCCCCAGTTTCATTTTTCGCCCCGCATCAACTGGACCAACGACCCCAACGGTTTGGTTTTTCACAACGGCGAATATCATTTGTTCTATCAGTATAATCCGTTTGGTAACAAGTGGGGTCACATGACCTGGGGCCACGCCGTCAGCAAAGACCTGATGCGCTGGCAGGAACTGCCGCCCGCCATTGCCGAAGACAAAAATGGGATGATTTTCTCCGGTAGCTGCGTAGTCGACGTCAATAACACGAGTGGCTTCGGGAAAGGTGGAAAAACGCCGCTGGTGGCGATTTATACGAATCACCGGGAGAAAAACCAGAGTCAGCACCTGGCCTGGAGTCTGGACGATGGACGCACCTGGACGAAGTACGACAAAAACCCGGTTATCGACCTGAACATGGCCGATTTCCGCGATCCGAGCGTGTTTTGGCATGAATCGTCAAAACGCTGGGTGATGAGCGTGGTGCTGCCCCACGAGAAAAAAGCCCTGTTCTACGGTTCACCGAACTTGAAAGACTGGACGAAACTGAGCGAGTTTACGGCTCCCCAGGGAGAAGGCATCTGGGAATGTCCGGCCCTGATTGAAGTGCCAGTCGAAGGGCAGGCGACTTCGAAATGGCTGCTGCTGCTGTCGATTCAAAGCGGCGCTCCGGCGGGCGGATCGGGAATGCGGTATTTCATCGGCGACTTCGACGGGACGACGTTTCGCAGCGACTTCAGGCCGGGAGACGTGCGCTACGTCGATTACGGAAAGGACTATTACGCCGCCATCACGTACAACAATACGCCTCGCCGCATCAGCCTGGGCTGGATGAACAACTGGCAGTATGCCAACGACATCCCGACCTCGCCTTTCCGGGGGGCCATGACGCTGCCCCGCGACCTGAAAATCATCAAAACCGACACGACCTACGAACTCCGTCAGCAGGTCATAAAAGAGTTTAGTCCGCTGACTTCGCACAGCTACCAGTGGCGGGGCATCGATACTAAACAACTGAACCAGAGCCTGAAACAAAAGCGCATTCCGGGCGACAACTATGTGCTGACGGTCGCTTCGGAACTGGACAGCAACCTGGTGGTGAAGGTACGGCAGGGCGTGGGCGAAGAAACGCTCATCGGCTACGACGCGGCCAGTCGGCAGGTGTACGTCGACCGGACCAAATCGGGGCAGACGAGTTTCAGCAAGAATTTTCCGGGGCGGTTTTCGGCTCCGCTGAAGCTCCGCGACGAGGGCATCAGCCAGCCCGAACGGACAATGGTTCGGCTGCAGATTTACGTTGACCGCTCGTCGGTGGAGGTCTTCGCCAACGATGGGCAGGTGACGCTCACCAACCTGATTTTCCCCAAACCGGAAAGCAAAGGCATCGAGTTTGTGGGCGGCGGAGTCCGGTCGGTGACGATCCGGAATGTAGAGTCGACGTGGAAATAAAGAATGGGTAAATTCAGCCGGAAAAGTAGTTTGGTAAACAGTAACGAAAACTAAACCCGATGAAAACCATCATTACCCTCTTCCTGCTGACGCTCACCTCGTATGGTTTTGCTCAGACCGCCGACGAAAAAGCGGTTATGGAAGCGGAAAAGCAACGTTTTGAGGCACAGGTTGCCCGGAAATATGACGTATTGGAAAAAGTGCTGGCCGACGACCTCATTTATACCCATTCGAGCGGCAACACGGACGGCAAACAGTCGTTCATTCAATCTCTCAGAGAGGGAAAATCGCTGTATGATGCCATCGACGTGAAGGAACAGAAGGTGCGGGTATACGGCAAAACGGCGGTTGTCAACGGGGTTGCCTTCATGAAAGTAACCAGCAACGGCCAGACCAACGACCTGCGCCTGCGCTACACGGACGTTTACGTCAAAAACGGCAAACAGTGGCAGATGGTGACCTGGCAGTCGCTGAGGTTAATGGATAATGTAAAATGAATAATGAATAATGAAGGCGCTGCTCATTCCAGAACTGGCGAAGCACATTATTCATTTTACATTATCCATTATTCATTATTCATTAACACCTCGCAGCGTTCCTTTCTGAGCAGTTCGATTCCGCCATCTTCGACCAGGAGGCGGGTTTTTTCATTGTCGAACTGATCACGGTAGGTGGCTTTGAGTTCCTTGCGTTTGATGGCTTCCAGAAAGCGGCGGACGTCGTCGGGCGTTTCGAGCAGCAGGGGCGGCACTTCGGTCGGGCGGTTGTCGTCGTCTTTGGCGACCATCGTGAAATAGGAGGTGTTGGTATGCTTGACAATCCCCGTTTTCACGTTTTCGGCAATGACCTTGATACCCACGATCATCGACGTCCGGCCCACGTAATTCACCGACGCCATCAAAGAAACCAGTTCGCCCACCTCCACCGGCTGCCGGAACTCCACCCCCTCGACCGAAACGGTGACACAATAGGCCCCCGAATGCTTGGAAGCGCAGGCGTAGGCCACTTTATCCATCAGCGAGAGCAGAATGCCGCCGTGAATTTTACCGCCGAAGTTGGCGTAGGCGGGAATCATCAGTTCGGTCAGGGTGACGCGGGAGGCGGAGATAGGTTTGGCGTTCATAGGGACGAAAAAAAGCCCCGCGTTTTGGAAGCCTGCGGAGCTTTTATCAATCTATCAAGAATAAAACAGTTGCAGTTACACGGCAAAACTTTCGCCGCAGCCGCAGGTGCGGGAGGCGTTCGGATTTCGGAACTGAAAACCTTTGCCGTTCAGACCGTCGGAAAAGTCGAGTTCCGTACCGGCCAGATACAGCAGGCTTTTGCGGTCGACGACAATCCGGATGCCTTTATCTTCGATGACGTGGTCGTTGGGCTGTTCGTTGACGTCGAACTGCAGGTCATACATCAGACCGGAGCAGCCGCCGCCCTGTACGCCCACGCGGATGGCGTAATTATCCTGAAGGCCTTCTTTCTGGCGCAGTTCAATAATTTTATCTTTTGCCTGTTCGGTTACCGTCACCATAGCGTGTATAGAATTTGGGTACTAAGGTAGAAACGGCCCCCCGGAAATAAAAGTTTCGCCTTTTGTCTCTGATAAACTCTGATATTCTCTGATCAACTCTGTGTAATAACCCTTAACATTGTATCACAGAGCATATCAGAGAATGACAAACGTTGAGCATATTGGCATTGCCGTTCGGGACATGGCGGCGTCTAACGAGTTATTCACGAAGCTGCTGGGCGTGGCTCCCTACAAGTCGGAGAGCGTGGAGTCGGAAGGGGTGACGACCTCGTTTTTCCAGATCAACCAGACCAAGATTGAATTGCTGGAGGCCACCCACCCCGCCAGCCCGATTGCGAAGTTCATCGAGAAGCGGGGCGAGGGCATTCACCACCTGGCCTTCGAGGTGGCCGACATCCGGGCCGAGATGGAGCGCCTGCGGGCCGAGGGCTTTGTGCTGCTCAATGAGACCCCGAAGCGGGGCGCGGATAACAAGCTGGTCTGTTTCCTGCACCCGAAGGGCACCAATGGGGTGCTGGTGGAGTTGTGTCAGGAAATAAAGGAGGAAGGGGAGGAGAGGAGTAAAGGAGTAAAGGAGGAGAGGAGGAAGGGAGGAAAGGAGTAAAGGGAATTGAAAAAGTTAAAATTACTGAATTACTGTCTACAATTATGCTGAAGCGCGTTCACATACAGAATTTCAAGAGCCTGAAAGACGTTACACTGGATTTGCAGAAAGTCAACCTGCTGATTGGGCCAAATAATTCGGGGAAGACGAATTTTTTGAAGGCGCTGGAGTTTTTTGGAGAAAGTAGAAATATAGTATCCCATGTCGCAGATGTTGAAAAGCTACTTTTTAAACACAAAAATGGAGTAGAGGTAAAAATATATTTAATATTTGATCCTGATCTGGAACATATAGAAACAGGTGAGTATAATTATCTGATTTATTTATGTAATATAAATGATAAAGGTATCACTTTTAAAGATGTTTGGTTAGAAAAAGAAAAAGAAAGATTTCGGTCGTATACGCCTAAAGTTAGCGATTTCAACTATATCGAATTTAAAAGTAGAATTGGTGAACTATACATATATAATCCTGATCCGAATAAATTAGTTGTCCCCGGACCTGTAGGAACCGGCGTAGAACTAGTTAATGCTGATACATCTAATTTAATAGGGTTCTTGGATCGGATGTTAGGTAATAAATATCGAAATAGAGTGTTTAACAGAATTGAAGCAGATCTACAGAAGTGCCTACCTGAATTTGACCAAGTGGAGATAGACGATATAACTCCTGATGAAGATTGGATTAGAATTCATGGTGAGGAGAGTCGCAAATTTTCATTTAAACGTTTAGGTTTATCAAACAGCCAGCAAGGCATCACCTACTGGGCTGACGAGCTTTCCGAAGGCACTTTGTATTTCCTTGCCCTGCTCTGCATCATCAACCAACCCAACCCGCCCAAACTACTTCTTCTCGAGGAGCCGGAAAAAGGCATCCACCCCCGGCGGATTCGGGAGGTGATGGATTTTATCTTCCGTCTGGCTGAGGAAAAGGATGTGCAAATTATTCTGACGACGCATAACGAACACGTTCTGGATGATTTTGCCACGCGTCCCGAATCGGTTTTTGTCTTTGACAAGGACGAAGAAGGGGCCACGTATGTGCGTAATCTGCAAAAGGACATTATTGAACCGACTAACAAGCGTAATGAGGAATTAGGTCTTGACCCAATCGACCTGACTTCCAATCTAAGCGAAAACTGGCTTTACGGACTATTGGGAGGAGTTCCTGAGATTTCATGAGTAAATTAGTGTACACACTCGTCGGAGAAGGCTTTGCCGAGTATCAGTTCATTCCGGCATATATCGATTGGGTAGCGGCTAAACAGGCGCAGGAGTTACAGGTTGTCAGAACCAGGATTCAAATCGCGATAACGAAGAATCCGAGCGTTTCAAAAGTGCTTAGTGATGCGCAGAGTTTATGTGCCCAATCCTTCGCCGATTCTAAAACTCCCTGCCATCTTTTTATCGCCGGTATCGATTTGGACAAAACGGACTTTACCGACGATTTAGAAAAACATGGTAAACGGATTCAGGAACTGAAAGCGGCGATGGGAAAGGTGTTCAAGCAATACGAAGACAAAATCATTCTGTATGTTCCTATTCAGGCCATCGATTGCTGGATAGCGTATGTCCAACAAAAAGCAACTCCCAATAGCCTCGAAGGGCACGGCAAAGATGATACGAAACTGAAAGTTTATGGGCAGAAAAAACCTGATCGCCAGCGTATCGAGAAAGTGGCCCGTGAAGCTGCCCAAAAAGCCGACTTTGCTCAACTTGCCAAACAATCCCGGTCGTTCAACCATTTTCATCAACAGATAACCACGTTTTTAGCCACGTACATCAACAACGCACACTCATGAAGTACTACAATTCCATCATAGACACCATTGGCGATACGCCGCTGGTGAAGCTCAACAAGGTCACCAGCGGCATCCGGGGGACGGTGCTGGCGAAGGTCGAGTATTTCAACCCCGGCAACTCGGTGAAAGACCGCATCGCCATCCGCATGATCGAAGACGCCGAAAAGGCGGGCATCATCCGGCCTGGCGGCACCATCATCGAGGGCACAAGCGGCAACACGGGCATGGGCCTGGCGCTGGCTGCCATCGGCAAGGGCTACAAGTGCATCTTCACGATGGCCGACAAGCAGTCGAAGGAGAAAATGGATATCCTGCGGGCCGTGGGTGCCGAGGTGATCGTCTGCCCCACCAACGTGGCCCCCGACGACCCGCGTTCATACTACTCCGTTGCTAAGCGGCTCAATCAGGAAATCCCCAACTCGCTGTATCCCAACCAATACGACAACCTGTCGAACACGGCGGCACATTATGACACCACCGGCCCCGAACTCTGGCGCGATACCGACGGGCGCATCACGCACTTTGCGGCAGGCGTGGGCACGGGCGGCACCATCTGCGGAACGGCCAAATTCCTGAAAGAGCAGAACGCGGGCGTGGTCACGGTCGGCATCGACACCTACGGGTCGGTGTTCAAAAAATACAAGGAAACGGGCATTTTCGACGAAGGGGAGGTCTATCCCTACATGACCGAGGGCATCGGCGAGGACATTCTGCCCCAGAACGTCGACTTTGACCTCATCGACCATTTCGTGAAAGTGACCGACAAAGACGCGGCCATCATGGCCCGGCGACTGTCGCGGGAGGAGGGACTGTTTGTCGGCTGGTCGTGCGGATCGGCGGTCCACGGGGCGCTCGAATGGGCCAAAGACAACCTGCAGGAAGACGACGTGATGGTCATTCTGCTGCCCGACCACGGCACGCGCTATCTCGGCAAAATCTACAACGATTCCTGGATGAAAGACCACGGCTTTCTGGAAGATCGGTCGTTCAAGACCGCCCGCGACATCATTCGGGGCAAAAATGGCCGGGCTAAACTCACGACCATCGGCCAGTCGGCGAAGGTGGGGGAGGCCATCCGGACGCTCAATCAGCAGGGCATCTCCCAGATTCCAGTGACCGACAGCGAGGGCCACATCGTCGGCAGCCTTACCGACTCGACCATCCTGGGCAAACTCATCGAAGACCCGACCATCAAGGACGTCCCGGTGGGTGAGGTAATGGATAAGCCGTTTAAGTTTGTCGGCCTGAACAACACCGTCGACGTGCTGTCGTCGCTCATCGACCGTGAAAACAAGGCGCTGCTCGTGCGTGATGAGGCCGAACAGGTTCACATCATCACGCAGGCGGATCTGCTGGCTGCCATGACGAACTAACGACCGTTGCTGCGTCTGTCCTGCACACGGCAAGGATGGACGCAGCAACGGTCGTCAATTATAAAAAAGTGGGTAGGAAATGGCGGGAGCTGGCTGAATGTCGCGAAACGTAAGTACCGGAACACGCGACAGCCGTACCAGTTTGTCTAAAAACTCCGGCAGTGTCTGTCCGTTTTCCAGCCACGATGGACTATTTCCCATAATGATGTAATCAGCAGAAAACAGATTGGCAACGGCGGCAATCATGCGGTCTGGGTAGCGGCTGATACGCAGGTAATCAGCACCCGGTGCCGTGGGGATGTAGCGATGCATCTGGTGCAGAAAGCGGTATCCCCGTCGTTGAAACTGCTCCATGATGTCGTCATAGTAAGGAGATGCCGGTGAAATATCACCCGGGTCGACGATATGGAGCAGACCAGTTTCGGCCTGTAAGTAGTGGATCAGTTCGGTGCTCTGTCTGAGCAGACGGCTGGTTTCTGCATTTTCATCGATAATGAACAGGAGGCGTACCGTTGCCATAGAGACGGATAGGTTAATGGTTTGACAGGGAAAATCTGTTCCTGATTGCTGCGTGAAAGGTCTGATCACGAAGTGAGAACGGAATGAGAAACGGATTAGAAAGCGGTTAGGGATTCACTTTCCCGTTGTTTTTACAAAGAATGGCTTTCTGGTATTCCATTAAATGTGGTGGTCGATGCCATTCAGCCGAACCGTTTCAAATGGTATCATGCGGCCCTGTTCGTATAATGAATAATGTATAATGGGGTCAGCAGTATCCTTCATACATTGTTCATTATACATTATTCATTTTCTATTATCCCCTCCCTCAATCATGCTCAGATAGCTCCAGTAGCGGCTTTCGGCGATTTCGCCTTCGTTGACGGCCTCTTTGACGGCGCAGCCCGGCTCGTTGAAGTGCAGGCAGTTGTGGTAGCGGCACTGATTCAGGCGGTCGCGCATTTCGGGGAAATAATGGCTGATTTCGGCCTTCTCCATCTCGGCAAGCCCCAGTTCCTTGATACCCGGCGTATCGATGATGTAGGTGTCGGGGGCAAGTTCAAACATTTCGGCGAAGGTCGTGGTGTGGACCCCCTTGTTGGCGAAGGTCGACACTTCGTTGGTGCGCAGGTTCAGGTCGGGGGCAATGGCGTTGACCAGCGATGATTTACCGACCCCCGAATGCCCGGACAGCAGTGTAATTTTGTGGTCGAGCAGTTGCCGGAATGCCTCAACGCCAATGCCTTCGACGGCGGATGTCGTCAGGGTCTGGTAGCCAATTTTTTCGTACAACTGGGTGATTTCCTGTAAATAAGCGAGCCCCTCTTCCCCCAGAATATCCATCTTGTTGAATACGACGACCGACGGAATCCGAAAGGCTTCGGCTGTCACCAGAAACCGGTCGATGAAGCCCAGCGAGGTGCGGGGCAGGGTGAGCGTTGCCAGCAGCACGGCCTGATCGATGTTGGCCGCCAGAATGTGGCCGTGGGCCGTTTTATGCACCGACTGCCGGATGATGTAGTTCTCGCGAGGGTCGATGTCGGTGATGATGGCCGTGTTTTCGGTCTGATCTTCGACCTCATACCGGACGCGGTCGCCGACGGCAATGGGGTTGGTGACTTTCAGGCCTTTGATTTTGAATTTCCCTTTGAGCCGGGCGCGGTAGATGTGTCCGTCTTCGTTGCGGACGTCGTACCAGGAGCCGGTGGAGCGGATGACTAAGCCGGGTTTCAAGTTTTTTGAGGTAAAAAGGTTATTTCGCAAAGTTTATCAAAGAATATCAAAGGGTATCAAAGTTTTTGTATTCAGGATTAACGACCCTTTTTATCCCATCTTTTAACAAAGAGACGTGAAAATTGATTAGCAATCCCAACCGAAAATGCCCTAACTTCAGGTAAGTGAGGAGTTGTGAAAAATGGACGTTTGTAAAATGTTCAACCGTTTTCGTCTCAATAACTAACCTGCCCTCCACGAGTAGATCCATTCGATAGCCATGATCTAATTTAACCTCTTTGTACACGATGGGCATAGATTTCTCCCTTTCGACATAAAAGCCTGCCTGAATCAGCTCATAGGCTAAACACTCCTGATAAGCCGACTCCAGCAGGCCAGGTCCTAACGAGCGATGAACTTCAATGGCACTCTGAATAACACGATTTGACAAACGATTTTCAACCTCCACTTTGATACCCTTTGATATTCTTTGATAAACTTTGCGAAATAACCCCTTTCGCTACCTCCATTACCTTAGACGTCGCCCCCGTGTTGGAAGTAACGTAGTCAGAGGCTAATTCACCCGCTTTCGAGCAAGCCGCAGCGTCTTCATACAACCGACTGAAAATCAAACTAAACTCCCCTGTATCCTGCACCGAAAACGCCCCGCCATCCCGCACCAGATCCACCGCCTCCTGAAACTTCCGGTGGTTAGGGCCGAAGAAAACCGGCATCCCATACGTCGCCGCCTCCAGGATGTTATGCAGCCCTTTCCCGAATGCCCCGCCGACATACGCAAACTCGCCATACTGATACAGGGAGGAGAGCATACCAATGTTGTCGATGAGCAAATGAGTGAATGATTGAATGGTTGAATGATTGAAGCCGGACGACTGAATTTCGGAATAGCGCACCGAGGGGCCGTTTAACTGGCCGCGCCAGCGTTCAATCTCGTCGTCGTGAATTTCGTGGGGGGCGATGATGACCTTCAGCGGTTTGTCGAAGGCGTTCAGAAACGGAATCAGCACGTCCATGTCGGTTTGCCAGGCGCTGCCAATCACCAGCAGCGGCGTGTCATCTTTAAACGCCGCCGCTACGGGAATTTCCTTCCGGTTGTCGACCAATTGTCTGACCCTATCGAAGCGCGTGTCGCCCGCCAGCGTGGCATTCATGATGCCGATGCTCCGCAGCAGGTCGGCCGACTCCTGATTCTGCACCAGCAGGTGATCGAAATACCGGAGGAACCGTCGGTAGAAGCCGCCCCAGGGTTTGAAAAACACCTGCGAAGGCCGGAAAATAACCGAAAAGCCGATAATCGGGACGTGACGGCCGTGGAGTTCACGCAGATAATTATACCAGAATTCGTATTTGATGAAAAACGCGATGCGGGGGTTAACCGCTTCCACAAATTGCCGGGCGTTGTCGGCGGTGTCGAGCGGCAGGTAGAAAATGTAGTCCGCTCCCGCATACGTTTTGCGCACTTCGTAACCCGATGGGGAGAAGAACGTCAGCAGAATCGTATAGTTGGGATATTGCTCCCGGAAGGCTTCGATGACCGGGCGTCCCTGCTCAAACTCGCCCAGTGAGGCTGCGTGAAACCAGGCGACAGGCTGTTGATTGTCGGCCAGTTGCTGCATGATGGTTTCCAGCAGATTCCGGCGACCCGATACGGCGAGCCGGGCTTTGGGATGAAACGGGGCCGCCAGTTGCAGAGCGAGTTGATAGAGGCGAATGGATAGGTTATAAAATGAAGAAATCAAAATGCGAAACTTTTTGAAGCTGAAATGATTTATGAGTCAGAATACTACCGATAAAGATAATGAATTGGAATAAGCTTCAGGATGCTTCCCAACTGGATGCCATCCGGCGGGAGTCGGCAGAGGGGCCGGTCATGATTTTTAAACACAGCACCCGCTGTTCAATCAGTGCGATGGCACTGAGCCGGTTAGAGCGGAGCTGGAACGAAGAGGCGGGTATCCGGCCCTATTATCTGGACCTGATCGCCAACCGGGCGCTGTCGAATCAGATAGCCAGCGAATTTGGCGTGGAGCATCAGTCACCGCAGGTGCTGCTGATTCAGAACGGGGAGTGTATATACGACGCATCGCACATGAGCATTTCTTTCGACAGCCTGAAGGGGCAGGTCACGGTCTGAGATTCGTTTAGTAAGCAGAAACGCGTCCGGGGTTGCCGGACGCGTTTCTGCTTTTATGGCTACATGAGTTCTTCCTGCGGAAGCCCGGCTTGCTCTCGACCGGGCCTGATGAAAATCGCCAGCCAGGTGCGGCGGGCCAGCCGGAAAAAGTAGGGTGTCAGCAGAATGAGCGAAGGCACCAGACCTGCCAGATAATAATTCAGGTCCACGTTCAGGCCGATAACGACGATAAAGAACGTCAGCAGCGTCCAGAGCGTAAAGAAGGCGTAGCTGACATACATGGAGCCCCAGTAGAAACCGGGTTCGGGCATGAAGGATTCCCCGCAGTTCGGGCAGTGTTGATGCATGTCGTCGAAGTGGCGACTGAAGGCCGTCCGGGTAACGAAAAAATCGCCCTGATGGCAGCGGGGGCATTTATTGAACAGAATGCTGTGAAAGCGGCTATCGGTTAACATAGGAGTAGAAGAAATCACGCTGTTTCTCAGTGGTTTCCTCTTGCAAAGATGGCTTCGGGAGATACAAAATCCGTCATACGAACCACGCCATATAGGGTACATTTCAACGATTGGCATTTATAGCCAGCCGGAATTCTGCCGGAGTGTGGTTCGTCTGCTTTCTGAAAAAGCGGATGAAATAGGAAGGGTCGTCGAAACCCAGCCGAAAGCCAATTTCCTTCACCGAAAGAGATGTATGAATCAGCAGACGTCGGGCCTCGGTAGCTACCCGTTCCTGCCATAACTGACTCGCCGTTTTCTTCAGTATTTTTTTGCAGATATGATTGAGATAGTTGGGTGTCAGGCCCATCTGGTCGGCATAGGCGCTTACCTCACGAACCGTAACGAACTGCTTTTCGATCAGTTCTTCATACTGCCGAATCCGGTCGTACAGATAGATGTCTTCGCTGGGTCGCTGCTGGCTGTAGAGCCGGTTGGCGTGTTCCAGAATCAGATGAACGAACGACAGGAACACGTCGGCCCGGTTGGCCTGCCGCTGTTCATATTCCCGAAAAGCATACTGGAACAAATCGGAAAACAGCACAGACTGTTGGGGAACTTTGAGCAGGGGCTGGTGCTGATGTGAATGAAAAAAAGGATATTCGTGGAGCCGGTTGCCGAAGCGGCTGTGAAAAAACGCCGGTTCGAAGAAGAGATTGTACCCCTGAACGTCCGCCGACAACTGCCAGCTATGAACCTGTCCGGGCGTGAGAAAATATAACTGATCAGGACCGACCGCGTGTGTCCGGAAATCAATCGTGTGGGTGCCGCTTCCCTGCACAATCCACATCACCAGGTAGAACGTGTGGGAGTGGGGATTGTCGATGCCCGCAAACTCTTCGACCAGTTTTTCCAGCCGGGTCATATAAAACGGCTGGCTGGGCTCATGACCCGGAAAGGAGTGTAGCTGATAAGTGGGTAAAGACATGCCAGTAGAGAAGTAGGCACCCGGCGAACGCCGCTCAGGCCCGCAGCGTAATTTTCGCCCGGTGGCAGACACCCCCCACGGGCGGATTGAACTTGGAAACGCTGACCTCCACCGATTCTACGTCCGGGTAGCGGCTCCGGATATCTTCGACAATCGTGTGGGCAATGTGTTCGAGCAGACGGGCCGGTCGCTGCATGGCCTCCTGCGTAATCCGGTAGAGTTCTTCGTAATTCACTGTCGCACTCAGCCGGTCGCGGCGGGCGGCGTCCGTAAAGTCGGTGGTAACGGTGATATCGACCGAATATTTGTTTCCGATTCTCTGCTCTTCGTCGTAAAAGCCGTGGTAAGCGAAAAACTCTAAGCCTTCGAGCGTGATAGTACCCATTCCCGTTTAAATCTGGTCGAAGAAGGACCCTCCTTTGGGCTTCTCGTCTGGCGAAGCGGTTTCGGCCACTGGCTGCGTGGCCTCGGTCGGACTGGTTTCTGCCTGGGGTTCGTCGGCAGCGATGCTGGCCTGAATCACGCTGTCCTGCGGCTGCTCATGTTCGGGCTGTTCGGCGTTGGCGGGCAGGGTTTCTGTTTCTGCGACAGGTTCGATTAACGGCAGACCCGCTTCGGCGGCTTCCGTACCCTGGGCGGCAGCGGCTTCTGCCTCGGTCGGAATGTGGTTGTCCTGAACCGGCGCTGCTTCGGCGTTCCCGGCTGGATCCGTGGGCAGTTCCACCGTCTCCGGACTAAGTGCAGCTTCGGTGGATACGGCCCCCGTGGATACGGCCCCCGTGGATACGGCAATTTCGTCCATTTTAGTTTGCAGCGACTGCTGACTGAACTTCTGTTCAAACCGCTCGACGTTTTTCAGGGCGCCGTTTGCCAGCGTTTTTATCTGCGAGACCAGGTTTTCCTTATACGATTCCATCGCCTTGAAGTCGTGTTCCATCGCCTTCAGGTCGCTCAGGATATTTTCCTTGATATAGCGCGACTGATTTTCCGCGTCTTCGACCATCAGCGTCGACCGCTTCCGGGCGTCGGCAAGCAGTTCATCGGCTTTCTGTTTCGACTCGTTCAGATATTGTTCGGCTGCCCGGTTGGCCTGATCGGTAATTTGTGTGCTGGTATCTTCGGCGGTTTTCAGCGTCCGGAACAGCGTCAATTCGATTTCTTTCAGTTTACCCAGTTCTTTTTCGGCCAGTTCCAGTTGCATTTTGAGCATTTTCTGCTCACTCGTTACGCGCTCCCACTCCTGCGACAGCGAGGCCAGAAAGGCGTCCACTTCGTCGGTCCGGTAGCCTCTCAGGCTTTTCTCAAACGTATGCTGACGAATTTCGATGGGTGTAATTTTCATAATCGATTGGGTTGCGACAAACTGCCTGTGCCGTGGTTTTTGATAAAATTAGGAGTAACCCGGTCAAATTATCAATAATTATGCCTAAAAAAATGGAAATATCCGGTAAAAGGGCCATTAGTTTACTTACAGGGCCACTTTCCAGACCGAGATGAGCCGGTCGTCGCTGGCCGAAACAAGCTGGTTGTCATACGGACTCCACCAGAGTTTGTTGACCGACGTAGCGTGTCCGGCGTGCCGCGCCCGGTCGATAACCTTCAGCAGCCGGAACGTGGTCGCATCCCAGACCTTAATGGATTTGTCCATGCTGCAGGTGGCAAACAGTGAACCGTCGGGGTGAAAGACGATGTGATTGATGGCAAACAGATGCGCCACAACGTCCGTAACGAGATCGTACTGACCTGCGGCATCCCAGATTTTGAGGTGTGCATCGCGGCTGCCCGATAACAGGTAGCGTCCATCGGGTGAGTACTGTAGCGTGAAAACGGAATTATCGTGCGCCGGAATCACCTGCTTCAGCGTCAGCGCATCCAGGTCGAAAATTCGGATCTGATTATCACTGTAGCCCACGGCGACCTCCCGACGGTCTGGATGGACGGCCAGACAGCGGGCGCTCTGGGTGGATGCCCGCAGGTGCTTCCGCATGACCGGCACCGATTCGCGGGTGTCCATCACTGCCACCGTTCCGTCCGAGAAGGCCAGCCAGGCCATCTCATCCACCAGCCTGATGTCGAAAATGGCAGCGGAGGTAATGTTGGCCGAATGGACTTCCTGTCGGCTGTCGGGGTCGATAAGGTGAATGCCTGCGTAGTTCTGGCCCACCCACAGAAGACGGTGCCGGTCATCGTAGGCCAGTGCATAGACCGATGCCGGAATACGGGCGAGCAGCGTTCCCAAATCAGGTTTGCTGAGCTGCCAGCGTACAACCAGGCCATCGGCTCCCGCCGAAAAAAATGAATCGGGGCTGGCTCCGGGTTCCAGCGCATACACACAGTCGCGGTGTCCGGCGAAGGTATCTATTTTGTCAACGAGCATACGGATGGGGGAAAGCCCCGACTAGTCACCCACCAGCGGATGTATTTCTGAAAAGACGGAGGACAATCTTTATTTTTGCCCAAAATTAATCGTTACCCCGAAATGCCCCTGCATCAGTTGTGGTCACTGGCCGATGATTGTTCGGTAATTTTATGGCGAATTGACGAAGACGAACCGCAACTGACCGTTTCGCTGCCCCTGACGCCGTCGGAGCAGACAGAACTGGCGGAGACAACGCATCCGGTGCAGCGGATCGAGTGGCTGGCTTGTCGGCGGGCTACGCAGACGGTGGTCGAGGCACAGGGGCTGGCGTATGTCGGCATGGTCAAGGATGAATACGGCAAACCGCACCTGAACCACAATGGCGCTTTTGTATCCATCAGCCATACGCACGGCTGGGCAGCGGCGGCCCTGCACCCAACCCGGCCCATCGGCATCGACATCGAACCGTTTCGCCAACAGCATCTGCGGGTAGTGCCCCGTGTGCTGTCGGTCGATGAAATCAATCATGCCGACGGAAATCTGGAGCGGCTGGCCGTTTACTGGTGCGCCAAAGAATCACTCTACAAACTCTACGGTAAACGTCAGCTTACCTTTCGTGAACACCTGCACATCGAACCGTTCGACGACGGGGCCGAGTGGCTCATCGGCCACGTCCGCCTGCCCGACTACGTGGCCGAACTATCCATTCACGTACTGAGAACCGGGCCGGGGTTGTTGGCAGTGGCCTTGTAACCCGGAAAGATTTTCCGGGTCTTACGCGAAGCGTAAACGAATGACGCCTGACGGCGTACCCGGAAAATCTTTCCGGGTTACGGGTTACTTATTCGTATAATCCGACAGCGGTGGAGAATCGCCCTCGTCGCGGACGGCGGTCAGCAGGGCTTCCACCTCCTTCATCCGCTCGGCGTCGCCGGTTTTCTCAAAAGCCAGCATCAGATTCCGCAGCACCCGCCGCACGATGTCGACGTTGGAACAGGGCTGATAAAAGGCCTCATGGGGTTTCAGATTCAACTGGCCGATATAATGGTCGATGTCGGATTTGGAAAACACCAGGCCGCGGTTGAACACGTTGATATAGAACTGTGTAGCGTCCTGTTTGTAGGTCAGCACGAACAGGCTGGGCAGGTTGACGCCGTAGATGGGCATACCGAGTTTCTGGGCAATCATCATGTAAATGACGCAGAGCGAAATCGGATTGCCCCGCCGGGTTTCCAGCACGACGTTGAGCATCGAGTTGGCCGGTGAATGAAAATGCTTGGTGTTGGCGGCGAATTTCAGCTTATTGAAAAAAACGTGGTTGAGCGCCTTCACCTGATCGATGGGGTGCATTTCGGCCCGCGCTTCGAGCCACACTTCATAATACAGTTGCTCCAGATCCGAGCGAAGTTTGTCGAGCGACAGATCCGGATATTGATACGTTGCCACGATCCAGAGTCCTTCGAGCAGGTCCAGGGCCCCGGCTTCTTTCCAGGTCTGAATCCGTTCCATGACCGACTGGTATTGCAGGTCGTGGATCAGTTCTTCGATTTTTTTCTGTACGACGGGGTTAAAACTGCCCTCCCATTCGGTTTCCAGGTAGGGGATCAATTGCCCGCCCATCTCCCGAATCCGCTGCTCCACGTGTTCGATCACTTCCTGATCCTCGTCGTCCAGCAACGAAATCAACGCTTTAATCTCACTGTCGTTCATCATACAGGTTATCGCAGTGGTCCACCACAGACTTTACACAAGCGTAATGGTCCCTAAGATAAAACTATTTTCAGAAAGCTACTGAATTTTATACTTTTGCCCGAAGGTAAAGAGGGCTTTCGTAGCTTTGTAACAAAATTTTACCCGAAAGAATTGCTTTTCCGGAAGGTCCAGATTATTCATTTTCTGGTCATTTATCCTACAAAAGCCCTTTTTAGACCATACACTGAATGAAAATACTGGTTACGGGCGGGGCTGGCTTCATTGGCTCCCACACGGTTGTTGAATTGTACAATGCCGGTTTTGAGCCCATTATTATCGACAACTTCTCCAACTCGAATCGCTCCGCGCTCGAAGGTATTCGGCAGATTTTGAACGCCGAAGTCCCCTGTTACGAAGGAGACTGCAACGATCCGCAACTACTGGATCAGATTTTTGCGGCGGAAGACATTCAGGGCGTCATACACTTCGCGGCGTTCAAGGCCGTGGGGGAGTCGGTGGAAAAGCCGCTGATGTATTACCGCAACAATCTGGATTCGACAATGCTGCTGCTGGAGAAAATGCAGCAGTTCGGCGTCAGAAACCTGGTTTTCTCCTCGTCCTGTACGGTGTATGGTCAGCCGGATATGCTGCCGGTTACGGAAGAAACCCCGCGCAAACCCGCCGAATCGCCCTATGGCAACACAAAAGCCATCTGCGAAGACATTATCCGGGACGTGGTGCGGGCTAAAGCGCCCGTGAGAGCGGTATCGCTCCGTTATTTTAACCCCATCGGTGCTCATCCGACGGGTCTGATTGGCGAACTGCCGCTGGGGGTGCCGGGCAATCTGGTGCCGTATATTACGCAGACAGCCGCCGGACTTCGGGAAAAACTGACCGTTTTCGGCGATGATTACAACACGCCGGATGGCACCTGCATCCGCGATTTCATCCACGTGGTCGATCTGGCGAAGGCGCACGTTCAGGCGCTGAATCTGCTCGACAGACAGGCGCAGGATAGTCATTACGATGTGTTTAACGTAGGAACGGGTCACGGCAATACCGTACTGGAATTAATCCGGACGTTTGAAGAAGTGAACGATCTAAAGCTTAATTACACCATCGGACCCCGGCGGAGCGGCGACGTGGAGCAGATTTATGCGCAGGTCGACAAAGTGAATAATGAAATGGGCTGGCGGGCCGAGAAAACCCTCGCCGACGGCCTCCGCGATGCCTGGAACTGGCAGCAGAAACTTCAGACTGTTTGATTGTTTGCGGTCCGCCGCTGCGGTCGGTTACGACGACAGCAACAAGCAGACAAACCGACCGCAGCGGCGGACCGCAAACAATCAAACAGAGAAGCACACAAACAGACAAACAATGAAACTTCTCATCACCGGCGGGGCCGGATTTATCGGATCGCACGTCGTTCGATTGTTCGTAACGAAATACCCCGACTACCAGATTTATAACCTCGATGCGCTCACCTATGCGGGAAACCTCGCTAACCTGAGCGACGTCGAGAATGCGCCGAATTACACCTTTGTCAAAGGCGACCTCCGGGATGCCGATTTTCTCGAATCACTGTTTGCCGAACATGCCTTCGACGGCGTAATTCATCTGGCGGCGGAGTCGCACGTCGACCGGTCGATTACGGACCCGATGGCGTTTGTAATGACCAACGTCGTGGGAACGGTCAATCTGCTGAACGCGGCGAAGAATAGCTGGAAAGGGGCTTTTGAAGGCAAACGATTCTACCACGTCTCGACCGACGAGGTCTACGGTTCGCTGCACAATCCCGACGAGTTTTTCACGGAAGAAACCCCCTATGACCCGCAGTCGCCATATTCGGCCTCGAAAGCCGCTTCCGACCACTTCGTGCGGGCCTACGGCAACACGTATAAGCTCCCTGTCGTATTGAGCAACTGCTCGAACAATTACGGCCCCAATCATTTCCCGGAGAAGCTGATTCCGCTGATGATCCATAACATCCGGAACAACAAGCCGCTGCCCGTTTACGGTAAAGGCGAAAACGTCCGCGACTGGCTCTACGTGGTCGATCATGCTCGTGCTATCGATACCATTTTCCATAATGGTCGACTGGGTGAAACCTACAACATCGGCGGCTTCAACGAATGGCGCAACATCGACCTCGTGCATCTGCTCTGCCAGATTATGGACCGGAAACTGGGCCGTCCGGAAGGCACTTCGGCGCAGTTGATTACCTACGTTACCGACCGGGCCGGACACGATCTCCGTTATGCCATCGACGCCCGCAAAATCATGAACGAACTCGGCTGGCAGCCCTCGCTGCAGTTTGAGGAAGGCCTTGAAAAAACCGTCGACTGGTTCCTGGCAAATCAGGACTGGCTCGATAATGTCACGTCCGGCCATTACCAGAGTTATTATCAGGATATGTACGCGAACCGATAAAGAGCGAAAGAATGAAAGAGCGAAAGAGCGAAAGAGAGACACAGTAGTGAACGTACTTTCGCGGGGTGGTAAACCGCTCTTTCGCTCTTTCATTCTTTCGCTCTTTCACTCTTTACAAGATGAAAGGAATCATTCTCGCCGGGGGATCCGGCACTCGTCTGCATCCGCTTACGCTGGCCGTCAGCAAGCAGTTGATGCCGGTTTATGACAAACCGATGATTTATTACCCGCTGTCGATTCTGATGCTGGCGGGCATCCGCGAAATTCTCGTCATTTCGACGCCGCACGATCTGCCCAACTTCAAAAAACTGCTGGGCGACGGTTCGCAGGTGGGTTGTTCGTTTCAGTATGCCGAACAGCCCGAACCAAACGGACTGGCGCAGGCCTTCGTCATCGGGGAAGAATTTATTGGTGAAGACAAAGTAGCGCTCATTCTGGGCGACAATATTTTCTACGGTTCGGGTCTGTCCAAGCTGCTTCAGGCCAACAATGACCCCGACGGCGGCGTGGTGTTTGCCTACAAGGTGCACGATCCGGAGCGCTACGGCGTCGTGGAGTTCGACGGCGATTTCCGGGCTTTGTCCATCGAGGAAAAGCCGAAGCAGCCGAAATCGAATTATGCCGTACCGGGCCTGTATTTCTACGATAATGACGTGGTAGAAATCGCCAAAAATCTGAAGCCCAGCCCACGGGGTGAATACGAAATCACGGACGTCAACAAAGTATATCTGGAGCGCGGAAAGCTCTCGGTGGGCATCCTGAACCGGGGGACCGCCTGGCTCGATACGGGAACGTTTCAATCGCTGATGCAGGCGGGGCAGTTTGTGGAGGTTATCGAGGAGCGGCAGGGACTGAAAATCGGCTCTATCGAGGAGGTCGCCTACCGTATGGGCTACATCAGCGCCGAACAGCTTCGGGCCATTGCCGAGCCTCTGGTGAAAAGTGGTTATGGGCAGTATCTACTGAATATATTGAAATAAATCAGTCATTGGGCTAAAGCCCAATGAGCGTATCTGAGCATCATATCCCCGGTCTAAAGCACCGGGGCAATTGGTCATAACATTGCTCCGGTGCTTTAGACCGGGGACAGGAGATGGCGATTTATTGAAAGGGCTTTAGCCCAAAAAGGTATAAAAAAAGCCCGGGCAATCGCCCGGGCTTTTTCCAAACCTAACCTATGAGATGAGAAGCGTCGGTGACGGGCACCAACACGCTGGCAAAGTTGCGACCTTCGGTGGACTTGCGTTAGCGCAGAAACCCGGAATTTTCAGAGGCGGTTTCATCCCGCTTTTTCCCGTATATTATCTCCCTGCGCTGCGTACTTCTACGCATTCTGACTTTTGAGCAAACGGATAACTATCTGGAAATAAGTTAGTTGTATTTTTTGAATGCTTTCGGCTTCATTTGTAGAAGTGCTCAAAGCCCTTAACTTGCGGGCGTTTAAATAATATTCCGTAATCTTTATCGAGCAAAACCCATGAGCAAGAGTTTTCGTGAGTCGATTTATAATGGCGACGTTGGCGACTTTATTACGGCGGCTGATGCCGAAGCCCGCATTGGTCGTTTTCGCAAAAATGCCCCCATCATTGAGAAAGCTTTCGAGCGCGACGGTATCCATACCGGAGCTACCGTCCGGGCTGAATTTTTTGGAAGCAACCGCATCAACAAACTATTGGGCCGTGAGGATTGCGTGGGTATCCGCGTCTATCTGAGCCAGCGTTGGGAAGACGCCGACGGCAATCTGTGCAGCGAAGGCAAGGGCGACCTGCGCATCCGGCTGGTGCTGGTGGGCACCCGCGCCGACGGCACCGACATTTTCGGGGGTTTCCTCGGCGAAAAAGATGGCGGCGACGGCGACGCCCTGGCGAATGGGCATTCTTGCCCTCATCACTGTGCCCCATAAGTTATACACCATAAATAAAGGTAGCACCCTAAATGATTAGTGGTGCTACTATAGTTTAGCTATTATATTTAGTGTAGCTTTTCGTCAATGATAGACCGGCTGTATTATTTATTTGAGAAATACCCTCTGGATTTTATCACACATGGCTTTTATCTACTTCCTGTTGTTATAAGTATTGTGCAGTGGGGTGTCAAGAATAAGGCAATGAGATCTATTGCCGTATATTTTTTTTTAGGCTTTGTTAAAGAGTGTATAATGTTATGGTATTCACTAAACAGATGGAATAACCAATCTCTTGTTAATGTTTACACAATTATTGAAGTTCTTCTGATTGGTTATATTTATTCTAATACTATTAATGAGAGAGCTCAACAAAAACTAATAAAGATTATAACTGTGATAACGGCAATAATCTGTATCTTAGGATATCAATCTAACGAATATTCTTCAATTACTACAACAACTTTCCGCTTATACTTGATATGCCTTGTCTTACTTTTTTTTATTTGGCTACTTTCAAAACTTAATATTCGAAATATAATAAAGTATAATATGTTTTGGTTTAGTGCTGGATTATTACTATACGCCGCCGGTACCTTTTTTATGTTTTTGTTTAGTCAGTTATTACTTGGAGTGAATGCCGATAGTAAAGACTTTGATTTGTATTATAATGTAAATCAAGCCTTATTTATACTTTTTTGCTGTTTTTCTTCGATAGGTTTATGGTTTAGTAAATATGACAAAGAAAACAGAGTGTAGAGTTTTTGAGGGAATTATGTTTTTAATTCAAAATTTACAATAAAATAAATGTGGGATAGATTTATTTATCTATCATTAAAATACCCGTTAGACGTTGTTGCTACGGCTATAATATTGTTATGTTTATTGATAGGTGTTTATAGATATAAGCTATTGTCTAATCAGTTAAAAATTTTATTACTCCTATTTGCGATATTGCTAATTAGGGATGTTATTGCTAGTTTTTATGCAATTTTAAAACACAACAACTTATTTTTGTATAATCTAAGTTCAATCATAGAAGTTATTATTACTGGACTGATTTTTATTTCTTATATAAGAAATGTAAAAGTTAAATTATTTATTCTACTATTAGGAATATTTTGTCTTTCTTTAAATTTGTTTTTCTGGGATTATAATGAATTTTCTTCTATAATTTTAACTTCTACTAGATTATTTCAGTTGATAATGGCGATAATTTACTATGTCGAAGTAGTTAGTGAATTTAAACATGAAAATATAATTCAGAGTTCTTTGTTTTGGGTGAATAACGGTTTCATTATCCAGGCTACAGGAACATTCTTTATCTCTTTGTTTTCAGGAGTTGTTCTCTCGTCTCAGGCACCTAATCAGCTTTTCGCCACCTATTGGAATACGTATTTGGTAATGAACATTACATTCTACGCGTTCTGCGCTGTCGGCATGTGGATGGCCCGGTACGAAAAGGCATAAAAGGCCTGAGTACCGTCGGACGTCTTCCATACCGCTCACTACATCGTGTTTCCGTTCGTTGCAGAAATCACGACAGATGGCTACATTCGCAGTGTATTGGTAACAAATGGTTTACCAGACATTGCAGCCTTTCCTAAGCCCATGCTGCCGTGGATGAGTCGTACATGAAGCTGTATATTGCAGTAGGCACCGCCGTGCTGCTGGTGATGGCGATATTCATTATCGTCTTCGTCGCCTATTATCAGCAGAAACAGATTCGGCAGCAACTGGCAATCAAGGAGATACAGGAAAAACACCGCAAGGCACTCATGGTGGCGGCCCACCAGGCGCAGGAACAGGAACGCCGCCGCATCGCCCAGGATCTGCACGACGAGATTGGAACGATGCTGTCGGTGACCAAGATGAGCCTGACGCACATCGACCGGGCCGCCGAATCCTTTGCGCCCAATACGTCGGCGCTGGTGATGAAAACCCGCTCCCTGCTCGACGAGACCATCTCGAACGTCCGCCGCATCAGCCGCGACCTTGTGCCCACCACACTCGAACGCTTCGGGCTGTCGGCGGCCCTGGAAGAACTGGCCGAAAAAGCCGGTCAGGGCGATATTCGCGTGGATCTGTCGTGTCCTGAGCAGATTGGCGGTCTGCCGCCGCACATAACGCTCATGCTCTACCGGATTGCCCAGGAACTCATCAACAACGCCATCAAACACGCCCATGCCCGCCATATCGATATTGCACTACAGTTTGTCAACAACGAATGGGAACTGGTCGTGACCGACGACGGGCGGGGCTTCGACCTGGACGAAATTCTACGTGACAAACGCCGGGGGCTCGGCCTGCGGAATATTGAAAGCCGCGTGTCCGCCGTCGACGGGCATGTATTGTTCGACGTGGCAAAGGGTCGCGGATCGCGGGTGGTGGTGCGTGTCAGCCCTCAGCCCGAACCGGAGCCCCAACTGGCGCTGAGAGTCTGATAAAAACTAACCCTTATTCCTCTTTTTTATGCGTAAAATAAAAATCGCTCTGGCCGACGATCACAACCTGTTTCGGAAGGGAATGGCGTCGGTACTGAGCAACATCCAGGACTTTGAACTGGTGCTGGAGGCCAGCAACGGGCAGGAACTCATCGACAAAATCAATCGCCGCCCGCCCGACGTGGTGCTGCTCGACCTCGAAATGCCCGTCATGGACGGCATCGCCGCCACCGAACACCTGCGTGAACATTATCCCGACGTGAAGATTATCATGCTGACGATGCACGACGAAGACCGTTTCGTGCTGCATCTGCTCGAAAAAGGCGTCAGCGGTTACATCCTGAAAGATTCGGACCTGGGCGAAGTCGAAAAAGCGGTACATCAGGTCATGGAAGACGGTGTGTACCTCAACGATTTCGTTTCGAAGGTGATGCACCGCAAAATGACCAGCAAAACGACCGTCGTCAAGAATCCGACGCTCTATAACAGCAAGGTGCTGCTCTCCGAACGCGAGAAAGAAATCCTGAAACTCATCTGCGAAGGCTTGTCGACCATCGAAATCAGCGAAAAGGTGTTTCTGAGTCCGCGTACGGTGGAAGGCCACCGGCTCCGCATTCTGGAAAAAACCGGTACCAAAAACACGGCGGGCATGGTGGCTTTCGCCTTTAAGAACAATTTGGTGTAGATAACCAACGCCACGTGAATGCGCCCTCTTTTCACTCTCTTTGCCTGGTGTATCTGCGTCAGCCTGATGGCGCAATCCCGCCCCAACCCAGTCAAATCGGCTAATCGGCCAAAGCCTGAACTGACGTACGAGTATTTTGAAAACATCCGCTTCACTCTGCCTGCCGATCTTGTGGATACGGATTCGGTCCGGGTGGGGGTGGAGGCCCGGCGGCTGGCCCGGCAACTGCTGAAGGCTACCGACGATGCACTGGTAAAATACCGGGTGCCTGACACGACGATGCTGGCGGGTCTGCTCGATGCCCGCGTCCAAACGCTGTCGATGCTGGGCCGGTACGGGGAGGCCGCTCAGGGGGTCGAACAGCACCGCCGGGTGCGCCCCGGTCCGCCCTACAGCCCCCCTTATGGGCTGATGACGCTGGCACAGGCCGAGGCCGCGAAGCGGGTTCCTCAGGATGTTAGCCTGCTGAACGCCGTGGCCCGGTTTGGACCGGCGCTGCAAACCGCTTTCCGCAATCAATTGAACCGGCTCCCCGCCGAACACCGCAGCGACCTCATCAATGCCATGAAGGGAGCCTATGCAGCACGGATGGTGACGGTCAACCGGGAGAACATACGCAAGCTAATCGGGCAGGCGCAGAAGACGGGGGTGATGCCGTTCGACAACGCCCTCGAACTCATCTACTTTCAGGAACGCCTCGACTTGCTCAGTCGTTACCAGAAGCATCTGGAAGCGGTACTCTACGAACTCTCGCCCGCCCGCGTGGAGGAGCAGATAGTGCGGGTGCCCCTGCGTGACGGCGTTAAACTGAACGGAATTCTCTACCGCGACGTCGCTGCTACGGGACGGGTGCCTGCGCTGGTCACGCTCAGCCCTTATCCGACGGGGAACGAGGCTATCAAAGGGAATGTATTTGCTACGAATGGCTACGTCTGGCTGTACGTCGACACGCGGGGTCGGCGGGACAGTGAGGGAACGTTCACGCCCTACGAACACGATGCTCAGGATCTATACGACATCATCGACTGGGCCAGCAAGCAGCCCTGGTGCGACGGGCAGGTAGCCACCACGGGCGGTTCCTACCTTGGGTTCGTACAGTGGCAGGCCATCCGGAAAGCACACAAACATCCCGCTCTGAAAGCGATCAATCCGATGGCAGCGGTGGGGTTCGGCGTCGATTTCCCCAGAGAATCCCATATCTTTTACCCCTATATCCTGCAATGGGCTACGCTGGTCAGTGGGAAGGAACTGAACGATGCAGTGTTCAACGATTATATGTTCTGGCTGCGTAAAGCCTATCAGGTCTACAAATACCGTGTACCGTTTGCCAGACTCGACTCGGTGGCCGGAATGCCCAACCCGTATTTTCAGCGGTGGGTGAGCCACCCGGATTTTGACCGTTACTGGCAGGACATTCTGCCTTCGCCTGAGGATTATGCCGCCATCGACATCCCGATTCTGACAACAACGGGCTATTTCGACGGTGATCAGGGCGGGGCCATGTTTTATTACGACAATCACCAGCGTTACGGCAGCGAAGCCGCCAAAGCCCGGCATTATCTGCTGATCGGTCCCTACGACCATGCCGGAGCGCAGTGGCAGCCCAGGGCCACCCAGGGCGGTATCGCCATTGAGAAAGCCGCCCAGATTCCGCTTTACAAACACGTCATCCAATGGTTCGACTGGGTGTTGAAGGGCAGGGCGAAGCCCGATTTTGTAAAAGACAGGATTAACTATTTCGCCGTTGGGATGGGCGAGTGGCGGGGGACGACTTCGTTTGAAGCTGCCACGCAGGATACGCTGCGGTTTTATCTGTCACCGACAACCGTTTCGAATGCTAAACGGAAAACCCTGCAAAGCCTGAGCCTGACGCCCGAACCCACGGACCGACCGATTGTTTACCGGCACAACATTGCCGCCGTGCTGGACTCGGCCTGGCTGTTTTCGTACGAAAAACGGTTCGACGATACGCGTTATCTGACCTCGCCTCACAACCTGGTGTTTGAAACGCCGCCGCTGGAGAAAGAAATTCTGCTGACCAACAAGATTGTTCCTCGCCTGCGCATCAGCCTGAACGTACCCGACGCCGATTTCATGGTGCGTCTGTACGAGGTAACGCCCGACGGCAAAAATTATTCGCTGGGGTACAGCGCCGCTCGCACCCGTTACCGGAACGGCGGCGATAAACCGCAGTTGATGACCCCCGGTCAGCCCGCCGACATCCTGTTTGGGTCTGTGTATATCTACATTCGCAAACTGCGCCGGGGCAGTCGTCTGCGTATGACCTTCGAGAGCATCAATACGCCCGAGTACGAGAAAAATTACGGCTACGGCGGCGTGGTGAGTCAGGAAACCCCCGCCGGGCCAAGAATCATCGAAGCGACGCTGCACACGGGCCCAGGCGGCAGCTACGTCGACGTTCCGTATGCCAGTCTGCCGCTGGAATTAGTGAAAAAATAATCGATATCCACTGAAAACCAGCCTGACTTCCGCTCATGCTCACTAACTCCAGTGCCCGGCTTTCGTGGCTTATACTGTTGCCGCTGGTGGGCGTATCCCTCTGGAGCATCCACCTGATACGGCCTCCGCTGGCTAAACCTGCCACCGCCCCGCCCACCGAGTTTTCGGCGGAGCGGGCCATGCGGCACGTCCGGCAAATCGCCCGTGAACCACATGCCGTGGGTACGCCCGGTCACGCCCGTGTGCGGGCCTACCTGCTCGACGCTCTGCGGGAACTGGGTCTGCAGCCGCAGGTGCAGGAAACGGTAGTGACCCGGCAGGTGACGGGAGCCAGATCGTTCCCCTCGACGGGTGCGGCGCTGGGTGTTTCGTCAAGGGCGGCCTACGTTTACAATGTCATGGCCCGCATTCCGGGGACACGGCCAGGCCGGGCTTTGTTGCTGATGGCGCATTATGATTCGCAGCCCAGTACGCCCGGAGCCGCCGACGATGGGTCGAGCGTAGCGGCCATCCTCGAGACGGCCAGGGCCATCCGGCAGGGTGCTCCGCTGCAGCACGACGTCATTCTGCTGTTCACGGATGGCGAAGAAACTGGTCTTTTCGGAGCGAGAGCGTTTCTGCGTCACCCGTGGGCGTCGGACGTTGGGTTTGTCATCAATCTCGAAGCACGGGGCAACAGCGGACCCAGCCTGTTTTTCGAAATGAGCGAACAGAACGGCTGGATTGTGGAACAACTGGCCCGGGCCGTCCCCAACGCGATGGCAACGTCGCTGATGTATGAGATATACCGAAGCCTGCCCAACTCGACGGATTACACCATTTTCCGGGAGGTGGGCTACGCGGGCATCAACGCCGCTTTTCTGGACGGCTTTGTCCATTACCACAAAATGACGGATTCGCCCGAAAACCTGAATCAGAACAGTATGCAGCATCAGGGCGGCAACGTGCTGGCGCTGACGCGGCATTTGGGCGACGTTCCGCTCGACCGCATCCGGGCTCCGGATCGGGTGTTTTTCAACGGGGCAGGCGATTGGTTCATTCAGTATCCGATGGGTCTGAACTGGCTCTGGATAAGCCTGCTGACGGGGCTGTTCGGGGCGGCGCTGGTGGTGGGGCGTCGCCGTCGGGAACTGACTATTGGGCAGACCCTGAGCGGACTGGCGCTGTCGCTGCTCGTTTTATTGCTCATCGGTGGATTCAGTGCCGGAGCCGCCTGGCTGATTGCCAAAGCCCTGCCGTACTGGCACTTCATCAATGGTACTTATAGTTCAGGCACATTCTTCGTTGCCTTTGCCCTGCTGACAATCGGGATGTTTGGCGTATCGGTATGGGTAACTCTGCGCTGGCTGAAACCGCTGTCGCTGGTGATGGGCGCCTTCGGCCTGATTTATGTTCTGACGGTCACGTTGTTCATCCTGCTTCCGGGCGGGGTCTACCTGCTGGCGTTTCCAATGCTGGGGGCGCTGACAGGTTTAGTGCTGGTTCTCTGGCAGACACGACAAAGGCCGGAGATTCACGCGGCTATGCTAATGATAGCTGCCCTGCCGACCGTGTTCATTCTGGTGCCGACGGCCAGTTTTATGTTTGTCACCTTCGACCTGCAACTGCCGGTGGCGGCAGTGACGCTGCTGCTGCTCACGTTGTTTTTACTGCTTCCGCTCTGGCTGAAAATGGAGCACGGACTGCGCTGGCGAAACGTTCCGATGCTGCCCCTAACCGCTTTGCTGGCCGGGGTCGTTACGTCGGCGGTAGGTATTCAAAACGAAGCGCCAACGGCCGACACGCCGCTGCACACGGTCACGTCCTATCATCTCAATGCCGACACGAAGCGGGCCTTCTGGACATCGTATTACTTCGATAAGCCCGATCCCTGGAACCGGCAGTTCTTCCCGAATCCAACTTTCGGCAAATTGACGGAGGTCTATCCCAACGGCCATATCGACGCCTGGAATCACTATTTGAAAAACCCGGCTCCGGCGGTTGCCGCCCCGCCGCCCGTTGCCGAAATCCAGTCTGACGTGACAACCGGCCCGGTTCGGCGGCTGACGCTCCGGCTGCGTTCACCACGCGGGGCGTCCAATCTGGAAGCCGTGCTGTTTGCGGGCGGGGCCGATCGCGTCCGGAAAGTGGCGGTCAATGGCGAACCGATTCCAATTCAGGCCGAACAAACCGCGCTCGGACCGGCTTTCGATGTGATGCTGTATGGGCTGCCCGTATCGAAAACCGTTACGATGACCATCGATATGACGGCGGGTAATGCGCTTCGGCTGCTTCTCTACGACCACGTCATTGGTCTGCCCACAGAACTGATTAAAACGCCCCGTCCGGCCTGGGCCGTTCCGGAACAGGGCCGCCGCAGCAACGTGACGGTCATCGTCAAAACGTTTCTTTTTTAAGGCTCTCTTTTTTGGTAATTGGTTGAAAACGAGTAGTCAACGCAATAAAAATCAATCGCGTAAGTATGAAAACGCTTTCCCTGATGGCGCTGCTGGCCCTGCTGGTCGGGATGCGGCCCGTTGCAGAACCCGCCCGGTCTGACGTTTCGGCTATATCCTGTAAAATGCTGAACGGGAAAGACCGCCCGTTTCCCTGCGAATTTGAAATCGTTACTCTCTGGTTTATGGGAAAAAATAACGAAGTACTGGGCAAGAGTACGGCCAATGGTCAGGCGGTCGTGCTTCCCAAAAGCAAGGCCGTTTCGAGCACACCGGTTGGCTCCGGCGGTTCGCTGTTCTACCATGTCTCGGTCGATTTCCGGCGCATCAATTCACCATCGTTTTCAACGTCGGCCTATCGGCTGACCAAAGCCAGCATTACCGACCCCATTTCGCCGGGGGAAACGAGCGTCGTCAACGATGCCGTCAGGGCAGGTTCCAACCTGACGCCCCCGCATGTTCGGCCTAACCGGCTCATGTTCAAGATGCAGCTAAACTACGCGGATGGCGGGGGATCGCTCACGCTGATAGCCCCTCCGCAATTGCTGATGCTGGAAAATCCGGTCACGTATGCCAAGCTCACCAAGCCGCCCTACCAGCACGACCGCGACCGGGCCGAGGCCTGGCGCACGATGACGATCTGGGTGGATTTTAAAAAATGACGGGCAGGATAATAACCCGAAGTATCCTGTATGATATTCTTTTCCATCCGTTAACTTTGTCGGTCAAACAAGAAGTGACCGAATAAATGGACAAATTCTCGTATATAGCTAATTCAGAAGCAGCTTACATCGACGAACTCTACCGGTCCTGGCAGCAGGATCCGGCTTCGGTCGATGCGAGCTGGCAGAATTTTTTCAAGGGTTTTGAATTCTCGCAAACCTATAACCCTGCCGAAAACGGTGGTAACGGAAATGGTCACGTTTCTGAAGAGACGCCCACGCCCGCAACCTCATCCGCCCACGCCGAAAAGGAGGTTTCAGTAGCCAGCCTGATCAAAGCCTATCGCTCGCGGGGCCACCTGCTGGCGAAGACCAACCCCGTTCGGCCCCGCAAAAACCGCAATCCCCGTCTGACGCTGGAAGATTATGCGCTCTCCGAAGCCGATCTGGATACCGTATTTCAGGCCGGTGATCTGCTCGGTATCGGATCGGCCACGCTTCGCAAGATTCTCGAAACGCTGGAGAAAATCTACGCGGGCAATATCGGCTTCGAGTACATGTATATCCGCGAGATCGACGTGAAGAACTGGCTGCGGAATAAGATTGAAAAAGAGGCCATTACGAACAATCCGACGCTGGAGGAGAAAACGCGTATTCTGGAAAAACTGAACGAAGCCGTCGTTTTTGAAAACTTTCTGCATACGAAATACCTCGGTCAGAAGCGCTTCTCGCTGGAAGGCGGCGAAACGACCATCCCGGCGCTGGATGCCATTATCAACCACTCGGCAGATCTGGGCGTACAGGAGGTAATGATCGGTATGGCCCACCGGGGTCGTCTGAATGTGCTTGCCAATACGCTCGGCAAATCCTACGAAAGTATCTTCGACGGTTTCGAAGGCAACATTCCCGATCAGGTGTATGGCGACGGCGACGTGAAATACCACCTCGGCTATTCGAGCCTGATCGAGACGCCGTCGCAAAAGCAGATCAGCGTTAAACTCGCCCCGAATCCCTCGCACCTGGAGGCGGTCAACCCGGTTATCGAAGGGTTTGTGCGGGCGCAGGCGGATGAGGAATACAATGGCAATTTCGATAAAATCGTCCCGATTCTGATTCACGGCGACGCCGCCGTGGCCGGACAGGGTATTGTCTACGAAGTGACCCAGATGGCAAAACTGGCGGGCTATCATACGGGTGGAACGATTCACTTCGTCATCAACAATCAGGTCGGTTTTACGACCGACTTTGAAGATGCCCGCTCGTCGATTTACTGCTCCGACGTTGCCAAAATCATCGATGCGCCTATCTTTCACGTCAACGGCGACGATCCGGAAGCGGTGGTGTTTGTGGCGAAACTGGCCGTCGAGTTCCGGCAGAAATTCAACCGCGACGTGTTCATCGACATGGTCTGCTACCGTCGTCATGGACATAATGAATCGGATGAGCCGAAGTTTACACAGCCGACGCTCTACGCCATCATCGACAAACACGCCAATCCACGGGAGATTTACCAGAAACAGCTCTTTGACCGGGGCGAAGTGGACGCCCAGCTTGCCGCCCGCATGGACGCCGAGTTCCGGAAGCAGCTTCAGGACCGGCTCGACATGGTGAAACAGAAGGCCGAGATTCCGTATAAGCCCCTGCGGCTGGACCTCGAATGGGCCGAACTGCGCTATGCTCAGCCGGACGATTTTCTAAAGTCTCCCGAAACGGGCGTGTCTCAGGAGACGCTCGACAAGGTGGGTAAGGCGCTGGTTCAGATTCCGGAGGGATTCAAGCCCCTGAAGCAAATCGACAAACTGCTGAAAGACCGGCAGCAGATGATTTTTGAGACGAAACAGATCAACTGGGGTACGGCGGAACTGCTGGCCTACGGTTCGATCCTGGCCGAAAATAAAGTCGTTCGGCTGAGTGGTCAGGATGTGCAGCGCGGGACGTTCTCGCACCGCCACGCCGTATTGCACGACGCCCAGACCAACGATTCGTATACGTCGCTGAACCACATTCAGCCGGAGCAGCAGAAGTTACAGATTTACAACTCGCTGCTGTCGGAATACGGCGTTCTGGGTTTTGAGTTTGGGTATGCGCTGGCGAACCCGAATGCGCTGGTGATCTGGGAAGCCCAGTTCGGCGACTTCTCGAATGGCGCTCAGGTAATTATCGACCAGTTCATCTCGTCCTGCGAATCCAAATGGGGTATTATGAATGGGCTCGTGATGCTGCTGCCGCACGGTTACGAAGGGCAGGGTCCGGAACACTCCAACGCCCGGCCCGAACGGTATCTGCAGCTTTGCGCCGAATACAACATGGTGGTTGCCAACGTAACGACGCCCGCCAACTTCTTCCACCTCATGCGCCGTCAACTCGCGTGGCCCTTCCGCAAGCCGCTGGTGGTGATGTCGCCCAAGTCGCTGCTGCGCCATCCGCAGGTGATTTCGCCGCTGGAAGATCTGACCAAAGGCTCGTTCCAGGAGGTCATTGCCGATTCGTTTGCCGTAGCGAAGAAGGTGAAGCGGGTGCTGTTCTGTACCGGAAAAGTGTATTATGACTTACTGGAAAAACAGCAGGCCGACAGCCGTGACGACGTTGCCATCGTGCGTCTGGAACAGTTGCATCCGCTGCCGCTGAATCAGATCGATGCGGTGCTGGCGCAATACGGCAAAAACACCGAGTTGGTATGGGTACAGGAAGAACCCGAAAACATGGGTGCCTGGACATATCTGCTGCGGACCTGGCGTAAACCGAATCTGCAGGTGGTGGCTCGTAAAAACAGTGCTTCGCCGGCTACCGGTTTTGCCAAAGTACACACACAGGAACAAGCTGACCTCGTTCGTCGGGCATTTGAATAAGTGAATCCGTGACCGGTCTTTTCTGGTGGCAAACAGGCCCGGAAGGCCCGGAACATGAAACCTACAACAAAATATGGCTATTGAAATGAAAGTTCCCCCTGTCGGGGAATCCATAACGGAAGTAACGATAGGCTCCTGGTACAAAAAAGAAGGCGACGTCGTGAAGATGGACGACGTCATCTGCGGCCTGGAGTCCGACAAAGCCACGTTTGAAATGACCGCCGAGGCGGCTGGCGTACTGCACATCATGGCGCAGGAAGGCGACGTGCTGCCCATTGGTGCCGTGATCTGTTCCATAGACGACAGCGGAAGTTCCAACGGTTCTGCTCCGGCTCCGGCGGCTGAGGCCAGCCAGCCCAAAGCTGCCGAAACTCCTGATCCTCAGCCCGCTTCGACGGCTCCCGCTCCGGCCATGCAGGCTGTTGCTGAGCCCACGCGGTCCGACGTTTCGGCGGCCCCGGCATCAGCGGCTCCGGCTTCCGTCATCGAGATGAAAGTACCGACGGTGGGCGAGTCAGTGACCGAAGTGACCATTGCGGCCTGGAGTAAAAAAGACGGCGACCGCGTTGAACTGGACGAGGTGCTCTGCGAACTGGAATCCGACAAAGCAACCTTCGAGTTGCCTGCCGAAGCTGCCGGAACGCTCCGAATTGTCGCCGAGGCAGGTACGACCCTGCCCATCGGTGCGGTCATCTGTAAAATAGAGACGGGTGCTGCCGCTCCGGCACCCAAAGCGGAGCCTGCACAGCCAGCGGCCCCGGCGCAGCCTGCCGCCGCACCGGCTGCTCAGGAAGTTTCCTATGCTGCCAATCATCCGTCGCCCGCCGCCGCCAAAATTCTGGCCGAAAAAGGAATCGCACCCCAGGAAGTGAACGGTACCGGCGTCGGTGGCCGCATCACAAAAGAGGATGCCGTTAAAGTTGAAAACCGTCCGGCACCGGCAACACCACCGGCACCGGCTCCGAAACCAGCGACTCCGGTAACCCCTTCAGCGCCAGCGGCTCAGGAGGCCGTAGGATCGGGTGGCAATCGGAATCAGCGCCGCGAGCGTATGACATCGCTGCGCAAAACCATCGCCCGCCGACTGGTGGCTGTCAAGAATGAAACGGCCATGCTGACGACCTTCAACGAGGTCGATATGAAGCCGATTATGGATTTGCGGGCTAAATACAAAGACAAGTTCAAGGACAAACACGCTGTAGGTCTGGGCTTTATGTCGTTCTTCGCTAAGGCCGTCACCATCGCCCTGCGGGAGTTCCCGGCGGTGAACGCCATGATCGACGGCGACCAGATCGTCTTCAGCGACTACACCGATATTTCCATTGCCGTATCGACCGAGCGGGGTCTGGTGGTGCCCGTCATCCGGAATGCCGAGCAGATGTCGTTTGCCGAAATCGAAAAGGAAATCATTCGCCTGGCTGGTCTGGCCCGTGACAACAAGCTGACCATCGACCAGATGCAGGGCGGTACGTTCACGATTACCAACGGCGGCATTTTCGGCTCGATGCTCTCGACGCCCATCATCAACGCCCCGCAGTCGGCCATTCTGGGCATGCACAACATCGTGGAGCGCCCCGTGGTGATTAATGGAGAAATCGTCATCCGGCCCATCATGTACGTGGCGCTCTCCTACGATCACCGGATCATCGACGGCAAAGAGTCGGTGAGCTTCCTGGTGCGGGTGAAGCAGTTGCTCGAAGACCCGACCCGGATTCTGCTGGATGTGTAGGACAGAGTCAATTTAAACCCATATGGAGACGCGGCTGATGCTGCGTCTCCCTACTTTTATGGTAAAAAAAATACAGATCCAGAATTTTAAGTCAATCAAAAATCTGACACTCCCGGCGAAAAGGATTAATATTTTTATTGGAGAGCCTAATTCTGGAAAGTCGAATATTTTAGAAGCGCTTAGCCTATTTGCTATCCCCACTGTAGGTTATCTGTCAAAACTGGTTCGGTATGATACATTTCGTTCCTTATTTTATAATAATAGCTTAAAAGATGAGATATCAATAAAAATGGATGAAAGCTACGCTACATTAACCTTTAAAGAGAATAAACCTACTTTAGATATTGGAAGCAATGATAGGAGCTTTAAGTTTGAACCCACAAAAGATGGAAAATATTGGTGGATAAATACTAATGGCAAATATTCAGTTGAGCCATTGATTGCCGATGATTTATTCAGGAGATATAAGCCATACCATTTTTCTGTTTATTCACCCCCGCAGGAAGAAGAACGTCCCCTTGACTATCTACAACCTCCGCTTGGAGGAAACTTGTTCGAGATAATCGAATCGAATAAATTATTAAAGGAGATTGTTGCTGGAATTGTCAAGGAGAAGGGCTATCGTTTAAATCTGGACACATCACGGCAGGAAATAAATATGATTAGGGATGAGGGGGACGTTTTGTTTACCTATCCTTATAAATCTTTTTCTGATACGATTCAGCGCGTAATCTTCTATTTAGCCGTTTTGGAAAGTAACTTAGACTCAGTGATTATTCTGGAGGAACCTGAAGCGAATACGTTCCCTTACTACACGAAGTACCTGGCTGAACGTATTGCATTAGACAATAATAATAATCAATTCTTCATTACTACACATAACCCTTATCTGCTCGTGTCTCTCGTTGAAAAGACGGAAATAGAAGATTTGGTCGTTAATGTAGTTTTTATGAAGAATTATGCGACGACTGTTCGGCAACTTACTCGCGATGAACTGCCTGAGATCCTGAATTTGACGTCCGATTTCTTTTTTAACCTTGATGAATTTATAGAAGAATGAGTAAGCTGCATCTGGAGTGTAAACCGGATGAAGCATTGGCTTTTTGTTTGGGCTTTACCCGGAAACAGGTTAAACATCATGGAGCCAAAGGCAATGTGTGTAACTACCTGGAAGATAGTGAACAAATGACCGCGATGATGGATGAAGATCCTAACTCTTTTCAGCCTGGTTACCTTGGAGAACTTATCGAAATTGAGATGAAACATCGGTTGCGACACTTGATAGACAATAGACGACAACATAACGTGGTTCTCGTTTGCCCAAAGCTTGAAGACTGGATTATAGATGTCGCTAAGAAAAGTCAGGTTTCACCAAAACAATTTGGTTTGCCTGACAGCCCTAACGATTTACACAGAGTAATCAATAGCCGTCTCGAACAATTTAAGCGGCTGATCGACCATCTGCTTGACATCGAAGCTGAACCAATTTTACATTTAAAACGCTTGTTGACTACCTAATTCATACAACCTCATGCAATACGACGTCATTGTAATCGGTTCGGGACCCGGCGGCTACGTAGCGGCCATCCGCTGCGCCCAACTGGGACTGAAAACGGCCATTATCGAAAAATACAAAACCCTCGGCGGCACCTGTCTGAACGTGGGCTGCATTCCGTCCAAAGCGCTGCTCGACTCGTCGGAGCATTTTCACAACGCCGCCCATACCTTCGCCGAGCATGGTATTAAACTGGCCGACCTTCAGGTGGATTTGCCGCAGATGATAAAGCGGAAGCAGGGCGTGGTGGATGCCAATGTGCAGGGCGTCGCTTTCCTGATGAAGAAAAATAAAATTGACGTGCATCAGGGTGTCGGGTCGTTTGTGGATGCACATACGGTGAAGGTAACGCCGACAGAAGGTGAAGAGAAAACCATCACGGGCAAAAACATCATCATCGCTACGGGTTCCAAGCCCTCGTCGTTCCCATCGATGCCCATCGACAAAAAGCGCATCATCACCTCCACCGAAGCCCTGACGCTGCAGGAAGTGCCGAAGCACCTGATTGTCATCGGGGCGGGCGTCATCGGGGCCGAACTGGGGTCGGTCTACGCCCGGATTGGCTCGAAAGTGTCATTCGTGGAATTTGCCGACTCGATGATTCCGACGATGGACAAAACGATGGGCAAAGAGTTGCAGAAAGCCGTCAAAAAACTCGGTGCTGATTTCTATTTCAGCCATAAAGTAACGAGCGTTGAAAACACGGGCGAAGGCGTCGTTGTCAAAGCCGATACGCCTAAAGGCGACCAAATCATCCTGGAGGGCGATTATTGCCTGGTCTCCGTCGGTCGGCGTCCCTACACCGACGGGCTGAATCTGGAAGCCGCCGGTTTGGCTGCCGACAATCGGGGCCGTATCGAAGTCGACGATCATCTGCGGACGAAAATACCGCATATCTACGCTATCGGCGACGTGATTCGGGGGGCCATGCTGGCGCACAAAGCCGAAGAAGAAGGCGTTTTTGTGGCCGAAACCATCGTCGGGCAGCACCCGCACATCAACTACCGCCTGATTCCGGGCGTGGTTTACACCTGGCCCGAAGTGGCGAGCGTGGGCTATACGGAGGAAGAACTAAAAGCCGAAAACAAAGCCTATAAAGTGGGTTCGTTTCCCTACAAGGCACTGGGCCGGGCGCGGGCGTCGATGGACCTCGACGGGCTGGTGAAGGTGCTGGCTGACAAAGAGACGGACGAAATTCTGGGCGTTCACATCATCGGGGCACGGGCCGCTGACATGATTGCTGAAGCTGTGGTGGCGATGGAATTCCGGGCGTCGGCGGAGGACGTCGCCCGTATGTCGCACGCTCACCCGACCTACACCGAGGCTATGAAAGAAGCCTGTCTGGCCGCCACCGAAAACCGGGCGCTGCACATGTAAAATCTGCTTCATGCCGTTAATCAAAACCGCAAAGAGGAGACTTTCTGCGGTTTTTTTGCTTTTTTGCTGTATGAAACAACTATCCTTCGTATTCCTGTATCTGTTGACGTTCACGGCTTTCGGCCAGTCGGCGGTCTCAGTCTCGGATTCGGTCTTCATCCGCCGTATTTACAATGAAACCCTCACCAACGGCAAATCCTACGAATGGCTGCGGCATCTGAGCAAGCAGATTGGCCCCCGCCTGAGCGGGTCGGTCGGGGCGCAGAAAGCCGTCGACTGGACGAAACAGGTTATGGAAAAGGAAGGTTTCGACCGGGTGTTTCTGCAGGAAGTGCTGGTGCCGCACTGGGAACGGGGAGCTAAAGAGAGCGCTCATATCCAAAACGGAAACCAGCGGACAGCCGTACCCATTGCAGCCCTCGGTGGCTCGGTTGCGACACCGCCAACCGGCGTCAGCGCCCGTGTGATCGAAGTGAAAAGCCTGAAGGAACTGGAGCAACTGGGTACTGAAAAAATTAAAGGAAGAATTGTTTTCTTCAATCGCCCGATGGACCCCACCAAACTGAATCCGTTCGAAGCCTACGGCGGGGCCGTCGACCAGCGGGGTAGCGGGGCCACCTTTGCGGCGAAGTTCGGGGCGGTGGGGGCCATCGTCCGTTCCATGACCACGGCGCTGGACGATCATCCGCATACGGGTTCGCTGCGCTATGGGCCGGGCGTACCGCTGATTCCGGCGGCGGCCATCAGCACCAACGGGGCCGAACGCCTCAGTCAGCTTCTGAAGCAGAATCCAAACCTGACGTTTTATTTCAAACAGAACTGCCGGTCGCTGCCCGATGCGCAGTCGTTCAACGTCATCGGAGAATTGAAAGGAACCGAAAAACCGGAGGAGATCATCGTTGTCGGCGGTCACCTCGATTCCTGGGATCTGGGAGAAGGCGCTCACGACGACGGAGCCGGTTGTGTGCAGTCCATCGAAGTATTACGAATCCTGAAGGCGTTGAACTACCGGCCCAAACGCACTATTCGGGCGGTGATGTTCATGAACGAAGAGAACGGTTTGCGGGGAGGCATCGGCTACGCCGATTATGCCCGAAAAAATAACGAGAAGCACATTGCGGCCATCGAGTCGGACAATGGCGGGTTCACGCCGAGAGGCTTTGGGCTGGTGGGAACGCCGGAGCAGAAAGCGAAGGTGCAGGCCTGGACGCCCCTGCTGGCTCCCTACGGACTACACGAAATCGGACCGGGCGGCGGCGGGGCCGACATTGGTCCGCTGGCGCAGTCGGGCACGATGCTGCTGGGTTTCAAGCCCGATCCGCAGCGGTATTTCGATTACCACCACACGGCGGTCGACCGGTTCGAGGCGGTCAGCAAACGCGAACTGGACCTGGGAGCGGCGAGTACGGCGGCGATGGTGTATCTGCTGGATCAGTATGGGTTGTGACGACGGAGAATAAATGGATGCCATCCCTCGGAGGGATGGCATCCATTTATTCTCCGTCAGGAATTCAGAAATTTCACGTTCTTCGACAGGCGCAGCGACAGCATCACCCAGCCGAATCCCAGGCATAGCCCGGCCAGCACGTCACTGGCATAGTGGTAGCCCAGAACGACCCGACTCATGCCAATCAGCAGCGAGAAACAGAGCAGCAGTGTCGAAAGTAACCATTTTGCGGCCAACGGCAACCGGGTCCTCCAGACGGTGTAAATCAGTACGGCGCTGAAGATAAATGAACTCAGTGCGTGACCGCTGGGAAAGCTGTATACATCGATGGTTTTAAAAATATCCTCCTCAGTAGGGCGGCTGCGACGCAGGGTATTTTTAAGAATAAACAGTAGGGCTGTGCTGCTGATGGCAATGGCGGCTATGTCGATGGCATAATGCCGTTTTCGTTTATAGACACAATACAGAATCAGCCCCAGATAAGCCGGGAGCAGAAACTTCATCGAGCCGAAAAACGTCAGGGTATTCAGAAAGTTTTTGGTCGGGGCGCTGAGCCGGGTAGAGAGATACTGATAAACCCGCGTATCGAACGTTTCATTATTCTCGACCAGTACTTTTTTTGCCAGAAACGTAAAAGCCAGCACCGATACAACGAATAATCCCGAAAAAATAGCCAGCTCAGCGGCTGTTCGTTTGATAACCTTCTCGGTTTGCTGCTCCATAATTGTCGGATGAGGTTGATTAAACAACCCGAAGCAGACCCGAACGGTTATCGATCCGATTGAATGGGCGGACTGCCCTCACCCCAACCCCTCCCCCCGGGAGAGGGGCCTGCAAAGCCCTTCTTTTTTACTCAATAAAATTAAACCGGATGACAAAGCCCCTCCCCCCCCCGGAAGAGGGGTTGGGGTGAGGGACTACCGCAACTTCTCATTCTCCCGGTGGCGGGTGCTGTCGCGAGTGGTTTTCTTTTCCAGATTTTTCCGAAAGGCTTCCGTCAGGTCGACGCCGGTCTGGTTGGCAAGGCAGATGAGCACCCAGAGCACGTCGGCCATCTCATCTCCTAAATCCTTATTTTTATCGGACTCTTTCTCGGATTGTTCGCCGTAACGGCGGGCGATGATGCGGGCCATCTCACCCACCTCTTCAGTGAGCATCGCCATGTTGGTGAGTTCGTTGAAGTAGCGGACACCGATGGTCGTAATCCACTCATCGACGGTATTTTGCGCTTCGCGTATGGTCATGTAGACACGGAGAAAACAGAGAAAACACGGAGCAAACAGAGAAGATTAAAACTCTGTTTCAACTCCGTGTACTCTGTGGTTAAATCTTATTTCACTCCTTTCCGGCGCTGGATCAGTTCCCGCCAGGTGGTCAGGATGATACCTTCTTTTTCGATGAATGCCTTCAGGGCCGGGTCCATCATCGCCAGCATGTCGCCCTTCCGAGTCACCGCCGAGTCGGTAAACTGGTCGAAAACGGGCGTAGGGTCGGTGCTGTGCATGATGATGTAGGTAATACCTGGCTGGCAGGATTTCAGCACTTCAATGTACTTGTCGGTCTTGAATTTACGTAAGTCGTTATCTGACAGATTTTTACCCTGCGGCGGATTCCAGCCGTAGCTGTTGGCGTGGAGGTCGTCGAGCACGGGCAGACCGGCGTTCCATAGCTGCTGGCCGAGTTGCTTCATCATGGATTTCATGCCGTCGGCCATGCGCTCGGTCTGAAACACCAGCGTGGCATGGCCGCCGGGAAACAGAATCGGAATTTTCTCTTCGATACCCACTTTGATATACCGTTGCAGGTATTTGGGCTGAAACAGCGTTCCCATGTGCGAGTCCAGATGCGTCGGTTCCAGGCCGAACGTCCGGAATTGGGCAATCTGCGCCCGCATTTCGGCTTCTACCTCATCGGCGGAAGCATGTTCGACCACCTGCGGGACGTTGTGCCAGAAAGCTCCCTGCTCGTCGTAGAGGCCCGGCGCTTTGTCGCGGCCTACGAGTGGCTGCCAACGGTAATTATTCCATTCTGAAGTCAGCGTCAGGTGAACACCCACGTCCATGTTCGGATGTTGTTTGGCATACGTCATAAACTGCGGCACCCAGCCACAGGGCATCATCACGCTCGTAGAATTGGCAATGCCCTGCTCCATCGATTTGATGGTTCCCTGATTGGATTCGTAACTCATGCCCGCATCATCGACGTGCAGAATGACCACTTTTTTATCTTTCGGAAAACCGAGGCGCTCGGCATAGGTCTGCGCCTGGGTAATGGGGACGAAGGAGAGAAGGAGAAAGACAGAAAGGAGAACGGTTTTCATAAAGATGGTTTGTTGTCTGTAACCCGGACCGCGGCGGCGGACCGCAGCCTTTCCGGGTCTGTGCGAAGCACAAACTAATTCTGCCTTTGGCAGACCCGGAAAGGCTTTCCGGGTATTGCGCGAAGCGCAAAGTAATTCTGCCTTTGGCAGACCCGGAAAAACTTTCCGGGTTACAAGCCGGGTTACTCTTCAAAAGCATATTCCCGGAGCATATCTAACGTAACATAATCTAAAGCCCGCTGGTGAGTGCAGGCCAGCAGCACCGGCGGCACTACCCTACGGCCCAACTGACTCGCTTCGTAGGCCTCCCGCCAGCGCAGCGCACACAGACACCAGCGGTCGCCGGGTTTCAGGCCCGGAAACTGGTACTCTGGTCGTGGAGTGATGAGGTCGTTGCCCCGGCTGCGGCTGAATTTCAGGAAGGCCTCGGTCACGATGGCGCAGATGACGTGCCGACCCTGATCCGACGCATCGGTGCGGCAGAGACCATCGCGGTAGTAACCGGTCATGGGGCTGGTGCAGCAAGAATTGAGGTCGTGTCCGAGAACATTCAGGGGCATAAGGCAGGCTGTGTCGATAGATACCGTGAATCAACGCCCAAAATAATGAAACCGATTGAGTTGACAACCCGCAACGCTCATTTTGCCGGTTATTCGCCAACACCGACCTCCTGGTGTTTGCCGGTAGCCGTATTGATCCAGACCAGCCGGGCGGGCCGGTCGCGGGTGGGTTCGCGGTTGTCCGTAAAACCGTACAGAATCACCCATTCGCCGCCGTCGGCTAGTTCCTCAATCTTAAAGAGGCCGGTGGATCGTCTCCAGAGTGCCTTCCCATCGCGGGTGAGACGGGCCAGCACCCAGGGTTTATTTTCGCCAAGGGCATCCTTGCAGAGCACCAGACTCGAACTGGGGTCGGGAACGTCCCAGACCGCCTGGCGGCTGCGTTTGAGAAAGCCGCCCTGTAGAAACCGTTCCTTGCCGACCTTCTGTATTGCCGAGGGCTGGATTTCCGGTTTGCCCTGGTCGTCGGGCGTGTAGGGTGTACGATAAAGCTGACGGGCCACTTCGCCGTAGGGAGCATCCGAACCACCCGGCCACCGCGAGACCTTATCACGCTCCTCGTCGGAGAGCAGGCTGTACCAAAGCCGCGTCGGCGTGACGAACGAGCGAATCTGAAGGCCTTCCCAGATCAGAGATACCTCATACCGCCCTGGTGGCTGAACATACCGGAATCCCTCCTCGACGGAGTTCATCCACGTGACGTTCTGCAGCAGGTCGGTGCGGGCCGGGCTGATTTTGCCTGTCTGGGCATCGATTTGGTAGAATCGGGCGTCGGTGCCCTTGAAAAGCAGGGCGTTATGCGGTGTCGATACTTTGTAGAATTTTTTGTCGGTGGGCAGTACACTCGCCAGTTCCGGATTATTTTTTTGCAGGTCAGCCGATTCGAATCTGACTTTCAATGACTGATAATCGCGGGCTTCCGGGCCTTCGTTCCACAGCCAGAGCGCCCCCGGAGCCGGGCCAAGAATGTCGGGTCCGCGTCCGGTGGTTGCTCCACGAACGTCGCGAAGGCGCTCTTTTTTCAGAAGCTGAGCAGTGACAAGGTCGCGGGCAATCAGTTCGTAGCGGGTGAACGTCGAGGTGCTGCGCCGCCGGGAGGGAGCATTCTGCCGTTCCTCCTCGATTACGTAATACAATGTCTTACGACCCGCCGCGTCAGCAGACCAGAGCGAGCCGGTGAGGTTGGGCGGATAGCCGGGGTAGTCGGTGCTGCCGTCGCAACCGGCCAGAGCCAGCAAAATCACGATGCAGGAAAAAGTACGGGTTACAAAATGCATTTCCGGTTAAACAGGTTACGGATGTCGACGTGTTTACCAAAAATACAAAACGAACGGTTAAGCCGGTAAAGCCATTGAGTTATAGGCCGACGGGTTGGCCGCAGGACGCTATACCCGGTTTTTCGAATCGATGATAATCGTGACCGGGCCATCGTTGAGCAGCGAAACCTTCATGTCGGCCCCGAACTCGCCGGTCTGAACCGGTTTGCCCAGATCGACGGAAAGCTGCCGAATCATCTGTTCGTATAGCGGAACGGCGACCTCCGGGCGGGCGGCCTCCGTGAAACCGGGCCGGTTGCCTTTTTTGGTGCTGGCATGGAGCGTAAACTGACTGATGAGCAGAATATCGCCGTCGACCGCCGCCAGATCCAGATTCATTTTTCCGTCGCTGTCGCCGAGAATCCGCATTCCCACGATTTTCTTACTTAACCATTCGAGGTCTTCACGCGTGTCCGTGTGCGTGATGCCTAGCAGTACGAGCAGCCCGGTCTGAATCTGTCCTTTTATTTGTCCCTCGATGGTTACGGACGCGTGGGTCACACGCTGGATGACAGCGATCATAATTTCAACAACATACTGGCAATCAGAAAATAAACGCCGATGCCGACCAGGTCGTTGGCGGTGGTGATAAACGGTCCGGAGGCCACGGCGGGGTTGATGCCGATCCGGTTCAGAATAATCGGCGTGATAGTGCCCATGAACGAGGCCAGCAGCACCACCGACAGCAGCGCCAGACCCACCACCGGCACCAGCCGGGGCTCGCCAATCAGGAAACAGTACGTCCCGGCCAGAATGCCGATAATCAGGCCGTTGATGGCCGCGACCAGAATCATCTTCGCCAGCCGCTGCCCCAGTGTCGCACTCAGCCCCGATTTCTCGGCCAGGCTCTGCAAAATCAGCGACGAGGTCTGAATACCCACGTTGCCGCCCGTCGACCCGACGATGGGAATAAACGCCGCCAGCGCCGCAATCTTGCTCAACTGCTCGTTGAACGTATTGATGACCGATGCCGCCAGCAGGCTTCCGATGGCACCAGCCACCAGCCAGGGCAGACGGGCCTTAACCAGTTTCCAGATCGTGTCGTCTTCTTCCTCCACGTCGCCCGTAATACCCGAAATAGCCTGCAAATCGAGTTCGGCCTGTTCGGTGATAACGTCCACCACGTCGTCGATGGTGATGCGGCCCAGCAGTCGGCCCTGCACGTTCACGACCGGAATGGCATCAAGGTCATAGCGGCGCATCCGTTCGGAGACCTCCTGAGCGGAGAGGTAGGTTTCCACGAAAATAACGTCTTCATCGTAGATGTCGGCAATGCGGGCGTTTTTACGGGCCAGCACGATTTTTTTCAGCGAAACCAGTCCCAGCAGTTTATCATTATCATCGACAACGTAAACGGCATAGACGTTTTCGACATCTTCGGCCTGCCGCCGTATTTCCTCGATGCACTCGTTGACGGTCAGGTTGACGTTGATTTTTATTAACTCCTTCTGCATCAGGCCGCCCGCCACGTCTTCGTCATAATGCAGGAGGTCGATGATGAAGCGGGCCTGTTCGCGGTCTTTCAGCAGGGCGATCACCTCTTCCCGGACGCGAATGGGCTGCTCGTTGAGTACGTCCACGGCATCATCCGAATCCATGACGTCGACGTAGGCGGCCAGTTCTTCCGACGTAAATTCCTGTAGAAATCGTTTCTGGTCCGCGACCTCCAGATTCGCCAGAATCTCGGCCCCCAGCGGCTTGTCCAGCACACTCAGCAGGTATTTGGCCGATTCGCTGTCGAGTTCGTACAGGATACCAGAAATATCGGCGGCATACAATTCTTCCATCTCGGTCCGGAGCATGACGTCGTCCCGGCTGTCGATGGCGATCTGAATGCGTTCGAGATATTCCTTGGTTAGTTCAAACGTCATACATTAATGAATAATGTAGAATGAATCGCGGCGGCGGACCGCAATGGATAATGATTGACTGAGTGGCCCGTCAGGGTTTGGCGGAGCGCATTATTCATTTTACATTATCCATTGTTCATTGCGGTCCGCCGCCGCGATTCATTAATTTTGTCAGTTCCACAAACTCGGCTACACCTAGTTGTTCGGCCCGTTTGCTCAGAAGCGGATGGTTTTGTATCGACTCGGGCAGACCGAGTGGTTTCAGGGCGTTGCGGAGCGTCTTCCTCCGATTATTAAACCCCTGTTTGACGATTTGTTTAAATTTCTTTTCATCGCAGGGGAGACGTTCGACGGCATTTCGGCGCAGGGAAATAACGCCCGACTGCACTTTGGGCGGTGGCGTAAACACGCTGGCGTCGACCGTAAATTCGTAGCGGATGTCGTAATAAGCCTGTAGCAGTACACTCAGAATGCCGTAGTCGCGGTTGCCCGGCGGGGAGGCAATGCGCTCGGCCACTTCCTTCTGCAGCATGCAAACCACCTCGCGCACCTGCTGGTGATTGTCCAGAACACGGAAGAATATCTGGGAGGAAATATTGTAGGGAAAATTGCCGATGACGGCAATCGGTTCCGCAAACAGGTTTGGAAGGTTCATGCGCAGGAAATCACCTTCGATGATTCGCCCCTTCAGCGCCGGAACATTTTTTTTGAGGAAAACGACCGATTCGGCGTCGATTTCCACCACGTGTGTTGTAAACCGTTCATCCTGAAGCAGGTAGTTTGTCAGGACGCCCATGCCCGGCCCGACTTCGAGAACCGTGTCATAGGACTGGCCGGTGGCATCCTGCCCGGAAAGCAGGCGGGCGATGCGTTCGGCAATGCTTACGTCGTTGAGAAAATGCTGACCGAGGTGTTTTTTGGGGCGAACCGACATAAGCGAACCGAATTTTGGCGCAAAGTTACAAGGCTTTAGGGATTAGTAAACCGAATAAACCGAACATAACAAATTATGGAATGTTAATTGCGCAAGTGGTACATTTACCCGCCTTCCGGCCCTATGTGCGCACTTATGCAGGGAGTTGTTATCCATTTTGACGAATTGACCCGCTGTGGACTTATTCGGGACACAGACGGCATAAATCATTACTTCCGGCATCCGGACGTTGCCGCCCGCCTGACGGCAGGCCAGATGATCGAATTCGGTAACGAGCCCGATAGCCTGGTAGTCGTTGAATCGATGGGGGCGGAGCAGCGGCGGGAGTTTCCGCTGTCGCCCGCTGCCTCCCGGCTGCCGCCGGTTCAGCAACCGGTTGAGCAGCCGGTGTTTAGGGTAGTAGAGCCGCCGACCTCGACGCTCGGGTTCACTCACTGGACCGGTATGCTGGTATCGTCGCTGGCGCTGGTATCGCTGGTGGCGGGCGGACGCGAGAAGGCGCTGCTTGGTTCGGTGTGGGGAATCCTGGCAGCGGCGCTGCTGGCGATCCAGACTGTTTTTTTCGGAATTGCGGTCCGGCGGAGTCGGCTGCGGTCTAACTTTTGGCGTATCCTGGCGGGCTCGGTGATGGCATATCTGCTGCAAAGCTGCGATGGGTTCGAGCCGGATACTGCCGCACGGGCTTACGGATACACGCTGATAGCCTTGTTTGTCGTTGTGTATCTGCTGCCGTATCGGAGCGGGGAATGAAACTATTCCACGGGATGCTGAAAGCCCCTGAAGGACCGCCCTTCAGGGGATTTAGGGGTCTTTGGCAGTGGTTCCGGATTTAAGGGCAAAACCAGTAGTAAAACCAATTGCACAGCATAATACCTGTTTCACGGAAACGAATCAGATGGTACGAATTTTTTATGGGCTGGCGGTTCTCCTGCTGACCTTCGGCTGTACGTCGAAAAAAGAACGAAAACAACCCACGGAAACGGCCCCGGCGGCAGCCCCGACGGTCGGTGAGATTCATTTTTTTCTGGAAACGTCGGCCAGCATGGGGGGCTACCTGCGCGGGGCCACCGAGTTTAAGGACGTGGTATCGGACTGGGTAACGAAAGCCAATACCGTTAAACCGGTTAAGGTCTGGACGGTTTCGGAGAAGGCGCAGCCCTACGGCGGAGACTCCAAAACGTTTGTCGAAACACTGGCGACCACGCCGCTGGCGACGGGCAAAAGCTCACGGCTGCACCTGATTTTCGACCAGGTTGGGCAGCGGGCTAAAGGCAACAACATCGCCATTCTGGTCTCCGACTGCATTCTGTCATTTCCCGACGCCGATGTTAGAAACAACCCCGACATCAATCAGCAGAACGCCTCCAGTGTCCTGAAAAATCAGATTTATGATCAGTTTGTAAAGCTGAACAGGCAGGGTATCGGGACGACAGTGTATGCCTACCAGTCGAAATACAACGGAACGTATTACGATTTTCAGAACAAAAAACAGGCGCTGAACGGAGAAACGCGGCCTTTTTACGTCTGGGTGATTGGCAAACAGGACGTTCTGGGCCTATTCAACAACCAGATTCGGGACCTGCTCTCGTCGCCCCCGGCTAAAGAACTGAGCTTCGGCAAAACCAGCGCCAATGGGCAGTACGACATCCTGTTTTCGCTGAACCGGAAAGGCAAATGGAAGGCCGGTAAGGCCGAAATTTCGGAAATGACGGCCCGTGCGGCCAAACCCGAAGAATTTGCCGTCGGCGTCAATCTGAGCGGCCTGCCGTCGTATGCCCAGGCAGAAAGTTATATCAGAACTAATCTGAAACTAACCTCGCCCAACGCGGCGGTTAAACTCGTGGGCGTTCAGACGAAGGAAGACATTCCCAACATCGAGCGCATGAAACCCAATGAACTGAAGCTGCTGAACAAAAATACCCACGTGCTGACGTTTCGGGTCGATAATTTCTTCGATGATCCGGCTACGGTCGACGTGCGGCTGCCGGTTAAATTCGACAACTGGTATGAACAGGCCTGGTCGACGATGGACGACCGGACCGCCGCCGGACGCCGCAACAAAACCTTCGCATTGCAGCACCTCATGGGCGGCGTTCGGGAGGCCTACCAGTCGGCAGGCAATGACTTTTTGCAGTTTAGTATTACCTTAAAGAAAGATTGATACTCAGCTATGTTCGCTTCGCTCTATGAACTCTGGCTCGGCCAGAACAACGACCCTATCTACGCCGACGAAATTTTTACACCCGTGGGCTTCCTGACGCTGCTGTTTTCGCTGGTGCTGGCGGTGATTTTTTACCTGCTGCTGGGCCGCTGGAAACCCGTTTTCGATAATCGGGGACATTGGATTGTCACGCTGGTGGCTGCCGCCATTTTCGGTTTTGTGTTTGCGCTGCAATATTCACTCGACCGGACGGGGGCCGACGAAACCGACAGCTACATGCAGGGCTTCGGCGGTGTCAATGCGTTTTATGCGATGGTCTATTTCGTCATTTTCTCCTTTATTCTGAAACGATTTTCCATTTTCGCCAAACGGACACCGGTATAATCAACACTCATGAAACTATTTCTTTTCGGCATTGGCGGGACGGGCGCCCGCGTACTGCGTTCGCTGACGATGCTGCTGGCAGCGGGAGCCAAAACCCCGCCCAATCTCACCATCGTGCCCATTCTGCTCGACATGGACATGCAGAACGGTGACACCGAACGGGCGCTGCGGCTGGTAGAACTCTACCGCACCATCCGCCGGACGGCCTATAACGATTCGGGCGACCAGAACATCCGGCAGCAGTTTTTCAGCACGCCCATGCAGCCGCTCGGTACCCTGCAGGCCGACAATGCCCAGGAGCGGATCGGTGACTCGGTGCTGCCCAAACTGACCGAGCATCAGGGCACCTTCGAGGAGTTTCTGCAGGTCAGCAGCCTGGAAGACATAGACCGCGAACTGCTCAAACTGTTCTACGACAATTCGGCCCGGCCTACGCAAACCGAGTTGAAGTTGAATCTGTCGGTAGGGTTCAAAGGCAATCCGAACATCGGCAGCGTGGTATTCAATTCGCTGGAAGACTCGGCGGTTTATAAATACTTTACGGGGGCCTTCAACAACGACACTGACCGGGTGTTTATCATCAGTTCCATTTTCGGCGGCACCGGCTCATCGGGTTTTCCGCAACTGGTGAAGCTGCTCCAGCACCCCAGTCAGAAAATGCCCCTGCGTAACGCCCGCAAAGGAGCCGTCACGGTGATGCCCTATTTCGCCCTTGAAGACAACGCCCAGAGCTCCATCGACCAGAACCGCTTTCTGTCGAAAACGAAGGCGGCGCTGTCGTATTACCAGAATCAGATTCAACTGGATGCGCTGTATTACATCGGCGACCGGCCCGGCAGTAAGCTCTACCCGAACGTGGAAGGCGGTTCGCAGCAGCAGAATAATGCTCACGTCGTGGAAATGCTGGCGGCAGAGGCCATTCTGCATTTTGCCCGTATGGGCGACGGCGATTTTACCAGTGATAAACGCTATTACGAATACGGGCTGCGGCGCGATGAACGACGGCTCGACATGGCTCATTTTCACGATAATACGTATCAGACGCTGCTGGAGCCCCTGCTCCGGTTTGCCTACGCGACCAAGTTTTTTACGGAGTTCGTTCCGGCGAATCTGGGCGAGGCCTTCGCCAAAAACCTGGCCCTGCCGCAGAACTTCCAGACCAGCACCTATTACCAGTCGCTGCGTAATTTCATGGGCGAACACTTCCGCCGCTGGCTGAAAGAACTGGCCGACAACGACCGCAGTTTCAACCCGTTCGACCTCGACGCCGACTTCAACTCGATGGTTCGGTCGAAAACGGTCGAGACGGGCTGGTTCGAGAAAGGCATCAACGAGCGTTTCCTGCGCGAGCAGGCAGGGAAGATCGAAAATAGCCTGCAATCGCAGTATCCGCAGGCCGAGATGCGGTTCATGCAGTTGCTGACCGAAATAGCGGAGAAATGCCGCGAGAAACTCGGCGCCCTGAACCGGGAACTGGCCGACGCGTAACCCGGAATGCTATTCCGGGTCTGCCGTTAGGCAGAAAATTACTGAGCTTCGCTCAGACCCGGACCGTAATCTTTCCGGGTTATAGAGACAAAAAAACACACGGATTGACAATCCGTGCTACAAAAAACACGCGGAATGCTATTCCGCGCTACAAAAAACACACGGAATAGCATTTCGTGCTACAAAAACACACGGATTGACAATCCGTGCTACATATGCCACATATCCTTCGTATTGATAACGACCCCAACGTTAGCCAGCAGAACCATCAGGGCTGGACGGGCACCCATTCGGGCCTGACGGGCAATCGCATCGAACACATACCCGATACGCTTTCGGGCGCGGCGGGCGGTGCCACGGCCACGGCGGCCAAAGCCGGAACGTCGATTCCCTCGCCGTTTGCCCGGCTCTATTTGTTCGATACGGCGTTCCGGATGGTCAAAAACAACCTCCGGCCCCGCGAACTGACCATGTACCACGTGCTGGCATCGCATACCCTCGACATGCTGGAACTGCTTTTTCAGGCCGGTAACAGCAACGACCTGAGCTACCGCGTCTGGAGTCGGCAGGAGCGGCTGGGCGTATTGTCGGGCAAGGCCAATACGGGTTCGCCCACCCGCCACTCGCATCAGATTCTGGCGAAGGCGCTCGAACTCGACATGCGTAATGAGCTGGCTAACCTTCAGCAATTTACGCTTGTCTACTACAAAGGCGCTTTGCTGGGTGGTACCTCGCCGCTGACGCTCGTCTTTACCTCGCCCAACTGGGAACAGGAGCGGCAGAACAAGTTTATCGACCCCCCAAAAAGCACGACGGGCCGAATCCTGTTTCAGAATGAGTATGTGCCGCTGGCGGAGCGCGATGAGGCCTTTGTAACCTACATGCGGCGGCTGTATGACCAGTACGCCGGAACACTGCTGCAGGGCGGTTTCAAAGACTATCTTTACAAGGTATTTTTTGACGACGCCCTGCCCCTGCCCATTGCTCAGGGAACCACGCTCAACAGTTTCGACCCCATTCAACTGGGCGGCGACGGTAACTTCGCGCTGCAGGTGGTGCCGGGACTTATGCTCTACAAGGTCCGGGAGGCCGACGTGCTGGACGACATCGAGCAGAACAGCGATTTTCTCATCGACTATACGGTCGATAATTTCCGGCGGGAATCCCGCAACGGGGCGCCCACGGGCGTGCGGCGACCCCTGGCGCTGGCCTCCCGCATGGACGTGTCCGGGCGATACGTGAAAAATACCGCCTGGAATCCCCAGACGATTATTTTCAAAACCTCGCTCAACGATCTCACCAAAGAGAACGAACTGCTGGTCGACCGGTTTCTGCCGGGTGTCGACAATGTGCGCTACCCGTTCGTGACCACCGATGATTTTCTGGAAGATTTTCTCGTCCGGATGCCGTTCAAAATCAATAATCAGCGGTTTGTGACCGGCATGGCGGGCGATTCGGAATACCTGCTGCCCATCCGCCGGACGTATTTCAATTTCTTCCGAACCGAGGATCTGACCCGTCAGTTGACCATCCGCGAGGAGGAGCGGGGCATCAGCCGGGTGGTGGTGGCAACGCTGCGCATTCCGATCCGACACAACCGGACGGTCGAGTTCAGAAAGGAATATGATCTGTCAAAACCGGAGTCGGTGCTGGATTTTCGCTCCGGTCTGGCGTTCTTCCCGTTCTACCGCATCACTGTTCCCGATCCCGACCTGCAGCGGCTGAACGAATATACGATGATGCTGGCCGACTGGAGCGACGACACCTGCGGTTTCCGGCCCGCCACGTCGGTCGAGTTTTACGAGTTTCACAACATCGTTGAGAAGAAAAAGCTGGTTCTGAATCCGCCCGAATCGCGTACGCCCAAAGCGGATCAGCCCGCTTCATATTACTACAAAATTCCGCATCAGTTCGACCTGCTCGAACTGCGGCTCGAACGGGGCGGAATTCCGTACCGGGGTCTGGTACTGCCCAAATTTACGGTCGTCGATCAGCCCGGCTACAAGAACTTCACGTTTGCCATCGACTTCGGAACGTCGAACACGCACGTAGCCTACACCGACGGAACAATGGGCAACGCCGAGCCGAAGCCGCTGACGGTTAGCGACCAGAAAGTGCAGCTCGACAACGACGAACTGCAGATGGTGACCCTCAACAAGCCCTACGACGGCTACGAAGCCCGGACGATGTACGACAAATACCGGCTGCCCATCAGCTACGGACGTCTGCCGCTGATGGATACGCTCATCCGCCGGGAGTTTGTGCCGACCATCATCGGGAAGGAGTACGGCTCGCCGTTCCAGTTCCCGCTGCGGACGACGGTATATGAGAAAAGCGGCTTTACGGACAGCGGCGATAACCTGTTCAACAAGGTCAATCTGGGCTTCAACATCGACCTCGAAGAAGGCAGTACGGGCGTCAACCACTATATCACGAATCTGAAATGGATTTTTGAAAACCAGACCAACGACAGCCTGAACCGGCCCCGCGTCCGGGCATTTTTTGAAACGCTGCTGCTGCTCATTCGTAACAAAGTGGTTCTGAATCAGGGAAATATCCGGCAGGCCAGCGTGGTCTGGCTGGCTCCGTCGAGCATGAGGCCCTTTAACGAAGACAAGCTGGTGGAAGAATGGGGCAAGGCGTTTCAGTCGGTATTCAAAACGACCAGCAACTTCCGGCCCCGCCCCATACCGGAATCACTGGCTCCGTATTTTTATCTGGTCAAAAGCGCTGTCAAATCCTTCGCCGATACCATCAACGTCGACATTGGGGGCGGCACCGCCGACCTGATGCTGTTCATGCGGCAGCAGGGGCGTTACCTGACCACCTCGTTCCGTTTCGCCGGATACGACATCTGGGGCGGCGGTCTGGACGAGCAGGGGCACCCGTCGCACCGGAAAGACAACGGCTTCGTGAAAAACTACCTGGCCTACCGGCGAACGCTGAATCAGGCCCCGGCCCGCGAGGATAACATTCTGGATACATTCCTGAGCAAGCCCGAACTGACCGCCGAGGACATTGTCAGCCTGCTGTTCAAATACAACGACCATTTCAAATTCGTGCAGTCGCTGCAGGATGGAAAACCGGCGCTGCGGCTGGTGCTGTATCTGCACTACAGTGCGCTCGTTTACCATCTGGTGCAGCTTATCGAAAGCCATAATCTGAGTCTGCCCCGCTACCTGACGTTTACGGGTCGTGGCAGTCAGTATCTGAATCTGCTGGGTTCGCATAATCGCCTGATTCAGTTTACAAAAATGCTGTTCCAGGCCTATTCGTCGCTTCCGGTGCCGCCCGATTTCGAGGTGGTGCTGTCGGAGAACCCGAAGGAAACAACGGCCAACGGGGCTGTTCTCTACGCCAACGCAGGTGCCGAGCAGGCACAGTACGAAAACCGCGAAACGGCGGTCTACTGGGGTGCCGAACCACCAAAACCTGCCCCAGTGGATACTGCCCCGGTCGGTGGCGGCGGAACTACTTCCTCCGCAGCGTTCGAATACCGACGGACCAAAATCGGAGAGGCCCGCACACAGGCGGACTTCCACCGATCGGTGCTGCTGAATGTGCAGAACTTTCTGGAAAAGACGCTTAAAAACCGCGACATCGCCTATTTCCTGAGCGAATACAACATTCAGCGACCGGAGCAGTATTACGACTATCTGGTCGGTACGGACGTGACGCGGGGCGGGCGGCTTTATGACAGCTATATGCTCTCACGCATGGGGCTGGAGCAGAAGCCCGACGAGGCCCTGACCGAGACGTTTTTCTTCCTGCCGCTGAAACACGCGCTGTATGAACTATCCCGACACATTGCCGATTCATAACCCCATCCCCTCCAACGCATGAAACGACGTGCCCTGAATACCCTGATTCTTACGCTTCTGACAAGCGGGCAACTCCTTATGGCTCAGGATGAGCCGATTACGAGGGTGAACGAACGGGAGCAGTTCCAGATGATTAAATCGACGCTGGAGTTTCTGGCAACCGACGAAAAGGTGTTTCCCAGAACCAAAGGAGGGAAATGTGACAACTGTCAGGCATATCCCGACCTGACTCAGTATATTCGCAATAATGGCCTGACCGGCGCGGGCGAACTCGTCAGCAGCGCACAGACGGAGGCTCGGCGGCTCTTACAGAGTCAGACTGACCAGCCACTGGTTAAACTGCGGGATTATCTCATTCGGCGCGTGACGGAGGGCAGCAGTCGGGCGCACCGGAAGCAGTTGCCGAATTACGCGGCCTATACGAGCCAGCTCAATCAGATTGTCGCCGATGCCGGAGAGCAGACCACCGCCACGGATGAGCCGACGACGCCCAGCGCCACTGTGGAAGCGCTGGATGCGGCGGGCGGCGACCCCGCACCCGCCACAACCGCCGCCCTGGCGCAGGACGACGCTCCAACCGGCCCAGAGACCGAAGGTGAGAAACCTTTCTACGGCTTACTGGCCCTTATTCTGGGGATTATCAACTCGGCGCTGATTGCCCTGCTGTTTCTGCGGAATCGTAAGCCTGCGCCGGGAGAACCCACGCTGGGCGGCAATCCGGTCGCTGACCTGGAAGACAAGGTTTTTCAACTGGAAACCGAGCGGGCCACCATCCTCTCGCGTCTGAAAGCACTGGAAGGCGCAGCGCCGAAGCCAGTCAACACGCCGCTTGCCGCCAGTCCGGCCCCGGTCAATGAGCGCCCCGTCCAACTCCATACACCGCAGGCTAGGACGTTTCCCGTCGATCCGGCTTCCGAACCTTCTGCGCACCCGGAACGAGTGGCCGCCGCAGCGCCCGAACATCGCTCCATGCCGGTTTCAGAACCGTCCGCCGGGCGGGCCATTCCCGATCCGCAGGCACCCGATCTGTCGGCGGAGAACATAAACCGGACGGTCGAAAACCGGTTTTTGTCGCCGGAACCCGTGCCCCCGGTTTCGCCTGCCCGCGAAACGGCCGCCCCGCCTGCCAATCGGATGCGGCCGGTATCCAGCCTGTTCTACGCACGTATGGCCGACCTGGGCGATGGGTTCAGCGCGGGCGGACTTCTCCAGGCACCGGACCGCGACACGGTGTTCGAAATTCAGCAGTTGAACGAGACGACGGCAGCCTACCGGGTCAGCGAAAATCCGGAGCTGCAGCGGCTGGCGCTCTCAGACCCGTACTCGTATCTCAATGACACCTGTGCGTATCTGACCCAGCCCCGCCCCGACAGCCGTATCCGGACCGAACAGCCGGGCCGACTGACATTGCAGGGCGATAAGTGGCTGATCACGCAGAAAGCCCAGATTAGTTTCACATGACTTTTGACGAACTACGCGAACGCATTAAAGAAGAAATAGTACTGCACGAAGGCGACCTGGCCGAGTGGGAATGGCAGCGCAAAGGCCTGCTCACCGAGGCGGCTCAGTTAGGTCTGTCTTCGGCAGATTTTTTTCGGCTGGTCAATCAGGTCAGTCATACCGTGCTGCCCGATTTTGCCCGTATCAGTGATCTGAAAGGCAGAATTCTGGAACGGGCGCGGCAGACCCGCAAACAGATACCCGAATCGGATCTACGGCAGTTTACCGAAGAAGCCGACCGGCTGCAACTGTCGCGTTTATTCCTCACCGAACGCTGGATACCGGCCCTGCTGAAGAGCCTGCCCGACCAACAGCCTGAACCGGCAGACCCGGCGCCGCCGCAGGTCTCTCCGCCGCCGAAGGAAGAACTCCAGACCCGTATCCGCCGGATTTTGTCGCGGTATGACCGGCACCTCACGGCCCATCAGCTTGAAGTGCTTTTCGACGCCATCGACTACGATCCCGATGCGCTGGCTGAAGAGATTCTCGCCTATCTGTCAGCCAGTTACTTTGCCGCCGTTGACCCGCCGAAAGGGGCTACGTTGCGCGAAAAACTGCTGTCGACCGACTGGCGGCACCTGAGCTGGTGGCAGAAAACGCCTGAGTCGCCCGTTTCTCCGCCCATACCGGCAGCGACTGTGCCCGCCCCGCCGCCCCGGACCGCTCCACCTCCTCCGCTTCCGGAACCCGAACCGAAACGCAGCCGTGGTCTGTCCGATTCGGCTATTATTGGCCTGGCTATCGCTGCCGTCGTGGTCATGCTGATAGCAACCATCTGGGTCATCCGGAGCGAACCAGAGACACCGGAACCCGCCAGTCGGAGCGAGCGCATTTCCCGCCCCCGCAGCGATACGGAGGCGTCAGCGGAGAGTTCGCGTCGCCCGACGCAAACTGCAGGCAAACAGAAACGGAAGCGGGCCACCCCAACTTCTGGCAGCCCCCGACCCTACGACGAAGTGGAGGAAGCGGGCGAATTCGGTCTCCGCCCGGCCCGCAGCGGCGATAAATGGGGTTTTGTGGACCGGCAGGACCGGTGGGTCATCGAGCCGCGCTATGATGCCGTAACGGCGTTTGAGGAGCGCCGGGCCCAGGTAGTTCTCAACGGTCGGCCTTTTTATATCGATCGGTTTGGGAACAGAATTAAACGGGAATAGTTTTTGTATAGAAATACGTAAATTTATTCGGGCTTATGTTCTAAACTATACACGCCATGAGTATTGACGATCTACGCGAACGGATTCGTGAAGAAATTATTCTGCATGAAGGTAACGTGGCCGCCTGGGAGTGGCAGCAGAAAGGGCTGGTGAGTGAAGCGGCCCAACTGCAACTGTCCCCGGAAGAGTTCTATCGGCTGGTCAACTACCTGAGCAACACGGTGGCCCCGGACTTTGGCCGTCTCAGCGATTTGAAACTGGAAATTATCGAACGCTATCGCCTGGGTCAGGCGCTGTCACCGGAAGAACTGAATGCGTTCGTGCGTAAGGCTGAGCAACTGCAGCTCAACCGCGCTTTTGTGGTGGACAGATGGATTCCGGTCATCACGAAAGGGTTACCCAGACTGACTGACGCGGGAAAGAAAATCGACGGGAATCGCCCACCTGCAGAGTTTACCGCCAAACCGGCACAACCCCCGCGGACGAAGCCGTCGGTGGCGGCGTCCGACAAGACAGAGGAGCCTGTGTGGTCGGCTTCAGTGGCTACGGTTGCGGATAAGAAAATCGACCAGAACTGGGCCATCTCCATTGTAACGATACTCGGGTTGATTTTTGCCTTTGGAATATACAAGACAATGCTCAAACCCGGCGACCCCGGCGTACAGGCGGCCTCGGTCATGATCACCCCGGTGGAGTCAAAAATGCCTGAATCGCCCGCCGCATCGTCTTCCCGTCCCGAAGGTGGGGTTGCGAGGGTCGTCGACAGACCGGCCGTTCGTAAAAGCGAGTCGCCGGATCGGATGGCATCCGCACGGGCGGATTACGATGCCATCGATGAATCGGAGCGGGGTGAACTCGGCGAATATAAAGCCAGAAAAGGCGATAAATGGGGGCTCTGGAGAAGCGGTAAGTGGCTCATCAGCCCGGAGTACAGCGATATCGACCTGTTCCGGAACGGACGGGCCCGCATCAGCAATAACGGAGCCGAGTCGTATCTCGACGTCACGGGTAGCCCGATCACCGACCCCGACGTCAATTGACTTCTACCCGCAGGTTCTGAAAGACCGCCCAGGGCGCATAAGAGGCCAGTCCGACGCCGTTGCCCGGAAAAGGCTGAAAGGGGTAGCTGCCTGACACGATCTCCTTGTCGTTGATGTAGAAATACAGTTTGTTCTGCGACTTCCGGATTTTGATGGTATTGTTGCCCGTATTGACCGGAACCCCGGAGGGCAGAAACTTCCCGCTCATGAACGTGGGCGACACCCTGCCGTCGAGCACCCGCCTGACGGACGCTTCTCCTTTCTCGTTGTAAAGAAAAAAATACGCATTTTGTGAGTTTTTCGCCCCGAACATCAGCCCCGCCGTCGGCACAATGCCCGGATCGCTCGACACGTCGACCTGAATGGTGAACGATTCTGCCTTGTTGAGGTCAAAGCTCGGCGGGAGCATGATCATTGTGTAGGCAGACTGCACGGATTTCGGGAAGCGTTTCCGGATTCGGTATTTTCCCCCGGCCAGGTCATACGAATAATCGCCCAGATCGCCTTCCCGCCAGCCGAGCCGGTTGGTGGCAAAGTTTTCAACGAATGTCAGTGTTTTTGGCGTTTCCGGCTTCGATTCCGGCCTGACCGTCTCCGCCGTGGTTGGCTCCGGCTTTCGCTCCGGTTTTTTGATCCGGATGTCGGTGGGTTCGCTGGTTGCCGACAGAATACGGGCCTCCTGTGCCAGTATCGGGCCGGACAGGAAAAAGGCTGTCGAGAGAGAAAGAAAAAACAGACGCATCATCACAAGTGGCTTAGAATGAATACCGCACGACGGCTGTAGCCGCCCCCGCCTGCACGCCCGGCGTGACCGACAGTGAAGGCGTTTTTCGGTTGCGGACGCCCCGCAGAAACGTCGTGACAACATCGGTTGCCCAGATGGCGGTGGCCAGCCGGGTGGCAATGTAATAGCGCTGGTGGGCGCTGTTGGCTTCGTCGTAAAACGGCTGGGCGGCGGTGGCGTTCCGCTGACGCAGATACTCCTCGTAGACGGAGCGGGAATCACGACGCTGTAGCAGACCATACGTCAGCAGGCCATAAAAGGCGACCGTAATGGCAGGGCGGGCACCCACCTTTGGTCGGGGCGACTGGACAAATATATTGCCTGTTCCGGGGGCCACCATCGACAGCAGCGCCCAGCCGGGACCGCCCGGCCATCGGGGATGGTCGATTTTGGGCTTTTTCCCGGCAGGTGTCGCCGGAGGTTTACCGTCGGTCACCGGTTTTTCCGGTACGTTCCCGGCAGGGGCGGGCGCTTTCCCGAAAAGCAGCACGGTTGCCTGAAGTTCTTCATCCAGTTCGCGGCCGCTCGCCAGAACGTTCCAGACGATGCGGCGGTCGGGGCCGGGGGTCACGTTGCGCCCCCAGTCACCTTTCACGAAACGCGGGTCAATCTCGATCTTTCCGTTCTGGAGGCTGTATAACCGGAAATAAAGCGAGTCGTCAGGACTGTTACCGCTTAGATCGTAGAGTACAGCCACCGACGAATCGCCATCCGCACGAACGCGCACGTTGCTGATTTGCGTCTGGGCAACCACGGTGCTGTGGAGCAGCAACAGAAGACCGGTCAGGAAAAGGGGGCAGAACAGGCGCATGAGTGTGGGGTGGAGGTCAGTTGCCGACCGTAACGGTTTTGGTGGCGGTAAAGGAGTCATCGCATTCATTGGCTATCACGACCGTAACGGTGTAGGTTCCCGGACGTTCGTAGATATAGCTGAAACGCTGCCCGCTCCGGCTCCGCCCGTCGCCCATTGTCCAGCCTACGGCTCCAATGTCGCCCTTTACGTTTTCCAGCGAAAAATCGACCTGCAGCCCGAATACGCTGGCGCCGATGGTGGCCAACGGTTTTCCGCATTCGGTAAACTTCTTTTTCTCCAGGTTGAACGGCTCGCAGGCACTGACTAGCAGGCTAATACCCAGAAAAAGGAAAAACAGTTTTCGCATGGCTAACCAATTCTCACAGACTGCAAATTAATAAATAGCCGGGGAATGGCCTTAATCAGTGGATAAAATTGGTTGGGGCTTTGTGTTCTGATTCATTAAAATTTGGCGAGTACATTCCCCAAATTTGGCAAAATTCGGTGAATGGCCGAATCGGTGAAGTGGCTGGCGACCTGATTTAAGTTTTAGATTTTATACGTATTTTGTGTTGAAAAGCAAGTATAATACACGTATGCCAAAGGTGAAATTAACGTTAACGGTCGAGAAGACGCTGCTGCAAAATGCCAAGCAGGCAGCTCAAGAGCGCCGACTTTCTCTCTCGAATTTAATAGAACAACTATTAGTCAAAGCTGGCATCGACCCCGGTCAGCAGAAAGAGCCTGATGGATCCGTAGCGAAACGGTTGAGAGGAGCGGCTAAGGGCAGTTTGACTAAGAAAACAGATCGCCAGATTCGTGACGTGATGAACGGCGAGCGCCATGGAATATGACCGTTTTTTTCGACACGAACGTGGTGCTCGACTGGTTGCTCGACCGTCGGGATACCTTTGCTGAAGAGGTAATGACCTTATTCACATTGGCCGAAGAGGGCCGGATCAGGATCTGGGTATCATCCGGTACGTTGTACACTGTTGCTTATGTTTTATTCAAAGCCAATAAGCGTGGACAAAAACTCCGGGCGACCATGAAGGATTTTCTGTCACTTGTAGAGGTGGTTCCCGCTGGAAAAAGCACTTTTCTCTCAGCCTGTGAGATGGATGAGATGTTTGATTTGGAAGACGCTTTTCAATACCAGATTGCTTTACAGACAGAAAGCTTATATTTCGTCACTGGAAACATTCAGGATTTCCGGACTGGGCAACGACCAGATTTGCCTGTGTTGACTCCCGCCGAACTGCTGAACATTCTTAATGAAACGGATAAGTGAGCAAATGGCTCCTGGTGGGCACCATAAACCCTCTCTTTCCCGAAATTCCGTACCTTCACTTTTCCAACAAAATCACAATCGTATCCCCGTGCGCTGGTCTGCAAGAACAAAAGAAGAATTGGTGGCCGAAATCCGGCGACTCAGTAAGGAACTCGATATTCAGAACGGTCTCGATGCAACTCGCCGTACGCAGAGCACCTCGACCTTCGACGCCCGAAAAACCGTCGATCAACTGAATCTTATCGGCCTGACCATCGAACGGGACGGCACCCTGACCTTCTGTAATCAGTATACGCTCCGCATCACGGCCTGGCAATCCGAAGACGTGATTGGGAAAAACTTCTTCGACGTGTTTGTGGCGGGAGCAGACCGCGACCGCATCCGGCAGGAGTTCGAACAGGCCATCGAGCGGGGTGGTTTTCTGGAAAATAAGGAAATCAATCTGCTGACCAAAAGCGGCGCACAGCGGAATGTTCAGTTAAATTCCCTGATTATCAATAACGTGGCTGGAGTCATTACGTCGTTTACTATCATCGGCGAAGACGTAACGAACAAAAAGCGCGTGGCTTCGGCGCTGTCATATTCCAACGCCCAGTTGCAGGATCTGGTCGACAATACGAGCGATCTGATTCAGCTTGTCACGCTCGATGGCAAATTCATTTTCGTCAACCGGGCGTGGCGGGAAGTTCTGGGCTACAGTTCCGACGAAATCGCCGCGCTGACCCTGACCGACGTGCTGCATCCCGACTACGCCGAAAGTACGCTGCAACGGCTCAATCAGGTAAAAGCCGGGCAGAAATTCCCGTATTTCGAGACCGTGTTCCGGAGCAAAAGCGGTAAAACGATCTTTGTTTCGGGATCGGTCAACTGCCGCTACGACCAGGGCAAACCAACAGCCTACCGCTGCATCCTGCACAACATCACGAGCCGCATCCGGGCCGAAAAAGCGCAGAAGCTCTATTACAGCATCGCCAACTGGACGCTCAACGCCCGGAATCTGGACGATCTCTACAGCAATATTCACGAAGAACTGGGCCGGATCATCGACGCCCGCAACTTCTTCATCGCCCTCTACGACCAGAGCAAAAGTTACCTGTATTTCCCCTATTACGTCGATGAATATTTCCGGGGAAACATGCGCTTTACGAAACGGAAACTGGGCAATGGCCTGACCGAATACGCCATCCGGGCCAATAAGCCCCTGTTTCTGTATGAACACGAAATCCAGAAACTGGCCGACGACCATAATATCTACCTCTATGGGCAGATTCCGAAAGTGATGCTCTGCGCCCCGCTGCGCATCGGCGACCGCATCACGGGCATCATCGGCGTGAAGTCATACGACGACATCGGCACCTACAGCACTCGTGACCTCGAACTGCTGGAATTCATTTCGGGGCAGGTGGCGCTTGCCATTGCCCGTAAACAGGATGAAGCCGCCCTTGCCAAGCAGACTGCCCGCCTGAATTCCATCTTCGACAGCAGTTCGCACCTGATCTGGTCGGTCAACAAAAGTTTTCAGCTTACGTCGTTCAACCGCAACTACGCCCGCCTTATCGAGACGCAGGCGGGGGAAGCACCGCAGATGAACGTCAGCACCGAAAAACTGGGCTGGCGCATCATCGGGGAAGACAATCGCCGGATGCTGGAGGAAAAATATCGACTGGCGTTTCGGGGGCTGCCGCAGACCGTCGAGCTGCATTTTTCGACGAAAAAAACCGACAACTGGCTGGAAATCAACCTGAACCCGATTCTCCTGTCGGGCGGCATCATCGAGGAGGTGTCGGGTATTGCGCGGGACATCACCGTCCGCAAGCGTACGGAACTCGAACTCCGGGAAAGCGAGGAGAAATTCCGGGGTATCTTCGTCAACCTGCAGGACATCTACTGCCGGGTCGACCGGGAAGGCCGTATCACGATGATCAGCCCGTCGGTGCTGAAACGAACGGGCTACAAACCCGAAGAAGTGCTGGGTCGGCCCATCACCAATTTTGTGGACCGGAACGACGTGCACCGGGCGCTGCTGCGGGTGGTGCGGAACAAATCACTGCGCAATTTTGAGGCGACGATTCGCACCAAAGAAGGCCAGGAACGGCAGTTTATGTTCAACATGCTGACGCTGGCCGACCACGAAGGGCGCGTGGTGGAGGTGGCCGCCCTGGCCCGCGATATTACCGAACTGAAACGCAACGCCCAGGAATTGCTCAAGGCGAAAGAAGAAGCCGAACGTTCGCTGAAGGTGAAGGAGCGTTTTCTGGCGAATATGAGCCACGAAATCCGAACGCCCATGAACGGGGTCATCGGTATGATTGATCTGCTCAACGACACGCCGCTGGATACGGAACAGAAAGAATACGTGCTGACCATCAAAAAATCGTCGGAGACGCTGCTCAATATCCTGAACGACATTCTGGACCTGTCGAAAATCGAGGCGGGCAAGATGCAGTTGCACGAAGCGCCGGTGCCCCTGCCGGAGATTATGGACAAACTGGTGTCGCTCTTCGGTCAGCAGGCGGCGGTCAAGAAAAACAAACTCACCTATACGCTCAGCCCCGATCTACCGCAGTTTATTATCGCCGATCAGACGCGGCTGCTACAGATTCTGTCGAACCTGACCTCCAACGCCATCAAGTTTACCGAAAACGGCAGGGTGACGATTAAGGCGACACTGCTCGAAAAACGCGGTAAGTTCAACCGAATCAAATTTGAAGTGCAGGACACAGGCATCGGCATCGCCAGGGACGATCTGGGGCTGTTGTTCAACTCGTTCAGTCAGGTCGATACCTCGTCGAGGAAGTCGTTCGGCGGAACGGGGCTCGGCCTGGCAATATCGAAAGAACTGGCGGCCCTGATGAAAGGCAGCATCGGTGTGGAATCCGAAGCGGGCCGGGGCAGCACATTCTGGTTTACCATCGAAGTGAAGGAAACGGCTATTAGCCCCATAACCCAGAAAACCGACGGAGCCGACGTGCCGTTGCAGAACGTGTTCACCGATTATCACCCGCAGACGCTGCTGGTAGACGATAACGCTGTAAACCGGAAGGTGGCCTCCGAGATTTTGCGGAAATCAGGCTGCGCCGTCGATACGGCCTCCAGCGGACGGGAAGCCATTCAGCGGGTTGCGGGCCGGATTCAGAGCGGCCAGCCAATGTACGACGTGGTGTTTATGGACATTCAGATGCCCGACATGGACGGTATCGAAACCACCGGGCATCTGCGGGAACAGTTCGGGACGCAGTTGCCGCCCATCATCGCCATGACGGCCTATTCGATGCGCGAAGATCGCGAGCGCTTTCTGAGCCAGGGACTGGACGACTACATTGCCAAGCCCATCCGTGCCCAGAGCCTGATCGCGAAGGTAAAGGAAATTGTGGAGGCCGGAAAAGCCTTCCGCGAATCGGCAGAACTGCGCTCGAAACAAATGGAAATCAGCCGCGAACGCGACATTCCGATGATCGACGCCGACACCGTGGCCCAGCTTGAACAGATTGGCGGCCGCGAACTGGTGCTGTCGATTTTCGAGGATTTCGAGCAGGAAGCCACCACCATCATGCAGGGAACGCTCGACGCCTTTGCCATCGGCGACATCCCGACCATCAAGGGCCATCTGCACACCCTCAAGGGCAGTGCCGCCACCATCGGCGTGGCCCGCGTGGGCGACCTCGCCCGCGAAGCCGAAGGCCGACTCAAACACAACGACACCACCCAACTCGCCGACGATCTGCACCATCTGGATCAGGCCTTCAAGGAATTTATCGCTGAATATAAAGAAGCGCTGAAGAGGCTGGTGGGGGAGATAGCGAATAAATTGGAATAAGCGCCTCGCAGTTTTCAGTTGGCTGTTTTCAGTTAATTGTTGACAGGTGACTGAGCGCGAGAAGGAGCGGCAAATGCATTGGCACCCGGATCAGGAATCGTTGCAGGTGCAGCGTTCTACGTAGTGGCCCGTTGTTGTATTTGCTGTCCCTGGACGTGTCATGGGGTCACTTGCGGTACGCCACCTAAAAAATAGCAGGCCATTGTGAAAACGCTTTCCCAATGAACAAACTACTTTTGACATTGGCGTGCTATATATTGCTTCCTACTCTCGTATGGGCAGCAGACGGCGATACGTTGTATATCTTCCGAAAAAGCCGCTATTCCGGATCCGCAATTAATTTCAAAATCAAAGTTAACGGGCAGGATGTCTGCCGGTTGAGTAATCGCAGGTACATAATCGTATCCGTCAGCGCGGGGACAGTGACCATCGAGTCGAGGTCTACCGGCATACTCCTGAGTCGTCCGAAAAGACAGTTAATTTTAGAATCGAAAGGTGGGCAAAGGCGGTACGTCATGGCAAGAGTTAGAACAACTGGTCTGACTATCGCCCTTGAACTTCAGGAGTTGTCCAAAGAACAGGGCGTTGAAATGGGGCGAAACGTAACGAAAGGGGACAGGTGCCAGCGGAAATAAAATGCGGCCAGAACAACGTTGGTCAACCCCGCCCATTACCTGGGGACGGGGTTGTTTTTTGTCCGGCAGGTTAAAAGAAATAGAAGATCGGGTAGGCGCTGGAATCCTGCTCTTCTTCGCCAGGTTCAGCAAAAATTTAAAAAATAGGTAATTATATACCAGTTTGCACAAAATTCAATTTAGTCGAATAAAGTAGCCATATTGCAGGAGGGCTGTAAACAAAAAATCCCTCACCGAGAGGGCCTTTACATGTAACCAAAACGCTTCTTTGTTTTTGGGGAAATTGTCCTTGCCGACATAAGTTTTATTTGAACTTGCTTGAGTTCATCGGGCGAAAGCTCCCCTCTTACCGATTCTGGATTTTTCTCAATTTTTTCGTAGATAACATCTGTAGCCTTTTCAAATATTTTTGAGCAGTCAATCCAGCAGTCCCTGTCAACCAATTTTCTCTCGTCAGCAATCAAAGGAAGATTTAACTCTTGTAGCTCCTTAGTTGAAAACCGATTTGGATTGATTACGGAGTTGATATATACAACACCCAACCCTACCTGTTCTTCGGTAAAACCAATCACAATGAAAAATTTGTGCTTAGGTGGGTTTGTGTCCTCAACAAACATCCTAAGCACGGTACCTATCGTCAAACTTCTTTCTGCGAACTGTTTTTTGTATTCGTCTGGGAAAGCATCACTTAAGAAGGACATCCTGATAATGTAGCTTCGTTTTCAAATACAGAACGAATATACGAAATCATTGTCTCATCTGCGCCACCTGCTTCGGCAATGTCGTATACAGACATCTCATAATTACCTTGAGCCTTCTTCCAGGCAGAGTCGTGAGACGTATTGCTCAAAGTGGTAAAGTCTAGGTCTCTACAAGTAGCTAACTGCTTATCCAAACACTCTAACTCTGTTTCAGAGAAGAAGTCAAGATCAGGGCTTACTTTAGCTTGAACGCGATAGTTGCCAACAACGGCGATACTGCTATCCACCAATTCTTTCACATCTTCCTTAATCGGTAAGCCATTATCATTCTTAGCGGCCTTCAAAATATCATAAACTTTTGAAGGCACAGGGCCATAGTCCATACTGATAAACTTGTCACATACGATAGGTGAACCATATTTAGCCAGATGCTCACGCTCCGCAAAGTAAAGCACCTTAAATACCTTATGAAAATCAGGGGTACCAAGCGCCTCAGTGACGTACAAAAGGGTATTCAAAGCCTTTTCAAAGTTAAACATCGTAGAATTGGCGAAGGATTGAGTGCAAAAATTGTGTAATATTAAACAACTAATCGTAACATTGTCAAGCGATTACGCAAAAAATTGACAAGACAATTAGACAGTAGCTACAAATAACGTCCAACAATATTAATATTGTTGCTCAAATGGGTTGCAAATATATAACAAACTTCTGAAGAAGAACGTTTAATAACACAAATATATTGTATTTATAATACAAATCAAATACTATTTTGCAACAGTTACACAAAAATAAATTCGCTATTTTAGGTAGATATTTGAACAAAAAATTGTATATTTATACTGTAAATCAATCGTTTAACTGCTGTGACTACGCCGAACGACTTCAACAACCTGAAAGAACTTATCAAATACTTCTCCGATGAGAAGGTCTGCTGGCAACACCTGGAGTTTCAGCGTTGGAACGGCAAGCCGACATGTCCGCATTGCGGGGCTGAAAAGCCATACCGTTTGAGCAACGAGAAAACCTTCAAGTGTTCAAATAAGGAATGCAGGAAGAAGTTTACGGCCACCGTTGGCACGATCTTCGAGAATACAAAGATTCCGCTAAGTACTTGGTTTGCCGCTATCTACTTGTGTACGTCGTCCAAGAAAGGCGTTAGTTCCTGTCAGCTTGCCCGTCAATTGGGGGTTACGCAGAAAACAGCATGGTTCGTTCTTCACCGCGTTCGGGAGATGCTGAAAGAGAAAGCCCCGTTTATGCTGGAAAACGCCGTTGAGGTCGATGAGACATTCATTGGCGGCAAAGAAAAGAACAAACACGCCAGTAAGAAGGTAAGAACTCGGACAGGAACGGCTCCGCGTGGTCGTAGTTTGGAGGGTAAGACTCCTGTATTGGGTATTGTAGAACGGGATGGGAGAGTTCTGGCTATCCCGGTGAAAGATACATCCTCGTCAACCATTCAGCCAATTATGGTCGAAGCCGTGAAAGCTGGCACAACCGTCTACACGGATGAATGGCAGGGGTATAAAGGACTTTCGGCCAAATACAACCACAAAGTTATTAAGCACGGAGAGGGCGAGTACGTGGTTGGCGTCGTTCACACCAACACTATCGAGGGCTTTTGGGGGCTTCTGAAAAGAGGTATCGTAGGTATCTACCATCAGGTGAGCGCAAAACACCTACACCGGTATTGTAACGAGTTCAGCTACCGATACAATTCACGGAAAGTAATTGATGCCGAACGGTTCGACGGAACGTTAAAGCGAGTCGAAGGAAGGTTGAAATATAAGGAATTGATCCAAAAAACGAGTGCCGCTAAATAAAGATTTTTACATAAAAAGGTGTAAATTCAACCTCTAATATTGCGGCTCTTTTACATAGTTTTATGTAATACACTTGCAAATCACTTTTTTTGGTATTATCATTGTAAATGAAAAAGGGAGTCGAAGCGAAATAAAACGCCCGACCCCCTTTTGGTGAATCTGCACTGTCACCACAGCATTAATGAGTCCGACTTAACGGAAGTAGGGTTGCCATCGTCTACCTTATGAGGGTCTTCCGGTTTCCCAACTGCATCTACTGACAGGTTTCCCCCAACGTCAGTATCGGCCTCACCACTGGCACCCGTTGGAGCGGGTGCCAATTTCTTTTCTGAGGAGCCTTTATCAGCATCCTCTTTATGATCGGGCTTAGTGAATGAATAGCCCAGATTAGTTACCTTTTCAAATAGCTTATCGAAATACTCTCCCTTTACCGTATCTGGATCGTCAGGGTTCGCAAGAAAATCCCGAAGACCATGCAGGTAGGTAAATCCTCCGAGAGGGTTAACAACGGGCACTCCTGCAATAACACGCGCTCTACGTGTATCTCTAAGCCCCACTAATACTTTCTGTTTATCCTGAATTTCGCTTGGAAATTTTGCTTTCAGAGTCACATAAACCTCTTGTGAGGTAAGAAACTCGTTAGCTTCCTTAAGCAAAGAAACGATTTCGTGTCTTAGTTTAAATTTAGTATTTTGGTCTTTTGGATCGACTCTTGGAGGCACTTCAGACTTCTGGTCTTTACTTGGACTGGTGTTGGTCTTATTAGCATCAGGTTCGGGTGTGGTATCGCCGCCACTTTCGCCGGTGCCTTTCTGACCAGCGTCTTCCTGATCGATTTCTATCTGAGGGTATAGCGATATGAACCCTTCTAAGGTAGTCTTGGTTAGATTATATCTGGCCTCAACAGGTGAGAGTTCTTTGGAGTGACGGGTAAGTATCTCTGCAAGCTCTGCTTTATGCCGATTCTCGATTTCCGTCTTGTCCCGTTCCGCTACCGCAAGCTTATCCCTAAGATCAGCCAATATCAGTCGCGTCCCAGCGCTTAGGGGAGTAAGAGAGTTTCCCGTATTCTGAATGTCTTTGACCGTATCCATGCCGTAAATCTAAGCAGAAATCTTAGCCGTGTCAATAGGGTCAGGAAAAAATCTTAGGGGGGCTAAGAGAGTTACATTTTTTTTGGAGAGGTTGGGTTGGAGAAGGTAGTGGACTACTTTCTTCAGATTAAATTTCACGAGGATTGGAAAGTATGGTTGTAATGGTGTATATATTGGACTAATAAACAAGAGTAATGGTATGACATCCAGTGAGAAAGCATCGGATAAAAAAGGTAAGCACTCCCGCAAAAGAGCCGGTAGGTACGAAGAGAAGCTTAAAGTGAAAGGTTCGTTTTTGGGCGTACTGAGAGTGGCTGTGAAGCCGAAAGAGGAAGATGAGTCGAAGACCCACGAATGAAAAAAAATTCGTGGGTCTTCGTTAAAAAATCAGAACATTATTAGCCTTGTGCAAACTGGTATATAATTACCAAAAAATAACCCCGCTGACATCCGGGACGCCAGCGGGGTCGACCATACGGTAATTCGTCTTACTTTAGATCAAACCGGTCGAGATTCATTACCTTGTTCCAGGCGGCCACAAAGTCGTTGACGAACTTCGCCTGCGCATCGCTGCTGCCATACACTTCGGCTACGGCCCGGAGTTCGGAGTTGGAGCCGAACACGAGGTCGGCGCGGGTAGCCGTCCATTTAGGCTGGCCGGTGGCGCGGTCGGTGCCGAGGTACATCTCTTTGCTGTCGTCCATCGCTTTCCAGGCGGTATTCATATCCAGCAGATTCACGAAGAAATCGTTGGTGAGCTGGCCGGGACGCGTCGTAAACACGCCGTGCTTCGAGCCGTCGTAGTTGGCATCCAGCGCCCGCATACCCCCCACCAGCGCCGTCAGTTCAGGGGCTGTCAGCGTCAGCAGTTGCGCCTTATCCACCAGCAGTTCCTCCGTCGAGACACGCGTGTTCGTCTGACGATAGTTGCGGAACCCATCGGCCACCGGCTTCAGGTAACCGAATGATTCGACGTCCGTCTGCGCCTGCGAGGCATCCATCCGGCCCGGCGTGAATGGAACGTTAATGGCATGACCGGCATCGTTGGCTGCTTTTTCAATGGCTGCGCAGCCTGCTAGCACAATCAGATCGGCCAGCGAAACTTTTTTGCCGCCCATCTGACTTGTATTGAACTCGTTCTGAATACCTTCCAGCACGTTCAGCACTTTCTTCAGCCGGGGCGGATTGTTTACGGCCCAGTCGCGCTGCGGGGCCAGCCGGACGCGGGCACCATTGGCACCGCCGCGCTTGTCGGAACCCCGGAACGTAGAAGCCGATGCCCAGGCCGTTGTCACCAGATCGGCAATGCTCAGGCCCGATGCCAGCACCTTCGCTTTCAATTCTGCTACGTCAGCCTGATCAATCAGGGCGTGGTCGACTGCCGGAATAATATCCTGCCACAGCAATTCTTCGGCGGGTACGTCGGGGCCGAGGTAGCGGCTGCGTGGACCCATGTCGCGGTGCGTGAGTTTGAACCAGGCGCGGGCAAAAGCATCGGCAAATTCGTCGGGGTTTTCGAGGAAACGACGCGAAATTTTTTCATACGCCGGATCGACCCGCAACGACAGGTCGGTGGTCAGCATCGTCGGTTTGTGCCGCTTGTTGGGGTCGTAGGCGTCCGGGATAATTTCATCCGCATCTTTCGCCACCCACTGATGTGCTCCGCCGGGGCTTTTGGTCAGCTCCCACTCGAAACCGAAGAGGTTTTCAAAGTAGTTGTTGCTCCACTTCGTCGGGGTCGTGGTCCAGGTTACTTCCAGGCCGCTCGTGATGGTGTCGGGGCCTTTGCCGGTGCCGTAGCTATTGTTCCAGCCGAAGCCCTGCTCTTCGATCAGAGCGGCTTCCGGCTCTTTGCCTACGTGGTCAGACGGTGCTGCGCCATGCGTTTTGCCGAAGGAGTGTCCGCCCGCAATCAGCGCAACGGTTTCTTCGTCGTTCATCGCCATCCGGCCAAACGTTTCACGGATATCGTGCGCCGCCGCCAGCGGGTCAGGGTTGCCGTCCGGCCCTTCGGGGTTTACGTAGATCAGACCCATGTGCGCCGCCGCCAGCGGGTCTTCCAGTCCGCGTGAGTGTTTTGGCCGACCGGGGTCTTCGTCCGACGACACGACGCCGTGGGCCGCCACACCCGGCGAACCCTTGCCGTAGCGCTCGTCGTTGCCCAGCCAGGTTTTTTCAGCGCCCCAGTACACATCTTCCTGCGGCTCCCAAACGTCGGCCCGGCCACCGGCAAAGCCAAACGTCCTGAAGCCCATCGACTCCAGGGCTACGTTGCCCGCCAGAATCATCAGGTCGGCCCAGGAGATTTTCCGGCCATATTTCTGCTTGATGGGCCACAGCAGCCGACGGGCCTTGTCCAGACTCACGTTGTCGGGCCAGCTATTGAGCGGCGCAAACCGCTGCATACCCGCACCGGCTCCTCCGCGACCATCGCCTACGCGGTAGGTGCCCGCGCTGTGCCAGGCCATGCGGATGAACAAACCGCCGTAATGACCGAAGTCGGCGGGCCACCAATCCTGCGAATCGGTCATCAGGGTGTGCAGGTCCTGTTTTAGCGCTTCAAGGTCGAGGCTTTTAAATTCATCGGCGTAGCTGAACGATTTGCCCATCGGGTCCGACAGTTCGGAATGTTGCCGAAGGATATTCAGTTTCAGTTGATTGGGCCACCAGTCGCGGTTGCGGGTGCCGCTGCCGGCTACGTTGGCTAGCTGCCCGCTCATAAAGGGGCATTTGGCTACGTCGCCACTGTTTCCATTGAGGGCGTCGTGGTGGTGACCGTTAGCACCGTTCGTTCCGTTGACGGTGTAACTATTCGAAGATTCAGATGGGTTCATACGGATGTTGACTGCTTAAAAAGGATTTACTGCGCAAATCTCAGATGATTTCGGTAATAGATCAAATCGGTACACCTAATAATGTGGTTTAGAGGAGCAGGGTATCGGCAGAGAGCGGCGGATTTTGCCCACTTGTGAGTGACTTCAGCCACATGTAAACGTCAAAAGGCAGGTTAAAGAATCCACCTTCCTTCAGACTACGCCATGATCCATTCTTTTCTGTACCGATTAAGCCAAATGTATCCTCTCTCCGCTCAAGGGCAACAAGCTCTCCGCGCCCGTCTGGTTTATGAGTCTCTGCCCAAAGGGAGTATTTTATTAGAAGCAGGGGCGATTAACACGCGATTGTATTACGTTGTCAACGGTATCGCTCATGCCTGGTATAAGAGAGAAGGGAAGCTGATCACGTCATGGTTTTCTCACGAGGAGCATTTCATCATATCGAGCAACAGCTTCCTGCTTCAGCAGCCCTCTTACGAGGCCATCGAACTCCTGACCGATGCTGAGTTGATTTCTATCGAACATTCCGATCTGGAAATGCTCTACCAGCAATACCCGGAAGTCAACAGTATTGTACGCCTTATCAGCCAGCAGTATCTGCTCATCTACGAAGAGCGGGTGCGCTCACTGCGCTGCCTGACCGCCGTTGAACGATACGAGCGTTTTGCGGCTCAATATCCTGAGTTGCTCCAACGGATTCCTCTTCAATACATCGCTACGTTTCTGGGTACAACGCCCCAAAATCTGAGCCGGATACGCCGCCCGAAAAAAAAGTGAGCGGCTGGTAGCCCATTTAACATTTGTTAAGAAATGCGTTGGCAACAACGGTTCTTAACAAATGTCAAGTGGGAATAAAATGAGTGAACGCTATCATTGGGCTGAAGTAGTCAGAACCTATAATCAGCCATGCGTATGAAATCACAAATCTTTACCCTTCTGCTTCTATTGTGCGTTTTATCAGCCGTTCAGGCGCAGGATTTCATGAGAGAAATTCCTGAAGACAAAGCCAAAATTACAAAACAGACCAGGGAGCGTTTGAATCAATTGCGGAAGAATGAAAATATCCTGTCTGTTCACTTCATCGATATTGACGATTTGTCGAAACTGCAAAAGAATGGACGAGTCAGAATAGGCCTTCCGGGTCTGAACGAAGGAATAGACCTTACGACGCTCCGGATGGAATACAAAAATGAACGGGAGTATAATTGGTATGCCACGACGAGCGACGGGACGGGCAGCGTCATCATCCTGCGGAAAGGCGATGACTATACGGGTCATTTTTCGCTGGAGGGAAAAAAGGAGTTTCAGATTTTTTCGGAAGAAGGGCAGCATATTCTGATAAGAATGAAGCCTGGCAAGCCGCGTGGTCCTCAATGCAGTGTGGTAGCTGGCGACAGAAAGGAAAATAAGCGGGTCGGCGTTCAATCAGCCCGGATGGAGCCATGTGCCGACCCTATTCGTGTGCTAATATTATGGACGCAGAATGCGCAGAATACCGGCCTGAACGTTCAGAATATCATCAACACGGCCATTGCTCAGTTCAATAGCTGCATCTATCGAAGTAACATCACGTCATTAGCGGCAATTACGCTGGCGGGTAGTCAGAAGGTGAATTTTGCTGAAACAAGGTCGATCTCAGACGATTGGAACACATTAAGAAACGACGCCTTCATTCAAACGCTTCGTAATAATGCAAACGCCGATATCGTCGTCTTACTGACAAATGGAGATTATCCTACGTACGGTACTATCGGTCTTTTTTCGCTACACCCTAACGATGCCTATGCAATTGCCCAGATCAACCATGCTGTGGATGATACAAAAACTTTTGCTCATGAATTAGGGCACCTCTTTGACGCCCGGCACGAGAATGACAACAGTGGTACGGCTTACGCTCACGCGCACAAAATCAACTTCCCCTTGTGGCGATTCATGAGGGCTCGTCATACGGTGATGATTTGTTGCGAAGATAATGATGTGGTAGAAAATTTCTCCAATCCTGCCGTTTCCATATACGATGAACCGACAGGCACCTGGAATAGAGACCATAATGCAAGAAGAGTGAGCGAGACCTATTCGATTGTTCGAAACCATCGGCCCCCGGTGAATGTGCTGAGTTCGTATATTGATGGGCCGGGTTACGGACATGTATATCAATATTATACGTGGGAGGCTGTGACTCGATGCAGTGGTGGCCCCTTTACGTATGAATGGTATACCAGTACCGATGGGTTCAATTGGCAATATCGGAGCGGTAACGAAAGCTTCGGGGAGGTTTTACCCTGGACATCCAGCAATTATTACTACCTTAAGCTTCGTGTTTCGGCCAACGGGCAGGCTAGCGAGAGCTATCAAACCATTTACATCGATTATTCGCAGGGAGGGGCTCGGCTGGCCTCCGCTGGTACTCCCGCGCCGCCAGTGGCACCGATTGCCTGGGGCATATCGCAGGGAGAGCAAGCCGTGGCAAACAACCGGCTGAGGATTGAACAGATTACGCCCAACCCGACGGAATCAGATTTTTCCGTAGAGTTCGTTAATCCGATGGAGCAGGATATATTGTTTGAATTGGTGGATGTGTCAGGCCGGACGGTTCGCTCGTTCTCTAGAGCCCGTTTCGGTAGTGGCAGACAGTCGAAAACCCTAAAGGTCGATAACATTAAGCCAAGCGTGTACCTGCTGAAGGTGGCGTCGGAGACCGAATCGATAACGGAAAAAGTAATGATTGTGAAATATACTTTCATGGCCTTGCGGCTCACACTCACCTGAGCCGCAAGGTTATATCTACATGGGATGAAAAAGCTTATCTGTTATCTGGCGGCGCTGGTGACTCTGGCGTATTCCTGTCGCCGCAGTGAGGTGGAACCCTTCTTTAACGGGCAGGTGCTAAGCGGCTCGATCAACGGCAAGCTCTGGCAGAATACTAATCTGGGGATTGGCTTCTTGCGAAACTGTCAGAGCAGCGTGGATTTAAGCATTTTTGTCTTCAATGAAAAAGGCTTTCTGAGAGAATCTTTCGCGATATTTAAAATACCGATTCAAAAAGGTGTGTATCCAATTAAGCCGCACGATTTGAAAAATATAGTCTGCATCGTCGATAGTACAACGACGAAGGTTCAGGCTTCATATAGCACAGCAATGGATGATGGTCACGTAATTAAGGATTTTTATAAGATACTTGAGAAATCAACAGAAAAGAACCAATTGACCATTACCAGAATCGACACGGCTAACCGCTACATCGAAGGCGAGTTCGACGTGACATTCCTACTGGAACGTTTACCGAACGGAGAAAAGCATTACGCCGATTCGCCGGACACGCTACGCTTTTCCAGGGTGAAATTTCGCTCTTCCATCTTCCGAAGTCGCTGAGGGCTGATAGTTTTGTATGATCAGAGTAATCCCGCCCGGTTTACCCCGGCGGGGTTATTTTTTGTCCGATGAGGCGAAAGAAATGGAAGACCCCGGCGGGTCGGCTGGCAACCCTACCATTTTTTGACTAATTTCACCCGCCTAAAAATGGCTAATCCGAACTAGTCCCATGTCAGCGAAACGCGTCCTTATTGCCGAAGACAGCTCCGTCATCCAAAACCTGGCCCGCAAGATTCTGGAGTTTCAGAACTATGAAATAACCGCCGTCAAAAACGGTGAACAGGTTCTGCAAATCCTGGAAAAAGAAGATTTCAGCATCCTGCTGCTTGATATCAATATGCCCGTTATGGACGGTATGGAGTGCGTGCGGCGGGTTCGTGCTCTGTCGCAGCCGCAAAAAGCGAAAGTGCCTATCGTCGCCATCACCGGCAATGCCCGAAACTATACCGAAGAAGAATTCAAAACCGCTGGTTTCAACGACGTCCTCGTCAAACCCCTCAACTTCGACCGGCTGGTGGAGGTGGTAAACCAGTTGACGGACTGAACTAATTGTAAATGAGTGAATGAGTGATTGAGTGAATAGGCTGACGCCTCAGCACGATATTAAGGCGTCAGCCTATTCACTCAATCACTCAATCACTCATTCGCTCATTATCCATGCTCGTCACACTGCTTGGTTCGGGAACGTCGTCGGGGGTGCCGATGATTGGTTGTGAGTGTCGGGTGTGCCGGTCGGTCGATTTTCGGGACAAACGCCTGCGCACCGCCGTTCATCTGGCCGTCGACGGGAAGAGTATCGTCATCGACACCGGTCCCGATTTTCGGCAACAGATGCTTCGGGAAGGCATTAAAACGCTGGATGCGGTCGTGCTCACCCACGAGCATAAAGACCATACGGCGGGCCTGGACGATATCCGGGCCTACAACTTCCGGCAGCGCCGCGACATGCCCATCTACGCCCGCGAACGCGTGCTGAACCAGCTAAAAGCCGAATTTGCCTACGTGTTTGCCGAAAAACGCTATCCGGGCATTCCGAGCGTTCGGCTCCACGAAATCAGCAATGAGCCGTTCGAGGTCGAAGGCGTCCGGTTTATGCCTATCGACGCGCTGCATCATCGCCTGCCCGTCTTCGGTTTCCGCATTCATGACTTCACTTACCTGACCGACCTGAATTTTATCTCGGAAGAAGAACTCGAAAAGGTCTACGGCACCCGTGTGCTGATTCTGGATGCTCTGCAACGTGAGCCGCATCTGTCGCATTTCACGCTGGAACAGGCCGTGGCGCTGGTGGAGCGCATTCGCCCCGAAATGACGTATTTCACGCACATCAGCCATAAAATGGGTCTCCACCGCGAAGTCGAGCGCGAACTTCCGCCCTACATCCGGCTGGGATATGATGGGTTGAAAATCCACCTGTAAGGTTTTGTAAACCTTGCAGGTCTATATCTAACCTTGCAGGTCTATATCTAACCTTGCAGGTCTAAAAATCCTACTATTGAACCTGCAAGCTACGCTTAGACCTGCACGTCTTAGACCTAGACCTGCAAGGTTTTGTAAACCTTACAGGTGGAGCCGCTCTGCCATTTCCATACAAGCCCTTGCGTTGTGATAGGGACACTTCCACATACTAATTTTCTGATTGCCCAGCACCTTGCCTTTCTCATCCACGCCGCTGAACCATTCGCCTTTTTTCGTGTCCAGCAAGTGCGTTTTGATGAACTCCCAGCTTCGGAACGATTTGTCGCGGAAGTGCGTCTCGCCGGTCAACTGAAAGGCGTTGTAGAATCCGACCATCGCTTCGGCCATCACCCACCACGAGCGTTCGCGGTTATGGTGTTTGGTGACGGGGTCGTATTCGTAGTTCATGCCGCCGTCAGGGTCGAGGCCGGTGGCAGCAGCGCGGGCCATTTTGACCGAAACATCTTTCACCTTTTTGATGAGCGCTTCGTCTTTCAATGCCTCCGCCGATTCGAGCAGCAGCCACGACGCTTCGATGTCGTGACCGTAGGAAATCGCCGTGCGCCGCACCCGCCAGTCGTCGTCCATGAACAGATTCATGCGGTACGTTTTCGGGTCGATGATATGATTCAGAAACGCATCGATTAACCCGCGTACCTGTCGGCGAACGGCCTCGTCCGGTCTGGCTTTGTAGAGATTGGTGAACGCCTCCAGAATGTGGAGGTGCGTGTTCATGGTTTTGGTTTCGCGGTTATCCTTTTTGCTCAGAATGTAGTCGTTGGCGTCGGACCAGTCACGGGCGAAGGCCTCGTGGAAGCCCTGCCGCCTGCTGTCGTGGCCGTGACGCACCATGAGGTCGAAAATCTCGCGGGCGAACGCCAGAGCCGGTTCGTGTCTGGTGGCCCGGTAATATTCACTCAGGCCGTATACGGCAAACGACTGCCCATAAAGCTGTTTGGTCGGGATAAGCGGGTCGCCTTTGTAGTCGACGGCCCAGTAGACGCCGCCGTGTTCGCGGTCGCGGAAGTGCTTGTCGAGGTATTTGTAAGCCCGTTCGGCGTAGGGCAGATAATCGTCGTGCTGGGTGTGGCGGGCGGCTGCCGAAAACGTCCACAGAATGCGGCTGTTCAATACGACGCCCTTCGGCGCGTCGGTTTTGGGAACGTTGTCGTAGGCCACCTGCCCATAGTAGCCACCGGCCACCGGATCGGGGGCGTATTTCTGCCAATAGGCCAGAATATCTTTCAGTTCCTGATTAAATTCCTGCATGGAGATAAGCACAGATAGTAGGTGACTGCCTGCTAGATTCGGCAACAAGTTACTCATTTATACCCAGTTACCGACACATCGGTAAACTGTGCAAATGGCGAGATGTTACTGACTCAACCGTATCAGTAACTCTACTCAATTTCCAGCTTTGATGTATAGTGAACTACATACACAACTGAAATTCAGTAGCTGCTTATAAAGTATTGGTTTGGCTTAAACTCGCAATGATGAGGACTTGTTGTCGATGAATTTCACGTTTAAAGACTATTTGGGAAAATGCTTTTCCAAATTCAGGGCAGATCAACCTGCACACTTTTGATTGCATGGCTGCTGGCGCATACCGCGTTAGCGCAGGTTGACACACTATTTCTACTCAGCCCGGAGAAGCGTATCCTGCGGCTATGGCAGGCGGCCCCGTTCTTTGCCATCGATCACCCGCCTTATTTGAAAGCCTCCGATTCTACCCGTGTTTTCGCCCAACTCGACCGATTGGCTGAATTTGCCCAGCAACAGGAAGATGACCGTCTGTTCTGGTACGCTCAGCTCCATAAAATCCTGTTCCGTCATACGTTGCCCAGATCCGACGGCAAATCATCTACCGTGCTCGAAGCCGTCCAGCCCTATATGGACCAATGTCCAGTGCCCGTCGTGCAGGCCTCTTACTGGTATCATCGGGGCCGCTATTACTTCGATGAACAGCGTTTCGATGAGGGTTTCCGCTGGCTGCTGCGTGCCCAAGATACCTTTGAACGGATTGGCTATGCCCAAATCCCTGAAGTCAGCGAGTATCTGTATGGGTTGGGTATTGCGTATTATTTCTTTGGTGAATACGCCACCTGCATTGGTTATATGGTGACTTCCTTCCGTTACCCTTCCTGGGCCAGACGGGCGGAGATCAGTGCGCACAACACCGTTGGGCTTTGTTATGGACACCTTCAGCAGTATGCCAAAGCTCAGACTTACTTCGCCCGGACGCTGAAGCTGGCCCACCTGTATGGCGACTCCGCCTGGGCTGCTATTGCCAATACAGAACTGGGCCACCATCTGCTGTTGATGGGGAAGCCCAGGTCGGCACTGCCTTATTTATATAATGGCTATCGGTTTAGCTGGCACCGCGATCCTCAGCAGAGGGTGCCTGAGAATGCCGCCGTAGCGGATTTATATACGGCCCTGGCGCTCATGGAACTCGATAGTATTCATAAAGCCAGGATGCACATTGACCGCTCGACCCGCCTGTTCACCAATCGCCCCTGGTCGAGCTACGATCTTACCTATTATCAGGCTCGGGTCAACTATTACAGGAAAGTGGGCAACTATCGATTAGCGACGGCGTACCTGGATTCGCTCCGGCAATTAGAGCAATCACTCCGCACGAAGTTCAATTCCCGCCTGCTGTCGGCCAATCAAATTCGTGTCAACGCCGAACGTTACGTCTCCGAAACCCGGCGTTTAGAAGCCGAACGGAAGAATGCTGTTCAAGTTCGTAACATCATTCTGGTTGCTGTAGCGCTGCTGGCGTTGGTGGGCGTCTATGCATTACGTCAAAAGCAGCAGAAACGGCTTCAGGAAAAAAAGAGACTCCTGCAGCAAAAACAACAGGCTGAAGAACTGCTGAACCAGTACATGATTAACATTCAGGAGAAAAATGAACTCATCGAGTCCATTTCAGCGCAGCTAAACCAGGCAGAGGCGACGAGCAGCCCGCGTCCCCCACTGGATGGTTTGCTCAACCGGGTCATTCTGACCGAAGCCGACTGGCAGCAGTTCAGGTCTTATTTTGAGGATGTATATCCCGATTTTTTTTCAACGCTTCGCAACCGCTATCCGGATTTAACCAAAGCTGAAATTCGCCTGCTGGCCCTTCTGCAACTCCGCATCGATACGAGTCAAATGAGCCGGATGTTAGGTATCTCGCCCGAGTCGGTTCATAAAACAAGCTATCGGGTCCGTAAAAAATTAAATATTACCGGCAAACTAAGTTTGGACAATCTCTTATCTAATAGGTAAAATTGAAATTAAGTGTTTAATATACAGATAGTTATAAAATTGTCCAGAATTTTGTCCAGACAAGAAAATAGGTAATTCGCTCCGTCTCCGCCTACCTTCATTCAGTTTTGATGGCAGCCCTCCTGATACGCTGAATCTACCTGTTGCGCTAGCGGTGATGTGTAAAGGTCGAACCAACTGTTCAGGCTGTTCCAGAGGATTTTCTTTGTGACTTCAATACACCAAACCAACTACGCAGCATGAAAGCACACGCAATGATCGGTTCGTTTTTGGAAGATTTCGCTATAAAAACGGTAGTTGAATCCATCAAGAATAAAGAAATGTCCGAGTTCTACCGTAGTCTGAAGAATTATGATCAGTGGGTTTATCCACCCAGGAATTACAATTCTATAAATCTTAAGGAAGGTCAGGTTTTATATCTGTATGGTGGGCGAGGGGCATTAGTAAAAGCACTGGATGAGTTAGCGAGAGATAATGTGTGCGTACTAAGTCCCACGAAGGGGCCAATGGCTCTGTTTCGGACTCAACTGGCCGTTGCCAGCGGGTATAAAGCCAAACAACTATTAATGTTGGGCGATCGCCCGGACCCCTTGAATGGCAGTCTGAAGGGAAGATTAGTGGATACCAAGTTCGAGCACAACCATTTCGTTAGAATGGCCGAATTACAGGCAGTCATCAAAGAGTTACCAGTATTGAAGAAATAGCCATGCTGGAATGAGCCGAAATCAGGGTGATAGAACAAGTAAATATTCTCCACATAAAATCTCCCTCACAAACCACTTCACGCCCATGTCATCGCCATCCAAATACAGTTCTGAGACCAACCCGCTGGGTACGCAGACACTAAAAACGGTCTATCTGGTAGCTGCGAACAATTTTATGATTGGGCAGTTGAACGCCCACGTCATTCTGCAACAACCCGATCTGGATCTGTCCGAACTGGATACGGGTCTGGCTACGGAAGTCAGTACGTTTCAGGCACGAATAAAGAAGAATGCCAAATTTGTGCTCAATAAACTCGCCCCTGGATTCATCACCGTGCTGGCAGAGGGTGCAAACTTCAGCGACCTGATTGCGGTATCTTTTTCCCCGGCTTACGTCAGTTATATCATTAACGCCCACGAGGATGGGCAGGCCGCCCAAAACGCCCATGAACTGGCCTCGGCTATTGCAAAGCAGGCGGGTGAAACCGAGGTGATTACTGAGACACTGAACGATGACTACGCGGTGAGTCATCAGGATATACATCAGTATGTGAGCAACTATGCGCACAGCATGGTTCAGGCCGTCGAGCGGCTCGGCGGCTCGGTTAAAGAAATTTCATCAGAAATCGATGCCCTGCAGAAGACCATCTCCGAATGCCTTGAGGAAATCGTGAAGGGTGGGGATGAAATAGGCGAGGGAGTCACAAAATTGGGGATGGGAATTCTCATGACCATTGCAGGTGCTCCCAAAGATCCCAGGCCCAAAACTGACCCTAAGCCAACGGAGGGGACTAAGCTCAGGCATGACAGTGACGATGAAGATCTTACCTATATCGAGGAGGATGGCGAGGAGGATGACTACGATACCGTCGATGACATTGGAAAGCCAGTTGCCGTCCCCAATCCAGACTTTGTAGTAAATGCCATCAAGGTGAGCCGGGATGGGCAAACCCGGATTAGTGAGGCCATCCATACGATGAGAACCAGCAACGCCCAATTAGCGGATGCGTATCAGAAAATGGCCCATGAAAACGTCCAGATGGCTATGGCTAAAGTCATTCAGGTACAAACCCGATTGTATCTGGATGGATTGGAGCAATTAGGGGCTATAGCCAGGGATCTCAAGATTCAGTGGGCAGCCGTGGCATCGGCCTACGAAGAGTTTGGTGATCAGGTAAAAAGCGTAAACGACAGCACCGAAGCTACCCGCATGGTCGCCGCCGCCGAAGGCGCAAAATCGCTGTGGATTTCCTTAAAGAACCAGTTGAATTACGCAAAGGATATGATGACCGGTAGCGTATAACAGGAATCTTCCGGTTGATACAATACGCATTCCCCTCAATCAATAACAACCCTTTAACCTTCATTCATCGTGGAAGATTCTCTCACTACAGAAGTGCCCAACCAGTTGGGTCAATCGTCAAAGGGGCAGGCATCGCAGGGCCTCATCGTACAGGGCTACTGCCACAGTGTGCTTCAGCAGCCCACCATCGATCTGGCGGGTCATAAAAACCTGGCTAAGTACGACGAAAACATTAAAAAAGGCCTCGGTGGAGCGAAAGACCATGCGCAGAACTATCTGCTGAATATACAGCCCCGCATTATAACGAACATTGCCAGCATCTCCAACTATTTTGAACTTCACCGGGCAGTGGCAACTACGTTGTCGGCAGGATCCAGTAAAAATGATTGGCTGGAAGGACTGAATGCGCTTAAGGATCAGTCCGGCCAGTACCACTCCGATGCTAAAGATCTCGCAGAAAAACTGCGTAAGCTGGGAATTAACATATCGGAGAACTCCGGTGAGTTTAGCAATATTGTAGAAGGCCTGAATGCGGCAGTGAATGGCGATAAAGGCGAACTGGCCTCTATTGAATCGCAATTGGGTCAGATGCAGAGCAAAATAGACGGAGCCATTGCGGGTATTAGCCTAAGTGGTTTTGCCATCATGGGTGGAATATTTATAATCGCTGTAGGCTCCATTACCAATTTTGTAACGGCTGGCACCTCCACACCCCTGGTTGTTGCCGGCGTCGCTGTTCTTCTCGCCGGAATAGGTGGTGAAGTAGGCTCCGCGATTACATTAGCCAACCTGAACAATGAAAAAAGCACACTGCTGCAAAATAAAGCTCACCTTGCATCCGAAGTGAAGCTGGCTCTGGGAGTGAGCAGTGGCTATAACTCGCTGAATAATCAGGCTAAGGCAGCCGCACAGGCTGCCAGTACGATGGCCGGTGCATGGGGAAATCTGGAAAATGATCTCGACACGCTGGTGAAAAATGTTGAAAAAGGGGCGACTTCTACCGGAATCTTAAGCAAAATATTCCTCGAAACGTCTAATGCTACGATTCAGACCGTAAGACAGGATACAGAACGAATTAAAGATCAGATGACCGGGGTCACGCTTCACGTTACGAAGGGCGGACAAACGCTGAATGATACGCTCAACAGCCTGATCATTCAAAATCCAGAATACAAAAAAGCCGCTTGACGTATCACCTCTATCACGATGCAGACCATTCCGCTCACTCCCATTCGGATAGGAAGCCAGTTTAAGGAAGCGTTTTCAAACCGATCCATGACGGCTTCCGATGCGGCAACCGGACTACTTAGTCAGGCTGTTCAGAATTTGCAGGGGTCCATTCTGCGTTTGGTATCGCTTGCGGCTACGCTTCCCCCCGAGGCCCGGACAAAAGAAGAAGCCGCAGCCAGCTTATTGCAGAACGAAATTGCAAAAATTACCACGATCCAAAAGGCAGTTAGCCAATTCGCAGATGAAGCCTTACCCCGCCTCCAGCAGGCTAAAACGGATTTGGACAACAATGTAAACATCGACCAGATTGCGTTTGTTATTTCACAGACCTCTGCTTCCGCCGCAACGCTGAAGCAAACTGTAGCGGCTCTACGCACTGACATTGCCGCTACTAAAGGCCAGATTTTTGATCTCTCGACCAGCCTGGCTACTATTGAAAATCAGTTGATCAGCCAAAGCATAAGCCTTAACACGCAAGTAGAGTCGGCACAGCAGGAAGCAGAATCCATACGCAGTCAGTACAAGTACTTTGCTGCGCTCCTGATATTCGGAGTAGTGGGTTTGATAGCAACCGCTATAGCCTTACGCATACAGGAAGATAAGGTCAACGGTCTGCTGGCCCAGGCCAGTGATATGCGTTCTCAGATAGCAAACCTGAAATTGGTCAAGTTATCCATAGAAGAGATGATTGTTGATTTTTCGGATATACTTACCAGGCTATCCGGTGTCGGCAATGCGGTAGATTTCCTGGCAGGGGATAATGAGCAGGTAATCAATGATTTGAATAACGCTCACGGTGGTCGCGGAGTAGTAAAGATATTTATTATCACAACCATCAGTCAATTACAGACACTTCAAACGGACGCAGCCTGAACGTCCGACGGCTCGGCTTGCCTGAAATCTATTCGATGGTGTTGTGACGGTGGTAAAATGCTGCCCGAGTGAAAATAGGGCAACTGATTTTTGCAGTATACCCTTCAGTTCATGCATAAAAAAGGACGAAAGGGGAAAAACATTTCTCCCCTTCGTCCCTCTATTCCCTTTCCTCCCCTTCGTCCCTTTCTCCTCACTTCCCGCTTTCGCTGCCGCTGCGGTTGCCGCTGTGACCGGAGCGACCGCTGCCGCCCCGCTCATGCTGTAGTTCGGATTTGGTTTTGCCGGTATGATCCTCGTCTGGTCCCTGTTTGCTCTTATGCTCATTGGACATGGCCCGCTCCATGTTGGGGCGCTGCCGGGAGGTGTCGTGCGCTTCCACGTTGCGGGTGCGCTCGTTGTGCGGCTGTTTGTCGTTCGAACCGGGCTGGTTCGTGGTTTTGTTGTTTGCCATGATGTTGAGTAAATTAATTATAGCGTTAAAACGCCCGTAGACCGGAATTGTTCGGCAGATCGTACCTTTGCCGGACCGACTTCGCCAACCAGTTCATTTGCCGTAACGAGCCGTCATGCACACCAATTATTATTTTCTGCGCCAGCTTGCGCCTGCCCTCGAAGCCCATCTGACCGGCCTGAAACTCATGGAGTGCTTCAGTCAGGACCGGGATGAACTGGTGCTAACTTTTGCACAGGCAAAGGGAAAAGTGAATTATTACCGCCCCTTTTACATCAAGGCTACGCTCCGGCCTGATTTTTCGGGTCTGCTGTTTCCCGAACAGGTCCACCGCGCCCGCACCAACAGCGTCAATCTGCTGGAAGAACTTTACGAACGCCCGGTCGAATACGTACACTCGTTTCTGAACGAACGCTGCCTGGGCATCGGTCTGGAAGGCGGCATCACACTGCTGTTCAAGTTCTTCGGCAATCGGCCCAATCTGGTTACGTTTCAGGGAGAGACGGTTATCGACCTGTTCAACACTAAACTGGCCGAAGACAATGCGCTGAAGCTTCCGCAGATCGACCGGCTTATCGACCAGTCGTGGGAGGCGTTCGCTGCCGCCGGAGACGACCACCGCAAACTGTTCCCCACCTTCGGTAAGGAAGTCAACGCCTGGCTGAACGAAAAAGGAATAGCCGAAATGAGCGGGCAGGAAAAATGGGCGCTGATTCAGGAAACCCTCCATCTGCTGACTCATCCGCGCTATTACCTGACCACGTTTGAACACAAACCGGCACTGACTCTGGTGCCGCTGGGCGACGTCCGGCAGGAATTCGATAATCCCGTCGAAGCGGCCAATCAGTTCTACGCCGCCTTCATGGGGCGCAACAACCTCGAACGGGAGCGGGGCGAACTGCTCAGGCTGCTGGAAAAGCGGCTGAAACGGACGCAGGCCTACATCGATACGAATTTCGAACGGCTGATGAACCACGACGAAAGCACCCGTTACGAAGAACTGGCGAACATTCTGATGGCTAACCTGCATCAGACTCCGGAACAGTCGGACCGCCGTGCGACGGACCGTGTTGAACTGTATGATTTTTACCGGGATAAGCCCATCGTCATCAAGCTCAAGCCCGAACTGAGCCTCCAGAAAAACGCCGAAACGTATTACCGGAAAGCCAGAAACGAAAAAATTGAAATCGACAACATTCAGCAGGGCATCGGGCGGCGGGAACACGAGGCCGAAGCCCTGCGCCGCCATATCGCCGCCATTCAGGAAATCGACTCGCTGCGGGAACTGCGTAAGTATGTCAAAACCAACGGGCTGAACCTCGAAAAGGCAACTCCCACCCCGGTCGAGCTCTTTAAACAGGTGATTGTGGAAGGATTCACCATCCTGATCGGGCGGAATGCCAAAAATAACGACCGGCTCACGCAGCAGTATTCGTTCAAGGAAGACCTCTGGCTCCACGCACGGGGCGTACCTGGTTCACACGTCCTGATTAAATATCAGCCCGGAAAAAACTACCCCAAAACCGTCATCGAACGGGCGGCCCAGCTTGCTGCCTGGTATTCCCGACGGCGCACCGACTCGCTGTGCCCGGTCATCGTTACACCTAAAAAATTTGTCCGCAAACCCAAAGGACTCGCCGAAGGTCAGGTAGTTGTCGACAAAGAGAATGTTGTGCTTGTGGAACCGAAGGGAGAATGAGTGAAAGAGCGAAAGAGTGAAAGAGTGAAAGAGCGAAAGAATGAATGGCTTCGCAAATCTTTCACTCATTCACTCTTTCGCTCTTTCACTCTTTCACTACATCGGCAGGTACACCGTGAACGTGGCGCCCTCGCCGGGTTGACTGGATGTCTGAATGAGGCCGTTGTGGTTGTCGACGATTTTTTTGCAGATAGCCAGGCCGATGCCGGTTCCGGCGTACTGACTACGGCCGTTCAGCCGCTGAAACAACTGGAAAATACGCTCCTGATAGATAGGGTCGAAGCCAATGCCGTTGTCCTGAACGTCGATCCGGACAAACTGCCGTCGGGATTTTAACGAATCATGGCCGGGTACGTCCTGCGCTTTCACCACCTGGCCCCCCACGGAAACGACAGGTCGGCTGCCGGGAGCGTGAAATTTAAGGGCATTACTGATCAGGTTGAAGAGGAGCTGATGAAGTTGGTTGGCATCGCCCTTTACTGGAGGAAGCGGCTGGGCTTCGACATGGGCATCTTCCTGCTGGATAACCTCCTGAAGGTCAAACAGAACCTGCCGAAGCAGTTTATCCAGGTCAACCGTTTCGAAGGCCCGGCGGTGGGTCGTCAGCCGGGAATAGGCCAGCAGGTCGTGTACGAGCGTCTGCATACGGGCGGCAGAAGTCTGCATCCGACGGACAAGGTCCAGGCCTTCTTCGTTTAGGGAGGCGGCGTGGTTGCTTACCAGCAGGTCGCCAAAGGCCCGGATTTTGCGCAGAGGTTCCTGCATATCGTGGCTGGCTACATAGGCAAACTGTTGCAGATTGTCGTTGGACTTGCGGAGTTCATTATTCATCTGCTCCAGGTGCCGCCGTTCGTTCTGCAATTCCGTCACGTCGAGATAAAGCAAAAGCACACCGTCGTCGTAGGGAAGCGTAATGGTTTCAGCCCAGACATCGATGCCATCGGCGTCGTAGTTGAGCAGAAACCGCATGGGTTCGCCCGTTTCAACGGTTTTGATGAGATTCGCCTGCATCCCTGTCTCGGCAGCCCCCGGAAAGATTTCCAGATTGAGACGGCCAATCATCGCATCGGGGGGCAGGCCGGCAAAGCGGGCGTTCGTCATGTTGGTCATCACAAAACGCAGATCCAGAATTTTCCCCTGCTCGTCGCGCTCGGCCCGGAAGAGTGCCATGCCCATCGGCGAAGTGTTGAGGATGGTTTCCAGCAGCCGGGCGTGCTCCAGCGTCTGCTGAACCATATGTTTTTCGTCCGTCGTTTCCAGATACGAAATCAGCAGACCGTCGCCCAGCGGCGAGACGGTCATGTCGATCCAGGCATCATAGCCATCCAGGTTGTAGTGATGCTCCATACGCTGTGACCGCTGCTCGTTCACCACGTTCATGTACACCTTCCAGGCGGCGGACTCTCTGATGGACGGAAAAAAATCGGTGATGAGTTTACCCGTGATATCGTGTAGTTCGACAGGCAGCGTACGGAAGGTGTCGCGAAGGGCAGTCTGATTGATGAAGGAATACCGCAGGTCGACGACCTCCCCGGACGCATCCCGAACAGCTTCCAGACCGACAACGCCGTTGACGGTATTATCCATGATCGACTGAAACAGCAGCTCCCGGTATTTAACCTGCTGTTTTTTGTGGATCAGATCCGTCAGATCGTGATAGGCAATGGCGATGCCGTCGCCCCAGGGTTTAATCGACTGCCGGAACCAGCCGGAACGATTGCTCAGGGGAAACGTGTGGTGCAGGGTAGTTTTGTAGGGGCGTCTGCGTTCGGCTACGCTCAGCGCCCGTTGCCAGACCTGCGAATCGATGATGTCCGGGTGCAGTGAGCTGACCGATGCCAGACGGCAGTCGGCCAGGCGAATGCCGTGCAATTGCTCGGCCAGCCTGTTCATGGCAACAATCTGAAAGTCGACGACGTGACCCTCTCCATTCCGAACGCACGCGTACAGCGTAACGGCATCGGAAGACAGGTCAAGCGCCTCCTGGAGCAACGCGGTGTCGTTCTCCGGGGGTGCCATATTTTTCATCAAAATAGTACGACGGTAGTGGTTGAGATAGCTAACAATTAGGTTAGAATCAGGTGGTTACACAAAATAAATTTAACAAAACAAATATATTCCTAATACAACAAAAACAAACATAGGGTGAAAAGTACTCATCCGGAAAGAAGAATTGATCCAACCGGTTCAGCGGGCAATCATGACCGCTGTCGACAACCGAAGGCCGGCACAATCCAGCAACAGCATGTAGCGTCCGACGGGCAGGTGTCGGGTGGGCCATTCGATGGTCTGCATACCGGGAACCAGCGCCCGTTCGGGAAGCCGGGCCACCTCCCGACCCGTTACGTCGAGGAGCCGGAAATGGCCCTGTGCGGCGAAAGGCGACGTGACGTCGACCACCAGATGATCATCCGTGACGGGGTTCGGCCTTACTTTCAGCGCAGGCATCCTGTCGGTAACGGCCGTAATGATGGTCGTCGGTTCAACCTGTTTCAGAATGCGGTTATTCGGGTCAATCTCGACCGACAGCGGTCTGGCACCCACCTCCAGCGTATAGGTCTGATCGGCGCTGTTGTTAAAAAGCGTCACCAGCGTATCCCGTTCGGGCATGAGTATACGAAACTGAACGGGCATGGTAAAGAAAGCGGGATTGCTGGTTCCGGTCGACTGCTCGACCCGAAGCTGAAGTCCCCAGCGCCCCCCGGTATTGGGGCCGGTCGTCTGCCAGGTAAGCCGGTACGTCGGGTAGTTCTGGCCGTAGATCCACTGCCGGAAAAAGTAATCCAGCGAACGCCCGAAAACCTGATTGGCAATCCCCTGAAAATCTTCCGTAACCACCGTTCTGTACGACAGCAGCGAGTTGGCATATCCCCGCAGGATTTCCCGGAATGTTCGGTCGCCCACCACGCCCCGCAGCATGTGCAGCACGACAGCCGATTTGGCGTAGGTTCGGTCACCGTCGAAAATAGCGCCCACACTGTTTATGTTCTCAACGAAAATGGAGCCCTGTGCCCGCCGGGCACGGGCCATGAAGCCGTCGATGGCAGCCTTGTAGGCAGATTCACCGCTAACGGACTCCTGATAGAGCGCTTCGGCGTAGGAGGCAAATCCTTCGTGAAGCCAGATATGCTCCCACGACCGGGCCGTGAGCTTGTCGCCGAACCACTGGTGCGCCAGTTCATGCGCAATGATGCCGGTGTTATAAGACCCCATCGAACTGATGGTCTGGTGTTCCATGCCGCCCCCGAAACCAAAACTGGCATGACCGTATTTTTCCTTCAGAAACGGATAAGGCCCGAAATAGGGCGTAAAAATATCCAGCATCCGGGTGGTTTCGTTCACATTGCGCACGGTGGCCTCATTGACCTGTTCCGGATACAGATAGTGCCAGACGGGCATGGTGTCGCCCGCAGCGGGGCGATACGTCTGATCCAGCCGCACATAATTGCTCATGGCGAGCGAAATCAGGTAATGCGCAATCGGATAGCGATGCTGCCAGTGATAGGTGCGGGTGCTGTCGCTGTTATCGGTGACGCCCGCCAGTTTTCCGTTAGAGACCGAGACAAACAGGCGCGGGGCCGTAATCCGGACGTCGCAGGAATCGGCCTTGTCGCCGGGCGTGTCCTTACACGGAAACCAGTCCCGGGCACCGTACGGCTGGCTGAGCGTCCAGATGACCGGGTCGCGGCGGGAACCGTGCGTATCAAAAGTGAAGCCGCCGCCGGGGCCACCGTTGGGCCGACCCCGATAGTAGATGGTCACGGCGGTTTTTTCGCTCTCCCCGAGTGTTTTCGGCAGGGTTATCTGGAGCCGGTTGGCGGTGTGTGAGAAAGCTAACCGCGCTGAACCGGCCTTCACGGAGTCCACCCGAAGCGTGTCGCTCAGGTCCAGAAAAAACTGGCTCAAACTGGCCGACGTGCTTTGCAGCCCCACCGTGACGGCTCCCCGCAGAAATTGCGGTGTGTAGCTGATAGTGAGGTCCAGACGATAATACGTGACGTCGATGCGGTCGTCACCGGGGTACATCACCCGCCCCGACCGATTCTGAAAAAGCCCCTGCCCGAACGTGTGGAGTCGGGTGCGCTGACAGGCCGCACATCCATCGTCAAGCCGCTGTGCACAGGCTGTCTGGATCAGAATGAAAAGCAAAATCACCCCGCTGCCGAAATATGACGTTACCCGCTTCATAGATGACTAAATGTACACTTTTTTAGATAACTCACTGAGGAAATGTGATCATCAGGTTAGAGCGTTATTTAGAATTATTCAAAATAATCGCCTGCTTTGTTTGGAATCGTTCTAAACAAGGCTTAGGTTTGCAGCGAACTGAACATTGAATGCTGCTCTTATTGCTCACCATCGCACTGCAAAGTCCCAGTCAATCAGCCGATTCACTGGCAACTCGCCAACTGGGTGAGGTGGTCGTTACGGCTACCCGCACCGAACGGCAGGTGGGGGCATTGCCCATGCCGGTGACGGTAGTAGGGGCGAAGGAAATCCGGCAGATGGGCAGTCTGCGGCTGAACGACGTGCTTCGGGAGCAGACGGGTCTGGCGATTGTCAGTGACCACGGGCAAGGCATTCAGATTCAGGGATTCAATCCGGATTATACACTGATTCTGGTCGATGGCGAACCGCTGGTGGGCCGCACTGCCGGAACGCTCGAACTCTCCCGTCTGACGGTTGGAAACATCAAGCAGATTGAAATTATCAAAGGGCCGTCGTCGAGTCTGTATGGGTCGGAAGCCCTGGCGGGGGTCGTCAACATCATCACCGAAAATCCGGACCGGACGAGGGGCAGCCTGTCAGCGCGTTACGGCGCTAACCGTACCAGCGACCTGACGGGCGACGTTTCGCTGCGCCGGGGAAAAACGGGGCTGTATGTTTTCGGGAACCGTTACCAATCGGCGGGGTATGACCTGACCGACGCATCGGTCGGGCCGACAGCCGTTGGCAGCACCGTCTCTCCTTTCCTGAACCACACTGTCGGCGGACGGCTGACGACCGCCTTCTCCCCAAAACTGAAACTAACTCTTTCCGGTAGATATTTCTCCGAAAATCAGGACAATACATTTGGCTTAACGACAAAACAAACGGTTTCGGGCAATGGGACTGTCCGGGACTATTCCCTGAATCCCGTATTGACGCATCAGGTTTCCGAACGCTGGAAACTGACGTATCGCTACTACCGAACCGGCTACCGCACGGCGACAAACCTATTTTATCAGGATACGCGTCTGCCCTACGACGAGAGCTTCTTCCGGCAAACCTTCGACCGTCCCGAAGTGGTGGCGGAGCGAACCATCCGCAACCGCCATTTTCTGACGCTGGGAGCGGGCTACATCGCTGAAAGCGTGGAATCGACGCGGTATCCGGGTCGGCAGCAGTTTACGACCCGTTACGGTTTCGCCCAATTTGAATGGATGCCGGTCGACCGGCTGACGCTCATTGCCGGGGGGCGCTACGATGCGCACAGTCAGTATGCCGCTCAGTTCAGTCCCAAGTTGTCTGCCCGTTATGAACTGAGCCAGACGGTGGCGCTGCGGGGCAGTATGGGCGTGGGTTTCAAGGCCCCGGACTTTCGTCAGCTCTACCTCGATTTTGACAATACGGTCGCGGGCTACAGCGTCTTCGGAACGCAGGTGGTGGCCGGGGGTGTGGCTCGTTTGCAGCAGCAGGGCCAGATTGCCGAAGTGCTTCTCGATCCCAGCCGGTTCGGTGCCATCCGGGCCGAAAGTTCGGTGGCGTTCAATCTGGGAGCCTCGGCAGACTTTTCCAAAAAACATAACGTACCGCTTCGCCTGAGCCTGAACCTGTTCCGGAATGATATCCGGGATTTGATTGAGACGCAGGTCGTTGCCCGGAAATTTAACGGGCAGAACGTATTCAGCTACACCAATCTGAGCCGGGTATTCACGCAGGGCACCGAAGTCGAAGGCAGTTATCGACTGACGCTCGGAACGGGTTTGCTGACTATCAGTGCCGGTTATCAGTTTCTGGAAGCTAAAGACAAGGCCGTTGTCGAGGCCATCGAGGCCGGAACGGTTTTCCGGCGCAATCCTGAAACGCTGGCTACGGAACGCGTTCGCCCCTCCGACTACGGCGGCCTACTGAATCGGTCACGCCACATGGCGAACCTGAAGTTCTTTTATGAACTGCCGAAACAGGGGCTGTCGGCTTCGCTGCGGGGCATCTACCGCAGCCGCTACGGGTTTGCCGACCGTAACGGCAACCTGATTCTGGATGAGGCGGGCGAGTATGTGCGGGGCTACGCCACCTGGAACGTTGCCGTCTCCAAAAGCATGAAATCATTCGCCCTTCAAATGGGCATCGACAACCTGATGGGCTATACCGACCCGCAGTTTATTCCAACGCTGCCCGGTCGGCTCTGGTATGCCAGCCTGCGCTGGGACTGGAGCGCCAAACCCACCAAACAACCGTAATTACAACCTGAACGATATGCAATTAACGATTTACATGACCCGCCAGAACTGGAAGACGCGACTGTACTGTCTACTGATTTTGCTGCTGAATGCCATGAACGTTGCCCATGCCCACGAAGACGATCCGGAACGCGGTGTGCTGACGGGTATCATCCGTACAGCGGACGGTAAGCCCGCTGAATTTGCCAGTGTTATCCTGAAAGGCACCCGGTTTGGAGCGACCACCGACGGGCAGGGGCGGTTCAGCTTCCGGGCACCCGTGGGAGCGCATACGATGCAGGTGTCGGTGGTTGGCCTTCAGAATAAGGAGAAAGCGGTTGTGGTGGAAGCCGGGCGAACCGTCGCAGTAGAATTTGTACTGACGGAAAGCGCCCAGCAGTTGCAGGAAGTGATTGTGGCCGTGGCCGGTTCGCATAAATACGTTGAAACCATTCCGTCGACTTCACTGCGGCTGAATGCGCCGCTGATGGAGATTCCGCAGAATATATCGGTGGTAACGAAGCAGATGATGCGGGATTTCGGCGTGTTGGGAACCGCCGAAATGGCCCGTATGACCAGCGGCATCGTGCGTCGCTACGGCGGTGCCAACGACTTCGCCTTTACCATCCGGGGCACCGATGCCACCAACAACGTGTTCCGCAACGGCGTGGGCAGCTACTGGTGGAATCAGCAGTCGGACGCCTTCATGCTCGAACGCGTGGAGTTTGTCAAAGGCCCTGCCGGGTTTATGATTGGCAACTCCGAGCCGGGCGGTATGCTCAACGAAGTGACCAAACAGGCCGATGGTCGTACGGTTCGGGAAGTTGAACTGGGCTATGGTAGCTGGAATCTGATGCGGGCAGGCGTCGACGTCGGTGGCCGATTCGGCCCCACCAGCCGGTTCAGCTACCGGCTGGTGGCGGGCGGGCAGCGCACGGCTGCCAACTACGACTTTTACCGTTCCAGCCGGGTCTATGTGCTGCCCTCCGTGCGGTATACCTACGGCGGCGGGTCGTTCGTGCAACTGGAACTCAACCGGATGGATGGGCATGTCATTGCCGACAATTCCAGCAACATCAGCTTCAACGGCTCAGACCGGCTCTTTGCGCTGACTTTCAATCCGATAGATCCTAATGCGCTGAAAGGAATCCAGACCGACGATAACTATCTGCGCCTCTCGCATACGCACCAGTTCAACAATGGCTGGCAACTGAAAACTCAGGTGGCCGACGTGCGGGGTCTGTATCAGGGCGATGGCATGTATGTCAGTCAGGCGTCGGCCCGGTTCGATACGCTTTACCGCGATTACTGGTATACCGACTGGCGCAACCGTTTGCAGGCGGCGCAGTCGTTCGTCGACGGTAAATTCCGCACGGGGCGCTTCATCGAACATTCGATCCTGTCGGGTATCGATTACGGTAAAACCTCCGTTAAGTCGCAATATGCTGATTTTAATCCCGACGGCTGGGGTACGCAGTTTCCGCTGGTCGTCAGCAATCCGGTGTATAACCTGAACCGGGCCGACGTGGCCGACACGACGATGTATCCGCTGGACGACTGGGGAACGCAGTGGCTGGCCTGGTATACGCAGGATCACATCAAACTGTTCGACAAAGTGGTGGTTACGCTGGCCGGGCGGCTTTCGCACACTAAATCCTGGGCCAGCTACGACAGCACGACGGTTTACGACACGAAGTTTACGCCCCGCTTCGGGCTGACCTGGCTGGTCAACAAAAACGTATCGATTTATTCGCTCTACGACGAGACCTTCCTGCCGCAGACGGGCCGCAAAGCCGACCGCACCAACGCCCGTCCGCTGACCGGAACCAACGTTGAAATTGGCCTGAAATCGCAGTGGCTGAATCAGCGGCTGGCCGTGAATTCGTCGTTGTTCCGAACCGTTAAAAACAATGTGCTGGTGCAGAATCCGCAGACGCAGTTTTATGAGGAGCGGGGACAAATTACCAGCCAGGGTTTTGAAATCGACCTGACGGGCAACCTGACGAATGCCCTGATTGTCAATGCAAACTATACGTACACGGATGCCCGCGTGACGCGGGATGCGGATTCGAGCATTGTGGGTTTTCGCAATTACGGCGTCGCCCGCCATGCCGGAAACGCCATGCTGCGCTACCGTTTTCTGGATGGGCGTCTGGAAGGCTTTTCCGTAGGCTTCGGCGCACAGTTGATGGGCAACCGGAGTGCGGTATGGGCGGGTTATACCGAACCCAAAGACAAGGATAAGTCTACGCCGTCCTACGCTGTTTTCGATGCGAACGCCGGGTACGAAACGTCCCGGTTTTCTATCCGGCTGAATGTATTCAACCTGCTGAACCGGCAATTCATGGACAGCGCCTGGTGGAACTCCGCAACGGAAACAAGCCCCGGCTATTTCACCTTTTCGCCGAATCAGCCCATCAATTTCCGGCTTATTACCAGCTATAAATTCTGAACCGTATGACCTCCCGCAAACTCATCGGCACCTTACATCTCTGGCTGGGACTGGCTTCCGGACTGGTCGTATTTATTGTCAGCCTGACGGGATGCCTGTATGTGTTCGAGACGGAAATACAATCGCTTTACGACCAGTCGTACACGACTGTCAGGGCGCAGAGCGGACCTCGGCTGCCTGTTTCGGATCTGGCCCGGATAGGCCAGCAGGCGCTCGATAGCGAATTGAAAACGACGGTAAAGCCCGAATATGCCAACGTAACGCTGTATACGGCTCCGACGAAGGCAGCGTATTATTACGTCTACGGGCAGGAAGGCAAACTTTACCATTACGTACACCTGAATCCGTATACGGGCCAGGTGCTGAAGGTCCGTGACATGAACCGCGACCCGTTTGCCATTATCGTGCAACTGCATACGAGTCTGCTGCTGCCCCACGAAATTGGACATCAGGTGGTAGGAATCTCGGTGCTGGTATTTGTGATTTCGCTGCTGACCGGTCTGGTGCTGTGGTGGCCCAGGAACAAGGCGGCGTTGAAGCAGCGATTCACGGTGAAATGGTCGGCCCGCTGGCGGCGCATCAACTACGACAGCCACAATGTCTTCGGTTTTTACAGTTTGATTCCGGCCCTGCTCATTGCCCTGACGGGCCTTGTCTGGTCGTATGAATGGGTCGGCAAAGGCGTTCACTTCCTGTTCACCGGCAACACGAATGCCCCGACGTATGTCGAACCTGTTTCGGTCAAAAAGACAACCCGCCCGGCTAATACGGTGGATCGGGCGTTTGGTCAGATTGCGAACCGTTATCCGCAGGCAGCCAGCTATTACGTAGGGCTACCGGTGGCCGATACCAGCAGCATTCAGGTCGGCGTCAGTCCTGATTTGAAGACGTATTACCGCGACAGCTATTTCTACTTCGATCAGTATTCGGGTAAGCTGCTCAAACAGGAACGGTGGGAGACCCAGAACCGGGGCGAAAAAGTCCGTTCGATGAACTACGACATCCACGTGGGCCGGATTCTGGGCCTGCCGGGGCAGTTGCTGGCCTTTTTTGCCAGTTTGGTTTGCGCCAGCCTGCCCATCACCGGCTTTCTGATTTGGTGGGGGCGGCGCAGAAAAGCCTGCAAAGACATTAAAAATATCGGCCCGATGGCAACCACGCAACCGAAACGCCGCCCTGTCTATCAAATTCAACGTTCGACATAAATGAAAAACAACCCCGTGCTCGTATTCCGAACCAACATCGACTGCGACGCCCGCATCCACCGGGCAGCCTGCCGGTTGTGTCTGCTGCGGGGCATCTGCCGCTGGAGCATCGACGTGGAAGATTGCGATCATGTATTGCGGATTGAAACCGAAACGCTGACGGAACGGGATGTCATTCATGTCCTGAACCGGGCCGGATTATTTTGCGAAGTTTTACCAGACTCAATAAACAATTAATGAATTATGAAATACAAACTGATTTCTTTGACCGCACTGCTCGCTTCGGCGACCCTGTTCACCGCCTGCAACGACGACGATACCGAAGTGACGACGCAGCCCGTAGAGGCCGTAACGGTGCGCAGCCTGCCCGCCGACCCGACGACGGGCGTGAACCCAACGACGGGCCGTCCCACGGGTACCACGGGGCGCTACACGCTCTACAACCTGCGGGATAACAAAACCGTTGCCAACACCGATTCGGCCACTAACAAATGGGATGTAGGTTTCAACGGCACCACCATCATCGTCAACGGCGGGGCCATCCGCAGCGGGCAGGGCGGAGCCTATATTCACACCGGTACGTTTGAGGAACTGACAACCATTCCGGCTACGGCTACCTTCGCCCAGGATCAAAGCCCGACGCAACTCGCCATCCCGACCGGATCGGGCAATGGGTGGTACAACTACAATCAGGCCGCCAACCTCATCACGCCCATTCCGGGCCGGGTGCTGGTGATTCGTACCGGCGACGGCAAATACGCCAAAATGGAGATTCTGAGCTATTACGAAAACGCTCCGGCCCAGCCCGACGCCAATAGCCGCCAGCGATTCTACACGTTCCGCTATGCCTACCAGCCCGACGGCAGCAAGACACTCAACTGATAAACTCGTAATAGACATGCGTAAAGCCATTCATTTCATAGCCTCCTTCGTGCTGTTGCTGACAGCCTCTGCCAGCGCCGCCGACCCGATGTTCTCCGACCCAAACCGCACGTTCGCCGTGCCGACGCTGGTGAAAAGCCAGAAAGGAGACGTTGCTCTCTCGTGGACGGAAAAAGATGCAGCGGGGGTCGTTTATTTCTACGCTTCACTGTCCAGCGATGGCGGAAAAACGTTCTCACCGAAAAGCCTGATCCATTCATCGCCGGGTCTGGGGGCCAGTCGGCTGTTCAGGCCACGGGTCATGTTCCGGCCCGACGGAACGCTGGTGGCCGTGTTCTCAAACCGGGTCGAAACCGCTGCTTCGGCGGCGAACGAACATGCCGGACACGGCAGCGGCGGAACGGTGGCTTCGGAGCGGCCCCGCGATACGCAGATCGTCATCAGCACGTCGAAGAACGGCGGAAAAACCTGGTCGGCGCCCCGGCCCGTCCATACCGACCGCACGCCGATGGTGCGGGGATTTTTTGACGCCACGGTGCTGGCAAACGGCGAAGTGGCCGTGGCGTATCTGCGTGACATTGAGGGCAAACCCCACTCGCGTGACCTGCGTATGGTCATTTCCAGAGGCGACAGCTTTGGCCCGGAAAAAGTACTCGAACCCTTCGTCTGCGACTGCTGTAACGTGAGCCTTCTGGTCGATGCCGCCGGAACTTTGCACGTATATTACCGGGAAAATAAAGACAACATTCGTGACATCGACCACCTGGCATCGACCGACAATGGAGCGACGTTCTCCAAACCTCAGCCGCTGTATGCCGATGGCTGGCAGTTGAATGGCTGTCCGCATAGCGGCCCCACGTCGAGCCGATTCGGGCAGAGCGCCCTTGTTGCCTGGTATTCGGGCACCCAGAGCAACAATCCCGGTCTGAGGGTGGTGACGGGCGAGGGCAAACGGTTGTTTGTGCTGGAAGACCCGTCGGTCAAAAGCGGCTGGCTGCTGGAGGCATCGCAGGCTTCGGTTCTGTTGTGGGAACAGCCTGGCGGGACCGTCGAGGCTCCAGGCACGGCTATTGCCTACCGGACCATCACGCCCGGAGGCATTTCGGAAACGCGTTGGATAAACCGTTCGGAACAGGCGGCCAATCCCACCGGGCTAGCCCTGGGCGATCAGGTGCTGGTAGCCTACGAAGTGAAGCAGTCAGGCAAGTCCAATGCCGTCAAAGTCACTACGTTGCGTTTGTAGCCTTGAAGGCTACGCGTCACGCTTCTGTTCTCCTGAACCTTGTTCTTTGTTCTTCAGTGTATCTTCTGGCAGGGCTTTGGGTTCGGCGTTCAGGTCGTCGTAGCGGCGGGCGATTTCGGCCAGTTTTCGCTGCTCGGATTCCGGTAATTCAAGCCGCCAGCCCATCGACTCGGCCAGTTGATACACCATGTACTGCACCTGATTGCTGGCAATGCGGGGCAAATCGCTCTGCATTGCCCGTTCATACATGGTCTGTTTGGCCTGATCGAGCAGGCGGGTGTAATCGTCGCTTTTGAAATAGTTCAGATAGCCCGGGTGGATGTCGTAGAATTTGTAATCCGTGTCGATGGAAAGCACTTCGGGTTCGGGAAACGACTCGATAACCAGTTTCTTCTGACCTGATTCGGGCTGCTGAAACCGCACTTTGGCGAAATCGAATCCTACCAGCACCTTGGCCCGGGCAATAATCATTGCCTTTTTCGGATCGGAAAGAAAGCCCAGCAGCTTTTTGTCATCCTCGTAGCTCAGTATTTCCGTAAAATACCCTTCCGCCATTACGACTTTAAAGACCTTTTCGATGCGTTCGAGCAGCAGGGTCGAATCCTGACGAACATCGGTGATTTGTCTTTTTTTTCGGCTTTGCCACCAGTTCGAAAGGGCGACGCCGCCCACGCCGCCCAGTGCCAGCGTAACCAGCACCAACAAAACATTCGATGATTCCATGCGATAGTGTCAACGCCGAAAGGTAGTCACTTTTGGCTAAATACGCTTTATCGGTTCCAGTATACCCGAACGCCCCGGGTCAGGTTTATCGCTTTCTGGAGCACAGGAACCGTTCAGTGACGAGCCGTACGCCGGCGCTGAACCAGAATGGCATGGGATTGATGCCCCCGATCCCGTTTCCTACGGTCATGTCTATTTGAAATAAATCACTGAAAAAGTGCCGGTAACCAACCTGATAAGCAGTCCCTGTACCCGGAATGTAGGGGTCGCCGGAGAAAACTTCGCCAACAAAGTGCATACCGCCGATGATTTTAATCTGCGTTCCCAATCCCCACGTATTGATAAATTCACCAGAGCCGTCGACATGCAGATAGTTGCCGCCGACGTTTCCATGAATCAGCACTTTATCGCCCTCACCGAGCGATTGTGTTACGATCAGAAAACCGAAAGTCCCGTAACCCGGCGGGACAAACAGACCGCGCCCGGTTGGTAGAAACGTTCCTATGACAGCCCCCAGACCGGGCGCTCTATTGGGTTTATAGGGCCGAATCAGAAATTTGGCCTGAACCAGAGGCAGTGCGTACGAGAGAGAACGGTTGTGTTCTTTGTCTTTGGCGTATCCGACAACACCGCCTACGGTCAGCTCAAGCCAATTTTTAGGGCCATATGCGAAAAGGAACCACTGCTGACCGGATTCGCGGTCAATGCGCATCCAGCTCTCCATCTGCGCCAGCCGGTTGCCGACTACGCGTGCGTCGTCCGTGATGAAGGGCCGTACTTTAACGTCACCTGCCACGCCGGGAGTGGTAAACATACGCGAAGGTTTAACAAAATGAGGTTCCTTAAGGGAAGCCAGCGCCAGATCGTCCTGCGCCGATGATGGTACCTTCAGTAAGAGGAATAAAAATATAAACAGAAGACGTTTCATGCCTGATTCAATTAATTCGGTCGCAAAAATATGCTATTTTTGATATGAGGGAAAAACGTATATTGGTTGAAATGTTATGAATTAATTTTCTTATTATGAATATGTTATGTTATTATGTGGTTCTTGTAGCCGTATAGGTCCTGATGAAACTATTTATAAAAAATACTAAATTTTTCGCCGTAACCCAGATAGTATGATTCATCAAAAACAGAAAACGCTGTTGGTCGTCGCGGGCTCAACCGCTGTCGGGAAAACCGCTCTCTGCATCCGACTCGCCAGAGAACTCGGCACCGACGTCGTGTCGGCGGATTCCCGGCAGCTCTACCGTGAACTGACCATCGGAACCGCCAAACCCACCCCGGAAGAAATGCAGGGCGTCCGGCACCACTTCATCGATTCGCATTCCATCACGCAGCTTATCGGCGCCGGGGATTATGAGCGCGAGGCGCTGGCTGTTCTGCAAACGCTGTTCGAAGAAAAAGACGTAGTCATTCTTTCGGGAGGAACCGGGCTGTACATCAACGCCTTATGCTTCGGTCTGGACGATATGCCCACCGTCGACCCGGCCCTGCGCACCCGGTTGATGCAGCGCCTGGAACACGAAGGGCTGGAACCCCTTCAGCAGGAATTACGCGACCGCGACCCGGTGTATGCCGCCTCCGCCGACCTCCGCAACACCCAGCGGGTTGTGCGGGCGCTGGAGGTGATTCTTCAGACGGGGCAGCCATTTTCATCCTTTCACCGTAAAAACGGCCCCGGCGAAGCAGCCCGACCCTTCCGGATGGTGTTTATCGCCCTCGACCGACCGCGTGAGGAACTCTATGGCCGCATCGACCGCCGGATGGACGACATGCTGGCCCGTGGATTGGTGGAGGAAGTGCGTTCACTGCAACCGTACAGGCACCTGAATGCCCTGCAGACGGTGGGCTATAAAGAAGTATTCGACTATCTGGACGGTGCCTGCGACTACGCCCGAATGGTCGAACTCCTGAAACGAAATTCAAGACGATATGCCAAACGACAGCTCACGTGGTTCCGGCATCAGGGGGAATACCGCTGGTTTCATGCCGATGATTATGAGGGCGTTCGGTCGTATGGGTTGGGGCTTAGGGCGTAGGGCTTAGGGCAGGGATGGCGGGGGTTGCAGGGATGGCAGGGATTGTTAGGCATAACAGATAAAAACAACCCCTGCAACCCCCTGCTATCCCTGCAACCCCTGCCAATTTACCCCTGCGCCCGGTAAGCCAGAATGCCTCCAACGAGATTGCGGACGTTGGAGAAGCCGTTCTGTTCCAGAAAACGCTGCGCCTGTTCGCTGCGCTTGCCCGAACGGCAGTGGACCACGATTTCTTCATCCCGGATGTCTTCCAGTTCGTCGATGTAGTCGGGCAGGGACGACAGCGGAATCAGCCGTGCGCCCAGGTTATCTTCCTCATATTCATTGGGTTCGCGGACGTCGATGAAATTGAATTGCTCGCCTTTTTCGAGCCGTTCCCGGAGTTCCTGTACGGTAATGTCCATATGCGATTGTGCGTTTACGAATTGAAGCGATAAAAGTAGGGAAATTACCGTCCTGACGATAGGCTATTGCTCGAAAAGCTATTCATCTCGCCAGAATCACCTTCTGGGTTCTGACCTGCCGACCGTCCGACATCCGGATCAGATACAGTCCGGCGGGCAGGCTGCTCAGGTCCGTCTGCCGCTGATCGGGGGAAGGCTGAAACGAGTGACGCAGTCGCCCGCCCGTATCGAAAACATCGATTTGAATGATGGCCGGATTGTCCCAGTTGAGCAACCAGCTGCTGGGGTTCGGGTAAACCTGCATCACCGCCGCCGGTTCGGGTGCCGAGGTGATCGGCGCATTGGCATCGCCGCCCGTCAGCGGGCGTAGCATGGGCACACCGGGCAGGTTGGCCGCATCCCAGACAGTGCTCAGATTGACGAATACCTGCCGCCCGAACGGGCTGTTGCGGTCGTAGCCGAGTGCCAGAAAGCCATCTTCGCCTAATTGCGTCCATCCGACATAAAACGTGTCTTTTACCGCTACGCCATAATCGAATTTAAAGTCGACAAATCCGTTGCGGGTGGTTGGATAGCGGACCTGAAATGCCTTCTGATACAGGGCCCGTCCGGGTCGGCCATTCTGATTATCCCATACGCTGACGACAAAATTGCGGCCCGTAAGATCCGTCAGAAATGGCACCAGGCATAGCTGAACGCCCGCCAGCACGTCGGGCTGACTGGCTATGAATCGCAGCGCAGCCCGGCCTTGTCGCTGGTTGATCTGCAGACCCGACTCGGCGGTGCCGTCGTCGTAGGCAAAATAATTATCCAGCACCGTAACGACCGAGAGCGTATCGTTACGCCGGAGGTCTACGGTAGGAATGGACGGGTTCTGATCGTCGGTCGTCAGCACGTCGAATGTGGTCCGCAGAACGGCCCGCCGACCCGAAAACGAAGTGGGCAGAGGGGAGGGCCGGGCCGACACTATTCGTGAACGAAGCGAACCGATGCTCTCTGCTGCACCCGGCGGCGAATCCTGAATCACCTGTCCGCTTACTTCATCGCGCACCCGCAGTCGGTAGCGTATGTTATTGAAATTGTTGAACAGGTTCACAATATCGGTCCGGACCGTATCGGCTGTTTCGGCGGCAGGATTTGCCAGATATTGCCGCAGCGGCATGGCCGTATAGCGTTTCAGATACGGCGAAACGGGCATCCGGGTCGTCACGTCGCGCACGAAGCGGTCGCTGGCGCTGCGGCCTTTGTTCAGATACACGTAGTCGAGGTGCCAGGCATCGAAGCGCCCCGACCGCCGTCCGTAGCTCCGGAACCGAAACTGAAAGGCCGCGTGGAGGTAGGCGGGATCGCTGACGGCCAGCACTTCCTGCGTGAAGTTGGAGTTAGGCGTTCCGCCAACGGCATTCCACACGCGCCGCCAGCGGCCCTGGCTGGTCAGAAATTCGAGCGTAAGCGAGTCGCCGACGTCGGGTAATTCGCCCAGGCCCCGCTGCTGCCAGTAAAAACTAAGATAAAGCGAACCGGCATCGGCTGCCGACAGGCCCGTCAGGTCGATGGGCTGGGAGGTCAGCGTATCGGTAGGGCCATCGGCATTGGGATTAGTCAGATCGTAAGGTCGTCCGCTGGCCTGTACACCGTCGAAGGTAGCTACGTTGACGGATGGATGGTTGACGGTCAGCGTGTTGTTGACGTAAACGTTGCGGCCCACCTGCCAGAGCGCCGGATCGGGCTGCTGATTACGGGCGGTCGAAAAATCATCAAAAAATGGCAGCTTCAGCGCCGTAATCCGAGCCTGTCGGACGGAAGGCCATTCCGGGGTCGTTGTATAGAAGCCGGTCAGGGGCACTTCCTGAAACTGTCCGAAGCAGAAGGGTGCGGTCAGGCAAATCAAAATAATCCATAAACCAGCAACCCGTGCTGCCGGAAAAAAGGGAAACACGGGTTGCTGAATGAATTCGTAGCGAGTAAAAAGTTTCATTCTTCCTGGGTATCATCATTTTCGACCGGCCCGACGATCCAGAGGTCGACAATCTCACCGACCCGGATGGAGGCTCCCGAACGGGCCGCTGGGTTCTGCCGAACTACCGTCCCGACTTCCTTCTCCGGATCATCGACCGACAGAATAGTGCCCACCTGCAGATTGGAGCCTTTCAGCACCATCTTGGCTTCATCGAGTGGCATACCAGTAACGTCGGGGACGGGAAATTTCGTATTGCCGAGCCCGTCGCCCACTTCCAGATCCACCACGGAGCCTTTGGCAATGGGTGTGCCGGGCAAAATCTCCTGACCCTTATGCAACTGCCGCAAAACGGTGTTCTGGGCCAGGTCCGGAACATACTTCAGCGTGCCCAGCAGCAGGCCGTTGCTGGTGAGAGCGTAGCGGGCGCTGACCAGGGTCTGATCGACCAGTTTCGGCATCGGAATATTGGGCGGCGTCTGGGTCGTGATAGTCAGGTAAATCTTACGGCCTTCTTTCACTTTCGTACCCGGCTTTGGATACTGCGCTATTACAGAAAGCGGTTGAGTACCTGCTACATACGTACAGTCGCTAACTTCGAAACGCAGCGAATGATCGTCCAGAAAATCGTCCAGTTCTGCCGTCGTCATCTGTTTCAGATCCGGTACGGTAATGGATTGCCCGTGGTTGGTCGTGAAGGGCAGCCAGAGAAAGAAAAAACTGAGGAACAGTACGGCAATCAGACAAAGGATGATGCCAATGTGAATCAGTAAATCTTTTGTACTCCGTGTGCTAATGCCTGCCATGTATGAATTGGTATACTCCTGAGTTTTCTGATTTGCCCCTAAATCCCCTGAAGGGCGGTCCGCCCGCTCCGCCGTTGCAGTACGGGCTGCGGGACTTGGCTCTGCCTCGATCCAGAACCCTGAATCAGCGAAGCTTAGCCCTCTTTAGGGGGTTGGGGGCAGAGGATTCAGGGGCTGACGGGGCCTTTACCTTCAGTCAGTTAAATCACAAAACTAACGCTTTACCCCTCCTTAGCGGTACTGCCCCAGTAATTTTTTTATGTACTTACCGACAATATCAAACTCCAGATTGACCGTGTCGCCCACCCGCAGGTTCCGGAACGTCGTGTGTTCGTAGGTGTACGGAATGATGGTCACGCGAAACGAGGCCGGTTCGGAATTGAACACCGTCAGGCTGACGCCGTCGATGCAGATGGAGCCTTTTTCTACCGTCACGTTGTTCAGGGCCGGGTCGTATTGAAAATCGAACAGCCAGCTTCCGTTCTGGTCCTGAATGGCGGTGCAGACGCCCGTCTGGTCGACGTGGCCCTGCACGATGTGCCCGTCGAAGCGCCCGTTAGCCGACATGCAGCGTTCCAGATTGACCCGACTGCCCACCGCAAGCTGCCCCAGGCTGGTTTTTTTCAGGGTTTCGTCAACGGCGGTGACGGCGTAGGTGCCGCCGGAGATATCCACCACGGTCAGGCAGACGCCGTTATGGCTGACGCTCTGGTCAATTTTCAGTTCGGGTGTGATGGGCGATTCGATGCGAAACGTCAGGTTGGTGCCTTCGGCGAGGATGTCGGTCACGGTACCGACGGCTTCAATAATTCCGGTGAACATAAGGATGAAATTTACCACAGAGAAAACAGCGGTTTCACAGAGAGAAAATTAAACTCCGTTATCTCTGTGCCCCCTCCGTTATCTCTGTGATTAACTACTTTTTAAAACCAGAAACAGCGAACTGCCGAAAGGCGTTCGGGGCAGCAGGGCTTCTTCCGCCTTCACAATCCGGTACAGCGTCTCGTTGACTAGGTGCCCCGGAAAATACACGTCCGAAGCCGGGGCGTCGGGCGATTGCAGCCCCACCCGCAACTGAAATGACTGCCAGAGCCGAATCGCCAGAATCAGCGGCGACAGCGCCAGACTCCAGTACGTCGAGGCGGCGACGGTCAGCCCGGTCTGCGGGGCCAGTCGGTCGAAATCGGCCCGTATAAACCGCCGCTGGCTCCCCACGGCCCGGTCGTGCGAACCGCGAAATACGTCGAAGGCATTATTGTTGGAAATCAGGATGCCGCCGGGCTTTAGTCGTCGGCGCAGTTCCCGCAGCAGGGTTAGCAGCGCCACATCATCAAAATAACAGAATACGTCATTGCAGATGATGGCGTCGTAAGGTTCGGCGTTCGGCGAAGCGTCGCCCGGCGAGGCGTCGCCCGGCTCAAAATCAGCCAGGTGGTTAAGGTCGAGCAGATGGACGTTCAGGCCGCGTTCCTGCGAGAAGGCCACGGCATCCGCCGAACCGTCGAGACCGGTCAGGTCTCTGTAGCCCGCCGTGCGCAGGGCCGTCAGCAGGCCGCCAGTGCCGCAGCCCGCGTCCAGAATGCGGAGGTCGGTGCGGGTGCCGTAGCGTTGCCGGAGCGCCGCCAGCACGCGTTCATGCAGGATGCGGTACCACCAGAGCCGCTGCTCCAGCCGAAACATTTTCTCGTATTCTTCACGTCGGCCAATCATTAGGGTTTATTTTTAAACGCAAAGACGCCAGGTTAAACGCAAAGAACGCTAAGAAATATCTTTGCGAGCCTGGCGCTCATCTTGGCGTCTTTGCGTTTAGACCTTTTTTCTTACCGTTTTCACCACATACGGCGGCAGGCCGCTCTGCATCATGAACAGCTTGCCCAGATATTCGCTCATCAGACCCAGAAACAGCGCCAGAAAGCCCGTCAGCAAACCCATTGCCGCCAGCACTACGGTCCAGCCCGGCACCGCCCGACCGCCCAGCGCCGCCGCCAGCAGACTCAGACCCGCCAGCAGGCCCAGACCCAGTAACCCCAGTCCGGCAAACGTGAACACCCGCAGGGGCAGGGGTGAGTAGCACACCAGTACGTTGATAAACAGGGAGATTAGTTTGCCAAAGTTGTAGTTCGATCGCCCGGCCTGCCGCTCATGGTGCTCCACCTCCACCGACCCAACGTTACGCGTTACCCGGAAAATCAGCCCGTCGATGTACGGATAAGGACCCGTATACCGGATAATTTCCTGCACCACCTCCCGCCGAATCAGCTTGAAACTCGACAGATACAGGCGCTTCGGCTTCCGGAGCAGATACGTTGCCAGCGCGTTGGTCAGCCGACTGCCCAGATTTCGGAACCAGTGGTGTTTTTTGTCGGCATAATAACTGTATACGACGTCGTAACTGCCCGCTTCGGCGGCCCGGACCAGTTTCAGAATTTCGGCGGGAGGATTCTGGAAATCGTCGTCGATAATGACTGCATACTGTCCCTGAACGAACGTCAGACCGCAGAGTACGGCGTTGAATTCGCCAAAATTCCGGCGCAGCGAGACCGCCGTTACATTGTCATATTGGTCGGCCAGCCGGGCGATCACCTGTCCGGAACGGTCGCGGCTGCCATCATCGACCAGAATCACCTCGAACACGTGACCGGCCAGCGTCGCCTGCAGGCGTTCCATCAGCGGGCCAATGGTGGTCTCGCTGTTATAAACCGGTATGACGACGGAGAGCAGCAATGTTCAAATCAGATAAATTCGTTCACCGCCTCGATGACCCTCTGCACCTCGTCGTTACGCAGAACCGGACTCAGCGGCAGGCTGAGCACCTCGCGGTGGATCTGCTCCGTTATCGGTAGCGAAAGCGAATTCCAGTCGGCATAGGCTTTCTGCTGATGCGGTGGCACGGGATAATGAATCGTCGTGCCGATGCCCTGCCGGGTCAGGTGCTCCATGAGCCGGTCCCGATCCGGGTGTCGGACAACAAACAGGTGCCAGGCATCCTGAGCGATGGTTTCGGCGGGGGGCAGCGTCAAATCGGGCAGATCCAGTTCCGCCAGATAGCGTTCGGCCAGTTGCCGCCGCCGGTTGTTTTCTGCCTCCAGAAACGGAAGTTTGGCCGACAGAATGGCCGCCTGTAGTTCGTCCAGGCGGCTGTTATACCCCACATATTCGTTGTAATACTTCCGAAACGAGCCGTAGTTGCGCAGGGCAGTCAGCCGGTCGGCCAGTTCATCGTCGCTGGTCGTAATGGCCCCGGCGTCGCCCAGAGCTCCGAGATTTTTGGTAGGATAAAAACTGAATCCGGCGGCATCGCCCAGATTCCCGGCCTTACGTCCGCCGCAGGTAGCCCCGTGTGCCTGTGCTGCATCCTCGATGAGTTTCAGACCATAGCGGTCGGCCAGCGGCTGAATGGCGTCCATGTCGCAGCATTTGCCGTACAGATGCACCACCATGATGGCCCGCGTCCGGAGCGTGATGGCCGACTCGATGCGCAGCGGGTCCAGCAGCATCGTATGCGGGTCCGGTTCCACCAGTACGGCTCTGTAGCCCGCCTGCGTAATTGCCAGTATTGAGGCAATGTAGGTATTGGCCGGAACCACCACCTCGCTGTCAGCCGGGAAGTCCCAGGCTTTCAGAATCAGCGTCAGCGCATCCAGACCGTTGGCAACGCCGACGCAGTGACGGACGCCGCAGTAGTCGGCGAATGCCTTCTCGAACGACTGTAGTTCCCGCCCCAGAATGTACCAGCCTGAGCGGGTCACCCGACCAACGGCCTCGTCAATACGTCGTTGATGGGGAGCGTTGATCTGATGGAGGTCCAGAAACGGCAGCCGTGCATCAGGCGTACTTCTCGTAGATGTAGTCGGCTTTGTCGTAGAACTCATTGGATAGTACCAGAAGAATCGTCTCTTTACTGAAATTATCCATTAGATGCCAGTCACGCGGTTCGAGGATCAGGCATTTTTCGGGATCATCGAGCAGATGCCAGGTTTCCTGTTCACCATCGTGGACGTAGACCCGGCACTGACCGTTCAGGCAGATGAGCGCGTTCCAGGCCTGTCGGTGCCGGTGTCCGGCCCTGACGGCGTTCTCCGCACCATAGATGTAAAAAGCCCGCTTGATGGTGCCGGGCAGAATTTTTTCAAAAACAGTCAGATTACCCGAATCGGAACTGAAGGTTTCCAGCGTAATCAGTTTAGCCATTTACTAACTGCGAGAGGGAAAGTCTGCGCGAAAAAAGCGCTGACATGCAAGAAAACCAAAATATGCGACCTAACATTACAATTTGGTAAATCATGTACAAATTCAGACTCCGTATTTAACGCTTAGCGATATGTTCAGAAATAAATTCTTTCTCACGGGCATCTTCCTGATTCTGCTCACGGTTATCTACTTCACCTTCTTCGATTCGGGCAACACCACGTCGTCCAGCGGGCTGGAGGCAACGGTCAATCCTGATACGTATGCCCGGGCGTTCTCCGATGAGCGCCGGAAAAAAGACGAGTTTTTCCGGAGCGATCCGGAGTCGCCTTTCCGGGACAAATCAGTGTTCAAACCCCTGACGTATTTTGCGCCCGATCCCGCCTACCGCGTCGTGGCCCGTCTGGAGCCGTTTGCGGATAAAACCCAGAGACTGGTAGTGCCCCTCACCGACGGTACGCAGGAAACTTACGAAAAATACGCCCATGCCGTTTTTAGCCTCGGCGGAGAAGCCTGCCGGGTGCTGCTGCTGAAACAGGGCGATAAACTGCACCTGTTGTTCAAAGACGCGACGAGCGGGAAGGAAACCTACGGCGGCGGGCGTTACGTCGACTTCGACCTCGACGACGTGGCGGACAACCGGCTGCTGATCGATTTTAACACCGCTTACAATCCTTATTGCGCCTATAATTACGAATACGCCTGTCCGCTGCCTCCGGCAGAAAATACGCTGCCCGTTGCCGTCCGGGCGGGCGAAACCTACACGAACAAGGAATGATAAACTGCTCTTCACTGCCAACATTTTCCTCTATCTTTGCCGCTTTAAAATAGACAGGAGACTTGTAGACAAGAGATAAAAGACTTTGTTGCTCACGGGTCTGTATCTCGTCTTTTGTCCTGCTTTTTTCTCTCGTGTCTTTCTTCTAATTATAGTTATGAAGGTTTCGTATAAATGGCTGCAGCAGCTCATCGACCTGGACGAAGCGCCCGATGCGGTAGGTAAGCGGCTGACAGCGACAGGTCTGGAGGTAGAAGGTATCGAAAAAGTCGAGGCCGTTCCCGGCGGCCTGGAGGGTGTGGTCATTGGCGAGGTGCTGACCTGCGAAAAACACCCCGACGCCGACAAACTGAGCCTGACGACGGTCGACGTCGGTCAGCCTCAGCCGCTTTCCATTGTTTGCGGGGCGCCGAACGTGGCGGTGGGGCAGAAAGTGGTCGTGGCGCTCGTTGGGGCAACACTCCACCCGACCGGCGGGGCAGGCGTCCCTGCCGCAGGAACGCCTGCCGCAGGAACGCCTGCCGAACCATTCACTATCCGGAAGGCCAAGATCCGGGGAGCGGCTTCGGAAGGGATGATCTGCGCCGAGGATGAAATTGGGTTTGGTACTTCACACGCAGGCATCATGGTGCTGGATGCGCCGGACGTTCCCAACGGAACCCCGGCAGCCACGTATTTCGGTCTGGAAGCCGACTACTGCATCGAAATCGGTCTGACGCCCAACCGGGCCGACGCCGCCTCCCATCTGGGTGTAGCCCGCGACCTGAAAGCCGTACTCGACCGCGATTTGAAGTGGCCGTCGGTGGAGCGGTTCGTCGTACAGAACCACGACCTGCCCATCGACGTCGTCGTTGAAAATGCGGAAGCCTGTCCGCGCTACACCGGTCTGACCATCAGCGGCCTGACGGTAAAAGCGTCGCCCGACTGGCTGCAGCGTCGCCTCAAAGCCATCGGCCTGAGCCCCATCAACAATGTGGTCGACGTGACCAATTACGTCCTGCACGAACTCGGTCAGCCGCTTCACGCGTTCGACGCCGACCAGATCACGGGCGGGAAAATCATCGTCAAAACCCTGCCCGAAGGCACCCCGTTCGTTACGCTCGACGGTGTCGAACGGAAACTCGCCGCCACCGACCTGATGATTTGCAACGCTTCTCTGAATGATGCTGAAGCGGGCATGTGCATCGGCGGCGTCTTTGGCGGACAGAAGTCCGGGGTATCGGAAGCGACGACGCGAATTTTTCTGGAATCCGCGTATTTCAACCCCGCCTGGATCCGGAAGACCTCGCAGCGTCATGGCCTGAAGACCGACGCCTCATTTCGTTTTGAACGGGGCACCGACCCCAACCTGCCCGTTTATGCGCTGAAACGGGCCGCCCTGCTGATTCAGGAAGTGGCGGGTGGGACCATCAGCTCCGAGGTAACCGACCTGTACCCGACGCCGATAACGGAACATACGGTGGCGGTGCGCTACCGCAATGTCGACCGGCTCATCGGCATCGGCATCGACCGGAGCCAAATCCATCGGATTCTGGAAAGTCTGGATATCCGGGTGACTGAAATGACCGATGAGGGCTTCACGGCGCTGGTGCCGCCCTACCGGGTCGACGTGGAGCGGGAGGCCGACGTCATCGAGGAAATTCTCCGCATTTACGGTCTCGACAATGTGCCGCTGTCGGCGCATCTGGGGGCGGATTTTCTCTCGGAGTTTCCGGAAACGGACTTTGACCAGTTGCAGGAGCGGGTAAGTCAGGTGCTGGCCGCCAGCGGGTTTTACGAAACGATGACCAACTCCATTACCCGACCGGTCTATCACGAGGCCATCCGGGACGGACTGCCCGGCCAGGACGTGACCATCCTGAATCCACTCAGCGAAGAATTGTCGGTAATGCGGCAGACGCTGTTGTTTTCGGGGCTGGAAACGCTGGTGTATAATCTGAATCGCCGTCAGAAAAACCTGCGGATTTTTGAATTTGGAAAAACCTACTGCCGCACGGCGCAGAAGTATCAGGAAAAACGCCATCTGGGCCTGTGGATGACGGGCAATCAGGAGGCCGAAAGCTGGATGGGGAACGATAAGCCCGTGGAGTTTCACACCCTGGCAGGCGTGGTGCAGAAGGTGTTGGCTTCGTTGCGGGCCCGCACGGTCGACAGCGTTCCGGCGGAGTCGCCCCTGCTGCAGTATGGCCTGACCTACCGGCTCAACAAAAAGCCCGTCGTTACCTTCGGACTGGTAAAGAAGAGCCTGACCCGGCTTGCCGATCTGAAGCAGGCCGTCTTCTACGCGGATTTCGACTGGCAGTTTCTGCTGCGGCATTACAGCGACAAAGTGGTGTTTCAGGAAGTGCCACGTTTTCCGGAAGTGCGCCGTGACCTTTCGCTGGTGCTGGATCAGGGAATTTCCTATGACAACATCCGTCGGCTGGCCTACGAGACCGAACGGAAGCTCCTGCGGGACATCAACGTCTTCGACGTCTACGAAGGTGAAAACCTGGGTGCGGGTAAAAAATCCTATTCCGTGAGTTTTCTGCTACAGGACACGGAGCAAACGCTGAACGATGCCGTCATCGACAAAACCATGCAGCGTCTGATGACCGTTTTTGAGCGTGAACTGGGCGCCCTTATTCGTAAATAAGACCGTTGAACGACGTTGAAGCCATGAGCAGCCATTCTCCCCTGATCGCACAACTGGATTTGTTCGAAAAACGACTGGCCGTGCTCGTCGGGGAGGTTCGCTATGCCCGGCAACGCATCCGGGAACTGGAAAACGAGAATGCCGGACTGAGCGAACTCGTTCAGAAACAGCAGCAACAGTTGAAACAGGTGCAGAAAAAGACGAGTAATGAACCTGCATCGTTTTCAAAGTCAACAAATTTTGTTAAGATTGTAAGCGACAATCGAACGGGCACAACGACGATTGCCGATTTGAAGCAACAACTCACCGTTTACATTGATGAATTGGATCGGTGTATGGCGTATTTAAGTAATCTGTCATGAGCGGATTCCGATGCCCTTGCCCGGCGGCAGAATCCTGACGTGAAACAGCGGCCACAAAGCCAGATATATGAACGATGTGCTGTCCATAAATATCCGGGTCGCCGGTCGGGAATACCCGATAAAGACCCCTCCTCAGGAAGAATTCTACCTGCGGGAGGCGGGCCGGATTATTAATGAACGCATCAAAACGTATTATGAACGTGGGTATACCGACGATCAGGATATTCTGGTCATGGTGGCTATCGACAGCCTTGTTGCCCGGCAGAAGGGCGATGAGTCCGTCAAACAGTTACAGGAGGTGATAATGGAACGTATTTCCATGCTTGATAAGACCATCAATCCCATACTGTCACCCTGAGTCGATTACCCGTCAGCCGCCGGCGTGCAGTCCTCCCGTCGATGGGAATGCCTGCTGATTACGCTTCAATTTCGGCATTCAGTCGTGTTGTGTTCGCCATGTGCAACATAAACCAATACTGAAATGTCAACAAACTTCTGGATCATGCTCCTGTCGGACATGATCGCCCTGATTGCGGGGATATACATTGGCCGCAAACTCCTGTACCGCATGTTTGCCAAACAGGAGCTGGATGCCCAGTCACGGGCTACCGAAATCCTTAAAAATGCTGAAATCACGGCGGAAACCATCAAGAAAGACCGTATTCTCGAAGCAAAAGAAAAATACCTCCGGCTGAAAGCTGAATTTGAAGAAGACGCCAACCGGAAGAAAAACATCCTCATTACCAACGAGAATAAACTGAAGCAGCGTGAGCAGCAGCTTACGCAGATGATCGAGCAGAACAAGCGGCGTGAGACGGAACTCGAACAGCAGAAAAACCAGGTCGACCAGCAGAAAGAACAGCTCTCCAAACGGCGTGAAGAAGCCGAACGCGCCCGCCAGCAGCAGGTCGATGCGCTCGAAAAAATCGCCGGACTGACCGCCGATCAGGCCCGCGAACAACTCATCGATGCGCTTCGGGCCGAAGCCGAATCCCGCGCTTCCTCCTATGTGAAAGGCATTGTCGAAGAGGCCAAACTGACCGCTACCAAAGAAGCCAAAAAGGTCGTCATCGAAACCATCCAGCGAACCGCCACCGAACACGCCATCGAGAACTGCGTGTCGGTCTTCAATATCGAATCCGACGATATCAAAGGCAAAATCATCGGGCGGGAAGGCCGCAACATCCGGGCGCTCGAAGCCGCCACCGGCGTTGAAATCATCGTCGACGACACCCCCGAAGCGATCATTATTTCCGGCTTCGACCCCGTTCGTCGGGAAATCGCCCGGCTATCGCTCCACCGGCTGGTGCAGGACGGACGCATCCACCCGGCCCGCATCGAGGAAGTCGTCACCAAAACCCGCAAAAACATTGAAGACGAAATCGTGGAAATCGGTGAGCGGACGGTCATCGATCTGGGCATCCACGGTCTGCATCCCGAACTGATCAAGATGGTGGGCCGGATGCGCTTCCGGTCGTCGTATGGACAAAATCTGCTGCAGCACTCCCGCGAAGTTGCCAAACTGTGTGCGACGATGGCCGCCGAACTGGGTCTGAACGCCAAACTGGCAAAACGGGCGGGTCTGCTGCACGACATCGGCAAGGTCTGGCACGAAGAAGCCGAACTGCCGCACGCCATCCTGGGCATGGAAATGGCGAAGAAATACAAGGAACATCCGGAGGTCTGCAACGCCATCGGCGCTCACCACGACGAGATCGAGATGACGACGCTCATTTCGCCGGTTATTCAGGTCTGTGACGCCATTTCCGGCTCCCGTCCGGGTGCCCGCCGCGAGATGATGGAATCGTATATCAAACGGCTGAAAGACCTTGAAGAACTGGCACAGAATTTCCAGGGTGTCACCAAATGCTACGCCATTCAGGCGGGCCGCGAACTCCGTGTCATGGTCGATGCCGATAACGTGACCGACGAAAAAGCCAATACGCTGTCGTTCGATATTTCGCAGAAAATCGAAAAAGAAATGCAGTATCCCGGTCAGATCAAAGTAACGGTTATCCGGGAGATGCGCTCGGTGGCGTACGCGAAATAAGACAACGGCGAAAGCGAAAGACATAGCCCCGGAGGGGCGACCGGTCAGTAGAAAGCAATGTGCGGTACAAATCAGCCAGAAGCCCCGGAGGGGCGACCTGTCAGGCACGTTCCCAACAGGTCGCCCCTCCGGGGCTTTTTTATACACAATGGCGGTTCGTTTCTATTGACCGATCGCCCCTCCGGGGCCAGGTCTTTCTTCGTCCGCCTACTTTATCCGGTACCCGACCGACACCGTTCCAATGCCCAGAAAGCCGGTGATGTCGTTGTTTTTGTAGACACCGCCCACCGGAACGGCGTAGCGCAGATCAAGGTCGAGGCGATTCAGCAGCGTGGTGCCAACGCCCAGTTCCAGGGCATACGTAAAATCTTTAACTTCCAGAAAACCCGCCTCACGCCGACTCAGCAGATTGGTGGTTTCGCTGCTCTCCGGAATCTGCACCTCCGGAAAACCTACCGTCGGGTTGGCATTAATCCGGCCCGTCGACGTGCGTCTGGCCTCGGCTTTCTGCACAAACAGGAAATTCGGACCGGCATAACCACGAAGTTTGCCGCCCATCCAGCGTTTTCCTAACAGAATCGGCACGTTGATCGACCCCAGCGACGATTCCGACGTCGCGTCGATGGTGGCGAAAACCAGCCCCGGCGCAAACGTGACGGGCAGTCGGCTGGCGATGGTCGAACTGGCGTTGACGTCGAGTTGGGCAATGCCCGTTTTTTGTTTCAGCAGGAACGTGTTGTAGCCTGCCTCCACCTGAATGAAGAATGTCGGGAAGTTTTTCCGAACCCAGACCCCCGCCGAATAACCCAGGCCAATGCCGTTGCTCCTGTTGTTGACTTCCGGCGTCGAGATGCCTTCCATTACGGGCTGCGGCGGAACAGTCGTGTAACCGTGGGTGAACGTACCGCCGCCGCGAATGCCAAATTCGAGGGATGGAGTCTGGGCCCGAACCGCTCCAATAGCTACCAGAGCCGCCGAAAAGAAAGAAAATGCAAGTCGTTTCATGTATGAATGGCTGACGAATTAAGATGCCTGAATGTAAACACGGCGATAGCGGCTCGTGTCCAGCAAAGGCAGCGTGGATTTGTATTTGGCGTTGATTGCCCGGATGATTTCGTTGGCGACGAGGGCATACCCAGCTGGCGTCAGGTGGATACCGTCGAGACTGATTACGCCGCCCTGAATGTAGCTCAGATTATACGTAACACCGTCGCTGGTCAGGCCGCCGCTCTGGGCTAACTGTGTCAGAATGCCATTCGGGTCGACAAAAGCCAGCCCTTTGGCGTCGGCCTGCTGTTTCAGCACGGCGTTGAGTTCATTTACTTTGGCAACGACCGCCGCCGCTTCATCGGCGTCCAGTACGAGCTGGGTTGGCAGCGGATTGGCGGGCGACAGACCATAAGGACCCTGTCCGGTTCCAGCAGAGGTGCTGCCAATACGGGCATAGTCACCGGCACCCGTTAGCAGGAGCAGGTCACCTGACCGGCTCGCCCGTGGGCCTGCCGCCGTCTGAACAATCAGGTTCTGGAGGGGTGGCTGGCCCGGTCGCGTCAGGTTGATGGTCGACAGCACGACCGGAATGGTCACGGTTGTGAAGAAAGGCGCTGCCGTCATATTGGGAATACCAATGACGACCCCCTTCCGGTCGTTTTCGGTCAGTTTGTTTATCAGCGCCGTGTTGTTGGTCGTAAACAGGGCCGTGGGCGTCGGGGGCGAGGCACCGCCCGACAGAGCGTAGGCCAGCACGTCGTTGTTACCCATCCAGCAGGTGAAAAACGTTGCACCAGCCAGATTGTCGCTGACGTAATCAAGATACGTTTTGGGAGAGTTATCGGGCAGCAGACGCTCGAAATACGGGTTGCCTTGGGCGCTGCCATAACCGGGGGTCAGAACGTCCGCCATCCGAATCCCCGGTACGCCCAGATTATTATTGCTCTGCCCCGTGAACTTCGTAAACAGCGGACGACCGGGTGCTGCCTGACCGCGCACGGCCTGCGCCGGTACGGCCACGACGGAAGTCAGCAGTTCGATAGCCGACTGCGGAATGCGGCTCAGCCGCTGATAGCCCGTGCCGTTGGCCTGTTCTGCCGAAAACAGCGGCTGAATAAATTCGCCGCCGCCCGCTTGTCTGAACTGTTCCGCCAGCAGGTTTGGGTAAGAAGTAAGCTGCGCCGAACGATAAAGGCCGCCGTCCGAGAAACCGGCGGTCAGTGAGTTGCCCACGGCCACATACCGGGTAAAATCGGCTTCGCCTCGCGACGGGGCCGGACCTGCATTCCCATCGTCGTCGCGCTGACAGGCCGTCAGCGTGAGCAGAACGGTGAGCATTAGCCCCAGCGGGGCTTTCATTACGATTCTCATCATCTCAAAAAATGGATTTAACGAAAAATGACCTGCAAATTAGCCTAATGTAAACGCCTAACCTACGTGAATTGATACCCGGCGGATGGTACGTCCGTTCGATAGGTATTTGTTACCGAAATCTAAATATCTGAATACAAGTTGTTTGCTGGGAGAGTGGGTGACAATTATCTGATCAAGAACCTTTCAAAAAGATTGGATCAGAACAAAGGTTTCTCTTTTTTGCAGCCCCAAAACTTCATTGTAAACCAAAAAACGTTTAACAAATGGGACTGTTAAATTTCTTCAAAGGCGTCGGCGAGAAAATCTTCGGAAAAGACGAGCCTAATGCACCGGCTGCCCCGGCGGGCGGTAACGAGCAACTGAAAGCCAGTGCTCTGCTGAAGCACGTTCAGTCGCTGGGCCTGTCGTTCAATAAACTGACTGTTAAAACCCAGGGCGACACGGTGATTCTGGAGGGCGAAGTCGACCGCCAGGAAGAGGCCGAAAAAATTGCGCTGGCCGTCGGAAACGTAGAAGGCGTTCAGGTGGTCGACAACCGGCTGACGGTTGCCAACCCGGAACCCGAAGCGAAATTCCATACCGTCGAAAGCGGCGATACACTGTCGGCCATTGCCAAGAAGGTCTATGGAGACCCCATGAAGTACGGCGTTATTTTTGAAGCCAACAAGCCCATGCTGAAAGACCCTGACCTGATTTATCCCGGTCAGGTGCTGCGTATTCCGCAGTTGTAAAAGGTAAAATGGGTACTTGAGTAAATGGGCGTTCCGCCCAGTTCCCTGAGGACAATGTAACGGCCCCCAATGCATCCGGGGGCCGTTTTTTACATCTTTCCGGCGGCGTTCCGGCCTTCAATCTGGCGCTGCAGGTCGGTGGGCAGGGCCGACAGAAAATCGTAGCCAGTCAGGTCTTCCAGTTCATCGACACTAAGCTGATATGCTTCCCAGGGCTTGTCGGCAGCCGACTGGCGATTCGGAATGTTGACCGCAATGACGCGTGTCTCCGGCGTAATGCGGCGGGCGTCTTCCGTTCCGATGGGCAGTACAACAATCACCTTCCACAGAGACGCAGGCACGGTCACATTCCGGTCGGCAATATATTTGCGGTAGCCTTCCGCGCCGGTGCCGCCTGTACCCTGAACGCCCGCCATGATGTATAGCTCGTTGCCCTGTCCCGCCAGTTGACGGCAGTAATCCTCCAGACTCTTCCAGACCTCCCGGTTGTGACGCGGGGCCTGCGGAACGATATTGGTCATCATAAATGTAGCGGCATTCTCTTCCGGCGACGCATCCCGGTCGTCGGAGGGGCAGAGGTGTCCCCGGTCATAGCCGGTGTTGCTGTAATCGGATGGGCGAACGCGATACCAGTCGGAGGGGAGGCCCGCATCGGGGCGAAAATCGTTGGAGCGCTGGCTGCTGCCCTTCCAGGCCGAACTCAGGTGCCAGCTAACCCAGTTGGCCGTGTTACGGTCACGGTTATACGACAAGGTGTAGCCCGGTCGGGAAAGCAGATAGTTGTTGGGGTCGGATTGTGAAGCGCCGCTGGGGTTGCCCAGAGCCAGATGCTCATCGCGGGTGGCGGGACCACCCGTTTTTGCCGTCGGACGCGACGGGATGGAAGGCAGGCAGGAAACGGCGGTCCACAGAAATAGGAACGAACACGATTGGATTAATAGAGAACGTAGGTTGAACATACGATGAAACTTAATACGAAATCATAACGCTGAAACGACGGTTTTTACCCATGAAATCGTAAAATTGTTGCTAAACTGACTCGCTCGATGGCGAAGAAAAATTCCCGGCCCTCTGCCGGACAACCCCCGGCCCGTTCGGGGTCCAGACCAGCTAACCGGAATACCGATCCAGTCCGGCCCCAGCCAGGGCGGGTGGAGGCCATACGCCGGTCCATTCCGGCTGAAGAGCCCCTTTCGCCCCGACCTTTGCAGCCGCTGTGGGCCTGTATGGTGGCAGTCGTAGCCATTGCGCTGTATGCCAATACCTTCGGTCACAGCCTGGCCCTCGACGACGTGGCGGCCATATCGCAGAATTTGTTCGTTCAGGAGGGTCTTCGCGGGATTCCTGATCTGCTGAAAACGGAATTCTGGCATTTCAGCAATATTTCGCTGGGGTATTATCGTCCGCTTTCTCTGATCACGTTTGCGGTGGAAAAGGAAATTTTCAATGCAGACCCCAACGTCAGTCACGTAATCAACGCACTGCTGTATGGCCTGACGGGCTTCACTCTGACGTGTCTGGTTCAGAAATGGCTGCCGGGCCGCGTGGTCGTCTCCACACTGGCTGCGCTGCTGTTTGTGGCACATCCGGTTCATACGGAAGTCGTTGCCAACATCAAGGGCCGGGACGAGCTGCTGAGTTTTCTGTTCATTATCTCGATGCTGTATGCCGGGTGGCGGTATCTGGAAACCCGCCGGACAGGATTTATCTGGCTGTCGGCGGGTTCGCTGTATCTGGCATTTCTGTCCAAGGAATCATCGGTCGTAAGTCTGGCGCTGATCCCGCTGATGACCTATTTCTTCGCCCGGCGGAGTGTCTGGCAATCGCTGCGTGCGTTGTGGCCGTTTCTGCTTGTGGCTGTCGCGTTCTTCATTCAGAAAAAACTGATGATTGGGACGCTCAGCGGCAAGCCGCCCGTCGACTGGGCCAATTATCCCTATGCGCTCCAGAATACCGAGTTCTGGACTACATTCAAGTTCTTCGCCTATTACATTCGCCTGCTGATTTTGCCGCATCCGCTTGTATACGACTACTCCTACAACGTCATTCCATCGGGTTCGGCAACCGACCCATTATCGCTGCTGGGACTGGCTTCGGTGGCGCTGCTGGCGTGGCTGGCCTGGCGGGGTTTTCGGCAGCGGACGCTCTGGGGCTTCGGGCTGCTGTGGTTTTTTGTCAGCATGGCGCCGGGGCTGGGGTTTGTTTTCAGTCGGGGAGGAATTCTGGCCGAGCGGTTTCTATACGCCCCCGTTTTCGGTTTCATTATCACGGTGCTGGCCGTGGGGGAGGAGCTTCTGCGGCGATACGCACCGCCCGTTACAGGGGCCGACTGGCGCCGCTATACGCCGCTGCTGGCGTTCTGCGGAGTGGTGCTGAGTCTGTATGCCTTCAAGACCGTCGACCGGAACCGGGCGTGGAAGGATAACTTCACTCTGTTTACGACCGATGAAAAACTGGCACCCAATAGTTGTCAGGTGAACCGCCATGCCGCCAACGAATGGATAAATAAATGCATGGCCGAGAAAGACCCGGCTCTGAAGCAGCAGTATTTCAACCGGACGATTTATCACCTCAAGCGGTCGACGGAAATCTATCCTGGCTTTGGGGAGGCTTATTTTTCCATTGCCTACGCGTATCAGAAACTGAGCCCGAAAATCGATTCAGCCATTTATTATTATAAGCAGACCATCCGGGCCTCGTCCAGTTATGCGCCCGCTTACAATAATCTGGGAGTTATCTACCAGGCCCAGCGGCGGTATCATCTGGCTTCCTATTACTTTTTCAGCGCCACTCAGGCCAACCCGGCGTATGCCGATGGACGAAATAATTACGAAAATCTGAAGAAAGGGCTCAATCTGGCTGTTCAGGTGTTGCCCGACAGCCTGCAGCACGAGAGTGTACCGCAACTTCTGGGAATGCCGCCATCGGGGGCGCTGCCGACGGTTCGGTTGCCGACGCCGGAAGCAGGAAGAAGATGAGAGAACGGTCGGCAGGAAACAATACTACGCCGGAGCCAATTGCTTGAGCTCCGGCGTATCACGTTGATTACATGAAAGCAGGTCCCACCTCTTTCAGCACGTCAATAACGGGTAACACCAGTCGCCCCTTATCCGTCAGAGTGTATTCAACACGGGGCGGAATTTCGCTATAGGATTTTTTGGTCAGCATGCCTAGCTCCACCAGTTGTTTCAGTTCATGAACCAGAACTTTCTCACTAATGTCCGGAATAAGGCGCTTGATCTCGCCGTAGCGCAGGGTTTGTTCACGAAGCAAATAAATAATAGTCAGGCGCCACTTGCCACAAATCACTTCCACGGCCCGCTTAACAATTTGCGTTGTCGGTGTCACACTTACTTCTTCCTGTATCTTGTTGTCAGTCATCAGGTAATCTTACTTACTTTTTGGTTTGTAACTATCTGATTAGTAGGTGTTTATCATCTAAAATCCAACAAAAATACTGTTTTGTAGCATAAATCAAACGTATTTCGATAAATGATCACTTTTAAATTTTTTAAGTACATGCCTACCACGAAACCAGAAGTGAGAATCAGTAGCTATACTTAAAAAAACATATTGAAAAGACGCCGTTTCGCTGTGCAACAGGGGTCTTTAGAAACAATGTAGAAACTAGTATGTTTTAACGATCCAAAAAATTTATACGAAAAGAATTCTATAATCAACCACGAGCCAGTGCTATAGGCTAAGACCGGTACTGGCAAAGAAGTTAGTAGTAACTCTGTTATTACCAGCGTGTTAGCACTTACGGATAAGTATGTTCGCCTCCGTATCGGAAAAGTCTCCCGTCAAGTTGGTGTTTGTTCAATTCATTCTGATCCAATGGACCTTCGGCTTTTAACTGCAACGATTTGGATTCACTTCGCTTACATAAAAAATATACCTAAAACAAGACTAACAGGCTCTGGCTCGCCGTTCGGCAATTTATTGGACTTTGCCAAGCTTAACGGTTGAGCGACTGCAGGATCTTCGCTTTCTGAAGATGCACAGCCCCCTGGTTGATGCTCGGGTTTACCAGCATCGCTTCAGCACTTTCCGGTTTCCTGAATTCGTAAATGAGTGCCGTACAGCGATAATCCGATCGGAACGCCAGTTGACCAATGCTCTCCGGGAGGCTCTTGGCCCCCAGCTTGAGCCAGGCGACGGCTTCGTTGAAAGAGGTTTCATCGCTCGTATCTTCGGTGACGGGCTGGTTGGTGACGATGAAGGCAATGATCCGAAACCGCCCTACGCTGGCCTGAAATAGCGATTTCAGGTAGTTGGTTATGGTAAACTCCTCAAAGGGCTTAACCTCTAGCGACCACCGGGCGGGGTCGGGGCGAGGGGCAGCCTGTTCGTCAATCTGCTCGATACGGGTGACCAGTGCAAAGCCCTGCGGAACCCGGTAGTAGCTTCGTTCAAAATAGCCGCTTCGTTTCAGGGCGTTGACGAGAATGGAATCGACGCCTGCCAGGGTTCTGGCCCGGCGAAAAAGTCGTCCGTCGAGCACCTCGCTGGCCGAGGCGTGGGGTGGGGGCCAGGGAAAGTTGGGCACCTGTAGGGAGCGCAGTATGTTATTGCCGGTCAGGAGGGGTACGGGCGTCAGCACACCAGTTGCCATTTCAAAGGTGAAGCAGTTCCAGGTCATGTTGAACAGTCTGGCTTCACGCGTCACCAGCCCCGTTCGGACAAAAATCAGCGTATCACCGGGGTTGGCCGTTAGCGTAACGATGCCCTGCTGATTGGTTCGGACGCTGCGATCGCCGGGCCGTATAAGAATCGTGACTTCGCTCAGTCCTTCGCCGTTGAGCAGCACCTGAGCAAGAAACTCCCGGCGCAGATGCGCCCTCGCCGCAGCCATCCGGGGATTCGCGGTTTCGGAAACGCGGATTACCCCGGTCCGGGCCGGTTCGGCGGGGCGGGCGACCGGAGCGGGTTCCCGTACGCGAACGTGTGAGCGAATGGGCGGCTGGGCGGCCACCCATCCGGTCAGCAGGGTAACCAGGCAAGCCAATCCCTGCCACAGGCGGACTATTCTCATGGCTAAACGGTTTATAACCCGTAAGTTACAACACTTTTCGACCGAATGGAGCGCAGTGGTGGGCTTTTACTGAACGGTTGGACTACCCGGCCCGTCAGGGCATCAACTCCTGTAGAATCTTTTGGGCGGCCACGGAAATGATGGTTCCCGGACCGAAAACGCCCCGGACGCCCGCATCGTACAGAAACTGATAATCCTGCGCCGGAATGACGCCTCCGGCGATCACCTGGATATCATCCCGGCCAATGCGCTTCAGTTCCTCAATTAGTTGCGGCACCAGCGTCTTATGCCCCGCCGCCAGACTCGATACGCCCACAATATGCACGTCGTTCTCGGCGGCCTGCCGGGCCACCTCTTCCGGCGTCTGAAACAGCGGTCCCATGTCGACGTCGAAACCGAGATCGGCGAAGCTGGAGGCAATCACTTTGGCCCCCCGGTCGTGGCCGTCCTGGCCCATCTTGGCAACCAGAATACGCGGTCGGCGGCCTTCGGCTTCGGCGAAGCGGTCGGCCATCTCGCGGGCCAGCCGGAAGTTTTCGTCGTCGGACACTTCGGCTGAATAGATACCTGAGATAGAGCGGATCGTGGCTTTGTGACGGCCAAAGGCTTTTTCCATAGCGTCGGAAATTTCGCCGAGCGTGGCGCGGCAGCGGGCGGCTTCGATGGCGAGGGCGAGGAGGTTACCCTCACCCCCGGCCCCTCTCCCCACGGGAGAGGGGGGAAGCTCCGCCTCTGTACTCCCCTCTCCCGTGGGGAGAGGGGCCGGGGGTGAGGGCATGGCTGCTTCCGTTATGGCGGTAAGTGCCTGTTGGACTTTGTGTGAGTCGCGTTCTGCTTTTATTCGCCGCAGTCGGGCAATCTGTGCTTCGCGGACGGCCTGATTATCCACTTCCAGCAATTCGATTTCTTTTTCCGATTCGGGGCGGTATCTGTTTACGCCCACGATAACGTCCCGCCCTGAGTCGATGCGAGCCTGTTTGCGGGCGGCGGCCTCCTCGATGCGCAGTTTGGGCAGGCCCGTTTCAATGGCTTTGGTCATGCCGCCGAGGTTCTCCACCTCCTGAATCAGTTCCCCCGCTTTGCGGATGAGCTGGTCGGTCAGGTGCTCGACGTAATATGAACCGCCCCAGGGGTCGACCACGCGGGTGACGTCGGTTTCGTGGAGCAGGTACAACTGCGTATTCCGGGCGATGCGGGCCGAAAAGTCGGTAGGCAGGGCAATGGCTTCATCCAGCGAGTTCGTGTGCAGACTTTGTGTATGTCCGAGTACGGCGGCCAGGGCCTCCACGGTTGTCCGGGCCACGTTGTTAAACGGGTCCTGTTCGGTCAGGCTGTAGCCGGAAGTCTGGCAGTGGGTGCGCAGGGCCAGTGATTTCGGGCTTTTCGGGTCGAACTGCTTCACGAGGGTGGCCCACAACACCCGGGCCGCCCGCATCTTGGCGATCTCCATGAAGTGATTCATGCCGATTCCCCAGAAAAACGACAGCCGGGGGGCAAAATCGTCGATGTTCATGCCTGCTTTCAGGCCCGTGCGGATATATTCCAGCCCGTCGGCCAGCGTATAGGCAAGCTCCAGATGCGCCGGAGCGCCCGCCTCATGCATGTGGTAGCCGCTGATGCTGATGGAGTTGAACTTCGGCATGTGGCGGCTCGTGTAGGCAAAAATATCGCCGATGATCCGCATCGATGGTTCGGGCGGATAGATGTAGGTATTCCGCACCATAAACTCCTTCAGAATGTCGTTCTGAATGGTGCCCGACAGTTTTTCCGGCGGAACGCCCTGCTCTTCGGCGACCACGATGTAGAACGCCATGATGGGAATGACGGCCCCGTTCATGGTCATCGACACCGACATCTGGTCGAGCGGAATCCCGCCGAAAAGAATCTTCATGTCCTCCACCGAATCGATGGCAACGCCCGCCTTGCCCACGTCGCCCACGACACGCGGGTGGTCGGAGTCGTAGCCCCGATGGGTGGCTAAGTCGAAGGCGACGGAAAGGCCTTTCTGCCCGGCGGCGAGGTTGCGGCGGTAGAAAGCGTTGGACTCTTCGGCGGTCGAGAAACCCGCATACTGCCGGATGGTCCAGGGCTGGGTGACATACATGCTGCTGTAGGGTCCCCGCAGAAAGGGCGGAATGCCCGCCGCATAGCCCAGGTGCTGTGCCCCGGCGAGGTCGGCGGCTTCGTAGTGCGGTTTCAGCCGGATGCCTTCCGCCGTCGTGAACGTGCGCATGGGGGCGGCTACCGGACTGGGGGCCAGGGGCTGTGCGTAGGTTTCAATGGGGTCGGACAGGTGGCGGAAATCGGGTCTCATGCAGTTGAAGGTGCCGAAGCGGTTGATGAAGTTTTCTGGTAAATGAGTTGGCTGGTCAGCCGGACTTTTTCTTTAAATTTCTCGTCCCGGACGGTGTTCCAGTGCGTCACGTCGAAGAAAAACGGCATGGGGCTGTCTTCTTCCAGTACAAAATGGATATGGACAACAATACCGAACGTAACATCAGGGCCCACCAGCGCCAGGTCGACGTCGGAGCCGGGGCGGTGGGTGCCTCTGGCTCGCGAGCCGTAGATCCAGACTTCGTCAATCTCCGGATGCTGACGGAAAAGGTCGTGCATGTACTGGATGTCCGTGTCGCGCAGGCCAAAGGTCATGCTAACGTCTTGAAGTGGTCGGATAACCGTGTAGCCCGCCTCCCGGCAATAATCCTGCATCAGCTTCCAGCCCAATTCAAAAGTATACTCAAATACCTGAATCAACCCGGCCCGTTCCAGTTCGCTGTATTCCCGAAGGCTGACAGCTTTATCAAGCTGAGTTAATGCTTTCTGGTATTGTTCAAATCGTTCCTGCCAGCGTTTTGCCATTCATCCAAACTTTGACGCCAAATTAAGGCAATATTCCGTAATCAGCGAAAACGGCACTGTCAGGCGTTCGTGAGCCGATACGTCATGATTTGCAGACCCCCGTCATACAGCTTCGTGTCGACCAGATGCGTCATCAGTTCCGTCGTGGATTCCCCGAAAAGCCGGGTTCCGGCTCCTAAAATCAGCGGGTTCAATTTTATTTTTAGTACGTCGATTAAGCCTTCGTCAAGAAGCCAACCGGCAAACTGTCCGCCGCCGCAGAGATAAATATCAGTGCCTTCTCCAGCTTTTAATTGCCGAATCGCTTCGGCATCGACCGGGCAGACGTGGACGTTCGGGGCCGTTTTTTCCAGACGCAGCGTACTGGAGAAAACATAATGCTCCATGTGCGGATAGGCAGGCTGACCCGGCTCCATACCGAATCGATACCCGAACTCATACGTCCGGCGACCCATAATCACCGTGTCAAATGCCTGCAAATCCGCCAGATACTGCTCGATGCCCGAACCTTCGCCTACGAAACTTCCCATGTTTTCGTCCGGCCCCATGATGTAGCCGTCGATGGATGAGGCGACGTAATAGACGATGTTCCGCATGATGGTTGATTAGATTTTATTTTCGGGCTGTAACGACCGGTTTCTTCGCCGGTGCAGCGGGTTTCTTCCCTTTGGTCGAAACGCCTTTCTGGGTCATCGTCACCGGATCCCAGTGGATGGTCTGGTTGGTGAAATAGCTTTCGTTGCAGGCCAGCACCGGGGCCGCCGCCCGGAACCCAAACACGGGGTCTTCGATGGTGCCCTGACTGCCTTCCCGCACGTTTTTGAAGAAATCCGCAAAATGCTGGGCGTGGGCATCGTCATTCTGCGGGGCCTCGAACCGCACCTCTTTCACTGGCTCGGCCTTGCGGGCTTCGGGCGGATACTGCGCATCGTACTGCTTCACAAACTCCTGCTGCACCGTATCCGTAAACGTGAAATAGCTGTCGTAATTACCGTAGCCGGGTGCCTGCGGCAGTTTGCGTTTGGTCAGGATGAGGTCGTCCTCCGTGAACTCGATCTGGCCCTCGTTGCCGATGATCCGGGTCATGTTTTTGATGGCCCCTGCGTTGGCAAAGTTCACCCGAAGCACCATTTGAAACGCCTCATGCTGATCCGTTTTGGGATAATCCATGATGGAGGTCATGATGTCGGGCACGTCGCGGCCATCTTTCCAGTAAGCCAGATTGCCCGACGAGAAAATTCGGGTGGGGCCGAGCGAGTTGGTCACGAAATGAACGCCCGTGATGAGGTGAACGAAAAGGTCACCTGCCACGCCGGTGCCGTAGTCGCGGTAGTTGCGCCAGCGGAAGAACCGTTTGGCATCGAAGGGGCGTTTGGGGGCATCGCCCAGAAAACGGTCCCAGTCGATGGTTTGCGGCGAGGCATCCGGCGGGATGGAGTAGTTCCAGGCTCCGATGGCGTTGAAGCGGTCGTTGTTGGACTCGATATAGTTGATGGGGCCAATTTCGCCCGCCTGCACCAGCCGTTTGGCTTCCTGAAAGGCGGCGCTGCTGATCCGCTGACTGCCCACCTGCATGGTCTTGCCCGATTTCTTCCAGGCGTCGATCACGGGCTTGCCCTCGCTCATCTTCTGCACCATCGGCTTTTCGCAGTACACGTTTTTCCCGGCCTTGAGGGCGTCGATGGTGATGCGGTCGTGCCAGTGATCGGGCGTGACAATCAGCACGGCATCGACGTCGGGACGGGCCAGAATTTCACGATAGTCGCGGGTGGTGAACAAATCCGGGTTCTGGAAGGCGACTTTAGCCCGTTCGAGCCTGCCGGTGTAGAGGTCGGCGCAGGCAACCAGTTCTACGTCGGAGTTGCGCAGGGCGGCCATCGTATCGTAATGCCCCTGAATGCCCATGCCAATGGTGGCAATGCGGATTTTATCGTTCGGGCTGACCCGGGCCAGATTCGGAATAATACTGAACGGGCCTGTCGTGAGGGGCCGGGCTATGGTTTCGGTAGCGGCCAGCGCCGAAGCCGCCGACAGCCCCCGCAGAAAATTACGTCGGGACGTATGCATGGATTCGAAGAGTTAGGATTCTGTTCCTACTAAAGCGTCCGGCGGTCAACTTCTATTCAAATACTGCCGACAGACGCCGGTCAGGCAGGAAACCGGCGGCGTGGTCAGATGCCTCAATGGTTCTGGCGGCAGACTCATCGAACCGGAATCGATTGACGCCGACCATCACCCGGTCGTTCTTCAGCGCCTCCACTCTGGCCGTATAGGCCTTCTCAATTTCTTCCTGAACAAACCCATTTTCAACGCTTTTTCGCAGGCCACCCATGTCCTCGACCTGTAGAAACAAGGCCCAGGCAGCCTCGGCGAGCTGATGCGTCAGGGTTTCGAGGTAATAGGAACCCGCCGCCGGGTCGAGCGTTTTATCCAGGTGCGCCTCTTCTTTAAGTAGAATGGCTACGTTGCGGGCCACGCGCTCCGAAAACTCGTCCGGCGTCCCGAACACGGCATCGTAGGGCTGGACCGTCAAGGCGTCGCATCCGCCGATGACCGCCGCCATAGCCTCCGTGGTCGCCCGAATCATGTTCGTATAGGGCGTGGCCGAAGCGTTGTAGAAGGCGGACGTCTGCCCATGAACGAAACAGCCGGGATGCGGCTGGAGCCCGTCAGGGACATAGGCTGTAATGAACCGCTGCCACAAAACCCGCAACGCCCGCAGCCTGGCAATTTCGGGGAAATAGCTCGTTCCGACCGAAACCGACAGGGTGGTTTTGTGCAGTAGCTGCTCCAGAGTCAGTCCGGCATCGGTCAGCCCGTCGAACAGGTCGGCCAGAGCGGCGAAGGTGAAGGCCAGTTCCTGCGTCAGGGTGGCTCCGGCATTGTGAAAAACGTGACTGCCGACGGTAAGGGTGCGGAACAGCGGTGAATCGAGCGTCAGTCGGGTAGCCTCGGCCAAATCCTGAAGGTCTTCATTTATCCATATACGGGCCTCGCTGCCGCGCTTCAGGACGTCGTTCAGCAGACCGCCCCGCAGTTGGTAGGGCATGACCGTCTTCAGATTCGCTACCAGCCCGGCTGCTGGTCCGTCGGTCCGGAACCAGACGGGCGTATCACTCAGTTTGATGCCGTGCAGAGTTGTTGCTACGGATGCTACGGATGCCATCGCTCCAAGCGATGGCATCCGTAGCATCCGTAGCAACAACCCATCGGCTCCCCGGCTCAACAGGGCTCGGAGGCGGGCGTTCGTCGTTTTTGCATCCTCGCCGACAGACACTTCCGGCAGGGTCAGCCAGCCCGGCTGCCGGGTCGTCTGCGCCGCCTGCTGACTGGTCAGGGGCAGATGCTCCAGGTCGTCCGCCGTGTAGAAGGGTTCGGAGGTAAAGCCCTCCGGCATCGCCCAGCGGAGACTTTCGAACGCTTTTCCTTTAAGGTCGTTTACAATCTGCTGCTGCCATTCGTCCCGGCTGACGGGCGTAAAGGGCAGATGGAGAGAAGACGGTTGCGATGACATGCGATTTCGTGTAATCAGACACTCCAAAGTTAGGTCTTTTTAAGTCAAACCAGCAGTCTGACGAAGGCTGTCGAGCCGGGTCTTGGATTATTTTTATGAACTTTTTTACTGTATTGACAGCCTGCTGAATTCCCCGTACTTTAGCCCCCTATTCCGAAGGACAGCGCTTGTCGGCTTCCGAAAAATGCCTACTTTTGTCACCCTTTTGCCCACCGGGCAGAGACGGGCAAGCTGTCCGTTTCCTGTACATGAAGACGTAATTGCACTGTGAATCAGTCTGGACAACCACCTATTCAGCGCGAAGCCGTAACGGTCTGGAACCGTTGCCTTCAGGTGATTCGGGAGAACATTCCCGACCAGAGCTTCACAACCTGGTTTGAACCCATCATGCCCCTGCGCCTGACCGGAAAGGTACTGACGATTCAGGTTCCCAGTCAGTTTTTCTACGAATGGCTGGAAGAATATTACGTACATATTCTGCGTAAGGCACTCGATCTTGCCATTGGCCGCGACGGGCAGCTCGAATACTCCATTATTGTCGACCAGGGCAACGAGGGCAACCGCCCGCTGACGGTCAACGTACCGACAGCCAAATCGCCCCAGAGCGCCAAACCCGACAACGTCAACGCCGACATTCTGAAGAGCCCCTTCGAGATGAAAGACCTCGACTCGCTCCAACTGGACTCGTATCTGAATCCGGCGTATACATTCGAAAACTTCGTAGAGGGCGACTGCAACCGCCTGGCCCGGTCGGCGGGTCATGCCGTAGCCCAGCGACCAGGCGTGACCTCGTTCAATCCACTGATGATCTACGGCGGCGTTGGGCTGGGCAAGACGCACCTGGTGCAGGCCATCGGCAATTATATCAAGAATAATCACAATAAATTCGTCCTGTACGTCTCCTCGGAGAAGTTCACAAACCAGTTTATCAACGCCATCAAAACCGACACGCTCCGTGATTTCACGACGTTCTATATGCAGGTCGACGTGCTGGTGATCGATGACGTACAGTTTCTGTCCAATAAAGAAAAAACCCAGGAAACGTTTTTCCACGTATTCAATCACCTGCACCAGTCGGGGCGGCAGATCATTATGACCTCCGACCGCTCTCCGCGTGATTTGAGCGGGCTGCAGGACCGGCTGCTGTCGCGGTTTAAATGGGGTCTGACGACGGATCTGCAGCAGCCCGACCTGGAGACTCGGATCGCCATCATTCAGAAGAAGCTTCAGGCGGAGGGCGTCTACATCGACTACAACGTTATCGAATACCTGGCCCACAGTATCAACACCAACGTCCGCGAACTCGAAGGCGTTATCGTGTCGCTGATGGCGCAGGCCTCGCTCACCCGCCGCGACATCGACCTGGAACTGGCGAAAAGCACACTCCGCAACATCGTCATCGATTCCGAAAAGGAAGTCACCATCGACACGGTACAGGAACTTGTAGCCGAGCATTTTGGCGTTTCCATCCTCGATTTGAAAGGAAAAAGCCGGAAGAAAGAACTCGTTTATCCCCGGCAGATTGCCATGTATCTGGCAAAAGAAAAAACGGATCTGTCGCTTAAGTCCATCGGCTATCACTTTGGTGGCCGCGACCACAGCACGGTCATCCACGCCGTTCAGACCATCAGCGACCTCATCGGCGGCGACGAACAGGCCCGCGAGGTTGTCGATAAACTGAAGGCGAATCTCCGCTGATTTTCATGATTTGTCTCCTGACCCGCAGCCAGCTCGACGCAGCCGCCTATGACCGCTGCGTGGCCGGGTCGCCCGACCGGATCATCTACGCCTTTTCGTGGTATCTGGATGCCGTCTCGCCCGACTGGCAGGTTCTGGTTCTTAATGAATACGAAGCTGTGATGCCCCTGCCCGTTCGAACCCGCTACGGCATCAATGGAGTGGTTCAGCCGCTGTTCTGTCATCAACTGGGTGTTTTCTCGGCCAATGAACCCACTCCTCCGGACCGACTGAAGGCGTTTCTGACAGAAGCCGGAAGGCACTTTCGCTATATTTCTTCTTATCAATTTCATGCGGCCAACACGGCCATGCTGCCCCGGCAGCCGGAGTTCACAGGCCGGACTAACCACGTTCTCGACCTGCGTGAACCCTACGAAACGCTGCGCTCCCGCTATTCGCGGGGGCGGCGGCACCATCTGAAACGCCCGCCACAGCCGCCCGAATGGACACTGACCGACACGACCGACATTGGCCCGCTCTTCGATTTGTTTCTTCAATATAACACCAGAGGCATTGGACGTGTCGACCCTACTGCCGGACCCGTACTGCACCGCCTGACCAGCGCCCTGCTGGAACGCCGCTGTGCCCGGATTCGGGTGGCGCAGCGAAACGGGCGCATAGAGGCCGGGAGCCTGCTGGTTATCGACCAGCGCCGGATCATTCACCTGTTCTGTGCCGCCAGTCCGGACGGGCGACGGTCGAACGCCCGTATGTTCATACTGGATGAACTTGTCCGGGAGTTTGCGGGACAGCATCGGCTGCTGGATTTCGAAAGCCCGGAAGCCGAGCCCCTCGCCCGCTTCAATCAGGAGTTCGGCGCGGTTGCTGAGCCATATGCCCGGTGGACCCGAAACCAACTGCCCGCCGCCATACAGTGGCTCCACCGCCTGAAAACCACAATTCACCGGACTTTTTATCCCCGATGACCATCCACTACCTCGACCGCCCGTACATCGACACCGACCGCTGGGACGATTGCGTGGCCGGGTCGCCCCAGCGGTTATTTTACGCCTTTTCGTGGTATCTGGACGCCATTGCCGACCACTGGGGCGGAATTGTGGCCGAGGCCGAGGGGCATTATCTGGCCGTCATGCCGGTGCCCTACCGTACGAAGTATGGTTTCCGGTTCGTAGCGCAGCCCGTTTTCTGTCAGCAACTGGGAATATTCAGCCGGGCTGATTTTTCGGTGAATCAGCATTTTCCCGCGTTCTGGAAGGTGCTCAACCGGCAGTTTCGTCGGACAGCGCTTTATCGGTTCAACGAGGGTAATGAAACGGAGATTTCCTGGCCGGAAAATCTGCATCGGATTCGCCGGGTAAACCACGTACTACCTCTCGACAAGCCCTACGAAACGCTGTATGCCCAGTATGCCACCGACCGGAAAACGAACCTGCAACGCGCCCGCAACACCGACTGGCAGATTCACGAAGTGTCGGGTCTGCAGCCGCTTATCGACCTTCATCGACAGCACAATGAGGCAAAAGCCACCGAGGGCATCGGGTCGCTCAATCTTTCACTATATGACCGGCTGGTGAAGGCTGCCGACAAGTTGCTGAAACGGGATATGGCCCGCGTCTGGCTGGCCCGTAAAGAAAACGGCGACATTGAAGCCGGTGGGCTGTTCGTCATCGACCGCAACCGGATTGTGTATCTTTTCAATGGGGCGTCGGTGACAGGTCGGAAACAGCAGGCCCGGCTCTGGATGATCGACCGGCTAATTCGCGAATTCAGCGGAAAACCGATGGCGTTTGATTTTGAAAGCCCGGCGTTGGGAGCAGAATCGGTGAAGGCGTATTATGCCAGCTTCGGAGCGCAGGAGCGGACGTATTCGGAGGTTTCGTATAACCGGCTGGAGTGGATCTTCCGGCTGTGGAGGCAGTCAAAGAAGATATTTTAAACGCAAAGACGCGAAGGAGACGTCAAGAACGCTAAGATAATCCTTGCGGACATTGCGCTTCCTTCGCGTCTTTGCGTTTAAAAATTCACTTGTAAAATCGCAGATCCTGCTTCAGGCCCCGGTGGCGTTTCAGATCCATTTCCATCGCCCCCACCATCAGCTCGGCCTCGACTTTGACGGGTACTTTATTGGCGTCGTCGGAGACCCAGATACGGATGGCGTCTTCGCCTTTGAACAATTTGTTGGCGGGGAGAATGGGATTCAGTTTAATTACGTTGATACGACCGTGACGGGTGCGGATGGTCTCCTTACCCCGGTAGCGAACGCGCATGTTATATACTTCTTCATCGAAAAACGCGGGTACGTCGATGCTCTGCCCGACCGATAGCCGGTTGAAGTCGATGGTGCGCAGGAAATAGTAACCGCTAATGATATCCTGCACATTATCAGGCACTTTGTAGGAGCCTTTTTCGTCTTCGTCCTCCGCCCGAACCAGGTTGTTTCGGTGGTCGAAGGTGACGCTCTCTTCCTTCCGGTAGTTGCCTTCCTGAATGTTGCGGTAGAATTTATGCGGGACAATGGCCGTCGTGTCGATGTAGGAGCGCCATGTGTCCCGTATGCGCGTGACCAGATCGAACGCCCCGACGGTGCGGCCATGTACGTTCACCCGGAAACAGGGCCGGTCGTTGACTTTGTAGAGTGTCGGGCTAACGTCGACGGTAGCTTCGGCGGCGTTCAGAAAACCGTAGTGAACGCGATATTCAAGATGTTCGCCGGGTCCAAAGCTGGTGTTGGACACGCGTCGATACGCATCCTTCGCTGAGAAGGCACTGATAATCAGCTCAATCAACACAACAACACCTATGCCTGTCACTATTCTTTTCATACTACGTGGACTTCTGCTTCCTGCCTTTGTTCGTGCTGTCTATAACGACGGATACGTTTGTTTCAAATAAGTCAGATAGGCTCTGAAATTGCCCCTGAACCGCGTTTCAAATTCCTGCCGAAACTGATTCTGGCGTTGCCGGTAGGTTGCATACCCAATAAAATACGCGTTATTGGGCAGATTTGGTTTACCGATACGGCGCTTTTTAGTCAATGGTCGGGCGCGACCCGGTCGGGCGTGACCCGTCGCCAGCGTATCCATAGAGTCGACAATGTGGCCGATCAGTTGGATTTTTAATGAATCTTTGATGGATGTAACCATCTCAGGTTTAAACGTTTTATACAGGCTGTCGAGTTTCCGGGTTCCCCGAAGAATGTGGGCATCGTAGCGTTCGTTATACAATTTGTCGGCCAGATACGCCTGATAAGGTGTTGAATTCTGTCCATATTTAGCATTCAGATATCGCAATGCGCCATATTCTCCCACGAAGTCTGCCAGATTCTCGTTGTATTCCAGATTATCTTTCACAAACAGTGTGCCGTGGGTCAGTTCGTGAATAATCAGTTCGGCCAGCCGCCCTTCATCCCGCGTTAGCATCGACGACAGAATGGGGTCGCGGAAAAAACCGAGCGTCGACCAGGCCGACACCTCGTTCAGCCGCGTATCGAACCCTTCCCGGTCCAGTTCAGCCCGTTCGCGGTCGGCCCGATCTTTCTCGAAATACCCTTTGTAGGCGAACGTCCCGATCACCGGAAAGGACCATTCGCGGGCTTTCAACCGATACTTTTCCGCCGCCACCAGCACCCACAGAATCGGTTTTCCGTGCTGCTCGTAAAACGTCGTGTAGTTTTTAGACGCGTTCAGGCCGATGGAGTCAACAGCAAACCGTTTTATTTCTTCAATCAGACGAATTTTACGCTTCAGCGAGTCCGGGTAGGCCGGATCGACGAGGACGTCCTCCACCGGGCGGGTATTCCACAGAATGCGGAACTGGCCTTTGGCCTGCATCCAGCCGTAGCTAATTAACTCGCGCTGCCAGATGCCGACGCCCAGCACTAAGACACTCAAAATCAGTAAAACCCTACGAATCATGGGCAAAGGTATTCAGTATGATGAATTTGCACAGACATTACATGGCTGAAATCGAAGAAATGTGACCTGAAGGCATCTAAAAACGTCTTAAGACGACCGAATGCACAGGCGGCTTTCAACCAGTGGGAGACTGTTATAAAAACCAGGTCAGTATGATATTATTTTATCATACGAGGTTGGAAGTCCGCCCAAATCTTCGTAAATTTATACGTTAAACAAGTCAACATTCGTACTGAATCAGCACAAGCAAATGGCACAAACAACGGCTAATGACAGCAAGCTGAAGGCCCTGCAGACTACTATTGAGAAACTGGACAAAGCCTACGGAAAAGGCACTGTCATGCGTCTGAGCGAAAGTAAAGTTGTCGACGTTCCGGTGATTTCGACCGGTTCGCTGGGACTGGATCTCGCCCTGGGCATTGGCGGCGTTCCCCGTGGCCGGGTCGTGGAAATCTACGGACCGGAATCGTCGGGTAAAACAACGCTTACGATGCACTGCATCGCCGAGGCGCAGAAGTCAGGGGGACTGGCGGCATTTATCGACGCCGAGCATGCTTTTGACCGCGTATACGCCGAAAAGTTAGGTATCGATATCAATAATCTGCTCATTGCCCAGCCCGACAATGGCGAGCAGGCCCTCGAAATCGCCGAGCACCTGATTAGCTCCGGTGCCATCGACATCATCGTCATCGACTCGGTGGCGGCCCTCGTACCGAAAGCCGAACTCGAAGGCGACATGGGTGAAAGCAAAATGGGTTTGCAGGCCCGTCTGATGTCGCAGGCGCTGCGGAAGCTGACCGGCGTCATCAACAAAACGAACTGCTGCTGCATTTTCATCAACCAGCTTCGGGATAAAATCGGCGTGATGTTTGGCAACCCCGAAACCACGACCGGTGGTAATGCCCTGAAATTCTATTCGTCGGTTCGTCTGGACATCCGCCGCATCGGTCAGATTAAAGATGGCGACGAAGTATCGGGTAACCGCACGAAAGTGAAAGTCGTCAAGAATAAACTGGCTGCTCCGTTCAAGGTAGTCGAGTTCGACATCATGTACGGACAGGGTATTTCGAAGGTCGGTGAAGTGCTCGACCTGGCCGTGGAGATGGAGATCGTGAAGAAGTCTGGCTCGTGGTTCTCCTACGAAGGCAATCGCCTGTCGCAGGGACGGGATGCGGTGAAAGAACTGCTGCTCGACAATCCGGAACTGATGGCCGAACTGGAAGGCAAAATCCGCTCCCGCGTGAAAGCCGACGAAAACGCCCTGCTCGATCCGCTGGGAGCGACGGATAACGACGGCGAAGGCGTAATTGAAGATTAAGCAGTAAGTGGGTAATTAGGTGAATGGTTATTAATCTCCGTTACTAATCACTCATTTACAAAATACAGAGGCGACTGGCAGAAACCAGTCGCCTCTTTTTTATTTTTGTCCCTAACCCTTACCCACTATGTCGGCTCACCACCAGAAACTGGCCGTTTGTCCCAACTGCGGGACATCGCTGAAACCGGACGATAATTTCTGTCCCCACTGCGGTCAGGAGAATCATGAAATCAAACTGCCGCTTGGACACATCGCCTACGAGTTCGTCGAAAGCATCACCCACTTTGATAACAAGCTGTGGAACACGCTGAAAGCCATCTTTACCCGGCCCGGCCAGATGACGGCGGAGTTTCTGGAAGGCAAACGTGCCCGTTATGTGCCGCCCGCCCGGCTGTATGTGTTTGTCAGCGTGATTTTCTTCTTCCTGGTCGCCAAATACTCAGATCGCTCCCTCGATCAGAGCGCGAAAACCATAGGGGATCTGGAGTCGGGGAAAATTACGGTGCCCCTGCAACTGTCGCTCGGCGAGTGGGTGAAGGACGACAGTCTCCTGAAAGCCAGAGGGCTGGAAGAAGTAGCCAAAATTGATCTGGAGACCCAATCCGACAAACCGGCAATGGCCGCGATGGTCAGGCGTCTGCGCAGCCTGTCCGACACGCAGCTCGATTCACTGCTGTCAACCGACGATTTAGCCAGAACACCCGAAAATCGGGAAAAATTACGTCGGACCATTGCGCTGCTGCCCGACCAGCCGACGCTGACAGTGTCGCTGAATACCGGATTTATGAAGGTTAATTTTGATAACGATTCGTTGCGGCAGGTATTTCAGCAACGAATGAAATCACTATCGGACAAAGGGGTAGACTCGATGATTGTTGCCATGAACGGAACCCCCAATCGCTGGAACCGCCTCATGCTTCGACAGGGTAGTAAACTGCTTTCGGCGGATGACAAGGAGACCCAGCATGCGCTGATGCACAAGATTTACAAATACATCTCGATGGTAATGTTCGTAATGATGCCGCTGGTGGCCGTGCTTCTGCTGGCGTTCTATTATCGCCGACGGCATTATTATTACGAACACCTCATTTTTTCCGTGCATATCCACACGGTTATCTTCCTGTTTTTCATTCTGTTTCTGAGCATCGCTTATTTCCTGAAACCCGAAGCAGCCGAATCAGTCGTCAATGTCGGCGTACTTATTAGCTGGGTATACTTTCTGGTGGCGCTAAAGCGGGTGTACCGGCAAAGCTGGCCCAAAACGACGCTCAAGTTTTTGCTGCTTTCGGTGACGTACTCGATTGTGGCGGGGATTTTCCTGCTGGGAGCGACGCTGGCGGGGATTTTCACGTTTTAAAATACAGAGAACACGAAGGGACACGCCGCTGCGGTAGGTAGCAGATGAATAGAAAAAATAGCAGGCTTTTATTCTCTTTTGCATGAGGAAGATCGACACCCCGGCAGCATAGCCAGAGTGTCGAAAGTGTTACAGGGGCTTTGCTCTGCTTTGAGGCCTGCGGGCCACGAAGCGTTCATAGCGGATAGGTTGGGGAAAGTGCGTTTTCATCTGCGGGAGTAGCCAGTCGGTAAGGGCTTTGTAGAAGTCGTCGCAGATGATGAAGATGTGGGTAAGTCGAAAAGCCTCCGTTGAGCGAAAAAAGGTTTTTTTCTCATAGGTTTGGTCTGTAGTAATTAACGTTACGAAGGTCTATAGACGAGGCCTGTATCTGGTTGATATACATCAAAAACAGAATTGACATACATCAAAAAAGCCTTAGAATTCCGCCCTTATGCGGCTTAATGCTTCCTGGGTTATATTCAGATACGATGCGATGTATTTTAGTGGAACCCGATTGAGGATATTGGGAAATTGTTGAAGCAGCAACTGATACCGCTCCCTGGCATCATGGAAAACAATCATGCGCATCCGCTCATCTAACTTCAGGTAATTCTCGGTAATGAGCAAACGACCCAATCGCTCTATTTTGGGATGGGCCGCAAATACGGGTTCTATTAGATGGAACTGTAAACTGCATAAAACGGAATCTTCCAGTAACTCAATGTTGTAAATGGTTGGCTGTCCGGAAAACAGACTATCAATCGCGCTGACTATATCACGCTCGAACCCAAACCAGGCTGTTGCCTCTTTCTGGTCTTTGTAATAAAAAACACGGGCTGCGCCACGAATAATAAAATGAAATTCTGTACAAACAGCGCCCGCTGATATGAGCAGAGCCTTTTTTGGTAGTCTGCGCTCAACAAGAATCGATTGCAAATCATGAACAGCTTGTTTATCCAAATCAACGATAGAGTTAATATAAGTTATGAAATCCTTCATATCAGTAATGTCTGATAAAAATGCCAAACCCCGACCAGTGGCAGTGGCCGGGGTTTATCAAAATCTTCTTATTTAGGCTATACTTACCGCTGCTCCATCGGCACGAAGTCCCGCAGGGTTGCACCCGTGTAGATCTGACGCGGGCGACCAATCGGTTCTTTCTGCGTCCGCATTTCCTTCCACTGCGCAATCCAGCCTGGCAGACGGCCCAGGGCAAACATTACGGTGAACATATTGGTCGGAATACCCAGCGCCCGGTAGATGATGCCCGAATAGAAGTCGACGTTCGGGTAGAGTTTGCGCGAGACGAAATACTCGTCATGCAGGGCGGCTTCTTCCAGTCCTTTGGCGATTTCGAGCACGGGGTCGTTGACGCCGAGCTTGGTCAGCACGTCGTCGGCGGCTTTTTTGATGATTCGGGCCCGTGGGTCGAAGTTTTTATAGACACGGTGGCCGAAGCCGAAAAGCCGGAAGCCTGTCGTTTTGGCATTTTTCGCCATGTCGACGTATTTCGCCACGTCGCCGCCATCGGCCTTGATTTCTTCCAGCATCTCAATCACCTCCTGATTGGCCCCGCCGTGCAGCGGTCCCCAGAGCGCATTGATGCCCGCCGATATAGACGAATAGATATTGGCCCGTGACGAACCAACCAGCCGAACCGTCGAGGTCGAGCAGTTCTGTTCGTGGTCAGCGTGGAGAATGAGCAGTTTATTGAGCGCGTCCGACACGACCGGGTCTGCCGTATAGCCTTCTACCGGCAGCGCAAACATCATGTGCAGGAAGTTGGAGCAGTAGTCGAGTTCGTTTTTCGGATAATTGACCGGATGTCCCTGCGATTTTTTATACGACCAGGTGGCGATGGTCGGCAGTTTCGCCATTAGCCGGATAATGTGCAGATCGGTTTTGTCCGGCGCTTTTTCGTTGTATGAATCCGGGTAGAAGGCGCTCATGGCGCTCACCAGCGACGACAGAACGCCCATCGGGTGGGCATTGGCCGGAAAGCCTTCGAAGATTTTCCGCATGTCTTCATTGACGATGGTGTGCGTCCGGATTTCATGCTCGAACGATTGATATTGTTCCTGCGTCGGCAGTTCGCCGTTAATGAGCAGATAGGCTACTTCCAGAAACGAAGCTTTTTCGGCCAGGTCTTCAATGGAGTAGCCCCGGTAACGGAGAATACCTTCTTCGCCGTCCAGGAAGGTAATGGCGCTTTGGGTGGCACCGGTGTTTTTATATCCTTTATCTAACGTAATGTACCCCGTCTGGTCGCGGAGGTTGGCGATATCGATGGCTTTCTCGTTTTCGCTCCCGACGATAACCGGGAATGAGTGGGTTTTACCATCGACAATCAGTTCGGCAGTGTTTGGCATACGTCTATGGGAGTAGAATCTTCAGTTGTAAAGTGTATGTTCAACAAAAAGGCTGGAAAAGGCGAAATTAGCCAAAAACTGCAAATCGTCTACGAAAGACACGGTAAAATGAAGCAATCCGTCATCTGCGCCCCGAATTCCCGCCCCGAATGACGTCGATGCTGGTTTTTCCGAAGATAATCGTCAGAATAACCGGCAGCAGGATGGCCCCGGTTTTGAAGCCCGAACCCGTAAACTGGTAGGTTCCGGTGGTGAATTTAACGTACGTGTCGAAGATGGCGTACACGCCCATGGCCGTCAGAGCCACCGCCGCCACGATGTTCATCGGTTTGCCCAGCTTCTTAACGCCGAAGGCCAGCAGCAGCGCCACCAGCACGGTTATGCCGACGGTCGCCATTGCCTTCGGCAGTGTTTCGAGCATGGCATAATCGTAAAGAAAAATACCAAGCCGACCAATCAGATTAGGGTGGGCCAGCAACCAGGCATCCACGACGGTCAGAACAAACAGAACGAGATAATAAAAGCCGTTACTACGCATTGCGAACTATTTTCAGGGCACAGGCATGGCATGTTTCTTTGTTTCCTCTGTGCTGACTCGGTGCCCTCCGTGGTTATAATTCACGCAAAATAGAACAAAATCCACGTTGTTGCTGCGCTGAGCAGCCCGGCGTAGAATAAATCTGATCGCAGCAGCGGTTCGGAGTCGTTGCTTTGCCGGTATCCCCACAGAAAAAGGACCATCGGAATCACGGCTCCCGGCCAGGCCGCCGCCTGCGGCGTTAGTATATTCATAAAGACCAGGCCAATCAGAATGCTTTCAAGGAGCAGAAACAGCCCAAACCAGCGAAACATGCCCGGCGTCTGAAACACCTCCTCGTGTGGTGTTGCCCGACCCCGGTTCCAGCGTTTACTCAAAAAAATGAGCAGCAGACTGCAACTGCTGCAGATAATGAAGACCCGGTACAGGAAATTCAGTTTCTCGCCGAACAGCCCACGAATGGCCGGAATGTCGGTCAGAACGTTATTGTAGAGCGCATCGGCCAGCAAGCCGAAAAACGGCCCCGACAGCAGGGTTACCACCGCCGCCTTTGCGTTGGCTCCCCGCCAGAAAATACCCACAAAAAACACGGCCACTAGACTCGGTTTGATGTAGGAGGACTGATCGGCCAGTTTCAGAAAAAAGTTTTCGGAAGAAGTCGGATCGTAGGTCCACAGCGTGAGCAGGGTAGCTACGGCGCACATCGCCACCACCGACAGCCGCCCGAACAGCACCGTTTGCCGGTCGGAAGCGCGGGGGTTGACGTACTTTTTGTAAATGTCGAACGCCAGCAGAGTGGTGACGGAGTTCATCATCGAATAAATGGCCGAGAAAATGGCGCAGGTCAGGCCGGCCAGCGCCAGTCCGATGATGCCGTAGCCCGTTGGCACCACGGTTCCCATCAGTTTCAGAAACGCATCGTCGGGCTTGACGGCATCGGCCCCGAACCGGTTCTGAAAAATATAAAACGCCGCAACGCCGCTGGCAATCGAAAAAAACGGGATAGTGAGTTTCAGAAAACCGGCGGCCAGGGTGCCGAGTTTGGCATCGCGGTCGGTGGCGGCGGCCAGCACCCGCTGCACCTGATACTGATTGGTGGTCCAGTAGAAAAAATGCTGAATGATCAGCCCCGTGAAAATGCCCGCCCAGGGCAGTTTGGGATGGTCGGAGGGGAGATACAGGTGCATTTTCTGGAGATCGCGGGGCTGGCTGTAATCGAGCTTCAGCAGACCGCCGATGCCGCCGATTTCGGGCTGCGAGAGCGTGAGCGCCCCGACAATCAGGATCGTGAACACCATCAGCACCGTCAGGATGTTGTCGGCAATGACAACCGACTCCATGCCGCCGAAGACCGTAAACAGCACGGTAATGACGGCGATGAGCAGGATGCCCTGTAAATAGCTGATTTCGAACGAACTGCCCTGAAATAGCAGGCCGAGCGTCCGGCTGCCGATGTAAAAACCGGCGATGAGCTGTACGAGAATGAAAACGATGATCAGGATCGTGTAGGCCAGCCGGGCATATTCGTTGTAGCGGTGTTCCAGAAACTGCGAGAGCGTGAAAACCTCCCGTTTGCGGTAGATCGGAATGAAGACGTAACACAGAATCAGGATGGCGGGCACGGCCAGCACTTCGTAATGACTCTGGGCAAAACCGATGGAAAACCCGATGCCCATCATGCCGATAATCTGCTGGGCGTGGATGTTGGTGCCGTAAATCGACCCCGCCACCGACCACCACCGCAGCGACCGCCCGGCCATGAAGTAATCCTCGGAGTTTTTCTTTTTACGTCCGGCCCAGGCACTGGCTCCGACCAGAAACAGCAGGCAGCCAATGAGGATGAAGAGATCGAATGAACCTAACTGGTTAAGCATGTTACGGAAGATTATACGTTGTCATTGCCCCGGCGCTTTAGCCCGGGGTCAGAAACTGAGTCACATTATGAAAGGGCTTTAGCCCAATACATTAAAAATATTGGGCTAAAGCCCTTTTTAGAGGCCAACCATCTTTACTACCCCCGGGCTGAAGCACCGGGGCAATAATTGATAAACCTAAATGATCCTTAGCTATTTGCCTATCTTAACTCTCCCGTCGTCAGGGGTGTAACGGGTTCCTGCTGCGGCGTGCGGCCCTGCACCACCGACAACTGGGCCGTGGGCAGATGCGGCAGAACAAGTTTACCAAATTGTTCGCACTCTTCGATGAGCGGATAGCCCGACAGAATAAACGAACGAATGCCCATGTCCATGTAGCGGTTCAGTTTCTCCAGAATCTGCTCCGGCGTACCGACCAGCGCCGCCCCGCAGCCCGACCGTGCCCGGCCAATGCCGCCCCAGAGCAGCGGTTCCAGATAATCATCCTGCGATTGCTCCCGGAAGGCATCCTGCCGCAAAACCCCCAGCGATTTGCTGTCCTGCGTGCGGTCTTTAAGGTTGAAGCGTTCCGGGTCGAACTTCGACATGATGTGGTGCGCCCACTCGCGGGCCTCACGCTCGGTCTCGCGTACGATGACGTGGACCCGGAAGCCGAAATCGATGACTCGGCCATGCCGGGCGGCCCGGGCGCTCATGTCCTGCATGGTGGCGTAGATGCTCTCTTCGGGTTCGGGCCACATCAGAAACACGTCGCAGTATTTGGCGCAGACTTCTTTCGATCCGTCGGAGATGCCGCCGAAATATAGCAGCGGTCCGCCGTTCTGCTGGTAGGGCTTCACGGGGTCGGTCGACTTGAGCTGCACCTGATAAATTTCGCCCTGAAAGTCGATAGTTTCCTGCGTCCAGGCCTGCTTCAGAATCTCGATGGTCTCCTCGCAGCGTTTGTAGCGCAGTTCACCGCTTTCTTTCACGCCGGGCAGGTCGGAGTTGATGATGTTGATGGTCAGGCGACCTTTCAGAATATGGTCGAGGGTGGCGATGTGACGGGCCAGCATCGGCGGCCAGACTTCCCCCGTGCGCAGGGCCGTCAGCAGATTGATGTGTTCGGTCTGAGGGCCCACGGCGGCGGCAAACGGAATCACTTCCTGCCCGACGATGTAGGACGTAGGCAGCAGAATGTTGCCGAAGCCCAGCCGGTCGGCGGTCTGAATGATGTCGCGGCAGTGTTCGTAGCTGCTCCGGCGGTCGGGGTCCAGAACGCCCAGAAACTCGGTATCGCCGCCGCAGAGGTCGTCGAACCAGGCCACTTCGGCCCGGCGGTCCGGGGTGCGGATGGTTACGGATTGAATCGGTTCAGTCAGCATATAACTCAATCTAAATGATCAGGTGAAACGTGGATTTTATGGGTGCTATTGTTATCTGTGGATTCTGTGGTTGCTGTTCTGTAACGAATTTTGCCGTTTAACGAATCAGCAGCAGCGACACGGCGCTGGTCAGCAGCCACAGAATCACCCCCTGAAGCAGGGGTTTTGGCCCTACGGATCGGATGGTTTTCAGCGACAGCCCGGCCCCAATCAGAAACAGCGATACAACCAGCCCCTGCCTGGCAAGCCGGTACAGAACGACAAAGGTATCACCGAAATCCGGCATTGAACCCCGCACCAGCGAGGCGGCCACAAATAGAAAAATAAAGTACGGAAACTGAACCCGTGTGCCCCGCTGCCAGTAGGGCAGTGCCGACAGAAACGCCACCGGGATAATCCAGAGCACTCGCACCATTTTGGTCGTCGTCGCCACGTGCAGGGCCATGTCGCCATAGCGGGCCGCCGCCCCCACCACTGAACTCGTGTCGTGGATGGCAATGGCCGACCACAGACCAAACTGCTCCTGCGACAGACCCAGCCATTGTCCCAGCACTGGAAACAGAAACAGCGCCACGGCGTTGAGCATGAAAATCGTGCCCGTCGATACCGACAGTTGCCGGGAGTCGGCGTCGATGGCCGTTCCGACCGCCGCCACCGCACTGCCCCCGCAGATGGCCGTTCCGGCGGCAATCAGCAGGGCAATTTTGCTTTCTACTTTCAGCCAGCGGCCCAGAACCATGCCAGCCAGCAGCACAACCACCACGGCTCCGGCAGTCAGCAGCAGACTTTGTCGCCCGGTTTCAATGAGCAACTGTCCGTTGATGCCGAAGCCCAGACCAATTACCGAAGCTTTGAGCAGAAAACCGACCCATTTACCTGTCGTTTCGGCAAACGGATTACCCGACGTCGAGGCAACGATCAGGCCCAGTGCCAGCGCCAGCGGCGGCCCAACTACCGGCAGACAGCATAGCGCCAGACAAATCGAAAAAATAAGGGACGCATACGTTGGCTTCATCACTGGCGAAGGTAATTCTGCCTAAACGCGTCTTGCAAATGGCATTAAGTCATTGATAATTACTGCTGGTTATAATGCCGACGCGCAAACGTCATGAACGTAGCCGCCAGTCCTTCGGGCTGTCCGAGCAGGTGGGCGAAACTGAACGTCCGGGGGATGGCGAAGTCCCGGATACGGATGATTTTCAGTTCGCCCGACTGCACTTCGCGCTGCACCGCCCAGAGCGACAGAAACGACAGACAATTGGCATGAGCCAGAAACGACTTGATGCTCTCGGAACTGCCCAGATGCATCACCACCGACAGCGCACCGGGACGAATACCCCGTTCGCGGAGGGCGCTTTCGATGACTTCCAGCGTTCCCGAACCCCGTTCCCGCAGCACCAGCGGAATGTTGACCAGTTCGGCCAGTGAAATTTCGGGCAGATGAGCAAATCGGCTCCGGCTGTGAACCACCGCCACCAGTTCGTCCTGCATGAAATCGACGTATTTCAGACCTGAACTGTGTTTTTTTCCCTCCACAATTCCCAAATCGATTTCCTGACTCAGTACGGCAGTTTCAATCTGTTCGGTGTTGCCGTTCATCAGACTCAACGTTACCTGCGGAAATTTTTCGTAAAACGAGGCCAGCAGGGGCGAAATCAGGTATTGGGCAATGGTGGTGCTGGCCCCCAGCCGAAACGAACCGGCCAACTGGGTTTTGAAGGTGTTCAGTTCGGCCTGGGCTTCCCCGTACAGCCGGAAAATCTGCGTCGCATACTGAAACAGCACCTCGCCGGGCCGCGTCAGCAGAATGGTGTTGCCCCGCCGGTCGAACAGCCGCAGGCCGAGCGAGTCTTCCAGCGCCTTGATGTGTTTGGTGACCGCAGGCTGCGTAATGAACAGTTCACCCGATGCTTTGGTAAAGCTCCGGTTGCGGGCCACGCTGTAAAAAACCTTGAGACGAAAATCTTCCACACCGCAATACTCGAAAAAAATCTCTATAACATTACGTTATTACTGATAAAAAAATATTCTACTTTACATTGGATTATTCCTATTACATTTAAGTACTTTCGCTCACAACATTACCCGCCGACATCATCCCAGCCAACCGGTAGGGTGAACAGTTTACTTATTTGGTATACTAAGTGTATTATTGCCCATCACAAACAAGTTTCACCTATATGAAGTCAAAGTTTACGCGTTTTCTGTGGACGCTTGCCGTTGGTCTGTTTTTGGCGACTGCCGCCCATGCCCAGACGGTTATTTCCGGTCGAGTGACGGATGCGGAAAAAAATCAGCCGGTGCCCGGCGCTACCATTCTCATCAAAGGACGGACCGTGGGCGCAGTAGCCAATGCGCGGGGCGAATACACGCTTTCGACCAGTGTCCCACTGCCCTTTACGGTCGTGATTTCATCTGTGGGTTACGCTCCCAAAGAGCAGCAAGTAACCCAGGCGGGTACACTGGATATTTCACTTACCGAGCAGTTCATCCTGACCGATGAGGTCGTCGTGTCGGCCAGCCGGGTGGAAGAAAGCATTACAAAAGCCGCCGTGACGGTCGAGAAACTCAGTTCGCGACAGTTTCAGCAATCGCCTGCGGCCACCCCCTTCGATGCGCTGCAGAACGTCAAGGGCGTCGACCTGCTGACCCAGAGCCTGAGCTTCAAGTCGGTGAACATCCGGGGTTTCGGGGCCAACAACAACAACCGCTTCGTGCAGCTCACCGACGGTATGGACAACCGTTCGCCAGGCCTGGGTTTTGGCTTCGGGACGGTGGCGGGGATTTCCGACCTCGACGTGGAGAGCATCGAAATCATTCCGGGAGCGTCGTCGGCACTTTATGGCCCGGATGCCCTTCAGGGGCTGATGCTGACGACCAGCAAAAACCCATTTCTGCACAAAGGCCTGAGCGCCCAGATTAAAGTAGGAGCCAACAACTTCGGTAAGGAGAATTTTGGCCCGAAAGGCTATTATGACGTGGCACTTCGGTACGCCAATCAGGTCGGCGAGCGGTTTGCCTACAAAGTGAATTTCCAGCGGCTGGAAGGCACCGACTTCATCGCCGACGACTACAGCGACCGTTCGACCCGCAGCCGATTGGGCTTTTGGGCCACCGAAGCCAGCCGGGGTGGCGTGGCGACTGGCATAGCTTATCAGCGAAATAATGATCCGAACACAAATCTACAGTATGATGGTGTCAACATCTATGGTGATGACGTTACAACGGCACAGGGGGTTTTTCGTTTCCCGGCTAATTTCAACGTTGCTGCGCTTGCCAATCGCCCGGTGACCCGTACCGGATACACCGAGCTTGATGTACTAGGCAACAACGGGCGAGTGTTCAGTAATCGGGCTAATGTGTCACTGCACTACAAAGTAACCGACAGAATTGAAGCCTCACTGGGCTGGTATTATGGAGGGGGCAATCTAATCCGCACCGCCGGGTTCCGCGAGTATTTTCCTAACTATCAGCGTCACCAGATTAAGGCGGAACTACGGGGCGATAATTTCTTTCTGCGGGCTTACACCACCCAGCAGCAGGCTGAAGGCTGGAACATCGGGCAGACGGCTATCAATATCAACCAGATTTGGAAGCCCATGGGAAATACGACTACCGGCTGGGCGCGGGATTTTGCAGCAGCCTTTGCGGCTAATGGCGGAAATATCGGGGCGGCACGGGCGGCGGCGGATCAGGGCAGAATCTTGCCGGGTTCAGATCGGTTTAACGACTTACGAGATGCCATTTCCGGCACTTTTACCACGGATCTGGTGCCAGGCTTAACCAATGTTCGCGGCACCCGCTTCCGTGATAATTCACAGATGTTCCATTACGAGGGTATGTATAACTTCCGGAATCAGATCAAATTCGTGGATCTGGTCGTTGGGGCGAGCCTGCGGCGGTTTCTGCTTGAGTCGGGAGGAACCCTGTTTCCAAGAAAGGCTTTGGGCAACAACAATTTCGAGGAGTATACGATTAACGAATACGGAGCCTACGCGCAGGTGTCGAAGGAAATCCGGCTTACGGATCAGGTAAGTTTCAAGCCCACCGTAGCGCTTCGCTGGGATAAGAATCAATACCTGTCGGGCGGCATCACGCCCCGTGCTTCAGCGGTTCTTTCTGTAGGGCCGCACAATTTCCGGGCCTCCTGGCAGTCAGCTTTCCGCAACCCGTCGCCGAATCAATTATTTTCCATTCCTCCGGCAGGAGCAGCTGGTGAGGTTGGAGGCCTACAGGCTGCTGTCGATGCGGCAGGTTTGACTGCGAACCCTGGCTATCTGGAGACCGAAGTGCAGCAGTTTGTTCAAGGGAGCCGCCCTGCATCGGATTTGCGCCGGTTTACGCCTAACCCGGCAGACTTTACGACCGAGAAAATCCAGACGTGGGAAATTGGGTATAAAGCACTCATTAACAATAAACTGTATATAGATGCTTTTCTGTATCGCAGCCAGTATTCCGATTTTATTGCCGCTCAGAATGTATACCAGTTGAACCGTCCGGGCGATCCGGTCGACAGCCTCCGGAGGGCGCAGAACTATCGGGTGCTGGCGCAGAACTTCAATAATTTCAACGACATCTTTGTGCGTGGCTGGGGGCTTGAGGTCAACTATGTACTTCCGCGTGGCTTCAACATCAGCGCCAACTACACCCGACAGGTGGGTCTGATTACCCTGCGGGACGCTCGCGGGAATGTTATTCCGGATTTGGCGGGTAATCCGATTGAAAAGCGGCGCATGAGTAATCCGGAAGTTTCGCAACGGGGCCGAAACTTCTTTATTTCCCCTGAGAACCGATACAACATCACGTTTGGCAACCCCCGCTTGACGCCGAACTTCGGTTTCAACATTACCTACCGCTGGACCGACGAAATGTGGGTCGAGCAGGGCAACACGCAGGGCGACGTCTGGCTGCCGTCGTGGACGAGCCTGGATGCGCAGGTGTCGTACCGCCTGCCAAAGTTGTATTCAATCGTGAAACTGGGAGGCTCCAACATCCTCAACCAGTATTACGCCCAGGGCTACGGTCTGGCCCGCATCGGCGGGATGTATTACCTCTCGCTGACCTTTGATCAATTGGGACGGTAACTATTTTTAACCGCAAAGACGCAAAGAGTTAATAAGTTCGCAATGATTTCTTTGCGTTCTTTGCGCTATTCTTTGCGTCTTTGCGGTTAAGTTTTTTGAATATGAATCGCTCCACTCAATTGCATCTGGCCCGCACCCAGCACTTCGACGTATGCATCATCGGCGGCGGGGCCACGGGGGCAGGCTGTCTGCTCGACACCCGATCGCGGGGACTGAATGCCATCCTGATTGAAAAACGGGATTTTGCTTCCGAAACCTCCAGCAAATCCACCAAGCTGATTCATGGCGGTGTCCGTTATCTGGAACAGGCCGTCAAACAGGCCGATCTGCATCAGTATCACATGGTGAAAAAGGCCCTGCGGGAGCGCCTGACGCTCATCCGCAACGCCCCGCATCTGGCCCATCCGCTGCCGCTGCTGACGCCCTGCATGAGCTGGTGGGAGGGAGTATATTATACGGCAGGCCTGAAGATGTACGACACGCTGTCGGGGGATTTGAGTCTGGGCAAAAGCGAATGGCTCGACAAAGACGAGGCTCTGAAACTGAACCCCAACCTGACGCATACCATTCATAGCGCGGTGAAATATTATGACGGACAACTGAACGACGCCCGTTACAATCTTTCGCTGGTGAAAACGGCGGCTGGTCGCGGGGCGATAGCCCTGAATCATACTGAAGCCGTTGATTTTGAGAAAGATGAAACCGGAAAACTCACGGGGCTGCTCGTGCGTGACCGCCTCACGGGCGAGACGTTTGCTGTCCGTTCGCGGCTGTTCATCAACGCCACCGGACCGTTTGCCGACTGGCTCCGGCTGCGGGCCAACCCGGCCAAAGCGAAGCGGATGCGGGTCAGCAAGGGCGTGCATATCATCGTTCCCGGCGAACTGATGCCTTCGGAGGCGGCGGTGCTGGTGCCTAAAACCGACGATGGCCGCGTGGTGTTCATCATTCCCTACAACGGCAAACTGATGATTGGCACTACCGAAACCGAAACCGAACTGACGGGAGCCGAGCCGGTGGTCGAGAGTTCAGACGTGGATTATCTGCTCGAAACGGTAAACCGGTATTTCCAGACGCCCATCAGCCGCGATCAGGTCATCGCCGGGTTCGGGGGCTTACGGCCATTGTTACAGGCTGACCCGCAGGCGGATACGAAGCAACTTGTCCGGGACCATGAAGTGGAAGTCGACGCCGTTTCCGGTTTAATCAGTATTCTGGGCGGCAAATGGACCACCTATCGGCTGATGGCGCAGGACACCCTCGACGTCTGCTGCGAACAATTGGGCTTGACCGATCGGCCTTCCCAGACCGAACATATCCGGCTGTCGGGCGGTGAGGGTTATTCGCTCGATTACTGGCAGACACTGGTGACAACCTACGAATTGTCTGAACCGCTGGCCCGACACCTGGCGCAGTTCTACGGCACCGAGGCCCCCGAAGTTATCAAGCTGATACAGGAAAACCCGGAGCTGGCTGAACCGCTTGCCGGGAATGTGGTTCAGGTGAAGGCGGAGGTTGTTTTTGCCGTGCGGCAGGAGATGGCCTGTACGCTCAAGGACGTACTGGCCCGCCGTTTCAGCCTCGAACTCACCGACTGGCCCACCACGTACCGCGTCAGCGAAGAGGTTTCAACCCTAATGGCCCGTGAACTGGGCTGGACCGACGAGCAGTGCCATCGTTATCTGGCCGACTACCACGACGAGCTCCGGCAATTCTGGGCCAAAGCCGGTCTCCAGCAGGAAGAATGGCGCCAAACCTCCTGATACCTATTCAATTATTCACACATTCTGTCATTCAATCATTAAGGCATGTCCTGGTGGAAAGAAGCCGTTGTTTATCAGGTATATCCGCGTAGTTTTCAGGATTCCAACGGCGATGGCATCGGCGATTTGCGGGGCATCGTCCGTCGGCTCGATTACCTGAAAGAACTCGGCATCGACGTCGTCTGGCTGAGTCCGCATTATCAGTCGCCCAACGACGACAACGGCTACGATATTTCCGATTATGAAGCCATCATGACCGAGTTTGGCACGATGGCCGACTTCGACGACCTGCTGGCGGGACTGCACGAGCGGGGCATGAAGCTGGTTATCGATCTGGTCGTCAATCACTCCTCCGATGAGCACCGCTGGTTTCGGGAAAGCCGCAAAGCGAAAGACAATCCGTTTCGGGATTATTACATCTGGCGACCGCCCTCACCCCCGGCCCCTCTCCCGTGGGGAGAGGGGGACGTTATTCCCACCCCTTCGGCTTCCTTCGAAAAAACGGTTGAAACCTCAATTCCCGATCCCCCCTCTCCCGTGGGGAGAGGGGCCGGGGGTGAGGGCCCGCCCAACAACTGGGTGTCGTTTTTCTCCGGCCCGGCCTGGGAATTCGATGCTGCGACGGGCGAATATTACCTCCATTTGTTTTCGAGGAAACAGCCCGACCTGAACTGGGAAAACCCGGCGCTGCGGCAGGAAATCTACCGGATGATGCGCTTCTGGCTCGATAAGGGCGTCGATGGTTTCCGGATGGACGTCATTGCTTTTATTTCCAAAGACCAGACGTTCCCGGACTATCCGGAGGGCCGCTTCGGCGACCTGAGCATCCACGCCAACGGCCCACGCGTCCATGAATTTTTGCAGGAAATGAACCGGGAAGTGCTGTCGCATTACGACCGTGGCGACGGACCGTGCATGACCGTGGGCGAGGCGTTTGGCGTATCGGCGGACGAGGCCAATCTGTACGTCGGCAGAGACCGGGGCGAACTGAACATGATTTTCCATTTCGACCATGCCGTTCCGCGTGAAGAAGAACGTTTTCTGAATCCGGCACCTGAATTTCGTCTTACTGAATTACGTAAAATCTTCGACCGTTGGGATAAGGCGCTGGGCAATGACGGCTGGAACAGCGTCTATTTCGGCAACCACGACAACCCGCGTGTCGTGAGCCGGTTCGGCGACGAAGGCCCGCTACGCGAGGTTTCGGCTAAGATGCTGGCAACGATTCTGCTCACCCAGCGGGGCACACCCTACATTTTCCAGGGCGACGAAATCGGCATGGTGAACACGGACTTCCGGTCGATTGACGAATACAACGACATCCAGGTAAAAAACGCCTGGAAGGCGCTGGTTGAACAAGGACAGGGCGACCCGGCCCGGTTCCTGTCCGCAGCCAACCGCATTGCCCGCGACCACGCCCGAACGCCCATGCCGTGGAACGACGGACCGCAGGCGGGTTTTACGGATGGCCCGTCTACCTGGCTGAAACTCAATGAACGATACCGCGAAATCAACGTTCAGAAGGCGTTGGATGATCTGGACTCGGTCTGGCATTATTACCGCAAACTGATTCATTTACGGAAAGCAAACCCGGTGCTCGTCTACGGAGCTTATACCGACCTGAATCCCGAAAGCGACGAGGTGTTTGCCTACACGCGGTCGCTGGCGGAGACGTTGATACTGGTCGTAATCAATTTCACTCCTCAGCCGGTCGAAATCGACTTGTCGGGGGTGCTGGTGGCCCGGCAGAAGGAGTTGCTGATGGCGAACCATGTGGTCGAAGCGGACGATTCACCCGGTCTGGCCTTCTCGCTGCGGCCCTTCGAAGCGCGGATTTACCGGATTTAGGTTTAACCACAGAGAGAACGGAGCGGTCCGCCGCAGCGGGGGTTCACAGAGAACACAGAGAGTTTTATACTCTTTGTTTCCTCTGTGCAATCCCGCTGCGGCGGACCGCTCTGTTCTCTCTGTGGTTAACTGTGGTTAAACATCCCCGCCGCAGAACGGTTGTATTTCTACACAGAAACACCGTTTATGAACATCGGCTACGCCTGCATCAACCTGACGCTGCATGAAGAAGGTATTACCTCGAACCGGGGGATGATCAAACGCACGTTTGGCGAAAAAGGCATTCAATACGCTTCCGAACTGGCTCTGAAAAATGTGCAGGATCTGCTGCGAATCGTCAACTGGAACGTCGAGAACGGCATTCGGGTATTTCGGGTGACGTCGGAACTGTTTCCGTGGGCCTCGGAGTATAAACTGCCGCAACTGCCTGATTTTACGGAAATTCGCTCGTATCTGGAAGAGATTGGCAAAAAGCCCATCCGTCTGTCGACGCATCCGGGGCCGTTCAACAAACTGGCGGGCGAAGGCGCTACGCTCGCCAATACCATCACCGACCTCGAAATTCACTCCGAGATTTTCGACCTGATGGGTCTGCCCGCTTCGCATTGGAATAAAATCAACATCCACGTCGGCGGTGCCTATGGCGACAAGGTCGCCACCCTGAAGAAATTCGCCTCAAATTTCAGCCTGCTCTCCGAAAACCTGCGGGCCCGGCTGACGGTCGAAAACGACGACAAAGGCGGTCTCTATACCATCGGAGAACTTTATCCGCTGCATGAATACATCGGTATTCCGCTGGTCTTCGACTATTTCCATCACCGGCTCTATCCGGGCAATCAGACCGAGCGGGAGGCGTTCGAAATGGCTTACGACACCTGGGACGTACGGCCCGTCTTTCATTATTCCAATTCCCGCAAAGAGATGGAAGATCCGGCCTGCAAGCGCGAAGCCCACTCCGACTGGGTCTATGAACCCATCAATACCTACGGACGCGAGGTCGATATCATGCTGGAAACCAAGATGAAAGAGCTCTCCGTACGTCAGTACTGGGAAAAATTCAGCGCCGGGGTGAAAATAATGGATAATGAATAATGTATAATGAATAATGGATAATGTACAATGAAAGGGAGAGGCTGTACATTATACATTGTTCATTATCCATTATTTTCACCTCCGTTCCGGGTCGAGTTTGGGATGGCGCAACTTCGTGACGTCATAGGCCTCCTTGCCGAACACGATCATCATCAGGACGCCCAGCAGCGTGGCTCCGGCGATGAAATCACCCGTCAGCATCTCCTCCCGGTCGGCATAGGTGGTCGCCACATACATGCGTAGAGTAGTAAATGCCGAAAAACCAAACAAAATCAGCAGCGATACCAGCGCCGGAGTTGGACTTAAAAATCGTCGGCACAGGTAGGCAATCAGCAGACAAATGGCTATGGTGCCCCCGACGGTCAGCAGGGCAGACCCCAGCGTGGCAACGGCCTGCGTATTCAGTACAAATAAGGTAATGTTCTCTTTCGGGCGTGTATCGGCCAGCAGCATCGCATCGACAATGACCAGAATCGCCAGAATTCCCAGATAAATCGCATTCTTTCCTGTCCGTTTCATCGGTTCACACGTTGAGTTTATTAGTCAACAGTTTGTGAATGGGTTTGGTCCGGAAAAAAAGCGAACGGGCACCAACAACCTTGAAGTGGGCTAAACCTCCGGGGTCGCAAAGTCCCGCAGCGGCAGACCGCCCTTCAGGGGTTGGGGTAAACGGGTTTCTTACTTCGTCATCGGTCTAACCTTCAGTTGTTCAAACAGCCAGTTGTTAACCCGTTCGGTTTGCTCCGGATAAGTCCAGTGGGCGGTTTCCTGGGCCAGAAACAAGTTTTTGGGTGCCCGGATAACGTTGTAGGCCGCATACATGGACGTGGGCGGACAAACGTCGTCGTTGAAACCCCAGCTATAGAAACCCGGCACCTGCACTCGCCGGGCGAAGTTCACCACGTCGTAATACCCGGCGGTTTTGATTTTATCCGGCTTGTTGTTAAACGCCAGATTCGACGGGCCAAACAGGTGCGGCCAGCCGCCCGCCCGGCCCTTCAGATAACCCGTCAGGTCGCAGAGGGCGGGATAATAGGCTCCCAGGAACTTCACACGCGGATCGAGGGCCGCCGTGATGATCGCCAGCGCCCCGCCCTGACTGCCGCCCGTTACACCCAGCGTCGAGCCGTCGTACTGGGGTAGGCTGCTCAGGAAATCATTGGCCCGAATGCAGCCCAGATACACCCGTTTATAATAATACTGGTCGCGGTCGTCGAGGTTGCTGTTCCAGTAGCGCGTCAGCGGCCCCGATGCCATATTGGTGTAGACATACGGCTCCATCGTGACCGGTACGCCGTGGATGCCCACTTCGAGCATGATGACGCCCTTTTCCGCCGTGGCAACGTCGCCGTTGTAGGCCCGGACGCCCGCCCCCGGAACCCGCAGCATCGCCGGGTATTTGCCTTCTTTTTTTGGCATGGTCAGGATGCCGTAGAAGCGGGAGTTGTTGATATTCTGTAGATTGACGTGGTAAACATTGACCGTTTCGGTGCAGCGGTCGGGCAGCAGCGTCATGCGGGCGTCGAGCGGCACTTTGGCAAGATCCGCTTTGGCCGTGCTCCAGAATCCGTCGAAATCGGCGGGGTTTTCGATGGTGGGTTCGATGTTCTGCGGGTCGAAGGCGGCAGTGCTCCATTGTTTGTATTCTTTCCTATCCATCTGTACGGAGGCCGTGCAGCGCAGGAACCCCGGTGATTTGAGCGTACCGGCGTCGAGCGTCGTGGTGCCGTTGGCGAGCGTGAGCGTTCCTTTTTTGGTCGGCTCCATTTTTTCTGGCCCCAGTTCATAATTGACCGTCGCCCCTTTGACGGGTACGCCATTTTGCAGGACGGTGATGGTAAACCGAACGGGCTGTCCGGCGGCGTAGGTCCAGTCGGTTCGGTCGGGCGCTACGATGATATGGACGAACTGCCGGGCGGGCTGAGCCAGCGCCAGGGCGGGCAGCAGCAGATACAGAACGACAAGCTTTCTCATGGGCAGGGTTTTAGGACGAGAAAGGCGGGAGGGGGCGGAAAATTACTGAAAAACCCATTAAATCCAGCCCTCCGCCCTCTTTTACCGGAAACCGCCTGCTCGCTCTCCCATGCGCCCGCTCTACCTGCTTCTTCTGACTCTCCCCGCGCTTGCCCAGACGCCCGCTCCGCCGCAGATTACCCTCAGCAACGGACCCGTCACGGCAACGCTGTATGCGCCTCATGCCCAAACGGGCTACTACCGGGGAAGCCGCTTCGACTGGTCGGGGGTGGTTGCCAGCCTGACAGCCAACGGACATAGCTATTTCGGAACGGGCTGGAACGAGGTTGCCTATTCGCCCACGCTCCACGATGCCGTCGGCGGACCGGTCGAAGAGTTCGGGGCCGTGGGCTATGAGGCGGCAGCCGTGGGAGGCAGGTTTCTGAAAATCGGCGTCGGGATGCTCCGGAAACCCGACGAACCCAAAAACTTCTTCGCCACGCCGTATCAGATTGTCAACGGTGGATTGTGGACGACCAATTATCACAAAGATTACGCCGATTTTCGCCACGAACTGACCGATAAATCCGGTTACGGTTACGACTACCGAAAGACCTTCCGGCTCGTGCCCGGTCAGCCGAAACTGATCCTCGAACACCGGCTGAAAAACACGGGAACAAAGTCCATCGAAACCGATGTCTACAACCACAACTTCCTGATGCCCGACGGCGAGACCACCGGCCCTGACCTCACGGTTACGTTTCCGTTCCTTCCTCAAACGTCGGATTCATTCGGAGGAAAAGCGGCGCTCAGCGGCAAAACGGTGCAGTTTATGCGCCCGCTAAATCGGGGCGAGTTCGTCTATGCCACGCTGACGGGCTACGGGACCGGTCCGGATGCATACGACATTCGGGTGGAAAACCGGAAGTCCGGGGCGGGGGTGCGCGTTACGGGCGACCGACCTTTGTCGAAACTGGCGTTCTGGGCCAACGCGGCCAACGTATCGCCCGAACCCTACATTCGCCTGAACCTGCCGCCGGGTCAGGAAACGACCTGGACCATCACCTACGAGTTTTATGCGCTGCCGCGTTGAGGATGCCGTAAAAAAGTGGAAATTTGTTCTGACGAATCAGTTTGTTCTGCAATGCTAACAACTACTCCCTGACCATGTTCAAATACATTACCCTGGCGGCGGGGGCTTCGGTCCTTTTCCTGAATGCCGCCTCGCTACGGCCCGTCGCCACGCCGGAGACGGCTCGTAAGAATTATCAGACGTTTTGCGCCTCCTGCCACGGCGAGAAAGTGGAAGCCTTCGTGGATCGTAAATGGAAACACGGCGTCTCGAAGGACGAACTCGTCAAAAGCATTACCCACGGCTACCCCGACCTCGGTATGCCCGCCTGGGGGCCGTCGCTGAAGGAAACCGAAATCGCCGAACTGGCCGACCTCATCCGTGTCAGCCTGGAGACGGTCGACCAGTATAAATTCGCCAATAAACCCACGTCGAACATCTTTCAGTCAGAGGGCATGACCGTCCGGCTCGATACGGTGGCGGCGGGCCTGAACAACCCCTGGGGAATGGCCTTCCTGCCCGATGGAGCCATGCTCGTCACCGACCGTACCGGGGAGGTCTATCGGATTGACAAAAACCGTCAGAAAACAAAGCTGACGGGGGTTCCGACCGTGCTGGCCGAAGGACAGGGCGGTATGCTCGACGTGGAACTGCACCCGCAATTTGCCCGGAACGGTCTTATCTATCTGTCGTATTCTGCCGTGAAGGAAGAAGGAGGGCAGAAGCTCTCGACAACGGCGGTGACGCGGGCGAAGCTGTCCGGTAATTCGCTGACGGAACAAAAGGTGATTTTTGAGGCGCAGCCCTGGTACAAAACGCGGCATCACTACGGCTCGCGGCTTGAATTCGACAAAAACGGCTTTCTGTACGTATCGGTCGGCGACCGGGGGCAGCACAACGCCGGACCGCAGTTGACGGACAGCGACGTCGGTAAGATTCACCGCCTGAACGACGACGGCAGCATTCCGAAAGACAATCCCTTTGTCGGACAGGGAAGCGCCCACGCGTCGGTCTATTCGTGGGGTCATCGCAACCCGCAGGGCGTCATCCGTCACCCAGCCACGGGCGAAATCTGGGAACACGAACACGGCCCGCGTGGGGGCGATGAACTGAACCTCATCCGGAAAGGCAAAAACTACGGCTGGCCGGTTATCTCCTACGGCATCAACTACGACGGAACGACCTTCACCAACCTGACGGCCAAAGACGGCATGGAGCAGCCCGAAACCTACTGGATTCCGTCTATCGGGCCGAGTGGCATAGCCTTCGTGACGGGCGACAAATACCCCGGCTGGAAAGACAACCTGATGGTCGGTTCGCTGCGGTTTCAGTATCTCAACCGCTGCGTGATGAAAGGAAACAAAGTGGTAAAGCAGGAGAACCTGCTGAAAAACGTTGGTCGTGTCCGCAACGTATCGATGGGACCGGACGGTTATCTGTACGTCAGCGTCGAGCAGCCGGGCTACGTCTTCCGGCTGGTGCCGACAGGCGTTTAGCCACTCTATTTATTCCAACGAGAAAGGCCCCGCAAACGGTTTGCGGGGCCTTTCTCTGTTACGTTCGTTACCAAAATCAGCTCAGTTTCTGCCGGAAGAAATCAACCGTGCGCTGCCAGGCAAGTTCCGCCGCTGCCTTGTCGTATCGCGGCGTCGTGTCGTTGTGGAAGCCGTGATTGGCATTGGTATAAACGTGAGCCGTATACTCCTTACCGTATTTCTTCAGGGCGGCTTCGTAGGCCGGCCAGCCCTCGTTGACGCGGGTGTCCAGAGCGGCGTAGTGCAGCAGGAGGGGCGCTTTGATGCTGGCAGCCTCCTCCGCTGTTGGCTGACCGCCGTAAAATGGAACAGAAGCGGCCAGCGTCGATAGGCGCACGGCCATCATGTTGGCAATCCACCCGCCAAAACAGAAACCGACGACACCGACCTTGCCATTATTCTCCTTACGGCCTTTCAGATAATCGAAAGCCGCCATAAAATCTTCCAGCATTTCGTTGCGGTCGCGTTTACTCTGCAGCGCTCTGCCCTCGTCGTCGTTCCCCGGATAGCCGCCCAGCGGAGTCAGCGCGTCGGGGGCGATGGAAACAAACCCGGCGAGAGCCGCCCGCCTTCCGACATCCTCGATATACGGATTCAAACCCCGGTTTTCGTGGACGACCACAATACCCCCCAGTTTCTTTTTTGCATCGGCGGGCATCGACAGCAGCGCCTTAATGGAACCGCCCCCTTTAGGCGATGGGTAGGTGACATACTCGGAACGCAGACGCGGGTCGTCGGCTCTAACCTGGACCGCTCCCCGGTAGTCGGGCATCAGAAAGCCCATCAGGGAAGCAACTGTAACCCCGCCCACGGCATAGGTCGACAGCTTTTGGGTAAACTCACGCCGGTCGATACGGTTGTGCGCGTAGTCATCGTAGAGGTCGAACACCTCCTGTTTAAGGTCTTCTTTTTTGATCGGTCCCATCGTCGTCTGCCTATCGGTTTCGTATAGACGTAAGCAATAAAGATGGGTTTCTTACTGCCGGGGCATAGATTTACTGTCGTTCAGGCTTTTAGAATCAGGAATCGTTAACAAACCGCTGCCATGAACGCTACAAGACGTAATTTTCTGCATACACTCGGTGTCGGCGTGGCTGGCCTGGGAGTTGCTCCTGATGCTGCCGCTGCCGTTCGCCCGCCGAAAGCGAAGAAACCGACCGAAGACGGGCAAATCCTGTTCGTGGGCGACGACATCGCCGTAGCCAGTACGGAACATGGCAGGGTACGGGGGTTCATTCTCCGGGGCATTCATCAGTTTCTGGGCATACCTTACGGGGCCGATACGTCGGGCAAAAACCGGTTTATGCCGCCGCAGAAACCCTCGCCCTGGACCGACGTGCGGCCTGCGCTCTGGTGGGGCAACTCCGCTCCCCAGATCATGGAAAAACGGTATGCCAATCCGTATGCCTCGTTTGTCGACCACTGGAACTACGACGACGTCTCGGAGGATTGTCTGAAACTCAACGTCTGGACACCCGCCCTCGACAGCGGAAGACGCCTGCCGGTCGTTGTCTGGCTGCATGGGGGCGGCTTCACCAACGGCAACGGCATCGAACAGGATGGCTACCACGGCGAGAACCTGGCCCGGCTGGGCAATATCGTGTTCTGTTCCATCAATCACCGGCTGGGTCCGCTGGGGTATACGCACCTGAAAGCGGCGGGTGGGCATCCCGCTTCCGGCAACGTGGGAAATCTGGACATGGTGGCAGCCCTCCAGTGGGTCAGAAACAACATTGCCAATTTCGGCGGTGACCCCGGCAACGTAACCATCATCGGGCAGTCGGGCGGCGGCGCCAAAGTGACGACCCTGATGAATATGCCCTCGGCGAAGGGCCTGTTTCACAAGGCGGTTTGTCTGAGCGGCAGTTCGCTGGCCGGAGCCAACAAGGAATACGCCGAAAAACTGGGCCTGAAAGTGATGGAAGAAGCCGGTCTGAAACCCGGCGAAATCGATAAGCTCCAGCAGATTCCCTGGCGCACGTACATCGACATTGCCAACCGGGCTACCGAAACGATGGCTGACGAAGCCCGGCGGCTCCAGGTGCAGCGGGGCGGCTTTTCGCCCGTGGCCGACGGCGATTACCTCGACGGCGGCGCTTTCTTCAGCGATCCGAATCATTTCTCGGCCAGCATTCCGCTGCTCATCTGCTCGACCTTTCATGAGCAAAGCCCCAGCCGGACGGATGCCGCTCTGGAGAAGGTTTCACTGGCGGAGGTGAAAGAAAAAATCAGACCGCGCTTTGGCGACAAATCGGGTGAGATTGTCGATGCCTACGCCCGAAACTTCCCCAAAGCCCGGCCCATCGAACTTTGGGCGCTGATTGTGTCGAACCGCAAAAATGCCGTTGCCGCCGCCGATGCAAAGGCTTCGCAGCAGAAGGCCCCCGTCTATGTGGCCTGGTTTGGCTGGCAGCCCCCGTTGTTCGATGGGCGGATGCGGGCTTTCCACTGCAACGACATCTGCTTCTGGTTTTACAATACCGATTTGATGCTGACCCACACGGGCGGCGGCAAACGACCCCGTGCCCTGTCGGAAAAAATGGCAAATTCGTTTCTGAATTTTGCCCGGACGGGCAATCCGAATGGGGGAGGGCTGCCCGACTGGAAGCCGTATACCCGCCAGAACGGGGAAACCATGATTCTGGACGATACGCCCCTGCTGGTCAACGACCCCGACCGCGAAGCCCGGAAAGCGCTTGCGTAAACTAATACGACATCATGTTTGGAAAGGCCTTATCTGACCCTCACGACAAGGGGAACTCTTTGGTACGATTTGTTTTCCAGGTAAGAAAAAGGGACAGGATCGCCAGCATAATCAGGACGTAATGCGCATGATCGGCAATCTGCTCGATGCACCCGGCCAATCTGTTCGCCTGACCGGTTACACGCTCGATCACCCAGGCAAGTGCAGCCACAGCGGCCAGCAATGCACCGATCAGACGGACGGTTCGGTAGGCAGAGGTCCGGCTGAGCAGTATCAGCCAGGGAATCGTCAGGGCAATCACGACCAACTGCATACCTTCGATGCCCAGATTGAAGCCCAGAATGCTAAGAAGCAGCGGACCCGTATCTAGATCCAGATTCGACAGGGTATCGGCGAACGCCAGACCGTGAATCAGACCGAAGCCGGCGGCCACCCAGGCCTCCCGACCAGACGCCATCCGGCCCGGAAACAGGGGACGCACCGCGTGCAGGGCCGACACCAGAATCGATACCGCAATCAGCACCTCCACTGGTTGGGCGGGTAGCCACACCCATTGTAGCGCCCCCAGTAACAGCGTAAGTGAGTGTCCAAGGGTAAACGCCGTTACAATCAGGAGTACCCGTCTCAGGCTGTAGCGAACCCCGCCAGACCGGCCCCAGCGGCCACCGACAACCAGCAGCGGGGCGGGCAGCAGCAGCACCAGAAGAAACAGCAGATGATCGGTGCCTTCCGAAATGTGCCGGATGCCCAGTTCGATCATCGCCCGAAAACCCGTCCAGGCACTGCCCGCTTCCAGACTGACCTCAAGCGGCGGCACACGGTTGTTGACAATGTCCAGTTCGATGACACCTGCCTGGGTCGGAGAGTGGTCGGTCAACTGCCCCCGCGCCCAGTCCTGCCGGACGGAAACCAGAATTTTATGCGTAACGACCTGATGAATGACGGCATCATAATGGAGCGTAAACCGCCGGACATCGGCCCCAGCCGGAGGAACGAGCAGGATCTGTGCCGTGAGTTCGCGGTAGACGCCATTCACCGGATTGCGGGTCTCCTGCACCGAAAGCCTGCCCACCGTTACGCTCCAGCGTTTGCCGTCCAGGGTTTGAGGTCGGATGTGCGCCGCCAGATAGGACCGCATTCGGGAACTGACCCAGTCGGTCTGCTGCCCCGGCACATCACTATTCGTCTGACTCCATGCCGCCTGTAGCTCACTGAGTGGAATCTGCAACTCGGCATCGATGCGGTCAGCATGAACCGTGAGCAGCACCACCGAATTGGGCATTGGGTGGGCAGCGGCGGGGAGGATGAATACTACGTAAGGAACAACGAACAAAGTATAATGAAGAATCAGCCATATTCTCTCTACGAATCTCCTGTTCATTGTAAGCAATTCATTATTCCGTATGCAGCATTCAATCGTTTCAGTTTCCGCCATAATCACCCGTGCGGTCACGCCAGACCGAGTGTGGATGCGGTGTGCCCCGGATAACGATACCGCCCTGATACGAAAATTCAATCCAGACACTGGGACCGTCAAGACGAATATAGTCGTTTTGGGCCGTCACGGTCGTCGTTCCTGAATACCCCAGATACGTATTGTCCAGCTCGGCGGTATACTTTGTCAGGTACACCGCCGCCGTTTCAGCGTCCAGGTCGTTGACGTATAACTTGATGATGTTGAGCGCCAGTTCCTTCTTCGCCGCGCTCAGGTCGCCTACTTTCAATCCCTGTTTCGTGGTTGGAAACTGCCCGTCTTTGCCGGGGCCGAGCAGAACGTCCGAAAACGAAGACGAAATTCGGGCGGCTGTTTGCTCCGTACTGATGAGCCCCGTCAGCAGGGTGGCAAATGCCTGTCGCTCCTGTTCCATCGGCTGATACGTCCTGTTGTTGGCCGTCACGGCGGCGGTCGGTTCCACAGCCCGGAATGCGGGCGTCACGCCGGTAACCTTACCTCCATTGTAGGTGTTGGCAAACGTATAGTGGTGTCCGCCGAACTGAAGTTCCCATAGCCCCGTCGTGCTGGGCGTACCCAGAAAGGCAAGATAATAATTGCCTCGTCCATAAGTCGAACCGCCTCCGTTGGCGGCCAGATAATCATCTGCAACCAGGTTTCCTTCCAGTTCGTCGTAACCCTCGTTAGGTGTGTTCAGAGCCAGTACGGCAGACATCATCGACTGAAACGCAGTGAGCTGCGCTGCGCTGAGTGAGCCGAGACTGATGCCTACACGGTTACGATACAGACCTTCGGGCAGGTTGGACCAGCGCTGGGCACTGGCTTTGCTGTAGGTCAACTGTAGGGTAGCCAGTTGCGTACTCGTCAGGGTAGCTTTAAACGCCTCAGCCAGACACACGACCTTTGCCAGTCCGGTTGCCTGAGCGCAGTTTGTGGTTCCGACCGACCCCGTAGGGCTGACAGTTAAGGCGAGATTGCAGGTCTGCCCGCCGAAACTGAGCGGAAATGTGGCCGTTCCGGTCCCCGACGGGGTTCCGTTCACGGTGAAGGTCAAAGTGCCGTTGCCATCGACCAGCGTACCCGCCTGTAATGTGGCGTTCAGGCCCGTGACGCCGGTTGAGGCGATGGCGCTTCCAGCGTCATAAGCCACCCCATTACCGCCAGTATACGGTACGGTCACTGTGGCAGTATAGGCAGCACTACTCACTGCAGCGGCTGAAAAAGTTGCCGAACCGCAGGAGAGCGCGGAGACCGAGGCTGACGTGGGCGTGACGCCCGTATCTTTCTGACACGAAACAATGGGTGGAAAGCTCAATAAAGCAGCGACAATGAACAGGCGAAATCTTTGCATGCGGGAAAAAAGTTGTTTTCTGTTCATGTACGCTGGTAGTCGCCCCATTGTTGCATGTATAAGTAAATTTATCCTGACGTGACATCCCTGTTTTTAGATACTGTTGCCCGGCAGTTCATGGAGGGGCGTTCCGAAACTGGCTTTCGGATGATGGAATTGACCCCTCACAAAAACAGTAGTTATTTTTTACGCAATCCTTTCTGAGTCAATCGCCCCGGCCTGTACTGCCTTTGAACTCCCGCTCGTGCACAGCGCGGGCGAGTTATGAAAATTTCTATTGCTAAACCGTTTAACAACTTATGGAAAAACAGCTACGAACGTGCTGGCGAAGAGTTCGCCATGCGTCTTTGCTCATCGTCCTGCTGCTTTGTGTGGCGAACATCGCCCGGAGTCAGAGCCTTTCGGGACGCATCACCGCCGCCGAAAACAACGAACCGCTGCCCGGCGTGAGCGTGGTCGTGAAAGGCACCAGTCAGGGAACGACCACCGACAATCAGGGGCGCTATTCGCTCCGGCTCCCCAGCGAAAACGCCACCATCGTCATCAGCTTCATCGGCTATCTGCGGCAGGAAATCGCCGTGGGCGGGCGCTCGACGCTCGACATTAAAATGGCCGTCGACGACCGGGCGCTCGAAGAAGTCGTGGTGGTTGGTTATGGTACGCAGAAAAAAGTCAACCTGACCGGGGCCGTCTCGACCATCGACTCCAAAGTGATTCAGAACCGGCCCAGTTCCAACGTTGCCAACGCACTGCAGGGAACCACGCCCGGCCTGATTGTCACGCGGGGCACCGGGCAGCCGGGGGGCGAGGGACTGAACATTCAGATTCGGGGCGTGACGACGGCCAACGGCAACGTACAGCCGCTGGTGGTGATGGACGGCGTGACGGTGCCCTACAGCACCCTGCTGACCATGAACCCCAACGACGTCGAGAGCATGAGCGTACTGAAAGACGCGGCGGCGGCGGCCATCTACGGAGCGCAGGCGGCGGGCGGCGTTATTCTGATCACGACCAAAAAAGGCAAGGCCGGGAAAGTGACCTTCGATTATCTGGCGCAGTATGGCACTGACTGGGCCATCAACGTACCCGAACGCATGAGCCTGCTCGAAGAAGCCGAATACGTCAACCTCGGCAACCGCAACGCGGGCATCAATCCCGAATACAACGACTTCGACCTGGAGCAGATTCGGAACAACGTGCCCTACGTAGTGAACCCGGCGGACACGAGCACGTATCTGTTCTACAACCAGGTGCCACTGACGGACCAGATTCTGCGGAAATACACCTCGATGGCGACCCATAACCTGACGGTGCGGGGCGGTACGGAAAACTTCAATTTCCTCGTGTCGGGCGGTTATTACGGCAAACAGGGGGTGTTCAAGGTCGGCCCGGATAACAACCGGCGTTATAACCTGCGGGTCAACCTGGGGGCCAAACTGACCAAACACCTGGCGCTCGACGCCCTGATGGCCTACACCAATGAGCGCATCAATCAGTCGTCGTCGGGTGCCAACGGCGGCGGTCTGCTTTACCAGATTTACCGCCTGCGGACCCGGACGCCGTTCTTCACACCGGAGGGCCGCTACAACGGGGCCGGTTCGGCGGCTTCGGCCTATGCCGAACTCGAATCGGGTGGCTACAACAAACTGTTCCGGAACTATTTCGACGGAACGTTCACGCTCCGGGCCACCGACATCGTGAAGGGCCTGACGCTGCGGGCCGTGGCCGGTACGCAGTTCCGCCCCGAAAACCGCAACGTGTTCTTCCGGACGGTGCCGCTCTGGGGCAAGTCCCGGATTCTGCGCTTCCACAACCAGGTTAACTCGTATCAGGTGACGCGGGATCTGACCAAAAACCTGAACCTTCAGTTCCTGGCCGATTACAACTTCAAAGTCGGCGAACGACATAGCTTCAACCTGTTCGGCGGTTACCAGTGGGAAGACTTCCGGTTCGAGCGGGTGTTTACGCAGGCCAACAACCTGGTCAGCAACGACCTGCCCTCGCTGAGTCTGGGCGACGACCTGACAAAATCGAACAGCGAAAGCGTTGGTACCTACGCCTTCCAGTCGATCTTCGGGCGCTTCAATTACAATTTTGCCGACAAGTATCTGTTAGAGGCGACTCTGCGGCAGGACGAAAGCTCACGGCTGGCACCGGGCCTGCGGACGCAGCTTTTCCCGGCAGCATCGGTGGGCTGGAACGTTCACCTCGAACCGTTCTTTGCCAATAACGTCGGGTTCATGTCCGAACTGAAGCTGCGGGCCTCATGGGGGCGTCTGGGCGGCGCTTTGGGCGATGCTTTGGGCTTGTATGATTACGTCAATCAGTTGTCGCGGGGTAACAACATCGTTATCGGCGATACGCGCACGTCGTTCATTGGGCAGATATTCATTCCGTCAGCTTCGCTCTCGTGGGAGACCATCGAAACCTCCAACGTCGGGGCGGATCTGGGCTTTTTCCAGAATCGTCTGCAGGCCAGTTTCGATTATTACGTGAAGTATAACCGCAACATGCTCACGCCCCAGCAGTTGCCGGCCACCATCGGCATCGGTACGCCGCGCAAAAACGACGGTGAACTGAAATCGTGGGGCTGGGAACTCGACCTGCGTTACCGCGACCGGATCGGTGATAACTTCAACTACAACGTGTCCATCAACCTCTCCGACAATCAGAACAAACTGCTGAGCTATTCGAACCGGAAGGTGATCAACGCCGGATTCAATACCCTCATCGAAGGCTACCCCATCAACACGTTCTGGGGCTACCAGACGGCGGGTTTCTTCTCGACGCCGGATGAGGTCAAAAACTGGGCGTTTCAGGACAACCGCACCGGGCCGGGCGATTTGAAATACATCGACCAGAACGGCGACGGACGCCTGACGGTGGGCAAAGGTCTGGCCGAAGATTATGGCGACCTGGTGCTGCTCGGCACCGATCAGCCCCGTTGGCTGTTTGGCGGTACGCTGGGCTTCGACTGGAAAGGCTTCGATTTTCTGGCGTTCTTCCAGGGCGTCGGCGAGCGGTCGTTCCGGCCCCTCACGGAGTCGATTGCCCCGCGTCTGGTGACCTGGAAGCAGCCGCTGGCCGTTCACCGCGATTACTGGACGCCCGAAAATCCGGATGCGCTTTATCCGCGTCCGTTTACGGGAGCTACGCACAATTACGTTGCCTCGGATCGCTGGACGCTCAGCGGCCGTTACATGCGCCTGAAGAACCTGCAAATCGGTTACACCCTACCTGCCAGCCTGACCCAGCGGCTGAAGGTCTCGCGTGCCCGGTTCTTCTTCTCCGGTCAGGATTTGTTCACGCTCTCGGCACTGGGGGCCTTCCAGGGCTATTACGACCCCGAAACGCGGAACAACGTGGAGAATGATTATCCGTTCTTTGCCACGGCTTCGCTGGGTCTGAACCTGTCGTTTTAAGTCAAAGAAATCAGAAAATATAATTCAGCATTCGCATGATTACCCCATTCATCCATACACTCCGGCGAAAATCGCTGCGCCCGTTCCGCTACGGAACCGCCGCTTTTCTCCTGCTGCTGTCGGCCTGCGAGGTGGACCGACTGCCCGAAACCACCATCAGCGACGACGTGTTCTGGCGCTCGGAAACCGATTTGAAACAGGCCGCCAATTACCTGTACACCTGGATGCCCAGTTTCAACAACATTGACGTCTGGTCGGACGACGGCTTCGGGCTGGCGTCCAACGGCATCAGCGACGGCTCCCGGCTGGCTCCTTCCACCGACGGGGCCTACAACTCCTCGTATGCGCTTATCCGGGCGGCCAACAACATCATCGAAAAAGCGCCCCGCGCTGTGGGGGCCGGTGCCGCCATCGACCGCTACACGGCGGAGGCTCGCTTTTTCCGGGCAATGGGTTATTTTCAACTGGTACAGCGCTACGGCGGCGTCCCGCTGATTCTGAAAACGCTGACCGACGAATCGCCCGAACTACAGGCACCCGCTGCCAGCCGGGAAGAAATCTACAATCAGATTTATCAGGACCTGGACTTTGCTGCCTCCAAACTGCCTACGCCCACGGTCCTCGGCAACGCCGACTATGGCCGTATCTCCAACACGGCGGCGCTGGCCTTCAAAGCCCGCGTGGCCCTGTTTGAAGGCACCCGTGCCAAGTTTCACAAATACGGCGATGCCAACAAACACCTGAAAGCCGCCGTCGACGCGGCCAAAGCCGTTATCGACAGCAAACAGCATGATTTGTTCGGCAATTATTTCAACCTGTTCCAGTACGAAGGCGAAGGGCGTCAGAACCGTGAAAACATCATCGTCCGGCAGTTCGGCGTATCGCTCACCGACCGGGTGTCGACGCATGGTTTTTACCGGGGAGTACTGGAAAACGGTAACCTGAACCCCACGAAAGCCCTCGCTGACGCCTATCTGATGAAGGACGGTCTACCCATCGACAAATCGCCGCTCTACAAAACGCCGACGTCGACACTGGAAATTTTCGCCAACCGCGACATGCGCATGAGCGATACGTTTATGAAGCGCGGCGACCCGATGATGGCAACCAAGCCCGTTTTCGACGTGGCAAATCTGGCCTTCAACAAAACGGGTTACATGTTCCGGAAATTTGCCAACATCGACGACTGGAACACCCAGGCTTCCCGCATCGATTATCCGGTGCTGCGCTACGGCGAAGTGCTGGTGACCTACGCCGAGGCGCTCTACGAATTGCAGGGCAACATCAGCGATGCCGATCTGGACCTGAGCGTCAACCGGACGCGGGCGCGGGGCGGCGTGGCAAAGCTGACCAACGCCTTCATTACGACCAATGGGCTGGACATGCGTGCCGAACTGCGCCGTGAGCGCCGCGTCGAACTGGCAATGGAAGGCTTCCGTTACTGGGATTTGATTCGCTGGAAAACCGCCGAAGTGGAATTGCCGAAGCCGATTCTGGGGATTTATTTCTTCAAGAGCGAGTGGCCGCCAGCCACGGTCAACCTGACGCCCGATGGGTACATTCTGGTGCAGACGGCCAACTTCCGCAAGTTCGATCCGGCCCGTGACTACCTGTTCCCGCTGCCCATCAACGAACTGGCCCTGAATCCGTCGCTGAAGCAGAATCCGGGCTGGTAAGAGGAGACGTTTATGCTTTTATGGCTTTAGTCCAGCATTCAGAAAGAATGTTGGGCTAAAGCCCTTTTTATGATTGGAACATGGCCCGGTGGTTGGGCTGATAAGTTAATTTTGGGCTAAAGCCCTTCCTGTGGGGGATTGGACCTGTTTATCCCCCGGTCTAAAGCGCCGGGGCAATTTTTTAATGAACCAGGACTTAAGTACCTGTTCTGCATTAGATTCTATGAATACTGTTGTGATTTACTGCCTCCAGGTCAATCTATTAGCTTGCATAGAAACACTGAAATCCAAAGAATCAATAGCATCTAATTTTGCTCTTCTACCTAAAATTGCTCCGGCGCTTTAGACCGGGGATAAAAAGCACATTCCTGCCCCCTCCAATGGGCTTTAGCCCAAAAACTCAGCATCATTCTCAATTCACAAATACTTCATCGACCAGCAGCAAGGCCGGTTTTCCTTTCGCATCATGCCAGTCGGGTATTTTGCCGAGCGGGCGGGCAATGATCTTCAGGCAGGAAACCGGCTGAGGACGGAAATCACACGCATAGGCCTTCAAAACCGGCTGACTTTTTTTGACCGGCTGCGGCGGTTTCAGTGTACCCAGTAATTTCAGGTGATCATCGTCCGGGCCGCCCCAGACTTCGATGAGCGAAGGCGGGAAAATGCCGGTTTCCGGTTCCACCATCACCCGCAGCGCCACCGACCGGACGTTCACCGGCTTTTGAAACGTCGACAGCAGGGCCATTTCGTGTTTTTTGAAGCCCGCCCAGTTGTTGGCCCAGGCCGGGCTGTTGGGGCTGAACGTACCCAGTTTCCGGTCGAAGAACGTGCGGTGCCCGTCGGCCTGATGCACCGGGTTGAACGGCAGCAGCACCCGGACGCTGTCGGGTTTGTAGGTACTCTTATAAAAATCAAGGACCGCCACCGGACTGCTCAGCCAGCCTGTTTTGTAGGCTTTAGCCCGCAGTACAGTGGTGTTGGTCAGCACGGTTGCGTTGGTGTAAAGAGGCGAGCGCAGGCTATCCGGGTCGGTGCCGTCGGTCGAATAGCGAATCTGAACGCCTTTGACCGGGTGCTTCAGTTGCAGGGCGAGCGATTCGGTGAAAATGGGCGAAGGGTTTTTGAGCTGCGGCAGATTGAGCTGAATGGGAGCCTGCCCTTCGCCGCTAAAGCCGTGGATAAACTGAATGTTTTTGTACTTTTTGCGGAGTTGCCCGACCTCGGCGGTGGTCAGGGCGGTGTTCCAGAGAGCCACGGTTTGCAGTTTGGGAAAACGTCCCAGCGGTTCGGCCAGGTCGGCGTAGGCCACGCGGGTGCCCGCCAACGTCAGCGTTTTCAGGTGCTTCAGTTCGCTCAGCGGGGCAATGGCTTTGCCCGTAACGTCGGTAAAATTCAAATCCAGTTTCCGCAGGTTTTCAAACCCGGTGATGGTCGATACGTCGGCGTCGCTGACAGGCAGTTTCGTCAGGTTCAGCGCCACAACCTGACGTTTGATCGGGCTGAGTTCCTTTAATTTTTCCGGGCTGTACTGGCTTCGTTCGTACAGACTTACCGCCAGCGCGGGCGACTCCTGCGACAGCCGGGCAATACTGCGGTAGTCGGTGTTCAGTTCCTGAATCGTTTCGTCGTCCGCCGGGTCAAAGTCAAAGACGTCGCCGGGTTCGTCGGCCCGTTTGAACAGATTGACAGACAGCAGCCGCAGCGAATCCGCAGCGGGCAGGTCGATTACTTTTTTGCCCGTCGGCGCATGAGCTTTGACCCACAGGGCCAGCAGGGCCATTTCGGTCGGGGTCAATTGCGGCTGACTCGTCGGCGGCATGTGTTTTTTTTCGGAAACGGGCAGGTGAATGCGTTCCAGGAGCAGGCTGCTGTCGGGCCGACCCGAAATGAACAGCGCCCCGCTCTTGCCGCCTTTTTTCAGACCGGCGATGGCCGTCAGATCCAACTGCCCCTTTCGTTTTTCGGGATTGTGGCAACTGACGCATTTCTGTTCAAAAATGGGCTGAACGACGTGCTGAAAGACCATCGCCTGTTCCAGCGGCACCGGTTCCGGTTTACGAAGCCGGGCCAGCGGTTCGGTCAGGTAGCCGTCGCCGTGGGTCAGGGTGGCTCCGAAATGTCCGGCCACGAGCAGCAAACTCACCGTCAGCGCACTGCCGATCCGGGCCATACGGGCGTTGTACCAGCGTTGGGACCGGCTCCAGTACAGCAAAGAACTCAGGAAGAAAACGCCCACGCCCGTCCATTTATGCCACTGAACCACCTGACCTTCGTAGCCATCTTCTTTTGCCAGAAAAAGCCCCATAATCACCGTCAGGCCCGCCATAACCGACCCGGTCAGGAGCATAATATTCAGAAATCGGTTATAAAAGGCATTGTCCCGGTTGGCAGACCGGAAGCGGGCAATCTCCATTGCCATTGCCAGCAGGAGCAGCACAATCGGGAAGTGCAGCAGCAGCGGGTGCATTCGGCCCACGGGCTGCAGCCAGACCGGTACGACCAGCTTCTGGTCGAAAACCAGTAAGATTAGGGTGAAGCTGATCGAGGCAATCAGCAGTTGTTCGGCCAGTCCGGTAATTCGTTTACTCATGGATTTGTAGATAATGAATAATGTATAATGTAAAATGTATAATTAGGCTGATAGTCAGCGATATAGATAGTATCCATTATGCATTTTCCATTTTCCATTATTCATTAATCATTTACCAGTCAGGCAATCAGGTCACGTACTACCCGTCCGGAAACGTCGGTCAGGCGGTAGCGGCGTCCGAGGTGACGGAACACTAATTTCTCGTGGTTCAGGCCCAGTTGATGCAGCACCGTGGCCTGAAAATCGTGAACGTGGACGGGGTTCCGGCTGATGTTATAGCCCATTTCGTCGGTATCGCCGTAGACGAGGCCCGGTTTGATGCCGCCGCCCGCCATCCAGATCGTGAAGCAGCGGGGGTGGTGGTCGCGTCCGTAGTTTTCTTTCGTCAGTTTGCCCTGGCTGTAGCTCGTCCGCCCGAATTCGCCGCCCCAGATTACCAGCGTTTCATCCAGCAAACCGCGCTGCTTGAGGTCGGTGACGAGCGCCGCCGACGCCTGATCGACGTCTTTGGCCTGTTTGGCAATCTCAAAGGGCAGATTGCCGTGCTGGTCCCAGCCCTGATGGTAGAGCTGCACAAACCGGACACCGTTTTCCGACAGTTTGCGGGCCAGCAGGCAGTTGGCCGCGTAGGTGCCCGGCACCAGACAGTCGGGACCGTAGAGTTTGACGACGTCGTCGGGTTCTTTCGACAGATCCATCACTTCGGGCACGGCGGTCTGCATCCGGTAAGCCATTTCATACTGCTTCACTTTCGCCATGATTTCGGGGTCGCCGAACTCCTGATACGACAGTTCATTAAGCTGAGCCAGATTATCCAGCATGGCTCGCCGGGCCTGCCGATCCATGCCGTCGGGGTCGCGGAGATACAGCACCGGGTCTTCGCCCTTGCTGAACTGAACGCCCTGGTGAATGGAATCCAGAAAGCCGTTGGTCCAGAGTTTGGAATACACGCCCTGCCCATTGCCGACGCCCCGCGAAAGCAGCACCGTGAAGCTGGGCAGGTTTTTGTTTTCGTTACCCAGTCCGTAGCTCAGCCAGGCTCCCATGCTGGGGCGGTTTCCCTGTTGAGCGCCCGTTTGCAGAAACGTCAGCGCCGGATCGTGGTTGATGGCTTCCGTGTACATCGACTTCACGATGCAGAGGTCGTCGACAATCCCCGCCGTGTAGGGCATCAGATCGCTCACCCACGCCCCCGACTGTCCATATTGCCTGAAATCGACGAACGATCCGGCCAGCGGAAACGACGCCTGATTGGCCGTCATGCCCGTCAGTCGCTGGCTGCCGCGCACCGAAGGCGGCAGTTCCTGACCCATCATCGCCCGCAGTTTAGGCTTATAATCAAACAGTTCCTGCTGCGAGGGCGCCCCGTTCTGAAACAGGTAGATCACCCGTTTGGCTTTGGGCGCAAAATGCGGAATGCCGGGTTTCAGGGTTTCGTCGTCACCGCCGCCGTCAAGCAGATCGGGAATCAGCAGCGAACCCAGCGCCGCACTGCCCAGACCCAGACTCAGCCGCGACAGAAACCGCCGCCGGTTGAACTGAAAGCCGTGTTCCAGAATTTCTTTTTCCATCGTCGTTCAGGATTTGGTCAGCGTTTCTTCCAGGTTGTAGATGGCCGAAATTACCCGCATCATGGCCGCCAACCGGAGTTTGTCCAGATGCGTCGGGACCGGATATTCGCCCACCGACAGTGCTTTCTGCGCTGTCTGCGGGGTTATTTTTTTACGTTCATTTTCGTAATATGCCGTCAGCAAATTCACTTCTTTTTCGGTGGGTTTCCGGCTCACGATCAGCCGGAAGGCCCGACTTATTTTCTCCTCGTCGGCGCTTTTTTCAGACAGCAGCCGGGCAGCCAGCACCCGCGAAGCTTCCAGTACGGTGGGGTCATTCATCATGATCAGCGCCTGAAGGGGCGTATTGGTCCGCAGCCGCTTCACTTCGCAGATATCGCGGTTGCTGCCGTCGAAAATCATCAGGGCCGGGGGCGGCACCGTGCGTTTGATGAGCGTGTACATGCCCCGCCGGTAGAGTTTCGAACCCTGATCCTGGTTGTAAGTGGACAGCAGTCCTCGCCCGGACGTGGCCCCTTCCCAGAGACCCGGAGGCTGGTAGGGCTTCACGCTGGGGCCGCCGATGCTCCGATTGAGCAAACCGCTGCTGCCCAGCACCCAATCCCGGACAAACTCGGCATGGATGCGGTAGCGCGGCCCCCGTGCCAGCAGCACGTTGTCGGGGTCGCGGGCCAGTTTTTCAGATGAAATGACGGCAGACTGGCGGTAGGTGGCCGAGGTGACCAGTTGCCGGACCAGTCGTTTGACATTCCAGCCGTGGTCGCGGAAATCGACGGCCAGCCAGTCGAGCAGTTCGGGGTGGGAGGGAAGTTCGCCCTGCATTCCGAAATCGCCGGACGTTTTGACGATGCCTTTTCCAAAAAACTCCTGCCACATCAGGTTGACGTAGACCCTGGCCGTCAGTGGGTTCTGGCGGTCAAAAAGCCATTTTGCCAGTCCCAGACGGTTTTTCGGATAAGCCGGATTAAAGGGCAGAATCGCGTTCGGTGTGCCGGGCTGCACTTCCTCGCCGTGCGCATCGTAGACGCCCCGTTTGAGTACATAGGTTTTCCGGAGCGTATCCAGATCGCCCATTACCGACACAATCAGGCGGCTCGTATCGGTTTTGTTCACAAACCGAAGCAATTCTTTTACATCCCTGTCGCTAATCTCCATCAGCGGCTTTTTGGCGTAGGTTTCTGGTCCGCCGATGACGGATTCGATGCCCACTTCGGCCACGTTGTTGAAAAAGGCATAAAGCTGATAGTAGTCTTTCTGCGAAAACGGATCGTACTTATGGTCGTGACAATGAGCGCATTCCATCGTGACGCCCAGCAGCCCCTTACCAAACAAATCCGTTCGGTCGGAGACATACGACACCCGGTATTCTTCGGGAATGACGCCGCCCTCCTCCGTGATTTTATGATTTCGGTTGAAGCCCGTCGCCAGCAGGTGTTCCTTATGAATGGGCTGGGTGCTGTCCGACAGCAAATCGCCCGCCAGTTGCCAGGTGACGAACTGATCGTAGGGCATATTTTTACTGAACGCGTGAATTACCCAGTCGCGCCAGGGCCATTGCGTCCGGTAGCCATCGTCCTGATACCCGTGTGAATCGGCGTAACGGGCCAGATCGAGCCAGTGGAGGGCCATTTTTTCACCGTAGGCCGGGCTTTTCAGTAGTTCATCGACCATTTTTTCGTAGGCATCCGGGCGTTTGTCGGCCAGAAAACGATCCATCGTCGCCAGGTCGGGCGGCAGGCCGGTCAGGTCGAGACTCAGGCGTTTGAGCAGCCGCTCCCTGTCGGCTTCGTCGTTGGGAGTCAGGCCTTTCTGCTCCTGTTTGTGCAGAATGAAATAATCGATTTCGTTGCGGGGCCAGTCCTTGTTATCGACAGTCGGCAGGGCCGGTTTTTTGGGCGGAACAAACGCCCAGTGCTTCTCGTAGGGCGCTCCCTGCTTTATCCATTTTTCGATGAGCCGGATTTCGCGGTCGGTGAGTTTGAGGTTGGAGGCCGGGGGCGGCATGCGCAGGGTCGTATCTTCTGCGGTGATGCGCCGGAACACTTCCGACAGTTCGGGTTTTCCGGCCACCAGCGCATGGCCCGTGGGATGTTCCTGAAGGGCCGCAAAGGCGCTTTCGGGCAGGTCGAGACGCAGCCCGGCTTCCCGCTTGTTGGCATCGGGACCGTGGCAGGCCAGACACTTGTCGGACAGGATGGGCCGGATGTCGAAGTTATAGCTCACCTGTTCGGGTAGCCGCTCGTCGGCGACGGTTTGCCCGGAGTCGGTTCGGCAGCCAGTCAGCAGGGCTGTTATGCAGCCGATTAACCCAAAAAAACAGCTTACGGGGTTTCGCATTGAAGCGAAGGGTTTAGTCTGTACTAATTTACTGAAAATCTTACATTTGGGATAAAGCCCTGTTGACAAGGTCATTGTTAAACTCTGGAAAATGTGTCTACAAACTTATTTTGGGCTAAAGCCCCCGGATAGGAGAGATTCATGTTCCTAACCCCGGGCTAAAGCGCCGCCGGGCCGCCGGAGCGGGGCAATGTTTCAACAGAGTTGAGATTAATCAATTGCCCCGTGGCTTCAGCCCGGGGATACTGGCAATGTCTTCCCCACTCACGAGGGCTTTAGCCCAATTTTCTTCAAAGAATCGGATTACGCCAGCAACTCCATAACCGGCTTCCCCAAACCGTCGGGCGTGGTATAAAAAGGTCGTTTTTCGACTTCGTAATGCGTATCGGGCACAATGCCCAGAGCGTGGTAGATAGTCTGGTGAATCCCGTCGATTTTCACCGGATTCTCGATGGTTTTGCAGGGCCGCTCGTCGGCGGTTTTTCCGTAGACAAATCCTTTTTTAATGCCCCCGCCAAACATCAGAATGGAGCAGCCGTCGGTAAAATGCCGGTGCATGCCATAGAACTTCAGGTCCGACAGAATATCCGGCTGATTCACCTGTTCCTTCACTTTGGCATCGGGGCGGCCTTCCACCATCATGTCGCGGCTGAATTCAGAGGCGAGAATGACGATGGTCCGTTCGAGGTGGCCGGTTTTGTCCAAATCTGTAATCAACTGCGCCACCGGTCCGTCGATCTGCCGTTTCATCTCCTGTAGACGCGTGTGGCCGTTTTCGTGCGTGTCCCAGCCTTTAAACGGCTCATATTCCGTGGTGACGCTGATAAACCGCGCTCCCTGTTCGGTCAGGCGGCGGGCCAGCAGACAACCCAGCCCGAACCGGCCCGTATTGTAGACGTCGTAACTGGCTTTGGGTTCGCTGCTGAGGTCGAAGGCTTTAGCTTCGGGTGAATTCAGCAGCCGATAGGCCTGTTCCATCGACCGCCGCAGCGATTCTTTCTGGTAATCGCTGCCAAATTCGCCGACGGGACTGTTACTGATCAGGTCGTTGTACAACTGATTGCGCCGTTCGAACCGTTTGGCGTCCATGCCGACCGGGGGCCGCACACTCTCCAGCCCCTGACTGGGGTCGGGAATGAAGAATGGGCCGAATTCATTGCCCAGAAAACCCGCCGTATGGAACGCTTTCAGTTCTTCGGCCTCGCCTACCGTAAACCGCTGCCCAATGTCGACAAACGCCGGGATGACCGGGTTTTTCGGTCCCAGTTCTTTGGCAATCCAGGCACCGATATGCGGGGCGGCGACCGTTTGCGGCGGTTCGTAGCAGGTGTGCCAGTGGTATTGGTGGCGGGAATGCAGGATGTGGCCCATGTCGGCGGCGACGTAGGAACGAATCAGCGTCCCTTTGTCCATTACTTTGCCGATGGATTGCAGCCCCTCCGAAAACTGAATGCCGTCGAGCACCGTCGGGTAGGATTTGAACGTACTGAGCACCCGATTGCCCTCCATTCCTTTCTCGAAGGGTGCATACCGCTTGGGGTCGAAGGTTTCGGTATGGGCCATGCCGCCCGCCATCCACAGCAGAATCACCGTGTCGGCGGTGCCGTTGGTCTGACCGTCTTTCTTGCGGCAGCCCGACACAAGGCCCGGCATTGCCAGCGCCGCCATTGTCGCCGCCGAGGCCGTTTGCAGAAAATGTCGTCTATTCCAGGTTTTCATGTTGCTGTTCGACAGGATTGCATTATTAATTTTTTGACAGGATTACAGGATTTACAGGTTCTTTTTTTTCAATAAATCTTGTCAATCCTGTAATCCTGTCAAAAAACCTATCAAAAAATCAGTTGAAATTCAGGGTGTAAACTTATGGCCCACACCAAATCCTGAATGCCTTCCGTCCGGGGCGTTGCGCCGACAATCTGCCGGGCAATCGCCAGTTCTTTCGGCTGCGGCTCCCGGCCCAGCGCTTTCCAGTACAGATGTTTAATCAGCGTATCCGTCGCCGGATACTGCGCCTTCCACCGGGCCGCCCCGCGCTGCAGGGCCTCGTTGAATTTGGTGCCGTTGGTCAGTTCGAGCGCCTGCAGCAGGTTCGCCTGAGAAGTCCGGCTGGTGCTCACCGTCTCGCGGTTGGGTCGGCCCAGCGCTGTCAGGAACGGGTCGTTTTTGACCAGCACCGCCCGCGTGAAGGGAATTTCCTGCCGGATGGTTTTCGGCAAGCGCTTCTCCACCAGCGACGTATCGATGTAGATCGGATTGAAAGCCAGGCTGACCGCGTCGGCAAACTGTTCTGCCGTGAGCCGCCGCCGCATCATTCCCTGAAAAACGAATGTCGGGGCCGTTAGCTGATCCGGCTCTTTAGCCGTCACCGAGGGCAGTTGGTAGGTGCGGGAGGTCAGAATGGTTCGCAGCAGCCGCTTGACGTCGTAGCCATTGTCCGCAAAATCCGACGCCAGCCAGTCGAGCAAATCCTGGCTCCAGGGTTCGTTATCCATCGCGTCGACCGGTTCGATGATACCCCGGCCCATCACCTGCGCCCAGATGCGGTTGACGAGTGTTCGGTAGAGCCGACCATTTTTCGGCTGCACCATAAAATCCGCCAGTTGCCGGAGCCGCTCTTTCGTCGGGGCTTCGGTGTCGATGGTTCCTAATTGTGCGAACAGAATTTTTCGCCCGGCCCGTTTACCCGTGGGTTTGTCGCAGCGGTGAATTTCCAGCGTCGTATCGGCAAAAACGTTGGCAAAGGCGTAGGCGTCGGCCAGTTTCCAGTCGCTGATGAAGCTGTCGTGGCAGGAGGCACACTTCAGGTTCAGACCCAGCAGCACCTGCGATACGTTCTGCGCCGCCTGCATCTCGGTTCGCTGGCTGGCGTTGATGGTCCCCCGCCACTGAATGCCCCGGATAAAGCCCTCGGACTCTTTGGACGGACTGACCAGCTCGCGGACAAAACGGTTGTAGGGTTTATTGGTTTTCAGGGAATTATAAAGCCAGTTTGTGATGTCGAACCGTCCGCCGGTAATGTAGCCGGTGCCGGTGTAGTCGTTGCGTAGGGCGTCGTTCCAGAACGTCAGCCAGTGCTGGGCGTAGGCCTCGTTCTGATTCAGCAGTTCATCGACCAGGGCTTCGCGTTTGTTGGAGCGGGTATCGGCTACGAAGGTATTTACTGCTTCGGGCGAAGGCAGCAGCCCCACCACGTCCAGATACACCCGGCGCAGATACGTCCGGTCGTCGACGGGGGCTTTCCAGGCCACTTTGTGCTGTTGGAAATAAGAGTGTACAAACCGGTCGATGGGATTGGTCAGGTCGGCGGGGGCGGCGGGCAGAACGGGCAGACGCGGTTCCAGTGCTGCCACGCGGTAAATGCTCTTTTCGGGTCCGGCGGGCCAGGGCGCTCCCTGCTTTATCCAGAACTCCAGCAACGCAATCTCCTTGTCGGTCAGGCGCTTGCCTTTGGTCGGCATGGCGTCGTCGTGACCTGCCGGGAGCTTGATGCGCCGGATCATGTCGCTTTTTTCGGGTTTTCCGGCCACCAGAATCGGGCCATCTTCGCCCCCCTTAAAAATGCCGTCTTTGCTGTCGAGCCGCAGTCCGCCTTTCACCTTGGCGGCCCCGTGGCAGTTGTAGCAGTTGTGGGCCAGAATCGTCCGGACCTGGAGGTTCAGTTCCGTTGACTGTTGCTCGGTCAGCGGCTGACCGCTGTTCTGACTGGCGAAGGCCAGCGTCGTCTGATCCAGTTGCGTCGGGGCGTCTTTTTTGCCGAAGGGCAGTACGCTCGTCAGATAATCGTCGCCGTGGGTGACCATCGCCCCATAATGCCCGGCCAGGCTCACACCCACGACGGTTAGGGTCAGGAGGCTGCGGTAAAGCGGCATCCGCCCGGCCCGGAGCGCCAGCAGCGTCAGTACGGACAGCGTCATCGTTGCCAGCCCCGACCACTGATGTATCTGCACGTTTTCGCCGCCGTAATCTTCCCCGTTCACCAGAAGCAGACCCAGCCCGGCGGCCAGCACCGAACTGACGGCCCCGATCCAGACCATTGCCCGGATACCTGCCTGAAGTTCAGGTCGTTTTCGCAGAAGGCCCACCGCTTCGAGCAGCAGGGCAATACACAGCAAACCAATCGGAAAGTGAACGATCAGCGGGTGGAGGCGGCCCAGAAACTGCCAGAGCCAGAATGATTCGGTCATAACGGTAAGGAGAAAGGGGAGGAAAGGAGGAGAGGAGGAAGGGAGGAAAGGATCTGTCGAGCGCTTACTTCGTTTCTGCCCGGCGGCCCGGTCCTTTCCTGCTTTTCTCCTTTTCTGCTTTCCTCCTTCCTAAAAGACAAAGGGTTTCTAAATTTAATACCCCGGATTCTGGGTTAATTTGTTGTTTATCAGAATCTGCGGGGCCGGAATGGGTAAGAAATACTCATTGTCCGTATACACGTAGTCGAGGGCGTTGTAGGCTACTCCCCCCCGCGTTACCGTCGGGTTCGCCTTCTCTTTGGCCCCGTAGGCGTTCATGAATGTCGCCAGTTCTGCCGGGGTTTTGGTGCGTTTGAGGTCGAACCAGCGATGATTTTCGAACGCCAGTTCCAGCCGCCGCTCCTTCAGCACTGCCGTCCGGAACGTATCTTTCGTCAGGCCCGGCGTGGATGCGCCGGTCAGTGGGGCCAGTCCCGCCCGTGCTCGGATTTGATTCAGGTAGCCCAGCGCCTCGTCGGTTGGCCCCGACACTTCGTTGATGGCCTCGGCCAGCATCAGCAGCACGTCCGCATAGCGCAGCACCGGCCAGTTGTCGTTGGTACGCCCGGCGATGGTGTGCGGATTGTTAAACTTGACGATATACGGAATCTGTACGGCCCTGCCATTGAGCGTATATTCGGTTCGGAGCGAAGCGGCTTTGCGTTTATCGCCGGGTTCGTAGGCCGCAATGATGTCGTTGGTGGGAATATTACGACCCTGCGGCACTACCGTGGTAAAGCCCGTTACGGCGTTCGACGACTGACGGGGCGCAAACACGTAAGTAAAATTGCTCCATTCGCCCAGGTCGTTATCGCCCTGATACTGAATCTCGAAAATCGACTCCGGACCATTTTTGCGGGCCGTGCTGAAGTTGTCGGCGTAGTTGGCGTTCAGCGTGTAGCCCAGCGTCGTCACCTGCTTCAGCGTTGCAACGGCTTCGGCATACTGCTTTTTGGTCAGGTACACTTTTCCCAGCAGACTCAAAGCGGCCCCTTTCGTGACCCGACCGAGATCGGCAGCAGCGGCATATTTGACCGGCAGCCCGTCGGCAGCTTCCTTCAGGTCTTTTTCAATCTGGGCGTAGACCTCCGCCTGCGGAGACCGGACCAGGTCGAAGGCGTCGTTGGGGTTGTCCAGCGTTTTGGTGACCAGCACTACGTCACCGAAATACTGCACCAGATTGAAATACAGATAGGCCCGCAAAAACTTCAGTTGCCCTTCAATCTCCTTCCGCGGCCCCTCGGCAACGGTTGCTTCGGGCACCCGCTGCAGGGTGAAATTGATGTTGTACAGCGCCGAATAATACTGGTTCCAGAGGTTGGCGATTTCGCCATTACCCGAATTGACCGTCGAAAATTCGAATGCCTCCCAGCCGCTGGCTCCGCCCCGGTCGAGCGGGTTGAAATCCAGCGTCGTGTTGTCGGTCTGGAATTCGCCAAACAGATACGCCGTATTCGTAATCCCCTGAAGCTGACCATAGATGCCGTTGAGCGCCTGTTTCAACTGGGCCTCGTTTTTGTAGAAAATGCCGGTGCCGATGCGGGTCGGGTCGGTCTGGTCGAGAAAGCCGTCGCGGCAGGACCATTGCAGCAGACCCAACAGAAAAATGCCGATGATAGTAATGCGTTTCATGGTGGAAGGAGGGCTTAGAAGTTGAGTTTGATACCGGTAGAAAACGTGCGCGGAACGGGGTATGACTCGTCGTCATTGTTCAGCTCGGTGCCGCCCCGCACGCTGGCATCGGGGTTGCCGCCGGGATATTTCGTGAACAGAAACAGGTTGCTGACATTGACGAACACCCGTGCGTTGGACAGGATGGAGCGCACCTTCGGAATATTGTAGCCAATGGTGACGTTGCGTATCCAGGTGTGGCTGGCGTCGTAGACGTAGCGTTCGCTGCTCTCCCGCGACCACTTGAAGTAGTTGGTGCCGCCCTGCGAGTTTTTGGCCCCCGGATTGGAGCCCGGATTTTCGGGCGACCGCCACCGGTCTTTGGCCTTATCGAGGACGTTGAAAACGCCGTCCATATTCATGGTCGAGGCTTCGATATTGCGGTAGATGTCGAAATCGTGGGCACCCATCAGCAGAATGTTGATGTCGAACCGCTTCCAGTCGGCGGCGACGGTCCAGCCCCAGGTAAAGGCCGGGTTCGGGTTGCCGATGATGGTCATGTCGCGGGTATCGTAGGTCACCTCGCCATTACCGTCGATATCGCGGAAGCGCATTCCCCCCGGAATCACGCCGTCCTGCTTCGGTGCGGCGTCGATTTCGGCCTGGGTGTTGAAAATGCCGAGTTTTTCGTACCCAAAAATCATCCCGATGGGCTGGCCCACCTGCTGAATGTTGTAGCCGCCGTAGAAGCTGCCCTGCAAAATGAAGTCGTTGGCTCCCTTGATTGCCAGAATTTTGCTGCGGTTAAACGAGATATTGGCGTTCGACCGGAAATTGACCGGCCCGATTTTCGTCCGGAAATCGCCCGCCAGTTCGATGCCCCGGTTGCGCACCTTGCCCACGTTCGCCAGCGAGTTCGTAAAACCCGATACCGACGGGATGGGGACGTTGAGCAGCATGTCCGTCGTGATTTTGTTGTAGTATTCAAACGTGAAGGTCAGTCGGTTACTGAACATCGACAGGTCCATGCCCAGGTCCAGTTGGTCCGACATTTCCCAGCCGAGTTCGGTATTGGCAAACGAGGTCACCACTTTGCCCGGCACGAGCTGATTCCCCAGGATGTAGTTATTGATGCCCAGAAACGCCTGACTGGCGTAGTTGCCGTCGCTGCCCGCGTTCTGCCCGATGCCGAAGCCAGCGGCGGGTGCCATCGCGTAGCTGTTGTTGCCGGTTTTGCCCCAGCTTCCGCGTAGTTTCAGGTCGTTCACCCAAGCCGTTTTCGGGAAGAACGTCTCCTCGGACACCCGCCAGCCTGCCGACACCGCCGGGAAGTTGCCGTATTTGTTGTCGGCGCTGAAACGTGAACTTCCTTCCCGCCGCCACGAGGCCGACAGCAGATATTTGTCCTTGAAGGAGTAGTTAGCGCGGGCAATGTAGGCGAGCATCGTCCAGGTGCGTTCCATCGAGTTGGACGAGCGGATGGAGGCCGCGCTCAGAAACGGCACCAGATCGTCGGGATACGTATTGCCAGACCCGTAAAGTCCTTTGACCGTCTCCTGCTGGGCCGAGAAACCCGCCAGCACGTCGAAACGATGGTTTTCGTTGAACGTTGTGGCATACGTCAGCAACTGGTCGGCGGCATAGTTCCGCAGTTCCTCGGAGTCGTCCCGCTGGGTGGCAATCCGGGGTGGGGCCCCGTTGGTGCCATTCTGAACGGGCAGACCGATCGTCGACGGGACATATTCCTTGTAGGTGTTGTAATTAATCCGGGCGTTGAGCGACGAGCGGAATTTCAGACCTTTCAGCAGTGTGATTTCTGCATAGCCGCTCGCCAGCAGATCGGCGATGTTGCGGTTGCGTTTCAGGTTTTTCAGGACGAACAGCGGATTTGGAAAGCCAAAAACGCCGTCGGTGCCGTTGTAATATGGAATCAGTTCACCTTTTTCGTCATAGGCCGGAAAGCGCGGGTCCATGATGAGTGAGCCGCCGACGATGTTGCTGCGGCCGTCTGTGTTCGCCAGGCTCGACCGGGCGTAGCTGCCCGCCAGGTTCACGCCCATCGTGATAAATTTATTGACGTCGCCCGCCAGATTGACCCGGAGTGAGGTCCGGTCGTAGTCCGTGTACTGCAGGATGCCGTCTTCTTTGTAGTAGCCCGCCGACACCACCGAGCGAATAGGACCCCGGCCCGATGAAAGCGTAAGATTGACGTCGGTAAACGGGGCGTTGTCGTTCAGAATCAGGTCATACCAGTTCGTGGAATATTTGGTTTGTTCGGGAAAGCGGAAGCCGATGGGAATGTCGTTCAGCGTCGGTTCACGCTTCTGGAAATAGCGAATGTTGTCTTCCAGCACTTCCTTTTTGAACTGGGCAAATTCTGGCCCGTTCAATACGCGTACCTTGCGGCTGTCGGGCAGGGTGTTGACCCCGTAGTCGACCGACAGGTTCAGGCCGACTTTGCCTTCGCGGGCGTTTTTGGTCGTGATGAGCACTACCCCGTTCGACCCTCTGGCTCCGTAGATGGCCGTGGCGGCGGCATCTTTCAGAATCGAAACCGACTCGATGTCATTGGGATTCAGATTCTGCCCTACCGAAAGACCCACCGGGAACCCATCGATGACGTAGAGCGGATCGCTGCCCGCTCCGAGCGAACTGATACCCCGTATACGCACGTCGAACTGCTGGCCTGGCGTACCGCTCCGCTGCCGGGTGACGACGCCCGGCGCCTGTCCCTGAAACAGTCGGGTGACGTTGGAAGCGGGCACTTCGCCGATGCGGTCGACGCTGATGGTGGAAACCGCCGAGGTGATGTCCTGCCGCCGCTGGGTGCCGTAGCCCACCACCACGACTTCGTTGAGCGTCTGGTCGCCGGGGGCCATCGTGACGTTCAGCACCGTCTGACTGCCCACGGCGACTTCTTTGCCCAGATAGCCTACAAAGCTGAAAACCAGAACACTCTGCTCGTTGGGAACGCTGATGCGGTAACTGCCGGTGCCGTCGGTGGTGGTGCCCTGCGTGGAGCCTTTCACCACGACGCTGACACCGGGCAGTCCCGCGCCCTGTTCGTCAGTAACCCGACCCGACACCAGAATATCGGCCCTGACAACCGAGGGGGCGGAGAGGGTGTGCGGGGAAGACAGTCGGGCCAGCAGCGGGCCGGTTCGTTCGGGCTGGGTGTACGCCCGGGGCGCGAACAGGAGAACGCCTGTCGCAGCAAGGAGATAGATTTTTTTCATAACCGAAAGGAGAGGGTATTAGGAGTAAACAGACTTGGAAAAACGTAATTAATTAGCCGAATATTGATAGTGTATGAATAGGAACTTACCCATACTTACCCACTTTGGTGCATTTATGAGTGAAAAGCAAATAAAAATGGCTTCGACTTGTCCAGTCGAAGCCATGCGATGGTACCCGTATAGTGGCTTAAATACCTGGAATGGGTTTACGTTCTACTTCCCGATACAGAACTTCGAGAAAATGGCCCCCAGGATGTCGTCGGTGACAATCTCACCGGTTAGCTCACCGAGGTGGCGCAGAGCGTCGCGGAGGTCCATCGCCAGCCAGTCGGGGGTCACGCCCGCGTCGAGGCCGGTGAGCACGCGGGCGAGGGCGGATTCAGTGGCGGTCAGGTGCTCGTAGTGGCGCAGGTTGGTGACGACGGCGCTGCCGGTCGATACGCTGCGGTCGGTCTTCACACGCTGGGCCAGCGCCTGGCGCAGTTCATCGATGTGTGTGCCAGTTTCCAATTCATTGTTCCGGGCGGTGATCCAGACGATGTTTTCTTCGGCCAGGGCTTCCAGCCGCTGCCGCTGCTGGGCCGTGGTGGTGTCCAACTTATTACCCACCAGCACATACGGCTTTTCGTAACTCCGCAGTTCGGCGAGGGCGGCGGTGAATTCATCGGCAGAAATGGCTCCACCGTCGAACAGATAAACAATCAGGGCTGCCTCCCGCATTTTTTGCTGGGTACGCTCCACGCCGATGGCCTCGATGGTATCCGTGGTGTGGCGCAGTCCGGCGGTGTCGATGAGCCGGAACCGGATGCCGTCGATAAATAATTCATCCTCGATAACATCCCTCGTCGTGCCCGGAATGTCGGACACAATGGCCTTTTCTTCATTGAGTAACGCATTGAGCAGCGTCGACTTCCCGGCGTTGGGCCTCCCGGCAATAACCGTTGGGATGCCGTTTTTGATGGCATTCCCGACTGAAAACGACTCGATGAGGGGCCGTAAAACCCGCTGGATGTCGAAAATGACGGCCCGGAGTTGATCGCGTTTGGCGAACTCGACGTCTTCTTCACCGAAATCCAGTTCCAGTTCGATGAGCGCGGCAAAGTCGATAAGCTGCTGACGGAGGGCTTTCAACTGTTTCGAGAATCCGCCCCGAAGCTGGGTGAGGGCAGCCCGGTGGGTAGCCTCGGAGTCGGCGGCGATAAGGTCGGCTACAGCTTCGGCCTGCACCAGATCGAACTGCCCGTTCAGGAAGGCCCGCTGCGTAAACTCACCCGGCTGGGCCATGCGGGCACCCTCCCGCAGCAGCAGCCGCAGAATCTGCCGGATAATGTACTCGGAACCGTGACAGGAAATCTCGACCACGTCTTCCCGCGTAAACGAAGCCGGTGAGCGGAACACCGTTGCCAGTACCTCATCCACAATTATTTCGCCGTCCCGGATGGTGCCGAAATGGGCTGTGTGCGACGGTTGTCGGGTAAGGTCTTTTCCCCGAAAAATACGATTGGTCAATTCAATGGCACCCGCACCCGATACCCGCAAGACGGCAATGGCTCCGATGCCGGGGGCGGTGGCGAGGGCGGCAATCGGTTCCTGTTGTAAAATCGACATAAAACTCCGCGAACCTCTGCTCTTCTCCGCTAAGCTCCGCGATACAAAAAGCTATTTCGCAGAGCTAAGCAGAGCACTTAGAGTTGAGCGGAGGCGATTAAATTTGGAAAGATGGGCAGGGCACTCGCCAGCCCGACGAGCCGCTTTTCGAGCGGGACGTCCGGGACGCCCAGCCAATCGGCATGGTCGTCGCCGAGGAAGAAACGCATTTGCGCCGCCGGGAGGTTCCGCAGAGACGGGGGAGTAGCTTCTTCGATGGCATTCAGCAGCGACCGGGTCAGGCCTTTGCCCTGCTCCGATGGTCGGAACTGACGACGGGCGATGGCGCGGTCGAGGTGGAACGCTTCGCGGAGATTCTGCGGCAGCAGTTCCTCCCGAACGCCGAGCAGATAGCCTACCACGTTGAGATGATGCAGGTAGGCTTCTTCGTCGGCTTCGTCGGTGCGTATGCCCGCCAGCCGGAGTCCCCGGATAACGATGTACGAAAACGCCAGATTCGTTCCGGCCATGTCTTCCTGATTGACCGGGTGGCCCCAGGCGGCATTCCACTCCCCGCTGTGCAGTGTAAACCAGCGAATGGCGGCGTGCATGAGCCTGATTTTTAGGGTGTAGGCAACCGATATGCCCGTTTGCCAGTTGCTGCGTTTCGTGACGGCAAACACCCAGTCGCCGGTTTCTTCGAGTCGTTTACGGGTGTCGCTATGGATGCGCTGCGAAAGCCAGAGAACCCGCGCTCCATTGGCTCCGAGGTAGCAATAAGGCAGCGAATAACAACCGAGCGCGAGAGCAATGGCGGCGGCATGTTTCTCAAAAAAACGCATTCCCCGTTCCATTTTCCGGGCGTCGGCCCAGCGGGGCAATTGACCTGATTTCTGAAAAAAATGCAGCACGGAATCGGGCTGATTTTCGGTGGAAAAATTCTTATTGTCGGTCAGCCACTGCATCAGCCGTCCCACGCCTGCATGACCCTCCGCTGAGGCAATACCCCCAATAACGGCGTCGGCTTCCGGGTCGCCGGTTTGTCGGTGACGGCTCAAAAGTTCGTCGGGGAAGATGCGGCTGGTTTTGACGGTTGCGGGCATAAAAAAGCCGTTATACGTTTTCTGGTACAACGGCGTGTGAGGGAGTTTGGTTTGGGCAGTGTGATGCAGGGGTTGCGGGGATGGCAGGGGATGGCAGGGGTAATTATGCAGTTCTTTTTCTTTATGCCTGCCATCCCTGCAACCCCCGCCTTTCAAAGCGGTTCAACCGTCGTGTCGACCGGTATCGGCGGAACCGTCTGCGGTTGTCCCTGCGGCAGTTGCTGCTGATTGGGCGCAATCTGCTGACCCTGTGATCCCTGCTGCGGATACGTCTGTTGAGGATATGGTTGTTGGTACGGTTGCCCCGGATACCCGCCCCGAAGACCCGTATCGACAATTTCGACACCCGTAACGAAGTACTTGGTATCGCCGTTCCAGGGCAGAGTGAACAGTTTTTCTTCGTAATGAAGCGTCACCCGCTGACCGGTCTTCACCGCATTGTTGATGGAGCGGGCGACCGAGTCGTTTTTTACGGAAAAATCAAAATACTGCGGTGTCAGCGAACCGGTTTCTCCCGAAAAGCCGCCCACGTTAAGAACACCCTCCCAGGTTTTGAAGATGTAACCCCGCCGACTGAATTTCGATACGGTACCCGCCCGCTCGCCGTCACTGTAACTCCAGGCGGTCAGGTAGTAAAGTATACCGAAAACTAGCAGCAGAAATAGTAACAAAAAGGATATGAATCTCATGATGAGCGATGGTTAGCCTGTGGTTTGACGCAAATCAACGAAAAATAGCCGGAAAAACTATTTGGCCCGGATGGCAATCACCGGGTCCAGACGGGCGGCTACCATAGCCGGCAGAATACCCGACAGGATGCCGATGATGCTCGATACGGCCAGCCCCAGCATGATGTTTCCCGGCGACAGAATGATGTCCAGACTGCCCAACTGCATGAACGACAGCAGATAGACCAGCAGAATGCCCACACCCCCGCCGATGAGGCTCAGAAAGATGGCCTCAAATAGAAACTGAAACAGGATGACATAGTTTTTGGCACCCAGTGATTTTTGTATGCCGATGAGATTGGTACGTTCTTTAACGGAGACGAACATGATGTTGGCGATGCCGAAACCGCCGACCAGGATGGAAAAACTGCCGATGACCCAGCCCGCCACCGTCAGCACGGCAAAAATTCCCGCAATGGCTTTGGCGGCGGCTTCGGGGCGGTTGATGGCAAAGTTATCCTCCTGCATCGGCTTCAGACCCCGTCTTGCCCGCAGCAATCCCCGGATTTCGTTCTCTACTTCCAGCAGGCCCTCGTCGGTATCGAAGCCCTTGACGGCGATGTCGATGCTGGGATAAACCGAATGATACATCTTGGCGAAGGCGCCGATGGGAATCAGGCATTTCGTATCGGGGTTACCGCCGAAATTGAGCAGGCTCTCGCCTTTTCGTTCCTGAACGCCGATGATCACGAATTTCAGTCCGCCGATTTTCATTTCTTTCCCGATGGCGCTCTGACCGGGGAAAAGCGTTTCGGCCACCTCCGAGCCGATGATGGAGACGTTGCGGGCGGCGTCGATTTCCTGCTGGGCGAAATAACGCCCCTGGGCGACGGGGACATCCGAGATTTTATTGTAATCGTAGGACGTACCCTGAATCAGCGCCCGAAAGCTGTTGTTGCCGTTTTTGACCGTCACCTGACCCCGGAAGTCCATCGCCACGACTGCCTCCGCATTCTCCAGATTGTCGGCCAGGTATTCAAATTCCGTCATGGAGGGTTCCGGGCGCTGGAAGTACTTCCACCATTGGTATTCGCCGTCGCCGAATCCCCAGGGCCATTTCTGAACGTAAACGACTTTGTCGCCGATGCCCGCCAGACTATCTTTGATGTTGCGCTCCAGCGAGTCGACAATCGTGAATACGGCAATAATGGCAAAAATGCCGATGGTCACGCCCAGCAGCGAGAGCGTTGTCCGGAGCAGATTGGAGCGCAGGGCCTGCCAGGCAAACCGGAGACTTTCGTAGGTTTGACGAAGGAATTTCAAAGTCTGTGACGAATGGTTCGAACCGAATATAAAAGTAATCGTTTAATCGTCTGTTTGTGAAAGCGAATGACAAAAACCTCCTCCAACCGGATGTTTGGTCTATTTTTGTAGTTTAGCGGTAATGCACAAATCCAGTACCCAATCGATGAGAAGAATCATTTACGCGTTGCTGCTGCTGACGGCGGCCTGTCGTACGGCCCCAACCGGTGCGCCGTCCTCCCGAAACGGGCAGACGGGCGTCCGCGAAGGAACGGGCGTGTACACCTACGACAACGAAAAGACGGTTGCCCGGCGTGGCGACGCCCGGCGTGACGACGCCCGGCAATCGTCGAAATACTATTCAGAGAAACCCGCCGTCATGGGCCGCAGCGGCATGGTGGCTTCGGCCCATCCGGAGGCCTCCCGCGTGGGAGTCGATATTCTGAAGGCAGGCGGCAATGCCGTCGATGCGGCGGTGGCGGTGCAGTTTGCCCTGGCGGTCGTTTATCCGACGGCGGGTAACATCGGCGGTGGCGGTTTCATGGTGTATCGCGATAAGGACGGGCAGTCTTACACGCTGGATTTTCGGGAAAAAGCGCCCGAAAAGGCCCATAAGGATATGTATCTGGATGCGGCGGGCAACCCTATTCCGAATCTGAGCATCACCGGACACCTGGCGTCGGGTGTGCCCGGCTCGGTCGACGGCATGGTGGAGGCACACCGCCGGTTTGGTAAACTGACCTGGGCGCAGGTGCTGCAGCCCGCCATCGATCTGGCCCGGCAGGGTGTTGTGCTGACCGACCGCGAGGCGCTGGGCCTGAACCGCGTCCGCCCCACGCTCCGGCAGGTCAACCCGGGTAAAACGTATTTTCTGAAACCCGACAGCAGCGACTGGAAACCGGGCGAACGGCTGATACAGACCGACCTCGCAACGACCCTGGAGCGGATTCGGGAGCAGGGTCGGGCGGGCTTCTACGAAGGCGAAACGGCCCGGCAACTGGTGGCCGAAATGCAGCGGGGCGGCGGCATCATCACCGAAAATGACCTGAAAAGCTACCGTTCTGCCTGGCGGGACCCGCTCGTGGGCGATTATAAGTCGTTCCGCATCATCACCATGCCGCCGACCTCCAGCGGCGGCGTTGCCCTGCTGCAGTTGCTGCGGGCGGTAGAACCCTATCCGCTGCGCCGCTGGGGCTGGAATCAGGATTCGACGGTGCAGGTCATCATCGAGGCCGAACGCCGGGTCTACGCCGACCGGGCCAAATTCCTGGGCGATCCGGACTTTGTGAAAATGCCCATTCCGCAGCTTATCGACCGCTCGTATCTGAAAAACCGCATGGCCGATTTCAGTTTTGCCCGGGCGACCGACAGTAAGTCCGTGAGCGGAGGCGCCATTCCCGGTTACGAGAGTATGGAGACGACCCACTTCTCAGTCGTCGACAAAGACGGGAATGCCGTGTCTATCACGACGACGCTCAACGGCGGCTACGGCAGCAAAGTCGTGGTGGGCGGAGCCGGTTTTTTCATGAACAATGAAATGGACGATTTCAGTATCAAACCCGGCGTACCCAATATGTTCGGTCTGATTGGCAACGCGGCCAACGCCATTGCGCCGGGTAAGCGGATGCTGTCGTCGATGACGCCGACCATCGTCGAACAGGGTGAAAAACTGTATATGGTGGTGGGAACGCCCGGCGGTTCGACCATCATCACCTCGGTATTTCAGACGGTGCTGAACGTCCTGGAGTTTGACATGACGATGCAGCAATCCGTCAATGCACTGAAGTTTCATCACCAGTGGCTGCCCGACAAAACGATTTTTGAGAGCGGCGCTTTTTCCGACGAAACAGCGCAGAAATTGCAGAATCGGGGGTACATACTCGAACGCCTGACCAACTCGCTGGGCCGGATGGATTGCATTCGGGTGTTGCCTGATGGCAGTCTGGAAGGCGCTTCGGACCCCCGTGCCGACAACACGGCAATGGGGTATTAACGGAGTGTTCAGTTGATAAGAGTATCAAACAAACCCCGAAAGCCATTCGTTAAGCAAGACGAATAAATGTGATAGAGTCATGAAAAAAATAGGTTTTCTTTTTCTACTCCTGTGTTTGTGCAACGGTATGCTGCTGGCCCAGCGCGACCAGAAAGCTTCTGACAACGCCGACATTCGTCGTCGGCTGACCCAGATTTACGATAAAGACCAGAAGGAACGGGCTAAATACGATGATTTGGAGCGTCAGTTTGGCTGGGGGGCTAAAGAAGCGCAGGATGCCCGCGAGAAAATTAAAGCGATGGATCGCGAGCACCTGAAGGAGGTCGAGCAGATTATGGCGAAAGTAGGCGGATATCCCGGAAAAAGCGTGGTTGGTCAGCCGCTCGATCAGGTAGCGTTCCTCATCATTCAGCACAGCACCGACCGGGCCGTACACGAAAAACACCTGCCCGCCATTACGGAAGCGGCCAAAAAGGGTGATATCGATAAGGCCAGCGCCGCCATTCTGACGGACCAGGTGAAGGTTCAGAAAGGTGAAAAGCAGGTGTATGGCACCCAGATCCGGGTAAATAACAAGGGCGAAAAAGAACTATATCCGGTCGAGGAAATGGCGGACATCGACCAGCGCCGCAAGGACATGGATCTAGAACCCCTGGCAAAATATCTCCAGAAAATGGGAGTTAAACAGTGATTCAGAAGCTGGCGTGAATGTTCGCCGCTTCCAGAAGCGCACGGACGGCTGGGTCATCCAGATCGTCCTTTTTTTGTATCCGGACGTGGCGCATCAACTTCCCCGTACCTTTAAGCAGACCGCTGGGGTCGGGCAGTTGCGTTCCGAAATGAAAGCCAAGATTGACGCCCGACGACAGGGGTGAGATATAACAGATTTCATCGGCCATTTTCTGCCCTCTGCCGTAAGCAATCGTGCGGTAGGAAGGGCGCAGCATCTCGTGGGCATCCGGCATGACCGAACGAACCAGTTCGCGGGTTCTCAGGGCCAGCTCGCGTATGTCAGGCGCGAAACCGTCCAGAAATGATTCAGTAGGAAGAGACATGACGGGTATAGGGTTAGTGAAAGCAGACAGGTCAATTTACGTTTTTTTTAGTAAATCAACCGTTCCATGTCAGCCTTTTGTCTGATAAATAACTCCATTCACCAATGTTATACTCGTCTGAATCCCGGTAGACATTCGCTGCCCGCGTCGGGGCCAGACACGGGCTACGGGGTCTGGAGGAGCGTTAGCCAGGCATCTTTCATTTTATTTTCCGACAACAACTGCTTCGCCCGGTGATGCAGCAGATCGGGCAGATACTGACAGCCATTTTGGGCTTCGTCGAACAAATCTTGCAGCGTCGGGCGGTAGGCGGCTACTTCGTCGGGCGTGGGCAGGGTCGCAATGCCCGCCAGTTTGCCCAAATCATTACCTGACAATATGGGGCTGTTGCGGACAGAAGCCGGTAGCTGCTCAAAACCGATGCCGATCTGCGGACGGGCCACCTCAAATACGGCTTCGCCGTGCGCACGGCAGTAATATTCGCCCCCCATTCGCCCGACGAGGTCGATGCGGGTCTGGTCGATGACGCCGGTTTCGTTAAAAATAGACTCCCGGAAATGGGCCAGCACCACCTCGCAAACCACCAGCCGGGCCGAACCGGGACCGTCGCCTACCTGTATGATGTCCCGTACCAGACACTCGTAGGCCGCTGGTGCCTCGGCCACACGGGGCGGACGTACTTTCTGCGACGCCACCGCCGTAAATCCCGCCTTCTCAAATTCATTGACGCCCCGCTCGTATTCGGCGCTGGCAAGCGACATCTGCTCCACCATCGCATAATCGACAATGTTGATGACCACCTCCGGCACCTCCTCTACGTTCAGCAGCGAGTGCTTTTTCTGGTTGTGCCGGTTGACGTTGGGCGCAAACACCAGCGTCGGCGGATTAGACCCAAACACGTTGAAAAACGAAAACGGACTCAGATTCACCCGTCCTTCGCCGTCGACAGTGCTGGCAAAGCAGATAGGGCGTGGTCCGACGGTGCCGATGAGCAGCCGGTGAAATTCGGGCTGGGAGAGGTCGTGGGGAGAGATAGTTTTCATTTTTATAAAACTCCGCTGGACTCCTTTTCACTCCGCGAAACTCCGCGATATAGCTTTTTTTGTTTCGCAGAGTTTAGCAGAGTAAAAAGGAGTCCAGCGGAGGGGGTTAAACAATTTTTCCTGAAACCTCGCCCAGTTCAACATCCCCCGCCCGGCCCCGGAGCGTCACGACGTCGCCGTCCTGTAAAAAGGTCCGGGAGGTGCCGTCAGGCAGCGAAATGGGGTTTTTGCCGCTCCAGGTCAGTTCCAGAAATGAGCCGTAGGTACCCGGTTCCGGGCCTGAAATAGTGCCCGTCGCCAGAATGTCGCCGACGCAGAGGTTGCAGCCGTTCACCGTGTGGTGCGCAATCATCTGGGCAAAACTCCAGTACAGATGCCGGGCATTGGTCTGGCTGACGACCGACCCGTTCAGTTCCACCTCCAGGTTAATATCAAAATGTGCGGGCCTCGTCAGGTCGGCACTGGTTTGTTGCAAATACGGTAGCGGCGTCGGCTCCTGCGTTTCGCCCGTCACCCGAAACGGCTCAAACGCCTCGAAAGGCACCACCCAGGCCGAAATGGACGATCCGAAATTTTTGCCCAGAAACGGCCCCAGCGGCTGATATTCCCACCGCTGAATGTCGCGGGCCGACCAGTCGTTGAACAGTACGATACCGAAAATGTAGTCCTCCGCTTTGTCGATGGAAACGGGTTCGCCGAGTGTAGATTTTTGTCCGATAATTAAGCCCAGTTCCAGCTCGATGTCCAGCGATTTCGACGGCCCGAACTGTGGCTGACCATCGGCTCCCAGCGACTGTCCCGACGGGCGGCGGATGGGCGTTCCCGACACGACGATGGACGAGGCCCGACCGTGGTAGGCAATCGGCATGTGGCGGTAGTTGGGCAGCAGCGGGTCGCCGTCGGGCCGAAACATCTTGCCCACGTTGCGGGCGTGTTCGATGCCTGCGTAGAAGTCCGTGTAGTCGCCCACGCGCACGGGCAGGTGCATCGTGGCCCGCGACTGATGAATAAACGCCTGTTCCCGAATGGCTTCCAGCGGCGAATCGGGCTGACTCAGCAGATCGATGAGCCGCTGGCGGACGGCGGTCCAGATGGGCTTACCGAGCGCCATGAAGTCGTTCAGAATGGGTTTGGCGAATACGGCGGGGTCGAGCGGAAGACCGTCGAAATGACCCAGCAGGCCGATAACTTCGAGGTCGAGTATGGCTTGATCCGGAAAGGCATTTCCCGGAAAATCATTCCGGGTTACGAGCACGCCCACGCGGGGGCTGGAAATACCGTAGCTAAAAATTCCGTAAGGGAGCGTCATAAATAATGGATAATGAATAATGTAAAATGGATAATGAAAAGGGCTTATAAATCAGCTACCATTATCCGTTTCATTATTCATTGAAGTTCTGATAAATCGAATCCATAATCCGGACGAAATGCTGGTAATCTTCTTCGTTGAGATTTCCCCAGCCTTTTCGCCGGATTTCGACCACGACCGGCAGCGCCGTGCGGTATGTTTTTTCGCCGCCGGGGGTCAGATAAATCTGGAATTTGCGGCGGTCGTCTTCGGCCATGCGGCGTTCGGTCAGGTTCTTTTTACAAAGCAGGTCGATGATCCGGGTGACGGTCGGGGCGTCTTTGGTCGTCAGGTCGGCCAGCGCATTCTGACTGATGCCGGGAATGCGGGCGATGTGATCGAGCAGCACCCACTGATCCACGGTCAGGTCGAAGCCTTCCTCATTGAACCGCTTCTGCAGGGCGTTGCGGATTTTTTTAATAGTCGTATCAATCTTGAAAAAATACGCCCGCTGGTCAGAAGGATGCGTCATGTCGGCCTGAAAGAATGAACGCGCAAGATACAAAGAGGATGGAACACGGATGACGCGGATGAGGCGGATTTACACGGATCTTAACTTAATTTCATACAAATACATGCCGTTAACTACGCTGCCAAAATCCGTGCAAATCCGCTTCATCCGTAAAATCCGCGTTCCATTAAACCACCAGCAACTCTTCCAGTTTCGCCTCGATTTCCGACACCGAATGGTAGAGCTGCTCGTAGGATTCGATGACGAAATATTGATCCTGAAAGCGGTCGATGATGTAGGGCGTCTTCAGCAGCGTTGCCACGTCATACGGGATCCGCTTCGGAACGTCGCTTTCCAGGGCATAAATCGTTTCGCCCGGCGACGACAGAATGCCGCCGCCGTAAATCCGCAGACCGACCGGTTCACGAATCAGCCCAAACTCGACCGTGTACCAATACAGCCGCGAAATCATTTCAATGGCTTCGGGATTCTCGACGTGCCCCAGCGCGATGCGGCTCAGCGCCGCCAGAAAATCACAAAATGCCTGGTTGGTCAGCACCGGCACGTGCCCAAACGTATCATGAAACATGTCGGGTTCGGGCAGGTAATCGAGTTGATCGCGGCGGCGCACCCAGGTGGTGGCTGGAAACTGCCGGTCGGCCATCAGTTCAAAAAACTCGCGGTTGGGAATCAACCCCGGCACCGCCGCCACCCGCCAGCCCGTGAGGGGTTTCAGACGCGGGTTCAGGTCACTTTCAAAGTCGGGAATGCGCGAGTTGGGAAAACCCGTCGCCACAATGCCATCCATATAGGCCTGACTGGCCCGACCGGGCAGACGTTCCATCTGCCGCTCGAACAAGATACGCCACGTTTCCTGCTCTTCTGGTGTGTATTTGGAATAATCCTGGATCATGGGAAAAGGGGAGGAAAGGAGGAAGGGAGGAAAGGAGAATGGAAAATAATTCAATGTTTTCCCTTTCTCCCTCCTCCTTTCCTCCCTTCCTCCTTTTAAAGCGTTCCTCGCAATTCCTGTTCGCGTTCGATGGCTTCGAAAAGCGCCTTGAAGTTGCCTTTGCCGAAGGATTTGGCTCCTTTCCGCTGAATGATTTCGAAAAACAGCGTAGGACGGGGCGTTACGGGCTTCGTGAAAATCTGCAGCAGGTAGCCTTCTTCGTCGCGGTCGACCAGAATGCCCAGCGGGCGCAGGGTTTCGATCTCCTCATCAATCTGCCCGACGCGCTCTTTCAGGTCGTCATAATACGTATCCGGCACCCGCAAAAACTCCACGCCCCGGTCGCGGAGGGCCGTAACGGTCTCCACAATGTCGTCGGTTGCCACGGCAACGTGTTGAACGCCCGAACCCCCGTAGAAATCCAGATATTCTTCCACCTGCGATTTCTTCTTACCTTCCGCCGGTTCGTTAATCGGGAACTTGATGCGTCCGTTGCCGTTGCTCATCACCTTGCTCATCAGGGCCGTGTAGTCGGTCGAGATGTCTTTGTCGTCGAATGATACCAACTGACTAAAACCCATCACGTTGGCGTAAAAATTTACCCACTGGTTCATCTCGTTCCAGCCGACGTTGCCGACCATGTGATCGACGTATTTCAAACCAATTGCCGACGGGCGGTAGGTCGGATTCCAGGCTTTGTAACCGGGCAGAAACACACCCTGATACTCGTTGCGCTCCACGAAAATATGCACCGTGTCGCCGTAGGTATGAATGCCCGACCGGACGACGTAGCCATGTTCGTCTTCTTCGCGCTGTGGCCGCATAAAGGCCACGGCCCCGCGTTGGGTCGTTTCCTGAAAGGCTTTCGTGGCATCATCGACCCAGAGGGCCACCACGCGCACCCCATCGCCGTGGAGGTCGACGTGCTGCCCAATGTCGGTGCCGCCTTTGAGGGGCGAGGTCAGCACGAGCCGGATCTTATCCTGCACCAGGACATACGATTCGCGGTCTTTCAGACCCGTTTCGAGACCCGCGTAGGCCAGCGGCTGAAAGCCAAAAGCGGTTTGAAAATAGTGAGCCGCCTGTTTGGAGTTGCTCACGTAGAGTTCAACGTAGTCGGTGCCGTTGAGCGGCAGAAAATCCTGCGCTGCCTGGGCGGTTTCGAGTGTTTCTAAAGCTTCCATAGTTTGTCGATCTGTAACTCGTAGCCCGGACCGGGTCGCCGGAGCGAAGATTTTCCGGGTATGTGCGAAGCACATGAATTTTATGCCTGACGGCATCGCAGCGGCGAACCGCCCCGGAAAGACTTCGCTCCGGCGACCCGGTCCGGGTTACTCTAACCACGATTGATAATATTTTCCGTCGTCCAGTTTCAGGGCCTGCTCCGTCACCATCAGGGGCCGGAACGTATCCACCATGACGGCGTATTCCTGAGTTTCTTTCTTGCCGATGCTTCGTTCGTAGGCTCCCGGTGCGGGTCCGTGCGGAATGCCGCCCGGATGCAGCGTAATGTGCCCCTGCGCAATGTCGTTACGGCTCATAAAGTCGCCGTCTACGTAATAAATCACCTCGTCGGAGTCGATGTTCGAGTGGTTGTAGGGTGCCGGAATGGCCTGCGGGTGGTAATCGAACAGACGCGGGCAGAACGAACACACGACGAACGCATCCGTCTGGAAGGTCTGATGTACCGGCGGCGGCTGATGCACCCGGCCCGTTATGGGTTCAAAATTCTGAATGTTGAAACCATAGGGGAAATTGTAGCCGTCCCAGCCCACCACATCGAACGGGTGCGAGGCATACACGAGCGAGTGCAGCGCTCCCTGTTTCTTGATTTTCATCACAAAGTCGCCCAACTCGTCGTGCGTTTCCAGATTCTGGGGGCGAATGATGTCGCGTTCGCAAAACGGCGCATGTTCGAGCATCTGCCCAAAATGATTGCGGTAGCGCTTGGGCGTGTAGAACGGTGAATGCGATTCTACGTACAGCAGCCGGTTATTGTCGTCGTCAAACTCAATCTGGTAGATCATCCCACGCGGGATAATCAGATAATCACCGTATTCGAACGGAATGATGCCGAGCAGTGTCCGCAGCCGACCGCTGCCTTTGTGAATAAACAGCATCTCGTCGGCGTCGGCGTTCTTATAAAAATAATCGACCATCGACCGGCGGGGAGCCGCTAGTCCAAAAATTACGTCTTTGTTGACCAGCAGCGGCACCCGGCTTTCGATGAAATCGTCTACCGGCTCCACGTTGAAACCGATCAGCTTCCGGGAGAGCATATTTTTCTCCACGGCCACCTTCGGCGTCATATCGATGCTTTCGCCCACGGCCTTTACCATCGTGGGACGGTGAATGTGATAGAGCAGCGACGACATGCCGTCGAAGCCAATCGTGCCGAACAACTGCTCATAATACAGGCCGCTGCCGTCGGGCTTTGCAAATTGCGTGTGCCGTTTGGGAGGGATTAGGCCGAGGGTATGGTAGAATGGCATATCGTTGGTTGATACAGTGAAAACCGCAGCGGCGGACCGCCCCCGTTCCCTCCACAGAAGTGAAAAAACAGGGGTGTCAGCTACACTACAAGTTAACCATTGATGAAGTGTAATCTTGATAGTTGCTTTAGCAACTATTGTTTTGCGTACAATTATAACAACAAATTCTAAACCATATAACGCATCCGGGATTAAATTTTCTAAAAGATTGATTGAGTGGTGGGTGAATTAAGGGGCAGCCTGCCGAATGGCCGTCTCCGTCTGCGTCTGAATTGCCCGGATACTGTTGAGGGCTTCCTGCTGAAGGTCACGCATCTGACGGGGCGGCAGGTCTTTCAGGGTGGCATCCGAATGGTGATGATGTTCGCCTTCGGCGTGGTCGTGGTGATGGTCGTGGGGCATTCCCGGCACTTCCACAAGATTTTCTTCCCAGACTTCAAACGCCTTTTTCAGACTGTCGAGCCGGGCGATGGAAGTCAGGGCGTCGGGTGTGTTTCGGGCCGACAGCACGGTTTTCAGCGAATCAATCTGCTTCATGCGGGGTTCGAGCGATGCCTGGATTTTGGTTGCTTCGTTATGATACTGAGCGGCTTCTTCCAGCAGCGGATCTTTTTTGTCAGACTGACAGGCGGCGAACAAAAGCAGTCCGACGGGCAGCAGCCAGTTCATGGGAACATTCATTTGTGTAAAACGGAATGCCATTCCGTTTAAAGGTTGACACCACGGCGATTTCATAAGACAATAGTTTTCAGGATTCGGAATGTAAGTTAAGGGCTGCGCAACAACGTTGCAAACTGTACGGAATTTTTGTAAGTTTATCCGGAGATGAAACAAGGATAGGAGGGAAAAGGACGTTATTTGAGACGAACGACTTTTGTCTACCCGCATTCCTGATGAAATCACTTTATCTTATCCTGTCCGGAAGTTTACTATTCTGCCAGGCCTGCCGCCCCGACGCCGATCCGGAGCCCTCCGGCACCGTTCGGATCGAGTTCGACCAGATGGTCGGAACGCAGGATTTGGTGCTCGATAGCCAGAGTTACCGGAACGGCAGCGGCGAAGCGTTTACGGTCAGTACCCTGAATTATTATATCAGCAACATCCGCCTGAACCGGGCGGATGGCTCGTCCTATGTGGTGCCGCAGGACAGCAGTTATTTTCTGATTCAGGAAAGCCGGAAGGAGTCGCAGACGATCACGCTGCGCCATGTTCCCGAAGGCGATTACACTGATCTGACGTTCATGGTGGGCGTAGACAGTCTCCGCAGCACGATGGATAACAGCCGCCGCACGGGTGTGCTCGACCCGGCCACCGGTCATCAGGGCATGTACTGGGAGTGGAATTCGGGGTATATTTTCCTGAAACTGGAAGGCTCGTCGCCCACCGCACCCGTCGATGCTACCGGCAAAAACCGGTTTACGTATCATATCGGTCTGTTTGGCGGCTACCGCACCCGAACGCTCAACAACACCCGCGTGGTGACGCTGCCTTTCGGGGCTAATCGGTTGATGGTGAGCGATGAGCAGGTGCCCCGCGTGGTGGTGCAGGCCGACGTGCTGAAATGTTTCGACGGTCCGAATACGGTGAGCATCGCCCGGAACCCGACGGTGATGATTGCCCCGTTCTCGGCCAGTATCGCCGATAATTACGCCCGCATGTTCAGTGTCCGAGCCATTCAATCGCAATAGTGTATGAAGAATATACTTCAAGCTGTTCTTCTGGCGGCAGGCATCGGTATGCTGGCGGTTTCGTGTCAGTCGGATGCCACGGATGAAGAGCAGCCCGGACCGGGCGATCCGGCGGTTCAGGCCAGGCCGTATCCCTGGAAGAAACCGGCCAATTTTCCCGAACCCGTCTATGATTTCAAAAACAACCCCCTGACCTACGAAGGCATAGCGCTCGGCAAAGCCCTGTTTTACGACGGAAGGCTCTCGCGCAACGGCACCATTAGCTGTGGTTTCTGCCACCAGCCGACCTCGGCGTTCGCCCATACCGACCATGCCCTGAGTCACGGCATCGACGACCGGATTGGCTTCCGGAATCCGCTGGGTATTCAGAATGTGGCCTGGATGCAGGAGTTTTTCTGGGATGGCGGCATACCCGACCTCGACCTGCTGCCGCTGGCTCCCATCCAGAACCCCGACGAGATGGATGCCAAACCCGAAGACATACTGAAAGCCGTTCAGGCGGACGGTACATACCCCGGCATGTTCAAAGCGGCGTTTGGCTCGGAGCAGGTGACAAGTGAGCGGTTTCTGAAAGCGCTCTCCCAGTTTATGCTGACCCTGGTGTCGGGGACCTCCCGCTACGACAAATACATCCGGAAAGAAGGCGAAACGCTGACGGAGCAGGAACTCAGCGGACTGACGATTTTTAAGGCCAGATGCGCCACTTGCCATGCGGGCGAACTGTTCACCGATCAGAGTTTCCGCAACAACGGACTGCCGGTGCTGGCTGGCGTCAAAACAGAAGATTTGGGCCGGTATCGCGTTTCGGCCCGCCCGGAAGACAAAAACAAGTTTCGGGTGCCGAGTCTGCGCAACGTGGCTGTCACGCTGCCCTACATGCACGATGGCCGTTTTCAGACGCTCGAACAGGTGCTGAACCACTACGCCACCGGCGTGACGGACAACCCCGCCCTGGACCCGTCCCTGAAGGCAGGCGGGCGAACCGGCATTCCCCTCTCCCGTCAGGAGCAGCGGGATCTTATCGCTTTCCTACAGACCCTGACTGATTTTGAGTTCATCGGCAACCGCCGCTTCCAGCCCGATTGACGTGGGTTTGGCATGGGCGTTTCGTTGTTATATGCCTTCTGGCAAATGGCGGAATCCCCGCAGGAGCCTATGATTATAAGCATCATGAAGATATTGGCATTAGTCTTACTTGTACTATTGACTGAAACAACGGAAAAAGATTCACAGACGAGAAGGTTTTGCCGGATGATAAAACAACGGACTGTTAGCCAAAGCGGTCGTACCGTGGTTGCCGGTAAAATTATAGACTGCGAAACGGGCAGACCGTTGCTGCGCAGCCTGTTCGTGTTGGATCGACAAACGATTTATACAGACTCGACAGGTACGTTTTGCATGAATGTGTCGCCGGGGACGCATCAACTTCGAGCGGGCTGGGTTGGATATGAGTTTGTTACAACCCAAACGAAGCTGCGGGCACGTGACTCAGTTTATATACTGTTCCGACTGAAAATCGACCAACGACCGCTGGATGGCAAGTGAGGCTGCACTAGCCAGAATAAAGAGAAAGAGCGTAATACTACGTTATCTGTTCAACCTGTTTTTAAAGAAGCAGCGCATCCAGGAGTGTTAGTTTCTGGCACCCATGTTTGCAATACAGATGCGATGAACGGTAGTCGAGAGGCCAGACTACGCCACCGTGTTAGCCGGTCTCCAGGTGGCTCCCGTATCGAAAGCAACTAACAGCGCCAAAATTGGGTCGAAGTACTCCATATTGTTTGTCTGATAAACTGTCTGAATTATAATCCGATTAATTTTTTAAATCCGGGCTGCCCCGCCCAGAAGGGGAAACAGCACAATTGTCCGGTAAAGTTTATAGGCAAAAGTACTTACCATTTTTTAGTGCTGCATTGTCCTGCTCTTCCTTCTTACCCCTTCTTTTAGCTACGCATCCGTCCTGAAGCATATATCAACAGGCCTCACTGGGTTTATTCCGTTAAAGACAGGATCACTCCCCACAAAAGACGGGCTTCATCGCTCTGATTGATGAATTAAGTAGATATAGCCTAAAAATTTTATAATTTTTGTCTGATAATTGATTGTAATTTCTTACGTTTGTGTGTGGTGTAATGACTGTCGGTCAGTAGAATATGCCTGTGAAAATAGGCATTGTAGTCATTACATTTGCAGTTAATTGTCTGAAAATTCAACGTTATACCTGCTAACTGCGGCTTGAGAGCTATGGAAAACCGCTACCGTATACTTGTTGCCGAAGACGACACGTTCATCCGCAATATCATTCGTAATACGCTGGAGAGGGATTACGAAGTAACGACCCAGCGGAACGGAATCGAGGCCATGAGCTGGCTGGAAATGGGCAATCCGACCGACCTTGTCATTACCGACCTGCGAATGCCCCACATGGATGGTACGGAACTGATCCAGAACATCCGGGCCAGTTCCCTTTTCCGTCACCTGCCCATTATCGTAATGTCGAGCCTGGAGGGGAGCGACAACCGCATCACCCACCTTGAACTGGGTGCCGACGACTTCATTACCAAACCGTTCAATCCCCGCGAAGTGAAGGCCAGGGTGTCCGCCGTTCTGCGCCGCGCCCAGAGAACGGCTCTCTAACCGACCGGCATATCCTCAACCCAGTTAAGCGAGTTGTCATGGAGACATTGACGGATAAACCGATTCCCTTTCAGCTACTGTATGTCGGCAGTTCCCCGGAACGGCTTCGTGGCGTTCAGAACGCGGTCGGCAATAAGGCTGTCCTGACCCACGTGCATCTGGGCTGGGAGGGGCTGCTTCATCTGGACGAAGACCACGCCATCGATCTGATTCTGTATGAGGAGGCCCCGGATTGCCGCCTGTTTATGGAGGAGCTTAACCGGCGTCCGTATCTGAAAGAATTGCCCGTGCTGCTATTGAGCCCGAAACCCATCGGTGAATTCGGCGCTGAGCCGTTCAGGGGGCGCGTCATCGACGTTCTTCCGCCGGAGGACTTCGCCGATCGACTGCAGACCCGCCTGACCTATCTCATCCGCAAAAAACAGTACGCCGATTCGGAGCGGGCGCAGCGGCAGGGGGCTGCCTATTCGATGCCGCTGGGTAAACGCCTGTTCGACATCGCCGGTTCATTTACTGCCCTGGCGCTGCTGTCGCCCCTGCTGCTGCTGGTAGCCGTTCTGATTCGTTTAGATTCTAAAGGGCCAATTTTCTATAAATCGAAGCGGGTAGGAACCGGCTACCGGATTTTCGACATGTATAAATTCCGCACGATGCGGGTCGATGCCGACAAGCTTCTGGCGGGGATGGCGTCGCAGAATATGTACGGTTCACAGCCGGTAGAAGATAACGCCGATGGACGCTGCGAAACCTGCCGCCTGGCGGGTTCCGAATGCCGGAATCCCCTGGTGCTGGACAATCAGATCGTCTGCGAAACGCTCCACCTCCGCAATCAGCAGGCAAAAGCCATGTTCTCCAAATTTAAGGAAGATCCCCGCGTGACCCGGCTGGGCCGGTTTCTGCGCAACGCGAGCATCGATGAACTGCCCCAGTTTTTCAACATTCTGAAAGGCGATATGTCGTTTGTGGGCAACCGGCCCCTGCCGCTGTACGAAGCCGAACGGCTGACCACGACGGCCTACGCCCGACGATTCGGCGCCCCGGCGGGCCTGACGGGGCTCTGGCAGGTGACCAAGCGGGGTCGGGCGGGCGTCTCCGACCAGGAGCGCATTCAGCTCGATGCTCTCTACACCCAGAAATTTTCGTTCAAAACGGATCTCATCATTCTGCTGAAGACGTTCAAGGCGGTATTTCAAAAAGAGAATGTATGAGTTCGGTACCCCTTATCTCCCTGATAACCATCAATTTCAATCAAGCGGACGTAACCTGTGCCCTGCTGGAGTCGACCCGGCATCTGACCTACCCCCGGTTTGAGATCATCGTGGTGGACAATGGCTCCGCCGAAGACCCAACCGAGCGCATCCGGCGGGGAAATTATCCGTTTGTGACGGTGCTGCGCAGTGAAAACAACCTGGGTTTTTCGGGGGGTAACAATCTCGGCATCCGGCAGGCGAAAGGCGATTACCTGTTTCTGCTCAACAACGATACGGAAGTGACGCCCGACCTGCTGGAACAGCTACTGAAGTCATTTGCCCTGAATCCGGCCATAGGGGTGGTATGCCCCAAGATTCGGTACTTCGACCAGCCCGACACGATTCAGTATGCCGGTTATCGCCCGCTGAACCGTTTCACGGGCCGGACCTGGGCCATCGGGCTTCAGGAAAAAGACAGCGGTCAATACGATCAGCCGGGGCCGACGCACTTTGCCCACGGAGCCGCCATGATGCTGCGGCGGGAGGTGCTGCGGCGGGTCGGGCTGCTCGATGAAAGCTACTTTCTGTATTACGAAGAACTGGACTGGTCGATGCGGATTCGGCGGGCGGGTTTTCAGATTTTTTATCAGCCCAAAGCACTCATCTACCACAAAGAATCGCTGAGCGTCGGGAAGAACAATCCCCTGAAGGTGTATTACCACACCCGCAACCGGCTGCTGTTCATGCGGCGGAACGTATCGGGTTTTCCGCTGCTCATTTTCTGCCTGTACTACTTTCTCATCGCACTACCTAAAGCGGCTTTTGTCTATTTCAGAGGCTGGCAGAAAGACTACCTGAAGGCCATCCGGGATGCCGTCGTCTGGAATTTCCGGCATCCGGTGGCACAAAGTTCAGCCCGGCCAGATCGCCTTTCCGGCCTGACAGAACGCTAAACCGACCGAAAATGACCGTCCTTTTCCTCATAAGCGCCCTCCTTGTCGTCTACACCTATCTGGGCTACGGTCTGGTGGTCTGGCTGCTCGTCCGGCTGCGGGGCAAACGGCCTCCGCTGACCGACGGCAATTATGCGCCGGAGGTGACGCTGGTGGTGCCGGCCTACAACGAACGGGCCTGCCTCGATGCCAAAGTACTCAATTCTCTGGAGCAGGATTACCCCCGCGACCGCATCCGCCATCTGTTCGTTACGGAAGGTTCCACCGACGGCTCCGACGACTACCTGACGTCGACATACGGGGGCCGGGTGGCGGTGCTGGGCGGACCGGAGCGCCGGGGAAAGGTGGCGGCGATGAACCGGGCGATGGAACGTATTCAGACACCCATCGTGATTTTTACCGACGCCAACACCCAACTGAACCGGCAGGCCGTCCGGCGCATGGTGCATCATTTTCAGGACCCGACGGTGGGGGCCGTTGCGGGCGAGAAGCGTATTCTGACCGACGAAAGCGAATCTGCCGCCGGTTCGGGCGAAGGTCTGTACTGGAAATACGAGTCGAAATTGAAGCAGTGGGACGCCGAACTGCACACCATCGTGGGCGCTGCGGGCGAACTGTTCGCCGTCCGGACGGCCCTGTATGAGCCGGTGGAGACTGATACCATTCTGGACGACTTCGTCATTTCGCTGCGGATTGCGGGCCGGGGCTACCGGGTGGCCTACGAGCCGGGAGCGTATGCGATGGAGCGGCCTTCGTTCTCGATTCTGGACGAACAGAAGCGCAAAATCCGCATCGCCGCCGGAGGCTTTCAAGCCATGTACCGACTGCTGCCCCTGCTGAATGTATTTCGTCATGGCTGGCTGACGTTCGAGTACGTGTCGCACCGCGTACTGCGCTGGGCGGTCACGCCGCTGCTGCTGCCGCTGCTGCTGGGGCTGAACGTCGTTCTGGCAATCCAGACGCCGGATTCAGTTTTCTGGAAAGGTCTACTGGGGCTGCAATGTCTTTTCTATGGCATGGCCTGGCTGGGATACGCACTGGAAAAGAGGCAGTTGCGCTGGAAGCTGCTCTTCGTCCCGTTTTATTTCACCTTCATGAACGTCTGCGTTCTTGCCGGACTGCTGCGCTACCTGCGGGGCAGTCAGTCGGGCGTGTGGGAGAAGGTCCGGCGGGCCGACAGAGTGGAACTGAATATCGAGTGAAGATTAATTTTCTTAAAAAGCAACTATGTCCGAGCGAATCGCATTCCTGACCCGGCAGTCGCCTTCCCGCTTCTGGCCCTTCACGCTGCTCGGCGTGATGCTGGCGGCGGGGGCGGGCTATCTGGTCGGGACGATGGGCGTTGCCGGATCGGTGCTGGCGGTGCTGCTGCCAGTGGGTATGCTGCTGGGGGTGGGCGTTTTGCTGGAACCCCGTTTCGGACTGTTTTTGTACGTTCAGTTTTGCTTCGTCATTGGATTTTCCCGTTTCGCTCAGGTCGAAATACCCGTCGGAACGCTCGTCGATGCCTTGCTGGCGCTGACGCTGTTCAGTACGCTGCTGAACGGAAAAGAGATGGCGTGGTCGCGGCTGCGGAGTCCGCTTTTCGTCGCCCTCAGCCTCTGGTTTATCTACACGGTGCTGGAATTGTTCAACCCCGAAGCGCCCTACCGCCCGGCCTGGCTGTATCACGTCCGGCCATTCTCGCTGCACTGGTTCATGGTCGCTATCATCGTTCTGGTGACGCCCATCAAGCGGAGCGACATCCGGATTATGGTGAATACCTGGCTGTTCTGGTCGTTTCTGGCGGCTTTGTGGGCGTTCAAACAGAAATACGTCGGCCTGACAACGGCGGAGTGGGCCTGGCTCAACAACGGCAATGCCAAAACGCACCTGCTCTTCGGGCGGCTGCGGTGTTTCTCATTCTATTCGGATGCGGCTCAGTTCGGGGCCGAAATGGCGGCGGTCACGCTGGTCAGCGTCATCCGGACGTTCGAAGAAAAAACGGTCCGGCGCAAAGCCTTTTTCGCCCTCCTGGCGCTGGTGTATTTCTGGGGCTATGCGGTTTCGGGTACGCGGAGCGCCCTGTTCGTATTGGTGGCGGGGCTGGCCTTTTACCTGCTGCTGAAACGCGATTTCCTGAAACTAACCATCGGGGCGGCCCTGGCGACACCGCTGATTCTGCTGCTGATGTATACCAGCATCGGCAGTTCCAACTACGAAATTCAGCGGATGCGGTCGGCCCTGACGCCGATGAACGACCCTTCGTTTCTGGTGCGGCTCGAAAATCAGAAAAAACTGGCCGAATACCTGCGGGATCTGCCGTTCGGGGCTGGCATCGGTACGTCGGCAGACACGGGTGCCCGCTTTTCGCCTCACCATTTTGCGGCTCAGATTCCGCCCGATAGCTGGTATGTGGAGATATGGATTGAAACGGGCGTCGTCGGACTGACGCTCTACATCGCCATGCTGCTCTTCCTTATCGCCGTCGGGGTAAAACAGGTCTGGCAACTGCGGGACCCCTGGCTCGAAAAGACCATGTTGTGCCTGCTGGCCGAGTTTTTCGGCATCGCCGTCATGGCGTATTCCAACCCCGTTATCGGCCAGTTTCCGACCAACGGCATCCTGTTTATCAGCACCGTTCTGTTCACGACCTGCTACCGATGGGACACCCGCCGGGAAGCCGAACCTGCGGTGCATTATCACGCTTACCGAAACCTGTCCATATGAAGAAATTCGACAGCATCGTGTGTATCAGCCAGACGTCCTGGGAGGGCGATTTTCAGAAGGCAGTCGTGCAACTGATGACCGAACTCTCGGTGCGTCATAAGGTGCTGTTCATCGATTATCAGTACACATTCAAGGATTTGGCAATGGGCATGGCGGGTCGTCGGCGGGTGCCGGTGCGCAAACTCCTGCGCCTGACCGACCCGCTGACCCAGGTGACGCCGGAGGGTGGCAAAGAAGTTTACGTCTGGATGCCGCCGCTGGCGCTCCCCCTGAACTGGCTTTCCCCGGCGCAGCACGACCGATTCATCAACCTGAACGTCAATCGGTTGGTCGACGGTCTGCGCCCGGTTCTGAAAAAACTGAGCATGAACCGCCCGCTGGTCGTCAACGGGTTCAATCCGGTCTGGGGGCTGCCCATGCTGGGAAAACTGAACGAGTGCGCCACGATTTATTACTGCTTCGACGAAATCGCCACGGCGGGCGACTGGATGAGTCGGCATGGGGTACGGCTTGAGCAACAGTATTTGCCCCGCGTCGATGCCTGCGTGACGACCTCGGAGACGCTGCGTCAGGCCAAGTCGGCGCTGCAGCCCCGCACGTTCTGCGTCCGGAACGGGGCCAATTTCGATTTGTTCAGCACCGCCCGCCAACTGGCCGAAAAGCAGCCGCCGATTAAACCGGTGGTGGGCTATCTGGGTTCGGCGGACAACCGCATAAACCTGGACTTGGTGGAGCACTGCGTCCGGACGATGCCCGACGTGACCTTCGAGTTTATCGGTGAAGTACACGACCCCCGCATCCGGGAGCGGCTGTCGGGCTACGCCAACGTGATCTTCACGCCGCCCCGTCAGCCTGCGGAACTGCCGCCGTTGCTGGCCGGGTGGTCGGCGGGCATCATCCCGTTCGTCTGCAATGCGCACACTTACACGATTTACCCCCTGAAAATAAACGAATATCTGGCGGCAGGTCTGCCGGTGGTGTCGACACCGTTTTCGCTGCTCGATGATTTCGACGGCGTGATTGAGCGGGCCGCCCGTCCCGAAGAATTTGCGCAGGCGCTCCGGAGAGCACTGGCCGACAGCAGCCCCCGGCGCATGGCGGAGCGGGTGGAGACGGCCCGCCGCAACTCCTGGGAAAAACGGGCGGAGGAGTTTGAAGAAGTGATTGGGCAAATCCCGGCGGCATGGTCGGCTGAGCAACCAGTATAGTTAAACCAAACTGATATAAGCGAATGATTGTCAGGTGTATTTCAAATAGAATTAACTCAGTGACGAAGTTAGCCCGAGTGCCGGGCCGCCTTCGCCGAACGGGGCTGTGCGTCCTGATGGGCTGGATCGGATACGGTCCTGCATTCGGGCAAACGACCGGTTCGGTGCCGGTCATCCCTGTAACTCCAGCCACCGAACTGCGTCAGGCCGGGCTGGCATTGGACAGTCTGTTTTTCGATTTCAATCAGGACATATCGGGGCAGCTACTGCCTCTGGATGAACTGTATGCGCTGGCGATGAAGTATTCGCCGATGGTCAGATTTGAAGGACAGATTGCCAGCGTTCAGCAGGAAGCGTACCGGCTCTCCAAAGTACAGGTACTGCAAAACCTGACCGGGTTTGCCAACTATTCGACGGGCAATCAGGCCATTCTGTCGACCGTCGACACGGGTGTGGACCGGCTGGGGCAGATCGCCAATGGCTACCGGGCGGGCATAAATCTGACCCTGAGTCTGCACAACCTCTTCGGGCGACCCCATGAAATTCAACTGGCGAAGGCAAACTATCTGGCGCAGGTGGAACGACGCCGGGCAAGTGAGAATAACCTGAAACGGGACGTGTTCGTCATCTACCAGGATTTGCTGCTGGCCCAGCGCATACTGCACATCCGCCTTCAGGACGATCAGGCGTCGCTGGCGGCCTACCGGATTGCGGAGGTGGAGTTGCAGAAAGGCAAAATTACGCCCGAAGCTCACGCTTTTAACAGCAACCGCTATGCCCAGACCAAAACGACCGCTGAGCAGGCAAAAACCGAATTCATCAAGCAAATCTTCAATCTGGAACTGATTGTGGGCCTGCCCATCAGTCAGTTGAAACGTAAATAACATGACACCACAGGTTTTCTGGCGACTCCTGAAACAGCATCTGCTCTGGTTTATCCTGCTGCCCTGCGTCACGGCAGGCATTGCCTGGTACGTCACCCGGAACGAAATAAAAATCTACCGAACCAAAGCCACCCTCTACACGGGCATCACGTCGGGCTATTCCATCCGCTCGGCCTCGGATGGCTACCACATCGACCACACGGCGGTCAGCAATGCGTTCGACAACATCCTGACGACGCTGCACTCACAGGAATCGCAGTATCAGGTGGGGGTGCGGCTCCTGAGCGACCACCTGCTGGCGGGCGGCCTGAATCCGCCGCTGTCGGCGACGGTTGAAACAGCGCTTCAAAAAGCCCTGCCCGCCGACCTGCGCCGCTCGCTGGCCGAATCGGGGAATGTGGACGTGGTCCGTAGCCGGGTCGACAGCCTGGGGCGGAGTGCGGAAGCCAACCCGGTCAGAAAGCTGCTGATTCAGTCGGATTCGTATTATTCCCTGAATACTATTGGAAAAAAACTGAAATCGGCCCGCCGTAACTCCAGCGACATGCTGGACCTGGAATACGAATCCGACGATCCGACCGTGGCCCGGCAGACGCTCACCCTGGCTATCGACGTACTGAACGAACGGTATACGGCCCTGAAAAAATCGGAGACGAATCCGGTGGTGAGCTATTACGAAGACAAGGTGAAGAAAGCCCGGCAGCGGCTGGACGCCACCGAAGCCCAGATCCGTCAGTTCGACGTGAAGCATAACGTGCTGAATTTCGATGAAGAACTGAAAAACAAGACGATCAATCGGGATGCTCTTGCCAACGAATACAACCAGGAACTGATGCGCAACGGGGCGGCCAAAGCCGCGATGGATGCCATCAACCGTCGCCTGGGCGAGCGGGGGAAACTGCTGAAAATCAGCACGGAACTGACCGACAAGCAAGCCGAACTGACGGCTGTGGAAACTCAGATTATCAACGCCCGAACCAACAATGCGCCCCAGGTTCAGTTGAACCGCCTTCAGGAGCGGCTGCGTCAGGTGTCGGAAGAACTCAAAGCCATTGCCCGGACCTATTACGCCGCCGACAACTCATCGGACGTGGTGCCGCAGCTTACGCTCATCAACGAGTGGCTGGGCAAGGTGCTGGCCTACGAAGAGTCGTCGGCAAAACTGGCCGTCTTCAAAAAACAACTGGATGCCTATCAGACCGAGTCGGCGACGCTTTCGCCCCTGGCTTCGCAGATTCGGCAGCTCAACCGCGACCTGAAGGTCAACGAACAGGAATATCTCGATTTGGTGAAGGCGCTCAATCAGGCCAACACGCAGCGGCAGGACATTGCCGTCGACGGGCGGCTTCGGCTGCTGGATGCGCCCCTGATGCCCTACAAGCCGCTGGATTCCAAGCGGATGCTGCTGGTGGCGCTGGGGGCGGCGGTCGGGCTGTTTCTGGCCCTGCTGCTGACGGCGATCCGGTTCCTGCTGGATCGGCGGATTCAATCACCGGAAGGAGCCGAATCGACCATCGGGCTTCCGGTAACGGCGCTGTTTCCCAAAGTGAAGAAGTTTACCATCAATTCCAGGTCCAACCGGCTGGCCGTGAGTATGTTCGAGCAACTGGGCAACGCCATCAACATCGAAAATGCTCAGAACAACGGGCTGGGGCGTCCGGCGCTGATTACCCTCTTCAGCATTCGTTCGGGTCAGGGCAAAACGTGGGTGGCGCATGGTCTGGCCCGGTTGTATGCGGGAGCCGATCAGAAAGTGGCCTACTACTACCCCCGCAAAAGCGAAACCGACGCCCGGTTCGAGCAGGAGGGACTGCATTTCTTCCCCTACGATGTAACCCCGGATTTCATGAATGTGAAGGAGTTGGGCGACCTGCTGGATGAGGAATATGCCCTGATGGCCCCCTCGTTCGAGAAGCACATTCTGGAACTGCCGCCGATTATCAGCAGCCCGATCCCGGTTTTTCTAGTCAACCGGAGCGTGGTGTCGGTGCTGGTAGCCGACGCCAACAGCGCCTGGCGACGAACCGAAAAGCAATTGCTGGCGATGTACCGGAAGCTGTCGACGCACCCTTTGCTGCTCATCCTCAACCGCGTAGCTGACGATTATACCGATGCACCGAGCGTGGCCGACGTCGGGCCGGGCGCTACGTCAGCCAAACGGTTTTCGGAGCCGAATCTCATCGAATAACGACCTTCCATCACCATAAGCAGAACCACACGGCATGAGCCACAAGAAAAACGCAATCAACGGAGGGAAGTGGATGACGACCGCTACGGCCATCTCCACTGTCTTTCAGTTTGTCCAGGTGGCGATTCTGGCCCGATTGCTGGAGCCTTCGGCCTTCGGCATCGTCAGCGTCAGTACGCTCATCATTGCGTTTTTCAACATTTTCGCCAATCTGGGCTTTTCCAATTCCATCATTTACAAGCAGGAAACGGACCGGAAAGTATTGTCTTCGCTTTATCTGCTGAACGTGTCGCTGGGGCTGCTGCTGGCGATTGTGATTTTCTTCAGCGCCCCGCTGATTGTGGCCTACTATAAGGAACCGCGTCTGCACAAAGTCATTCAACTGGCCTCGGTTTATTTCCTGATTGTATACTTCGGGCAAATCTATTACTTCCTGTTGCAGAAGGAGTTACGATTTAAATCAGTTGCCAGCATCGACATTATCGGAACGATTGTGGGCACAACGGCGACCATCGTACTGGCCTACGCGGGCTTTGCCGAACTGGCGCTGGTATACGGTCAACTGGTTCAGCAGGCCGTTAAAACGACGCTCCAGATTACTTACGGACTCAGCCTGTTTCGGCCCATGCTGGCCTTCGACCGGGCGCTCATCCGGGATCACCTCCGGTTTGGTCTCTACAACGTGGGCGACGGCGTCATTGGGTTCATTCAGGCCAATTCCGACAATATTCTGGTCGGGGGGATGCTGGGCGTCAAGCCGCTGGGTTACTATACGCTGGCTTCCCAACTGGCCGTGTTCCCGATTGCCCGCCTGAACCCCATCGTGCTGCAGGTCGCTTACCCGATTCTGGCCCGGATGCAAAACGACCCGACCGAACTGAAAAAATCGTATCTGACCATTCTGGACCTGATCGGGTTCATCAATCTGCCGCTGATGGCGGGGCTGTTCATCACTGCCGACAGCGTGGTGCCGCTGTTCTACGGTCCCGGCTGGGAAGAGACCATTCACCTCATCCGCATCTTCGTGTTCGTGAGCATTTTCAGCAGCCTGAGCAATCCGTTGTTTACGCTGGCCTTTTCGAAAGGGAAACCGGCTCTGCTGTTCTATCTGAACGTGGCGACGCTGTTCATCAAGATTCCGCTGGTGTATGTGTTCGCCCGCTACTGGGGCGTAACCGGCATTGCGATGGCGTTTCTGACGGCCACCTTCCTGAATCTGGTCATGAACTTCGGCATCGTCCGGTCGCTGATTGGGCCTTTCCTGCGGGAGTTTGGGGTCAATTTCGCCAAACCGGCGGTGTTCTGTCTGGTTATGGTTGGGGTCATCGCCCTGTACAAGACCTACGTTGGTCGGCTGACACTGACCGACACGATTATCGAGGTGGCGCTGGGCGGGCTGGTGTTCGTCGCCCTGACGCTGCAATACAAACTCTCTTTTCCGGAGATTAAAGCGTTACGAAAAGCCATTTAAACATTGCCTTAGATCCGTGGTTGGGGTATTTCCTGAACGTCCTTACGATAATGGAGCGACTGATACTGAAATCGTTATACGTAGTAGCCAGCCTGAATCATCCGGGGCTTCGGAAAGACCTGCGGTATTTTGTTCGGGATAATTACTACTGCAAACTGAATCAGTGGAAGTATGTGCTTGCCGATTACTGGCGGAAAAAGCCTTACAAGGAAATCTCCTACCACGGTGAATTTGATCAGGAACTGCGGTATGTGCTGCCGTTTGCCTACTGGCACTACCTGAACGGGACATTGAAGAAGACGATTTCGGCCACCGGTACGCGGGATTTTTACTTCTTCAGCCCCGACCACGAAGAGCGTTTTTCGGAGCGAATCTGGACTGAGTCGTATGCGCATTACGACGTGCCCAACATGACGCACAGCCATTCGTACAGCTTCCGGAAATGGGCGCGCCTGCCCTATAAAACCCACTACGCCAACGACGTATTCGTGTTCGACAAACCGATTCTGGTCATCGCCAACAAATACAATCGGGAATGGGATCAGCCGCCCATCAACTTTCTGGGTATCGATGATCTGAACAGGATCGTCACGAAGCTGAAGGATCGATACCAGATTATTTACAACCGCCCGCTGCCGACGCATATCGTACAGGACAACAGCGAGAGCCTGAACCTGAACGAACACGCCTGGCTGCGGGAGCGGCATCCGGAAGTGCTGCTGATGAACGACCTGTTCAGCCGCTATCGGGCGTCGGTGGTGCGCAGCTACAACCACCTGCAACTGATGGTATACGCCAATTGCAGCCATTTCATCTCGATGCACGGCGGAACGGCGGCCCTGGCAAGCTGCTTTGGGGGGACGAACATCATTCTGTCGAATCCGGCCTGGGGCATGGAACATCCGTTCAACGAGTACCAGACGCTGTTTCCCCGGCTGTCGGGTGCCCGTATTCTGCACGCCCGCACGCAGGAGGAGGTTTGGCAATACGTAAACGACTATTACTGAGACGAAACGGCGGAGCGATATGATTATCTCGAAGATTACGAGCGGGTTGGGGAATCAGTTGTTCCAGTATGCGCTGGCCCGTCATCTGGCCCGGAAAACGGCCTCGACGCTGTATTTCGACCTGAGCTATTACAACTATCAGTATTCGGACGACACGGTGCGGCACTTCAAACTCGACCGGTTCAGCATTCCCTACAAACGGCTGGACCATTCGCCGCTGCGCTATCTGGCGAAGGGAACCAAACTGCTGCCCGACCGGAGTCTGCCGCCGCTGGTGCGGTGGGTGAACGAAAAACAGTTTCACCACGACGCCGACGTGCTGAAAACCGCAGCCGCCTGCATTATTCTGAACGGATTCTGGCAGTCGGAGAAATATTTCGCCGAAAGCGCCGACGTCATCCGGCAGGAACTGACCGTTCCCAGCAATCCCCGACCGGCGTTTCAGCGGTATCGGGAGCAGATTCGGGTCAGTGCGATGCCCGTTTCCCTGCACGTTCGCCGGGGTGATTACGTGAACCATCCGGCCTTCAGCCAGACGTTCGGGTTTGTGGGTCTGGACTATTACAAACGGGCTATTCAGTTCATGGACAGTCAGTTCGGCGATTGCCAGTTTTTCGTATTCAGCGACGATCCGGCCTGGGTGCAGCAGAATCTGCCCCTGAAAAACAATGCCGTTCTGGTCCGGAATACGGGCGACGACAGCGATTTGGACGATCTGCTGCTGATGAGCGCCTGCCGTCACCACGTCATTGCCAACAGTTCCTTTAGCTGGTGGGGTGCCTGGCTGAACCCGGACCCCCGGAAACACGTGGTGGCCCCGAAACAGTGGTATCGGAACCAGCCGACCTGGGACACCAAAGATCTTGTGCCGCCTTCGTGGATTCGACTGTAGGCAACACCTTATGTATGAACCGATTGAATGGAATGACCCGGATTTTTATCGATCATCAGAAGTTTACGACGCAGAAGTACGGAGGCATCAGCCGCTACTTTGCCAACGTGATGCAGGGCATCCGGAGCGCCGACGACATGGGCTGTCAGTTGGGCGTTCTGAACGCCAAAAATCACTACATCCGGCATGAGTCCCTGCCGCTGCGGGGGCGGCTGAGCGACCGCGTTCTGCAATACCGGGAAAAATATACGTACAAACTGAATCAGGCGTATTGCAATTATCTGCTCGACCAGCAGCAGTTCGATGTTTTTCACCCGACCTATTACGATCCGTATTTTCTGCCCCGGCTGAAAAAGCCGCTGGTCATCACCCTGCACGACATGACCTACGAGCGGCTGCCCGAATATTTCTGGGCGCTCGACCCGCTGACCCGCCAGAAGCGGCTCAACATCGAGAAGGCGGACGCCATCATCGCCATTTCCAACACCACCCGGAACGATCTGCTGAGTTTTTTCGACGTCGACCCGGCGAAAATAACGGTCATTTATCACGGCATCGATATCGCCGACCCGAAGCAAAGCAGGCCCGTTGCCCCGCTGCCGCCTGACTATCTGCTGTTTGTGGGCGACCGGAGCGGCTACAAGAATTTTTATCTGTTCCTGAATGCCTTCCGGGAACTGGCTCCCAGGCACCCCGATTTGCACGTCGTACTGGCGGGGGGCGGGAGCCTGGGCATCGCCGACGTGGAGTTTATCCACCGGCTGAAGCTCGGCGAGCGCGTACACCACATTCACGCAACGGACGAAGAACTGAACTGGCTCTACGCCCACGCCCAACTGTTTGTGTATCCGTCTCTTTATGAAGGCTTTGGCCTGCCGATACTGGAAGCGTTCCGGGCCGGGTGCCCGATGGTGCTGAGCGATACGGACTGTTTCCGGGAGGTGGCGGGTAATGCGGCGGCGTTTTTTAGTCCGCAGTCGCCGGAGGATCTGGTTCGGGTGCTGGACACGACCCTGGGCGACACCGCCCGGAAGCAGGCGCTGATTGCCAGCGGCAACCGGCGGCTGCTGGATTTTCCGCTCGATAAGTCGATTGAAAACACCCTGAACGTGTACAGAACGTTCCAATGACCGCCAAAGGAATATGAAATCCAGAGCCATCGATTTCTGTCTGCCAAAGCGCCCGAATCCGCTGTCCGAATTTCGGCCTCTATCCCCTGAAACGCCATCCGATGAGAATTTTCAACGCCCCCGAATGGATCAATCAGTTCGATTATCCGTATAAAACCGCCGCCGCCATTCCCGCCGCCGTGTTCGAGGCTATCAATCAGGATCTTGCCCGGCAGCCGAAGGGCCGTCCGGTGGTGAGCGTGGTCATTCCGGCCTGGAACGAAGAGGTGAACGTGCTGCGAAGCGTGGCCTCGCTGGCGAAGACGAAAACAACGACGCCGTTTGAAATCATCGTGGTCAACAACAACTCGACCGACAACACGCAGAAGACACTCGACCGGCTGAACGTCCGGAGCGTTTTTCAGCCCGTTCAGGGCTGGGGTCCGGCCCGGCAGATGGGCCTGGAGAATGCCCAGGGGGAATATATTCTGACCGCCGACGCCGACAGCCTGTACCCGGAAAACTGGCTGGACGAGATGATGAAGGTGCTGACACAGTCGGGGGTGGTCTGCGTCTACGGGCGCTATTCGTTCATTCCGGCCCCCGGATTTCCCCGCTGGAAACTGTTCGTTCTGGAAACGCTGAAAGATCTGATGGCGGAGGTAAGACACTGGAAACGACCACATCTGAATGCCTACGGCATGAGCTTCGGCTACGTTCGGGAACAGGGGTTGAAGGTGGGGTATGTGATGCATAAAATCCGTGGGGAAGACGGGCGGATGTGCTTCGACCTGATGCAGTACGGACAGGTCAGGCAGATGAAGGCGGGCCGGGCACGCGTGTGGACCGGCACCCGGACCCTACAGAAAGATGGAAGCTTTACGCAGGCGCTGGCCTCACGCATAAAAATCGAGATCAAACGCTTTACGAGCCTGCTGCAGCCGCAGGCCCCCCACGATACCAAAACGTCGACCAATGATTGAAAACAGCCTGTCGGAGGACAGGTTGGGCGATCTTTTTACATGAAAATGCTCCGGTCAAAACCATACGAACTGAACCGAATCGGGGGCGCTGGCGCTCCGGCGGGCGTCGTATGGCTGGGGCTGCTGCTGCTGATAAGTGTCCGGGTCAGTCTGGCGCAGTCGTGCTCCGGGACGCTGGGCGAACCGATTGTCAACGAAACGTTTGGGAGTGGTCAGGCGGGGCCGCTGCCGCCCGGACGAACTACGTTTTTGTACCGGAATGAAATCTGTCTCAGCGACGGCGAATACACGCTTTCCGATACGGTCTGGGGGGGCTGTCACGGCGACGCCTGGCATACCGTGCGGGAAGACCACACGCCCGGCGATCAGCGGGGTAATATGCTGGTAGTGAACGCCTCCTATCAGCCCGCCGAATTTTATAGCCAGACGATTCGGGGGCTGTGTGTCGGAACCACGTATGAGTTTTCGCTCTGGGTGCTGAACCTGAATTTGCCCCAGCCGCCGGGTGCCTGCGGGCTGGATGCGCCCCGCAACCCCGACATTGCCATGCAGATCCAGACGGCGGGCGGCGGCGTCATCCAAACCGTGTCGACCGGGGCCGTAGCCCGAACGCTATCGCCCGTCTGGGTTCGGTTTTCGATGCTGTTTACCATGCCCGAACAGCAGGAAGACATAGTTATCAAGCTCATTAACAAGGGGCTTGGTGGGTGCGGTAACGATCTGGCGCTCGATGACATTCAGTTCCGGGTTTGCCATCCCGACCTCAGTGTTCGGTTTGCTTCGACCCCGGCTTCGTCGCTGACCTTGTGTCAGTACGGCACCGAGACGCTTGCTTCCCTTCTGGGGGCGGGTTACGTCAATCCGGTTTACCAGTGGCAGGAAAGCACGGATAAGGTCAACTGGACCCCTGTACCCGGAGCGACATCCCCGCAATACCAACTGAAGGCGGACTTTCGGGGAACGCGGCACTACCGGGTGCGGTGCATTCAGGCGGTCAGCGCCGCCGGTATCGGAAGTTCGTATTGCAGCGCCGTGTCCAATGCCATCACCCTGACGACGCTGCCCGCCGCCCGCGTCGATCTGGGGCCGGACACCACGCTGTGCCGGGGCCGGACACTGACCCTGACGGTGCCCAACCCGGACCCTTCCGGCTCGACTTATGTCTGGGAAGACGGCAGTATGGATAAAATCCGGATGCTTTCGGAAGATGGCGTATACTGGCTGGAGACCCGTTTCAACGATTGCAGTTACCGCGATTCCGTCGTGGTGAGTTTTCCGGTCTGTACGCCATCCATGTTTTATGTGCCGGGGGGATTTACGCCTAATGGCGATGGCATCAACGACCAACTGGCGGTCTACCACGGGGAGTATGTGTCGTTTGAACTGAAAATTTATGACCGTTGGGGGAATGTCATTTTCGTCAGTCAGAGGCCCGAAGAACGCTGGGACGGCAATTATCTGAACCAGCCCTGTATGGAGGGAAAATATGCCTGGATAATTGAGTTTAACGTCATGGATCGGAACGGTAATCCCCAGACTTACAGGCAGCGGGGGAGCGTTTTACTGATTCGTCGATAATTCACCTTTGAACCGGAACGAAATGTCGAAAACCATCTTATGTAGTGTTCTGGTGACCACCTATAACCGGCCCCGTGCGCTGGAGTTATGTCTCCTGAGTCTGTTTGAACAAACGGAAACCTGTTTTGAAATCATCGTTTGCGACGATGGCTCCGGACCCGCAACGCAGCAGCTCATCACCCGATTGCAGACCGGCAGCCCTGTTCCGATCCGGCATGTCTGGCAGCCCGACGAGGGCTTTCAACTGGCCCGCATCCGGAACAAGGGTATTGCCGCCGCCCAGGGTTCGTATATCATTCAGATCGACGGCGACGTCATTGCTCATCGTGATTTTGTCCGGGATCACCTTCGCAATGCCCGCCGAGGCTGTTTTCTGTCCGGAAACCAGATAAAACTGGAACCAATGGACACCGGAAAACTGCTGATGGAGCCGCCCACGACCCTGCAATCGGTATTGAAGAATGGCTATCCAGCCTGGCGGCAATGGCGTAGCCCGCTGCTTCAAGCCCTGACGAGACGCTTTTATCATTGGAAAAAGGAGTATGAATATGTGCTGGGCTGTAACATGTCGTTCTGGCGGGACGACCTGATTGCGGCCAATGGCTATGATGAAGCATTCACCGGCTGGGGCTGGGAGGATACGGAACTGGCGCTTCGATTGATGAATCACGAACGAAAGCTTCAATTTATCCGGTTTGGGGGCATTCTGTATCATCTCCATCATCCTATTGCTGCCCGAACCAACGAGGATGCCAACCGGGAACGGGCGCTGCTGACCAAAACCCAAAAACGTCTTTACTGTCCTCTGGGGGTGGATCAGCACCTGTCCGTTACTCCGTGAAACTATCGATCCACTTGTTAATTCGTTATAAATCATGAACCACCATTATCCCGAAATCACCTTACTGGTTACGCATTACAACCGGAGTGAGTCGCTGCGGCATCTGCTGAGGACCTTCAAAACGCTGAACTGCACCTTCGGCGACATCGTCGTGTCGGACGATGGCAGCCGACCCGAACATCTGGAGAAGATAAAAGACCTCCAGCAGACGTTTCCGTTCCGGCTCATCACCACGCCGCAGAATCGGGGTCTGGGCAACAACATCAACAAAGGCCAGGACAGCGTAACGACGCCCTACACGCTCTATGTGCAGGAGGATTTTGAACCGCTGCCCCCGTTTCCGGCCCGACTGACCGAGGCGTTGGGCTACATGAAACGGGATCTTGAACTCGACCTCGTGCGGTTCTATGCCTATCTGCTGTATCCGTATCTGAAGCCGTTTACCCAACACTTCTCCGAAATGCAGGTCCCGGCCCTGGGAACCAACTATCACAAAATTTACTGCTACAGCGACCATCCGCACCTGCGCCGTTCGACGTTCCTTCAGAGATTTGGCCGCTATGCCGAAGGAGTCAAGGTCGACCGAACCGAATATCGAATGTGCATAGCGTTTATCCGGAATAAAGGGAAGGCGCTGTTTTTTAATGATTACCAGAGCCTGTTTCACCAGAACGATGCCCTGGAAGGCAGCACCGTACAGCGCCGGAAATGGACGACGAGCCACAACTCGGTGATTTCGCTCGCCCGGAACATCTACCGGCAACTCCGCTATAACTACGATTTGTATTTCTGACCGGAAAGAGCCAAAAAAACGGGATGACACACCTGCCATCCCGTTTACGTAAATCACAAAAAAGGTTATTTCGCCTTCAGCAGTTTACGGAAAATGCGATTGTCTCCCTGCTGAATTTCAACGATATATACGCCGACGGGCAGACTCGTGACGTCGATTTCTCCGGAAGCGGTGCTGCCGTCTTTCCGCAGGGTCGCCTGTCGGTACAGCCGCCCGGAAGCAGCGTCGAACAGATTGACCGAAACGGGAGCGGGATTTTCGTTTTTCAGCGAAATCGTGACCGTATTCACTGCCGGGTTCGGAAACACCCGCACGCTGGCTTCCCCTGTTTCGGTGAGGGCCGGTTCCGCCGCCAGTCGGGCCGAACCGGTCGACGGAACGACGAACATGGGCGTTTCGGTGACGGTGAGCGTCAGTTTGCCCTGAGTGGTTGGCAGTTGCTGCGCCACCATGTTGCTGTCGCCCACCTGCGGGCGGTAGACCGTGGCCGAGGTAACGGTGCCTAAATCCAGCGTGTAGGACGCCGTGCGCCCGATTTCGTCCGGTACCACCAGCGCATACATCGATTTGCCGTTCCATTCGTAGCGGTCGACAATCGGATCGCCGTGAATGGTTTGTTTGTAGGTGTACTCACCAAACAGTTTTTTGGTCTGGAGAATATAGTCGGCGGCGGGGCGGCGGGTCTGGTCGCCGTTGGCAAGCCCCGACGTAGCGAACATGCCGCCCGTTTCGTTGTCGTCGTATAACTGGTAAAAGTAGACGCGTTCGATGCCGAGCCGGGCGTAGAACAGGCTGGTTCGCAGAATCCAGTCGGCCTGGGTTTCGAGCGCCGACTTGCTGCCGATGGGAATGGCCCGCAGCGGGCTGCTCTGATGTACGTCGTAGCCGGTCTCCGTCACCCAAACGGGCATGCCATACGACTGATTGTGCGCCGTTTTCATGAAATCCAGCGCCACCCGGTTGATGGGCGTCACTTCCGGAGCCGCTCCCCGCGTCGAACTGCCGCTCTGCGACGAAGAGGTATTGTCGGAATACATGTGGTAGTTGATGACGTCCCAGCACAGATTCACCGTTCCGTCGGGTTTATAGCCCCGGTACTGCTTACACCAGTCGATCATGCCCTTCACATAATCCGAACCGATGGAAGCCGAGGCCAGTCCGCCGATGACCACTTTTATGTTCGGGTCGGCATTTTTCACCCCGACGCCCGGCCCCATCGTGTTTTTATGCCCGTCGTAGAAGGCCGAGAGATTGGCCGCATATTCGCGGGCGGTCTGGTACGCCTTGCGGCCTTTCCACCACTTATCCCGTTCGTTCTCACACTCGATGTATTTAATCAGCCCCATCCCTATTTTAATCGTGTTGGGATTGTCGCCCGTCCAGCGGGGCGTACTGTTCACGCTCAGCAGCGCCGGATTCACGTTGGGATTGCTGCCGTAGCGGGCGACGTACTGGAAACCCACTTTAGCCTGCTCGATGTAGGAGAGCGGGTCGGAGAAGTCTTTTCCGTAGCGAACCGGGACGTTTTCGGTGTCTTTCTGCCCGTCGGGATACGTATCGACCATCCATTCGGGCAGGGTTTTCAGGCAGGCCAGCACCTCGATGCCTTCCGCTTTGCAGCGTTCGTAGATGAGGTCGTAATGCCAGCCGCCGCTCCAGACGGGATTGTAGGTATAGCTGCCCTCGGTCAGTTCCAGCTTGTTCCAGTCCATGTAGTGCCGCACACCCGCAAAGCTTTTCACAACGTTCATTTTTGCCTCGTGGATCTGCCAGGGCGTGTTGCCATGCTGAAAATTCCACTCGTAGGCATTGACGCCGAGCATGTCTTTCAGCTTCACCGGTTTGTATGGCGCTGCCGTATAGGTCTGCGTGGGGGGCGTATAGGAACCGTATAATTCAATTTCAGTCGGGAAGTTGCTCCACGAGTTAATGACCAGATATCGGGCGTTGCTGATCGGCGTATCCAGTTTGAAGCGGACGTTGCCGTTGGGCTGCCGGTCGGGATAAGGCCCCAGCCAGGTGTCGAAATAGGAGCCGGTAAACGTCGCAATGGGAATGCGCTGCCATTGGTCGGTGATAATCGACAGCGTCATGGGCGTATCCTGAAACGTGCCCGTAAAATCGTAGAGCCGAATGTTGTCGATGGTCATCGATTCGCCGGGCAGCAGCGGATACCAGGCGTCGTAGTTGCTCAGAATCTTGCCCCAGCCCGTCTCGACGTTTACGTTGGTGATTCCGTCAAAAAGTCCGTCGAGACCATTGCTGACGTTGTTGAGCTGATACCACCGTTTGGCATCGATGGGTATTTTCCGGTTAGCCGCCAGGGCTACGGTCGTGTTGACCACCTGGGTGCGGGCCACGTCGGCGGCGGCCAGAAAACTGGTGCTGGCAGCCTGTGAGGCCGTAATGGTGGCGCTGCCAATGGCCTGAACCGTCGCTTTCCACGACCCGCTGGCGTTCGATACCGAAACCACCGACGGATTGGACGACGTAAACGTGATGGGCGATTCGGTATTGTTGCTGGTCGCCGCCAGGTCGAAGACGGAGTCGTCCTCCGTCCGGTCGGGGAGGGCGGCAAAATTGATTACGGACGGCTGTTTGATGATACCGCCGCTCACCACGTCGAACCAGTTGAAGTTCCAGGCACCCCGAACGGCGTAGAAACGCAGAAGCTGGTTGCCCGCCGGGAGCGTAACGACGGTATTGATGGTGATCCAGTTCTGCCAGCCGTGGGTGCGTGGTACGTCGATCCCGCCAAACACGCTCCCGCTGGCACTTCGCAGTTCAATCCGGCCATTGCCGTAACTGTTGGCAACCCGCATGTTGACGGTGTAGGTGCCCGCCGTCGGAACGTTTACGTTATAGTCGAACCAGTCGCCGTCGTCGATCCAGGTCATGTTCAGACCGCCGCCGTCGTCGCTGGTGGTTTCGGAACGCACGTCGCTGCTCAGGTCGACCGCTTCGGCTTCTATTTTGCCCGGCAGCGCTTTGGCCCCCAGCACGTCGAACCAGTTGAGACTCCAGACGCCCCTCGTCGCCGCCACCCGAATGGTCTGATTGCCCGCTGGCAGACTGACGACCGTCCGGGCCGTCGAAAAATTAGACATGCCGCCCGTGCGGGGTACGTCCAGACCGCCCAGGAGCGAGCCGTCTGCCGCCCGCAGATCGAGCCGGGCATTGTCGCTGAAGCCGTTTGCCAGTCGGAAAACAAAGGTATAGAAACCGGCTGTCGGAACGCTGACGTTATAGTCCATCCAGGCACCGTCGCTGAGCCAGCCTACCTCCTGACCGCCGCCCTCATCGGCAGTGGAGCCGGTTCCGGCGTTGTTCATCGCCGCATAGGCTTCGGCTTCGATGCGCCCCGGCAGCGGTTTATACGTTGAATCCAGGAAAGCGGGACGGACTCCGGAAAGCAGGCTGGTGCCGGTCGCCGAGATGGAAGCACCGACCTGCGAAGGGGATGAAACGGGCTTAGGCATAGCCAGCGGGGCACCCGATCCCAAAATGTGCAGAGCGAAAACGAAGGGAAGAGATTGTTTCATAAAACGTTGGTTGCTACATATGATTAATTTTTTATTAAATTGTGACGAAAATACTTATTATCAGACATAATAATTGTTTCTTAGCCAAATTTTTCACCAACGGTAACACTTTGATAATAATAGGCTTGTAGTTTAGTTTTGGGGAGGTTTAGTCCGTATTTTCTTACAGTAAACAGACTTTCTATTCGCCTGCTTATTTCTCCGGTTTCTGTATGGCCGATATCCTGCACCTGCTTTTCTTACCAATTCAGATCTATCTGATTTTCAATGTACTGTATGTGGCAGTATCGGCGGTTGCGGGTAAGTTGGGAAAGGGCGACGATACGCCACCGGGGCCGCCGAACCGGAAGCGGCGAATTGCCGTGCTGATTCCGGCCTATAAGGAAGACAGCGTCATTCTGGACACGGTGAAAGCCAATCTGCAGCAAACCTACCCGGCTCATCTGTATGATTTAATCATCATCGCCGACCATTTTCAGGCCGATACACTCCTTCAGTTGGGTCGATATCCGGTGAAGGTCATTGCCGTGGCCTTCGAAAATTCTACCGTGCAGCGTTCCATTACGTATGCCCTGAACCATCTGCCCCGCCACGATTATGACGTCGTGCTGATCTCCGACGCCGACAACCACATGGCTGTTGATTTTCTGGAACGTATCGACAACGCTTTCGACGGCGGATGGCGGGCCGTTCAGGGACACCGCGTTGCCAAGAATACCAATACGAGCGTGGCCGTTTTCGACGCCGTGAACGAGGAGGTCAACAACAACATCTTCCGGGCCGGGCAGCGGGCGCTGGGCCTGTCGGCTTCGCTGATTGGGTCGGGCATGGCCTTTGAAACCGCACTGCTGCGAAAAGCGATGAGCCAGAGCCGCACGGTCGGTGGTTACGATAAAGAACTGGAGATGAATCTGCTGGTCGACGGCGTCCGAATTGCCTATTTGAAAGAGGCGCTTATTTACGACGAAAAAGTACAGAATCTGGAGGTGTTCGAACGGCAGCGTACCCGCTGGATTGCCGCCCAGGTGTATTTCGTCAGAACGTATTTCCAGACAGCGCTCCGGCAGTTGGGTAAGGGCAATCTGGAACCCGTAAACGCTTTCGTCAAAGCGCTGCTGCTGCCCCGAACCCTGTTTCTGGCGACCCTGGCAGCCGGTTTGTTCCTGAGCCTGATTATCGGCAGCAGAACGATGATGAACTTTTTCGGCTGGACGCTGGCCGTTTTGCTGTTGAGCCTGCTGCTGTCCATTCCGGGCTATTTGTGGCGCAAAGTCTCTCTCCGCGATTTCGTTACGTTTCCGCTTCTCATCCTTCGCATGATTCGGTCGCTTACCCGGTTCAAAACTGCGAAAAACAAGTTTCTGCACACCCCGCATGGCGAAACGATAATCTCACGCAGAGACGCGGAGCCGCAGAGGAAATAGAGAGAGTTTTCGCTGCGTCTCTGCGTGAGATTAACTATTTTTGGCCGCACTAATCGCCAACTCAGCACATTTCAATGCAACCTACACTTTTGATTCTGGCCGCCGGCATGGGCAGCCGCTACGGGGGCGTCAAGCAACTCGACCAGTTTGGGCCGCATGGCGAAACCATCATCGATTATTCCCTTTTCGACGCCATGCGGGCCGGGTTCGGCAAGGTTGTCTTCATTATCCGGGAGGAACTGAGAGACGATTTTGAGGAAGTTTTCGGGCCAAAACTAGCGGGTAAAATCGACTACGACTACGCCATTCAGGCGCTGGACTCCTATGTGCCCGCCGAACTGGGAGAGGTGAAGCGGACCAAACCCTGGGGAACGGGCCACGCCATGCTCTGCGCCAAAGACCAGACGCATACGCCGTTTGCGGTTATCAACGCCGACGACTTTTATGGTCTGGAGGCATTTCAGATCATCGCCGATTTCCTGCAAAACGACCCCGACGACCAGCTTCATGCGATGGTCGCCTATGAAGTGAAAAATACGCTGTCGGAAAACGGGTCGGTATCGCGGGGCGTTTGTGAGGTCGATGAAAACAACCGCCTGCTGACGGTTATCGAACGAACTAAAATTTATGAACATGCGGATTCAGCGGCGGATCGCCGGATTGTGTTTGAAGAGGCCGGGAGCCTGACGCCGCTGACGCCCGACACACCCGTGTCGATGAATTTCTGGGGTTTCAAACCGTCCGTTTTTCCGCTGGTGCAGGACCAGTTCGAGAGCTACGCGGCGGCCAACATCGATTCGCCCAAAGCAGAGTTCTATATTCCAACGGTCATGACCAATCTGATCCAGACCGATACGGGTCACTGCAAGGTATTCCGGAGTCGGTCGGAGTGGTTTGGGGTGACCTACCCGGAAGACAAACCCACGGTGCAGGCCGCTTTGAAGAAACTCCATGAAGAGGGAGCGTATCCGGAGAAATTATGGTGAAGGGTTGTTACACAGAGCGGTCCGCCGCTGCGGTTTATCAGAGAAAATCAGAGATACACAGAGAAGAACTCATCCTCTGATAAACTCTGATTTCCTCTGATTAGCTCTGTGTAACATCCCTTTCAGCATCCCGGCCAACCGCCGGGTTTTTTGTTATTTGAAGGATAAATAGAATGCAGCCGATAAACCACAGGAAAAAGACCTTTTTTGGTAATTTAATTTTATGAAGTATTTGCATCAATCAGATAAGATTCGTTGCATTTTGCCGGGATGAAGAGTGACGGAATAAACAACTTTTAGGTTCGTAACAATCTGGTAATTTACTTGTATTCAGACGGCTGTACATTTGCAATGAATAAAGAGTCGGACGAGGGTAAGGCGGAGAAGCAATGTGTGTATTGAATTTTACCAAGTCTGAATACAATCTGAAAAAGTCATGAAAACGATAAACAAAGTTTCTAATACAATGAAAATGGCAGCGATGATTCTGGCTCTGTCCGGCATCACGTTTGCCACGCCGATTTCAACTTTTGCCAAAGCAGAAGGCCCCGGCAAAAAAGTGGCTCCGGCCCTGAATGCATCCGTTCAGCAACTGAATAATCTGAAGTTTCGGGTGAGCGTCAACCAGCCGGTTACGCAGCGGGTAAGAGTAACGATTCTGAACGCCAGCACCCGCGATGCCCTGTATCAGGGTGTGCTGAGCGCCGCCGAGCAGAAAGGCCGCGTGTTCGACCTTTCGCAACTGGCCGACGGAACCTACGTATTCGAGGTAGCCGCCGGTGACCAGAAGTTCACGCAGTCGTTCCAGTTGAAAACGGAAATCAACCGTGTGGTATTGGCGAGCAACTAAGTCTAACGGTTCCGCCGTCCTCCATCCGCTCTTTATTTAACGAAAAACCCGCAGCCATCTCAGACGCTGCGGGTTTTTGTTGTTTATCCTTCCCAGATGACCGTATCCGGATGTTCGTACCAGACGGACAGGTGCGGCTCGTAGCGTTTTTCGATGACGCTCCGCTTGATTTTCATCGTGGGCGTCATCATGTTATTGTCCACCGTCCAGGGATCTTTTACGACAATCACCTTGTGCAGGCGCTCATAGGAGTGCAGTCGTGGATTCAGCGTTCTGACCACCTCTTCCAGACTTCGGGAAACGGTCGGTGGGTCGGCGACCCGGCCCAGTTCGGACAAAACGACGAGGGCAACGGGCTGGGGCAGATTCTGACCGGCCACGCAGATCTGTTCGATGAAATTATTGTCGGCAAAGTTGAACTCGATCTGCGCCGGGGCCACGTATTCGCCTTTCGAGGTCTTATACATCTCCTTCACCCGGCCCGTGATTTTCAGGTAGTTGTCGTTGTCGAGTTCGCCCACGTCACCCGTATGCAGCCAGCCGTCCCGCAGAACGTCGGCGGTCATTTCCGGTTCGCGGTAATAGCCCACCATATTCCAGTCGGCACGGGTAAGCACTTCGCCCGTTGTTGGATCGATTTTTACTTCCATGCCCGGATAGAGCTTTCCGACGGTGCCATCTTTCACGGCGTCGCGGGGCATCATCGACACGGCGCCGAGGTTTTCGGTCATGCCGTAGGCCTCCTGAATGTGAATGCCCAGTCTGCGAAACCACTTAATCAGGGAGGTGGGCATGGGGGCGGCCCCGGTCAGAATCAGTTCAGCTTCGTTCAGACCCAGACCCTTTCGGATTTTTGACTTGACCAGGCTGGAAATGAGCGGAATCCGGAGGAGCCGATCCAGCTTTTTCTGGGGCATTTTTGCCAGAATGCCCAACTGAAACTTGGTCCAGATGCGCGGCACGGCCAGAAAATGCGTCGGGCGGGCGGCCACCAGGTTCTTACCGAACGTTTCGAGCGACTCGGCAAAATAAACGGTCCCGCCGGTCGCCATGCTCGTCGCCTGAACAAGATTCCGCTCGGCAATGTGGCAGAGCGGCAGATAGGAAAAGAACCGCGTGTTTTCGATGTCGTGCCGCAGCAGCGGCTTAGTGCTTTCAATCCCGGCGGCCATCGCCCGGTAATCGAGCATGACGCCTTTGGGGTTACCCGTCGTCCCCGAGGTATACACAATCGTGAAGAGTTCCTTCAGACCGGGCCGGGGGCTGTCGGTCATGGGTTCATGTTGGCGGAGAATATCATCCCATTGTTCGTGCTCCGGATCGGGATTATAGGTCGGGAAAGACACGCAGCGCATCCCGGCAGGAACGCCCCGCTTCTGGCTTTTCCAGTCGTCGAGCTTGCCCACGAACAGCACCTCGCAGCCGCTGTGGGTCAGCACCTGATTGAACTGATCAGCCGTCAGCGTAGGATAAAACGGGACCGACACGTGGCCGCTGATCAGAATGGCGATGTCGGCGATGATCCACTGGGCGCAATTCTTCGAAATCAGGCCGATGTTACTTCTGGGAGGGAGGTTGAGCGAGTGCAGATACCCAGCCAGGGTGCGGGCCTGCCTGCCGACCTCGCCCCAGGTAAAATCCTGAAACCGGTCGCCGAAAGGCTGGCGCAGATACACTTTATCAGGCTGCTGCTTTTCCCAGTAATAGAAAAAATCGACAAGGGTTTGCAGCGGCTGAATATCGGACCGGAGCGGGTCCGGAGCGATGGTTGACGGGTTCATTGGGATAGGCGTTTAAGAGTTAGCAGACAGCCGAAGTTTGTCAGGTCATACGCCTAAAAATAGAAATAAAATTTGATTTTTTTGGATACTAAACGAAAAACTTAGCAGATAATCAGGGTTATAGGCAAATTTGGTCGCTGCCGGGTTATATCGCAGCAGATGGCTTCTGCCGTCCGGAGAGCAGGGGCAGCGGCGAAGGTCGGTACAAAACAGCGTCGTCAATCGACTGATTTTCGGCGGCGGCGCCAGGTTTTATAGTCTGTGGTAAACCGGTCCAGAAAAAATACGGGATTGACCGAGTAATAAAAACCCCGATAGTCGACCTGACTGGGAGGGAAATCTTTATCCAGAATGAAGCGGTAGCCACCCATGACGTTTATGCCGAACCAGCTCATGGCCCTGAACCGGTTCAGGGCCGGAAGTTTTATCGAAAAGGAGAGCCCGGCTCCGGCAGGTACGAAACTCCCCCGTCGGAAGGCCGCAATCGAGGGATCGGGCGGACTGGCACGATAACGCGAAACGCCCCAGCCCACTTCGATCGGTGCGCTGAACTCCCAGTAACGGCGACGGAAAATAAACGGCTCGAAAAAAATGGTGGCGTAATTAAACCGCCGTTCAAACGGGATGTAGGGTTCGGGGAAAAGGTCGATGGAATTAAGGCGCTGACGGCCAAAATAATAGCCGATGCCCGTCTTGAATTTGTCCCGATAGAGCAGCCCTACCCGTCCGCCCCAGATGTTGGCGTAGGATCGGTTGTTGTCTATCTGCCGTAAATCCCGGAAATAGAAAAAGCGCTGATCGCCCTCCGCCACCAGCTTCAGCGAGTGGCTTCGGTCGGGTGTCGGCAGCGTATCACCGCCCCCGAATGCCTGTCTGGTCGAAGAAGAGAGTAAAAGCCATGTGGATAGTAGCAGCGAAAGCATGAGTTATGGGGGTCACGTATGCATAACGCACTACCCGAAGCGATGGTTATGCCAGCTTAACAATTCGCCTGCACAGCCGTTGTTCCTTTCAGCGCCCGACGGAAAGAAAATAATTTCCTGGTCCAACTGAAACCGGGCATACTGAGTAAATTAACGTAAGTAATCCGTTTCTGGTAAAAAATCATATTTCGGACGTATGGAAGAACCCCGACAAATTGTGCCTCCGCCCTGGACGCTGACCGGCAATGGACTGATTCTGGTCTGTCATTTCTCGTCAGAATTTGTGCGGCGGCATGGTTTTCTCGCTGATTACCAGCAGGAAGCGTATCGGGGATGGTTTGGAACGGTCATGCTGGTCGACTACGAAACGTCGGGTGTCGGTCCCTACCGGGAACTGCTGTTCATTCCGGGCCTCTTCCGGCTGGGGGACAAGATGGGATTTTCCATCTCGAAAATTTACGTATCCACGTTCGACAGCGTCTGGAACGGCATCGAGAACTGGGGAATCCCGAAAGAACTGGCTGATTTTCACATTGTTCATAATGCCGACGGCTCGACGGTTCACCGCGTAAGTCTGGAAGGACAGACCTTTTTCGAGATCAGGACGAAAGCCTGGGGGCCGAATTTCCCGGTCAGTACACGGTTGTTTCCACTCTTTCGCGTATTGCAGCAGCGCCGGGCGGATTTGCTGCTGACCCGCCCCGTCGCCAGCGGTCTGGCCCGTCTGACCCATATCGAAGACATCAAGGTAAACCCGGGTCTCTTCCCCGACCTGAGCCGTATCTCGCCCCTTGCCGTGCTGACGGTCGAAAACTTCCGCATGACCTTCCCGCTCGCCGATCGCATCGGCTAAGTCGGCGGGTCTGGTGTGGCCGCTGTTTTTCTTCCCGGACTTCATCTGAATCGTTTTGCCAAGTAGAACGCAGCCAACCGGGTGCTTTTACGGATCAATTAACCCGCAGATTACTCTTCCATCACGACATGAAACCCTTCTCTGCCTATACTGCTGAGGAGCTTGCGACCGACGACCTGTTCATCCGATGGGTGCAGCGCCCCGACGATGCCGAGGTAGCGGCGTATTGGGAAGGGTGGATGGCGCATCATCCGTACCGCAGCAACACCGTGGAGTCGGCCCGGCGTCTGGTCGAAGAGGCCTCACGGGCACCGGGGGCGGGCCTGCCCGGCGAAGAGGTAGGCACGCTGTGGAAACGAATCCGCTCCTCGATTCAGGAGATGCCCGAAGTGCAGACCCTACAGCCGGACGTACAGAATTTCGTGGCCCGATGGTATTTTTTTCGCTGGCTGAGTGCCGCTGCCGGTATCGTCCTGTTCATCGGCTGGGTATTGTGGATGCAGTGGACGACGGCCATGCAGGTGATCCGGACGCCCGCCGGGACGGCCCGGACGCTGCGCCTGCCCGATGGCTCCAGTGTGACCCTGAAAGGCAACAGTCAGATTCGGTTTGCCCGCAACTGGACACCCGAAATGCCCCGGGCGGTGTGGCTGGAGGGTGAGGCTTGTTTTGCCGTAGTGCAGAAAGCCGGTACGGAAGAACAGCATTCGTTTCGTGTACACACCACCGGTCTGACGGTAGAGGCCACCGGTACCCGCTTCCGGATTTCGCAGCGCATTCAGGGTACGCGGGTGGTTTTGTCGTCTGGGCGGATAAAGCTCATGTTCAACGAGCATCCCGACGTGGTGGAAATGCAGGCCGGCGAATCCGTTGAAATCGATTCTCCTATCCCAAAAAACAGACTCATCCTGACAAAAAGGAAAGTCAGCCCCTTGCAGCGGCGGTTTGCGAACGACCGGAAAGTGATGTTCGACCGCACGTCGCTGGCCGACATTTCCACGCTGATTCAGGATGCCTACGGTCTGACCGTCGAGTTTGAAAAACCATCGCTGGCGAAGGTCGAAGTGAGCGGAACACTGCCCAGCGATGACGTGGATGCGCTGCTGACGGCTATTGCCCGGACATCGGACCTGCGCATTACCCGCAACGGCACCTCCGTGCTGATTGCGGGCCTGTAAGCGTAATACCAACTCTAACAATAACCTGTTGACCTGATGAAAACAACGACTACGTTCATTCGAACGGGTATAAAGGCCCGTCGATACGGGTGTGCGCTGGGGCTGGCCGGGCTGTTATGCAGTCCTGCCGGGTTTGCCTACGCTCACCCGAACCATGCTGACAGCCCGCCGCCCGCCGCTGCGCCCGTTCAGGAGCGCACGGTTTCGGGCAAAGTGCTGGCTGCTGAAGACAATTCGCCCCTGCCGGGCGTCAACGTAGCCGTGAAAGGCACCACACGGGGCACGACCACCGACGCCAACGGCGAGTTCCGAATCGCCGTACCGGATGATAACGCTACTCTGGTGTTTTCGGCGGTCGGTTTTATCGCTCAGGAAGTGGCGGTGGGGAGTCGCTCGTCTCTCAATATATCGATGGCGGTCGATAACCGCACGCTGAACGAAGTGGTTGTCGTTGGTTACGGCGCTCTCAAAAAGAGCCAGGTGACTGGCGCCATCTCGTCGGTAGGTTCCAAAGAAATTGCTGAACTGCCCATCACGAATGCCCGGCAGGCCCTACAGGGACGGGCTGCCGGGGTCGACGTGGTGCAGGCCAGTTCGAAGCCCGGCACCGGGCCGGTCGTACGCATCCGGGGTCGGCGTTCCATCAACGCTTCCAACGATCCGCTATATGTGGTCGACGGCATTCCGCTGGCGGGCGGCATCGACGACATCAACCCGAACGACATTCAGTCGATGGAGATACTGAAAGACGCCTCGGCCACGGCTATCTACGGCTCACGCGGCTCCAACGGCGTGGTGCTGATTACGACCAAACGCGGGAAGTCAGGCAAGACCGTAGTGGGTTACGACGGCTACTACGGGGTGTCGGACCGGCTGGGGCAGATCGACGTGATGGACGGAGCGCAGTTTGCTGAATACAAACGGGAATCACGCCGGGCGGTGGGTGCCTATACCACCGACGACAAACTTTTCGAGGCCGTGGAACTGGAAGGAATCGCCGCTGGCCGGACCACCGACTACCAGTCGTTTTTGCTGCGGCAGGGCAACATCCAGAACCATCAGGTCAGCGTGCTTGGCGGGAGCGACAAAACGCAGTTTGCCATTTCGGGCAACTTCTTCAAGGACGTGGGCATTGTCCTGAATCAGGATTTCACCCGCTACACGTTCCGGGTAAATCTCGATCACCAGATTAGTTCCAGGATACGCGTCGGCATCTCCACGCTGGGGGTGCATAGCATTCAAAACGGCGAGAATTTCAATCCGCTGGGCGGAGCATACGCCGAAAATCCGCTGGGCAAACCCTATGACGACAACGGCAACCTGATTTTTCTGCCCACCTCGGATGGACTGCGCACCAATCCCATCGCCGAGGTGGTGCCGGGGGCGCAAATCGATCTGACCAAGCGGATGCGGATTTTTAACAGTATTTACGGCGAATGGGCTATCCTGGACGGCCTTAAATACCGGGTTAACTTCGGTCCCGACCTCAGCAACCGGCGCGTGGGCCGCTTCGTGGGTAGCCAGACCAACGCCCGCCGGGGTGCCGATCCCACGGCTTTCTCATTCAACGAGTATTCGTTTAACTGGACGCTGGAGAACATTCTGACCTATCAGAAAACCTTGAATGGGGTCCATAATCTGAACTTTACGGCGCTGCAATCGGTGCAGAAAGACGATTACGAAACCAACCAGATCGACGTTACGGGCATTCCCGCCGAGACACAGCAGTTCTACAATCTGGGGCAGGCCTCGCTCATCAACAGCGTGGGCAGCAACGTGCGCCGCTGGGTGCTGAACTCGTATATGGGCCGGGTCAACTACGACTACAACAACAAATATCTGCTCACGCTCACCGCCCGTTACGACGGATCGTCGCGCTTCGGCGAAAACACCAAATACGGTTTCTTCCCATCGGCAGCCGTTGCCTGGAACATTTCCAATGAACCCTTTATGAAGGCAGTGTCCTGGGTGGACAACCTCAAACTGCGGGCCTCCTACGGTTTGATCGGCAGCACGGCCATCGACCCCTACCAGACGCAGGCCCAACTGGCCCGGACCACCTACGCCTTCGGCTCGACCGGTGCCTTCGGTTATCGGCCTTTCACGATTGGGAACCCCGAACTCAAGTGGGAATCGACTGCCACCGGCAACATTGGTCTGGATTTCAGCTTCTTCCAGGGGCGGTTGTCCGGATCAGCGGAGGTATACCGGGCCGACACCCGCGACCTGCTGCTATTTGACCAGCTTCCGCTGACGAGCGGCTTCGACCGGGTATTGCGCAACGTGGGCAAGACCCGCAACGAAGGGTTTGAACTGACGCTGTCGACCGTAAATGTGGATGCTTCCGGCGGCTTCCGCTGGACCACCGATTTGCAGTTTACCCGCAATCGGGAGCAGATTCTGGAACTCTTCAACGGCAAAGTCGACGACGTGGGCAACAGCCGCTTCATCGGTCAGCCCCTGACGGCGTATTTCGATTACAAGAAAATCGGCATCTGGCAAACCAGCGAGGCCGAAGAAGCCAAGAAATATCAGAGCACGGTCGGACAAATTAAATTGCAGGATACGAACGGCGACGGTAAGATCGACCCCTTCGACCGGGTGATTCTTGGGTCGCAGGTGCCCCGGTTCAGCGCGGGCGTGACCAATCGCTTTGAGTTCAAGGGCTTCGACCTGTCGGTGTTCGTGTTTGCCCGCGTTGGCTACATGTTCCGTTCCATCTTTCACCAGGACTTCCTGACGCTGGCCGGTCGCTACAACACGCTGGACGTCGATTACTGGACGCCCAACAATCCGACCAATGAGTTTCCGCGCCCGAATCAATTGCAGGAGTTTCCGCCCAACCGCTCAACCCTGCTGTATTTCGACGGAACGTTCGTGAAAATCCGGAACATCAATCTGGGTTACAATGTGTCGTCTAAAGTCATAAACCGGCTGGGTTTGAGTTCGGTGCGCGTGTTTGCTTCTATTCAGCAGCCATTCATCTTCTCCGAATACCGCAGCAAATACAAAGGGATCGACTCGGAGACGGACGGCGACGTGAACGCCAATCAGTCGCCAGCCGTGCGCCAGACCACCTTTGGGCTTAACCTGCGCTTCTAACCCTTGATTTCACCGATTAATTGATTAACACGATGAAACGATATAATTTATTAACTCAGAAATTCAGTTATCCGCTGCTGACAGTTATGGTGCTGCTGCTGAGCACGACCGGCTGTAAGGATTTGCTGGAAGAAGTTCCGGTTTCGCAGGTGGGCAGTCAGTATGCCACTACGCCCACCGGGTTCGAGTCGGTAGTGCGGGCCGCCTACGCCTCCCTACGCGAGTACTACGGTCGGGAAGACGCCATGACGCTGACCGTGTTTGGCACCGATACGTATACGATGGGTGCCGACGGAAGCTTCAAATTCGTCAATCAGTATACCTCGCAGATTGACGGACGACTGGGACCGACCAACAACATCTGGAACGCCCTCTACAAAGCCATCAATACCATCAACGTGGCTCTGGACGCCGCCGACGGCATCACGGGTCTGGATGCGGCCCTGAAAAAACGCCGGGTGGCCGAACTGAAATTCCTGCGGGCGCATCACTATTTCATTCTGGTCCAGATGTTTGGGCCGGTTTCGGTGCTGACGAAAGGCAACCTGGTGCCGACGAAGGATTTTACCCGCGCCCCGGTGAAGGATGTATACGCCCAGATCGTCGCCGATCTGGAGTCGTCGCTGGCCGATTTGCCGACGGCGGTTCCGGCGGGGTCCGATCAGGGACGGGTGCATAAAGCCGCCGCCGAGCACCTGCTGGCGAAGGTATATCTGACTAAAGCAACGGATAAAGACGCCGCTGCCGCCGACGATTTCAGCAAAGCCGCCACCTATGCCCAGAACGTCATCAAAAACTACAGCTTCTCGCTGCTGCCCGATTTTGCGTCGGTGTTTGCGCAGGGAGCGGGCGAGGTGAACAGCGAGGTGATTTTTGCGACCCAGTATACCTCTGAGCCGATTACCAACATCGGTTCCGGCTACAACAGCACCACGACCAATACCGTGACGATCAACGGCAACCAGACGCACCTGTATTTCGGCATGGAGTACGACGTGCAGGCCGGTATGACGCGTGACGTGCTGAACGGGCGGCCCTTCAAGCGGTTTATGCCGACGAACTACACCCTCAATACCGTATTTGCCGAATCGAACCGGGTCAACGACTCGCGCTATAAAAAAACGTTTAAGGACACTTACCTTTCCAACGCGCCCACGGCGAACCTGAACCGAATCTTCGACAATTCAAAAACGACCTTACGGTTCAACATGGGCGATACGGCGATTTTTATTCCGGGTTACGAGATGCCGCTGGCTGAGCGGGCCAGACGGAAATATCAGGTGCTGACGCCGAGCATGTACCGGCCGAACCTGTTTCCGGCCTTGCAGAAATATTTCGACCCACTCCGCCCCGACCGGACCTACGAAGCCGGTAGCCGCGACTTTATTGTGATGCGTCTGGCCGAGACGCACCTGATGGCCGCCGAAGCCCTTATCCGGCAAGGTAAAGCGGCCGAGGCGGTGCCGCTTATCAACGCCGTGCGTCGGCGGGCCGCCTGGCCGGGTCGGCAGGCTCAGATGGAAATTACGGCGGCGGCGGCCACGATGGAATTCATCATGGAAGAGCGCGAACGGGAGCTACTGGGTGAAATGCACCGGTGGTTCGACCTGAAGCGCTGGGGCAACCTGGTCGAGCGCGTAAAGGCTCATAACCCCGACGGAGCGCCCAACGTGAAAGATTTCCACGTTCTGCGGCCCATTCCGCAGGATCAAATCGACCGGACGGCGGGCGGAGCGCAGACCTACCCGCAAAACGCAGGGTATTGATAGTTTAAACGCAAAGACGCAAAGAATACGCTAAGAACGCAGGGAACCCTTTGCGAACGTTGCGTTTACCTTTGCGTCTTTGCGTTTAAAAATCTTATTTCTCCACAATCGGCACCGCCCGTGCATCGGGCGAGAGCGTGAACCGTTCGGGTAGCTGAATGTCCATCGCCGGGGTGGGAGCTATGACACCCTGGGCGTCGAACTGCCGCTTGATGTTCTCCTGCATGTAATAATAGACGTCCCAGTAGTGCTCGCTTTTGCACCAGGGCCGCACGTCGAATCTGGTAATGCCGACTTCGAGCGAATGCACCAGAACGTCGACGGGCGGCGTTTGCAGCACCTGCGGACAGCTACCGGCTACCTGCTGCACGACCCTTCGAACCTTGTCGATGTTTTCTTTGGACGAAACGGCAAACTGCATGTCGACGCGGATGGTGCCCTGCCCGGAGATGTTCGTGATGGGGCCGGAGGTGATGCTGCCGTTGGGAATGATGATGCGCTTGTTGTCGAGGGTTTTCAGCACCGTATTGAAAATATGGATGGCTTCGACCTCCCCCGTAAAACCGGCGATGGACACCAGGTCGCCCACCCGGTAGGGCTTGAAGGTCAGCAGCAGTACCCCACTGGCGAAATGGGCCAGACTGCCCTGTAGCGCCAGTCCGATTGCCAGACCTGCGCCGCCAATCAGGGCGACAAACGAGGTCGTCTGTACGCCGAACATACCCGCCACGCTGATAATGAGCAGCACCTTCAGCACCACTTCCATCAACGAGCGCAGAAACGGAATCACCGTCTCGTCGACGTGTCTCCGCTTCATGACGCGGGTGGTCAGGCTGCTGAGCCGCCCGATGGCCCAGAAGCCGACAATAAGCGTTAGAACTGCCAGCAGCACACGCGGTGCATACAGCATTGCCATTGTCCAGAATTGATTTGCGTAAGTCTCCATATGCGATACGATTGGTTTGTGACGCAGGTAAGACGCAGAAAAGGGATGAATGTAACGGAAAGGTACAAGGATTTGTCGAGAATTAATCCCGTGCCGGTCACTGGATTTTTTAGTAGAAATACAGGGTGCCCGACTTCTTCCGTCGTCAGTCATATTGAAATCTGTCCGTACATTTTATGCACTCAACCGTTAATCGCCGGTGGTTTCTTCAGCAGGCCGGCCTGTCGGCGCTCACCCTGGCAGCGGGCGCTGATCTGCTGGCCGACAGCCTGAAAAAAAACGGCCTGCAAATCGGCTACTCGGCCATCACCTGGGGCGGCAAAGACGATCAGGCCATTCAGGACATTGCCAGTCTTGGCTATAAGGGCATTCAGCTTCGGGCCAACACCTTCGGGCCGTATCGCAATAAGGTCTCCGAACTCCGCGACCTGCTGACAAAGCATGACCTGACGCTCTGCATGTTTTCCAGTGGAAACGTGGAAATCGACCCTGCCAAAGAACAGAGTACCATCGACATGCACGTGGCTCATGCCAGTTTCGTGAAAGCTCTCGGCGGCTCGGCCATCCAGCTTACCAACAGCGCCCGGCCCAAAGACCGCCTGCCCACCACCGACGAACTGAAACGGCTGGCCGCCGTCATGAACGAAATCGGAAAGCAGACGGCGGACATGGGCGTTCAGGCTGTGTATCATAACCACATGCACCAACTCGGCGAAACCCCCGAAGAAATCGACGTGATTGTGCAGGCCATGAACCCGAAACACATGCGCCTGCTGCTCGACATTGCGCATTATAAACAGGGGGGAGGTGCGCCGGAGAAGGCCGTTCGTCAATACCGTGACATTCTGCATTCGCTGCACCTGAAAGACACGATGTCGCCCCTGCCCGACAAACCCGACAATCCCAAAGCTTATAAGTTCGTTGAGCTTGGGCGGGGCAACGTCGACGTTCCGGCGGTGTTCAAAGCCCTGAAAGACATCAGGTTCAACGGCTGGGGTGTAGTAGAACTCGACGGCGTCCCGGAAAAAGACAAAACGCCGCTACAGTGCGCCACCATCAACCGGGACTATATCACTAAAACGCTCAATTTTCCGATTTAAAGAGCGAAAGACCGGTTTGCTCTTTCATTCTTTCACCGCAGCGGCGGACCGCTCTTTCGCTCATTCACTCTTCCGCTCTTTAAAAAAATGAAAACCCTACTTATCTCCGGCATCCTGATGACGCTCTTCGCGGTGGAGAAGCCGCAAATGCCCAATACGCTGACCGACAAGGAGAAGAAAGCAGGCTGGAAACTGCTTTTCGACGGAAAAACGACCAGCGGCTGGCGCGGAGCCTATAAAGACAAGTTTCCTGAAGCGGGCTGGTCGGTGGAGAACGGTACGCTGACCATCGCCAAAACCGACGGGCGGGAGTCGCGTAACGCGGGCGACATCGTCACGACCGAACAGTTCGACAATTTCGATCTGACGTTTGAGTTCAAACTGACCGAAGGGGCCAATTCCGGCGTGAAATATTTTGTGGTAGAGCACCAGCCAAAACCCGTTGGGTCGGCGTTTGGGCTGGAGTTTCAGGTGCTCGACGACGACAAACACCCCGATGCCAAAATGGGGCGCAATGGCAATCGCACGGTCGGGTCGCTGTATGATCTCATTACGGCGAAAGACAAGACGGTCAGGCCCATCGGTGAGTGGAATCAGGGCCGGGTGCTGGTGAAAGGCAGCCACGTCGAACACTGGCTGAACGGCAAAAAGGTGGTTGAATATGAACGTGGCAGCGAGGAGTTCCGGAAATTCGTTGGCATGAGTAAATACAATGCACCGGAATACAACAAAAACGGTCGGTTCGGTGAGGCACCCAGAGGGCACATTCTGCTCCAGGATCACGGCGACAAGGTTTCTTTCCGGAATATCAAGATTAAGCCGTTATAGGCTTGGCTTAATTGGGCTAAAGCCCTTTAGCGTGGGCAGGAGACTGGTTGTCCCCGGGCTAAAGCGCCGGGGCAATATATCCAGGCTCATTCTTAAATGATGCATTCGGGGATGAATTGCATAGAGAGTAATCAATTGCCTTTTCTGCAAGGCCCGCTTCTCTTTGGGCTGGGAGATGAAGTGTATTGAGAGCAATCAATTGCCCCGGCGCTTTAGGCTGGGGTATCCGGTGAAGAGCTACCCCATGCGATGGGCTTTAGCCCAATAAAATCAAGCATTGATTCAACGATTGATAAACATTCACTAACGCCTTTAATCAACATGGAAACCCGTAGAGATTTTATAAAGAAATCGGCACTGGCCGGTTTGGGTATGAGCTTCTCCGCTGCCAGCTACGCCCGTATTCTTGGTTCCGCCGACCGCGTACGCGTGGGCATTCTGGGCTTTTCGGATCGCTTCCGGGCATCGCTGGCCCCGTCGTTCATGAACCACGCCAAAGACATGAACTTCCAGTTTGTGGGCGTATCCGATATCTGGAGCCGCCGCCGGGACGAAGCCGAGGCATTTTTGAAAGGCAAAGGCTGGATTGACGACAGCTTCTTCAAATCCCGCAACAACGACGAACTGCTGGACCGTAAGGACGTCGACGCCGTCATCATCAGCACCGCCGATTTTCAGCACGCTCTGCACTGCGCCGATGCCGTAGAATCGGGCCGGGACGTGTATGTCGAAAAGCCCTTCGCTGAGTCGATGGAAGACGCCCGCAAGGCGCTTCGGGCAGTCGAGAAATCGAAGAAAATCGTACAGGTAGGCTCGCAGCGTCGCTCGGCCCCGAACTATCATGCAGCCAATGAATTTATCCGATCCGGCAAATTCGGCGACATTTCGATGGTCGAGATGACCTGGAACGTCAACCAGCCCGGTCGCTGGCGACGCCCCAAGCTGGTGGCCGAAATCCGTAAGGAAGACACCGACTGGAAACGCTACCTGATGAACCGCCCGATGGTGGAGTGGGACCCGCGCAAGTATCTGGAATACCGCCTGTTCTATCCGTATTCGTCGGGCATTCCGGGCCAGTGGATGTCGCACCAGATCGATACCGTACACTGGTTCAGCGGCTACGACCATCCGCGTTCGGTGGTTGCCAATGGCGGCGTGTATGTCTGGAAAGATGGCCGCACCAATGCCGATACGTTCACGGCGGTGTTCGATTACGGCCCGGATAACGATAAATCGAAAGGCTTCCAGGTGTCGTATCATTCCCGGATGCATAACGAAGCGGGCGGCACTAAAGAATATTACTACTCGAATGGGGGAATGATAAACCTCGATACCAACAAGGTGACGGCGGAAGGCGGGTTGAAAGAGTGGGCGGCAAAAGAAATGGGCTTGAAACCAAATCTGCTGACCGAGACCACCCTGGCAAATGCCACGAAGGTTGAAACAAGCGCCAACACCGGCTCCGATCCGATGACCTCGCTGCACATGCGCAACTGGATGGACTGCGTCCGCAGCCGTAAAGAGCCGAACGCTCCGGCTAAAGCGGGCTTCAATCATTCCGTTGCCAACATCATGGCAACCACCGCCCTGCACACGGGCGAGCGTGTCACGTTCGATGCCATGAAAATGGAAGTGATGGCAGGCGGGAAAGTAGCGAAGGTGTAAAATGAAAAAAGCCGGTCAATCGTCATGTTGACCGGCTTTTTTCGTTTTTGGGGCATCAAAGAAACTTATTGACCAACGTCAGAACAACGCCAAGCGAGGTTAAAACGGCAACGAGCCAGTTGTATTTGCCAGAAATCTCTTTGATGAGATTGGCCTCCATTTTAGCCATATCCTCACGGAGCTTGTTGAGATCCTGTTTTACCAGAGAAATCTCCCTTACCAAGTCCTCTTTGGTATCAAGATGTTTCTGATTATCCTGAATTTGAGCTTCCATAAATTCAGCGATTGCGTTAGCGCCTGGTTCTCCCACTTCCTTTTGCAAGGCGGTGAAGGATGTAAATTTTGACATGTAAATCACGGTGGTTTGCGTAAATATAACGGTATTCAGCAAAAAATGATTAAACGCAATGTATTGTTCATATCCCTGAACCTGGTGGCTATCACGGCGTTTGGGCAGAAAAAAGGCGACCGCATTCAGCTCACGCACAACGAGGCGCAGAAGAAGGTGGAGGTCTCCGTCGACGGGAAACCCTTCACGGCCTACATCTATCCCGGACCGGCGGTGCTGAAGAAAGCGGCCCTGTATCCGATCCGGACGGCGGGCGGCAACTTCATCACGCGGGGATGGCCGATGGACCCCCGCCCCGGTGAGCGCGTCGACCATCCGCATCACGTAGGCATGTGGTTCAACTACGGCGACGTCAACGGTCACGATTTCTGGAACAATTCTACGGACGTCGACAAGAGCCATAAGGGCCCCTTCGGAACCATCGTGCATACGGGAGTGAAATCCATGAAAAGCGGCTCCGACAAAGCCGAACTGACCGTGACCGCCGACTGGCTCGACAAAGAGGGTAAACCGATGCTTCAGGAAACGACGACCTTCGTTTTCCGGGGGCAGGGTAATGAACGCTCCATCGACCGGCTGACCACATTAAAGGCTCTCGATAAAGACGTGACCTTCAAAGACAACAAGGAAGGCCTGATTGCCATCCGGCTGGCCCGGCAGCTCGAACATCCGTCCAATAAACCGGAAGTGTTTACCGACGCCAGCGGCCTTGCTACCAAAGTGCCGCAGATGAACAATACAGGCGTAACGGGCCGCTACGTCAGCAGCGAGGGCGTAGAAGGCGATAACGTATGGGGAACGCGGGGGAAATGGGTGAATCTGACGGGGATCATCAACGGTGAAAACGTATCGGTAGCCATCGTCGACCATCCGCAGAACATCGGTTATCCCACCTACTGGCACGCCCGGGGATACGGCCTGTTTGCCGCCAATCCGCTGGCACCGAGTGTATTTAGTAACGGAAAGGATGCGGCGATGAACTACGTGCTGCCAGCCGGGAAGTCCGTAACCTTCCGGCATCGGGTGGTCATTACGTCCGGCGCTGAGCCCGGAAACAGTGTTTCCAGCCGGGTGAACGAATTTTCCCGCTGAAATACCCTGCATGTCTGATTCATAATGAAAACAGCCCGACGACTATCGGGCTGTTTTTGTTCGGGCTACTAAAACTGGAAGTGCCGGAAACGAGTATATACGGTTGTTAATTGAGGTGCTGTGCTTTACTTTGAGTACGCGGACGGCGGCGCATCATGCGCTCGTCCCGCCAATGTTTAAAATCACGGCTTTGGCGGGCGATACCGCGAATTTCGCTGTCGACCTGACACAGCAGGTAATTTAACTGATGAACCACCATCCATTGTCGGCGAATCTGCTGGTCCGGAGCCGCCAGAGGAATAAACGTGGCGGTTTCCTCAATCAGCTTACGCAGCGTTGAACGAAGGTGATACTGAAGAACGACCAGTTGCCCGGCATGAGGGCGATCAACGGGATGGCTTTCCAGAAACAGAATTCCGTCGGTCAGTAAATCGTTACGATTCTGGAGATGCTGCGATACCAGCGTCCAGGCCTGATCGGCAATAAGAGACTCGTAGGTTACTGTCTGCATGTTTATTTGCTTTAAGTACAAGTCGTCATCACAGGATACCAAATATATTCGCTTTGACAGAAGGAATCATATGTGGTTTACGGAATTAAGGGAATTTTAATCACATTCGACATGCGCCCCGCTCGCTATATTGGTCTCGGTCTTTACTTCATCGGTTTTCTGGTTTTTCTCTACTCCCTGACGCTGGGTTCCTTCCGCCTGACGGAACCTATCCTGAAACAGGCCTTAAAGCCTGACCATTATGAGGTTATCCGCGAACGGGTCCAGCCAATGATGGGCAAAAACTATGCCTCAAACTGGTCTTTCGTCCGCGATTTCAGGAGGGCCGTCGATGGCCTTAATGATGAGTATCGGCAAACGCAGCAGTGGGACAAAGTCATCTATGACAATTACGTTTTCCCGGTTACGCTGGCATCGACGACGGGCCCGCTGACAGAAAGCCCCTCGGTCTGGTTCTGGGCCAGCCTGGGACTCTGCATCGTCGGGGCGCTGATCTACATTCTGGCGGGTCTGAAAACCCTGCCGGGTATTAAAAATAATGGCCTTTTCCGGCATCCGGCCACTAACCGGGGCTGGATTGGCATTTCGGTCGGGGTGTTTCTGATAGGGTTTTACATTCTGCTGTACTTCTATCCTGAATACATTACGGGCTGGGTGAAGCTCGTCGACCCCATCAGCCGGGCGCTCGACGGCAAACCGGCGACGCAGTGGTTTCTGTATGGGTTTCTGTATACGGTTTGTGTGCTGGTGATGGGCATCCGGATGCTTATCAACTATCGCCACAGCCGCTATCAGCAGTTACGTACGCTGTCGGTAATGTTTTTTCAGGTATCGTTTGCCTTCCTGATTCCCGAACTGCTCGTCTTTCTGAATCAGCCCTATCAGGACCTCAAAAACATCTGGCCGCTCGATTATTCCTTCTTTTTCGATTACCGCATCAACGAAAAAATTCAGGCCGGTTCGTTCGGCGTTTTCATGTTTGTCTGGGGTTTGTCGCTGGCGTTCGTGGGCGTTCCGGTGCTGACCTATTTTCTGGGCAAACGGTGGTATTGTTCGTGGGTCTGCGGCTGCGGCGGTCTGGCCGAAACCCTGGGTGATCCCTACCGCCATCTGTCCGACAAATCGCTGAAGGCCTGGAAAATCGAGCGCTGGCTGGTGCATGGCGTACTGGTGTTTGCGGTGGTCATGACGCTGCTGGTGCTCTACACCTACTTTACGGGCCAGTCGACGGTGCTGGGCTTTCTGGATTCCTACAGCGTCCGGCAGACCTACGGGTTTCTGATCGGCTCCATTTTCGCGGGGGTGGTCGGTACGGGTTTTTATCCGCTGATGGGCAATCGCGTCTGGTGTCGGTTTGGCTGTCCGCTGGCGGCGTATCTGGGCCTGGTACAGCGGTTTAAATCCCGTTTCCGCATTACTACCAACGGCGGGCAGTGTATTTCCTGCGGCAACTGCTCGACCTACTGCGAAATGGGCATCGACGTGCGCTGGTATGCCCAGCGGGGGCAGGACGTCGTCCGGTCGTCCTGCGTGGGCTGCGGCATCTGCTCAGCGGTTTGCCCACGGGGCGTGCTCAATCTGGAACTGGGGCCGGAGAAGACAAGGAGGACTTAATGGATAATGTATAATGAAAAATGGATAATGGGGGTGAGAGGAGGGAGAATAGAGTTGTATTCTTCAATGAAGAAACGGTAATTTGGGCCTGATTCCCCACCTATTATACATTGTCCATTATTCATTATACATTATTCATTTCATTATGGCTCCGCCTGTTCGCGCTCTCATCGTCTGTACAAACCATACGCAATACAAAACCAGGCCGCAGAAGACCGGGTTATGGCTGAGTGAAGCTACTCATTTCTACGACGAATTATCGGACCGCAACATCGGCTATGACATTGTCAGTCCGCTGGGCGGGCCGGTGCCCATCGATGAACGAAGCCTGGATCTGAAAGACAATACGAACGATAAGTGGTATCATAATGCCGAATTCCGGCAGAAGCTCGAAAACTCACTGAAACCGGAAGACGTTGACCCCGGAAAGTATCAGCTTATTTACTTCACCGGCGGGCACGGAACCATGTGGGATTTCCCGGACAACGAACGGCTGCAGATCATCACCCGGCAGATCTACGAAAACGGTGGCATGGTGGCGGCGGTCTGTCATGGTGTCAGCGGTCTGCTGAACGTGAAACTATCCGGCGGGGAACACCTGATCGACGGTCGGCAGGTTACGGGTTTTTCCAATATGGAAGAAAAACTGGTTCGGCTGGACGAGGAGGTGCCGTTTCTGCTGGAAGACGAACTGCGGAAGCAGAAGGCCGTTTACAGCAAAGGTTTTATTCCTTTTCTTCCCTACATCGAGGTCGACGAACGGCTCGTTACTGGACAAAATCCGCTCTCCGCCCGGAAAGTAGGCCGGAAGGTGCTGGAGGAGATGTATGAGAAGTGAAGAGTTTGCAGTTTGCAGTTTTCAGTTTACAGTTTTCAGTCTACAGTTGAGCCTACCGACGGGCGGGGCAACTGAAAACTGAAAACCGAAAACTGAAAACAGTTAAACCACCAGATGCGGGTAGAGCGACCGAAGTGAGGCCAACTGCTGGTCTTTTTCGGAGACAATGGGACTCCGGATACCCCAGTCGATGTTCAGATCGGCATCATTCCAGATAATGCCCGACTCGGCGGCTTTATGGTAAACGTTGGTGCATTTATAACTGAAAATGCTGTCTTCAAGGGCCACGAAACCGTGGGCGAAGCCTTCGGGAACATAAACCATGTTGTTGCGCCGGGCGTCGAGTTCAAACGCTTCATACTGCCCGAAGGTGGGCGAGTGGGGGCGGAGGTCAACGGCAATATCCAGTACCCGACCGCTGATGACCCGGACCAGTTTGCCCTGGGCAAACGGCTCATTCTGAAAATGCAGTCCCCGCAGAACGCCCTTCACCGAGAACGACTGGTTATCCTGCACGAAATGGGTGGGTAGTCCCAGGCTATCAAAAACCTGCTGGTTGTATGATTCGAAGAACAGACCGCGTTCATCTTCAAAAACACGCGGAAACAGTTCGACCAGGCCGCTTATGGTTGTTTCTCTGACTTGCATGTTGAGATAGTGGAAGGCTTACCGGCTGAATCTTTGTCCGGGTTCACCGCACAAATTTAGGAAACTCTGGTGAGTAAGCGTATTTTTGAAGCCGTTCCTGGCTAAAATAATTACATATTTAGTTTGCCGTTATGTCTGGTAATGAATTGTATGAATCCATACTGAAAAAAAAATCTTACCTCTGCGTTGGCCTTGATACCGACGTTCGGCGGCTGCCGTCCATAGTGCGTCGTGAGCCCGATCCCGTAGCCGCCTTCAACCGGTTTATTATTGAAGCCACTGCCGATTACGCCGTAGCCTACAAACCCAATATTGCTTTTTACGAGGCTCTTGGACCGCGTGGCTGGGAAAGCCTGCAGCGAACGCTCGAATACATTCCCCGGAATTGTTTCACCATTGCCGACGCCAAACGCGGGGACATCGGCAATACTTCCGACCTCTACGCCCGTACGTTCTTCGACCCGGCTTCGTCGGGGCTAAATTTCGATTCCGTGACAGTAGCCCCCTACATGGGACGCGACTCGGTGGAGCCGTTTCTGGCTTATGAGAATAAATGGGTCATTCTGCTGGCGCTGACCTCCAATCCCGGCAGCGCCGATTTCCAGCGGCTCCCGACGGGCGAGGGCGCCCTGTATGAAACCGTAATCCGTACGTCGCAGACCTGGGCCGGTTCCGACCGCCTGATGTACGTCGTCGGAGCAACCCGGACCGACCAGCTCACTCACATCCGCACACTGGCTCCCGAACATTTTCTGCTCGTGCCGGGAGTTGGGGCGCAGGGCGGAAGCCTGGAGGAAGTATCCAGATATGGTATGAACAGCCGCTGCGGACTGCTGGTCAACGCATCCCGTAGCATACTGTATGCTTCCGACGGGGCGGATTTTGCCGAAAAGGCGGCTGCTGAGGCACAGGCCATGCAGCGGGTGATGGCAGGATTTCTTTGAGAACCATTTCTCTGAATTTACTCCTGAAAATGTGACCAAATCGGTCGTTCAGCTTCTAAAAGCAGATATACGCTTTTACCGAACGCTCCATGACCGAGGATTTTCTGTATTTTCTCTGGCAGTTTCGCTACTTCCGCCATCTCGATTTGCGTACGGAAGAGGGTCAGCCGCTGACCATCCGTCACCCCGGCCACCGAAACCGGCACTCCGGGCCGGATTTCATCAATGCCCGCCTGCTCATCGGCGACGTGGAATGGGTTGGAACGGTGGAAGCCCACCTGCGCACGTCCGACTGGCAGGCTCACCGGCACCAGCACGACCAGGCCTACGACAACGTCATCCTGCATCTGGTCTGGGAGAACGACCGGCTGACGCCGCAATGCCGGACCGACGGGACACCCATTCCGACGCTTAGTCTGCGCCACCGGACGGACGAGGCGCTGCTGCGCCGCTATGAGGCCCTGCTGCAGGAATCGGGCATCATTCCCTGTGCGGGCCGCTTTGGGGACGTGGAACCGCTGCGCCGGACGGCCATGATCGATCATGCACTTCTTCAGCGGCTTCAGCGCAAAGCCGAAACTGTTCTGCAGGTGTTTGCCCGGACGCGGCAGGACTGGGAGGAAACGGCTTACCAGACAATAGCGGCGGCGTTTGGATTTGGAGTCAACGCAGAGCCGTTTGCCCGGCTGAGCCGATATCTGCCTTTGAAGATTATCTATAAACACCGTGACAACAGGATGCAGGTGGAAGCCCTGCTGATTGGCATGGCCGGTTTGCTCGATAACCCGAACGAAACAGATGACTACCTGGAAAATCTGCGGCGGGAGTATCGGTTTTTATCCGTAAAATATAATCTGGACGAAAACCAGTTACCGGCTCACGTCTGGAAATGGGGTGGCTTACGGCCTGCCGGTTTTCCAACCCTTCGGCTGGCTCAGTTCGCTGGTCTGCTGTCCGACCAGCCCGGCCTGATGTCGCTCACGCTGACAGAAGAACCGACCCAGTTGCTGAGTCACCTTCGGGTGGTTCCGTCTGCATACTGGCAAACGCATTATCGGTTTGGTAAACCGGCTGCCCGCCTGTCATCGACGCTGGGCGAAACGGCGGTTCATCACCTCATTATCAATGCGATAGTGCCCATTCTGGCGGCTTATGCCGGGCATCGACGCGATGACGCCTGTCGCGACCGGGCCATTAACCTGCTGGAAAGCCTGCCAGCGGAAGACAACCGGGTCACCCGGATCTGGAAAGACCTGAGTCTGGAGGTCCGGTCGGCGTTCGATTCGCAGGGGGCCATCGAACTGTACACCCAGTTCTGTCAGCAGAAACGCTGCATGTCGTGCCAGATCGGTTTGTCACTCATTCGCAGGGCCTGAAAAAGGGTTGGGGCGCCTCCGTTTCCAGAAGCGCCCCACGCTGAAGTGTTGAATATAGTCGTTGCCATCGGATGAATCAGACACCGCTCATACCGCCGTCGGTAGCCTGGCTGCCGCTCTGCCGACGTGAGTACGTGTCGTCATCATCGTCGGAATAGCGGCCCGATGAAGATTGCCCCGACGAGCGATCCGAATACGACGAGCTACCGGTGCCGTAGCCCACGTTACCCGTCGAACCGACGCCCATGCTGGCCGATGAGCCCGGATAGTTCATGCCGGTCTGTACGTTGCCGTAGTCGCCCTCCCGAACCGTGTCGTGCATACCCGAACGCATGGAATCATCACCCGACTCCATCTTGGCGCGTTCGTTAATGAACGATTCCGCAATTTCCGTCAGCCGCTTGTCGGTATTCTTCTCTTCCTGAAGGCTCTCTTCGAGCAGACGGGCGGCATCGTGATAGCCGAGCAGACGGGCCAGCGAATGGAGTGAACCATAGGCGGCAATCTCGTGATGCTCAACCTTCTGCCCGGCGATAATCAGGGCCGCGTCGCGGGTCAGGGAGCCAGCATCGGTGGCGGCAATCACAGTGTCGCCGTCGTCGACCAGTCCGTCAGCCGCTTCGCAGGTTTTTTCGTCGACAGCCACACCGAGCGTCTGAAAGATTTGCTCCAGTCGCCGAATCTGATTTTCGGTTTCAGCCCGATGCTGCTGAAATGCTTCCCGAACAACGTCGGTCGTGGCGGCATCGGCCATGTCGGGCTGTGCATCGGCGAACTGCTTCTCGGCATAATAAATACCTTTCAGTTCGCTGATGAATAACTCCCGGAGAGACGTATCGGTCTCTTTCATGCCGAAAAAATTCGCCAGTTGTTCTGTGAACGAGGCCATAGTCGTAAATGATTTGATGGTTAAACGTTGAGACAACTGGTGTGAATAGGCCAAAATCCATACCATTCTGTAATTTACTGGTAATTAGCTATTTAGTCTATTATGTCTGTAGACAATTTGCCACAGACTGGGAATGCCCTTGCGCAGTGGGGAGTTCAGTTGCTTAAACCGGCAGGTAAACCTTAAACGTAGCGCCCGCGCCCGGCTGGCTGTGGGCGGTGATGTAGCCGCCGTGGTTGTCTACGACTTTTTTGCAGATAGCCAGTCCAATACCCGTCCCGCCGTACTTCTGTTTACCATGCAGCCGCTGGAAAAGCTGGAAGATACGGTCGAGGTATTTTTCATCGAAACCGATGCCATTGTCCTGAACGCTGATTTCGACAAACGATTTATGCCGATCGTTTGGGTTGACGTCGGGCACCAGCAAACCTTTCACCGGATGGGAATAAATCCGGATGTGGGTCGGATTCTGAGGATTGGAGAATTTCAGGGCGTTGGAAATCAGGTTCCTGAACAACTGCTGAATCTGCACCGGGTCGCCCGTGACTGCCGGAAGCGGATCGATATCGAGAACGGCCCTGCGCTCCCGAATCGTCAGTTCATGGTCGATGAGAATGTCGGCAATGACAGACTGCAGGTCGATTTTCCTGAAGGGCTCCCGCTGGCTGGATATCCGGGAATAGGTCAGCAGGTCCTGAATCAGGGCCGCCATGCGCCGGGATGCCGTCTGCATGCGCCGGAGTAAATCTACGCCCTGCTCACCCAGATGATGACCAAATTGATCGGTCAGAATGTCGCCGAACGACTGAATTTTCCGCAGCGGTTCCTGTAAGTCGTGGGAGGCTACGTAGGCAAACTGCTGGAGGTTCTCGTTCGAGCGCTTCAATTCCTGATTGGAGTGTTCGAGAGCGAGCCGATAGCGGCGGGTGGCCGTTACGTCGGCGGCCATGATGACCACGCCGTCGTTCAGCCTCGCGATATAGAGGTTGAACCAGTGTCCATGAGTCTGATACTCGGTCGTGAGCGACTCGCCGCTGTCGACTACCTGCACCAGTTTATCGAACAGTCCGGTTTGCTTGAGGGCGCTGTCGAAAGCCAGACTGGTGAGCTGGTAGGCCTGCTCGGCGTTCAGGCGGGTAAAATCCAGTACGGCCTGATTGATGAGCGTAGGGCGAAAATCCCGAATGGCGCCTTCCGGGTTCCGGATGGCTTCGCCGCAGACAATCCCAATCAGCGAGGTGTTGAGAACGCGGTTCATCAGGTCCCGCTGCTGCTGCATGTTCAGTTCGGCCTTCTTGCTGAGCGAAATGTCATCGAAACTCACCACCAACTGATTTTCATTCAGGCGGACGATGGAGAATTCAATCCACAAATCCGGGACCGGGTAGTGGCGAACGTCCCGGAAAGGCTCCCCGCTGCGAATGACCTGCTCAAAAATCTGGAACAAATCAGGTCCGTCCGAGTCGACCCGTAAACCTTTGATAGTTGCGTCGGCCAGTTTCTCCGGGTCGAAGCCGCCAATGCGCACAACGGCTTCGTTATAGTGTGCCAGCCGAAAGTCCTCAATCGTACCATCGGGCAGTCGCATGGCCTCGTAGAGCGCAATGCCGTTGAGCGAACTTTGCAGGATGCCCTCCAGCAGTGCGTTCTGCTGCTGGAGTTTGATTGACAGCCGTTTGTTGTCGGTAATGTCGGTGAGCGTCAGCGTCAGATAATCGCCGTAGGGCGTAGCCGTGAGGTCGATCCAGCGGTCGAGGCGCTGGGAGTAATATTCGTACCGGAATGATTCATTAATTGTCACCGCCTTCAGCAGCCGGCTCAGTAGCGAGTGGCGGCTTTCGGTATTCATAAACTGTTTCAGCAAACCCTGGTTCTGAATTTCCTCTTCAACTGCCAGCGAGCGTGACACGTCATTTCCCAGGACAATGTCCAGATTGGTGATATTGCCCCCGGCATCCCGAACGGCCTGAAACACAACGACTCCATTGGCTGAGCTGTTCAGGGCCAGTTCATACTGGGCCGCCTGACGCTCCAGAAGCTGCTGAGCCAGTCGCTGGTCGGTTACGTCGACATACGACATCACCAGCCCGTCGTCCGATTTAAACGCTGAGATTTCATACCAGCCCCGGCGGCTTTGTCCCGGCATCCCATGATGGAGGGTAAACTGGGCCGGTTCGCCGGTTTCGACCACCTGCCGGTAGGTCTGAAAGAGGCCGTTGTTGATGGCGACCGGAAACAACTCGCTCAGGGACTGACCGATGAGTTCGCGGGAGGACCGGCCGGTATCTTTCTCCGCCGTCTGATTCAGAGACATCAGCGTAAAGTCGATGATCGTACCGGCGGGGTCGCGGAGACTTCGGTAGACTACCACGCCATTGGTGGTGCTGTATTGGGTTGAAGATTCAGAATGGGACACCATGAAAGGCAGCGGGTCAGCCCGGTACTACGTTCGGTCGAGCACGTCATTAGCTTCCAAGTTACAATTTTTTATTAAACATGGATAGCCTTCCACCGGAAAGCGGATCTGCAGAATCCGAAACTCAGGGGGGCAGACGACAGCGAAATCCTGGACGCTGAGCGCCTTCGGAACGTCAGGAATCTGCCAGGCGAACGGGCAGATAGACCAGAAACGATGATCCCTGGCCTGGTATGCTGCGGGCTTTGAGCAGCCCTTCGTGGTTTTCGACTACTTTCTTGCAAATTGCCAGTCCGATACCGGTACCAGAATACTGCTGGCGACCGTGAAGGCGCTGAAATACCTGGAAAATGCGCTCGATGTATTTTTCATCGAAACCGATGCCGTTGTCCTGAACGTTGATTTCGTAATAAACCTGCCGGGCGCTCAGGGGCGTGGTGTCGGCCAGTTCCCCGCCCGATACCGTACGGCTGCTGATATGAACGACGGGGCCGGTGCCCGGTTTGGTGAATTTGAGCGCATTGGTAAGCAGATTCTGAAATAGTTGTCGAAGCTGCATGGCGTCGCCATTTACCGTTGGCAGGTCGTCGATCCGGATTTGGGCCTGCCGCTCCCGGATGATCATTTCCAGGTCGCCCAGAACTCCTTCGATCAGGCTTTTCAGGTCGAGCGGACGAAACGAATCCTGTCGGGTCGAAACGCGGGAATAGGTCAGCAGGTCCTGGATCAAATCCGACATCCGGCGGGAGGCAATCTGCATCCGCTGCAGCATGTCGATGCCCTGATGGTCCAGCCGGTCGGCATACGAGTTCACCAGAATATCCCCGAACGCCTGGATTTTCCGCAGAGGCTCCTGCAGGTCGTGGGAGGCCACGTAGGCAAACTGCTGGAGGTGATCGTTGGAACGCTTGAGGGCGTAGTTACGCTGTTCCAGTTCAAGCTGATAGTTCCGGATGGTTGTTATGTCGACCATGCTCATGATAATTCCGTCGCCGAACTTGCGCAGAGAATAGTCGAACGACATGCCAAAATCCGGATAGTCGTGCATAAATCGCTGGGAAACACTGGTGTTCACAACCTCCAGCATACGATTGAAAATGCCCCGCTGCCGGGAGTCCGGGTAAAGAGTGAGAATCGTGTTACCCAGCAATTGTTCTTTGGGCAATTTGAACTGATCCGGTGTCGCCTCAACGGCGTTGCGGTTGAGCAGGGTAATGCGGAAGTCGACAATGGCCTGCTGATCGTCCCGAACGGCCTCACATACGATGATGCTGTGCAGGGCGCTGTCAAGCACGGTTTCAAAGAGTTCGGCCTGCCGCTGCTGCTGCTCCTGAAGGCGTTTGATGTCTGATATATCCAGGAAGGTATACAGAAGTCCGTCGCCCTGCTTAACCGTGTAGGCATCGAGCCAGATGTCCATTTCATCTTCGCCGTAATGCATCTGAAACCGCTGTGATTCGCCGGTTTCCACGGTGGTCACGAGCTTATCGAAAAAGCCGGTCGGTTTGGTTCCCGGAAAGAGTTCCAGCAGGGTTCGGCCTTCGATGTCGGCGATGGCCCGGCCGATGGTGCGGGCATTGGCCTGATTGGTCATCAGGTAGCGGAAGTCGACAATCTGGCCCTCAGGGTCGCGTATGGCTTCAAAAAGTGCCTTCCCGGCGGGCGTATTGCTGACGATCTTGCTGAGCAGATCGGTTTGTTCCTGCCGGGAAAGTTCGGCCTGTTTCTTCTCCGTCGTATCCAGATACGTAAACAGAATGCCGTCTTCCTGTCGGGTCAGCAGCAGATCGAGCCAGCGGTCCAGGCGCTCGCTCTGATAGTGCATTTCAAACCGCTGGGCCTCGCCGGTTTCCACGGTCTTTACCATCCGGTCGAAAAGACCGTTGGTGAAATTATCCGGAAATAACTCCGCTACCGTGTGTCCGATAATGTCCTCTTTCGTCAGTCCGACGGTGTCGGCATTGACCTGGTTGGACATAACGTGCAGAAAATCGACAATCTGCCCTGAAGCATCGCGCAGCGCGGTCATAAGCGAAATCCCAACCAGGGAGCCGTCGAAAATGTCCTGTAAGGTCTGCGTGAGCTTGTTCTGCCGGATTTCGGCTTCTTTCAGCGCCGTTACATCGTTGAATGTCAGGATAATCTGGTTTCCGATCGGGTTGGCGCCGATGTGATACCACTGGCCCGTCCGGGGCGACATCTCCTCAAACTCGGCCCGCTTTCCGGTTTTGACGCAGTTCAGAAGTGCGTCGAGCAGGCGTTTCTGTACGGGATGGGTGTAGAGGGGCCGCAGGCGGCGGTTGCGCAGGTGCGAGACAGGAATGCCCGAATAGTCGCCTAATTTTTCGTTTATCAGCACCACTTCCAGATCATCCGGCAGCTCATCGGCCGAGGCAACGTATCGGAGAAGGGCAACGCCGCTGGAGAGATTGTTGAAAACAAGTTCATACAGGGCCTCTCTGGATTCAACGGACTCCGGCAGTTCGGGATGTAGATTCAACTGATCAGAGGGAGCTTCGGACTCATTATTCGACATGTCAGGCCGGGCAGTTGGGACGTTGGGTATAGATTCGTAAAGCTAACCTTTTTTTACTATTCAGACCCGACCGGCCGATCGTTCCGGCGGACGTACGACAAGAAAAAAGGAGACTACCTGCGCAGACTCCTCAGGGATGCCGTCATATGGCGGCCCGGTTATTCGCGGATCAGATTGACGCCCGTGAGCAGAAAAATCAGCCCGATAATGAACGGAACGGCTGATTCCCATTTGGTCACGCGCATGCCCAGAACCGGATTGTTGTCCGAAAGAAAGGCCACACAGGCAAACAGCACGACGATGACGCCGAGAATGGTCAGCATGGAGCCGAAAAACCGGCGTAAGTTATTGGTATCCATTGATTGTTAGTTGTGTCAGTTATTGTTTAATAATGTTTCAGGGTCGTTTACGGGCTGCAGGCCAAGCTTACGGCCTTCCTGAATCATGAACGGAAGCGCCGATTCGGGCGTATTGGCAATCTGCCCGTCCAGAATAGCCTCCCGAACGGCAATTTTGATTTCGCCCACCTCGCGGGATGGCTTCAGTCCGAAGGTTTTCATGATCATCTCGCCAGTAATGACGGGCTGAAAATTGCGAAGTTTGTCGCGCTCTTCCAAATCATGAAGTTTCCGCTCCACCTTCTCGAAATTGGCGAGGTGTTTTTTCACCTTCTCGTAATTCTTCGACGTAATGTCGGCCCGGCAGAGCGTCATGAGGGCTTCGAGGTCATCACCCGCGTCGAACAGGAGCCGCCGGAGAGCGGAGTCCGTAATGCTCTCTTTGACCAGCGCGATGGGCCGCAGGTGCAGACGAACCAGCTTCTGGACAAACTTCATCTTCTCGTTGAGCGGTAGTTTCATCTTCCGGAACAGACCCGGCGTCATGCGGGCGCCCAGTTCCTCGTGTCCGTGGAAGGTCCAGCCCACCCGCGGATCAAAGCGTTTGGTGGCGGGCTTGGCAATGTCGTGCAGCAGCGCCGCCCACCGCAGCCAGAGGTCGTCGGACCGCTGCGCCACGTTGTCGAGCACCTGGAGCGTATGGTAAAAGTTGTCTTTATGCCCTTTGTTTTCAATGGTTTCGACACCTTTCAGCGCCACCAGTTCCGGGAACACCAGGTCCAGCAAACCTGCGTGATACAGCAGCTTGAAGCCGTAGGAGGGCAGCGGCGACAGGATGATTTTATTCAGTTCGTCCAGAATGCGTTCCTGCGAAACGATGCGGAGGCGTTCCTTCATTCGAATGATGCCATCGAAGGTATCCGGCTCGATATCGAACTGAAGCTGCGAGGCGAACCGCACGGCCCGCATCATCCGCAGGGGGTCATCCGAAAAGGTTTCGTCGGGCGGCAGCGGCGTTCGAATCAATTTCCGCTTTAAATCCTGGACACCGTTAAACGGGTCGATAAGCTGCCCGAAATCGTCCGGATTCAGGCTGATGCCTAAGGCGTTGATGGTGAAATCCCGGCGGTTCTGATCATCCTCCAGCGTGCCGTCTTCCACCAGCGGCTTGCGGGAGTCGGCCCGGTAAGACTCCCGGCGGGCGCCGACAAATTCAACGTCCCAGTCGCCGGATTTGAGCATTGCCGTTCCGAAATTGCCGAACACCGTTACCGGAACGTTCAGCATTCGCCCGACGCCTTCGGCCAGTTCGATGCCGCTGCCAATGCAAACGACGTCTATGTCTTTGGAGGGCCGTTTGAGAATCAGATCCCGAACGTAGCCGCCAATGACATAAGCGCGTACGTTCAGATCACCGGCCTGCCGGGCGATGGTTTCGAAGATGGGATTCGTATGTAAAACAGCAGTAAAATCCATAATTTCTGATGAGTCGCGAGCCGTTGGCTCTGCTCACAATCCATTCACTTTCTCAGAAAAGACACGCCGCCATCGGGTTCGAGTTCCATGACGCGGGGTAATCTTATTTTTTCCGGCAACTGCCCCCATACCATTTCCGGTTCGGCCAGGCCAATGGGCCACTGTGTCGTCTCGAACGGCAAGGTCAGAATGCCCCGCCCGAACGCTCCGATCAGCTGCTGGGCGGGCCGGGTCAGCGCCTTGCGGACAGGCACCTGCGGACGAAACGGCTCCGGCAGGTTGACGCCGTTACGCAGGAGCACCGTCAGCGGATTTTCGGCAAAATCGATCAGATTCCAGGCCACGTCGGGCACCGGACGAACGTACAAATTCAACATGCCGCTGTCCTGAATCAGAATGGTTGGCAGGGGGGCAGGCACCAGATCCCGGCGGACTTCCAGCAGTTTTTCAACGGCCTCTTCGTGTTCGGGCGAACAGGCCAGGCTCCAGCCGGTTTCGTCGGCGAGAGCGATATGACGGCCCTGACGAAGGGCAAACGTAACGTCGCGGGTAGTAAGTGTCATAGCGTTTATAACCCGCAAAAATACGCCAAGTTTTCGGATTGTCTGATGAAGTCGTATTATTGGCGACGAAACACCTCCTGTGAGGTCTACAAGACCTCGCAGGTTTAAATCCACATGCAGGTTTAAATCCACAGCAGGTTTAAAGCCTGTCCATGCTAAATGGAGTAGAATTCTGTTTACTCTGAAATTACCGTAAATAGACCTGAGACCTGAAACAGACCTGCAAGGTCTTGAAAAACAGATCTGTAAAGTTTTGAAAAACAGACCTGTAAGGTCTTGAAGACCTTACAGGTGGGCCGCCTTTTCCATGAGAACCCTGTTGCTATTACTCCTGCTCAACACCGTCGCCTTTGCGCAAAAACCCGCCAAAGTAGCTGCGCCCGCCGAGGCCAACGCCAGATTGTACATTATCAAGGACAAACGATACATCATGGGCGGCAACGGAAAGCCGTTCTTCTGGCTGGGCGACACGGCCTGGGAGCTGTTCCATCGTCTGACGCGGGAGGAGGCCGATCTGTATCTGAAGAATAGGGCTGCCAAAGGCTTTACAGTCATTCAGGCCGTGGCGCTGGCCGAGTTCAACGGCCTGACGCAGCCCAATCCGTATGGGCATCTACCGCTGAAAAACAACGATCCGGCGCAGCCCAACGAAGCCTATTTTCAGCATGTCGACTGGATCGTCAACCGGGCCGCCAGTCTGGGGCTGGTGGTGGGCCTGCTACCGACCTGGGGGGATAAATTCAACAAAAAATGGGGCGTGGGGCCGGAGATTTTCAATACGGCCAACGCCCGCGTTTACGGCGAATTTCTGGGACGTCGCTACAAAGGCAAACCCATCATCTGGATTCTGGGCGGCGACCGCAACCCCGAAGGCGAGCCGCGCATGGCGATCATCCGGGCGATGGCCGAAGGCATCAAAAAAGGCGACGGCGGCACCAAACTCATGACCTACCACCCGCAGGGCGACAGCAATTCGGCGGGTTTCTTCCATCAGGATACCTGGCTGAACATCAATATGTTTCAGTCGGGGCACAGCGCAAAAAACAAGAAGAACTACGTCATGCAGGGGCAGAACTACAGCCTCTTTCCGGTCAAACCGACTCTGGATGGCGAGCCCCGCTACGAAGACCATCCCGTCGACTGGAAACCCGAACAGGGCTACTTCGATGACTTCGACGTACGGCAGGCAGCCTGGTGGGCCGTGCTGTCGGGCGGCTGCGGCCACACCTACGGCAACCATAATATCTGGCAGTTTTTCGATCCCGACCGCAACCCGCCCGTTTCGTCGGCCCGCACCCACTGGATCAGGGCAATGGACCAGCCGGGGGCGTTCCAGATGGGCTATCTGCGTCGGCTGATGGAGTCGCACCCGTGGACCCGATTGATGCCCGATCAGAGCGTCATTCTGAATCAGAATCCCGACGATGGCGGACATCAGGTTTTGATGATTTCGGAGGATGACAATTTTCTGATGGCCTATACGCCCTATGGCCGACCGCTGACCATCGATTTGGCCCGGCTGAAAGCGGCTCCGCAGGTGCTGGCCTACTGGTTCAATCCCCGCGATGGCCGGACGCAGCGGATCGGAACGTTCCCCAACACTGGCCGGCAGGAGTTCAAGCCCTATGCCGCCGGGCCCGGCACCGACTGGGTGCTGGTACTCGACGACGCCAAAGCCGCCTGGGCGGGGTTCGGGCTGAAGAAGTAGAAGAGAAACCGATAATTTTTTCGCTGAGGAAATTCAGTAGTATCACTGGCTATCAGCTTTATACGGGTTGGAAGTTATCATACGCTTATGGTGAAAACAAACGCTGATACGGCCATCGACGCCATTCCCGGCTCTTCTGTGGAACCCGAACTGCAAAGCCGTTACGCCGCTAGTCCTCAGGAGGTACGGCAACTCGACACCGCCGGGCTACGGGCGCAGTTTCTGATCGATTCTGTATTTGAACGGAATCGTATAGTGCTGGTATACAGCCACTACGACCGGCTCATTATCGCCGGGGCCATGCCGGTGCGCCAGTCCATTGGTCTGCCCAACCCGGACGAACTCAAAGCGGATTATTTCCTCGAACGCCGGGAAATGGGCATTCTGAACGTGGGCGGCAAGGGCTCCGTAACCGTCGACGGAACCCGCTATGAACTCGACCGGCTCGACTGTCTGTATGTCGGTAAGGGCATCCGGGAGGTTTCTTTTGAAAGTGCGGATCCGAATCAACCGGCCCAGTTTTATCTGCTTTCGGCCCCGGCCCATCGGCCCTGCCCGACCCGGCTGATGACCTCGGCGGAAGCGTCGCCGGTGGACCTGGGTTCCCGCGAAACGGCCAACGAGCGCACGATTTTCAAATACATTCACCTCGACGGTATTGAAAGCTGTCAGTTAGTGATGGGCCTGACGGTGCTGAAGCCAGGCAGTGTCTGGAACACCATGCCCGCCCACACCCACGACCGGCGCATGGAGGCGTATCTGTATTTCGACGTTCCCGACAATCAATGCATCATGCACTTTATGGGCCAGCCGACGGAAACCCGGCACCTCGTCGTGACCGACCGGCAAGCCATCATCTCGCCGCCCTGGTCGATACATTCGGGCTGCGGCACCAGCAGCTACTCGTTTATTTGGGGAATGGCGGGTGAAAACCAGCAGTTTACGGACATGGATGCCGTGGCGATTCATGCGCTGCGCTAAACAGGTTAATGGGTAATTGGGTAGATAAGTGCTCCGACACCTGCAAGGTTTTCAAAACCTTACAGGTTTGTTGGTTTGTTTAAAACTAAACGCCTCCGCTATGAAATCCCATTATAATCTTTTATCGCTACCCATCAGTCGATTAGCCGTTTCGCATTTCTGATGCCGATAATTAACCCAAAAATCGAAACGTTTATCTGCCTCCGGCGTTTTCATTAAAAACACGTTACGAACTTTACAGTGAACGCTTCGGCAGGCAAATACATCATGCTGGCAGGGGTCGCCATCGTCGGGATTGGGCTTATCGTGTATTTTTTCGGTGACAAGTTCCACTGGCTGGGCCGACTGCCGGGCGACATCCGGATCGAAAGCAAAAACGGCGGTGGTTTTTATTTTCCCATCGTTACCTGCATCGTCATCAGCCTCTTGCTGAACCTGATTATCGTTCTGATCCGGAAGTTTTTCGGGTAGGCTGACCGTCGTCCGAGGCGCTGTCGATAGGCTTGCCGTCTTTGTCGAGGCGGTAGGTCAGCTTGTTGAGATAGAACACCTCGCGGGGTGGGGCCGACGAGCGTTCCGGGGTGATCTTCTGGAAACCAAAGGCCAGAAAATGCTGATCGTACCATGCCGCCAGTTGCTCATCTTCCGAATACAGGACTTTTTCGTTAGCTACGAGTTTCTTCAGCGACAGCGCCTGTTTTTCGGGCAGCACTTTGTTTCCCTGAAGCACTTCCATCGTAATCTCCCCATCCTGCGGATAAGCCAGAACCGTTAGATCATCCTGGCGGGATGCCTGCACCATCGGATGTAGCTCGAAACTGCTCAAATCCTTAATGGGCAGGCAGTTATCCCAGAGCAGTTGCCCCCGGTTGTCGATGCCGCACAGGAAAGCGTGGGTGTAACGGTAGCCATCCTGAAACCGGTCGAACGAACGCAGTCCCCCGGTAAACATCATGGAGTTGGTACTGCCTTTATACTGCGGATAATACACTTCGGCCAGCAGCATCAGGCCGTCGGCGGTGGGAATCAGGTCGTGTACCAGCAGCCGATACCGAAACTTGGTGTCTTTCCCCTGCGTTTTACGGCGCACAATCCGGTCCATCATCCGCTGCTGCCGCTTTGGTTTCATATAATTGAAGAAGTTCTTCAAATCGGCAAAGCTGACGTAGCGCGTTTCCTTCGTAAGCGCCTCGCCGTTGCGTATACGGGTGACATAGATGCCCTGCGAATACGGGGTGCAGTCAGTCGAATAATTGCCCACCAGGAGCGCCTCCTCGTTGTTGATGGGTAATAACTTACCCGAAATCAGACTGTTGGTTGCACCATCGAGGTTGATGGTGTTCAGCAGTTTTCCTTCATAGGAGTAGGTATGAATCGTAAAGTCGCAGTTGCGCTGATGGGTGGCGTCGGTCATGACGTGAACGACCCGCTGCTGCTCGTCGACCTGAATGTCGTTTAGCTGAATATGATTGTTGTACAGCCCCGGCAGCACTTTGGAAGTCTGATCAAAAAAGGAGAACACCAGCACCATCGGGCGGTTGCGATAGTTGCCGCCGATGTAAGCCACATTATCGAGTATCCTGAACGTCAGCACGTCGACCTGCGTCAGCAGATTTCCCTTGAAAAGTTCGGTCTGGCCGTCGGCCAGGTTGACCCGCAGAATCTGGATATGGTCGCCGCCCGACTCCCGGAGAAGCCAGTACTGAAACTGGGCCGTCTGGCAGGAACGGACCGGCTCGAAATAAGAATCGATTTTGTGTTCGCTCTGCCAGATGGGTTTCAGGTCGGTGTCGTAACGCTGAAACGAGAATTTCACGGGCTGCGATGAATAATAGTCGCCGTGGCGAACCGTTACCAGCACACCCTCGGTTCCCAGCGGGGTCACGTCGAACGATTCCTCCAGATTGGAATTCGTCGCCAGTTCGAGCCGAACCGAAGGTTTCAACTGAGCCATGACCGGCCCAACTCCCAGCAACAGTCCGCACAGTAATCCGGTCGCAAAACGTCTGAACATCAAAATGAGGGTTTGTATTACTTAAAGATACGCAACTTTTAGTATAGCACAAATCCGTAACAACGGACTAATCCTGTTTTTCTCGTACTTTTGCGACCGGAACAAGACCAGCCGAATGGACATTCAACAGCTACTGAAAGACGATATCAGCCGGGCAATCCAGGCACAGTTTTCCCTCACTCCAGACGATATTACGCTCCAGCCCACGCGGAAGGATTTTGAAGGCCTCTACACATTTGTCACCTTTCCGCTGACCAAACCGCTGCGCCGCTCGCCGGTCGAGATCGGCGAAGCCATCGGGCGCTATCTGACCGAACATTCGACGGTGGTCAGCCGCTACAACGTCGTACAGGGTTTTCTGAACCTGAGTCTGACCGATGCCGTCTGGCTGGACGTGCTGAAGCGCATTATAACGGACCCGGCTTTCGGTCAGTGGCCCGAAAAGGAAGAGTCGGTGATGGTCGAGTTTTCGTCCCCCAATACCAATAAGCCGCTGCACCTGGGGCACCTGCGCAATGACTTCCTTGGCGATTCGGTCAGCCGGATTCTGGTTGCCAACGGCTACAGGGTCGTTAAAACCTGTCTGGTCAACGACCGGGGCATTCACATCTGCAAATCAATGCTGGCCTATCAGAAATTCGGCAATGGCGAAACGCCCGAATCATCGGGTCTGAAAGGCGATCACCTCATTGGCAAATACTACGTCATGTTCGACCGGGTCTACAAGGCGCAGATCGACGAACTCGTGCAGGGCGGCATGATGCCCGAAGAGGCCGAGAAAAAAGCCCCTATGCTGCTGGAAGCGCAGGAAATGCTCCGGAAATGGGAGCAGGGCGATGCCGGTACGCTGGCTCTCTGGAAGCAGATGAACGAGTGGGTGTATGCCGGTTTTGACGAAACCTACCGCAAAATCGGCGTTACCTTCGATAAGACCTACTACGAATCGCAGACCTACCTGCTGGGAAAGGACGTGATCGACGAAGGGCTGGAGAAAGACGTGTTCTACCGCCGGGAGGACGGTTCGGTCTGGATTAATCTCACCGACGAAGGACTCGACCAGAAACTGGTGCTGCGCTCCGACGGGACATCGGTTTACATGACTCAGGACCTCGGAACCACCGACCTGAAATTCCGGGACTATCAGAACGACCGCCTGCTCTGGGTGGTCGGCAACGAGCAGGATTATCATTTTGCCGTGCTGTTCGCCATTCTGCGGCGGCTCGGTCGTCCCTATGCCGGGGGGCTGCACCATATTTCGTATGGCATGGTCGACTTGCCGAGCGGCAAGATGAAGTCGCGGGAGGGCACCGTCGTGGACGCCGATGATCTGATTCAGCAGATGTATGAAACCGCCGAGGCCCGCACCCGCGACCTGGGCAAAATCGAGGATTTCGACAGCGAGGAGGCCCGCCAGCTTTACCATATGCTGGCAATGGGCGCTCTGAAATACTTTTTGCTGAAGGTCGACCCGAAAAAGCGTATGCTGTTCAACCCGGAGGAGTCGATTGACTTTCAGGGGCATACAGGGCCGTTTGTGCAATATACGCACGCCCGGCTGCGGTCGGTGCTGCGTAAGGCCGGGCAGATGGGCGTTCAGGCCGGGCAGATGCCCGAAGGCGGTGTTGAACTGACCCCCATCGAGCAGCAACTGATTTTTCTGCTGAGTCAGTATCCGCAGCGCGTGGCCGAAGCCGGAGCCGACTATGCTCCCTCGTATCTGGCGCAGTATGCCTACGAACTGGCGAAGACCTACAACCAGTTTTATGGCGAATTGTCCATCCTTCAGGAGCCGGATCCGGCCAAACGGCAGGTGCGGGTCGCCGCTTCGCTGGCAGTCGCCGAAACCATTCGCAAATCGATGGAGTTATTGGGCATAGAAGTACCCGAAAAAATGTAACCCGCTGGCTATCATGAAAAAAGTATTCCTTATTCTCTCGATTGTGGCGCTGGTCGTCACAGTTTCCACTTCATTCATCTACCCTATGTCTGTTGGACGATTGATCAGCCATCTTTTCAGCAACAAAACGGCGGGGGCGGCGGCCCCGGCGGATGCGGCGGCCCCGGCCAGAACGTTGCATGATTTCACCATGAAATCTATCGACGGCAAGCCGGTATCGCTCGGTGAATTCAAAGGAAAGAAGGTCATCGTCCTGAATACCGCCTCCGAGTGCGGCTATACGCCGCAGTACGACGACTGGGAGACATTCTACGAAAACTACGGCACCCGCATCGTCGTGCTGGGCTTCCCGGCCAATAATTTCGGCGGACAGGAGCCCGGTTCCAATGAACAGATTGCCGCTTTTTGCAAGAAAAACTTCGGTGTTTCTTTTCCGATGTTCGAAAAAATCGACGTGGTCGGCGAAAGTCAGCATCCTCTGTATCAGTGGCTTTCGAAGAAGTCGCTCAATGGCTGGAACGATAAGGCCCCCGGCTGGAATTTCTGCAAATACGTCATCGACGAAAACGGAAAACTCACCCACTTCTTCGCTTCGGGCGTGAAACCAACCGACCCCGAATTTCAGAAGGCAGTGGGGATTTAAAGAGCGAAAGAGTGAAAGAGTGAAAGAGCGATTAGCTGATGCCTATCTATTCTTTCACTCATTAATCATTCACTCTTTCACTCAATCACTCTTTCACTATGAACTCCTGGCTGGCGGCGGCTCGTCCGCGTACGCTCCCGCTGGCGCTTGCCAGCATCATTCTCGGTAGTTTTCTGGCGGCGGCGACAGGCCGTTTTAGCTGGCGTATTGCCGTTCTGGCTGCGCTGACGACCGTATTCCTGCAAATCCTGTCCAACTTCGCCAACGACTACGGCGACGCCGTCAGCGGGAAGGATACCGCCGAACGAGTGGGACCCCGCCGGGCCGTAGCGACGGGTCTTATCACGAAAGAGGCCATGTTTCGGGGCATTTTGCTGACGTCGGCACTGGCGCTCGTATCGGGCATCTGGCTGCTGATCGAGGCGTTTCGGGATGCATCGACACAAATTTTCTGGACTTTTCTGGCGCTGGGTCTGGTCAGTATCGGAGCGGCCATTGCCTATACCAACGGCAAAAAGCCCTACGGCTACAGTGGCTTTGGCGATATCGCCGTTCTATTGTTCTTTGGCTGGCTGGGTGTGCTGGGGACTTATTTTCTGCATACGCAGTCGCTGGGATGGGCTTTGCTGCTGCCGGCCACAAGTGTGGGACTGTTTGCCACCGGTGTGCTGAATATCAACAACATCCGCGATATCGATACAGACGCCAGAACGGGTAAAAACTCCATTCCCGTTCGTCTGGGCCGACGGCAGGCCATCCGGTATCACTGGGTGCTGCTGCTGGGCGGCATGGTCTGTGCGGTTGTCTACTCGCTGACGGCGAACGCAACCGGCGCTGCGTGGCTGTATGCAGTGACATTTCCGCTTTTCATTCTCAACGGTCTGGCCGTCGCCCGCCACCGGCAACCCGCCGAACTGAATCCTCGCCTGGGTCAACTGGCAATGACGACGCTGCTATTCGTACTGCTGTTCGGGCTTGGATTGGTCTTATGAGCGGCCGCCGGGCTTCAGGGCCGAAGTCCGGCTCGCTTACTCGTTTGTCTAAAGATTTCACGCTTCATTTTAGTCAGTTCACGCGTTGTTTTAATCTGATTTTCACTCCGAAGTATAGAAAAACGTATACTCGCTGAAATTTTTTTAAAACAACTCTATGAAATATACCATTTACTCACCTCTTGTACTGCTTACCGGACTTCTTCTGGGCGGCTGTCAGTCTCCACGTGAATCGGCTGTCGAGCCGGTCCGATACAGCCATGATCGTATCAGTGCCATGACCACCGAAACCTGCGGCGCCCAACTCGACGAAGCGGCCCTGATAGCCGCCGGATGGCAGAAGACCTTTGAAGACGAGTTCAACGGCGGTCTGAGTAAATGGAACATCTGGACGGGCGGCGCCTACAACAACGAACTGCAGTTTTATCAGGCCGCCAACCTGACCACGGCCAACGGCATACTGGCTATCGAGGCACGGCGGGAGAATGTCGTCGGACGCACGCTGCCGACCAATCCTGAACTGAGCGCTTTCAAGTTTACGTCGGGACGCATCGAGTGTAAAACCAACGTGTCGGCCAGCCGCGCCACGCCCAAAGTGCGGATGAGCGCCCGTCTGAAACTGCCGCCCGGCTTCGGACTCTGGCCCGCCTTCTGGGCCTATGGCGACCCCTGGCCGACGCAGGGCGAAATCGACATTATGGAGAACCGCAGCAACGAGCCCTACGAGTATTCGACCAATTACTTCTACGGGCGCAAGTCCGGACAGGTCTGGTCGGGCGACTTCTCCAGCGTCATCACCAGCAGCACCAGCCTGACCGAATGCTGGCACGTTTTTGAGGTTATCTGGACAAAAAACTCACTGACGTATTTGCTCGACGGTCAGGTGGTCGACACCAAAACGGGCGGATATATTTCCAACCTGTTCGGCAAAACCGAGCGTATCACGCTGAATCTGGCCGTTGGCGGCAATTTCTTCGGTCAGCCCAACCCTTCCGCCGAGAGCATTATCCCCGGCACGATGCTGGTCGATTGGGTGAAGGTGTTTACGATGAAGTAAGTTCTCAGCCCCGCAGCAGACGCTGTTCAAGTACTTCCCGATAGCTGCCCGACAGCGGAATGGTGGCCGACCCCACCGTTAGCTGGTGGCGCTCAATCTTGCGGATGGCCTTCAGCGACACGATATACGATTTATGCACCCGAATGAAGTCGTCGGCAGGCAGAATGCCCAGCATCTCGGCGATAGTCATTCGGGTGCAGATTTTTCGGGCCGGTTCGTGAATGAACAGCAGATTGGTATCCGACTGGATATACAGTATCTCATCCAGATTGACTCGTACCCAGTCATAGCCGTCCTTCACAAAAATGCCGGAGCCTCCACTGCGGTTTTGATTCAGTCGGGCGTAGGCCCGGTTGCAGGTCTGCAAAAACCGGCCAAATTCAATAGGCTTGAGCAGATAATCGAACGCCTGCAGGTCGAACCCTTCCACGGCGTAATCGGCGTAGGCCGTCGTGAAAATAACGGCCTTTTGCAGCGGAGCTACCAGCCGGGCAAAGTCGGTGCCCGATAAATCCGGCATACGGATATCCAGAAAAAGCAGGTCGACGGGGTGAGTGTGCAGGTAGGCCAGTGCGTCCGTTGTGCGAAAAAAAGCTTCTTTCATATCCAGAAAAGGCACTTTGTCGGCGTAACGCCGTAGGATGTCCAGGGCGGCGGGTTCGTCATCGATGGCGATGGCTTTAAGCATGGTTCAGAGGTCGATGGTCAGAAGCACAACAAACGAATCACGGGTTTGGCTAATCTGAAGCCGGTGACAATCGGGATAAAGCAGCGTCAGCCGCCGCCGGACGTTGTCGATGCCCGTACCTAATCCTTTTTTTAGCCGTGCGTTAATAAATAGACTATTTGCCAGATGCATCCGCAGATGCTGGTCTTCTACGTCAATATCGAGCGTAATCCAACTTGGCTCATTCATACTAAGGCCGTATTGAAACGCATTTTCGACCAGCGGTATCAGCAGAAGTGGTGCGATGGATGCAGGCTGACCGTCCCAGTCGAGGCGGGTTTGTAGCCGGACGCTGCCATCATCGGGAATCCGGGCGCGTTGCAGGGCAATGTATTTTTCCAGAAAACTAAGCTCGGCTTCGATAGTCGTGAGCGGTTCGCGGGCGTCTGTTAATGTAAAGCGCAGCAGGCCGGAGAGTTGCTGAACGTGGTCGGCCAGGGCGTCGCTGCCGCTGCGCTGGGCTTCGTTGAAAATCGTGTTCAGGGCGTTGAACAGAAAGTGTGGATTCAACTGTGCCCGCAGGGTCGTCAACTCGGCTTCGGCCTGTTGCTGAAGCAGTTGCAGACTTTCCCGGCGTGTTCGGAACGAGTCGGCCAGGTAGCTGTAGGTAACGATGAACCCTATCAGCATGGCTGTGACGAGTAGATTTTCGTCTGCAAAATCAGGTTCACGCCCCGTGCGGAACTGGAGCAGTTCAAACAGCAGCCAGGCGAGCACGCAGAGCCATGCCCAGTAATAGGGCCGGGTCGGCGGGCGTGTCAGCCATCTCCGGAAGGTCCAGCGATAATTAAGGTGGGCCGTCAGCCACACCAGCGCCAGCAGTACAACGATACCGAGCAGATAACGGGCCAGGCCGCCAATGTCGGGGAGTTGCTCGTCCAGATGCCGCCAGGGCCCGTGCCCCAGCAAAAAGCCCCAGTAGAGCAGCAGCCCTGCACCAGCGATCCACGGTAAGCTCTTTTTCAATCCTGAAAACAACGCGTTATTCATTAACATTTTCGCGGGGCGTATCGGGCTTTATTTTCTTCATTTCGGCCTGAGCCTTCTCCTCGCGAACCGGGGCCAGCAACAGCCTGCGGCTCAGAAAGTCCAGTTCTTCCACCGCCTTGACATACTGCGTCTGTCCGGGCTGTAAAGTCAGCCAGAGCGTTTGCCGGTCGGTGCGGTTCCACCAGGTCGATTCCACCTTTACACGTCCCGCCGGGACTTCTACCACAAAATAGCGATTGGTCGACAAGGTACCGATTTTCGTGCCGTTAATGACAATCTGGTATGGATTGCCGCCAAACTCCCGCTGTCTGTAGATGATGATTCGGGCCAGATCTGCCTTCGGGCCGGGCTGATAGCCGTCGTTGGGCCAGCCGCAAACCAGCCCCCAGAGTATCCACGTAAACGGTTTCATTCCCGGAAACGAAATTTGTTGTTATTAATCGAGAGACGAATAAGGGCCTGAAAATAAACTTGCCCAAATCGCTCCTGAGGAGAATCTGTCAGGTTGTATGCCGCTGATGACCAGGGTTGTGTCTGTAACTGACGACGATAACCAATCCGCAGCGAATTGCCCGCCCCCCGCCGACGCTTTTCCCGCTGCGCATATTCGAGGTTGACATCCACAAACGGCAGATTATTGCGCAGGTCGGGAGCGCTCGGAGCGGGGTTGTTGTTGAGCATATTCTGGAATGATACTGTTTGATTGACAGGACGGTACAGCGATATTTGGTGAAAGCTGACGCCTGCTCCTACATTCAGAAATAAGCGCCGGTTGCGGGTGTCGATTAGGTCATATCCCACCGTTAAATCGGCGGTTCGGAAACCGTGACTGGCCTGCAGACGGCTCGTATTGAGACTGTACGGATCATCCATCGGTGTCAGCGCAACACTATACCAATCTCTTAGAAGGAATTGAAGGCGGTGGATGCGAATACCATATTCAATTGTCAGGGCCAGTCCGCCGAACCCGCCGTAGTCACCCCGATTGTTGCGCAAAAATTCCTGCATGGCGGGGAGCCGCGTGTACTGGAAAATCATGCCCAGGTTGGATATAAAAGAAAACCGGTAATTAGGAGGGGGAGGAACATCGGTAATCGTCGAGTCGATGGATTGACTGACCGCGGCGTGGGCGGTCAGAAGCAGGATCAGAAGCAGACGTTTCATGCGGGTTGTGTTTATGCGGTAAAGAAAACGCCGCCCTGCCGACCCACCAAGAAGGTATGGTCAACAGGGCGGCGTTTGTGGTGAAAGGCCGAAAGTTTGTGGCTCGCTAACTTGCCACCTCCACCTTCAGCCGGAGCAGAAACTCGTCCATTTCAATTTCCGTAGCCGTCTCCGACTGCCCGTTCAGGTCGGGCACCAGGTCGAGCGAAAGCGCCTGCACTTCCTGCTGAATGTAGGCCCGGTTGGCTTCGATGGCCTCGGCCAGCGTCTCATCGTTCCGCTCCAGCCGAATCGAAATCTTGTCGGTTACGTCGAAATCGCGGTCTTTGCGCAGATTCTGGATGCGGTTGACAAAGTCGCGGGCAATGCCTTCCCGGCGCAGTTCGTCGGTGATGGTCACGTCCAGGGCCACCGTCAGGCCACCTTCGCTGGCAACGACCCAGCCCGGTACGTCCTCGGTCAGAATTTCCACGTCCGTCAGCGTAATCTCGCCGAAGCATAAAAACTATAAACTTAGTTAAAGAATTTGTCTCAAGTTTTATAAAAAATCCCAGAAAGTGTTGTTTTTTTTGAGGTAAAAGTATTACTTTCACTTGTGAATTTATAGGTCCACTATTCAACACTAAAACTTTTAAAATTATGAACACCTTCTCAACTAAAATTTTGGCTTACTTAAGCATCGTTATGCTTATAGCCGTGTTCAGTTGCGCAAGAAGCACTGAGATTGTTAGTGATAGCAATACTTTTGAGCACTTGTTCAATGAAAATAAGATTGCTATCTCGCATGACGGAAAAATCAATATTCTGTCTAAGCAAAGTGAGTTGTTAGACGCTTTAAAAAGTCGTAAGCTAAAATTTAATAGGTTTTTAGAAGAAAGAATAGACAATTCTTATCCGAACGCACCAATGTTGTTTATACGCGCAATCGCAGATGATAACTCAAAACAGGTGGTTGGCATTAATCTCAGAAAACAAGGTGATGTATATGTGATGAGTGGAGAGACAAACTCTTGTAAGAGTAAAGGTAATTGCTGTGGGTGTGGTTTCGTTAGAGACAGTAGCGGAGGCATATTAGGTTGTAGCTGCTCTCTACTATGCGATAGAGACGATCCAGGAGTTGCAAACTGCGAACACACTCGCGAGGAAACTCTCGACTGAAAGCTCCTTCATTCTTGCGAAGCGTGTCAAAATTGACCAATACGACCCTATAAAGGGTTTACATAGCCTCCGTAGGGTCATATTGATGTTGTATTGTAAAAATAACTGCTGAACTAAACCCAACCTCTTATGCGCCCGATTCCGCAACTTTTTTCTACTCTGAGCCTTATCGCCCTTTTCATGGCGACAGGCTGTGTCCGACAACCGACCAACGAAAGCCGGAATTTTGATCGCCTGCTCCAAAAGAATCGGATTGCTTACAGTCTGAACGGTGTGGAGATTCCGCTGACCACGCAGGCCCACCTCATGGATTATCTGAAAAAGAAAAAAGTGGATTATCGAAAAATTGAAGAGCAGCGGCTGGACCTCTCAAATCCTAAAGCGCCGATGCTGTTGGTGCGGGGCGTGGTGGGCGGCAACAGCCGTGTGCTGACTGGTTTCATGTTGGAAAAAAGGGGTAAATATCTAGTTATGAACGGCGAAACCAATACCTGCGAAAGCCTGGGCGGCGGCTGTACGTTTGTTAGAGAAGCCGACGGCCGCATCAGAGGATGCGTTAAAGAAATGCTGACCAATACCAATCAAACGGCCAGCCGCTGCACACACACACGAATGCTCGCCGGTGCCGAAATGCTGAGATAGTTTACTGGTACCTTTCTCAATGTGAAGACACCAGTAAACTACGGCTGCGGTACTTTTCAGCCCGCCACCTCCACCTTCAGCCGGAGCAGAAACTCGTCCATTTCAATTTCCGTAGCCGTCTCCGACTGCCCGTTCAGGTCGGGCACCAGGTCGAGCGAAAGCGCCTGCACTTCCTGCTGAATGTAGGCCCGGTTGGCTTCGATGGCCTCGGCCAGCGTCTCATCGTTCCGCTCCAGCCGAATCGAAATCTTGTCGGTTACGTCGAAATCGCGGTCTTTGCGCAGATTCTGGATGCGGTTGACAAAGTCGCGGGCAATGCCTTCCCGGCGCAGTTCGTCGGTGATGGTCACGTCCAGGGCCACCGTCAGGCCACCTTCGCTGGCGACGATCCAGCCCGGTACGTCCTCGGTCAGAATTTCCACGTCCGTCAGGGCAATCTCGCCCGCAGGCAGCGTCAGCGACCCGGCCTGTTCGAGCGTTTTGATGTCGGTTTCGGTCAGGGCGGCGATGGCGGCGGCGACTTCCTTCATCCTCGGCCCGAACTTGGGCCCCAGGGCCTTGAAGTTCGGTTTAATTTTCTTTTTCAGAATGCCCGACGTGTCATCGATGAATTCCACAGCCTTCACGTTGACTTCTGATTCGATAATCGGCGTGACGTGCTCGATCTGGCGGCGGGTGGTTTCATTCAACACGGGAATGAGAACTTTTGTCAGGGGCTGGCGCACCTTGATTTTGTGTCCTTTCCGCAGCGAGTGTACCAGTGAGCAGATCGCCTGCGCCAGTCCCATCGAGGTCTCCAGATCGCTGTTGATGAGCGCCTTTTCTGCTTTGGGGAAATAAGCCAGATGCACCGACGTCTCCTGTTCCTGCGTCAGATTCCGATACAGCCAGTCGGCGTAGAACGGCGCAATCGGCGACATGAGTTTCGCCACCGTCGTCAGGCACTCATGCAGGGTTTCGTAAGCCGCCTGTTTGTCGGTACCCCCCGTCCCCCTGAAGGGGGCGTTAGTCCCACCGTTGTCGGCTCCCCCTTTAGGGGGTTGGGGGGTATTCCAGAAACGCCGCCGCGACAGGCGGACATACCAGTTCGACAACTGATCATTGACAAAATCCTGAATGGCCCGCCCCGCTTTCGTCGGATTGTAGGCGTCGAACTGCGCCCCCACCTCCAGTACCAGCGACTGGAGTTTGGACAGAATCCAGCGGTCGAGTTCGGGGCGTTCGCTGACCGGCACCGTCCGGCCCGCAAACGAGAATCCGTCCAGGTTGGCGTAGAGTGCGAAGAATGCGTAGGTGTTGGTCAGCGTACCGAAAAACCGTCGCTGCACCTCGCCGATGCCGTCGATGTTGAATTTCAGGTTGTCCCACGGTTCGGCATTGGTGATCATATACCAGCGGGTGGCGTCGGGGCCGTACTGATCCAGCGTCGCAAACGGATCGACGGCATTGCCCAGCCGCTTCGACATTTTGTTGCCGTTTTTGTCCAGTACCAAACCTGTCGAAACCACGTTCCTGAACGCCACAGAAGATTCTTCCCGGCCATCGAGTGTGCCCAGCATCCCGGCAATGGCGTGGAGCGTAAAGAACCAGCCACGGGTCTGATCGACGCCCTCCGAGATGAAATCCGCCGGAAACGACTGGTCAAAAATTGCCTTGTTCTCAAACGGATAATGCCACTGCGCATACGGCATGGCGCCGGAGTCGAACCAGACGTCGATCAGGTCGGGTTCCCGCTGCATCAGCCGACCACTTTCTGAGATAAAATAGATTTCGTCGGAGTAGGGGCGGTGGAGGTCGAATGTTGAATTACGGAATGAATGAATGAATGAATTGTTAGCATCCAGATAGTTTTGAAATTCATGTTTACCCTGCTCAATCCATTCAATCATTCTATCATTCGCCAATTCAATCATTCGGACCAGCTCCGCCACCGACCCGATGCAGATTTCCTCGCCGACATCGCTCCGCCAGATCGGCAGGGGCGTTCCCCAGTAGCGGCTGCGGCTGAGATTCCAGTCGACCAGATTTTCGAGCCAGTTGCCGAAGCGGCCCGTTCCGGTGCTTTCCGGAAACCAGTTGATGGTTTTGTTCAATGCCACCAGTTTGTCCTTCACTGCCGTCGTGCGGATGAACCAGCTATCGAGCGGGTAATAGAGCACGGGCTTGTCGGTTCGCCAGCAATGGGGGTAGGGGTGTTCATATTTTTCAACCCGAAACGCTTTACCGCTCTCTTTCAGGTAGATAGCAATAAGTACGTCAGTTGGGCGGAAGTCTGGAGCTTCCCGATCTCCGTCCGAATAATATTCCTCCCTGACATAGCGTCCGGCCAGATTCGGCAAACCTTCCTGCTGTACTTCCTGCACAAAACGGCCCTGCCGGTCGACAATGGGCACGTCTTTCCCGGTTTCGTCCTTCACCATAATGGGCGGGATGCCGTTCTGCTGGGCCACCCGGAAGTCGTCGGCCCCGAAGGTGGGCGAGGTATGCACGACGCCCGTACCGTCTTCCGTCGTCACAAAGTCTCCCAGAATCACCCGGAACGCCGGGGCTTCGGGCTGCACATACGGCAGCAGTTGCTCATACTCGATGCCTTCGAGTTCAGAGCCTTTGAACTCACTCACCACCGACCAGGGCAGGACCGAGACGTCGGACCGCTTTTTATCTGAGGCTGCGTACCCATCAAAATCGCCATCCCGTCCTTTTTCATTGAACCAGCGTCCCAGCAGCGCCTTTGCCAGAATGACCTGCACCGGCTCATGCGTATACGGGTTGAACGTTCGCACCAGTACATAATCGATATTCGCTCCAACCGTCAGGGCCGAGTTGGCGGGCAGCGTCCAGGGTGTCGTCGTCCAGGCGAGGATGTAAGTAGGAGGAGGAAAGGAGGAAAGGAGGAGGGGAGAAGGGAAGTTCATTGTCCTTTCCTCCTTTCCTCCTTTCCTCCTTTCCTCCTTTACTTTAAACATCGCCACCACGGTCGTGTCTTTCACGTCCTTGTAGGTGCCAGGCATGTTCAGTTCGTGCGACGACAGGCCTGTTCCGGCCTTGGGCGAGAAAGGCTGAATGGTGTAGCCTTTGTAAAGTAAGTCCTTGTCATACAGTCGTTTGAGCAGGTGCCAGAGGCTTTCGATATACTCGTTTTGGTAGGTGACGTAGGGATTATCGAGGTCGACCCAGTAGCCGATGCGCTCGGTCATGTTGTTCCACTGGTCGGTGAACCGCATGACCGTTTCGCGGCATTTCTGATTGTATTCCTCTACCGAGATCTTCGTACCAATATCCTCTTTGGTGATTCCCAGTTCTTTTTCGACCTGTAGTTCGATGGGCAGTCCGTGCGTATCCCAGCCTCCCTTGCGTTTCACCTGAAAGCCCTGGAGCGTTTTATACCGGCAGAAAATATCCTTGATGGTCCGGGCCATGACGTGATGGATGCCCGGCGTTCCGTTGGCCGACGGCGGGCCTTCGTAAAACGTGAAGGAGGGATGACCCTCGCGGGTTTCGACCGACTGCTCGAACACCTGATTTTCCTTCCAATGGCGCAGCACCTCGTCGGCCAGCCGCGCATAATCGAGGTTTTTATATTCGTTGTAGCTCACTATCGTGCGGGAATTGAAAAAATCAGGCAAAGATACGGATTTTACGCCAGAAAGAGGGGCGACCTCTCCGGCGAAGTCAGCAACTGATTTTATGAAACAGGCTGTGGAATACTTAAGTATTATCTTTAGTATTTACATGAAACTAGTAGATAGTTAAGTAAATACTTTCTATTTTGGTAGTAAAAATCAGGAGTCGCCTCTTACGCTTTTTAATGGCCTATCATGACCACGTCGGAACTACATACGCATGATCTCCTCGATACGCTCCGGGTGGGCGTAGCGGTATACAGTCCGGAGTATGACGATGCAGGGCAAATCGCAGATTTTACAGTTCTGTATGCAAATCAGGCTGTTGGCCGAATGATGGGTCGGGCGCCGGATCAATTGGTGGGTAATTCCTGCAATTCGCTGTTTCCCGCTTATCGGCGAAATGGTCTTTTCGAACGGTTTGTGAAGGCTTATGAATCTTACTCGGCAGACCAGATCGAATTTCTTTTTCAGGACGAAACGATCAATGCCTGGTTTGAAGTCAGCCTTGAGCGTCAGGGCCGGAAATTGATGGTGAATTATCTGGACATTTCGGAATACAAGTGTGCCCAGCAAACCCAGAAGGTGCAGGCGGACCTTCTGGGCAACCTAATCGATCACTCGCCGTCGGGAATGGTTCTCTACGAGGCCATTCGCAATGCTACGGGAACAATCGTCGATTTCAGGATCCTTCTGACCAATCAGGCCAATGCCATTCTTACGGGCTTGTCGGTTGAATACATGTGCTCCGGGACGCTACTGGAACGATTTCCGTGGGTAAAAGACGAGGGTTTTTTTCATCGGCTGGTGCAGGTTACGGAATCGGGCGGGGCCCAGAAGTTCACGCAACACTATCCCCAACTGAACCTATGGGCCGACATTGGTATGTGTCGGCATGGGGACGGGGTGTTGTTTATGGTTACCAACGTCACGAATCTGAAAGAAGCGGAGTTGAAACATCAGAAACAGACCGAACTGCTCAGAAGCGTGATGGACGCCTCACCCACGTCGATCATCGTTACCGAATCCATCCGTGACGCTCAGAATCGAATTACTAATTTCCGGGTGATAATGGCGAACGCAGTGGCCCACCGGCGACTCGGCCTGGCCGAAGGAGGGTTTATTGGCCGCACCATCGGCGAAGTGCTGGACAACGACCCCGAACGGACCAACCGGCTCGTTGCTGTGATCGAAACCGGTATACCCTATCAGTTTGAGCGGACTCTTCCCAATCCGGAACGCCGCTTCCTGGTTACGGTCAATAAATGGGGGGATGGATTCATCGCGTCTGCCGCCGACACAACGCAACTGTATCGGTATCAGATCGAACTGGAACTGAGCAACGAAAACCTCCGACGTTCCAACGAAAACCTCCAGCAGTTCGCCTATGTGGCTTCCCACGACCTTCAGGAGCCCCTGCGCAAAATTCAGTCGTTCGGTGATATTCTGCGGGCACAGTACGCCGGTGACCTGCCGGATGTGGGCATCCGTCTGGTTAACCGGATGCAGCAGGCGGCCCGGCGGATGCAGACGCTCATTCAGGACCTGCTGACGTTCTCCCGATTGTCGAGTGAAGCAATAAAAACCCGGCCTGTTGCGCTCTTTGGGCTGATTCAGGAGGTGATTAACGATCTGGAACTGCTGATTCAGGAGAAAAAGGGACGCGTCGAGGTCGGGCCAATGCCGCGTATTCCGGGCGATCCGGTGCAGCTACAGCAACTGTTTCAGAACCTTATCAGCAATGCCATCAAGTTTTCTCAGACCGAAGTGTCCCCCGTGGTGAAGATAAGCAGCCGACTCCTCGACCGCGATGAAGCCAAAGCCGCTGAACTGCCCTCACCGCCCCAGCCCTACTGGGAAATTACCGTATCTGACAACGGCATCGGCTTCGAGGAGAAATATCTGGATCGCATTTTTCAGGTGTTTCAGCGACTGCATTCCAAATCCGAATACGAAGGAACGGGTATCGGGTTAGCCATTTGCCGCAAAGTAATTGAAAATCACCGGGGATATCTGGCCGCTACCAGTCAGCCGGGTGTCGGTTCGCAGTTCCGAATCTACCTGCCCGCCAGTGAACTGATTTACGAAACCCCCGGCTGAGACGCTGCCAGCAATCCATCGGTAACCCGCGTATGAAGCGGCAAAATCCGTATTTTTGATTTTGTCTGCTACCAACGGTCTGTCCCGTATGCGTCTTATCGCCTTTTTGTGTACGCTGGCTTTTCTGACTTATCCAGCCGCCAGCCAGTCCCGTAATGAATACGCCCTTATCCCAAAGCCATTCCGGCTGGAACCGCGAAATGGGCAGTTCGTTTTCAGCAGTAGCACGGCGCTGGTAGTGCCGACGGGCCGCCCGGACCTGACGGATATACTCAACGATTTTCTCAATCAGTTCAGCCGGACCAGCGGATTGAAAATGGCCCGGCTCGACTCGGTTCAGGCGGCCAATCGACCGAAAGAAAATCGGATGGTCCTGCGCCTGGTAACGGAGACCGGTCTGGGAGAGGAGGGGTATCGGCTCGACGTTCAGGAAAAACAGATTCTGCTGGAAGCCAGTAGCGTAACAGGATTTTTCTACGCCATTCAGACGCTGTATCAGCTATTACCTCCGGAAATTTATGCTCAGTCGGCGGCGGCTTCGCCGGTGGTCTGGGCGGTGCCCGCCTGCCGTATCGAGGACAAACCGCGTTTTTCGTACCGGGGTCTGCATCTCGACGTAAGCCGCCATTTCATGCCGGTGGCGTTTGTCAAAAAATACATCGATCTGATGGCCCGGCACAAACTCAACCGGTTCCACTGGCACCTGACCGACGATCAGGGGTGGCGGATCGAAATCAAAAAATACCCGAAACTGACGCAAATCGGTTCTCTCCGTAAGGAAACGCTCATCGGCCATTACGAAGAATATGACCCCCGGCAGTTCGACGGTCAGCCGCATGGCGGTTTCTACACCCAGGATGAAATCCGGGATGTCGTGCGGTATGCGCAGGCCCGGCAGGTGACGATCATCCCCGAAATCGACATACCCGGCCATTCGCTCGCCATTCTGGCTGCCTATCCGGAATATGGCTGCGGGCCGGGGCCCTACGAAGTGGCGACCAAATGGGGAGTTTTTGAGGATATCCTCTGCCCGTACGAAAAGACCTTTGCCTTTCTGGAAGACGTACTGACGGAGGTCATCGGTCTGTTTCCTGGCACTTACGTACATATCGGCGGCGACGAAGCCCCCAAAACCGCCTGGCGAAAAAGCGCCTACGTTCAGAGTCTGATAAAACGTCTGGGTCTGAAAAACGAGAACCAGTTGCAGGGCCATTTCGTGCGGCTGCTCGACCGGTGGCTGACCTCGAAAGAGCGGAAACTAATTGGCTGGGATGAGATACTGGAGGGTGGCCCCCTATCGCCCGACGCCACGATCATGAGCTGGCGGGGCACGCGGGGTGGTCTGCAGGCCGCCCGCCTGGGTCACGATGCCATCATGACGCCCGCCCCGTTCGTTTATCTGGACTTCTATCAGTCGGATGCGGCTCAGGAACCGACCGCCTTCGGTAACTTCACGCCCCTGGAGAAAGTCTATTCCTACGATCCGGCGCCCGACGATTTGCCGGAAAACGTGCGGGAACACATAATCGGTCCCCAGGCCAACGTCTGGACCGAATATATCAAAACGCCACAGCAGGTTGAGTATCAGGCCTGGCCGAGAGCCGCAGCGCTGGCCGAGGTGGCCTGGACGCCCGCAGCGAGTAAGGATTGGGCCGATTTCAGTCGCCGGATGCCTGTCCATTTTCGCCGTCTCGACCTGCTGAACGTTAATTACTCACGGGCGTTCTACGACGTGCTGGCCCAATCGGAAGCTCGCCCCGACAACAGCATTCAGGTGAGTTTGACCGCCAAAGCGCCCCGAACCGACATTCATTACACCCTCGATGGTTCGGAGCCGACCGCCCGCTCCCCACGCTACCAGACACCTCTGCGCCTGACCCGTTCGGCGACGCTGCGGGCGGTGGCGGTTCAGGATGGAGAGGCGAAAGGGGAAGTTCAGCAGTGGCCGTTTATGGTATCGAAAGCGACGGGAAAACCGGTTCGGATGTCGACCACCCCTACGGTGCCGCCCGGTTCATCGACGCGGGTTCTGACCGACGGACGGCCCTCGACGCTCAAAGCATACTCGGCGGAGATGCGGGGCGTGGCTGGTCTGAAAGCGGATTTTGTGGCTACCGTCGACCTGGAACAGCCGCAGACCATTCAGCGGGTGACGGTCGGGTTTGTGCGGTCGACGGGGCACGGCGTTTTTCTGCCCCGGCAAATCACCGTCGCCGTTTCGGACGACGGAAAAACGTTTCGTACCATGCGGACGATGACGCCCGATCCGCTGCAGCGGGGCAGGCGGGAGAGTGTCCGGCAGGCACTGGATTTCGGGCCGGTGCAGGCACGGTACGTGCGCATAACGGGTCAGAATATCGGTACCATTCCGGCGGGGTTTGGCCGGGCCGGTTGGGCGCGGGGTGGCCCGAAGGCCGCCATCATGGTCGACGAGATCGAGATAGAGTAAAAAAAGCCAGACCCGCTTCCGGTGTCTGGCTTTCGTGGCTAAGGGTTTGTGTGGAAAGGTTTATCGGGCCGCAACCGGCTGTTCTTCCGGCTGTTTGACGGTTTTCTGCTTCGGAACCGTTTTCAGGTAGGCATAAATGGCCTTCACCTCGCTGTCCTTCAGTGACGTATGCGGGAACATGGGGTAGCGGGTGGGCGTTCCGTCGGCTTTTACGCCGTATTTAACCGCTTTCACGAAGGCTTCTTCGGTATAGCGCCCGCCAATGCCGGTTTCGTCGAATGTCAGGTTAGCCGTGTAAACGGTCTTGCCGTTCTGGTCCTTCATGGCGATGCCGCCGCCGTAATAGCCTTTCGAATTTTCCGGCTTCAGCGGGTCCTGATCCGTGAAGTCCGCCGAATGACAGCCGTAGCAGGTTGCCAGGGCGTCGGCCACGTACTTCCCGTAGGCGATCTGATCGGTGCTGTCCGGTATCAGAATCGGCTGCGTGGGCGGGTCCAGGGGCGTCATCACCGTGTTTGCCAGGGCTTTCACGAAGAAGTTATACTCGGTCTGGGGCGCTTCGTTGCGGGTGGGCTTCAGCACCTCGGCCTCGGAACGCATCCAGGCAATCACCGAAATAATGTCTTCATCGGCCATAATGGGAAATTTGGGCATGATGACGCCCGGCGTACCGTCTTTACGAACCCCTGTCCGCAGGAAATAATACAATTCACCGTCGGTCCAGTTGCCGATGCCGGCCACGGGATCGCGGGTGATGTTTTTCGAATACAGTTTGCCGAACACCTCAGGAGCGTCGTCCAGGTGTTTGCCCGACAGACGACCGTCTTTACCCATGTGGCAGGCGATGCACTGAAACTGGGCAATGCTCTCGCCCCGGGCGATGCGGGCGGGCGTAGCGTCGACCTTCAGGTCCGGAATGTCGGGCTTTTCATAGGTGGGTATCCCGCGAACGGCAACGAAACCGGCCAGCCCCATCACGACCAGCACCAGTATGCCGATGATACCCAGTGAAATTCTCAGAACTTTTTTCATTTGCTGTTTCTGTTTGGAAAGAGGACGAGCAAATGTAGCCCTGCGGACTTCGGGGGCGAATAAGGAGCCTGATGAACCGGATATTTCGGTCGGCGAACTGGTAAATAGTAAAGGTAGACAGGGACAATAAGGCGGTCGGTCAGGCAGCCTTCAGGCGCTGAATCACGGCTTTAACGGGTATTTCGGATAAAACCGTCAGCCGGTGTTCCGTGTCGAGCGGAATTTCCAGAAAATCTCCGGCGCTCAGCCGTACGGTTTCATTGCCCAGCCGACATTCGCAGTCTCCTTCCAGAATCAGAAAACTTTCACGCTCTTCGTGGTGATCTTCGGGCCGGATTTCCCGACGAACCCACACCAGAAACTGGGTCACCCGGTCGGAGTCCTGAAGCGTGTGGGAATACAGATTGTTGAACGGACGCGTCGGTTCGATAGCCGCCACCGTGCGTTGCCACTGCTCCGCATCCGAATAGGCGTTCAGGAGCGGAAGCTGATTCAGATCGAACGCCGCAGGCTCGCCCAGTCGGCCCAGCGAGAGCATGACGCGACTCTTCAGGGTTGGGCGGGGCGGTAGGGCGTTATCCGCTGCATAGTCTTCCAGGGTCTTCTGTGCCGATTCAATTGCCTGACGAACCGTCGGGTACAGAAAGGAGAGTTGAAGAACCTCCTCCGTTTCGGCGGCAGAAAGCAGTCCCAGGCAGTATTCTTCTATGCGTCCTGACGCTAAAAATTGTTCTACGTCAACCATCACCAAATAATTTCTTTAGCTGCTGCAGCGCCGTCCGCGTCCGGGTTTTGACCGTTCCGAGGGGCAGGCCCAGTCCGTCAGCCACTTCCTGTTGGGTATATCCGTTAAAATACAGTAAATCGATAATCTGCTTTAGTTTAGGGTCTAACTGCGCTACCGTCTCGCTCACGCCGATGTAATCGACCGGCGCCGGATCGGCTACAGGGCCCCCGTATAGATGTACACCATTTTTGTCCGGATGGATTTCCGTTTTCTGAATATCCTTTTGAGAACGCAGAAAATTGATGGCCGTGTTGCGGGCAATGTTGATCAGCCAGGTGAAGAGCCGACCCCGTTCGGATCGGTACTGGTCAATGTGTTTCCAGACTTTGATAAACGTGTCCTGTAGCAGGTTCTCGGCCTCGGCTTCGTCCCTGACGATGCGCACTATCACTCCCAGCAGTGCGGGCGCATAGTTGTCGTACAACGCCGAGAACGCTTTCTGGCTACGGGTTTTCAGCGCTTCAACAAGCTCGTCTTCGGCAATAGGTAGTCGCCTGCTCAAGAAGATTGTGGTTAAGAGTCAGGATTTTACAAAACAGAATGTAAGTTTAACAAAAAAACGGATTTGGTATCAACAGAAATCCTTGATAGTTTAAGAGATAAAGAACCTAGCCCGACGCATGTCACAGCCTACCCTAACCGAAGAAAAAACGGAATTTAAACGCTCTCTGGGGCTGCTCGATTCCACTCTTATCGTATCCGGCTCCATGATTGGGTCCGGTATTTTTATTGTTTCCGCCGACATGTCCCGAATGCTGGGCTCGTCGGGCTGGCTCCTGATGCTGTGGATCATGACGGGCGTACTGACCGTCGCCGCCGCCCTGAGCTACGGCGAGCTGGCGGGCATGATGCCCAAAGCAGGAGGGCAGTACGTTTACATTCAGCGGGCGTTCGGGTCGCTGACGGGCTTCGTTTACGGCTGGACGGTGTTTACGGTCATTCAGACGGGCACCATCGCCGCCGTGGCGGTGGCGTTTACCAAGTTTTCGGCGGTCTTTGTTCCGGCCCTGAATCCTGAAAATGCCCTTTTTTCGATTGGAGCGTTCAAAATTTCGTTGGGCCAGTTGTACGCTATGGGCAGTGTGGTGCTGCTGACGTGGCTCAACAGCCAGGGTGTGCAGAGCGGTAAAATTATCCAGAACGTTTTTACATCAGCCAAACTGATTGCCCTGTTCGGTCTGATTCTGCTCGGCATCGGGTTTGGTCTTGGCGGCAACGTGCTGACCCGGAATTTTCAGGATGTCTGGACGGCCACGCAGACCACGCTCGCCGCCGACGGGAGTGTTGCCTCGGTGATGCCGCTGGCAGGCATGGCGCTGCTGCTGGCGTTCGGAACGGCAATGGTGGGGTCGCTGTTTTCGGCGGACGCCTGGAATAACGTAACCTTCATCGCGGGCGAAATAAAAAATCCCCGCCGCAACATTCCTCTGGCTCTGTTTCTGGGTACGCTCATCGTGACGGTTATCTACGTGCTGGCAAATGTGGCGTATTTGTCGCTGCTGCCGCTGAAAGGCTCATCCGATGCCGCCGACGTGCTGGGCCGGGGAATGCAGTTTGCCGCCTACGACCGGGTGGCAACCGCCGCCGTCTCGACCATTTTCGGCGACGTGGCCGTGGGCGTGATGGCGCTGCTGATTATGATCTCGACCTTCGGCTGCAACAATGGCCTGATTCTGGCCGGGGCACGTCTGTATTATGCGATGGCAAAAGATGGATTGTTTCTCAAGCAGGCGGGTGAACTAAACCGCAACGCCGTTCCGGGGAAAGCCCTCTGGCTGCAATGTGTGTGGGCGAGTCTGCTGTGTCTGTCAGGTACGTATGGCGACCTGCTGACCTATTGTACGTTTACGTCGCTGATTTTCTACATCGTCACCATCTGGGGATTGTTCGTCCTGCGGCGGAAAGAGCCGGAGACCGAGCGGCCGTATCGGGCGTTTGGGTATCCGTTCGTACCGGGGCTGTACATCGTCGCCACCGTTCTGATCTGTGTGATTCTGCTCATCACGCAAACGACCAACACCGGCCTGGGTCTGCTGATTGCGGGTCTGGGAATCCCGGTGTATTTTCTGACCCGCCGGGGGAGGAGTTAAACACAGAGGGAACTGAGATTAACACAGAGAACACGGAGATTTTTGTGGAATAATATCGCCAATATAAATGCGACGTTTCACTCTGTGTTCTCTGTGTTAACCTCTGTTCTCTCTGTGTTTAAAATCTACCCTTACTTCGCCAGGATCACCTTTCCGGTCGCTCTGCTGCCATCATGGAACCGGATACGGAACAGATACATACCGGAAGGAAGCGAAACACCGCCGTTGCCCGTGCCGTCCCATTCCACGGCATTGGCCCCCTGCCGAACGGGCTGACGTAATGCCCGGACGACATTACCCCGCAGGTCGGTTAGTTCTACGTGCGCATCGCCAACCGCCCCATTATCAGTCACGGTAAAGCGAATGCGAGTGCTGGTGCTAAACGGATTGGGCGTGGCCCGCACACTGTTGAAATCTTCATCCTGTGATAAAAGGCTTGGCGTGACTGCTTCGCGTCCGCGAGGAACCGTCGTCTGAATTTCAATGATAAACCCGTTACCGCCATCGGGCTTAACATTGAAAACCACGCCGTTGTTAACTTCATCCATCTCCGATACCTGTTTGTCTCCGTCGACGACAGCCATATAAAAACCGCCCTGGGCCGGTGGCTGGAAGGTCAGTTCTACCGAATCGCGGTTGGCAATCGCCCGCAGGGGGCCGCTGGCAACTGTGTGGAAGGCACTGCCCTGCCGTTGCTGAATGGAGATGCTGGTTTTCTCGTCTGCCCGATACCGCCCCGCATTCTGTACCAGAATTTTCAGCCGAATCTGATTGGCCGCATTGCTCTCCAGGCGCTGAACCCCGGCGGCGTTCAGTTGAAAATCAGCTTTGGGTATCGGAAAAATCCGGATAGCCGGATCGCCCTGCAAAACAATCTGCTGAACGTTGGAAATATCGAGGTCGCTGACAGCCTGCTGCATCATCCGTTTCGACACCTCCCGGTGGATAATGCCAATCGTCTGATTCAGATACGCCGCGTCGCCCAACTGAGTAGCGTACAAAACGCGGGTATAGTTGTCTAACTGCCCGGAATACCCCGACCAACCGTGCGCCAGCACCGCAATGGCCCCCTTGTCGGGCGTCAGCATCCAGTCGGTGCTGAGGCTGTTGGTAGCTCCGTAGAAAACGTTGCCGATTCCGCAGCCATTGAAAAACATGAATGGATATTTCCCTTTGTTGTTATAACCGTAAGCCGGATTGGAAACGTGGCCCATGTCGGTGTCGGTGTCGACGGGAGAGGTGTGCCCGAAGAACGTCAGCATGCCGATGCCCCGGTTCACTACGTCGCTGATGTCTACTTTTTCTTTCGGAACAGGATTCTGCTTGGCCCGCGTCGTGACGTTAGCTCCCAGAAACTGGTCTATCGCCGTTTGCTTCACATTGTTCATGATGGCCTGAAAATCAGGTAGTTCAAAGGCGTACTGGCCGCCGCTGAGGTGCAGCATCTCTTTGCGCCACGGCAGGTTGCCCGGCAGGCTTTCATACTCGCGTATCTTATCCAGATACTGAATGATTTCCTGCGGTTTCAGGGTATTGATGCGGCCCGTGGGCATGGCCGGGACGTTTTCCGGGAAGCCCGCCAGACCCTCCGTCAGTGCAATGTCGGAGCCAGGCAGGTAGGTGATGGAGGGCACCAGGTCCAGAAAATACTGATTGGGATTTTTACGGGCCGGATAATGAATGTTGGCCCGGCCCAGCAATAACAGATATTTAGCGCCCGCTCCGGAGAAAGAGGAAGTAAGCATGTAGTCGGCAAATCGGCGCAGGGCCAGCGACGTGCGCTCACCATAACTGAATTGATTCATTAATTCTTTATAACTCACCACCAGCGTGTCGTAGCGTCCGCCAGTTGCTGAGGCTCGATAGCCCGCAAACGCCCGCACGGCGTCGGGAACGCCCCCGGCAGGCTTCATCAGCGACTCGTGCGAAACGACCAGATAGTTGGACTTTCGGGGGTCAAACCGTCGAAAAACTACGCGTTCCAGGCGCACAGGCGTCAGAGGCGTGGTTGAGGCCCACAGCCGACGGGCGGTGGACGTGCCGCTCACAACGGTGCGGGCGGTGTTTCCTTCGAACGCCAGGGTAAGCCGGGACGGGTTGCTGGCGTCGGTCAGGTCGAAGAGCGCCAGCGACGAAGGGGCCGTTAACCGAACCAGCGAACGGTTTGCTGAGTTGGGCAGTAACTCAAATTGCCGCTGACTGACGCCGCTCATGTCGAAGTTCTGCGGATACCGGACCTGAATATAACTGACCGCGTATCGGTCGTTGACCCAGTTGCCCCGCGACAGCGTCGTCACGGACAGATCGTTGCCGGAACTGACGTCCGATGCCGTTGCAGAAGCGTTCAGTTTCTGCGTTTTGAGTCCAGTGAACGATGCCGTGCCGACCAGCCGTTGCGCTGAACCGAGCAGCACGTCGATTTCGTGACTCTGGTAGTCTTCGAGACCGTTGAAGAGGATTTCAATTTGAGGTTGTACGGGAGCCGCCGATACCCATCCATCCAGACGTACGCTCTGATTGTAAGGAACGCCTTTATTCTGCGGTGGCCCCGACCAGCCCTCACCTTCCTCGAAATAAATCGTATGGCGGTTAATGAATGGTGAGGAATTGGCGAAGGTATAGTTCTGAACGTTTAGCTGCCGGATTTCGGCCATGTGATAGGGTTCGGGCGAAAGACCGGCTCCGTCGGTATCGTTGCTCACGGCCATGCGTTTGCCGGTTCTGCCATCCAGCCGCCAGGTCAGAAAGTAAGCCGCCGTGTCGGAAAACATGCTGTAATAGGGGTGAGGCTGGCTCCCGGCGGGGCGGTAAAGTTCTTTGTCGAACTGCCCGTCGTTGCCGGTGCCGATGAATTCGACGTAGTCGCCCGCATCGAGTCTGCCGTCGTTGCCACCCGTTACACTGATGGCCTGCTCGACGCCCCGGCGAAAGACCTGCAGGGCGGCGGGCGAAATGGAGTTTATCGGTACTCCGGCCTGCTGAAGATCATTGCCCGTCAGACGATACAGACCCTGCTGGACCACGGGAATGCGATAATAAGTCTGCTCATGCCGGATCCACTCGTTTCCGTAACGGCCACTCTGGGCAAAACAGAGAGTACTAAGTAATTGTAAATAAATGAGTAAAGATTTTCGTTTCATCTCGCTCTCGGTGGTTTAACATTTGTCCAAGCGAAATGTACAAAAGAAAAAATTACTCTGCACCTGTTGAAATAGTTTTCTGAAGGTGAGTTAGTTATCGGTTTTAATATTTCGATGCGCAAATAAGAGGGTTCGCCGCAACGCAGCAGGGTGCCAAAACGAACGGGACCGGGCGAAGCCTTCTGCTTATCAGGACCCCGCCCGGTTCGACTACCGTCTTGTGCCGTAACTGTCTGTAACGCGTCCTGCCGGGCCGTCGATATCCGAAGCCGGACGGCCCGAAAGTGAGCTTGGAGCGTTCAGGTGAGCGCCGTCATCGACGCCCACCCCCAGCCGGTCGACCAGTTCGCCGCCCAGCCAGCCGGTGAAGGCCGCCAGCCCGAAGGCCAGAAATGAACAAACCAGGGCCAGCGTTGATGGAATGTGGCTGGTTTCGTCCCGGCGGAACAGCCAGCTTGCAATAAAGAGAAGAAGTACTATCACGTTGCCGATGCCGTGTGTCAGGCCAACCGATTTGGCCCGCGTACCCGACGGAATCGCAAACCAGTCGACCCAGCCGACCGGGGCGGCAATTAGCCCCCCGATGATACCGGCAATCATCATCCAGTACGAGACGACCGCCATCGTCGGGTTGTCGCCGATGAGGTAGATGACATCGAATATGACTGAAGTGGACAGGAGTCCCAGCGGGAATACTACCAGAATAGGATGGGCCGCGTGTCCGGCCAGTTTCGCTCTGCTTTCCATATCGTTGTTTTTCGGCAATAACCAGAGGGCCGCCTGAGAGGTTTTCAATAGAATCGGGTAATGAGCATAAGGGGCGGGTCCTTTACGTATGGCAAACAAACCATCCGAATAGTTATTTGTTAGGAAAAGCATGAAACGTCTGTTTATGACGAACTATCAGGACAATGATACGCTGCGGATAGAGGCCTTCAGCGACGGTGTTTTTGCCATTGACATCACGCTGCTCACCCTGGATCTGAAGCCGCCGATACTGAAAAACGAATTTACCATCACCGCCCTGGCCCGGGCGATGGGTGCACAGTGGCCTTCCTATCTGGCTTTTTTCATCAGTTTCGCTACAATTTATGTTGTCTGGGTCAATCATCACCGGATGTACAACGTTATCCGAAAGAGTGATAAACGGTTTCTCTTCATCAACGGAGCCCTGCTGATTCTGGTGACGCTGATTCCGTATACGACGGGCGTACTGGCGAAATTCATCAACACGGAGGCAATGGAGTTCAGTTGTGCCATTTATCTGATACTGTTTGCTCTGATCAGCATGGTTTTCCGGTTCATGTGGCAGCACGCCGCCCGGAACTTTCAGTTGCTGAAGCGCCCTTCGATGGATGTCAGAGTAAAGGTTGTCGAAAAATCGCATCTGATAGCCACTACTATTTACACCCTGGCGGCGGGGCTGGCGTTTCTGAATCCCTACGTCAGTCTGGGCATTGGTCTTCTGACGGTTTCTTACATCGCCAATATTCAGTATGAAAAAGAGCCATCTATTTAGCGGCCCGATCGGTTGGACTTTCTGGTATCTGCTGGTGCTCGGCGTCTTTGTTACGGCCTGTACCAGCACAGGACCGGGTCGGCTGTTTCAGTCGCTGTCGCCTCATGAGCAATACGCCCGCTCACTGGCCGATGCCCGTCTGGAACGCACGGCTCTCGGCGCCGACTGGCTGGCGGCGGGAGAAAAAGCACTCCGGGATTCGCTGACCATTACGGCTCCCTACCGGGAAAGCGGGTACTTTTCTGCCGGAAAACCGTTTGCCGTCGGCTACCGGATCAGCGGTCGGCGGGGTGATAAATTTATCGTTCGGATCGACGTTCAGGGCCGACAGCCGGTGCAGATGTTCGTCGACGTGTTCGAACTGGACGAGCAGCGCCGCAACCGCAGTGATCGGCTGACGTCGGCCAAAATCGACTCGGCAGTCACCACGCTCCAGTTCGACTGGGAGGTGCGCCGGGACCGGGTTCACCTCATCCGGGTACAGCCCGAACTGCTCCGCAGCGGCCGCTACACCCTGTCTATCACCCGCGAACCCATCCTTAGCTTTCCTGTTTCGGGCCGCGACAGCCGGAGCATCAGCAGTTTTTTTGGCGCACCCCGCGATGCCGGACGGCGAAGTCACGAAGGCATCGACATCTTCGCACCCCGGGGAACCCCCGTGGTCGCCTCGTCGGAGGGCGTCATCTCCGGCGTCGGAACCAATAATCTGGGGGGCAATGTCGTCTGGCTCTCCGACGCCCGCCGCAGCCATACTCTCTATTACGCTCATCTGGACTCATGGGCGGTCAATGAAGGCCAGCGGGTAGTGACGGGCGATACGCTGGGTTTTGTGGGTAATACCGGAAACGCCCGCACGACCAGCCCGCATCTGCATTTCGGAGTGTATCGGTTTGGGGGCGGAGCCGTCGACCCGCTGCCGTATGTGCGTCTGGGGACGGGGCCAGCCCGTCAGTCGCTGCTGCCCGCCGAAACTCTTGGGGATTCGCTGCGCATCTCAGCAACGCGGGGACTGCTGCGTCAGTCGCCCCGAAGCGAGAGCGCGATCCTCCGGGAACTGCCCCGATCGTCGCCTCTGCTGGTGCTGGGCGGCACGGCCAACTGGCTGCGGGTCGAATTGCCGGATGGAGCGACGGGCTACGTTTCGGCTGAGACAGCCGAGCCTATCCGGCGGACGCTCCGCCGCTTACCCCTGCCCAACGGTGCTGACATACGCGAAACCGCCGACGGACGGTCGGCGGTCGTAAAACTCCTTTCGCCCGGCTCGGTAGTCGACGTGCTGGGCGTGGTCGGCAGCTTTCAGCTCATCCGGAGTCAGGAGGGTGTCACGGGTTGGGTCAGACGGGAGACGACGCCTTAGCGGCCGGTCGATTCAGCAAGTTTTACGGTTCCTTCTTCGTCAGGCAGCCAGCGTTCGAGCCCATTGGCAAGCCCCGCTGCGAAAGGCAAAATCAGAAGGACGCCCAGCAAATTAAAAAGCACGTGAGCGTTAGCCAGTTGACGGCCAGGAGGGGCATGCCCTGACAGAAACAGCACCAGTTCAGTAAACGGCAGAATCAGAAGTAGCCCCAGCAGGATAGACAGAAGATTGAAGGATAGATGAAAAAGACCCGTCCGGACAGCCGCCCGGGTGCGGCCAAGAGACGCTACCAGCGTATCGGCGCAGGTACCGAGCTCGGCCCCCATCATCAGGGCAATACCGGCGGGCAGAGTCAGCAGTTTCTGCGTCGTTAGTACGACCGCCATGCCGACGGTAGCCGAAGACGACTGGAGCAGTATGGTAACGCCGGCGCCTGTAAGAGCCCCCCGCAGCGGGTCGGCCAGGCCCTTCATCCATTCGATGACGTGCGGAAGATGACGGAGCGGCTTTACCGCCTCTTCCATTAGAAACAGTCCAAGAAACAGCATACCGAATCCCAGAATTACCTGACCCCACTGGGTCAGGATTTCCCGTTTGCCAGCTACCATAATCAGAAAACCGACGGCCATCGGTACTCCGGCCCACTGACCGACGTCGAGAGCGATAAGCTGACTGGAGAACGTGGTGCCGATATTGGCCCCCAGCACGACCCCCACCGCCTGCCGGAACGTCAGCGCCCGGGCGTTGACCAGTGCAATGGTCATGATGATGACTGCCGAGGAAGAGTCCAGCAGGGTTGTCACTACGATTCCCGTCAATACGCCGGTTACCACGTTACGGGTAAATTTCCGTAACAGCCGCTGCATTTTGTCGCCCGAAACCGCTTTCAGACCGTCGGACAGGTAGTTCAGAGCAAACAAAAACAGAACTAGCCCTGACAGGAGCAGCAATCCAATCTCCAGTGCTTCCATTGTACCCGGATCCGATGAAGACCGAATTTACATTTAGCACAGGGAAACCTTCGTTGACAGCGAGTTAAGGAATTGTTAATAAAAAAAGCCACCCACTCCGTCGGGAGCAGGTGGCTGAACGAGAATTAAGGCCTTAAAGCACCTTACAAATTTGTATTTCCCTTATCGGGCTGAATAATCCTGACCAGCGCTCTCGGGGAAGTTTTTCATAATGCTGCGGACCGTCGTGCGGAACGCGGCATCCCGCTCTTTATCCTTGCGCTGGTTCAACTGACCGGTCGCCCAGCCCTGCCAGATAATTTCGTTGGTACGGGCATCGTAGACGTTGACGACAACCCGGTTCTCCTCGTAATTGCGGGAGTATACCTGATTGTTCATGCCGCCCCAGCCCCACCACGGATTCCACATACCGGGGTTCGACTGAATCTGCTGACGGTCTTTCGAGTCGGCGAAGAAACGGACGACCAGGTCAGCTTCGCCGCCCACAACCGGGCGGTAGCCACGGACCTGCATTTCTTTCTCCAGCGTTTCGGCAATACGACGCTGGTTCAGGCCGCCACCCACGATGGGGTCGGCATTACGCTGGCGGTCAGCTTCAATGCGGTAGGTGCTGAACTGGCGCACGTTGACTTTCGGGTCATAGTCATACTTGACATTTACCGATGGAGCACAACTAGCCAGCATTCCTACCATAAACAGGCTGGCAATTATGCTGTTAAGTTTCATGACTGTGATGCGTTAAGTGTTGTCTATGTTCAAACAGGTTTACAGGCAATGTACTTCAGCGAGTAAACCATACTGTAAACGCTGTTGGATTCTCCGTTAGTATGCCTGCATAATCATAACTTAAGTGACCCGAAGTTAGTTCAGCTTTCTGCAACAATTTTTTGGAGTCGGGTGAGGATTAACTCATTGATTAGTAAGTTGTTAAAATGCATGAATCTACATTGTAGTACTTTAGTCCCATAATGAAAAAACCGGCCTTTCGGGCCGGTAGGATTGTACTCTGTTACTGCCGTAAATCAGGCCTGACGAGCCACCTGAACGTTCAGAACCAGACGGACTTCATCGCTCACGACGACGCCGCCCGCCTCGGTCACGGCGTCCCAGGACAGACCAAACTCCTTGCGGTTGATTTTCCCGGTGATTTCAAATCCGGCCTTCGTATTGCCATAGAAATCCACCATCTGCCCACCGTATTCCGCTTTCAGCGTGACAGGCTTCGTGGTGCCCCGAATCGTCAGATTTCCGGCAATCGCATACGTGTCGTCGTCGGTTTTTTTCATCGAAGTCGACTCAAACGTCAGTTTCGGGTGGCTGGCGGCATCGAAGAAATCAGGTGACTTAAGGTGCGCATCGCGCTGTTCCATGTTGGTGCTGATGCTGTCGATGTCTGCCGAGAACGTTACGTGGGCATTCTCAAAATCGTCGCTGGTCGTTTCGACGGTGCCGTTAAACGAACTGAAGTTACCTGTGACGTTCGAGACCATCAGGTGGCGCACTTTGAACAGGATTTCGGAGTGAGTTGGATCAATCGTCCAAAGAGTTTTAACCGGGCTTGTCGTCTCCATAGTATGAAAATTTAAGTAGTGTTTTTACATTTAATGTATATACATTGAAATAAACGTGAAGGTTCCAGAATGCGGCACTTAATTTACGTTTATCCAAAAATTAAATCGAGGATAGTCCCCAGGTTATCCTTTCCTTCCAGAATTTCAGGATTATATAACTCGGTATACCCACACCGGGTACAGGAACAGGCCAGGAACACGTTGTGCTCGATATCGAACATGCGGGAGAAGCCCGTTCCGGTTGTTGCGATACGTTTGATGTAAACTTCCTGATGGCGGCATTTGGCGCAGACGAAACGTTCGCCGATAGCAGACTCGAGGTCCATACGTAATCTGATTTTGGTTCAAAATAAAAAACCCATCATCCAGAGACAATGGGTTCTTCACAAAATAAATGCGTTTGGACTAGTTAGCCAGTGCTTCAGCGCCGCCGACAATCTCCAGAATCTCCTTCGTAATGGCCGCCTGACGGGTCCGGTTGTAGATCAGACGCAGTTCGCGGAGCAGTTCACCCGCATTTTCCGTCGCCTTATCCATCGCCGTCATCCGCGCACCGTGTTCTGAGGCGTTCGACTCCAGAACGGCCTTGTACAACTGAATTTTCAGCGTTTTGGGAATCAGTTCCGTAATAATCTCTTCCTCAGAAGGTTCAAAGATATAGTTGACGCTGCTGGCTTTGACGTTCGTCTGTACCGGGGCCGAAACGATGGGCAGAAACTGCTCGGCCCGGATAATCTGCGTTGCCACGTTTTTGAACTCATTATAGATAAGTTCGACGACGTCATATTCACCGGCCCGGAAGGCATTCATGGCGTATTCCGCAGCCTCGCGAACGCGGGCGAAGCTCAGGGCCGTAAACGCGTCCATAAACTGCGTATTGACCTTGTATCCCCGGCGGGCGAAGGCTTCGCCGCCTTTTTTGCCAACCGCCAGAATATCGACGTTCCCCCGGCTGTTCTGCCCGGCGTATTTACCGGCAATGAGCGCATTGGCGGCCCGTACGACGTTAGTATTAAAAGCGCCGCAGAGACCACGGTCAGAGGTAACTATAATCAGCAGCACACGTTCGACGGGTCGGACCTGCTTATACGGACTTTCACCGGCCAGTTCGGCTCCGGCGGAAACCGTACCGAGCATTTCACTGAGCTTGACGGCATAGGGTCGCATCTGCATGATACCGTCCTGAGCCCGGCGCAGTTTCGCAGCCGACACCATTTTCATGGCCTTCGTAATCTGCTGGGTCGAGTTGACGGAAGCTATGCGACTTCGTACTTCTTTTAGACTGGGCATATTTCTTAATGTTTTCCGTTTTCAGTTATCTTCTGCCGTTGATATACTATTGAAGCAATCGAAACTGAAAACGGACAACTGAAAACTCCAAACAGCATTTACGCGTAGCGGCCAGCCAGATCGGTAGCCACCTGTTTCACGACGCTTACAATAGTGTCGTCGTATTTACCTGCACGAAGCTGTTCCAGCGTATCGCGGTGCTGGGCAGCCATCAGTGTGGCAAATTCGCTTTCAAATTCTTTCACTTTATTGACCGGAACGCGGTCGAGGAAGCCCTGCGTAGAAGCAATGATGATGGCTACCTGCTGTTCAACCGGAACGGGCGCATACTGAGCCTGCTTCAGGATTTCCTGGTTGCGGCGACCCCGGTCGATGGTCAGCTTGGTCGAGGCGTCGAGGTCGGAGCCGAATTTGGCAAAGGCTTCCAGCTCACGGAACTGGGCCTGATCGAGTTTCAGCGTACCGGCCACTTTCTTCATCGACTTAATCTGGGCATTACCACCTACCCGCGATACCGAGATACCCACGTTGATGGCGGGGCGGATACCGGAGTTGAATAGGTTCGATTCGAGGAAGATTTGCCCGTCGGTAATCGAAATTACGTTCGTCGGGATATAAGCCGATACGTCGCCTGCCTGGGTTTCGATGATAGGCAGAGCCGTCAATGAACCACCGCCTTTCACCTTACCTTTCAGGCTCGGCGGCAGGTCGTTCATGTTGGCGGCAATCGCGTCGTTATTGATAATTTTGGCGGCCCGCTCCAGCAGACGGCTGTGCAGGTAGAACACGTCGCCCGGATACGCTTCGCGGCCCGGCGGACGGCGCAGCAGCAGCGATACTTCGCGGTAAGAAACGGCCTGCTTCGACAGGTCGTCGTATACGACCAGCGCCGGACGGCCTGTGTCGCGGAAGTACTCGCCGATGGCGGCACCCGTAAACGGAGCAAAGAACTGCATCGGCGACGGGTCGGAGGCACCAGCGGCCACGATGACCGTATAATCCATCGCACCGGCCCGGCGCAGCGTAGCTTCCACCTGCTTGATGGTCGAGGCTTTCTGGCCGCAGGCTACGTAGATACAGAATACCGGCTGACCTTTATCGTAAAATTCTTTCTGGTTGATGATGGTATCGATGGCAACGGCGGTTTTACCCGTCTGGCGGTCACCGATAATCAGCTCACGCTGGCCCCGGCCAATGGGAATCATAGCATCGATGGCCTTGATACCGGTTTGCAGCGGTTCGTTTACCGGCTGACGGAAAATTACGCCCGGCGCTTTGCGTTCCAGCGGCATGGCGTAGGTTTCGCCCTGAATGGGGCCCAGACCATCGATGGGCTGGCCCAGGGTGTTCACGACGCGGCCCAGAATGCCTTCGCCTACATTGACGTACGCGATCTGATTGGTACGCTTGACGGTGGCACCTTCTTTGATTTCAGAATAGTCACCGAGCAAAACGGCTCCGACATTATCTTCTTCGAGGTTCAGCGCCAATGCCTGCAGGCCATTTTCAAACGTGAGCAGCTCACCGGCCTGGACTTTCGAGAGTCCGTAAATGCGGGCTACACCGTCGCCGATTTGCAGCACCGTACCGACTTCTTCGAGTTCGGCTTCGGTTCTGGCATTCGATAGCTGTTCCCGGAGAATGGCCGAAACCTCGTCGGGTCTTACTGATACCATATAGAGGAGAGAATCGTTAGTTAAGATTTGTGATTTTTCGGGCGCAAAGTTAAGGTATAAATTTGACTAAAACAGCTATCGTATCGAAAAAACCTGCCTGATTGTTATACTTTTCCGGGTTGAGGGGTCGTTCTGATCCCTCTGACCGATCCGAACTCCGGCGCTTCCGGGGAGAGGCGTCATCAGCAGCCCCCAACACCGTATATCGACGCTTCACGGCCTTTTATCATAAATTCATTTTAAGATAGAATAACTTTCCCAAACTTTTACGGTCGTATTTTACGTTTAACCACTATAACCATTCGTTTTATCCGATTCATGAAGTTCAATCAGTGGATACTGGCCGGCCTCTGTTCGGCCATTTTTTTGATGGGTCCGGCAGGGCAGTCTGCTGCCCAGACGCAGACAAAGAAACCGGTTGCAAAACCCGCCGTCCGTCCGGCAGCGGCGCAGAAGCCCGCCAGCCCGGCCCAGACAGTGAAGCTGACCAATGCCATCGATTCGGTGAGTTACAGCATCGGCATGAACGTGGGGACGAATCTGAAACAGCAGAACCTGTCGAATGCCAATCTGTCGGCCATGATGAAAGGGATGGAAGACGCTCTTCAGGCCCGCAACTCGCAGATTTCGCCTGAGCAGGCTAACGTGATCATCCAGACGTTCTTCCAGCAGCAGTATATGGCGAAGGCGGACGTGAACAAAAAGGCGGGCGAGAAGTTTCTGGAAGAGAATAAGAAGAAGCCCGGCATCGTTACCACGTCCAGCGGATTGCAGTACCAGATTGTGAAAGAGGGAACAGGGCCCAAACCGACGGCCAAAGACACCGTGAAGACGCACTACACGGGTCGGCTGATCGACGGCACCGTTTTCGACAGCTCGGTGGAGCGCGGCGAGCCGATTGAATTCCCGGTGACGGGCGTTATTCAGGGCTGGGTCGAGGCCCTGCAACTGATGCCGGTGGGGTCTAAATGGAAATTGTTCATTCCGGCGGCCCTTGCTTACGGGGAGCGTGGTTCGGGGCCTGTCATCGGGCCGCAGTCGACGCTCATCTTCGACATTGAATTATTGGAAATTGTGAAGTAACTTAACGATTCTGAAAATCCATTAATCTTCAATAGGAAAGGCACTATGAGAAAATACCTCATTACGCTGGTTCCGGTGCTGTTGCTGAGCCTTCAGCCGGGTCCACAGGCGGGGATGTCGGCCGTGCCGCTGCCATCATCCGGAGAAGGTGATTTGAAGCCAACGGTTTCGCAGGAGAAGGTAGAGGCGCTGGTGGCTAAGCTGCTGACGACCTACCACTACCGGAAAGTGCGCCTGAACGACTCGCTGTCGTCGGTTGTCTTCGACAATTACCTCAGGGAACTCGACAACAATAAAGTGTATTTTCTGGAGTCGGACATCAAAACGTTCGAGAAACACCGGACGTATATGGACGACTACCTCAACAACGGCGACCTGACGGCGGCCTACGATATTTATAACGTTTTCCAGAAACGGTATAAAAGCCGCAGCCAGTATGTGAGCAAGATGTTTGACAAGCCGTTCGATTTTACCGTCGACGAAAGCTTCAACACCGATCGGGAGAAGGCCGACTGGCCCAAAACCGTTGAGGAACAGAACGACATCTGGCGCAAGTTTGTCAAAAACCAGGCGCTGGAGCTGAAACTGGCCGGGAAGTCGGACAGCACGGCGATGACGCAGTTGAAAGACCGCTACAAGAATCTGGACAAGGCGATGGCCCGCATCAAGCCCGAAAACGTGTTTCAGATGTATATGAACTCGTTTGCCGAGGCCATCGACCCGCATACCAATTACATGTCGCCCAACATTGCCGACCGGTTCAATCAGGAAATGAGCCAGTCGCTGGAGGGCATCGGGGCGGTGCTGCGTGAGGATGGCGATTATATCAAAATCGTGGAAGTGGTTCCGGGTGGTCCGGCGTTCCGAAGCAAACAAATCAATAAGGAAGATAAGGTAGTGGCCGTGGCCCAGGGCGATGGCCCGATGGTCAGCATCGTGGGGTATCAGGTCGATGAAGCCGTCAAGCTCATCAAAGGCCCGAAAGGTACCACCGTTCGTCTGCAGGTCCAGTCGGCCAATGCCCTGGCCGGTTCGCCCCCGAAAGAGGTCCGGATTGTGCGGGAGAAAATCAAGCTCGAAGAACAGCGGGCCAAAAAAGAAGTGATTGAAGTATCGCAGAATGATAAGAAATACAAGGTTGGGGTCATCTCCATTCCTATGTTTTACCGCGACTTCGACGGTGCCCGCAAGCGGGAGGAAGGTTTCGTCAGCACCACCGGCGACGTGAAGCGTCTGCTGAGCGAGCTGAAGACCGAAAACGTCGACGGCGTCGTGATTGATCTGCGGGACAATGGCGGCGGTTCGCTGACTGAAGCCATTGAACTGACGGGTCTGTTCATTGCACGCGGTCCCGTGGTGCAGGTAAAAGAGTCGATGGGCGACGTGGAGGTGCAGACCGACCCCGACCCGTCAGTTAACTATAACGGGCCGCTGGCGGTGCTGGTGAACCGGTTCAGCGCCTCGGCTTCCGAGATTTTTGCCGCCGCCATTCAGGATTACAAGCGCGGAGTCGTCGTGGGCAGTCAGACGTTTGGTAAGGGCACCGTGCAGACGATGGTCGACCTGAATCAGTGGTTGCCGAAAGAGCCGGAGAAGGTAGGGCAGGTGAAAATGACCATTGCCAAGTTTTACCGGATCAACGGCAGCAGCACCCAGCACAAGGGTGTGACGCCGGATATCGAACTGCCGTCGGGACTGAGTGCCGAAGAGTACGGCGAAAGCTCGCAGCCGAGCGCTCTGCCGTGGGATCAGATCGCCTCGACCCGTTACGAAGCGACCCGTTTTGTGGATGACCAGCTTGTGACACGTCTGCGCAGCAAATATCAGGAGCGGATGAACTCGGATGCTGATCTGAAGCAACTGCTGGCGGATTTGGCCGAATTTGAAAAGGCGAAGAAAAACACGGTGGTCTCGCTGCAGGAGTCGAAGCGCCGCAAGGAGCGGGAAGAAGCCGAGAAAAAGCGGCTGGCCCGTCTGGGCGGCGGCGTAGCGGGTGAACTGCTGGCTGCAACCGGCTCGGAGGAAACCACGTCGGTTTCGGACGACGATGCCCAGGACAAAGACAAGAAGAAAGAGAAGAAGGACCTGTATCTGACCGAGACGGGCCGCATTCTGGCTGATTACATCGCCTTCAGCAAGTCGACGCCCTGATTCGGGAATCGTTCAGGTATTCTCTTACTTAAATCGGAGCCGGTGACGGCTCCGATTTTTTATTGCCCGGCGTTTAGCCGATATTAGTCAATATTTGATTTTTACAAACACGGTCTCAGCATGGAGCCTTTATCTCTGGATGATTTTTATCGAACCACGTTCGCCCTGATTCCCCAGGAACTGAATCGGGAGATCGGCCATTTTAACGTGTTCGAAGTAAGTGAACTTCAGAAACTGAGGCGAAAAACGGGGAATGTCATGCCCTACAATCGGCGGGCATATTATAAAATCAGTCTGATTCGGGGACGCAACCAGGCCGAATACGCCGATAAGGTCATCACCATCGAAACGAATGCTTTGCTGTTTGCGACGCCCCGCATTCCGTACCACTACGTCCCGCTCGATGACCGGCAGTCGGGCTGCTTCTGCATCTTTACGGCTGATTTTATGATCCCGACAAAAAGCGCCGTCATCCTTGATGAGCTTCCGCTTTTCCGGCCCGGCGGTTATCCGATCTTCTCGCTGACCGACCGGCAGGCCGACGACCTGGCAGTCATCTTCCGCAAGATGCAGACCGAACTGGCCTCAGAATATGCCTATAAATATGATTTATTGCGGAATTACGTCCTTGAACTGATTCATGCCGGGCAGAAATTACAGCCGGCTGCGGCTCTCCATCCTGCTCATTCGGCCTCGGCGAGGGTAACCTCTCTGTTTGTCGAACTTCTGGAGCGGCAGTTCCCCATTGAGTCGCCCCAGCAGAAACTGGAACTGCGCACGGCCAAAGCGTATGCCGATCGGCTGTCGGTGCACGTCAATCACCTCAACAAGGTGCTGAAAGAGAATACGGGCCGGACTACCACCGACCTCATTGGCAGCCGTGTCGTTCAGGAAGCCAAAATTCTGCTGAGGCAGACAAACTGGACAATTTCCGAGATCGCCTACAGCCTCGGCTTCGATGAGGTGGCTCACTTCTCCAATTTCTTCAAAAAACAGGTTGCCCTCTCCCCGGCCACGTTTCGGGAAATTTGAATTTTGTAACTATTGGATTGATGGTTGCAACAACGGCCCCGTCCAACTGAACTAACTTTGCTGCATACAAACGAACAAACGACGATGAGCAGCAAAATAGCTTTAGTAACCGGCGGTAGCCGTGGTCTGGGCAGCGACATGGCCCTGAGTCTGGCCCGTAAAGGCATAGATGTCATTTTAACGTACCGAACCAAAAAAGAGGAGGCGCAGGCCGTGGTGGATGCCATCGAAGTGATGGGCCGCAGGGCGGTTGCACTCCCGCTGGACATGAACGCTCCGGCCCGCCTGGACGAGTTTGTGCAGTCGGTGGCCGATGCGCTGAAAACCGTCTGGAACGCCGACGGACTGGATTTCCTGATTAACAATGCCGGAATTGGAGGCACCGTACCGTTCGAGAAGGTCACGGAAGACATGTTCGATGAGTTCCTGAATATCCATTTCAAAGGGGTCTACTTCCTGACGCAGAAACTGCTACCGTATCTCCATAACGACGGTGGAATTGTCAACATAAGCACCGGCACCACGCGTTTCGTCAATCCGGGCTATTCAGTCTATGCTTCCATGAAAGGGGCGATGGAGGTGCTGACCCGATATTGGGCCAAAGAACTGGGGCCACGCGGGATCCGCAGCAACATCGTAGCCCCCGGACCTGTCGAAACGGATTTCAACAATGCGGCTATCCGCAGCAATCCGCAACTGAAAGAACGGCTGGCGTCACTCTCACCACTGAACCGGGTTGGCAATGCCGATGATATCGGCGGTGTGGTAGCATTTTTGTGTACCGACGAAGCCCGATGGATCAACGCCCAGCGTATCGAGGTTTCGGGCGGCATCAACGCGTAACGGCCCGTGTCGGGTAGGGAAGTATGATAAAGCGGCGGTCGCCCTGCTGGATGTCACCCAGCAGGGCGACCGCCGTCGTTTTTGCCCCTTCCGTAAAAGCACATAAGTATAAATATCAGACATTGGCATAGTTAATTGTCAGACAAGGTGATGTTTATTTTAGATACTAATGCCTGATTATTAGTAACTTATAGTTAGCAATAATGAAAAAAAATTACGTTTTTTAACCAACCCTTCGCGTCCGGTAGCTGTCTTCTTCTCTATAGCCGTTTTCCAGTCGAGCCGTGTGTTCCTGATTTGGGCGGGGCGGGTCACTGAGTTTTTCGAAGCCATTACTGACTATGTCGTCCTTACTTCCTCATCAGCAGCCGCTGACCCTTAAACAGGCGGCGCATCTGTTGCGGCGGGCCACGTTCGGCGCCACGCCCGCGCAGGTGAAATCGTATGCAGGACTGACGCCCCAGGCTGCCGTAGAGCGCTTAATGGCCGATTTGCCTGCCCCAGCCCCACCTATCGACGCCGCCACCGGACAAACCTTCGTCGACCAGCCCTACAACCGGGATCGCCAGGGCGCCTGGACGCAGTATACCAAAAGCTGGTGGCTCAACCTGATGCTGACGGGCCCGCTGTCGCTGCGGGAGAAACTGGCCCTGTTCTGGCAGAACCTCTTCGTTTCGACCCTGACCGTCGTGGGTGATCCCCGTTTTGTGTACCGCCAGAATGTAATGATACGGCGAAATGCGCTGGGTAATTATCGGACATTCGTAATAGAAGTTACTAAAGACCCGGCCATGCTTCGCTACCTGAACGGCAATCAGAATGTGGTAGGGAAGCCCAACGAGAATTACGCCCGCGAACTTCAGGAACTCTTCACTATCGGGCGCAATAACTACACCGAAGACGACATCAAAGCCGCCGCCCGCGTGCTGACGGGCTGGACGGACACGGGCTACCGGAACGAGACAAACGCCAGCATCGGTACTGCTTTCCGGGCGAACCAGCACGATACGACGGACAAGAAATTTTCGGCGGCGTATCAGAACACAGTCATCAAAGGCCGGTCCGGAGCCACGGCGGGGGATGAGGAACTGGCCGAACTGGTCGACATGATTCTGCGGCAGGCCGAAACGGCCCGTACCATTTGCCGCAAGCTCTATCGGTGGTATGTCAATGCCGATATAAGTGCCGACGTGGAGCAGAACGTCATCGAGCCGCTGGCGCAGGTATTCCGGCAGGGGAAATACGAGATTCGACCGGTTGTTCAGGCCCTGCTGACCAGCGCTCATTTCTACGATGAAGCGGTTCGGGGGGCCATCATCAAGTCGCCGCTCGAACTCATTGGCGGGCTCTGGCGGTCGTTTTCGATGCCGATTCCTGATCCGCAGAAAGAAACCGCCAGCTTTTACCAGCTTACCAGTACGCTCTGGCAGCAGTCGCGCAGTCAGCAGCAGGACATACTCGACCAGCCGACTGTGTTTGGATACAAGCCTTACTACGACACGGGGTACTACCAGATCTGGATCAATTCCAACACACTTGCCCAGCGGGGCGGCTTTACGGATCAGTTCCTGAACGGTATCCGCGTCAACGGCGTCCGGCAGATTCCCGATCTGATTACGCTGGCCCGACAGACCTCCAATCCATCCGATGCCGTCAGCCTGGTGGACGAACTGACTGCCGTGCTGTTTGCCTTCGACCTGACGCGCAGCCAGAAAGATTACGTCATCGATCAGGTGCTGGTACCGGGTCTGCCGCGTTACGTCTGGTCGGACGAGTGGAACAATTATAACAACGACCCAACCAACACGGCCAAGCAGATGGCGGTGCAGGCTAAACTATCGGCTATGTGGCAGTATCTGTTCCGCCTGGCCGAATATCAGATGAACTAAGATGAAACGTCGGGATTTTTTGCGAAACGCAGCGGCGGCCTCTCTGCTGCCGGTTCTGATAGACGGCTACGGTGCCCGGGCCATGTCCCGTTCCTCGGCGTTCATGCGGGCGCTGGCCGGTCTGACCACCAGCACCGACCGGGTTCTGGTTCTGATTCAGTTGAACGGCGGCAACGATGGTCTGAACACGGTGGTACCGCTGGACCAGATGAGCCGATATACCAGTCTGCGGAGCAACATCGCCCTGCCCGAAGCCAAAGTGCTGAAGCTTCAGAACAACCTCACCAGTGGTCTGCACCCGGCCATGACGGGTCTTCAGCAGCTCTGGAATGAAGGCAAAGTGGCGCTGGTACACGGCGTTTCGTACCCGTCGCCCAATTTTTCGCATTTTCGGTCGAGCGACATCTGGTTTACGGGGGCCGACTCTAACAAAACGCTGACTTCGGGCTGGATGGGCCGCTATCTCGACAAACGTTTTCCGAATTACCCCGACGCCTACCCGAATGCGCAGATGCCCGATCCGCTGGCAATCCAGATTGGAGCCGTGACCTCCACGACCCTGCTGGGCCCGAACCGGTCGATGGCGATTGCGCTGCAGAATCCGGATACGTTCGCCCAACTCGTTGGCGACAAAGCCTCTGCCGTCGCCGATCCGCTGCCCAACACGTCCGCTGGCCGAAACGTGGCCTTCATCCGGCAGCAGCAGCTCTCGTCGGTCGAATATGCCGGTCAGATCAAGGTGGCCGCCGGGAAGGGCAAAAACCAGGTGACCTACCCCACGGGCAATGCGCTGGCGGATCAGCTCAAAATCGTGGCAAGGCTGATTCACGGAGGCCTGCAGACAAAAGTGTATTACGTATCGATTGGCGGGTTCGATACACACGCCAACCAGGCGACCGGCGCCGATACCACCGTCGGTACGCACGCCACGCTGCTGAAAAATCTGTCCGACGCCATCAAAATTTTCCAGGACGATCTGAAGGCGATGAAACTCGAAGACCGCGTGGCGGGCATGACGTTCTCGGAGTTTGGCCGACGGGCAGTTTCCAACAACAGTCTGGGCACCGACCACGGGGCCGCCGCCCCGCTGTTTGTGTTCGGGAGCGGCATCAAAACCCAGATTATCGGCAAAAACCCGGACCTCAATGACCTCGATAACAACAATATAAAAATGCAGCACGATTTCCGGCAGGTATACGCCACGCTGCTGACCGACTGGATGGGCGAGGGGCAGGGCATGGCGACGGACGTGCTGTCGCGGGAGTTTCAGACGGTGCCCATTTTCCGGCAGATGGTTACGGCAACCGGCAGCCTGGCCGAAGGGCTCCGGGTGTATCCCAACCCGGCATCGGACCGGGTGGTGCTGGAGGCCGACCAACTGGAAGGGGTGCGCAACGTGCAGGTGGTCGATGCGTCGGGCCGTAGCCAACGTCTGCCCGTCAGCCGACTCTCGGACTCCAGTCTGAATCTCGACGTCGCCCACCTGCCCGACGGCATTTATTTCGTCCAGGTAGAAACGGCCCGAAACCGCCTGAGCGGAAAAGTACTGGTAGCCCACTAAATATGTAAACCTGATTCGCCATTTTCGCGTATGTACCGGAAGAACTCTCCCCCGACATGCGCCACATTGTTATTATCGGTAACGGTATAGCCGGCATAACTGCCGCCCGCGAAATCCGGAAACGCAGCGACGACCCGATTACGGTGGTTTCGGCAGAAACAGACCACTTCTTCTCCCGCACGGCCCTCATGTACGTCTACATGGGGCATATGCAATACCATCACATCAAGCCTTACGAAGACACGTTCTGGGGAAAAAATCGCATCGACCTGCGGCGGGCGCGGGTCGACAGCATTGATTTTGACCGAAAACAACTCATCCTCGATGGCGGCGGAACGCTGGCGTATGACGTCCTGATTCTGGCAACCGGCTCGCAGTCCAATTTCGCCGACTGGCCGGGACGGCAGCTACGGGGCGTACAGGGATTATATGGAATGCCGGATCTGGAACAAATGGAAACCGATACGCAGGGCATCCGGCAAGCCGTGGTGGTGGGCGGCGGTCTCATCGGCATCGAACTCTGTGAGATGCTACTGTCGAGAAAGATCGGAGTGACGTTTCTGGTGCGGGAAAAGAGATACTGGAACAATGTTCTGCCCGGTGAAGAATCGGCGCTCATCACGCGGCACATCCGCGAACACCACGTCGATCTGCGTCTGGAAACCGAACTATCCGCCATCCGGGACGACGGCAGTGGCCGGGTGGGGGCCGTCCTGACCCGGAGCGGGGAGGAAATTCCGGCTCAGTTTGTGGGCGTTTCGGTCGGCGTCAGTCCCAACGTCGACTGGCTCAGAAACACGCCGCTGGAACTGGGCCGGGGTATTCTGGTCAACGAATTTTTAGAAACCAGCCAGCCCGGCGTCTACGCCATCGGCGATTGTGTCGAACACCGATTGCCGCCGCCAGGACGGAAAAAAGTAGAGCAGATCTGGTATACGGGACGCATTATGGGCGAAACCGTTGCCCGAACTATTCTGGGTGACCGGACCCCCTACCAGCCCGGCGTTTTTTTCAACTCCGCCAAGTTTTTCGACATCGAATACCAGACCTACGGCGACGTGCCCGCCCGCCTGCCCGACGACAGCGCAACGTTCTATTGGGAACACGAAGACGGTCGTAAGTCGCTGCGTATCAACTACCGCCGGGCCGATGGTGCCGTTACGGGCATGAATGCACTGGGTATCCGGCAGCGCCAGGAGGTCTGGCAGGGCTGGATTGCAGAACAGCGCCCGGTTCGGTATGTGCTCGAACACCTACCCCGGAGCAATTTCGACCCCGAGTTTTTCCGGCAGCACGAAGCGGATATCCTGGCGAAATTCAATGCCGGACATTCGGGCGAACCCGTGAGGCTCAGGGCCAGAAAAGGGCTATTTGGCTGGCTGTGACGGCTGATTCGTTCTTTAGTTTTTCCTGAATTTTTGCCGCCAGCGCCTGTCCGCAAATACGGTGCCCTGCATTGTTCCAGTGACCGCCGTCGGCGGCCCGGCAGCAGAGGCCCGACTTTTCGGCGGTTTCAATTAGAGCGGGCACGTCGGCCAGCACCGGCACCCGGTGCGTCTGCATCAGTCGCTGATACAGCCTGTGTTCGATGCCATTTCCCCGTTCGACCATAAAACTTACCAAATCTGAATGCTGACTGGCGCAAATCCGTTTGATGCGTTCGATGGCATAGCCCGTTTTGATAACCGCCCCCCGGTAGTCGGGTAGGGTAAACTGATCGGGTTTGCGCTGCCAGGCATCCAGACGGTTTATGAGAAAAAAAAGCATCCGCGAATGGTTGTTGGCAAACTCCCGCAGCCGGGCGTGGTCTTTGGGAAACCGATATTCGATTTTGTCCTGCATGTTCAGATACGGACGCGTAGTACCGCAATTCTGAATGGACCGATTTTCGAGTTCGTAACAGTTATTGATGAAATCGTTGCTGGTAAACTGGAGGACGACCAGATTGGGCCGGACGTCGGCGATGATTCGCTTCAGCAGCATGGATTCCTGGAGCGTTCCGAACGCCCCAACCCCAATTCCGAAGACTTCGATAGGGGCGTGTCGTCCGGCAACGGCATAGTAGGTGCTGTCGCTGCTGACCTCTTCGGCCTGCGTGAACGAATCGCCGATGAACAGCACCTTGTATCGATCGGATGCCGGATTTCCGTACTTGCGGAAACCTTTATCGTCGGTCGTGTAGACGCAGTCATACGGTTTGCCGCTATAGTCGGTCCGGGAGCTTTTCAGATGCGTGTCAGGTCTGACGATCCAGCCCATCTCGACGTCCGGCTGCGTGGATAAATTGCTGCGGAACGAATAATACAGCCGGAATACGGCTTCGCACAACAGCAGCATGACAAGGGTGGAAACAATAAATAGTAGGATATTCAGGAAGGCTTCTTTCATAACCGGACGGTCGGGTCCCCAATAAGGCCAAACATCCGCTATTTTTCGACGCCATTCAAGAGAATAGTTACAGTTTTTATTATTTGGTTACTATTACTTAATCGGACTTATTGTCTGATAATTAGCGTATCGATATTCCCTTCCGTTATCTCTATGTCAACCCGTCGTTCGTTCGTTCAGCAGCTAGGCGCTGCGGCTGCCGGGACCCTTGCGCTGCCGACGTTTCTGGAACCAGCCTTTGCTGCCCCACTCCAGCACCACCGGCCCGGTGTGCCGCCGTCCGTTCTGGCGCAGGACGAGGATTTCTGGGCCAGAATAAAAGCCGATTACACGGTTTCTCCTAACCTGCTGAATCTCAACAACGGCGGTGTGTGTCCACAGCCGAAAGTGGTGCAGGATGCCCATATCCGGTTTTATCAATACGCCAACGAAGCGCCGAGTTACTACATGTGGCGCATTCTGGATCAGGGTCGTGAGGCGCTTCGTGCCAAACTGGCCGATCTGGCGGGCTGTCTGCCCGATGAGCTTGCCATTAACCGCAATGCCACTGAAGGGCTGAACACCATTATTTTCGGCCTGAATCTGAAACCCGGTGATGAGGTTATTCTGACGAAACAGGATTATCCGAACATGATAAACGCCTGGAAACAGCGCGAAAAACGGGATGGCATCCGGCTTGTCTGGCTGAATCTGGATTTACCGCAGGAGTCGGACGATTATTTTGTCCAGCAGTTCGTTCGGGCCTTCACGCCCCGCACGAAGGTGGTACACGTCACCCAGCTTATCAACTGGACAGGGCAGATTCAGCCCGTGCGCAAAATTGCTGATGAAGCGCACAAACGCGGCATCGACGTCATTGCCGACGGTGCCCACACCTTCGCCCTGCTCGACTTCAAGATTCCCGATTTAGGATGTGATTATTTCGCTACCAGTCTGCACAAATGGCTTTGTGCGCCCTTCGGCAGCGGACTGATGTACGTTCGGAAAGAAAAAATCAAAGACATCTGGGCGCTGCTCTCCAGCGGTGAATCCGACGGTCCGGACATCCGGAAGTTTGAAACTCTCGGCACCCGTTCCTTTGCATCGGAAATGGCGATTGGCACGGCGGTAGACTATCACCTGGCAATTGGGTCAGCCCGAAAGCAGGCCAGGGTACATTATCTCAAAAACTACTGGGCCGAACGGGTCCGCGACATACCCGGCGTACGCATTCATACTTCCCTCAAGCCTCAGTATGCCTGCGGTGTGGCGCTTTTTTCCATCGACGGCATGAAACCCGCCGAGATTGACAGCCGACTCCTGAATCAGTACAAAATTCATACGGTCGGCATCGAGTGGGAGAACATCAGCGGCGTCCGCGTAACGCCGCATGTCTACACCACCCCCAAAGACCTCGACCGCCTGGTAAAGGCCATCCGGGAAATCGCCGGGACACGGAAGAGCTAGGGACCGCTCTGCGATACAATCTTTTTCTCTTTATTTACTTAGGAAGTCCAGCACAATCTCCGCCGTTTCGTCCGGCAGTTCTTCCATCGGCACATGCCCGGCGTTGGGCAGGATCACCAGCGTGTCGTTGGGCAGGTCGCGGTGAAAGCGGTAGGCGTTGGCGACCGGAATCAGGCCGTCCTGCTGGCCCCACAAAATCAGTGTCGGCGCCCGAATGTGGGCAATTTTCGGCCAGTCGGCGGGAGAAGGGTTTCCCAAACGCCGTATGAACGCCTCCCGATTACCGGGTCGCAGCGCCAGCTCATAATACTGATCGATGAGCGGGTCCGTTACCTTACTATCGTCTGCGTACACATTTTTCAGACTTCGTTCAGCCAGGGACCGGGGCGTTATTTTCACCAGAATGTTTTTCAGAAGCGGAACCCGCGCCAGACGAAAAGCAATGGGCACACTCTCAGACTGAGTCGGGTAGCCGCCCGCATCGATAAGAATCAGTCGCCGCACCTGCTCCGGATGAGCCAGCGCATACTGCCAGGCAATACCTCCACCGAGCGAATTTCCGGCCAAATCGACGCGGCTTACGCCCATTTTGTCCAGAAAATGCTGGAGAAAAGCCACGTAGGACGCCATAGAAAGCGTTTCCGTCTCTGTAGCCCCCGTCAGGCCGTAGCCGGGCAGATCCATGCGGATCAGGCGGCGCTGGAACTTCATTTCCCGAACCCAGCCATTCCAGGTCAGCAGTGAAGCGCCGGTGCCGTGCAGCAGAACCAGCGGCACCGAGTCGGTTCGGGGACCCTCGTCGCGGTAGTGCACGTCGAGGGGGGCAAGGCGGACGAAGCGGGAAGGCGGGGTCGCATATTTGGCTTTGAGCTTCTCCAGCGGTATGTCGGAACGGTAATTTCGGGCGGCCAGCACACCGATTAGCGCCAGCAGAAGAGCCAGTGCATACGGCATGAGGCGCAGTATAGAATTCATTTTCAATGCAGTACGTTCGCGGGCTGCCACACGAACGAGACCGCCTGCTCGACGTCGGGGTGGAGGCTGAGAGCGACGGGGCAGGTGCGGGCGGCCCGTTCGAGTTTCAGGCGGGCATCTTCGGGTAGTTCATCGGTCGTCTGCATGGTCAGATTCACTTCGATTCGGACAATGCGGCGGGGCCCTTCGCTGCTCATCACTTTGGTAATCGACATCACGGAACCGGTGAGATCGATACCGTCGCGGCGGGCGGCGATGCCCATAATGGTCATCATGCAGCTTCCGAGCGCTCCGGCAACCAGATCCGTGGGTGAAAACGCTTCTCCCCGGCCATTGTTGTCGGTAGGGGCGTCGGTCAGGAGGCGGGTGCCCGATTGCAGGTGCGTAGCTTCGGTGCGCAGGTCACCGAGATAAGTCGTTTGAATAGTAGCCATCGTACCAATTAAGTAATTAATTCTGAAAAAACGGTAACCTTACCGTTCGTGAAGGTGTTTTACTAAAAAATTCAACACCGTTCTTGCGATGTAAATAAATTAGTATCTTTATCAGTACAAATTAAGTGTTTACGGCCGTGTCACGAAGTCTACTGTATCTATTTTTTCTGTCCCTGCTGACGACCCTGTCCGGCCGTGCGCAGACTCCTGACGCTGACGAAGAACGGTACAATTCCGTTACCACCTACGGCGTCACCACCAATACGAACTCGGGCATTCTGGGCGGCTTCGTATTTCGGCAGTCCAAAGCCCTGCCCGCAACTCTGTTTGGCAAACGCCAGTTCCGTTACCTGAGCGTGGAGCTTGTGAATGTAAAGCACCCGAAAGAAATTCAGCAGCAGACGGCTTACACGGGTGGCCGTTTCATTCCCGGAAAACAGAATTACCTGTTTGTCGTTCGCCCTCAGTATGGTCGTGAAATTCAGTTGTTTACGCGGACTTCCGACGAAGGCATCGCCGTGAACGGCATTCTGGCTGCCGGTCCGTCCATCGGTATCATCAAGCCATACTATATTCAGTACATGTATTCACGGAATCGGGTCGAGGTGGAGCCTTATGATCCGGCCATCCATACCAGTCCGGAGTATATTCAGGGCGCCGGCAGTTTTTTTCAGGGTTTTTCGCGCTCGAACTTCACTGTTGGCCTGAACCTCAAGGCCGCCGTTGCCTTTGAACTGAGTGCGTTCCGGAACAACATGACGGGTCTGGAAATCGGGTTTCTGGCTGAAGCGTTTCCCAAAGAAATTGTCATCATGCCGTTTGCCGACAACCGCAGCGTTTTTACATCGGGTTACGTAACGCTGTTTTTCGGTAACAAGCGGTAGGACATCATACGCCACCGCCCTTCGGAGGGGCACAGGTGAAAAAAAAGACGGCCCGGAAGCCGTCTTTTTTTCTGCCCGGCAGGTTGCAAAACCGCTCCCCGAATACCGAACTTTATTGCGGGAAATTCCATTTTCCCTTAAAGCAGAATCAACTCTGTCATGATTGAACTTCCCGTCATACCTGCCGCCACACAACCGGATTCCGGTGCTCAGCGAAAAAAACGCCCGGACTGGCTGCGTGTAAAACTGCCCATCGGTCCTGAATATGCGCGTGTCCGTAAACTGGTCGACACGTATAAACTGCATACTATCTGCGAAAGCGGCAACTGTCCGAACATGGGCGAGTGCTGGGGTGCCGGTACGGCCACGTTCATGATTCTGGGCAACGTCTGTACGCGGAGCTGCTCCTTCTGCGCCGTGGCGACGGGACGCCCCAATGAATATGATACCGACGAGCCCCGCCGGGTGGCCGAGGCCGTTAAACTGATGAACGTCCGACACGCCGTCATTACGTCGGTCAACCGCGATGAGCTAAAGGACCGGGGCGCCGAAATCTGGTATCAAACCGTGCGGGCGGTAAAGGAAATTTCACCGGAGACTACCATCGAAACGCTGATTCCAGACGTGAAAGGAGCCTGGGATGCCCTCATCCGGATGATATCGGCCGGGCAGGAAGTGGTCTCGCACAACATGGAAACCGTCGAGCGTCTGTACCGGCCCGTACGTCCGCAGGCCCGCTACGCCCGCAGCCTGGAGCAGATCCGCCGCACGAAAGAGTACGGTCAGCGGACCAAATCGGGCATCATGCTGGGCCTGGGTGAGACAAAAGAAGAAGTATTCAGAGCCATGGACGATCTAGTTGCAAACGGCCTCGACATTCTGACGCTGGGGCAGTATCTGCAGCCGACGAAAATGCACCATGAAGTAATGGAATGGATCCACCCGGAGACGTTCGCTATGTATCAGGAAGAAGGGCTGAAGCGCGGTCTGAAATACGTCGAATCCGGCCCTCTGGTGCGTTCATCCTACCACGCCGAACGGCATGTCCACGTCTGACCTTCGTTGAAACATTACGACTATATCATTGCCGGGGGCGGCATGGCAGGACTGAGTCTGGCGTGGTACATCAGTCAGTCGCCGCTGAAGGACCGATCCATCCTGATTCTGGACAAAGAGACCAAAACCCGCAATGACCGGACATGGTGCTTCTGGGAGCGGGGGAGGGGGCCGTTCGAGTCGATCCTGTACCGCACCTGGGACACTGTCGAGTTTTACGGCACTACGTATCAGGGAACGCTCGATATGGGCGACTATCGCTACAAAATGCTGCGGGGCATCGACTTTTATGCCTTCATGCAGCAGGAACTGCAGCGCCATCCCGCTCTCGAATTTCGGCAGGCATCCGTCGACCGCATCCGGGACACGCCCCAGGGCGGATTTGTCATTACGGAGGACGAAACCTATATGGCCGACTACGTTTTCGACAGCACGTATGCCCTCAGGCTGAATGAACCCGAACACCACAACCTGCTGCAGCACTTCAAAGGGTGGGTAGTCCGGACCGAACGGCCCTGCTTCGACCCCGCCCGGCCCCGCATGATGGATTTCCGGATCGACCAGCACGGCGATTGCCGGTTCGTGTATGTGCTGCCCTTCGATGAATACAGTGCGCTTATCGAATACACCATTTTCAATGACAGGCTGCTCCCCGATTCGGAATATGACGAATCGATCCGGCAGTATATCAGCCGGTTCCTGTTTACGGGAGCCTACGAAATAACCGAAACGGAGTTTGGCGTCATTCCCATGTCGGACGTGCCGGCTCCGGAGAATCCGTCGGAACATATCGTGCGCATCGGTACCTCAGGCGGCTACACCAAACCGTCGACAGGCTACACCTTCCAGCGAACACAGCGCTATCTTCAGGAACTGGTGCGCAGCCTGCAGGAGACCGGTCGTCCGGTGCGCACTAACGACAGGCTCTGGTCGGGTTTCAAACGATTGCAGGACAGCATTCTGCTGAACGTCCTGGAAAATAAACGCTACGGGGCCGCCGATTTTTTTACCCGGCTGTACGTCAGAAACCCCCCGGCGCAGGTTTTCCGGTTTTTGGACGAAGACACCACGCTGACCGAAGATTTGCGCATTATGTCGACCGTTCCGCTGCTTCCGTTCACCGTGGCGGCGCTGGATGTGCTGCGGAAGCGCCTGTTTTAACCGTCTCTCATCGACTGGACAGACTACTGAAACAAGAGAGTACGGTTTGACCTGATCTAAATTCCTCGTAAATTTGCGACTTCTAATTAACGAACACGTTTATACACAATGCCATATCTGTTTACCTCCGAATCCGTTTCGGAAGGGCATCCTGATAAAGTGGCCGACCAGATTTCGGACGCGCTGATTGACAATTTTCTGGCATTCGATCCCTCCAGTAAGGTAGCCTGTGAGACGCTCGTCACCACCGGGCAGGTCGTTCTGGCGGGAGAGGTGAAAACCAATACGTATCTCGACGTTCAGAAAATCGCCCGCGAAGTGATTCGTAAAATCGGCTATACGCGCAGCGAATACATGTTTGAGGCGAATTCCTGCGGTATTCTGTCAGCGATCCATGAGCAATCGGCAGACATCAACCAGGGTGTCGACCGGCAGGTAGACAAGGACGATTTCGAGGCGCGGGCCGAGGCCCAGGGCGCGGGCGATCAGGGCATGATGTTCGGCTACGCGACCAACGAAACCGACAACTTCATGCCCCTGCCGCTGGATTTGTCGCACAAAATCCTTCAGGAACTTTCTTATATCCGGAATCACGAAACCATCATGTCCTACCTGCGGCCGGATGCCAAATCGCAGGTGACCATCGAGTATAGCGACGATGACCGGCCCATCCGGATCGACACCATTGTCGTCTCAACGCAGCATGACGATTTCGGCGAGGATGCCGTTATGAAGGAACGGATTGAGAACGACATCAAAAACATCGTCATTCCCCGCGTCAAAGCCCGTCTGAAGCCCGAACTGCAGGGCCTCTTCAACGATGACATCACCTATCACATCAACCCTACGGGTAAGTTCGTTATCGGCGGTCCGCATGGCGATACGGGCCTGACGGGGCGTAAAATCATTGTGGATACCTACGGCGGCAAGGGCGCCCACGGCGGCGGTGCCTTCTCGGGCAAGGACCCCTCTAAAGTCGACCGTTCGGCGGCTTACGCTACCCGGCACATCGCCAAAAACATGGTCGCTGCCGGACTGTGCGATCAGGCGCTGGTTCAGGTTTCCTACGCCATCGGTGTCGCCAGGCCCTGCGGCCTGTATGTCAACACCTACGGGACGGCCAACGTGGAGATGACCGACGGCGAAATCGCCCGGAAGATTGAGGAAATTTTCGATATGCGTCCTTACGCCATCGAGCAGCGGCTGAAGCTCCGGAATCCCATTTACTCCGAAACGGCGGCTTATGGTCACATGGGCCGTAAAAACGAAGTCGTACGGAAAACGTTCGGCGCCAACGGGTCGACCCGGGAGGTAGAAGTGGAACTGTTTACGTGGGAGAAGCTGGATTTTGTCGATAAAATCCGGGAAGCGTTTGGTCTGTAACCCGGACCGGGCGCACCGTCCCGGAATGATATTCCGGGTTACAAGCAAAAAGCCGCCTGGATGGGCGGCTTTTTGTGATCGGATGGGTTTGTGATTATACCTCAACGTCTTCTGTAACGACTTCGGTGATAGTGCGCGATTTGGCAATTTCTCGACTCGAAATCTGACGCTGTTTGTCTTTGTGTCGTTTCAGACCATTTTTCAGTGTATCGACGGCAATATCCGTCGCTTCTTCAAAACTGCGTCCCTGCTCGCGGACAAAAACCGAGTCGCCGGGTAACAGTAGCTTTACTTCCAGAACTTTAAGCCTGATTTTCTGAGAGTCGTTTCCATCCAGTCGCAGATAAACTTCTCCGCTGATGATTTTATCGTGGAACGTGTCCAGTTTGTCAAGCTTTCTCTGGATAAAATCCAGCAGCTTCTGATCCGCCGTAAAATGGACGGTGTGCACTTGGATTCTCATAAGCATTGTACTGTTTAAGTGTTAAACATTCAATTGGGTATCCACGGACTAACTAAGTTTGGGAATCTCGCGGAGAGTGTCAATAGGTCGGTGGAAATATCCAAACCTGCTCTTGCTCATCGCCGGTCGTATTGTGCGTATGGTCTCTATAGTCCTGCTTTTTGTCTGTTAACTTGCACATATTGTGCCGGAAAGTTCTTTAAAAAGTATAATTCAGGACCCCGTTTCAGGTTCCAGCCGGGTACTGAAAAGAGATCCTGAGCACAGAATACCGATGAGAATTCAGGTGTTGACGACGGTACCGCCGTTGACGTGGATGACCTGACCCGTAATATAAGAGCTATCTTCCGAGGCCAGAAAAACGTAGGCCGGGGCCACCTCGGCGGGCTGACCCGGCCGCTCCATCGGAACGTCTTTTCCAAAACTGGCAACCTTCTCTTCATCGAACGATGCCGGAATCAGCGGTGTCCAGATAGGACCGGGCGCTACGCCGTTTACCCGAATTTTCTGCTTCGCCAGACTCGTCGACAGCGACCGCGTGAAGGCCGTGATAGCCCCTTTTGTTGATGAATAGTCAAGCAGTTCTTCACTGCCCCTGTACGATGTAATGGATGTCGTGTTGATGATCGTGTCATTTTCGCCCAGATGGGGGAGGGCCGCCCGCGTCAGCCGGAACATTGCCAGAATATTGATGTCGAAGGTGGCCTCCAGATCGTCGTCCCGGATGTCGGTCAGCGTTTTCTGTGGATACTGGACGGCGGCATTATTGACCAGAACGTTCAGGCGGCCCAGTTCCCGAACGGTTCGGTTCACTAATTCCTCACAAAACGCTTTGTTGCGCAGGTCGCCCGCCATCAGCAGACATCGCTGGCCTTCCTGTTCGATGATCTGTCCGGTGCGGCGGGCGTCTTCCTCTTCCGAAGGGTGATAGGCGATGGCGACGTCGGCCCCTTCGCGGGCGAAATGAACGGCCACGGCCCGCCCAATGCCACTGTCACCGCCGGTGATGAGCGCTACCTTGCCCTTCAGTTTTTCAGAACCACGGTACGTATCCCGGATATAAATGGGTTCGGGCTGCATCAACGTCTCCAGACCCGGCTGCTGGTCCTGCGTCTGGGGTGGAATCTGTACGTCCATTTCGTTCTTCATAACGTATGTAGATTATGTATAGTTAACTGTGTTGTATAACCCGTCATTCCCCGAACCGGCTTCAGGAATTATTCAATGGCCCCGGCTGCCGTTGGATCGGGGAACTACATTCTTACTATATAGTAGGAAATGGCCTTTTATACTGCCATGAGGTAATCTGGCGCAAAAAAATAGTGCCGAATAATAAATCGTATAAAGATTATACGGCTACAAAATATACATTTGCGTGTACAAGGTCGCAGAACTGCCCTGAGTCCTGTGTCAATAGGGACTGTCGGTTACCGAATCTTCCGAAAGGCAGCCATATGGGTGAGCGCAGACGCATTCGGAGCAGGCCTTTTATTATACGGTAAATGATATTTGAATAATATGACATAAATTCGTTTGTGAAAATGTCGCCCGGCGAGCAGGAAGAAAAAATTTCCATTTTAAGCGGGCATGTAATCACAGATTGACCGAATACTAAATAGTAAGGTAAAATATGCGCTGAGTTCGAAAATATTCTATTACTTCGGGCTGTAGTGCAAGTGCTCGTGAGAGAGTCATTCCGGTATAAGTTTCGTGTGTTGCCGGGTTTTGAGTGTTAACACCATTAGCTTTTATAAACTTTTTCTCTATGAAGCGAATAATACTTACCGGAGCCACGCTGCTCCTGGTTGTAATGACGTCCTATGCTCAGGACATCACCATCGTGCAGGCCGGTACGGGTAACTCGGTGGCAGCGACGCAGATAGGTGCCGACAACGAGATGGTCATTGAGCAGATGGGAGATAATAACTCCGCTGATTTCTACCAGGAAGGCGAGGGCAACACCGCCATTCTATCCTCCACCGGGCCGGTTATTCTGGCAGGTCATCCCAATAGTAACGATAATAATGTGACGATGAGCCAGGTTGGGAATGACAATTATTCCAACTTTGACGTCTTCGGCTCAGGCAACACCATTTCCGTAACGCAGGAAGGCGATGGTAACTGGGTCAATTTTAACATGGATGGCACCGGTGGCCCGTTGAGCAATGGCGACGGAGGTAATAACAATGACAATATAGTCACCATCAGCCAGTTGGGTAATTATAACCTGATTGAAGGCGTAGAGCAGGGAAGCGCCAACCAGATTACCATCACTCAGGAGGGCGACGGTAACCGGGTAGAGGGCGGCGATGCGCATCCGACCCCCATCGACGACGGAAAAGGCGTCATCGTGTTTGGCGACCTTAATGTAAACATCATCTCCCAGACAGGTAATGATAACCTGGTGATCGTAAGTCAGATTGGTAACAACAACGAAAATTATGTGTCCCAAAATGGCGACGAGAACGAAGCTGGCTTAGCTCAGGATGGTCAGGAGAACTTCTCGGATATCATGCAGGAGGGCGACATGAACGTTGTCGGTGGAATCGACGGGACGCTGCCAGCCATGCAGGTGGGCGACGCCAATTCAATAAACGTGATGCAGACTGGCGGCAACACCGCTAACCTGGGGCAAATGGGTAATCAGAACGCCATCTCTGTTACCCAGGGTCCGATAACTCCCTAATGGCTCCGTTGGGCCTCGTTGCAATCAATGCCCACTTTTTCCTTATAAAACAGCGTTGGCATGCGCAGTAGATAGAATTCCCGAACCAGCCAGGCTGGTTCGGGAATAGTGTGAAAGTTTCAGTTTAAAACAATACATTTAGCACACATCAACTCACCAGACGAAGTACGCAACCTTATCTTATGAAAAAATTACTACTCAGCGGTTCATTACTTCTCTTTTTGACATTAGTTGCCCATGCACAGGACAACACGCTGACCGTCAGTCAGACGGGGGATGGCAACACGGCAACAGCCATCCAGTTGGGCGAGTTTAACGAAGCTACGATTGGGCAGGCTGGCGATGATAATACCAGCTTTATCGATCAGTTTGGGTACGTACAGGCAGCAGAAACGCAGCAGACCGGTAATGGAAACAGCGTCGAAATCATTCAAACCGGCGACGATGTCAATGAGGCCCTGGTGGTGCAGACGGGCGACGAAAACCGGACTGAGGCAGAGCAGGAAGGCACCTTTCTGACACTCGATGCCCTCCAGGAAGGTAACCGCAATAGTCTGAATACCACGCAGCGCGGCAACGTGCAGACGGCTTTCACCAGCCAGTTTGGCGACGACAACAGCATCGGTATTTTTCAGGAAGGTGAGGAACTATCGGCCACGGTTGAACAGGATGGAACCTTTAATATTGCGGGCGTCGACCAGATTGGCAACATGCTCGAAGCGCTCGTGACCCAGACGGGTTCCGAAAACTCCGCAACGGTCGTCCAGAATGAAGACATGCAGTATGCCGAAGTGCTGCAGGAGGGAGAGCGAAACATCGCCGAAGTGACGCAGAAAGGCTTCCAGAACGATGCGTTCGTGGACCAGCTCGGCGACGACAACCGGGCGATTATCAGTCAGGACGGTATCGTTCAGGTAGCCATTATCGACCAGGAAGGCGACGGAAATGAAGGCGAAATTTATCAGCTTCAGTTTGCCGGACCGACCAACTCGGCCACCATTCTGCAACTGGGCGACGATAACAAAGCGCTAATCGATCAGTCGAATTTCTTTACGGTCCAGGCAACGGCCACCATCGAGCAGACCGGTAATCTGAACGTCGCCAGTATCCAGCAGGCCAACGCGTTCCAGGTAGTGGCGACTATCGTGCAGACGGGCGACGAAAATCGGGCCGACATCTCGCAGTCGGCTATTTCGGACCAGAGCCTGGTCGAAATCACGCAGACCGGCAACCGCAACGAGGGCAGCATTCTGCAGGGATTCGAGGGAAATAACAACCGGGCCGGTATTATACAGACCGGCGACGATAACGACGCCGAAATCGGACAGGCATTCACGAGCGAAGGCAACGAGGCCGATATCACCCAGACCGGCAACCTGAACGAAGCCAGCATTACGCAATATACTTCCGTTGATGGAACCGCGACCATTACGCAGACCGGCGACGGACACCTGGGAGCCATTCAGCAAACGGGAAGCACCAACACAGCCACCGTTACGCAACAGAACGGAATGGTCCCGTAACACACAAGTAGACATCTGTTTGACGAACGAGGGGTTGGTTCTACTGCTTTCTGAGTACTCAACAACTCGTTACTACAAACAAATAATCGTTTCATTTAAAACCACTTTTTCTAAATGAAAAAACTATTTCTCACCAGCTTAGCCCTGGCCGCATTCACGTTTGCGAATGCGCAGGATAACGAAGCGTATGTTACGCAGGATGGTATGGGCAACTCGGCTACCGTGACCCAGACCGGCCTGATGAACTACGCGGAAGTCGACCAGACGGGCGACGACAACACGGCGGAGGTAACTCAGGTGGGTGTTATGAACGGGGCCGACGTCGATCAGGTTGGCGATGGCAACCAGGCATTTGTCACGCAGGTGGACGCTCTGGGTAACTCTGCCACGGTGTATCAGGAAGGCAATGCCAACCTCGCCATTGTGGACCAGTCGGATATGAGTGCCCTGAACACGGCCAACGTCACGCAACTCGGCGACGACAATGGTGCCCAGGTCATTCAGTCGGGAGCCAGCGCCCTGAACAATGCCGACGTGTATCAGAGTGGCAACGGTAACGTAGCCATTATCGGTCAGGTCGGATTCAGCCTTGCCAACGTTGCCGAAACGTATCAGGAAGGTGACGACAATGGCGCTCTGATCAGCCAGTCGGGTTTTAGCGCCTTCAACTATGCCTACGTCGGGCAGGTAGGTAGCGGCAACCTGGGTATCGTTTACCAGGAGTGGGCCAGTGGCTCCAACACGGCGGTTATCGAGCAGAACGGCGACGGCAACCAGGCACTCATCGACCAGAGCTTCGTATCCGGCGCTCCACTGCTGTCGGGCGACCCAGGCAACACGGCTTACGTGACTCAGAACGGTAACGACAACGTCGCCATCGTCGAACAACTGCTGTTCTCAGGCATCGACAACTACGCCGAAATCGAGCAGAATGGTGATGGCAACTTCGCCGGTATCGGTCAGTATCTGGGCGGCATGAATGACGCCATGACGACCCAGAACGGCACGGGCCATATCAGCACCACGCTGCAGTTTGGCGACATGAATACGGCGACGGTCGTACAGAACAACGCTCCTTAATTTCGGAGTCGGAGCCGGGTTACCCAATCCGGCTCCAGCCCTAACCGGGCCTTTAATGAGAGTACCTTTACCTAATTAATAACTGTTTATCAAACCAAAAAACCCCTTTTTTCTATGAAGAAGTTATTTCTTCTGGGCGCAGCCCTCTTGACAATGACCTTCGCCTATGCGCAGGACAATGAAGCGTATGTGGAGCAGGATGGAACCGGCAACGATGCAACCGTAACGCAGACTGGCTTCTTCAACTTTGCTGAAGTGTATCAGACCGGCGACGACAACACAGCGGTCGTCGATCAGGTAGGCGATGAGAACTATGCCGGCATCGAGCAAATCGGCGGAACCAACCTGGCAACCATCAACCAGACCAACGAGTCCTATGTTAATGGTGCCATCATCGTTCAGGTTGGCGACGCCAACACAGCCGAAACCTGGCAGTCATTCTTCAGCGAAGGCAACGGATCCATCACGTATCAGGAAGGTTCGGAGAACTGGTCGCTGACGTATCAGACCGACGACAGCTATGACAACTTCTCGGAAGTATACCAGATTGGTGACGGTAACTACGCGGAAGTATCGCAGGGTGTTCTGTCGGCAGGCAACTATGCCGGTATTCTTCAGGTCGGTAATGGAAACGTCGCCCGCATCACGCAGGCGTTCATTAGCGAGGCTAACGCTGCTGTAGTTATTCAGGAAGGCAATGACAACGAAGGAGAAGTTGATCAGAGTGGTTTCTCTGGCGGCAACATTGCCATTGTCGACCAACTGGGCGACGGCAACTTCGGCGGTATCTATCAGGGACCGTTCAGCACGAACAGCTATGGCGAAGTTATTCAGACGGGTACGGGCCACATCGGTTCCATCACGCAGTTCGGCGACAGCAACTTTGCTTCCGTCGTACAGTCTAATGCTCCCTAAGGCGTAATTCAGCCAGCGCTCCGAATTCGGAGCGCTGGCTTTTTTTAGTAAAACAGAGAGATGAGAAATAAGAAAATTATAGTGAGTTAGCGAGTTTAAAACGAATCTATACCATTGCCCTGTAACCACTTTTTCTCTATGAAACGATTTTTTTTGACGGGAGCGGCTATTCTGGCATTCACATTCTCGTTTGCGCAGGATAATGAAGCCACCGTCGGACAGGACGGCCTGCTCAATCAGGCATACGTTACGCAGGCGGGCCTGCTGAACGAAGCCGGTGTGCAGCAGTTGGGCGACTTCAACTACGCCGGCGTGGCGCAGGACGGGAGCTACAACGGGGCCATCATCAGCCAGCAGGGCGACGGCAACTGGGCCATTATCAATCAGACTGGTGCCTCGTATAACGGAGCCGGTATTCTGCAGTCGGGCGACGGTAACGATGCCCAGATCTGGCAGTCGGACGGCAGCGTCGGTAACGTAGGCTCGATTACCCAAATCGGTGACGACAACGACGCCCGTATCTACCAGACCGATCTCAGCGGCTCCAACCTCGGTCAGATTATCCAGCTCGGTTCGGGCAACTACGCCGAAATCTCGCAGGGAGTCATTGCTGCCGATAATTTTGCCCTGATTCTGCAGTCGGGCGACGGCAACCTCGCCCGCATCACGCAGGCGGGCTACAGCTTCGACAACCTTGCCTACATTTTCCAGACAGGCAACAACAACGAGGCCGAAATCAGCCAGAGTGGTCTGTCCAGCGGCAACTACGCCTACATCTCGCAGACAGGCGACGGCAACTTTGCGGGCATTTATCAGCAGTTCGGTTCGGGTAACTACGCCTCCATTATCCAGAACGGCACCGGCCACGTCGCCACCATTACGCAGACTGGATCGGGCAACTACGCCACTGTCGTTCAGGGTAATGCTCCCTGACATAGCTAATTGCATTGGGCATCGACCGTTAAAAAAATAGCGTCGATGCCCAATTTTTTCACTCTTCGGCATTGATTGCCATTTTTTTTGTGAATAACTTTAAAAAATTATCATATATTAAATAGATATATTGATAATTAGTTGATTGGTTAATTTGAGTACCACTAAAAACCTTTATAAATCAGTTTCCTTTTTTTACACAACCCCATTTTTTCACTATGAAGAAGATTTTTCTTTTGGGCGCGGCCCTTTTAACGATGACTTTTGCCTATGCGCAGGACAACGAAGCGTATGTTGAACAGGATGGTACGAACCAAACTGCTACTGTTACTCAGACCGGCGCTTTGAACCTGGCTGAAGTGCTTCAGTTTGGCGAAGACAACGAGGCAACCATCGATCAGGTGGGCGACTTCAATTATGCCGGTATCGGTCAGGATGGTGTGGGTAACACGTCCGTTATCAACCAGGGAACCCTGTTTGGTGGATCGGAGGAAAACGGAGCGCTGAACATCCAGATCGGTGATGGCAACAGCTCTGAAATTTGGCAGGAGGGTTTTGGCAATGCTGCCATAGTTCAACAATATGGCAACGAAAACCAGGCACAGGTGTATCAGACGCTGGGTATTCAGGGGCTGAACATCGCCCTGGTGTATCAGGAAGGCGATGGCAACTACGCCGGTATTGCTCAGGAAGATTACTTCAACGGTGCCAGCATCACGCAGGTGGGCAACGGCAACACGGGTAAAGTGTGGCAGACCTACTTCTTCGCCGACGTCATCGACAACATCGGTATCATCGACCAGTTGGGCAATGACAACTACGCCGAAATCGACCAGACGGACGCCTATAGCAACGATGCGGTTATCACCCAGACGGGCGACGGCAACTGGGCCGGTATCTACCAGAACTTTGCCGAAGGCAACTTTGCAGGCATCGAGCAGACGGGCGAAGGCCATATCGGAACCATCGTTCAGTTTGGCACGGGCAACACGGCCACTATCGTACAGTCGAACGGCATGGGCGGCGGCACTGAGTAAATTTTTTGAACCGGCAGGCTCTGTGGGCCGTCGGTTCAGTGGTTTCTGAGCGAGACGTAATACGATTGCGTAGTGGTACATCTGACCTATTTCAGTCAGGCAATCGGGACGTCGGTGCTGAAACATTTTAATTGGTTTGATAAACAGCAAAGTGTAGCCTACCTTCAGGCTGCACTTTATTTTTTATGGATGGTCAAGACGCCGCTATGTTACCGTTTGCGCTAAATTTTTGACCGAATACTAAGTCACCGGAAAGAATATTATGGATAGTTTTTAGCTTTATGGGATTCTTTCGGCAAAAGATTGCACCCAATCTCGTTACCTGCTGACACACAGATAGATATGGTATTTGCGTCATTTTCGTTCCGAACAGTTGTTTTCGGCTGGGTGCTGGCCCTGACGCTGGGTGTGCTGGCCGTACGGGCGCAGGAGGCTCCTGAGCTCGACGACAAGGAACTAGAGGCCGTCATGCGGGAAGGTACGCTGGATGAAGAGGCCTCGACCAACCTGATTCTGGATAATTCACGGACGGTAGTAGGACGAAATTTCTACGACACCTTTTACCGCCTGTATAACGACCAGGCCTTTGTGGCGGCCCCCGACGACGACATCGACAACTCGCTCGATTCGGCGGCGGCAACGCCCCGGCCCCGGCTGGCGCTGGAAGACCAGACCGAGTTTGTCATAACGGTAGACGAAACCCCGACCCCCAGTGTCGGCAATGCCATCATCAGCATCAGCGTCAACGACCAGATTCTGTGGCAGAATTTCATTCAGGCCCGCGGGGACGTCATCGAGGCCTACGCGACCAATGCCGTGGCCGTCATCCGGCAGTATGTACTAAACTTCAAGGAGATACAGAAAACGCTGGATTCTCAGGACCAGAGCGGGTCAGGGATCTTCTGAAATGTATTTGGCAACATAAATTAATGCGTAAATTTGAACAGTGTGGAGAGGCATCGGCAACTGATTGGATGAATTGAACGAGCGTATTCCTTTCCAGTGAAATCAACCCATTTACCTCTGTGAAAAAACTACTTCTCTTCGTTGGCTTATGCCTGCTCTCCGGTGCCGCCGCCCAGGCGCAGGCGTACATCTACCGACCCGTTAACCCTTCATTTGGCGGAAACTCCTTCAACTATGCCTGGATGCTCAGTTCGGCCCAGGCGCAGGACCGGAACGTGGACCCGACCGCAAGCGGCCAGACCGGTCTGCGGGGCGGCCTCGGGCAGCGCAGCCAGACCGAAGATTTTGAAGGCAACCTGCAGCGACAGATCCTGAACCGGATTACCCGCGAGATTCTGGATACCCAGTTTGGCGAAGAAGGTCTTCAGGAAGGAACCTTTACGTTCGGCGACACCCAGGTTTCCATTACCAATGGCATCGACGGCATCACCATTCGCGTTGTCGATGGGCAGGGAGGCGAAACCGTTGTGACCGTACCCTATCCCTGAACCCGAAAAGACGGATTATCGTCCATAACCACCGCAGTCGATGCACAAAAATTACTACCGAAGATTTGGTTTCCTTGCCGTAACTGCCCTGATTTCTGTTTTACTGGAAGGATGCAGTGCCTATTTTTTCCAGCCGACCGGACCCCGGCGGGCGCGTATCGGCGAAGAAACCCCCATCACTAATGAGCTGAGGACGTTGCCCCAGCCGCGTGAAAAAGTCGTTGCCGCCGTCTATAAATTCCGCGACCAGACGGGGCAGTACAAACCCTCCGAAGTAGGTCAGAACTTCTCGACGGCAGTTACGCAGGGTACGACCAACATTCTGCTCAAAGCCCTGGAAGAAAGCAACTGGTTCGTGCCCATCGAGCGCGAGAACGTCAGCAACCTGCTGAATGAGCGCAAAATCGTGCGTTCGAGCATGGCACAGTACAAGAACGAGGCCGAAAACCTGCCGCCGTTGCTGTTTGCGGGTATCATTCTCGAAGGAGGCGTGGTTTCCTACGATGCCAATATCATCACGGGAGGCGGCGGTCTGAAATATTTCGGATCGGGCGGCTCTACCCAGTACCGCCAGGACCGGGTGACGGTCTATCTGCGGGCTGTGGCGACCAAATCGGGGAAAATCCTGAAGACGGTTTATACCTCAAAAACCATTCTTTCGCAGACTATCGACGCCGGTATCTTCCGTTTCGTGCGGTTCAAGCGGCTCCTGGAGGCAGAAACGGGTTTTACCACGACCGAGCCCTCGCAGATGGCCGTTACGGAAGCCATCGAGAAGGCCGTGTATTCATTGATTATCGAAGGGATTCGGGACAATCTGTGGACGGTCGACGAGAAGCAGAACAAGGAGGCGCAGGCCGTGATTGCCGAGTATACCCGTGAGAAACAGGTTATGAACGAAACCGACGTGTATGGTATCCGTAACGTCACCGACCCTTCCCGGGTCACGGTTCAGCCCTACGGGTCGGCCTGGCGCTACCAGGGTGATTACCAGACAACCGGCGCCCGTATCGGTTACGGCCTGACGGTGGATACGTATCTGACCCCTCGCCTGGGCATCCAGATCAACGGGGGCGTCGGGACACTGGCGAGCGACGGCGTATTCAGCAGCCCCGTCACGACGCTCGATGCCAACCTGATTTATCGACCCTTTCCCTTCCGCCGGATCACGCCCCTGTTCTACGCGGGCGCAGGCGTGATTTCGTTTCGGGGTGAAACCCCCTTCGAAACGCGGGGATCGCAGTATCTACAGCTCAATGGCGGTCTGGGTTTCGAATACACCATGAACCGTGTGCTGGGTTTCCGCCTGACGGGGGAGTATCATCAGCCCACCACCGACGTGCTCGACGGGGCCGCCAATGGCCGGGTCTACGACTATTACTGGCGGGCTAATGCCGGTATCTCACTGTATGTAGGACGCTCCGGCAGACGGGTTCCCAAAGTCAAAAAACCATAACCATACCAGACCCACTAGTTCAGAAACTACATTCTATGATGAATCCAATACTAATCAGGCGTTTTTACGTTGGGTGCCTGCTGACTTTGCTGGCTGGCGCTTTCTGGGCGTGTAATGAAGATGTTTATATTGAACCCAAGCGCTACGCCGTCATCGAAGGGCAGGTGCGCATCCGGGACACCCGACAGCCTGTCAAAGATGCACTCGTGCGGCTGGCTCCCTCCGGACGTACCGTCGATACCGACTCGCTGGGTCGCTTCCGCTTCGACAGTGTTCTGGTTGGAAAATATACCGTACAGACGACTTTCCCGGAATACCAGCCGGATTTCACTACTGTAGAAGCCGACAATGACCGCGTGTCGGTGCTGTCGATTCTGCTCGTAAGAGACAATGCCCAGAACCGCGCTCCCAACGCGCCTACGCTGGTGAAACCCACCGCCGGGCAGGACTCCGTACCCATCAACCGGGCGGTGCTCAAGTGGGCAGGCTCCGATCCGAACCGGGATTCGCTCACCTACGAGGTGCAGGTGTTTCAGGCAGGCAGCACAACGCCTACGTTCTCGTTCACGGGCATCCGGGCCGACTCCGTCGTACTGAATGGTCTGCAATATAACACAACCTACTACTGGCAGGTGTTCGCCAGCGACGGCATCAACGTCAACCCGACCCGCAGCCAGACCTTTACGTTTACGACCATTCCGTTCCCGGATCAGAACTACGTCTTTGCCCGCCGGGTGGATGGGCGTTTCCAGCTTTTCTCGGCGGATTCGACCAGCAATGCCCTGCAACTCACGTTCGAGGGAAGTAGCTGGCGGCCCATCGTCAGTCCCAACCGGGAGCAGATTGCGTTTATTTCCAATCGGGAAACGGATCTGCATCTCTACGTCATGGACCGACAGGGGCGCAACGTGCGTCGGGTGACGACCGTCCCGGTCGGGGGTATCGTTCCCGCCGATCTGTCGTTCTGCTGGTCGCCCGACGGCACCCAACTGCTGTATCCCAGCAACGACCGGCTCTACGTCGTCCGGACCGACGGGACGGGTCTGCGGCAGGTTTCTCAGGCTCCGACCGGGCGTTTCTACGCAGGCTGCGACTGGACCGATCAGGGCAATCGCATCGTTGCCCGCACGACGAGCACGAGCGTCTATGACAACGAAATTGTGACGATGAATCCCGATGGCAGCAACCAGCAGCTTATTTTCGCCCGTAAGCCGGGCCGGACCAGCAATCCGGTCTTCTCGGTAAACGGCAAACTGGTGATGGTTTCGCACGACGGCAGCGGCTTCCAGAACGACCCCGGTCGTCAACTGGACGCCCGCATTCTGCTTATCGACACGGCCAACAACAATAACGTAACGGACGTATCGGTGGACAAAAAGGCTGCCGGAACGAACGATATTGAACCACGTTTCTCCCGCAATGGGGCAAAAATCCTGTTCACCAATGTCGACAACACCGGCATTGGCCGACGCACGATTTTCATGATGGATCTGAACGGCGACAACCGCGTGGAACTCATCCGGGACGGAGAAATGCCGGTGATGCGATAATACCCACTTCCAACAAACGCAAAAGCCCGTAGCTGTTTCCGGCTGCGGGCTTTTTGTTTCAGAGGATTTTGGAATGATTTGGTGTATTGCCCCGTGGCTTCAGCCCGGGGAAAGGAAAAGCTTGTGATATAACCGGGCTTTAGCCCAATTGAAACCTGATTGTTTGTTGGGCTAAAGCGCCGGGGCAATAGTTAATGCATATAGAGGCATTTACTATATTATGCCTCCCCAAAAATCGCCTCCCAGATTTTTCCATACACCTCCGTCGCCGCCATAGAGCCGCCCACATCCTGCCGGGAAATGAACACCGGATGATGTTCCGGAGCCGTTCCCACACGTCCGTGGGAGCCTTTAACCAAAGTGGCATCCAGTGGAATCACGTTCATCAGATAGCGGAACCCCAGCTTCTTACGCAATAGTTTATAACCCGCTTTTGCTTTAATCAGCGGATTAGCCGGGTCCATAAACATTTCGACCGGGTCGTAGCCGGGCTTGCGGTGAATATCGACCAGACGGGCGAAATCGGGTGCCCGGCGGTCGTCGAGCCAATAGTAGTAGGTAAACCAGCTATCGGCGTCTGCCATGATCACAAAATTGCCCGCCCGTTCGTGGGCGACGTGATACGCTTTCTGCCCCTCCCGGTCGAGCACAAGCTCGATGCCGGGCGTTTTTTCCAGCAGCGAACGTACCTGGTTCATGACGGTCGGGTCGTTGACGTAGACGTGTGCCACCTGATGGTCGGCAACGGCAAACGCCCGTGAGGCCCCGGCATCGAGCAGTTCCAGACCCTGTTCCTCCCGAACCTGAATGAGTCCCGCTTCCCGCAATACCCGATTGAGATGAACAGGTCGACTAACGTTGGTGATACCGTATTCCGACAACACGATGACCTCCGCTCCCTGTTTTTCGTAATACTGAATCAGGTCACGGCAGACATCGTCAATCGCCCGCAGATCGTTGGCTATTTTGCCGAAATCAGGCCCAAATTTTTGCAGACAGTAATCCAGATGCGGTAGATAAATGAGCGTCAATGTCGGATTGTGCCATTGATCCACCAGCAGCGAAGCATCGGCGATCCATCGGGTCGATTTGATGTTGGCGTTCGGGCCCCAGAAATTGAAGAGCGGAAACGTACCGAGCTGAGCCTGAAGCCGGTCGCGGAGGTCGGCGGGGTGGCTGTAGCAGTCGGGGGCCTTCACGCCATCGGCATGGTACTGGGGGCGGGGCGTCACCGAAAAGTCGGCGGTCGAGTACATGTTGTACCACCAGAACATTTTCGAAACGGTGAAGGCCGGGTCTTTGCGCCGGGCTTCGTCCCAGAGTTTATCGGCCAGTACCAGCTTATTCGACTGTTTCCAGAATTTTATTTCCGCATCGACGCGGTCATACCAGCCGTTGCCGACAATGCCGTGTTCACGGGGCCACTTCCCGGTTACGTAGGTCGATTGAACCGAGGTTGTCACGGCGGGCAGCATAGGGTGGATGGTTGCCTGGCGTTTGTCGGCCATCCACTGTTTCAGAAAGGGCGTATGCTCGCCAAGCAGCGAATACGAAAGCCCCACAACGTCGAGAACAACGGTCTTTTTCATAATGAGCGAAAGAGTGAAAGAGTGAAAGAGCGATGCGCCGCTGCGGTGAACGAGAGGTCTATTCTTTCGCTCATTCACTCATTCGCTCTTTCACTCATTAAAATCGTTTTCGTCCACTCCAGTTCCCGGCCAATCGATTCGGTCAGGTCGCGTTTCAGGGCGTCGGGCAGGACGGTCCAGGTGTAGGTTTCGACCTCCAGATGGTCGGTGAATGGTTCTTTTTGCTGTAACCGGAGGACTTCCACGATATCATCCTGCGTCGAGTGCAGTACGCCGTAATCGGCAATAAAAATAGGTACGTGGAAATGGGAACGCCATTCGGCATGTCCCGGATCGTAACCCTTCAGGGCTTCGGGCAGGTCCGGGAACCGCACCAACCGTCCGTCCTGATTCCGGGCCACGACCTGATGCAGATACGTTGGCTCGTTAAACTGCATGAATGCCCGCCGAATTTCCTCACGCGTTTCGTCAGTTGCCGGAAATTCGGCTTTCAGCGCCGCACTGATTTGAATTTTACCAACCCGAAGGCCATGCTGCTTCAGTTTATGCAGTACGTCGGTCGGTTGTTCGTAACCCACGGCAAAATGACAAACGTCGTAGCAAAGCTGAACGTGTTCCCGCAGAGCATCCGCCGCTTCCGTTTCGGTCAGGTCAAACGTTTCGGCCAGTTTTGCAGTGCCCATTGGCAGCAGATAGCCCGTAAACCAGTCGATGAATTCATCGGCGGTTTCCAGCAGTCCGTCGGGTTCCGGTTCGATGTCGAGGTGCATGGAGCGGCCCGTTTCCCGTTTCAGCCGAACCAGTTCGGCCACCACGTCCAGCAGGTTCTGGGTGGTCTGCGAAAAGACGTAGTCGCGGGCAACCGCCTGATCCCATTCAAACCAGTGGCGGTAGGAGAGCGGTGAGGTCGAGATGCCTGCATTCAGACCTTCCGGAGCCAGTTCGGTCAGCAGCCGAAACAGGCGAATGGTGTAGGCGACACGGGCTTCGGTGGTCCAGTCGGGGGCATGAACCTGATCTTTCACCCGCACGTGATGAAACCCGCCGAAGGGAAACCCGTTCATTGTGAACACATAACAGCCCGTTTCGGTCAGCCAGGCTTTAAATTCCTGAAGTCTGGCATCCAGCATCAGTTCTTCGCTGGCAAGATTGGACAGTCGAAGGCCCAGACCAAACGGGGCATCGGGTGAGAGGCGTTGTTTCAGGGCCGGTATGGCGGTCCGTAAGGCGGCAAAATGGTCGGACCAGTGTTCGCCCACGTGAATGTTGGTACAGTAGCCGAGGTGGCCGAGCGCGGTTTTCATACAGGCAGGAGTTTCAGACCTGAACCTTCTGCTGATTCAATGCGCTGTTGGCGGTCATGCAGAACTGTGATGGATTCACGAATGCGTCTGTCGTCCATTTCGTTCACTTCCCGGCCCTGTCCAACACCCTCCAGCAGCAGAATGGTCAGCCGCCCGCCCAGGTGTTCCCGAAATTCCGAAAGCCCCCGCAGCAGACCGTCGCCTTCGAGCGCCGGATCGTAGAGAGAAAAGCCGAGCGTATGCAAAACATCGAGAATGCGGTTTAGATCCGTGTCGGGAAGCCACCCTAACCGATTGGCGTATACGCAGTCGAGGGCCATGCCGATGGCGACCGCCTCGCCGTGACGCAATTCAAACTGAGTCAGTTGTTCGAGTTTGTGGGCGCTCCAGTGTCCAAAATCCAGCGGTCGCGATGAACCCTGTTCGAACGGATCGCCCGCAGCGATATGCTGCATGTGCAGTTCAGCGCACCGATGCACCAGATACTGCATGGCCGACAGGTCGCGGTGAGCGAGCGCTTCGGCATTTTTTTCCAGCCAGTCGAAAAAAGGAGCGTCTTTGATGAGCGCCACTTTTACGGCTTCGGCCATGCCCGCCCGCCAGTCGCGGTCGTCGAGCGTACGCAAAAACTGAAAATCGTTGAATACGGCAATCGGTGGTACGAACGTGCCCAGAAAGTTTTTCTTCCCCCGGTAATTGACGCCATTTTTGACGCCTACGCCCGAATCGTTTTGAGACAATACGGTTGTCGGTATCCGGATGTGACGAATGCCCCGGTGTGAAATGGCCGCCACATAGCCTACCAAATCCAGCACGGAGCCTCCGCCAAGGGCGACGATGTAGGAGTGCCGGTCGATGCCGTAGCGGTCGACGGCGTCGACGAGCCGTTCGACCAGGGCCGGATCATTCTTGGCGGGTTCGCCGCCGGGGATAACGAGCAGGTCCGGAACCAGTTCAACCATTGGGGCGCCCTTGACATAACGTTGTATAGCCTCCAGTAGGTGAGGATGATGCACCATGACGCCCTCGTCGATGACAAATAGAATTTTTTTAAGGATGCCTTCCGTCTGCTGACTCGAAAAAAAATCGCTCAGCAACCGATTGGTCGGATCAAACAGATGGTCGGTGAAGAAAACGCCGTAGCTGAACCGAACACTGAATGACTGCTGCAAATGATTCATCTCAATTTTTGGATACAAGTATCAAATTTACTTAAAAAACGAATGTCGACCGGTTTTATACTCCCAGGCACAGTAAGCTTTAAACCAAAGCGAAGCCCAGCCGGTTTTGACTGGCTGGGCTTTTGATTTTACAGGGGTAACAGCACTGGCTATTCGGTCTCCTTCGGTAGTTCGACATTCAGATAGATTTCCTGCATGGGAATTTCGGCGTCGATAGATTCCAGTTTCACGACCGTTTCCAGTCCTTCGTAGGTTGTGAACCGCCAGTGGTTGCTATCCAGTTTAAAATAAACTTCCACCAGCGCCTTATCCTGACTGATCAGCACATATTCCTGAAAGGTTTCAATCTGACGATACATCCCGAACTTTTGCCCCCGGTCAAATTTCTCCGTGGATTCGGAGATAACTTCGACAATCAGTATGGGGTTTCTGCCAGCTAATTGATTTTGTGGGTAAAACTGGGTTGGGCCACAAAAAACGCTCACGTCAGGATATAAAAACCTGAATGGGCTTATCGCGATTTTGAAGTCGCCCGTGTTTGTGCGGCAGGGCCTCCCACGAAGGCATCGACGCAGTTCACTGCCCATATTATTTGAAATTAGGCTGTGTCTCTCCGTTCCTCCCGCCATCGCAAAAATTTCGCCATCAATAAATTCGTGCTTAACGTCTGACTGCTCCTCCAGCTTCAGATATTCCTCGACAGTGTAGAGAGGATGTGCAATAGCCTGTTCCATGCCTGAATCAACGGTTTTTCAGCAAAATTAAGAAAATTATGTCACCGCAAAGGCCTTCGCCAGCAGGCGGGAAAGCGGCAGCAGACACACGACCAGCATTGCCAGGGGGAACGAGGCAAACGCCGCCACCCAGACCGCATTCATCACAATCAGCGACAGCACACCCGACTTGACGGCCATGCCGATGTTTGGCCCAGTCGGTTCCCGCACGGCCCGCCAGAGCGGCGGAAAAATGAAGATGCCGAATACGAGCAGAAACGGAAAGGCCGTTCCTAACTGCTCCCGCTGCTGGGCAATGGCCGCAATAACGGCGATAACGGCCCCGTAGAGCAGACCCGCCAGCCGCAGCGTCCCGGACCCGCCACCGTGAACTTCGCCCCGGCTAATCATGGTGATGGCGGCGATGTAGACGATGGGCACCAGTGCCACCCACGCCCAGGGCTGCACCTGAGCGGGCAGGATGCTCACGCCCAGCAGCAGGTTCAGCCCCCGACACAGTCCCATGTTCAGCGGACCGAAAAACGCGTGATGTTTGCCGAATTTATCGTATACCAGGGCAAAAACGGCAATGGCGACGGCCAGCCAGCCAGCCACCGGATTTACCCGCCAGGCAGTCAGAATACCGATTAACAGAAGAATGGAGCCAAACGTCGATGCCCGGTTGACACTCACCCGACCGCTCGGAATGGGCCGTTCGGGTCGCTCGACGGCATCCAGATCCGCATCGAACACATCATTGAATACCACACCGCCGCCATATAGCCCGACGGTCGATATGCAGAGCCAGATCAGCGGGCCAAACGTAGCTTCCGGCCACGAAAGATACCCGGCGATGGCGGCACCGGCCAGCACGTCGGCAACGGCGGTGATGAGATTGGCAGGGCGGGTGAGTTGGAGGAGGGCTTTGAGCATAAAGAGCGAAAGAGCGAAAGAGCGAAAGAGCGACCAAGTGACTCTTTCACTCTTTCGCTCCTTCGCTCTTTCACTCATTGAATAACCGTTGACGTTTTATCGATCCTCGGTGCCTGCCCACCCCGCAGAATGCTGCTGCCGTTGTAGCGCTGACTCTGGTCGATAGTGACGGGCTGATCGAGGTCTCCGGGGTTGATTTGCCCGCTCTGGGCGAAGGCCGTGACGGCGTTTTGGAACGTCACGAGCCGGATAGCTTCGTCGGAAATACCGCGCTGTTTCATCAGAGCCGCCGTTTTCGGAACGGCCAGCGGATCGCTGATACCCCAGTCTGCCGCCGAATTGACCATGATGCGTTCGGGACCATACTGCCTCACGACTTCGACCATGCGCTCGTTCCCCATTTTGGTAAACGGATAAATCGTAAAGGCCGCCCAGAACCCCCGGTCGAGCACCTCCCGAACCGTTTCCTCATTGTTGTGATCAACGATGACCAGGCCGGGGTCGAGGCCATGTTCGATGGCGATGTCCATGCTGCGGGTCGTGCCCTGCTTCTTGTCACGGTGCGGGGTGTGAATCTGAACGGGCAAACCGGCTTCTTTCGCCAGTTCGAGCTGGGCACGGTAGTATTTTTCCTCGGCGGCGGTCTGGTCGTCAAAGCCGATTTCACCAATACCGACAACGCCTTCTTTATAAATGAACAGCGGCAGGATTTCCATCACCTGCTCGGCCAGCGCCTGCTGGTTGGCCTCTTTGGAGTTCAGGCCGATGGTGCAGTAGTGCCGGATGCCGAACTGCGACGAACGGAACCGTTCCCAGCCTACCAGACTGGCGAAATAATCGCGGAACGTATCCACGCCCGTGCGGGGCTGTCCGAGCCAGAAGGCCGGTTCGATGAGGGCTACCACGCCCGCATCGGCCATCGCCTGATAATCGTCGGTCGTGCGGGAGGTCATATGCACGTGCATGTCGAAAAACTTCATGCCGCGAATGGATTCGAGAAAGTCCATATACAACTGTGGGTTGATGTCTTATCGGATGAAAAGCAAAGTTCGCGTCTTTTTTGCTTAGTGTTCGGTCTAAATTTCGCTATTTATCAAAACACCGGACTTTTTCGTTGGTTACATAGGCAGTGAAAACGCCTTGTGTACTATGAAAACGATTCATCAACAGAAACCCGTGCGAATCAGCCTGTTTATGGCCTTTGCACTGATACTGACGCTGGGCCTGAGCCTGACGTCGTGCCGCGAAAATGCCCTCGATAACCTGAGTCCGGAAGACAGTCAGGTTTTCATTACCAACTATGACCGGTCCGTCAATTTCGGGGCCTTCCGGACCTATAGCCTGCCCGACTCGATGGTGGTGCTCTCCAACAACCGGGTAGGCAGTTCACTCGTGCCGCTCGAACAGCGTTTCATCGACCGGCTGGCTTCCGCCCTGACCAACCGGGGCTACCGGCGTGTCGAACGCGGTCAGCCTGCTGATCTGGGCGTGGTTGCCATCCGGGTCAACGACCAGTTTACGGGCGTAACGACCAATCCATTTTTCTTTGATTACTGGTATGGACCCGGCTTTGGCGGCTTCGGTCCCGGTTTTGGCTTCGGGCCGGGCGCTGGTTTTGGAGGTTTCGGCGGATTCGTGGGAAGCCCTTACAGCGTATATCAGGTCAGCGAGCAATACTGGGCCATCAATATGGTCGATTTGAAAAAGGCTCCAGCTAACACGGGGGGCCAGCAGCAGTTGCCGACCATCTTCGAAGCCCGTATTCGGGGGAACGATATCTTCAGCGAGACGTCTGTCGACCGGGCCATCGAAGCCATCTTTGCCCAATCACCGTATCTACAGGCCACCCGTTAACGCACTTCATCATGAAAACGATCCGGATTATCGCCCTGCTGTGCGTCAGCGCAGTGTCGGCATGGGCGCAGCAGCAAACCCGCGAACGCGATACGTACTCTGCCTATTCGCCCTATAATGAATATGTTACGTTCAATGCGTCACTGCATTACGGCATCGGTCTGCCCTTCGGAACGCAGGCCGATTATCTGAATAAAACCACAACCGCCAATGCCGTCGTGCAGTTTGACTGGATGTTCCCGGCCCGTTTCTCGCTGGGCCTGAAATCCGGTTATCAATATGACCAGCGTCGACTGCCCCGGCAGGTGTTTCAGTTCGGCGACGAATCGGTATCGGCGGTGCAGACCCGCACGCTGACGGTCATTCCAGTTCTGGCAACGGCGTCGTATTACTTTGCCGACAACACGGCGGCGCTCCGGCCTTACGTCCAACTGGGCGGTGGCGGCGCTTTCGTGGATAATTCGACATTTTACGGTACGCTGGTCGACCGGCAGTCGGGCTTCCGGGGAGCCATTGCGCCCGCTATTGGCGTAAAGTTCTATGGGAAGCGGGATGGTAACATCGGTGGGGAAATCCAGGCGCAGTATCAGTACATTGCCCATAAAGACCCGACGTTCAGTAAGTTGCAGGGGCTGCTGATTTCGGCGGGGTTGACGTTCCGGTGGTTTTAAAATAACAATGGAATGGATGCCATCCCTTGGAGCGGTCCCGCTCCGGCGTACCGGTCGCACGGGGATGGCATCCATTCCATTGTTATTGAATCAATTCCTCCACGTGCGCCGGAATACTTCTTCCCGCCGCCCGGCGTTCGGCAATGTAATCCCTCAAAATTTGCGCCAGCCGGTCGTTGGCCCGTTCGTGGAGACCGATAATCTGCGTAACGTCCTTCTCCGTAAAAAACGCTTTCATCACCAACTGATTCCAGGATGCTTCGTCCAGATAGTCAGCCGGATAAGGATTGTGAAGCATAATCGCCGATTGTACGTCGCCAATGTTGTTGCGGACGCCCTCAGTCGCCTGAAATCGCCAGGCTTCGGGATAGGCCAGCACCGGCAGGGCCGAATATAGGGCTACAAGTTCGTTCAGTTCGCCTGCCCGAAAGAGTTCAGTGATGGTAGAGACGTAGTGCGTTTCGTCATCGGAGGGTAGCTGTAGCAGCCACCAAACCCGGCACAGTCGGTCGAGCGTCCACCCATCGACGCTGAAGCCGGAGCGAAACGTATCGAGCATATGGGACTGTTCGGGCCTCACCTGTATGGGCTGACGACCCACGAAACGCGGCAGGGCGGTGAAAACGCGGTAGAAAACGGCCTTCGACGGGGTTTGCCGGAATGCTTCGGCCTGCTGCTGCAGATAGTCGATGGCTTTCTGTGTATCGGGTTGTTGCCGGATGAGGTCGAACAGGACCTCCGGCAGATGGTTCGGGTTCATGCCGTAAAAGTCAGATTCTGGACAATGGTACTATGCCGCCTGGTCGTTCCGGCCATCGCCCGCACTTCGCCGTCCCGAAATTCGTACCGAGCTCCTTCTGCTTTTTCGAGGGCGATGTATTCCTCGAAGGAGTGGAGCTTATTTTTAAGTTTAGCCAGCATACGTTCGGCCCGATATTTTGGTAAAAGTAAAGAATTGGAATTACTTCCCCTTCGGGTGGGCCTGCTCGTAGGTCTTTTTCAGCTTCTCGATGCTGGTATGGGTGTAGACCTGCGTAGCGGCCAGACTGGTGTGGCCCAGCAGGTCCTTGATGGCGTTGAGGTCGGCACCCCGGTTGAGCAGATGGGTGGCGAACGTATGCCGCAGCACGTGCGGACTCTTTTTCTCCAGCGTCGTCACCAGACTCAGGTATCGCTTCACAATCCGCTGAATCAGTACCGGATAAGCCTGTATGCCCGTTTCGCTTACAATCAGATAGACGAAATCAACGTCGCCGGGCAGGGTATCTTTGGCTTTCTGGTACTGCTGAATGAGCGTCAGCAGATTGGGCGTCAGCGGGATGATGCGGTGCTTGTTGCGCTTGCCCAGAACGGTGATTGTGCGCTCGTAGACGTTCACGTCGTCGGTACGGAGGCCGACGAGTTCGGCGAGGCGGATGCCGGTTCCGTAGAGCAGTTCCAGCACTAATTTATCACGCAGACCCGCAAAATCGTCGGAGAAATCGACTTCATCAAGCAGGGTTTCCATCGGCTTTTCTTCCACGTAAACCGGCAGTTTTTTGCTGGTTTTCAGGGCCGAAATCTTCACCATCGGGTCGGCGACAATCAACTGGCGGCGGAGCAGAAAACCAAAGAAACTGCGCAGCGTGGCAATTTTTCGGTTGACCGACGTTTTGTCCAGACCGCTTTCTACCAGACTGACAATCCAGGCCCGTATCTGAAGCGCGTCGGCGGTTTCGGGCGCTTCGAGGCTGAATTCCGTTTTGAGATACGTCGTAAACTGCTCCAGATCCTTGCCGTATGCGGTTAGGGTGTGGTGGCTCAGGCGCTTCTCGTAACGGATGTATTTCAGAAAGGTGTCGATTTCCATAGAGTGCTGCTAGGTCTACAGATGCCATCGCTCAAAGCGATGGCATCTTGAGCGATGGCATCTTCTGGCCGTGTTGAAACAAGGTAGCCAATTTACGGGCAACAAAAAAGCAGTAAGCGATTGCCTACTGCCACCCATGCGTTTCCGGTCAAGTGATCACGGTCGATTCACACCGCGCTACGTGTCTCCTTACGAGTTCTTGTTGCCGTACATTCTTTCTTTGTAGACGGCTTTCAGAATCTCCTGACGACGCTTTACCGACGGCTTCGCGAAGGAAGTGCGGGAGCGGAGTTCACGCAGAACGCCCGTTTTCTCAAACTTCTTCTTGAAACGCTTCAGCGCTTTGTCAATCGACTCGTTTTCCTTGATGTTGATAATCAGCATATTGTATGATTCTTATGAGGTTCTCCAAACAAACGGACGACAAAGGTAAGTGTCTGAACCTAAAAAAGCAATAGTTTTAGACAGGTTTGAACACAGAGATAACTGAGTTTAACACGGAGGAATGAAAAAGGCGATTATCGATTTGGGAACCAACACATTTCATCTGATGATTGTGGAAGGTGAACCGGGACAGTATGACACGCTTTTCCGGGAGAGCCGACCAGCAAAGATTGGCAAAGCTGGTATCAATCAGGGATTTATTACCGATGAAGCGATTGAACGAGCACTGGCGGTGCTTCAGTACTTCCGGGAAAAACTGGATCATTTTCAGGTGCCCGAAGCGCAGGTTACGGCGATGGGAACGAGCGCCATTCGGAATGCGGCCAACCAGGAAGCGTTCCTCGACCGGATAGTTCGGCAAACCGGCATCCGGGTGCAGGTCATTTCGGGGGAAGAGGAGGCCACGTATATCTACCGGGGCGTTCGGGCGGCGGGAGCGCTCGACAACCGAACGGCACTTATCATGGACATCGGCGGCGGCAGCGTGGAATTCATTCTCTGCCAGCGGGACCGGATTTTCTGGAAACAAAGTTTTGAAATTGGCGGTCAGCGGTTGATGGAACGATACATGGACGGCTCCCCCGAACGCCCCGATCCAATCTCGCCCGCCGCCGTACGGAAACTGCATCACTATCTGGACCAACAACTGCTGCCCCTCCGGAACGCCGTACATCAGTATCGGCCCGCCTTGCTGGTGGGTTCGTCAGGAACGTTCGATACGCTGGTGGATATGCATTATCAGTATCTGCGACAGCAGTGGCCCCCCGCCGAACAGACGACTTTTGAACTGCCGGTTGAGGAATTTTATCGCTCCTACGCATTGCTGCTGAGCCGTAATCACGCCGACCGTCTGGCGATTCCCGGCATGATCGAACTGCGGGTGGATATGATCGTTGTGGCCGTCTGCCTGATCGACTACGTGCTGCGGGCGTTTGGAATTGGCGACATCCGCGTTTCGACTTATGCGCTGAAAGAAGGAGTGCTTTTTAATGAATAATGAATAATGTAAAATGTATAACGAGAGGAAGGAGAGTGATGGATGGGAGAATTTCTATTGAATTGGCTTTTGGACTAATATGACCTGCCCATTTATTATACATTTTTCATTATTCATTATCCATTCTTCTCATGCACTCCGAACCCAACGCCCGTTCGTCGTGGCGCAACCTGACCTATACGGCCCTCATTATTCTGGTAGTGGTGCTGGCGCTTTCGTTCCCGCAGCCGTTCACGGAAATAGGCGGTTTCCCGTTGAAGAAACTTATCGTTCCGCTGCTGCAGATTATCATGCTGGGTATGGGAACGACCATGTCGCTGAAAGATTTCGAGAGTGTAGGCAAACAGCCGAGGGCGGTGGTGATTGGGGTTTGCTGCCAGTTCCTGATAATGCCGCTGCTGGGCTTCACGCTGGCAAATGCCTTTGATTTCCCGCCGGAGATTGCGGCAGGCGTCATTTTGATCGGCTGCTCGCCGAGTGGACTGGCCTCCAATGTCATGTGTTTCATCGCTAAAGCCAACGTGCCGCTGTCGATCACGGTGACGTCGCTGGCAACCCTGCTGGCTCCGCTGCTGACGCCCGCACTCATGAAACTCCTGGCGGGGCAGTTTATCGAGATCGAGTTTACCAAAATGATGCTGGAAATAATGAACATCATCATTCTGCCCATCGCCGTCGGGCTGGCGCTCAACCGCCTGTTCCGGAAGTCGGCGGTGGTGCTGAACCGCATCATGCCGCTGGTGTCGATGGGCGGCATCGTCTTGATTGTGGGCATCATCACCGCCGCCGGGCGTGAGAGTCTGCTCACGGTTGGCTGGACACTGGCGCTCTGCGTATTGATTCACAACCTGTTCGGTTTTCTGCTGGGCTACTGGAGCGCCCGCCTGCTGCGGCTGGATGAACAAAGCTGCCGGACCGTCGCTATTGAAGTCGGACTACAAAACGGCGGTCTGGCATCCGGAATTGCCCTGCAGATGGGCAAAGTAGCAACCGTCGGGCTGGCTCCGGCGCTTTTCGGCCCCATCATGAACACGACGGGTTCCCTGCTGGCAACCTACTGGAGTCAGCGACCACCGAAAAAAGCCGGAGTTGCTGAACCGGCCATTACCGCAGAGCGCCGGACGGCTTAAATAGCGATTTCGCCCATCTTCCGGCGCAGACTGGCTTCGTGGTGCAGGGTATGATAGGTGGTGAAATACACCATCTCCCGACCGGTGACCGGTTCGAGCAGCGGATGCTTCCAGACCGTGAAATTGTCCAGATCCTCATCAGAGAGCGCACCGACGCTGGATTTGAGCAGATTGGCGGCCTGCTGCCAGTTGGCTAATTGTTCGGGTGCCGAAAGCTGGTTCGCTTCTTCGGATGGGGCGGTAGCCGGGTTGAAAACACCGCCACGGGAAGCGATTGCGTCCAGATATTGATCGCGAATTTCCTCGTAGGAACGCGACGGACGGGCCACAGGCTGCCAGCGGGAGCGACCCATACTGCTTAAAAGCAGCCCGGTCTGCTGGGTCGACGTCAGCAAATGCGCCAGTTCCTGAGCAAGGGTCCATTTGCCGTTCTGGTCGCGATGCCACTGTTCGTCGGTGAATTGTGAGAATAAGTCCGTAATACGTTGCAGACTGTCAGACAGTTGTTTAGTTAATGAAGCAGGCATAGCTGGTCAGGTGTTTTTGTTGTAACGCCCTAAATGTGCGAGAAAAAAGTTGTATACGCAACTTAATTGAATAAATTTGCTGAATGGAAGCCGAAAATTTTTGTGTGGCCGGACGATTGCGGATGCTTTCCCGCATCATTACGTCGCTCTATAATGAACCGTTTGAGCCGGAAGGAGTCACGTTCGCCCAGGCCAGTTTGCTGATGCATGTGTTTGCCCAGCCGGGCATCCGACAGGTTGCGTTGTCACGTATGCTACAGATTGAAAAATCGGCCCTCAGCCGCGATATTCAGTTACTTCAACGCAAAGGCTGGATTGCCGCCGTCAACCGGCATGGCCTGCACCTGACCGACGAAGGAATTCAGATTGCCAGACGGTGTCATAAAATCTGGAAACGGCTGCACGGGCAAATTCAGGAAGAACTGGGGCAGGAAGCCATTTCGGCGCTATCGGTTTTTTCAGGTCAGCTTTTCAGGCTTCAGGAGGGCAGAAAACAGGCGGTATCAGAACCTTCCGACACCACATCATAGTGTCGGAACGGGTTTCCTCGTAGCTTTGGTTTTACCATAACAATATCATCATCTAACGTACATGGCAGATAAGAAACGAACCCGCACCTATTCGTGGGAAGATCCGATGGAAGGCGCACAGGCCGCCAAAGTCCTGTCGGGACTGGAATACCTGCAAAGCATACTCGAAGGCGTCAACCCCAATCCGCCCATTGCCGTTACGCTCGGCATCGAAGGCGTATCCGCCGAAGATGGACGGGTCACCTTTACCGTCACGCCCGCCGAATTCCATTATAATCCCATCGGCGTTGTGCATGGCGGTCTGGTGAGCACCCTCTGCGATTCGGCAATGGGCTGCGCCGTTCATACGAAACTGGCGGCGGGTATGGCCTATACGACGTTGGAAATCAAGGTGAATATGGTTCGCCCCATCACCGCCAAGACAGGTAAGCTGACCTGCGTCGGCACGGTTATCCACGTCGGGCGCAGCGTTGCCACTGCCGAAGCGCGGGTGGAAGACGAGCAGGGGAGGCTCTATGCCCACGCCAGTACGACGTGCATGATTTTCCAGCCATGACCGAACATCATCTGTCGGTCAGCCGTACCGCCCGATATTATACGCTGGGTGAACTGACGGAACACACGACCGATGTCTGGTTTGTGCTGCATGGATACGGACAACTGGCCCGTTATTTCCTGCGGCGATTCGATGTCGTCAGTAATGAGCGAACGTTCGTGGTGGCTCCGGAAGGCCTTTCCCGCTTTTATCTGGACGAGGAATATGGTAAAATGGGTGCCTCGTGGATGACGCGGGAAGACAGGCAGCATGAAATCGACGATTATATAATCTATCTCAATACGCTGTATCGGCAAGTGCTTGCTGATACAGCCGACAGCCCGAAACTGCGCATTACGCTGATGGGTTTTTCGCAGGGGTGCGCCACCGTCTGCCGCTGGCTCAATGCCGGGCAGGTGGGCTGTCACCGCCTGCTGCTCTGGGCCGGTTATTTCCCCAACGGACTGAAAGACGTCATTGCACTGGACACACTTAAGCGACTGCCGGTGCAATACGTTTATGGACGACAGGACGAACTAATGAAGCAGCTTGGCGACGTGGATGCGTATCTGCACCGGTTAAAAACCGAAGTGCCTCACCTGGAGCTTATACCCTTCGACGGAAAACACACGGTCGAGCGAGAAGTGCTCAGGGAGATAGTTTGATTGTTTGTGTGTTTGTCTGTTAGGGCGTTAGCCACAACCAAACACACAAACAACCAAACAGACAAACAAACTATTGTTTCCGGTAAATCGTCGTGGCGCTGGCCTGGGCGCTGGCGAGAATCGTCAGGTCGGCGATGGTGACGTGGGGCGGGGCTGTTACGGCATAAACGATGGCGTCAGCAATATCGCTGGCATTTAGTGGCGTAAATCCTTCATAAACTTTGGCGGCCCGCTCCGTATCGCCTTTGAACCGCACGGCGGAGAATTCTGTCTCCACCGCTCCTGGAGCAATATTAGTTACCCTGATGCCGTGCTGGGTCAGGTCCAGCCGCATCCCCTCACTAATCGCTTCAACGGCTGCTTTCGAAGCGCAGTAAACCGTTCCATTGGCATACGTCTGCTTCCCGGCAATGGAACTGATGTTGACGACGTGACCGCGTTTTCGGGCCACCATACCCGGGATGACGGCTTTCGATACGTACAACAACCCCTGAACGTTGCCGTCGATCATGGCATCCCAATCTGCCGGATCGCCGTCCTGAATGGCGGCCAGGCCGTGCGCATTGCCTGCATTATTCACCAGCAGATCGATAGCGGTCCACGCTTGGGGTAGCGAACCAATGGCCGTTTCGACCGCCACCCGGTCGCGGATGTCGAAGGTCAGCGTTCGTATGTCGGTCTGCGAACCAAGTTGTTCGGATACTTCAGCCAGTCGTTCAGAACGGCGTCCGCAGAGAATCAGTCGATAGTTTAACCGGGCGAAGGCTTCGGCGGTGGCCCGGCCAATGCCGGACGTGGCCCCGGTAATGAGTGCAATCATGGCGATGGGTGTTAAATACAGATTGCGGCAAAACTAAGCAACTCGTTCTATTCTGCCATACGAATAGACTATCCCGTTCCCTCAGAAAGCGGGAAATCGTGTTTCCACTGCCTAACTTTCCGGGCAACAGGCCGGTTATGAACTGTACCTTCGAAGGCAAAATTACGGAGTCGATGAAAACGAATTTTTTGTGGGCAGATTGCCAGAACATTCTGTGTGTTCGGAGTGGAGGGCTGGGCGATGTATTGATGCTATCTCCTGCCATACGGGCGTTGAAGGAAGCACATCCAGGGCGACGCATCACGCTCCTGACCTCATCGGCGGGCGCATCCATTGCCCGCTATATTCCATCCATTGACAATATTATCACTTCCGACGAACTCCCCTGTGTAACCGAAAAGGCGCAGGAGCAAAAATCGGTACATAAATTAATCAACATACTGCGTAAACGACGCTTTGGGGCGGCCGTCCTTTTCACGCGGTCGGATCAGAACCCGCTGCCATTAGCCAGACTGTGCTGCATGGCAGGCATACCGCACATGCTGGGTTATTGTCAGCGAACTCCGGGGGCGCTGCTGGATTATGGTATAGCCGACAAAGACAGTGAAACCCGGCACGAGGTAGAACGCCAACTCAATCTGGTAGCAACCGTCGGCTGTAGTACGTCGCAAACGCAGTTGTCTCTGAGCATGCCGCCGGAGGCAACTCTACAGGCGCTCGAGACGCTGGCACAGGCCGGAATGCCGCCGTACAGGCCCTGGATAATCATCCATACGGGTATGCGTACAGGCGACACCCAATATCCCGCCCGCGATTATGTCAAAGCGGCCTGGCAATTGATCCACGAAATGGGCTATCAGATCATACTGACGGGCTCGCTGGCCGAGCGGGAATATCTGGCCGAACTGAGTGACGACATAGGGCCGGGAGCCTGGAACCTGGCAGGGCAGTTACCACTGGATGTGTTTTGTGCGTTGACTTCGCAGGCTTCGGTGCTGATTTCCGACGAGGTTGATCCTGTTCATATAGCAGCAGCGGCTGGTACGCCGGTCGTGGCCCTCTGCCCCGAAACCCAGACACACTTCCAACCGTGGCTGGTTCCGAGTCGGATGCTGCAAATTACAGAATCCTTGACGACCCGTTCAGCAGAACCACCGGCATCCCAGAAAACCATCGCATCCGCTGTCGAAGAACTGGTCGGTGTGGCCGACCGCAGGTCAATTGTCAGAAAATAGGCTTCTCCACACAGCAACAGGCCCGGTTAACGAGTAGTCTCTATTCGTTAACCGGGCCTGGTTAATAAAAAGTACGGTCAGGCTTTTTCGCAGAACTCTTCGAATGCCATTTCCAGGTGCTGGGCGATCATCTCGGCGTTGCGGCCTTCGATATGGTGCCGTTCGATAAAATGCACTAGTTCGCCGTCTTTGAAAATGCCAATCGAGGGCGAAGAAGGCGGATAGGGGAGCAGAAACTGCCGCATTTTAGCCGTGGCTTCGCCATCGACACCGGCAAACACCGTCACCAGGTTATCCGGTTTGATTTCGCTGCGCTGCAGGGCCAGTTTTACGCCGGGGCGGGCCGCTCCCGCCGCACATCCACAGACCGAGTTAACCACGACCAGCGTTGTTCCCTGTGCGTTTTCCATCGTATTCACCACGTCGTCGGCGGTGGTCAGTTCCGTAAATCCGGCAGTGGTCAGGTCGGCCTTCATCGGCGCTACCAAATGAGGAGGATACATATCGTTTTTATTCAGTTAATTAGTGATTACATAAAACCTAATTCCAGTTTCGCCACTTCCGACATCATTTCGGTCGTATAGGGTGGGTCGAACGTCAATTCGACGCTCACATCGTTGACGCCCTCGATTTCCCGGATTTTCTGCTCGATTTCTCCCGGAATCGTACCCGCCGACGGGCAGGAGGGAGACGTGAGCGTCATCAATACGTAAACGTTATTGACCGGAAAAATCTTTATGTCGTAGATCAGCCCAAGTTCGTATACATCCACCGGAATTTCGGGGTCGTAGACACTCTTGAGGGCGTTCACCACCTGTTCTTTCAATTCTGTCTCGGACATGGGTGCAAACACGGATGATAAAAATTTGTCGTTATACGTTGGATTGCGCCTGAACCTGGCTGGCGGCAAACTGCTTCATCTGCTGAATCATGGAAGCCAGTCCACCAGCCCGCCGGGACGTCACCAGATTGCTCAGCCCGATTCGGTCGATGAAATACAGGTCGGCGGCGGCGACATCCTCCGGCCGCTCATCGTTCAGCACCCGAATCAGCAGACTCACCAACCCCTTGCTAATCTGGGCCGTCGGCTCGCTGTCGGCTTCGAAATGGGCCTGGTCGCCCCTCATGTCCGAGTGCAGCCACACTTTCGACTGGCACCCGCGAATGAGGTTATCGTCAGTCTGGTACTGCGTCGGCATCGGCGGCAGTTTTTTGCCCAGGTCAATGATATACTGCGTTTTGTCGAGCGGATCATCGAACAGTTCAAACTCCTCGATAATCTCGTCCTGTTTCTCGTTTATGGTCATTGTGTCAAATTCTGCCTAAAGGTTGCCCCATGGGACGAACTGCCAAGATGCGGATTGTTTCCTCCTGAAACTGATAAATTAATCGATACCGACGCACAAATACCTCGCGAATGAAACTAATCTCATAATCAGGTACTATGCGACCCATTTCTGGGAAGGTCATCAGCAGATTGATTTTTTTATTCAACTCATCTATCCAGTTGTCGGCTAAGACAGGCGATAAATCAAACAGATAGCTGAAAATATCGCCAACTTCCGTACGAGCTTTCGCTTCCCAAACAACCGTCATGCTCTGGAATCTCGGCGTTCTGCCTGCTTACGTGCCCTTAATTCATTTAACTCCCGCATCACCTGATCATGAGGAACAATGTTACCTGCTTCTGCACTTCTGACGCGTTCATTAATAAGCTGGATAAAGAGAATTCGTTCAATAAGCTCATCCACGGAGACTTGATCTGGCAAGTTCTGAAAACTATCGATGACCTGATTTTTATCTAACAATGTTTCAGTGTTCATAAGCAGAATCATTCAATGGCTGTCAGTCCTAAAGCATCATTTTCTTTACCCGGTGCAGCCCCTGCACCAGCCGGTCGATTTCATCTCTGGTGTTATAAACGGCAAACGACGCCCGCGTGGTTCCCGCAATGCCCAGTCGGCGCATGAGCGGCTGGGTGCAATGGTGACCCGTCCGGACGGCGATACCTAACTGATCCAGAATCACGCCCGTATCCTGATGATGAATGCCGTCCATGACAAATGACACGACGCTGATTTTTTTCTTCGCCTGACCCACGATACGCAGACCTTCGATACCTTCGAGAGCTTCGGTGGCATACGTCAGCAGGGAGTTTTCGTAGGCAGCTACGTTGGGTTTGCCCAGCGATTCCAGATACTCCAGCGCATTCTGTACGGCAATCACGTCGGCAATGTTGGGCGTACCGGCCTCGAACTTATACGGCAGGTCGTTATACGTCGTTTTTTCAAACGTCACTTCCTTGATCATCTCGCCGCCGCCGCGCCAGGGGGGCATGGCCTCCAGCACCTCACGTTTGCCGTAGAGAGCGCCCATGCCGGTCGGTCCGTAGAGTTTGTGCGCCGAAAAAACGAAAAAGTCACAGTCCAGCGCCTGCACGTCGACGTCGAGGTGGGAGGTAGCCTGTGCCCCGTCGATGAGCACTTTCGCCCCCACGGCATGAGCTTTGTCGATGATGGTTTTCACCGGGTTGATGGTTCCCAGAGCGTTTGACACGTACACCACCGACACGAATTTCGTCCGTTCCGACAGCAGTTTTTCGTATTCTTCCAGAATCAGATCACCGTTGTCGTCGATAGGAATCACCTTCAGCACACAGCCGCGTTCTTCGCACAGCATCTGCCAGGGCACGATGTTGGAGTGGTGCTCCATCGTCGTGATGATGATTTCGTCGCCTTCGCCCAGAAACCGCCGTCCGTAGCTCTGCGCCACCAGATTGATGCCGTCGGTAGTCCCGTAGGTGAAGATAATCTCTTCGACCTCCGCCGCATTCAGAAAATGCTGGATGGCCCGGCGGCTGGTCTCAAATGCCGAGGTCGCTTTTTCGGCCAGGTGATGAATACCCCGGTGAATATTGGCATTGTAACCCTCATAATACCGGGTAAGCGCATTCAGAACCGGAAGCGGTTTCTGATTGGTGGCGGCATTGTCGAAATACACCAGCGGCCTGCCGTTGATTTGCTGATCCAGAATCGGGAAATCACGGCGAATTGCCTCTATATCAAGAAGTTCGTGTGTCGCTGCCTGCATAGGGAAAGGAAGTTGCTCCGAAAAAACAACACCGGGAGAGCGGAAAAAGTGCAGGATTTAATGTAAAATGGATAATGTAAAATGTATAATAGAAAAGACCAAAGGGCAGGCCCCTTTCCGAATGTCATTCATTACACATTATTCATTTTACATTATCCATTAACTACCTTGCCAGTTTCGCCTGAATCCGGGCTTCCAGATACTCGCGGATGGCGTCGATTTTAATGTTCTGAATCACGTCCTCCGCAAAGGCAAACATCAGCAGCGTCATGGCCTCGTCGCGCGGAATGCCCCGCGAACGCAGGTAGAAGAGAGCCTCTTCATCCAGTTTACCCGTCGTCGTACCGTGTGAGCATTTCACGTCGTCGGCGTAAATTTCCAACTGCGGCTTCGTGTTCATGGACGCTTCCGACGACAGCACGACGTTTTTACACGACTGGTAGGCGTTGGTTTTCTGGGCGTCCTGCCGCACGAAAATCTTACCGTTGAACACGCCCGTCGAACGGTCTTCCAGAATGCCTTTATACAATTCGCTGCTGTATGAATTCGGCTGTTTATGGTCGACCAGCGTGTGATTGTCGATGTGCTGACGGCCATTGGGGAAATACATGCCGTACATGAACGCCTCGCAGTGCTGCCCGTCGAGTTCGATGTTCAGGTTGTTGCGGATAAAACCGCCGTCGAGCGTGACGGTACAGGAGTAGAAATGGCTGCGGTCGCGCTGATGCACCTGCGTGGTGCCAATATGGTAGGCTTTGTCCGATTCGTTCTGAACCTTGTAATATTCGACGCGGGCGTCTTCCATGACGACGATCTCCGTGACGATATTGACAAAACTGGCGGCTTCGCCCATCGTCCGGAACGATTCGGCAATCTTGACCTCCGAGTTTTTACCGGCCACAAACAGGTTGCGGGGCTGCGAGGCGACGTTCTGCTGCCGGGCATCCGAAATGAAGCGAAGAATAATCGGCTGTTCCACGGTTTTCCCGTTCGGAACGTGAATTACGATGCCGTCTTTCGCAAAGGCCGTATTCAGTGCCGTAAACGCGTTGTCGGCGTAGTTGGCATATCGGGCAAAATAGCGCTCGATCAGGTCCGGCAGGGTCTTCACGGCGTCGTAGAGCGGCAGAATGGTCAGTTGGTCCGGGGGGCTCACCACCGTCGACAGTTCAGGCTGGTAGCGGCCATTGACGAAATAGAGAATATTGCCTTCCAGTTGGGCTATTTTAAGCGGAACCAGATCGTCGGCGGTTACCTGGGCGGGGACATTGAACTCGAACAGTTCCTTCACCAGACCGGCAACGTTGGAATATTTCCACTCCTCGTGCTTGATCGTCGGGAAGCCCAGGCGGTCGAACTGGCTGATCGCCTCGCGGCGCAGTTGATGAAACGGCTGCCGGCTTTCACCGTTCAGACGTTCCTCGGTGGCCCGAAAATCAGCCAGAAGCCGGGATTTCAGGTCGTTATGAGATTGATTCATGATGTTACGCTGTTTCTACTTCCGCCTTTATCCAGTCGTAGCCTTTTTCCTCCAGTTCAAGGGCCAGTTCTTTCGAACCGGATTTAACGATGCGACCCTTATAGAGTACGTGTACAAAGTCGGGAACGATATAGTCGAGCAGACGCTGATAATGGGTAACGACGATGGTGGCCCGCTCCGGCGACCGCAGTGTGTTGACGCCCTCAGCCACAATGCGCAGGGCGTCGATGTCGAGCCCGGAATCGGTTTCGTCCAGGATGGCTAACCGGGGCTCCAGCATCGCCATCTGAAAAATCTCATTGCGTTTCTTTTCTCCGCCCGAAAAGCCTTCGTTCAGCGAGCGGCTCAGCAGCGACTGGTCGATTTTGACCAGCTTCATTTTTTCCTTCATCAATTTCAGGAACTGCACGGCGTCCATCGGCTCCTGGCCCCGATACTTCCGAATCTCGTTCATGGCGGTTTTCAGGAAGTTTGTAGTGCTGACACCCGGAATTTCCACTGGGTACTGAAAGGCCAGGAAGATGCCTTCGGCGGCCCGCTCCTCAGGGGCCATTTCCAGCAGGTCTTTGCCTTCGAAATCGACGCTGCCGCCCGTGATGTCGTAATCTTCCCGGCCTGCCAGCACCGACGCCAGCGTACTCTTTCCGGAACCGTTGGGTCCCATAATCGCGTGCACTTCGCCGGGCCGAACCGTCAGGTTGATTCCCTTTAAAATCTGCTTGTCGCCAATTGCGGCCTGTAAATTGTTGATAGTTAACATGATAAGCCGGTAATGAATTTTCTTGCGCGAGGCGATTAAGTTAGGTTAAATCGAAATTCAGTCAGCTTTCAAACCGATTGGTCCTGCCAAAAACTGAACACGCCTTAGTAGATAATACACAAAAATAGCACCTTCGGTTCGGATGCCGGTTTTTTTGTTTTACGGGGCATAGAAGAACCCGCCATTTTTTTTGCGCAGGCAAAGCCGTACCTTGCAAATTGAAACCACAGTACCTTTTCTATGAAAAATGGCAGGTCGCAGATTGCAACCCAGAAAATCAACGTATCCTCCGAAATTGGAACGCTGAAGCGTTTATTGATTCATAGCCCGGACCGGGGGCTGGGCAAAGTTATTCCTTCCAAGGCGCAGGACTGGCTCTTCGAAGACATCGTCCACCTGAATACCATGCGCAAGGACGAATATGATTATTACGTTAAATTACTTCTGTATTTTCTTGACCCTGAGAAAATAAAAGGCAAACTGGCCGGGATCGACGCCGACTCCAGCCGTTCCTTCTTCAAACCCGACCATCCGGAGTATTTTCAGTCCGATGCCGTTGTCGACATTCAGCGGCTGCTGGCCGAGATTCTGGACGATGACCGCATCCGCACCCGGCTGATTGCGTCCATCTGCGCCGTAGAGCGGTGTAGCTTCAAGACGCAGAATGGCCTCATGGCTTACGATTCCATCGAACTGGCAAAAATCCTGATCTCAGGCTCCCTGCCCGACGGCGACACGATGCTGTTTGCACCCCTGCCCAATTTCATCTTTACGCGGGACATCGGCATCGTCATCAACGACCATATCCTGCTCAACAAACCCGCCAAGCTGGCCCGTACGCGGGAGGCCCTGCTGGCGCAGTATATTTTCTTCCATCATCCGCTGTTCGCCGGTTATGGAGATAAAATCATCGAAATTCCGGACAACGAGCATCATTTTCTGCTGCCCGACAGCGAACAGAGCCGGGATTTCACCCGCTCGACCCTCGAAGGCGGCGACGTGATGATGATTGCTCCCCGCCACCTGCTCGTCGGCTGCAGCGAACGCACGACACTCTATGCTGCCCAGCAGGTGATGCGGCTGCTGTTCGACAAAGGGCTGGTCGATACGGTGACGCTGATCAAAATTCCGAAGAAGCGGGATTACATGCATATCGACACCATCTTTACGCAGGTGAAACGGAACGTGTGGGTGCTGCTGGGCTCGCTTGGACGCGTGGGCGACGAGATGAAAAAACGTGACGTCGTGCATTTCTTTGCTCCTAAAGACGCCTCCGAGGATCTGCGCATTCTCCAGTTTTTCAAAGGCCTGGAACACAAGCCCATCGAAATTGAAAACCTCGAAGACCTGCTGACCGACATCAGCCGCAATGACCTGGGCTGCACTGAGCCGGTGAAATTCATTTATTCCGGCAACAACGAATTTCCGTTCGGAGCGCGGGAACAGTGGACGGACTCATGCAACCTGCTGGCCCTGAAAGACGGCGTGGTGGTGGGCTACGACCGCAACGACAAAACCATCGAGGCGTTCCGACAGGCGGGCTTCGAGGCCGTCGGGGCCGCCGAACTGCTACAGCGGTTCGAACGGGGTGAGGCATCTCCCGAAACGATAGAAAACACGTTTATCATGCTGCCATCCGCCGAACTCTCACGGGCGCGGGGCGGTTCACACTGCATGAGCCTGCCGCTGCTGCGGGATTTGACGAATTAGCGCTTTGATGCTAATTTGCTTTTTCAAACCGATTCTGCGTCTACTGACCCTAAGAAGAACGTTTCTATGCAATCACAAGTTACTTCACGCATTCTGATGATCCGGCCCGTTCGGTTTGGGTTTAACGAGCAAACCGCCGAAACCAACGCGTTTCAGGATATCAAGATGGCGGCCCAGACGAAAGATGTCGCTCAGGAGGACGCGCTCCGTGAATTCGATGAGATGACCCGGCAACTCACGGCGGCAGGCGTTGAGGTGATTATCTACGACGATACGGCTGAACCATTTACGCCCGACTCCATTTTCCCCAATAACTGGGTGTCGTTTCATTACAGCGGAACGGTGGTGCTGTATCCGATGCAGGCCGAAAACCGCCGCCTCGAACGCCGCATGGACATTATCGAAGACCTCGGCCAGCGATTTCACGTTTCCAAAATCGTTGACCTGACGCATTTTGAGGCCGAAGGAAAATATCTGGAAGGAACCGGTAGCATGGTGCTCGACCGGATGCAGCGCATCGCCTACGCCTGCCTGTCGCCCCGAACCCACCCCGACGTACTGAACGAGTTTAGTCGCCGGACGGGCTATAAAATCGTGACGTTCAGCGCCTCCGATGCACAGGACAAACCCGTCTACCACACGAACGTCGTCATGTGCATCGCCGACGTGTTCGCGGTGGTATGCCTGTCGGCGATCAAAGACCCCGACGAGAGGCTCATAGTGCGGCAGTCGCTCGAAAATAGCGGTAAGCGGGTATTCGATATCACGATGCAGCAGATGAATTCATTTGCCGGAAACATGCTGCTTGTCAATACGAAACGGGGCCAGAAACTGCTGGTCATGTCGACGTCGGCCTACAAATCACTCACGCCCAGACAGGTAGATGAAATCGACGATTACGCCACGCTGATGCACTTCGATCTATCTATGATTGAAGGCAACGGGGGCGGTTCGGCCCGGTGTATGATGGCCGAGGTGCATCTGCCGTTAAAATAAAAATAATCAATTTATTAGGTACTTTAAGGCCAGCCCGACCTGCATCCGGGCTGGCCTTTCGTTTAATTACGCCCCTGGGCAAATCCAATCGCGTGATGCCCCTCCGGGAGCCCGACGGAAAATCTGAATAATATGTGATGTACAGTCAAATATTACACCCAACGTAACCGTTTTACGGTTTAAGGTGTACTATTGTAAATATCAACTAACTTAGTATTAACAAAACACTGTGAAGCGGGACGATATGATTGGGGAAAAGCGAACGTCGAAGTACAGCGGTTGCCTGAATTTCTCAGCCAATGCGCTGGCAAGAGTGATGACTACGATTGCCGACGATGAGTACGGTCGTCTGGGGCTGACAGCCTCGCACGCTTTTTTACTGAAAGAGGCGATTGAAAACCCGGGCATTCAGCCAAAAGAGCTGAGTGAAGAACTGCACCTGACGCCGTCGACTATCACGCGGCTGATTGAGAAACTGGAACTGAAGAAACTGGTCGAGCGTAAGATGGAAGGGAAGCACACACTCGTGTATGCAACCGAAAAAGGAGTCGTCATGCTGCCCGATATCAAGCGGGCGCAGAAAGCTATCTCCCGACGCTATTCCGACGTCATAGGCCCCGACATGGCCCGTCAGTTGACGAAAATGGCCTATGATGCCGTTCAGGCACTTGTACGAGAGAATGACTGACCGACTTCTGGTTGTCATTGCAAAACAGCCCGGCCATCTGGCCGGGCTGTTTTGTTTCCGCCTTTTTTAAACAATAGCCCGCCGGGTTCTGGTTAGTATGGAAGAAATTAATCGACTCCATACATGACAACGACACACGATAAGGTCGCTCTGGTAACGGGGGCAAACCGGGGCATAGGCCTGGAAGCCGCCCGCCAGTTGTGCCGACAGGGATATGCCGTTTTTCTGGCCGTACGGGATATAAACCGAGGCCGGGAGGCGGTCGAGAAGCTGTGTGCTGAAGGCCATGAGGCCATTTATCTCCAGATGGACGTTACGGATCCGGTCAGCATTCGCACCGCCGTTGGAACGTTCTCCCAGAAAGCCGACCACCTCGACGTTCTGATCAACAACGCCGCCATTCTGGAGGATCAGGGCGAACTGATCACGCAGTTGAATACCGAAATGATGGAACGAACCCTCAAGACCAACGTAACGGGGGCCATTCTGACCACACAATACTTTCTGCCTTATCTGGAGAAAGCTCCATCGGGTGCCCGCATCGTGAACGTATCGAGCGGGGCGGGTGCCCTGAGCCGGATGAACACCTACGCCCCGGCCTACAGCATTTCAAAAGCCGCTCTGAACGCCGTGACCCGGCAGTTTGCCGCCGCTCTTCATACAAAAAACATTGTCGTAAACTCGGTCGATCCGGGCTGGGTGCAGACCGACATGGGGGGGAGCAACGCCAGCCGCCCCGTTGAAAAGGGAGCGGAAACCATCGTGTGGCTTGCCACGGAAGCGCCCATCGACGCTACGGGAAAATTCTGGAAAGACCGTCAGGAAGTGCCCTGGTGAGTTTGGATAAATAGTTGCCCACGCCACCTTCTCCATCTTCAGCGAAACTGTTCCGGCAGCAGAAAACGCTCCTTCACCCAGGTCCGGGTTTGCGGCTGTCGGAAAAAGATGGCTTTTACAGGGCCGTTGTCGGGCGTATACCGGATGGCGGTAGCCGGGAATAGCGTTTGAGTATCATCGAATTCCGTAACCAGACAGTCGTAGGCATAGGAGCGCCCGGCTTCGGGGGTGCGAACCATCTCCGGCGCATACACGACATAGCGAAGCGTGGCCTGAGGGCCGACTTTTTCTTTCGCCAGTATCCACAGCGGATATTCCATTGCTTCATAGCTCAAATCCAGCCCGATATGCCGACACCCCTGCGCTGCCAGCATAGAGGTCAGTCCTTCGAACGACTCCTGCAGATTCCGCCGGTTCTGAAAGTAATCGTCCTGCCGTGACGTGAACAGCACCGACTGCCGCTTCATGAAATTGAGTGAATCGAACAGGGCCAGCAGGCGCTGCCGGTCGCTGGCAGAAACGTTCTTCCTCAGTTCATAATCCGGGCTGATGGTACCGGGCGGATCGTAATTTCGCCGGAGCAGCGATTCGGCGGCGGGAACCCGCCGGAGCAGTTCGGAAAAACGAGCAGGTGGAATGTGAGCGTTGGGCGTTTGAGTTATCTGACGGACCAGGCGTTCCGGCACCAGAAAGGGTTTGGATTTATTGAAAAGAATGTAAGGCAGGGACTGAATGATCAGCGCCCAGCCCAGCCCGGCCCGCCACGCTATCAGCCGCGACCGGCTGAACGCCCACACCACCGGAACACAGGAGGCCAGCGTCAGCGGGAGTTCCAGACGCGGGTGCATGGGCTGCCAGCGCATCAGGGCCGAAAACAACACGAAGGCAACCGTGAGACAAAAGGCGTAAATGCCGACAGGATGGTCCGACGGCTTCATTCGGTGGCTGACCCGCCGGTAGACCCACAGGCCGATTGCCAGCGTCAGCAGCCAGAAGTGCAGAAAATTTCCGGCATTGTCTTCCGTATAACCAAACTGCGTCCCGTAAGTCGTATCTAAATACGTGCCGTTCAGGTCGTTGGTATCGAGACCGAGCGCCTCGTGCAGGCCATAGACCGTCCCGTCGACAAACTGATTCCAGAAGGGCAGGGGCAGGGCCTGGTGGACGCCGACGTTGCGTATTAGATTCGATACCGTATGGCCGGGACTGACGGGGCGGTTTGCCATCGGAAGGTCGAGCGAACTGCCGGGGGCCGGACCCAGAATATTGCCGAAGGTCTGCCGATTCATGTACCAGAAAGGTGCCAGGAAAATTCCCAGCAGAACGGCTATAAACAGCGCCCGGCGTAGCGTTGTCCACACTCCTTTCCGGCGCAGCCAGACGAGCCCCCACCACAGGCAGAATGGCAGCGCATAAATCAGAACGGTATATTTGGTCAAAGCGCCCAGCGCCAGGGAAAGGCCCAGTAACCCGGAATGCTTTTCCGGGTCTGCCGCAGGCGGAATAATTCGGGCTTCGCCCGACCCGGAAAGGCTTTCCGGGTTACGGGGCGGATTACACAGGCGCAGCCCATACAACAGACTGCTCAGCAGAAAAAAACCAGCTACGTAGTCATTCTGAACGGAGGTGCTCTGCAAAATGCCCATCGGCACCGAAAACGCCAGTAATACCGCCAGCATCTGTCCTTTCGCATCCAGTCCGAATTGTCGGGCCAGCAGCGAAATTACCGCCAGCGAACCCAGCATGGCCCCGAACTGAATGGCGTTGGCGAAATAATCGTGTTCGCCCAGTAACTGCGGCTGAAGAATCAGATACTCGGCCAGCGGGTTGTGGTAAAGCTGCCGGGCAATGGCGGTCGGGTAATGAAATACGTGACCGTTCTGCATCCAGTGCATGACCCGGCTCATGTGGTAGGTCATGCCGTCGTAGTTGTTGGGCGCTGCCTTAAGGGTCAGATAAAGCAGGGGTAGTACGCCCATAATGGCTACCACGACCAGTTGCCAACGAACCGACCAGGGCAGCGACGGCCAGAAAGCAGCCGACAGGCTCAGTTCCGCCCGGCGCTGCCTGATCAGCAGCAGCCCCGCCACCGCTACGGCCAGCCAGCACACCAGCAATGGCCCGAACGAAAGCTGATGCAGAACCGACAGCGCCAGCGTAGACAGCCACGACAGAACGGCCATGCCCAGCAGCGCCTGAACGAACGCCTCCCGCCACCGACCCTCCGGACGAAGGTAAAGCCGACAGCAAAGCGTCAGGATGGGAACGCAAATCAACCAGAGTATGGCAGGCATTCGGAATCGGTTAGGCCACTTCGGAGAGCTGTTCCATCTCCGGCTGGTGGACCACATCGCGTGACAGATAGGAATAAACTGCCGGGATGATGTAGAGCGTCAGCGCCGTAGAGAAAATGAGACCGCCGACCACGGCGATGCCCATCGACACCCGGCTTTCTGAACCGGCCCCCAGCGCCAGCGCCACGGGCAGCAGGCCCAGAGCGGCGCAGAGGCTCGTCATCAGAATGGGCCGGAAACGGCTCACGGCGGCATCATGCGCCGCTTCTCCTTTACCGAGTCCCTGCTCTTTGCGCTGATTGGCGAACTCGACGATTAGAATGCCGTTTTTCGTGACCAGACCCACCAGCGTGATGATACCAATCTGACTGAACACGTTCAGCGTCTGGCTGAAATCCCAGAGCGACAGCAGCGCCCCGCAGACAGCCAGCGGCACCGTTAGCAGAATAATGATGGGGTCGATAAAACTCTCGAACTGGGCCGCCAGAATCAGGTAGATGAGCAGCAGCGCCAGTGCGAACGCCAGATACAGACTAGACGAACTGTCGCGAAACTCCTTCGACGTACCATCCAGAGCGGTGGAGAAGGATGGGTCAAGCACTTCACCGGCAATGCGTTCCATCTCTTCGATGCCTGCGCCCAGCGTCACGCCCGGTGCCAGACCCGCCGAAACGGTGGCGGCAGCATACCGATTATACCGGTAAAGCTGCGGCGGCGTACTTTGCTCGCTCAGCCGCACCAGATTGTCGAGCTGAATCAGTTCGCCGCGTTTGTTTTTTACGAACAGCGATTTCAGGTCGGTAATGTCATTGCGGTCGGGGCGGTCGATTTGTCCGATAACCTGATATTGCTTGCCATCCATAATAAAATAACCAAAGCGGCGACCCGACAACCCAAGCTGCAGCGTCTGAGCCACATCCTGTACCGAGACGCCCATCGTGAGAGCCTTGTCGCGGTCGATTTCCAGTTTGATTTCGGGTTTGGTAAACTTCAGGTTGACGTCGGCGGCGGAGAATTTGTCGGACGCCTGCACCTGTTTCATGAATTCAGGAATGGCTTCCCGGAGCTTCTGAAATTGACTGGCCTGAATCACGAACTGAACCGGCAGGCCGCCGCCGCCGCCGGTTCGTGCGCCGGTGGTAATGGTCTGTTCCTGAACGAAAAAAGCCCGGGCACCGGGAAAATCCTTCACTTTCGGCGTCAGTTCGTCCACAATCTGCTGCTGGGTTTTGGTTCGTGGAGGCCGGTCGTTGAGAATGACCCGCACACTGCCCGCGTTGGTCGTTCCGGCACCGAAGCCCGGTGAGGTGATGGCCGTGACCCCAATGATTTCATGGGTGGGCTGACTCTTCCGGATGAAACTCGCCACCCGGTCGGTATAAGCCAGCATATACTCGAAGGTAGCGCCCTCCGGACCGGTTGCCTGAATCCGGAAACCTCCCCGGTCTTCCAGCGGCGAAAGCTCTGACGGAATGGAGTCCGTTCTGAAGAGTACGTAAATAATCCCCACAAAAAAAGCCATCAGCACCCAGGCCATCCAGCGCACCCGCAGGAACGCCGCCAGCGAACGGTCATAGCCTTCAATCATCCAGACGAAAAACGGTTCGGTCACCCGATACAGCCACGGCTGCCGCGACCGTCCCCGTTCGTCGGTGCCGTGACGGGATTTCAGCAGCCGGGCCGACAGCATGGGTGTCAGCGTGAGCGATACGAAAGCCGAAATCAGCACCGAACCGGCCACCACAATGCCGAATTCCCGGAACAGACGACCCGTGATTCCCTGTAAAAAAATCACCGGCAGAAACACCGCCGCCAGCGTTACCGTAGTCGAAATAACGGCAAAATAGATTTCTTTGGAGCCGCTGACCGCCGCCTGAAACGGTGACATGCCGTCTTCAATTTTCGTGTAAATATTTTCGAGAACGACAATGGCGTCGTCCACCACCAGACCGATGGCAAGCACGATACCCAGCAGCGTCAGCACATTGATGGAAAAACCGCAGAGGTACATGATGAAGAACGTCCCAATCAGCGAAACCGGAATGGCCGTCAGGGGAATGATCGTACTGCGCCAGTCGCGGAGGAACAGGAAGATGATGAGCGCCACCAGAATGAAAGCGATCAGGATCGTCTCTTCCACTTCCTGAATCGACTTCCGCACGTAGCGCGTGTAGTCGAAACCCAGCAGGGTTTTCACGTCCGCCGGAATGTCTTTCTGAATCTGCGCCAGTTTTTTGTAAATATTGTCGACAATCTCAATCTGATTGGCCCCCGGCTGCGGAATCACCGCCACGGCCACCATCGGCACGCCGTCGCGCTTGAGCAGCGTTCGTTCCACTTCCGGAGCCAGTTCGGCAAAACCTACGTCGCGGAATTTCACCACCTGATCGCCCTGCTCTTTCAGAATCAGATTGTCGAAATCGGTGGGTGTGGTCAGGCGGCCCAGCGTCCGGACCGTCAGTTCCGTCGACTGTCCTTCTACGCTGCCAGAGGGCAGTTCGATGTTCTGGCGGGCCAGGGCCGAGGCCACGTCGACCGCCGTCAGACGGTAGGAGGCCAGTTTTACGGGGTCGATACGCAGCCGCATGGCGTATTTCTTCTCGCCCCATATCTGTACGCTGGCTACGCCCGGCACGGTCTGAAAACGCTCCTTAAACTGCCGCACCGCAATGTCGTTGACTTCCAGCAGCGACCGTTTGTTGGATAAAACCTGGATGAAAAAGATCGGGTTGGCGTCGGCATCGGCTTTGGCAACTACGGGCGGGTCGATGTCGGGCGGCAGCAGGGCGACGGCCCGCGAAACACGGTCGCGGACGTCGTTGGCGGCGTCTTCGATATTGACGTTGAGTTCAAATTCGACCGTAATCATACTGCGCCCGTCGCGGCTCGACGACGACAGCGTCCGGATGCCCGCAATGCCGTTAATGGATTCCTCCAGCGGCTCGGTAACCTGCGACTCGATGATTTCGGCGTTGGCGCCCGTGTAAGTCGTGGTCACTGTTACAACCGGCAGGTCGATGCTGGGAAATTCGCGTACGCCCAGGTAATAAAAGCCGATGAACCCGAAAACGATAATCAGCAGCGACATCACCACGGACAAAACCGGGCGTTTGATACTGGTAGTCGACAGTGTTGCCATGATTTAGATTGTGTTTCGCCGGATTTGAACTTCACCGCCGGGTTTGACCAACTGCACCCCGGACGTAATGAGCGAATCGCCGGGCTGAAGTCCTTTGCGGATTTCGACGTCCCGGTCGGTACGCGTACCAATTTCCACCGTGACCGGCTCGGCTTTCTGATTACGCAGAACGAACACTTTCTGACCGCTCTGTTCGGGAATGACCGCCTCGGTGGGCACCACGATGGCGCTGCCTTTGGAGTTAAGCACCAGTTCGATGCGGGCAAAGGAACCGGGAACCAGCGCCCGGTCACCGTTTGGACTCACGGCCCGCAGCAGCAGGGTTCGGGTTTCGGGGTCAATTTTAGGCTCGACGGCATACACCGTGCCGTAGCGCGACGTTTCGGAACCTTCGACCGTGAACCGGATGCGGCTTCCCTTGCGAATGGCGCCGACGTATTTGGCCGGGACGGCAAAATCCAGCTTGGCGGGATTCATGTTGGTCAGCGTGGCAATGCGGGTGGCGGGCGAAATGTAACTGCCCGTGCTGACGTAGCGCAGCCCGACGGTGCCGTCGAACGGAGCCCGCAGAACTGTTTTATCGATTTGTGCTTTCAGGTTTTCAATATCAGCCAGAATGCCGTTCAGGTTCGTCTGACTGATTTCGTACTCCTGGCGGCTGATAGCTTCTTTTTCGAGCAGCCGACGCTGCCGGGCTTCGTTGTCTTCGGCCAGTTTTTTGTTGGCCGCCAGCTTCCGGGCCTGTGCCTGAAGGTCGGCGTCGTTGATTCGGAGCAGCACGGCCCCCCGGCGGATGTAGTCGCCCTCCCGAAAATAGATGCCCGTAACGCGTCCTGAAATTTCACTGCGTACCTCCACTTCCTCGTTGGCGATGATGGTGCCGGTGGTCAGAATTTTTTCGTCCAGCGACCGGACATTGACGACCATGATTTCAACGGGCGCTTTGGCATTGGCCTGACTCACCGGGACGGCAGCGTTTTTACTTTCCGCATCGTTGGGCGCCAGCAGGGGTTTGAGTTTAGGGTAAAAGGCCAGCAGGACCACCAGCAGAATGGCGGCCCCCGTCAGGATGCGTTTTACGGACTTGTTCATTGGAGGAGTAATAAATCAACAAACCAAAGTTCGTTACTAAAAAGACGGAATACTACGGTAACTACCAAAAAAACAAACCACTTCCCGGGGTGAGAAGTGGTTTGTACCTGAACGATGTATTTTTTACAAACGAATCGTGTAGCCTACCCGTTTGTAGTTTTCGCTCGGCTTGATATCGCTTCCGTTGCCTTCCAGTATGAGCACCACATTGAACGTCTGCCCCGCCGTCCCGGTTGCTCTCAGGATATTGATTTTAGCGTTGGCCGTACTGGAATTAGCCGGGAAGGTCACGTTGCCTCCATCAGCCAGCGAGAAATGAGTGCCTTCCGTCGCTGTGGTGAATTCTTTATCCACACTGACTTTAACCGTAACGTCGCTGCCGCGCTGCGGTCCCACCAGATTAATTTGCTGGAGTTGCTCGCCTGCGCCGTTATTGACGGCGATCAGGGGAAACGTGCGCCCTACGGCGGGCGTCCGGATGATACTCTGCTGAAATTCGACGAGGGTGCCTTCGTCCCAGGTTTTATCGATATCCTCGAAACAGGACGTCAGACCAAGCACCAGGAACAGACAAAGACTGATATGAATGATTTTCTTCATTGCGTTCAAAATTAGTAGCCAAAGTTCTGACGAAGATTGGGGTTGTTGGTAATCTCCCGGACCGGAACCTGAGCCAGGAGCCGGAAATCGGTGTAAGGCAGCGACGTAGTGGCTGTTTTCGCGATGTCGACCCCCCGCCGTTTCAAGTCGAAGAAGCGGTGTCCTTCAAAGGCCAGTTCGATGCGCCGCTGCTTCAGGATTTCATTGAGCAGGGCCGTTCCCGTCAGGCCCGTGCGTGCGGTCAGGCCTGCCCGTGTACGGATTACGTTCACGTCGGCGAGAGCATCCGCCTCCCGGCCCAGATTATAGAGCGCTTCGGCCCGGTTGAGATACATTTCCGAAATCCGGATAACCGGTATATTGTCAAGGTTGACCTGCCCGTTTTTGCCTATAAACTTCGTCGTCTCAATCTCTGCCGTTCCGCGACCCGTCGTACCCAGTTCATAAAGCTGCCGCCGGACGTCGGGGTTCGTGGTGGCTGTACCGCGCTCTGAATCCAGATCGGCCAGCAGGGTGGCCGTGGGAACAAGGTCGCCAAAACCGCCGGTCCGGGCGCGGTTACCCAACTCTACCAGCGTCGTGTAGGTTGTCTGGAGCGACTCGTTCACGCCGATGTTTTCGGGCGTCTGGTAGGTGATTTCGAAGAACGATTCCGGGTGACGGGACGCCCGCCAGCCCGCCACGTAACCGCTGGTGGGCACAAACGTGGCTATACCAGTCGAGGCCAGGGCATCGGTCGCGTATTTGACAGCATTTTCGTAGTCTTTATTATAGAGGGCTACGCGGGAAAACAGGGCCTGAGCGGCTGGCTTATTGGCATAGAATACGCCCCGGCCATTGGTAAGTTTGGTCACGGCGGTGGTCAGGTCGGCATAAATCTGCCGATAGACATCCGCAATGGGGGCCCGGTTGGGAAAAGTCACCTGCGTGGGGTCCAGAACGCCTTTGAGCAAAAGTGGTACGCCGCCCCGGTCGTATTCCTTCACCTCCACTTTCGGGTCGTAGGCGTAGGCCCGCATGAGGTCGAAATACAGCAGCGCCCGCAGGAAGCTGGCCTCTCCTTCATAACGGTCGCGGGTGGCCTGGTCCGTGATTTTAGGCAGCGCCTCCAGAACCAGATTCAACTGATTGATGGCGAAATAAGATAATCGCCAGCTCAGAAAATGAGCGCCCGGCTGATTCTGAAACTCGGCGTTCAGACGACCCGATTTATTGGTAGCCCGGCCATTGTCGGCCAGCGCCTCGGGAATGGCAATCAGATCGCGTCCGTACAGGCGCGGGCTTTGCAGACGGTCGTAAACGCCGTTCAGGGCAGCGTCGATACCTTCGGGCGTATCGAGCGCAGTAACGGAATCGATGGACTGACGCGGCTGAACGTCCAGCATCTGCTCACACGAAGCGAGTGTCAGGACGAAGGCCAGCGTAACCCATTTTACGGAACTATTGGATATGATTCGATTGAACATAGTCTGTTGATCGGATTAGAAACTAACTTGAAGACCCAGCGTATACGTGCGGTTGATCGGGACGATACCGTTGTTACCGGCACCAAGATTGATAAACTCCGAATCATAACCGGCCCATTTGGTCCACGTGAACAGGTTGACGGCCTGTGCATAAATCTGCGCTTTTGTAATACCTGAGCGGCGGATGATGCCTGCAGGCAGTGTGTACCGGAAGTCGATCTGCTTCAGACGAATGTAGGAGGCGTCTTCCAGTGTACGCGTACCACTGAGGGCGCTGGCTCCACGCGATTCGGCATTGCCGTTGATGGGGCGCGGCACGTCCGTAATATCACCCGGCTTCTGCCAGCGGCGCTCGTACACCTCCGTCAGTGTGTTGAACAGGCGTCCGCCGTTTTCCGAAAGGAAACCGCCCTGGCCGTTGAATTCACGGCGTCCGAACTCATACTGGAACAGCACCGACAGGTCGAAACCCCGGTAGGAGAAGGTATTCGTCAGACCGCCAAATGTTGTCGGAATATTCGATCCCATAAAGCGGAAATCAGCCGGATTGCGGGGCAGATAGGTGATGTTTCCATTGGCATCCAGCCACATAGGCCGACCGGTGGCCGGGTTTACGCCCGCATATACGGAGGTGAAAATAGCGCCCAGCGGCTTGCCCAGAATTACGCTGGTGTTACCCGGCAGGGCAATCAGACTGTCCGGCGTTGCCAGCGGACGAATACCGTCGAACAGTTTGGTGACTTTACTTTTGATGTACGAAATATTGAAGTTCGTTTCCCAGCGGAACCCGTTGATGTTAAGGTTGACAGTGTTCAATTCGAGTTCGATGCCCCGGTTGCGTACTGCGCCAAGGTTCTCAGCTATGTCGTCGTAGCCGTTGGTATTGGGTATTGGACGGAACAGCAGCAGATCACGGCTGTCGCGGTTGAATACATCGATAGCGCCGCTGATACGGTTGTTGAAGAATCCGAAATCCAGACCCAGGTTGGTCGTAACGTTGCGTTCCCAGCGCAGATTAGGATTTGCCAACTGCTCAGGAGCCATACCCGCATTACCGTTATACCCATATCCTCCGCCAAAGAGGCCCAGGGACGGGAAATTGCCGACTAACTGGTCGTTACCCGTTGAACCGTAGCTGGCCCGGAGCTTGACCAGGCTGACAGACGTACTGTTTTTCAGGAACCCTTCTTCGGAAATCAGCCACGAAACTGCCGCCGAGGGGAAGAAACCGTAGCGGGTGTCCCGACCGAAACGGGATGAACCATCGTATCGGCCAATGAGATTGATTACATAACGATTATCGTACTCATACTTCAGGTTTCCAAAAACCGCATTTTTGCGATAACCCGTCCAGAAACCTCCTGTCGAAATGGGGTTGGTTGCCGAGTTGGCATAGCGGAACTCTGGCGTCGGCAGGTTTTCGGCCGAGAGGCTGAAGCCGTCCCGAACATCACTGCGGTATTCAGCGCCCACCAGAACCCCTACCTGATGCTTATCGGCAAACGTACGGTTGTAGTTCAGCGTGGCGTTGCCCAGAAAATTGACAATCTGGTCGTACTGGTTCTGCACACGACCCCGTACGTTGAAGCCGTCGGCGGTGCGGGGGTCAGAGAAGTATACACCTTTGGTCGCCCGGTAGTCGATACCGGCAAAGGGCCTGAACGTCAGGAAATCGTTGATACGGTAAGTAGCGCTCAGGCTTCCTACGGCCTGGTTAATCGTCGCCTGAATCTGGTTCTGCTCCGCTACCTGAATAGGGTTCTGATTCAGAATGCCTGCCAGACCCCCTGTGGCCGGGGTTCCGAAATAGGTGCCGTCGTCATTGTAGATCCGGTTCATCGGCAGAATCAACGGGCCGGCGAAGGCGGCAGCGCCGAGGAACGTACCTCCGTTCGGGCTACCAAACTGACCCCGCTGGGTTACGGTACTCAGATTGACCTTCTGTTCGAGTGTCAGTTTGCTGTTGACTTTATGCGTGAGGTTAATGGCGCTCGTGCCCCGTTTGAAGTCGACATTGATAAGGCTGGCATCCTGATCATTATACGCTGCCGAAATGAAGAACGTCGTTTTGTCGTTACCGCCGTTCACGGAGAATTCGTAGTTCTGACCACCGCCCCGCTGCAGACCGGCCCGCTGCCAGTCGTAGGTGGGCAGAGCGGCAATTTCGGCATCGGTCAGTTCCTGACTCAATCGTACCGAACCCAATACCGAACGGCGGGCCGCGTCCACTGTCAATGCCGGGTTAGCGTTCAGTACCGCTTCCGTGCGCACCTGAATCCACTGCTGAGTGTTCAGTACATCTACAAATTTCAGGGGCTCGACCAGCGTTCCGTACACGTTGACGTTAAACTGGGTCTTCCCTGCTTTCCCTTTCTTGGTCGTTACCAGAATCACACCGTTGGCGGCCTGCGAGCCGTAGATGGAAGCGGCAGCGGCATCCTTCAGTATTTCAATCGATTCAATGTCGTTGGGATTCAGAAAAGAAAGCGGATTGGAACTGGTGAAGCTGGACGTTCGCTGGCTGTTCAACTGAACGCCATCGACGATGTAAAGCGGTTCGGTGCCTGCCGAGATGGAACCTACCCCCCGGATGCGCACCTGAACGGCTCCTCCCGGAATACCGTTGGCCGACGAAATCTGTACGCCAGCCGCCCGGCCCTGCAACGCCCGATCGAAGCTCTGAACGGGCATGTTTTCGATGGCCTGGCCTTTCACCTTGGCAATGGAGCCGGTTATCTCGCGCTTGCTCATGGCGCCGCCGTAACCCGTTACGACGACTTCACTCAGCTCAGCCGCGTTACTTTTCAGCAGAACGGATAGGTTCGACCGGTTGCCGACGGCCAGTTCCTGCGCATCGTAGCCGATGAAACTGAATACCAGACGGGCGTTGTCGGAAACGGCAATCCGGAAGTTGCCGTCCGAATCCGTCGTAGTTCCCCGTGTAGTCCCTTTGATTTGCACACTCACGCCCGGAAGGGGAGTGCCGTCGTCAGATGAAGTGACTCTTCCCGAAACAGTACGCTCCTGCGCCCACACAGTTAGGCAAAGACATACCGACAGGAGAAAACTGAGTAAAAGTTTTCCTCTCATGTTTAGTTTGTTATAGGTTAATCAGTATTACTAATAGTAACACTGTCAGCAAATTTAATGTAACCGTTTTTTAAATTGATACAATTTGTTATAAATTAATTTGCCACTTAGGTTAACTTTATGTAACTATTATATGAATATATGGTTGCAAATTCGATTCTACACTCTTCCACGATTTGATTATCTTGCATTTCTGTTATTGCCCAATCCCTGTATTTTCATGAGACAAATCACTACTGCTCTTTTTACGGCTCTGCTGTTTGGCGAGGCGCTATCGACATCCGGACAGACGCCCGCCCTGAAAACCCGTATGAACCAGATTGCCGACGGGCTGGAGAAAAAAGTCGTTGCCTGGCGGCGCGACATTCACCAGACTCCCGAACTGGGCAACCGCGAGTTTCAGACGGCTGCCAAAGTGGCTGCACATCTGCAATCGCTGGGTATGGACGTAAAAACCAACGTAGCCAAAACGGGTGTCGTCGGTATTCTGAAAGGCGGCAAGCCCGGCCCGGTGGTTGCCTTGCGGGCCGACATGGATGCCCTGCCCGTGACCGAGCGCGTCAATATTCCCTTCAAGTCTACGGTCGAGACGGAATTTAATGGGCAGAAGACCGGCGTCATGCACGCCTGCGGACACGATTCGCACGTTGCCATTCTGATGGGCGTAGCCGAAGTGCTGGCGGCGGCGAAAGCGGATTTGAAGGGAACCGTGAAATTTATTTTCCAGCCAGCGGAAGAAGGCCCCCCGGCGGGTGAAGAGGGCGGCGCTCAGCTCATGGTGAAGGAAGGTGTACTGGAAAATCCAAAGGTCGATGCCATTTTCGGTCTGCACATCAACTCCCAGACGGAGGTCGGGACCATCAAATATCGCCCCGGTGCCACCATGGCCGCCGTCGACCAGTACAGCATCAAACTGCGGGGAAAACAAACCCACGGAGCGGCTCCCTGGGCGGGCGTCGACCCGATTGTAACCTCGGCGCAGGTCGTCATGGGCCTGCAGACCATCGTCAGTCGGAACGTCACGCTCACCGACAATGCGGCGGTCGTTACGGTGGGAGCCATCCACGGCGGCATCCGACAGAACATCATTCCCGAAGAGGTCAACATGATTGGCACCATCCGTACGTTCAGCCCGGAAGCGCAGAGTCTGGTGCACCGTCGTGTCAGCGAAATCGCCACTAACATTGCCGAGAGCGCCGGGGCGAAGGCCGACGTGAAGATTGACATCATGTATCCCGTCACCTACAACGACCCCGCCCTGACCGACCAGATGGTGCCGACGCTCGAAGCCCTGGCAGGTGCCGACAACGTGAAAATCACTCCGGCACAGACGGGCGCTGAGGACTTCTCGTTCTTCCAGCAGAAGGTGCCGGGTTTCTTCTTCTTTCTGGGAGGAATGCCCAAAGGCCGCAAACTGGAAGACGCCGCTCCGCACCACACCCCGGATTTTTATATCGATGAAAGCGGTTTCACGCTCGGCGTAAAAGCCCTCAGCCACCTTACGGTCGATTATATGGAGCAATGGAAGGGCAGCAGCACGGCAAGTGCCAGGGGGAAAAAATAGCGCTTGTTATTCCGATGGGCTACATCCGGGTTTGGTCAGGAGAGAATTGGGCTAAAGCTGCGCTGGATGTAATTCGTTCAGAAAAGACCCTCGGCTACAGCGCCGGGGCAATTGAGATAAGGTAAAATTTTCTCGTGTTGCCCCGGCACTTTAGTCCGGGGTAGCAAGGATGAGATTACAACTATGGGCTTCAGCCGAATACTTGTAAGCAAAATGAGGCAGGCCGAACGGCCTGCCTCATTTTGCTTTATTAGATAAGCTGGGAATAACTCAGGACAACGCGGGCAAATCCGGCGTGGGGAGCGGCTGGGTCTCCTCCGGCTTACTTTCCTTGCCGATTTCTTCCTTGACTACCTCGCCTTTATTCTTGTAAGCCTGATAGGTAGTTTCCTTCTGGAAGGGGCGTTTGCCCAGAATCCGCTCCAGATCGCTCTGGAACAGGATTTCTTTCTCCAGTAGCTCTTTGGCTACGGCTTCCAGACCTTCCCGCTTATCGGCCAGCAGGTCGCGGGTGCGCTGATAGGCCTGATCGATGATCTTACGAACCTCTTCGTCGATGGCTTCTGCCGTAGCTTCCGAGTAAGGCTTGTTGAACTGATATTCGCTCTGTTTCGAGTCGTAGAACGACACGTTACCGATTTTTTCGTTCATGCCGTAAATGGTCACGATGCTGTAAGCCAGTTTCGTAATCCGCTCCAGATCGCTCAGGGCACCGGTCGATATTTTGCCGAACACGTTGTCCTCCGCAGCCCGGCCTCCAAGTGTCATGCACATTTCATCCAGGAGCTGTTCGGTGCGATACAGATACTGCTCACGCGGCAGGTACTGCGCATAGCCGAGAGCGGCCACCCCACGCGGAACGATGGTCACTTTCACCAGCGGGTCGGCATGTTCGAGGAACCAGCCCGTTACGGCATGACCCGCCTCGTGATAGGCGACAATCTGCTTTTCTTCCGGCGAAATAATTTTGTTTTTCTTTTCCAGACCGCCAATGACCCGGTCCATCGCATCCTGGAAGTCCTTCATGTCGACGGCTTCCTTATTGCGACGGGCGGCAATCAGGGCGGCTTCGTTGCAGACGTTGGCGATTTCGGCACCGGCAAAACCGGGTGTCTGGGCGGCCAAATCCTTCGGGTCGACGTCAGCCGCCAGTTTAATCGGCTTCAGGTGAACCTTGAAAATAGCCTCACGTCCTACGATATCGGGCTTATCGATGCTGATCTGCCGGTCGAAACGACCCGGACGCAGCAGCGCCGAATCCAGCACGTCGGGGCGGTTGGTAGCGGCCAGAATGATGATGCCCGAATCAGTGGCGAAACCGTCCATCTCAACCAGCAGCGAGTTCAGAGTGTTCTCCCGCTCATCGTTGGCGCCGGGCATGGAGCCACGGCCCCGCGAACGACCCACGGCGTCGATTTCGTCGATGAAAATGATACAGGGGGCTTTCTCCTTGGCCTGTTTGAAGAGGTCGCGGACACGGGCGGCGCCCACACCGACGAACATTTCCACGAAATCGGAGCCTGACAGAGAGAAGAACGGTACGCCGGCTTCGCCCGCTACGGCCTTTGCCAGCAGGGTTTTACCCGTGCCCGGAGGGCCAACCAGCAGAGCGCCTTTGGGAATCTTGGCACCCAGTTTAGTGAACTTGGTCGGGCTTTTCAGGTAATCGACAATCTCCTTGATTTCTTCTTTGGCTTCATCCAGACCCGCCACGTCATTGAACGTAATCTTAACACGGTTTTCGGCATCGAACAGGGCAGCTTTCGACTTACCGATGTTGAAAATCTGCCCACCCGGACCAGCGCCCCCCGACATCCGGCCGATCAGGAAATACATAGCCAGGATCATGATGATGAAGAAGCCCCAGGTTTGCAGGAACCCGCTCCAGTCGCTGCGCTGCTCGACTCTGAATTCAATACGTTCGTTATCGGGCAGACCATCCTGGAGTCGGTCCAGGTCTTTTTTGAACGACTCTCCGGACGTAATCTGAAAACTGAAATGGGGCCCGGACGAGCTGTTGAAGTACGGCTTTTCCTGAAAAAGATTTTTGTATTTAGGGCTTTGCAGCGCCTGTTGAGTAAGGTGGACCTCCACCGTATTATCATTGACAATGACAACTTCAGCCACTTCGCGGTCCTTTACCATTTTCTCAAACCGGTTCTGCGTCGTATCCCGCACGGCGCTGGTTTTGTTGAAAAAGGTAATGCCCAGGATAGCCGCTATGAGCAGCGCCACAATCCATCCCTGAAAGTTTGGTTTGCGGGGGTTTCTGGGCGATAAGGGATTTCTATTGTTCGATTCAGGCATTTCGAGTAATGAAATTACAAGTATACAAATGGGAAAACACCGATTTATCGGGTAATGTTTCCTGCTTCAGTGGGTTATGACAGGAGGATAAGAATCAGGGTGAGCGGCGCCGGGAAGGGGGCGGGACCCGAACGTCGGGTCCGCCGGACAGATCAGGCATAGGTTTCCTCTATAAGCCGGATTTCGGCGTCGCCCCACAACTGTTCCAGGTCGTAAAAAGCCCGGCGATCTTTTTTAAAAACATGGGCGACCACATCCACATAATCCAGCAGGATCCACTCGCGGTTCAGCTTGCCTTCCTGATGCCAGGGGTTGGTTCCGCTTACCTTATACACTTCTTCGTCAATAGAGTCGGCAATGGCGTCGAGTTGGGTGTCGGAGTTTCCGGAGCAGATAACGAAATAATCGGCAATGGCGTTTTTCACTTCCCGAAGATCCATAACTACAATGTCAACGGCTTTCTTCTCCTGCATGCCCTTCACTACCAGTTGACACAGTTCTTCGGACGTCAATTCGTTTGGACCCGTCGATACGGTTTTGTTAATTCTCATGCTGTTGATTTAAATTGCAACCCGTCGGCACAGCGGGTACGCCCAGGGCAGTACCATGTTCGACAATTAACTACCTAAATTAAGTAAATAAGTTGTACAATTTTCGACCCAAAACACTTTTTATTGGTCAAAACATACTTTATCTGCCAAGTTGTCAGTCGACTAACGACGAGGCTGCCGGGCTCATTCAGCAGGGACGAGCCCTCGAAGGGACCGTCGTCGTTACGGCAGATCAGACGGCGGGCCGGGGGCAGCGCGGCAATCGCTGGGAAGCTCAGCCCGGACAAAATCTGACGTTCTCGCTCATTCTACAGCCATCTTTTCTTCAGGCCAGTGAACAGTTCTGGCTCAACATGGCTGTTTCGCTGGGAATCAGCGACTGGCTCGGAACGTATCTGGATAACCGCGTTCGGGTGAAATGGCCCAACGACCTGTATGTCGATACCCGAAAAATAGGCGGCATCCTGATCGAAAACACCCTTCAGGGGTACGAACTGGCCTGGTCAGTAGTCGGGATCGGTCTGAACATCAACCAGACCCGCTTCATCTACGCCAACGCGACCTCGCTGCTGAATGAAACACCGGATCAGCACGAATTCGTTCTCGACCGTCTGCTTCCGTCGCTGCTCGAACACCTCGAACGCCGCTATCTGTCGCTGCGCAGCGCCGAACGCCGAAACGCCGACCCGCAGCGTTCGCTCCTGAAGACTGCCTACGTGCAGCGGTTGTTTCGCTATCAGGAAGAGCAGCATTTCAGTGCTGGAAACGAACCGTTCCGGGGAACTATTGTAGGTATCGACGAAGGGGGGCGGCTGGCTGTCCAGGCTGGAGACGAACTTCGCTATTTCGGATTTAAGGAAATCGAGTTTCTTATCTGAAGAGGAGGAAGGAGGAAGGGGAGGAAAGGGGAAAGGGACGAGGAAAGGTATAGTATGCTGGGCGATTTACTAAAAGTTTCAGTGGCTTTCCCGTTCGTCCCTTTCCTCCTTATAAAGAAAAGACCGGCAGACGAATCCGCACGGTCTTTCAAACAGTTCACACTGCATTATTTTTTATACTGTCCGGGAGCCCCGCTTGAACAGCGCAGCAATAGCCAGAACGATAACGGCGCCGACAAAAGCAGTCAAAATACGGTCGAGAATGCCGCTGGCACCTGTTGCGAACGTATTTCCGAAAATCCAGCCGCCGATAAAGGCACCCACGATACCCAGAATGATTTCCATAAACAGCGATAAAGAGAATCGCTTGAACAGCAGGTCCGCCAGCCAGCCAGCAATGGCACCTACAAGGATGGTTACTAACAGTTCCATACGTCTTTTTTCGTTGAGTTTGATATATAAACCGGCACCTGTAATAATTGTTTGGGGGAACATTCTTTCCATTTATTTAATGGTTCAGCAGCGCCAGCCTATCAGCGCCAGCATTCGTCCGGTCTGGCCCGATTCTCTCCGGTATGAGAAATAATCATCGGCATGGCGCACAGTCGAATACGGCGACAGTTCCACCTGCTCCGCCGGAACGCCGCCCGCCAGCAACTGGGCCCTGTTGGCTTCTTTCAAATCAAGAAAATAGCGGTCCCGCCCACGATCGTAGCGGCAGCAGCTCTCCGAAAAAGCCGACGCCACCTCCTGACCAACTTCGTAAGCATCCGCATCGATGCTGGTACCCACATACGCCAGGCAGTCAGCCGGACGCGTACCAAAGGCCGAGTGCATGGCCGTTAGGGTTTCGCGGACAATCTGCGCCGCCGTACCGCGCCAGCCTGCGTGAATGGCCGCTACAGCCCGCCGGACGGGATCGCAAATCAGAACAGGCACGCAGTCGGCAACCGTAACAGTAACGAACAGATTCGGCTGGCCGGTCATCAGGGCGTCGTAGCCATCATAACGACCCGGCTCGACCACCGTCAGCACCCGATTCCCATGTACCTGATGCGAGGAGGCAACCCGGGATGGATCGACGCCGACCGCCGCAAAGAAGCGGTTACGGTTCTCGACCACATTGGCTTCGTCATCTGCTGTGTTCAAACCCAGATTGAGTGAGGCGTAAGGGGCCGGGCTCACGCCGCCATGCCGCGTACTCTCGGCAGCGTTCAGATGCTCCTGCCCGAAAAACAGCCCCGGAACCCGGTATAGAGGAGGTGATTGCGTATACATCGACTGGATAGTTATAAAGGACGTCTGACCATTCAATCAGTCATCCTGTTTTTCTGCCATTCAGCCAGTTTGTTTTGCCGCCCAAGTACTATGCATAGCAAGGTACTATATAATCATGCTACCTTTGAATCAACAAACAGCCGCAAAAAGGCTGAGACTCTAAAACAACAACTACTAATAAACAACAACATGAAAACGTTATTCGCTTCCGCCCTGATTGCCCTGACCATGACGACCGCCGCTTTCGCCGCCGATGACAAAGCCGAGGCTGCCAAGTCGACCTTCCGTTCAGTAGTCTACCCCAACGTCGACGCTCACAAACTGAACGTCAATGTTGAAAAAACCGGAAACAGCCGGATTTACATCAAGATTCTGGATGCAAAAGGCAACCAACTGGCCGTTCAGGCGCTGAGCAAGTCGACGCAGAAAGCGCAGGCCCGCTTCGACGTCAGCGAACTTCAGGACGGCACCTATCGGGTAGTGGTTACCGACGGTACAAACCAGATAGTCAAAGACATCGTTCTGAGCACGAAAACGCCCTCCGAGGCCGTTGTCCGGACGATTGCCATGAATTGAGTTAGACAACTATAAATTGGGTTTAAGGTGATTTGCACCTGATAGCCGACATTCGATGTCGGCTATCAGTGTTTTTGAGGGTTGTCCACGAGGTTTAGTTTCCCCCAGTCGGTCCGCTCGGCGTCCGACCACAATTCCGGAAAAAACTGTCGCTGCTGATCACGCGGAGGCAGATAGCGCTGCCAGTTGGTTCCGCCCGTTGCCTTGATATCGTCCGGATTTTTGTGCAGATAGCGCACCGCTGAACGCAGGTGGGCGAGCTTCCAGCGGACGTTGACCCGGTGATCATATTCCCGCAGTTGTGCGACCAGTTCGTCGGTAACGGCCCCGGATGCCTGAAGCTGCAGAAATCGCTGACGCAGATTCCGGTGCCGGTAACTCTCAGCGACCCGGATGAGCTGTTCCGAGAATTTAGTCTCGAACTGTTTCAGCGTGAGGGTTTTTTGCTGGGTTGCCAGTTCCGTGGCCCCCTGTTTCCAGTAGATGAACTCGTAAAGGATTTCGATGGGAGCGTCGGGGCTTAGCTCCGGGGGCAGCGCGGTGAGCAATTGGGTAAAATCGGTGGAGACAATTTCGATGGTCCGGAACTGAACCGACTGAAACCCGCTCGACGGCAGCAGCGCCATGCGGAAATTAAGAAACTGCTCTTTTTCCATTCCGTCCACCATAATGGAATACGAATGTTCCAGCACGTCGAAGTAGCGGTTCAGTCGCTCCATGCGCCCGGCGAAGAAGGTCGCTGTCAGGGCCGGGTGTTCGGCGATCTGCCGGATTTCGTGAAGAATCAGCTTGAAATACAGCTCTGTCGTCTGGTGGTACGTAATAAAAATCATTTCATCGGGATACGCCGTGCGGGGGCTTTGCAGCGACAGCAGGGTTTCGAGATGAACATAATCCCAGTAGGTCAGATAATCAGCCTGAAGCAGACCTTCCAGATACGAAGCCATGTCCTGTCCCATGACGGCGTATTTTTCGGATAACTGCCGCAGCTTGTCGGTGAGGTCGACAGGCAGGCTGGGGGGGAGAGTCATATCCTTTTTCGTTGATGAACGAAGCAAAGGTAGGACTTGTGGATGTAAATTAATTCAGAAGCCGATGCGCTTGTGTTTCCGGCTCAGGATACGGCACACTAAAGCGGGAGGCGGGGGCGTTTTCGGCGGTGCCTATCGTCTGGGCCAGCAGCGTTCGTTCACGCAGCCGCTCGCGGATCCGTTTTAACCGCATCTTTACGGCGCTTTCCGTGATACGATACCGCTCACTGATTTGACGAATGTCGATGCCCTCGCAATATTTCATCAGGATGAGATTGGCATCGGCCTCCGACATGAGCGAAAGCGACTGCATCAGGTGAGAAATGATATCTTCCTCGATTTCATCGGCTTTCCACGGGTGGTTGACGGAGGCGTAAGCCGCCAGATCGATGGTGGGCAGAGACCGTTTCTGATCACGCAGGAAATCGACGCAGTGGTTATGAGATATACTGAAGAGCCAGGTTGAAAAGGCCGACTGCCCTTTAAAGCGGTCAATATTGGTGAATGCCTTCAGGAAAATTTCCTGAACGCAGTCCCGAGCGTTATCATCGTCCTTGGTGATAGATACACACTTGTAGTAAACTTTGTCGACATAACGTTTGTACAATGCCTCAAAATAAAGATTCTGATGCGTCGAACGGTGCAGGTTTACCAGCTCTTCATCGGTCAGACGGGATCGCATATTTGGAAGGATTTGAGTAGATATAACTATGACTCTCGGAGCAAAGATAAGTAACCGCCCAATGATCGAAAAAGAAGCTGGACCAGGCCGAAAACCTGATGATTAATAGGAGATTAAAAGCTGTAGCAACACGTATATGGATACTGTAATATTTTAATATATTTAAAGTGAAATTATTAGGCTCCATGCTACTGCTGGAGGATATGTAGTATACAACTTGTTTCCGATAATAATTTTATGGTAACATTGAGTATTTGTCCTGCAAAAATATTTTAATAAAAAATTAATTCATTGGTCTGCCAAATCAGGGAGTCGGTTACATACTGTGGTAGGAGAACCGGTCGTCTATTGCCACTTTTTTTCAATATCTTCAAGGCTTAACCCCTTGGTTTCGAAGACTATAAATCGGGAAAATAATAAGCCCAGCAGCACGACTGCCGTATAAATCATAAAAATGCCGCCGTTGTTACCCAGGCTGCTGGCGGCCAGCAGCGGAAACGTGAAGCTGACCCAAAAGTCGAAGAACCAGTGGTAGAAACTACCTAAACTGGTGGCAAACCCCCGAATGCGCAGGGGATATACCTCCGAGATGAGCAGCCAGCCTAATGGCCCCAGACTGATGGCGAAAAAGAATATGTAGACGTATACGCCGCCAACCGACAGGATTTGCAGCAGGTCCGTACCCAGCGAGTCCCGGAAGAAGAAGGCGAAACTAATAGTCGCCAGAGAAACCGCCGTTCCCAGCAAACCCGTGTATAGCAGTGGTTTACGACCCCATTGATCCAGAAAGCGCACGGCTACGAGCGTACTGAGGGTATTGATGACCCCCACACCCACCGTCGCCATAATGGCGGTGGTGTTGGAACTGAAGCCCGCCAGACCAAAAATTCGGGTGGAATAATAGATGACGGCATTGATGCCGGAAAATTGCTGGATGAAAAAAATGCCGATGCCGATGAGAAGCGGAATGCGCAGGCGGGCCGAGAACAACTCCCGCCAATCGACTTTACGGAGTTTTTCTTCTTCGTTGACCTTCTTAATCTGAGCGTATTCTTCCTCTACTTTCTGTTCGTCGTTGAGACGAGTCAGCACTGCACGGGCTTCGGCGTCGCGGCCCTTACTGACGAGCCAGCGCGGGCTTTCGGGCACAAAAAACATACCGGCCAGCAGGATGGCTGCCGGAACGAATCCCGCCCAGAACATGAGCCGCCAGCCTTCTTCCGCTTCCGCAAATGCGTAACCGACCAGATACGACACCAGAATGCCAATGGTAATGGCAAGCTGAAAAAACGTAACCAGCCGTCCGCGTATCTCACCCGGTGCGATTTCGGCGATGTATAGCGGGACCGAGAACGATACGACGCCGATTGCCAGGCCCAGCAGCAGCCGACCCGCAATAAGCATGTCGGGCGAAGAAGCCACGGCGGTAAGGATGGAGCCGACGGCGAATATGACAGAAGCCAGTATGTTGATGCGCTTACGACCGAGGACGTCGGCCAGTCGTCCGCTCAGGAGAGCGCCTGCCATGCCGCCGACCAGCACGGCGGATACCGTCCAGGCCTCGGCCGTCTCCGAAAGCTGCCATTTCTGTTTGATAAACGGCAGGGCCACGTTGATGACGCCCGTATCGAAGCCGAAAAGCAATCCGCCCGTTGCGGCAATGGCGGCAATGGTATAGAGAAGCAGAGTTTTGTTCATGCACGATGTATAATAAATAATGTATAATGAATCCAGATGCAGGCATTTCTACTCATTGTACATTATACATTGTTCATTACTCGTTAAGTCAACACCCCCTGAAACACCTCATCCAGTTTGGCTACCGGTCGGATTTTGATGCCAAAACTCTTCTGGTCCAGCCCTTTCAGATTATATTTTGAAATATAGATCTCTTTAAAACCCAGCTTTTCGGCTTCCGAAATCCGGCTGTCGATCCGGTTGACGGCCCGAACCTCGCCACCCAGCCCAACCTCGGCGGCAAACGCCACCGTCGAAGGGATCGCAATGTCTTCGTAGCTGGAGACGATGGCGGCGCAAACGGCCAGATCGATAGCCGGATCTTCGACCCGCAGGCCGCCCGCTACGTTCAGAAACACGTCCTGCTGTCCCAGCCGGAAGCCACCGCGTTTTTCCAGCACGGCCAGCAGCATCTGTAGCCGCTTGTTGTCAAAGCCTGTGCTGCTGCGCTGGGGGGTTCCGTAGTTGGCAATGCTCACTAAAGACTGAATCTCGATGAGCAGTGGGCGATTGCCTTCCATCATGGAGCCGATGGCGATGCCGCTGAGCGTCTCCTCACGCTGCGAAATCAGAATTTCGGAGGGATTGGTCACCTGCCGTAGGCCCGAACCGAGCATCTCGTAGATGCCCAGCTCCGAGGTGCTGCCGAATCGGTTTTTGGTCGTGCGCAGAATTCGGTAGGTGGTGTGGCGGTCGCCCTCGAAGGTCAGCACCGTATCGACCATGTGTTCCAGCACTTTAGGTCCGGCCAGGGAGCCTTCTTTCGTAATATGACCAATCATAAACACGGGAACGCCGCTTTCTTTGGCATATTTCATAAACTCTGCCGTACACTCACGTACCTGCGACACGCTGCCCGCTCCCGATTCGACCAGCGAGGAATGCATCGTCTGAATGGAGTCGATGATCAGGATTTCCGGCTCGAAATGCTCGACTGTCCGGAAAATATGCTGCGCCGACGTCTCGGTCATGATGTGGCAGTCGCTGGTGGGTGCGGGCAATCGCTCGGCCCGCATTTTTATCTGCTGCTCGCTCTCTTCGCCCGACACATACAAAACCCGCAGGCCGGTCAGACTGAGGGCAATCTGTAACAGGAGCGTCGATTTGCCGATGCCGGGTTCACCGCCGATCAGCACCAGCGAGCCGGGAACGATGCCGCCGCCCAGCACCCGGTTCAGTTCGGCGTCGGGCGTAAACACCCGGTCCTGTTCTTCGTAGGTAATCGCATGAATGGCTTTGGGCTTAGCCGCCGTGGTCTGGATAGTGGAAGTGCGCCAGTTACCGCTCTTTGGTTCTTCTTTCTGAACCAGTTCCTCCACGAAGGTATTCCACTCACTGCAGGAGGGACAGCGGCCCAGCCATTTGGCCGCCTGATACCCGCAGTTCTGACAAAAAAAAGTTGTTTTCGCTTTAGCCATGCAACCGGGAAAGGAATGCTTTTTGACGTTTACTCATTTATTGGAAGAATATCGTAGGGGTTTTTAAACGCTGGCGTGTCCTGATTGTCGAATACGCATAAAAACCCGAAAACGATTCCGGCAAACCGAAGAAGAGGGGCCATCGGAGGCCCATTTCAGCAACACCGGACACTAAAAAAAAGTTGAGGTCGTACGGTTTTCAATGCCCAATTACGTTATTCTTTCACATTTTCTTCAACCAACCGGTAAACGATGAAAAAGGTACTCTTAGTTGTAATGATGACCGTACTGGGTTCGGCGGCAGTGGCGCAGGGCTCATTCAGCGTGGGCATCAAGGGGGGCGTCAACCTTTCCGAGTTAAAAACAGGCGATTTTCTGGTGACCCGGCTAAATGCCAACGGATCGCCGCAGGTCGATTTCAACGGTCGCGAGATTCGGGACAATCTCCGTAACAGCTTCGAGACCCGTACGGGCTGGGCCTACGGTGCCTACGCCCGTTTTGGCCGCAATCTCTATCTGCAGCCCGAACTCCTGGTGTCGGGCAAGCGGGGTTCTTTTGACATTGTCCGGAACGTCAACGGTAAGCCTACGACGGAAACCGTCACGGTGAAAACCACCTATCTGGATGTCCCGATTCTGCTCGGTCTGAAGGGTGGGCCGCTGCGGATTATGGGCGGACCGATTGTGTCATTCCGCATGAGCGACGATCAGCGTGTTCGGGAGGCCCTGCGTGAATATACGTCCGGGTCGCTGAACGAGGCCTTCTCCAAAGCCGTTTACGGGTATCAGTTCGGAGCGGGTCTGGATCTGGGCCGACTGGGCATCGACGTTCGGCGGGAGGGCAGCCTGTCCGACGTGGCAGCGGTCAATCTGGGGTCTGACGCCAGCCAGCAGCAGTTCAATCAGAAAATTAAGTCGTGGCAGGTGACGCTGGCTTACCGTCTGTTTTGAACAGACACGAGCCATGAGACGAAAGCGGGTTGAGCCCGCTTTTTTTTATTGCCTTCCATGAACGTAGGGAATATACGTTATCAGGGTTTAGTGAGATGGCTTACCGGCGTATGTCGTTAAAAAACAAGCCGTCGTTCACCTCCCGCAGGATCCGAACGACGGCTGTTCAGCTCAACTAACCCAAAACAAAATGTAATATGCGTATAGACTGTATAATGCTTATTTAATTAACGAGTGTGAGGCGGTAGACTTGCAGCCGCTTCATGATTTCTTTGGCCCGGCGACGCGAAATGCTTACCTCCCGACCATCGGTCAGCAGGATGTTGCGGTCGGTCGAAAACGCATCCATCTGGATGTAACCCAGATTGACAATGGTCGACTTATGGATGCGCAGGAACATCGTTTTGTCCAGCAGCGCCTCGAATGCCTTCAGCGTCTTGGAGACCAGGTAACGCTTCCGATCGCGGGTATGGATATACGTATAGTTACCCTCGCCCGACATGCTGACGATGTCGTCGACGGTGACCAGAACCGTGCGATTCAGATAGGGCAAGGCAATCCGTTGAACTTCGTGCGAGTGGGCACGGGACAGAACAGACTGGGATGCAGCGCCAAGGGAGGAAGGAGTAAGGGTTGAAGGTTCCATCGTTGTTGTAGTTCTGATTCAGAGAATGGTTACTACAAACATACGAAGGGGTAGGGGCTGAAATTAGAATTGCCTGATCATCAGTAGACTTAATATGGTTATTAAGTCATTGATAATCAGGCAATTGCTAATCGGGCCGCTTGCGGATTTAACGTAAATCTCCGTACCGGATCACGTAGTTCTACGTATTGAAATGCAGAATATAGTACCTTTTTATAGCGGGAAAATTCTGGTGGTAATTAATTGCGCGAACCACCTCCCGGCATAAATTCGCGGATTCTGTCGATAAATGTCTGTGCACGGCGGCGGGAAATTTTTACCTGTTGTCCATCCGTCAGTTCCAGTTCACCTTCCTTCTTGACATAGAACCGGCGGACGTATCCCAGATTGACGATGCAGGATTTGTGTACGCGCACAAACGATTGACCATCCAGTAACTCCTCATACTCTTTCAGTGTACGCGATACCAGCATTCGGGTGCCATCTTTCAGAAAAAAATTGGTGTAGTTGCCGGAGCCTTCCAGTCGGATAATTTCGTCGATTGTCACAGTACGTTTTCGGTCATAGAAAGGAATCAACAGCTTTTGCAAAGCGGAGGAAGGAGACTTTTTTTCCACAGTAGTGGGGAAATTTGTGGACACTTGGTCGAAAAGGCTGTCGCGGAGGATAGTTTCCATGAGCTGAAATTTGATTGTGTAAAAAATGTGAATGATTGATTCTGAGTCACTTGAACAAATGAGCGTAAATCGGTAAGTAAGTTTGCTCATTGATTCGATATGAATTTTACGCCCAATAACTATACCGATTGGGGGGCGGGTACGGGCGACCGCTCCATTTTCGGAAACCGGTCGAGAAACGAGCAACGAACTTCGTATCTTTGCCGGACCGTTGATTAGCTGGTTAAATCATGCTGGATAAAGTTAAAGAGATCTATCAGGAGGTCGAGCAGTTCGATGTTCAGAACAAAGTACAACTGGAAGAATTTCGGGCGCGGTTTGTGGGCCGCCGGGGCGTAGTTGCCGAATTGTTCGAAAGCCTGAAACAGGTGCCGCAGGCCGACCGCCGGGCCGTAGGACAGGAGCTTAACGGTTTAAAGGATTTCGTTCAGCAGCGCTTCAAAGACTTTACCGAAGCCCTGGAAGCCAACGGCAGTGAACAGACCGCCCCCGCCGTCGACCTGACTCTGCCGGTGCTGCCCAATCAGTCGGGAACCCTCCACCCGCTGTCTGTCGTACGGCAGCGCATCATCCGTGTTTTTGAACGAATTGGTTTCAGCGTGGCCGACGGTCCGGAGATTGAAACGGACTGGTACAACTTCGGGGCGCTGAATTTCCCGGACAATCATCCGGCCCGCGACATGCAGGACACGTTTTTCATCGCCCGAAAAAGCGACGAAAACCCGGACGACGTGCTGCTGCGTACGCATACGTCCAACGTTCAGGTACGCCTGCTCGAACACCAGAAGCCGCCCGTCCGGGCTATCATGCCAGGGCGCGTCTACCGCAACGAGGCCATCTCGGCCCGTGCCCACTGTCTGTTCCACCAGGTGGAGGGACTCTACGTCGACCGCAACGTTGGCTTCCGGGATCTGAAGGATACCCTCTACCATTTTGCCAAAGAGATGTTTGGCAAAGACGTAAAGATTCGTTTCCGCCCCTCATTTTTCCCCTTTACTGAACCCAGCGCCGAGATCGATATCTCCTGTCTAATCTGCAAAGGAACAGGCTGCAACGTCTGCAAGCAGACCGGCTGGGTTGAAATTGCCGGGTCGGGCATGGTCGACCCCAGTGTGCTGTCCAACTGCGGAGTCGACCCTGAAGAATTCACCGGCTTTGCCTTCGGCATGGGTATTGAACGCATCGCCATGCTGAAATACCAGATTCGGGACCTGCGCCTGTTTACCGAAAATGACATCCGGTTCCTGCGGCAGTTCGAGGGAGCCTGAACGGGAAGAGGAGAGGCATGAGCCAGGGAGGGCCGAAGGGGACCTGACTGAAGGTGTGTTCTCTTTTGTCTTCATCTATCGGTATTTAGTTACAATTGGTTTGCGGGTTGCGTCGTTACCTGATTGACTCTGTGTTGTAGAAAGCCTGTTATAGTCTAATTATGAATTTATTAACCGTACTGAAAGAAAACCTGACCGACACGGTGGTGACCCGGGCGGCGTATTACGTGGAAGAAAATCCGGAGAAGACCCGGACAGCCCTGGAGGGACTGGTGCATACGGTCGTGGCCGGACTGATGAAGAGGACGACATCCGAAATCGGCGTGAACCAGTTGTTTACTCAGGTCGACAAGGGGAAGTTCGACGGTTCGCTGGTGACGTCGTTCGGGGAGGTGCTGGCCGACCCGGAGCAGACCAGCCGACTGGCCGAAGGGGGCAATTACAGCATCAGTCACCTCCTGCCTGCGATGAAAAGTTCAGTCGGTACGATGATTTCCAGCTACGCCAACATTAAGAATTCTGCCGCCATCACCCTGCTCGGACTGGTGACGCCTATGATTCTGGGTGCTCTGCATCAGATCGTTAAAGATAAAAAACTGGATGCCGACAGTCTGGCCGCCCTGCTGGCCGATCAGCGGGATCACCTCATCGAAGACACGCCCGAGCGGCTACTCGACCGTATGGGCGAAAGCCTCGGTATACGTCAACTGCTGGCTGCCGGAGTAACGCCCGCCAAACGGACCATGCTCAGTGAGCGTTCGCCGAGAACCGCCCAGGAACGGACGCGGTTTCTGCCCGAACCTGAGGAAGAAAACAACGGTTCGCTCGCCAAATGGGGCGTGGGCGCCCTGCTGCTGCTGGTGCTGGCGGCGGGCGGCTATTATATCTGGAATAATACCCAGAGCTATTCTGCCGCCAATGACGACGAAGAAGCGGCGCTCTCGACGGAATTTAACGACACGCTGGCAACGGCTCCGCGTCCCGATTCCACAGCCCGTCTTGTCAACCGGTCCGAAGCCGCTGCCTCGGGAGCTCTCACGGAACTGCTCGCCTACGTAAACGATCCGCAGGCCCGAACGGGGCGGTTGCTGCCGGTGAGTGCGTTCGCTTTTGAGACGGGCACTGTCACTCCCAGACCCACGACCCAGACGGCTCTGACCGAACTGGCAAATCTGATGAAATCCCGACCGACGATGCAGATACAGTTTGTCGGATATGCCAACGATGCCGAACTGCCCATGACCAACAAACAGCTTTCGGTCAAACGGGCGTATCTGCTCAAGCAGCAACTGGTGCAGGCGGGCATCGACAACAACCGCGTCGATGCCATCGGGCTGGGGGCGGGCATCCGACGGAGCGCGGCTGATTCCACCCAGACCTCCCGCAACCGTATCGAGGTGAAAGTGATTACCAAATAAGGAATAGAGTCTAATTGCTCCTGCAGAAGCCCCCAGACGAGATCGGGGGCTTTTTTATTGTACATCGGAACAGGAATGTAGAAGAAATCCGGTTCCATTGGGAAACATTTTCATAACAACCCGGTCGGTTACCGGTTAGCTATAGATAGGTGGCCGCAGGGCCATGACCCAATCAACATATTCATTTTGCTATGGAAACACAAACCGGAAAAACTGCCCTGATCACCGGCGCAACGAGCGGAATCGGCTATGAATTAGCCAAACTGTTTGCAAAAGATGGATACAATCTGGTGCTTACGGCCCGTCATGAGGACCGGTTGAACGAGGTTGCCGAAGAGTTCAGGCAGGAGGGGGGGCAGCAGGTGACCGTGATTGCCAAAGATCTGATGGACCCCAAAGCCGCCGAGGAAATTTATGACGAAACCCGCCGCCGGGATATTCAGGTCGACGTGCTGGTCAACAATGCCGGCATGGGCGAATATGGGATGTTCGCTACGGAAACCGATTTGCACAAGGAGCTGGGTATCATTCAGTTGAACCTTACGTCGCTGGTGCATCTGTCGAAATTGTATCTGAAAGACATGATTCAGCGCAACGACGGCAAAATCCTGATGCTGGCGTCGGTTGTTTCGGTGCTGCCCAATCCGCTGATGGCGGTTTACGGGGCTACGAAGTCATTTGTCTATTCGTTCTCCGAGGCATTGCGTAATGAATTGAAAGATACCAATATTACCGTTACGGCTCTGCTCCCCGGCGCAACCAATACCGACTTCTTCGCCAAAGCCGGAGCCGAAGGTACGCGTGCCCATCAGCAGGCTCAGAACACGGATGCGGCTGGGGTGGCAAAAGATGGATATGAGGCGCTGATGAAGGGGAAAGACAAGGTTATCTCTGGCTTTATGAACAAGGCTCAGGTTGCCATGGCGCATTTCCTGCCCGACGAAGTGGTGACGGCCAACACCCGCAAATTAATGGAACGACCGGGTATGGAACTGGAATCGGAGCACGAAAAGGAGTCCGACAATCTGCTGCCTTACGTGCTCGTCGGTATGCTGGCGACAACGGCTCTTATCTGGGCCTTCAGCGAAAACCTGAGTTGGTACGACAAGGCTCGTTATCGCTACAAGGCCCGTTCAATGAAAAATTCGCTTATGGATGCCCTGCATCTCAACTAATTCGAAAAGCAAAGAGGCCGCCCCGGGGCGGCCTCTTTGCTATGATACAGGCAATTACACCGACATAATGTCCTGTTCCTTAGCGGCAAATATATCATCGATTTTTGCCACAAAGCTATCGGTCAGTTTCTGAACGCGTTCTTCGCCTTTCTTCGCGTCGTCTTCCGAAACGCCTTCCTTAGTCAGTTTGCGAATGCCGTCGTTGGTATCTTTCCGGATATTGCGCACGTTGACTTTCGCCACTTCGATTTCCTGCTTCACTTTTTTGACCAGGTCACGGCGGCGCTCTTCGGTCAGGGGGGGAATGTTGAGCCGGATGATGTCGCCGTCGTTGGTTGGAGAAAGACCCAGATTGCTATTACGAATAGCCTTTTCGATTTCGCCGATGAGTTTTCGCTCAAACGGTTTGATGGCGATGGTCCGGGCGTCCGGCGTCGTGATGGAAGCCACGCTGGTCAGGGGTGACATCACGCCGTAATATTCTACCTGAATGCCATCGAGCATGTTGGTCGAAGCCTTGCCCGCCCGAATTTTGGCTAATTCGATGGTCAGGTGTTTCATGGCCTTCTCCATCGTGTCGCGGGCGTCATCCAGATACAATTCAATCTCTTCCATAAAAAGTTGGCGTTACTGTTTTTGTATAGTGGTGTTTAGGCAAATTAGGTAATTAGTAAAGAAGCGTAAGGCCCCAATTACCTATTTACCTATTCAACCCATTTACGGCAAGGCTACCGAAATCAGCGTACCGGCGTCGGAATCGCCCTGAACGATACGCAGCAGACTGCCCTGCTGATTCATGTTGAAAACGATAATGGGCAGATTATTTTCCTGGCAGAGCGTGAAGGCCGTCAGGTCCATTACACTCAGCCGCTTTTCGTACACGTCCTGAAACGTGATGGTGGTGTAGCGGGTGGCGGTTTTATCTTTTTTCGGGTCTGCCGAATAGACGCCGTCTACCTTGGTGCCCTTCAGAACAACGTCGGCTTCGATTTCGATGGCCCGCAAACTGGCCGTGGTATCGGTCGTGAAATACGGGTTGCCGGTCCCGGCCCCAAAAATGACGATGCGTCCTTTTTCGAGGTGACGTACCGCCCGCCGCCGGACATACGGCTCACAGACCTGCTCCATTTTGATGGCCGACATCACGCGGGTATACATGCCGTGCTGTTCGAGCGAACTTTGAATCGCCATAGCGTTGATGACCGTCGCCAGCATACCCATGTAGTCGCCCTGAACGCGGTCAATGCCGGATCGTTCGCCCGATACGCCCCGGAAAATATTGCCGCCGCCGATGACAATCGCCACCTCGACGCCCAAATCCACAACCTGTTTGATTTCGCGGCTATATTGGTCCAGAATGCTGGAATCGATTCCGTAGCCCTGTTCACCGGCCAGTGCTTCGCCGCTAAGCTTAAGCAGTACGCGTTTGTATTTTAATGGAGCCATTTGTGGGAGTTTGGCTGCAAAGATAATAAGTTTCGTGTAGTTGTGAGGGAATTGCCCGATTCGGGGAAAAACAAAGAGCCGCCCTTCGCAGAACGACTCTTCTAATGCCCGATCGACCCGGTTCAGAACTTGAAACCAACGTTGACGCCCAGTGAGCGCCGCTGCGAATTATTGAAGTTTTTGATGGCATCGTTCAGGCCGTGGTGATAGACCAGATCGATGACCAGCGGACCCAGATCGAAGCCAATGTTGCCCAGCGCCAGGAACGTTCCGCTCCGGATTTCATTCTGATCGATGTCGACCGTGTTGGTACTGTTGTTGAGCCGGTTGGCATATTCGGCCCCCACGGCCATCCGCACCGACGAAATGCCCCGCTTCGACTGCGCCAGTTTCACGCCCAGATAGGCCGGAATCTGCAGCCAGCGGGTGTCGATACGCCCCGCGATGTCATCCAGGTCCTGACCATCGCCCGGACGGAAGAAATTGGAACTCGACGTAAAATATTCTGCACCAATCTGACCATAGATGCGGCCACCACCCCGGACAAAAACACCCAGTTGATAACCCAGCCGACCCGTCAGATCCTTGCCGTCGACGTCTTCGCCCCGGTATCGGGTCGAGTTGGCACCCACGTAAAAACCGCCCGTGAAGGCCTGATAGGGCCGACGAAGCCGGGTTTCTTTCCGATCCGACGACTGCCGGGCATTCCGGACGTTGTCCGAAGCCTGATCATTGCGTTCATTATTCTGCTGCGTCGTCTGCCTGTTTTCCCGACGGGCATCCTGCCAGCCATCTTCGTAGCCTTTCTTATAGGCATCGATCAGATCGCGTTCTATCTGCTCACTATATCGGCTCCCTGACCGGCGATTTGCCCGGTCATCCCGGTCGTCGTACGTCGTGCGCTGGCCGTAAGACATGTAGGCTGCGGTAAGGCCCACCGTCAGCAGGACCCATTTGCGTGTTTTATGTAACATAACTTTGTCTCGCTGCATGGTGTGATGTTCTTATTTCTTCTGGCTATCCTGCATTTTTTCCAGTTGCTCCTCCGCGTCGTATACGAGTCGGCTGGCCTCCCGCCGGGTTTTTGCCCAGTCGTCCTCCGAACCCCGCTGTACCCGGTAATAGGCACGCGTCAGTTCGTCGCGCTTCTTCTCCAGATCACGGGCGCTGCGCTGACGATCGCTCCGTTCTCTGGCGCTCAGCCCTTTGGCAGTTGCGTCGATTTTTTCAAGCTGGCGGTCGATCTCGTTCAGTTGTTCGCCAATCCGATCGGCCAGTTCCTCACGTTCGCGGTCGAAACGGCCCGATGAGCGATTGCTGCGCCGATCTTCCATGCGTTCATCTTCCCGGTAGCGATCGTCCCGGCCTCGATCCGACGAATACCGATCGTCCCGCTCATCGTAGCGGCTGTTCATCCGGTCGCGGTCATCATACCGACGATCCATGTAGCGATCATTGGAGTACCGGTCGTCGGAAAGGCGGTCATCGTAGCGACGATCCATGTAGCGGTCATCATTCGACCGGCTGGCGCGGCCCCGGCTGTACCTATCCCGGTCGCGGTCGTCATACTGCCGATCATCATACCGGCGGTCGTCCCGACTCATCTGGTCGCGGTTGGCATAGCGGTCGTCATCGCGATCCGAACGGTAGGCTCGGTCGCGGTCGTCGTCGCGTCGGTCATCCATCCGCCGGTCCGCACGGTCGTCATCATCCCGGCGGTCCGACTGGCTATCCCGATCGTCATCGCGTCGGTCGTTGCGATTGCGCTCGTTAAGGCCGAGGCGTTCGCGGATACGTTCCTCGAATCGGTTTTCTTCCTCCGTGTCCCTGTCAGGCCCGCGTCCAAACAACCGATTGTTGGTGGCGTCTTCTTTCAGTTCTTCACCAGCCCGACGAGTTTTTTCCTGCAACCGTTCTTTGATCTGTTCCTCATCCCGACCGGGTGCGCTTTCATCCATCACTTCCGTACGGTCAGTTCGTTCTGAACGGGCCGTACGCTCATCGTTTCGTTTCTCAAATAAGCCCTGCCTGCCGAATACTCCCTTCGACGATTCGCAGGATGTTGTTAAAATACTGGCAGCCAGAGCGGCTGCCAGCCAAAAGGTCTGTTTCATAACGCTTTGAAATAGAAGGTGATGGCTTGTATATATGTTTGAATCATCTTCTGTAAATAATATAGTTATAACAACCACTAAGTCTATTTGTTTGGTATGTTAATGGTTTGATCAATGAATCAATTGAAAGGAAATTTTATCTCAAACAAATTGTAAACGCTATGGAAACAACGCCTCCTTATGGCCGAACGACGGTTACTCAAACGCGGTACGGCAACCCATTGAAACGCATCTCGTGGAGTGCTGTTTTTGCGGGCGTTTTGATCGCCATGATTGTCCAGGTTGCTCTTAGTTTGTTAGGCATTGGTGTTGGACTCAGTGCGCTCGATTTTGCTGAAGAACGAAATCCGGCGGCCGGGCTGGGCATTGGATCGGGTATCTGGTATGCGCTGACGCTGCTGATTGCCCTGTTTGCTGGCGGCTGGGTGGCAGGGCGATTGTCGTCGGCACCCCGTTCGTTCGATGCCATCATTCACGGTTTGCTGACATGGAGTCTGGTAACCTTGCTGACGTTTTATTTCCTCACCAGCACTCTCGGTCGGATTATCGGTGGCGTAAGCCGGTTTATTGGCGGTACATTGACTACGGTGGGGACTGTGGCAGGGAGTGGTCTTGCGGCAGCGGCCCCCAAAATTGGCGACGAAATCCAGCAGCAACTCGACGAACAGGGCATTGATTTGAGTAATCTGCGGGCAGAGGTGAATCAGGTCCTCCGGCAAACGGGCGACCCAAATCTTCAGCCGGAAGCCCTGGAGCGGCGGGCGGAAGGGGCGGCCGATCAGGCACGGGCTGCCGGGGGCCGGGCCGCCGATAACCCGCAGGCTGCCGACGACGTGGCTGGTAATCTCTTCAAAAATCTGTTTCGACAGGGGCAGGCAACTGTCAGTCAGGTGGACCGCGATGATGCCGTCAATGTTGTTATGAAGCGGACCGGGAAAAGCCGGGCCGAAGCTGAACAGACGGTCGACAACTGGATTAATTCCTACAACCAGGCGCGGGCTCAGGTGCAGCAGAAGACGCAGGAGGTAAAGCAGCAGGCTAGAGAGACAGCCGACGATGCGGCTGATGCCGCCTCCACCGCCGCCATCATGACGTTTTTTGGCCTGCTTGTCGGGGCCGGGGCGTCAGGTTTCGGGGCTAAAAAAGGAGCCGATTCCAAAGACGATTACAACGCTCTGGATCGGCCCGTCCGCGAAACGGTTTAACCGGTGACCAAACGAAAAACCCGGCTGTCATAGCCGGGTTTTTCGTTTTTTATACGCTCTGACTCAGACGAATTCCACCAGAACCTGGTTTTTCTCCACCCGGTCGCCCTGGTTGACCCGAACCACCCGTACCGTACCGTCGCCGGGTGCTTTGATAACGTTTTCCATCTTCATCGCTTCCAGAATCAGGACGCTGTCGCCCTTCCTGACCGGGTCGCCGGTCCGTACGCTCACGCTCAGAATCAGACCAGGCATGGGCGCTTTGATGTCGTTGACTTTCGATTTACCGCCCGACTCCATGCCCATTTGCTCCAGCAGCAGGTCGAAGCGGTCTTTGAGCCGGACAACATGAACAGACTGGTTGATTTTCAGGCTGACGGTCTTTTCCGACGCATCCACCGACAGAACCTCCGCCGAAAAGGAACGGTCTTTATGCAGAATGTGGAACTGCCGGTCATTCAGACGGACGAGGTTCCAGCCCATAAGTTCACCGTTCAGAACGGGCTGATTATCGGAGAACGTGATCTCGAAGGTATCCTGTTCGTCGACCGTTGCGCGAAACATGGGTTATAGAGTTTATTGGTAGTGTATCGCAGAGCTGAGCAGAGGAATTTCGAGTTTAGCGGAGAATATTTTTTAATTAAACTCCATCCTCTCCGCTTAGCTCTGCGATACAACCTTACTTACTTCTTATTTACCAAATACACACCCGCCAGGCAAACCACCATACCGATGATTTGGGGAACGTAAAGCGGCTCACCGTCCAGCAGGCCCCAGGTCAGGGCCACCACCGGCATCAGATACGTCACCGACGAGGCAAATACGGCGGAAGATAACTGTATGACGCGGTTAAACAAAATCGACATCAACCCGGAACTCAAAATTCCCAGACTCAGCAGTGCCAGCAGCGGCCAGCCTATTCCCGCCTGCGCCGCCCGCGGCAGAAAATCCGTAGACAACAGCCCGATAAGAGCAATCGGTCCGGTCAGGCCGAAGAGCCAGGCCGTCGACGTAATGGGTGATAAACCGCCCAGATGGCGGGCGATCAGATTGATATTCACACCATAGCAAATTGTAGCCAGCACCAGCAGCAGGGCATAGCCGTTGATTTGGAACGAGCCGGTGGCGCTGTAGAAGACCAGAAAGACGGAACCGGCAAAACCCAGTAGTATACCGAACACCTGTCGGGGCCGGACGATGGTTCCGAAAAAAAGCGCCCCGATAAGCAGCGTGAACAGAGGGCTGAGCGAGTTCAGGGTTCCGGCCAGTGAACTGCTCAGATGAGCGGCCCCGGTGGCAAATAGAAACGCCGGAATCATGTAGCCAACCAGGCCAATCGTGAACAGCGGCCAGCCTTTGTGTCGGGGAAACTGTTTGCGGCGGACAATCAGAAACGGCAGAAAAAACAGAAAAGCGAAGGCGATACGTCCCAGGGCAATCTGCGAAGACGGAAACACGTCCAGGCTCCGTTTCATCATGATGAACGAACTGCCCCAGACCAGGGCGAGCATTGCCAGCAGCAGCCAGGCCTGCAAAGGCACCGGTCGCTGGGCAGGAGGAGTCAGAAGTTCATCAGCGGGTGTTGTCGTCATGGTTGTGGTTTTATACCAACAAAGTTGATTCTAAACAGGCTGGTAACAGGCTACCGGTTCTGTATCTGCGGATAGTCCGGTTCAGGGCAGGGGTTGCGGGGGTGGCAGGGGTTGCAGGGAAATGTCCGATACAATCCCTGCAACCCCTGCCTACGTTAAGCCGGGCATTCAACCTGATACGCCTCCGCAATTTCGTCCAGCGTTTCCTGCAACTCCGCGTAGGTGTCGGCGGTGACGAGGCGCTGCCGATACGGTTTAAAATGGTCCAGCCCTTTGAAATAGTTGGTATAATGGCGCCGCATCTCGAAAATCCCCACCTTCTCGCCTTTCCAGCGGATGGAAAAATCCAGATGCTGACGGCATACGTTCACCCGGTCGGCCATCGTGGGAGCGGGCAGATGGTCACCCGTTGCCAGAAAATGCCTGATTTCGTTAAAAATCCACGGGTACCCGATGCTGGCCCGGCCAATCATGATGCCATCGACGCCATACCGGTCTCTATACTCACGGGCTTTTTCGGGACTGTCGATATCGCCGTTACCGAAAATCGGTATGTGAATGCGGGGGTTTTCCTTGATACGTCCAATCAGCGTCCAGTCGGCTTCGCCCTTATACATCTGTACGCGGGTACGTCCGTGAACGGTCAGCGCCTGAATGCCGATGTCCTGCAGCCGTTCGGCCACTTCCAGAATATTTTTGGTCGTCTCATCCCAGCCGAGGCGGGTTTTGACCGTTACGGGCAGGTGGGTAGCTTTCACGACGGCCTCGGTCATCCTGACCATCTTTGGAATGTCCTGTAGCAGAGCGGCCCCGGCACCCCGGCAGGCCACGTTCTTGACCGGACAGCCGTAATTGATGTCGATGAGGTCGGGGCTGACGCGGCTGGCGATGCGGGCGCATTCGCCCATCGTGTCGACGTCGGAGCCGAACAACTGGATGCCGATGGGGCGTTCATATTCAAAAATATCCAGTTTCTGAACGCTTTTGGCCGCATCCCGAATCAGACCTTCCGACGAAATAAATTCCGTATACATCAAATCAGCGCCATTGGCTTTGCACACGGCCCGGAACGGCGGATCGCTTACGTCCTCCATCGGGGCCAGCAACAGCGGAAAGTCGCCGAGTTCGATTGTTCCTATTTTTACCATAATGGCTATTTAAACATTGGGCTAAAGCCCATCCAGTCAGTGGTCTGCCTGATCCACGGGCTTTAGCCCGTGGCAATAGTTAGACATACTCGGCGGGGTCAAATACAATCCTATGATCATCGGGCCGAAGCCCGTGGTAATAGTTAGACATGTTGCTGCCCAGATTCATAACAGCCACATACTCTATAATTGCTACGGGCTTTAGCCCGTGGGTAGAAAGTTGGCAACCTGTTGAAAGGGCTTTAGCCCAATGTTCATCCATTACCTGCCTTTTCCTAACGATTCCCGCCGCTGAACGGTTCGGGTTGCCGGTTATTTCAATTTCTGCCCGTAAATTTACGACAATATGGAGGAAATGCGTGTCGATGCCCCGGTTGCCGGAGAGCGTCATCCACTCGGCAGTCTGCTGATTCTGTTAGGTTTTGTGCTGATTGGCGCGTCGCTGGGGGGGATCTTGTCAGCGGTTATTCTGGGCGGCTGGGCGCTGGCCCAGGGTGAAGATACGGCGCTCAACATTGGTCAGTTATTGTCGAACCCGGAACGTTTTGAAGGAAGCTGGCCGCTGCTGATGGTGGTGCAGGCCGTTAGCCATCTGTTTACGTTTCTGCTGCCCTGTCTGCTTTTCTGGCGATTTATCGAACGCCGCCGCTGGACCGATTTTCACCTGCAGCCCCTTTCGGCGGTGCAGGCGGTGGGCCTGGTTGCCCTGCTGACCATTGCCTTCATGCCTTTCAACGGGCTGGTCATCGAGTGGAATCAGGGCCTGGATCTGCCCGCCGGACTGAACGGGCTCGAGCAGTGGATGAAAGACAAGGAAGACCAACTGGCGAAACTGACGACGTTTCTGACCACGTTCCAGTCGGTTCCCGAACTGCTGCTGGCGCTGCTGGTGATTGCCGTCATTCCGGCCATAGGCGAGGAAGTGCTGTTTCGGGGTATCGTCCAGAACAAACTGATTCGCTGGACGGGCAGCGTTCACGCGGCCATCTGGCTGGCGGCAGCCATTTTCAGCGCCATTCACATACAGTTCTACGGATTTTTCCCCCGGATGCTGCTGGGAGCCCTGTTCGGTTATCTCTACGTCTGGTCCGGAAATCTCTGGGTGCCTATCCTGGCGCATTTCGTCAATAATGGCTTCACGGTGCTGATGGTCTGGCTCTACCGGCGGCAGATGGTCGGCATCGATATCGAGAATACAGACTCCGTACCGCTGACGGGTGCTTTTTTTTCGCTACTTTTAACCACGGTTTTTCTTTTTTATTTCCGACGGAGCAATTCGACTTCCCGCGAGAACCCCTATGTCTGAAAATTGGGAAAAAGTGCTGGTGACGCCGGTTTTTCACCGGGCCGAACTGGCTAAGTTTCTGCTGGCCGAACACGAAATCGAGGCTGTCGTTCTGAATAAAAAAGACAGCAACTATGTGGTTTTTGGGAGCTGCGAAGTGTACGTACCCACAAAAGACGCTATACTTGCCCGAATAATCCTGGATAATGAGATCTCGATTGGATAGTCTGACGAACCTACAGCAGCGAGTCATTACGGCTGCCGTGGGCGTACTGATCATTCTGGGCGGCATCTGGTATGGAGAATGGACGTTTGCCGTTCTGTTCTGCGCCATCAGTGCCCTCACGCAACTGGAGTTTTACCGACTACTGGGCCTCGATGGCAATCAGCCGCTGGCTCATTACGGTACGCTGGTCGGCAGTTTCATCGTCCTGCTAACGTTTTTAATCGAAAAGCGGCTGATTGCCTATGACAATTATTTCCTGATTTGCCCGGCCTCGTCGATGATTTTTCTTATTAAGCTCTACAAGCGGCGGGACACGAAACCGTTCACCAACATCGGGTTTACTTTTCTGGGAATCATCTACGTGGCCGTTCCGTTTGCGTTATTGAACGTATTGGCTCTCTGGCGGGGCGAGTACCGTCCGGGTCTGATTCTGGGCTGCCTGATGCTGCTCTGGGCCAGCGACATCGGCGCTTATTTCGCCGGTACGAAGTTTGGCAAACGAAAACTTTTTGAGCGCGTGTCGCCCAAAAAGTCGTGGGAGGGCAGCGTGGGCGGGGCTATCGCGGCGGCTATGGTGTCGCTGGGACTGGTCGTTTACCGGGCCGAGCCGACGCTGGCACCCTGGGAGTGGTACTGCATCGGGGCCATCATCGTCGTGACCGGTACCTACGGCGATTTGGTGGAGTCGCTCTTCAAACGGAGTATCGCCATCAAGGATTCAGGAACGAGCATCCCCGGCCACGGCGGTTTTCTGGATCGGTTCGACGGACTGCTGCTCTCGGCGCCGTTCATTATCACGTTTTTAAAGATATTCTCCTGACGGAGACGGGCAATAGACCGAAACACCCGGTCGTTCTGGATGAAAGAATTTATGAAACATCGTCAATCGCTATACAGCTTTGTTGCTCTGTTTGTCAGTTTGTTAGTCTTTGGTGCGCCGGACGCTCGGGCGCAGGGACAGGAGCGGCTGGTCATGTTTACGGGTATTGTCACGGCGGGTAAGACGTCCGAACCGCTGCCGGGAGCATACGTCTATATTCCCAAGGCCGGTCGGGGCGTGTTGTCCAACAGCATCGGCTATTTTGCCCTGCCCGTCATGCCCGGCGACAGTATCATTTTCAGTTACGTGGGCTTCACTAAACAATACCATATCGTGCCCCGCCGCCTGCCGGAAACTTCATATTCGGCGGTGATTGCCATGCAGGAGGATGTTACAGTACTAAAAGAAGTGAAGGTATATCCCTACGCCACCGAAGAACTCTTCAAACAGGCGCTGGTCAACATGGAACTGCCCGACGCCAAAGAACGGGCCGCGCTCGAACGCAACCTCAGTCCCGAATCCATGCAGCGGCTGGCGGCGCTGACGCCCATGAGTGCGGCGGCCAATTACCGGTATTTCCAGAACCAGCAGTGGTTTGGCCGCGACGCCATTGCCAACCGGGGCTCCATGACCATGCTGCCCTTCCTGAATCCTTCCTCGTGGATGCAGTTTATCCGGTCGGTCAAAAACGGCGACTTCAAAAGCAAGGAATTTCGGAAAGAGCTGAACGCCACGCCGCCGGAGAATCTGAAACGGGAAGATATCATCCGCAGAAACAACTAACGGTCGTTTACGAAATAGTCACGGTCCGTTCGGCAAACCACGTCCGGCATTCATCCAGACTCGATTCACCGGAGGCGACGCGGATAATGAAGTCGTATAACTCATTGTTGGGCAGCGTACGGTTAAGTCTCATACCATTGAGTTTCAAAAATGCAAGAGCCGCCTCCAGACCTGTACGCTTGTTGCCATCTGAAAAAATATGATTGCAGATGATGTTGTAGCAATAAATGGCGGCTTTATCCGGAATTGAAGGATAAAGCGGTTCGCCGAACATTTCGGCACCTACCGCTTCAATGAGATAATCCAGATTCTCTTCATGAAGAAAATTATTGGGTGGAACAAAGAGTCCACCGTGTCGGGCGAGCGTATTACGATTAATAAAAACGACGTCGTCCTTATCTAAATAAATCATGCTAAAGCTCTGAAGACGTCATCATACTCGTTGAAATCTTCATCTATTATCTCCTGAATACGCTGGGTTTTACGTTGCTTTAAATCATTGGAAACTTCTTCCAGCAGATTTTTTACAAAATCAGGGTCGCTGTCAATCAGTTCCTTCAGCGATTTACGGATATTGTCTTTTACGTAAGTTTCCATTTTTATAGCTATTGTATTTCAAATATAATACGTTCCCACTGACATTATAGCAAACGTAAGATGAGTGCCGAAAGTTGAGCAAAATAGAAAACGTTATTCAAAGATTCACATAATCTACTCTTCAAACGTCAGCAGCTCCGTTTTTTCGCCGTCGAAGCGGGCGTAGGTGTTATAGCGCAGCCATTCGCCGAGGTTGATGTATCGGCTGGTTTCATTGACTTTCATATCGAGCGGCAGATGACGGTGCCCGAAAACGTAGTAATCGTGGTGCTGAAGGCGTTCTATCTCCCGGCAGTATTGAAACAGCCACTCGCGTTCTTCGCCCTGGAAGGTTTCTTCGCCCTTTTCCTGATTGGCCGCCCGACTGTGCCGTGACCAGCGGTCGGCCAGGGCCACGCCCACGTCGGGGTGCAGCCAGCGGAACAGCCCCCGCGCCAGACGATTCTCAAACACTTTCTTCAACCCCTTGTAAAATTGGTCGCCGGGACCCAGACCGTCGCCGTGACCGATCAGAAATCGCTTATCGCCAATCAGATAGGAGCGAGGGTTGCGATACACCGGAATGCCCATTTCCTGTGTAAAATAGTCCCTCATCCACATATCATGATTGCCCGTGAAGATGATAATTGGCAGTCCGGCGTCGGAGAGTTCGGCCAGTTTGCCCTGCAATCGGATGAAGCCCTTAGGAATGGTTTTCCGGTATTCGAACCAGAAATCGAACAAATCGCCGACCAGAAAAATCGCCTCCGCATCGGGACTGACGGTATCGAGCCAGCGCACCACCCGGCGTTCCCGGTCGAGACTTTTAGCGGGCGTAGGCGTTCCCAGATGAAAATCAGAGGCAAAATAAACGGCCCGGCCAGGGCGAAGGGGCAGCGATTCGACAGGCAGCATGAATTCGGTCAACGTTGCCGCAAAGGTAACAGCCAGACCCGAAAAACTTATAAACATCGAAGCAGGTGGTTCAGCACCTTCGAGGCTTTAAATTCGGTTTCGACCCGGCGGCGGGCCTGCTGCTGATGATATTCATACTGCTGGCAAATGTCCTGCATTCCGGCCAGACATTCTTCCATGTCGTTGAAAGTCAGTATGCCTGCTCCGGTTTCCAGCCAGTCGGAGAAGCCCGTATCCTGCACCAGCACGGGCCGACCGCTCGCCAGATACGCCAGACTCCGTTCGCTGAACCAGCCGCTCCGGCTGACAACGTAGCCATGCTTGGCAATGCTCCATTCCGCCTTCGACTGCCGGATAAAGGTTTGATAGGTCCAGGGCGTTCGGGTGATCGCCAGCGGATCACGGAGAATCCAGCCGTCTTGTGTAAGCCGGTCGCGGGGGGCGGTGGCACTGCCGATGGCGAGTTCGATGGTTTCGCCACTGCGGACAGGAAGCGCCCCGTAGGCGTCGAACGAAGCGGATTTCATGCCGAAATGCTGATCCTGCCAGACCGCCTCGCGGTAGCTGTCCCATTGCAGAATAGTGGACCAGGGGGCCGATGCATCACCCGGAACAACGGGCCACACGTCCGGTACGACGGGCTGACGGGTGGGTTGCCAGGGCAGGCCGTCGTCAGGAATGCGGCAGCCGGGCCGCCCGAAGTTTTCGCCAAACGTGAAAAAATGCGTGTGCTGCTTCGCCCGTCTGAGAGCCTGGGGGTCGGTCAGGTGGCGGACCTGAGTGAAAACCGGATCGGTGTCGATGAATAGCCGGGCCGGGATGTCGAAGACGAAATCCGGCAGCGGATTTACGCCCGACAGATTCAGCAGAATATCGGACGAACGACAAAAACTTTCGACTTCTGCCGCCGTCCGGCCATGCCAGGTCTGCGTATGCTGGTCAAAATAAGCCCATTTGGCTTCTAAACCGTATCGACTGAACACATCCTGAATAAACCGCAGCCCGTAGCCGGGGTCGGTGGTCATGACGTTGTCGTCGGGGTCGTAGCAGGCGGCGTAGTCTTCGGAGTCTTCCAGAAACAGTACGTCATGACCCATACGGTGCAGACCCAGCACATACTGCAAATGATGCCAGACCAGCCCGCCCAGCGGCCCCCGGACGATGTAGCCCAGGATGACGATGCGAAGTGCTGAAGTCATTTTCTGGATTCAGGTTCCAACCGACGAATTATCCGCAGCGGGTCACCCGCCACCACCGTGTAGGGTTCAACATTTTGATTAACAATGGCTTTGCTGGCAACCACGCAGCCTTCGCCCAGCCGGACGCCCGGCAGAATTATGGCTCCGAAGCCGACCCAGACATTGTCTTCCAGCACAACCGGACGCGGTTCTGAACCGGACAGCAGACATCGCCGTGGATCATGGGCTATGGTTTCCAGCAGTCGACGCCGAACATCCGGCGGCGTAGCCGATGGGTCCAGCCAGCCATCGGCGACAATCGATCCCCACGACAGCAGGCAGTGACTGCCGATGGAAATGCGTTCGTAACAAATTAGGGTGGTGCCGTTCAGAACCGTATAATTGCCAACGTCGATACGGCCCGCCCGACCCGTGATGAAGGCACCCCGGTTATAGTAGCCGCACTCAGTCCCCAGTGTCAGTCCGGGCTGCTGCTCTGAATGAAACGCCGAAAAACCGTATGACGAATCCAGATAGGCGGTTGGATGTAATACGGTGTTGCCGGGAATGCCCGCCGCATACCAGTCGTGCCGGATATGCTGTCGGCCGTCGTGGCTCCGGAATCGTTCCTGTGAGAATGAATTTTTCATGAGTTCTCCACGCGTTTGGCCGGGTTGCCTGCCACTGTCCAGCCCGCCGGAACGTCCGTTGTAACCACGGCACCGGGCATGACGACGGCCCCGGCTCCTATCCGGACGCCCTTCAGAATCGTGGCGTTATAGCCAATCCAGACATCATCTTCGATAAACACCGGACGGGCCTCAATCGGCGGACGTTTCGTTTTATCACCCAATGGCGAAATGGCGAGCGTATCGGCAATCCGGGCGGCAGGCTCCAGCGGGTGGAAGTCTGAGTCGGCTATGGTCACGCCGACGGCGATCAGCACGTGCGACCCGATGCTGACGCGCTCCGAGCAGGCAATGGATACGTTGGACAAATAACAGTAGTCGCCGATGTCGATGCGGGCGTTGGGTTCCGTTGCCAGCGACGTTCGCCAGAGCGTAACGTGATGGCCGATTTTCAACCCCGGCTGCAACCGGGAATGGAACCGCTCAAAGGTATAAGCCGAGTCAATAAGGGTGTTTTCGCCGACTTCGATATTCGCCGGAATCGGGCCTTTATACCAGTCGTCGGTCGAGGAAACGCCGGGTCGGAGCGGGAAAAGCTGCTGGGGTGGTATCGTGGCTTCGGGACTCAATGGATGAGTGTAATGAAAAAAGCTAAATGTGAACCTATTGCCCCGTGGCTTTAGCCCGGGGGCAGAAGTAATGAGTCTCTTCAACTGGGCTTTAGCCCAATTTACTTCGAAATGATTTGGAATAAAGTCCTTTCTAACAGGCAATTAAAGCCACGGGGTAATGAAATAAGTGAAAGAATTAGGTAAATGCCTGTTGAAATAGCTGTGTCACAACCGCTCCAACAACTCTCCCAGCACCTTTTTGCTATCAAAATACGCTTCTGCCAGTTCACGGGCAACGCGGGCGTGTCGTTCCGGGTCAGTCAGAATCCGGTCAACGCCCGCTGCCGCTTCCGCCTGATTACTGAACGAAAACAAACCTTCGCCCGTCGGAATATAGTCTGACCAGCCGGTGTCCTGCGTTACGACGGGCCGCCCCGCCGCCAGATAACAGGCCGACCGACACGAAAACCAACCCGTTTGGCCTTTCACGTAGGTCTCCTTCGCTACTGAAAATTCGCCGGTCGACTGCTGAATGAATCTCCGGTAGCTTTGCCAGTCACCGGCATGTTGTTCCGGATTCAACACCTGCCAGCCCGCCCCGGTCAGCCGATTTTCGACCTCCGGCGTGAAAGCATTGTTGCGCGTTACGGCCATCGCCAGCCGTGTGTCGGGCAGTCGGCTGGGCAGCGTTTCGACTTTGCTGAACTCAACGTCCTTCTGACCCCAGGTTTCGCCTTCAAAGAAAAGCTTTTTATCTACAGACCAGTTCATCAGGGTCGTAAACGTCGCCGGTTTCGTGTCAGGAATCGGCATTACGGGCCAGTGATTCAGACAAATGGGTTGTCGGGTCGGGTGCCACGTCAGGCCGCAGCCGGGCATCCGGCAATGGGGCCTCCCGATGTTTTCCCCGAATGTAAACCAGTGCGTGTGCCCATCGACCATCTCCCGCAGGCCCGCCTCACCGGGCGTAAACGACTGCTGCGTCAGGTACTGAATCTGCGTAAACATCGGATCGGAGTCGATGAGCGCCCGTACCGGAATGCGCCGGTATTCGTTCCGAAGATAAGTGGAGCAGGAGATGTTGATGAACACGTCGGCCCCGGCGCAAATCTGCTTCACTCGTTCCAGCGACATACCGAAACACCGCCCGGAGGCTTCGTCCCGGTAGGCCCAGCGGTCGGCAAAGCCAAAGGATTCCATCACCGTTTTCAGATGTTCGACGCTCGCCGAGCAATCGCCCCAGTTGCTGCCGGGTTTCTGATAAACGGGATATAGCCGGGTATCTTCGATATAAAACACGTCATGGCCCATCTGAGCAAGTCCCAGCGGATACTGAACGTAGTCCCAGACGACGCCGCCCGCCGGAAAAAGCCCCAGAAAGCCCCCGACAACGATTCTTAAACGTCTCATCGTCAGTCGGTAGCACTGGCGTACCAGTGTTCGGGAGCGAAGGCATCCCGGTTCAGTGCGGGGTCGAGAACGTGGACGACGAAGGGAAACTGATACTCGTCGCCGACAAAGCCCAGTTGGCGTAAGGTGGCTTCCATTTTGGGAATACACATGACCGCAATTTTTTGAAACGAACCTTCCTTTTGCTGGGTCTCCTGCGCCAGACGACAGGTTGCCAGCAGCGTCGGGTACAGCGCCTCGTCGTTCCGAATCACCGTATCGCAAAGCAGCCATTGTTTGTCCTGCGGCTTCACGACGGAGGCCGTTACGCCTACCAGTTCGCTGTTTTGAAAGATACCCAGAATGCGGTAGTCGCCATGCGTGGCTTTCCAGGCGAAGGTTTTCGTGCTCCGAACGACGCTGTACTCGTAGAGGTTCGACTGGCTGTTTTGCCAAAGCGCATCGATACGCGGATCGGTGGGCGGGAGCGTTTCCGTTGTCAGGTTATCGGACATAACCGGAAAATCATCCGCCGGTAAAGCCAGGCTCAGGAGCGGGAAATTGTGGTGCTGGATTTCGTCCGACAGTCGGAACATCATAACCCAGCGTGGATCGGGCATGATGTATAGCAACTGACCGCCCTGCTGTCGGATCGCCTCCACCGAGAACCAGTACATCCGCACAAAAACCTGAAACAGCGTACTCATTCCCAATTCTTTGCGTATGCGCTCACCGATGATGGGCGCATACGGGCGAAATCCCTTCAGCGATTGTCCTTTTGCCTGAACGAGCGTCGGAATGAACAAAAACTGCCCGACCAGTTCATCCGTATCGCTGTCGTAGGCAATCACGATGGCCGCCGGGCCGTAAGGCGTGTCATAAAACCGATGCTCCCACTCGGTCCGGTCGATGACGTCCCACCCGGAATTTTCACCCCAGAAACGAATCAGGGCGTCGATGTCCCGTTCGGGGTCGTAGGTTCGGAATTGAATGTTCATTGGTTTGTGCAGGCCACGGATGAGTGCTTTCAGGAATGAAGAATCGGATACCTTAGTCGTCCGGCATCAGATACCATTGGTCAGGGGCGGGATTAACGCCGGTTTCGTCCAGAAGATACGTCCCGAAAGCAAAGGTATAGGATTCCACCCGCTCATACGGTATGGGCGCAAGTGCCCGTTCGGCATCGGCCGTCAGCATACCTTTCAGCGTGTCGAAGGGCAGCGGCAGTCGATCCGGATTTCGGTGATGAACAGATTGAATGGCCGTCTGATAAATAGTTCGTAGATCGGCGGATGTCCGGGCGAGCGCATCCACAATCAGCCCACCCTGCTTTTTGACCGAAAGATACCCGATTAGCTCTTCAGTTGCCTTGTTACGCACTTCCAGATTCAGATGCCCGCCCAGCTTCCATTGCAGCCACTCCTTTCGGCGGATGGTGCCGCACTGAATTGGGTAGTGTCCGACGGCCTCCTCCCAAAGCTGATCGTATTCCGGCCCGAACTGCGTGACGAGCCGAACGTCCAGGGTCGGGTCCAAAGTCTCGGAATACGTCTCCGGAGCCGTAAGAGGCAGTTCGTAGCACGGATAGCTTGCCAGATTCCAGGTGCCCAGGCCCAGAGCCGGAAAGCGCTGCAGAAACGGAACCCAGCCCGCCGCCGGGAACACGTAGGTCAGTTCGTAGCCCATCTGCCGGATGGTTTCCAGCGAGTACAGAAACATTCCTACGGTCGGATGATTGCGGCCACTCAGCAGCGACTGCCGGTAGTCTTTGTGAAAAATGGGAGCCGAGATTCGGACGGAACGGATTTCTTTCCCGTCCGTAAACAGTCGACTGGGAATGAACATGCCCTGTCCGACAACCTGCCCTTCTTCGTTTTCGGCAATAACGGAAATACAGGGCTCATACGGCGTATCGACGTACCATTCGTGATACTGCTGCCGGGTGATGCCGCCCCAGCCGGAATGGTGCTCCCAGAGTTCGAGTACGGCGTCGAGATCGGCTTCCTGAAAAAGACGGTAGGTGAGCGACATGAATCAGGCGATTTGCTGGTACTTGTACATGGTAGCGTAGACCTCGCCCCGTTCGAGCAGACTGAAATGCGTACCGCTTTCGACCACGACCCCGTCTTTGAGCGTAATAATCTGGTCGGCATGTTTGATGGTCGACAACCGGTGCGAAATCAGGAAAATCGTTTTGTCTTTCGCCATGTCCGCCAGCGCCTCGAAAATGCGGGCTTCCGTGATGGCGTCGAGGGCTGAGGTGGGCTCATCCAGAATCAGAATCTGTGCTTTTTTCAGGAAGGCCCGGGCCAGTGAGATGCGCTGACGTTCTCCGCCCGACAGCGATCCGCCGCCTTCGCTCAGCACCGTATCGTAGCCCTGCGGCAGACGTTCGATGAACGCGTGCGCCTGCGCCGCCCTGGCTGCCTGCTGAATCTCTTCAAAACTGGCTTCAGGATTGCCGAATGCGATGTTCTCGGCCACGGTCATCGGAAACAGAAACGGCTCCTGCAATACGACGGCCATGTTTTCCCGCAAAGAATGCAGCGATATATCCCGCAAATCCTGCCCGTCGAGCAGTACCTGGCCCTCCCAGGGATCGAAAAAGCGCGACAGCAGCGAAATCAGGGACGTTTTACCCGCCCCGGTCGGACCGACAATGGCGATGGTCTGCCCCGCTTCGATGCGCAGGTTGACATCATGTAGTACAGTTTTGCGGTTACCATCCGGGGTTTCGTAACCAAAGGCCACGTTGCGAAATTCTACTTCGCCCCAGACGGGCGAAAGATCTTTGGCGTGGGGACTATCCTGCACCAGTTCGTCGGAATCGAGCACCTCGAACACCCGGCGGCTCCGGGAACGAATCACCACTGCCGTCCCGATTGCCGTTGCCAGCGCATTGACCGGTCCGAACAGCGCCGTGGTATACCCCAGAAATACGTACAAATCGCCCGCCGACAGACCGTTGTTCATCCCCTGACTGGCTCCGAGGCCAATCAGCAGCGCCGCCGCCAGACCCGTGATGAGGGCCGTGGTCTGATTATATCCCGTTCCAACCTGCGTGGCAATCTGAAACGCCCGGCCAAAATCCTGGGCTACCCGCTCCAGTTTGCCCCGCATGAACGATTCCCGCCCAAAGGCCTGAATCAGTTTCATCGATACCAGGCTCTGCTGTACGAACGATGACAGTTCCCCCTGTTTCTGGTATTGGCGCGTGGTGGTGTCGTTCATCGGTTTGGTGAAAAACGCCAGCGCCAGCAGCAGCAGCGGCACCACCGACAGCGCTACGACGGCCAGCGTCAGGTTGATGGTCGCCATGACGTAAAACATAGCCGATACGCAAATCAGCGACGTAATGGCCGGAATGAGGATCTGCGCCACCAGAAAATACACGACAAACACGTCGCTGTTCATGCGCTGCAGCAGATCCCCGACCGTATGGCGGGTGTAAAACGACAGCGAAAGCTTCTGAAGTTTGGCGTAGAGATCGACCGACAGGTCGTAGACCAGCCGCTGCGCCAGTGTCACAGTCAGGCTTGCCACCACATAGCTAATCAGGGCGCTGCCGAGGGTGCTGAAGACGATAACGCCGATGCATCCGGCCAGCAGCGCGGATCGGTCGGCAGAATCGGCCACCCGCGCAATGTAAGCCGGAAGGGGCTGATGGTTGAATAGTGTATCGATAACGACTTTGAGCGGCAGCGGTTTCAATACCTCGAAACCGACGCCGACGAGCGCCAGCCCGATCAGCACGGCGAGTTTGAGCCGGTAGCGGGCCACGTAGCCAAAGAGTCGGTAAAGCACGGAAACCTTCACGCCGGTCAGGGTATATTGTTGACAAGGCCGCCGCCCGATACCGCGTTGGTCAGCACGGAAGCGCCTACGTTGACGGGCAGCGCATAAGGCGTCTCAAACTGATAGGCTTCGTCCAGAATGGGTTCCTCGTGTTTGTCGGTCGTGTTGCCAATTGCCTCCGTCACCGGTTCGCCGCTGAGTTGCTCAAAGGCGGTCGTCATCGCCAGCATGGCCCTGGCCGTGCCGACCAGGCTGTTTACCAGAATGGTGCCCGAAAACAGCAGCAGAATCATACTGACGGCGTATGCCCCGTACCAGGCCGCCAGCCCGGACAGCCCCCCCGACAGCAGCAGCCCGAAAATGCCTGCAAACGAATACGTAGTCCAGCACCGGAAGCGCACCAGTTGTTTGCCGCCGCCGTGTTCCTCAACCGTCATCAGTCCCCGGACGGACGTGAAGAAACTGCAACTTATTTTCAGATCCCAGTGGTCGTAGACGCCGCCCCGGACCACCCGAACCTGCGCCTGCCGGGCGTTCTGTTCGACATCCTGAAGCCAGTCGACCACCCACCGGTTTGTTTCCGACCAGAGCGAAAGCTGTCGGCGGTGACGGAAGAGCAGCAGCGGATTGTAAAGCGCCGGACCCCGACGCCGCCAGGGTGTCAGGCCGTGTACGAAGCGTCCGTAGAGCCGGGCGATAGGCTGGATAAAGTGGAGCCAGGCCGTCAGCGCCCAATAGCGGAACTTCTGTTTTCTGGCCGACGAAGCGGCCTGCCCACGAGCCGCACTCAGACCCGCCTGCGTCAGCACGATCGCCAGCGCCAGAACGCAGAACGGGGCCGCCGCCAGCAACGGCGTCCAGAAAATACCCAGAACGGACAAAACGGCCAGCAGGCTAATGATCAGATACCATTCGGGCATGAGCGGAATGCTAGACACAAACCCCGGCGTCGGCTGGTAGACCGACTGGAAGAGGGCCGTTCCCCAGGTGCCCTGAAAAATTTTGTCGCGGGCCATTTTCAGCGGCTGCGTAACGCCGTTGCCGTAAATACGCCCGGCCCAGGACAGATGGCCCAGTCGGTTGTACTTTTCCGGCCACTTTCGCTCCAGCAGCGCCTCGGCCCGGCCATAGCCCTTCTGCTGCCGCCAGTAGGCTTTGACGGAGTTACGACGGTGGTGCCAGACCATCGCCGATGGATGGAAGCCAATCGTTCGGCCCGTGTTCTGCACCCGCCAGCAAAGGTCGACGTCGTCGCCCGCCGTACGGTAAAGGGGGTCGAAACCGCCGATTTCGAGCAGTACGTCCCGCCGAAACGACATGTTGCAGCCCGGAATGTGCTCCGCAATTTCGTCCGTGGTCAAAACGTGAACCGGACCGCCGGGGGCGTTGGCGACACACTGAGCGATGGGGCCGTCGCTTTCAGGAATAATGTTTGGCCCGCCGATGCCCGCATGAGACGACGTCTGGTAGGCATAGGCCAGATACCGCAGCCAGTGCGGATCGGGGTAGGCATCGTCGTCGATAAAGGCCACGATTTCGCCCGCTGCCGCCCGGATGCCTGTGTTACGGGCGGCGCTAAGACCCTGATTTTTTGTCGATATAAGCCTGAACTGCGGGTATTCGGCCACAATCTGTGCCGTCCGGTCGGTTGAACCGTCGTTGACGACGATCACCTCGAAATCCGGATAATCGAGCTTCAGCAGCCCTTCCATACAGTCGCGGATGGTGGCCGATCCGTTATAGGAACAAACGACCACCGACATACGCGGTAGTTTTTCTTTTCCGGCAAAGGGAGCTTCGCTGAATACCCGCGAAACGGCTTTCAGAGCAGGTTTGGGGACACGGTCGCGGTCGACAAGACCAAAGTCCCAGTCTTCGATTTCGTAGCCGCCCCGCCACCACTCGTCCGTCCAGGCAAAGACGAACGTACCGGCGCACCCTTTGGCAAAGATGGTCCGTACCTGCCAGTCGAGCACTTCGGCCTGGGCGTCTTCACCGTTGCGCATACTGTCCAGACCGATTTCGGCCAGCACCATCGGGCGGTCTCCGGTCAGGTTGTGCAGCCGGGAGAGGTAGGAACTCAGGGTTTCTTCCGATTCCAGATAGACATTGAAGCAATCGAAATCCAGAAACGGCAGGCGCAGGTATTCTGTCGTGGGGTAATTGACATAGGTGACCAGCCCTTCGGCGTCGATGGCTTTGACGCTTTCATAGAGCTGGTGCAGGAATTTTTCGACGCGCTCACGACCATACCAGCGTACTATCGGGGCGGGAATTTCATTGCCAATCGTGTAGCTCAGCACGGCCGGATGACTGGCGCAGGCCCGGACGCCCTCCTGAACCCGCCGGATAATGTCGGCTACCCGCTGTGGATCGTCCAGAAACGTAATGTGCTGCTCCCAGGGCAGACCAACCATGACCTTCAGCCCATGCAGGGCGGCCAGATCCAGCAGATAGACGGGCGGGACCGTATAGGTGCGAACGGCATTGATACCGCTGCAGGCCATCAGGCGAAAATCCCGATCAACGGTTTCGGGGTCCGGAAACTGATTGCCGTCGGCGTCGGGCCGGAACGTTCCGTAGGTGACCCCTTTGATATAAAACTTTCTGCCGTCAACTGTCAGAAACTTTCCCTCGACACGTGGTCGGGTAGCGCAGAGGGCGTCGGGTAAACTATGTTTCATAGAGAAAAGTGACAACTAATACCTCTTCAGACATAGGGCCGTCAGGGCGGCCTTACGGGTGTGATGGGCTACAACCTGGTGATAGCCTGAACCTGATTCATCGTTTTCATCCCGAACTATATGGGATAAATATGGTGATGAATCTTGTGTGCTTAGCCAACTAAAATACAATTTGTTTCGCTACAAGCTATCGATTCAGGGTTACATTTTGCAATCTCATTTATTTATCGGTTGTACGCCAAACAACAGACAGATCCCGAAACGGGTTTCCTGCCGGGCCACTGGCAGTATACTCTTTTACTGGCTAATTTTTTTTAAGCCAGGCGATTACGGCGAAAAATGGCTGCGATTATTTGCCCGGAAAGCCGCCGTTGTCAGGGATTTCAGAGCGGATGCTTGCCCGTTTAGCATCGTATCGACATCTTGCACTATGAAATGGTGCGTGGTGATGAAGTTACATTTATTTTTATTCATATCTGGAATTGCGCTCGCTCAGGCAGGTGCTTTTTACGGAACGGTCAATGCGCAACCCGCAGAACCCGGTCCGGTGCTGACGAAAACGGTCCGTCCGGAAGAGGCGCTCCGGTTCGACCGGATGCTGGTCTACGAGCAGACGGACTACAACGGCTCGGTGGTTCGGTACCAGATCCTGCTGAATTCGCAGACGGGGGTGTTTGGGTTCGATAAAAAACTCGCCAGCATGAGTCTCCCGGCTTTTGGCGACGGCTACACGTTTGCTACCGGCCAGCCCGACGGCGTCTATCAGATTTATGTCAATGACCCCGGTGAAGGAAAAGTCATCCTGCGCCAGCGGGCAGGCAGCAGCCTGTATGCCCCCGCTTACGCCTCGACCTGCCGACAGAATTTTACCAGACGCTACCGGGCCACGGGCCGCAGCGAAACCCGTCTTGGTCTAATCAGCACGGAGTATCAGGCCAGTCTGGGGCGCCGCGACATGGAATACCTGAGCGTCGCCAAAGTGCCGTTCAATACTTATCCGCTGTATTTGTTCAACGAACTCATGCTGGAGGCCAAACTGCCCGATGCCCATTCGATCAACTTTGCGGCAAAGCTGACGACGGGCGAACTGATTACCGAATCGCGGAAGGTGTATTACTCGGAAACCGTAAACGGCAAACCGGCAGTCAGCACACTCCGGCTCATTTATTACGGCCCCACTCACCATTCCTTCGACATCACCGGCTACCGGATACGCACGACCTCGCTGTACCGCTGAGGGGGGTATGATCCGCCGCTGGAAGCCCCTAAATCTCCTGAAGGGCGGTCCGCCGCTGCGGGACTTGGCATCTGGATTGGCTTGGTTTTGAGTTTTGTTTCTACGTCTTTTGCCCTTAAATCCCCTAAAGGGGACTTGGCTTCGCTAGAGCGGGATTCCCTGCGGGGTTTGCCCCTAAATCCTCTAAAGGGAATTTAGGGGCTTTCAGCGCTGGCTGCTCACCGGCGGGCCTGACGTTCTCGTTTCCACCTTCCGCTCAAACAAACGACCGCTGTTTTTAGTCTTTCTGTGTAGTCAGTCAACAACCTGCACAACACGATGAAAAAACAAGTGCTATATGGTCTGGGCGTGTCGCTGCTTTGTCTGGGCTGCGGCGGTCCGGATTCGCTCGATCAGAGTCAATCGGCGGCTTCTGCCGGTGCCAATGAAGCCTATCTGGCCCGCGACGTGGTGGGTGTCTACTCACTCAGTGCCGATGCCAAATACGATAAAGTCTGCAACGTTCTGGACAATACCTACATCGGTACGCTGTTCGACGTCGAGGCGGGAGAGGGCATCACCAACCGCGACCGGCAGACGGGCTGTGAATTTATCTGGGGCGGCAAAACCCGCGTCAACATCTCGACGACGGGCCATAAACCGTTCCAGTCCATCTATCACGCCGAGTTTTATTTCGATAGTCTCTATCAGCCAAATGCGCTGGCTGAGCGGCGGCGTAACTTCGTAAAACCTTCTCTCTTCGGACCGGCTCCGGCGGGACTGGGTGCCGAAGGACCAACCATCGGCGAGGCGGACAAAAACCCGGCGGGTGCCCGGTTCGATTCGTCAGCAGTCAATGATTCATCGCAAAGCGTCAGTCAGGTGACCACGGCGGCGGTTATGCCCACCTCTGCAAAAGGTTACAATACGAACGTCGGAAAAGCAATTTCCGGCGTAGGCGACAAGGCCATCTGGGAAGAGGCTAAACGAACGCTCCACGTACTCTATAACAACCACGTCATCCACGTCATGGTCAACAACGCCCCCAGTGCGGCGGCGGACCTGAACCGGGCCAAACAGGTGGCGCTGGTGTTTCTGAGCAAGATTACGGAAGAAGCCCAGGGCGGCATCACGACGCCTCCGGTGGCGGAGTAAAGTTGGTTTAAACCGCAGCGGCGGACCGCACAGAGGGCACCGAGGTTTCACAGAGGACACAGGGTTGATGTAAATAACTCTCTGTTTTCTCCGTGAAACCTCGGTGCCCTCCGTGTTTAAACTACTTACTGCTTATCCCACCAAACCCGCGTATACTGGTCGTCTTTGCCCTGACGGCTCGTTACCTCGGCGTAGTTGGTTGCGTTCAGCCGCGATTCGGTAACGGGGTAGGCCAGGCGGCGGGGAATGCCCGTTCCGCCATTCAGCGTCGAGGCCGTAGGCGTCAGTACGGGGAAGCCCGTCCGGCGCCATTCGCTCCAGGCTTCCGTTCCCTGATAAAACAGGGCGATCCAGCGCTGGGTGCCGATGCGTTCGATGGCCCTGGCGTCGCTGTAAGCTACGTCCGGCTGGGCGATGTAGGCGGCATAGGCGGCATCCGTGTAGCCGCTGCCCATCCACTGCTGCAAGGAGGCCTTCACGGCAGCTTCGTAAAGCGCTTTGGCATCGCCGGTCGTCCAGCCGAGTTTGGCGGCTTCGGCCTGCGCCAACAGCACCTGCGCATACGTCAGGACGTTCACTGGTGAATTCTGCTGGCGGATGGCCGTGGCAGCCAGCGAGAAATCCTGTGCCTTGCCCTGCGCCGGAAACTTGCCGTACGGAACGCCTTTATATTCTCCGTTGATGTTCTTGTCGGCCAGATACGGCAGACGCGGATCGCTGGTTTTCAGTAAATAATCGACAAACGTATCGCTCAGGGCGAAGTCCTTGCGGTTCGTCGTGATGTAGTTGTTGTAGAGCGGGTTCTCGTTGTTGGCATCCGACAGATAATTGTAGCGTACGTTATCGGCATTGCTGGTGAATACGCCATCGGCCAGGGCCGCGTTGAATTCCGCCCTGCCTTTGGCCGGGTCGGCCTTCGATAGCCGCAGGGCCGCCAGAAGCCGCAGCGAGGCCGCAAACTTCTTCCAGCGGGCAGCATTACCGTTCAGCAGAATATCGCCCTGCACGGCCCGACCCGCGTCGAACTGCGCCGCCGCTTCTTTCCACTCCTTGAACAGGTCGTTGTAAATGTCCTGCTGCTTATCGAAGGCAGGCGTGAAGTTCTCTTCTCCTTTCAGCGCCTGCGAATAAGGTACGTCGCCCCAGCGGTCGGTAATCCACTGGAACATGTACGCCTTCAGGATGCGGGCCACGGCAATCTGGTTGTTGTTGGAACCACCCGCCGCTGCCGCTGCGCCTTTCGTTTCCTCGTTCGTATTCAGATCGATGATCTGCTGAAGATTCTTCAGCGGACCCGCATAGAGGCCGTTGTAGCTGAAGTTAATGGTCTTGTAGCGGGAATCCTCCACGTAGGTCACGTCGCCGAACTGCTGCACATACAGCGCCGGGGTCATGTTGAACGAACCCGGTCCCACCTGCGCATTGATGGCGCCCACGTTCCGGATGGCCCCCGTAAACAGGGCCGGTGTGCTCGGCGTCGACGGGTTGTTAGGATTGACGTTCATATCGCCAAAGTCGCCGCAGGCACCCAGTCCCAGCAGGGTGGTGGCAACGACCGTGGTTTTGACAAAAAATCGTTTCATGTCTGTTTATGGTCTTCTGTTTACTGTTTCTGATTAAAATCCTACGCGCAGGTTGACCCCGAACGAACGCACCGGCGGCAACTGACCGCCTTCCTGCCAGATGGTTTCCGATTCGGAGATGTCCAGACCGCCGCCCGCTGCGCTGTAAATCAGCACCGGGTTACGGGCGATAAAGGAGATGTTGGCCGACTGAACGCGGTTGCCCAGCAGACGCTTCGGCAGGTTGTAGCCAATCGATACCTCACGCAGTTTGACGTACGTCTGGTCGAAGAGCCAGCGCTCGTTCAGGGCGAAGAGCCAGCCTGAATACAGAGTCTGGGCATCGACACGGGTTTTGTTGGGCTGGCCGTCTTCATTTACGCCTTCGAGCAGTACACCGCCGCCGTCAGCCGGAGCATCCCGAACGGGATTGCCCAGTTCGTTCAGACCGGCTGTTTCTGCCGACAGGCCCGAATAGGCGTTGAACATCTTGGTGGTCGAGAAAAACTTGCCGCCCACGACAAAGTCGGTATTGACCCGCATCACGAGGTTTTTGAACGTAAACGTGTTCAACCAGCCGCCTTTGAATTTAGGCAGCACCGACCCCAGATTCACGTTATCCTCCTTTACATACAGTCCGGCATTGGGACCGCTGCCATAGATGAGCGGTTGACCGTTCTCGTGTTTTTTGATACCCTGACCATACAGCGTACCCCAGTCCTGACCTTCGCTGGCGTTCAGCGTCAGCGTCCGCCAGGTCGGACCGTCGATAACGTAATCTCTCAGTCCTTCGGCCAGTTTTATTACCTTCGAGCGGTTGCGGTCGGCGTTCAGGTCAAACTCCCAGGAGAAACCGCCCGCCGTTTTCACCGGGTTGGCGTAGATGTGCAGTTCCACGCCCCGGCTCTGAATCAGACCGGCGTTGATGATGGCGTTGTTGAAACCGCTCGTCGGGGCTACCGGCAGCGGGATAATCTGGTCGCGGTTGTCGTTGCGGTAGACCGTCAGTTCCAGACCCAGCCGGTTGTTGAGGAAACGCAGGTCCACGCCGCCTTCATACGAGGTCGACATACCCGGCTTCAACTGGGTGTTGGGCAGTACAGTCGGCAGAAACTGCGTCGGATTGCTTCCATACGGCGTTCCTACCCCGTAAGCCAGCGCCGTCTGGTAAGGACCGATGTCGGTGCCGACCTGGGCATAACCCGCCCGGATTTTACCAAACGAAAGAATATTGTTCTGGGGCAGTACCTCCGAAAAGACGAAGCTGCCTGATACCGACGGATACAGATACGAATTGTTGTCTTTCGGCAGTGTGCTCGACCAATCGTTGCGCAGCGAGGCCTCCACGAACGCCAGATTTTTGTAACCGAAGCTGACGTTGCCGAACAGGCTGTTGACCTGACGCTCGAACAGGAAGTTCCGGACGTTGGGCCGGTCACGCGAGGCGGCAATGTTATAGAAGCCTGGCACGGACAGACCACCAACCGTCGACTGGAACAGACCGTCGGTACGGTTGTAGCGAATGTTGCCGCCCACGATGCCGGTGATGGAAATGTCGTCCGAGAAATTCTTTTCGTAGTTGACAATCAGTTCGTAGTTGTTCTCGCGGCTGTTGGAACCCAGCGTCGAGAAACCGCCCCGCCCGGCTTCGTTCAGGGTTCCGGCGGCAATGCGGCCCTCCTGATAGACGTTACTCTGGTCGCGGCGAACCGTACCTGTCGCCCGTAGACCGGGCAGAATCTGCCACGCCAGCCCGACGTCGCCAAACAGCCGGTCGGTGCGGATTTCGGTCGTGTTCTCGTAGACCTGCGTGTAGGGGCTGTCCCAGTATTTCGGACGCGGATCGAGCGGACCGCCGATGTTCCAGCTCCGGAACGAGCCGTCGGGGTTTTTGTAATTTTTCAGGTCTTCGATACTCAACTGGCGCTGAAACCACTGGTTGAACGAGCCGACCGTCTGATTGAAACCGTTCAGAATCGGGCTGCTGATGCCAAACAGTGTGTTGCTCAGACCCGTACCGCCCGATGAACCGTAGCGGTCGGCGGGCGGGTTGAAGGTTTTGTTGGCCGTGTAGTTCAGGTTCAGGCTGGCCGAGAGTTTAGGACCGAACGAGAGCGTATTTTTGGCGCTGATGAAATCCCGCGACTGGCGCGAGTTGGGCACAATCCCGTTGTTCTGAATGTGTGTATACGAAATCCGGGTCTGGAAAGCCTCCGTACCACGGGCAAACGCCACGTTGGTATTATGGCTGAACGGTTTCTCGAAGAAATCGCGTACGTTGTTGGGGTTGGGCGAGAAGGGTGTCAACTGACCGAACTGCGGACCGGGCAGCCACGAAGCCGCCGAGCGGTGCGGCGTACCGTCGAGCCGGGGTCCCCAGCTTTCGTCGGCGGCATAATCGATCAGGTTGTGGCCCTCGAAGGCTCTCCATTCGGCCGGGTGAATCGCCGGATTGAACTTGAAAACCTCGAACTCCTGGGCATAACCGCCGCCGTACTCGTTCTGGTAGTTGGGCAGCATACCTACCATGTCGAGCGTAGTGCTGTGATTGATGTCGATGCGGGTTTCGCCGGCCCGCGCCCGCCGGGTCGTGATGACGATGACGCCCGCCGAGCCCCGGTTGCCGTAAAGCGCTGTGGCCGACGGTCCTTTCAGCACGGTCAGGTTCTCCACGTCGTCCATGTTCACCTGGCTGATATCGGTCGGCGTACCGTCGACGATATAGAGCGGATTGTCGCCGGTCAGGGAGTTGATACCCCGGATGCGGATGTTGGGCGCTCCAAACTTGGCCCCCGACTGTCCCAGCACCTGCACCCCGGCAATTTTACCGGCAAGGGCATTGGCGACGTTCTGTTCGCGGGCGATGTTCAGTTTTTCCTGTTTGATTTCCTGAACGCCGTAGCCGAGAGCGCGTTTCTCCCGCGAACCGCCCAGACCCGTCACCACGATTTCAGTCAGGGTGGCGGCGTCGTTTTCCAGCGTCAGATCGATGGTCGAGCGGTTGCCGACAGCTACCGATTGCGTCTTGAAGCCGATGAAGGAGAAAATCAGCGTGTTGTTGTTGTCTACCTGAATGCGGTAAACGCCGTTGGCGTCGGTCTGGGTGCCGCGCGTCGTGCCCTGAACGGTTACGTTGACACCTGGCAGGGGCGTCTGGTCTTCACTGGACAAAACTTTGCCCGTGACCGTTCTGGATTGAGCTATTGCCGAATAGGCTAGCAATAACATGCCCAGAAGACTGAGCAATAAACCTTTTCTCATGTACTAAGTTGTCTTGGTTAAGAAAACAAAAATTTGGTGCAAAATAAGTTAACCGAAACAATATAGCAAGTTAATAGAGATTAGCAAAACTATTGATAATAAGCTACTTGAGCATTAGTACTCATTTACTTGTTAAAGCAATTTTTATTGTATTTTTCTGACAATCAGCGGTAAACGTAGAGGCATATACGTATCTCCACTCTAGCTTGGCAGATGATTATTATTTATGAAATTTTTTACACGCTCTATTCGTATAGTACAAATTGGTGAAGATATAAGCAGTCAGTTAAACAAATGTCAGTGAAGCACCCGCCGCAGCTCCCACGTTCAGTACCGCTGATCGCCCCACCGGAAGGGTCAGGTTGTTAGGAACGTGCCCGACCGGAAAATCGAAGCAGACCGGATATGCATAATCGGATACGTGTTCGGCAATGATTTCATTCGCCGTTTTACCGAAAGGCGACAGTTCGCTAAGGCGCATGTCCGTAAACTGACCCACAAGCAGCCCCGCCAGTTGCTGTAATCGCCCGGCCCGGCGAAGCTGACACATGGCCCGGTCGAGCGCAAACAGCGTCTCGTCGATGTCTTCGATGAACAGGATTTTGTTACGGTAGTCAGGGTCGGAGGGCGTACCGAGCATGTTCATCAGAAGCGACAGATTGCCGCCGACAAGCTGTCCCGAAGTCATACCGGGCCGGTTGAGGGAGTTGGCTGGAGACCGATACGGGTCGATTGCCTCGCCAAACAGCCACTGACGCAGGGATTCGATCGCTTCGGTGGTGCCGTCGTCGCCAAACTGTTTGGGCATGATGGCGTGCAGACTCTGAACGCCTAGCCGGTGCAGATGGCAGTGGATGGCCGTGATGTCGCTGAAGCCCACCATCCATTTTGGCTGTTTCAGAAAGGCGGTGAAATCCAGCGAATCCAGCAGCCGATAGCTGCCGTATCCGCCCCGAACCGCCAGAATGGCCCGAACGTCGGGGTGGTCGAGCATCTGCTGGAGGTCGCGTCGGCGGAGGTCGTCGGAACCCGAAAACTGATAATGACGACTCTGTACGCTGAGGCCTTCGAGGACGTTCAGGCCCCAGTCGTCACGAAGAATACGGAAAGCGGCCTGAAGTTTATCGTAGGCAGCGTGGCTGGCCGGGGCCACCAGGGCGACTGTATCACCGGATTTTAGAAAAGGAGGCGTAAGCAACGGTAAATTGTTTCGACAGGATTGACGGGGTAATTTTGACAGGATGAACAGGATTAACAGGATAGATGGGTTTTCATGTGCCAAATGTAGCCTTATCTTCTCAACTGCGCGACAACAGAAATATAGTAAATCCTGTCCATCCCGTTACTCCTGTCAAAACTAACCCGTCAATCCTGTCTAATTCAATGGTGCTTCAACGGTTTCGTCCAGTTCATCGAGGTCGACGGTGATAGCGCCCGAAGCCGCCCCATCGAACATAGGAACGAATTTGCGGCCCCACTGAATTTCGTCGTAGCGATACGAAAAACGCCGGTGAACCATCTGCGAAAATGTATCGTCGATGGCCCGCAGCAGAATCAGAAATTCCGCATCCGACTCTTCCAGTTGTTCCGGCGTGCAGTTGAGTAGCGGACTGTCGTCGGTAATGGGATGAACCAGCGTCCAGTTATTGGGGAAAAAGGCGACCTTGCGCCGTTCCAGATTCAGGGCATAATAGCGACGCAGCCGCGTACCGTCGGATTTGGTTTCCAGGCGCGAGAGCGAGACCTCTATCTCTACGTCGATAAGCTGATTGGAGCGTTCGTTGATAATGCGGAACATCCAGGCGTTGACGTCGAGATAGGGAGCAAAAACCGACTGCCGGGAAAAGCGGATATGCGCCATAGGCCGCGAAAAACGCCCATACAGCACACCCGTCACCAGGGCAAACACCAGCCAGCCCAGCATGGATTCAATCGCCGCAATGGAGTTGCTCAGAATGCCCGACGGCGAAATGCCCCCGTAGCCGACCGTCGTCAGTGTCTGGGTGCTGAAGAAGAAACATTCCCAGAAATGGCCGAAAACGGTCGTGGATTCCAGACCCCTGAGACTATTTGGCCCCAGCATCAGATAGATTAGGGCGAAGAGAACGTTGATGACGAAGTAGCTGCAGAAAATAGTGACCAGAAACTCGACCCACGGCATGACAATCAGCCGGTGGTACACGTTGAGGCGGTTCCAGAAGCCGCTGTGCTGCCGACGGACGTTGAAACTGCCGTCTTTGTTGAGCAGTCGGGTATGGGGGTCGTTGAAACGGGTGCCAAAACCGAGGTCCGGACGCTGTTCTTCCTGTTCAACCAGTCTACTGGAACGCTTACCGCTTAATCGCCGGTGGGGAACAGGCGGGTATTGTTTTGCCATAAAGGAAGTAGCCTTCGGGAATTATTCCTATCTACAACTTTCAGCGGCAAATGATTCCGGAGGATTCAGATGAAAACAACGTCATCGATGACGTCGGTGCCCATATCCTTATTGATGAGCTGAATCATTTTCTGTTTGGCAAGGACAAGTTCGCTGCGGAGGGGGGCGGAGGCGATCTCGATATACAGAATCCGTTCGTTCACGTACAGGCGGTTGGTGCGGGAGGCGATGGCCCGGCCCATCATTTTTTCCCAGAATGCTTCGAGATAGGTTTCGTTGAAGCGGGTCTGTAGTTGATACGACCTGAGCATCAATCCTATGGCATCTTTCAGCGTTGTAACGCCGGCCTTGCGGGATGCACTCTCCTTGTTCGGGCGATAATACTCGGTCATACGATACGGTGTCTTACTACACAAAGGTAATAAAGCGAACGAATCAGGAAAATGTTCAGCCGACGACTTTTGTGCCGTTCACTAGATTTTTATCAAACATGGTTCATGTACCAGTTGAGCGGGTGGCGGGGGTGGCAGGGATAGCAGGGATAGCAGGGAGTGGCAGGGGTGGCGGGGTGGCAGGGGTTGTTCAGACCATAGAGATTAAATAATCGAATTCACTCTGCCATCCCCGCCACCCCTGCCACTCCCTGCCATCCCTGCCCTTTGCCCCCGCAAAATCACGGAGTTCGGTGATTTTTTTCATTAAGTACAGGCTTACATTTGCGCAAACAGCCATTCTAGTCTATACTTGCACTACGGAATTCTTCGATTGAGGGCGGCTTTCTGTCCGCCCTGCCATCATGGCGCTCGACGGATTTATAAAGAAGAGGGGAGAGACCGGGCTTTACGAACCTCTGGCAACCTGCCGCATGGCAAGGTGCTAATTCCCGCCTAAGGCAATGACGACAGCACGGTGCTGCCGTATGCGTCGATTAGGAACTATAAACCGCCAAATCAGTATGTGCTACGTCCGATGTTGCATGCCCCGTCCGGGCTGCTGAACAACCCACTCTCTGGCAACGGATTTCGGGACGATTTCCGCATGCCCCGTTTCATCATTCCTTCGGTATGCGTCGGGCCGCGTCCGGCGGTTTCATGGGCTGTCGTCCGGTCCTGACAATACCCCCAACAATCGTTTCTCTAATCGTTTAACCAAAAAACAGCAATGCCTGAAAACCTTCATTTCGAAACCCTACAGCTCCATGCGGGGCAGGAAATCGACCCGGTAACCAATGCTCGGGCCGTCCCCATCTATCAGACGACCTCGTATGTCTTCAACGACTCGGCTCACGGTGCCGACCTGTTCGCCCTGAAGGCCTTCGGCAATATCTATACCCGCATTATGAACCCCACCACCGACGTCTTCGAGAAGCGCATGGCCGCTCTGGAAGGCGGCGTGGCAGCCCTGGCCGTGGCATCGGGGCAGGCGGCTCAATTTATTGCTCTGAACAACATCCTGAAAACGGGTGACAACTTCATTACCACCTCCTTTCTCTACGGCGGCACCTACAATCAGTTCAAGGTTTCGTTCAAACGGCTGGGGGTCGATGCCCGATTTGCCGAAGGTGACAGCGTAGAATCCTTCGAGAAGCTCATAGACGACAACACCAAAGCCATTTACCTCGAAACCATCGGCAATCCCGAGTTCAACATTCCGGACTTCGATGCCATCGCCGACCTGGCGAAGAAGCACGATTTGCCGCTGATTGTCGACAACACGTTCGGGGCGGGCGGTTACCTGTTCCGGCCCATCGAACACGGGGCGGCAGTGGTGGTGGAGTCGGCCACCAAGTGGATTGGCGGTCACGGCACCAGCATCGGCGGCGTCATTGTCGACAGCGGTAACTACAACTGGGGCAATGGCAAATTCCCGCAATTTTCTGAGCCGTCCGAGGGCTATCACGGCATGGTCTTCAGCGACGTCTTCGGCGTGGGCGGGCCGTTTGGTAATATTCAGTTCATCATCCGGGCCCGCGTGGAAGGCCTCCGCGACTGGGGTCCTGCGCTCAGCCCGTTCAACTCGTTTTTGCTGCTGCAGGGACTGGAAACGCTTTCGCTGCGCGTCGACCGCACAGTGCAGAACGCCCTGGCGCTGGCTCAGTGGCTGGAGCAGCACGAGCAGGTGGAGTACGTCAATTATCCGGGGCTGGAAAGCAGCAAATACCACGGCCTGGCGCAGAAATACCTCAAGCGCGGCTTTGGCGGTGTACTGATGTTCAAGGTGAAAGGCGGCAAGGAAGCAGCCGATAAATTTGTCGACAGCCTGAAACTGGTAAGCCACCTCGCGAACGTCGGCGATGCCAAAACGCTCATCATTCACCCGGCATCGACAACCCACCAGCAGTTGTCGGAACACGAGCAGGCGACGGCAGGCGTCGAGCCAGGTCTGCTGCGGGTGTCGGCAGGTATCGAACACATCGACGACATCAAGGGCGACTTCGAACAGGCGTTCGCGGCCATCGGCGAAGCGGTGTTATCTTAATTTTTTTGCGTGGGGCGGGGGTTGCGGGGATGGCAGGGATTGTCTGATGCGCCCCCTGCCATCCCTGCGCCTCCTGCGATCCCTGCCATTTCAGCCTACTATGCACTATTTCGATTACAAATATTCATTCCCACTGGAGTCCGGCGAGGTGCTGCCGGGCTTCCGGCTGGGCTATACCACCTACGGAACAGTAAATGAAGACCGGTCCAACGTGGTCTGGATTTGTCACGCCCTCACCGGAAGCTCCGACCCCGCCGACTGGTGGGACGGCATGGTGGGGCCGGGTAAATTCTTCGATCCCGACCGGCAGTTTATCGTCTGCGCCAACGTCCTGAGCTCCTGTTACGGGTCGACCGGGCCGCTGGCGGTGAATCCCCGGACCGGAGCGCCCTGGTATCACGATTTTCCGACGGTGACCATCCGCGATATGGTGGGGGCGATGGATTTGCTGCGGCAGGAACTGGGCATCGAGCGCATTCACACCTGCGCGGGTGGGTCGCTGGGTGGTCAACAGGCTCTGGAACTGGCAATTCATCAGCCAGACCTGATTGAAAACCTGATTCTGATCGCTACGAACGCCGTTCACTCACCCTGGGGCATTGCCTTCAACGAATCGCAGCGCATGGCAATTGAAGCCGACCCGACCTGGCGCGAGGCGCGTGAGGACGCGGGCGTTACCGGCATGAAGGCGGCCCGGTCGGTGGCTCTGCTGTCCTACCGGAACTACGATACATATGGCTTCACGCAGGCACTCGACAACAACGAGCAACTTGATAATTATAAAGCATCGGGTTATCAGCGGTATCAGGGCGAGAAACTGGCTCAACGGTTCAATGCATTTACCTACTGGCATCTGTCGAAGGCGATGGATTCGCATAACGTGGGTCGCAACCGGGGGAGTATCCTTCGGGCGCTGGGGCAAATCAAAGCCCGTACGCTGGTGGTGGGCATCCGATCCGACATCCTGTTTCCGCCCGCCGAACAGCAGTTTCTGGCCCGCCACATCCCCGATGCCCGCTACGAGGAAATCGACTCGCTCTACGGCCACGACGGTTTTCTGATCGAAGCCAAACCGCTGACGCAGATTATCCGGCGCTGGATGGAAGAAAGCAGTCGTCAGGACGTGACCATCCCGGTCTGAGACCTATCCGTTTGTCAAAAACGGCATCTGACCCAGATGTTTCTTTTCAGCAAACTCCTTCAGCATGAAGTCCGCCAGGTCTTCGCGGGTGAGTTTGATGCCCTTCACCGTCCCTACATTGCCGATCTGGTAGCTGCCTCTGGCCGGGTCTTCGGTCAGAACGGGGCCGCGTACGATGGTCCAGTCGAGGCCGCTGGCTTTTACCTCCTTCGCATGTTCGATGCCGTCGAAAAGGGCGTTGCGGGGACCTTTGCCCGCCAGATTTTTCATGATAAAGACTATCAGGTTGTCCACGAAGCCCGGTTTGTCACGGCCTTCATCGCGTACGCCGCCGCCCGTGAGCGTCATCAGTCGCCGGATGCCCTCCCGCTTCATGGCCTGAACGATATGCCGCGTGGCCCGCGTCAGAAAGTCGGGGGGACTGTTTTTGTCCGGACCGAGAAGACTGATGACCCCCGACGTTCCGGCGATGGTTTCCTTCACTTTCTGACTGTCCAGCGCATCCCCCTGAATCAGATGCAGCTTCGGGTCGGAGAAGCCGAGCTTCGACGGGTTCCGGACGAGCGCCCGAACCGTATAGCCCGCTGCAAGTGCTTTTTTCACCAGAGGCCGACCCGTGCGGCCCGTCGCTCCGAAAACGGCGATTACGTCATGCATACTGGTTGGTATGTTTAGGTTAACGATAAACTGAAGAAGGCGTAACATTGTTTATACTGCACACTTTTATTGAAAATTTAATAGAATATATAGTATTTTTCGGTAAAAAAGTTATTTTTGTTCAATACGACGCCCTGCCCGAATACCTAATAATGAGTCAACGGTTTGAACCCACGGACACCCACCTCTGGAACAGCTTTCGTCAGGGCGACGAGCAGGCGTTTGCTTACATGTACCGGAAGTTTGGGCCTATTCTCTACAGCTACGGCTACCATCTTTGCCGCGACCGGGACCTGACCGAAGATTGTCTCCACGATTTGTTTGTCTACCTGCATCAGCACCGGGAGCGGCTGGGCGAAACAGATTCCATTAAATTCTATCTTTATCGGGCTCTGCGCCGCCGGATTGCCGAAAAAGTGGAGACGCAGCACCGCCATACCCCGCACGAGCGGACTGACAACCGTCCGGAGTTTGAAATCGACCTGCCCGCCGAGGCCGGCATTATTCAGGAGCAGACGGCGGAGGAATTGAAAAAAAAGATGGAGTATCTGCTCAACCGCCTCCCCCGGCGGCAGAAAGAAGCGCTCTACCTGATGTACTACGAGGAATTGCCGTATGCCGACATTGCGCAGGTGATGGGGCTGGAAATCAAGAGCGTTTACAACCTGATTTATAACGCCCTTGTCTCGCTCCGGGCGCTGATTCAGGACGCCGACCTGCACTTCTACTCCTTCCTGCTCTGGTGGCTGCTAACGCTTTAGCCCCCCGCCCAAAAGGGGCCCCGCTGGCGCATAAAGGGCTTCACCAAAAGTGAGACATGAATGATTTCAGCCATCCTGTCCGGGCTAATTTAGCAGGGGCTCCACCAGCGGGGCAGAGAGGCGCCAGCGGGCTCCCTTTAGGGCGGGGGCTAAGGCGTCAGCAGACAGGGCAGCAGGGGTGGACTACCAGATAATCTTTTAAGTATTCCAAAAAAACTTGCACTCAGGCAGGGAAAACGGCTGACTCGTCTCCGTTTCTCTGCCTGAAGGCGTTTAAAGCCCCCTTTCATGACCTACGACGACTACACGGCCATTGATTTTGCACTTGACGAGAACTTCCGGCGCTGGGTGAAACAGTCCACACCCGAAACGGAGCGGTTCTGGAACGAATTCATCGACCGCCACCCCGACAAACGCCCGCTGATCGCCGAAGCCCGGCTGCTGGTCAGTCGGTTGAAAGTCAATGCCGAAACGGCCTCGCCCGAGCAGATGCAGCAACTCTGGGAACGCATTCGTCAGGATATACAACCCGGCATGGCGACGCCCGCCGAAGCAATGACTTCCGAACCTGAAACGCCCGTCGTCCCGCTGCGAACGGCGTCGCTACGCCGGGCGTCGCTACGCAGCAGATGGTCGCAGCCCGTGCGTTGGGCGGCGGTCTGGGTGGGCCTTCTTCTGCTGGCCGGACTGGCGTATTACCGGTTTGGTTACGATCGGACGACGCAGTATCAGACCGCTTACGGCGAGAAGAAAACCGTCACCCTGCCCGACGGCTCGGTGGTGACTCTGAACGGGCATTCGACGCTGACAGTCGATGGCTGGAACGGAGCCGACGACCGCGAAGTACGGCTTGACGGTGAAGCGTTTTTTGCCGTAACCCGTCGGCAGACGCCGGAAGGACAGCCGGTTAAGTTCCGGGTCCGGACCGCCGACCTGAACATCGACGTGCTGGGAACGCGCTTTAACGTCAGCTACCGCCGTCAGCAAACCGAAGTCGTGCTGCAGGAAGGTAAAGTGCAGGTCAGCCGCGACCGCAGCGCCGACCTGCCGACCGTCATGAAGCCGGGAGACAAAGTGACTTATTCGGCCAGCGACCGCCGCCTGAGCCGTACCAGCGTCGACCCGGAACTCGTTACGTCCTGGCGGGATAATCTGCTGGTATTTAAGGACAAACCAGTGTCTGAAATTGCGCAGATTCTGTCCGACAGCTACGGCATCGAGGTGGATTTCGTGAATCGGGAGGTGGCGGCCCGCCGCTTTTCGGGCTCGGTGCCTACCGACTCGGTGGACGTCTTTTTTGCCAAACTCGAAAAACTATACGGCGTGAGCGTCCGGCGGGAAGGCCGACGCTACCGAATTGAATAAACCCAATGATTGTGCTCTTCAGCCTGACTATTCCTTTACTCTACCCTTTATGAAAAAAATCGTACTTCCCTCAACGACATCGCTTCGGCTGACCCGTCAGCGGACGCTGATGAGCGGTACCCTGCTGTTTCTGCTGACAGGCTGCCTGACGCATCCGGGATGGAGCCAGCAGTATGCCTCAGCCCGCCCATCGCGCACCGACCTGACCGGTCGAATGATGCAGCTACAGCCTGCCAGTCCGCAGACGAAACCGCTGCTCACGGTTTTATCCGAACTGGAACGACAGCATCAGGTCATCTTCGACTTCGACAGCGATCTGCTTAAAAACAAACTGGTAAACGTCGCCACGCTGAACCGGACCACCGACCTGGAAAAAACGCTGACGGAACTGCTGCAGCCGCTGGATCTGACGTTTGAAAAACTCAGTCGCCGCTCCTACATCATCTACGGGCGCGACACCCGAAATCGCCCCCGGCCATCGCCCCGCCGAACGTCTGCCGACGCGCTGAACACCCCCGATGAATCGACGGAACCAGCGGCAGCACCGTCTGCCGACCTGACCAGCACGCTGATGAACCGCCCCCTGGTATTCGAGGCGCGGGCAGACCGGACCGTGTCGGGCACCATCGTCGACGGCTCGAATGGCAACCCGCTGCCGGGCGTAAACATTCTCGTCAAGGGTACGGGCAGCGGCACCTCGTCGGATGCCAACGGACGTTTTCAGCTTAATGTGCCCGACGGACGCAATACGCTGGTCTTTTCGTTCATTGGCTTTCTGACGCAGGAAATCGACATTACGGGCCGGAGCACCCTGAGCGTGACGATGCAGGTGGATGAGCGGACACTACAGGAAGTGACCGTGCAGACGGGCTACGGCACCCAGAAACGCTCCGATCTGACGGGGGCCATTGCCTCCGTGCGGGGGCAGGACATCAAAAATCTCCCGGCCACCGACATCAATACGGCCCTACAGGGGCGGGTGCCGGGGGCGCTGGTGCAGCAGAATGACGGAACGCCCGGCGCCGCCTCCAGCATCATCATCCGGGGACCGGCCAGTATCAACGGCAACAGTGCGCCGCTCTATGTGGTCGACGGCGTTCCGCAGGGCAATCCTAACTACAACTTCAATATTCAGGACATCGAGTCCATCGAGGTGCTGAAAGACGCCTCGGCAGCGGCCATCTACGGAGCGCAGGCCGGTGGCGGCGTGGTGCTGATTACGACCAAAAAAGGCAAGGCCGGAAAGCTCCAGGTCGGATTGCAGGCCAACTACGGCGTTCGGAACGTCTTCAACCTGCCGCAGCTTCTGCGCCGCGACCAGTACATTCCGGCCAAGCAGGCGTTCGGCTTCGACGTGGTGGACCTCTACGGCCCGCAGTCGGGCTGGTCCGGTCTGCCCGACACCGACTGGTTTGGCGAAACTTATCGGCAGGGATCGGAACAGAATTACCAGTTGTCGCTTTCGGGCGGCAACGACAAGTCGCGGTATTACCTGTCGGGAAATTTCAACCGCATCGTGGGCACCCGCATCGGCAACTGGCTACAGAAATACAGCTTTCGGATCAACTCCGACCATCAAATCAGCAAACGGTTCAAATTCATCGAGACGTTTCAGGCAACGTATCGGCAGGAAAGTCCCAACGAAAACACCAATCAGGGGCCGCTCTCGTTCCGCAATACACCGATTATGCCCGTTTACGACCCTACTAATACGCTCGGCGGCTGGGGCCGCGCCCCGCGTGGTTTTCAGGGCGGACACGACGTGCAGTCGGCCATTGGGCGCACCCGCGATGCCGACGGCTACGAATTTTTCGCCTCCGGGGCGCTGGACTATCAGATTATCGACGGTCTGACGGCCCGTGCTTTGTTCGGGACGCGGTTTTTCACGGGTTCGTTTTACGGCTATAATCCGCCGTTCGATAACGGAACGGCCCGCAACACGGTCGATGAGTTCTCGAAAAGGCTGAACCGCAACCAGAATTACGTGGCGACCTATACGCTGACTTATGCCAAAACCTTCGGGAAACATACGATCAACGCCCTGGCCGGATACGAGGCCCGGAAGGAAAACTACGCCGAGCTCGAATACCGCAACACCAACGCACTGGTGCCGTTTCCGCAATCGTCGGACCTGGTCAACAACATCAATACGGCTATTGTGAACTTCCGGCAGGGCGATATTTTCAACCGCATTCTGTCGCAGTTCGGGCGTATCGAATACAATTTTGCCGACAAATATCTGCTGACGGTCAACGTGCGGCGGGATGGGTTTGCGTCGAAATTTGGCCCCAACAACCGTTTCGGGGTGTTTCCGGGCGTGTCGGCGGGCTGGAAAATCTCCGATGAGCCGTTTATGAACAACGTCCCCTACCTGAATCTGCTGAAACTGCGGGCGGGGTATGGCGCTCTCGGAAACGCCACTCAGGGCGACTTTGCGTTTATCGGCAATTATCAGGCGGGTTTCACCTATGATTTCGGAGCGGGTCGGCAGAGCGGCATCACCCTGGCCTCCAAAATTCCTAACCCCGACATTCGCTGGGAAAGCGTCAGCACGACCAACGTGGGCGTCGACGCCGCATTACTGAACAACAGACTGACAGTCAATCTGGATTACTACTACCGGCTGACCCGCGACATGCTCTACAACATCGGCCTGCCACCCTCGGCGGGCCTGGGAGGCAGCGTCCCGGCCAACGTCGGGCAGTTGCGCAATACGGGCTTTGAATACAACCTCGAATGGCGCGACAAGGCGGGTGCCTTTACCTACGGCATCGCTTTCAACGGAGCTTTCAATCGGAACCGGCTGATTTCGCTCGACCCGACGCTGGGCAGCCGGGCGTTCATCATCAACGGTCGGGCCGATTCGGACCCGTACCGGGGCATCAGCACCAGTCGCTCGGAGCCGGGGCAGCCGCTGGGACAGTTTTTCGGGTACATCGCCGACGGTATTTATCAGACCGACGCCACAGCGGGGGAGGCCCGGCCTAAAGTGCTGGATTACACGCCTAAAGCCGGTGACTTGATTTTCCGCGACCTCAACGGCGACGGAAAAATCAACGACGACGACAAAACCTATATCGGTAATCCCTGGCCCAAACTCACCTACGGCCTCAACCTGACGGCGGGCTGGCGGGGCTTCGACGTAACGGCCTTTTTCTCCGGCGTGGCGGGCAACAAAATCTATAACGCCTTTCAGTCGCTCGAACATCTGTTTTTCAGCGATTACAACACCACGGCCAAAATCTTCGAGACGTCAGGTTTCAACCGCAATCCCACGACCGGGCAGCCCATCGTGGCGGGTCTGCCGAGCAACGGCGTGACCGACGTTCCCCGCGTGGGCGTACTGGACGACCTGGACAAAAACGGCAACTGGACATCCATTTCGAGCTACCACGTACAGAATGGCTCGTACCTGCGGATGCGCAACCTACAGATCGGCTATACGTTTGGCCGCCCCGTACTCGACCGGCTCCGGATGGGTTCACTGCGGGTCTTCGTCATGGGCGATAACCTGTTTACCATCACCGGATACAAGGGCATCAACCCCGATATTGCACCCCAGGAGAGCAACGGCGTACGTTCGCCCCTGCAGACCGGCATCGACAACGCCAGTTTCCGGTATCCCATTTCGCGGCTTGTATCGCTGGGTATCAACGCTGATTTCTGAAAAAACAACGGCTTCGGCCTTTACGATAATTCTGTAACCATGATACCATTCCGACCATCCGCCAAACTAAGTGCCTGGGTCGCAGCCGCTGCGCTGGTCTGTACGCTGGGCGTCGTTTCCTGTGATGAAAAGAAGTTTCTGAACGTCACCGACCCGAACGCGCTGTCGACGGCGACGTTTCCCACCAAAATCGCCGATATGGACCTCTCGCTGATCGACCTCTACGGGCGTCTGCGCTGGGGCTATTACAGCGATCAGTTCCGTTATATCGCCATCCTGCCCGACCACACGGCGGATCTGGGCTATAACGGTTCGGGCTTCAACGAGTTCGCCGAACTGCGTACGCTGCCCAGCGATGGTTCGCTGACCTATTACTGGACCGTTCATAATGAGTCGATTATCCGGGCCAACAATTTCATGCAGAATGCTGAAACGCTGCGTCCGTCGCTCTCCAAGGAGGATCAGGCCCGGCTGACGCTGATGGAGGGGCAGGCCCGATTTCTGCGGGCGCTCAACTACTTCATTCTGGAGAACCTGTTCGGCGAAACGATGATTATCACCGAGGCCGACCGGGCCAAAAAAGGCATTCCGCTCTGGGAGGGCAAGGTAGCAACGTCCATCGCCGACGCCGCCCGACCCCGCGCCACCGTCGGGCAGGTCTGGGACTACATCATCGACGACCTGAAAAAATCCGCCGAGGCGCTGAAAGGCAATAAATGGGATGAAGCCAACCGGCCCCGCGTGGACGAATGGGCCGCCAAAGCCCTCCTCGGCAAGGCTTATGTTTTCACCCGGCAGTTTACGCTCGCCCGCGACGTGCTGAAAGACATCATCGACAACAGCGGCAGACGGCTGGTCGACTACAAGACCTATTCGATGATGTTCAACGGCATGAGTGAGTTCAACAGCGAGTCACTGTTCGAGGTCAACATGACGCCCGACCGTAAGGATGTCTGGAACACGCAGTTGAACACGTCGACCCAGTACGGCATCTTCATCAGCCCGTCGTATCTGGAAGACAACGGCAAGGACGAAGGCACCAATGGTTTCGGCAACCTGTTCATCCACGATCAGAACAACGACCGCTTCGGCTTCACCGACCCCACCACCAGCACCGAAGACATGCGCAGACCGGCCTATATCCAGATGTCGGTGAAGATGCGGCAGGACAAAACGGTCGATCCACGAATGATGGTCAGCACCTTACAGCCCTGGGTGGATTCGATCTTCGTGTATGACAAGTGGCGGAAAGTGACCAAAAACCGGGGCGAGGGCTTCCCGCTGGCGACAAATCAGGCCTGGAATCACCGCAAATACGTGCTGCTCGACCGGGGCGTGTGGCAGGGCAACAGCGAGAGTCTGGCAAACAACTTCATCGTGCTGCGTCTGGCTGACGTTTATCTGCTCTATGCCGAAGCTCTGCAGCAGACGGGCAACACCGCCGGGGCGCTGGAGTTTGTCAACAAGGTGCATCGCCGGGCCTATGATCAGCCGGTGGATGCGCCCTCGAAATTTGATTACAAAAGCCTGACCGACCGGACGATGGCGAAGGGAGCGGGCGATCATCTGGCAAACGACCCGCTGAAATACGAACGCTGGGCCGAACTCTTTGCCGAGGGACACTGGTGGTTCGACGTCTGCCGCTGGCGCATCGGGGATAAGGAAACGGCCTATTACAAGCGGGTGAAAAGCGGCGAACTGGTCTGGAACGACCGAAAATATGCGTTCCCGATTCCGCAGCAGGAGATGCTCAACAACCCGAAGATGGAGCAGAATCCGGGGTATTGAGGGCAGGGATAGCAGGGATGGCAGGGGTTGCGGGGATGGCTCGGATGGCAGGGAGAAAGACCGGGCCATCCCTGCTATCCCTGCATTTTTTCGTATATTGAGACTTCCTGAACCTGTTCCATGAAACGCATTTTTTTACCGATTGCCCCGCTTCTTTTTTCGATTGGTTTCGGGCTGACGTCCTGCCGGGAAAAACCGCTGTTCGAACGCCTGCCCTCGTCGGAAACGGGAATCACGTTTACCAACACCATTACCGAAAATGACTCGCTGAACGTCCTGGATTTCGAATATATCTACAATGGCGGCGGCGTAGGCGTCGGCGATTTCAACGGCGATGGCCTTCAGGATGTCTTTTTTACGGGCAATCAGGTTCCCAATCGGCTGTATATCAACAAAGGCGGTTTGAAATTCGAAGATGTGACCAGGAAGGCCGGACTGCTTGAACCGCGTTACTGGAGCACGGGCGTTTCGCTGGTCGACATCGATGCCGACGGGCGGCTGGATATCTACGTCTGCACCATCAACCCGAAGCGGGGGCGGGAGGGAGCCCCCAATCTCTTCTACATCAACCAGGGCAACGGCCCCGACGGCATTCCGCGTTTCCGCGAAATGGCCCGCGATCTGGGCCTCGACGACCGCGGCTACAGCACCCACGCTGCCTTTTTCGATTATGACAAAGACGGCGACCTCGACTGCTATATCCTGACCAACGCCCTCGAAAGCTACAACCGCAACCAGCCCCGTGGCCCCGTCCGCGACGGGTCGGGGAAAAGCACGGATCGGCTGTATCGGAATGAAGGAGGAAAGGAGAAGAGGAGGAAAGGAGAAGAGGCTTCAATTCCTTTTCTCCCTTCCTCCTTTTCTCCTTTCCTCCTTCATTTCACCAACGTCTCCCACCAGGCGGGCATCACCACCGAAGGCTGGGGGCTGGGCGTGGCCGTAGCGGACATTAACGACGACGACTGGCCGGACGTCTACTGCGCCGATGATTTTCAGTCCAATGATTTACTGTGGATCAACCAGCGTGACGGGACGTTTCGGAACCAACTGACACAGTATACTAAACATCAGAGTTACAACGCGATGGGTCTCGACGTAGCCGACCTCAACAACGACGGACGGCCCGAACTGATGACCCTCGACATGATGCCCGAAGACAACCGGCGGCAGAAGTCGATGTTTATGCCTCAGAACGTCGACCGGTATAAAATGGGCATCGACCAGGGCTACACGCCTCAGTTTGTCCGGAATGTGCTGCAACTCAACCGGGGCAAAGACCCACGCGGCCAGACCTGGTTCAGCGAGGTGGGGCAGTTGTCGGGCGTGTATGCCACCGACTGGAGCTGGAGTACGCTCATGGCCGATTTCGACAACGACGGCTTCCGCGACATACTGGTTACAAATGGCTACCCCAAAGATATCACCGATCTGGATTTTGTGGCCTATAACGTTCAGTATCAGTCCAATTACTTCAACGCCGACGCTCGGACCGATGACGAAACCCGGCGAAAAATGGAGGAACTGATCGGCGTGAAAAAATCAAACTTTATGTTCCGCAACCGAGGGAACGAACCGGGCGGACAGATGCAGTTCGAGGACGTCACCGAAGCCTGGGGACTGAAGATTCCGTCGTTTTCCAACGGGGCCGCCTACGCTGATTTCGACAACGACGGGGACCTGGATCTGGTCATCAACAACATCGACGATGAGGCGTTTGTCTATCGCAATACGCTGGATCAGCGGGAGAAGGATGAGAAAACGACGGGACATGATTTCCTGCGGCTCAGGCTGGAGGGCGACGGGGGCAACGTGGCCGGGTTTGGGGCGAAGGTCAGTATTCATTACGGAAACGGGAAGGTGCAGGCCATCGAACACTCACCCTACCGGGGTTACAAATCGACCGTCGAACCGACGCTGCATTTCGGTCTGGGCGGCGTGTCGCGGGTCGATACGGTGCTGGTGCGCTGGCTCGACGGTCGGGTTTCCCGGCTCCTGAACGTATCGACCAGTCAGGTGCTGACCGTCCGGCAGCGGGAGGCCCGGACGGAAGGGGCGCTGGAGCCGGGTGTACGTGAAATGCCCTTTTTTGAAGAACTGAAGGCGACTAATCCGATTTCGTTCGTCCAGCAGGAAAACTACTATGTCGACTTCAAGGAACAGGTGCTGCTGCCACATCGCTACTCGCAGAATGGCCCCGGCATGGCGGTGGGCGACGTCGACGGCAACGGTCTGGACGATGTCTTCATCGGCGGCGCTTCGACCTTCGACGGGCAGCTATTCAGACAGATAAAACCCGGCGTTTTCAGCAAAACCGTCCTCCCGACCGACCGTGAGCGCAAGCGGTCCGACGACATGGGGGCGGTTTTTTTCGACGCAGATAACGATGGGGATTTGGATCTGTATGTAGTATCGGGCGGCAACGAATGGTTCGAAAATCAGCCGCCCTATCAGGACCGCCTGTATCGTAACGACGGCAGCGGAAGTTTTCGGGAAGACACCACGGCCCTGCCCGATACCCGTGCCAGTGGCTCCTGCGTGGCCGCTGCCGACTACGACCGCGATGGTGATTTGGATTTGTTCGTGGGCGGGCGGGTCACGCCGCGCAAATACCCGATGCCGCCTCAATCGTATCTGCTGGAAAATCAGGGTGGTCGGTTCCGCGACGTGACGGAACAGCGGGCACCCGGCCTGTCGCGCATCGGCATGGTCACCGCCGCCCTCTGGACCGACCCCGACGACGACGGCTGGCTGGATCTGATGGTCGCCGGTGAATTCATGCCCCTTACTTTATTCAAAAATAAATCCGGCAAATCATTCAATCATTCAACAATTCCATCATTCAATCATTCTACCGGCTGGTGGAACTCGCTCATCGGTGGCGACTTCGACAGCGACGGCGACGTCGATTACGTGGCGGGCAATCTGGGGCAGAACAGCCGGTATAAAGCCTCGGAGAAGGAGCCGCTGTCGATCTACGTCAAGGACTACGACCAGAACGGAACCCTCGACCCTATTCTCTGCCAGTATATTCAGGGTAAATGCTACCCGGCTCACCCCCGCGATCAACTGGCCGAGCAGGTGCCGGGCATGAAGCGCCGATTTCCGTCTTATGCCGAATATGGCCGGATGACGTTTGACGAGATACTGACCGACGAGGAGCGGGCCGGGTCTTACGTGGTGAAAGCAACCGAACTGCGTTCCTGTTACATCGAAAACAAGGGGAATAATACGTTCTCCCTGCACCCACTGCCGATGGAGGCGCAGCTATCGCCCGTGTTCGGGATGCTGGCGGGAGATTATGACGGCGATGGTCATCTGGACATATTGCTGACCGGAAACTCCTACGCGACCGACACGCAGGTCGGGCGCTACGATGCGGGCATGGGGCTGCTGCTGCGGGGCGACGGACGGGGAAATTTTGCACCTGCATCGCTGTCGAAGAGCGGTTTCTGCGCCGATCGCGATGCCAAAAGCCTGGTCCAGGTAACGACGGGCGGGGACCGTCCGCTGGTGCTGGTGGGTAACAACGGCGATACACTGCAAACGTTCCGCCCGACCCGCCCGATGGGTCGATTCGTTCAGCCGCGACCGGACGAATACGCCGCCGTCTGGAAACGTTCTGACGGACGAACGCAGCGGGCGGAGGTTTATATCGGATCGGGCTATCTGTCGCAGTCGGCGAGATGGCTGGCCGTGGGCAATGCGGCGGGCCCGGTGACGCTAATGGATTTTCGGGGGCGGCGGCGAACCGTTACCGGGCCCAAAACCCTTCCTTAAAACTCCTTGCCGCAGTGGGGGCAGCGGTGTTTCGCAGGCTCTTTCTGCGTACGGATTTGTTCCGTAAATCCCGACACCAGGATACCGGTCGGCAGTGCAAACAGGCCGATGCCGAGAATGGACGCGATACCGCCGAGTACTTTGCCCAGAGGGGTTATCGGATAGAGGTCGCCGTAGCCGACCGTCGTCATGGAACTGATGCCCCACCACATCGTGGCCGGAATACTCGAAAATTTGTCCGGCTGAACGGTATGCTCGACGTAATACATCAGACTCGATACGATGATGAGCATGAAGAGCACAAATACCAGACTCAGAATCAGTTCTTCCTTTTTGTCTTCCACTGCGTTGCGGATCACCCGGAATGCGTGTGAGTAGCGTGTGATGCGGAAGAGCCGGAAAATCCGGAACAGCCGCAGAATCCGGACCACAGCCAGGTCGGTGGCAAACAGCGTGTAATAGAACGGAACGATCGCCAGCAGGTCGATGATGGCCCGCGCCGAGAAGGCATATTTCAGACGGCCCCAGAACGGATGGTGGTAATGTTCGTTTTCGACGCAGACCCACAGCCGAAGCAGATATTCAACCGTGAAGAAAGCGACGGAGAATAACTCAAAATCGTAGAAAAGCTGGTTGTATTTCCGGTTCAGTTCCGGAACCGTGTGCAGAATGATGGCAATGGAGTTCAGGGTGATGATGGTCACCAGGAATACGTTGAAATACAGGCTCATACCCCGGCGCTTACCTCCCGGTGCCTCCATGACGAAATACAGATACCGCCGCAGCGACATCCGGGTGGCTGGTTTATGTGACGTATGCGTGTGCATGGTTTCGTCGTTAGTAAACCCGTTCACCGCCAATCCACGTCTGCCGGACTTTCACGCCGCGAAGCTGCGGGGCGGGAATTTTCATGATGTCCTGTTCCAGTACGACAAAGTCAGCCTGCTTGCCCGCCTCGATGCTGCCCCGCAGGTGATCCTCGAAATTGGCGTAGGCCGCCCAGCGGGTCATGGCTTTCAGGGCCGAAGCCCGGTCGACGGCGTTGTTCATCTGATAGCCGCCCGCCGGATAGCCTTTGGCGTCGACCCGCGCCACGGCGGCATGAAACCCGAATAACGGATTCACCTGCTCGACCGGAAAATCACTGCCGAACGCAATCAGGCCCCCGGTGGATGCCGCGTTCTGTTTCATCAAATCCCGGAAGGCATACGCTCCTTTGACCCGCTGCGGCCCCAGCCGTTCGGTGGCCCAGTACATGTCGGAGGTGGCATGGGTTGGCTGCACAGACGGAATAACGCTGTACCGGTTGAATTTCCAGAAGTCTTCCGGCGACACCACCTGCGCATGTTCGATGCGCCAGCGACGGTTGTTTTTCTCCTTCAGTAGTTTGCCATATAAATCCAGAATCAGGTGATTGGCCGAATCACCGATGCAGTGCGTATTGGCCTGAAAACCGCTGCGGGCAATCAGCGTCAGGATGCGTTCGAGTTCGGCGGGTTCCAGCAGCAGAAACCCGCTGGTCTCCTTCCGGTCGCTGTAGGGGCGGCGCAGACAGGCCCCCCGCGACCCCAGCGCCCCGTCGGCGTAGAGTTTGAACGACTTGACTGTCAGCCGATTCGTCTGATAAGGCCCCCGCTGGAGGTAATAATTCAGATTGGGTTCGCCGATGGCAATCATGGCATAGTCCCGAATCTTCAGTTTTCCTTCCCCATGCAGCCGTTCGATAAGTTCGATGTCGGGGCGGTTCAGGCCGGCGTCGGAAACGGTGGTCAGGCCCAGTGAGACGCAGACCCGCTCGGCGGCCTGCAGCATCCGGATTTTATCCGCTTCGGTCGGCTGCGGAATCACCCGCCGCACCATCTGCATGGCGTTGTCGATCAATACGCCGGTGGGCTGCCCTTTTTCAAGCAGCACCTCGCCGCCGGTCATCTTCGTACCCGCCGTTATCCGGGCCAGCCGCAGGGCTTTGGAATTCACCAGCAGGGCGTGGCCGTCGATTCGGGTGAGCGCCACCGGGATATTCGGGAAGGCGGCGTCAAGTTTATCTTTCGTCGGAAAACGCTTCTCCGGCCAGTCGTTCTGGTCCCAGCCGCGCCCGACAATCCACATGGCGTCGGGGTGCCGGGCGTGGAAGGCTTTCAGTCGCTGAATGACTTCATCATAGGATTCGGCTCCGACCAGATCGGCCTGATCGAGTACTTGCCCCAGACCCAGAAAATGAGCGTGGGGGTCAAAAAAACCAGGGTAAACCGGCCTGCCGCCGAGGTCGACCACGCTGTCGCTTTCATACTGACTCAGGATGTCTTTATCGGAACCAACGGCAATAAATTTTCCGTCGGCCACGGCAAATGCCTCCGCATTTGAAAAGGCCGAATCGACCGTGTACACGCTGCCGTGATGGACAATTAGATCGGCTTTGTACCGGGTCGAGCAACTTTCCGCTAAAATTTGGAGTACAAAGAGAACGATGCAGACTTTTTTCATTCAAAATGGGTTTTAGTACAATATTAGCACTTCGCACAGAACCTTGATGTCTGACCTTCAACTATTCACTTTCTCGCACTAATTTTGATGACATTTGTTCAATACATCACTCAATGAAAGTAGCTGTCCGCCTAGTATTTTGTCTGTTTCCTCTTTCGGTCTTCAGTCAGCAACCTATCAACATGCAGCGGGCGCTGCAGCGCACCCTCACCCTGGAGACCATCCCGCAGCAGGGCGAACAACTGTCGCTCCAGCAGGCGATTCAGACGGCTCTGGAGAAAAACTACCAGATTCAGATCACCCGTTCGCAGGAGGAAATCGCCCGCAATAATTACGATAAAGGTACGGTTGGCTATTATCCGTTGCTGACCGGTAACTTCAACAGTAACGGCAGTTATCAGAACATCAGCCAGACGTTTCTAAACGACCTGCGTCCGCCGCTGGACATCAATGGCGTGTTCAACCGAACCAATACGGTTGGTCTAAACGCCAATTATTCTATTCTGGATTTCAGCCGCTCACCCAGCTATAACCGGTTGGGAGAGCTGGTGCGGCTGAGCGAGGTCAACACCCGCGCCAACATGGAAGCCACTGCCGCCAGCGTCACAACGAGCTATTACGATGTTATCCGGCAACTGCAGCGGCTGATCGCCTTCCGGCAGGCGCTCGACATCTCCCGCGAACGGCTCGAACTGGCCCGGGCCAACTACGAGGTCGGCACCCGCTCGAAAGTGGATTTCCTGAGCGCTCAGGTGGACTATAACGCCGACAGTGCCGCCCTTGTGGCCCAGGAGCAGAGCCTGCGCAACGCCAAAATCCTGCTGAATACGCTGCTGGTGCGGGAGCCGGCTACCGAGTTTGCCATTCGCGACACGATTCTGGTGCGGTCGGACCTGTCGATCGAGTCGCTGCGGCAGTCAATCAACAACAACCCCCTGCTGGTGCAGGCCGTGCTGAACCGTCGCCTGACCGATCTCGACGTGCGCATTGCCCGCGTTCAGCAGCTTCCGCTGGTCAATCTGACGACGGGCTACAACCAGACGTTCGTGAACAATCAGGGCGGTTTTGGCGTAAAAACGGCGCATAACCGGGGGCTTACCTACGGGGTGAGTGCGGCCATACCGATTTTTAACGGGTACAACGTGAAGCGGCAGATCGCCAACGCAAAGGTCAATACGCAGATTGCCCAGCAGCAGGAGGCCGATCAGCGCCTGCAACTGCTCTCGGCGCTGGAACAGACTTACACGCAGTACCGGAACAATCTCACCCTGCTCAATCTCGAACTACAGAACTTCAACATCGCCCGGCAGAACGTCGACATTGCCTTCGAACGCTACCGGGTGGGCAACTCCACCGCCGTTGAATTCCGGGACGTACAGCGCAACGCCGTAGCCGCCGAAACCCGCCTGATCGACGCCGAATTCAACGCGAAAACGGCAGAGATTGAACTGCTCCGACTGAGCAGTACGATCATGCAGTGATTTTAGAAGTTAGCTAATGTTTTAAACTTCAGCCCGGTAGGGCGCTCCGCCGGGCCGCCCCTACGGGGCTGAGGTTTTATCTGGGGCGCTTTTTCTATAAACAGGTCGCCGGATCGCCGGACCGCCCCTGCGGGGCTAAAAAGAAAAATACTCAACAGCCCGGAGGAAGTTCGGCCCGGCCTGCCGATTCTGCCCAAACTCATCGAACGCTTTACGGAAGCCATCGTGGAACCGGGTCTCTACGCCTGCCGACGCTGCGGGCATACGCAGTCGATGCAGCCTGACCAGTCGCCGGTCTGCCCCCGCTGCGAGGACAAACGCTGGGTGCGGGCGCAGTCCTGAGGGAGACGTATCACCGACTCTACTTCCTGACTTTATCTTTCAGAAACGTCAGCAGCAGCTTTTCAATGGGGTCCAGGCCGTGCTGGCTGGTCTGGCGAAACCGGTTTCTCTTTTCCAGATACGGATTTAAGTCCTGACACTCGTAGGCTTCCAGAATCTGCGGATGAACGTAATATTTCCGGCAGACGGTTTTGGTGTTTCCCAGCTTGTGGGCAACGTTTTCGAGCACCGTGTTGACATTTTTCTTCAGTTCTTTTTCCGTACTGCACGGTTCCAGTTCGGCCAGCATCCGGAGCGCATTGACCGTGCCCGCCCACGTCCGGAAATCCTTGGCCGAAAACTCCTCGCCCGTATACTGACGAAGGTAGTCGTTGACCATGCCGGAATCGATACTCCGATGTTCGCCGTTTTCGTCATAATACTGGAACAATTCCTTGCCTGGAATGTCGCGGCAGGCTTTCACGAGCCGGGCCAGTCGGCGGTCGCGGAGGGTTATGTCGTGAAAAATGCCTTTTTTCCCTTTGAAGCGAAACTTGATGCCCTGATTGTCGACCCGCACGTGCCGGTCTTTGAGCGTCGTCAGTCCATACGAACCGTACTCCTTTTCGTAGGCCGCGTTGCCCACCCGAATCAGGGTTTGCTCCATAACGCTCAGGGCGATGGCGATTACCTTATCGCGGGTTAGTTCCCGCTGGCGAAGGTCGCGGTCGAGCCGGGCGCGGAGTTTAGGTAGCCGCTCACCGAACGCAATCATCCGGAAAAACTTCGTTTCGCTGCGGATGGCGTTCCAGTTTTCGTGATAGCGGTACTGTTTACGGTTTTTGGTATCGATGCCCGTCGCCTGCAGGTGTCCGTTGGGGCGGGGGCAAATCCAGACCCGTTCCCAGGCGGGCGGCAGGGCCATTTTCCGGATGCGCTCCAGCGTGGCTTCCTCGTCAATGAGGTCGCCTTTCGGGCCTTTGTATACGAAGCGGTCGCCGGAGCGGTGGCGGGTGATGCCCGGCATCGAGTCGTTGACGTAAACGAGTCTGACGGCCCTGGCGATCTGAACGGGATCCTGAGCCAGTTCGAGTAAATCCATGTTGAGTGGTGTCTTCCGGATCTATAACTGGTAGGATTGGGAGAAATGTTTTTAAACACAGAGACAACAGAGGTTTGTACCGCAGAGAAAACGGAGTCTGTCAATAAAAAATCTCCGTGTAAACTCTGTCCACTCTGTGTTTAATCATTAAGCCGCTCCCCGAATAGCCTGACTCAGCAGTTTCTTGCGAAGCTTTTCTGCCGCCTGAATGTCGCGCAGGCTGACTTTGGCCCGCTGCCGCAGGGTGGGGCTGGTGGTTAGATGTTCGGCCCCGACCCGAATCAGAAAGCTCAGCGTTTCGGCTTCGGCAGAGGACAAATCGAGCGTTATATGTTGTCTTTTCATGAACGGTTCAGATACGATATTTCCACGTCGGAAACGTCAAAAGAATAACAATTTTCGACGGCGCTCCGTTCCTGATTCTGTTGAATTACAGTGGGTTATTTGCGTTTCTCAACTCCCGGAGTATCTCCGTCGCCGACCGATACAGTCGGGGTGCCGTCTCCGGCCCGACGGAGTTTATTTCGCCGTATAACCGCTCTTTGGAGCCATAGAGATACGGCGCTTCCGTGTCCCATTCGCTCTTCGGTATAATGTAACCAAGTTCGTCGTTTGCCAGCCCGATGACGAACTTGTATTGCCCCCGCATCAAACTCCGGAGCGGGGGCGTTTCGATAGGTTTCGTTGGAAAATCGGCGCCGGGTGGATTCGTTATGCCGCCGTTGACGATTTCGGGATAAATCTCACCCGGAATGGTCAGAAACGTGGCCGGACCGATGGCAAACGCCGCCAGTTCCGTGCGCAGATGCCCCCAGCTACTGTAGCCTGCATCGAGCAGCCCCAGCGCCACGCCCAGCCGGAAGAGCGAATTGTCGAGCGGCAGTTCGAGCGTTTGGGCCACCAGTCGGATGCCTGTGCTGTCCACCGTTGACGAGTCTTTCCGGAGAGCGTCATAAACCAGCACCGCCACTTTTTTACCTTCGGCGTCAGCTTTTTCAAATGAGGGTTCCCGAAAGTGCTGGCCCGTCGTCGGGTCGGTGATGGTCACGTCCGGCGAGGTCGTCATCAGGCCACCGACGCAGCCCGTCGCATACACGACCGTTCCGCCCAGACCCGGCTGAACGAGCCGCCCGGTGGTGTCCGGAATGCCATTTTCGAGATAATGCCGGACATAATGCGGAAAATCGGACGTCAGTTGCAGGTTCCGGCTCCAGAGTGTTTCGGGATGGTTGCCCCAGACGACCAGCGTGCCGAGCGTGGTGTCGCGGTCGGCGGCCAGCGCCTGTATGATGTACAGCCCCGAATCATGGACGTCAGGTTTTCGGGTGTCGGTCAGCAGGGAATCAGCGCCGGTCAAATCCTGCGCAAACCGCAGGCGGGCCGGACGGGCGTTTCCCGCCGCCAGCAGAATGGCCCGCACCACCTGATCTTCCACAAACTGCACATAGGTTTTATTAACGCCGGAACGATACTCGCTTTCGCCCCACATGCCAATCATGTCCGGCCCTTCGTGGTTGTGCGTACTGCATATCATCGTATATGTAATCCGGGACGAAAGGGGTAGAGCCTTCCGAACGTTGATGACATTCTTGTGTCCGAACCCAATCAAATCGACGGCGACGATTGCCAGCCGGGTCTGCCCGTCGTCCAGAACCATCGCCCGCGCCCAGAGATCGTCATGAATACCTGCCGCCGCCCGCTGGTTGCCGAACCCCGCCATCCAGTACGGATCGAAGCGTCCATTGCCGTTCTGGTCGACATAGGTGTCGCCTTTGTCGGGTTCGTAAGCGGCATTGCTATCCTTGTCGATCCAGGTGTCGGCGAGGGGCGGAGTGATTTTTACGGCGGAGAAACCGACTTTCAGCAGGCCGGGCCGGGCGGCGGGCCGAACGTTCATGGCAAGGCTGTAGCCGGGGTGCCGGTCGCGGCTGTTATAGAAAACAAAGCCGGTCAGGAGCAGACCCACGGCGATCAGGAAAAGGAAGAGAAGGGTCAGGAAGCGTCGCATACGGCAAGGTAAAAAAAGAATATGGATGCCATCCCTCCGAGGGATGGCATCCATATTCTTTTTTTACTTCAACCTCCCCACAATCGCCATGACCAGATTAGCCGAGTTGCGGGCGGCGATCTGCAGGAAATTCATCATGTCCTGCCGGGCCGAGGCGTTGGCCTTGTCGCTCAGGCTGCGAATGACCAGGCACGGAACCTGCAACTGGTAACAGACCTGCGCCACGGCGGCCCCTTCCATCTCCGTGGCGTCAGCCCCGAACTCGTTCCGTAGCTGCCGCACTTTGTCTTCTGAGGATACAAAAACGTCGCCCGTTACGACCGTACCCACCCGCACCGACGGAGCGTTTTTCTGCCCCTGAACCGCCTCGAACCGTACCCGTCCGGCTGTTTCCTGCGCCAGGCGTAGCAGGGCCGTATCGGCAGGGAAAAAAGCCGGGTTCATCTCTTTGGTGATGGCGTTGCGGGTCTGCCGGGTTTGCTGCTGCTGGAAGGTCACCCAGCCGTAATCGTGGTGGATGGTCTGGCGGGCGATGACGATATCGCCGGGGTTCAGGTCGGGGTTGACCCCGCCCGCAATGCCGCTGAAAAGTACCTGCTGCGGTTTGAAATAGGCTAGTATAAAGGCTGTGGTCATGGCTGCGTTGGTTTTGCCAATGCCCGTTTCGGCAATGACGACCTGTCGGCCGTTCAGCCGTCCGGTAGCGAACGAAATGCCGTGAATTATTTTGATTTCCGGTTGTTCGAGCGACTGACGCAGTAACTGGAGTTCTGGTTCAAACGCTCCCAGTACCGCCGTAATGGGTTCGGGCTGGTACCGCTGGGCCTGACTGGCAGAAGCCATCAGGAAAAGGAACTGGAAAAAGAAGAACGTCAGTCGGTTAGTGGTAATCCGTCTGGTAAAGATTTTTTCGGCAGGTTGCATTCTACGTCCGTTTTTGTGGTTAAAATTACGGAAAACCCATCGCTTTATGCGCTTCCTGTTCTTCCTGTCTCTTCTGATGATGTGCCCGCTGCTCCGGGCCCAACCGCCAGCCGGTCTCTACCGTCAGACCAGCGAGGTTCATCATCTGCTGACCCAGTACAATGCCGACCGGGGAAGCCTGACCCGGTTTTACACCAACTCCCCCGAACGCCGCGAACGGCTCCGGCAACTGCACACGGAATACCTCCGCCAGCTCGAAGCCCTGGATTTCGACCGGATGCCGACCGACAGCCGGGTGGATTATCTTCTCTTCCGCCGGGATTTAGGGGATGCCCTCCGTAAACTGGATGATGAAGCCCGTGAGGTGGCGCAGCTCCAGTCCTGGTTTTCGTTTGCCGAACCCATTTATGCGCTTGAAAAACAGCGCCGACGCGGGGCCACGCTCAATGCGCAGCAGGTAGCCGCCGACCTGAACCGGCTCTCGGAACAAATTAAATCGGCCCGCAGAACGGTGCTGGAAACCAAAACCTTCGACCCGGCGCTGGTGCGGCGGGCTGCCGGGACCGTGCGGGGGCTGCGGGCGGCTCTCACCAGCGTTTTTGATTTTTATAATGAATACGACCCCCAGTTTAGCTGGTGGGTGCCTGCCCCGTATCGGCAGACCGACAGCCTGCTGACGGCCTACGGGCAGTTTTTTGAACGAAAAGCGCGGGGTACCACCGACAGCAGCGGTATCGTCGGCATTGCCATTGGCCGGGACGAGCTTATCCGGCAGCTTCAGCACGAACTGATTCCGTATTCGCCGGAAGAACTGGTCGATATTGCCAATCGGGAATTCGCCTGGTGCGACCGCGAACTGCTCCGGGCTTCCCGCGACATGGGTTTTGGCGACAACTGGAAAGCGGCTCAGGAGAAAGTGAAGAACTCGTATGTGCCGCCCGGTCAGCAGCCCGAGGCTATTTTGAAGCTGTATAACGAATCCATCGCTTTCCTGAAAAATAAGGACCTGATTACGATTCCGCCGATTGCCGAAGAAACCTGGCGGATGAACATGATGTCGCCCGAACGGCAGCGGGTCAGCCCGTTTTTTCTGGGCGGCGAAGAACTGCTCATTTCGTATCCGACCCTGACGATGGACCATCCCGACAAACTGATGAGTATGCGGGGCAACAATCCCCATTTCTCGCGAGCGACGGTGCATCACGAACTCATTGCCGGACATCATTTGCAGATGTTTATGAATAACCGGTACAAAACTTACCGGAACTTCGACACGCCGTTCTGGATCGAAGGCTGGGCGCTGTACTGGGAGATGATACTGTGGGACATGAACTTTCCACAATCGCCTGAAGATCGCATCGGGATGCTGTTCTGGCGAATGCATCGCTGCGCCCGGATTATTTTTTCACTGAATTATCACCTGGGCCGCTGGACGCCGCAGCAGTGCATCGATTTTCTGGTGGACCGGGTCGGGCACGAGCGGGCCAATGCCGAAGGCGAGGTGCGGCGGTCGTTTACGGGCGATTACCCGCCACTGTACCAGTTGGCTTACATGACCGGCGGGATGCAGTTTCTGGCCCTGAAACGCGAACTGGTCGACAGTGGCAAGATGACCTACAAGCAGTTTCACGATGCGGTCATACAGCAGAACGCTCTGCCGGTGGAGATGCTCCGGGCCGTTCTGACGAATCAGACTTTACCCAAAAACTTCAAAACCTCCTGGCGATTCTATGATTTGAAGAGCAAGTAACCCGGAAAGACTTTCCGGGTACGCCGTTAGGCGTAATCTTTCGGGTTACGTTACGCAAACCGTCCTACCCGGAACGGCGACGCATCCATCGGCAAGGCTGCATCCGTCAGCAAATCCGCAACCAGTTTCCCGGTGGCGGGGCCGAGGCTCAGCCCCATCATGCCGTGACCCGTCGCCAGCGTCAGGTTCTCAAAATGTCCCACGCGACCGATGTAGGGCAGACCATCCGGTGAGCAGGGCCGCAGTCCCCGCCAGACCGTTTCGGCAGAAGGTATGGAAGGATTTATTTCCGGGTAATACTGACCGATAGCCTGAACGATGCCCCGGACCCGGTTCATGTTCACCGACAGGTCCGTTCCGGTGATTTCCATCGTTCCGGCGAAGCGCAGGTTGCCGCCCATCGGCGTGGCCGTAGCGCGGGCTTCGAGCAGAATGGCCGGAATCCGGATGGAATAAGCCCGCCCATCGGCCATGAAACTATAGCCTTTGCCACCCTGCAATGGCAGAGAAAAGCCCAGTTGACGGGCCAGTTCCGGCGACCAGGCCCCGCCCGCTACAACGAGTTCATCAACTGAAAAACGTCCTTTAGTTGTCTCAATCGTAGTTAATCGGTTCCCATTTCTGACAAAACCCGTGACTGCCTGACCCTCCTCAAAAGCAACGCCCTGCCGTTTGAGATAAGCGATTAAGTTTACAATAAGCTCATTAGGATTCAGGTGAGCATCACCGGGATAGTAGACACCCCCGCGCACGTCGACCCGCACGTCGGGTTCGAGCGCCTGCACCTGAGCGCCCGTCAGCACCCGTGCCTCGATGCCCGCCCGGTTAGCGACGTCGGCCTCTTCGGCCATGTCGTGTTCGGCGGCGGCAGTTTTGTAGAGCATCAGCAGGCCGCGTTCCTGCCAGCCAAAGGTCAGTTCCCCGGCCAGTTCCTGATATAGTTTTTTACTCAGCAGGCTCAAATCACGCAGGGCGGGGATGGAGCGTTCGACGTGGCGGGCGTTGGCATGGCGATAAAACAGCCAGCCCCAGCGCAGCAGATCGGCATCGAGCCGGGGCTTGATATAAAACGGACTGTCGGAACGCAGCATCCAGCGCAGACCACGGGCAATCATGCCGGGCTGAGCCAGCGGAATAATGTGACTCGGTACAATCATGCCCGCGTTGCCGAACGAACAACCGTCCGTGATGGCGTTGCGGTCGAACACCGTCACCCGGTGCCCCGCCCGGTGCAGGTAGTAGGCCGAACAAAGCCCGATGATGCCGCCGCCGATGATGCCTGTGTGCATGGATATTGGGGATTGGTAATTGGGGTAATTGGGTAATTGGGTAATCGAGGTAATTGGGTGATTGAGGGATTGGGTAATTGGGGATTGGGTAATCAATAGGTTGAGGTTTGTAACAAATTACCCATTTACCCACTCACCTATTTACCTCAATTACCCATTTACCCAATTACCCAATCCCTTAATTACCTATCCTCCAGCTTGCGCTGTTTCAGGAAGGAAATATAGCCATTCAATAACCTCAAGACTTTATTGTATTGCTCTCGAAACAGAATCAGGCCCTCCGGCGAAAGAATTTTTTCGTCGTGGGCACAAATCAGGTGATCAAGACATTCGGTCAGGGAACCTCTGGCCTGACGACAAAACTGAATATTTTCCTGATAGTGATACCGCCCGTATCCCTCTGCAATAGTGGCTGTTATACTTCTCGAAGCTCTGATAAGCTGGTCTGTCAAACGATATTTCTCTTCAACAGGAAAGGCATTTGCCAAATCCCTGATCATAAGCCGAAATACTCTTGCTTCCCGCCAAACTTCCAGGCCTTCAAATCCTCCTGAATAAACACTGCGAGGTTCCTCGACGAAAAATTCCATTTCCTATCACTGATTAAACTCTCTCTTACAAATCCCCCAAACCCCAATTACCCAGTTACCCAATTACCTAATCCCCAAAATTAAACAACCTGAAAACCAAATCGATATGGATCGTCTTCGTTCAGAATGATGTGATTGTAGCCGTGGATGATGGCCCAGCCTTCTATACCGGGCACGATGGCAGGCTTTCCGGCCAGCGTCGTTTCGGCTTCGATGGTACCCCGAAAAACGGACCCGATAATGCTTTCGTGGACGAACGTATCGCCGGGTTTCAGCCGACCCTGAGCATGCCACTGCGCCATGCGGGCAGAGGTGCCGGTGCCGCAGGGCGAACGGTCGATGGCTTTGTCGCCGTAGAAAACGGCATTGCGGGCCGTCGAGGCGGGTTGTAGCGTAGCGCCGGTCCACAGAATGTGACTCAGGCCGCGAATAGTATCATTTTCCGGATGAACGAACGGGTGCTGCTCATTCAGTCGCTGCCGCATGACCCGTGCCCAGGCTACCAGTTGCCCGGCATTGAAATGTTCCAGCCCCGGAAAATTGGGCTGTGGGTCAACAATCGCGTAAAAATTACCGCCATACGCCACGTCGACGGTCAGCGGGCCGAGATCCGGGCAGTCGACTGTCAGGCCTTCGGCGGCGAGCCAGGAGGGAACGTTCGTAATTTTCACCGACGTCACCCGGCGGCCCTCCTGCCGATACTGGGCTCGCACCAGTCCCGCCGGAACTTCCAGCCGCAGTTCGCCCGGCGTTTTCGGAACAATCAGTCCCTGTTCGATGGCAACCGTGACGGTTCCGATGGTGCCGTGGCCGCACATGGGCAGACAGCCCGACGTTTCGATAAACAGAATACCGGCGTCGTTGGCCTCATCGGAGGGCGGAAACAAAATGCTGCCCGACATCATGTCATGGCCGCGTGGCTCGAACATCAGCGCCTGCCGAATCCAGTCGTATTCCCGCAGAAAATGCTGTCGTTTTTCACTCATCGTAGCACCCGACAGCCGGGGCAGGCTTCCGCCCGTCACCACGCGAACGGGGTTGCCGCAGGTGTGGGCGTCGATGCAGAAGAAATGATAATCGGGCATGGGAGGAATTGGTTTATCCGCTACTGAGAGGATGTAAAAGCGCGTGTCCCGGAAAGTTGCCGGGACACGCGTTTATAAGGGAATACCTGTACCGTTTAATTGAATATAAAATCCGGAACAGTTTCTGACTGCTGCGCTGATTCCGGCTCAGTACGTTTCTGCTCTTCACGTTGCAGATTTACATGAGCAGAAATGATGGCATCGGCCATTTTTTCAACAACCTTATCTTCAGGGTGCGACAACGCACGGGCTTTCATGAAGATGGCATGGATAGGAATGTTGCCCAGCGCCAGAGCGATGGCGGCGAGTGTGCCCAGAACAGGCGTTCGTTTGCCGGATTCAATCATAGAAATGGCGGACCTGACCAGGCCTGCATTTTCGGCTAACTGCGCCTGACTGATTCCCATCGATCTGCGGATGAAAGTAACGGCACCGCCAATGTCGCCCAGATTTTGCAGAACAATAGGGTTAGACTCCGGGCGTTCGTCGGGAGGCAGCGGCAGATTGAGGGCATCCTGGGGCAGGCGACGGGATTGAGATTGTTGCGTTGACATAATGAGTTGGGGAAAATGTGAACAGAGAAATCCACAAAAAGAACGCGCAATAACAGACCGGGGAACCGGAATCCCCCGGTCTGACCGTTAAGGAATCCGCTAGATGGCGGCCTTGAGCATCTGGATGAACTCTTCCAGAAACTTATGCCAGAAGCAGTGGGACGCACCGGCAGCCATGCCTTCAATAACCCGGTCCGAAACCCGGTGCCCGGTTATCATATAGCTGGCTACAGCCGCCTTCGCCAGTATCTTCTGGTCCCGTTCAATATTCCTGGGCAGGTTTTCCCACTCTCTCAGACAATTCAGAAAGAGTTGCCATACGGCACTGGACGGGTCTTGCTGGAGAGCTGTTTCAGCGCAGCCAATCATCAGCCGGATTTCCCGTAACGGCACCCCGACCCGCTGGTCGTCAGAAGGTGGGGCATTGGTTGTTACAGTCGATTTCATGATTTAATAGTCTCTAAAGTTGTCAAACACCACTTTGCGAACTTCCAGACCAGCTTTACTGTAACGGTTGGCAGAGGGGGCAAACTGCCAGGCAACCGGATACGCCTGTGTACTCCCGCAGAAGCGTATAAAAAGCCCACTGTCACACTGTGTGAACCTACGACTTATTATAATAAGATGCAACTAATTTGAAAGAAAAAAATCACGCAGCGTGAACAAAAAATAAGTCGGCCCACTTGGGCCGACTTACCGGGTGTTTGACAGTTTAGATAAATTCTAAATTAAGTAGCCGAATGGCACAATTGAAGTTACATCGTTTTTTATTCAAAAACAACGCTTTCTCTCATTTTTTGCATCTGTGAGAGTCCGAAATTGAGTAAACGGTATTTGTAGGTCAACTACTGGGGGCACCATGCCTTACATTGAACCAGTGTCTAACGAAAGAGGCATCGACTTTCTGCTTATCTCCGGTCGTTTCGCCAACTGCTCCTGAATCACATTCCAGACCCGTTCGCGTTCGGCCCCTTCCAGCGGAAGCCGGGGCGGGCGGACGTGTTCGGAGCCGATGCCGGTGGCCGTAGCCGCCAGTTTGATATACTGCACCAGTTTGGGGTGAATGTCGAGTTCGAGCAGGGGCATGAACCACCGATAAATTGCCAGTGCTTCCTCAACTCGTCCGGCCTTAGCCAGCTCATATATCTGTACGGTCTCCGCCGGGAACGCATCGACCAGACCGGCAACCCAGCCATCGGCCCCCAGCAGCAGGGCTTCGAGTGCCAGCGTATCGACGCCCCCCAGGATTTTAAAACGGTCGCCAAACGCATTCCGCATCCGGGTGATGTTGGTCAAGTCCCGCGTCGACTCCTTGACGGCCTGAACGTTAGCCAGGCCAGCCAGTTGTTCGAACATCGCCACGGTCGTCATGATTTTGTAATCGACCGGATTATTATAGATCATGATGGGCAGCGAGGTAGACCCGGCCACCGTCCGGAAGAATGTTACGGTCTCGCGGTCGTCGGCGTAGTAGCGCATGGGCGGGAGCAGCATCAGTCCGTCGGCACCGTGGGCCTCGGCTTCGCGGGCGCAGGCGACGGCCTCCCGGGTGGCCTGCTCGGCGATGTTCATCAGCACCGGAACCCGGCCGCCGCTGGTCAGGAGGGCTTTTTCGAGCAGCGTCAGTTTTTCGGGGCGGGTCAGCGTACTGGCCTCGCCGAGCGAGCCGCCGATGATCAGCCCGTGTACGCCTGCCTCGAGCTGTGCCCGGAGGTTTTTTTCAAAGAGAGAACTATCGAGCTGATCGTCAGCCGTAAACGGAGTGAGCAGGGCGGGGTAGACGCCCTCCCAGCGAACGGAAACCGGCATAGGAGAAAGGGTCGTTAAGAGCCCGGAAGATACGAATTTCGGGTCTGTCTGCCAAGCGCCCGTCCGCTCCTTTCCGGTCCAGGGGCCGCCGACACAGGCGGGGCATTGTGATCTTTATGCGAACCTTTCCGATCTTTGTGATTAAAAAAAGGTGGACGCCGCCTTTACCATTCGCTCCACGAACACACGTACCCCCTATGAACACATTCGCAAGTATAGATGCAGGATTGACCAAAACCTCTGATGCGGGCGTTCGGGAGTCGATGGTTGAAAACCGTAAGATTGTACTTAAAAAGCGCCTTATCCGCGAACTTTATGAGGCGGGACCGCTGCCGATTGCGCATCTGGCCCGGCTGCTGCACACGAGCGTTCCGTCGGCAACGACGCTGATTGAAGAACTGACGGCAGAAAAGTGGCTGATGGAACTGGGCGTCGGAGAAACGCAGTTTGGCCGGAAGCCCGTCCTGTACGGCCTGAATCCGCACCGCCACCAGACCCTCATTCTCGACATCAGCACCCACGATACGCAGCTTATCGTCTTTGATCTGAACAACGAGATTGTTGCCCGGCTGGCGACCGACCTCCGGCTGCGTGACGAGGATGCCTATCTGCCCGATCTGCTGGCTACAATCACCTCCTTTTTCAAACGAGAACGCCTCATACGGCAGGACCTGCTGGCCGTCGGGGTGTCGGTGCCGGGCCTGATCAATCCTGAAACCGGCGTCAATTACACGTATCCGAATCTGAATCAGGGCGGTTTATCGTTTGGTAAACGACTGGAAAAATACTTTGGCCGCCCCGTTTTCCTGATCAACGATACGAAAGCTACGGTGCTGGGTGAACACCGTTTCGGGCTGGCGAAAGGCAAAAAGCACGTGCTTTCGGTCAACGTCGACTGGGGTATGGGACTGGGTATTCTGCTCAATGGCGAAGTGCTGACCGGAGCCTCGGGGTTTGCGGGCGAACTGGGGCATATTCAGGTGCGGACGGACGGTGAACTCTGTCACTGCGGTAAACGCGGCTGTCTGGATACGGTGGCCTCCGCTTCCGCCCTGGTCCGGCGGGTACGGGAGGATATGCAGCGGGGGCAGTCGACCCAACTGACTGCTCATGCGCCTGGGGCAATCGACGTCGAAAAAGTAGTCGATGCCGCCCGGCAAGGCGATGCATACTCGATTTCCGTGCTGAAAGACATCAGCACGGAAATCGGCAGGGGGATGGCAATCGCCGTGCAGTTGTTCAATCCGGAGCTCATCATCGTCGACGGTGTGCTGGCGAAAGCCGGACGATTTATCACCGAACCGCTCGAACAGGCCATCGAACAGTACTGTCTGAACGAATTCAGAAACAATCTCTCGATTGAAATCTCGGAGCTCGGCGTCATGGCAAAACTCTTTGGCACCCAGGCCCATCTGATGGAAAATGTCCTGACACCCACGCAGCATCTGGTCGACGTGTAACCCGGAATGCATTTCCGGGTACGCCGCAGGCGTAAAACCGTCGCGTCGTTACTCCATTGGGGTTCATTGACACCCTAATACCCCTGCCGTAAATTCTGCCGGTTTTCCAGGTCCTGCCCTGTCTCGAATCGCTTCAGATTGCGCAGAAACTGCGCCATCTTCCCCTCCGCTTCGCCCTGCTGCCCGCCCGCCGTGTGCTGGGTCAGCATGACGTTGGGCAGGGTCCAGAGCGGGCTTTGCTCCGGAAGCGGCTCCGTCTCGGTTACGTCCAGAACGGCCCCGCCCAGATGACCGGACTGTAGACGGGCGATAAGCGCCGATTCATCGACCGTGTTGCCCCGGCCCACGTTGGCAAACACGCCGCCGGGCTTCAGCCGGTCCAGCATCGCTGCTGTGACAAACCGGTCGGCGGTTCCGGGAAGCGTATTGACCAGCAGATCGGTATCGGGCAAAACAGCCATCAGTTCTTCGACGGAATGCAGTTCGGCTTCGGGATTGCGGCGGGCCATTCGGTGAATACGGCACTCGAAACCCGACAAAATGCGGTGTATGGCCTGCCCGATGGTGCCAGTTCCCAGAATTACGACGTTCTGCCGGTGCAGCAGCTTCATTGTCGGACGCAGCGGACCACCCACCCAGCGTCGCTGCCGCTGCAGAACCGCCAGTTCATCGATGCGGCGGTAGAGCGCCATAATGCCCGCCACGATGGTTTCGGCGCAGGGCCAGGCGAAAAAATCGCCCATGTTGCTGACCGGTATGGACAGGTTCAGGTCGCGGTACTGTTCGAAGCCCGCCGAATCCAGTTGCCAGAATTTCAGGCTGGGGGCGTCCCGGAGCCAGTCGGCGGGCGGATTGCCCATCAGCACGTCGGCCTGTCGGAGCGCCGATTCCTGCCGGTCGACCGTTAATTCATTCCGAAACGTTATTGTGTGCGAATCGCCTGCCTGCTGCCGGAGGCTTTCCCGCTGAGGCTCATCCAGAGATGTGTAGATAAACAGGTTCATGTTGTTCGGTCAATGGCAATCATTGAGATTTGCTGCTCTCATTGCCCCGTGGCTTCAGCCCGGGTATATGGACATTCGCCTTCTCTGGCCGGGGCTTTAGCCCAATATTGTTAGGCTAAAGCCTCATGAGAGCGGCAGGCTACTCGCTTCTATCCCCGGCCTGAAGTGCCGGGGCAACAAAAACAGACAAATTCATTAGTATGCATTATACACTGACTCAGTGCCCGCTCCACAGGGCCAGCAGGCAGAATCCGTCGACAATCCACATACCCGTTGGAATCTCCCGGCTTTTGCCCGCCGCCAGTTTAGCGACGGTCCAGGTCAGGAAGCCCCAGATAATGCCCTGCGTAATGGAATAGCTGAATGGAATCAGTACCAGCGCCAGAAAGGCAGGCAGGGCTTCGTCCAGTTGCCCCCAGTTAATTTTGGTTACGGGCTTCATCATAAAAGCGCCGACCAGCACCAGCGCCGGAGCCGTGGCAATGGCCGGAATGACTGACAGCAGCGGCGACAGAAACAGAAACGGCAGAAACAGCAGCCCGGCCACGACGGCGGTCAGACCCGTGCGCCCCCCCTGTTCGATGCCCACGGCGGATTCGATATAGGCCGTTCCGGGACTGGTGCCGAGCAGCCCGGCCAGGGTCGTTGCCACGGCGTCGGTCAGCAGAGAGCGGTCGAGGTTGCGCGGCTGGCCGTTCTCATCATACAGACTGGCGGCTTCGGCCACCCCGACAAAGGTGGAAAGACTATCGAATAAATCCGTGAAAACGAAGGCGAAAATAACCGGCCACAGGCTCCATTGCAGCGAGGCTACCAGGTCGAGCCGACCAATGAGGCTGAAATCCGGAGCGGCCAGCAGACCGCCAAAATTGACCAGTGTTTTCTGACCGAAATTAATAGCCGATGCATCGCCCCAGTAACGACCGATGGGCCAGGCGGCGAGAGTGGTCAGGATGATGCCGATGATGATGGCCCCTGGCACCCGGCGAATCAGTAGCACCGCAGTCAGCAGAAGCCCGAAAATGAACGTCAGGACGATGGGGTCATGCAGCGGGGCAATGCCGACCAGCGTGGCCGGATTTGCCACGATGAAGCGGGCGTTTTCCAGACCGATGAGGGTGATGAACAGCCCGATTCCCGCCGAAACGGCGTAGCGCAGCGGCGATGGAATGGCCCGGACGATCGCCGAACGAACGTTGAAAATCGACAGCAGCAGAAACAGCACGCCCGCCCAGAAAACCGCCCCCAGCGCTACTTCAGGCCGGATACCCATGCCTTTCACCGCCGTAAAGGTGAAAAACGCGTTCAGGCCCATTCCCGGCGCTACTACCATCGGATTGCGGGCGTAAAGACCCATGAGCAGACTGCACCCGAATGACAGCAGTACGGTAGCCGTCAGCACACCCGAAAACGGCAGCCCCGACTGACTCAGGATGGAGGGGTTGACGACGATGATGTACATCGTTGCCAGAAACGTAGAGATGCCGGCCAGAATTTCCGTGCGGAGGGACACGGGACGGGCACTGGAAACAGAAGGCATGAAATTGGGCTTTACGGCCCGAAAATACGCATCCGCTCAGTATATGCCACTGTTTTCATGCAGTAAAAACAAAACCCCGGCCAGCAGGGGTCGGGGTTTGTCGAAATTACACTTCGATTTACTTCAATTTGGCGGCCACCCAGTTTTGATTGGACATCATCCGGCGATTGGCCGCGTATTGCTGGTGCGCCTGTTCCAGCACGGCGTTCAGGCGGGCGACCACTCTGGGTCGTCTGATGTTCAGAGGCTTTCCGTCGATGACTTCCCTGTACATGAGCTGATGGTCAGTGCTGTAGAACATCACGGTCGACTGGTGGTGGGGCGGCATGCTCTCCACCACCCAATACCCATCGCGGGAAGGCTCAGGTGCATTTCTGCGCTGCGCTTCGGCGTTCAGGGTCAGGAACAGGATTCCGAAAAGAGTCAGGAAGGTTGCAATCGTTTTCATTAGTATACGTCGTTTTTTGTTATTGGATGGACGAAAATTAGTAAGGAAGACAAACCGCCGCCCGACTTTTCGGCCAGAGTAAATGGCTGATAGTCAGAAGGCACAAAGCTGTCGACCGGTGCGTTTCAGCGACCGGAAAAGTCGTTTGGCGACGATTCTTCACCGTTAGTCGACAAATGAGTATTTTGGTGGAAACAAATCCGTCGTTTGACTACCTTCGATTGAGCAAACGGTCAGAGTATGCAGCTTTTCAGTCATGATTTCGTCTTTTCCAATCAGCCACGGCACCGGCTGTCCCGACACGCCCTGTTCTGGCTGGTCGTCTGGCTTCATTTCACGCTGCTCTACGGTGTTTTTCCGGCCTATTTCTTTCTGTCACAGGGCGATGACAAAGCGACGGCTATCCTGAAAGGGGGCTTTGTGGCGGCGGTGGAGGCCATTCTGTACATGCCCTCACACATGACTTTTGCCTACGGTATCATTTATTTTCTGATCCCGAAGTTTTTGTACAAAGACCGGTATATAGCCATGATTATTGGCATCATTGGTCTGATTTTCCTCTGCGGCGTTATCTCGTATTTCATCAATATAACCCTGGTCAGCGATTTCCGCGACCGGATGGGAACCCAGCGCGGCGGCCCGGCTTCGTTCGTGTATCTGCTCATGGCGGGTATGCGGGGCGGCACCACTATCGGGGGATTTGCGGCGGCCATCAAGCTGATCAAAGTCTGGTATCTGAAGCAGCAGGCCTACCGGGCCATCGAACGCGAAAAGCTACAGGCTGAACTGCAACTGCTTAAATCCCAGGTGCATCCGCATTTTCTCTTCAACACCCTGAATAACCTGTATTCACTGACGCTGCATCAGTCGAAGCAGTCGCCCGAAGTGGTTCTGAAACTTTCAGACCTTCTTCGGTATATGCTTTACGAATGTGATGCCACGGAGGTAGCGCTGGCGAAAGAGGTGGCTTTCCTGAAAAACTATATCGGTCTGGAGCAACTTCGATACGGCGACCGGCTCGACATGTCGGTGACCATTTCCGGCGACTGGCAGAACAAACACATAGCCCCGCTGCTGCTGGTGCCGTTCGTCGAAAATGCGTTCAAACACGGGACCAGCGAACAACTCGAACAGGCGTGGATGAGCCTTGACCTGAACGTTCAGGGCAACCATCTGAAATTCAAGCTTATCAACAGCATAGACCCGGAAGGGCACGTTGCCGAACAGATGGGCGGCATTGGCCTGCAGAACGTCCGCAAGCGCCTCGAACTGCTTTACCCCGACCGGCATGAGCTGCGAATCATGGCCGAAGAAGAAACATTCATGGTCATCCTGACGCTCGAACTGACCGCAACCCCGATTGTATTAAACACAGAGCTAACGGAGGTTGCTTACACAGAGTAAAGAAGTTACTCTCTATTTTCTCCGTGAGACCTTTGTGCCCTCTGTGGTTAAACCCCAACCTGACATGCAACTTCGCTGTTTACTCGTCGACGATGAACCCCCGGCGCTGGCCGTTCTCGACTCCTATATCGACATGGTCGACGGACTACAGGTCGTGGGGCGGTGCCACAACGCCGTACAGGCCTTCGGCGTGCTACAGAGCACACCCGTCGACCTGATGTTTCTGGACATAAAGATGCCTAAACTGCTGGGCACGGATTTTCTGCGCAGCCTGCGCAATCCGCCGAAAGTGATCTTCACGACGGCCTACAGCGATTACGCCCTCGAAGGCTACGACCTCGACGTGGTCGATTATCTGCTCAAGCCCATCCCGTTCGAGCGGTTTCTGCGAGCCGTTGCCAAAGTGATGAAACCCGAAACACTGTCGGCGGCCCCGGTGCCCTCCGAAGCCGCACCGGTAGCAAAAGAGTCGTTTCTGTATTTCCGGGCCGACCGCAAGATGGTGAAGGTGTTCACCCGCGACATTCTCTATATCGAAAGCCTGAAGGATTACGTCCGGATTTTCATGGTGAATTCCAAACCGCTGGTTGTCAAGCAGACGATCAGTTCGGTAGAAGAAATGCTGCCCGACGGCGAGTTTGTGCGGATTCACCGCTCATTCATCGTGGCCGTCGACAAGATTACGGCCTACACGCCCACGCACCTCGACGTGGCGGGTCAGGAACTGCCCATCGGACGCCTGCACCAGAAGGACGTTGGGCGGGCGCTGCGCATTAGCGTCGATGGATAGCATGCACCATCCGATATTTGTGGCTACTTTTGCGGGTCACAACACGAATATAAATGCTCGATTCGCCCACCATCGTTTACCAGAAAGCTGCCATTGCCCTCCTGTTTAGCCTGCTTACGTTTTTATACTGGGTATTCGGTCAGCGGGTTCGCGTCGATTCCCGCCGACAGAATCTGCTTCTTGGACTGGCTTTTTTTCTGCTGCGAATCCTGCCGTTTGTGGTCGTCTACGTCATTCTGGGCTATACGGCCCGCTCCGACGTTCCGATGTTCTACGACTCGGCGCTGGGGGCGTTGAAGGGGGGCGTCGTTTACCGGGATTTTGATACGGCCTACTCACCGCTCTTTCCCTACATCACCGCCCTGCCGCTGCTCCTCTGGAACACTGCCGAGGCTATCACCCTGCTGCTCCTGCTAACCGAAGGTCTGGCCGTCTGGCTGACGGTGCGCCTTTATCGCTCCGACAAGGATGTTTTTCATAAGGCCATCCTGTATCTGCTGCTGCCGGTGCCGTTTGTGCTGTCGGTGCTGGGCGGTCAGGAAGACATTCTGATGTGGATTTTTGGGGCATGGGCACTGCTGGTCTGGCAGCGTCGGCGGGACGATTTGTGGACGGGCATCATCCTCGGACTGGGCATGGTGGTCACGAAGGCGATCCTGATTCTGACGCTGATTCCCGTTTTTTTTCTGGTAAAGAACAAATTTCGGTACGTGGGCGGTCTGCTGCTGGTAGGAATTCCGTCGCTGGCGGTGATGTATGCCGTCGCCGGGATGGAATTTCTGGAGCCGATTCAGCAGGCCAACGATCCCCGGACACCGAATATTTGGACAATTTTAAGACCCGCTTTAGGTTCGCTGGTACCATTGGGTCAGAAAGCGGTCAACTGGGTGGGGCTTGTGTCCATTCTGGGGCTGGCCGGTTATCTGGCTTACATTTATCAGCAGAAAAGGCGATTTGTCGCCGGATTTGTCAATGTCTGGGTCGTTACCTACGCCTTCATGATGGTTATGCAGCAAAGTTCGCTGGCGAACTATGCCTATATTTATTTGCTGCCGATGGTATTTGGCGTCCTGTCATTCGATAAAAAATCTCATCTGCTTCTTTTGCTTTTATTTAACTTTGCCGTGGTAGTTCAGCCCGCCATCTGGTGGGGCATGAACATGCCGCTGTTTAAAAGTTTATCCGATTTTCGCTACAGCTGGGCTTTAGCCGAATACGTACTGGAAATCATCATCGTCGGCTGCCTGATCGCCATCGTGGCGCTGGGTCGGCATTTACCCAACACGTCTCCCGAATGATAAACGTCGGACTGGTCGGTTACGGATACTGGGGAATAAACCTGCTCCGTAACTTTATGAATACCAAAAACTGCACCGTCAGAACGGTTTGTGATCCCCGCCCCGAACGCCTCGAAATCGCCCGCCGGAATTATCCGTCTGTCGGCGTGACACACGAATTTGATGATTTGATTGCCGACCCGGCTATCGACGCCGTTATTCTGGCGACGCCGGTGTTCACGCATTATCCGCTGGCAAAAAAGGCCCTGCTGGCCGGAAAGCACGTTCTGGTCGAGAAACCCTTTACGGCCAGCGTCGCCGAAGGTGAAGAACTCATCGAACTGGCCGAACAACGTGGGCTGGTCATCATGGTCGACCACACGTTCCTGTATACGGGTTCGGTCCAGAAAATCAAATCGCTGTGCGAATCCGGTGAAATCGGCAAACTACAGTATTTCGACTCCACCCGCATCAACCTCGGACTGTTTCAGTCGGACGTGAACGTGATCTGGGACCTGGCGCCGCACGACATCTCGATTCTGTTTCATCTCTACGACGAAAAACCCATTAGCCTGTCAGCCACGGGCAAGGCTCATGCCATCAACAAAATCGAAAACATCGCCTACCTGACCCTGCATTACGGGTCGGATTTCATCGCCCATTTTAGCTGCTCCTGGATTTCGCCCCTGAAAGTGCGGCGGATTCTGATCGGCGGCGACAAGCGAATGGTGCTCTACGACGACGTGGAACCCACCGAAAAGGTGAAGATGTACAGCACCAGCTACGAAGTGAATACCTCGGAGCAGGAGAAATACAAAATGATGGTCGACTACCGGACGGGCGATATTTTCATTCCGAAAGTGGCTCAGAAAGAAGCTCTTGCCGAAATGGCAGCGGATTTTGTGACCTCCATTATCGAAAATAAAAAACCGCTGGTCGACGGTCGTCGGGGTCTGGAGGTCGTTCGGGTGCTCGAAGCCGCCGAGAAGTCGATTAAGCAGAACGGAAAGGAAGTGAATCTTTAAAGAAATGAATAATGTAAAATGTATAATGGGCCTGCGGCGGTGGCATACGACAGCAGGGGACCACATTGTCCATTATACATTTTACATTATTCATTAACTACGCATGACGACGTTAAACGAAAATTCTCCCAAACGCTCGCTGAACAACGTTCAGGTAGGAGAGGGCGTACGCATATTCGATTTCGTGAATGCCTATCACTGTTCCATCGACGACGGCAGCAAAGTTGGCACGTTTGTGGAGATACAGAAGGGGGCTACGATAGGAAAAAACTGTAAAATTTCCAGCCACAGCTTTATTTGCGAGGGCGTTCATATCGAAGACAATGTCTTTATCGGACACAACGTTACGTTCATTAACGACCGTTTTCCACGGGCGACCAATCCGGATGGTTCCATTCAGACCGATGCCGACTGGACAATGGAGGAAACCTGGGTGAAAAAAGGGGCTTCGATTGGTTCCAGCGTGACCATCCTCTGCGGCCTGACCATCGGTGAGGGCGCCATCGTAGGAGCTGGCTCCGTGGTGACCAAAAACGTTCCGCCGCATACCATCGTGGCTGGGAACCCCGCCAAAATCATCCGGAAAGTGGACGAGTAACGCCCATTAGACCTTGCGGTTCGCCTGGTCGTCGCAGCCCGTACCGCAACGGCGGACCGTGCGGAACGGGCGAACCGCCCACGCCGTTACAGTACATTTTACATTATTCATTGTACATTATTCATTCCAAAGGCGCTATGACAACACCAGCGATAACCAAAGTTCCGTTTCTGGACCTTAAAAAGCAGTATTACCAAATCAAGGACGAAGTGCTGAAGGTCACGGAAGAAGTGTTTGAATCGAACGCATTCTCCGGCGGTCCCTACGTCGAGAAGTTCGAGAAAAATTTTGCTGAATACTGCGGTACGTCCTACGCAATGGGCGTAAATAACGGCACAACGGCTCTGCAACTGGCGATGCTGGCGCTGGGCGTTGGTCCGGGCGATGAGGTCATTGTGCCCGCCAACACCTTCATTGCCACCGCCTGGGGCGCTTCGCACGTGGGTGCCACGCCGGTCTTTGTCGACTGCGACCCCGACACCTGGGAAATCGACGCCGCCAAAATCGCCGAACGCATCACCGACCGCACGAAAGTCATCGCCGGGGTGCATCTCTACGGCCAGCCCTTCGACGTCGACGCCGTGAAAGCGGTGGCCGATCAGCATGGATTATTTCTGGTGGAGGATGCGGCCCAGGCCCACGGAGCGCGCTACCGGGGTGTTCGGGTCGGAGGTTTTGGCGAAATGGCCTGTTTCAGCTTTTATCCGGGAAAAAACCTGGGAGCCTATGGCGAAGCGGGCGGCATGACGACCAATAAGAAAGAATACTACGACCACGTGCTGAGTCTGCGCAACCACGGCTGTCAGGTGCGTTATTACCACGACGAAATCGGGTATAATATGCGTATGGACGGTCTGCAGGGGGCCATTCTGGACATCAAGTTACGCTACATCGACCAGTGGAACGGCCGTCGTCAGCAACTGGCGGCGATGTATCAGCAGGGCATTACACATTCGGGCGTGAAACTCCAGAAACAGCCCGACTGGGCCGAATCCGTGTATCACCTGTTTGTGGCGACGGTCGAAAATCGGGAGGATTTCATGAAGTACCTCAACGACAACAACGTCTATCCGGGCCTGCATTATCCGGTGCCGTGTCATCTACAGAAAGCCTACGCCCATCTGGGCTACCAGCGGGGCGATTTTCCGCATTCGGAGTACCTGGCCGATCACTGCGTATCGCTGCCGATGTTCGCCGAACTATCGGACGAAGAGGTACAATACGTGATTGACGTAATTAACCGGTGGTAGTGGATGTATCTACCCAACAACATGACGCAAACCTGGAGCATTGTCGTTTTCTGCTATAACGAGGTTGAAACGGTCGGGAAGGTCGTCACCAAACTGGTTCACACGTTCGAGCAGCACCGGCCCGGACAATACGAAATTGTCATTGTCGACGATGGCAGCACCGACGGCTCCGCAGGCGTCATTCACACCCTGACCGACCGTTTTCCGACGGTGCGGGCGGTGCTGCACGAGGTCAATCAGGGCATTGGGCAGGCGTTGCGGACGGGATACAAAAATGCCCGCATGGAAAACCTGACGGCAGTTCCGGCTGACGGTCAGTTCAATACCGACGAATTGATTCCGCACCTGAACGTAGCACCGGATTCGTTCGTGTCGTTTTTCCGGCTCGAAAACACCACCTATACGATGGCCCGCAACGCGCTTTCCTACGCCAACCGGATGGTCAATAGCTGGCTGCTGGGTTTTGAACTGAAAGACGTCAACTGGGTGAAAATATACAAAACGGCGGATTTGCAGGCCCTGACTCTGGAAATCGAAAGTTCGCTGGTTGAGAGTGAGATCTGCGCCAAACTGCTGGTTTCGGGCAAAAAAGTCCTGCAGGTCGAGTCGAAATACTATCCGCGGGAAGCGGGCGTCAGCAAGGGAGCCTCGTGGCGCATCGTGCGGCAGGCTCTCCGTGATACGCTCACGCTCGGAGCCGTGCTGCGGCGGTTTCGGCAGCAGACGCGGGTGAGGGATCGAAACAAAGTACTGAGTTAGGGCAGACAAGCCATAGAAGAAAAGCCCGGTGTAGCACCGGGCTTTTTTTGTTTATTCAGACGCTCTCAGGGCATCTGGGTGCCGATGATGGAGTTATTGTTACCCACCTGACTGAACTGAGCGAAGTTGCCGTTGCCCGTTTGAGTTAGCTCGTAGACGTTGTTGTCGCCCAACTGACCCACGGCGTTTCCTCCAAATCCTTCGACCACCACTACGCCCTCAAACGTCAGCGTGTTCTCATCACCCTCCTGCTTTACGGTCATTCGGTTGCCATTGCCGTTCTGGCCGGTGCGAATGTCATTACCGTTACCTTTCTGCGTCATCGCGGCCTGATTAGTGTTGCCTGCCTGACCTAAGTACAACAGATTAGCATTGCCCGTCTGGTTCACCGTCAGGGTGTTAGCTTCTCCGGCCTGTGCTACGGCGCTGGTGTTGTCGTTTCCCGTCTGGGTGACGTTTTTGACGTTGCCGGTGCCAGCCTGGAAATAAGCGCCGCCGGAGAAGCCGGGAATATCGTCGATGCGGTTTCCGTTGCCCGTCTGGGTGAAAGTAGCCTGGTTACCGTTGCCTCCCTGCCGATTGCGGGCGAAGTTGTCGTTGCCGATCTGGGTGCTGGTCTGCCGGTTGTTATCACCGGACTGCTCGATGTACAGTTGGTTGTCATCGCCTTTCTGAAGAAACATCAACTGGTTATCATTGCCTTCCTGCAGGATGTCCAGCAGATTGTCGTTTCCCTGCTGATTAATAAGTTCAGTAGAAACTGTGTAAACAGAATTATTATCGCCTGCCTGAGTGATAGTTGCCTGATTACGATTTCCGGATTGCCATAACAGCGCCTGATTTTCAACTCCATCCTGGTCAATATCTACACTGTTATTATCTCTAAACTGTTGAACGAAAAACCTATTATCCGTTCCGTTCTGAGTGGTCGTTAATTGGTTTTGGTTGCCGTTCTGTCCAAAAGAAGCTTTGTTCTCCTCGCCATTTTGAGTGACAGTGGCCTGATTGTTCGTACCTGATTGAAAACTGAAGTTAAACGAGGTAAAGCTTTGTTCGGGAAACTGCAGAGAAACATCGGAAACGGAGTTCTGATTGCCTGTCTGCTGAAAGATGGCTGAGTTGGTGTTGCCGTTCTGACGGTTCCGGGCTAAATTATCATTGCCCGTCTGGATGCTGGTCTGCTGGTTCTGGTTGCCCGTCTGCCTGTAGGTGGTCTGGTTGCGGTCGCCAGCCTGTTCATTGAGTAGATTGTTCTGGCTGCCGTCCTGGGTGAAGTTCTGCTGATTGTTGTTACCGGTCTGGCGGTTGATGGCCCGGTTGTCCTGGGCCGATAGAGTGAGAGAGGCGGCGAACAGAGACGCCGTCAGGAGAAAGGTTTTCATAGACTGAATAGAGAAAAGTGAAAATGTCGGTTTGACAGGTACAAAGGAAGGAATCCCGTACCTACCCAAATCGGACATTTTGCCCACTCAATTCTGTCATTTTGTGCTTACGAGGACCTCCCAGCCGGGGCGGCGTCGGCTTTTTTAGATACAAAATCGGAGGGCTGCTTACCAAAACGCTGGGTGAAGAGCCGCGAGAAGTAATCGTATTTCTGGAAGCCAACGGCATGGCAGACTTCCTTGGCCGTCATGAACTTATGGGTTTCCAGCCAGGTGCGGGCCGTCTGCAGACGCACCTCCTGAATGAAGCCATTGGGCGACAGACCGGTCAGTTCCTTGACCCGCCGATAAAACTGCCGTTCGCTGATGTTCATTTCGTCGGCCAGGTAACCCACCTGCAGCAGGCTGTCGGTGAGGTTTTTTTCCACCAGCGTTTCCAACTGCTGCAGCCACCGTTCATCGACTGTCGGCGGAAGGGGATCGGCGCTCTGTTCCCGCCAGGCATCGCGTTCCCGGGCCCGTTCGAGCAGGTTCTGTACCCGGGCCAGCAGCTCATCTTCGTCGAAGGGTTTGGTCAGGTAATCGGCTACCCCGGCCTGTAGGGCACTGACCTTCTCCTGCAGCGCCGTCCGGGCCGTCAGCAGTACGATGGGCACATAGCGCAGCGTGTCGTGACGTTTCAGTTCCTGTAGTAGCGTCAGGCCATCCATCCGGGGCATCATCACGTCGGAGATAATCAGTTGCGGATAGTCAGCGGGCGGCAGACCGGTCAGCCATTCCCAGGCGTTCAGGCCATCGGGCGCCGTTTGCAGTCGATACTGCGGAGCCAGAATAACCTGCAGATACTTCATCATGTCGGGATTGTCTTCTACCAGCAGCAGGGTTTCCGACCGGGCCGGAAGAGCGCTCTCCTCCCGCTCTGCGGGCTCAAGGGCGGGACTTTCCCCGGTCTGCATCGGCTCGACGGCGGACGCCGCCGGAGCCGCCGAACCAACGGTCCGTTTAGGATAGGTAAAGTTGAACACGGTCCCCCGTCCCGGCTGACTCTCGACCCGGATGCTGCCGCCCCAGAGCTGGCAGAATTCCTGAACCAGCGCCAGGCCGATACCCGTTCCGCCCTGCAGGGTGGCTTCGGGTCGCCGTGACTGGTAATACCGCTCGAAAATATGGGGCAGATCGTCGGGATGAATGCCGGGACCTGTATCCTGTACGCGGATGCAGACGTCCTTCTCTTCTTCCCGCAGCGCAACGGTGATTTGTCCACCGGCGGGGGTGTAGCGCAGGGCGTTGATCAGCAGGTTTTTCAGCACGGTTTCCAGCTTCGCCGTGTCGATCAGCAGCCAGACAGCTTCGGCTGGACCTTCGTACGAGAGGGTAAGCCCGGTATAGGCCGCCTGTGATTCAAACGAGGAGACTATCCGGGCGACCACCGCCCGCAGGTCGGCGGGTCTCTCGTGCAAATCCATGCGGCCCGCCTCCAGCCTGGAAGCGTCGAGCAAATCGCTTACCAGGCCAAGCAGTCCGTGGGCGGCATTTTCCATGCTGGTCAGTACCGAGGCCGCCTGTCCGTCGGTCACTCTTTTTTTGAGAAACTGAATGGGGCCCAGAATGAGCGTCAGTGGCGTCCGGAACTCGTGGCTGACATTGGCAAAAAAGCGGGACTTGAGCTGGTCTGTTTCCTTCAGTTCACTGGCCTGTTGTTCAATCAGAATTTTATCGGCTTCGATGCGGGCCGTTCGGCGGGCCACTTCACCTTCCAGTCGCAGGTTTTCCTGCCGGAGCCGGTACGTGCGCCAGCGCTGCAGCAGCAGCAGCGCCCCCACCAGCACCGCCAGACAGAGCCATTGAAACCAGCCGCGCTGGTACAGGGGCGGCAGCACGCGGATCGGTATCGTCAGCATCTGCGAAGACCACTGTCCATCGGGGTTCTGAGCTTTGATCTGTAGGGTAAATTTGCCCGGAGGCAGACTCTGGAGAGTCAGATGATTTTCCGTCTGCTGCGTCCAGTCGTCCTGCCAGCCAGCCAGCCGCCATCCATAGCGGTTCTGCTGGCTGTTGTGGTAATCCAGCAGGGCAAACGACACCCGAAGTGACCGGCTGCCGGGCTGCAGAACAATCTCCCGCTGTTTCGCCAGGTCAGGCATCAGATCGACGGCCCGGCCACTGGCCTCGTGCATCCGTTCACATTGTATGAGCCGAAACGGGGCTTCCGTGTGGCGATTCCAGACCGGAAGGGCATCGGGATAAAAAGCCGTGATTCCATTGAAGGTGCCCAGAAACAGTCGGCCATCGGAGGAGCGATGACGGCCCGTCAGCACAAATTCATCGTGCGAAAGCCCGTCTCCCTTCCCGAACACACGGATTTGGAGCGTCCGTTTATCCAGACAGATAAGTCCGTAACTGCTGGTAATCCATAGCCGCTGGTGACGGTCCTCGTCGATGCTGTAGAGCACGTCGTGCGAAAGCCCGTCGGTCCGGGTAAACTGTCGGCAGCGACCGGTTTTCCGGTCCCAGCGCAGCAGTCCGCCCCCCTGCGTAGCCAGCCAGTACCGATGGGGGACGCGGGCATCAGCGTGAACGAACGTGATTCGGTCGAAAGGCAGGTGTTTGAGGCCCCTTTCATCGGGATGATAACGAGCTGTTATGCCCCGAAGCGTGTCCAGCAGGTATAGCCCCGAAGACGAAGCCACCCACACGCCTCCCGCCTGAGGATCGGCAAAAAAGCCCTGGACAAAACTTCTGGCTAACTCCGGGTACCGGTTATATCCCCGAAATGCCAGATTACGCTTCTGCTTTACGTCAAAATAAGACAGACCCTGCTCGTATCCCAGATAAAGATTACCCCGCTGATCAGGCCAGATAGCCCAGCAAAGGTTGTTGCCCGACAGCGGATACACGCGACACCGGTTGGTTACCGGGTCGAACCGGACCAGTTCATGGGCGGCCGCCCAGGTCGCTCCGTCGGGTCCGCTGACGGCAGGTAGAAGATAAATCTGAAAAGACCCTGATTTCCCAGGCGAAGGGGTATCCGTTTCGGGATAGCGTATCCGGCCCGTTTTGAGATGAATCAGGCGCGGGTGGACATACGCGTTCACCCATAACCAGTCGCCCTGCCGGGCCATTCCCCGACCCGTAATCATCTGCGGCCCGCCGTCGGCTCCTTCAGCCCGGCCCGGTACATGCAGGAAAAGCTGAAACGGGCTTTCTTTCAGCGATATGGTCAGAATACCTTCGGCAGTACCCAGCCAGACGACCCCGTCCCGATCGAGCATCAGACTGTGGATCTTATGAAACTGCCGGGGCGAATGCCCTTCCGCTTCCAGATTGAAGACAATCCCCTGCCTCGGATGCCAGGCAAACACGGTTTTGTCATCCCAGTACCAGAAAAGCTGGCGTCTGGCGTCATAATCGACGTGGTTCCAGTCGAATTGATAGCCGCCTGCCGGAAACGGGCTTTGCCGGTAAGTAATGGGAACCGGGTCGAGCTGGCCGGTCGGCGTCAGGCGGAACAGACAATTGTCGAGTTGCCGGGCACCGACCTGCGGCAGCAGCGTCTCCTGCTGAGACAGTACAAAGCGCTGCAGGTAGATGTTGCCCGTCGAGTCGACCATAACCGGGCGCATCCGGGCCGGCAGGGACTGCCACCGCAGCACTCTTCCCTGAAGCGTTATTTCCAGAAGGTTACTCTCTGAATCGGGCGCTTCCCCGCAGAACGTTACCAGCAGTGTTTGCCGGTGGGTGGGTCGTACCTGAACGACCGAAACGCCCCTGGGATGCTGGAACAGTCGGCGAAATCGTCCTTCGCCCGTGTGCTGCCACAGTTCCCCCGTGAAGGTCGGGATGAGGATCGGCAGGTCCGGCGAATTGACCGGAGGCATGGCGCGGACGTTGACGTCGTTGGGATTGAACGGGAGTGGGCGTTTGAAATAGACGTCGAAGCGCCGGATCTCTGAACTGCCCGCCGGACGAATATCCAGGTGGCGGATGGGGCCCAGGTCGTTGCCGAAAATCCAGAAATTTCCCTGCTGATCCTGACGGACTGCCGAAACATAGTCCGAAGACAGACCCGGCAAGAGAGTGGAGGTCGAACGCTGACCGTCCGGCGACAGACGGTGCAGCGACTGAAAACTGTAGCCGTCGAACCGATGAGCGCCGTAAAAAGTGCTTAACCAGACAAAGCCCTGATGGTCCTGGTACACATCCACGACCTCCCGGTTGGGGAGTTTCTCTTCTACGGAGATATGCCGGATACGGGGGATATACTGAACGGGGCCGGGCGGGGAGGCTGCGCGGAGGGGCAGGCTCCCATACAGCAGTAAAACAGCCTCTATACACAGCGACAGGCACTTAAACGCATGTTTCAGCCTCATTACAGAATAAATGGCAGGATTGAGCAGGTAAGATGTCCGATTCGGGTGGGTGTCGCCCTTGTTAATTTGCTCTCATCAATAGGCTACGGAAGCAGCATGATGCTGTACGTCTCGCTGCGTATTCGAATGGGTAAGATACGTAATAGTCATCAAGTATCCTATGGTTATCTATTTTGAAATATAGAAAAGGTAGAGTTTGATAAACGAAACCTTACAGCGTCAGTTTACTAAAAGCTGATGCTGTTTTATTTGAAACGGTAGAATACTTTAATCACAAACCTTGTTGCCCTTATCAAAAATAATCCGCCAGGTACCCGGCGCTTCCAGCCGCCAGATGGAGGTGAAGGTGCTGACGATTTTGCCGCCGGGATCGCGGACGGGGCCGGTGCTCAGGGCCAGTTTGCCGGATTCGAGCACTTCGACAGTCTCCGGTTCCCACGAAAACGGCGCATCGTTTCCCTCGTAAAACCGTTTCCACCACTCGGCCACTTCCGTTTTACCGTGGAGCGGTTTGGGCCCCGAAAAAAAGATGGTTTCTTCGGATAGAAACGAAGTGAAGGCCTTGTGATCGCGGTCGGCCATGGTTTTGGCGAAGGCCCGTTCGGTGTCGGCCACCTGTCGCTGGAGGTCGGAGAGTTTAGCCTGCTGGGCGAAGGCAAGACCTGGGGTCAGCAGAAGCAGGGCGATTATCAGTTGAAATGCTTTCATCGGAATCATACAGGAAGCTGGTTGTAAAACGGATGCCATCCCTCCAGGGGATAGCATCCATATTATCTTTTACTGTTGTGCTCCGTTTTTCAGGTATTTGTCTAGATACTCCGTATACTGCTGATGCAGCAGCACGTAGCTCGGCGCATTGTAGGCGACGCCATGCGCGCCGGGCGGGTAAATGCGCAGATCGTGGTCTTTCCCGGCGTCGATAAGGGCGTTGACCAGTTGCATCGTGTTCCGGACGTGCACGTTTTCGTCCATCGTCGAATGCGCAATGAACATCCGCCCTACGAGATTTTTGGCGTAGGGCGACACGGCGCTGGCCTGATACTTCGCCTCATTTTCGGGCAGCAGACCCATATACCGCTCGGTATAAATGCTGTCGTAAAGCCGCCAGTCGGTGACAGGGGCACCCACCAGCGACACTTTGAACACATTCGGATGCGTCAGCATGGTGTAACTGCTCGTGTATCCGCCGTAGCTGTGCCCCCGAATCGCCATACGGCTACCATCGACCCAGGGCTGCGTAGCCAGGTACCGGGCCGTTTCCACGAAGTCTTTGCTTTCATACTGGCCCAGTTTCTCATAGACAACTTTCTCAAAATCACGTCCGTAGCCGCCGCTGCCCCGGTTGTTGACACTCACGATGACGTAGCCCTGCTGGGCCAGCCACTGATGCCAGCCGCTGCCGCCAAACTCATTATAGACCGACTGCGCCCCCGGACCACCATAGATGTCTATCAGGACGGGATATTTACGGGTAGCCTCGAAATCCAGCGGTTTAACAACGGAAATATCAATTTTCAGGCCGTCGGAGGTGGTGAAGCTCATCAACTCTTTGGGGGCATACACATTTTTGTTCAGGAAGTCGCGGACGCGGGCATTGTCTTCCAGCGTCCGGATTTTCTGGCCTTTCGTGTTCCAGAGTTCGACCTGCGTGGGCGTGGTAACGTTCGAGTAGCGGTCGATGTAGAACTGGCCGCCGGGCGATACGTTCACGACGTGACGGCCCGGCGTCTGGGTCAGGCGGCGCTTGTTTTTACCGTCCGTATCCACCACATACAACTGGCGCTCCAGCGGAGAGGCCTCCGTGGACGTGTAATAGACCTTTTTGTTTTTGGCGTCGATGTTATGCACGAAGACGACCTCCCAGGGGCCTTTCGTCACCTGGCTCAATAGCTTGCCGCTATAATCGTAGCGGTAGAGGTGGGCGTTACCGTCACGCTCCGACACCCAGTAAAACTCCTTAACGTCTGCCGGGAAATAGAAATAATGCATGATACCGGCGAAGAAGTCGAAAATATCAATCCAGGCATTTGATTTCTCTTCCAAAATGGGGCGGGCTTCGCCAGTACGGGCGTTTGCCATGAACAGCCGCAGATGATTCTGTTTGCGGTTCAGATGGACCACGGCCAGTTGCCCTTCCTGCGACGTCCAGTAAATACGCGGAATATAACCGTCTTCCAGGTCAACGTTCATCCATTGTTTATTCCCGTTAGCGATTTCAATGACGCCAATGCGGACGGTCGGGTTGCGGTCGCCCACGCGGGGGTAGGGCAGGGAGTCGTATTTTTCGTCGAAGCCTTTGTAATCCGTCAGCCGGTACAGCGGAACCTGCCGCTCGTCGGATTGCCAGAAGGCAATGAATTTACTGTCAGGGGACCATTCCCAGGCCTGCGCCAGCCCAAATTCTTCTTCGTAGGCCCAGCCGAAGCGACCATTGTAGAAAAACGGAGCAGCATCGCTGGTCAACTGCGTTTCTTTGGCTGTGGCAAAATCGTATACGTACAGATTGCCGCCCCGCTCATAACCCACGCGTTTGCCGTCGGGCGAGAGTTCGGCGGTCTGCGCATCCTTCACCACCTGTTTCAGACTCTTGTCGGCCAGGGAATACACGTAGTAGTCCGACAGCCCCGACCGCCGCCAGACCGGGCGGAAGTTGCTCTGAAACACGATGTTGCGGGAGTCTTTCGTCCACTGAAACGATTCGTATTGAAACGGTTGCTCCGTGCCGGGAAACTTCAGTTGACGACCGTCGAAGACCACGGCCTCCCGCTGGTCGGCGGGCGAAAAGGATTTGATGACGCCCTGGGCGTCGAGATACGAGAATTTGGTACCGTTGTCGATCCAGTTGACGCTGCGTGGCCCCTGCGAACCGGCTAGCTGCCCACCGGCAAAAAGCGCCTGCTGCAGCGAGGCGTAACGCTGTTTCTGCTGGGCCAGAACGGTTGTCAGGTTAACCAGTACGAGCAGTGCAGTTAACATTCCGGCGACCGGCGCTCCGGGGTTCCGGCGACAGACGTTTCGTAAGAAGAAAGGTTGATGAATCATGAAAAAATCGGATAAAGTCTTGTCAAAAGTACAAAGAAAAAACGGCCGTAACCCGCAATGATTTTGCGGGAATTCCATTCCGGGTCTGTGCGAAGCACAAGTTCATTACGCCTGTCGACGTCGTAGCCCATACTGCAACGGCGGACCGCTGATATTCCGGGTTTTGCGCGAAGCGTAAACTAGTAATGCCTTCGACATCGCTGCGGCGTGGCCGACCAGGCGAACCGCCCCGGAAAGTCTTTCCGGGTTACAGCGCCGGGTGCTTGCGGTGCCAGGCCGTAGCGTCCTGATACGCTTTGGCGACGGCCAGCGTTTTGCCTTCTTCGAGCAGCCGCCCCATGAACGTAATGCTGGTGGGTAAGCCTTTGGCAGTGAAGCCGTTGGGCAGCACCACGCACGGATGGCCGGTCAGGTTGGTTAGCGTCAGGTTGCCGCCCGCGTAGGTGGGAGAGACGTAAACATCCACTTTCGCCTCGTTCAGTATACGCTCCATGTCGTCGATGAGTTTCGTCCGGATGCGGTTGGCCTGCACATATTCGACCGCCGGAACGAACCGGGCCGAGCGGAACTCGTTGGGCCATGCATTTTTTATCTGCCGAACCATCTGATCATCCCGGCCCGAACGGGTCAGTTCGTCGAAAGCCGCTGCCGCTTCCACGCCCAGAATGAAGCCTATCCGGCCTGCCGGTATGTCGGGGAGAGCCATTGGCACCAGTTCGGCCCCTTGTTTTCTGAGCACGTCCAGCGTGGCGGCGTCGAGAGCTTTGTTGGGGTATTCGCTGTCAAATGCCTTTTTGATATAGCCGATCCGGACTCCCTTCAGCGATGGCAGCGGCGCATAGCGGAATGGAGCGTTCAGAACCGTTGCGTCGTGACCGTCGGGGCCGTAGATGGCATTGAACACCAGCGCACAATCTTCGACCGTCCGGGCCATCGGACCAATTTTGTCCATCGACCAGACCAGCGCCATCGCCCCGTGTCGGCTCACCCGCCCGAACGTCGGGCGCAGGCCCGTCACGCCGTTGACCGTCGAAGGCGAGACGATGGACCCCAGCGTTTCGGTGCCGATGGCAAACGGCAGCAGCCCAGCCGCCACCGCCGAACCTGAACCCGCCGATGAGCCGCTGGAGCCAGTTTCGGGGTTCCAGGGGTTTCGGGTCATGCCCCCGAACCAGACGTCGCCCCAGGCCAGTTCGCCCACCGACATCTTGGCGCACAGCACCGCCCCGGCTTTTTCGAGTCGCTGAATGACAGTGGCGTCCAGATCGAGCGTCTGGTTTTTGTAGGGCACCGACCCCCAGGTGGTTTTGTACCCCCGTTTTGCCAGCAAATCTTTGGCTCCGTACGGAATGCCGTGCAGCGGACCCCGATAGTTTCCGGACTTCAGTTCGGCGTCGGCCCGGCGGGCCTGCTGTAGAGCCAGTTCTTCGGTTAATGTAATGACACAGAGCAGCTTCGGGTTGTAGGTTTTCAGTCGGTTCAGAAAGAAGCGGGTCAATTCTTCCGACGAAATCTGTCGGGAGCGGATCAGTTCACCCAGTTGCCCGACCGAGTAAAACGCCAGTTCGTCTCTATTGGCGGGCAGCGAAACTTTCCCGACCGGACTGGCTTTGAACGAGTTAATCCCCGTGGGCATCCGGAATCCGGCGGGCAACGGATTGAACTGTAGGGCCGGGGCCATATCGTTGGGCAGGTCGATTTTGCGCAGGGCTTCGTAATCATCCCGGAACTCATTGAGATTGGTCAACATCGAATCCCGCTCGGCGGGACTGAATTCGATGCCAAACAGGCGGGACGCCACGTCGGCCATGTCGGCGGTGATGGGCTTCTTCGGATCGTCGCGGGTGATGAAGGCTCCGGCCATAAAACTGAGACTACCGACCAGGGCAAGGGGGAGGAGTTTTTTCATGTTAGGAATAAGGATGATGAAGATAAGATTATTACGCAACTGACTATGATCCTACCGAATGCAGACGGGTTTTATGGAAATATTCGATGTCTTCAAAAGTCGTTTGCACGTATTCAGTTGAGACTTCCCCCCACAAACCCCTCATGCAGCCTCACCACCTGCGGGATCAGCAATTGCCTTTCGTCATTATAGATTACAAAATCAGCCAGTTTTAACCGTTCTTCGTCGGGCATCTGGCGGTCGATGATGCTGCGGATTTCGTCGTCGGTGCGGTGCGGGTCGCGGTGGCGGATGCGCTGCAGACGCAGGTCCAGTGGGGCATGAACCACCACTACCTTGTCGAGGGTGTTGCCGTCGCCCGCCGCCCGCATGAGCGCCGCCTCTTTCACTACGTAGGGCGCTCCCGCCTGCGCTTCTACCCAGGCGAGCGTATCTGCATACACGCGGGGGTGGATGAGGGCGTTGAGCTGCTCCAGCAGTTCCGGTCGGCCAAAGACCTGACCGGCTACCCAGGGTCGGTTGTAGCGTCCGTTGGCCTCGTACGCGTTCGGCCCAAGCAGTCGCCGGATGTCGGCCCGCAGAATGGGGTCGTGGTCGACAAGCCAGCGGGCGCGTTCGTCGGATTCATACACGGGTACGCCAAAAGCCTTCAGGATGCGGCAGACGATACTTTTGCCGGAACCGATGCCGCCCGTAACACCAATTTGCAGGGGACGGGTCATGGCTGCAGCAGTTCGGCGACCTCGAAACTAATCCGGACCCGGTCGGCGCTGGACCGCAGCAGTGGATGCGTGGGAGCGTTGACCCGGACTTCTTCGTCGTAGTTATTGGTAATCCGAAGGCCGGGAACCTTCAGGCGCAGCGTATCGGGCACGGCTTTCAGCAGCCGCCCCGGCCCTTCGAAGCGAATCGTCCGGGGAATGACGTTGATGACGCTGGCGACCACCATGCGGTCGGCCAGATCAATACCGGCGCTGTCGACCACCACGGGCACCTCCCGCACCACGTTCCGGTCGAACTGCAGATTGAGCGTATCGGTCAGAATGTAGTTGACCTTCACGCTCTTGTCTTTCTCCGACAGGGCCGCCGACAGCGAGGCGGTGCTGATGGTCCGGGAGCGGAGCGGGTTGCTGAGACGGTAGCGAATCGGTTCGCTCTGAAACGGCAGCCACTGCTGACGCAGCAGGTGCCAGCCGTTGCCCGTCACGCTGACAGAAACCGTTTTGGGCAGGGGCGACAGCGGAACGTAGGCCGAGTGGTCGTAGTCGAAGACAATCGGGTACTCCACATTGACGGTGTAGTTATTTTTGTTCAGGGCGTTGAGTAGCCAGATGACCGAAGCCGCCAGAACGCAGAGTAGCAGCGTAGGCAGGTGAATCGGGCGGGAGGGTGTGCTCGTCAGCGACATGGCAACATGATGTAACCCGGAATGCCATTCCGGGAATTCCATTCCGGGAATTAAAAATACAAAACCGGATGAATTACCCACCCGGCTTTATCTCCTTTGCTATTGTAAGGCTTCGCTTACGGCTGCGATTTGACCGACGCTTCGCGGGAAATTGCCGTCTTTTCAAACGTGAGTTTCAGGCCTTTATCCACTTCCAGGATGACTGTGTTACCTTCGACGGCATAAATTTTTCCGTGCAGTCCGCCGATGGTCACCACGTTGTCGCCCTTCTTCAGATTATCGACAAAGTTCCGTTGATCCTTCTGCTTCTTCTGTTGCGGACGAATCATGAAAAAGTAGAAAACGACAAAAATACCGCCCCACAGCGCAATGTTGTAGAGCATCGACATGTTCTGGCTGGGCGCAGCCTGAAGAAAAATACTGGTCAGATTCATAGTTTATTCGTTACGGCAGCGGGTTCAGCCCTACCGGAATTAATTGGCCGGGGCCGCTTTTGCCGATTCGTTTTTTGGTGTCACCATTACCTTGAAAGCCAGTTCGGTATAGGCGGGCTCGGTGTTGGCATACACTGTTACAGTCTTGTTCTGAACGCCATGCTTGCCGGTGCTGTTGAACTGCACCTTGATGGCCGACTCCTGCCCCGGTTCGATGGGCTGACGCGGCCACTCCGGCGTCGTACAGCCGCAGGACGCCTGAATATTATTGATTATCAGCGGAAACTGACCATCGTTTTTGAACTTGAATTCCTTTTCCACCACCTGGCCCTCTTCGATGGTACCGAAATCGTGAACGCCTTTATCGGCAAAAACAATTTTAGGCATTTTGCCCGATAGTTCATTGCTGACAGGCGTCTGTGTCGTCCCGGTCGTCTGGGACGTCTCCTCCGTCTGCGCCTGATTCTGTTCGCTGTTGCAGGAGACGAATCCGACGCTCAGGAGGGCGAAACTCAGAAGTATGGTTTTCATAATCAGTTTATAACAGGATAGTTGCGTAACAACGCAACGGTTCATTAAGCTCCCTGACGTTTGATTTGTGCCATTAGCCGGTCGACGTCCTCCAGGAGACGTTCGGCTTTCTCGCGGGCGTCATTGACCACGCGCTGCCCTTCCGACCGCGACACGTTCTCCGGCAGGTCTGCCGAATTGAGCAGGTCGTTCAGAAGCTGCTGGAGCTGGTCCCGGTATTTCGACAGACGATAGGTCAGCCGGTCACGGGTTACGGTTCCTTTGTCGGGGGCATACAGAAGGCCCAGCGAAGCGCCGGTGGCGCAGCCGGCCAGAAATGCAATCAGGGTTTGTGTCGTACGGCTCATACACGTATGTGGTCTTCAGTTCTTGATACGGTCGTTCGGAGACGCGGTCGTTCGGAATTCATCAGCGATTGTCGAGCAGGCCCCGTCCGCTTTTCCGCAATTGTCCGGAAGTCTTCAGTTTTTCGGACAGACTGTCCAGAATTCCGTTGACAAACTTACCGCTTTTCGGGGTGCTGTAGGTTTTCGCCAGGTCAATATATTCATTAATCGTTACCTTGACCGGAATGTTTGGAAAGTTCAGCAGTTCGCACAGTGCCAGCTTCAGAATGATTTTATCCGTCAGGGCAACGCGTTCGACATCCCAGTTGGTTAGCTGGTCGGCCAGCAGCCGCTCATACTCAGCGTCGTTTTCCAGCGATTTTTTGTAGAGGGTCTCCATAAACAGCAGATCCTCTTCCCAGTCGTCGGTCAGCGGCACCAGCCGCAGGCCTTCTTCCGACTGCGCCGACTTGAGCGTTTTGATCGCCATACCGCGTACGACTTCGCTATTTTCGTGCCAGTTCAGTACGTTTTCCTCGAAGTAGTGCCGGGCCGGGTCCTGTTTCAGTAGCACGTTCCGCAGAATGTGCTGCACCAGGGCCTGTTCTTCTTCGTCAGTATGCTGGTAATTCTCGCAGTAGGCCTGGTAGGCATCGTCGTGTTTGAGCACGTCGTTGAAAATTTTCCGGACCAGCGGCAGTTCGTCGCTCCACGAGATACCCCGGCGCTGGGCCTCTACTTCCAGAGGGCGAAACTCCGACAGCGCCCGAATGACCCGGTTCTGATCCAGGCCGGAGTCGGTTGCCAGTTGGGGGGCGTCGGGATCCTGATGCGTCCGTTCGCGGTCGATGCGGGCCACGTGGGCCAGTTGTGTCAGCAGCGTCAGTAACCGGATATACGAATCGTCGAGCGTCCGGACCTCTTCCGTAGCCCGCTGAAACGTCTGTTGCTGGTCTTTTGCTGTGCGGTTGCGGTAGTACGTCAGGGCATCGACTGCGGCTTTCCGGACCTGGGGTGGGATGTCGCTTTCCTGAATTAACTGGTTGTTCTTCAGGGCTTCTTCAAACAATTGGGTGGCCTGATTGCGAAACACTTCCAGTTGCGGAAGGTTCTGCGGTTTCATGGAGTTCAAATCGGGCTGAAACGTCTCCTGGATAAAATCCACAGCTAACTGCTGATTCGACTGCTCGGCCTGGCGCAGGGCATAAAGCGCCTGCATTACTTTAATTCGCAACAAACGTCTGTTTAACATACTACCGCTTTGATAATCAATTTATTCCGCAGGCGGAACACTTTTGAATCATTAAATAAAGAACGGTCTGGGCTGAAATTTCCGGCGGGCCGACGATCCGGCGACCCGGCTGCAAAGATACGAAGTTTAGACAAGAGACTTATAGACGAAAGACAATAGACTTTTAGATGAAAGAAAGAACGTGAAGGCGGTAAAGTCAAGCGAGAACGTCTTTCATCTCTTGTCCTGAAGTCTTTCGTGTTGAAGTCTCTTGTCTGTATCAAAGCAACCTTTCCGGTCCGAATGCTGTTACCAGAAAAGCCGTATTGTTTGCCCGTCAGAACTCCGTCGACTATCTGTGAAAGCGCTCGCTTACCTCAACAAATATTTAGTCAAGTATAAGTGGTATCTCATCTGGGGAACGCTCTTTACCATTATTTCCAACCTGTTCGGCATTTTGCCGGCACAGCTTGTCCGCTACGCGCTCGATCTGGTCCGGGAGACGCTCGACCTCTATTTTCTGTATGACCGCAGTCCGCTGCAGCGGGGGCTGTACGACGTGTTTGCGTTCAGTATTCTGCTCTACGGCCTGCTGATTCTGGCAATGGCGCTGCTGAAGGGCTTCTTCCTGTTTCTGGTTCGGCAGACGCTGATTGTGATGTCGCGGCACATCGAATACGACCTCAAAAACGAGATTTACGACCACTACCAGACCCTCCCGCTGAGCTTTTACCGGAAAAATAACACGGGCGATCTGATGGCCCGCATTTCGGAGGACGTCAGCAAGGTCAGGATGTATCTGGGGCCGTCGATCATGTACGGTCTGAACCTGATCGTGCTGTTCATTCTGGTTATCTCATATATGGTTTCCATCAATCTCCGTCTGAGTCTCTATGTGTTGCTGCCGTTGCCGGTGCTCTCGCTGGCGATTTATCTGGTCAACAACACCATCATCCGGCGCTCGGAGGAGATTCAGCAGAGCCTGTCGCGGCTGTCGACGTATGTGCAGGAAGCGTTTTCGGGAATCCGGGTGCTGAAAGCGTTTGTACAGGAGGAGGCTTCGGCCAATAATTTCACGCGGGAAAGCGACCAGTACCGGCAGAAATCGCTGCAACTGACGCGGGTCGACTCGCTGTTTTTTCCACTCATCGTCACGCTGGTGGGCCTGAGCAACGTGCTGGTCGTGTATGTGGGCGGGCAGGAGATTCTGGCCGGTCGCCTGACGCCGGGCAACATCACGGAGTTCATTCTGTACGTCAACATGCTGACCTGGCCGGTCATGGCCCTCGGCTGGACCACCAGCCAGACGCAGCGGGCGGCGGCTTCGCAGCAGCGCATCAACGAGTTTCTGGCGGTGAAAACCGACATTGTTTCAGATAAAAACATCGTCCACGACATCGCCGGTCAGATTGAATTCCGGAACGTGCGGTTCGTGTATCCGGACTCCGGAATCGTGGCTCTGAAAGACTTCAGTCTGACCGTCGGGGCGGGCGAAACAGTCGCGATTCTGGGCACCACCGGTTCTGGCAAAAGTACGCTGGCAAACCTGCTGACACGGATGTATGACCCTACGGGCGGAGAAATTCGTATCGACGGTATACCGGTGAAAGAGTACAACGTGGCCTCACTACGCCGACAGATGGGTTACGTCCCGCAGGAGGTTTTTCTGTTTTCGGATACCATCCGCAACAACGTGAAATTCGGAATGCCGGACATGCCCGACGAAAAAATCGAGCAGGCCGTGCGGGACGCCGATCTGTATCAGAACGTTCTGGATTTTCCGGAGCAGTTTGAAACGCGGCTGGGCGAACGCGGCGTAACGCTGTCGGGCGGACAGAAGCAGCGCCTGAGCATCGCCCGCGCCATTGCCCGCGACCCTAAAATCCTGATTCTGGACGACTGTCTTTCCGCAGTCGATACCAATACCGAAAACATTATTCTGAACAACCTGCGCCGCATTATGGAGAACCGGACTTCGGTGGTGATTTCGCACCGGGTGTCATCGGCGAAACTGGCGGACAAAATCGTGGTGCTCGACGAGGGCGAAATTGTGGAGGAAGGCACCCACGATGAACTCTACGAGAAAAACGGCGTCTACCGCGAGCTCTACGAGAAGCAGTTGCAGACAGAGGAAGTCTGACCTCCCCCGTACTGGGTGGTTTTTGTCACCAGTGCAACTTCGTTCCTTTTCTGAACATCCGGTACATACATAGCCCATGTACCGATGAAATCTATCTTCAGCCTGCTTATTCTGCTGTGCGCATACACCGCGTCCGGGCAGCCTCCAAAACACGTACAACTGGATAGTATTCGAAACCTGCTTCAACAGCGGGTCGATAAAGGCGAGGCTGCTTCGGTTGCGGTGGCCGTGGCCCAAAATGGTCGGATACTATGGAAGGAAGCTTTTGGCTGGGCCGACAGGGAAAACCGCGTTCGGGCAACAGCAAAGACCGTGTACCCCCTGGCTTCGCTATCTAAAAGCATGACGGCAACGGCTGTCTGGCTACTGGCCGAGCAGGGCAAAATCCGGCTCGATGCACCCGTGAATCGTTATCTGACCTCCGTTCCGCTTACCTATTACCAAGGTCATCCGGATTCACTGAAAATCCGCCATCTGCTGAATATGGCCGGGGGCATACCCCACCAGCTCCGGTACCATTACGATGCCGGGGGCAGGCCGCTCCCTTCCGTAAAGGATCAAATCCGTCAGTTTGGTTTTGTAGCTTATCCGCCGGGCCGACAGCACATCTACTCCAACTTTTCGTATGCCGTCGCTGACCAGTTGATCGCCGACGCATCGGGAATGTCCTACTCCGAATATCTGCAAAATCAGTTGTTTAAACCTCTGAAAATGACCCAATCCTCTACGGAACGTCCTCTCAGTTTCGCCAAAGGGTATTTCGCCGATGGGACCCCCGTAGCTGCCAATCGCTTTCTGCCCAGGGGCGGGGCTGGACTTTATGCGAGCCTGGACGACGTGCTTGCCTTCGGGCTGATGCACCTGAACCGGAACGAAACCGGTCTTCTCCGGGCATCGACGCTGGCGAGAATGCACTCGGAATCGGAGCCTGTCAACCCCTATTACGCCAACGGCTGGGGGCGGCTGCCGATGAACGATGGCCGTGTGATGCTGCTCGCCAACGGTGCCATCGCCGGAGCGGCCACAACGCTTATTCTCCTGCCCGGAGAGAACATCGCCATCGCCTGCCTGACCAACTCGACCCTGGGAAATGATTTTACCGATGGCATCGGCTTCAGCATCGCTTTTGCACTCGTTTCGGGCTTGCAGCAATCATTTGAGAAACTGATTGGGGAAGTCGGGCCGCTATTCACGGATCGGCCCTTCGCCAGCACTCCCGATTGGCTGGGGCAATGGGCGGGGCAGATGAAATCAGGAACACAGACTATACCGGTGCGGATAACGTTCGGGCCAGACAACTCAGTTCATGTGGTGGTCGGCCAGCAGCGGGAGATAGTGGCCGCTCCGGCTGTCTGGGAGCGAACCCTGCTGAAAATACGCTGCCCGGCAACGCTGCCCGTCTCCGGTTTACCCGACGGGCCGCATGAAGCGGAACTCGAACTCGTTCGGGAAGGAAACCGTCTTTTTGGCTGCATCCGGGCGATTTCGACGGGGCCCCGCCCCGGTTTTTCCCTGCCGTATCCTATCGAACTGAGAAAACCTTAAACCGTAGTGTCGGCGACGCTGGGCTGCCAGTTCCATGCCACCACATTCCAGGTTTCGTTGTAGGCCGGGTCGAAGTACGTGTGAATGGTCCGGAATCCAACCCGCTCGTGCGCCCGTTGGGAACGCGGGTTGCTCACGGCTATTTCGGTGACAGCCAGCGGATAGCGATCCGACAGATGTTCCCGGAACCTGTCGTACATTGTATCGAAAAGTCCCTGCCCCCGGTAGCCGTCGGCCACGCAGATTTGCCCCATTGCCACGTAGCCAGTTTCCGCCAGCAGTTTTCCTTCAAATTCGATCTCGTCCAGCATATCGAACATCGACCGCAGCACCGGAATGTCGTTGCGGAAAGAGGGAAGCATCGTCAGGCAGTAACCGACCACTCGGTCGCCGTCTTTGGCGATGACGCTCGGTTCGGCCTCGTGCATTCGGCGCAGCAGCGGCAAATCGTGCTCGACCGTCACAAAACCCTGGCTGTGCGCCGTTTCTGACGAAATGGCTTTTTTGAGATTTTCCTGCTGGAGCGCCAGAATGCCCCGCAGGTCGTGGTCGGATTGAGTGAGGGTGACGGCGAGCATGGGGTTGGAATTGAATGAGTGGCTTGAAATACGGCTTAAAAGTCCTAAATTTGGTAAAAAGACAAAACCGCAGTAAAGCACCAATATTATGACTAAGGAAATGCTTGTTGAGACTGTGCAGCATCTACCGGACGAATTTTCGATAGACGAACTTATTGAAAGATTAGTTTTAGCGGAAAAAATAGAAACAGGACGTAGGCAATATGCAGAGGGTAAAGTAATGTCTCACGAAGAAGCCAGAGAGAAACTTTCCAAATGGCTCAAGTAATCTGGACTGAGCAGGCGACTGAGGACATCCGGCGCATTGCAGAATATATCGAAGTAGAGTCGCCATATTACGCTTCTTTAATTGTAAGGAGATTGTATAATAAAGTTGAACATTTGAGACAGTTCCCGGAGATAGGACGCCTCGTTCCTGAAATACAGGATACCAACTCCGAGAGCTAATTGAAGGGCGCTATCGAATAATCTATGAATTAATTGACGCGGATGTCGTGTTGATTCAAACAGTCAGACACAGCGCCCAAAATTTTACTGGATTGTACTCTTCTCCAGGCTTTTCAAAAATTCCTCCTCCACGGTAGCCCCCAGTCCCGGCGCATCGGGCAGTTCCACTTCGTAACCGTTATACTGAATGCCCCCGGAGACTGGATCTTCGGCGTGTTCGAAAGGCGCATCGAGGTCGTAGAACGTGACATTGCGGCGGGCCGAAGCGAAATGGGCTTTGGCCGTCATCGCCAGCCGCGATTCCGACATGCAGCCAATCATGCAGCGAATCCCCGCCGCCTCGGCGATGGCGTTAATCTTCTGTGCGTTAAAAATTCCCCCGCTTTTCGACAGCTTGATGTTGAAATAATCGACGGCCTCTTCCCCGGCCAGCCGGAGCGCGTCCCGGTGGTCGAACAGCGATTCGTCGGCCATGATCGGTACGCGGGTTTGCTGCCGCAATCGCTTTAAATCGGTGATGTCAGGCCGCTTGACGGGCTGTTCGCAATATTCGACGTTCCAGTCCTGAATGGTGGTGAGCACGGTGCGGGCGGTGGGGTAGTCCCAGCCCTGATTGGCGTCGGTACGAATGGGCGTGGCGTCGCCGATGGCCTGCCGGATGGCTTCTATTCGCCGGATGTCGTCGCGGGCGTTGGTGCCCAGCTTGACCTTGATGGCAATGGCCCCCTTGCCCTGAATCCGCAGGGCGTCTTCCGCCATGCGTTCGGGTGTGTTGAGGTAGATGGTTTCGTCGGTGATGAGCGTACGCTTTGAACCGCCCAGAAAAGCATACAGCGGCAGGTTGGCCGCCTGCGATGCCAAATCATACAGCGCCATGTCGAACGCACTTTTGATGGTTGGATTACCGGGCAGATAGTTGTCGAGCTTTTGCAGACAACCTTCCAGATCGAGCGCATTCTGACCGATCAGCAGCCGGGCAAAATCCTGTCCGGCAGCGAGTCCGGTAGCCTGCGTTTCGCCGACAATCATCCAGAATGGCGAACCTTCGCCCCAGCCGATCAGGCCGGTGTCGGTATGGATGCTGACGAGGATGTTCCGGGCGCTGTCGATGGTTCCCAGCGAAATGGCAATGGGCGCCTTGAGCGGAATGTCGTAACGGTAGAGATCGATTTGGGTAATTCTGAGCATAAATAGTGGCACGCAGAGCCGCAGAGGCGCAAGAGAGATTTCTCTATTATTTCTCTGCGGCTCCGCGTCTCTGCATGAGATTTTCAATTTGGAAATAAACTCTTATCCAGCCCCGGAATGATGCGCAGGGCGTTTTTGTAGTACACTTTCTTCAGTACCTCGTCCGGCAGGGCCAGCCCATACATGCGCCAGAAGGCGTGGTATTTTTTGTGGTACGGAAAATATTCGTCGTCGGTTTCCAGCACCCGGAAGTAGGTCGAGTATTCGGACGGCACCCACGAGTCTTTCCCGAACAGAATCCGGTCCTGATATTTCTCGAAAAACTTCCGGGATGCTCTGGGCTGACGGCCCAGTTCGGCAATGACCGCCCCAATCTCCACGACCATGTTCGGGAATGCCTGCATCAGACTATCCAGTTTGGCGAGGTCGTTGGGATACCAGCCCATGTGGGCATTGATGAAGGTCGTTTTCGGGTGCTTCCGGAACACGTTATGTTGTTCGGCCAGTAACTGTTCCCAGGGCACGGGGTCATTGTCGGAGCGTTTGCGGCGGGGGTGAAGTTTCAGTTCGAGCCAGCGTTCGTTGAACCGGTCGATGGGGTCCCAGAACGGCTTTGGGTCGGCGGTATGAATGATAACCGGAATACCCAATTGACCGCATTTAGCCCAGATGGCATCCAGACGCGGGTCATCCACCCGAACCCGCTGTCCCTTGACGTCCTTGACGCTGAAGCCGAGGCTTTTGTAGATTTTCAGCCCTCTGGCTCCCTTCTTCACGTCGTCTTCGAGCAATTTCACGGCCCGTTCGGTCCAGCCCGGCTCTCCCACGTTGACGAAGTTGATGTTGGTGAAGAGCATCAGGCGTTTAGGATCGTATTTTCGCGTGTTGGCGAGCGCATCGTCGAAAAATCGGGTGCTTTCGGTGACATTTTCCGTAAAGCCCCGCCCGCTCAGGTTGACCATGATGCCCATGTTGAGCGAATCCATCTGGGTCAGCAGCCCCCGCAAATTGCCCTTATCCATCTGAAATTGGTGGTTATGGACGTCGATAAACGGATATTTCGAGCGCGTCAGCCGGTGTTCGGGCACTTTCAGCGTTGAAACGGGTTCATATTCTTCAAAGTCGATGGGGCCGTTCTCGGTCGAGACCTTGACGGGGGCCTGGGCGATGGCAGCAAGCGAAAAAAGGGTAAACGCAGAGAGCGCGGAGAGAAAACGCAGAGGACGCATGAGTCAGCAGGCTAAAAGCAAATCGCTAAAATACGACGGAAGTTTGGGGTTGGCAATCAGCGTTGCTGACCTTGTGTCCTAAACGTACCAATAACCATGTCGAACATACGATTGCTGAAAAACGTCTTAAACTCTGGATTATCGTTAAACGCTTTATATACGTCAAAATTTGTCGTGATGTGTTTAATCAGGTGCTGGTTGAGCAATGTATTAAACGCGATACGGGAGTTTTGAGGGTCATTACAGCCGGACATTGGCCTGACATTTGCACCGAAAATTTTCCTGGCCCACGGCGCAGAAAACCGTTTTGTTCGACAAGGTAGTTTTCAATAAGGCTCCAAAGCCTTGTTCGGAGGTGTCTGTAAAGGTTGAGAACATAGCATGGTAACGAATCAGGAATGCGCGTCTTTTATCTATCACTCAATGTAGTTCACTTGTCGCATCGTTTCAGCGCTTCTATCCGAACAAGTCCAGATATTGCTGAAAGACAAAAAGACGGTTGCGCCGGTAGCCCGTCATTTCCCGTAAGATACCGAGTCCCATCAGGTCGCGGATGAGCGTGTTGGCAGTGGTGGGCGTTATAGCAAGTCGGGCGCTTACCTGCCCGGCAGTGATAATTGGACTTTTGTATAGCTCCAGCAAAAGCTGACGGCCTTTTGGCGCTCGTTTGTGCAGATTCAGGATTTGTCCCTCCGATTCTTCCTTTAGTTTAAGAATGGCCTTCAGCGTGTCAATCGATTTGCGGGCCGTTTCGATGACACCAACCAGGAAAAACCGCAGCCACTGTTCCATATCATTGTTCTGGCGTACCAGCATCAGATTTGTGTAATAATGCGTTCGATTGCGCTCCAAAAAATCCGACAGATAAAGCGTCGGCCTGGTTAACAGGCCTTTGCTGACTAAATACAACGTAATGAGCAGCCGCCCCAGCCGTCCGTTACCGTCCAGGAAGGGATGAATCGTCTCGAACTGATAGTGCGCAATGGCGATGACAATCAGGGCCGGCACGTCCAGGTCTTCATCGTTGATAAACTTTTCGAGGTCGCTCATCAACTCGCCGACGGCCGTATGGTGGGGTGGCACAAACGTGGCATCGTTCAACGTGGCTCCGCCAATCCAGTTTTGACTCGTCCGGAATTCGCCCGGTTGCTTGTGCTGCCCCCGCACTCCCTGCATGAGCGTGGCGTGGGTTTGCCGTAGTAGCCGCGACGACAGCGGCAGGCGGTCAAGCTCCGCGAGAGCAACGTTCATGGCGTCGATGTAGTTATGAACTTCCTGCCAGTCGTCGCGTCGTTCGGGGCTCAGGTCTTCGGCGCTTAACAGAGCCTCTTCAATGCTGGTTTGGGTACCCTCGATACGGCTCGACGTAGTGGCCTCCTTGACGACATGCATCATAATGAAGAAATCTACGTCGGGGATGTACTGTGAGAAGGCATTCAACTCACCAATCAGACGGTTGGCCTCACTTAATAGACTGACGACTTTGGGGCTGGTCAAAACCCACTCATGGTGGACCTGTTCGGGCAGAAAACTCCTATATTGATACTCACGCCGGAATGTCCCCGCTTTGAATTGATGCAATTCCATAACTGGATAATAAGATTTCTATATTCCAAGTTGAGTCTTTAAATTAGAATATAAAAATTTATAATCCAATCCGAAATGGTGAATTGGATTATAAAATTCTGTATTTCAATTGACGATCCGTTTTTGCCCGTCACGGCTTCGGCCAATAGCGCCGTGTGGAACTCGCGCATGAGGGCTATCTCGCGCTCCGCCCGCCGAATCAGCTCGCCGATACGTTCAGTTTCGGCTTCGATATGGGCTACTTTTGTAGGCATGAACCAGCACGTCGTCAGCAACGGTCCAGATAAAAATGACAATAGGGGAGAGATAAGGCCCGCCGTGCGGTTGGGTATTCATTTAGGAATTTTTATTACTCCCTCACAATCAGCGCCACACAATGCGCCGCCACGCCCTCTTTCCTTCCCACAAAGCCGAGGTGCTCAGAAGTGGTAGCTTTTATGGAAATGTCGTCTTCGGGAATCTGCATCACGCCCGACAGGCAGGTCTTCATGGCCGGAATGTGTGGGTTGAGCCTCGGCTCCTGCAAGACCACCGTCACGTCCACGTTGGAAACCTCGTAGCCTCGTTCCCGGATCATCTGCATAACCTCGGCCAGCAGCACTTTGCTGTCGACGCCCTTCCAGCGCGGGTCTTTGTCGGAAAAATGGTAGCCGATGTTGCGCAGATTGGCCGCCCCCAGCAGCGCATCGCAGAGAACGTGACACACCACGTCGGCGTCGGAATGCCCATAGGCCCCGTGCGTATGTGGAATCTGAATGCCGCCCAGCCAGAATGGATGGCCTTCTACGAGTTTATGGACGTCGTAGCCCTGTCCCACGCGGATTTTCATGCTGCTTTGCGATAATACAGCGTCGAACTGTTCTCCTTCCGCAGCACCTGCCGGGCCGTTGTCAGCACCTCGTCAGACGTAACGGCCTGAATGCGGTCGGCTTCCAGGTTGACCCAGTCGGCATTACCGGCGTTGGCGGCATAGGCCAGGTTGATGGCCCGGTTCAGCAACTCGACCTCCGAAAAAGCCAGCGTCGCCTCCGCCTGATTCTTCACTTTTGCCAGTTCTCCCTCATCGACCGGCTCATCGATCAGGTCCTGTAAAACGGATTCGACCGCCGCGTCGGCTACTTCGAGCGATACACCCTGATTGAGCGTTCCGCTTATTACGAAGAGACCCGGGTCGAGCGAAGAGGTCAGAAAGGCCGAAATCTGGTTGAACAGGGGCTGTTCTTTCAAAAGCTTCTGATACAGCCGCGACGACTTTCCCCGTCCCAGCAAATCGCTCAGCAGGTCGCAGGCGTAGAAACCCCTGTCGAACCGACCCGGCATGTGGAAGGTTTTATAGAGAGCGTCGAGCGGGGCTGATTCGCCGCTCGTTTCCAGAAAACGCGCTTCAGTCTGCACCGGCTCCGACGGCAGGTTCCGGACGTAGGAAGCACCCGCCGGAATCGGCTCGAACCAAGTTTTACAAAGCTGCTTTACCTGTTCCACCGTCACGTTGCCCGCCACGACCAGCACGGCATTGTTAGGTAGATAATATCGGAAAAAAAAGTCTTTTACGTCGTTCAGCGTGGCCGTTTCGATATGACTGATGTCTTTGCCGATGGTCGCCCAGCGGTAGGGGTGCTGCCGGTAGGCCAGCGGACGGAGTTTCAGCCAGACGTCGCCGTAGGGCTGGTTCAGATAGCGCTGTTTGAATTCCTCGATGACGACCTTCTGCTGAACGTCGAGCACGCGGGGGTCGAACGACAGACTCAGCATCCGGTCAGATTCGAGCCAGAAGGCCGTTTCCAGATTGGCGGCGGGCAGCGTGATGTAATAATTGGTGATGTCGGGCGAGGTAAAGGCGTTGTTTTCGCCTCCTACCTTCTGTAGCGGTTCGTCATACGAGGGAATGTGCTTCGAACCGCCGAACATCAGGTGTTCGAACAGGTGGGCGAAGCCGGTGCGGCGGGGGTCTTCGTCCCGCGACCCCACGTTATACAAAATATTGACGGCGGCCAGCGGCGTCGTGGGGTCTTCGTGTACGTACACCCGCAGGCCGTTGTCCAGAACAAAACTTTCGTAATGAATCATAATGAATTTTTAGGGCGGGTCGGTCGTTAGTCTTCTGTCGCCGATAACAAAAGTAGTGGTACCAGCCATGACTATCAACAGGATCTTCCTCTCTTACTGAATACCATTTCTGCATGAAGAAAATCTGCCTGCTCATTTTCCTGTTCATTCCCCAAACGTTACCTGCTCAGATTCTGAACGATTCGGCCATTCAGCAGCTTATTCTGAATGCGCTGGACGACATATACAGCTACGATTTCGCCGGTGCCTCCCAGCGCATCCGGCAGATACAGCAGACTTATCCGCAGCACCCGGTCGGGCCAACGCTGAAAGCCATTCAGTTGTACTGGCAGTATCTGCCTATCCGCGAAAACCGCCCGGCCAAGGCAGCGTACGTCCAGAACCTTAATCAGGGTCTCGAACTGGCAAAACGGCGGCTGGAGCGGGACGAAGACGACCCCGAAGGCGTTTTCTTCGCCCTGACGACGCACGGGTATCTGGCCGCCAAGCACAATTTTGACAATGAACTGCTGAAAGCCGTCGGGGAAGCCAAAAAGGCCTACGATTACATGAAACAGGGGTTTACGCTCACCGAGAAAAACGCCGAATTTTATTTCACCACCGGGCTTTACAATTATTACGTCGAACGCTACCCAATGGATCACCCTGCCGTAAAGCCGTTCATGTTCTTTTTTCAGGATGGCAACATGGCGCTGGGGCTGCGGCAGATGGAAACGGCGGCTCGCCGGGCCGTATTTACGCGGGTGGAGACGGCTTTTTATTTAGCGCAGATTTACCTCGAACACGAAAATCAGCCCCAGCGGGCGGTGGCTTTCCTCAAACCGCTGGCCGACAAATACCCGGATAATCCCATTTTTTCGCTGCGGACCGCCGAAGCGCTGATCCTTGCCGGACGGTATGCCGACGCCCAGCCGTATGTGCAGCGGCTGAAAAAAATGCCCCAGAAGGTGCTGCAGATGCCGGTACGGGTGCTGGATGCCATGCTCGACGAACGGCTGGAACATAACAGCGCCGGGGCCGCTGCCGGTTACCAGAATGCGCTCAAGATGCCGTTCGATGAGGAACTGACACGGGAGTTTCACGCACACGCCTACGCAGGACTGGCCCGGATGGCCGCCCGGACGGGCAACCGGACGCAGGCCAGGACGTATTACAAAAAAGTGCTGGACTTTACCGAATACAAAAGCATCCGGACCGAAGCCCGGATGTATCTGAAAACAGATTGACCTCCCCAGTCAGAGCTATTGGCTGCGCCGACGAACTGCACTTTCCCGATTCGGCACCGGGCGGTTGACTGCTGCCGGGCGGGAAGGCCGCTGGAACTCATTCGACTGACGATGCTGCCCGAAACTGTTCTGCCGCTGCAGCGCCCGGTCGCGGGACTGAATGGCCCGGTTGACGTCGCTGTTGCCGCCGCCCACGCTCTTCCAGTTGCCCTGCTCCCGTTGCTGTACCCCGCTGCCCGCGTCACGCCGGAAAACGTTGCCGCTGCGGTCAGTGAAAATGTCATTACGATCCCTGGAAGGCAGATCGGGCCTGGGCCGGTTGGGAAGCGTACGGGTCGGGCCTGATGGATTGGTGCGCCCGCCCGGTGTCGGACGGTTCACGCCGCCGCTTCGCCCGGGCGCATCCGAACCGCCGGGCAGCCGACGATTGGCGTAGCCCAGACTGCCGCCGGGCCGACGACTGACGTCCCGCGTTACCACGCCCCGCTGCCGGGTGTAAATGTTGTTGGTGTGGTTAATGTTGATGTTGATTTGATTGACGTTGACCGGGCGTCCGCGATAAACAGGCCGGGAACCGTAATAACCGCCGTAATAGGGCCGGTAGGGGGGGCGGTAGACGGGCGGTCCGAACCAGCCGCCGCCGTAATATCCCCCTGAACGGAAGAAAAAGAAGCCGCCGCCGAAACCAATGGTCATCGAGAAGCCTGTCCAGGGGTTGTAACACATTCCGTAACCCCAGGTGACCGGACGGGGGTAGTAGACCGCCCCATACCAGGGCCGATAGTAGTAGCCCGTACCGTAGATGATGGTCGGGCCAACCACATAACAGCCCATATAGCCGGGCGTATAACCCATGTATACGTAGTTGGGCGTCGTGTCGTAGATGTACACGTATTTGGTATTGTAGGTCGGGTCGCTGGGTGGTATGCGGTCTACCTGCCCGGGCCGCTCGGTGCAGACAACCCACGGTCCGCCAGGATTGGCCGACTCAAACCAGACACCATTCTCGACACAGTAATACTTCTTTGCGGAGCCCGAACGCATGACCGTACTGGCCGTATTTACGGCCCGCTCCAGGTCGGTTTGCGGAATAGGCTCAAACTGCGGGTCGCCGTCATAGCTGACGGTCGCCGTAGCGGTTTTCCGATCCACTTTGGCCGTTTGCGGGATCTGCGCGTCCAGAACGGCCTCTTCGGCAGCAGTCGTTCCGGCTACGTTTGCCAGCACCACGTCTTTTTCGGATCCTTCGGGGATTTTGCCGAAATCAGCCGGTAATTTATCGGAAGGCACATAACGCCACGGTCCGCTCAGCGACGGCGCTTCGTACCAGCGCCCCGACAACAGCACGTAGATTTTCTGGGTGCCGATGTCTTTAAACACCTCATTGGTCGTGTTGGTCATATACAGCAGACCCGTTCCTTCGACAGAAGCGTACTGCGCCTCACCGTCGGACTGAATCAACTCGGTGGGTTTCGTACGGACGATGATGGTCGTCGGACCTTTGGGGGCGTCGGGTGCATTGCTCTCCGCCGCTGAAGCGTCGGCCTGCTTCTTTAACTGGTCGTCGAGCTGTTTGATTTTGGCGGGCAGTTTCGTGAGCGGCTGCCAGCCGTTCAGCACCGCCGATGAACCATACCAGTGTCTGCCCCCATAGAGGTAAAATGTCTGCCCTTCCTTAACGATCAGATACGGGGTGTTCATCACCCGGTCCATGCTGAGGTCCTTGTCCCGACTGACCACGGGATCACCGTCGAGAAGCACCAGGGTAGAGGGTTTGTCGGTGTAAAGAATGTCGGGCGGATCGTTGCGAAATTCGTCCGTGATGGCGCTGCCGCTCTTGTCCAGTGCTGTCAGTATCTGGTCGAGCGATAGTTCCAGTTCCCATTTAGGTATTTCGGTTTCCAGCAGAGACTTCAGTTTGTCGATATCTTCGTCTTTAGCGTCGGCAAACTTGGCGTTGCGTACTTTCAGGCTTTCGAGGGTAGCCGTGCGACTGTTCTTGTCGGTAGCCAGCAGGGCCTCCACGAACACGGCACCGAACACGGGTTCGTCACTGGCTTTTCGGCGCACCGATACGGCAGCGCGGGCGTTGAGTTTGTTGCCGCTGAGGCTTTCGGGTGTTGGCTGGTAAATGACAATTTTACCGCCCGACGCCAGCGGAATGTCACGGGGCCATTCGTTCTGAGCTAATGCATACTGACCCAGCATCCAGCCCAGCAGAACCAGTTGACACCGGTGCAGAGAGTTTAGGTTACGTAGGGAAATCATAGGCGGAAAGGGCGTTTCTGGGCGGAGGAATACATGCCGTTTACGTAAGCTACTGAATACCGAAGAGCGTGATTTTGGCCCGGCGGCCCGTAAAACCGGGTACGAACCGATACGTGAACACTACCTGCCGGATGCGCCGTGAGCCGCCCCGCAGATTGAGAGCGCTGCTCTCTTCGCCGCGTCGGATAACCTGCCGGATGGGCACCCGGTCGCGGCTGCCGTTGGCATAGATCACCTCCGCTTCGAACATCTCCAGCGGCGCATCCCAGACCTTGAATTTCAGTGCGCGAAAGAAACTGTTGTCAAAAACGTTGATGGCATCCCGGCTGACGCCGTAGCTAACCACCGTGGTCCCCAGATCCCGCCAGGCGGGGCGTGCGCCCGGACGGCCAACGACTATCTGCGCCGGGGCAGAAGCGGAGATAAGCAGGCAGGTGAATAATGGCATCAGCCAGATGAGAAAATGCGTCGGTTTCATGGCGTTTAAGGATAAGTTGAGGAGTTGACAATCAGTATCCGGTTGCGCCGGATGCGGGCTTGCGGGGCCGACGCGGGTTGGTTCGTTTACCGGTTATGTAGCGGACGCTGATGGCCCCGTTGATGGGGCTGAAGCCGGTTCGGTTGATGAAAAACAGCGTAGGGGCCCAGTCCGCAGACAGACTGATGGGTAGCTGCCCGACGCGCCAGTCGAAACCCAGCATACCGCTGATGCCGATGCGGTTGCCGCTGAAAATCCAGGTGGGCCCGAAGCCAATCTGGGCGTTCAGTTTTTTCCCCGATAAAGGCGTCAGTTTTTCAAACAGGGCCGTAACGCCCAGGTTTTTGATCTTTGGGTCGAAATTATAACTGCCAATAAGCTCGAAGGCCGACCGACCGCTTTTTGCATATTTTTTGAGGGTCACGCCGGAAGAACCACCCAGGCGCAGACCGGTTGCCAGGTCGCCCCCCGATGAATTGTTCTGGGCAGACAGGGACAGAGCGCCACTTAGCAAAAAAGCTGCTGCCAGTATGGGAAGACGCTGTAGAAATGGAATCAATACCATAAGAAGGATGGAGTAAAAAGGGTGGTTTCGGATGAGTCAGCCATTTTCAAAAAGTTTCCCGGCATACGTCGACAAGCCCTTACCAAAATGCTGAATAGTGTCCTGCATTTTCTGGACAGGCATGTTCAGAGGCGTAACCTGAAAGGATTCGACCACATAGATGGTACCCGAACGGGCATCGGGCGCGTTGGGAATATACACCACATAGGCACCCGAAACAGCCCGTTCAATGAGCAGCGCCGGTTGCCAGCCACCATTGACGTAGACCAGCACACTCTGCGAACCAACGGGAGAAACCGGACCCGTCTGCTCCGGTACACTGGCCTCCTGCGTCCTGCCCTTCAACCCGCGCTGAGCCCGCTTTGTGATGGCCCCATGCAGCAGCAGCCCGGCAGCAAGAGCCAGCAGGGCCGCCAGGAGCATCCCGGAGACAAGAGCGATCGGACCAGGTTGAAGGAGGTCGGTCATGGTTTTTTACTTACTTCGCCGTAGTTCGCCCATCAGCGGAATTTCGCTTTGCAGTTCCGCTTTTATAGCGGTATCCAGATAGTGCTCAAGTTGCAGAAACTGACTGGCTCTCAGAGGTGAAACGGCTTTTTTGAATTTGCCGTAGTACCTTTTCTGCAGCTTGTCCAGAGCAATGTTGTTTTTGAACATCCGTCGGGTCAGTTCATCGGCTTTGGCGTCGTTCATGTTCTGGTAGTTGCGGGCGTAGTCGGCGATTAGATTGATGCGGTCGGTGCCCAGATTCCGGCGTTCAGCAATGTAGCGCTCGTATAAAGGCCAGAATTTGGTCGCTTCCGGTTCGGTGAATTTCATGTACTGCGAGACAATATCCTTTTTAGCCAGCCCCCAGATGCTCCGGACTAGCTGAACCTCGTCGCGAACGGTCTGGGCAACGGCGGGCTGGGTCAGGCCTGCGCCTGCCAGACTGATCCATACGGTAAAGACAAGTTTTTTCATACGATTGACAGATAAGTTGTCGGTGATTTTCCGGGTGAGGCAGCGCCCCTGCCCGGTTACGGTGCGGCCTTCCCGTCAGAAGCTAATCGTGATGCCCGCGTTGGTATTCATCTGAACGATGGCTCTACCACTCGCCAGACCAATGCTGCAGCCGCCCGGTTCGCAGAAAAGACCGCCTTCGGTCCACAAAACCGGCAGCAGCAGCGAGGCCTGAAGCTTCCAGCCCAGCGGCCCGGCGAATTTCCCCCGTGCGCCCCCGGTCAGGCTGAAGGCAAACCGGGTTTCGCTGCCATAGCGTGAGTTTATGGGATCGAAAACGACCAGCCCCGCCTGAGCACCGGCATAGGGCTGTACCGGTCCGTCGGTCGGAAACTCCTGGATACTTCCCAGAAGAACGTAATGAGCGTTCAGATCGGTCAGTCGGCGGTTGCCCACAAACCCGCCGACGGGTCCGTACGAGTCCAGCCACAGTTCCGTTGGCTGATTGATATACGTGATCGTAAAGCGGTTGTTGCTACGCCAGCCGTAGGACAGGGAACCGCCCCAGTTGAAACTGTCGCGGATGCGGAGCCGACCCTCGACGAGCCGGAGTGAGCCAAAAAACTGGTAACCGCCCATGAGGTCCAGACGCCAGGGGCTGATTTTAGCTGGCTCGGTGAGCGTTAGTCCCCCTTTGTAAGTCGGCGGGACCGTCTGCGCCAGCAGATCCGGTGCCATCTGCCACAGCCCGATGAACAGCAGCACCCGGCAGCAAGAGCGAATGATCGATTGACGTCGCATAAGGTGTTTGAGTAACGATGAAACGGAGTCTGAATGGACGCGTCAGAAAATGCCGTCTTTACCGAGTCGGCCTACGGTAAGTCGGGCGAAATCACGTGAAAAATCGCTCAGCGACGGCGGGTCATACGCTTTCGACTGCGCCGACCAGAGTAGTTTCTCAGTGGCTACGTCGTAGAGGTTCGTCTCCAGAAAATAGGTGTTGTTCTCTTTGTAATAGCCGGGTGAATACACCATCGGGTACATGCGGCTATAGTATCCGTAGAAATTGCCGTAATAGGGGTGAGGGCCTATGGGCGCGTAGGTCAGATTCCCCTGCACGAAGCGGGTCTCCGTATTGCTGTTGATGAGCGAAGCCGTCAGCACACCGTCATGACCACTCTTACGAATGAGGGGGATAATCTCCTCACGGGGCGGAAGCTGACCCCTTGTGAAGCTCGGCGGAAAAACATCGATGCTGCGGGTGGCCTGAATGCCTTTCTTCTGCAGACGGTTCGCCAGTTCGGTTTCGACCATCTGCCGGGCAAAGGCGTCGCTGGAGAGAGCAGCCACCAGCACTTTTTTATAAACGGCACCGGCAGCGTCGGGGCTTTTCCAGGAGCCGGTAATGGAAGCTGATGGACCACAGCCGAGGTGCAGGCTGCCACAGGCGAATAATCCGACAACAAAAAAGAAGCGCTGGAAATCTGTTTTCATACCAGAGAGATTTGATGGTCAGGCTATTCAATTCAGCAGGACCAAATTAGTGCGCTCCAGTATGCAACAGCGTAATTCAGAGGACGAACTTGTTCGTATTTATAAATCTTAACAAGGAGGGGCAGACGTAATTGACAGACAGTGCCCTGCACACTGACCCCACAGTCAGGCAACGTCTTTTATCTTTCGGATGTAATCGGAAGGTGTCGTACCGCAGTGTTTCTTAAAAGCCGAAATAAAGGAGGTTCGGTTGGTAAAACCGCTTTCGAGGGCCAGCGCTTCAAGGGTTTTGTGTTTCCATTCCTGATTGTGCAGCCGCTGTTTCAGGTACTCGATGCGCCGGTGGTTGATGTATTCGTTGAAATGGTAGCCGTAATGCTTGTTGATGACCGCCGACAGATGGTGGAGCGGAATGCCCGTATTTTCCGACATTTCACGAATCGTGTATCCGGGTTTGAGAAAAACCTCCCTCACTTCCATGAATTCCCGAATTTGTCGGTCATAATGAGCGATTAATGACGGAGGAATATAATGCTCCAGCGCCTCGACCGGTCTGTCGGATTCGTCGGTCTGCCCAACCGACGAAGGAGCAGCGGATTCTGCCGTGGTTTGCAGGCCATAAAGAATTTCGGGCCGCAGCAGCAGGGTGAAGCACGTCAGGCATACCATCAGCGTCAGGCTCAAATCATACCAGAATTTAACCGTGGTGCTGCTCCAGCCGAACAGCGAGACGCCCATTGCTGGAATGAACAGAAACGCCTGCAGAACGATCAGCGTCACCATCCAGGTAAACCAGGCCCGGTTTTTTGCCAGAAAATCAGACTCCCTTCGACGAATCAGCCCGGATAAAATCTGAACTTCCAGAAGCCAGTAAACAAGTAGCTGGAGGCTTCGGATGTGGTGATGCCAGTATGTCGGCAGCAGCCACCCTTCGTCGAACCGCAAATACTGTTTCCAGTAATTGGCGCCCAGCACAAGCTGCTGCTTCACCTCGGCAGGCAACCTGTAAAACGGCCAGAAATTAATGATAAACAGCAGCGTCGGCAGCAGGTGCAGCGTGTCGGTCCACCGTAGCGAACGTCCGGTAGAGAGCGTTCGCACATACAGGTATACCGTTGGCATGTACAGCAGCCCGATGGGGGCGCTCGTGCGCAGAAGATGCGGATAGTTGTAAATATTTCCGGATCTGTAGATGTAGACGTATACCAGTGGATAGAGAAGAACCAGATAAGACAGCAGCAGCAAACCTCTCCCTTTAACGCTGGCTTTCCACCGGATCAGCATGATTGAAATCACCAGCAGGCAGACCACAATGCCTATAAGATCCAGCGTAGAAAGATGTTTGTCCAACGTTGAAGTGAAGTCCATACATGAATGAGTTTACGGACAAAATGATCGCGTATACATTCTCACTTACAGTACATTATAAGGAACCATTGTAAATATAAGCATAAGTATGTCAGCAAAGCACAACTATTTCTATCTTTCTGGTAAGTTATCTCTTCAAAGCGGCGGATGGCAGGATACGGAATCTTCATCAGCACACATACAGGTACTTGCGTATCCTTGTAAACATTTATAAATCTTGACAAGGACATCCCGGCCAGGCAGATGGGTTTGCCGGACCTGTTCTACCTTGCGTCCTGTACCGACCCGAATTGCCAGACATTGTCCATCGTTCTGTCGATTCTGCCTGGTCGAGGCAAAAGGTGCCGGGCTCCACTCTGCCCGGCAGAAGCTTCCCCGACATAGTCGCTTCCTACCAACCTAATAAACGACTGGCTGCTGATGTACACGATCCCTCCTCTGGTTTATCTACGAAACATTACGCGTATCCTGACGGCGGCGGTCCTGAGTGCGCTGGCTCTTCTCCCGGATGTAAACGCCTGCACACGAGTGGTTTACCAGGGGCCGAACGGTCTGGTCATCACGGCCCGCTCGATGGACTGGAAAGACGATATACCCGCCGATTTGTGGGCATTTCCCCGTGGCATGGAACGAACCGGAGAGGTGGGTCCCAATTCCATAAAATGGAAAGCCCGGTACGGCAGCATTGCCACCAGCTCGTTAAACATCGCCACAACCGACGGAATGAACGAAAAAGGGCTGGTGGCTAACATGCACTGGCTGGTGGAATCCGAATATCCGGACCTCAAAAAAGTCGCCGATAAAAAAGGACTGGCAGTTTCCTTATGGCTTCAATATATACTGGACAACTTTGCGACGGTGGCCGAAGCCGCCGAAGCTTTACGCAAAGAAGAATTCGTCGTCGTTTCGGACGTCATTCCGGGCAGTAACCGGATGACCACCGTACACATTTCCCTGTCCGATGCTTCGGGCGACAATGCCATTCTGGAATACATCAAAGGCAAACTGGTGATCCATCACGACCGGAGCTACAACGTCATGACCAACTCGCCGGTATTCGACCAGCAGCTCGCCATCAACCAGTACTGGAAGAGCATTCCGGGCACGATTGCGCTGCCGGGCACCAACCGCGCTCCCGACCGGTTCGTACGGGCATCCTATTACATCAAGGCCATTCCGCAGACCGACAACACACGGGTGGCGGTGGCGAGTGTGTTCAGCGTGATTCGTAACTGTTCCGTACCGCTGGGCATATCGTCAGAAAGCGAACCCAACATCTCGTCGACGCGGTGGAGAACGGTCGCCGACCAGAAAAACCTGGTTTATTACTTCGAGAACGTGCTGAATCCCAACGTTGTCTGGGTCGATTTCAAAAACATCGATTTCAGCGAGAAGGCCCCGGCCAGAAAACTGAGTCTGTCGAATAATGAAAACTATTCGGGCGAATCGTCGAAGAATTTTGTGGTTACCAAACCCTTCAAATTTGCGGGTCTATGAGATGCTGCCATAAATCTACTACTCACTTGAAACAAGATATAGCATGAATCGACATGGGTTGAAATGGAAACGTGTGCTGTCGTGCTTCGGGCGTTTCTGGCTATTTGTTTTGTTTCCGGTCGCGTGCCTGGCCCAGCCGCCCAATCCGCCTGCCCGCATTCTGTTCGAAAACGTCCGGATTTTCGACGGAAAAGCCGACCGTCTCAGCGGTCCTTCCTATGTGCTCGTCGAGGGCAATCGCATCGCCCGCATCAGCACAAGCCCCATTCAGTTGCCGACCGGTGCCGCCGTGACCCGCATTGCGGGGCGTGGCAACACGCTGATGCCCGGCCTCATCGACGTCCACGTCCACCTGACCTTCGGTGCCATGACGATGGCACAACTCATGAATCCGAAGCTTACCAGCAGGGGTGCCGACAGCATTGCCGGGCTGCAAACCCGCAACATGCTGTTACGTGGGTTTACGTCGGTGCGCGACGTGGGCGGCCCCGTGTTTGGCCTGAAAGCGGGCGTCGATTCCGGCAAATACGTGGGGCCGCGTATCTGGCCGTCGGGCGCCACCATCAGTCAGACCTCCGGTCATGGCGATCTGCGTATGCCCCACGAGCGTTCCCGCCGCTTCTTTGGCCGCTGGTCGAGGGCAGAAGAAATGGAGGCCACCTTCATCGTCGATGGCCGCGACGAGGTATTGACCGCCGTACGTGAAAACCTGCGTAGAGGGGCCAGCCAGATTAAACTGATGGCTGGTGGCGGCACTTCGTCCGTTTACGACCCCGTAGACGTGACACAATATACCCTGGACGAGATGCGGGCGGCCGTAGAAGCCGCCGAGGATTGGGGCACCTATGTAACCGTTCATGCCTACACGCCCAGAGCAGTTCGTCGGGCTATCGAGGCGGGGGTGAAGTGTATCGAACACGGTCAGTTGCTCGATGAAGAAACTCTGAAACTGATGGCGGATAAAGGTATCTGGCTCAGTGGGCAGAACCTGGTGGCCTCCACGCCCGATATGGACCCGATGCGAGTGCAGAAACGCAAGCCGGTCATCGAGGGGCAGGCGAGACTATGGCCCTTAGCCAAAAAGCTGGGTGTGAAACTGGCCTGGGGCACCGATTTTTTGTTTGAACCCTGGCTCAGCGAGGAGCAGAATGCGTACATCCTGAAATTGAAACCCTGGTTTACACCGGCAGAAATTCTGAAAATGGTCACGTACGATAACGCGCAGTTGCTGGCCCTGTCAGGTTTGCGAAGCCCCTACGAAGGTCGATTAGGCGTGGTGGAGGAAGGGGCCCTGGCCGATCTGTTGCTGATAAACGGCGACCCACTGACCCGGCTGGAATTGATTACCAACCCAGAAAAGAACGTTTTGGTGATTATGAAGGACGGGAAACTATACAAAAAAGCCGATTGAGCAGTAGGGTAATGGATAATGTAAAATGAATAATTGCTTTGTAGTGCTATAAGTATTCTTTTTACATTATCCATTATCCATTATCCATTATCCATTGATATGCTCCTCAAACCTGACCTGCGACTCAGCCGGGTGATCCGGATCACCTGGAAAGTCGACCTGTGGATGATCGCCCTGTGTACTGGTGCTTATCTGCTGGAAACGTACGTGATTCGGGGGAGGATCCATATTCCTGCCGCCATACCTGCCTTGCTCGGCACCGCACTTGCTTTTTTTATTGGTTTTAACAACAACCAGGCCTACAGTCGCTGGTGGGAGGCCCGAACGACCTGGGGTGGACTGGTCAATGACTCCCGGTCGTGGACCCGCAGTCTGAGCAACTATACCCAGGACGAGCAAGAGGATGGACAGAATCGTTTGCGCAGGACGGTAGCGGTGCGCATGATTTATCGTAATCTGGGATTCCTGTATGCTCTGAAAAGCACGTTGCGAGGCACAGACGATCAGAATTACCGAACCTATCTGGACCAGAATGACCTGACGATTCTCTCCAATCATACGAATCTGCCTGCCGGATTGCTCGACCTGCAATCGCGGGACCTGCAAAAACTAAGAGAAGCCGGTCAGATAGACGGGTACGCGTTTCTGGCGCTTCATGATATACTGGTTCGCTTTAACGAGAACATGGGCAAATGCGAACGGATAAAAAACACGCTGTTTCCGGCCACGTATCTGTACTTCACCCGCGTATTTATCTGGATTCTGATTGCCGTGCTAACCCTGGACATCGTTCAGGAGGCCGGGGTCTGGTCTATCGGACTCGGCTGGCTAATCGGGTTCGTGTTCCACGTAACGTATTTGAACGGGCTTAGCCTGATGAATCCGTTCGATGGCAATCCCGCCTGCGTACCGCTCGATTCCATTGTCCGAACTATTGAGATTTACATCCTGCAAACGCTTAACTTGTCGCAGATTCCGGACCCCATCGAAGCCGTGAACGGGGAATATATCCTATAGAGCCAGGACCTTATGCAGACCCGACGTGATTTCCTGAAACAGATGACCGCCGGGAGCCTGCTGCTGGCAGCAAAACAGCCCGAACTGCGGGTGCAGACGGTTACTGGCCCGATACCGGCCTCGCAGATGGGTCTGACGCTCATTCACGAACATATTCTGGTGGATTTCGTCGGAGCCGACAAAATCAGCCCGGACCGCTGGAAACGCCCCGACGTGGTGACCCGGATGCTGCCCCCGCTGCGTGAGCTATATCAGTCGGGTTGCCGGACGCTGGTGGAGTGTACGCCCGCCTATCTGGGAAAGGACCCGCTGCTACTGAGAGAGCTTTCCCAAAAATCAGGCCTGCACATTCTGACCAACACGGGGTATTACGGGGCCGTCGACAACAAGTTTCTGCCGCCGCACGCCTTCACCGAAACCGCCGATCAACTCGCCGACCGCTGGACGCGGGATTTTGAAACGGGCGTCGATGGCGTGCAGGACGTGAAGCCGGGCTTTATGAAAATCAGCGTCAATCCCGGCCCGCTGTCCACCCTCCACCGAAAACTTGTCACCGCCGCTGCCCGGACGCACCGCCGCACCGGCCTGACCATCTACTCGCACACGGGGCCGTATGTGCCTGCTTTCGAGCAAATCGAGGTGCTCCGACAGGAAGGAGTCCGGCCCGACGCCTTCGTGTGGGTGCACGCCCAGGGCAACAGCATGGTGCATTATGCGCGGGCCGTTCGCGAAGGGGCGTGGGTGAGTCTGGACGGACTGGACGGCAGCAACGTCGAAAAATACGCTGAAAACCTGTTGCTGATGAAAGAAAACGGATTCCTGCACCGTACGCTGCTCTCGCACGATGCGGGCTGGTATGACCCCGGCAAGCCCAATGGCGGACCGGTCGACCGCAGTTATCTGGTGCTGTTCCGGCAACTGATGCCGATGCTCAACAGCCGGGGCTTCACCGAGGCGGAACTGAACCAGTTGCTGGTGCAGAACCCGCAGCAGGCGCTGGCGATTCGGGAGAGACTGCTCTAATAATCCACATCCAGTCCGAGCGTTTGCCGGAGGTCGAGCAGGGCGGGGTTCTTTTCGGCCAGGTAGTTGAATTTGTCCTGCGAGGTGTAAATCATTCTTCGGGTTTCCTGCGGCGCCACCCGGTGCACAAGCTGAATTTGACTGTTCTGTAACTGCTGGCGCACATAGGTCATCAACTCCTGACGCAAATCATGGAGCAGGTTGGCCTGAAGCGAATTGTCGAGGACGATGTGAATCGTCGAGTCGGTCAGTACGATGTCGCGGTTGAGCATAATCTGCTCCGTAATGGGGCCGCCCTGTTCTTCCCGCATTCGGGCGAACGACTGCCAGACCGCTTTTAGCTGCTCGAACGTAAACGGCTGATCGGGCCGGGCGGGAGCCGCTACGGCCACGTCGTCGGCTTCCAGAACGTCCGATGCCGCGTTCGCCCGGCTGACCGGATGCAGGCTGGCCGTCGACCGGAGACGACTGGTGGACAGACTGGCCGGACGCGGCAGGGCCGGAATGGCCGCCGGAGCGGCTGGCCGGGTCGCTTCGGCGCTAACGGGCGTGGGGGCGGGGCTGCCTTTGGCGGGTACCGGATGGGTGCCGTTCGTTCCGTTCGAAACAGTTTCGTAGGGTGGGCGGGCGGCTTCCGACGTCAGTGGTAATCCAGCCGACTCAGCGTTTTTTTTTTCGTCGGCAACCGCAGCCGTAACCGCCGGAATGGGGGCTGTCGCCGGAGCTTTTCCGTTGCTGGCCGGAGCGGGCAGGGCCGTAAGGTCGAGTACACTGGTGAGATGGGCGAGCTTCATCAGACACACTTCGACGTGCAGCCGCTGGTTTTTCGCGGCCTTGTAATTCATATCCGACTGACTCCCGATACTCAGCGCCGACAGAAGAAAGCTCAGGGGGGCGCTGGCGGCCTGCGCCAGATATTTTTGCTGAACGCTTTCCGTCACCTGAAGCAGTTGCACCGTGGCCGCATCCTTGCAGACCATCAGATTCCGGAAGTGTTCGCACAGGCCGACCAGAAACTGGTGCCCGTCGAAACCCTTCCGCAGCACTTCGTCGAACAGCAGCAGGCTTTGCGGAAGGTCCGAGGCCAGCAGCCGATCCGTCAGCCGGAAATAGTAATCGTAATCCAGAATGTGGAGGTTGTCGAGAACCTCGCGGTAGCGGATGGTCCGGTCGGTCGAGAACGTCACGTTCAGGTCGAACATCGAGAGCGCATCCCGCAAACCGCCGTCGGCTTTCTGGGCAATCAGCTCCAGGCCTTCATATTCCGCCCGAATGTCTTCGTTCCGGGCGATGGCGGCCAGGTGATCGGCAATGTCGCGGGGCTGTATCCGGTTGAAATCGAATATCTGACAGCGCGATAGGATGGTAGGCAGAATTTTGTGTTTCTCCGTAGTCGCCAGAATGAAAATGGCGTAGGAGGGAGGCTCTTCCAGTGTTTTCAGGAAGGCGTTGAACGCCGCCTGCGAGAGCATATGAACCTCATCGATAATGTATATCTTATAATTGCCCGACTGGGGCGGATAGCGCACCTGGTCGATGAGGTTGCGGATGTCTTCGACCGAATTGTTGGAGGCGGCGTCGAGTTCATGAATATTGAAGGAGGCATTCTGGCTGAAGCTTACGCAGGATTCGCACTCGTTGCAGGCTTCGGCATCGGCGGTCAGATTCTGGCAGTTGATGGTTTTCGCCAGAATCCGGGCGCAGGTGGTCTTGCCTACCCCGCGTGGACCGCAGAACAGAAACGCCTGGGCCAGGTGGTTTGTCCGGATGGCGTTTTTGAGGGTCGTCGTGATATGCGATTGCCCAACGACGGTGTCGAACGTAGCCGGGCGGTACTTGCGGGCCGAGACAACGAAATTCTCCATGATGCTAAGTTAGCCAAAAATACCGCACGCCCCGCACGCCCATCTCGTCAGCCGACAGCCGACAGAGCTTAACTGATTCACTATCAAGTACTGGAAAATAAAAAGACGGGACCGGAATTTACCGGTCCCGTCCGTACGGGAAACAGTGGCGGCAAATCGTCAGGCCGGCACGTTGGCGGTGATTTCCGTCTCGCGGTATAATTCCGTGGCTGAAGGCAGCGGATTACGCGAAAACACGTTGTATTTCAGTATGCAGTAGATAGCCCGGAAGCCGTCTTTCCAGTTGATTTTCTTGCCCTCGGCATAGGTGCGGCCGTAGTAGGAAATACCGACCTCGTAGATGCGGACGCCCGGAACGCGGGCCACTTTGGCCGTTACTTCCGGCTCGAAGCCAAATCGCTTTTCTTCCAGAATGAGTGATTTGAGGATTGACGACCGGAACACTTTGTAGCAGGTTTCCATGTCGGTCAGGTTCAGGTCGGAGAACATGTTGGAAAGCAGCGTCAGGAACCGGTTGCCGACCGAGTGCCAGAAGAACAGCACCCGATGGGCATCGCCGCCCATGAACCGGGAGCCGAAAACGACGTCGGCTTTATTGTTCAGGATGGGTGTCAGCAGCTTAGCATATTCATCGGGGTCATACTCAAGGTCGGCGTCCTGAATGAGAATAAAGTCGCCCGTAGCGGCCTGAATGCCCGTATGCAGCGCTCCACCTTTCCCCTGATTCGTCTCGTGCCGAATGTAGCGAATCGCACACTCCGGTCTTACTTCCATATACTGTCTTATCCGGCGGGCCGTCATGTCCCGCGAGCAGTCGTCAACCAGAATCACCTCACGTTCCAGCGATTCGGGAAGAGCAGCGTCGAAAACCCGGTCGAGCAGGAGTTGGATCGTTTTCTCCTCGTTGTAGGCAGGAATTACAATGGAGACTGTTTGCATAAACAGAGTTGGTTTAAGGGTAAGCGAAAATGCCTGATTCGGGATGGTTGTCCTTAAGTAATAATGACAAGTTAAGTGCCAAAAACTGTACCAGAAATTAAATCTCCGGAATTAATATACATTTAATGAAACAGGGGGATAAAGTGATATTAAATGTCAAATTCATCCGATTCAGTCAATTCGGCTGGGCTTTGCGTCCCGCCTGTCCGAAGCAGATCAGGGCCAGGGCCAGTGTGTAGTGGTTGAAATCGACGGCATCGATGGGCAGGTCCGGATTCGTGACAAATTTGGTTGCCAGCGCCAGAATCATGACGGCAAACACCACCCAGAGCGCCGATGGGCTTCGCCGCAGCAGGCCAAAGCAGGCTGTCAGCATCACCACCAGCATCCCGAACGACCGGACCACCGGCCTGAATTCCGCAGCGACGGGATTGAGCAGGAGGGCAAAAAACAGGGCAAGACCGACGCCCGCCGTCAGGTAAAAAACGCGGGGAGAGACCGACTGCTTCAGTACCAGACTATAAACGCCCACGACGGCACAGGCGACGCCGAGGCTGCCGGCCAGTACTTCGAGCGACTGGTGAAGGGGCGTCACGACCGTCAGACCCGCAAACCGGATTACGCCGATGAGCGCCGTCATGGCTATGGATAGGAAAAACAGACCCCAGAGTACCCGATCGTACCCGCTCAACCACTGAAAATTTCGCCAGAATACCCAGAAAGCCGTTCCTGCCAGCACGGCATCGGAAATCATGTTGGACAAATTCATCGTGAAAAGTAGAAAAAAAGGCTGAACGAGCCAATCTCCCGGATGCTGTCGGGGCGGTCCGCATTCATTTTGTTCTTTTCGCTTTTCCCTCTACTTTTGCGCCGGGTCCCGCAGACCCTCGTTTGGGAGCGGGCCAGCGCTTTACCCTAAAACGAGTGCTCTTCAATACATAAACGTACATCGCATAGATCAACCAGCTACCATGAGCGTACTAGTCAATAAGAACTCTAAAGTGATTGTTCAGGGCTTTACCGGCTCGGAAGGTTCTTTCCACGCACAGCAGATGATCGAATACGGCACCCAGGTCGTCGGTGGCGTAACGCCCGGAAAAGGCGGCCAGACGCACCTCGGCAAGCCGGTTTTCAATACGGTTCGGGAGGCGGTGGAGACCACCGGTGCCGACGTATCCATCATCTTCGTGCCCCCGGCTTTTGCCGCTGACGCCATCATGGAAGCCGCCGACGCAGGCATCGGCGTTATCGTCTGCATCACGGAAGGCATTCCGACCAAAGACATGACCTTGGCAAAGGAGTATCTGAAGGGCAGAAACGTACGGCTCATCGGACCGAACTGCCCCGGCGTCATGACGGCGGATGAGTGCAAGGTGGGTATCATGCCGGGATTTATTTTCAAAAAAGGCACCATCGGCATTGTCTCCAAATCCGGTACGCTGACCTATGAGGCCGTCGACCAGCTTTCTAAAGTCGGTCTGGGCCAGACAACGGCCATCGGCATCGGCGGCGACCCCATCATCGGAACAACGACCAGAGAAGCCGTCGAACTGCTGATGAACGATCCCGAAACGGAAGGAATCGTCATGATTGGTGAAATCGGCGGCGGCATGGAAGCCGAAGCCGCCCGCTGGATTAAAGAGAACGGCAGCAGCAAACCCGTTGTCGGGTTCATTGCTGGTCAGACGGCCCCGAAAGGCCGCCGCATGGGTCATGCCGGAGCCATTATCGGCGGGGCCGACGATACGGCTGCCGCCAAAATGCGCATCATGGCCGAATGCGGCATTCACGTCGTGGAATCGCCCGCCCTCATCGGCGAAACTATGCTGAAGGCGCTGGGGAAAAATTAGTGTGTAATGTATAATGGATAATGCGGTCCGCCGCTGCGGAATAATGTATAATGGAAGGTGGAACGCGATCACCGGTAAAGCAGTGAAACCTTCATTTTACATTATTCATTTTACATTATTCATTATCCATTTTCTATTGCCCGACTGCGCCCGTGCCCAGGGCGTCGGTCCCGGCCAGCAGTTTTATCCGGTTCATGACTTCCGGAACGACTGGCTCATCTACGATCCGGCTTTCCGAACCTACATTCCCTACATCGACGAGCAGCACAGCGCCGTTCCGGCGGTCAGCGCCTATCTTGAGCTCGAAAGCAATCGACATTACTACGCGCTCGTTTCCACCCGCGAGGATGGGTATTTGTTTATCAATGCCGCCCTGCGCCGAAAACTCCCTGCGGGAACCTGGCAGGTGCTCAGCATCGATAGTCTCTACCGCCTCTACCGAACGCCGGAGATCTTTCTGACCGTTTACGGCGGCCCCGGCATTTCGGGCAAGCTGCTGTTTATCGGTCATCGGAAACCGGCGCAGCAGAAACCCGTCGTGCTGTCTGACACGGGCCTGAGCATCCTGCCCCGGCGCCTTTCGGTGTTTACTAATTTCTTCACCGTAGCGCTGCTGTTCGTAACGGCCTGTTTTGCTTTTCTTTACAATGCATTTCACCGGGCATTTCTGCGTCTTTTCGACGTCTCGGATCTGTTTTCCGTGACACCTCGGGATGAGCCATTTCTGGTCAACCGACCCCTGAGCGGAACCAGCCTGCTCTTCATCCTGACGCTGAGTTTCGTAATGGCATTGCTGTATTTATTTGTACAGAGCAAAAACATCGACGTATTCGCCTCCCGGTCGCTGCTGCTGGAAGGGCAGCGGTTTCCGGACCTCTTGCTAAGTTTTTTCAAGCTCAGCGCCATCGCTTTTGCCCTGCTAATCGGTAAATACGTGCTGATTGTAGCCATTGGGGGGCTGTATAGACTGGAAGAACTCACCAACATCCACTTCTTCAAGGTATTACAGTCATCCATGCTGTTTTTTACCCTGTCGGCGGCGGTCATTGCCGTGGCGGCAGTCAACATTCCGCCGGGAACGCCCTGGCAGTCCAACTGGCTGCTGCTGCCTTTTGTGGGGTTTTACGTAGGTCGGCTGGCTCTACTCTACCTGGTGCTGGCGCGGCGAACGACTATCAAAAATCTCTATTTATTTTCGTACCTTTGCATTGTCGAACTGATACCTATGATCATTGGCGTACGCTTCGCCATCTAATCAGTTCGCCGCAGGTCCGATCTTAAAAAACGAGGTATTCAATGAGTGATATTACCACTAAGTACGACCAGGAAAGGCTGACGAAAGTGGAACGCATTCTGGTGACTCAATCCCGCCCTACCGACGAAAAATCCCCGTATTACGACATCGCCAGCAAGTATAATCTGACGATCGATTTTCAGCCGTTCATTCAGATTCAGGGCGTTTCTTACAAGGATTTCCGCAAACAGAAAATCAATATTCTGGAGCATACGGCGGTCATCTTTACCAGCCGTAATGCCGTCGACCACTTTTTTCGCATCTGTCAGGAAGCGAAAATCGAGGTGCCCGCCGACATGAAATACTTCTGCGTGACGGAGCAGACGGCCAATTATCTCCAGAAATACATCGTCATCCGCAAACGCAAGATATTTACCGGTACCAAAACGGCGGCTGACCTCTTCGATCTGATCCGCAAGCACAAGACGGAGAAGTTTCTGTTCCCCTGCTCCAACATTCGCGGCAACGATATTCCGGAATTTATGGATACCAGCGGGCTGCATTTGTCGGAGGCGGTGATGTATGAAACCGTTCCGACGGAGTTTTCCAGTTTGGATATCTATCAGTACGACATTATTGCGTTTTTTAGTCCGTCGGGCGTCAACGCACTGAAGCATAACTTCCCGGATTTTCGGCAAAACGGCATTCGAATGGCCGCCTTCGGACCAACTACGGCCCGTGCCATAACGGAGGCTGGTTTTATCCTCGATATCGAAGCGCCGCTCCCCAATGCGCCCTCCATGACCGGAGCGCTGGAACTTTATATCAAAAAGGCTAACAATACATAGTAAAACCAGTTTACAGAAGAGGCTGAACATCATGTTCAGCCTCTTTTTATATCTCAATATTTTTGGAGATTCTGCGTTTTGTAAGTATTATGCCGGAAGCGTCCCGAACAATGTCCGGCCCTTTTACATATTCCGCCTTCTGGTTCCTGAAAGCTTTATGATTCGTACCGTATACCTTGCCCTTCTCTTACTGACTGGAATCGGCGTTTGTAGCAGTGCCCTCGCCCAGCAGGATCCTCAGTTCAGTCTGTACATGTTCAATCCGGTCTATTTCAACCCGGCGGCAGTTGGCTCTGAGGGCGTTACCCGCTTTCAGTTGACGCATCGGACCCAGTATGCAGGCTACCAGGGCTCGTTTGACGACGGGGGAGCGCCCAGTACGCAGTTATTTTCGTTCAATATGCCCCTGACGGCCATTCGGGGCGGTATCGGTCTGTATGCCTTCAACGACCGGCTGGGGCCTGCCATAAATCAGGCCGTCAACATTGCGTATGCCTTCCGGCTGCCAATAAAGACAGGTACGCTGGCGCTGGGCGTGGAAGGAGGACTGTATAATCGGGGTATCAATTACGACATCCTGCGGCCTGGTGAGCCGGATCCCATTCTGCCTACGGGCCGCGTGAACAGCATGCAGCCCGACGTAAGCCTGGGGGCACAGTATTCGACCAGCACCTTCAACCTGGGGGCCAGCCTGAAGCACCTGACCCGACCTTCGTTTGGCATCGGCACCAACGACCGCAACGTAGCGCCGCTGTCGCAGGCAGTATACATCAATGCGGGGTATCGCTATGAGTGGAATTATACCATCGATATTATGCCCTCGATATTGTACAAATACCAGATCGACCCTGATCCATCGTTTCCGGCTTCGTCATTCGAAGTGAGTCTGCTGGCGATGTACGACAAGCGCTACTGGGCCGGGTTTTCCTACCGACAGAGCGACGCTATCATGGCAACCATCGGGCTGAGTCTGATGCGCAACAACGCCCTGCGGTTCGGATACGCCTTCGATTTCGTGACCGGCAATCAGGTGAAAAGCATCGCTTCGCATGAAGTGCTGCTGTCGTATTCGCTGCCAGCCCCCGGTACGGGCCGCAAGCCCATCGTCCGGACGCCCCGCTTCCGTTACTGATGCGCTGTATTTTTGATTTTGGCGTAATTATTGTTAGGCCTTTTGACATCTAAATTTTAATTTTGGAGTTTATCCGGAAAGGGCAATCGGCCCCGGACCGGGTGTTACTGAAAGTGGCTATTCCGTTGCCGCTCAATCAAATCCGGCGACGTATACAATAAACCCCATTATTTTCGTTCTAAGACTGATTTGCACGAGAAACAGGTACAAACGCACAATACAACTATGAAGTACAATTGGTTTACCAGCAACGCAGCCCGGGGGGTCATGGTCGCAGCTACGGTATTGCTGATGCAGGGTTGCGGGTTTATCAAATCGAAGTTTGGCGGAGGAGGAAAAGGTGAAGAACCCGGCGTAACGAATGGCGAGATTACGGCTGCGGCCCGGAAAGGCTACAAGCAGACAACTCCCTTTGGTATGGTGCTGGTGCCTTCGGGCTCGTTCATGATGGGTCAGGCCGACGAAGACATTGCCGGAACCCAGGCCAACATGAACCGCCGGGTGACCATCAGCTCGTTCTACATGGACGATACAGAGGTGACTAACCACGAATACCGTCAGTTCGTCAACGCCCTGCTCACCGACTCGGTTTCCGTGCTCGGCGAAGAAGAGATCATGACCAAATACTATCCGGATACGACCGTCTGGAAGGCCGACTTCACTTACCACAATGGGGACCCGATGCTGGAATATTATTACTCACACCCGGCGTTTGACAAGTATCCGGTCGTGGGCGTGAGCTGGCAGGCGGCTCAGTACTTCTCAAAGTGGCGGACCAATCTGTACAACGACTACCGCTCGAAAGAAGGTCAGTTCCAGTCGCCCCGTTTCCGGCTGCCTTCAGAAGCCGAGTGGGAATGGGCGGCCCGGGGCGGTCGGCAGTCGGCCAAATATCCGTGGGGCGGTCCCTACGTAGCCAACGGAAAAGGCTGCTATCTGGCTAACTTCAAACCGCAGCGCGGTAACTTCGACGCCGACGGCTATCCGTATACGGCACCCGCCGACGCCTACAACCCGAATGAGTATGGCCTCTACAACATGTCGGGCAACGCAGCAGAATGGACCCAGGATGCCTACGCCGAAAACGCCACGGCCATTGTCTGGGACATGAACCCGACCAACGACAATCCCGACGAACCACGCAAGGTCGTGCGGGGCGGTTCGTGGAAGGACATTGCCTACTATCTGGAGACGGGAACGCGTTACTACGAATATGAGAACACCAAACGTTCGTATATCGGCTTCCGCTGCGTGATGGACAACCTGATGGGCCGCACAGCCTCGTCACGGGGTGGTCGCACGTCGGCCCGCCGTTGATCAGTACCTTTAATCAACTTACATACTCCAAGAATCTTTTTATTAAGCGTTTATCATGGCTAAAAAGAACGGTAACGGTTCAAGTTTCTTTTTTGACAAAGTACTTCCGACTGCTTACAGCGCCGGTGCGGCGGTTGTCGTATTGGGTGCTCTTTTCAAAATTCAACACTGGGAAGGGGGCGGCACGATGCTGACCATCGGCCTGATGGTCGAGGCGGTTATTTTTGCCCTCTACGCTCTTCAGACGTTCGTTCAGCCGGCGTCGAAAGAGCCCGACTGGGCCAGAGTGTATCCCGAACTGGCTGACGATTACGAGGGTGAACTGCCCACCCGCCGCCCGGCCCTGCAAAGCAACGGACTGACGGCTAATATGGACAAAATGCTGGCCGATGCCAAGGTAACGCCCGACATCTTCGAGCGTCTGGGTACCAACCTCCGCAGCCTGACCGACACGGTGGGCCAGATGAAGGACGTTTCGTCGGCTACGGTAGCCACCAACGAGTACGCACAGAGCGTTCGGACGGCAGCCGCCAATATTAGCGAAATGAATAAATCGTATGGCGTTGCCATTTCGTCGATGAACGCAATGGCCGACGCAACGCAGGACGCGAAAGAATACCGGACGCAGTTCCAGAAAATTACGCAGACGATGGGTGCCCTTAATGCCGTGTACGAACTCGAACTACAGGACACCAACAAGCACCTGAAAGCCATGAATGCGTTCTACGGCAACCTGACGAGCGCCATGGAAAATATGGCCGATGCCAGCCGCGATACGCAGCAGTTCAAGAATGAACTGGGCAAACTGACCAACAACCTGTCGTCGCTGAACAACATCTACGGCACCATGTTGTCGGCCATGCGCGGCGCAAACCAATAAGCAGACTACACAAAAGAAAGTAACACCACCATCTTTATATGGCAGGCGCAAAAGAGACACCCCGTCAGAAAATGATCGGGATGATGTATCTCGTGTTGACGGCGATGCTGGCCCTACAGGTCAGTTCGGCGTTGCTGGAGAAATTCATCCTGCTCAACAGCAGTTTGGAAACATCGACCGGGGCGGCTAACCGAATTAACCAATCCGTCGTAGAAACCATAAAAAATACGGTCAGCAAATCGGGTAACCGGGCCGCCGATCTGGCCGTTGTGAAGCAGGCCGAAGAAGTTCGGACGCTGACCTCGGGCATCATCAACGAAATCGACGCCGTCAAGCAGCAACTGATCACCGAGGCGGGTAACGGCCTCGACGAGCAGGGTAATATCAAGACGCCGAACGAGGAAGATAAAGTCGGCATCATCATGATTGGCGGCAAGAAGAACGGCAAGGCGTATGAACTACAGACGAAACTGAATCAATACGTTGCGCAGCTTTCGAACTATTCGAATGCCAAATACGGTTCCATCGCCCTCGACGCTAAGGACGATCCGATAGCGAGCCGCTCGGCGGAACAGCGCAACAAGGATTTTGCTGAGCTCAACTTCGGACAGACGCCCGTTCCGGCGGCCCTGGCCGTTCTGAGCCAGCGGCAGTCGGAGATTCGGCGGATGGAAGGCGAAGTGCTGGACAATCTGGCGGCGAAAGTAGGAGCGCAGGACATCAAGTTCGATAAAATCCTGGCGATGCTCAGCATGGAGTCGAAAGTGGTCGTTGCCGGTACGAAGTTCAAAGGCGAAATGTTCCTGGCGGCTTCTTCAAGCGGTATCGCACCCCGGATGAGCCTGAATGGAGCCCCGGTGCGGGTCGACAACGGACGAGGCGTCATCGAGTTTACGGCTCAGGGCGGCGCCTACGACAAGAGCGGTCTGGTGAAAAAGGCCCTGACGGGTGCCATCAGCTTCAAAACACCCAGTGGACGCGATACGACGGTTCGCTTCAATCAGGAATATTTCGTTGCTAAGCCGACCTATCAGATTGAAACCGGGACTCTGCCACCGCTCTACCTGGGCTGCGCCAACAAACTCAGCATCCAGAGCCCGCAGTTGGGTGCCCTCTGGAACCCATCGTTTTCAGCCGACGGAGCAGCCGTCCTGACCAGTGGTGAGAAAGGTAAAATTACGGTAGTGCCGAGTGCGGCTCAGGTGAGCATCAATGTCAGCAACGCTGGAAATCTGCTGGGTACGGAGCGGTTTCGGGTGAACCGGGTACCGAAGCCGACGCTGGAGTACTATGTAGGCGGTCAGAAGGTAGATGAGCGTCGGGGTATGAACGCCTCGATGGTGCGCAGTATCCAGGTGAGGGCCATTCCGGATGAGAGTTTTAAAAATTTCTCGCCTGAAGATGCCCGGTTCCGGGTTAGTGGCATTGTCGTTAACCTGGCACGGGGTAATCGTCGGGTGGGTGGCGTTACTTTGCCAGGTAATGGCGGATCCATTGCCGGTCTGGCCGCTCAGGCACAGCCGGGTGACCGCTACGTAATCGAAGTGGAAAGCGTACAGCGTCAGAACTTCCGGGGCGAAATCAGTGAGGTGAACATGGGCCGTCCAATTTATCCCATTCCGCTGAACTAAGCCATACCAGAAACGTTGGCTATACGTTATTAGTTAGAATCAAAAAAGGCAGCCTGCAAACCACTGCACAATGAAAGCTGGTCGCCTAACAACCAAACATAAGGGCATGAAACAGGTGGGTAAAGTAGTAGGTGCGGTCGTTCTGGCCGCATTGGCTGGCGGAGTAGCTCAGGCCCAGGAGCGGGCCACCAACGGCACCAATCCGCTGTCCGTCCGTGAGATCAACGATACGGATATTATGATGAAAAAGACGATCTGGCGACGGGTCGATCTGAAGGAAAAACAGAACCGGTCGATGTACTCGAAAAATAACGAGATCACCCGGTATCTGATCGACGCCGTTAAGGCAGGTTTGCTGGTTGCTTATGAGTCAGACTCGGTTAACCGCCCGATGGACGCCGTCAAATTCAAGCAGAAACTGATCATGCCGAACCAGGCGGGCGGTCTGTCGGAGGAGGAAATCAAGGCGGGCTTCTCTGAAGAAGGAACACCTAAGAATGCCAACGACGGCTGGGGTGAGCCCGCAGCCAAGAAACCGGCTCCGAAGAAGCCCGCTACCGACGATGGCTGGGGTACGCCCTCACCTAAGAAGTCGCAGGCGGCTGCCGATGACGGCTGGGGAACTCCTGCTCCGAAAAAATCATCCAAAACGGCTACAGCTAAAAATACGAAAGGCAAAAAACCTGCCGCCAAGCCCGCTCCCGTGCTGGAAGAAAAACCCGCCGTCGACAGCGCAGCAATGGCTGCCATCAGCGGTGATGAATTCTTCCCGCAGGATTTGAGCATTCTGGAATTGAAGGAGGACTGGATCTTCGACCGTAAGCGCTCCCGTCAGTATTACGACATTCAGACGGTTGGCCTGATTCTGCCTTCCGATAAGAATCCGGCAGGTCTGGAAATCCCGGTGGCTTACTTCAAGTATAAGGATCTGGAAAAGCTGTTCCGGAGCGACCCGAAGAAGTTTATCTGGTATAATCCCCAGAACCAGGCGCAGCACCTTAATCTGGCCGATGCCTTTGATCTGCGTTTGTTCTACGGTCGGATATGGAAATACTCCAATGCTGAAGACAAAGACCTTATCACGCTGTACGGCAGCGAGCGCGAGGGCCTGATGAAGTCGTATCAGACGGAACAGGAACTCCTCGAAGCCGAACACGGACTCTGGGAATATTGATGTAAAGCGGAATGGAATTCCGCTTCTTATTCAAGCGCAGTGAAGCACCACCTTCACTGCGCTTTTTGTTTTACGCCCTGTTCGGTAGCTGATCAACACAGGTCCGTTGCTGGACGAAGCCGGGGCCATTAGGTCTGGTAAAAGTAATGTGCCGCCTGACCCGCCAGAAACGGAATGCAGACAGCCTGTGTCAGAATGAGGGGCGATCATCTCCTGAAAACGGCTTCACTTCCCCGATGAATCGTCGGCATATCTGGCCGGAAAGCGGACGCGGAAAATGGTGCTGGACAGCACACCGTCGTGCGCTGCACGTACCTCTACGTCCAGACTGGCTTCGAGTAATTCGCACAATCGCTTCACAACAAATAAACCAATGCTCTCTCCGGTCGATTCCGAAGGCGGCAAGCCAGGGTTGGGGGGAACTGGCTCCTGTTCTGTAGAGTAAATTACCCCTGCCGTGTCGTGAGTCGGCTTCAGGGCTTCTGCCAGCCAGGCTGCAGTTCCAGGCGGCAGAGTAGGGCTGCCGTCCTGCACACTCAACCGCCAGCGGGCCTCATTGTCGGGCATCCAGGTAATAGACACCCAGCCGGGTCGGTCGGGTGCGGCAGGCGTATGGCGCAGAGCGTTATGAAGCAGATTTTCGGCAATTCGCCGCACTTTGGCCGCATCGCCCTCTACCAGCAAAGACTCCGGACCGTCGGCCTGAAGCGTCAGGCCGCGTTGCTGGGCCAGGGGCTGCACCTCCCGGACAACCTCCTGAATAAGTTCAGTAGCGTCGAACTGGCCGAGGGTGAGGGTTTCGTGTCCGGCTTCCAGGTGGGACAGGTCCATTAGTTCATTCAGTAAAGCGCGGACGATAGCCATATTGCGCTGTACAATCCCGGCCATCTGTTCCCGGAGCTCTTCAGGGCTGTCGGGCTGTTCGAGCAGGCTGGTGGCTCCGCTGATGACGCCCAGGCTCCCCCGCAGGTCGTGGGAGGCCGTGCGCAGATATTCGCCCTGCTGGCGTCTCAGCTCGTTCAGCTCCTGCATCACGCGCTGGAGATTGGCAACCCGCTCGATGGCAGAAGATCGCTGAAGTTCATCAAATTTTTCGATACTGCCCCGGACAATTTCATTAAAGAATGTCTGAGAGGTCATATACACCTGATGGAGACTGGCGATGGGTATATCGGGATAAAGTCTGAGATAATTTTCTACTTCGATAGAAATACTGGTCTGAAGGTGAGCCATTTCAATCAGTACGGCGCTGAGCGAATAGCCTTTATGCCAGCGGTGCAGCCCGTGTTCGCCCGCTTTCTGACAGGCATCGGCCTCTTCAGATACGCCCCGTAACCGCTGCTCCAGAATGTTGAGCAGAACAGGAACCATATCCACAAACTCCTCGTGGGTCAGATTCTTCAGAGAAGGAAGCGAAGCATCTTCGCCGCAGCGCAGATGCCAGGCGTTGATCAGAGATTCCCGGCGGCTGAACAGATAAGACGCCAGTTGGGTGCTGAATTCAGGCGATTTATCCGGTGTCATGAGTATAGAGGGCTGAAAAAGACCATAGCCTAATTAAACTAAAACGGGAGTGAACGGAAGAATACAAATTCCGTACTTGGATAAGTGAACATATTACTTTGGTAGATTTTAAATGCATAGTTACCTCTTTCCGCTTCGAAAACCAGCGTTAAACCGTATGCTTTTATGAGTGTCACCCGTCCGGCCCTGCGTCAGCCCAGTTTGTTGATTGTGGAGGACTTGCCCGATCAACAGGCACTAATCAACCATGTTTTGAGTGAAATTCTGCCGGAATTCACAACCATCTGGGTGGCCGATGCACCTTCGGCACTGACCTACCTGGTGGAGTGCGACAACGGAAATCACCCCCTGCCCCGCCTGACACTGCTGGACCTGTATCTGCCCGGTCGGGAGCAGGGGTGGAGTCTGCTTCGGCAACTGAAAACGCGCTCAATACTGAACCGGATGCCCGTTGTCATTCTGAGCCGGTCTGATCATAAAGAAGACATCGAACGGTGCTACGAACTGGGCGTGTCCTCTTATATCACCAAACCCGACACGCTTGAGGAATGGAAGGCCTATTTCCGGGTCCTGCGCCACTACTGGTTTCAGATCGTAAAATGTCCGCCGTCGGCCTCCGGGCGAGGGTAAATGGCTATTCTGGAAAAAGTCCGGCGGTAGCCGTTTCTTCCGGGCTAATGTCCGACGTGGAAGTTCATTTGCCCGTCCGTGCTATCTGAATAACGGCTTTTGGAGAGGTAAGTTACCCGTTTCCCATATTTATGAGAAAACGGAGCCATCGGACCGTTGCCTCACTATCCGCTCCTGGAAGACGCTTCCTGCAGAGCGATTTCAACCTTATATCATCCGGGTTGTTTGCCCATTAAGAGAGCCGGCCTGAAGCCTGGGGTGCGCCTGGTCATGGACACCTCCGTCGGCTTTATACGTATACAGAAGTAAAAACGTTATGAGCGTCATCAAAACTGCGCTACAGCATCCGGAGCAGATTGCCTATCTGTCGGGTGCCAGTAATTATACATGGCTTCATTACGGCAATGGTGAGAAGAAGCTGCTTGCCAAGCCAATCAGCTACCTCGAACGCATTCTGCCGACATTTATCCGGGTTCATAAAACAGCCCTGATCAACCCGGCCTATGTCGATAGTCTGCACCAGCCGCCGCGTCAGAAGATGGCGGGTGCCGTGCACCTGAAAAGCGGTGAGGTGCTGCCGGTTGGCCGTCGGCGCTGGCAACAGGTGGCCGAGACCCTGGCTTTCGGGCACGGGGCCGACTGCAAACCGGCCCGCGACGCAGCAGTGCCCTACCTGGCTCCGGCGTTTGTTCTGAACAGCTATTCGGCCATATCTATCCTGCTGATTTCGGATGATGAATCACAGTCGGCACTGGCCCGGGCAGCCATTGAGAAGAAGTGGCCCCATCACACGTTTCACCAGACCGGTCAGATTAATTACCTGACTACGTGGCTGAATCAACTAGCGGAGGAGGAGTATCCGGCCCTGATTCTGATCGACGCCCGAAACTATACGCTGGAACGTCTCAACCTACTGCAGCGGCTGAAAAATAGCCGTTCCTTCTGCCGTATTCCGATAGTGCTGTTTGTCAATCTGAAGGATCAGGCAGTAACGGAAGGCTATAAACGGCAGGCCAACTCGGTGATTTCCATGATGGATGACTATCCCTACTTCGCCAGAGCCGTAGAGCAAATCTGCCAGTTCTGGCTTGGCATTGCGGCACTTCCGGGCAGTGTCAGCAGCGAATCCCGCCGGAACTAAATGGAAAAGTGCATGGGCGGCAGCGTAACCGTTTCCCACCAGTAAGCCCGCAACTCCTTGAAATACGCGATCCACTCGGTAAAACGGCGGGGTTTAATCAGATACGAGGAACTGCCCCGCTGATAGGATTCGGTGATATCGGACTTGTACTCCGAAGAACTCATAATGACCACGGGTATATGACTGGCGGGGGCAGGCAGCGACTTGATATGTTCCAGCAATTGCCAGCCCATTTCGCGCGAGGGCAGATACAAATCCTGAATGATGAGCTTAGGCATTTCCCACTCCTGAATACACCAGTCGTTCAACAGGCCAAGGGCCTGCTCGGAGGTCGTCACCCGAACGGCAGTCACCTCTGGCAGACTGTATTGCAGAGCGCTTTTTATAAACATCCAGTGATCATCACTATCCTCAATAACGAGAAGTTTGGCCCCTTTAAAGTTAGCCCGAACGTGATCATAGTCTTTCATACGAAGGTATTTTGTGTTTTTAAGGGGAAGAAGAAAGACTAAGTTACTATTAATCTATGAGTTTTGTAGTTTATTTAAGAAAAAATAGTTTCCGGTTACTGTCTGACAACTAATGGATGGACGTTATTCCTGAGCAAGAAGTCACTGCTCGATGGCCTCGAAGTATTTTTTGATTTTACTGGCTTTGTCCATTCCCACCACCTCGGCGACCTGTTCGATGGTCGCTTCCCTGATTTTCCTGACGCCCTTAAAGTATTTGAGCAGTTTAGCGGCAGTTTTTTTGCCGATGCCTTCCACGTTTTCCAGTTCGCTGACGAGGCTGTTGCGGCTCCGTTTGTCGCGGTGATACGTAATGGCGAACCGGTGGGCCTCATCCCGGATGCGCTGAATGAGTTTGAGCGATTCTGATTTCTTATCGATATACAGCGGGAGCGTATCCTCAGGGAAGTAAATCTCTTCCAGTCGTTTGGCGATGCCGATAATGGGCACCTTGCCGTATAAATCCAGTTCTTTCAGCGCGTCACAGGCGGCGCTGAGCTGGCCCTTGCCGCCGTCGATGACGATGAGATCGGGCAGGCCAGTGTTTTCGTCGAGCACCCGCGTGTAGCGACGCGTCACCACCTCGTGCATACTGGCAAAGTCGTTAGGCCCGACGACGGTTTTTATCGAAAAATGCCGGTAGTCTTTCGGCGACGGTTTTCCGGCGATGAAGCACACCATTGCCGACACGGGATTGGTGCCCTGAATGTTGGAGTTATCGAAACACTCGATGCGATGCGGGAGTGTCTTGAGCTGCAGATCCTGCTTGAGCCGAATCAGCACCCGGTCTTTTTTGCTGGCGCTGGCCGTAGCTTCGGCGGCGGCCCGTTCGGCCCGTTCCCGGCGGAAATAGAGCACGTTTTTCAGCGACATGTCGAGCAGCTTCTTCTTGTCGCCAATCTGCGGAATCGTGATTTCGGCCTTCAGGTCGATGTCCAGCGGAATATTGGTGATGATTTCCTTTGCTTCACTGCCGTATTGCTCCCGGAAGTTGACAATCAGAATGGAAAGCAGTTCAGCATCCGTTTCTTCCAGCTTTTTCTTCACTTCGACGGTCTGCGTCTGGGTAATGGTGCCATTGACGACCTTCATGAAATTCACGTAGGCGCAGGTTTCGTCGGAGGCAATCGTAAATACGTCGGCGTCGGCGATTTTTGGGTTGACGACCGTCGACTTCGACTGGAAGTTCTGGAGCAGATCCAGCCGTTCTTTGTATTGCTGCGCCTGTTCGAACGCCATTTCGCTGGCGGCTTCCAGCATCCGGTTCTTGAAATGGCTCAGGGCGGGAGCAATGTTACCCTTCAGGATGTGATGAACCTGCTCGATCTCCCGCATATACTCCTCCTCGCTGACCAGATTCTGACACGGGCCTTTGCAGTTGCCGATATGGTATTCGAGGCAGACTTTATACTTTCCGGCGTCGACGTTCTCTGGCGACAGGTTCAGATTGCACGTCCGGATGGTGAACAACTGGCTGAACATTTCCAGCAGGGCATACATGGGCCGCAGAGTGGCATAGGGACCGTAAAAGGTGCCCATCTTGCGGTCGATGCGGCGGGTGGTCATCACCCTGGGAAAGCGCTCGTTGGTCACGCAGATGAACGGATAGGTCTTGTCATCCCGGAGCAGAATGTTGTAGCGCGGCTGATATCGCTTGATAAGCTGATTTTCAAGCAGCAGGGCATCAAATTCGGTATGGACGATGGTAAACTCAATCTTCCGGATCTGACTGACGAGCTTCTGCGTTTTGCGATCGTGCTGATTCGACTTCACGAAATAGCTGCTGACCCGGTTGCGCAGATCCTTCGCCTTCCCGACGTAAATCACCTCACCGCTGGCGTCGAAATACCGATAGACACCCGGCTCATGCGGAATTCTGGCTAACTCAGCTTTATAATCGAACGTAGACATTGTGGGTGCGGATGGAACCGCATTGATGGAACGCGGATGGATGGAACGCGGATGACGCGGATCTACACAGATTTCCTTTAAAACTATTCGAAAAATCATCCGTGGGAATCCGCTCAATCCGCGTCATCCGCGTTCCATCGATACGGTTCCATCCTTAACAAGAAATTTCCGCGAAAGGTTAATTCAGGATTTCCTCTTCCTCCGACTCCACGACTTTCGGCGGAATATAGCGCTGCGACGAGTCGATGTAGGGCCGACCGCCGCAGTCCAGCGAGAGATTGAAACCGTCGGGTTTGCGGAACGGCTCGCGGGAGTAGGAGCGTTTCAGCGAGGGGTCGGTGTAGACTTTCTGCATGTACATGGCCCAGGCGGGCATGGCAACGCGGGCACCCTGTCCATACTCCATTGTCCGGAAGTGAATGCTGCGCTCGTCGCCGCCCACCCACAGCCCCGACACCAGGTGCTGGGTCATGCCCATAAACCAGCCGTCGGAGTAATTGGAGGTGGTGCCCGTTTTGGCCGCAATTTCGTTGCCGCCCTCGGTCAGTTTAAACTGGGTACGCAGCCGCTGGGAGGTGCCGCCGGGGTCCTCCACGGCTCCCCGCATCAGATACAGCATCATGTAGGCCGTATTGGCGTTGACAACCAGCTTGTTTTCGGCATAGAATTCCTTCAGTAGGTTGCCGTTTTTGTCGGTGATGCGCAGCACCGTCAGCGGTTTGACCCGGTAGCCGCCGTTGGCAAAGGTGCAGTAGGCCGCCACCATCTCATACACGGAGACGTCGCTCGTGCCCAGACAAAGCGTCGGGTTCGGCGTGAGCGGGCTCTCGACGCCCAGTTTGCGGGCATAGTCGACCACGTTGTCCGACTTGGCCTGTTTGATCAGATACGCACTGACCGAGTTGACCGAAGCGCCGAGTGCCTGCCGAAGCGACAGACTCTGGTAGCTATAGCGACCCGTCGAATTTTTAGGCGTCCACGAACGCGGTCCGCCGTGGTCTTCGTAAGGAGCGAAGGTGACGGGCCGGTCGACTACCCGGTCGCAGGGCGTCAGAAAATTCTGATCGAGCGCCGTCAGATAAACAAACGGCTTGAAGGTCGAACCCGGCTGGCGGCGGCCCTGCTTGACGTGGTCGTATTTAAAGTATTTGAAGTTGATACCGCCCACCCAGGCCCTGACGTGGCCGTTGCGGGGGTCCATCGACATGAAACCGACATTCAGAAATCGTTTATAATATCGGATGGAATCCATCGGGCTCATGACGGTATCTTTCTCATTGCGTCGACCGCCATAGACGAACACCTTCATCTTCACCGGCTTATTCATTTCCCGCCAGATGCTTTTTTCGTCATCGCCGTATTCCTTTTTCAGGGCGGCGTAACGGGGTGTTTTTTTGGCGGCGTTCTGCATGAAGTTCGGAATTTCCTTCCAGCGGTCGTCCCGGTCCTTGAACGTCCACGGATTGCGGCCCCGCCAGTGCGCGTAAAACTTCTTCTGCTGGTCGCGCATGTGTTCATAGACGGCCTCTTCCGCGTAGCGCTGCATCCGGGAGTCGATGGTCGTGTAAATTTTCAGACCGCTGGTATACAGGTCGAGTTCGGCATCCGGATTGGCCTCGTTATACTCCTCGATCCATTTCTTGACGTCGTCGCGGATGACCGAGCGGAAATACGCCGCCAGACCTGTATTCTGGTTCTCGATGGTGAAATCCAGCTTCATCGGTTTCTTCTTGTACAGCGCAAACTGATCGTCGGTCAGAAAGCCGTATTTCCGCATCTGCGACAGCACCACGTTGCGGCGCTGGAACGTACGTTCCTCATGGCGGCGGGGGTTATACAGCGAAGGGTTCTTGAGCATCCCGACCAGCATGGCGGCTTCTTCGACATTCAACTGCCAGGGTTCTTTATTGAAATAGGTCTTGGCCGCCGTCTTGATGCCGTAGGTATTGTTGCCGAACGATACCGTATTGAGGTACATCATCATGATTTCCTGCTTGGTATAATTTCGTTCGAGCCGCACGGCCAGAATCCACTCCTTGGTTTTGTCGATGACGGTCCGGACGAACGGAATGCTGCCGAGCAGACCCCGGAATTTCTCCGTCCGGGTTTCGAACAGGTTTTTGGCCGTCTGCTGGGTCAGCGTACTGCCCCCGCCCGAACTGCTGGCGTCGGCCCCCCGCAGGATGCCGCCCACGGCCCGGATCATACTGCGGGCGTCGATGCCCGAATGTTTGACGAAACGGGCGTCTTCGGTTGCCAGCAGGGCCGAGATGACATTGGGCGAAACCTGTGAAATTTCAATCGGCGTCCGATTTTCCAGATAATATTTACCCAGCAGAACGCCGTCGCCGGAATACACCTCGGAAGCCAGTTCACTCTGAGGATTTTCGAGAGCCTTCAGATTGGGCATACCGCCGAACAGCCATAGAAAATTGTAGCTGACGGCCAGTATGTACATCACCAGCATACCAAAACCGAGAAGGGTTATTTTCCAGAGACGTGAAATCAGATTTCGGTATGTGCCCGCTTGGAATATACTCATAGATAAGTCGAAGGAACGTAAATCAGGGGTTAATCTACTAGTTTTTGGCTCAGAAACAAGCTTCTGACGCCAATGGCTACTTTCGTTTCGCCGTTGGCTGATCGGCGGCGGCAATCATCTCTTTCACCCGGGACAGCAATGGACTGGACGGATAATCCCGGACAAACTCATTCAGGGCCTGCCGGTAAGGTTCTACACCCTGCACTTTGCCGATGAGCAGCACCCGCAGAAACGCCAGTTTGTCTTCCACCTGACTGCCGGTAACCAGACTCATGGCGTTTTCGGTTCGGGCCAGGGCTTCCGTCAGCCGGTCCGCCGCATACAGCGTATAGATTTCCTTATAGGTCTGCTGGGCCACGGATTCACCGCCAGTTTGTCCGCTTCCCGACCGGCTGACCATTCGGGCGTAAGAGGAGGCGGGGAATTCGGCCAGCAGCTTCGATTTCCAGTCCGAGGGCCGATTCAACTGCTCGTTTGCCAGAACGAGCAGGTAATAAACTTCCGGCCTGGCACCGGCCATCGGGAATCGGTTCAGCAGCGTTTCAAACGTCGATATGGCCTTTTCGGGCTGATTGAAACTGAATTTATAGAGTTTACCCAACTGATAATACGCAGTTTCCAGACGTCGGTTCGACTGCTGGGCAGCCCCGCCGTCCATCGGAATGGTGGCATAAAGCGCCTGTTTACGCGTTTTCCGCTCAGTCTCGGAAATGCTGATTCCGGAACTGCCCGACATGGCAACCCGTGAGGTGCTGTCTGTGGACTGCCCATCAGCCGCAACGTCCTGCGTTTCCCGAACGCTGCGCCGCCAGTTGTCGGTGAGGGGACGGTTACCCCAGCGCTGCCGGAACTCCATCTGACCCTGGGTGATGTAGACGGGATTATAGAGCGACCAGCGCTGCGCCGGGTCGATGTCGGTCGGCGGACTGGCGGCAGCAGAGGCGCTCTGTGCTTTCAGCCGGGCTTCTTCCTGCTGCTGCTCGATTTTTATCTGACGGTCGATGGCTGCATCGAGCAGCCGGTCGAGGGCCGCCGGATTCATCTGGGCCAGCCGCTGCAGACTATCCTCCCGCTGGATGGTCTGCTGGTGCTGCACCAGTTCGTCCAGGGTTTTTTTACGGGAGACCAAATCGGCATAATCGGGCGACTGACGGGGCAGCAGTGCCAGCGAACTGTCGAAATAGGCTTTTGCTTTGGGATAATCCTGCAACTTCTCCAGGTGCAGTTTAGCCAGGTCCATGTAAGTATACGGAATCCGGGCGGTGTTGCTGGTGGTTGCCTGAATGGACCGTCGCCAGTTGTCGATGGCCTGATCGTATCGTTCATTACGAACGTCGAGCAGGCCCATCGTGTAATAAATTTTGTCTCTCAGGTCAACGTTCTTACGGTCGTCGAGCATGCGGTTGAACCGGTCGACGATAATGCGGGCATCGCTGCCGCTCTGCATGGTGTACAGCGAGGCGTAGAACGACTGTTCGTAGGAGGGCCGGTTTTTATCGACCTGGCGAAAATGGGCCAGTGCCTGCTGGGGTTTGCCAATCAGGTCATACAACTGTCCCGCGATAAGGTGCAGCCGGGCAGTCTGCTCGTCTTTCTCCAGGTAGGGAAACGTCGCATCCAGAATGGCGGCGGCGGTGGCATATTCACCTGTACGCTGGTGCAGGTAAGCCTTGGTGAGATAGTAATCACGGGTGTTGGCTTTATTGAGCGGCTGTGCCCGGACATAGTCGGCTACGCTGAGCGCATTGGCAAAATCCCTCTGCTCGATGTAGGCCCGCATGAGCGCCACGAGGGCTTCGTGTTTTTCGTCGCTGCCCCGGCCTTTCGAGTTGACGTATTTGAAGACTTCCATGGCGTTGGCATAGTCTTCTTTCAGGAGGCGGGCCTTGCCGAGAAGAACATAGCTGTTATCCAGCCACTTACTGTTCTGATGGCGTTCGGCAACCAGCGAGGCTTTTTTGATGGCATCGTCTAACTGCGCCCGGACGGGGTTGAGTGTCAGCGAATCGAGCGGCAGCAGAATGGGCAGGGGCTGGTTATAATTTTCCTGACGGGCTTTATACAGCGCCTTTTCAACGGCCCGCAGATCGTCGCGGGCGATCAGGTAGGCATTATAGCGGGCCGTCAGGTTATGATACGCTACGGGAATGGGACGGGTGCTGTATTGCGAGCAGGCGGCCAGAAAACCGGTCAGTCCGGTCAGAAGGATTAGATTCCGGAACGAGGTTACGGAGCAGTGAGGATGCAATCGGTGTTTCCGCCAGTGACTCATCAAAACAACTATTCAGTAGGCTTGGTAACGGCCCAAAGGCTTCCTACCTTCGCGTTACCGACTCACAGGTTATAACGAGCAGATACCGTTAAACCATATCGTCAACGGACGACCCGTTAAGCAAAATTACAAAATAAGCGGCAGTAAAACAGAGAATCATGGAAGAGCCTGACGAAAAGCCCGATTCGACCGAAGACCGAATCGGGGAGGCCCGGCGGAAAACCACATCCTATGCCCGCTATTCGGCCATTGCGTTTCAGATGCTGGGCACCATCGGGCTGGGCGTCTGGGCGGGCATAAAAATCGATGAGTGGCAGGGCAACCGCCGCCCCATCTGGACCATCGTGCTGTCGCTGACGGCCATTGGTGCATCGCTGTATCTGTTCATCCGGGATTTGCCCAAAAACAACTGACGTCGCTCTGCCGTATGACTGGAAATCTGGTGATCACGCTGCTGCTCGCAATTGTATTTTTTACAGCCGAACGATATATGCAGGCCGCCTGGGTTCACCCGGCCTGGAAGGCCATGCTGCTGTTTTTTCTCTTTCTCTCGTTTCTTCAGCACCGGCTGATGCAGGCAGGATTCGTGAATAATCGTGAGAAATTCGTACAAATGTACATGGCGTCCATCGTAGCGCGACTGCTGCTGGGGATCGCCTTCGTTGCCTTCTATTTATATCGTCAGGTGGAACATCGCCCCCTGTTTGTGGTGACCTTTCTTGTACTCTATTTATTTTACGCGGGTTTTGAAATCTACGGTTTGAGTCGTAACTTGCGGCGCGATTCATAAGACCGCTTTGCCACTTCATATGATGCGTTCGCTGATTTTCAGATTTATTCTCTCTACGACTCTCATTATAAGTACGTTCGTCTCCGCATTCGCTGAAGATCCTCACCAGCACGGTACGGATGACCACGCGAAAGAATTCAAGGTCGGTGAGATGATCATGCACCACATCAAGGATGATCACGGCTGGGAACTGGCCCACGGCCTGACCATCCCGCTGCCCGTCATTCTCTACACCGGCGACCGGGGTCTGGAGGTGTTTTCCTCGTCAAATTTCGATCACGACGGAACGCACAACGGCTACGTAAAAGAGCACAACCACATCTACCGGGCCGGGGCAAACGGTGAGCCCGACAAAACCGTTAAGGTGTATGATTTTTCCATTACCAAGAACGTTGCCTCCCTGCTGTTGAGCGCCGTGCTGCTCATCCTGATTTTCTTCTCGGTCCGAAATGGTTATGAGAAAAATCGGGGTAAAGCGCCCAAAGGCATTCAGTCGTTTCTGGAACCCATCATCCTGTTTGTACGCGACGAAATTGCCAGGCCGAATCTGGGGCCAAAATACGAGCGTTACCTGCCATATCTGCTGACGCTGTTTTTCTTCATCCTGATTAATAACCTGCTGGGCCTGCTGCCGGGCGGGGCCAACCTGACGGGTAACATTGCCATTACGGGGGTTCTGGCGCTCATTACGGCGCTGATTACCAATCTGAGCGGCAATCGCCACTACTGGGCGCACCTCTTCAAGCCGACGGGCGTTCCCGTGGCGCTGCTGCCGATTATGATTCCCGTCGAACTGGTGGGTGTCATCATGAAGCCGCTGTCGCTCATGATTCGATTGTTTGCCAACATCACTGCCGGTCATATTATCATTCTGAGCCTTCTGTCGCTGATCTTCATCGCCCGGAATCTGGGCGGTGCCGGAACCGGCTGGGGCATCAGTCTTATCGTTGCACCGTTCACGATTTTCATGAACTGCATCGAACTGCTGGTGGCCTTCCTGCAGGCATTCATCTTTACGCTGCTGTCGTCGATGTATATCGGCAGCGCCATCGAAGACCACCACGAGGCGGATCACGGCATCGGCTACGAAGGTCCTGAGTTTAGTAAGGACGTTCACTGAAACTAAATGAATAATGCACAATGTAAAATGAACAATGATGTAACCTCTGAGTCATTATACATTTTACATTACTCATTATCCATTAGTAAAAAGCAATCTTTTGTTTCACTTATAAATAGTTAACTGAGCATGTTCGCAATGTTGCTCTCAATTTTATTGCAGGCCGCCGATAACGGTGTAGGTCTGGCAGTTATGGGTGCCGGTATCGGCGCAGGTCTGGCCGCTATCGGTGCAGGTCTGGGTATCGGTCGTATTGGTGGCAGCGCCATGGAAGGCATCGCCCGCCAGCCGGAAGCCGCCGCTCGTATTCAGACGGCCATGCTGATCATCGCCGCGCTTATCGAAGCCGTGGCCCTGTTTGCAGCCGTTATCTGTCTGCTGATTTCGTTTAACCTCGGTTAATCGTAATCTCGCTGACGCGCCGTCTGCATTAGGCGTCGGCATGTGCGTCGAAAAATTAGGAAAGCCCCAGGCTCAATGGCCCGTCGGAACTGAATTAGTCAGCCGACGGGCCCGGCCTGGATGGGCTTATCCAAAACCTGACCCGTCAGGTAACAAAAGATTGTCCACGACCGGATTCACCAAAAAGCCGGAAGTTTTGGAAAGAAATTCTCTACAATAAAAACATAGATTACTCATGGACTTGCTGACCCCGGATATTGGTCTGTTGTTCTGGCAGTTAGTTGTTTTCGGACTGCTGTTTTTCGTTCTGTCCCGCTTTGCCTGGAAGCCCATCACAGCCAGCCTGAAGGAGCGTGAGCAGAACATCCAGAGTGCCCTCGACATGGCGGAGAAAACCCGCGCAGAAATGGCTAAACTTCAGGCCGACAATCAGAAACTGATGGCCGAAGCCCGCGCCGAGCGCGACGTCATTCTGCGGGGAGCTAAGGAAACCTCGGATCGTCTGATTGCCGAAGCCCGCGAGAAAGCGTCGGAAGAAGGCAAGCGGATTCTGGAGCAGGCCCGCGAGTCGATGCAGACCGAACGTCAGGCACTGGTGGCTCAACTGAAAACGGAAGTAGTGGACCTGTCGCTGCAAATCGCCGAGAAAGTGCTGCGTAAAGAACTGAGCGACAAAAAAGCACAGGAAAAACTGGTTCAGGACCTGGTGGCCGAAGCCCGGCTGAATTAAGCAGAAGTATGCTGGACGCCGGGCGTGTGCTTCGGGCGTTCCTTACAAAATGACCTAAAGTTATGTCTGAATCTACAGTAGCTTTCCGATATGCGAAATCGCTGATTAGCCTGGCCCAGGAGCAGAATCTGGTCGATGAGGTCTATCAGGATATGACGTTTTTCAAGCAGACGGCTGATAATAACCGCGATCTGATGCTGGCGCTGCGTAGCCCTATCATCCGGAATGAGAAAAAGCAGTCTATGCTGAAGGCCATCTTCAAACCGCACGTCAACCCGGTTTCGTATTCTATTTTCGATATTATCACGAAAAAGAGCCGGGAGAGCATCATGTACGCAATTGCGGACGAATTTATCCGGCAGTATAACGACCTGAAAGGCATTCAGAAAGCTCAGGTAATTACCACCCAACCTCTGACCGACGAGCTCCGCAAACAGTTCACGAACATGGTAGCCAAAGCGACCGGAAAAACGGTTCAACTGGAAGAAAGCGTTGATCCGAAGCTGATCGGTGGTTATGTGCTCCGCATCGGCGACCGTCAGGTAGATGCTTCCATCCGCAGCCAGTTGAACGACCTGCGCCTCAGCTTCATGAATTGACTTAGTGCATAAAACTTCAGAAAGCCGCTCCCCCACCAGGAAGCGGCTTTTGTTTTAGAAGGCGATGCCTAGAGTAACACCTGCACGGGGCAGAAATCCGGTGAGCAGCCGGATGGGAAAAGTAGGAATGGGTACGCCGTTAGCTCGCAACGAGGTGGCGCTGTAGGAAGGGCCAGCAAACAAATCCAGCGACGAACGCTGCCCCAGTGCGAACTGATAGCCCGCTATAACGCCCCCACCCAGGGCCGTCAGTCGCCCGCCGCCGTTCTGCTCCGTCAGTTCAAGGCGCAGGTTCTGATAGCGAAGGAAGGGCGCTACGTAGAATCCATTGGGCGCTTCCCGGCTCTGCGACAGATAGAAGCGATATTCGGGCGTGATGCCAACACCCCGGAAACGAACATCCCGGATAGTAACGCCACTGTAATAAAAACCCAGTTGCAGACTGCGGCTCTCGTTCAGCGTGTGCTCGAAAGAGACGTTGGCAGTCCGGAAAAGCGGACTCAGCGCGTTGGCTTTCACAATTTGTGTCTGCTGCGCCCGACCATCCATTCCGCTGAAAGTCAGAAGAATGATGATGGATAGTATGTATTGAATTCGGCTCATTGGTGAAAGGAATGCGGGTAGTATGTTCAGTTTAACCATATTCTTCGTAAGTTGTCAGAAACGTTCGCACGGTCGACGATGGATATCCTCACGCAAACCCGAACCATCGATATTTTGCGGGTCGTGGCTGATCTGGGCTTCGAACTCCAGCAATTCCGGAAGATTGTCTGCCCCTTTCACGACGAAAAAACGCCTTCACTTGTTTTGTATCCACGAACAAATACCTATCACTGCTTCGGTTGTGGGCGTCATGGCGACGTCATCAACTTCTACGCCGGGGTTTCGAATCAGGAATACACCCCGGCCATGCACGAACTGGCGTTCAATTACCTCCCCGACTACCGCCCGGAACTGTACCGTCGGGGGCATCTGAAAAAAATTGGTCAGCAAACCGCCGGAGCGAAGCCGGTGGCTGTTCCTGCCGACACGAAAACATACACCTACGAACCACTCCACGGCCAGATTTACGAGGAATTTCAGCGTTTCTGCGAACATTTGCCCGTGACGCCCACCGCCGAAGACGCCTGGGCGTATCTGCATAGCAGGGGTTTTACGGCGTCGACGCTCCGGAAATTCCGCCTGTTTGTCGTTGGTGATTATGAGCAGACGCAGGCGCACCTACGCAACACGTTCGGTCTTTTGGATTTGCAGGCCTGCGGATTGTTTAACGAGAAAGGCAATTTAATTTTCTACCGGCATCCCATCATCATTCCGTATTACCGGAAAAACCGGGTCGTGTTTTTACAGGGACGTATTATCGGACTCCCGCCCGACCCGGTCCAAAGCAGTTTCCGAATCGCTAAATATCAGTTTCTGAGCGGTGTGCCGGTCGAATTGTTCAATGCCGACGTGCTGGATTTGATGCGAACAGGCCAGACTGTCTACCTGACAGAGGGGGCGTTTGACTGCATGTCGCTGATGCAGGAGGGGCTGCCCGCCGTCAGTCTGGGCAGCGCCACGATGTTCAAGCGCGAGTGGGCCAAACTGTTTCGCCGGGTAGAGGTTTGTTTTTTCTTCGATAACGACAAGGCGGGCCAGAAAGCCGCCCGTGAGTTTTCCGAATTGTTTGGTCAATATCGCATCTCGACGCACGTCCGGCAGGTGAAGGAAGGCTACAAAGACGTGAACGAATACTTCAATCGTGACCGGTAAACTCACCACCACTTTTCATACTCCGCAGTCGGTTTCCAGGCTGATTTTGGCTCAAATGTCCGCCAGAGCAACGCCGAGAGATTTCGCAGAAGCGTAAAGCCTTCGTTGGTGCGTTCCCAGCTTTCGTCCTGCTGGTTTTTCGTCATCAGACAGAACACATAGTCACCATTAGGGGCGTGAACCAGCACTACTTCCGACCGGGAGCGGTTGACGGCGCCGTTTTTGGCCGCCACGCTGATCTCCGGCGGAATCTGCGACAGGGCATCGCCGTCCCAATACTGCCGGGTCAGATTTCGGTACATGCGCTCACTGGCGGCGGGACTCACGGCCCGGCCCTGCCGGATCATCACCAGCAGTTCAGCCAGTTCGCGGGGGGTGGTCTGGCCCCAGCCGTAGCGGGTACGGAACGGCTCACGGCCAGGTGTGCGCGAGTTAACCCGTGTCTGAGAAAACCCGTGACCATCGAGCCATTGGTTGATGGCCGTGCCCGTTCCGGCCAGCTTCTGGAGCCACAGGCTGCCCGTATTGTCGCTTACGGTTTCCATCAGCATCACCACCTGACTTAGCGGAATTTTCGTACTGTCTTTCAGCGACCCCACGACGCCATCGTCATATTTCAGCGAATCACGATACAGCAGTTCCTGCTGATAGCTGAGTTCGCCTTTCTGAATTTTATCGAAAACACCGATCATAATCGGGATTTTGATGGTGCTGGCGGTGGGGAAGGTGGTGTCGGCGTTAACGGCGACAGTGCGGCCGGTTTTCAGATGCCGGACATACACGCCGACCTCGCCCCGGAAGCCGTTCAGCAGCGTTTGAATCTCGGCCCTGAGTTTGGCGTCTTCTGTTGTCGGCCCGACGGCGGTGGGTTGGGCACAAATTAATGTATAATGAATAATGAACAATGTAGAAAGGAGAAGTCGAGTCATGAAAAGAGGGATTGGAATATTGTTGATACTGATTTGGCAGTTCGGCGTAGGTATTCGACTACGCTGAACCTTTACTGACTGTCAGTCAGCTTTCTGCAGTGGCTTGACGAATTTGTAGTGCGACTGCTTGAACGTCAGATTCTGGTAAAAGCGGTGCGTGTCGTTGCGGCGCTGATTGGTCGTCACTTCCAGATTCACCCACCGCTCCTGCCGGGCCAGTGCTTCGACAGCTTCGACCAACTGGCGGCCTACCTGCTGATTGCGGAATTCGGGTTTTACGAAGAGTTCCTGAATCTCACCGACTTTGCCGACATGGTGCAGCAAATACTGAACGTGGCAGCTTACAAAACCGACGACCTGGCCGTCGGATTCGGCAACCAGATAATGAATGCGGGGATCGGACAGGTTGCGAAGGTAGATGGCCCGGAACGTCACCGGGTCGAGGGGCTTCTCCTCCAATTCGCTGATGAAACGATGCAGAACGCTAAAATCCTGCTGTGTGGCCGGACGAATCAGCAGTTTCATGAGTAGAAAGGGTTGAATCGGGCGCTTAGAAGGTGAATTTATCCCTGTGAATTTCGGGAAAATCTTCTTACGAGCGTTTCGTATGTCAAAAATCTTTTCTACATCTGCCGTTGTTCGTCTGTGTCTGACAATTGGGCTGGTCTGGTTGTCCGGCTGGCTGCTTGCCCAGCGCCCGCCCGCCGTTCCGCTCGTCACCATCGACCCGTATACCAGCGTCTGGTCATTCAGCGACCAACTCGCCGACTCGCCAACCCGCCACTGGACCGGTAAAGCCCAGCCCCTGAACGGCCTCATTCGCGTGGATGGTCGGGTATACCAGTTCATGGGCGCCCCCGCCACCACGCTGCAGCCCGTTGCACCGACGGCTGCCAAAGCGCCGTACGAAGCTGCCTATGTCCTGGAAAAACCCGCTGATGGCTGGCAGAAACCCGATTTTAATGCCGCTGACTGGAAGCGTGGTCAGGCACCTTTCGGCAATCAGAGCGACCGGCATCCGGCCACGCCCCGCACCGAATGGCTGAAAGACATCTGGCTGCGCCGGGCGTTTACGCTTGCGAATACGAACTTCGAGAAACTGCAGTTGTATCTGAGCAATAACGACGGTGTGGAGGTCTATCTGAACGGCGTCCTTGCCTACGAAAATACCGGTGGCATATCCGATTATCAGACGCGGCCCATCCGTCCGGAGGCGCTGACGACACTGAAATCGGGCGCCAATCTGCTGGCCGTTCATTGCGTCAATCCGCAGGGTAATGCGTTTGTAGATGTAGGATTGGTGGACGAAAAGAAGGTTCAGTCACCTGCCGACATCACAAAAGCCGAACAGCGGTCCCTGCGGGTAACGGCCACGCAGAGCGAATATGGCTTCCGGACCGGGCCGGTCGATCTCACGGTAACCTTCACGACGCCGCTGCTGCCCGACGAACTTGAAACCCTGACCCGCCCCGCTTCCTATATCACGTATTCCGTAAAATCGGCGGACAGCAAGCCGCATTCGCTACAGATTCTGACGAGCGTATCGGGCCTGCTGGCAGTGAATCAACCGGATCAGGTTGTGGAACTGAAACAGACAACCCCGGCAAATGGCTCAACGCAGGGCCTGCTGACCATATCGGCAGGGAGCCGGGAACAGAATGTACTGGGTCGGAAAGGCGACGATGTCCGCATCGACTGGGGCCACGCACTGCTCTCGGCCCCTGCGTCGGCTTCGCCCCGGCTGGCCCTCGGTAATCCTGCTGAACTGAGTCAGAAATTTATTCAGAACGGACAAACGCCTGCCAGAACGATGCAGACCTCCGGGCCAGCCAGTGAACAGGAGATGGCCGTGGCGTATGATCTGGGCAAGGTTGGAACGAGTGCGCAGACCCGGCATCTTATTCTGGGCTATGACGATATTTATTCGGTTCAGTATTTTAATCAGAATCTGCGGGGCTGGTGGCGGCGTGACCCGGCCATGAACGCCGAAAAAATGCTGATGGAAGCCGAACAGAACTATCCCCGATTGATGGAGAAATGCCGTCAGTTCGACCAGAAACTGTATCGGGATGCCGAGAAAGCAGGCGGGAAAGAGTACGCCGATTTGTGCCAGTTGGCGTATCGCCAGGCGATTGCGGCGCACAAAACCGTAGCCGGACCGAAGGGCGAAGTATTATTTTTCTCCAAAGAAAACTTCTCGAACGGGTCTATCGGCACCGTCGACGTGACATACCCCTCGGCGCCGCTGTTTCTGCTCTACAATCCGACCTTGCTCAAGGGTATGATGGAGCCGATTTTTCAGTATACCGAAAGTGGTAGATGGACAAAGCCGTTCGCTGCTCACGACGTCGGAACGTATCCCATCGCTAACGGACAGACGTATCCCGAAGACATGCCCGTGGAAGAATGCGGCAATATGCTGATTCTGACCGCCGCCATTGCCCGGGCGGAAGGCAACGCCAGTTTCGCCAGGCAGCATTGGGCCGCCCTGACGCAATGGGCAGACTATTTGAAAAAAGAAGGTTTCGACCCGGCCAATCAGCTCTGTACCGACGATTTTGCCGGGCATCTGGCCCGCAACGCCAACCTGTCCGTTAAAGCGATCATGGGGCTGGCTTCCTACGGAAAACTGGCGGGAATGCAGGGCCAGAAAGATACCGAACAGGCGTATCTGAGCCTTGCCCGCGACCTTGCCCGTAAGTGGATGGACATGGCCCGGCAGGACAACGGCAGCGGCGGAACGCACTACGCTCTGACGTTTGATAAACCAGCGGGTTCCTGGAGTCAGAAGTACAACCTGGTTTGGGATAAGCTGCTCAATCTGAACGTTTTTCCGAAAGAAGTGGCGCAGCAGGAAATCCGCTACTATCTGACAAAACAACAGCCTTACGGTCTGCCGCTCGACAGCCGGAAGACGTACACGAAAAGCGACTGGATTATCTGGACGGCCACGCTGACCGATAACCGCCCGGATTTTGAAGCGTTCATCAAACCCCTGCACCGCTACGCCGACCAGACGCCCAGCCGGGTGCCGCTCAGCGACTGGCACGAAACCACTGACGGTAAGCAGGTTGGCTTCCAGGCCCGCTCGGTCGTGGGCGGCTTCTTCATCAAAATGCTTGCCGATGCGTGGGGAGCCAAGTGATTGTTAAACACAGAGTGAACAGAGTCTACACAGAGAAAAAAGAATCTAATCTTCGTCTCTCCGTGTAGACTCTGTTCACTCTGTGTTTAAAGCTCAATATTTCTGTAATTCCCCCGACTCGATGACGTGGAAACCGGCCATGTGCTTCTGCGCCAGTGTACACAGCGCGTTGGCGACGCTGGCGGCTTTCACGGCTTTATAATTGACCGGAATCAGCGGATTTGCCAGTTTCATGAGCACTTCCCCAATCTTTTCCCCAAACCGGAATTCCCTGCGGTCGCCCAGCAGGAGGGAGGGCCGCACAACGATGGTCGTCGGGTAATTCAGTGCCCGCAGGTCGCGTTCGAGTTCGCCTTTGACGCGGTTGTAAAAGAACGACGAATTAACGTCAGCGCCCGCTGCCGACACCAGCATGTATTGTCTGGCCCCCCCGGCCAGACCCAGTCGGGCGACGTCGAGCGGATACTGGTAATCAACTTTTTTGAAGGCCTCGCGTGACCCGGCCTTACGTATCGTCGTCCCAAGACAACAGTAAATATCATCGGCCTGTACCAACAGACCGTTTGGATGGTCAAAATCGAAGGCCACTTCCTGAAGGCGGGGGTGCTGCCAGCCGAGCGAACGACGCACCAATGCTTTCACTTTTTCGTAAGCAGGGTTCTCGACAAGCAGGTGAGTCAGCAGGTCACCAACCAGCCCGGTCGCACCCACGACCAGAGCCGTTTTCGGTGGTGAAGACGTCATAACGATTTACATCGGGTTTGTGCTAAGTTATACCCAGAACTCTTGAATTTCTTTTTTATTGCATAAAAAAACTACCGTATGTTATCGAGCCATACCACAAAAAACGTTCTGCTGCTTCTGGTAATCATTAGTTTACCTGCACTGCGCCTTATAGACGATTCGTTTCCGCAGCGTCTGATGGGACTATTTCAGAAATTCAATCAGGCCTATCCCCAGGAAAAGGTTTATGTTCATACAGACCGACCTTACTACGCTGCAGGTGATACCATCTGGCTCAAAGGATATCTCACGGATGGACAATTGCATCATGCTGACTCGGCTAGCCGGGTACTGTATGTCGATCTGGTCGATGCCATTCGGAAAAAAGTGGTCGGACGGAAGCTTTTCCGCGCAACGGACGGCTATGCACCCGGCGATTTTCCGCTGCCTGATTCACTGGCGGCGGGCGCTTATGTGCTGCGTGCCTACACGGGCTGGATGCGTAATTTTGACGACGAGTTCTTCTTCCAGAAACCGCTGGTCGTGTATCGCTCCGACGCCGACGTGCCCACCGCCGCTTCAGCCGACATGCGCCCCGACGTACAGGTTTTCCCGGAGGGAGGGCAGCTTGTCGGGGGCCTGGAAAGCCGCGTTGCATTCAAGGTAGTAAGCCCTTTGGGGAGAGGAATAGATATAACAGGTGGGTACGTACTCAGTTCGGACCGGGATACGGTGGCAGGCTTCAGCAGCCAGCATCTGGGAATGGGTTTTTTCAGCCTGACGCCCGAAACCGGTAAGCAATATACGGTTTATGTGCCGCTGCCCGACGGACAGCGTCTGAGTTGTCCGCTGCCTGCTCCTTTGCCCCAGGGTTATGTCATGATGGTCGACAATGTCTCCAATAAGGACAACATCCGGGTATACATTCGCAATAATAAACCGGCGGGTATAACCGGAAAATTTACGTTGCTGGCACAGTGTAGGGGTGAAGTGCTGCACATGGTTCAGGGTACTGTCGACAAAAAAAATCAGTTTGTAGCCGTCCCCCGTGCTAATCTTCCCGAAGGCATCGTGCATCTGACCCTGTTTGATGAAGCGGAGCGCCCGGTCTGCGAACGGCTGGTTTTCTCCGACCAGAACGACCGGCTGTCGGTGCGGCTGACACCTTCGAAGCCCAGGTTTGCACCCCGCGAAAAAATAGAAATCGACGTGGCCGTTACGGACAAAACGGGCAAACCTGCGTCGGCAGAGTTCTCGGTGTCGGCGGTGGATGCGGGGCAGGTGATTGAAAAGGATACCTACGCCGCCGATATCACGTCTTATCTGCTGCTGACGTCGGATCTGAAAGGGACCATCGAGCAGCCGGGATATTATTTTGACCCGAAAATTAATAATCGGAAAAATCACCTTGATCTGCTGCTGATGACGCAGGGCTGGCGGCGGTTTACGTGGCCGGACATTTTTGCCGATAAGGCCGCCTCTCTGCGCTACCCGGTCGAGCAGGGTATCACGGTGATGGGACAGGTTATACGCCCGAACCAGAAAGCAACGGGGCCGGTCAAACTGACGTTCATGGTGATCACCCCCGATAGCACCCGCAATTTTCTGATGGGGGAATCGGACGAAAACGGGCGTTTTGGCATCAACGATTTCGACATCCCGGATTCCACGACACTGCTGATTCAGGCGGTTTCCGGAAAAGGCAACCGGAACATGAACATCAAACTGGACGAGTGGTTCAGCCAGTCGGTTCGGATTACCCGAATTCCGTTTAATCCCATCGTTTTTCAGCGTGACGAGCTCGCCGAGTATCTGCGGCGCACACGGGAATATCAGTCCATCATGCAGCAGATACGACGCAACCGCGAGATTTTGCTGAAGGAGGTAACCGTCCGAAAAAAACGGGAGCAACCGCGTGACAGTCGGAAAATCTACAGCCAGGCCGACGCTACCATAAAATTAGACGCACTGAACAGTTCCGGAGCCATGACGGTGCTGGACGTGCTGCGGGGCCGGGTCGCCGGTGTGCAGGTGCTGGGCAACGGCTTCGATGCCCGGGTGCAGATTCGGGGGGCGGCTAATTTTCAGGGCATTGTCGAACCCTTGTATGTGATCGATGGTATGCCGGTGTCACGAGAAACCATCATGTCGATGACCGTACAGGACGTGGAAGCTATCGACGTGCTGAAGGGCACCTCGGCGGCCATTTACGGCAGTCAGGCGGCGGGCGGCGTCATTTCCATTCTGACCAAACGGGGGTCGCCCAACTATGATTACAGCAACGAAAAATCGCCCGGTACGCTGGTAGCCAAACTGCGGGGATACAGCGCCGTTCGGGAATTCTATGCGCCCCACTACGACGTATCGAAACCGGAACACATCCGACCTGATTACCGGGCAACCCTGCACTGGGCACCCCGCGTCCGAACCGACAGCACAGGCCGCGCCCGGCTGACGTTCTTCGCCTCCGACGCCCGTACCACGCTGCGGCTGGTGGCGGAGGGAATCACAACGGACGGGAGACCGGGTGTGGGACGGGCCATTGTAGAAGTGAAATAAGGGACGGTTGCACAAACCTGCAACTCTTCGTATTCTTGTTGCCTAAACCCTTACTCATGAAACGGCTCAACACAATGGCCCTGTTGGCCCTTCCGTTCGCTATGTCATTAACTTCGCCCGCTAACTTTCCGACGATTGGTTCCGTCGTTCGCCTCGATCCGCAGATGGATCAGCTTGTTCCGAAAGATGCCCGTATCGAGGTGCTGGCTTCCGGCTTTGTCTGGTCGGAAGGTCCGGTCTGGATCAATCGCGACGGCGGCTATCTGCTTTTTTCGGACGTTCCCCAGAACACCATTTTCAAATGGACGGAAAAAGACGGCCTCAGCCCGTTTCTGAAACCGTCGGGTTATACCGGCCTCATGCCGTATGGCAACGAACCCGGTTCAAACGGCCTGACGCTCGACCGGCAGGGGGGGCTGGTGCTGTGTGAGCATGGCGACCGGCGGGTGTCGGTGATGCCGCTCAGCGGCGGCGGCAAGCGAACCATTGTCGACCACTACAACGGCAAGCGGTTCAACAGTCCCAATGACGTGGTGGTACATTCGGGCGGAGCCGTTTATTTCACCGACCCGCCGTATGGTCTGCCGCAGAATGACAAAGACCCCAGCCGCGAACTGGACGTGTTCGGCGTCTACCGGGCCGCTCCCGACGGCAGTGGCGGCTGGAAAGCAACCTTGCTGATTAGTGACCTTACCCGCCCCAACGGGCTGGCGTTTTCACCCGACGAAAAAACGCTGTACGTCGCCCAGTCTGACCCGGCCCGGCCCGTCATTATGGCCTATGCGGTTCAGCCCGACGGAACCGTGACAAAAGGGCGGGTGCTGTATGATGCCTCCGAAGGGCTGAAACAGGGGCTGAAAGGCCTGCCCGACGGGCTGCGCGTCGACCAGAAAGGTAATCTGTGGGCGACGGGGCCGGGCGGCGTTCTGGTGATTTCGCCACAGGGCAAACTGCTGGGCCGCATCGATCCGGGCGAGGCCACGGCCAACTGCGCCTGGGGCAACGATGGTTCCACGCTCTACCTGACCGCCGACATGTATGTGTGCCGCATCCGGACGAACGTGAAAGGAGTAGGGTTCTAATTTACCAAATTACCCACTTATCCAATTAACCATTCATCCAAATCATGTAACTTTGTCTTAATCTGAGAACGTTGAGAGCGAAGAACTTCCGGGGTGTTCTTCTATGATTGAGAATCGAAAGTACATCATCATTGCCGTTTTTTGTCTGGTAGGCATCGTCTATGCCGCCCGGCTGTTTTATCTGCAAATTCTGGACGATACCTATTCGCTGGAATCGTCGAGCAATTCCATTAAGCGGGTTATCGAAATTCCATATCGGGGGCAGATCCTGGACCGGAACGGAAAGTTGATCGTGTACAATACGCCCGTATACGACCTCTACGTTACGCCCCGCAAAGTGTCCATTCCCGACACGGCGGCCTTCTGCCGACTGGTCGATTTGACCCGTCACGAATTCGACAGCATCATGGCTCATGCAAAGGCGTATTCGCCCGTGAAGCCGTCGCTGTTTCTGCGGCAGTTATCGAAAGAGGATTTTGCCCGGATTCAGGATGCGCTGGTCGATTACCGGGGGTTTGAGCACGTAACTTCATCGATGCGGACCTATCCCGCCGGAACGATGGCAAACGCCCTGGGGTATGTCAGCGAAGTGACGAAAAAACAGCTCGATGAGCAGGAGACGCCTTACTACCGTCAGGGAGACTATATCGGACACAGCGGCCTGGAAGAACATTACGAGGTCGAACTGCGGGGTCGCCGGGGGACGAAGTTTATCATGCAGAACGTCCGGGGCGTTGCCAAAGGCTCCTGGAAAAATGGCGAACTGGATACGCTCGCCGTGGCCGGAAAGAATCTGTACACGGGTATCGATCTGGATATTCAGCAGTACGCCGACACTCTGCTGAAGAACAAAGTGGGCAGCGTCATTGCCATCGAGCCTTCCACGGGGCAGATTCTGGCAATTGCCTCAGCACCGACTTACGATCCGAACCTGCTGTCGAGCCGCTATTTTTCGAAAAACTACGCCAAACTGGCTCGTGATCCCTACAAACCGCTCATCAACCGGGCCGTCATGGCGAGCTACCGCCCCGGCTCCACGTTCAAACTGATTCAGGCGCTGGTGGGTCTGCAGGAGGGCGTGGTCTATCCGTCGTCGGCCTTCGGTCACGGCGGTATTCGCATGAAGTGTCACGGTCACCCGCCGGGCATTCATCTGAAGGGAGCCGTTCAATACTCCTGCAATCCCTATTTCTACCACGTTTTCCGAAGGATTGTCTACAACAACTCCGAAACAAATACGTTCAAAGCCTCGGTCATGGGGATGAACGAATGGAATGAAAAGGTCTCGAAGTTCGGTATTGGTCAGAAGCTCGGCGTGGATCTGCCCAGCGAGTTGAAAGGAAAATTACCGGGCGTGGAATATTACGATAAAATTTACGGGGAAGGCCGCTGGAAATTCTCCAACGTCTACTCGTTGGGTATCGGTGAGGGCGAACTGCTCATCAGCCCACTGAAAATGGCGAATGTGGCGGCCATCATTGCCAACCGGGGATTTTATTATACGCCCCACCTGGTCAGCGGCATCGGAAAGCCGGGTAACCTGCCCGAAGAATACCGGACGCGTCATGAAGTAGGCGTCGATCCGCAGCATTTCGAGGTGGTTATCGACGGGATGCAGATGGCCGTCGAGGCCGGTACGGTGATGGGTATGGCCCGCATTCCCGGCATTGTCATGTGCGGTAAAACAGGTACGTCGCAGAACGCAAAGGGAAAGAAGGATCATTCGATTTTCATTGGCTTCGCCCCCCGGCACAATCCGACGATAGCCATTGCCGTTTTTATCGAAAACGCTGGTTTCGGGGGGGTGGCAGCGGCACCGATTGCCTCATTGCTGGTCGAAAAATACATCAAACGCCGCGTCGATAACAAACGGCTCGATGAGTACGTGAAGTCGAAAAATTACATGGCCGGGGCGCTGCCAGCCAAACCCACTCCCCGAAAGGTTGATAAGCCTAAACCCGACACGCTGCGCAAAAAGGAGAAATCCAAAGCACTGGAACCGCTTATCGTTCGCGGAAATCCGACAGTTCCGGTGGCTCGTCCCATTCTGAACACCATTCTGAAACCCGTTTCGACAAACGGTAATTAACAGCACCCATTTTCGTCAATCATTATTCAATCCGCTACGGTTTTGTCCCGCGATAATCAGATACCCCACAACGTCGATTACGTAACGGTCATGCTCTATCTGGCCTGTGTGCTGATGGGCTGGCTAAATGTGTATGCCGCCGTCTATAGCCCGGAGGACCAGACCAGTCTGTTCGACCTGTCGACCAATGCCGGGAAGCAGTTGATGTGGATCGGCACCACCGTACTGCTCATCATCGCCATTCTGGTCATCAATCACCGGTTCTGGGATACGTTTGCCTTTGTCATATACGGAGGGCTGATTCTGGCTCTGCTGCTGGTGCTGGTGGCCGGTTCCAACATCAACGGATCGCGGTCGTGGTTTAAATTTGGGTCGTTTTCCATTCAGCCTGCCGAGTTTGCCAAGATGGCGACGGCCCTGGCTCTGGCCCGCTACATCGACTATCCGGGGGTCAATCTCTCCAGGTTAAAGGATCAGCTTTGGTGTGCGGGCATCATTGCTCTTCCGGCTCTGCTCATCATCGCCTCCAACGAAACCGGGTCGATGCTCGTGTTTGCCTCATTTATCATTATGCTCTACCGTGAGGGTCTGCCGGGTATTTATCCGCTCATCGGCATCGTGGTGGTGGCGCTGTTCATTCTGACGCTCATCGTTCCCAAGATGTATCTGCTGCTGGCAATTCTGGCGCTGGCCGTGGGAGCATTTCTGCTGCTGCCGCGCTACCAGCGGTCGGTGCAGAACGTGCTGGTGATTAGCATCACGGCCCTGACGATGGCGGGCATCGTGGCCGGGGTCGATTTTTTTGTGAACGACGTGCTGCAGAAGCACCAGCAGAATCGCATCAAAGTACTTATCAACCCGGCGGCAGATCCGCTGGGTGCGGGCTGGAACGTAACGCAGGCTAAAATTGCCATTGGATCGGGACGTCTGTCGGGAAAAGGTTTTCTGGAAGGCACACAAACCAAGTTTGATTTCGTACCCGAACAAAGCACGGATTTTATTTTCTGTACGATTGGCGAGGAGCACGGCTTTATTGGCAGCGCCCTGGTCATCTGTCTGTTCATGATGCTTCTGTGTCGGCTGGTTTTGCTGGCCGAGAAGCAGCGTACGCGTTTTGCCCGCGTCTACGGCTACTGCGTAGCGGGCATTATTTTCTTCCACGTCATGATCAACATCGGCATGACCGTCGGGCTGATGCCCGTCATCGGCATTCCGCTGCCTTTTTTCAGTTACGGGGGCTCGTCGCTCTGGTCATTTTCCATTCTGCTGTTTATCTTCCTGAAGCTGGACTCACGCAGGAGCAGTATGTTTGCCAAATAAGTACCAGGCCCAAATTAAATGTATAATGTAAAATGTATAATTAAATATTTGACAATGAGGCACTTGGCCTAATTCGCCCATCATACATTTTACATTGTACATTCACTTAGTATGGCGCTGATTACCAAAAAGAAAATCGTTTTTCCGATTGCCCCCCAACTCCGGGAATACCTGGAGCAGTATGGTCGTGAGGTAGATTTGCCGGTGCATTACACCGACCTGCTTCGCTACGAAAATACCATGCCGCTTTATGATAAACGGGGCAGCGATACGCTTTGGGAAACGGTTCTCTATGCGCCTTCCGAAATGCCCGAAATTCAGCATGCGCTGAAAATCATCTATGCTGACCTGAAAGCCGATGGTGATATGTCGGTGATGAATCACCTTTCGGTAGACCGGGTCGATCTTTGCGTCTACGGCAATACAAAACCGTTTCGGGTACGGATTGTGAACCGGGTCAACGACAATTTCGACTATTTCTACATCAAACACGCCGACGCTTCACGGGTATACGGTCTGGAACTGGAGCATATTCTTTCACCCAACCGTATCAGTTACCTGACCAGCGGCACCACCCTTGTGGAAGAGCATATTGCGGGAATTCCGGGCGATATGTTCATGAAGCAGTATATGAACGAGGGAAGTATGAACCCCATTCGTTTGTGTAAGGAGTTCGTCAAATTCAACGAGCGGTGTTTTGTGCGTCTGCTGGGCGATATGCATTCCAGCAATTTCGTGGTCGACATTACACCGGATTTCGAGGAGGTTTATTACCGTATCCGGGCCATCGATTTCGACCAGCAGTCGTTCGAGGGGAAAAAGTCGGTGTATATGCCGCAGTACTTCAAACAGAACAATCCAATTATCGAGCTGGGTATCAAATACATGACACCGGAAAGTGTCCGGCAGTATCAGATTGAGGAACGTTCGCTGATTGCGGGGCGCATCCGGGTAGAAAAAGACCGTCTCGGTTCGCTGCTGGGCGCCATGACCCGAACCCCGCTTTCATTACCGGAAAACATTGTCCAGCTTCGTCGTGAGCTGGCCCGTCACTACCGGTCCAACGACTTTCTGCACTGCCAGACGATGGGCGACCTTGTCCAGAAGAGCCTGGAAATGGTGGGAGTGCATTGATCTACTTCAAACGGCTTTTCACCAGATCGATCAGAATGTCGAATTTTGTGTCTAACTGATCGAATTGCTGACCACCGTCACTGCTCAAAGTGGTAAGATTTTTTGTGATCTGAGAAGCTTCTTTAGCCAACGTATCGACTTCCTTCTTTAAGTCTTGTAATAGAATTGTATGTAATGCTATCTGATCCGTAAGCATCATCATACGCCCAAGCATTCGGTCCTGCTTACGCGCCATATCGGCAATCACGGGTTCTATCTGATCCAAGCGTTCTTTTTCGGTCATGTTCGCCTAAAGTTAATATGCTCCAGACGATGGTTTATCAAAATAGTCACAATTTCGCAGCTCCCCAGAAAAGAAACAGCCAGCCCAGAATCATCAGCAGACCGCCGATGGGGGCCACGGCACCGAATTTTGTAATGCCGGTAAAACAGATGGCGTAGAGCGAACCACTAAAAATCAGCACACCGGCCAGAAAGGCATATCCGGCCCAGCCATAGAATTTGGTCGCTGCTGACGTCGTGACAGACAGTTGCAGCAGAATGCCGACGGCCAGCAGCGCCAGCGCGTGATAGAACTGGTATTTGACCGCCGTTTCGAACGTGTCGGCCCGACCAATGCGTTCGAGCGTGGCACGGAGGGCATGCGCTCCGAATGCCCCCAGCGACACCGCCAGAATACCCAGCACCGAGCCTGCCTGAAGAAAGAATTTATGCATGGAAGTATTAGTTTCTGGCTCCAAAGATAGCACTGCCCACCCGAATCAGCGTGCTCCCTTCCTCAACGGCAATCGGATAATCGCCGCTCATGCCCATTGAGAGCTCACTGAACGCTACGTTCGGACGTTCGATGCGGCTCAGGCGATCGTAAAGATTTTTCAGACCGCGAAACTCCTGCCGAACCTGCTGCATGTCGTCCGTGTTGGTTGCCATACCCATCAGGCCCACGACCCGGACGTGGGCGAGCGCACCAAACGCTTCCGAGAGCAGCAGCGTCTCGGCTTCCGTCGCATCGAGGCCAAACTTACTTTCCTCTTCGGCGATATGGATTTGCAGCAGGCAGTCGATCACCCGCCCGTTTCGGGCAGCCTGCCGGTCAATCTCCTGCAGCAGTTTCAGGCTGTCGACTGAATGAATCAGGGCGACGAACGGGGCAATATACTTCACTTTATTGCTCTGTAGATGCCCGATCAGATGCCAGGCGACGTCGGCGGGAAGCTCCGGCTGTTTGGCTACCATTTCCTGTACTTTATTTTCGCCGAACAGGCGGCAGCCGGCCTGGTAGGCAACCCGTAGATTTTCGACGGGCTGTGTCTTGGTTACGGCAACCAGACGGGCGCCTTCGGGCAGATGGGCAGTAAGCGTATGGATGGCTTCTGGGATCGACATAAGTTCAGGAGTTGACTTCTGATAAGAATACACCCGCCAAACGGCAGGAAATTCCCGGTGGGCATAATTTTTGTCCCAAAATCTGATTAGTGTTAATAAAGAAGCAGGGAAACAACGTATTTTAGAGCTACTTCTTCAACTTTGTACATAAATAAGGTTTTCCTTAATCCGCATGGAAACATACTCCCAGGATAAACGAAATAATCCTAAAAACTACCTGCTTGCCGCCATTGCGCTGCTGATTGGCATCAATCTGCTGCTGCTTTATTTCTATTACCAGGAACGCCAGACCAACAAAGTACAGGAAACGACTATTGCCGCCAAAACAGAAGAAGTGCAGGGCGTTAAAACGCGTCTGGATTCAATTTCGGTGCAGCTCGACGCGAAAATCGCCGAAATCCAGTCCCTCGGCGGGCGGGTGGATTCCCTGCTGAAAATTAAGGAGCAACTGGAAATCGATAAACGCAACCTGCGCAACGTCGCGGCGTATGATGCGAAAAAATACAATGCCAAAATCCAGAATTACCTAGCCATACTGGCCGACAAAGATCGGGAAATTGCCCGGCTGAAGGATGAAAATAACGTTCTGACAGAACGCAATCAGACCCTGACGGAAGAAAATACGGTGCTGCGCAACGAGCGGCAGGCCCTGTCGGACTCGGTTTCCAATTTCTCCGCCCGCAATCAGGAACTTACCGAAAAAGTGACGGTTGCGGCGGCGCTGCGGGCCGAAAACCTCACGGTAAACGCCCTGAACCGGCGGGGTAAGGAAAGCGACGGGGGCAGCTATAAAGCCCGGCGTCTGGAAAAGGTGAAGGTTTCATTCCAACTGCTGAAAAACCCCCTCACCGAGCTGAACGAAAAAGAAATATTCCTGCGCATCCTCGACCCCAGCGGAGCCGTCATTTCCGATATGGCAACCGGCTCCGGTGAGTTCATCTACAATGGTCAGTCGATGATCTATACGGCCCGGCAGACGCTGTCCTACGACAATACCGGACAGACAGTTTCGTTCGTCTACGGGCGCGAAAACATTCCATTCCGGGAAGGACGCCACGTCGTGGAGATTTATGCCGAAGGATTCAAAATCGGAGAAGGCGAATTTACCGTAAAATAGCGTTATCCGTTTCAGATTCAGGTTTGAGGTTTCCAGGCAGAGTTTCCCCACCGGAGTGGCAGAACTTTAAGCCGGAAGCTTGAAACCTGAATCTTTTTTTATATCTTTGCACCTCATTTTTAAACGATTATTCATTTAACACAATTGTCATGCAGTTCACTAAGAACTATGAGACGGTGTTCATCCTGACTCCCGTTTTGTCTGAAACCCAGATGAAGGACACCGTCGATAAGTTCCGTAAAATCCTGACGGATAATGGAGCGGAGCTTATTCATGAAGACCACATGGGCCTGCGAAAACTGGCCTACCCCATTCAGCACAAAGGCACTGGGTTCTATCACCTGATTGAGTTCAAGGCACCGACCAACGTAGTCGACGTGCTGGAGACGGAGTATCGCCGTGACGAGCGCGTATTGCGCTTTCTGACGATTGCGCTCGACAAACATGCCGTTGACTACAACCTGCGCAAGCGCACGGGCCAATTGGGTAAAAAGAAACAACAAACTGAAACCGCAGGAGAGGAGGCTAACTAATCATGAGTCTGCAGAACGAACCCGTCAACAAAAACGAAAACCGGAAGAAATACTGCCGCTTCAAGCGTTCCGGTATCAAATACATCGATTATAAAGACCCCAACTTCCTGTTGAAACTGCTCAACGAGCAGGGCAAAATCCTGCCGCGCCGGATTACGGGCACCAGCCTGAAATACCAACGGAAAGTTTCACAGGCCGTGAAGCGGGCACGTCATCTGGCGCTGCTTCCCTACGTAGGCGATTCACTGAAATAACCGTCTTTATATCATGCAAATCATACTGAAAACCGACATCGCCGGGCTGGGTTATAAGAACGATATCGTTGAAGTTAAACCCGGTTATGGCCGTAACTACCTGATTCCGCAGGGCTTTGCTGTAATGGCAACGGAATCGAACAGGAAAATCGTTGCCGAAAACGTTCGGCAGGCAGCCCACAAAGTCGAGAAAATCAAGAACGACGCCGTTGCCCTGGCAGAGTCTATCGGTGAAATGACCATCGATATCCCGGCTAAAGCAGGCGAGAGCGGAAAAATCTTCGGTCGGGTGACCAACACGCAGATCGCCGACGCACTGAAAGAAAAAGGCTTCGACATCGACCGCAAGAAAATCACCATCGAAGACGCAAAATCTCTCGGTACCTACAGCGCAACGCTCGACCTCCACAAAGACGTCAAGCACACGATTAAGTTCAACGTAATAGCGGATTAATTCCCCGAAAAACGGCGAAAAATACCGTAGAAATGCCGAGCGGCCCGGACTTATTCGGGCCGCTTTTTTGTTATGTATGCATGGACTTTCGCACAGAACTAAACCCGGAAAAACTACCGGTTTCATTACGTCTCACTTCGTCCATTGTGACGATAGGCTCCTGCTTTGCCGAGACGATGGGTCGGCAACTGTCCGACCTGAAACTCGACGTACTGGCAAATCCGTTCGGTACGATATTTAATCCAGTATCTGGCTCCAAACTCCTGCTGGCAGCCATCGACGACAGAGAGCCGGACTCCGAACTCTTCGTTGAACGTGATGGCGTCTGGTTTCATCACGACGTTCATTCGTCGCTCTGGGCCCGAAGCCGCCCCGAACTCGAACGTCGGCTGCGGGATGTGCTTCGACAGACTGGAACTGCCCTCAAACGGGCCGACTGGCTGTTTCTGACCCTCGGTACCGCCGTTGTATACCGACACCTGGAAACAGGTAAAGTGGTAGCCAACTGCCACAAACTACCCGCCAAACAGTTCGAAAAATACGTCTATACCTACGAGCATCTGCTCGACATACTCAATCCGCTGCTGCGAAAGCTAAGGCGCTTCAATCCGGCGCTGCAGGTACTGCTGACAGTCAGCCCCGTGCGGCACACGAAAGATACGCTGCCCGTCAACGGGGTCAGTAAGGCGCTGCTGCGGTCGGTTTGCCACGAACTGACGACCTGGCATGATGGAGTGCATTATTTCCCGGCCTATGAGATTGTGATGGACGACCTGCGCGATTACCGTTTCTACGAGGCCGATCTGATTCATCCTAATGAGCAGGCAAAGGAGTACATTTTTGAAAAATTTGTTCAGTGTGCGTTTGATGCCGAACTTCGCACCTTCAAAACGGAGTGGGAAGGCGTCCGGAAGTCGCTGGCCCATCGGCCTTTCCACAGCGCAACAGAATCGCACCGGCAGTTTCTGGAGGCGCTGCTGAAGCAACTCGACCGCCTGAGTACAACGGTCAACGTTGGCCCGGAAAGGGCTGAAGTGCTGCAGCGATTGTTTGACCTGACCACCGTCGAACGGCCCGAACCGCCTTTTTCCGACAATCAGCAGCGGCTCTCGGCCTGACTTACCCATAAAACCATTTACTGACTTGTACGCATGTCGACCTATCGATTGACTCCCGAAGCGGTTCTGAACGCCCTTCGTCATGTAGAAGAGCCTGATTTGAAGCGTGATATCGTCACGCTGAACATGGTGAAAGATATTGAACTGGGCGTGGGGCAGGTGCGCTTTACCGTGGTGCTGACCACCCCCGCCTGTCCGCTGAAAGAGCTTATCCGGGCCCGTTGCACGGATGCCATTCATACCCATATCGGCCCCGACGTCGAGGTGGTCGTTAATTTGACCGCCGACGTAACCTCCACCCGGTTCAATGCACCGGTTTTGCCCGGTGTTAAAAATATCATCGCGATTGCGTCGGGCAAAGGCGGGGTCGGAAAATCGACGGTGACGGCGAATCTGGCTGTGGCGCTCCATAAGGCGGGCGCGAAGGTGGGAATCATCGACGCCGATATTTTTGGACCGTCGATGCCGGTCATGTTCGGGGCCGAAGGCGTTCAGCCCCAGATTGTGCAGGTGGAAGGCCGTAACATGCTCCAGCCCGTTCGTCAGTTCGGCATCAAAATCATGTCCATCGGTTTTCTGACGCCGCCCGACAGTGCGACGGTCTGGCGCGGGCCGATGGCGAGCAAGGCGCTGCAGCAGTTTTTTGCCGATACCAACTGGGAGGAGCTGGACTATCTGCTCATCGACCTGCCGCCGGGGACGAGCGATATTCACCTGACGCTCGTACAGACGGTGCCGGTGACGGGGGCCGTCATTGTGACGACGCCGCAGAAGGTGGCGCTGGCCGATGCCATTAAAGGTCTGGCGATGTTCCGGCAGCCGCAGATCAACGTTCCGGTGCTGGGTGTGGTCGAGAACATGGCCTATTTCACCCCCGCCGAACTGCCTGATAGCCGCTACTACATCTTCGGAAAAGGAGGGGGACAGACCCTGGCTGACAAGTTTCAGGTGCCGCTGCTGGGACAGATTCCGCTGGTGCAGAGCATTCGGGAGGCTGGCGACGATGGAAAACCCGCCGTGCTGGATCAGGAACCCGTTACGTCCGACGCTTTCCGTGATGCCGCAGAGGCATTGGCGCAGGCCGTTTCGGTGCGGAACGCCACGCTGGATTCGACCCGACGGGTGGAGATTACCCGGGCATAGACGGGATGGGTTGTCGTCTCGTTTTGGGTTAACTGGATTTTTGCTGCGATAAATTGTAACTTTACCGAAAGCCGCTGCAGGCTGCTGAATTGATACCGATGGATATCGTGTTGGAAAACGAACTGCTGATCGAAAAGATTGAGACGGCCCTGAACGGCATCCGGCCCTATCTGGAAGCCGACGGAGGGAACGTGAAAGTACTGGAAATCACTTCCGCCAAGGTCGTCCGGTTAGAACTGCTGGGGGCCTGCGGCTCGTGCCCAATGTCGGCCATGACGTTTAAGGCCGGTCTGGAGGAAGCCGTCCGGAAGGCCGTACCCGAAATTGTGGGTGTGGAAGCGGTGAACATCACACCGGCGTTTTAGCATTAAATTACTTCATAATCGGGCTGCCGATGCCGACAGTACGTGGCTAAGTGTTTACTTTTGCGACGGGCGTCGGCATCGGCAGCCCGATTCGTTTTTATCAGACTGCATGAGAGTTGGTATTTTCTTCGGAGGCCCCTCGCGGGAGCGGGAGGTGTCGTATGCGGGTGGGCGCACGGCCCTGATTCACATCGACAAAGCCCTTTTCGAGCCCGTTATGATCTTTGTCGACGGCCTCGGTAATTTCATTAAAATTCAGGACGCGTTTCTTTATCAGGAGTCCATCCGGAGTTTTTACCCGGAGCAGACCGACGCCCGCTTCCGCGTTTACAGCGAGTCGCTGGTAACGGACAACCTGGATGAACACATTGCCCGTATAGGCGAGCGGATTCAGCCGCAGGAGTTTGCCCGTCATTTCGACATCGCTTTTCTGGCGATGCATGGCCCCGACTGCGAAGACGGCGCTATTCAGGGATTGCTGGAGTGGTATAAAATTCCGTACACCGGCCCCGGTCTGATGGGGTCGGCAGTAGGAATCAACAAAATACTACAGAATGAACTGATTGCGCTGGTGAACGGCCAGATCAAAAAGACGGCAACCATCAGTCGTTCCGCCTGGGAGAGCGCCGACAAAGCGGAATTTTTCGATGCCCTACAGGAAAAGCTGGGACTTCCCATTGTCGTCAAAGCGCCGCATCAGGGGTCTTCCATCGGCGTTGCCATTGTTCGGGAAAATGATTTTGGCCGTTTCCTGGCTGCCATGAATCAATGCTTTTTCCGGCAGGAAATTCAGGCCGACGCATGGAAATCGCTTTCCGAAGAAGAGAAAATCGCTTCTATTCAGCAGATAACCGATCTGGATACGGGCATCGGCTTCCCGGTCGTGATCGAGGAAACCGGTAAGGTGATGTCGCACCCGGCAGAACTGCTGAATGAACTCAATCAGTCGGGGCAGACGGTGAACATTACGTCAGTACATGCCGAGGACGAGGTGCTGTTCGAGGAGTTTATTCAGGGGCAGGAGTTTTCGTGCGGCGTGGTGCAGGACGAGGACGGTAACGCCGTGGCCCTTCCGCCGACGGAAATCTATAACGTCACCAGTTTCGATTTCAAGTCAAAATACCAGTCCAATACCACGCGGAAACGCATTCCGGTCGATGCGGATCTGGAACATAACCGACTCATTCAGCAGAACGTTGCCGGGGTGTTTTCCCGCCTGGGTATGAACGTTTGCGCCCGTATCGACGGCTTTCTGACGTCGGCTCGCGATAGCGAACCGGGTCGTGTGCTGCTCCACGACCCCAATACTATTCCGGGCATGTCGCCTTCGTCACTGATTTTCAAACAGATGGCTGAAATAGGGCTGAACGTCACACAATCCATTACGTATTTTATCCGTCAGTCACTGAAAGAGCGCATTCGTACCGGAAAGGACACCGTCCGGCTGCGGCAACTGCTCACTGATCTTGACGACCGGATGGCGTTTCGCCGGGCGCATGGTCTCCCGGAAGAAGTCATCGAGGTAAACAGCGCCGACGGCGAGACGGCCTGGCAGGAGGCAAAAGCGAGATTCGGCAAACTGGCGGCAGACGGAGCCGTGAAACCGGCGGTTCGGCTGCACGATGGGCAGCAGGAACAACTTCTGCCCCTGAATTTATTGTTCAAAGATACGCTCGCCGACGTGTTGGAAGCCGCCGGTAAACCCGTGCATCCCCTGATTGCCGAAACCCGTGAACGGGCCCGTACCATCACCGAACGATATGGTTACTAACCTTCCCGGCGTCGGGCCTGCGGAAGAATCGAAAACCACTCACCTATCAGCCATGACTCTTCTTCAGAAACTGAACTTCAAAGCCCAGCCCGCCGTGGCGCTGGTCAATCTTCCCGCCGAACTGGCAGCCCTGGCCGAAGCGTTTGCGGCGGAAACGACGGTTTACACCGATCTTGAGGTGGTCGAAACCGTGCCGTTTGTTCTGGCATTTGCCACCCGACAGGCCGAAGTCGATGCGCTGGCCGAACAGGCTGCCGGGAAAGTCTCCGGCGACGGCATCGTCTGGGTCGCGTATCCCAAAGGAACGTCCAAACGCTATCGCTGTGAATTTAACCGCGATACTGGCTGGCAGGTTCTGGGCCAGCATGGGTTTGAAGGCGTTCGTCAGGTGGCGATCAACGACGACTGGTCGGCGCTGCGTTTTCGCCGGGTAGAGTTTATCAAAACCATGAAACGATCCGAAAAGAGGGCAATGACTGAATCCGGTAAAGCCAAAACAGCTTCTGTGCGTTAGGCAGCCGAAAGAGTGGCTGTCCGGTGCAGCAGCCGGAAGCCTTTTCTCAGGAAATCGTCAAAAGCGTTCACGTAGGCCGCCGGAAGTTTATCAGCGATTCGGCCAAGCCGGTTCAGGTCGCCTTCGAGCAGGTCGGCGGCCGCAGCCGGACCGGACCGGCAAACTTCGTAGAAAAAATAATGCATGCCTTTGGGCGTCTGCCCGATGGGCGACTGCAGCGCCAGCAGGATGGCCGCCAGCCGAAACCCGATCAACTCCAGAATGGGCTGAACGTGGGTCTGTGAGCAGCTCGTCCTGAATTCCAGTGTGCCAAATTCTCTCGGCGCAATGAAGGTGTAATCCCGAATGAACGGTGTCGTTCGATGCAGCATTTGCTGATAGGACGATGAATTAGTGGGTATATCTGCCGGGAAAGCGCAGGCCTGGTAGTCAGACTGAAAACTGTCGCGGTAGATGAGCGGTCGGGCGCAGTGGACCGACTGATTGCGGAACGAAGGGCTGGTGCTGTAAAGCAGCGGCACCAGATATTCGTAGCGGTACAGTGTGGGTAACAACCGGAAGCGCAGCGCGTCGGGCAGGCCGATGTGGATGTGCGTGGCACACATGACGGGCGAGAGCGAACTGACGGCAAAAGGAGCATCGGGAAGCGGGCGCTTCAAAAGTTTTTGCTGACGGCGCTGCGCCGCCTCGGTGGGCGGATACAGCACCGTTCCGGGAGGCAACTGCTCCAGACAGCCGCCATACTGAATGGTCATTCCCAGCCGGTCAAGGCTGGCCTGCAGGCTGCCCCATACGTCCTCATAGAGTGTTCGTAGATGGCCCGGATGAAACAGAGGCGGGAATGCAACCTCCAGAACGTGCGTACACCCATCGTTTTTAATGATAACCGGACCGGACGACGTCGGCTGAGAAACGGCTCCGATGGTACCGTCGTGCCGGTAGTCACAGACGGCGAACCCTTTCGCGGTGAGCATCCGGAAGAGCGCCTCCATGTCGGCGGGCTGAGGCGGCAGGCCATTCCTGAAAACGAAATGCTCCTGCTCGACACCGATGGTTGTCTTTTGCATTGTGTGCGTTGGAAACGATGAAGCGTCTGGTTGCTTTTCGTCCGCCAGTCTGCACACCGGGTTGCCTTGTCAATACGGGCTGCAAAAGACACTCGACTCCGGAGAAAAGCCTGCTAAAGTAGACTGTCTTCGTGTCGGAGACAAGATGTAACTAATTCGTTAACAGAAGATTAAAGAAAAGGTATTGATTTCTTGACGTTGCCGTAACATGGCGAACGGCTGCCTAGGACTGTTCTTCCCAGACCTGCGCCAGATGCACAATCACTGCCGTTGCTTTTTCCATGTCCTGCACCGACACCCACTCCTGCCGGGAATGAAACGCGTGTTCTCCGGCAAAGATATTGGGGCAGGGCAGACCCATGAACGACAGCCGGGAACCGTCGGTGCCGCCCCGGATGCTGCGGCGTTCGGGCAGGAGACCGGCCCGACGGATGGCCTCCAGTGCGTTTTCGATAACTGCCGGATGCTGATCCAGCACTTCTTTCATATTCCGGTACTGTTCCGTGACAACAAACTGCGCCTGCGAATGCGGATAGCGGGTCAGAACGTCATCGAGTCGTTGTCGTAAAAAAGCTTCTTTCTCGTGCAGGCCGGCCACCGTGAAATCCCGGATGATGAACTCGACGACGGCCTGATCCTGATTACCTTCAAGCCGGGTGGGGTGGATGAAGCCTTCGTAGTCTTCCGTCGTTTCGGGTGAGAGCGAGTGTTTGGGCAGCGATGCCAGCAGATCGGCGGCTATTTTCAGGGCATTTTCGAGTTTCCCTTTGGCAAACCCCGGATGTGTGCTGACGCCCTGAATGGTGATTTTTACCCCATCCGCCGAAAAGGTTTCGTCTTCGAGCGTACCCAGCGATTCACCGTCGATGGTGTATCCGAAATCGGCCCCCAGTTTCTGCATATCGGCTTTTTCGGTGCCCCGGCCCACCTCTTCGTCGGGTGTAAACAGAATACGGATTTTGCCGTGTTTCACTTCCGGATGCTGCATCAGGTAGTCGGCGGCGGCCATGATTTCGGCCACGCCCGCCTTATTGTCGGCACCGAGGAGCGTCGTTCCGGAGGCCATCACAATGTCGTTGCCGATTTGGTCGCGGAGGTCGGGGTGGTCGGTGAGACGAATCACCTGCTGGTGGTCGTCCACAGTCCGGCGATCGGGCAGGACGATATCCGAGCCATCCCAGTTGTGGTGAATGAGGGGTTTCACACCCGCCCCCGTCACGTCGGGCGAGGTGTCGACGTGGGCACAGAAACAGATGACCGGGACATTCTCTTTCCTGGTATTGGCCGGAATAGTGGCGTAGACATAGCCATACTCGTCCAGTTCGGCATCGGTAACGCCCATCTCCTGCAACTCCTGCACCAGCAGGCGGCTTAGATCCTTCTGTTTTTCGGTGGATGGATTGCTAGTCGAGTGTGGATCGGATTGCGTATCGATTTGAACGTAGCGCAGAAAACGTTCGGTGACATTGAACATGGCAGAAGAGGCGTTTGGTATCTGAGGCGACAAAGTTCGCAGAGATTTTGAAGAGATTCTTTATTTTTAGCCAGTGCCACCGCAACCAATGATCAAAAATGGAATTCCAGCCTTCCCAACTGAACGAAGCCACCTACGTCCGGACCCGTTATCAGCCAGTCTGGGCGTTCATCCTGCTTTCATTTACCTCCTTCGGTCTCTACACCGTTTACTGGTTCTACGAAAACTGGCGGCAAATCCGAGACCGCGAAGACTGGGACATCTACCCGGTCTGGCGGGCTTTGTTCGCTATTTTCTTCACTCATGCATTGCTGTGCTACATCGATGAGAGGGCGGTAGAGAAAGGGCATCCGGGCAGTCATCCCAACTGGCTGGCGACGGGCTACATTCTGGTTGCGCTGACCTACAACATTTCCGCGAGAATGCTCCCCGGCCAAGCCTACCTGCTGTTCCTGCTGATTGCTCCGTTCTGGTTTCTGATACCGGCTGTCCGGCAGTTGAACTTCATTGCTTCTCAGGAGGCTCCGGGCAGTCAGATACTGACTTTCCGCCGTGGGGAATTAATCGTACTAATCATCGGCGGGCTGATCCATTTTTTTGCCATTTTTGGATTACTGTTCAGCTAAAACGCAGTCATGGATTCGAGACATAAATCAAAATTCAGGATATGGCATCTGGTTCTATACACTGGTCCCGATTGCGCCTGTAACCCGGACCGGGTCGCCCTTTAGGTTTGTGGCGTGGTAAGATTCTAAGATTTAGTAGCTTGCCATAATCAACCAGAGTGGGGTACGCTAACGGGTCGCCGAGGACAAAGACCTATGCTCCGATTCAGTCCCCACTCTGTTTAACCTGCCCAGACTCGGATAGAAATTAGGGTTCGCGGCCCATGAAAGGGTTCGAGTAAAAGCAAGTTGTTGACTACATAATCAAAACTAAACAACGACATGGACTTTTGCTACTTTATTGGTATCGATATAGCCAAAGACACCCTGGATTGGGCCGTTTGTACTCCTCAAGGCGTACAACTCAGCACCCATGCACCAAATACCTTAGCAGGCATCAAGGCCGCTTTGTCGGAGTTGAAAACACTGCCCGGTTGGAACCCTGGACAGGCCGTGTTCTGTATGGAACACACAGGCATTTATAATGCTCATCTGCTGGAACTACTCCACGAGTTAAAGTTGGCCGTCTGGCTGGAATCATCTTTGCAGATCAAGCAGGCGGGTGGGATGCAACGGGGCAAGACTGATAGAGTCGATGCCCAGCGCATCGCTCAATACGCCTATCGCTTCCGCGACCAGATGCGCCTTTGGGAACCCCCAAGAGATATTGTTCAGAAACTGGCCTTTCTGAGTGTCACCCGTCAGCGGCTCAACCAGGCCTATAACCTGCTGGCTGTGCCCTTAGCTGAGCAGGAAACGTTTGTGAACCGTTCATTGCAAAAGGCTCTAAAAGGCAACGTCAAAAAGTCGTTAACGGCTCTGCAGGAAGAGCAAAAAGCAGTCGATCAACAGATTCAGCAACTCATTAAGGGGGACGCTCGGCTAAAAGAGTTATTCGATCTGATGGTGTCGGTACCGGGCATCGGTCCGGTGATCGCAACCGAACTGCTCATCGTTACCAACGAGATGCAAACGATTAATGCGCCTAAAAAGCTAGCCTGCCACGCGGGTGTAGCTCCGTTTGACTACCGATCCGGTAGCAGCATCCGGGGCCGAAGTAAAGTAAGCCACCAGGCTCGTAAACGCCTGAAGGCCTTACTCCACTTAGGGGCCATGTCTGCCATCCAGGTAAAAGGCGAAATCCAGGAATACTACCGGCGTAAGCTGGCAGAAGGCAAGCACACCATGTTGGTCTTGAACGCGGTGCGCAACAAGCTGATTCACCGGGTTTGTGCGGTTGTTGGGCGGGGTCAAAAATATGACAAAAATTATGTGCCAACCCTTGCTTAATCCATAGAAATCGGAGCGAAGATTTTCCGGGTCTTGAGCGAAGCTCAAATTTTTATGCCTGCGGCATACCCGGAAAAGCTTTCCGGGTTACGCCTCCACCGCTGTTTTGAACTCCGAGGTCGTGTGGAATTTGATGTCGGGGTTGTTCTGAATGTTCATCCGCAGAATCCAGTCCGATTCGGCCAGAAACACCGGGTTTTCGTCTTTGTCGTAGGCAATCTGCAGGCCTTTCAGCCGAATGAATTCATCGAGTTTCTTCCGGTCGTCGGACGTAATCCAGCAGGCTTTGGAAATCGGCATGGGCGTCCAGCGGCATTTGGCCCCGTATTCGCCTTCCAGCCGGTACTGAATCACCTCGAACTGAAGTTCGCCCACCGTCCCGACGATTTTCCGGTTGCCGATGGGCAGGGTAAATAACTGCGCCACCCCCTCATCCGTCAACTGCTGGATACCTTTCTCCAACTGCTTCGATTTCATCGGGTCGGCGTTGACGAGTTCCTTGAAAATTTCCGGCGAAAAGCTCGGAATGCCCGTAAACTGCAAATCCTCGCCCTCGGTCAGCGTATCGCCGATTTTGAAGGTGCCGGTATCGTACAGGCCCACTACGTCGCCGGGGAAGCCCTCTTCGACCACGCTCTTGCTGTCGGCCATGAACGAAAACGGACTCGTAAACCGCACGTCTTTGTCGAGCCGGGTGTGGTGGTAGAACTTGCCCCGCTCGAACACACCCGAACAGATGCGCAGAAAGGCAATGCGGTCGCGGTGGCGCGGGTCGAGGTTGGCGTGTATTTTGAAAACAAACCCGCTGAATTTCGATTCGTCGGGGTGCACGATGCGCCGGTCGGTGGCGCGGGCGATGGGTTCAGGGGAGATGGCGCAGAACGTGTCGAGCAGTTCCTTCACCCCAAAATTGTTGACTGCCGAACCGAAAAACACCGGGGCCACTTTCCCGGCCAGATAGGCCTGCCGGTCGAAGGGATCATAGACGCCCTCGATGAGTTCGACGTCCTCCCGCAACTGGGCGGCGTCGGCTTCCCCTACTTTCTCTTCCAGCACGGGCGTATCGATGTCGATTTCCACGACCTCGTCTTCCACCTTCGTTTTGTTGACCCGGAAGAAGTTCATCGTCCGGTCGTAGAGGCTGTAAACCCCCTTGAAGTCGGCGCCCATGTTGACCGGCCAGGTCAGCGGTCGGACGCGGATGTTGAGCTTGGCTTCGAGTTCATCGAGCAGGTCGAAAGGCGGCTGACCGGGGCGGTCGAGTTTGTTGATGAAAATAATGACCGGCGTGTCCCGCATCCGGCAGACTTCCATCAGGCGTTCGGTCTGTTCCTCCACGCCTTTCACGCAGTCGATGACCAGAATCACCGAGTCGACGGCCGTTAGCGTCCGGTAGGTATCCTCGGCGAAGTCCTTGTGGCCCGGCGTGTCGAGAATGTTGATTTTCAGATTGTTATATTCGAACGTCATGACCGACGTCGCCACGGAGATACCCCGCTGCTTTTCGATCTCCATGAAGTCGGAGGTAGCCGTTTTCTTGATTTTATTGGACTTGACGGCCCCGGCGGTCTGGATGGCTCCGCCGAAGAGCAGCAGTTTCTCGGTCAGTGTCGTTTTGCCGGCGTCGGGGTGGCTGATGATGGCGAAGGTACGGCGTCGGCTGGTTTCCTGTTGGGTACTCATTCTGTCGATTGTATACCCGCAAAGATACGAAAAAATGAGGAAGGGGGCGGAGGGAATGGATACCATCGCTTGAAGCGGTCCCGCTCCGGCGTACCGGTCGCACGGCGATGGCATCCATTCCCTCCCGTCAATACCGTATCGACCAGTATGGGTTCCGGTAGGCTTTCATGCTGTCGCGGATGTGCGTACTAATGAGTTGGTCATACTGGGTGTCGTTGATTTTTTTACCCTTGATTTTTTTGGGCAGAGCCAGTTCTTTTTCCACCGGTTTATACTCGACTTTGGTGGCCGTGATGACCACGTCGCCCTCGTTGATGTCGAGTTCCATGATCATGCCCGGCAGGCCGAAATACTGTTCCGGACCCATCGACAGAGCCAAATCCTGCGAGAACCAGGCCGTTATTTTCTGGTTCTTTACCGTGTCTTCCGTTACGGCCTTCATGCAGACGTGCCCGGCGATGTCTTTCAACTGGTTCATGATTTTCCAGGTCGGCGTGCGGAGGGAGTCTTCGATGACGTAGACTTTGGTGAGCATCTCGACGATGTCCGTTTTGCGGTTGGCGGCAAAATCCCGGTACATCACCAGGTCCTGCTGCCGCCACGACCACGAGCCGTCTTCCGATTCGGCCCGGTCGCTTTCCCAGGTGTACAGGCTTTTGTCGGCGTTGAAGACCAGTTTCATTTTTTCCTTATGATCGCTGTCGTTCTTCCAGGTCTGGGCCGCCCGGTCTTTTTCTTCTTTACTCAGAAAGGTCAGGCGGTTGATGAGCTTGACCCAGTTGGTCGTGCGCTCGTAGGACACGACGCCTTCGTTCTGGGTCTGGGCCAGTGCAGGCAGCACCAGCAGGAGCAGCAGAAAAGAGAGTAGGTGTTTCATGGTCTGTATCGATTAAAATTTACCACCAGCCGTTGCGCCGCATCTGTGACTTCATACCGCGCATGTTGTACGTAAACGACAACATGAAGTACCGGGCCAGCGTGGTAACCCGCTCTTCGGAAACGAAATTCTGCGTGGCCGATTGTGTGATGCCTTTGTTGCGGTTGAAGATGTCGTAGGCCGACAAACGAACCTCCGCCCGGTTGTCTTTCATCAGAAACTTGTATACCGACAGGTTCAGAATGGGCAGCCGCTGGTCGAAGCCGAAACGGCGGTTGACGAAGACCTGATACGTGAAATTGCTGTTGAGATAGATGGCCTTCGGAAACTGCACGTTCATGTCGGCCCCGAACCGGTGGTTGACGATGTTCTGATTCTGACCAGAATTGATCGAGTACCGCGTGTTGTTGAAGCCCAGGTTGGCGTTGCCGTAAAACGTGAATTTTTCGCTGGGTGTCAGGTCCAGGCGCAGACCCACGTTGTAGTTGTTGGTCCGGGTGTTGTTCAGCACGTCGTTGATGTAAATCGGAAATTCACCCACGTTGATCTGCGTGTTCAGGTTCAGCGAAGCTTTTGTCTTTTTCAGCGGAAAACCGAAGCTCATGTAAGTGCCGACGTTCTGGCCGCCATCGATGTTTTCGGGACGGGAGGTCGTCACCAGCAGCGAATCGACCGTCTGGTTGTAGACCACCTGATTGATGTTATAATTATAGTACAGGTTGACAAACAGGTTCATAAACGTCGCCGGGTCGAATTTGCTGTAACCCGCATTGACGTTGTGCGTCAACTGGGGCAGCAGACCCGGATTGCCCTCGCGGATGAAACGCGGATTGCTGTTGTCGATGACGGGCTGCAGGTCACGCGTCGAAGGCTGACGTACGTTCACGCTGTAATTGGTATACAGATACCGGTTCTGTTTCAGGTCGTAACTGAAAGAAGCGTTGGGCACCCAGGAGAAAAACCGGCGGTCGACCCGCGAAAACGTGGTAGCCGATTGGTCGGGTGCAAACTCGCCGACCTGATGAAACTGCTGCGCGGCCAGGCCCGCCGCGAAGTTCAGGCCGTTGTGCGTATAGCGAAGGCTGGTTCCCAGGCGGTTATACGACAGTTCGTTGGTAAAATACTGACTCAGCAGCGTGTTCCGCACCATGCCCTGATCCGTACGGTCGAACACGTCGCGGTCGACCTCGTCGTTGCGGAGACTAAAGTTATAAAACGACTCCCAGAAAACTTTTTTGGTAATCGGCTCGACGTACAGCAGGCTGGACTTCAGTTCGGTGCGCAGGCTGTTGGTGAGCGTATTCTGGTTGAAATTCAGCAGCGCCAGGTTGGCGGGCGGTTCGGGACCGAAAAAGTCGGTGTCCGAGCGCTGGTCGCCCGTGCGGTCATTAGTGCTGGCGTTGTAGCTGACGCTGGCGGCGAAGTTGCGGCCCTTTTTCCGGAATTTGTGCCGATAAATGGCCGTCCCGATCACGTTCAGATTGTCGAAGCGGTTGCCGGTAACGAGGTCGGTGCGGCTGTCGAGGGCCGTGCTGCGCAGAAACTCCTGCAGGCTGTTGTTGCGCTCGTTACCGTTGTTGAACCGGCCATTGCCGATGACGAGCACCGTATTGAGCGAATCGAGTTCTTTTTCAAACCGCAGTGTCGCCCGGTGGTTGCCGTTGAGGGTGCGGCGGCTGAAATCCTCGGTATTGGTAAACGACCCGCCCGGCAGAAACGTCTGTCGGCTGCTGTTTCCGTCGAGCATCAGTTCCGTGCTGTTGAAGAAGTAGTTGGAGCTGAACTTGGTTTTCTTCGTGTCGTAGTTGTAATTGACGCCGCCCGCGTAGTTTTCGGAGAAGCCCCGGTTGTTGCGGCCATTGTTGATGGGTACGCTCATGCCGTCGCCTTCGTCGTCGCTGAAGAAAATGAAACCACCGTTGCTGAAGCCGAAATCGCCGTTGTCCTGCCAGTTGAACGACTGACTGCCCCGGAAATCCTGATAATCGTCCCACGACAGGCCCGTCTGGTTGGTGTTGTTGCCGAAGCCAATGACCGAAAACTGCTGTTTCTGGTCAAACCGGTTGTAATTGCCCCGAAGCTGCGCCCGGCTGTCGGTGCCGACGCCCGCCGTGACCTTGCCGAAACCGCCCTTCTTGTGCGAATCTTTCAGTTCGAGGTTCATGGTTTTCTCCTTCTTGCCGTCGTCCACACCCGTAATCTTCGACTGCTCCGATTTGTCGTTGTAGACCTGAACTTTCGAAATGGCCTCGGCGGGCAGGTTTTTGGTCGCCAGTTTAGGGTCGGTACCGAAGAAGGTTTTTCCGTCGACAGTCACCTTCCGGACCTCCTGCCCCTGCGCCCGGATGTTGCCCTCGGCATCGACCTGAATGCCTGGCAGTCGTTTCAGCAGGTCCTCGACCGTAGCACCCGGCGGCACTTTGAACGAAGTAGCGTTGTACTCCACCGTGTCGCCCCGGATCATCAGCGGGGCTTTCGCCGTTTTGATAACCACCTCGAACAATTCTTTCTGGATGGGTTTGAGTTTGATGGCCTTCATGTCGACGAGCCCATCGTCGGTGGGTCTGATTTCTTCCTGGTAGGGCAGATAGCCGACGTAGGTGATTTTGAGCAGATAATTGCCCCGTCTGACATTTCGGAATTCGAAGCCGCCTTTGTCGTTGCTGCGGCCAAAATTGACGAGGGCCGAATCTTTCGGCGTCAGCAGCATGACCGTAGCTCCGGGCAGGACGGCGCTGGAGGAGTCCACGACGCTGCCCCGAATGGTCAGGCGGGCAGGAGCCTGGGCGTGGAGAATCGTCGTACAGCAGATGCAGACGAACAGCAGGAGTAGAGTGCGCATAAAGGTAGGAGTAGACTGGATTTGGGTGTGAATTAACGGCCCGTCGACATACGACGGTATTAATTAACAAACTTTAATAGTTGTAAAACTATAAAAATAGTTGTAAGAGGCAAACAACCTTCAAAAAACATTTTTTGGCAGGTCGAAAAAGAGGATGAATGGTGGTTGGCTGTAACCGGAAACGGCTTGGACTAAAGAGTCGGGGCAGGGGAGAATCGTTGCAACAGATTGAAAATAAATTACAAGAAGAAATCGATAAAGGTTGGGCTAAAGCCCGCCGGATGAGAGTTTTCTATTGTACCCCCGGGCTAAAGCGCCGGGGCAATATTTGTGACAGGATGAACAGGATAAGCAGGATTAATCGGTTAGGTAACACCGATTTTCATACCTGGCAATTCGAAGATATATTGCCCCGGTGCTTTAGCTCGGAGACAAAGGGCGTTTCGCTCTTCTGGAAAGGGCTTTAGCCCAATATCAACCCATAAGCGCACTCAGTTATCGACTTCTATTTGTTGATTCAGCCACTCCATTTCCGGCTTTCCTGCTTTTATGTTCAGAAATCCAATCCGATAGTCCCCCGCTGCTACCGCTTTTGGATAAAAATACGACTCGAACCCCGGCCCGTATACGCCCGCCAGCAAAGCCAGATGGCGGTCCGGCGGGAAACTCCGGATGGGCAGCACGTGCGTCTGCTTCCCGGACCGAATGACGATAAAATCCGGGGCCGTTTCTTCGGAACTCCGCAGGAAAATCTTTTCCGCATTGACGGCGGGGTCAACCTCCGTCGTAATGGTCAGCCGATTCGTCAGACGGGTGCCTGTTGTGTCGCTAAGGACTGCACCGTTGCCCAGCGAAGTTTCCGGAAAACGATACAGACCCGTGCGGAGGGTTTTCTGCCAGAGGCCCTGCCAGAACGGATCGATCAGAAAAAGGTCGGAAACGGGAGCAATGCCGTAGCGTTGAAGGGAATATGTTTTGGAGACCAGCTTGCTCGTCCGGTTTTTCAATACCAGCGGATAATAAGCCCAGGAGTTGACGTAGAACCAGACACAGACAATGGAAAACAGAATCATGACCGGTCGCCGCCAGCGGTCGGCTGTCAGAAAAAGAATGAACGCGTAAGCCAGAATGACGCAGAATAAGGCATACAACTGATAGCGATCCGCAATGAGCAGGTTTCCGTCGCTGCGGGTGAGCGCCGCCGCCCCCGCCGTTGCCAGCAGTACCAGCGCCACGGCCAGCAGAGTCATAAAGGCATTGTTCTGCCCATATTTCTTTTGCAGTAAAGCGCTGAAGCCAGCCCAGGCAAACACGACCAGCACCAGCAGGCCCGTTGCATAAATAACCCACGGAGCCGGTAGCAGCAGCCAGCGGATGCCGTCGAGATAGACCGCCGCCCCCAGAAAACTGACGACACTTTTGACCAGCCACGTCGGATGCTGAACAATCACGCTGAACGACGACTGCGATCGAAAATCATAATCGACCCCAAAATACAGCCCCACCAATACGGCACCGGCCACCAGCCAGACCGCCGCCCACCGCCATTGTTGTCGAAAACCCAGCAGTCCCACGGCTATCATCCAGGCAAACAGGCCGTTGCTGTTAGAGTACAGCAGCAGCGCCGCCAGCGCCAGCCCAGCCACCTGCGCCCGGGCGGAAGGCTTCAGCACCAGCGGAAAGAGCATGAAATAACCCAGTAGACTGATGGTATGCTGCATGGCCGACAGCGGCCAGCAGATATTGTCGTAATACGAAAGCTGAAACAGCAGCACCGCCACCGGAGCCACCGTCCAGACCGATAGCCCCCCCGCCCGAAACAGCCGCAGCAGAACCCCGAACAGCCCGGCGACGGCCAGTGAGGCGACCAGGATGAGCGTACGGAAATTGACGTGGCCTTCCAGGGCATAATCGCCCAGCACCAGCAGGCGGGACAGAATGATGCGGTGATCGTTGTGCTGGTTGAAAAACAGATGCATCCACTCGCCAAAGGTTGTGGCCGGATCGAGCAGACGCACGGTCGTGAACAGATGCGCATAGTCGTCGATGTCGGGGACGTTTAGCGCAAACCTAAAAACAACGATATAGAAAATGATAGCCAGCAGGCCAGAAAGCAGATAGGGGAAAAGGCTCGTTTGCTGTTTTTGCCGTCTGGCAACCGGGTGTGAAATCATGGGAAAACGGACATCGGACAGGCAAAAGTACGAAAACTGGAGATAGCCTGTCCGGAAACCGTGCTGGTTATGGCCCTCATGCGGGATTATCCGACAAAATTTTGGGTCACTGCAAGCAAATATGCGGTCAGAAGTGTTTTTTTGGTGAACGAAACTGACTGATGAAAAAAACGATATACCTCGTCCGGCACGCCAAAGCCGAAGATCGCACACCCTTCATGCGCGACCACGACCGCGAACTGGTTTCTGAGGGCATCATTGCCTCCGCCCGCGTAGGTCGGCATCTGGCCGCCCGCGACATCCGGCCCGACTGTCTGATTAGCAGCACCGCCGCACGGGCCAGAGACACGGCCAAAGTGACGGCTGAACAACTGAAAATCAGCGCCGATACGATCGAACTCGACCCGCACCTCTACGACGGCGGGCCGAAGGCTTATCTGGCTGCCGTCAACCGGCAGAGCGACGACTGCTCATCGGTGATGCTGTTCGGGCATAATCCGGATATCTCGTATTTTGCCGAGTATCTGTCGGGCGGCAATGTGGGGTCGATGAAAAAGAGCGCCGTGGCAATTATCGAAGTCGACAACCATTCCTGGGCCGAAATCTCCGGTCGCCTGGGTCGTCTGGCCGAGTACATTTCCCCGAAAGACCTACATGAGCACGAATCGTAACCGACGCATCTTCATTGCGGTGCTGCTTGTCTTCACGCTGATTATTGCCTTGCTGGCTATCGACATGGGCCGCCGCACGACCGCGCCCTGGAACAAACGCCGACAACTGGAGCGGGCCGTTCCGCCAACCATGCAGCCCGACGGTACTTCCATCGACACGACTGTAGTGGATACAGCGGCTTCGCGCCTGTAACGCGGAACGATTTTCCGCGTTTGTTCCCTCAATGGCTGCCAGACTGGTGTTGGGACGAGACGCGGAAAGTCTTTCCGCGTTACAGCAGCGCCAGCGCCTCGACCAGCGCCTGCACGTCGTCGGCATCGTTATACACATGCGGCGACACTCGCAGGGCGCGTCCGCGAGGAGATACCGATACATTTCGGCTCTGCAACTGCTGCTGCACCGCCAACGGGTCCATGTGCTCCGGAAGCCAGAGACCGAGCAGGTGGTGCGCCCGGCCTTCGGGCTTTTCGATCCGGCACCCCAGCTCTTCAAGCCGGGGCAGGGCGTCGGCCATCAGGTCACGGCAATAGTCCTGAATCCGTTCCGGCTGCCAGTCGAGAAGCTGCGTCAGGGCCGCTTCCAGCATGGGCATCTGAATGAAATGACTATGTTCACCGACATTGTAGCGGTACGCTTTCGGGCGGTAGGCCGCTTCATAGTCGGTTAGTCGATGAAACTCGTTGCTTTTCAGACGGTTCATCCAGCTTTCTTCCAGCGGGGCACCCTCATCGAACACGTCTCCGAAATACGCCAAGCCCAGCGAATACGGGCCCATCAGCCATTTGTAACCCGCGCAGATAAGCGCATCGGGCCGAATTTCTTCCAGATCGAACGGCAGTGCGCCCACCGACTGCGTCCCGTCGATGACCAGCCATGCCCCGACGTCCCGGCAGCGTTCCGAAATTGCCTTCAAATCGAAGCGGGTGCCATACATCCAGTGAACCGGCGGCACCATCACCAGCGCCGTATCGGCGTCGATGGCCGACAGCAGGCGCTCGTTCCAGACATTGGCAGATGGGAAGCCATCCGGTTTGGAAATGGTTTCGATACGCAGGTTCAATTCCCGGCTCACCCGCTGCCAGATGAATACGTCGCTGGGAAACTCGTCGTCGATCAGGATAACTTTCTGGCCTTGCCGAAGCCCTGGTTTGTACGGTAAGTTTCGGGCGACGGTCGCCATGCCGTACGAAACCGCCGGAATGACGGCTATCCGTTCCGGGTCGGGGTTGTTGATCAGCCGGGAAAACAGCGCCCGGACCCGCTCGGCATCCGAAAAGAACGCTTCGGGTTTCAAACCGAATGGATTGGCGGTTCGGCGGAGAGCCTCGTGGCCGGCTTCTTCAACCTGTCGGCTGGCCGGAGAGCGGGTGGCGCAGTTTAAATAATGAACGCCTTCGGGAAACGAAAAAAGATGTTTCTGGCAGGTGAGGCGCTGAGAGGTTTCGCTTTGCATGAGATTAATTTAATGAAAAGTTGGTACTTTGTACCTGGAAAATAACCCTATGCAATCCTTAATTTCTTTCTTCAAACGTAAAGTTCTGCGCATTAACCGCGACCGCTGGAACTATCAATATAATAAAGGTTTATGGGATGGCCTGAAAGCCCTCGATGAACTGGCCCGCTTCAGTGTGATCGTAGGCTACGTGAAATACCTCAAACCCGGTCAGCCGGAAATTCTGGAAATCGGCTGCGGCGAAGGACTGCTGCAGCAGCGATTGCAGACGCAGAACTACGGTCGGTATGTGGGCGTCGATATTTCAGATGCGGCCATCGGGATCGCCCGGTCGCTGGCCGACGAAAAATGCGAATATCTCGTTGCCGACATGGATACCTACACGCCGCCGGGGGCCTACGACCTGATTATTTTCAACGAGGTCATCTATTACAGCAAACACCCGCTCAAAACCCTGCAGCGGCTGGCGACGTATCTGAAATCCGACGGCCTGCTCATCGTGACTATCAATAACCACAAAAACAGCGATAAACTCTGGAACAGCATCAAAGACGGGTTCCAGTTGCTGGATGAGGCGACCACCATTACGTCGAAGGGGTCGTGTGTGTGTAAGGTGCTTCGGCCCTGAGAGCGGCGGTCTGTCGGTATTTCCGGACAAAATATTGATACGAAAAGCCAATCAGCAGAGCATAACCCACGGCCAGTCCGTAAGCCGAATACACGAAGAAATCCAGAAAACTGATGGAAGGCTGACCGAAATTTTTGTACAGTAATACGGCCACGCTGCCCAGATAACCGTACCAGTCGGCCAGGGTGACGATAAAACCTACTGTGCTGACGTATCGAAACGAGGCCACCAGCCGCTCGAAATACAGGCCGTTGCAGGGCACGTAGGCGGCATACAGGCCTAACCCGACGAGCGTGTACCAGACACCCACCGACAGCGTTCCCTGCCGGAACAGCCACGTACTCAGGCCGATGCCGATGGCCGCCACAATGAGCAGAAAATTGATGTACTGGAATGCCCGAAAATTATCTTTCACCAGTTGCAGCGCTCCCATCAGGCACAAAATTCCGACAGCAATGAAGGTCTCGGTGCGGGCGAAGATGCCGGGGTCGGTCAGGCCGCCCGCCCGCAGAATTTCCGGACCGAAGTTGTCGCGGAAATCCCGGAAGGCCGACAGCAGCACGTAAGAAACAATCAGCAGCACCAGGCCCGGCCCAAATTGCCGGACAAACGCCCGGCGCTCGTCACTGCCCATTGGTCGGCGTTCCGTACGCAGGGCACGATCCTCTTCGGTAGGGGGCGGGAGCAGTGTCAGACAATAGACAAAGAACAGAAGGGGCAGCACAAACAGAATCCCCGTGACAAACGGCAGCCAGAACTCCGATACGCCCCAGGCGGTTTTGATGGTCAGGGCCGTGGTTTTGACGAAACCCGAAGCGAAAATGAAGGAGGCCGTCAGACCGGCCACCAGCGCATCGGTCTGTCGGCGGCCTTCCAGAAAACCCAGCATGATGCCATACACCATCCCCAGCGGTAAGCCGTTCAGAAACAGGAAAATGATGTTGTAGGGCGCCGGAACGACGGCAAACGCCAGCAAAGCCAGCAGGGCTACGCTCATCAGTGCGAGCATCGTAATGGCCCGGCGACTCGGCTGCAGTTCAGATACAAACTTGATACCCAGTCCTTTGGAGACGGCATAGCCGAATACCTGCGCCGTGATGAGCCAGATTTTGTAGCTAACACCAGCGAAGGCCAGGCCGTCGAAGGTGGTGGCTGTGATGCCCTTACGGAACGCATACATGCAGGCGTAGGTGCAGAAGGCCGCCGTGGCACCGAAGATCGTAAAGGCAATCGGATGGCGAAGGAAAGCGGGGGAGCGCATGTCGGAGGGTTTAGGCCATCAAGTTAGTAAACCTGCAAGGTTTTAAGAAGCTCTGCAGGTTTGGACAAGAGAAAGTCGGCGACCCGGTTTACAAACCTGTAAGGTCTCAACGACCTTGCAGGTCTCAAAACTGGTCCGGAGACCTGCAAGGTCCTTGAGACCTTACAGGTTTGTAAGCCGATTCAATGTCCTTCCTGCTGCCGGTAGTGTTCGGCCCGCTGTTCCTTCGGGTCGTCTAATTTGGGTCCGGCCTGAATTTTTGTCCAGTCGAAGGTTTTCTTGTAAATATCCAGCGATTTCTGTGGGTCGAAAACGCGTTTGTCGGGCAGAACCGCCGTGTAGGGCGTAAAATCCGGTTTGTCGGTAAAGAAATCCTGCAAAAGCGAGGCTGTCACGTCGTATTGATTGACATACGGGATATTCAGCAGGTTGTACAGTATTTTCAGAATCGACCCGAAATTGGCGTGGGTTTTCGATACGTAGCCCCGTTTTACATACGGTCCGGCCAACATCAGCACCGACCGATGCGCATCGACGTGGTCGACGCCGCCCTGCGGGTCATCTTCCGTAATAATGACCAGCATGTTTTTCCAGTAAGGCGTCCGCGACAGAAAATGCAGGATGCGTCCCACAGCCAGGTCGTTGTCGGCCATGTACGAATGCAGATACGGGTAACCAAAATCCGGACGCGGACTGGCCCCGTGGTCGTTGGGAATGATGACGGTGAGGAGTGCGGGAAGTGTCCCGGCCCCCTGAGCCGCCCGCCCGGCAGGCGGGGAATTTTTAACTCCGCCTTTGGGACGGTCCGCCGTGCGAGGTGCGGGACTAAGCCATTTTTTGGTGAGTTCTTCCTCAAACTGGTCCATCCGGAACTGATCGGGTACGCTGGTGTTGTATCCGGCATAATTCCGGGAAGTATGCGGAAAAAGGGCTTTGGGCATGGGAAACGACACCGGATGGGCCGTCCCAAACGCCGTATTGTGGTATTCTTCGGACGCTCCGGCGTATTCGTTGGCTTCCCCAAAATTGTAAAACGGAATTTTATGCCGTTCCAGATTCTCCCAAAGTCCGCCCGTCTCGTTGTAGTCCTCCGGGTCCATTGCGCCCGTCGTCCGGGGAAAACGCCGACCGGGTGCTTTCGAGAAGGCGTTGAATGTGGCTGGCGACGACGCATTGGCCTCCACCCACTCGTTGGGAATCGTGCCCACCATCCAGTGATGCCCGTGAATGGACGCGTCCGAGTCGCAGTAGAAATTATCGGAAAAGGCAAATTGCCGGGCGATTCTCAGGTGATTCGGCATCACGTCGGCGTTTCGGATCGTGTCCGTTTTGGTGCTGAAGGTCACGCCGTTGCCGAAGCGGGCCAGGGTCGGTTCACCGCGTCCGGTTGTTAGTTGCCCAAAAACCTCATCATACGTCCGGTTTTCTTTCGTAATGTAAACGATATGCTTAATCGGACTCTTTCGCAGGCGGGGCAGCGGCGGCAGCGGATTTTTGCCATCGTCCCGCACGGTCACGGTCTGGTAAGTGTTGTCGATAACCTGTCTGGTATACCGGGCAAGCGTGACCGCATCCGGCACCGGAATCGCCTGAAACGTCCCCAGTTGAATGTCACCAATGTAGGTTCCCTGCGGTGGTTTGACAAAATTCTTTCCCCCGTTTGGCCCGGCCCCGAAGCCTCTTGCCGATACCACGTAGAGCGTCCGGTTGTCGGGTGAAAGCGCCACGCGGGTCGGCCCCCAGCCGGTCGGGATCAGACCCCGGACCTTCCGGGTCGGCACGTCGACTACCGCTACGGCGTTCATTGCCAGCAGAGCGACGTACAGCGTCCTGTGGTCGCTGGTCAGCGTCAGACCGAACGGCATCAGACCCCGGTAACGATCGAGACGCGGATCGATGCGCAGCGGAATCGTTCCGACAATTTTGTGGGTCTGATAATCGATGATGGAGATATTGTCGTTGCTGGCGTTGGTCACGTAGGCAAACCGGCTCCCGACGGCCACCGAATTGGGACTGGCCCCGCCAACGACTTCGGCCTCCTCCACCATTTCGCCGATTTGCACCCCGGTCTTATGTTTTGCCAGTATCTTGTTGGTTGCCAGGTCGACGGTCCAGACGCTCATGGCCTCGTCGGACAGCGGGTCGCCCAGTCCCGGAATTTTCCGGCCTTCCACCTCCACGCCCTCCTTCGATTCTTTTGTATGCGCACCGTAGGCCGGGAATTTCAGCATCATCGTATCCTTGTTGGTTGGCGTGACGCCCGGCACCAGCGGGTATTCGTACAGGCCCACGTGCGCTACGAAGGCGAGTTTCCGGTCCGGACTGAGCGCAATGCCAAACGGCTGACGGCCCACCCGAACCGATGATTTAAGCGTCTGCGTTGCCAGATCGATCCGGACGAGCCGGAAGTTGGCCCGGTCGAGAACCAGCAGTTCGTTGTTGTCGGGATGAACCAGCAGGTCGGAGGTGAAGCTTTCCCCGTATAAAACACCGTTCAACGACCCATCCAGACTAATTTCGCCGCTTTTTTCCCGCTTATTGACATCAAAAATGACAACTTTACCCTTATCCCCATTGCTTAGATACGCCGTTTTGCCATCGGGAGAAAACGCAACGCCCAGAAACGCCCCGCCTTCGACCGGCGAAGGCTGTTTACTGTTGTAGGGCGGCAGTCGAAGCGGCGGTGTTTTTCCGGTCAGGTCCAGCACCGTAATGGCTTCGTCGTGCAGCGTAATGGCCGTTTTACCATCCGGCGAGACAGCCAGCCCAAAGGGGTCGTGCGAGATTCGGATAGTCCGTCCGGCAGGAGTCACAAAGCGTCCGCTGGGCAGGATGGAGGCTCCCGCCGTGTCGATTCGGGCATACTGAGCCCGCCCCGGCACCTGCAGCGTCTGCACGGATTTCTGGGCAAATGTGGCGAGGGGCAGAAGAAGGAGAAGAAGGCGGAAGATCATAGGGTCGCAGGTTCGTCCGCGCCGAGGGGTCGGACCCCTGGGTCGCGAGACGGGCGAAAAGTGCGTCTGGGACGCACGGCGCGTTGTAAACGCGCTTCTCACGCGTCTCGCGACCCAGGGGTCCGACCCCTCGGCGCGGACGAACGGTTAGTCTTTGTTTCGAAGATATAACTCACACAAATTCAGGTAGCGCTCGGCGTCGAGGTCGGTCAGATTTGGGTCTTTGGCCCCTTCGTCCCAGCGGCGTACCCGAAGAATTTCTTCAAAATACGGATTTTGCTCGAACCGAACGGCTTCTTCCGTTGTCATGGGGCCGCCCTGGTGCTGGAGCGTGTGCAGACTCGCCTCCGATAAGCCACTCAGATACGCCGGATTCCGGAATGTCAGGTAGCGCTTGGCGTTGACGTGATGCTCGATTAACTGGGCAATTTTTTCCGAAAAGCCGCGCTCCCGCAGCCAGTCGGCACCCAGTTTTTCGTGGTCGACGCGCCCAAAATCGGCCATGTGGTCGTCGGCGCTGGCGGAGGGCAGCAGGTGTCCGACGTCGTGCAGAAAGGCGGCGATGATCGTCTCATCGTCAGCATCCGCCCGTTCGGCCAGCCGGGCACACTGCGTCATGTGTTCCAACTGACTGACGGGTTCGCCGTAATAATCTTCATGGCCCCGCTGGAGCAGCAGATTGCGTAGTTCGGAAAGGGTTCGGTCGGGCGTAGGCATATACTTTTGATTAAACACAGGGTGAACGGAGTTTAAACACAGAGGAAACAGAGATTACACGGAGAAAACGGAGAATATTTCTCCACTGTTAGCTCTGTGAATCTGCGGCGGACCGTTTCCGTTCACTCTGTGTTTTATCTCCGTTTCCTCTGTGTTTAAACCCTATTTCAGTAACCACATCAAATCATTCACCGTCTCCGTCGTACCGCCGAACTGAGCCGTGACCGCCGCTTTGTAGTTGTCGGCATTGTTGACCCGCTCGGTGTTCGGATACAACCACCGCTTCGGAATGCGGCCTGAATTGCCCGTACCCACGCCCGTCAGGAAGTTCGGGATGCCCGTGCGGCGCTGGTTGTACCAGGCCTCCAGACCTGAGTTCTGGAAGAAAGCGATGTATTTCTGCATCAGAATCTGCTCCAGTCCCTGCGCATTGTTGCCCGCATATTTCACCTTCGGGCCGCTGAGGTATTCAGTCAGTACGGCGGCATCGGTAATGCCGTAAAAAGTCATCGACGCCGTAATGCCTTTTTTGTAAACGTCCTCGGCGTTACCAGCTATCCAGCCCCGATTGATTCCCTCGGCCAGATTGAACATCAGTTCGGGATAGCCGATGATGAACACGGCTTCGCCGACGTCATTGGAGTAATAGCGGCGGCGACTCTGGAACGAATACTCGCCCCGCAGTGCTTTCGTCGACATGTCGGCCAGGTCTTCGCCCGACGAGGCACCTACGTAGGCTTCGTGATCGGTTGGTTTCAGGCCCGCTTTGATTTTCGCCTCTGCCGGTTCGGCCACCACGAACACACGCGGGTCGCGGCGCTCGACCAGGGCGTCGATATACGTCTTCGCCATGTTTTCGCGGGTGGCGTTGAAGCCAAAATTCGACGGATTGCGGGGGTATTTGTTCAGCGTGTTGTGAATATACTGAAGATTGTCGGCCATGCTCTCCATCACCGGAAATTTCGCCGGATTCGCCACCACTTCCGCAAATCTGGTTTTAATGTTCAGGTCCGAGTCGGCTTCTTTCCGGCTCAGGCTGATGAGCACCCGAAGTTTGTAGGTATTCACCACTTTCTGCCACTTTTTCAGATCGTTGCCGAGATAGATGTCACCAGCCAGCGTCCGGTCGTTTTTGGCAATCAGGGCGGCTAAATCAGTATTCGCTTCGTCCAGCCATTTCAGAACCTGTACGTAAACAGCCTTCTGGCTGTCGTATTTCGGTGCCGTATCGTCCAGACCTTTGAGGGCTTCGGTAAGTGGCAGGTCGCCCACGCGGCGGGTCATGTTTTCGTAGAAAAACGCCCGAAAAAACTTGCCCAGCGCCGCATACGGGTTGGCCTCCGTCCCGAACTGCCGTTTGGCTTCTTCTTCCATTTTGGTCACGTTTTTCAGTGTGAAGAAGTTGAAGCCTGTCGTCGTCCAGCTATACTCGTTGGTCGCGTAGTAGTTGTAGTTGGAGGCGTAAAACTGGTTCCAGCGCATTTCGGCACCCCAGGGGCTGCCAATGGTGCTGTACATGTCGTTTAAAACGCCCTGAAACACCAGCGAAGCAGGAGCCTGCGTCGGTCGGTTGGGGTCTTTTTCGAGTTCGTCGAACGGTTTCTCGCAGCCCGCCAGCGTTAAAGCTCCGGCGGTGAAGAAAAGGAGGAGAGATGTATGGAGTTTCATAGTTCTTCTTATAATGCACAATGAAAAATGTATAATATCTGAAAATCACCGATTTGGCTTGCCGACTTCCATTATTCATTATACATTAACCATTATTCATTTTTTAAAACGTCAGGTTCAGATTCACGCCGTATCGCCGCATGGTGGGCGTCTGTAGATCGGAGCTGCCGCCGCCGATAAACTGCTCCAGGTCGATGTCTTTCTTTTCGGCGAAATACAGCAGGTTGCGGCCCACCAGCGAGATGCTCGCCTGACGCACACCCAGACGGCTCAGCAAGGGCGTGGGCAGCGAATAGCCGATGACGACCTCCCGTAGTTTGGCAAACGACCGGCTCATCAGGTTGCCGCCGTTGGGGCCATAACGCCGCGAGATATAATCCTGCAAAAACTGCTTCGTATCGTTGGGTGCAAACTGTAGCTCGGCAAAATTGGTCACGTTGCCGTCGGCGTCGAAGTTCAGTTTGCCGTTGCCGACAATCTTCACGCCTTCGCCCACCCACGACTTGATGCCTTTCGTGTCGTTGAGGCGGGCTTCGCCCATTGCCCCTTCCACGGTTTCGATGTGGCGGCCTCCCCGGAAGGTCTGCCGCTGGATGTAGTTGGCAATCACGCCGCCCACGCGACCGTCGAACTGGAAGCTGAAGAGGAAGTTTTTGTAGGTGAACCGGTTATTCAGACCCCAGACGAAATCCGGGTTGATGTAGCCCAGAAACTGCGAAACCGGGTTGATGATGGGCCGCCCGCCTGCATCGTTGATTAACTGACCGTCGGGTGTGCGCACAAACGTCTGGTCGAAGTATCTGTCCATTCGGTCTCCCACTTTCAGGAAGGTGTTGAGCGTTGTCAGGCCGGGATAAATTTCCGTCAGTCGTTCGGTAAACGTCGACCAGTTGGCGAGCACGTCCCAGTTCAGGCCGCTCGCCGACCGCAGCGCCTGACCCGTCAGCGAGAGTTCGACGCCTTTTTTCCGGGTCTTGATGCCGTTCACGAGCGCCGCCGAATAACCCGTGGCCTCCGAGAGCGGCAGACTGAAAATACGCGGCCCGTCGTCGCTGACGAAGTAAACGGCGTCCAGCGCCAGGCGGTTGCGCAGGAACCGAATGTCCAGGCCGCCCTCAAACTGCGAGGTCGAGTTGGGCTGGATATTCCGGTTGTTGAGCGTGTTCGTGAAATAGGCCGACGGCTGGTTGTTATACACCAGCGGCGTATTGTAAACAGCCGAGTTCTGATAAGTAGGTCCGTCATACGAGGACGCATAATTTTGTCCGTAACCTACGGGAAATGACTGCCCCGGTGTTGAAATGATGGTGGAGGCTGTCAGGCCGTCTTTCACGTTGGCATACGAACCCCGCAGTTTCAGAAATGAAATGGCCTCCGGTAGTTTCACGTAATCCGAAATGACCGTACTCATCGCCACCGACGGGTAGAAGAAGGTGTTGCTGCCTTTGGGCAGGGTCGAAAGCTGATCGACGCGGCCCGTGGTCGAGAGCGTCAGCACGTCTTTGATGGTGAAGTCCGCCGAATAATACGCCGAGTTGACCCGCATGTCGGCCTGATAATTCGCCATAAAGCCCGGTCGGGCCGAGTTGGCGAAATTATACACGCCCGGAACGTTCAGGTAGTTGGTCGAGGCCCAGTTGGAGTTGTAGTTGAACACCCGCAGGTTGCCCCCGGCAATGGCGCTGACATTCAGGAACGAACCCACTTTGCGGTCATATTTGAAAAGTAGTTCCGTGTTGCTGTCGAAGAGATTGCGGCGGTCTTCGCGGTAATCGCCCATTGCTTCTTCCCGGCCATACGAGGTCATGGAGTACGGCAGTTTTTCCGTCCGCAGCAGGCTGTAGGTCGTGGCCTGCGTCCGCAGCGTGGCATCCAGACCCGGTGCCAGGTTATAGCGCATCGAAAGCTGCCCGATCACGTCATTTTTGTAATGACCCCGCAGCCAGTATTCGGCCACGAACCAGGGATTGTTGTAGCGCTGGTACTCGGCATAAATTTGCTGAACGCCCTCTTTGCCCGGCTGCCAGATCTGGCGCATGTCGTCTACGTTCCAGTCGGCACCGCCCCAGATAACCATGTTGTAAATGAGCGAGTTGGGGCCGTAATTGACGTCGGGGTAGTTGGGCGTATACTGCCGGTTGAACTGCAAACCCGACTCGAACCGCAGCCGGGGCGTGAAATTATAGCCCGCCGTGACGTTGAAATTGGTGCTGTTCAACTGGGTGTTGGGCACGATGCCGCGCTGGTAGATGTGCGAGATTGAAAACCGCAAATCGTGTTTTTCACCGGTCGAGGCCACGGCAATGTTGTTGGTCGACAGCAGGCCGGGGCGCAGAAACCGCGTCAGGTTGTTTTTGCCACGCGGAATCCAGGGCGTCGGAATGCGCTTACCCGTGGCGGGATCGATGGGGCTGTCGTACTGCGGCAGCAGCCGACCGTCGAGCGGCGGTCCCCAGACGTCGTAGTCGCCGTCGTTTTTACCCCCGCCGCGACCGTCGACAAACTCATACACGCCGTGGTCGCCGGGGCCGTATAGATCCTGTACTTTCGGAATAGCGTTGAATCCATTTTCAATCATCTGGCTCGAATTGACTTCTACCGAGAAGCCGCGTTTGTCTTTCGAGCCGCGCCGGGTCGTGATCAGGATAGCCCCGTTTTTCCCCCGAAAACCGTAAAGCGCTGAAGCTGAAGCCCCTTTCAGTACCGAATAGGTTTCAATATCGTCGGGGCTGATGTTCCAGGTGTCGGAGTTGATCGGTACGCCGTCGACTACGAACAGCACGTCCTGATTGCCGCGCAGTGAGATGTTTGGTCGGCGGAGGAGTTCGGCGGAGGCACCGATGGTCAGACCGGCCACCTTGCCTACCAGCGAGTTGACCGGGTTGGGTTCGCGGGCTTTGATGAGGCTGGCTCCTTCGACGGTCTGAATGGCAACGCCGATGTTACGGACATCTTTTTTGATACCCAGAGCCGTCACAATCACTTCGTTGAGAAGCTGAGGGTCAGAAGTCAACTGTAAATCGATGACCGAGCGCCCCCCCACGGCGACTTCCTGCGACTGGTAGCCGATAAAGGAGAAGATCAGGGTGGCGTTGCGGTTGGGAACCGTGAGCGAATAGGTTCCGTCGGAGCGGGTGGCGGTGCCGGTCGTGGTGCCTTTGACCACAATCGATACGCCCGGCAGGGCCGAATTATCGTCCGAAGCGGTCACTTTGCCCGTGACCGAGGTCTGGGCATAGGCCGCCACCGTAAGCAGCAGAGCAAAACCGACCATCCAGAAACGATGGTTTAGTTTTACTGAACTTTTGGGCGTAGTTGTCTGATTCATTTTTGTCAGTGAGAAGTTAGGTTTCAATGAACTGGGTGAAACTCTTTATCCGGAAATCAGGCCTGGATAATACACTGACAAAGCTATAAGTCACTTATTATGCTATAATTGCGTAGATATTAAGGAAAAAAGAACTTACGGTTGGGTATAAACGTAAAAAAATAACATTGTGCCTGAACGAGAACAGGCTTCTATTCGCTTTGTTTATTATTTATAAACTTTTCTTCAACAAATCAACCGATTCATCAGCATAACCACAGCTTCCGGTCATGCCTTTGCCGCCGATGGCTGTGCGAATGTGAATACGTCCGTCGACGTCGTGTTCGAATACGTCCCTGTCCGGATGCTGCGGATAAAAGCCGGACCAGGTTTCGCTAAGTTGCCGTACCGGAAATGACACGATACGTTCGGCCTCCCGAAGCATCAGCTCGTTCAGAAATTCCTGATTGTGATAGCCCAGCGAATCGACCTCATCGACACCCGCATACTCGTGACTGTCGCCGACAATGACGGTGCCGTCGATGGCTTTTTTGAACAGAATATGGATGCCCCAGCGCCGGAGTTCGTGCAGATGTTCGGGGGTCTGGATGGTGGGGTAGGAGGGGCAGGCGGCAAACGACTCGTAACGGCGGATGGTCAGGCCGGTCAGGATGTTGCCTTCGAGCGGCAGATCGGGCAGCGACACAGTCCGCATCATCTGGAGTTTGGTGGTCACGATGCCGCTTTGCCGGAACAGTTCGGGAAACAGCAGCCTGAACTCTCCGCCGCCGCACAGAATCACCCGGTCGGCGGTCCAGCGTTCGCCGGTCGTGGCTGTAACGCTCACGCTTTGTCCACTGACTTCACAACCGACAACGGGCCGGTTGAAAAGCTGCGTCAGATTCGGAAATCGGGCCGACATGTACCCGTGCAGCCGATGAATGAACTGGTTCGGCTCGACGCTGACTTCCTGCGGGAAAAACAGCGCCTCCCGGACATACGACCGGCGGATGACCGGATAGCGTTCCAGCACCTGATCCGCCGTCAGGAGTTCACAGGCATAATCCTGATTATCAAAAATGGCTTTTACCTCGTGGAGCAGCGTCTGTTCATCGTCGTCGGAGGCAATGTAGACCGACCCATTCTGCCGCATCGACAGATCCGTTTCGGCCTGTAATTGTCGGTAAATGTCCAGTCCCCGCCGCCCGTATTCGAACCACCGCCCGCTCATGCCCGACGGCACTACCTGCCCGAAGTTCCGGACGGTGGCCTGCATTGGGCGGCTGTCTTTTTCCAACTGTAGCACCCGGAATCCCTGAACGGCGGCGTGGTAGGCGTGGAAGGTTCCCAGAATGCCTCCGCCGATAATGATAAAATCGTACTGCATAGAAAACTGCTGCCTGAAATCGGGTCAAAAATAAGAGGTAAGACTTTCTGCGAAAATTAAGTATTTGTTAACACGAAACTACAGGAATTAACTTTTCGCTGATTCATTGAAGAAGTAGATCGCCAGCAGAACGGCGGTTGATTCACCCATGTTGCGGGGCTTGTGTGGCTGGCTGGCATCGAAAAACAGCGAGTCGCCGGTCTCCAGCACATACTGCTCCCGCCCGACCGTGTATTCTACCTGCCCGCTGATCACATACTTAAATTCATAGGCATCGGTTTTGATTAACTGCGGGCGGTCGGCCCCCGGTTCCAGTTCCAGAAGCACAAAATCGATAAGCTGACCCGATATGCCTTTTGAAAGAATACGCTGATACAGAAAGCCTTCGGCGGGCTCTTTGCTGAACTCCCGATACTCGTGCCGTTTTTTCAGGATGACAGAAGCCGGATTCTGGACTGTACCGATATCGCTGAAAAAATCATGAATGTCGACCGGCAGCGACTGAATCAGGCTGATCAGAACGAGGAGCGATGGAATGGTGCGGTTGTTTTCAATCTGCGAAATCAGGCTCTTGCTGACCTGGGCACGCCGGGCCAGTTCGTCCAGCGTAATTTTTTTCTCCTTCCGGATATCCCGCAGCCGCTGGCTGATCTGCATGGCGATTTCTTCCTGCATAAAAATTTAATATGGCTTTTTGTTTAGTATTGCTTTACTTGGCAGCCAAGATACCGACTTATCTACTGAAAAAAAATGAAACCGATCCAACTCGTTATCTTCGATATGGCGGGCACGACCGTTCGTGACCAGAAAGAAGTAGAGACCTGTTTTGCTCAGGCCGCCCGGAAAACGGGCCTTCAGGTTTCCGACGAGCGCATCACCGCCGTGCAGGGCTGGTCGAAGCGCTTCGTATTTGAAACGCTCTGGAAGGAGCAATTGGTGGGTTCCGACCTGCTGGCCCTCGACGAACACGTAATGCATTCCTACACGGTGTTTAAACAGATTCTGGAAAATCATTACCGCACCCAGCCCGTTCAGCCAACCGAAGGCTGTCTGGAAACGTTCGACTGGCTACATCGCCAGGGTATTCCCATTGCTCTGACGACAGGCTTTTACCGCGAAGTAACCGACTTGATTCTGAGCCGTCTGGGCTGGGATATCGGCCTTGATGAGCAGCACATCGGCACTCCCGACAGCCTGATTCAACTGTCGGTGGCGGGCGACGAAGTGCCGCAGGGCCGACCCGCCCCCGACATGATCCGGAAGGTCATGCAGACGCTCGGCGTGACCGATCCGGCGGCGGTGGTCAACATCGGCGATACGCCCTCCGACCTGGAATCGGGCCGTCGGGCGGGCGTGGGGCTGAACCTGGGCGTTACGAACGGCACCCACACGGAGGCGCAGTTGCGGGAGCATCCGCACGATGCGCTGCTGCCATCGCTGCGTGAACTGCCCGCCCTCCTGGAACGCGTAATGGGCGAGGCGCTGGTGCGGTAAGACGTATTGCAATCGATTTCTGAAAGAATGGTATCGATGCCAGTTTGCAAGCCTTAGCGGGCCGGTAGCCCAGTGCTGCGATTCGTCAATGGGGGCGAATCATTCACGAATGAGAAAAGCAAGTGGAAAACGACCAGAACGGCGTTGCGGGCTTGGAGACGAATCATTTACGAATGAGAAAAGTCCCGTCAGGGCGACCTGATAATAGCACGGGAGATACCCTGTTTTGTCCAAAGCCCCGTCAGGGGCGACCTGATAATAGCACGGAAGATCTCTACATTGCCCAAAGCCCCGTCAGGGGCGAGCTGACAATAGCACGGAAGATCTCTACATTGCCTAAAGCCCCGTCAGGGGCGACCTGTAATCCTTCAGGTCGCCCCTGACGGGGCTTTGGATTGTATCGTAATATTGCGGGCGGTTTCTATTGACAGACCGCTCCTAAAGGAGCTTTTCTATCGACAAATCGCTCCCAATGAAGCTTTTCTATTGACAGATCGCTCCTGAAGGGGATTTTACTATTGATAGATCGCTCCTGAAGGGGATTTTACTATTGATAGATCGCTCCTGAAGGAGTTTTTATTTGCGGATTATAAAAGGAAATGTCTCAGGAGAGTAGAAAATGGTTAGTTAATTTATGGGGCGCCGCCGTTCCGCAACCGCCCCCGTGGGTGAAAATCCGTCAGGGTCTGCTGAAGATAATCGCGGTCGAGATGGGTGTAAATTTCCGTTGTGGTGATCGACTCATGGCCCAGCATCTGCTGCACGGCCCGGAGGTCGGCACCGCCTTCGATGAGGTGGGTGGCAAACGAATGCCGGAACGTGTGCGGCCCGATGGTTTTGCGGATACCCGCATCATCGGCCAGTTTTTTTATCGTTTTGAACACCGATACCCGCGAGAGTGGCCCACCCCGCAGATTCAGGAAAACCAAATCTTCGCCTTCTTTCTGCACATCTAACTGCGACCGAACGTGTTCGATATAGATGGCCGTGTATTTGATGGCGTCCGTTCCGATGGGCACCAGCCGAACCTTGCTGCCTTTACCCAGAATCCGAATAAAACCCACGTCGAAAAAGCAATGGGTTAGCCGCAGGCCGAGCAGTTCCGACACGCGCAGGCCGCAGCCATACAGCACTTCCAGCATGGCCCGGTCGCGGGCACCGCCGGGGGTGGAGAGGTCGATGACGTTCAGCAGGGCTTCAATTTCCGGAAAACTCAGCGTATCGGGCAGCTTTCGGGCCAGTTGCGGCCCGGCAATATGCTGCGTCGGGTCCGTTTTGATAAGATTCTCGAAAAGCAGATATCGGAAAAATGCCTTCAGTCCCGACAGCATCCGGGCCTGCGAAAACGCCGCCAGACCCAGTTCATTCAGATATTCGAGGTAGTTGAGCAGGTGCCGTTCTTCCACCTGAAACGGCGTGAGCGAATGCCCCGATAGCTGCAGAAACTGATGGAGCTTCTCGACGTCGTGCAGATACGCTTCAATCGAATTGTCGGCCAGCGAACGTTCGAGCGTCAGGTAGTTTTTAAAGGCATTGATATAACTTTGCCACATGAAAAAGATTCTGATTATTAACGGCCCTAACCTGAACCTGGTCGGCAAACGCGAACCGGAAATTTACGGCAGCCGAACCGTTCTGGACTACATCAAAGATATGGAAGCGAGCTTCCCCGACGTGCAAATTCACTATTTTCAGTCAAATCACGAAGGCGAACTGCTCGATAAAATTCATGAACTGGGCTATACGGTCGACGGTATCGTCATCAACGCGGGTGCCTACACGCACACCTCCATTGCCCTGGCCGACGCCCTGGCCGCCGTGACCGCCCCCGCCGTGGAAGTTCATATCTCCAACGTACACGCCCGCGAGAGTTTCCGTCACCACAGCTACCTCTCACCCAAATGCAAAGGCGTCATCGTCGGTATGGGATTGATGGGGTATGAGCTGGCTGTACGGTATTTAACGGGAGAGGAGGAAAGGAGAAAGGGAGGAAAGGAGGAAAGGAAGTGATGCATTTTCTTCTCCTCTCTCCTTTTTTCCTCTCCTCCTTTCCTCCCTTTCTCCTTTCCTCCTTAATTTTCTTCCCATGATCACCTTCTACCCCGGTCCTTCCAAAGTCTACCCGCAGGTGGCCGGCTACGCGGCAGAAGCCGTGCGGTCGGGAGTGGTCAGTATGAACCACCGCAGCGCGGGCTTCATGGACATTGTCAAAGAAACCATGCGGCTGCTGCGGGAAAAACTGGCTGTGCCCACCGACTACCATATCGCTTTTGTGTCGTCGGCGACCGAATGCTGGGAAATTGTGGCCCAGTCGCTGACGGGCACCACGAGTCTGCATCCGTATGGCGGGACCTTTGGCAAAAAGTGGATGGAGTATGCCCACCGTATCAAACCGATGATTCTGCCCGGCGAGGCCGATACGCTCTGCGTGGTGCAGAACGAAACCTCCAACGGAACGCAGGTGCCAATGGCGACTCTGGCCGATTTCCGGCGGGATTTTTCGGGATTGATCGCCGTCGACGCCGTTTCGTCGATGGCGGGTATCGAACTGGACTGGTCGCTGGCCGACGTCTGGTTTGCCTCCATACAGAAATGCTTTGGGCTTCCGGCGGGGCTGGCCGTATTGGTTTATTCGCCGAATGCGCTCAAACGGGCCGAAATCCTGGCCGACCGAAACTACTACAACAGCCTGCTGTTCGTCCACGAAAACTTCAAAACGTATCAGACGCCCTACACGCCTAATGGGCTAGGTATTTATTTGCTGATGAACGTGTTGCAGCAGGTGCCCCCCATCCGGGAGGTGGCCGCCCAGACCCGGCAGCGGGCCGCTGACTGGTATCGTTTTTTTGAAGAGGAAATGAGCGCCTGGAAATTGCTGATTCCGCAGCCTGACCAACGCTCGGATACGGTGATTGCCGTTTCGGGTTCGGAAGAATCCATCCGGCTGGTCAAGGCCGACGCTTTGGCGGCGGGTATCACGCTCGGCAATGGCTACGGCGACTGGAAGGCCACGACGTTTCGAATTGCCAACTTCCCGGCCATCGAGGATTGGGAAATCCAGAAATTGAAGCAATTTTTGCAAAACCACCGTCTCGTCGGCTGAGATAGCCGATCCGGTGGAACGAGAGCTGCATTATGCTGAATTTCAAAGAAATCATTTCCGTTACGCTTATTCTGTTTTCGGTGATCGACGTGGTTGGATCGCTGCCGGTCATTATCGATCTGCGCAAAAAAGTCGGTATCATCGAGTCGGAGAAAGCGACGTTGGCGGCGGGTATCCTGATGATTTCGTTTCTATATCTGGGCGAATCCATTCTGAAATTGTTCGGCGTCGACGTGTCATCATTTGCCGTAGCAGGGGCGTTGATTATCTTTCTGTTAGGGTTGGAAATGATTCTGGGGCGTAACATTTTCAAGGACGACGGGCATGGCGTTTCGTCGGCCTCTATCGTGCCCATCGCCTTTCCGCTCATCGCCGGGGCGGGCACCATGACGACCATTATCTCGCTGAAGGCCGAATACACGACCGCCAACATTCTGGTCGGCATTCTGATCAATCTGCTGCTGATCTATGTGGTGCTGAAGTCATCCGTCTGGATTGAAACCCGGCTGGGGCCAGGTGGAACGAACATTCTCCGGAAGATTTTTGGTATCATTCTGCTGGCGATTTCCATTAAGTTGTTAAAAAGCAATCTGTTATAATCGGTTTCGGATGAAGGGTCTGGTCTGGCTGCGTTTTCTGCTGCTGCTGCTGATAGGGGGTGTGCTGAGTCTGTCCTTCCGTGCGGAGCCGCTCCGTGTATGGCCGAAGAAACGTCCGAACATCATTTATATTCTGGCCGATGATTTGGGTTATGGTGACCTGTCGTGTTATGGTCAGGTCCGCTTCCGGACGCCCAACCTCGACCGGATGGCTGCCGAAGGCCTGCGTTTCACCCAGTTTTACAGCGGCAGTACGGTCTGCGCCCCCTCGCGCTGTGCGCTGATGAGCGGGCAGCATACGGGTCATGCCTACATCCGGGGCAACGGCGAGATTCCGCTGCGGGAACAGGATGTTATTTTGCCTCAATATCTCAAGCAGGCCGGATACGCCACCGGAATGTTTGGCAAATGGGGGCTGGGCGTTCCGGGCACGAGCGGCAGTCCGGAAAAGAAAGGCTGGGATGCGTTCTTTGGCTACCCCCATCACGTTCAGGCACATTTCCAGTATCCCGATACGCTCTGGCAGCTCACGAATGGACAGGTCGGGCCGGTGGTGATGCAGGGGCGGCCCTTTGCCAACGACGTGATAGTCGAGCGGGCGCTGGACTTCATGCAGGAGAACCGGCAGAAGCCTTTCTTCCTGTATCTGGCACTAACCATTCCCCATGCCGAACTCCGGGTGCCGCAGGATGCGATGGCTCCGTTTCAGACCTTCGACGGACGCAGCCGCTTCGAGCCGGAAACGCCCTATCCGGGTGCTCACTACGGACCGCAGCCGCAGCCCCGTGCGGCCTATGCCGCCATGATTAGAAAAGTGGACGATTATGTGGGGGCGGTCATGAACCAACTCAACGACCTGGGTCTGACCGATGAAACGCTGGTCATGTTCAGCAGTGATAACGGAACGCACGTCGAAGGGGGGCGTACGGCGGGCGACGTCACCTTTTTTCAAAGCAGCGGACCTTATCGCGGTATTAAGCGTGACCTCTACGAAGGCGGTATCCGGGTGCCGTTCATCGTCCGCTGGCCGGGAGCTGTTCCCGCCGGAAAAACCGTTACCGCACCGACGGCCAATTGGGACCTGCTGCCCACGCTGCTGGAACTGACCCGACAGCGGGCCACGCCGCCGCTGGACGGCGTGTCGCTGGTGCCGCTGCTGCGGGGTAAATCCCCGAAGAACGACCGGGTTTTTTATTGGGAATTTCACGAAAAAGGATTTTCGCAGGCGGTCAGGAAAGGCGACTGGAAACTAATCCGGTTTTACCGTCCCAATATGGAACCACGTACCGAACTCTACCGTCTGGACACCGACCCAACCGAGCAGCGGGACCTGGCCGGACAGGAACCTGAACGCGTAAAAGAACTGGAACAGCTAATGAACCAAAGCCGTACGCCTGCCGAACACCCGGCCTTCCGGGCGAAATTGCTGGCAGGCGAGCGGTAAATAGTTAAACACAGAGGGCGCGGAGAATGACACAGAGGGTAACCAGAAAAAGCAGAACTCTGTTGGCTTCGTGAGAACTTTGTTAACTCTGTGGTTAAACATCTAAACTATGCAAACACCCGATAGTCTCAATGCCGTGGCGGAATTTCACCGCACGTTTCACCATCCCATTCTCGCCGATCCCCGCATTCCCGCCGAAAACCGCTGCCAGCTTCGGGTAGCCCTGCTGGCCGAGGAACTGAAGGAACTGGAAGTTGCCATTCTGGAGAAAGACATCGTCGGCGTGGCCGATGCGCTCTGCGATCTACAGTATGTCCTGGCCGGTGCCGTATTGGAGTTTGGGCTGGGCGAAAAATTTGGAAGTTTGTTCGATGAAGTGCAACGGTCCAATATGAGCAAGGCCTGCCGCACGGTGCAGGAAGCCGAGGAAACCGTGCGACATTATCAGGAGAAGGGCGTCGACTGTCACTACGTCGAGTCGGACGGAAATTACCTCGTTTACCGAACGTCTGACAATAAAACCCTGAAAAACGTCCACTACTCACCCGCAGACCTCGAAAGCCTGCTCAACTAACCGTCAGACGGACATCAGCACGGGCGGGGTGTGGCTGGCGGCGACCGGCTGAATGGGCAGCGTAACCTGAAACGTAGTGCCGTTTTTCAGACTGGAGATGACTTCAATCCGGCCTTTGTGGAGGTCGATTACCCGGTTGACCAGCGCCAGCCCCACGGCACACTCACCGCTGTCGGACGTCTCATCGTCGGGCCGGAAGAACGGATCGAACAGATGAGGCAGGTTCTGGGACGGAATGTGCAGATCGCTGATGGTGAAGTAGATGACCAGGTTGTTGGGCTGAGAGGCCAGCGAAATCTGCATCGGATGATGCGCTGTTCGCTGGCAGCTATATTTCATTAAATTCTGGAACGCCGTCCGCAGCAGTGCTTCGACAGCCGTCACGACCAGGTATTCCTCCTGCTCCGGGAGGTTATCGTACAGAATGTCAATCTGGCAATCGGGGGAACTGTTCAAAACCTCGGTTCGGGCCTGCCACAGCAATTCGTCCGCCCTGACAGGCTTGAACGGCAGTCGGGAAGCATCTGTATTGGCGTTCGCCAGATCGAGGAGGCCATTGACCAGGCGGTTCATCTTCCGGACCTCATGCAGCGTACCTTCGAGCGCCATCCGGTATTCGTCGGGCGTCCGGCTGCGCATGAGCGCCACTTCGATCTGACCCGTCATGACAGTCAGGGGCGTTCGGAGTTCGTGAGATGCCTGAGCCACGAAACTCTTCTGGGAGACAAAGGCTTTTTCGAGGCGGGTGAGCATCCGGTTAAAGGTGACCGCCAGCCCCGACAGTTCATCTTTTTCCCGACCCACGTCCAGCCGGGCGTGTATGTTCGTGGCCGAAATTGCTTTGACCTGCTGAATGATACCCGAAATTGGCCGCAGCATATCCCCGGCAAACAGCCAGCCGGCCAGCCCGACGAGCAGCAGACTCGCCAGCCAGCCTGAGAGTAAAATCTGACGAAGCCGCAGCAGGGTCGCCCGCCCATAGTCGTCGGTCGCTGCCAGCGAAACAATGAGCTTTTCGTTCCGGCAGGCTCCGCACAAAATGCCCATGATGGTCGAGCTGCCGGCCTGCCGGAACACTTTCTGTCCGCTGCGAATCTGATCGAGGAGCGTGGTCGACAGAACCAGGTCTTCCTGACCGTTGAATCCTTTGCCGACCGATCGCCAGATCATCCGGTTGTCCGGCGTATACACAATCAGCCGGGCGCTGGCAAACTGCGCCGAGTCGGCCTGCAGAAACTGATGCATCGCCTGGGTCGAAAAGTCGTCGGACTCCGAGAGCATCCGCACGACCGTATGGGCAGTCTCGCTTATCTGCTTCCTGAATTCCCGTTCCCGATAGCGATCATAAAGGTGATAGACGGAAACGGAAAAAAGCAGAAGAATCGAGCCAACGAGGGCCATGAACAGCAGTGTGAGACGGATGCGAATGGTCATTGGCTTACTCTTCTTTCAACATATACCCCATGCCGATTACCGTGTGAATCAGTTTGACAGGATAATCTTTGTCGACTTTTTTTCGTAGAAAGTTTACATACACGTCGATGACATTGGTACCCGTATCGAAATGAATGTCCCAGACTTTTTCGGCGATATCGATTCGGGAGACGACCCGCCCCCGGTTGCGCATCAGATATTCCAGCAGGCCAAACTCTTTGGCGGTCAGCTCAATACGTTTTCCTCCGCGCCGGGCCACTTTCTCGTTAAGATCCAGTTCAAGGTCGGCCACGCGCAGAATGTTGACGGGTGTGCTGGTATCGGGGCTGCGTTTGCTCAGCGCCTTCAGGCGGACGAGCAATTCCCGAAACTCAAAGGGTTTGACCAGATAATCATCCGCCCCGGATTCAAACCCGGTTACCTTGTCATCGACCGAACCGAGGGCCGTCAGCATCAGAATAGGCGTTCTGACATTCTCGGCCCGCAGGGATTTAGCCACGTCGAAGCCATTCATTTTGGGCAGGTTAACATCCAGAATGATGATGTCGTAACTGCTTCCCAGCGCCATATTGCGGCCAATCTGACCGTCGTAGGCTACGTCGACCTCAAAGGATTGCTCCTCCAATCCTTTTTTTACAAACGAAGCCAGTTTAGGCTCGTCTTCAACAACCAGAATTTTCATAACCGTAAAATAGAAGGTTGTCGGGAATCAATGCGATAATTCGGTTACAAAATTTATTTATCGCACCCAGAAACCTCATCTCTAACGGATAAAAAACAGATTTTCAAGTGGAAATCCGCCGGAACAAGGGTTCCGGCGGAACAGGCTTTGTCTGGTTCAGTTGAACCGGCCCCTTCTCTACGGCTAGCACGGAATCACATCGATAACCAGTCGGCGGATGCGCCTCCCGGTAAATGAACGATTCAAAACTAAGGGCCGGAGATTAAAAGGGCATAAACCACGGATTAAATCACCATTAAGGGATTGTCGGCCCGGGCAGAAACAAAAAAGCTACCCGGAACGTCTCCAGGTAGCTTTTTCATCCTATCCACACCATTTCAAAGCTGGTTTCTCAAGTCAGCCTTGACGTTCAACCTTCCCTATGACGGTCGCTAAAACCACTGTAGGTACCTTTGAAGTGCAACAAAGGTATTTCAGGGCTATTAAAACCATGTTAAACAGGAGTTAAAATATGGTGAAAGCAGATTTGTTTGGGCATAAAACGACAGAGATGGCTTCCGGACAAAAAAAAAGCTATTCGAGAAGTTCCGAATAGCTTTCCGACTATATCCACACCATTTAAAAACAACTAAGTGATTTTACTCACCAGTTGCTTTATCTTTAATATCGAGGCAAATATAGAAGCATAATGGTAATTTACACCAATCTTTCACTAAAAATTGTACTACAAAGGATGTAAACTACATATAACTTTCCCCTGCAAACCCCTGCCAGCAGGCGAAATAAAGGTTCAATGCGAAGTTTATAGATTCTTTTCAAATAACAAAATGTCCGGTAAAAAAAGTGACGACATCCGTTCATTTTTACTGAACACGATGTCGTCACCAATCTATAACGTTGAGTAAATCAGACAGCAATCGTCCGTTTAGTCGACCTTGAATGACTGACGGGTCGAATCGATGCCTTCGTGGGCATTGTCGGCCATTTCGTCAACCTGGTTGTTGAACTTGTCCTTGGTGTCTTCAGTCTTCGACTCCGACTGCACCTTGTTTTTCCACTGGTTAACCTGCTGGTTTACCTGGGTTTTAACCTGATCGACCTGCGCCTTCACCTGCTCATACCCTTTGTTCCACTGATCCTGAAGATCTTTGGTACGGCGGTCGGCTTCATCTTTCAGATATTGACGGTTCTCACGGCCACTCTTGGGCGAGGTCAGCATGCCAGCAGCAACGCCGGTGAGGAATCCTAACAGAAAATCTCTTGTGCTTCTCATGATGTCAAAAAATTTGTGAATCGATTAATACTCGGTTTGGTTGTCTAAAATTAGTATTTTGAATTACGTTCTGCACGTTCAGCTACTTTTTTTGATCGTGTCCCGACCGTATCTACTGCGTCGTTGTAGCGCGAGACGACATCGTCTTTGGTCTCCTCATACTGGCGGCGGATGTTGTTGAATCCAGCCGAGATAGTTTCCTGAAGGTCTTTCAGAAACGCATCGGAATCTTTGGAAAACTTCTGACGCGTTGCCTTGCCGCTGCGGGGTGCCAGAAGAATACCCACTGCCGCACCTGCCAACAGGGCTACCATTATCCCGCTCACATTTGCTTTCATAATCGTACGTGTTTGGTTGTTAATAATCACTACGAGCGATTGTCATTCGGTCAATAGAAAAATCTATACCATTCCGGTCAGCGGGATATGTATGTATTGTTAATGGGCTGTTATCCAGTCGTTAAGCTGAAAACAGCTTGTGGCGACAGTGATGGTACAGGCGAATTGACTGAGGAAAAAATTCTACAAAAGACATTGAAGTTCCACACGCAGTATCGCTTCGCAGGCGGTACTGCGTGTAGAACGGCTCACTTGGCGGCTGAGCCTGACAGTTCTTTTTCCAGAGGTTCTTCGCGAAGCAGAACCGAGTCTTCGCCCAGAAAATGCTCGATATGATGCGCCCGGTCTTCCACTTTGTAAAGAATTTCCTTCAGCAGGGTTTCTGTGGCGTAATCCATGCGTTCCGTAGCGTTTTTTATCGATTTGCGCAGCTCGACCGTAATGGTCTTTTCGGCCTCCATGTCGCGCTGAAGACACTCCCGAATACGGAATACACCCTCTGGCTCATGTTCAACGTAAGATAACTTATAGACGTTCTGCGGATGGCAGGTGGGTGCATAGCCCATCACCGTCAGCCGTTCGGCTATCTTATCGTACTGCATGTGTACCTGATTGTAGTTCTCCTCGAAGAACAGGTGCAGGTCCCGGAACTGCGGACCTTCTACCAGCCAGTGGTGTTTGTGATACTGCTGATACAGTGTGATGAAGGAAGCCAGATGACGGTCCAGCTCCTTCGCCATCGCAGTGGCTGTCTCCTTCGACAACCCAACCGGATTGTCGGCATACTCTTTCTGCTCTCTAAGCTTGTCCATAACGACTGATAGTAAAGTTTGTTTGCGAACGTTCAGGGCGTCCGCCCATACGTATACTAAAATTTATAGACTCTTGTTGCCGGAACCGGTTAATAAAAGCAGAAAATTGTTGCTGCGCTGCCAGAGGGGTCACCGTAATCGCGTAAGAAGGATATGAGTCACACAGAATGGTTCTTTCTGCTGACCGGCTTGTTACTGGTCATCGTTTCGTTCATTCATTTAATAAAGTATGACGCCTGGTGGATCCGGATATGGGATTTTCCTCATATGCAGCTCGCGCTCATGTCGCTGCTGTGCCTGGCGGGCTGGCTGTCGGTCGCCCAGATCGATACGCTGCTGGATAAGAGCGTAACCGCCGGGCTGCTGGCCGCCTTGAGTTACCAGCTCTGGCTGTTTCTGCCCTACACACGCGTGTATCCCTCGGAAATGAAACACAGCCGCCTGAAAGATGAGAGTCGGACGCTGAGTCTGATGATTGCCAATGTGCTGATGGACAACCGGAAGTATGACCGGCTGCTGCGTCTGGTGGATGAGCATCAGCCCGACATACTGCTGGTTGTGGAGACGGATGAAGCATGGCGTCGGGCGCTGAAGCGCCTGGAGACCTCGTATCCGTATCGTGTTCTGCATCCGCTGCCGAATACGTACGGCATGATGCTGTATTCGCGGCTGCGGGTGAAAGGGCCTGAAGTGCGTTTTCTGATAAAAGATGAAATTCCATCCATACGGGCCACCATCGAGCTGCCCAATGGCGTACCGGTCTGTTTTTACGGCGTTCATCCGGAGCCGCCCAGCCCCACGGAACACGACCGTTCGACCGAGCGGGATGCCGAACTGCTGCTCGTGGGGCGGGAGGCCCGCATACTGAAAAATCCGGTAATCGTGGCCGGCGACCTCAACGACGTGGCCTGGTCGCACACGACGAGGCTGTTTCAGCGGATCAGCGGTTTATTCGACCCGCGTGTGGGTCGGGGGCTGTTCAGTACGTTTCATGCCAACTATTTCTTCCTGCGCTGGCCGCTCGACCATATTTTTGCATCGGCGCATTTCAAGCTCAGAAAAATCTGTCGGATGCCCCATATCGGCTCCGACCATTTTCCAATTTACGTAGAACTCTCGTATGAGCCGGACGAAGAAGCCTTTGCCGAAACGCCCCGGCCCGAAGGCGACGATCAGCAGGAGGCAAGCGAGAAGATTGACAAAGGCATACGGGAGAATTCCTGATGGAGAAGGGAGTAAAAATGAAAAATCCCTACACTCAATTTGGTGCAGGGATTCCGTACCCACCGTAACTTGTACTTAACCTAAAATGAAACCACCTAAACCTAAACGTACCACTCTTGTATCTTCAGAGCCGGAACAGGTCCGGCATGTCGATTCGATTGCTGCGTTTACATCAGAATAATCGTAAAAATTATGCCAAAGAGCCCGGTAAACTTCATTTGACACAAATATGGCGAAATTGGACTCAGGAAGCATTAAAATTGAACGACAATTACTGCCTACCGCCGAAAAGGGTGCCCGTCGGCTTGTAGAAAGAATTGCACACCTGTAGAAATTTTGTAGAAATTTAACCCGTTCAACGCCACCGAATCCGCACCAAACTTTACTAAAAGTAAGTATTGACTTAATTTGCATCACCTAAAAATTCCGTTTTTCCGGTTGTTTTGCCGCTCGGCACAGGAAAGGCGGATTTCAGGCATGTATTTTATTGTGTTAAGGCAGTATGATACTTCCATCGTACCTCTTAACGCTAAAATAGCCATGTTCACGACCAACATAATGAGCGGCGGAGCAGATTTGGATTCCAACAGCGTACTCTTTCCCATGAGTGAATCAAAAAAAGTATTGATTATCGATGATGAAGCCGACATTTGTCTTTTACTGTCAGGCTTATTGAAACGAATGGGGTATCAGACCACCTGCGCCCATTTTCTTGAGGAGGGCCGCCAGCACCTCAGCCGTCAGAGTTTCGACGCCATTTTTCTGGATTTAAGTCTGCCCGACGGTGTGGGATTTGACTTGCTGAGCTACATCCGGGCCAATGGCAACCACACTAAAGTCATCATGATCAGCGCCTTCGACGGACTGGCCGAACGCAACCGGGCTACACAGGAGGGGGCTGACTATTTTATTGGAAAACCCTTCAACCGAAAGACGATCGAGCACGCTTTGCAATCCGTGCATCTTTGATTATTTTTATGTTGTAAGACCACCCGAATTTGTGGTTTAACGCCCCACTATGGAAAAAATCCTGATCGTTGACGATAATAACGATATATGTCTGTTGCTGGAGCGGTTTCTCACCAAGCAGGGCTACAAAACAGCCTCGACGCAGCGTGGAGAAGATGCCCTGGCGCTATTAAGGAAGGAATCTTTTGATCTTGTAATCTGCGATTTTAAACTGCCCGACATCGACGGCCTCGAAATTCTGCGCCGGATCAAAGTGCTGGATCCGGCCACGGCGGTTATTATCATCACCGGCTACTCCGATGTCCGGATGGCCGTACAGACCGTCAAGCACGGGGCCTACGACTACGTAACCAAGCCGCTGTTTCCCGACGAGATTCTGTTTACGATTAAAAGCGCCCTCGAACGACGCGCCCAGGCGCTGGCGGCGCCCGTGTCCAGACCAGACGCCGAATCTGGCGGAGCCGCCGCTGCCAAAGCCGCTCCTGCCCGGTCTAAAAGCCTGACGACTCCCAACGGAAAACGCTTCATTTTTGGCCGCAGCCGCGCTGCCGAAACCCTTCAGAAACACATCGATCTGATTGCGCCGACCAATATGTCGGTCATCATAACGGGTGAAACCGGCACCGGAAAGGAATTCGTCGCCAATGCCATTCATCAGAAGAGCAAACGGGCCGAGAAACCGTTCGTTGCCATCGACTGCGGCGCTCTTTCGAAGGAACTGGCCGGAAGCGAACTATTCGGGCACGTGAAAGGGTCGTTCACGGGAGCCCTGTCCGACAAAGTGGGCAGTTTCGAAGTTGCCAACGGCGGAACGCTCTTTCTGGACGAAATCGGTAATCTGTCCTACGAGAACCAGATTAAGCTGCTGCGGGTACTCCAGGAACGTAGAATCCGGCGAATTGGGAGCAATCACGATATTTCGGTCGATGTCCGGATATTGGTTGCCACCAACGAAGACCTGCGGGAGGCGGTCCGGCAGGGCCGGTTCCGGGAAGATATTTTTCATCGCCTGGACGAATTCCGCATCGAACTGGCCCCTCTGCGGGAACGTAAGGCGGACGTTTTGATTTTTGCCGAGCACTTTCTGGAATTAGCCAATGACCAACTGGAGAAGAACGTGCTGGGCTTCGACGATGAGGTAAAGGAGAAACTGAAAGACTACTTCTGGCATGGCAACCTGCGGGAACTGCAGAACGTGGTGAAGCGGGCCGTACTGCTGACTCAGGGCGATTATGTAACGACCGACTGTCTGCCTTACGAGATAAATTCGCCGACCTATCTCCACGAAACCGTGGGCGGCGACCCGGCAATGGCCGATGCTGCCTCCGCAAAAAACCTGAAATCGGTATCTGAAAATGCGGAGCGGGCAGCCATTATCAAGGTGCTGGAAAAAACCGGTTATAACAAAACCAAAGCCGCCGAAGTACTGAACATCGACCGTAAAACGCTTTACAACAAACTCAAAGCATACGACATTCATCTATAAAAGAGAGCGTTGCGCTTAAAGTTGATTTGAAACTAAAATGGGTGACCGGTGAGGCAGAATGATATAACCATTCGTACGCTCACCGGTCACCCAATTTTGTTTTAGCCTCCTCCTTTATCAGAACGTAACCCCCAGTGATACCTGGCCGGTTGCGTTCTTGGCGTCGCCCAGCACCAGACGGGCGTTACCCGAATTGGCAACCTGGTTCAGACCCTGACCGTAGCGCAGACCCAGCAGGGCGCGGCCAAAATAAATGTTCAGACCACCCGCCAGACCGTAGTCGAGCTTATTGAAATTATCCCGGTTGATGGTGTTGGAAATACTGCCGAAATCACCGTCAGACGTGAATTTTGAATTGACCAGATAAGCCGCATAGGGACCTACGTTCAGGTCGACGGAATTTCCCAGTTTGAAGGTCGCCAGCAGCGGCAGTTCCACGTAATCCAGCCGGAACGTGCTTCGGTTGCTGGAACCCAGTACGGCGGTCGTTCCACTAACGCCTTTTCCGGAATACAGAAGCTCAGGCTGAATGGCAAAATATTCGCCCAGCGGAATCTGCGTAAACACGCCTGCATGAAAGCTATATCGTTCTTTCTGTTCGGCCAGACCTGAATTCATGGTGCTGGCATTGAAACCACCTTTGATACCCGTGCGGGGCGTGGTTTGTGCCGATACATTGGCTGACAGCCCACTCACAAGCAGAGCGGCGAAGAGTAAATTTCCAATTGACTTTCTCATGTTGGTTGTGTATTAATTGTATTTATTCAACTTTAAAAAATGTGCCAGAATTGCTCCCGGATGAATTAAAAAGGCCATAAATCCCTGAAAAACAAAGTTTTTTTATGAACTGCTACGTCGTTTTTTTGTGCGCAGAAATGAGGCCCTCCTATATTTATCCAAGATAAACTGTGGATTCATTTCTACAGTTTGTAGGCAGAGATGAAACAGTTTATCACCCGTCGGTCCCTTATTCACTTCCTGATTCGCTGAGTTGCCGGTTAGAGGATGGAACTGGGTCAGGGTTTAATTGAAAAAATTACTATACGTTTGCTGGTTTCAGCGCAACCCCGTATTTTCACCATCCGGGTAAATGAAACGACGACAGCTTCAGCCGCTCAAGCCGCGTCCAGAACCTGTCGGCAGGATGGATTTGCGCCCCCGGTAACATTTACCGTATGGAGGAGTTATTCTAATTATGGGAGGAGGTCCGCATGGGAAAAATAGGAGAGTATTGGCCGGGACAGGTATTTATGTCTACATCAGCAAACTAAAGGAATGGGAAACAGAAGATTGAAATCGTGTATACTGGTGGCCGACGATGACGCCGACGACCGAATGCTCATCGAACAGGCGTTCCGTGAAACGCAATTAAACTCCAGGCTGGTTTTCGTGGAAGATGGTGAAGACCTGCTGAATTACCTCAACCAGCGCCCTCCGTATGAAGAGGCGCTTCGGCCCAGTCTGGTGCTTCTGGACCTGAACATGCCCCGCAAAAACGGTATACAGGCACTGCGTGAAATTAAAGCCAGCGAACATTTGAAACAGATTCCTGTAGTTGTGCTGACGACGTCGACGGCGGACGAGGACATTATTCGTACGTACGATCTGGGAGTAAGTTCATATATCTCCAAACCTTTCGATTATCATACGTTACTGGATATTACGCGTACCATAAAAAAATACTGGATTGACACCGTTTCCCTACCCGACGATTCCAACTGATTACGTAGTCGAAAGCCCCATTCGCGTACTGCTCGTGGAAGACGACGAGGACGACTACGTCATGACGAAAACGCTCGTCTCCACCCGCGAGAACGCGCATATCCAGCTCGACTGGGTAACTGAATTCGACGAGGCGCTTCGGCATGCCTGCAATCGGGAGTATGACGTATTCCTGGTCGACTATCGGCTGGGCGAACGCACAGGTATCGAGCTCATTCAGGAAGCCTTCAAAACCGGCTGCCAGTCGCCGATGATTCTGCTGACAGGTCAGGATGACCTCGAAGTGGACTACTCGGCCCTGAAACTGGGCGCCGCCGATTATCTGGTCAAAGGACGGATCGATGCCCAACTGCTCGGACGCAGTATACGCTATGCCGTCCGGCAGGCGCAGATCACCGGTGAACTGGCCGAAAAGGAGAGTAAGTACCGATCGCTTTTCGAGCGATCCATCGATGCCATTTTCGTGACCGACCGGACCATGACGGTTCTGGAAGCCAACCCGTCGCTGGAGAAACTGTCAGGCTACTCGAATGAGGAACTGTGCGGCAGCGAACTCACCCGTCTGTTCGAAAAGCCGGATTTATACGATAACCTGCGCCGCCTCATTGAAGAGGACGGTCAGTTGAAAGACCATGAGGTGGTGCTGGTGAGCAAGGAAGGCCGGCGGATCGACTGTCTGCTCTCTGTCGTGACCGTGGTCAACAAGTCTGGAGCGGCTACCTGGTATCAGGGTATTGTGCGGGACATTACAGAGCAGAAAAAAGCCCAGCGCGATCTGCTGGTGGCCGAAAAACTCAGCATGACCGGCAAGATCGCCCGCAGCATTGCGCACGAAGTCAGAAACCCGCTGACCAACCTGCACCTGGCGCTGGAGCAACTGAAGGAAGACCTGGCGGGTGAGGATCCGGGCATGACGCTGTATACGGACATCATTCGGCGCAACGCCGAACGCATCGGCCAGTTAATTACGGAGATGCTGAACTCGTCGAAGCCCCGTGAACTGGACCGCCGCCCCTGTAGTCTCAACGAGGCCGTTCAGGAAACGCTGCATCTGATTAACGACCGGCTCCAACTGAAAGAGATGAAACTGGAGACTAATTACTGGTCGCCCGATCTGCGCATTCCGCTGGACAAGGAACAGTTCAAAACGGCATTGATCAACGTATTCGTCAACGCCGTAGAAGCCATGAAGGAGGGCGAAGGGGTGCTGAGAATCGAAACGGCTCCCGTAGACCAGAAATCGGTGATGGTCGCCGTGACCGACAATGGCAGCGGCATTTCCGAAGAAGACCGTCAGCGGCTGTTCGACCCGTTTTTCACCAAAAAGCAGGGCGGAATGGGCGTTGGACTGACCACCACCCAGAATATCATCAACAGCCATAAAGGCTCCATCGAAGTCGAAAGTCAGCCCGGTAGCGGAACGACCTTCCGGATCGTTCTGCCCCGCTGATTCAGGAGGCTGCCGTCGACAGTGAAACCGGCCCCAAGCCGGTTTTTTTATGATCAGAAAATAAATTTTCGGGCGACAGGGCAATGAATACGAACGGGTTGAACGTTCTTAAAAAAGTTTTACGTACCAGTTAACGAATGAAACTAATGCATTGGCTGCTGCTCGGTGGTCTGCTGGGTGTCCCCATCGGCACTCAGGCACAATCATCCGCCGGGGCAGGTCAGCCTGTCGGGCAGAAAACATGGCTCGACGAACAGACGGCGATGCGCAGGCAACTGGCCGAAACAAGGAAACAGGTCGACGGGCGCATTGCCGCACTGGAGCGCGGCATGAAACAAACCAGTTTTGAAGGCCGACTGCAATACCGCGAAGCCATCCGTCAGATTGAACAGGAGCGCGGAAAACTTCAGACGGCGCAGCAGCATCTGGACCGGGCCACTGCCGATACCTGGAAGTCGGTGAAGACACAGACCGGAAAAACGATCCGGGAGGTAAACGCCCGACTCCGGACCGATACGCGGACGACAAAGTCCGCCGCAGCGAAGAACTAAAATAACAATCCTGATTTAATCGAAATGGCTTCTGACAATTGTTGGAAGCCATTTTTGGTTGTGGAAGTTTTTTCTCAACTACTTCTAATATTCTACAGCTCATATAGGAGACTCGTGTGGAAAAGAGTCGCCAGTGAAAATTTAATGAGCCGTAACCTGTTGAACTTCAGCTATATCTCGTCCGGTATGCCGCAGTCGCTGCCTTCTGAGTCCCGACTGGCATAATTATCTCATGAGTTTGTGCAACTGAACGACAACACGATGTGGACGAACACTCACTTCCCGGCAGCCATGCGATCCCTGACCCCCAGCGTACGGGAAAAAGCTATCGAGATAGCCAACTCCATGCTCGAACAGGGAGCGAAGGATAAGCAGTATGTCATCACCGTCAGTATCAGCGAAGCCCGGCAATGGGCGCGTCGGCGCTACAGTGAGTCATATGCTGCGGGACGGTCCGCCCGTGCATGATGTCGTCAGCCAGTTATCCCTAAACTACAGAGAAGAATTAGTGACATGATCTGGAAGAAAAGCATCTACGACAGTTTGATTAACTGCGCAACGACCTGCGACGAGTACGCAACCATCTGCTCCCGTCAGTCGGATATTGAAAATCTGTACCGCTGCATTTTTCTGAATCTTGACTGCGCCGACGTCTGCCGCCAACTGGCAATGCTCTACGTACGCGGTTCGGAAAACACCCGACTGCTGGCTAAAACCTGCATCGAAATATGTGAAAAATGCGCCGGTGAGTGCGATGGCTGCCAGGATGAACGGGGCTGTCAGATAGCGGCTACCTGTCGCCAGTGCATCCGGACCTGCATGACCCTTCTGGAAATGCCTGCGCAGGCTGAGCGGGAAACCGAACTGTCACGGTCGCTGTTCTCGGCCCTCTCCCGACAGGAAATGCTTTTCAATTGAGTCAGAATACAATATACCACACCATTTTTGTAAACATTAGGAGCCAATCCACACTTATAAATAAAGTCGAAAGTCAGAAGTCAGGGAAAGAGAACACCCCGGCTTTCGGCCTTCGGCTTTTTTATTTGTAAACCACTCAGCGTATGGAAACGAAAGAGCAGAAGAACCCCGGAATGGAAAAAGTCCGGGACCTAATCGGCAGTATTAAAATCGGCATGCTGACAACCCAGGATTCGGCAGGCCGTCTGGTGAGCCGCCCGATGGCCGTCATGCAGATGGACGAAGAAGGCAGTCTGTGGTTTTTTACCCGCGACGATTCGGCCAAGACCGAGCAGGTAGCCCGTGATTATCACGTGAATGTCGCTTTCGCCCATCCCGACGATGCCTCCTACGTGTCGGTGTCGGGAACGGCCCGGGAAATTCACGACCGCGCAAAAATTGACGAATTATGGTCACCAGCGGCCAAACCCTGGTTCCCCGAAGGAAAAGACGACCCCAGTCTGAGTCTGCTGCAGGTCCGTACCGACACGGCGGAATACTGGGATTCCACGTCGAGCCGGATGGTGCGGCTCTTCGAAATGGCCCGGGCCGCCCTGACCGGAGACACCTATAAAGAAGGGGAAAATAAACTGGTTCATAACCGGTAATCAGGGATTGGGTAACTGGGTAATTCGCTGATTGATACATGGTTGATTGGGCAGTGTTGTTGCTTTCCAATCCTAATCACCGAATTACCCATTTACCCATTTACCATTTACCCACTTACTCAATGATCGTCCAATCTACCGATTTCGGCTGGGAAATCATTCATCAGCAGGCACATGGTCTGCTGGCTGTACAGGCGGCGCTTCACTGGCATCCGGATAAACGACCCGTCCGCTGGATTGAAACACTGGTGGCTTTGACTGAGCACGACGACGGGCAGGAGCCGTGGGAGGGGCGGAACCACCTCACCGAAGCCGGAGCGCCCAAACATTTTCAGATACAGCAGTATTCGGTTGAACAGTGCCGCAACATGATCGCCATTGCGCTGGAAAAAAGCCGGTGGAATGCCCTGATGGTCTCCAAACACGCGTCCTATCTGTACGAATCGAAGCGGGGCGAAGACAAGGAACTGGACGAGTTTCTGGACCAGCAGAAAACGAATCAGCGCGACTGGACCCGGCAGTTGAAAAGCAGCGTCCGCGATGTGCAGTACGCCTATGATTTTCTGCAGTGGTGCGATGCGCTGTCGCTGATTCTCTGCATGGGCCGCCTGCCCGACGACGAACGAAAACTCGAAATCAGCCCCGGCCCAGACAGAATTCCGTATTTCATTTCTCAGCGCAGCGATCAGACGCTTGCTGTCGAGCCCTGGCCGTTCGACGTCGAACAGTTCAGTATACACGTGGAGGTGTATGCGGTACGGCAACTGGCGTTCAGCGACGACCACGAATTGTATGACGCCCTCCACAAAACCGAACTCAGGGAACGGGAGTGGACATTCCGACGATAATTCCCCCCCATCAGAAGCCGTAGCCTACCGTTAGCTGCCAGAGACTGGAATTGGGGGAGAATCGGGCATCGCCGCCGGTAGGGGCGGCCCCCTGCGACCGAACGCCCGCCAGACTGCCTTCCCGCCGCAGGTCGAGTTGCAGACCCGCCAGCGTCAGACCCACGCCTGCCTGATAGCCGTAGCGGGCCTGCCGGACCGTCATTTTGAACGCCTGCGAGGTGTAGTGGCTGACTGTCTCTTTCAGATTGCCGCTGTCGAGCACCGTCAGCGAAGCCATCGGACCGGCGTTGATGCGCAGCGGGCCGAGACGAAATCCCAGCAGCAGCGGCAGGTCGATGGTTGCCCGCCGCAGGTCGACGGACTGCGTGAGGATGCCCTGGCGGATAATATCGATTTTGCCGCCTTTCATGGAAAGCAGAACTTCCGGCTGGATGAAAATCCGGTTGCCGAACCGGGCAAACACGCCGCCCACGACGCCGGTAGAACGGGAATCGTTTTGCTGGAAAAAATCGTAAACGACCTGGCCGCCCGACATGACCGGCATGCCGTCTGCCGTCAGTTGGGGCGTTTTGAAGGCCAGGTCGTCCAGTTTGTAAAAATTGGCGCCAGCTTTCAGGCCAAAGGCAAACTTCTTTGTCTGGGCCATAGCTGTCGAAGTCAGTGCGCACAGAAGCGCGGCAGAAAGCAGGATGTGGGAAAATGAGTTCATTAAGGAAGCCGTCAGGCAGTTTTAGTATTTGTTGTCCCCAAAACTGCCCCCATATCCCTGATTCAGGAAGCCCGACCTGCATCAATTGTGCAGAAAGTACCTCCAATTGTGACAAATCACTACTGAATCGTGCTTACTGGCTCAATACGGTCCGGGCGGTTTCCAGCATCTCGGTTACTGCGTTTTTGTCGTACCAGCGACCCGCCCGGAATACGCCGTCGATGCTCCGGCTGTATCGAATGTCCATCAGCGGATTGTTGTCCAGCAGGATCAGATCGGCTTTCTTGCCCACTTCTACCGTGCCTTTCTGATCCAGAATATGGAGGTAGGCTGCCGGATTGACCGTGGCGGTCTGAAGGGCTGCAAAAGGCGTCAGACCCGCGTCGACAAAGGCCTTAAGTTCATCGTGAAGGGTGAACCCCGACACCAGAAACCATTCGGGCGTATCGGAACCGGCCATCAGCGGCACTCCTTCCTGCCAGAGCGCCTGAACCATCTTCTTCCGGAGGTCAACGTAGCGGCGGCGTTTTTCCTCCGACGGCAGCATGGCTTCATACCGTCGGCGGATGGTCCAGCGACCGGCCTGAATATAGGACGGGATGAAGCCGTAGTCGGGGCGTTTTTTGATTTGCTCAGGCGTCAGCGTTTCGCCGAAACAGGCGATGAAGAAGAAATTGGTGGGCGAAACATAAATGCCCGACTGCTTCACCCGGCGGGCCAGTTCCGGAATCCGGTTTTCGTCCAGAAACGGGACCGTTGCCCAGGCTTCGGGTCGCCAGATGTTCATGTCCGAAACACTCATGCCGTGGTTGTAGGAGGTGTCGGGCAGCAGCATGTCGATGAATTCGTCCATGTGCTCAATCTGCTCCCCGGACTCCAGCGCACGGGGCAGTTTAACGTCTGGCCCGACATGACCTACCACCGGCATGTTTTCCTCGCGGGCGGTCCGGACAATCGCGTCATACATATCCCGACGCAGCATGAACGTCAGCTTGATGGCGTCGTAGCCCTGTTCCCGAAACTGCCGGACGGCGCTGACGGCTTTCTCCGGTGTGTCGGTAATTTCATAATTCTTAAACTGCGTCGCCCACGCCCAGCGTCCCACCAGTTGCGGACTGGCAACATAAAGGTCAGGGCCGGTCCACCGGCTGCGGCGAACGCTGTCGCGGGCGGCCAGATACGACGGGTGCCCGGCCATGATGCGTACGGTGGTCAGGCCGTTGGCGAGCATTACCTTCAGTTCTTCCCGGCACGTGTTCCGGAACTCGCCCTGTTCCTGAAAAAAATGAACGTGCATGTCCATCAGGCCCGGCATCAGGAATTTGTCCTTGCCGTCGACGCTGACGTAGCCCCGGCCGATTCGTCGCCCTCCGGCGGGGCCGATATGCGAAATCAGGCCGTTGTCAATCAGCACGGTCTGGTTGGTCAGCACGATCTCCCGGTTCATGGGAATGACGTGGACGTTGCGGATGGCATAGCGCTGCGCCCGAAGCGGCCCCGGGGCCGACAGATACAAAGCTCCCAGCAGCAGCAGGGAAATCTGGAAGTTCATGGTAGATAGCGATACAGGGTGCAGCAGCAATTTCCTGCTTTTGCCGCTATCAAAACATACTGCAGAACAGGGGATTTACGGTCAGAACCGCAGCGCCACCACCGAACGACCCGGCAATTCAAAGATGGAACCGGCAGGTACTTTGCCCGGCTCAAAGGCCTCGTCCGACGTGTTGAGAATGACCTCCCACGCTTTCTGACGGCCATATTTCGGCAGTTTGAACGGCACTGTATCCCAATAGGCATTGAACAGCAGCAGCAGCCGATCATCGCTGATAGCCTGACCGTTTTCGTCCTGCTCGTCTACTTTGTGCCCGTAAATCAGCAGGCCCAGACAGCGGGTGATGCCATCGCGCCAGTTGCGGTCGGTCATATGGCGGCCATCGGGCCGTATCCAGGCGATTTCGTCCTGCCGATAGAATTTTCGGCGGCGCAGCAGGGGCTGATTCCGGCGCAGCGCCAGCAGACTACGCGTAAAATCGAACAGCGCCTGACGGCGGGCGTCCCATTCCCAGTCGAACCAGCTAAGCTCATTATCCTGACTGTAGGCGTTGTTGTTGCCCTGCTGCGTACGCCCGCATTCGTCGCCCATGACCAGCATCGGCGTTCCCTGACTCAGAAACAGCGTTGCCAGAAAATTGCGTTTCTGTCGTTCCCGCAGCCGGTTCACGTCAGGGTCGTCGGTCGGGCCTTCCACGCCGCAGTTCCAGCTTCGGTTGTCGTTGTGGCCGTCGCGGTTGTCTTCCCCGTTGGCCTCGTTGTGTTTTTCGTTGTAACTCACCAGGTCATGCAGCGTAAAGCCGTCGTGCGCCGTAACGAGATTCACGCTGTTGGCGGGCTGCCGACCGTCGTTGCCGTACAGATCCGGGCTCCCCAGAATACGCAGCGACATTTCGAATGCCTGTCCTTCATCGCCTTTCCAGAACGAACGGACGCAGTCGCGGTATTTGCCGTTCCATTCCGACCACTGTACCGGGAAATTGCCGACGTGATAGCCCTGAATGTCCCAGGGCTCGGCAATGAGTTTCACCTGCGACAGCACCGGGTCCTGATGCACGGCGTCCAGAAAGGCCGACAACTGTCCGGCGGCGTTCATGCTCTGAGCCATCGCCGAGGCCAAATCGAACCGGAAGCCGTCGACGTGCATTTCATTGACCCAGTAGCGTAGACTGTCCATGACCAGTTGGAGCGTACGCGGATGGCTCATATTCAGTGTGTTGCCCGTTCCGGTATAATCCATGTAATACTGCGGTTGAGCATCGACGAGCCAGTAATAGGCCCGGTTGTCGAAGCCTTTCAGCGAAAGAGTGGGGCCGTATTGATTGCCTTCCGCCGTGTGGTTGTATACTACGTCCAGAATAACTTCCAGCCCGGCTTTGTGCAGGGCTTTCACCATCTGTTTGAACTCTGTCACCGGTCCGCCCGCCGTTTTGTGGGCGGCATAGCTCAGATGCGGTGCAAAGTAGCAGACACTATTATAGCCCCAGTAGCTCTCGTCGCTGAACTGATGGATCGGCATCAGCTCGACCGTCGTGATGCCCAGCGACGTCAGATAATCGATGGCTTCGGGACTGCCCAGACCGGCATACGTTCCCCGAAGCGCTTCATCGAGGGTCGGGTGCCGGGCGGTAAATCCCTTCACGTGCGTTTCGTAGATGACCGTGCGGTTCAGCGGAACGTCGGGGCGGCGGTCGTCTTCCCAGTCGAAATCTGTTTCATCGATGACAATGGCCTTTGGAACGTAGGGGCCGCTGTCGCTGTCGTTTCTCGCCCGAAACCGTTCGGCATCCTGCAGCGTATAATCATATCCGAGTATCGATTCATGGTGATGCAGCGGACCGCTCAGTACGCGGGCATACGGATCGATGAGCAGTTTGTTGGGATTGAAGAGCAAGCCCTGCGCCGGGTCGAACGGACCGTCGGTGCGGTAGCCGTAAAGCTGGCCGGGCCGCACGTCGTTCAGGTAAATATGCCAGACGTAATCCGTGCGTTCGGTAAGTGGAATACGGTGAGTCTCGCGGGTCGGGTCGTCAGCATCGAACAGACAAAGCGCGACACTAGCTGCATGTTCACTAAAGACGGCAAAATTTACGCCCTGGCCGTCCCAGGTAGCTCCCAGCGGATAGGGTTTGCCGGGTTTTGACTGAAGCGTTTGTGAGTTTTCAGTAGAAAGACTGTCCAGCATACGGAATGATTTTGATAAGCCTGCTCCTGCCCCGGTCCTTTCCGGAAGGAGAGGGTCGGGTAAGGGCAAGCAAAAACCTCCGCTCTTCCGGGCGAAGGTTTTGCCTGCCTACCTAACAAACTGTTTGGTAAGCATGTATGTTTAACGTTCAGACAACGTTTGCCAGACGACTCATGGATGCATGAGCCGCTTCGATGGCGGTTTTCTGACGCATCAGCAGATCGCGGGTGCTGGCTGCCAGACTCGTATGCTGGAGCGCCTCCTGGTACGAGTCGACCGCTTCGGAGTCGCCGCGCCGACATTCTTCCACGACGGCCTTGTCGTCATTGCCCGTGAAGGTCGTCTTGATGTTGATCCAGGCCCGGTGCAGGTCCGAGGCCAGGCTGGTGCCCGTGTCGGGGTCGCCGCCGTGCGTCCGGATCTCGCGGTCCAGTTCCATGGCGAACTCGCCGCGCTGCCGCGACTGAGCCAGAAACAGGCTCTTGAGTTCGGCATCTTTTACGTTTTCAGAAGCTTCCTGGTAGCCACGTTCGGCTTCGCGATTGCGCGTAAGGAGCTTATTGAGCTGATCCAGCAGGTCGCTGTTCATGTTGTTGACATTCATAATCGCTGAGTTGTTTGATTGGGAAAAGTCAGGCAGTACGTCCGTGGTGACGTCTATTTAAACTGAGCAGACCCGATACAGGTTGATTGTGGTTAAATATCACCGCGTTCGGCGGCCTTCTTCAACTTCTCATTGGCGAAGATGGCTACTTCGACCCGGCGGTTCTGCTGGCGTCCGTTATCCGAGCCGTTTTCGGCAATCGGCTGGCTTTCGCCATACCCTTTCTCCGTCAGACGACTGTTAGGTACGCCCTTGCTGCGCAGGTAGCCTGACACGGTTTTGGCCCGGCGCTCCGACAGACGCTGGTTATGGGCGTCGGTACCGGTATTGTCGGCGTGACCTTCGATCAGCACGTTCGTATCATCGTACTTCTTCAGCGTTTCGGCCAGTTTGTCCAGATTCTCCCGGGTGGCCGACCGCAGATTAGATTTATTGACGTCGAACAGCAGGTCGGAGTCGAACGTAATCTTGATACCCTCGCCAACGCGTTCAACGCGGGCGTTCTCCAGGCCCCGGCGCAGTTCTTCGGCCTGTTTATCCATCCGGCGGCCGATCAGCGCACCGGCAGCGCCGCCAACCGTAGCTCCCAGAATGGCACCTACGGCGGTGTTGCCTTTTTTGCGGCCAATTACACCACCGACCACGGCCCCGGCTCCGGCCCCGATGGCGGCCCCGCGCTGGGTTTTATTCGTATTGTTGCGAATCGATTTACAGCCGGTGAGTGTGTCCGTTGCCAGAATACACCCGAGCAGCATAATGGCTACTGCCTTAGTTCCCTGAGTGTTCACTTTCATCGTAATAATCAAGTTGGTTGCACATTATTTAAGCCAAAAGTCATACCAGTCAGCCATTTAAGGCCTTCTTAATGGTGTAAACAATTGACAAACAATAGATACAATACACACGGAAGGGTTTAATAAATAATTTCTACGGAATAACTATTCTGTGGAAAAGTCCACAAAATCAGGTGAATATGTGGAACCTCTTCCACAAAAAATACCCCAGCCGTCAGCGACAACCGGGGTGACCTGTTTACATACTACACTGGATATTAATGGCGGGCATCCCAGCCCAGAATGTTAATTTCGAGAACCAGACCTCCCTGTTTGTCCGTACGGGGATTGGGCACCAGCAGACCCGCACAGAACTGTACATGTTTAAACGGCCAGAACATGGCTCCGATCACCCCGACGCTCTGGCTGTTGCGACCGGAAATCCAGTCGCCCATCAGATACCATTTCTCGGTCAGTTTCCACTCGTAGCCCAGCAATACGCCCTGATGATTGCCCTCGCCGACATACGCCCGGTTGGTAGCGTATCCACCGGCCAGTATTTTCCGCCCCGGTCCAAACGAAATATTGGCGAGGCCATACGTGAAGTGATTGAACTCGCGCCGCGAATTGACCGCCGTCAGGTTGGTACCGGCCTGTGTGCCCAGATTGAGCGCCAGCCGCTCATGAAGCACAAACTGCTTCTGCACCGTCCCCATGACGACGGGAAAAACGGGCCCATTTCGGATCTGGTCGTTGTGCATGAGACGCCATTGCGGACGAAAGTAGGCACCCTTGCCCACAACGTTGATTCCCGCATCCCATCCGCGCCCCAGGCCGTAAACAAAGTGGCCTTTTGACTCCAGACCTTCCCTATAAAGATTGATCTGATGCTGGTAGAAAACCTGGTTTTTTGGGGTAATGTCGCCCGAAGGTATGTTGAAAAAATTTTGCTGGGCGTACCCGGTCCCGACCAGACCGAACATTATCGATAGTAGAAATAAACGAAATGGAAAGTTCATGACGGGTTAATGTTGAAAGAAAGCAGCGGCCCGTGTAGTGAGGCCGCTGCTGAGCAAGTTAGTCAAGCGTGCGAATGGACAGTTGCCGCGATGCCGTCACGCGGGGTGAACGGAGCGTAAACTGCTCGATTTGTTTGTTTTTGAAGTCAGTAATCTCGACACGGTAAACGCCGTCGGGGAGTTCCGTCAAATCAAAGCGGGTGTGGACCGTATGCAGTTTTTTTGCCAGCTTTTCCGTCGCCAGCGTTTGTCCCTGCTGGTTCAGAATGCGCAACTGAACCACTCTGCCTTCCGGCTTCTGAACCACGACCATCAGTTTGGTAGATCCGGCGGCGGGGTACGTCGCCACCCGGAACGAGTCGCTGGTGCGGTCGCTGATAAACGAGAACAGGAGAATGGGGGATAAAAGGAAGACTAAAAGCAATGAGAATTTTATGGTTTTCATGATTTTCAAAGACAAAAGAAGTTAGATAATAGACAAAAGAACCGGAGGGTTCAGAGCCGGCGGATGTCGCGGCGAAACCGCTGAATGAGTTCACGCTCTTTCCGGGACATTTCGTCGTGGGCTTCGGCCACCCGGATCAGGACGTTGACAAACCGCTTCTTGGTGTCATCACAGAGCGCCTGCCGGTTATTGGTCAGGCAGCGGATGGCAAACAGGTACGCGTTTTCGACGGTTTCTTCGCAGTTTTCACGAAGGTAAAAGGCGAAGAGGGCGAGGTCGCCGTGCGGCTCCTGACGGAGCAGTTGCCGCACGGTGGTGGCCTCTTCCTGCTGTAGCCGACCATCGACTTTGGTCAGGGCATAGACTACGCTGCCAAGAGCAAGGGAAAGATCGGGCGTGGACATAGCCGTTATTCGAGCGTGTTGGGGTTCATCAGCAGCGGCGTGTCGCCGTTGGTCACGATAACCTTACTGTTGGGTGAGGTGGAAAGCTTATTGAACGCCTCTATCGCCTTGAATTTGATGAGCATGGGCGTCAGACCTTCGTTGATGATTTTCTGCGCATCCCGTACACCTTCGGCCTCGATGACCCGTCGCTGGGCTTCCTGGCGTTCCTTGTCCAGCACGAACTGCATCCGCTGGGCATCCTGTTCGGCTTCGAGCTTATCCTCGATGGCTTTGGTCAGGCCCGGAGGCAGTACGATGCTCTTGAGCAGCACCGACTCGATGGCGAAGCCCCTGTCTTTCAGTTGCGACATCATCAGGTCGCGGATGACTTTCTCGATTTCGGCCCGTTGACCAGTATGCATGTCTTTGGCGTAGTAGCGGGCCGCAATGTCGGCCACCGCCGAGCGGAATACGGGCAGAATGATGACTTCTTCGTAGTTGCGGCCAATCTGCTCGACAATCTTCGGAGCGTGCTGCCCATCCACGCGGTACAGAATCGACACCTCCGACTGTACGGTAAGACCTTCCTTGGATGGCAGCGGGACACGCACCTCCATGTTCATGGTGCGGGTTGGCACTTTGATGATGGTCGTCAGCAGGGGGTTGAAAACTACGACGCCTTCCTGCATCGGGGCGGATTTGATTTTACCTAATTTCCGCTTGACGCCTACTTCACCCTGACGGACGACGGTGCAACTGCCCAGAGTGAGGGCAGACAGTATGATGAGGGCACTAGCTACTGGTTTCATGGTTTGTCTGATGAATAAAGGGTTGATGTTTCCTCTCTGCACTGGCGGCTGACCGCCTTTCGTTCTGCACGCAGCAAAATTGTCGTGACGTTGTTAGAGCCGAATTAAGTGTGGATTAGAAGTTAATTAGAACGTTTGGTTTACCAGCCCGCTGCTACGTTGAGACCGAACACGCCTCCCTGCATTCCGGACCGCTGCCACGGAATGGCCCAGAATGGCTCCAGAATGGCGAAGCCGAGCAGATTGATGCGCAGCGAAACGCCCGTGCTCAGAACGGGTCTGCTCTTCATCTGATCGCCGTTCAGCCAGCCCTCGCCGCTGGCGGGCGCACTCATGCCCCAGGCATAGCCGCCATCGGCGAACAGCGACAGTTCAGTGGGAAAGAGGCGGCTCCGGAAGAGCGCCAGCCGCTCGTTGCCCGTCAGCGGCAGCCGAATTTCGGCATTACCGACGGCCATGCTGCTCCCCTGAAGCTGGTTGGGCAGAACGTCGCTTTCGCCCTGATACGGTAAGCGCCTGTAACTCTCGGTGCCATAGCCACGTATCAGCGTTGGGAAGCCGATGAAGAACGGGGCGACAACGTTGGTCTGTGCATCCCTGCCAAACCGGGCCATGTGCAGACCCCGCACGGCAAACGTCAGCGGTTTCAGCCGCCAGTAGCGCCGGTAATCGGCTGTCAACGTGTTGAGCTGGAGCGGACCGAACGTCGACTCAAGACCCAGACGGTAGCGATGCCCCTTCAGCGGGGCGACGGGCCCGGGCGTGGTGTTGTCGCCGACGTAGGCCGCCCCTACCTGGCCGGTGAAAAAGGCTGGCTGCCGGGGCAGACGGAAGCGTTCGGTGTCGATAAGCTGGTTCCGGAAGAAAAATTCACTGTCGCGGATGGTCAGAAAACTGAATCGGGAGGTGGCCCCGCTGACTTCGACGCGACGGGTTCGCGAAATGGGCAGGTAGGCAAACAGCGCCAGTTGCTGCTCAAACGTCCGCTGCACGTCGGTAGCCCGCTCCACAATCGGCACCCGCTGCCCCTGAAGTTCTCCTTCGATCACCCGCGTTCGCACCGACCCCGACCGGAACGGAACGTGCGACAGCGATACGCCCCAGTTGATGCGCCGTTTGCGGTTGAAATAGGTGAACTGTCCGGCCGCGTCCGTCAGCTCACCCGCAATGGAAAGACCGCCGGTGATGGTCCGGTCGCCCAGCACGTCACCGAACGCCACGCTGACGCCGCCCGACAGATTCGTACCGAAGCGGTTGGCGACTACGCCCGCCTGACCGCCCGCCGATCCGCTGATGCCCATTAGCCGGAACCGATTGCGAAAAGGAGCCGACTGAACCGGCTCGGTTCGCAGCGGATCACCCGGTCGGGTCGAGGCCAGGCGGGCGGCCACAAAGTCACGGTTGAACCGGGGGAGGGGCGGGAGCGTGGCCGCTGTCTGATCGAGGGCCGTTTCGGGTACGTCGAGCCAGAGAAAATCACTGTTCTCGGCCCTTAGAATCCGATAGCCCTGCCGCTGAAAGACCGAAAAGGCAAATGCACCCGTTTCGCGGGCGACACTCAGCGCCGGAGCATGAGGCGTAATGCCCGTAACACCCGTAAAGAACCGCGTGAGCTGATACGTGCGTCGGTCGTAAGGATTGTGCGCGTACAGATTGCGATAACCGTCGCGATCCGACAGAAAATAAATCATCTGATTGTCGGTACCGAAGACCGGGTTGAGATTATCGGCCCCCGGAAAAACGTCGAGCATCCGGATCACCTCCGTCGGCAGGTCGTAGAGCGCCAGCCGGTGATCGAAGGCCAGCGGGCGATCATCCTGTTTGGCGGGGCGGTCGGTGGAAAACACCAGCGTGCGACTATCGGGCGACCAGGCGGGCTGTAGTTCCGAGTAGATGTCGTTCGTCAGGCGGCGGGTGGCGTTGTCGCGAAAATCATATACATACAAATCGGTTTGCCCGTCGACCAGACCATTGAGGGCGATGTATCGGCCATCGGGCGACCAGGCCGGGTTGGAAAACGCCGGAACGCCCGGTATTGCCACGTCACGGACGATACGCCCCGATGAAACATCAATGACCACCAGTTTATTCTGACCTTTGGCAAACGCTACGAAAGCAAACTGTCGGCTGTCGGGCGACCAGGTTCCGGCGGATTCGAGGTAGCTCAGGGCGTCCAGATGAGCATCACGGGTGGTGCTCAGCAGCTTCCGGACCACGCGCCCCGTGCGGACGTCGGCCAGAAACAGGTCTATCGAAAACAGATTCTTCTCCGACAGAAAGGCCATCCAGCGGCCGTCCGGACTGATGGCCGGTGCCAACTGCATACTGCTTTGCACCGAGGCGCTCAGAGCCGTTGGCAGCCGGGCGGGTTGAGAGACAAACGGCTGGTAATGCGTGCGCAGCGCCTGATGCCACTGAGCCGCGAAGGCTTCCGGCGATAGATTGAGTACTCGTTTCAGAGCCCCGTCGATGCCCGACCGGATGGCCGTCAGAAAAAGAGGACGCACCACCTGTTCGCCCCAGGTACCCGTAACGTAGGCCCACCAGGCATGGCCCCAGCGATAAGGAAAAAATTGGGGATTGAGCGTCAGGTCGTTCAGCGTCGGCAACCGATCGGACTGAACGGCGTCGCGCATCCAGAGAGCCGTGTGGGCATCGACGGGGCCGATGGACAGGTATTCGGCCATGCCTTCGATAAACCAGAGCGGTAGCCGCATCAGGTCGGCTACGGAAAGCGAATCCGACTGCGCCATCTGAAACTGCAGGGCGTGAACGACCTCATGACCCAGCACATGGTCGGTCTGGGCATTGGCTTTCGCAATGGGCATCACAATCCGGTTTTTGATGGCCTCGGCAAAGCCGCCCGTGCCCGGATCGATGGTGCCCGGCGTTACGTTCGTCTGCTGAAAATCAGCGTGATTGTTATACAGAATGATGGGATTGCGAAACGGTATGGAGTCACGCAGAACCTGACGATGCGTTTTATACCAGACCTCGCTCTGCCGCATCCAGTGGTTTCGGACCGAATCGTTTTCGAGGTAATGATACAGCTCAAAATTACGCGTCTGATGGAGTCTGAACTGGAAGGTTTTATAACCTATTTTATTCTGACCAAAATATTGTGCCTGACATTCTGTTAATCCCAACAGAAAAAGCAACAGGCTGATTAACACCCATATAGGCCAGTTTGGAAGACGGGAATTATATGATTTTGAAGTCATGTCAGTTATTTCATAAGTTGTTGATGAGGGAGACCGCCCGGTAAAGGCAGTTTACCGGCTACAAATTTTTTTGCATTGAATTAGACATAAATTAAGTCCTGATTAGAAGGTAATTAGAAGTGAAGGGGGCGTCGGTGGAATAATAGGGCTCACGGAATGAAATTGACGCAGCAGACAAATAATAGGACCACTTAGTAGTATTATTTATGGACTTTAAAGTATAATTTGTAGTTTTTAGTCACGGCTGCTTGGTCTCCCGCAAACCTTTGCTCAACGGAAATTATGAAGGAAGTTATACGTCTCCGGGACGTTGGGGAACGATGGTTCCGTTCCGCCTGCGTTGGTCTCTGTTTCCTGCTTGTTTGCATACTGGCGCATCCTGCTCTCCCGCAGTCTATGGCCGAACGGGCCATTACGGGCACCGTCGCCGATGCAAAAAGCGGCGCTCTGCCCGGCGTCAGCATTCTGCTCAAGGGAAGCACTCGCGGCACCACCACCGATGCCGACGGACGCTTTCGGCTAACTATACCGGGTGAAGGGGCCATTCTCCAGTTTTCGTATATCGGTTACGTCACCCAGGAGGTGGCCGTGGGCAGCCAGTCGGAACTGACTGTCACCCTGGCCGAAGACGACAAAACGCTCAATGAAGTGGTGGTGGTGGGCTACGGCAGCCAGCGGAAAAGTGACCTGACCGGGGCTGTGTCCACCATTTCGGCTAAAGACGTCGGGCGGCTGCCTCTGGCGGGCATCGATCAGGCGCTGCAGGGCAAAGCCGCCGGGGTGCGGGTCACCCAATCGACCGGAGCGCCGGGCGAGGGCGTGGCCGTACGCATACGGGGCGTGGGCACCATCAACGACAATTCACCGCTGTTTATCATCGACGGTATTCCGACCAAAGATGCGTTCAGCATCCTCAACCCGGCAGACATCGAAAGCATGTCGGTGCTGAAAGATGCGAGTTCGGCGGCCATCTACGGAGCGCGGGCGGCCAATGGCGTCATTGTCGTTACCACCAAACGCGGTCAGAGCGGAGCGCCCCGCATCGCTTTCAACAGCTACGCGGGCATCCAGCAGCACGGACGGCTGATTCCAATGGCGAACACAGCTCAGTACGTCGAAATCTACAACGAATCGGCCAATGCCGACAATGCCGAAATCGGCAATCCGACGCTGTTCCGCAAACTCATCACCGACGACCCGGCCAGCCTGCCCGATACGGACTGGCAGCGGGCCATTTTCCGGACGGCCCCCATCCAGAACTACCAGCTCAGTTTCAGCGGCGGCACCGAGCGGTCGCGGTATCTGCTGTCGGGCAACTATTTCAACCAGCAGGGCATTGTGCTCAACTCCGGCTACGAACGCTACGCTCTGCGGACGAGCCTGGACACCGACATTGGCTCCAGCCCGGCGGGGCCCGGCCCGGCGGGCAGTCGGGTAAAAGTGGGCACCAATCTGAACCTGACGTTTTCCAAACGCAATATTGTCGGCAGTTCGGGCGATGGCTTCGGGGGCAACGGCGGCAGCATCGTTCGCTACGCTCTGTTTCGCACCCCGGCCATTGCCATCACCGACCCCACAACCGGCGATTACACGGACCTGCCCGCCCGCCCCGACCTCTACGGCGATGGCTATAATCCGGTGGGGTTAGCCCGGAAACAGGATAACAAAGAAGACCAGTATCGGGCTTTTGGCAATTTGTTCGGCGAATGGCAAATTTTCAAAAATCTGCGCTTCCGGACCGACGGCGGCCTTGACCTTCAGTTTGTCAACCGCAAAACGTTCAACGAAAACTGGGGCACCAACGGACGCATCAACAGCCCGGCGACGCTCAGCAATCGCATCAGCATTCTCACCAACCTGACCTGGAACAACACGCTGACCTACACCCGCAACTTCGGCGGCGAACACGACCTGTCGGTGCTGCTGGGCACAGAAGCCATTCGCAACATTGGCCGCGATCTGGTGGGGTCGGATCGGAATTTTCTCGACCAGAACCCCAATCTGCGGTTTCTGGGCCGGGGCAACGACCCGCTGGGACGGCAGGCGTCGGAGGGCGACCAGCGCTGGCGGCTGTTTTCGCAGTTTGCCCGTATCAACTATGCGTATAAAAACCGCTATCTGCTGACGGCGAACGTGCGGCGGGACGGTTCATCGCGGTTTTCGCCTCAAAATCGCTATGCTACCTTTCTGTCCGGATCGGTCGGCTGGAACATCGATCAGGAGGCGTTCTTCCAACGCTTTACGGACGTAGTGTCGAGTCTGAAGTTACGCCTGAGCGCGGGGCAACTGGGTAATCAGGACATCGGAAATTATCCCTACGCCTCCATTATCGGCAGCGGATTCAATTATCCGCTGGGCAATCCGCCGCAGACCAACAACGGCTACGCCACCGTCAGCCGGGGCAATTCCAATGTAAAATGGGAGGCTTCGACGCAGCTTAATGCGGGACTGGACGCGGGCTTCTTCCGCAATAAAATTCAATTGACGGCGGATTATTTCATCAAAACGACCTCCGACATTCTGGTGCCGGTGCCCGTTCCGCGTTCGGGCGGAACCGCCGGGGTGCCGTTTGTCAATGCCGGGAAGGTCGAAAACAAAGGCGTCGAGCTTGACCTTATTTACCGCAATCAGAAAGGTCAGTTCAGCTACGATATCACGGCCAATGGCTCATTCATCCGCAACCGCGTGGTGTCGCTCAGCGATGGTCGGCCCATTCCGGGCGGGCGCATCGACAACGGCATTTTTGCCACCCTGACCGAGCCGGGGCATCCCATTGGGTCTTTTTATCTGCTCCAGCAGGCGGGTATTTTCCAGAATGAAGGCGACATCTTCACCAGCGCCAATCAGGGTAACGGCATCCGGCCCGGCGACGTGAAATTTGTCGACGTCGACGGCAACGGTATTATCAACCAGGCCGACCGGTCGCACGTCGGCAGCCCGATTCCGACGCTCACCTACGGGCTGACGGCGAACGCCCAGTGGCGGGGTTTCGACGTGTCGCTGTTTTTTCAGGGCGTGTCGGGCAATTCCATTTACTACCAGGTTGCCACCGACATCGAGGGTTTCTATCGGGCATTCAACATAACGCAGCGGGTGGTGGAGGAACGCTGGCGGGGCGAGGGCACCAGCAACACCCAGCCGCGTGTGTCGTGGCGGGGGGCGGCCAATAACAAGCAGCCATCGACGCGCTTTCTGGAGAGCGGAGCCTACACCCGCCTGCGGAACGCGCAGATCGGCTACACGCTGCCCACCCGATTGAGCCAGAAAATCGGCTCGACCAATGTGCGGGTCTACCTGGCCGGGCAGAACCTGCTGACGTTCACGCGTTACCCCGGACTTGACCCCGAACAGCAGACGAGCGATAACGTCAACAACGAGCAGTTTCGGGGCGACGTGGCCGTGGGCATCGACTGGGGCACCTACCCAACGGCCAAAACCTATATGCTGGGTCTCAACGTAGGCTTTTAAGTGAAGACGTTATGAAACGAATCCATACATCTGTACTGCTGATGGCCCTGCTGACCTGCACAGGCGGCTGCAGAGATTACCTGAATGAAGAATTACTGGGAAATTATTCTGACGGAACTTTTTTTCAGACCGAGGCGCAGGCGGTGCTGGCGATCAACGCGGCCTACACACCCCTGACATTTGCCAGCGACCGCAACCGTCTGTGGGTTTTCGGTGACGTGGCATCCGACGATGCCGCCAAAGGCGGCGATCCTGGCGATCAGGCCGACATTGGTCTGGTCGATGATTTTCAGATTTTTCCGAGCAACGGCGTCATCGAATCGCAGTGGGGTGAGTTGTACGAAGGCATCGCCCGCTGCAATCAGGTGCTGGCGCGGGTGCCTGCCATCGCCATGAACGCCGACCTGAAAAACCGTATTCTGGGCGAAGCGCGGTTTCTGCGGGCCGTCTATTATTTCTATCTGGTAAATATCTACGGGCCGGTACCGCTGCTGCTGGAACCCAAAAACGCCGACCAGTTGCAGATCACGCAGTCGCCGGTAAACGGGATTTATGAGCAGGCCATCGAACCGGATTTGCAGGAGGCCATTAAAAATCTCCCGGCCAGCTACGAGGGTGCCAACGTGGGACGGGCCACCAAAGGAGCCGCCACGGCGATGCTGGCGAAGACCTATCTCTACCAACAGAAATGGCAGCAGGCCGCCGCGACTGCCGCCCAGGTGCAGGCCATCGGCAATTATTCATTACTGCCGGTCTATGCGCAGAATTTCAGGCAGGAGGGCAAAAACAGTCCCGAATCCGTGTTCGCCGTGCAGCACCTGACCGGTCAGGTGCCGTTTACGGGCAACCGGCTGAACCAGTGGTTTGCGCCCCGGCCCGGCGAAAACGGCTATTTTTTCAACGTACCTACGCAGAATTTCGTCGATGAATTCGAGAAGACCACGGCGGGCGTAGTCGACCCCCGGCTCGATTATACGGTAGGTCGTCCGGGGCGGCCCTGGATTAATGGCGAGCCGTTCGATGCGTTCTGGTCGCCGACGGGTTATCTGAACAAAAAACACGTGCAGCCGCTGGCCGAAATCCCGGCCAGTACCAAAGGCGACGGCAATCTCAACTACGTCATGATCCGGTTTGCCGACGTGCTGCTGATGCAGGCCGAGGCGCTCAATGAACTGGGTCGGGGGGCCGAGGCGCTGCCGCTGCTCAACCGGGTGCGCAGGCGGGCACGGGAGAGCTACCTCTTCGACCGGGGGCTGAGTCCGACGGCGACGGTTCCGGCGGGTCTGCTGCCCGACCTTGCCAACCTGAGCCAGTCGGCGCTGCGGGATGCCATCCGCCACGAGCGCCGCGTGGAACTGGGCTTCGAGTTTCACCGCTACTTCGACCTGATGCGGTATGGGAAAGAGTATGCACAGGCGGCCCTCCGTGACAAATCCTCGTTCAGCTACGAGCGAAACCGCTACTTCCCGATTCCGCAAAGTGAACGCGACACCAATAAAGCATTGCGTTTTTGATTATATAAACTGATTTACTCCAATGAAAAACCACTCAGTTTCTATCCGCTCCCTGCTGGGTCCCGTGCTGGCCCTTCTGATGCTGGCTTTTGTGTTCAACGCCTGTAACAACGACGATGGTCCGGAGGCGGTCCCGGTCGATAAAACCCGGCTCAAGGCCCGCCTCGACAGCGCCAACGCCACCTATACGGCCGCTCAGGAAGGCGTTACGGTCGGCAGTTACGAAGCGGGCTCGAAGGCCACCTTCAAAACCGCCATCGATGCCGCCACGACGGTCTATAACAATGCCAATGCCACGCAGACCGAAGTCAACAATGCCTGGGTGAATCTTGGGCAGGCCGTCACTACATTCCAGAGCAAACAGGTGCAGGAGATTGCGCCGCAGAACCTGGTGCTGTATCTGAAGATGGACGGCAACGCCAACGATGCTTCGGGCAGGGGTTTCAACGGGACGCTCCGAACCGGGAACACCAAGTGGGGCGGGGGCACCGTAACGCCGACCAAAGACCGCTACGGACGCGATGCTCAGGCTTATTTCTTCGATAAAGGAGCGCATATCGAGATACCCTACAATCCGGTGCTGAATCCGGCCAAGGAACTTACCATCAGCCTGTGGGCGCGTCCGACACAAGTCAGACCGAGTAATTACATGGTTTCGCTGGGGCGCTGGTATGGCTACAAACTTCAGCTTCAGGAGGCCAACAAAGCCTTTATGACCGTGCGGACGGGGCCGGAGCGGTTTATCGACAAAGACAACGAATCGCCCACGCTCGACCTCAACAAGTGGTATCACATTGCCGTATCGTATAAATCGGGCGAAATGGTCTTTTACATCAACGGTACACCGGTGAAAACCTGGACCGACGTTACGGGCGACCTGTTTCCGGTTCGCAGCACCACCAACCTCGCCATCGGGCAGGATTTGCCCAACGGAGCCTATACGCTCACCGATGCCAAAGACGCCGACGGCATCCAGAACTTTGTCGACTGGGGCGGATTTTTCACCGGCGACATGGACGAGGTGCGCATTTACAACGTCGTACTGTCCGGCACTCAGGTCCGGTCGATTTATAATGCCGAAAAACCCTGATGCGGAGAGTTAAAACACAGAGAAACACGGAGGTAACACGGAGTTGCACAGAGAAATATCACAAAAAACTCTGTATACCTCCGTGTTACCTCCGTGTTTCTCTGTGGTTAACCCTATTTTTTTCAACCGCCTGCCAGCGCGACGAGGCCACTGATGGACGCCGCCCGCTGGTGTTCTGGTGTTCCAACAATGGCCCCGAAATTGCCTTTGCAAAGGAGTTTACGGAACGCTGGCAGCGCACCCGACCCGACAGACCGCTGCGTTACCAGCCGATTCCGGAAGGGCAGTCGAGCGAGGAGATCATTCTGGCGTCGGTGGTGGGCAAAACCACCCCCGACATCTACGCCAACATGTGGCAGGGCAGCGTGGAGATGTACGCCAAAGCGGGTGTTCTGGTGCCGCTGGACACTATTCCGGGTTTTCTGGAATTTATGCGAAATCGCTGCGATTCAGCCGTTTTGCGGGAAATTACCTCTTCAGATGGTCACATTTATCAGGTGCCCTGGAAAGTGAACCCTATCATGACGCTCTGCAACACAGGAATCCTGCCGCCGGGTTCGTCAGCCGGACCACCCTACACCTACGGGCGCTACCTGCGGGCAGGAGCGCAGGTGCAGCGGGACGGCGACGGCGATGGCTACGTCGACCGCTGGCTGGGCTACACCGAAGTGAAGGCACTCTGGTATCAGCGGCTGTTCAATTTTTATCCGTTGTATCTGGCGGCATCGGGCGGAGCGCCGCTGATCGAAAAAAAGCCGGGTCAGCCGATGCGGGCGGCGTTCAATAATCGCCATGCCGTGGCCGTGTTTCGATTTTTGCAGGCGCTGTATAACCAGAATTATTTCGCCCGCGAACGACTTTCAGCCACCCGCGACCCCTTTCTCGACCAGCGTATTGCCACCCAGTTTACGGGGCCGTGGCAGGTGAGCTACCTTGAAAAGTTCGGGGAGCCGGGCCTGGAATACCAGTTTTACCCCATGCCGGTCCCCGACGGGCATCAGGGGCCGGTGTTTACCTACGGCGACCCGAAAAACATCGTCATGTTCAATACCTGCCGCGACCCGAAAGCCGCCTGGGAATTTATCCGGACGCTCATCGAACCGTCCGGCGACCTGCGGCTGCTGGAACTGACCGGCCAGTTTCCCCGGCGGAAAAATCTGGACCGCGACCCGTTCTTTACGCCTTATTTAGCCAAAAATCCCCGACTAAAGCCGTTTGCCGAACAGGCCCGTTACATAAAAGGCGTCGACAACTGCGAGGTGATTGTGGAAGTATTCGACATCATTTCGCAGGAATACGAAGCCTGCGTCATTTTTAACCGAAAAACGCCCGAAGCCGCTATCGCCGACGCCGCCAGGGCGGTGGATGTATTGCTAATGAGCGAAAGAGCTAATGAGTGAAAGAGCGAAAGATGAGCAAAGCCACTCATTCGCTCTTTCTCTCTTTCGCTCTTTCACTCTTTCACTCTTTCACTCATTCACTCTTTATGAAAAAGCTCACTCCCTATCTGCTCGTCAGTCCGTATTTGCTGCACTTTGGGGTTTTTGTGGCGTTTCCGGTGGTGTTTTCGGTGGTGCTGACGTTTCATGACTGGAATATCATCTCACCCATGCGGTGGGCGGGTCTGACCAACTACGAGCGTGTCGTGCAGGACCGGCTGTTCTGGCAGGCCATCCGGAATACGCTCCAGTTTCTGATCCTGCACATTCCGCTGCAGATTGGTGTGGCGCTGCTGCTGGCCGAATTACTGAACCGAACCATTGGGGGGGCGGCATTTTTCCGGGCGGCGTTTTTTCTGCCGGTCATCGTGTCCGGTGTGGTCGTGACCATCCTGTGGCAGCAGTTGCTGGGCTTCAATGCCGGATTGCTGAACCGGCTGCTGACCGAACTGAGCCTGCCCCGCGTGGCCTGGCTCGACGACCCTGACATTGCCATGTACAGCATCGCCCTGATGGCAACCTGGAAAAACGTCGGGCTGTATGTCATCCTGTTTCTGGTCGGGCTGCAGTCGGTGCCGACGGCCTATTACGAAGCGGCGGATCTGGAGGGCGCTACGGAGTGGCAGAAGTTCCGGTTCATTACGCTGCCGGTCATCAATCCAACGATTTTTACGGTCGTGGTGCTGTCGACCATCGGTGGATTTTCGCTCTTCATCGAACCTTACATCATGACCGAAGGCGGGCCGCTCAACCGGACGCTCTCGGCGGTGATGTACATTTATAAACAGGCGTTTCAGTACTATCACATGGGCTATTCGGCCACGCTGGGTTTCTGCTTTGCGCTGATTATTCTGTTTGTGGTGATGATTCAGAAACGGTATGTGGAACGGGAAATATAAAGAGCGGAGCGCCGCCCGGCGAAAGAGTGAAAGAGTGAAAGAGCGGTCCGCCACTCTTTCACTCTTTCACTCTTTCATTCTTTCACTCTTTCGCTACATCCTCCTTGCTCTGGCGGCGCTGTCGTTCGTCTATCCGTTTATCTGGATGGTGAGCGCCTCGCTGTCGTCGGAGCAGGGGCTGGGCGATCTGACGCTGCTGCCCGTCGATTTTACCTGGCAGAATTACGTCTCAGTGTTCACAAAAATACCGTTGGAACGGGCGTTTCTGAACAGTGCGTTCGTCGCCATCCTGACCACGGCGCTGGTGCTGGTGTCGGGGGCGATGGTGGGCTATGCGCTCGCCCGGTATCGGTTTGCAGGGCGTAATGCCATTTTTTACCTCATCATTTTTACGATGACACTGCCCTTTCAGATTACGCTCATTCCCAACTACATCACGATGGTGCGGCTGGGCTGGGTGGATACGTATTTTGCGCTGATTGTGCCGTTTTCGCTCAGTTCGATGGCGGTGCTGCTGTTTCGGCAGGCGTTTCAGAGTTTGCCGCAGGCGCTCATCGACGCCGCCCGAATCGACGGTGCCAATGAACTGCGCATTATTTTTCAGATACTCGTCCCGAATGTGTTGCCCACTGTCCTGACCATCACCATCCTGACGTTCATGGGCTTGTGGAACGAGGCGCTCTGGCCGCTCATCGTTATTCGGGATGAGCCGATGATGACCATGCCGCAGTTGGTGACGCTGTTTTCGGTGGGCGGAAGGGCCGAGGGGCAGTTGGGGGTCAAGATTGCCGCCGCCGTGCTGCTGGCCCTGCCCATTATTATTCTGTACGTCTTTTTTCAGAAACATTTCATCCGAAGCATGGCCTCGTCGGGTTTGAAAGATTAATGGATAATGTAGAATGTATGAGTCATTTAATCTACTGATTGTCACATTGTTAACGTTACATCATTCATTATCCATTATCCATTATTCATTATCATGAGACTACTTCCTGTTATTCTGTTTCTGCTGACCTTTTCCTGCAAGAAGGAACAGCCCGCCGCCCAGACGCCGACAGCGGAGCGCTGGGTCAATCTGGCGCACCTCGACCGGCTCTACGGTGCTGTTCGGCTGGCGAATGGTGCCGAGGTCGGAACGGTGGCTATCTACAGCGAAGCGCCTGATTACCGGCTGGTTACCGATGCCGACGAAGGCTTTACATGCGTCGATGACGTGTCGCGGGCTGCCCTGCTGCTGCTGAACGAACCCGATCTGGCGAAGAATGGGGATAAAGGGGATAAACTCCGGAAGATGACCGAGTTCGTGCTTCAGTTGCAGGCACCGGACGGCGAAGCCGGGGCGGGCTATTTTTACAATTTTCTCTGGCCGGACAGGACGATCAACAAAACGTTTCAGACCAGTGTGGCGCAGCCTAATTTCTGGTCGTGGCGGGCGTTCTGGCACCTGACCGAAGCGTATTCCTACTACCGGCAAAACGACCCTGCCCTGGCCGGTCGCATCCAGACGGCCAACGAACGGCTGCTCACCAACATGCTCCGCGATTTCGGTAGCAAACCCCGCGACTTTACGTTCATCCGGGGTGTGCAGACACCCAAATGGCTGCCCTTCGGTTCCGGTTCGGATCAGGCCGCCGTGATGCTGCTGGGTTTACTGAACGTGTACCAGCAGAACCAGCGCCCCGATGTGCTGAAGCTCATGGAGCAACTCGGCGAAGGCATTGTGGCGATGCAGGCGGGCGGGGCCGGGAAGTTTCCGTACGGAGCCATTTTAAGTTTTGAAAATATCTGGCATGCCTACGCCAGCGATCAGGCGTATGCGCTTCTGCGGGCGGGCAAGGCGCTTAACAAACCGGAGTGGCAGGCTGTTGCCCGGCGGGAAATCGACAACTTTTATCCGTATCTGATTCAACAGGGCTTTCTGGAGTCGTTTGAGGTGGAACAGGCCAACGGCGAATTTAAAGCGGTCAAAACCAGTAAGTTTTCTCAAATCGCCTACGGCATCCGGCCCATGATCTGGGCCGCACTCGAAGCCTACGAACAAACAAAAGACAAACGGTATGCCGATCTGGCCGGGCAACTGACGGGTTGGTTTCTGGGTAAAAACGCCGCCAGCGCGGTCATGTACGACCGCGCCACGGGGCGGGGATACGACGGCATCGGGGCGGGCGGCGTCGTCAACCGCAATGCCGGGGCCGAATCGACCATCGAAGCGCTCTGGGCGTTCCAGCGAATAGAGAATTTTCCGGAAGTCAGGAGCCTGATTGCCAAATAACTACGGCCTGGATCACTCAATCTCTCCCGGTGCTGGTTTTTTACCCGTAGCGGCCCATTTCCGAAGCTGGGTGAAAGCGCTGGTGGTCTGAGCCGGACTAAAGGCGCAGTGGCCCGGCCCGTTGGTGAACTTCATGACAAACCATTGGGCGGTGCCTGCCTGACGGGTCGTGAAATCGTAGGCAGCAGCGTTTTCCTGGGGTATCAACTGGTCATACGTCGTATGCATCAGCAGCACCGGATCACTTATTCGGCCACTAAACGTCGAATAAGGCCCCATAAATGACTGAGCTTTCGGTGTGGCTGCCATACGAACGACCTTGCGGTTGATGAACGTATCGTCGGGAAAACCGCTGTAGAGACTGTTAGTGTTGTCGAAGGGATTACCCCCGGCCTGCTGGCTCAGATCGCGGTAGATTTCCTGGAAGAAACTAATCACGCCCGGCAAATCGCGGTATCGAAGGCTGTAGCGGGCGGCAAACAGTTTGGCCGTGGTCGAATCGGTGCGGAGCCGTTTGGCGATCTCCAGCGGCGGTGTGGGTCTGGCTTCGCCAGCGGCCAGTTTAGCGAGCGAATAGGCGTTGGGAAACAGCGCATCGAACGTCACCAGCATACTGAACATGTGACTTTGCAGCGCCTGATACAGATGGGCCGATACCGGGCACATGGGCATGGCTCCCTGATAATGTTCGGGGTATTTTTCGATGGTTGCCAGCGTAATCATGCCGCCCATCGAATGCCCGACAATAAACGTCGAATCCGGTTTCCCATAGGTTTTTACAAAATGCTGCCGAAGCGTTTCGGTATCGTCGACACCTTCGGCTACGGCCCAGCCCTGACGACGATAGGCCGAACGCGCCACCGCAAAACCTCCGCTGAGATATGGCTGCGCTGCCGATTTCAGGGTCGCCTTCATACTGGCAGAAGGAGTACCAATGGTCTCATAGCCATGCGCATACATCACCAGCTTACGGTTCCAGTTGGCCGGAATGTCGATGTGGTAATACGCCCCGTTGATACGCCCCGTGTCGGAGCGGGCAACGGAAGCAGATTGGCCGTGAGCCAGAAACGTGACAAGAAGGTAACTTACCAATAGAACGTACTTCATCGGAAACAGAAAGTTTGGTGAATGACCGGTGGGTCGGATAAATGCGGATAAAAAACGGAATAGGGCGTTTTTCATATGAAAAACGCCTTCCATATTTGGGGGAAACTTACTAATAAATGGGAAAATATTTACAAATCAGAGCTATTTCTGCGCCCGGCTCAACTCGGCTACCTGGCGGCGGAGCTGATTGAGTTCGGCCTGAAGGCGTTGGCTCTGTTTCTGGTGAAGAAGCAACTCGCGGTCAACCTGAAGTTTGATCGACAGCAGCGAATCATACTGAAGCAACTGCCGGTTATGGGTTTCCTGCAGCGATTCGTGACGATGGTCTACGTGCAGCATGGCGATGAGCGCAATCCCGCATAAAAGTCCGCACAATACGAAAGCTGCTTTTCGTAAGGCCAGCAGCATGCGCCGATGAGGCCGGGGATTTGGCCGGGGGCGGTTCTGTACCGGTGAAAAGTCAAGGGTGTATCGTGTCATGGTGCCTGAAAAACCGGTCGACGCGGCGTTCGTGGAATACAAATATTGTGTCTGTCGATTAGATCGGTATTAAGTCCAAATTAGAAGGTGATTAGAATCAGCGGGGCAGGGTCAGCGTGAACGTCGTTCCGGTTGTCGCCGTCGACTCGACCGTGATGCGGCCCCGGTGCAGCCGGACGATGCGTTCCGTCAGCGACAGCCCGATGCCGTGCCCGGCAACCTGCCGGGAGTTGGCCCCCCGGCGAAACGGTTTGAAGATTTCGGGCAGTTCACCCGGCGGAATGGGGGTGCCGCCGTTCTGAAACGAGAGCTCGAAATAACCGTCGGGCTGGCTCAGCCGCACCTCGACGCGGTGGTCGGGCGAGAATTTACAGCCGTTTTCCATCAGATTCAGAAATGCGATGTGCAGCAGCGGAGCGCTGGCATTCAGCATCGGTTCAACGTCGCCCGTCTGGGTCAGTTCGATCCGTATCAGGTAATCAGGATGACTTTTCCGCAGTTCATCCCGAACCTGCCAGAGCAGTTCCGTAATAGAGACGGGGGCCAGCCGGACCGCCGACTCGTCCAGGCTGACGTTTGCCAGGCTCAGCAGACCGTTGGTCAGTCGGTTCAGGTTCTGAATATCGTCCAGCACCGACCGCATCGTGGACCGGAGTTCGGCGGGGTCTTCGTCGGCCATGAGCGATACCTGTAGCTGTCCGGTGATGGCCGTCAGCGGCGTTCGGAGTTCGTGGGAGGCGTGCGAGACAAACGAACGCTGCATCCGGAAAGCTTCCTCCAGGCGGTCGAGCATCTGGTTGAAGCGCCGGATGAGCTGCGAAATCTCGTCTTCATCCCGGCCTTCGTCCAGCCGCAGATTGAGCTGACTGGCCGTAACTTCGTCCATTCGCCTCACAATCCGCTGAATGGGCTTCAGCGATCGTCCGGCGTAGAAACGCCCGGCTCCGAACACCACCAGCACGGCCAGCAGCCAGCCCGCCGCCAGGATCAGCGCCAGATTCCGCTGTTTGCTGAAACCGTATTTATCGACCGCCGACGCAATGACCACGAAGCGATTGTAGCGGTCGGTAAACAGGATGCCCGCAATTTCACGCGGCCCTTCCTGCCAGTAAACTTCCCGCTCCAGCCGAATCCGGTCCAGAATGGCCGGTGACACTTTCAGGTAGTCGGTGCCGCTCTCATAAACGATTTTGTTGAGGTAATTATAAATGATAATTTCCTCCTGATTCAAAACAGTTATCTGGTTCTTGTCCAGCAACTTGAAAAGATCGGGGCTGATGGTTTCCTTTCCAAACAGCAACTCGGCGGACGTGCGGGCCTCGCTGCGCAGGCGTTCCCGAAATTCGTTCTGCCGGTGTCGCTCGGATATGAAGTAGATAATGCAGCAGAACAAAAACAGCAGCCCCGATACGATGGCCGTGAAGAGCAGTGTCAGCCGGGAGCGAATGGTCATTTGTCTTTCAGCATATACCCCATCCCCACCACCGTATGGATGAGTTTGACGGGATAATCTTTGTCGACTTTTTTGCGTACGTAATTGACGTACACGTCGATGACGTTGGTACCCGTATCGAAGTTGATATCCCAGACGTTTTCGGCAATGTCGATGCGCGACAGCACCCGGCCCCGGTTGCGCATGAGGTATTCCAGCAGGGCGAACTCGCGGGCGGTGAGTTCGATTTCATTACCGGATCGCCGGGCAACCTTCTCGTCAAGGTCCAGTTCCAGATCCGCCACCCGCAGCAGCGTACGGACAGGGGCGGGGGTAGCCCGTTTGAGGAGCACTTTCACCCGGGCCAGCAACTCCAGAAAATCAAAGGGCTTGACCAGATAATCGTCAGCGCCTGCATCGAAGCCCGCCAGTTTGTCGACCGTCGAATCCAGCGCCGTCAACATCAGAATGGGTAACCGGGCGTTTCTGCGGCGCAGGTTCTGACTCACGTCGAGACCGCTGATGTCGGGCAGGTTGACGTCCAGAATTGCGAGATCGAAACTATTCTGGCCGAACAACCGGATGGCCGACTCCCCGTCGGGAGCTATTTCCACGTCGTAAGACTGCATCTGAAGGCCCTTTTTGATCATGGCGGCCACTTTGGGTTCATCTTCAACTACCAGAATGCGGGCGTTGGAGGAGTCGGAGGGGATGAGCATGAGCTTGTTAATATTCACGCAGAGCCGCAGAGTCGCAGAGAGTTTTTGGAGAAACTCAAGCCAATTCCTCTCTTTCACTCTATCTCCTCTGCGGCTCTGCGTGAAATTATTCTGGATATGAAACAAACGCAAATCGCTGACTGTCGGGCGACCAACTCGGCACATTGATGGTGCCCTGACCGCCCCGAAAACGGGCCAGTTCCTGAATGGCATTGGTCCGCAGGTTCATCAGCCGCAGCGCAACCTGCTTGTCTGCCGGATGCGATGACGGATTTATCGGCTCAAGATACGACAGAAATACAATCCAGCGACCATCCGGCGATGGATGCGGAAACCAGTTGTTCCACTCGTCGTTCGTCAGTTGCACCGATCCGGAGCCGTCGGCGTTCATCCGCCAGATCTGCATGCGCCCCGAACGGACGGAATTAAAATAAATAAAACGGCCATCGGGCGAATAATCGGGGCCATCGTCGAGGCCTTTCTCCGTGGTCAGGCGGGTTTCGGGACCGCCGGAAACGGGAATGGTGTAGATGTCGTAATCGCGGGAGCCATCAGGCAGCGATCGTTCGGCCACGTAGGCCAGCGTTTTGCCGTCGGGCGACCAGCCATGCCAGTAAGAGGGCGCTTTCTCCGTGATGAGTTTCGGCTCTCCGCCCGTCAGGGGAAGCGTAAAAACGCGGGAGTTATTGGTTTTACCGGCCCGCTCGTCATTATGGCTGATAACCAGCGTTTTGCCGTCGGGAGAGAGGCCGTGGTCGTTATTGCACTGATTGGCGAAGCCCGTAGGTATCTGTTTCTTTTCGCCCCCGTTTACTGAAACCTGGTATAAATGTCCCCGCTGGTTGATGATCAGATGCCGACGGTCGCGGGTCCAGTTGGGGGCCTCGAAGCGAATGCTGTCGGAGAAAACCAACTGACGCTGACGGGTTTCGAGGTCGAAAATTTCAAGCTGGCTGGTGTGGCGGGCTGCGGGCGGAGACTGGGCATGGAGACCGGCAGTCAGCAACAGAATAGCTAGGGGGGCTAGTCTCATAGCAGAATCAGGGTTTACGCACATTCCGGAGAACGATTTCTAAAAGTACGGTTTTTGACGAAATTCGCGTTATACAACCATATCACCCGGAATAGCATTCCGGGGTACAACCGCATCTGCGTTATGAAGAAACGAGTTGGTCAGTGGGCTGCCGGAATCATTCTGCTGGCCGGAACCCAAAGCTGCATGGCCCCCAGGTGCCCCATTAAAAGCTGCCATGTCAGAATGGAGCATCGACACGAAGGCGGCAAAGCCTACCGGGGAACGTTTTTCGGGACGGTGCATGGACCGTCGTGGTGGCTGGGCAACCGGAAGGGCGAAGACATGGCGGCCAAATACCGCGAAAGCAAGCGGGTGAAGGTCAAGAAAACCCGCTGGACGAAGCTGCCGGGTGAGCGGATAGAATGAGTGAATGAGTGAATGAGCGATTGAGTGAATACTGTCTCGATACTTATTTCGCTCAATCACTCATTCACTCATTCACCACCTTAGAATACTCGCAGCGAATGGACGCCACTCATGACGTTGACGCGGCCCGGTATTTTTTCCAGCGAAGGCTTATCGCCCTTGTTCACCTTATAGAATTCGATACCACCCTGACGCCCGCCATATTCCACATACTCCGGAATGGCGACGGCAATGGCGTTGCCTGATTTGTCAAATTCCACGCTCTGCGGCATCACACCGTCGATGGGCGTCTCGCTCGCCAGGGCAAGCTGACCGTCCTTGTTCAGCGTATAAACCGAGAGTGAGCTTTTACCGGTGGCGGCATTGCCGTAGGGCTGATACGACTGATTGGCGTTGGCTACTACAATCATCGAACCATCGGGGCTAATCGCCATCGCTTCGGCGCTCTCGCCGGAGGCCGTCTGCGACACCAGCTTGTGTTCGCCCGCCGTATCTTCCGTACTAAACTGAATGACAAAGAGTTCGCCTTTGCCCGAGCCGCTGCCGCCAGCTTCTTTCTTGATATCGGAGACGATCAGATAGTTGCCGTCCGGCGTGAAGCGGGCCGTGGCGGGCAGAGCGCCTACCTTGACGGTTTTGCCGTGCGGAGCCAGCGTCGGTTTTTTGCTGGCGTCGAAGGTGATTTTCATCAGACCCACTTCCTGCGTACCAGCCACTGTATACGCCAGAAACTGACCGCCCGGATGCCAGGCTAAGTCCGTAATTTTCTGACCCGCAACAGGCGAGGCTACCGTCAGGTTACGGGTGGGTTTGCCCGTATTGTCGAATTCGAGCACCCGAATTTCCTTCCCGGCATCACCTGAAGCGATGGCAACGAGATTGCCCTGCGGATTCATGACGATGGCTGAGGGAGCGCTGCTGAACGAGGCTACCCGGGCCACCGGCTTCTGAGGCTGCGCCATGTCGACAATGAACAGACGGGCTGCTGCCGGGTAATCCTTCGTGCCGCTCTTGAGCGCCGTCAGCGTGTCGCCAAGCGGACCGTAGCCCTCCAGCACATAAGCCAGTCGCCCGTTCGGCGTAATCACCATCGTCTTGTCGTACAGAAGCGATGAATTGGAGACGCCCAGCGTCGCAAAGCCACCCCCGTTGCGGCTCAGCGGCATGGGAATCACCGTGAGCACGTCGCGGGTGCTTTTGTCCCGATACAGTTTGTTATCGACGAGAGCCGACGGCGTCAGGTCTGCATCCGACAGCGCAATAATTCCACGGGCCTGAAAAGGAATGCTTGCCTGTTGAGCAAAGGCTCCGGTCGACAGAAAAGCAGCAAGCGCAACAAAACTTTGTTTTTTCATGCGTAAAAGAATAAATGTTGGGTTTTAAGATCTAACAAAGGTAAACCAATCGGTATATACTCAAACTCACAAAAAGGCAGCTTGATAAAAACCATATTTTTTAACGAAAGAGTACTATCGATAGTGTGTGTGCTTTACACAAGTGAATACAGTTACGTTAAAAATACAAATTTTTGTGAAAAGTCCCCGATGTTTTCAATAAACTATGGGCATGTAATCATTTTGGACTACCATGAATAGGGTCTTCAGCAGTATCAATCCGTATTCACACGTACTTATCCGCGAGTTTTCGGAAGAGACCCCGGAGCAGGTCGACGGGAAACTGGCAAAGGCCGTTGAGAATCAGCCCCAATGGTCGAGGCTGACCTTCGGCGAACGCGGCCTGTTTTTTCACCGGCTGGCGGAGTACCTGCGCCGGAACCGTGGCGGTCTGGCCGCCCTGATTACCGCCGAAATGGGCAAGATTGTGTCGGAGGCCGAAGCCGAAATTGATAAATGCGCCAGTCAGTGCGACTTCTACGCCGACCGGACCGACGACCTGTTGAAGCCCGAAACCATTCTGACCGACGCCCGCGAGAGCATCGTAGTGTATGAACCCGTGGGCGTTGTGCTGGCGATTATGCCCTGGAACTTCCCGTTCTGGCAGGTTTTCCGCTACGGCGTTCCGGCGCTGATGGCGGGCAACGTTACGCTGCTGAAACACGCCCCCAACACGTTCGGCTGCGCCCTGGCAATTGAAGAGGCGTTTCGTCAGGCGGGTTTCCCGGACGGTGTTTTTCAGGCGCTGATCACCGGCGTCGACGCCATTGAAACGCTGCTGGCCGACGACCGCGTGGGTATGGTGACGCTCACGGGCAGCGAACGGGCCGGAACGGCGGTGGCGAGTCTGGCCGGAAAAAATATCAAAAAATCGGTGCTCGAACTGGGCGGCAGTGATGCCCTGATTGTGCTGAACGACGCTGATCTGGACAAAGTAGCGCAGGCAGCGGTGCAGTCGCGGATGATGAACGCCGGACAGGTATGCATCGCCGCCAAACGCTTTCTGGTAGAAAAAGACGTAAAGGCCGCATTTACCGAAAAAGTGAAAACGCTTATCGAGAATTTGAAACAGGGCGACCCGACCGATTCCGAAACGAAGGTTGGACCGCTGGCTCGTATCGATTTGGCCGAAACGCTTGAAAAACAGGTGCAAACGGCTGTTGCTGAAGGCGCTATGCTGCTGGCAGGTGGTCGACGGGAGGGAACGAACTTTCAGCCTACGCTGCTGGACAACGTCTCGCCCGATTCCATTGTGTTTCGGGAAGAAACGTTCGGGCCGGTGGCGGTCCTCACCGAAGTGGCCGACGAAGCGGAGGCGGTTCGACTGGCAAACGACTCCCGCTACGGCCTCAGCGCCACCATCTGGACGCGGGACGTCGCCAAAGCTGAACGCATGAGCCGTGAGTTGCAGGTCGGGAGTGTGTTCATCAATGCCATTGTGCGGTCGGACTCACGGCTGCCCATCGGGGGCGTCAAAAAATCGGGTTACGGGCGGGAGCTTTCCGAGGCGGGCATCAAAGATTTCTGTACGACAAAAACCATCTTCATCGGGTAATGGGGATGGAACGCGGATAACACGGATGACGCGGATTTACACGGATTTTTGTATTATAATTTATAGGTTGTCATCTTGAATACAAATCAGTTTTATCCGTGTAAATCCGCGTCATCCGCCTCATCCGCGTTCCATTCACGTTCCATTCTTTATATTGCCTGCAAATTCACCTTTCCTATGCTCATCCGCCTGTCTCTGCTGCTAATCGCTTTCAGCGCCTTCTACCCGGTCGAATCGAACCGGAACCCTGCTCCGCCGAAAGCCGAAGCGAAAGTCCTGACCGGGGCCGACCAAACGGCCCGTTATCTGCCGTATCTGAAAGGAAAACGCATTGCGATGGTGGTCAATCAGACCTCCATCATCGGCTCAAAACCCAGTGTCGATAGTCTGTTGAGCCGGGGCGTTCGGATTGTACGGATTTTTGGGCCTGAACATGGTTTTCGGGGGAATGCCAGCAATGGGGCCAAAGTAGCCGACAGCGTCGATGCCAAAACGGGCATTCCGGTTATTTCACTATACGGCAAACGCAAAAAGCCTTCGCGGGAATTGCTGGCCGACGTCGACCTGCTCGTGTATGACATTCAGGACGTGGGTGCCCGGTTCTACACCTACATCAATACGCTGCAGCACGTCATGGAAGCCTGCGCCGAAAACAACAAGGAACTGTTGATTCTCGACCGCCCAAATCCCAACGGCTATCTGGTTGACGGCCCCATGCTGGAAAAACACCTGTATTCGGGCATTGGCATGCACCCGATTCCGATTGCGCACGGCATGACCATCGGTGAGTTTGCGCAGATGATTAACGGTGAAGGCTGGATGCCAGGGCGGCCGACCTGCAAACTCAATATCATCAAAATTGCCAATTACAACCACGACGTGGCCTATCAACTGCCCGTGCTGCCCTCGCCCAACCTCAACACCCAGCAGTCCATTCTGCTGTATCCGCATATCTGCTGGTTTGAAGGAACCATCATCAGCCAGGGTCGGGGGACATACATGCCGTTTGCGGTGCTGGGAGCGCCCGCTCTGAAGGGCAAATATGCGTTTTCGTTTCAGCCCGTCAGCATTCCGGGCATGAGCGAATTTCCGCTGCATCAGAACGCCGTCTGCTACGGCCTCGATCTGCGGAAATACGACGTGGCTCAGCTTCGAAAATCCCGGCAGCTTAACCTGAAGTGGCTGATGGAATTGTATAAAGCCTATCCGGATAAAGCCCGCTTTTTCGACTCCAGCCAGAGTAAGGCAATGGGCAATTTCGACAAACTGGCCGGGACAGAGAACCTCCGGAAGCAGATTGTCGCTGGAAAAAGCGAGACCGAAATCCGCCGGTCGTGGGAGCCGGGGCTGTCGAATTTTAAAACCATGCGGAAAAAATACCTGCTTTATCCCTGAAGCAACAGTCGAAAACCAACGCCATGCAGGTTTTCGATACGGATAGTGGGGTCGGCCTGAAGCCGTTTGCGGAGACGGGAGATGAACACGTCGAGGCTGCGGCCCATGAAATAATCGTCGTCGCCCCAGATGGCGTGCAGAATGTCATCGCGTTTGACCAGAACGTTGGGTCGGCTGACCAGATAATGCAGCACCTGCGCCTCCCGCTGCGTGAGCGTCTGACGCTGGTTATTCTGTTCGAGCATCAGATTGGCCGGGTGAAAGCGAAATGCCCCCAGACGAACCCAACCCGATTCTGAGGGCGTCGTCGTCCGACCGCTGCGGCGCAGAAAAACCGCCATTTTCAGAATCAATTCTTCAATGCTGAACGGTTTGGTGAGGTAATCGTCGGCCCCCGTTCGGAAACCCTGAAGGCGCACCTGCTTGTCGGTTAAAGCACTCAGAAACAGGATGGGAACCTGCTCGTTGGCCTGCCGAATCTGGCGGGCGAGCGCCAGGCCGTCGGTCTGCGGGAGCATTACGTCGATGAGGCACAAATCAACCGGCTGCTGGCAGAATACCTCCCAGGCTTCGGCACCGTTCTGGCAGTGCAGCACCTCGTAATGTGCCATTTCCAGGTTATCTTTCGTGACAAAACCCAGATTGACGTCGTCTTCAACGTACAGAATACGGGCCAGGATGTCGGGCATGAGTAACGGCGGTTTCGGGAGAGTCGAGGCGTAAAATCGGGCAGTGGATGGCGAACGTACTGCCCCGGCCTTCTTCACTATGAACGGAAATGGTCCAGCGGTGGGCATCCACAATTTTTTTGACGTAATATAGCCCCAGACCAAACCCTTTCACCACGCGGTCCGGGTCGGGAATGCGGTAGAATTGTCGAAAAATGATTTTCTGATATGCCTTCGGAATGCCGACGCCACTGTCCTCCACCGACCAGATGATTTCTTCCTGATTATTCACCGTCCGGATAACGACGTGCGGCTCATTCGGGCTGTATTTCAGAGCGTTTTCCAATAGATTTTTCGCCATATTTTCCAGATGAACGGCGTCGGCCAGCACCGTGAACCGGGTGGCTTCCAGTTGTAAAGTCACTGAAGGTTCATACATGCGGGCCAGTCGCGTCAGGGTGTCATGCAGGTCGGTGGGTACCGGGTGGAGGTCGTAGTGCAGGCGTTCGGTGCGGGCCAGCCGCAGCACCGAATCAATCTGATGCTGCAGGCGCAGACTCTCGTCTTTCAGAATCTGGGCGTAGCGACGAAGCCGATCCGGCTGGTCGGCGATGCCTTCCGAGTGAAGAACGTCGGCGGCAATGCGGATGGTCGACACGGGCGTCTGAAGTTCGTGGGTGACGCTGTTGATGAAATCCCGCTGAACCTCCGTAAGCCGCCGCTGCCGCAATACCACCACCAGCGTGTAGCCAAAGAAAATCACCACCAGCAGTACGGCCAGCGACGAGCCGATCAGCGTATCGAGGTCGTCGGCCAGAAAGCCCGCCTGACCCGGAAACCGGATGCCGAAATAATACGTGTATCCCGCAAATTTGGGCAGGGGTCGGCGGTTTCTGGTGGTGTCGGCCTGCCCCGACGACACGTAGGCTCCGTACACCATCCGGTCGCTCGAACAGTCGTAAATGCCGTATTCAAAATCAGTCAGAAGTGCATGTTTTCGTAGCGCGTTGGCAATCAGGTATTCCAGCACCAGCGGGTTGATGGGCGAATCAGTGTTGACGATGAAGTAATCAGGCGATAGCTGCCTGACGACGTGCCGGTTCTGGGTGACGCTGTTTAGTTCGGCCACCTGGCGGGCTACGTCCTGAAGGGCAATGAAGGCCGTTTGCTGAAACTGCCGTTCCCGCAGGGCATAAGCCCGCCGCACCCAGGCCATCTGCACCACCAGAATCCCGATGATGGACAGCACCGATAAAACGACCAGTAAACGGATGAGCTTCCGGGACATGTGTCACGCAGAGACGCAGAGGCGGGGAGTTTTTTGAGAAGTTTGAGGGTTTTGGAGTTTGTTCTTACACCCCTCTTATCCTCAAAAATCTCTCTGCGCCTCCGCGTCTCTGCGTGATATTTTTTATACAAAGAAACGCGCTTCCGGCCCTTTTGCAACCCGTTAACAACTCATTAACACTTATTGGATTTTCGTTAACAGAGGGCAATTGGGCAGCCGTGTAGTTTTACGCCATGTTTCACCCTAAATTAGTTTGTCTCATGAAGCGTATCGTATTGCTTTCGTTCGTTTCGCTGGCTTTGGTGTCGGCGCTCGCTGCTCACTCACTGCTGGCCGCGTTCCATTGGCAAAACACCTCGGTTGATTTTGGCAAAATTCCTCAGTCGAAGCCCGTGAAGGCGGAGTTTCGATTTACTAACAAAGGAGATGCCCCGCTGATTATCACCAGTGCGCGGGGTTCGTGCGGCTGCACGGGCGTCGAATACCCACAGGAGGCCATATTGCCGGGGCAGACGGGCCTGATCAACGCCACCTTCAACGCCGCCAGCGTCGGCTCGTTCAGCAAGACCGTCACCGTGGAATCCAACGCGGGCGGCCCCACCGTGCTGACAATGACGGGCGAAGTGGTACCTGTTAATCCGTAAGGTCATTATCCCGTAAGGTTTACAAAACCTTGCGGGTTTCTTTCGTCTTCCCCTTATCTTTTTTTGAATAAATAAGACCCGCATTTCTGAATAAATAAAACCCGCAAGGTCTTTGAGACCTTACGGGTTAGAAGTTAGCTCCGCCACACCGACGCAGTAGTCGGCGGCTCCGTAGTAGACCAGAATCCGACCGTCGGGCATCCGGACCCAGCCGTTCGAGAAGACTACATTCGGGAAAAAGCCCTGCTGCTCCCAGTCGAGGTCGGGCGTCATGAGCGGGGCCGTCGAGCGGTCGAGGAGGCGGGAAAGGTCGTTTTTGTCGAGCAGGGCCAGTGCCAGTGAATACACCGTTTCGGCACTGGTGCCGTGGTAGCACACCAGCCAGCCCTCGTCGGTCAGCAGGGGTTCCGGCCCGGCTCCGATTTTCTGGTATTCCCAGCTCGTTCCCTGCGCTCCGAACAGAAACTGGTTATTGCCCCAGTGAATGCCGTCGGGCGATTCGGCCAGCCAGACCGAGGGTTTGCCGATTTCGGACACCATCGGTCGGTGCAGCAGGTAGTATTTTCCGTTGATTTTCTGGGGAAACAGACAGGCGTCCTTGTTGGGCGGCGGCAGAATCATGCCCCGCCGTTCAATGGTTTTAAAATCTGTAGTCACGGCCAGCCCCACACCCGGCCCGTTAGCCGACACCGCCGTGTACGTAATCCAGTACTGACCGTCGAGAAACGTGATGCGGGCGTCTTCGATACCGAAGGCTTCGTCGGGCCGGGCCGGAAACAGAAACGGTTCTTCATCCACCGTAAAATGAATGCCATCCCGGCTGCGGGCGAGCCGCAGGTGACTGAGTGAGGTCAGATACACCTGATCGTCGGTATGCCGGAAAATGCGGGGGTCATACTGGCCCTCCGGTTCGGGAAACCGGTGGATGGATAGTCCGAAGCGGCCGCTTTCCTCCCGGACGATGGGTACGTGCAGAAAACCGGGTTCGGGCGGAACGGCTTCGGCTATCCGCAGCAGCAGAATGACTTCATCACCGTGGAGGGTTGCCGCCGGATTAAATGCCCCCATGACCTGAAACGCCGGGTGAGAGGGTCTGACGTCGGCTGCCGTCAGAATGGGCCGGTCGGAGAGTCGGGTGAGGTGGTATGCTTTCATTTTCTTGCCATTACGTCTGCTTTTTTCACAACCGGCTGTGCGTGTCGGGCGAGCACCTGCAGGATGATGTCGGTCATGTATTCCCGCTTGTTGAATACGATGTCGTGACGATTTTCGGGCAGCAGATATTCTTTCACGCGGGCGTTGGTGAGCCGCTGGCGGGCGTAGCTGACGTTGGCGGGATACACCAGATCGTCACGTTGTCCGTGCAGAAACGTTACGCCCGCCCGAATGCGGCCCCAGCCCTGTTCAATTTCTTTCAGAGCCGCCCGGTGCGCCAGTTTTTCGTCGTTGGCGTTGAGCAGAATCTGCGGAATCAGCCACCGCAGCGGCGGTTTGTCGATCCAGTAACTGATGGGATAGATGCGCTCCAGACCCGGACCCAGCGCCGACGACACAAACACGACGTGGTCGACGTCCGAGGGATTGTCCATCGCCAGTTTGGCCGCCAGCGGACCGCCATACGACGAACCGACCAGCATCAGAAACGGCGCATTCCGGTAGCGCTGAATAAGTGGCCTGAGCAGTTCGGCCTGCCGGACAATCGACGTTTCGACCCGCCCGAAATCCGAATAGCCGTAGCCCGGTCGGTCAACCGCCACCAGCCGGGCCCGGTCGAGCAGGAGGCTGTCCCGGAAAAATTTATCGAAAAACGACAGCGAACTCGGTGCCCCATGCAGAAACAGCACCACGGGCAGGGCGTTGGTATCCGCTTCGGACCGGTGAGCGTCTATGTAGCGTATCGTTCGTCCATTTACCCGATAGCGAAACACGCGTGGCTGGACGGATTTGTCATGAAAGGATTCTGCAATTTCCTGATCGCTTTTTCGGAGCGTTACCCAGTGAGCCGCCGTCAGCAGTCCGGCCAGCAGCACCACCAGGAAAATCAGTGCCCATTTCAATATCCGCAGGAGTGTATTCATGTCTTTTCTCTATCTCAGTAACGCCCCCGACCCGGCTGAGGTTTTTGAAGATCGGGTTTAATGGAAAAGTAATGCGCCAGAGTTGCCTGGAGAGGACAAACCGGCTAGATTCACGATTTCATCAGTTTGCGTATGAAAAACACTCGCCGCACGTTTCTCAAACAGTCGGCTGGCTCGGTGGCCGCCCTGTCCATAACGCCCGTTTCGCTGGGTGCCCCGACCCGCTCTGGCTCCGAACGGATTTTCCGGTTTGCCGTGGCCTCCGACGGTCATTTTGGTCAGCCCAACACGCCGTATCAGGACTATCATCGCCGCATTGTTCAGGCGTTGAACGAAGAGAAAGAGCGTAGTGGGCTGGATGTCTGCTTCTTCAACGGCGACCTCATCCACGACGATCCGAAATTCATGCCCGACGTCAAAACCGCGTTCAGTGGCCTGACCATGCCCCACTACGTTACGCGGGGTAACCACGACCGGCTGGCCCCCGGCGAATGGCAGAGAATCTGGGGCTACCCCGAAGACCACCTGATCGAAATGGGGGAGGTGGCCTTTGTGCTGGGTAATACGTCCAACCAGAAAGGCGAGTACGTCTGCGCCGACACCCGCTGGCTCAAACAGGCGCTCGACCGCAGCCGCCGCAAAAAACATGTGTTCGTGCTGCTGCACATTTCCCAGCGCAAGTGGACCAAACACGGCATCGACTGCCCCGACGTGATGAACCTGATCGAAAGCTACTCAAACGTGAAAGCCATTTTTCACGGGCATGACCACGACGAGGATGGGGCGAAAACATCTGGGGGTAAGCCATATCTGTACGACGGTCACTTCGGCGGCAACTGGGGAACGGCCTACCGGGGCTATCGGATTGTCGAAATTTTCGCCGATGGCCGCATCTCTACGTGGCAGTTCAATCCGGAAGTGGCCCCGATTGTGAATGTACAGGTGCTGAAGTAACGCAAACATTCGGAGAGCGCGGTCGGTTAAGACGAGACAGTTTTAACCGAATCAACGTGATGGAAAATCAAAAACTCAACCGGGGTGCTGAGCAGTATCCGAGTATGGACGACGCCGGTAACGCCCTGGGCATGGACGAAAATCCCGAAACCGAAAAGTCGGCGGGAGCCGCCGAACTCATGACCCCCGACAACGCGCCGGGGCCGGAAGACAATGACGCCGACGATGAAGAGCCGGGTAATGGCCTCTCGGTCGGTAATCTGGGCGGCAATCCCAACGACGTACGCATGAAAGGCGAGCAGCCCTACAGCACCGCCTCTAATTTCGGTGAAGGCGGCACGGCAGGCGATGTCGGACAGAGCGACACGGGCGCTAATTAGAGAATCAGCGAGAATATATTCGTTTGTAGAGTTTTTTACGCGCTTTTGTTTGATTTTTATCGTAGAGGCTCGTTAATTATCAGACTATGATTATTTTAGGGCTGAGGATATCTTTGGATATCTTCAGCCATTTTTATGCGAAAAATTATAGCGTCAGGGCTGATGCTCCTGCTCGTTTCACACCTTCGGGCGCAGGACAACACGCTCATCGTCGAACAGTCGGGTCAGGGCAATTCCGCTGCCATCAGCCAGACCGGAAGGGGTCAGTATGCCGAACTCCTGCAGGACGGCAGCGCCAACCAGGCAACCATCAACCAGGTGGGAGCGGATAACGCCGCTCTGGTGAATCAATCCGGCGATTTGAATCAGATTACTCTGGATCAGACGGAAGGAAGCTATGCCAATTTCCTGAACGCCAATCAAACCGGAAACGGCAACCGGATTTCGCACCTGCAGGGTTATGCCGGTTTATACAATCAGGCTAACATGACTCAGAAAGGAACCGAAAATTATATTTCCAGCAGGCAGGCCTATAATAGTAATAGTAACCAGATGACGGTAAGCCAGCAGGGTGATTATAACCAGATTGAGGGCTGGCAGACGCGGAGTTCATTTGGCAATGAGATGACTATCTCGCAGAGAGGTAATTTGAATCGGGCTTATCTATATCAAACTTATAATATGCGCAGCAGTGAGATGACGGTCACCCAGGAGGGGGAAAATAACCACGCTAATTTGATTCAGGAATTTGGAACTCGCAACAATGAAGCTAACCTAATGCAGTCGGGAGACAACCATCGAGCCTTTGTGTCTTATTGGGATTATGCCTCCAAAAATCTTTTCAATGCCTACCAGACGGGCAATGGACATTCAATAAACTTTCAGAGCTGGTCGGGTAGCCTCAACCAGGTCAACGCGGAGCAGAGAGGCCAGCGTAATAGGTTGAGTGGCTCGCAGACTCATGCCAGCGTTTTCAATCGGTTGACCGCGATTCAAGTCGGTTCCAACAACCAGGTGGACTTCTCACAGAGAGTCAGTGTCAAATATGACAACATAACCGTAGCACAGGTCGGTAACAACAATATTGCTTCTTTATCGCAAAGGTTTAATTCGGATCATAACGAAATTGACCTGACCCAGCATGGGGATGCCAACTCCGCGACGTTGAATCAGGATGTTTCCTCCGAGTATAATCGGCTTGACACCGACCAGACGGGCACTGGCAATCAGATCACATTTATGCAAAACTCGGTCAGCTTCCGCAACGAGGCGAACCTGACACAAAACGGCGAGCGCAACCGAATCGAAGGCGGGCAACACTCCAAGAGCGAAGATAACCTGATGACGCTCAGCCAGACGGGTGACGACAACCAGATAACGGCCTCACAGTCAGCCTATAGCAGTAACAATACGATGACGGTCATGCAAACGGGCAACAACAATACCGCCCGGCTTTTGCAGTCCGCCGGAGTCACTTATTATGGAGATTTCGTCGGTTCACGTTATAATGAAATGACTGTTATTCAAAGCGGAGACCGCAATTTTGCCGAGGTAGGACAAAGTGTAATAAGTTCGTATAATACGGCTGATGTAGAGCAAACCGGCAACGACAATCAGGTGTATGTGACGCAGGGAACCTACCCGAATAAATCGACAGATAGCGACGCTGTTATTTATCAATTCGGCAACGCCAACCTCGCTACTGTCTCTCAGTTTGGATTGAACATGGCCGCAGCGGTTCAGCAGTCAGGCAACGGCAACACCGTCACGGTGACGCAGATGAACGGCTCGAACTGACGGCGTTTCTACTCAGATATAAGAGGCTGGCTCATTGGTCAGCCTCTTTTTTTCGGGCTAAATAAATGATTCTCTACCTTTGCGTTCATGATACCGCCCCGAATCCTCTCCACCGAAAAAATCAAACTCATCGCCTTCGATGCCGACGATACGCTCTGGGTCAACGAACCGATGTTTGTCGACGTACAGCAGAAAATGATCGCCCTGCTGTCGGTACACGTCGATGCCGATACGATCACCCGCCGATTTTACGAGACCCAGATTCGCAATCTGAAATTTTTCGGTTACGGCGCTAAGGCCTTCACGCTGTCGATGATTGAAACCGCCCTCGAACTGACTCATAATGAGGTGACGGGTGCTGAAATTCAGCAGATTATGGACATTGGCCGGAGTCTGATGGGCTTTCCTATCGAACGGCTCGATGGCGTGGATGAAGTACTCGACTATCTGACGCCCCGATACGACCTGATGGTGCTGACCAAAGGCGATCTGTTCGATCAGGAGAGCAAAATCGCCCGCTCCGGGCTGGGGCACTATTTCAGACACGTTGAGATTGTCAGTGAAAAAGACGAGGCCACTTACGAACGAATCATTCGTCGGTATGGCCTGCAACCCGATGAGTTTCTGATGATTGGCAACTCGCTGAAGTCCGACGTACTGCCCGTGCTCCACGTCGGCGGACAGGCCATTCACATCCCCTACGAAATCACCTGGGCGCACGAGCAGGTGAGCGAATCGAAACTGGAAGGTAAATCGTACCTGACGCTTTCCGGCATCCGCGAACTGATGAGCGTAATTCCGGTCCTGCAGCCCGGTCAGAAGTCCGAAACGCGGGTGGCTAAGGCGACAGCATCCGGACGTTAGTTCAGTTCATTTTCGCAGGGCTGAGCCGCTTCAAAACAGTCGGCGTTTTCGAACGTCGTCTGGGCAATGTTATGTAAGGCCGTGTCGGTCAGGAACGCCTGATGGCTGGTGATCAGCACGTTGGGGAACGTCATGAGCCGGGCGATGACGTCGTCTTGCAGGACTTCTTCCGAATGATCTTCAAAAAACAGCCCCTTTTCTTCTTCATACACATCCAGCCCCAGGTAGCCGATCTGGCCTGTTTTCAGGGCGTCGATTACGTCGCGGGTATTGATGAGTCCACCCCGGCTCGTGTTGATGAGCATCAGCCCTTTTTTGACGGCGGAAAGACGCTGTTTGTCGATGAGGTGATACGTTTGCTGACTGAGCGGAACGTGCAGCGTCAGGATGTCCGATTCGCGGCAGACGGTATCCAGATCGGCGTAGGTGACGTCGTGCCGGGTTGCCCAGTCGGGGTCTTCATACGGGTCGAACGCCAGCACCCGGCAGCCGAAGCCCCGCAGAATCTGCGCAACGATTTTTCCGATTTTGCCCAGCCCGACCACCCCGGCGGTTTTGCCGTGCATGTCGAAACCCACCAGCCCGTCGAGCATGAAATTCATCTCCCGAACCCGGTTGTGCGCTTTGGTGAGCCTGCGGTTGAGCGCCAGCATAAGCGCCACCGTATGCTCGGCCACCGCGTAGGGTGAGTATTCGGGGACGCGGGCCACGCGCATCCCCAGTCGCCGGGCGGCCTCGACGGCCACGTGGTTGAAGCCCGCCGAGCGCAGCAGAAGGTAGCGCACTCCCAGCTCATGAAGTCGTTGCAGTACCGGCTCGGAGCCGTCGTCGTTGACAAAGATGCAGACCGCCTCGCAACCCGCCGCCAGCGGAGCTGCTGCCAGCGTCAGGGGCGTTTCCAGAAAAAACAGTTCGTGGCGGTTGGCGCTGGCACCGAGCAGATACTCCTTCTCGAATTTATGGGCGCTGTAGATGGCGATTTTCATGATCAGGCTGTTTTGAATATCCAAAAATAACAGCCCGGATGGAAATGAACGGTGAGCCTGATTTTATGATTTATTGAAGACTTCCGACCCCATTACTTCAACCCCATCAGCAGACTGATTCGGCCCCACTGCTGCTGCTCTCCGAAGCGAAATTCTTTAGTTCGAAACGACTGCGTGTACGTTAGCTGAAACCGTTTGATGGCAATGACGCCGCCGTATTCGACCGTAACAAAAAAGCGGGTAACATCCTCGGAACGAAGCGTATACGGATTGTCGCCCCGGAACCGCCATCCACCCTGCAAAAACGAATTGTCGAGCATGATCCGGGCGACGGGCCGCATGAACAGATAGGCCTGGAAGCGGCGGTTCGAGAGTTTCCGGACGGGCGTTTTATCAACGGGCGTCCGCCCGGCAGCCTGCAGGGAATCCCGGCGTTCGGCCACCCGCGAATAGAGGCGGTTGTTCTGTTCCTCATTCACATAGGCGTTCTGGTCGTACAGCCCGACCGCGTTCTGGAAATAATCGTTGAACTGCCCGATCCGGAGCGTAAAACCGCCGCCGAGGTAGTTGGTAATCGTTCCGGCGTGGCCTTCGAGCAGGCCGATAACATCGAACGCCCGGTGGAGTTGCGGCAGCGGGCGGGCCTCAAAGCGCACGGCATAGCTGACGCCCAGCGCATTCCGGACCTGATAGCGCCAGCCTTCCGGATGCGGCGAGTCGATCCAGCGGTGGATAGTGGCCTGCGTTTCGGCAGCCCCGCTCAGCGGACCGATTACCCCCACGTTCAGCGAAGAAGTCAGTTTAAGCCCCCGTTTTACGTCGACCGTCGTCAGGCCCGACGACGCATACAGCCAGCCCGCGTAAGGACGGCCCAGCGAATCGACGGTTTTAAGGGTGATGTCGCCCGGCGTATACATTTCCTGCCCGATGCTGAAACTGTAGAGGTCGTCGAAGTCGTCGGGCCGGGAGTTTTCCGTTCGCGGAAATTCCAGCAGCAGAAACCGGGTCGGCAGCCGTTTCCAGAAGTTGCCCATCAGGTCGAGGCGGACGCCGTTGGTGAAGTTGCCATCGCGGGCGTCGCGGTCGCGGAGCTGCAAAATATCGTTCTCGAACGTCACACGCACAAAACGCGGGGCGCTGTAGCGGGGCGGCTGCGGCTGAACCGGTTGGGCCAGGACGGGCAGCGTTCCGGTCAGAAGGCAGAGAAGCAGGCTGAGGCGGTGCATAGTGCAGCATTTGTCGGAAAACGTGGGGGCTGGGCAAACTTTCCGTCAAAAGTAAGGGCTGCTATTCGTAATTGTGCCGTTGCATTCGGGTGATAATAAAAAATAGCAGCGCATGCACCCAACTATTGTGTTCAGTGAGATTACGGACCTAATTTCAGACAGTAGATTGTTCCGTCGGCACTCCCGACAAGCAGGCGGTTTCCGGCGAGGGCGGGGGCTGAAAACATGGCCCCCAGACGTTCGTACATGACCAGAAAATCGTCGTACGAACGAATAACCGTGCGGATGTCGTCGCGGAAGGTATCGTCGCTTTTAAAATAACGATTCCGATTGAGCCGGGAGCCTTCCGTAGTGAATACCCAGCGGATGGCCCCGGTTTTCCGGTCCAGACCAAACACCCGGCCCATCAGCGTCCCCACGTACACCGACGTCGGATCGAAGGCAGAGCCCCCGAAGATGTTGAATTTCAGGTTCGTACGCCATAATTCCCGACCCGTTCGGCCATCGAGAGCCGCCAGTACCTTGTCGTCCGAAGTGCCCACATACAGCACCGTGTCCAGAGCGGTCAGGGCCATCGCCCAGCCCTGCGGAAACGCCCTGTTCCAGTGTCCGAATCCCGACTGGGCATCGAGGGCGTATAGGTTATAATCCCGGCTGCCGACGTAGATGAGCCCATTTCCCGCAACTGGCGAACCCTGCATTTCGCCTTTGGGAAAATACCGGTGCCCGACCGATTTAAACTTCCACGCCAGACTGCCATCCCGCAGGTGGAGGGCATACAGATGCCCATCGAATGAACTGACGAAGACCTTACCCGCGTAAATGGCCGGTGTCGAATGCACAATGTCGTGGGTCTGATAGCTCCAGAAAGGCTTGCCGGTTCGGGCATCGAGCGCATACAGCCGACCATCGCCCGAACCGAACAGCAGCGTATCGCCCTGCAGTACCGGTGAAGAATGATGATAATCGGCAAAATCATATTTCCGCTCGCCCAAAATGCCGCCCAGCGTGTTGAAGCGCCAGCGGACGCTGCCCGTTGCCCGCTCGACGGCGTAGCAGACACCATCTCCGCCGGTGACATAGAGCAGGGGTCCGCTGCCGGTGCAGGGAGTGGCTTTCAGGGGCCCGCCGACCTTTCGCTGCCATTTTAGTTTTCCCGTCGGCAAATCGACAGCGTAGAGCGTACTGTCGGTACTGCCGAAATAAACGACATTGTCGACAGCGAGCGGCGAGCCATAAATGGCCCCACGGGTTCTGAATGTCCACGCCGGATCCGGCGTGGGTATCGACTGCGCAAAGGACATGTCGGCCAGCAAAATCAGAAAAAATAAACAAGCTTTCATTCAGTTTTTATGATATATCATACAATGAAGATAATGAATTTTTTTTCCAGAGCATGGTGGCTTACACCAGCGGCAGGGTGACCCGAAATTCGCGTCCGTCGTCTTCGATGGTGGGAACGGGCTGACCGAGCATCTGGTATTTGGTCAGAATGTTGCTCAGCCCCACGCCATTGGAGAAGGCCCGACTCGGTTTTCGCTGGAGATTGTTACTGACGATAAGACGTTGCTGTTCGTCGGTGCAGAGGGCGATGGTCAGGGGCTGATCGGGCAGAATGACGTTATGTTTGACGGCATTCTCCAGCAGGAGCTGAAGCGTCAGGGGCGGTAGCCGACGGTCTTCGAGGCCGGGCTGGATTTGGGTCGTCAGGGTCAGCGAGGAACCATGCCGGGTTCTCAGCAGATGGAAATAGGACTGCACGAAATCGAGCTCCGTGGAAAGCGGAACCAGCGGTGACTCATTGCTACGCAACAGGTAGCGGTAGACTGTGCTGAGTTCTTCGGCAAATTCCCGGGCCTGCCGGGGGTCTTCGTCGATCAGTGAAATCAGCGAATTGAGACTATTGAACAGAAAATGCGGATTGACCTGCTGCTGCAGCGCTTCGAACTGGGCCTGAAGCTGAGCTTTACTGAGCGTATCGACTTCCTGCCGGGTCCGCTGCCAGTGCCCGAAACTGTCCATGCTTTCATACGTCACCACCACGATGGCTACAATGATCGTTGTGTAAAGAAGCCCCAGGCAGAGCCGGATAACTGAAGGCTCAAAACCCGGCAGTGAAATCAGCCAGTAGATGCCAAACATCAGCACGACGTGCAGGCAGGACGAGACGGTCGTCACCAGAAACCGGCGGAAGGCTCGTGTCACATACTGTTTCGGATCGGGGTGCAGGTAGTTTACTTTGAGCGCGAGGTAATTGTTGACGTACCAGTTCTGAAACGAAATTGCCAGGGCAATGAGCGTTGCCAGGATAAACGGAATACGATTATGCCAGTATTCGTCCCCTATCAATATCCAGTTGATGAGCCCGATGTACAGCGGTAATATGATGAGCTGCAGCAACCAGTCATAGCGAGAATAAGCGGGAAGATTCATGTCAGCAAATACAGGTAATCAAAACTAAATAAAATTACTTATACAGGTCAATAAGCCTACCTGAACGTGCGCACCGCCGGGCGAAGTTTTAGTTACGGGAAATGATACTTCATCGGGCATTCCTTCCGATTCATCCGTATGGTTCTTGGGTCGGGCCGGACCGTCGGCCATCTTTGACTATCAGCGAAATCCGACTCTCTACATGGCACGAACCAATCAGATACTACAGAATCCGGTTACCGGGCAGACCATCCGGTTTGTTCAGACAGCCCGGGAAACCGGTGGGCGGCTTCTCGAAATGGAAGCACTTCTGAGACCACACAGCAGCGAGCCTGCCGCCCATTTCCACCCGCAGCAGGACGAAGACTTTGTAGTTTTATCCGGTGAGCTGACCGTCTGGCTGAACGGTCAGCTACAAACGCTGCAGGCTGGTGAACGGCTGCACGTTCCCCGCAACACCGTTCATTCGATGTGGAATGACTCAGAAAGCGAGACGGTCGTCAACTGGCAGGTGCGTCCGGCCCTCGATACGGAACAGTTGTTCGAGACGATGGTGGGCCTGGTCAATGATAGGAAAGTAAATGCGAAAGGGCAGCCGTCTCTGCTGCAGGCCGTGCTGCTGGCCGGACATTTTCGAAACGTATACCGTCTGGCAAATCCGTCTCAACGCATTCAAACGGTTATTTTCTGGCTGCTGACTCCCATTGCCCTGCTGGTGGGGTATCGACCGATATATGTAAAATACTTGAGATAAATTTCTAATTGTCAATTGGTTAACCTGCTGCGATTGTCTGCCATACAGTCGCAGCTTTTATTTTTATCCAAATTTCGCAAGCTTATTTAAAATCAGTCTAAATATGGGTTATATATTTGCGCTATGGGAACACACTACCGTTATATCATAGTTTCACTGTTTTTATATCTCAGTTACTCAACAGTCGCTCAGTCGCCGAAAGGCAGCATTCGGGGGCGTGTCGTGACGGCCGACGGTCAGCCGGCCGCATTTGTCAACGTGATGCTTAAAGGAAGCCGGGCGGGCATTTCAACGGATGAGGACGGTTATTTTACGCTGCGCAGCCTACCCGAAGGAGAACAGACGCTGCTCATCAGTTCGGTAGGGTTTCAGCCGGTCGAGCAGCCGGTCACCGTTTCGGGTGGTTCGGGCCCGGAGGTAGAAGTACGGCTGACGTCGACGGCGCAGCAACTGGGTGAGGTAGTCGTCACCGGCCAGAAACGCCGGACTTCGTCGGCCACCCGGACCAATCAGGAACTTATCGACATTCCGATGGCGATTCAGGTCGTGGGGCAGGAGGTGATTCAGAAACAAAACGCCTTCGACATGGCAACCATCGTCCGCAACGTGGCCGGGGTCAACCTAAGCGGCACCTACGGCGGGCAGAATACGTATCAGTTTTTCAATGCCCGTGGCTTCGACCTCAACAACTGGCAGAACTACCGCCGTAACGGGTTCATGATCTGGAACATGGGCACCCACTTCAACGACAACATCGAGAGCGTCGAGTTTCTGAAGGGTCCGACGGCCATTCTGTACGGCGACGTGGCACCGGGCGGCGTCATGAACCTGGTCACCAAAAAGCCCCTGAACTATAACTACGGCCGGGTCGAGATGAAAACGGGACAATATGGCCTGCTGCGTCCGACCGTCGATCTGTCGGGGCCCATCAACCGGCAGCGGACGCTGCTCTATCGTCTGAACGCTACCTACGAACGCTCAAACAGTTTCCGCGACTACGTGAAGCATAACGCCGTCATGCTGGCGCCGTCGGTTCTCTGGAAAATCGCCCCCCGCCTCGACTGGAACGTCGAATATACCTTCAAGAAAACCGCCGCCTCGGACGATCCGGGTCTGGTCTCACCCGACGGAACCTTCGAAGGCCTGTCGCGGATTCCCTATAGCCGTTACCTGAGCGAACCGGGCGTTCAGTACCGCTTCAGTGATCAGGGATTGTATTCGACGCTGACGTATCAACTCAACAATCAGTGGCGTGTCCGGAATCTGGCCGGTTACAGCCGCACCACGCGCAATCCGGCCAGCATCAGTTCGAGCGGCATTCCCGACCCCGACGGTCGCGTCGACCGCTTCGAATACAACTACCGCCAATGGTTCGACATCCGGACCGTCTCGGTCGAACTGCTGGGCGAAATCAATACGGGTCCGGTGAGGCATCATCTGCTGGCCGGGGCCGAATACAACGATTCCTTTTCGCGCTTCTCGACCGGTGCGGGCTATAACAAAGTAGACAGCACATTCAATATCTTCAATCCGCAGTATGGCCGGATTCGGATGGCCGACGATACCTCACCCTACGCTAACTTCCGCTTTTATTACATTCGTCATGGATTGTATGTGCAGGACCAGGCGAGTTTTCTCAACGACAGACTGCAGGTATTGCTGGGGCTTCGTTTCAACCGTACCGAGCAGGGCAACCGCTACGACAATGAGGCCGAACGGCCCGAAGGCGACCAGCCGATGGTGCAGACGCCCGTATCTCCCCGCCTGGGCCTGGTCTACAAACCGCTGCCGTGGCTGTCAGCCTTTGCTTCCTATAGCCAGAGCTACGAAGTGAACACGGCTGACATGGCCGCCGAAAATGCGGACGATTTCCTGACGCCCCCGCCAACCATCGGTGAGCAGATGGAAGTAGGCGTAAAAGGCAATCTGCTCCAGGAGCGCCTCGGCGTCACCCTGACCGCCTTCCGTATTGACAAAACCGATGTGTTCGGTTTCGTGTATCTCGACCCTGTCGATCCGGCCAGGGAAGATTTCAAATATAATCTGTACAGCGGCGGACATCACCGCAGCCGGGGCGTGGAACTGGACGTAAACGGCAGGATTACGCCCCAACTGAGCCTGATTGCGTCGGCCTCCTACATCGATGCCCGTGTGGTATCGGACCCGGCCTATCGGAGCGGCAACTGGCTGGGAGCCCAGCCCCGCAACAGCTACAGCCTGTGGGCCGACTACCGTTTCGAGCGGCTGCTGAAAGGCCTGACGCTGGGTTACGGCGTGTTTCACCGGGGCCGGTTCTACGGCACTACCGAGAACGTCACGCTCACCCGCAGCTACACGACGATGGACGCATCGGCGGGCTACCAGTGGCGCGGACTCAGCCTGCTGCTGACGGTCAGCAACCTGGCTGACCGGAAATATTACCTGCAATCGTTCAACCCCACGGCCTGGGAACCGCAGTGGACCCGCCGGGCCATTCTGAGCGTAGCCTATAAGTTCTGACCACGATGAAACAGAGTCGGCGCCTGTTCGCATTGCATTCCTGGCTGGGTCTGATCGCCGGACTCTTCATCCTCGTCTTTTTCCTGACTGGGGCCGTCATCGTATTTCGGGAAGAACTCAGTCTGTGGGAAAACGCACACCTCTGGCGGGTGGAACCGAAAGGGCGGCGGCTTCCGTATGACACGCTGTATGAACGCGTGAGCGCCTCGGTTACGGACACCTACCTGTATTCGTTTCGCAACATGCCCCGCACGCCGGAAGAAACCATCGAAATGCGGATCTACGAACCGTCGACGGAGCGTTACGGCCTGCTGTACGCCAACCCGTATACCGGTCAGGTGCTGGGGAAAACCTTCGACAGCCTGTACGACATCCTGCTGACGCTGCACTACAAGTTTTATCTGGGGCGATTCGGCGAATTTCTGGCCGCACTGTTTGCGCTGGCCCTGCTGGGGTCGGTGCTCTCCGGGCTGTATGTTTACCGGAAATCGCTGCTGAAGGTGCTGCTGTTCCGTTTTCGGGGTAGATGGACCAACTGGCGGACCATCTCGTCCAATCTGCACCGGATTCTGGGCGTCTGGGGGCTGATTTTCAATCTTGTTCTGGCGCTAAGCGGCTTCTGGATGCTGAAATACACGCTGGATGTAAAAAACCATTTCAGTCCATCGGCAACAGAAAAACCTGCCCCGCCTCCCATCATCGGGGCCAGTCTCGACGGCGCAATTCGTCAGACGCAGGCGGCATTTGGTGGACGGGTAACCAGTGTTTCGTTTCCACGGCAGCCCGATGACGTCGTCCAGGTGTATGCGCTGTCTCCGGACCGGAACTGGCTCTACGGCGATTATAGTAGTTATGCCGAGTTCGAGTCGGCCACGGGACGTCTCCTGAAGGTCTTTCGTGAAAGCGATCTAAGCGCCCTCGAACGGTTTGAATACGCCCTGTATACGCTGCATTTCGGACAATATGGCGGGCTGACCATCAAACTGCTGTATTCATTTTTCAGTCTGGCCGGGGCAATACTGACCGTTACGGGCTTCTTGCTCTGGTACCGCCGTAAACGCCCGAAAAAGCAGACCAGGCGCCCTGTCCCGGTGGTAAAGCAGGTGCAGGTTTAGCCAACAAGAGGAATGACCGGCTACCCGACCCTTTCCGAACCGTCGTTTTTCACCAGATCGGGCAGCATCCGGGCTGTCACGTAAAACGTTCCGAAGGGAATGAACGACAGGGCGAGAGCCAGCAGCGTTTTGCCCAGGTTCCAGCCTAGCTCAATCTTTGCCTGAATGATATTGAATACGTACAGAATGAACAGCAGACCGTGAATCATACCCACGTTCTGCACCAGCCAGGGTCGGCCCCAAATGTGCTTCAACGGGACGGCAATAAACAGGAGAACAATCAGCGAAAGGCCTTCCAGGGTAGCAACGAGTTTGAGACGGCCTAAGCGGGTAGTGAAGAGTTTCATGGGCAACTGAGCGGAATGGGGTTGATTAAAAACTGCGCCAGAGTGGGCGCTGGGCCAGGGGCGAAAACGGCCAGGGAATGGCGCAGAACATCAGAATCGCTCCTGCCAGGAAAAAAAGGGCGATCAGGCGATGCTTTTGCCGGTCGGAGGCAGCACGTTTTCCCATCGACGAGCCGACGGTCAGCACCACGATGGCGATTAGCATCAGACTGATGTGAACGAGGCCGAAGAACGTCATTTCGCGGTAGGCCAGCGCCTCACGGAAGTTTTCGCGGAAATAAGCGACAATGGGACTTTTGAAATACAGCACAAAACCCAGCAGCAACTGCGTATGCGCAGCCGCACCCGCCACGCCCCGCAGCAGAGCGTCCGTTCGGGTGTAGGGACGGGCAGCCATCCAGCCATACAGCGCACGAATCAGCACCAGAACAATGGAAACGACGACCAGCCAGCGCAGCAGCGAATGAATCGGAAGCAATACAGGATACACGGAACAGGGAACGAATGACTTCCGCAAAGTTCTGTCAGCATCCGGACGATTGAATCAGACTATTCCGAATTTCTTTGGTATAATTCAATCCAAAGCCCGAAAGGCCTGCGGACTGAGGCCGGTCTCTTTTTTGAAAAACCGACCGAAATACGACGGGTCGCTGAAGCCCAGCCGGTGGGCAATCTCCCCGACGGTATGCTCCGAATGTTTCAGCAGCACCTTTGCATCCAGCAGCAGCACCTCGCTGATGAGGGCGCTGGCGGGTCGGCCTGTCACCTGTCGGACGGCTTTATTGAGATGGTTGGGTGACACGCCCAGGTGGTCGGCATAAAAACGCATTGGAGGATGGTGACTGGCCTGTTGCAGCACGAGCCGTTTAAACTGTTCGGTGAGTTCATAGGGCTTGCTGCGCTTCTCCGGAGTGGGCGGTGCTTCCCGTACGTCGTTGCGGATTTCGTAGCAGAGCGTCACCAGATACGCGTCAATCAGATTGAGGTCGTTCTGCGTCTGGTATTCGTCGAGGAGCCTTTCGAATACCGTCCTGACCGCTTCGAAAGCCCTATTACTCAGCCGAATCGGGCCATTCTGCATGAGGGCGCTCAGCCGACTCAGTTCACTGACCATGTGTTCGCGGTGGTAGAGCCGAATGATGGTGTCCAGACTAAAATGGCAGTAGTAGCCCGTCACGTCGTCGGAGTGCGACAGAACGGTAGAAATCTGGTTCGCCAGCAGCAGATGGACACAGCCCGGCCCCATGTCGATGCGGTTCAGGTCGCAGCCCCGCGTGAACGTTCCGCCCGTGACGAACACAATTTCATGCGCCGGTCGCCGGAAGGGTGACGTGGGCAGTTTCAGCGCCTGACGATACTGCTCCAGCCGCAGAATCATGAACTCATCGGGATTGTCGCGGAAGGGGAAAGGCGTCGTTTTCCCCTCATGTACGAATCGCTCCCACAGATCCGACGTTTTCAACTGGGGAATTTCGGAGACAGACAAATTCATCTACGTTCTGAAAAATCAATCACAAAGATAGTTTCTGGCTGGAATTATCTTTCCATTACATATAACGTTACCGTCCTCTATGGCCTCCCTTCAACGGCGTATCCTCTTCGCCTCCATACCCCTGTATGGTCACCTCGGACCGCTGCTCCGGCAGGCCGGTGAACTGGCCCGGCGTGGCTGGCGTGTGCAGGTGGCCTCAACGGAGGAGGCCCTTACTTACACCCAAAAGCAGAATCAACGCATTGAATTTGTCACTATCGGCGCGGGCGGGCTGGACGTCGGCAAGGCTGAAGAACTTATCGAACGCGTGAGCGCCGAGCCGGATTTCCTGAAAGGCATGATGCAGATTGCCCGGTCGATGACCGACACCTGGCCGGTTCAGTACGATGGTTTTGCCGCCTCCTTTGCCCGCCACCGTCCCGATCTGCTGGTCGTGGATTTTGCAACGACGGCGGCCCTGGATGCGGCGGAGGCAGCGGGTATTCCCTTCATGGTCAATAATGCCGACCTGCTGCCCGTATTGCCTGGTCGACTCTTTCCGCCGGTCGATGACGTACCACCGCTTTTTTCGGGAAAATCCCGTCGCGATTTCGGGCGGCTGGATCGGCTGCTGATGCCGCTGACCCGCCGGGTTGGAGAACTGGCAGCCAGCCTGACTCTCGGACGCGCTCATAACCGCTGCCGCCAGTCGCGGGGGTTGCCGCCCGTGAATTTTCATAAACGACTGGTGGGGAAACGCATTCTGGTCAATTCGGCATTCGGCATCGAATACGAGCGTCCGCTGCCGCCGGAAATCCACATGGTCGGGCCGATGCTCGACCCGCACGAACCCGCCCTGACCGAAGCAGAAGACTCATGGCTGCGCAGTGGACCGCCTGTTGTGTTTGTGAATTTTGGTACATTGGCCCGACCCACGCAGGAACACGTACGGAAACTCGTAAAAGGCCTTGAATCAGATACATTTCGTGTTTTATGGGTGATGCGCCCGCCCTCTACCGGTTTTCTGCCCGATACGCTGCCGTCCAATATTCGCATTGTGCCCTGGGTCAGTTCGCAGATGCGGGTGCTGGCGCATCCGGCGGTCCGGGTGTTTGTGTCGCACTGCGGAACCAACAGTGTGCAGGAGTCGCTTTGTGCCGGTACGCCCGTCGTTGGATTTCCGATGTTTGCCGCCCAGCGCGACATGGGTTTTCGCCTGACGGACGCGGGCGTCGGAATCCATCTGGACAAAACCCGTTTCTCGCCCGACGACCTCCGAAGCGCCATCGAGGATGTATTGACGAATGACTCATACCGAAACGCCATCGGGCCGGTTCGCAGGGCGCTTTATGAGGCAGGGGGCGTGCATCGGGCCGCCGATTTGATTGAAGCGTATGCCGAAACGCTAATTAGGGAGTCGTAAGCGGTCCGGGCACCGAACTGGCCCGCCCGACAAGCCGCCCCAGAATAGCTGCCGCTTCGTAGATCGCCCGGTGTAGGTGTTCGGCGGTACGCTGTCGGTAATCGTCCGAAGACAGTATCTGCCGGATGGCCGGAACCACCTCCCGAACGCCGTCGGCCAGAATCCCGACCCCTTTCTCAACGAGCCATTCTTCATTACCCCGCTGTACGAGCCGCATACCCCGGCTTTTGATGGCAATCAGCGGCGTTTGGGTGATGAGCGCTTCCGTGATGGTCATGGTGCCCGGCTTGCCGATGGCAAAATCGGCCAGATGCAGATATGGAACGGGTGTATCGGGGAGATAGCCCAGCGCCAGCCGGGGGTAAGGCGCTGGAATCTGCTCGATGGCCCGGCGGACGTTGTCGCTGCGGCCACACAGAAACAGCATGTTGACAGCCAGCTTCGATCCGGCAACGACCTTTGCCGTGTCCAGAAGCAGCGTACAGCCCTGACCGCCAAACGACATCAGGCCCGTTGGCAGTGCCGGGTCGAGCCCCAGTTGCCGCAGCATTTCGGCCCGGTTTGGCGGGGCAGGCAGATAGCAGGCCGGATCGGCAATCATACCCGAAAGCCGGTGGTTGTGTGAATCGGGTATGCCCAGTTGCCTGGCCTGCTGCCACAGACGTTCGGTGCCGTTTAGATAATGCTGTTCCGTTTTGGGTGTAAACCAGTAGCGAGCTTTCGGCTGCTCAAAATCAACCGGAATAGTTATGCAGATCGCCTTCGGATTCACCATGCGCACGCTTTGGAACAGGGCAGGATTATACATCGGCGTAACCGACACGACGGCGTCGGGCGGCGCATCGGCCCAATACCGGGCCAACTGACGAATACCCCGCTCTTTCAGCAGATCGTGCGACAGAAGTCCGAGGTTAATATGACCGTTCAGATCGAACACCCGGTCTTTCTTCAACTGACGATTGAAGCGGTCGATGCCGTACCGGGCAACGGGACCCAGCCGTTTGTGGTGGTCGAACACGTCGACGATATTGATTGTATCGGTCTGCCATGCTGGGTAGTCTTCGTCCAGAACCCGTTTCAGGGCTGCTGCCGCCGACCGATGGCCGGATGCGGCGTCGAAGTAGACGATAGCTATCTGTTTTCTGGAGTCAGGATTCATCTCGGCGATTCGGGAGGAGTTGGCCGGGTGGCATACAGGGTATAAATATTCATCAGTTTATGCAGCGCCCAGTCTTCCTGGTCGACTGTAGTGCGATAGCCTTTGTCGGTCAGCAGATTAACCATCGTTTTTACCCGGTCGTCGACGTCGTGTACTTCAATGACTAACTGACGGATTCGGGGCCAGTCGTGCGCTTCGATGCCGTGGATAACGTCCAGTTCGCTGCCTTCCACGTCGATTTTCATCAGATCGATGCGGTCCAGTTCGTACTCGCGAATTAACTGCGAGACGGTGGTCAGCGAACAGGTGATGTGCTTTGTTGTCAGGCGCTGAAACAGCATCGACCCCAGCATCGGAACAGCCAGCAAAACCAGTGTGGGAGTCCGCAGGATCGGGCGGGACAGCATCCGGCATAGCCGCCGGGTGAGGGCAGCGGGCAGGACCGAGGCCCGGCCCATGTCGGTCAGGGCAGCCTGCATCCACGCATACGCCCCGGCCTCTTTCTGAACACTGTCGTTAAGTTTGTCCGCATACATGCCCGCCGTCATGCTCAGCGAGGGCGTGTATGTGAATGAGGCTTTGCCCGGCCTGTCCGACAGACCGACGTTCAGCAGACGGGCGTTTGGGAAATAGGACCGGGCATTTCGCTGCAATACGGCAAACAGGTCCGGAATCGGTTCAAAAGCAAATAGCTTCAGGCCGGGAACCCGCTGGCTCAGAAAAATTGAATACAGGCCGATATTGGCGCCCACGTCGAAAACGCAGCCGCCCTCCGTCAGTTCGATGCCGTGTTTCTCATACGACTGCAGGGCATAAATCTCGCGGTACAGCACATTGGCCTCCGCCGAATTGAGCGCCTGAATGCGTAAACCGTTGGGTAGGTCGATCTGCTTCATACTGAATCCGGCAGGTGCGCCGTTTCTCTGTCGATTGAGCAGGTAACCGGCTCTTTTTCTGAAACCGACCATCGGCCAGTGGCCGGGTCCTGGCGCATCAGGGGCAGATTTTCGTCAGTTTCGTCTACAAATTGCTGACTTAGAAACGGAACGAGCTCCAGAAAGCCCGGTAGCCCGTTGCCGGACTGATGCCGGGCCATCGGCAGGGTAATGCGGAACTTCCGGAGCATGAAAACCACCGTGTCGAACCAGAACAGGCTCAGATACCGAAAACTCTGTTTACCGTCGAAATCGGCGATGAACCGTTGAACGTCAGCGGGTTTTTCCAGTACGTGCAGATACACATCGGGTCCCTGAGCGATCAGATGATGCGTCAGCAGGGCAAACAAAAAATATTCATCGACTGGCAGACCCGGATCGGCCTTACCCAGGAAATGCGGCTCCAGCCGGGCCAGCAGCGCCAGGCTCAGCCGGTTAAACAGCGTTTCCAGTTCTTCCCGCTGTTGTCGGTCGTACCGGCGGCGGAAGGTTTCGACTGCCTTTGGAAGATCCGGCCAGTCGGCGTCGATGACTTCCCGCCAGCCGATAAAATCCTGCCAGAAGGTGGTTAACGTAATGGACTGACCTGCTTCGATGGCCCGCCAGAGCTCAGGACCCGGCCCGGCGGCACCCAACTGGTGCAGCGCCCAGGTTTGGGGCGCCCGCAGCCGCCAGTAGACCGCATCGGGATGAAAGCGGTCGGGCCGCGACCCGTGCTGCTCCATGATGTCGGCATCGAAGCGGGTAGGAGGCAGGTGCGTTCCGACCCGCGTCCGCGTCCACCATCGACCCGTACGGCGGCGTTCGGAGGGGGTTGTCGGCTGAAACCGATACAGCATAATCCGAATCTGCGTCGGTGGGGCTTCGGGGGGAAAGGGGCAATGCCGAAACAGCGACAGCACGGGTGAGTCGGCTTCGAGCAGACGCTGCATGAGGCACTGTACGCCGCTGGTATGCGAAAAATCGTAGGGATTGCCCGACCCCATCGTCGACCAGATAAATGTGGCATCGTTGGTGCCGAAGGCCTCGTAGAAGATACCGTGGTCGATTCGGGGATGGTAGGGCGCTGCAAAGCGGGGCGGCGAGGTCTCGGTCGTCGTCATGTAGCGGTATTCATACGGCTCCCAGTGCAGCCCGTCGTAACTGCCCTCCACAACCGGTACCCAGCGAATCGGCGGTCCGCTCGTGGGTGGAAAAACACCGTAGGCATGAACGACTCTGAAGCGCAGGATAAGCCGGTAGAACGCCAGCAGTGTCTGCATACCCGGCAGCCGGATGCGCAGTTGCGACGGCCAGTGCAGCCAGGTCAGCGTACACCAGCTATTGAAGAGCAGATGAATCAGACCACCGACGGCCAGTACGGCCACCACGGCGTGCGCGACGGGGTGGGCGGCCAGCAGGGCCGGTGTCGTGTCGAACAGGCTGGCTTCGGTATCGAGCAGCGGGAGGCAGAGTACGATCGTCAGCAGATTGAAAAAACCGAAACTGCTGACCAGCCATATGCCGGTCATCAGCAGGGCCGTAGCGCCCGCCGTGAGCAGCCGGACGCTGCCGGTGAAAAATACACCGAAGGGCAGAACAATTTCGGTTATAAAGGTTATTGGCCCTATGATGCCGAACAGGGGGTGGGGGAGATGATGGGCGTACCAGCCCAGATAGTTCGGCAGCGGAACGCCCACCATAAAATTTCTGAAGTAATCCGTATCCCACCATCTGGCCCCCAGGAATTTCAATTTCCCAAAACCAAACAGCAGCCGGAAAAACAGCCACCGAAATCCCCAGGCTACGGCAGGCAGGGGAGGAACTGTCAGAGCGATATCGGGTAAAGAAGGCGATGCGGGCAGAAAAACAGCCAGGAAGCCCGCTTCCAGCAGCAGGCAGTCCCAGGGATAGGTCAGGCCCACGGCCAGATCGAACGAAAGATAGATCAGCCAGCAGGCCAGCATCGCCCATCCCGAAAACGGCCCGCCCCAGACCACCATAAGCGCCGCCCCGGCACCCGCCAGCAGCCAGGCTTTCAGCCAGCGGTCGCCCGACCCAAACCATAAGAGAGTCGGAAAATACAGCCAGCGCCGCCAGCCGGGATAATCTTCCCGGATGCGTTTCAGCTTTTGTTCGACCGGTTGTATGCCCCGCCGCCCGGCCAGGGGCAGCACCTGGTGGTATAACTGAATGAACGCCCAGAAATAAACTACACCCAGCGCCCGGATAAACAGGCCCCAGACCAGCTCAGCCGACGGCATGTCGGGTAAGGTCATCATGATTCCTGTGAGTTAACGATCAATAATGCCGCTCCAGAACATACCAGCCGAAGGCCCGGAGCTTGATTTTGACGTCCGAATCCGGGAATAGTGGGCTCAGACGCTGCCAGGCTTCCTCGATCATCGTTTCGGCCTGCTGCCTGCAGGCTTCGACGGCACCGCAGGCTTCGAGTCGGTCGATGAGGGCGGCGATTACGTCGGGGTCGTCGGGTCGGGCCCGAATGGCTTCCCAGAGGTCATGTCGGTCCGGCTGGTTCAGGCGGCTCATGGCTTTGGCAACGGGCATCGTGATTTTTCCGCACATAATATCCTCGCCCCGGCTTTTCAGATCATTTTCGAACCCTCTGAGGTTCAGTACGTCGTCGATAATCTGAAAGGCCAGCCCCACAGCTTCAAAAAAATCGCCCAGGGCGGCAGATTGTTCCGCCGTACCCTCGCCGAGCGTCGCTCCCAACTGGGCCAGCGAGCGGGCCGGAACGGCAGACTTCAGCCGGTGTACGGCCAGGATGCGTTTCTCCAGTTCGGCGCCCTGTCCATATCGGACCACGTCGGGCATCAGCGCCTCGAACCCATCGATGTCGATGGCCTGACCGGCGTGGGCGGCCCGCATGGTGTCGAAATACAGACTGTAGAGTTTCAGACGTTTGTCATCCGACAGGTCGGATTCCCGAACGAGCAGTTCGCCCAGAAAATAGCAGGCGTTTCCGGCGTTGATGGCCGTAGCTTCGCCGTACAGATGGTGGCAGGCGGGCCCGCCCCGGCGGATGGCCGAACGGTCCTGAACGTCATCGACAATCAGCGAGCCCGTATGAAGCAGTTCCGGCCAGGCCAGCCAGGACAGATACGCCTGAGAATGACCACCCACCAGATCCACGCAGGCCAGCGCCATGTAGGAGCGCCAGGCCTTGCCGCCCCGTTCGATGATGTCGCGGATGGGCTGTACGATGGTTCGGCCGTATTGTGCCGGGTCCAGCCCGTCGATATAGTGACGGGTTTCCTCGCTGGCGACCAGCCGCTGCAACTGCCCTTCGGCGACCGGCAGAGGCAGCAGCGCCTGGATCGATTTCCGGGTTTCGCGGGTGACGGCCTTGAAAAAATCTTTCAGCAGATGCAGTTCGCCAAAACCGCTGCGCTCTACATACCCCGGTCCGTAGACGGGCGAATCGTCGATGGTGCCTCTGACATCCACGCGGCCCTCCCAGAAAGCCGGTTTGGAAATAAGGGTAATGAACTCCTGCGCCGCAAAATTTGCTTCGGCATACAGGCTTACACCCGCCCCGGGAATGGTCAGTTGCCAGGCCGTCGGATATTGGGTGAATGTTCGGGAACTGGTCCAGAACTGCAGCGGCTGCAGGGTGAAATCGGTATAGGAAATGGCGTGGCCTCCGGGGTCGATAACCAGCGCCCAGCGCCCGTAGCTGGCCCCGCCGTTGGTCGTGTCGTACAAGTCATAGGCGCTGATCCGGTAGCCGTTGACCAACTGAACGGAAATCCAGTTCCAGGCAATGTCGTGCTGGATATAGCCTTCCGGGGTGTCGTCATTCGGTTTGCCGAATTCATGATCGTACCAGCCCGTCGCCTGCGCTGCCGCCGCCGGTTCACCCGCGATAGTCACTACGCCTTCTACCTGACAGTGAGGCATGAAGTAATAAAACATATCCTCGCCTGAAGTGCCCCGCACCACACCGTCGTCACCGTGCCGGACGGGGGGCGTCTGCGGCGTGAAGAGGAGGTCTGCTTCCGTGCGCAAATCCGGATGCTGTAGCCGGAGACGGTAGCAGCCCTCGTCGGTTTTTTCAAACTGGTTGCCCTCATAGTCCAGAAACAGGCGGTCGGCGGCGACGGTGGCCGGTGCAGTGAACAGCCGGTCGGGCCGGGGGACGGTCCCTTTGACAAACACCTCGCGAATAGCCCGTTGCAGCAGCGGATCGGTAGGGTCGTCGCCTTTGTCGAGGGTTTTCAGGCCGACTTCGGGGGCGCAGGCGTCCACCAGTGAGTCGGCGTAGTATCGCCGGGTGTCGAGGTCGCTCAGCGCCCAGGTCAGCGAGTGGGCAAACTGCAGCCGGCCGGTATCGTCGCGGCCAACGGCCATCCGGAAAAAGGAAGCGAACAGGGAGCATTGCCGTCCGTTTTCCAGCGTGAGGTGGCTGTTGACATACCACCATTCGATGGTCGAGGAGTCGTGCGGCAAATCATGCCGGGTCAGATCGATGGGGCCGGGACCGGGCCAGTCGTCGGGAAAAATACCGGGCGACTCAGGGGTGGAGTGTGCTGTCGGGTTTTCCGATAGAACAAAAGGTAAAACAGGCTGCATAAAGTTAACGGGTTTAGGGCAAAGTAATCGGGCAGCAGGCTATACAAATCAGACATTCATACCCCACAATCCTGCCAGTTTGGGGTTGGCAGGCGGGAAAATCAGAAAAGAAAGAGACGCAGTGGACGTGGATAGCGTAATCGAATAATACCGTGTTCGCAGACCGGACGTACTCGTTCAGGAAACAAGAGTGAAAGGTAAAAATGATAATATTTTGTCAGAAATCAAAACCGCTCCGGTCACAGCGTGAAACCACTGGCGGAGGGAGATTGGTCCGGGTCGTTCAGGGGGAGTTCTAAACGGCTCGGTGCCGGGTATCGATTACCGTAGGGAATGCGGTGACCTGACATTGTCCGGGTGCTCTGCCGATCTCAGTATTTTGGCCTTTCTGTATTCTTCTTCCTGCAAATTAACGTGTATCTGACGGTCAGGGATGCGCTAGTCAGCCCCTGATGCAGACTATCTGGACGAAACCATGAAAGGGATAACTACACATCAGCCCGGTTTGCGGCGAATCATGCGCTGGTTTGCCACCGGATTCATGCTGGCAGGTCTCGCTGCAGGCCCGGTCAGCGCCCAACCTTCTTCAAAACCGATACGACCCCGCATTGTCGTGACGGCGGACCCGGAACTTGACGACAACAACTCCCTGATCCGTTTTCTTCTCTACAGCAGCGACCTGGACATAGAAGGTCTCATTTACGCCAGCAGTCAGTTTCACTGGAAGGGCGACGGAAAGGGGACCCGGTGGTTTGTGCCCGGCAGAGAATATGCCCGGTTCGGTCTGAACCTGTGTCCCTGTGAGTCGTGGCGGTGGGCAAAAGAGGAACGATTCATTCATGATGCCGTCGAAGCGTACGCGGTCGTATACCCCAACCTGAAGGTGCACAACCCCGGTTACCCCGCCCCCGGTGAACTCAGGTCAAAAATACGTTATGGCAATATTGAATTCGACGGGGACATTTCGAAGGATTCACCCGGTTCGGACCTGATCAGGTCACTGATGATGGACAATGAACCGGGGCCGCTCTTCATCGCTGCCTGGGGCGGCCAGAGCACCATTGCCCGGGCGCTCAAATCCATACAGGAGCAGTATGAGTTCACCACCCAATGGGACGTCATCAGAACGAAAATATCCCGAAAAGTGGTGCTGCTGCCTTCCGGCGATCAGGATGACACGTATGCCACCTACATCAAACCCAACTGGCCGGATATCGACTACCGGCAATTCAGCGGCGGTCCCAATTATGGGTATGGTGCCCAGTTGGGAGCCCGACCGGAGGATTCCCCGTATCTGACCGCCGCCTGGATGAAAGAAAACATCTCGGACCGCGGGCCACTGGGGGCTCTATACCGGGTATGGGGTGATGGAAAACAGATGGTGAAGGGCGACATCATGGATTATTTCGGTCTGTCGGGGTACACCAGTGATGAGTTGAAGAAGATGGGATACGTCGTGTGGATGCCGGTCCAGCCGAAAGGGTCCTGGCTGGGTGAAGGGGATAATCCGACGTTTATGAACATGCTGGGGAATGGGCTGCGGGCCTATGAAGCCGGCTCGTACGGTGGCTGGGGAGGCCGTGAGGCGGACAGGAATGCCGCCGCTTTTTCTTTCTCCGCGCCACAGGACACGAGCGCCAGCGCTATGGCAAACACACTCAGTGGCCTGAATAGCCAGAAAAAGAACCTGACCTATCCTGATTTCTTTCCGCAGGCGCAGCGTGATTTTGCGGCCCGGCTAAAATGGTCGGTGACTCCTGCGTTCGCTTCTGCCAATCATGAACCGGTGGTGCGGGTGGAAGGACCGTTGCTCGTCATGGCCTCCGCCGGACAAACGATACGGCTGAACGGAGCCGTGTCGGACCCGGATAAGAATGCGGTTACCGTCAGGTGGTGGCAGTTCCGGGTAGGAAGCTATCCGGGCGAGGTGGTTATTGCCGGTCCGACGTCGCTGCAAACGGAGGTTCTTGTTCCCGCCGATGCCGGAAGTGGTCAGACGATTCATCTCATTCTGGAAGCCACCGACAACGGAACACCGTCGCTCACCCGGTATCAGCGGGTAGTTATCACCGTGCGGGACAGATAATCTCTTCCCCCGGCCCAGGGCGGCTCAAAACCGACACCTGATTAAAACAAAAAACGCTAACCTGTTGATGATTAGCGTCTTGTGCACTCTATTTGCGGTCCGGACGGGACTAACATCTATTTTGTTTACCTTTCTTTACTGTTGTTTTATATTGCTGATTATCAATGATTTAAAACTGAGCTAAGGGTAGGGAAAACTAAGAAAAAATAATCTAAACAAAGAAAATCCGTCAACAAATCCGTCAACAAAAAATGGTATATTTGTAATACCTCAAACACGAAGTAATTACAAATATGGCAAGTTGTTCGTTTGTCCTGCGTGACCCCGACGCAGACGAAGAAACGAAAATCCATCTGCTTTTTCGTTTCCATAATCAACGGTTGGTCTATCCAACCGACAAGAAGGTACACCCGATTTACTGGAACCCCAAAACCCAACGGGTACGAGAAACCAAGCAATTTCCTGGATTCCACGATTTTAACCACCGACTCGACCAAATTCAGAAAGCGGCTGAAGATGCCTTTAGCGGTCTGATCCGGGAGGGATTCCAACGTCCAACCGTTGAGCAGGTACGGGAACGGTTACTGACCAATCTGTTTCCAAAACAGCAGATTGGCAAGCCTACGTTATTCCGATTCATTGAAAGCTACATTGAGGATAACGTTAACCTTCAGAAACCCTCGACCCTACAAGTCAAACGTACCACCCTCAGCCACTTACAGAACTTTGCGAAAGCCCGGAGACAGCACGTTGATTTTGATACAATCAATCTGGACTTCTACTATCAGTTTACTGAATACCTTATCAAAGACTGTGGCTTTTTCAACAACACGGTAGGCAAGTACATTAAGACGGTCAAATCATTGATGAATGATGCCGCCGAAAAAGACCTTCATCAAAACGTAGCCTACAAGAAAAAAGGGTTTAAGACGCTGGTTGATGAAACGGACAGCGTATACCTCACGGAAGAGGAAATCACACGGTTATATAATCTCGACCTATCCAAGAATCCCCGTTTAGAGCGCGTTCGGGATATGTTTATCATTGGTTGTTGGGTTGGCTTGCGTTATTCCGATCTGGCTGAGTTACGTCCCGAACACTTCATCCGTGAAGACGGCAACGGGTACATTAAGATACGGACCCAAAAAATGTATGACGATGTATACATTCCACTTCATCCAACCGTCGAAGCAATCATTGAGAAGTACGATAGCCGTTTACCGAGAGTTCTCAGTAACCAGAAGGCCAACGAGTACTTGAAGGAGGTAGCAAAACTGGCAGAAATCAACGGTTCCGTTATGTTGAACCGTAGACGGGGGAAAGAGCGCATTTCTGAGGCTTATGAGAAATGGCAGTTGGTTAGCACCCATACCCAACGCCGAAGTTTTGCTACTAATCTCTACTTACAAGGAGTTCCCACAATAACGATTCGAGCCATTACGGGGCATAAGACTGAGAAAGCTTTCCTCAGCTACATTAAAGTTAACTCGAAGCAACATGCTAAGATGCTCAGCGTACATTGGCGTAATCAGGTATCTATAACCATTTAACTTTTCTGATATGGCTGTTTCCCTACCAAAAGTTTACGAAAACTACGCAAGCCAGGCCGTTAACGCTTTAAAGCATGGCTATGCGTCCAAAGACTCATACACGGAAATCGACGATCAGGCGTCTGAATTGTCAGATGAACAGCAGTATGAATTTTTCAGGCGAATCCGTGACGGACTTACGGAAAGTTTAGCTGAACATTCTACGATTTGTCAAAATCCCGGTAGTTGTATGGAGTCGTTAGGCTCTGAAAAAGGCATCAACTCAATGAATAAGCGAATGGATGCATTAAAGCCTTACTTAGAGCCTGCCTATTTTGCTGAATCGATTGACGAAACAGTTAATCATCCGACAGAGCATACCACAGCCAGACAAGTACTGGCGATGAAGTTCTTGCTTGATTATGCCAAGATCAGAATCCACAATGATAAATCAGCTTCACGTTTTTTACATTTTCTGACCGGAAAAAGCGCAGAAAACCTTTATAAGCTCTGGCGTCAGCCCTACAATAAAGATGTACTGAGTAAAGAAGTTGAAGATTTACGGTACATCAGGGCTTTTTTTGAAGGTTTGGGCGCTAATGAAATTGTGAAAATGATTAATAATGAGATAGATAATATTGAAAATAAACGGGTTGGGTAGCTCTGTTGGGTTACCCAACTCTGTTTTTTGATAGAACCTTTGCCTCAACGAAACGCCAAAAATCGTTGAGCAAATGGAGAATGTGGTTTTCACTCAGTTATCAATTCCGGAAGTTCGGCAACTGTTCCGGCAAGAACTCGAACAGTTTTTCACCAGCCGCCCGCCCGTCCTGCCTACCTCAGCGGCAAGCATTGAGGAACTATACACCCGCCAAATAACGGCCCATAAGTTAAAAATCAGCCTACCTACATTGGATGACTACACCCGGCGCGGAATCATTCGCGGTTGCCGGGTGGGTCGTCGTGTTTTGTACCGTCCTGAAGACGTCGAAGCTGCTTTGAAAGAAATCAATTCCGTGAAATACCAACGGACGTAAACAGAAAAGGGCTTGTCCCCACAAGCCCAATTTCCTACCTCAAACAAAGCATAGCCATGACAAACGATGCTTCACAGGGCAAATATACGGCCAAACGCCGTAATTCTGGTACTGGTCCCAACTTCAATTTTGATGCTTGGCAGGCCAGTCAGCCAGAAACGGCTATACCGCTTAGTGAACTACGACAGGACGCCGAAAGAGCTAATCGAAGCGATGACTACACGGCAGACTGTCTGGCAGCAAGCACGAATGGTTTCCAAATGGAAACCGAAACGTCCGAAGCCAAACACTTCACTGACGATATTTACAACAATCTACCTGACATTCTGAAAAATGGTTGTTCTATCCTCACTGACCCAATCGAGAAAGAAGTTTTCTTGGTGGGCGCGTTGGGTGTTGTCAGCGGCCTGTTGCCCAACATTCGAGGTTTCTACGATACCCGGTATTACGGCCCTAATTTGTACTGCTACGTTTTAGCTCGGTACGGCTCCGGCAAAGGATCATTGAACCTTTCGCATTTATTAGGGGCTGTTATTCATCGGCGTAAAAAAGAACAGTACCAGCAAGCCCTGACCGAATACAAAGCCGAAATGACCCGGTATCGTAAAGACCTGAAACGTTTTCAGCAGGACAAGACTGGAAACGTCGAGGAGCCAGCCGAACCCGTTGAACCGCCGTTGACAGTCCTGTTTATTCCGGCTAACAACAGCCGAACCGGAGCGTTTGAATTGTTGAGCAACAATGAAGGCCGAGGTATTATGTTTGAGACGGAAGGCGACACGTTAGCCGAAACGGTCAAGCAGGATTACGGTAACTACAGCGACGGCCTACGTAAAGCCTTTCACCATGAAGCTATTACTTACTACCGACGCACCGGCAAAGAATACTGTGAGATCGAAAACCCGGAATTATCGGTAATCCTCAGCAGTACGTTCGACCAGCTATTAAGCCTGATCCCTACAGTTCAAAATGGTTTGTTCAGCCGGTTTCTTTTCTATGAGTTGACCCCCAATCCAAATTTTAAGGACGTTTTTGATTCCCGTAAAAGTCAGTATCCGGCTTTCTTCGCCGAGTTGGGTGAACAGTTTGCCGAAATCTACGATCACTTATCCGGGTTAGGGGAGCCGCTGACCATCCACCTAACAACCGATCAGGAACGTCGATTTATCCAACTATTTCAGCAGTGGAAAGACGAAATCCGGGAATATGTGAGCGAGGATTTAGACGGTTCGATAAATCGGCTGGGCCTGATTGCGTTCCGGGTTGCTATGATCCTAACGACGCTGAGAGCCTTCGAGACGGGCGAACAGTCCAACATGCTGACCTGTGACGAAACCGACTTTGAAAACGCTTTACGAATTGTCGAGACGTTGAAACGCCACGCTTTGCGGGTCTTCGACCGATTGCCTAAACCCGTTGAGGGGCGGGCTGATAACAAGTATACCGTCAAAGCTGAGCAATTATCCAACGCCCGCGAATTACGTAAGCAGGGCAAAAGTTATGCTGAAATCGCGGCGATAATCTTAGGAGACCCTAAACTGAAAGGGACGATCTATAAATGGTTCAAAGCCTAAAGAAAGCCGTTTCTCAGTTTCCGGTTTCCAAAAGGAAACGCCGGGGATATTGCAACACCGCTTACCAAAATAAGGAGATGGAACAGCACCGTTACACCTTACAACCGTATCAGGGACCGGCTACCCGCTATACCTGCCCGTCCTGCGAGAGTCCGAAACAGTTGAGCCGTTATATAGATACGGAAACGGGAGAACTGTTGCCTGAGCATGTTGGCCGCTGCAACCGGGAATCCAGTTGCGGCTATCATTATACGCCCCGTCAATATTTTGAGGATAACAAAATCTGGCTGAGAGATGAAAAGGTTCCACCGACCTACCAACCACCGGGACCAGCCCCCCGCCCGGCTCCCAACCCCTCTTGTCTGCCTTTTTCCTTGTTCAAGCAAAGTCTGAATCACTATAATCAAAATGAATTTGTCAGGGGCTTATACGGATTATTCGGCGAAGACATTGCGAACGACCTAATTAGCCGGTTTTATATAGGCACGTCGAAACATTGGCCGGGCGCAACCGTTTTTTGGCAAATCGATACAGAAGGCCGTATCCGGACAGGTAAGATTATGTTGTATGATTCGTTGACCTTGAAGCGGGTAAAACAGCCCTTTAATCACATAACTTGGGTACATAGCATCTTAAAAAAACAGGGGCGTCTGGCTGACTTCGAGCTATGCCAATGTCTGTTTGGCTTACATCAACTGAAAGAACAACCTGCTGACCGCCCGGTAGCTGTTGTTGAGAGCGAAAAGACCGCTATTCTGGCAACCGTTTATCTACCTGAATATATTTGGCTGGCCTGTGGCAGTCTTAGCAACCTGACGACCGAAAAATTATTGCCTTTAGCCGGACGCTCTGTTACGCTCTTCCCTGATTTAAATGGCTTCGACAAATGGAGCCAAAAAGCGGAGGAACTACGGCCTGTGCTTGGGCGGCACCTCAATGTTTCTGACGTGTTGGAGAAACGAGCCAGCAACGCCGACCGGAAACGAGGTTATGACTTAGCGGACTACCTCATCCGGAACCGGGACTCTTTAGCGGGTTGGGCATTGACCGATGAAGGGTATCCGCTGTTTTGGGATTACAGCGGCCCTTTTGTTGCAAGGGAACCTGAACCACCAACCGTTCATAAAGAAGAACTCCAACGGCCAATCTTCGATAACGATTTCTTGACTGTGCCGACCTTGCCACTGTCATTGACTGAACGGACGTTGGAACGAATGAAAGGGCGCAACCCGGCACTTCAGGAACTCATAGATTTACTAGATTTAGTCGATCCCAAAACCGGCCAACCATATCGACAGACGGATCAATAACAGGCTATTAACAGGTTATGCGAGACGATATTTATAAAGACGGTGTAGCAACCCGGTTTCAGAAAGGCCAAAGCGGAAATCCCAACGGACGCCCCAAAGGGGGACGAGGAAAGGCAAAGAAGGTACGCCAAATTTTAGGAGTGACGACGAAAGCCGACAACCGACTAACCGGCGAAACCGTTACGCTGAGCGTTGAGGAATTAATAACACTGGCGATTATTTCAAAAGTCTTAGAAGGGGATACTGCCGCATATCGGGTTATTATGGATTCAGCTTATGGTAAAATATGATAACCCCTTGTGAGCCAATCAATCGGGCTTACCATACCACCCCGTCAACGTGAAAAGTCTTACGATAACCGGATCGTCGGTAGGTTCATAGACCTGGTGCATAAAGTTCTGACGCCCGGAAATAATCTACTTTTTGAGAAAAAATCAGCATTTTTGCTTATTCGCTCTTTTCAGTATATCATGTCATCCGAACAGAAACGACAGTTAGAACAGCAGCTTTGGAACATTGCCAACACCCTACGGGGCAAGATGGATGCCGACGATTTTCGGGATTACATTTTAGGCTTTATCTTTTACAAATACCTCTCTGAGAAGATGGAACTGTATGCCAATGAGTTATTGGCTGAGGATGGTATTACGTATGTAAAATTGGACGAGCAAAGCCCCGAAGGACAGGAGTTCTTGGACGCTATCAAAGAAGAAGCCATACAGAAGCTGGGCTTCTTTCTCAAACCGTCTGAACTGTTTAAAGAAATAGTTCGGCGGGGACAGGCTAAAAACGACGAAGACGGACATTCAAACTTCATTCTGGGCGATCTGGCTAACATCCTCAACAATATCGAGCAAAGTACGATGGGGACCGACAGTGAGGAGGATTTTAACCGGCTCTTTGAAGACCTTGACCTTACGTCGAGTAAGTTGGGCCGTACCGAATCGGCCAAAAACGCCCTGATTGTAAAGGTACTCGAACACCTCAACGTGATTGACTTTCAGTTACAGAACGTAGAATCCGACGTATTAGGCGATGCTTACGAATATCTGATAGGTCAGTTTGCCAGCGGTGCCGGGAAAAAGGCCGGGGAGTTCTACACCCCGCAACAGGTCTCCAAGATTCTGGCTAAACTCGTAACGACCGGCAAGACCAAACTAAAGTCTGTCTATGACCCTACTTGTGGTTCGGGCTCGTTGCTGCTGCGGGTAGCCAAAGAAGTAAAGGAGGTATCGAACTTCTACGGACAGGAGCTAAACCGCACGACGTATAACCTGGCCCGAATGAACATGATTCTGCACGACGTACATTACCGCAGGTTCGACATCCGGCAGGACGATACGTTAGAGCATCCGCAGCACCTTGACAAGCGATTTGAAGCCATTGTAGCCAACCCGCCGTTTTCGGCCCAATGGAGCGCCAGCCCGCTGCACATATCCGACGACCGCTTTAGCCAGTACGGACGACTGGCCCCGGCCAGCAAAGCCGATTTTGCCTTTGTGCAACACATGGTACACCACTTGGCCGAAAACGGCACGATGGCCGTTGTGGTGCCGCACGGCGTTTTGTTTCGGGGTGGGGCGGAGGGGCATATCCGCGAACACCTGATAGCCGACAAGAATTACCTGGACGCCGTGATTGGCTTACCGGCCAACATCTTTTACGGGACGAGCATCCCGACCGCCGTACTGGTCTTTAAGAAATGCCGCGAACACCCTACCGACATTCTGTTTATCGATGCCAGCGCTTATTACGAAAAGGGCAAGAACCAGAACTACTTGCGGGAAGCCGATATAGATAAGATTGTGGATACCTACCGCGAACGGCGAGTAGAAGCCAGATACAGCTACCGCGCTACGTTGGATGAGGTGAAGGCTAATGACTATAACCTGAATATTCCGCGTTACGTGGACACGTTTGCTGAGGAAGAAACGGTTGATCTGGAACAAGTATCTACTAACTTAAAAAAGTTAAATGAAGAGAAACAGCAAATTGATAACTTGATTGAAAGTTATTGCCAGCAGTTGGGTATTACTACACCTTTTTAATTGTACTGATGATTCAAAGGAAAACACAACCCTGTTTGCGGTTCAAGGATAATGAAGGAAAGGCCTTTCCAGAGTGGAGTGAGGAGAACTTGGGCAATGTATTATCGTTCCATCCAACTAATTCTCTTTCGAGGAATCAACTTAACTATGATGGTGGGGAGGTGAAGAACATTCATTATGGGGATATTCACACTAAGTTCAAAACTTTGTTCGACGTAACGAAAGAAAATGTTCCTTTTATAAACTCTGATGTCAAAGTCGAGAAATTTAGTGAGGAAAATTATTGTAAGCCCGGAGACTTAGTTATTGCCGATGCTTCTGAAGATTACAATGATGTTGGTAAAACAATTGAAATCATAAACACTAATAATGAAAAGATTGTAGCTGGTCTCCATACTTATCTTGCAAGGAATAAAGTGCCTATGGCGCTTGGCTTTAAGGGATATTTGATGCAAAGCGCCTTAGTGCGAAAGCAGATAATGACCATTGCCACCGGAATTTCCGTTCTTGGGATTTCTAAGACAAACTTGGCAAAAGTTAAGTTTCATCTGCCTACCCTTGAGGAGCAGGAGAAAATTGCTGGTTTTTTGTCAGCAATTGATAAGAAGATTGAGAACTTGGAAAGGGAACTCGAAGAACTTCGCACCTACAAAAAAGGCGTAATGCAGGCTATTTTCGCCAATGACGCCGATGCGACGGAGCGACGGATAAAGATTGAAGGCGGTAAAGTTACGAAAAAAATCCGCTTTAAAGACGGTAACGATAATTATTTTCCAGATTGGAAGGAAAAGGCATTGGGAGTTATAGCTAAAGTGTATGATGGTACACATATGACTCCTAAGTACACAAAACAAGGTGTTCCATTTTACAGTGTAGAACACGTAACAAGTAATAATTTTCAGGACACAAAGTTTATTGCTGAGAATGTTTACGAAGCCGAGAACCAAAGAGTGAAATTAGAGAAAGGAGACATACTAATGACTCGTATTGGTGATATAGGTACGGCTAAATATATTGATTGGGATGTCAAGGCATCTTTCTATGTAAGCTTGGCTCTTATAAAGCATTCAAAAGGTTTCGATTCACGTTATCTAAGTTATTTCATTCACTCGTATTCATTTCAGCAAGAACTTTATAAAAGGACTATTCATGTTGCTTTCCCCAAAAAGATTAACCTTGGAGAAATAAGTAATTGCTTAGTAAAACTTCCTTCTCTTTCCGAACAACAAAAAATAGCGTCTTTCCTCAGCGCCATCGACGCGAAAATCAACGCCGTTGATGAGCAACTTACCCATACCAGAACCTACAAAAAAGGTCTGCTGCAACAGCTTTTTGTGTAGCCGACCCCTCTCAAGCCAATCCACTTACCTATGCGTGAAGACCCTACCGAACTAACCGGGCTTGACCTGCTGGAAAAACTGCTGGACCTCGAAGAAAACATTCCCGACCGAACGCAGTGGTCGCCCGACCATTCCCGGCATAGTCTCCCACAGCGGGTTCATCTTCAGCAACTCGCTGTGCTGTCGGCGGTTTTTATACCCGAACTGGCCGGGCGTAGCCTGAAAGAAAGGCTGGAAAACATTTTGCATGGTGATTTCTTCGATTACAGAGCAGAGGAGACATACCGGCCTTTGCTTGCTGATATAGCCGAACGAAGTAGGGAGGACAGGTCTTCAACCTCAGCGAGCCGACACGACAACCGCGAACGCGGCCACGACTTTAGTAGCCTTTCATTCTGCTACCGCCTACTGGTACGTTTTAAAAAGCAAGTAGAATTGGTGAAATCATTCAATCAGGGTATGCTGGAGGTCAATCGAGATATGCTGTATGCGTACCGGCAAATAAGCTTAGTCGGTGAATCAATTGACCTGACCGAAATTAACAGGCTGCTGTGGACGATGATTGACCCGGAGCAGCGCGTTTTCTCAAAAGCCGCCCTAATCCGCGACCACGGCTACCCAGCCGAAGACCTTTTTGATCTGTATCTGGATTGGTTTTGATAAATCCAGCACCGCTTTCCACCCTAACCGATTTACTCAATAGATGGCAACCCAATCCGAAGCAGCGTTAGAAGAAAACCTTATCAACCAGTTAGTTGGTTTAGGCTACAAACCCGTCGTCATACCCGACGAAAAGGCGTTATTAGCAAACCTCAAAACGCAGCTCCAAATCCACAACAACGTAACGCTTACCGACGCTGAATTTGCCGTAGTTCTTAACCACCTCAACAAAGGCAACGTTTTTGAGCGGGCTAAAATCCTGAGAGATAAAATGCAGCTTACCCGGACGGATGGGAGCAGCTTGTATCTGGAATTTATTAATCAGGAATTTTGGTGCCAGAATCAGTATCAGGTCACGCACCAAATCAGCATCGAAGGCACGTATAAAAACCGCTACGACGTCACGATCCTGATCAATGGCCTCCCGTTGGTGCAAGTGGAATTGAAACGCCGGGGGTTGGAACTGAAAGAAGCCTTCAACCAAACGAACCGCTACCAGCGGCATTCGTATTCGGCGGGATTTGGGCTGTTTCAGTACGTCCAACTGTTTGTTATCAGCAACGGCGTCAATACCAAGTATTACGCCAACAACCGCAAGCAATCGTTTAAGCAAACCTTCTACTGGTCTGATGTCGAAAACAAACCCATCAAACAGTTAGAAGCCTTTACCGGGGCGTTTCTGGAGCCGTGTCACCTCTCCAAGATGATTACGCGCTACATTGTCTTGCCGACGACGAACGTACTGATGGTTCTACGTCCGTATCAGTACTACGCCGTTGAAGCGATTACCGAGCAGGTCAGGACAAGCAACCGTAACGGTTACATCTGGCACACTACCGGCAGCGGCAAAACGCTTACGTCGTTCAAAGCCAGTCAGCTACTCACCGCTCTACCGCAAGTACATAAGGTCGTCTTCGTGGTTGACCGTAAAGACCTGGACTACCAGACCCAACGCGAGTTTGACCAGTTCGCCAAAGGCTCGGTCGATACCACCGACAATACCAGTCAGCTTGTTACGCAGTTTGGCGACGATACCAAAATCATCGTCACCACCATTCAGAAACTGAACACGGCGATCAGCAAAAAGCAGCATTTGGGCAAAATGGAGGGGCTGAAAGACAAACGGATTGTCTTCATCTTCGATGAGTGCCACCGGAGCCAGTTCGGGGATACCCACAAACGAATTAAGGCTTTCTTTACCAACAGCCAGCTTTTTGGCTTTACGGGTACGCCTATCTTTGCCGACAACGCCGTAAAGAATGAGTTAGGCAAACGCACCACCAAAGAACTATTCGGGGAGTGCCTTCACAAGTACGTGATTACCGATGCTATCCGGGACGAAAATGTATTGCGGTTTTCGGTGGAATATGTAGGCCGTTACCGGCATAAGGATAATAGCCGTACCGAACTCGACATCAACGTAGAAGCCATTAATACCAAAGAGTTGATGGAGTCCGAAGACCGGATTGATAAGATTGTCGATTACGTCATTGCCAACCACAACCGCAAGACGCATAGTAAGGAGTTTTCGGCCATGCTTTGCGTCAGTAGCGTTGATATGCTGATTCGCTACTACGAATTATTCAGGCGCAAGAGAGAAGAGGGCAAGCACAACTTGCGGTTGGCTACCATATTTTCGTATACGGCCAACGAAGAAGACAAAGACGCTAACGGCTTCATTCCTGACGTGGACGTAGTGCCTGACGGGGCCGTTATCAACCAACACAGCCGGGACAAGCTGGAAGAGTATATAGGCGATTACAACGCCCTGTTTGGCACCAAATACACCACCAAAGACAGCCAGTCATTTTACAACTATTACAAGGATATTGCTAAGCGGCTGAAAGAACGCGAGAAGGAAGGCTTCTTAGATCAGGACCGGGTTGATATTCTGTTGGTCGTCAATATGTTTCTGACTGGCTTTGACGCTAAGAAACTCAATACGTTGTACGTGGATAAGAACCTGCGGTATCATGGTTTACTGCAAGCCTATTCGCGTACTAACCGGATTCTGAACGAGCAGAAATCACAAGGTAACATTGTTTGTTTCCGCAACCTCAAAGCGGCCACTGATGAAGCGATAACGCTCTTTTCCAACAAAGATGCTATCGAAGAAATCATCATGCAGCCGTATGAGGACTACGTAGCCAAATTTGATGCTGCCTATCAGAAGTTAATCCTCCTCACACCAACGGTTGACAGCGTAGATGAGCTACCGAGCGAAGAGGAGGAGTTAGAATTTGTCAAAGCGTTTCGGGACCTAATCCGGCTTAAAAATATCCTGTCTTGCTTTAGTGATTTCAGCTTTGACAGTCTGGCAATGGATGAGCAGACGTTTGAAGACTACAAAAGCAAGTACTTAGACCTCTACGATAAAGTAAAGACCAGTACGCAGAAAGAAAAAGAATCTATTCTGAACGACGTTGATTTTGAATTGGAGTTAATTCAGCGCGACGAAATCAACGTAGCGTACATACTTCGTTTGTTGGCCGCGCTGGTATCGGCTAAACCGGCGGATAAGGAACGGCAGAAAAAAGAGATTCAAAAGATACTGGCAACAGAAGTACAGCTACGCAGCAAACGCGAACTCATTGAAAAGTTCATTGCCGAAAACCTACCGGGTATTGCTTCAGCCGATGAGGTGCCCCGCTCGTTCGACGAGTTCATCGAAGCCGAAAAGACAAAAGCCCTTGACCAGTTAGCCAGCGAAGAGAACTTAAACAAAGACGGGCTACAAAAGCTCGTTAGTGACTACATTTTTACCGAACGCACCCCGCTAAACGACGACATTGTAAGCGTCCTGAACGAAAAGCCAAAACTCCTCCAACGCAAAACCATTGCTGAGCGGGTGAAGGAGAAAATACTAAGTTTTGTGGAAACGTATTTCAATGACATTCCAGAGCCTGAATAGTGAGCAGAACTTAAGAAGAAAAGCTTAAAATACGATGACAGATTAGAAGGCTTCTACAAGCCGACAATACATTTATTCCTATCTTCCTTAAGAATTTAGGTTTGTACAAAAACATATATCAATCCGAGCAATGGGACGGATGCCTACCTTTCGGAGCAATTACGACGACCTGAAGCAGTTGACATTAGCCGACTTGAAACGGTACGGACTTATGATTCCTCAGCGTCAGTGCTCAGCAACAATTAGTTGGACCCGAAGAGGAGAAACAACTGGAACAATTGGTGTTACGGTTAGCCTTTCAGGGACGGGGGGCTATGTTGAGTTGGCGTATACCTACGACCATCAAGACCAAATGAAGTATCGGGTTGCTTTGGTACAGCAACCGAGCAACTTAGGAAAGGGAAGCGTCTGGTACTTCATTTGTCCGCTGACGGGCGAACGTTGCCGAACGCTTTATCAGGTTGGCAGATACTTTGCGTCCCGCAAGGCACAACCAGCGACGTTGTACGAAAGTCAGACGTATTCCAAGAAGTACCGTGAGATTAGTAAAACGTATGGCCCCGTTCTTCAGGTAGACAATGCCTTCAATGAACTTTTTAAGCCCTACACCAAAGTCTTCTATCGTGGAAAACCCACACCCAAAGCCAAAAAAGTATTGAAGCTACAGCGGGCAATTGATGAAGTTCATGCCCGACGACCCAGAAGTTGGAAAGAGTATGTAAACGGTTTGGCTTATAGTTGTGGTAAACAACCCGTCAACAAACCCGTCAACAGGAGGCATAAAAAAAGGTTGTAAGTGCCTTATTATTAGCTACTTACAACCTTTACTGAGCGGTCCGGACGGGACTCGAACCCGCGACCCCCTGCGTGACAGGCAGGTATTCTAACCGACTGAACTACCGAACCAATTTTACTCCAGCTTCCGGCGGCTTCCGTTCCCGTCTGCCGTTGTCCGAAATCGTGGTGCAAAAGTAGAGCGCAAATCGGAGAATGCAATACCTTTGCTCAAAAAAATTTCGCTTTGCGCCATGAAAAAGCCCCTTTCCAGCGAATATCCGTCCGTACGCTATTTCGCCAACTACATCGAAAAAGTTGAGGATGAAGACGTTATTGCCGCGCTGACCCATCAGATGAATACGGTCGAAAATTTGTATAAACATCTGACCGAAGACCAGCAGCATTACCGCTACGCCGAAGGAAAATGGACGCCGAAACAGCTCCTGGGCCATATGACCGATGCCGAACGCATCTTTGCGTTTCGGGCACTGAGCATAGCCCGGGGAGAAAAACAGTCGCTGCCCGGCTTCGATGAGAACGAATACGTCGGGAACGCCGACTTCAACCAGCAATCCATCGAAAGCCTGCTCGAACAGTATCGGACCGTCCGGCAGTCGACGCTGGCTCTCGCCCGCAGCCTGACCGAAGAGCAGCAGACCCGCATCGGCACCGCCAACGGCAACCCCATCTCGGCCCGCGCCCTGTTCAGCATCATCGCCGGACATGAAAAACACCATCTGGAAATCCTAAGGGATAAATATAGAATGAGTGAATGAGTGAATGATTGAATAAGCTCCGCTGGGCAGAATTTGTGGAGCCTATTCACTCATTGAATCATTCACTCATTCAACATTAAACATGCTCATCCGCGACATCACCAACTCCCTCGAACGCTGGGCGCCGCTGGCGTATCAGGAATCCTACGACAATGCCGGGCTGATCGTCGGCGACCCGAATGCCACCGTCACGGGCGTTCTTGTCACACTTGACGCCACGCCGGACGTGGTTCAGGAGGCCGTTCAGAAAGGCTGTAACCTGATTGTGGCACACCATCCCATCGTGTTTCGGGGACTGAAAAAACTGACGGGCCGCAATTACGTCGAACGGACCGTCATGCAGGCCATCAAAAACGACGTAGCCATCTATGCCAGCCACACGAATCTCGACAATGTTACGGGGGGCGTGAACTTTAAAATTGCGGAGAAACTCGGCCTGCGCAACGTCCGTATTCTGGCTCCAAAGGCGCTGCTGCTGACCAAACTAGTCGTGTTTGTGCCGGTGGAGCAGACGCAGACGGTGCTCGACGCACTTTACGCCGCCGGTGCCGGACAGATTGGAGCCTACGAACACTGCTCCTTCCGGGTGGAGGGAACGGGGACCTTCAAACCGCTGGAAGGAGCCAGTCCGGCCATCGGGCAGGTTGGCACCGACGAACGCGTGACGGAACACCGGGTGGAGGTCATTTTTCCGTCTTATCTCGAAAACGGTATGGTAGCGGCCATGAAACGGGCGCACCCCTACGAAACGCCGGCCTATGACCTCTATCCGCTGAAAAACGAAAATCAGGACGTGGGGGCGGGAGCCGTGGGCGATTTGCCTGAGCCCATCGAAGAACGGGCGTTCCTGGCGTATCTGAAAGACCGGCTGGAACTGCCGCTCGTGCGGCATACGCCTCTGCTGAATCGGCCCGTCCGCCGTGTGGCCGTGTGTGGCGGTGCAGGCGGCTTTCTGCTCGACGATGCCGTCCGGGCGGGGGCCGACGTCTTCGTAACGGCGGATTATAAATACCACGAGTTCTTCGACGCTGATGGCCGCATCGTCATCGCCGACATTGGACACTATGAAAGTGAGCAGTATACCAAAGACCTGATTAGGGACTATTTGTCGAAAAAATTCACTACTTTTGCGGTAATTTTATCGGAGACCCGAACCAACCCGGTTCACTACTTCGTCCGGTAGCAAAAACAACGCGGAATGGAACTTACCATAGCTCAGAAACTCGAAGCGCTTCTAAAATTACAAACCATTGACTCCCAGCTTGATGAATTAAAGAAAATTCGCGGCGACCTGCCCGAGGAAGTTCGCGATCTGGAAGATGACATCGCGGGTTTTGAAACCCGGATCAGCAAATTCAATGCGGATATTCAGGCGCTGGAAGAGGAGATTGAGCGCAATCGGAATAACAGAAAAGATTCTGAAAAACTGATTGCCAAATACAAGGACCAGCAGATGAACGTCCGCAATAACCGCGAGTACGACGCTATTTCGAAAGAAATGGAACTGCAGTCGCTGGAGATTGAACTGGCTGAAAAGAAAATTAACGAGGCTTCCTTTAAAATCCGCAACAAACAGGAGGAAATTAAGGCGACGCAGGGCGCTCTGGACGAACGCCGGGCCGACCTGAAAGCCAAGATGCAGGAGCTCGACCAGATTACTTCCGAGAGTCAGGAAGAAGAGAAAGCCCTGATCCGGGAGCGCGATGAACAGGCAACGCACATCGAAGAACGTCTGCTGAAATCCTACAATAAGATTCGTAACAACGCCCTCAACGGTCTGGCCGTCGTGACCGTGAAGCGGGGCGCCTGCGGTGGTTGCTTCAACGTGGTACCGCCCCAGCGTCAGGCCGACATTCGCGATAAGAAAAAGATTATCGTCTGCGAACACTGCGGGCGCATTTTCGCCGATGCCGAAGGCGTTCCCGAACCAGCCCCGTCAGGTCGCCGGTAGTCAGGTTACTGGTTAATAATTGGGTAATCAGGTAGTGTGACCAGGTTAGGCGCATACTTGCCCATCCAACAATTACCCATTCGACCAATACCCAGTTACCCAACAGCGGATGAGTCGTTTCCAGCCATTGGAACAACTCATCCGCTGTTTATTTTTGCCCGTATGAAACTTATCTGGCTGGGCCTTTTACTGTTGAGCAGCACCGTGCGGGCCGCCGATTTTGCCTTCACGCCGACGCTGCAGCAGGCATATACGGACATTCTGAAACTGAATGTGTCGACGGGACGTCAGGCGTTGTCGGGCGAACTGGCCCGGCGAAACGGCGTTGCGGTTTATCTGGACAATTATGCCGATATGGTGACGCTGCTGGTAACCGACGACCGGCAGTTGTTCGACCGGTTTTCGCCCCGTCAGGATCAGCGCCTCGACCTGTTGCAGGATATGGATGAAAATTCGCCCTGGCAGCGGTTTGCCCAGGCTGAGATACGGCTGCAGTGGGCGTTTGTGAAACTGAAGTTTGGTGAAGAAGTCAGCGCCTGCTGGGACATCATCCGGTCGTATAAACTGCTGGAAGAAAACCGCCGCCGCTTTCCGGGCTTCGTTCCCAATGAAAAATCGCTGGGAGTACTGCATATCCTGATTGGCTCGGTGCCGGAGAACTACACCTGGGTTGCCCGATTGCTCGGTCTGCGGGGCAGTGTTCGCGAGGGTATGCGTGAACTTCAGAACGTCGTGCAGAAAGACCCGCTGTACCGCACCGAAGCCCGGCTGTTCGACCTGCTGGCCCGGGCTTTTATCCTCAAATTCACACCCGCCGATGCCGAACAGGTGAAGCGGCTCGTGGCCGAAAACCCCGATAACCTGACCCTGCATTTTTTCGGAGCCAGAATGCTGATGAAAGATGGGCGCAGCGAGGAAGCGCTTCAGATTCTGCAGCGTCAGCCCGCCGGACCCAGCTACATGCCGCTGGCGTTTCTGGACTACATGAAGGGCGAAATTGCCATCCAGAAAGGCGCTTATCCGCAGGCACTGACGTATTACAAGGCATTTCTGAACCGCTACAAAGGCCGAAACTTCCTGAAAGATACCTACTACAAACAGTTTCTGTGTTACTGGCTGTCAAACGACGATCAACGGGCGGCACCGCTCATCCGACAGGTCATGCAGACGGGCGCTACGGTAGTAGAAGCGGATAAAGCGGCGCAAAAATTCGCCGAGACCTACAGCAGAAAGGGGTATTCTGCCAATCAGAAAATCATTATGAAGGCCCGTCTGGCAACCGACGGTGGCTATCTGGACAGTGCGCTAAACGCGCTCCGCCCGTATTCGGAGGCCAGCTTCACGCTGCCCGCCGAAAAGGCCGAGTTCATGTACCGAAAAGGCCGGATTTTTCAGCGCCGGGGCGAAATCGATGCGGCTATTCCGCTCTACGAACGGGCCATCGCCCTGAGCCAGACCAGTCAACTGGCCTACGGCGCCACGTCGGCCCTGCAACTGGGGTACATTTTCCAGCAGAAGCGCAACCCGGCGCTGGCCCGGCAGTATTTCAAAAAGGCGCTCAGTTATAAAAAACACGAATACAAGAACAGCATCGACAACAAAGCGAAGGCCGCCCTCAATGAGTTAGGGGAGTAACGGAAGTTTGTCGTACGGAATGACCAGTTCGATGGGGCCAAGCGCGTAGGCGGCAATCTCGTAGGGATTGTAATAAAAAATCAGCCCGTTGCGGCCCACAGCCACGTTCTGGGGCAGAAAAAACTCACCATCCCGTAGAAAATACCCTTCCGTTTCCAGCCCCTGATCCGGCTTTAATCCCTGTTTTTTCCGGAATGCGGCCTCCACCAGTGTCTGCGCAGCCAGGGTGTCGGCAACCAAATCGGCGAGGTGCAGCGTTCGGCCCGCCTGCCGGTCGAATGTAAAGAGGGTCGTGGCCGTATTGGGATGCGCTCCGCCCGTGTTGGCGTAGGTCTCCAGGCGAACCGAAACGAAGCGTTCACTGCTGAAAAGGGTATCGCTTTTGGCTTCGATCTCCCAGCAGCCGCCCAGGGGCATTTCCTGATACTCCTCCCGCAGTTGGCGGTAGCCCCGGGCAAACAGCCGGGCGGCAGCGTTCAGGTCCGTACGGGCTTCGGGGTGTTCGGTCAGGGCGGCGCGGTCGAGGTTGTCGGTTACGGCCCGAATGAGGTAAGCCCGGAGCGTGTCGTTAATGCGCCGGGCTGCCTCCGAATCGTCATCCAGCAGGACATAGGAGGCCCGAACCGCCACTCCCTGATTCTCGACCGAATCGCAGCGGCCCTCACGATACGAGAAAGTTTCCGGTTTCAGGCGGAGCAGACCGGGGGTTTCGGGTTCGGACGCCCGCTGTTCGGTCTGTCGGGTCTGGCACGACAGAGAAATAAGCAGCAGCAGACAAGGCAGACCGGTGATTAACTTCATGGGTTACAAACTCATCAACTCCTTGAAACGGATGGCCTGACGGCGGCTGATTTCAATTTTATCGCTGCCCCGCAGCGTGACCAGCAGGCCACCGCTGAACCAGGGTTCTATTTTCTCGATCCATTGCAGGTTGATGATATGTTTGCGGTTGGCCCGGAAGAACGTATTGGAATCCAGTCGGTCCTCCAGGCTGTTCAGGGATTTGAGTACCAACGGTTTCTGATCGTCGAAGTGCAGGCGGACGTAATTGCCCATCGATTCGAACAGCCGGACCTTACCCAGTTTGACAAACCAGCACTTTTCGCCGTCCTTGACGAACACCTGATCGTTTTCGCCCAGAGTACGCGTCCGCTCGCCCGTGGCCGGGGCCGATTCCGACTCGGTGTGATGCTGATTCTCCTCGATGCGGTTGATGGCCTCCGACAGCCGGTTCAACTCGATGGGTTTCAGGAGGTAATCCAGCGCATTATACTCGAAGGCTTTGATGGCGTATTCGTCGTAGGCCGTCGTGAAAATCACCTCCGGCGCTTTACCGTCGATGGACGAAAGCAGTTCGAAACCGTTTTTGCCGGGCATCTGAATGTCCAGAAACAGCAGGTCGGGCTGGAGTTCTTCGATGAGCGGGAGAGCTTCGTCGGCATTGGCGGCTTCACCAATGACTTCAATTTTGGGGAAATTGTCGAGCAGTCGGCGCAGCTCGTTACGGGCAAGGCGTTCGTCGTCTACAATGATCGCTTTCATGATCGATTAGCACACAGCCTGTTGCTAAAAACTGTGTTTTTGTTGGGTTAAGTTTTCCGGGCCGAAAACCAGTCCGGAGATTAATGCTTCACTTTCTCTTCCGTTCGTTTAAAGAGGCCATCCGACTGCATCGGTATCAGAACATCGGCACAAACCACCGTAGCGGATTCCTGCCCAATATGAAAACTCGCATCGGGGCCATAGAGCAGTTCGAGGCGCTGGGCGGTGTTTTTCAGACCAAAACCGCCCGAAGCCTCCGTGTTGCCCAATACGCCCGTATTGCGGATGCGGATGTGCAGATGGTCGTTATCCAGACGGGCGGTCAGTTCCACAAACCCGCCGCCGACGGCCTTCTGCACCCCGTGTTTGATGGCGTTTTCGACCAGTGTCTGCAGCATCATCGGCGGCACCTGCAAGTACAGCGTTTTAGGGGCGAGATCCAGATGCGACTGCAGCCGGTCTTCGTAGCGAACCTTCTCCAGTGCCAGATAGTCTTCGACGGTCTTGATTTCTTCCCGCAGTTCGACGGTTTTGCGGCGGTCGGCCAGCAGCGAATTTCGCAGAATATTGGACAGTTGCGTAATGCCCTGCTGGGCTTTGTTGGGATTTTCGAGTACCAGCGCCCGGATGCTGTTGAGGGCGTTGAACACAAAATGCGGATTCAGTTGGGAGCGGAGCACTTTGGCTTCCGTTTCGCGAATGGACGTTTTCAACAGAATCTTCTCAATCTCGGCACTCCGCGATTGTTCGACGTAATGATAGACCGTGTAGCTCAACACCCAGGCCAGCATACTTTTTCCCCAGCTAAGCAGGTAGCTCATCACGACGTAGGGCTGGTCGATGAGGTATTCGGGAACAATCTGCTGGTCGAGCGGCAGGTTGACGAACGTCATGATGGTCGACAGCACGAACACGGAAGCAACGACACGGGGCACGAGCCGGATAAACGGCAGACGCACCCAGTTCCAGCGCTGAATCATCAGCCGGTAGAAGTGCGTCAGAATAATTCCCAGAATGATATTGGCAAGCGCCAGAAAGAAATAATCCTGATTAAACTCATATTCAAGCGTGTAGGTCACAAACTCGAACATGATCAGCGACGTCCATCCGACGATCTGACAAAACCAGTATATCTGTTGTTTCGACATGCGGCTACATGGGTCCTGGCGGCTTTTTAGCTAAAAAACGAAAATACGTTTTTCTGGACGAAACACGGATTTATTTACACCGATGGTTAATGGGCATGGAGCAGAGGGCATGGGGCGTGGGGGAGCGGTGGGCCGCTAAGTGTCCGGCTAAACAACCAGTGCCATCAGGTGGGTGCTGTCGTTGGAAACTTCGATGGTGAAACTTTTCGTTTCGTAGGAATAAGTGAGGATATAGAGACACAGGTTGCTGTGCTCGAACTGATCCATCGTCGAAAGTGGTTGCCCCGTTATCCAGGCCAGCAGAATGCGCATCGCCCGTCCGTGCATGGCTACCAGGATGGTTTCTTCTTCGGGGTGGGAGAGGATGGCGTCGATGGCGACCTTCTGGCGCTCCATCACCTGATTGGGACTTTCGCCGTCTTCGGTAGGCAGGTCTGTGCGTCCGGCGGCCCAGCTTTCGATCAGTTCGCGGTAATATTCATTGTCGAGATTATTGGGAATCTTACCCTCGCGCAATCCCCAGCTTATCTCGTTCAGGCCCGGCAGAATCTCGTGCGGCAAACCATGTTCCAGAAACGCCTCGACCGTCTGATGGGTCCGTTTCAGCGCCGACGTATAAATTTTGTCGAACGCAATGTGCTGGTACGCCTGGTAGAATGCCGCCGCCTGGGCGCGGCCCATCGCGTTCAGATCCGAATCGACCCCGCTGCCCTGAACGACTCCCCGGCGGTTATAATCCGTTTCGCCGTGACGAATTAAGTAAATAGTTTTCTGGCCCAATCGTGTACTTTTACGAGATAATTACTGACAGGAACACGTCCCGAACGCACTAAAACGCGTGCAAAATTAATATAAAAAGAACAGAATATGAAGCCCGACTGGACAATAGAGTCATTGAATGCACTGAACCCCGGCACCATCGTGGGACATCTGGGAATCGAAATCACGGAAGTAGGAGAGCAAACGCTGACGGGCCGCATGCCTGTCGACGCCCGGACGCGGCAACCTTATGGCATTCTGCACGGCGGGGCGTCGGTGGTGCTGGCCGAATCGCTGGGCAGCCTGGCCTCGACCATGTGCCTGACCGATGCGACCCAGCAGATGGCCGTGGGGCTGGAAATCAACGCCAACCATCTTCGTTCGGTGCGTGAAGGATGGGTGTATGGTCGGGTGACACCCATTCACGTCGGACGCCGCACCCACGTCTGGGACATCCGTATCACCGACGAAGCCGAAAAACTCGTCTGCATCAGTCGGCTGACCATTGCCGTGGTCGATGTAAAATAAGACTGTCGGGCAAACCTTTTTAGGTCAACAGACTGTTCATTTAGTGGGTCTGCAGGCAGTAATGTCACTCACCCGCCGCCAACCTGATAGAAACGAATGAACACCGTTCTGACTGATTCAACCCCGGATTTAGTCCGCACGCAACCTGTAGAGATTGACGCCATCTGGCAGGCCGCCCTCGCCACGGGCCTGCCTGCTGCCATCTGGCGGCTGCCCAATGAGTCCGTAACCGAAGTGATTGTGTCGGCTGGGCGGGGCGTCATGTCGGTTCCGGCAGACTTCGACGAACTGCCAATGGGATTTGCCCTTAACGCATTCCGGGCTATCGAGAGTGATTCACTGCGGTTTCTGCCCGCCGACTTTTACTGGCGGTTCGGTGAAGACGGTACTCTGGAAGAAGAAATGGCCCCTTCTGCCCCCGCAACCGGGCCAGTGCGCCAGTTCCGGCAGATGCTGACCACGCCCGCCCCGCCGCCGTCATTACCCGAATGGCAGGTGATAGAGGCCAGTGGGTCGGAGCAGGAGCAGTTTGAAGAAAGGGTTCGCCGGGCCGTGGAACAGATCGAGCGCGGCATTATGCGTAAGGTGGTGCTGTCGCGAACAAAAACCATTCAGTTTGGTCAGACGCCCGACGCAGTGACGCTCTTCCGGCGGTTGTGCCGGACGTATCCGACGGCCTTCGTTTCCGGGGTCTATCTGCCCGAACAAAATCAAATCTGGCTGGGCGCTACGCCCGAAAAACTGGTGAGCCAGGATGCTCAGGGGATGTTCCGGACGGTTTCGCTGGCCGGAACCCAATCGGCCTTCGACAGTGAAGGGCAGCAGAAACGGCCCTCCGAGGCGCAGTGGACACAGAAAGAAATCGAGGAACAGGCGCTGGTGAGCCGCTACATCATCGAGTGCTTCAAGCGAATCCGGCTCCGTGAATATATCGAACAGGGACCACGCACGATGCTGGCCGGAAACCTGATGCACCTCCGCACGGATTTCACGGTCGACACAGGGGCGGTCAATTTTCCGCAACTGGCGACGGTCATGCTGCGGCTGCTGCATCCAACGTCCGCCGTGTGCGGCATGCCCCGCGAACCGGCGCTTGGCTTCATCGAACAGCACGAAACCCACGACCGCGAACTGTATAGCGGTTATCTTGGACCGGTCAATGTCCGGTCAGAGACGCATCTGTTCGTGAATCTGCGCTGTGTGAAACTGGAAGGCGAAACCGGAACGCTCTTCGCCGGAGCGGGTATCACGGAAGACTCCGTTCCGGAAAGAGAATGGCGGGAGACGGAACTGAAATGCCAGACGTTTCTGAATACACTGTAAGGTTCAGAGCGTCAGCGAAATGTCAAAGCCGGGCAGCACCTCCTCGCCCGACAGCCTGACCGTTTCGCCCGTTCTGATATCGATGGAGCCGTTTTCACGGTAAATGAACACCTGCCTGTTGACCCGGTCGATGAGCCAGCCCAGTCGGCAGCCGTTTTCCCGGTATTCTTCCATTTTGTCTTTCAATGCTTTCAGTTCGTCACTGTTCGAGCGGATTTCTACCACAAAGTCCGGGCAGAGAGGAGCGAACGTTTCCCGGTCCTTGGGCGAAATGGCTTCCCAACGGATGCGGCTAACCCAGGCCACGTCGGGCGAACGAACCGCCGAATTTTCCAGCTTAAAGCCCGTTGAGGAATCGAACGTGTGGCCGAGTTTGGTCCGGCGATTCCAACTCCATAATTCGCCGGATAGGTCGGCGTTGTAACGTCCAGTTTCGGTTCCGGTGGGGGGCATAAAAATGATGTTTCCACGAGCATCACGCTCCAGTTTTATAGCCTCGTTTGCCTGACACAGAGCGAAGAAGAAATCATCGCTGAATGTCTGGTGGCGCGGGGGGCGCATCGTGCGCAATTCCAGTTCCATACGGCTGCGTTTTTTTCAAATATAACACAATTCGCATCGTTTCGTCCCGCTTAATCGTAAGGTTACTAAATACAAAAGCGCCCTGTTGCGAGTGAACAGGGCGCTTTTGCAGAAAGAACTTATTGGCTTTAATCGCCCTCGGCGGGCATGTTGGGTGCTTTGTGATCGTCGGTCTCGCGGGTACCGCGTGAACTGGCCGCCGATGACTGCGTTTCGCTGTCGGGGGCAGTCCCTTCGGTTTCTTCCAAAGTCTTTTCCGGCTCCTCCTGAGAGGTCTGTTCGTTCGGTTGCATAATGATTTGGGGTCATGAAGGCGACAATGCGCCGCCTTACAGTTAATTAAAAGCCCGTGCGGGCCTCGTCTTCGTCATCCATTTCGTCATCCAGATCGGCGTCCTCATCGGCCAGCACATCGTCATCGTCCATGAGGCTGTCGTCGTCGGTGTCGCGAATGGAGTGGTTCGGCACCGTGTCGTCACTCGTGTTTCGTGAGCCGCCGTAGCCGCCAGTGTTCATGTCGCCCGGATAGGCGGCGCCTTCCTGCTGACTGCCGGACTCCATATTGCGGACCCCTGCCGTTGTCGACATGTCCAGGTCTGAATTCATGCTGCCCTCCGTGCTGTCGATGACGTTGTTGCGCGTCATGTTGCCTTGATTTTCCATAATTTGTTGAGTAAATAGTTTACTTTTTCAGAAAACAGGTAAACGGCCCGAAGGTTTGCCGGGAGTGAAAATATCGGAGCAGGAGGAATTTACCGGCGGTTAGAATCAACCTGTGTGGTCGATTCGGGCGCGGTCGTGACGGGCTTCTTTTCTTCGACAGGTGCGGCTGGAACAAGTTTCGGCACGACGAAGCCGGGCGCGGGCGAGGGGGCGGTGCCGAAAAGGTGGTTGAACGAGCGCGTATACTGAATGCTCATGCCGCCGGCCGTGGTGAGCGTCCCTGTTGCAAACTGACCAAACTGACCGAACTGGTTCAACTGATTGCGATTATACATTTTTAGTCGCAACTGACCGTCTGGCGCCAGCCAGTATTCGAGCGTCCACTCACCCAGCAGACTGGCAACGTTGGTCTGATTCTGTCCGTAGGTGAATCCACCGTCCCGGCTGATGCGGAAACGGTCACTGAAACGGTAGGAGAACCGCACCTGCAGATTGTTGACGATGTTCTGGTCAAGGCCGTTGAGCGACACGCCGACGTCCAGATTTTGATTCAGGGTCGAAGCCAGTCGGCTCAACTGATTCGAGAGCAGTTCGCTCAGGCTGTTGGTCACCCGTGAGCCCACGTTGGCTGTGGAGTTGTCCGCCGAAATGCCGTCGGGGGGCAGTAGCTGACCAAACAGCAGTACGCTGCTGACCTGCCGACCCAGTTCCTGATCGTTGCTGCGCAGCCGGGACTCGAAGGCCGTAACCGCCTGTTGAAACAACGGCTGCTGCGGATATTCCCTGATTTTCAGGTTGTAGGAAATCTCCGGCGAGAGCAGCCGACCGCGTAAATCGATGAGCAGGTCGACCGGAAACCGGCGCAGTTGGTCCGGGCTGGTGGTGCCCGACTGACTCAGCATCAGCGGCGACAGCGAAGCATACTGCGTGTATGAGGTTTTCACGTCGACAAGCGCCTCGTAGGGATCGCCGGTCCAGGTGATCCGGCTGTCGGGCAGAATGTTGAAGCGTTTGTTGATTACGTTTTCAAAGGTGAACGTATACTCGCCCTTTTCAATTTCGTAAGCCCCGGTCATCGAAAAATCCCCTTTGGTGTCGATGCGCATGGCAATCTGACCCGATCCGTTGGCCTTGATGATGTCGCCGGTCTGCCGGTCGAGCTGAATTTCGCAGTACGCATCGGGCGTCAGCGTGAAATTGAACGCCATTTTGATGCCTGACAGGTCAATCTGCGGCTCCTCCGCCCGACGTGCGGTATCCTGATTCGCCGGGTGGCCGGACCCCCGGCGGTTGATGAAGTGGATGACGTTTTCTTCGGTGACGCTTTTTGCCTGATCGAGCGGAATGAACATGCGGGTGCCGCGATTGCTGGTCACGTCGGCGTTGATGGTCAGATTATTGAGCGGCCCGAAAATGCTCGCCTTGCCCGTGACGTTGGCCCGACCATAAAACAGATCATTGTCTTTGGCGGTCGTGTTCAGAATCCGGAAGTTGCGCATGTCAGCCGACAGGTCGAGCTGCACATACTTATAATCGGGGAAATAAACACCGCCCCGCAGCGTGGCCCGGTTGCCGTCGGGATCGGTCACCGACAGACTGCGGGCCCGAATTTCGTGCCCTTCGAACAGAATCTGATCTTCAAATGCCAGGTCGGCATTCAGGTAATCGAATTTCAGCTTTCCATTATCAATTTCTACCACACCATTCAGCAGAGGCACCCGGGGTTTGCCCGTGATACGCACCGTTCCTACGGCGGTGCCGCCGAGATTGGAGATGAGTTCTTTGGAAAAGGGCTGGAGCAGTTGCAGGTCCGTGCCGTTCAGTGAGGCCTCCAGATCGAGCGGGCTTTCTGCCGATATGCGCGGGTCATAGGTGCCCGTGATTGCCAGTACGTCACGTCCGCCCCGCTGGATGCGGGTGTCGATGTTCACGCGGTTGGAGCGGTCCAGCAGGCTGCGGTTGACGACGTTCCCGATCAGGTAGTCGTTGTATTTGAGCGAATCGATGGTCACCGACCCGTCGAGTAGTTTCAGTCCGTAAAGATCGCGCAGACGGACAAATCCGTTGGCTGTTCCCGACAGCCGCGTCGCCAGCAGCGGATTGAGCGTCTGAAGCAGAAAGTTCCGGGTTTCGACCCGCAGTTCCTGCGTCGTATCGGGCGATACGCTGCCGTTCAGCGATATCAGTTGATTCTGGTTGGTAATGGCAAAATCCCGGAACAGCACGTTCGGCCCGACAATCCGAATCAGGTTATCGGGTGAGATCCGCCAGGTACTGTCCAGCAGCCGGAACCGCGACCGCTTCAATTCAAAGTCGATGGCGTCGCCTTTGAATGTCAGAATGCCGTTGACGTCGGCCCGGTTGCTGCTGTTGACCTGTCTGAGGCTGCTGGTAAAGTCAATGTGATTGACGTCCCAGGACGCTTCCGCCTCCAGCCGTTCGGTCGGGGCCAGCGGACCCAGATCCTGCCGGGCGGAGGCTATGACCAGTGAGGCCAGTACGTCCGGATTGTTGATGAATTTCGACGTATTGAGGTCGATCGTATTACTGTAAAAGCTGTAATTATCCAGTTTCAGCGTGTCGACCTGCCCGTTCAGGGTCAGCAGCGACGTGCGGTCGACGGTAAACCGACCATCCAGCCGGGTATTGGGCGAGAAGTACAGTCCTGGGTACAGAAACGCCCAGAGCGGCTGTGAGTTCTTCAGCAGAATATTGTACTGAATTTCGTACGGCGGGCTGGTCAGGTTAATCTTTCGGCGATAATAAGCGGCTGTCCCGGCGGCATCACCCGCGAAATTCAGCCGGTATTCCTTCACCAGACGCTGCAAATCCTCCAGCGTCTGGGTTACCTGGAAGTTTCCTTTCAGATCCGCCGTCAGCAGGTCGGAATTGATGCGGATGAAACGCTCGACGCCCACCTTGTCGGACGATACCGACAGCGTGTCGAGTATCAGATTGCGCTTACCTAATGTGAGATAGGCATTTTTAAAATCGGCCTGACCGATAAGGTCGTCCACCGTATTGCCCACCAGGCTCACGTCCAGGTCCGAACTCAGCACGAGCGTATCGCGGGTGAAATTGAGCGCCCGCAGATTAGCCCGCCGGACGCTGCCCCGCACGTCGAACTGCCGACGCGGACCCCGAAGGTCGAACTCGCCGTCCAGATTCACCGTCAGGTTGGTGTCGCGAACGCTCACGTAGCCGTCGAAGAACGACTTCTGCAGATTCCCGCGCAGGACCAGATTCCGGTAGTTGTAGTCGTTATAACCGATCCGGCTGAAGCGACCGTCGAGATTGAGCAGTGCCGTGTTGACGTCGAGGCCGCGCCCGCTGAACTGGGCCTGGCCGTCGAGTTTTTGAATGTCGCTGCGGTCAAGGAGTGTGCCGAGGTCGAAATTCAGGGCTGAGAGGTCGCCCCGGTAGGTGGTCCCGCCGGGACCGGCGAGTTTCAGATCCAGATTCCCTTTCACCAGGCCCAGCGCCGAACTGAACGTCCCTGCCGTGCGGAAGTTGGTAAACAATCCGGCAAATGTGGCATTGAAGCCAACCAGTCCCAGCTTCCGGGCGACCGGATCGAATCCGGGATCGGAATAATACGGTTTGATGTCGGTTAAATCGACTACGGAAGGGCGGAACCGGAAATCGACGGTGGTGCGGTCGGCATCGGGCAGGCCTTTGAAGGCCAAATCGCCCACGAGTCGGCTGCGTTTCCCGAAGCGGATGTCGGCGTTGGTTAGTTTAAAATCGTTGACGGTGCCGACGAACAGGCCGTCGGCGCGGGCTATGTCGTTGTTTTGATTAAAATACGAAGTAAACGGTATCAGGTCCTGCGCCCGAACGCTCACGTCGCGCAGGTTGACCGTCATCCGGACGCGGCGGTTAAATTCCCCGAAGTCAGAGAAATTTTTATAGTCAAAAATAACTTTGTCGCGGATGATCGAGCCGTTGATACTGGCCGACAGTTCATCCAGACGCAGTTGCTGGGCGCTGTAGAGCAGATTGACGTCCAGCCGGTTGATACGCAGGTCGGCCCGCTTGTCATAGGCTTTCAGCCGACCGACGTCGGCAGCGATGGTGTCGCCCAGAATCAGGAAATTCTTCAGGTTGGCGTTCAGCCCGTTCAGGACGAAATGATTGTAGTCGAAGACCCGCTTCGGCTGCTGCATCGCAGGTTTTCGCCGGTCGTCGTAGCTGAACCGCCCGTCGATGATCGTGGCTTTCTGAATCAGAAATGGAACGTTGCGGTTAGGAATGGGGCGCAGCGTATCAGTTTTCAGCAGTTCATTGATGCGGGCCAGAAACGCATCGAAATTCAGTTCACCCGTTCGGGCGTCTTTCACCAGACGGACGTTGGGCTGATAGAGCAGCACTTCGTCCAGTTGAACGTAATATCGGGAACTGTCCACCAGGTTGCGGATGCTCAAATCGACTTCGATGCGCCCCACGTCGATCATGTCTTTCTGGTCGCGGTTGCGGATGCTGACGTCTTCGAGCGTTACGGTATCGAACCATTTGATTGCCACCCGCCGGACATCGACGGGGAACTGGAGTTTAGCGGAAATTTTTTTGGCCGCATACCGGACCACCTGCGTCTGAACGGTCGGAATCTGCAGCCCGATGACCACCGCTCCCAGCAGCAGCAGCGACACGAGTACCGTGTAAAGCAGCGTTTTGAGGACTATGGTCAGAAAGGAACGCATTCGTTGTCGGTGATGCTGAGAGCCGTTGCTGGTGCTTAGATAGAGTTGACGTGGAAACGTTTATTCAAATACAATACCAGAATGCATTATTCCGCAAAATTACGAGTGATTGACCTACGGACGCAGTTCCGGCTGAAAACTTCTAAAAATACAATGATAAAGCCGTAATTTTGACTTTTAACGTGTTCATTCTTCAATGATTATTCTGGCAATCGAATCTTCCTGCGACGAGACGTCAGCGGCGGTGATTGATAACGGCCTGGTCCGTTCCAATGTTGTTGCTACTCAACTGGTTCACGAACAATATGGCGGTGTGGTTCCCGAACTGGCTTCGCGGGCGCACCAGCAGCGCATCGTTCCGGTAGTGGATCGGGCTCTGGCCGACGCGGGCGTCCGGAAAACCGACCTTTCGGCGGTGGCCTTCACGCGGGGGCCGGGGTTGCTCGGATCACTGCTCGTGGGGGCGTCGTTTGCCAAAGCCCTGGCCCTGGCGCTCGACATTCCGCTCATCGAAGTGCATCACATGCAGGCGCACGTGCTGGCGCATTTCATCGAAGACCAAAAGGACTCGCTGCCCAAACCAGCCTTTCCGTTTTTGTGCCTGACCGTCAGCGGGGGACACACGCAGATTGTGCGGGTGGATGGCCCGCTCGACATGCACATCATCGGACAGACGCAGGATGACGCCGTGGGCGAAGCGTTCGACAAAACAGCCAAACTGCTGAATCTGCCCTATCCGGGCGGGCCGCTCATCGACCGCTACGCCCGCGAGGGAAACCCGCTGGCCTACCGCTTCCCGGCGGTCGACATGCCGGGCCTGGATTATTCGTTCAGCGGCATCAAAACGGCTTTCCTGTATTTTCTGCGGGACAAAACCAGAGAAAACCCCAACTTTGTGACCGAGAACCTGCCCGATATCTGTGCCAGCATCCAGCACACGCTGGTGCAGATTCTGCTGACCAAACTGCGCCGGGCCGCCCGCGAAACCGGCATCCGGGAGATTGCGCTGGCGGGGGGCGTATCGGCCAATTCGGGGCTGCGGCAGGCGCTGACCGAGATGGGGAAGGCCGAAAACTGGAACGTATACATTCCCCGTTTTGAATACTGTACCGATAATGCTGCCATGATTGCGATGGTGGCGCATTTCAAATACCTCGACGGCGAGTTCACTTCACAGGAAGTGAGTCCGATGCCGAGGATGAACTGGTGAAAAAAATAGGAGGAAAGCAGGAAGGGAGGAGAGGAGGAAAGGATTTAATGTTTTGTTTTACCCCGCTTTATTCCTCTCCTCCCTTCCTCCCTTCCTCCCTTCCTGCTTTCCTCCCTTTCTCTTATGCTCTACCTGACCGACATTCGCATTTATCCCATCAAATCCCTCGGCGGTATTTCGCTGACGGAATCGACTGTTGAAAAAGAGGGACTCCGTCATGACCGCCGCTGGCTGCTCATCACGCCGGAAGGGCGTTTCATCACGCAGCGGGCGCACCCCCACATGGCCCTTATCGACGTGGCCCTGGCCGACGACAGTCTGTATGTCTGGCATCGCCACCGCCCCGACGACCGGCTGGAAATCGGCCTGAATGAGGTAACGGAGGAAACCCTGTCCGTTACTATCTGGAATGATACGGTTATGGCTGCCGCTGTGGGAGACTTTGCCGACCGATGGCTGAGCCAGACGCTGGGCTTTCCGTGTCGGCTCGTGCGCCTGACACAGCACACCCGCCGGGCCGTCGACCCCGACTATGCCCGGCCCGGCGACGAGGTGAGTTTTGCCGACGGTTATCCCATGCTGCTGCTGGGTCAGGCGTCGCTGGACGAACTGAACCGCCGACTCGCCGCGCCGCTGGAGATGCTGCGTTTCCGGCCAAACCTGATCGTTTCGGGCAGTTTACCCCACGAAGAGGATACCTGGTATCAATTCCGGATTGGCGAAACCAGCCTGCTGGGCGTCAAGCCCTGCGCCCGCTGCGTACTGACGACCATCGACCCGCAGACGGGCGAGCAGGGCCGTGAGCCGCTGCGCACGCTGGCAACGTATCGTAACTGGAACCATAAAATTCTGTTTGGACAAAATGTCATCCCCGCCGACGGCCAGGGTATCGTGCGGGTAGGGGATGCCGTAGAAATTCTGGAGCAGCGGCCCGCCCGATTGTCGTTTCCCTAAAATTTTCAGTCAATTTTGCGATTTCGCGGGTTATGCAGTCAACTCGTGAGCGATTAACGTATGGACGTGAGTCAACGAATGTTTTCTATCCGCCGGGGGGCGGCGATACGTCGCTGGGTGCAGCAGGCCCACTGGCTGAGTATCGACGTTGCCCTCGGCGCTTTCTTTTCTCATGGGATGGCCGTTCGCCTGCCCGATGGTCAACCCCGCGAACAATGGGCCACGTCGGGTCTGCTGGCCCTGTGCGTATTCCTGATTTATGCCGTTGACCGGCAGTTCGATATTCATAAGGGCGGCGTGGAAGCGGCCACGCCCCGGCACCGGTTTCACGCCCACCACCGGTTCATGATTCGGCGGTATCTGCTGGCGGTCGGGGTGGTGGCGGGTCTGCTATTGTTTTTTGTGCCGGGGGGCGTCATTCGTTTCGGCCTTGTGCTGGCGGCGGTGTGTGCTCTCTATGTATGGGGTGTGTGGCGACTCCCCGCCCGGCATCCGTTGCAGGCGGCAAAGGAGCCAACCGTGGCATTGCTGTTCACGGTGGGAATTTGGGGCAGCGCCTGGGTGGTGAAGGAGACGGTCGGCGGCGCAGAAGTCGGGCTGGCGCTCCTGTTTTTCGGCCTGGCCCTACAGAATATCCTGCTCTTTTCGCTGATGGAGTATTACGAGCGGTCCGAAAGCAGTTTCTCACTGGCAACCGTACTGACGCCCGCCCGGACCGATGTCATTCTACGGTGGCTGACGCTGATTATCGGCGTCGGGTCACTGGCGCTGTTTTTTCTGTCTGAAGACCGTTTTACCCAGCGGGCGGCGGTGATGCAGGCCGTCATGACAGGGGTTCTGTATGCCATACAGCGTTATCCGGCCTATTTTCTGAGGAATGGTCGTTATCGCTGGATTGGCGACGGCGTGTTCTGGCTGCCGGGGTTGATATTATGAAAAGGAGGAGGAAGGGAGTAAAGGAGGAAAGAATATTAGTATTCCTTTCCTCCTTTACTCCCTTCCTCCCTTCCTCCTTTACTCCCCCTCCCCCCTATATTCCAACAAATCTCCCGGCTGGCAATTGAGGGCGGCGCAGAGGGCTTCCAGTGTTTCGAAGCGAATGGCTTTGGCTTTGCCGGTTTTCAGGATGGACAGATTCGCCATCGTGATGCCCACTTTTTCGGACAGTTCGGTGAGCGACATCTTGCGCCGGGCCATCATCACGTCGACGTTGACTATAATCGGCATGACGTCAGATAGTTAGTTCCTGTTCCTTTTGCAGCGACCGACCGTAGGCAAACACCTGACTAAGCGCCAGTACCAGCAGTCCGGCAACGAGCAGCGGCCAGAAATCGGGCCAGTAGGGCCACATGTTGGTGCCAAAAATTTCGTAACCACGCTCCCGCAGGTAGGCCATGAGCGAGAGCGAGCGGTAAATATCATTCAGATACATTCCTGTAAACCCCAGCGTCGACGTCCAGCCAATCCGCCGGAAGCGCCAGACCTGACGGTCACTGAAAAAATCGCCCTGACCGAAAGCGTCGAAGATGCGCTTCAGCATATAAAGAAAGTGCATCGAACCGCCGATGACCACGATAAGTGTGATTAGGAAAGAAACAATCACAAACACCGGGAGGCGAAGAAACTCGCCCAAAGAACGATAGTAAAAATAGACGGTATAGCGACCGGTCCGTCCCCGATGCTGCAGATAGACCGGGGCGTTGGGCACCGGGTGCTCCCAGTATATCGGCGATTGGAAGTTGTGCCCGAATAAATGCCCTTCAAAGGGTATGGTGATGGTGCCGTGGCTGCCCCGGTCGACAAATTCCTGCTGAGCCGGAGTGGGCCTCGGCTGCATGACCGGAGGTGCTGACTGGGTGGAGTCGACACGGACGGAGACCCCGCCTTGCTGCGCCCGTACTTCTGCTTTGACGACGCCCTTCTTTTCGGAAAAAGGGAAACGATGAGTCAGCAGGACAGCTTGCAGTGGGACGAGCGCCCCCAAAGCAATCGTTCCGTAGAAAAGAATGTTGAGCAGCGTTCGAACGCTGCGTATGAGAGTGGTGGGCTTCACGGTCGTGATGATGATTTACTTTTAGCACAAAGGTTAAAAAGAGTTTATTCCAAGACAACAAACAAATATTGTTTTGCGATAAATTTTTGTTTCTACTGAAAGTTGTCTTCGCGTTTCAGCCCGGAGTGATAGGCTTTCCGTCCGAAGCGATTTTGTCAGAACTAGTTGGGCTAAAGCCTTCCGAGTACAGTGGTCTTTCACTAAAACCCCGGACTGAAGCCACGGGGCAATTTTCCTGTCTCGCCAGCAAACCTTTATCGACCAAATTTGCCAACCTGCCGGAAGAATGTAATTTTGGCGTATATATGGACAGAGAGACGATGTTTCGTTAGATTGCTGGCTACCTACGCCGCAAAGGAGTGCGCCGGGCGGCTGTCTTCGGCTCGTTTGCGCGGGGCGACGAAACCTCCGAGAGCGACATTGACTTATTGGTTGAGGTCGTAGCCGGAATGACTTTGTTTGATATTTTGCGCATTGAGGACGAACTCGGGCAATTAACCAAACGAAAGATTGATTTGGTCGACTACCGGGCTGTAAAACCCCTCATACGAGACAGTGTTTTTTCGTCAACAATTCCGCTTCTGAATAATTAAATCCAATTGTGTATGACTTTCCCCAACCCCCTAAAGGGGACTTTTGCAGAGTTCAAAGCCCCCTTTAGGGGGTTGGGGGTAAAAGCGTGATATGGAGCAAGAGAGTTTGCTTTGCCAACATTATTGACAATACCGATTAATCACAGCAAAACTTGACCCGAATAACCCCAACTTACAATGACAACCGCAATCGACTCCTCTACTCAGCAAAAGATAGACCGCTGGCTCGAAGGCAATTACGACGCTGAAACCAAAGCCGCCATCCGCAAACTGATGGACGGCGGCGAATCGACTGAACTCATCGATTCGTTTTACAAGGACCTCGAATTTGGCACGGGTGGTCTGCGTGGCCTTTTGGGCGTGGGGTCCAACCGCATGAACCGTTACACCGTCGGGGCGGCTACGCAGGGGCTGGCGAATTATCTGAAACAGGCCTTTCCCGAAGGCGGTATCAAGGTTGCCGTTGCTCACGACAGCCGCCGGATGAGTCCCGAATTTGCCCGCCTGATCGCCGAAATCTTTGCCGCCAACGGCATCGAAGTCTACCTTTTCTCCGAACTGCGCCCTACGCCCGAACTGTCGTTTGCCATCCGGCAACTGGGCTGTCAGAGCGGGGTGGTGGTAACGGCCTCGCACAATCCGCCCGAATACAACGGCTACAAGGCCTACTGGAACGATGGCGGACAGGTGGTGGCCCCGCACGACAAAAACATCATTACCGAAGTCAACAAAATCAAATCCGTCGACGACATTAAGTTTTCGGGGGAGGGAGCGCCGATTCACGAAATTCTGGAGGAAATCGACTCAGTATACGTCGACCGTATTAAATCCAATTCGGTGAACCCCGACGTCATTGCCCGGCAGAAAGACCTCAACATCGTCTTCACGTCCATCCACGGCACCGGCATCACGCTCGTTCCCCGCGTCCTGAAGGCACTGGGTTTCGAGAACGTACATATCGTAGAGGAACAGGCCACGCCCGACGGTAACTTTCCGACGGTCTCCTATCCGAATCCGGAAGAAAAAGAAGCCATGCAACTGGCTCTCAACAAGGCGCTCGACCTCAACGCTGACCTGGTGATGGCGACCGACCCCGACGCCGACCGCGTGGGTGCGGGTGCCCGCAATCACCACGGCGAGTTCGAACTGCTGAACGGCAACCAGATGGCGAGCCTGATCATCTACTACCTGCTGCGGGCCTGGAAAGACGCGGGTAAACTGACCGGTAAAGAGTTCATTGCCAAGACCATCGTCACCACCGACCTCATCGACCGCATGTGCGATGCCTACGGAGTGCCCTGCTACAACACCCTGACCGGTTTCAAATACATCGCTCAGGTTATCCGCGAACTCGAAGGCCAGCAGCAGTTTATCGGCGGGGGCGAAGAAAGCTACGGCTACCTCATCGGCGATTTCGTGCGCGACAAAGACGCCATCGCCTCCTGCGCCATGATTGCCGAACTGACCGCCTACGCCAAAGACAAGGGCCTGAGCCTGTTCGATTTACTGATGGAAATGTATCAGGAATATGGTTTCTATTACGAGGGGCTGATTTCGCTGACCAAAAAAGGAAAGAGCGGCGCTGAAGAAATTCAGCAGATGATGGCCGATTTCCGGGCGGCTCCGCCCAAGCAGATTGCCGGTTCGGCGGTGATTCGCATGGACGACTACAAAGCCCTCACCCGCACCGACGTTCGCACCGGTCAGATCACACCGATTGAGTCCGGCAAGATGGGCATCGAATCATCGAACGTACTCCAGTTTTTCACCGAAGACGGTACGAAGGTTTCGGCCCGCCCGTCGGGTACGGAGCCAAAAATCAAGTTCTATGTGGGGGTCAATGCGCCGCTGACCCGCAGAGAAGATTTCGACGCGGTATATGCGCAGTTAAAAGAAAAAGTGAAGACGGTTCAGCGGGATCTGAATCTGGGATAGAGAACCGGAGGATTACGTGTATACAAAACCGGCTGAGGCCGGTTTTGCTTTTTCTGAGTAGTTTTTGTTAGCTGATTTCTGCAAAATAGTACGGGAGCCGTATTGATAAAAAACGAATAAATAGCCACATTGCAGTGTGTTCTATTCCAGCCGTCATACTCTCTTCATTGATTTTTCTTTCCTGTTAAAAAACCCTATTTATTATGAAACAACAATACCTGAAGCTACTTCGGCTGCTCCCGGCGGCTGGACTGGCTTTCCTGTTGACAATCAGCGCCTGGGCGCAGGATCGCAGAGTGACGGGCCGGGTGGTCGACGGAAACGACCAGAACCCCCTGCCCGGCGTGAACCTGGTTATCAAGGGAACCCAATCGGGCGTGACGACCGACGCCGACGGACGATTTACGCTGAACGTGCCCGGCGGTCGCGACGTGCTGACGGTATCGGCCATCGGGTTTGTCTCGCAGGAAGTGACCATCGGCAACCGTTCGGAAGTCAACATCACTCTTCAGCCCGACATCAAAACGCTGTCGGAGGTTGTCGTGACCGGCTACGGGGCGCAGTCAAAAAAGGACATCACGGGAGCCGTGGCAACGCTGGATTCCAAAACGCTGCTGGCTGTGCCCGTCACGAACGTGGCGCAGGGGATGCAGGGGCGTATTGCGGGTGTCAACGTCAGCAACGACAATTCTCCGGGTGGCGGCGTCATGGTGCGTATCCGGGGTTTTGGAACCATCAACGACAACTCGCCGCTATACGTCATCGATGGTGTGCCCACACAGGGGAATCTCAACACGCTGAACCCCAACGATATCGAGTCGATGCAGATTCTGAAAGATGCCTCGGCGGCGTCTATATACGGCTCACGGGCGGGCAACGGCGTCGTCATTATCACCACCAAACGCGGCAAGGCTGGCAAACCCCGCCTGACCTACGATGCCTACTACGGCCAGCAGAGCGCCTGGCGGTTTCTGGATCTGCTCAATACCCAGGAATATGCCGACCTGACCTGGGAATCGCGTATCAACTCATTGAATCCGCTGGTCAACGGCGTTCCGCAGCCGGGGACGAACGGGCAGTTGACCTACCCGCGTCACGCCCAGTTTGGCAACGGAGCAAAACCGGTTATTCCGTACTGGATTCTGCCCGCCGGTTCTACCGACCCGAATGATCCCAGGGCTGCCGACGCCAATTACAGCGCCGTACCGACCGCCCGTAACCTCATTGCCCGCGCCAATCAGCAGGGCACCGACTGGTTCGACGAGATTTTTGATCCGGCACCCATTCAGAATCACCAGATCGGCGTGTCGGGAGCTACGGAAGCGGCCCGGTATGCGATGTCGCTCAACTACTTCGATCAGCAGGGCATCATGAAGTTTACGAGCTATAAGCGGTATGCCATCCGGGCCAATACGGAGTTCAATCTGGGTAAACGCATCCGTATCGGCGAAAATTTCCAGGCATCCTACGGCGAACGCATCGGCCAGCCCAGCGGCAACCAGAGCGAGAGCAATCCCGTGTCGTTTGCCTACCGGATTCAGCCGATCATTCCCGTTTTCGATATTCGGAACTACTACGCCGGTACGTCCGGAGCCGACCTCGACAACGCCCGGAACCCGGTGGCCGAACTCTGGCGGAACAAAGACAACAAGGAGCGCGAAATCCGTCTGTTCGGCAACGCCTATGCCGAGGTCGACGTTCTGAAGAACCTGACGTTCAAAACCAGCATCGGGGTCGACTACAACACCTTCAACGTGCGCCGCTACCGGGCCATCGACGTAGAATCGAATGAGCAGGCCGGTGCCAACTCGCTGATTCAGGAGAACCGCTACGACTATACCTGGACCTGGTATAACACCCTGACGTACAATGTTACGCTGGCCGACCGCCACCGCCTGAACGTCATCGTAGGGACGGAAGCTATCAAGGGCTTTGGTGAGGGCTATCTGGCCGAGCGGCAGGGCTTTGCCTCGGATGCACTCAGCAACCGCTACCTTTTCTCCGGACGAAACATCATCCGGGCCGATGGCCGACCGTTTCTCGATTACCGCCTGGCGTCGGAGTTTGGCAAAGTCAACTACGCCCTGGACGACAAATATCTGTTTGACTTCACGCTGCGCCGGGACCGGTCCTCCCGGTTTTCGCCCAACTTCCGCTCGGCCATCTTCCCGGCGGCCAGCGTGGGCTGGCGGATATCGCAGGAGGGCTTTCTCTCCGGACTTAGCTGGCTGACCGACGCCAAACTGCGGGCCGGATGGGGAACGACGGGTAACCAGTCCATCGGAGACTATAACTTTGCCACGCAGTATGCCTCCTCGCCCGAATCGTCGTTCTACGACCTGAACGGCTCACGCAATGCCTCGCTGCAGGGATACGAACTGGCGCAGTTTGGCAACGAAAACGCCCGCTGGGAGACCACCCGCTCGACCAACATTGGCTTCGACGCCACGTTGATGAAGGGTAAAATGGATATAACGTTCGACTGGTTCAACCGCCGCACGACCGACATGCTTTTCCCGGTAGAGGTGCAGTTTACGCAGGGCGTAGCGACCAACCCTTTCCAGAACATCGGTGAGATGACCAACAAGGGCATCGAACTGGGCCTGAACTATAACGGCAGCCTGTTGAAAGGCGACCTGACCTACGGCATCGGCCTCAACTTCTCGACCTACCGTAACCTGGTGGTCCGCACCAACGGCGACCCGGCGACCCAGTATTTCGGTTTCTCGAACCTGCGTCTGCCCACCGGAACGGTCAGCGTCACCCAGCAGGGCTATCCGCTGGCCTCTTTCTTCGGGTATTTTGTCGACGGCATTTTCCAGTCGGATGAAGAAGCCGCTGCGGCACCCGCCCAGTTTGGCGGGGCCACCAATCGGGCCGGAAATTTCCGTTTCAGAGATGTCAACGGCGATGGTGTCGTTACTGCCGCCGACCGGACCATCATCGGCAGTCCGCATCCGGATTTCATGTACGGCATCAACCTGAACCTGGGGTACAAAAATTTCCGCCTCGACGTATTTGGGCAGGGTGTGCAGGGCAATCAGATCTTCAATTATGTGCGCTACTGGACCGACTTCCCGACGTTTGCCGGTAACCGCAGCCGCCGGATGCTGGAGGACTCGTGGCGTCCCGGCAAAACGGATGCCCTGCTGCCGCTGCCCCGGTCGAGTGATAACATCAACTCCAATCCCTCGACCTATTTCCTCGAAGACGGCTCGTTTCTCCGGCTGCGCAACGTTCAGTTGACCTATACGCTGCCTAAAACGCTTTACAGCCGCCTGGGTATCAGCAACGCCAATGTGTATGTGCAGGCCCAGAACTGGCTGACATTCACGAAGTATACGGGACTGGACCCTGAAATCAACCTGCGGAACTCCAGCGGTATCGGTCAGGACCGGCAGATTGGCGTCGATGAGGGGGCTTATCCGGCCTCCCGTGCCCTGCTGGTAGGTCTCAATCTTGCTTTTTAGTCATTTTCGGAAAAACGCATTGAACGCATGAATACCTTAACAAAATATTGCACCATGCTGCTCGGGACCGCCGTTCTGAGCGGGGTATCGACCTCCTGTTCGGAGAAATTCCTGGAAGTGGAACCCACCGCCGTATTGAGTGATGCCAGCCTTGCCAACCGCGAAGGGGTCAGCCTGCTGCTTATTGGCGCCTATTCCATGCTCGACGGCGTACAGACCAACGTGGGATCGCCGTTTGCCGACTGGCACGGTTCAGCCGACAACTGGATTTACGGGTCGGTCAATTCGGACGACGCCTACAAGGGCAGTATCGACACCGACCAGCCGGAGATTACGTTCATCGAAACCAAAAGCATCCAGGCCGACAACAGTCATTTCCGGGGTAAGTGGCGGGCCGTATACGACGGTGTCGCCCGTGCCAACGACGTGCTGCTGATGGTAGCCAAGGTTACCGACATGACTGATGCCGAAAAGAATCTGGCCCGCGCTCAGGCCCGTTTCCTGCGGGGTCATTATCACTTCGAGGCAAAAAAGATGTGGAATAACGTGCCGTATGTTGACGAGACAGTCTATAATCCGTCGAATGCCAACAGCACCAAAGTGCCTAATAGTGAGAACATCTGGTCGAAAATTGAGGCCGATCTGAAGTTTGCCTACGACAATCTGTCCGAACGGCAGTCGCAGCCGGGCCGGGCAACCAAATGGGCGGCGGGGGCTATGCTCGCCAAAGCCATGCTGTTTCAGAACAAGTTTACCGAAGCCCGTCCCATTCTGGAAGCCATCATTGCCAGCAACCGCTACCGGCTGGTCGACCGTTTCCAGGACAATTTCCGCGTGGGCACCAACAACAACGCCGAGTCGATTTTCGAGGTGCAGTTCTCGGTCAACGACGGAGCCGCCATCAGCAATAACGGCAACCGGGGCGCAACGCTCAACTACCCGATGGGGGCCGGGGCGCTGACGACCTGCTGCGGCTTCTTTCAGCCTTCCCAGAACCTGGTGAATGCCTTCAAAACCAGTGCCAACGGCCTGCCGCTGCTCGATACCTTCAACGACGCCGACGTGACCAATGATCAGGGCGTTCTGAGCGACCAGCCGTTTACGCCTTTTTCCGGGCCGCTGGACCCGCGACTGGACCATACTGTCGGTCGGCGGGGCATTCCATACCTCGACTGGGGCGTACATCCGGGCCGTAACTGGATTCGGAATCAGGATTACGGCGGGCCGTATTCCCCCAAAAAACACGTTCCCCAGCGGTCAGATGCGTCGGCTGGCTGGACCTGGTCGGGCAACCCGCGTCAGAATGCCAACAACTACCGCATGATTCGGCTTTCACACGTCATTCTGTGGCTGGCGGAGGTGGAAGTGGAAGCTGGCAACTTCGACCGTGCCCGGACGCTGGTGAACCAGATTCGGAAACGGGCGGCCAACCCGGCAGGCTTCCTGTTGGGAGCCAATGGTCAACCGGCGGCCAACTACGTCGTCAGCGAATATCCGGCGGGGCACCCGGCATTTGCCAGTCAGACGGCGGCCCGGCAGGCCGTGCGGTTCGAGCAGCGTCTGGAGTTTGCGATGGAAGGCCACCGCTTCTTCGACCTCGTGCGCTGGGGTCTGGCCGATCAGGTCATGACCAACTACTACCGTACCGAACAGACCAAACGGACGTATCTGCGCGGGGTATCGTTCACCAAAGGCAAGCACGAGTATTTCCCGATTCCGGTGCAGGAAATTTTCAATTCCAAGCTGGACGGGAAAGAAACGCTCAAGCAGAATTCGGGATATTAATTTCATAAGTTCGTCCGTGCCGGGGGGGCGCACCCCTGCGGCGCGGACGAACGCTTTTACGAAAAAGCCAGAATCTGCCCCGACCGGCTGCTCTGCCGGGCCAGTTCCATAATGCGGATGGTGGCGAGCGCCTGCTCCGGTGTCACTTCCTGCGGCGCTTCACCCCGAATGCTCCGGGCCAGGTTATCATAAAAATGATGGTAGTTACCCCGCTGACTTTCAATAATCTGTCGTCCGTCGGCGGTCGTCAGGGTTCCATACTGGCTTTCCGGTTCGCGGCCCCAGTCGGGCGTGTCGGGCAGAGTGTTTTTCCGCTGAGTCTCCTCCTGAATGTCCAGACCGCTTTTCACGAACGAGCCTTTAGCTCCGTGAATGACGTAACGCAGACCATTCTCCGCCGCCAGCATGTTCGACTTCAGCCGAACGCGTTTATCGGGATAATAGAGCAGTATGTCGAAATAATCATCCTGAACGCCGCCGGAACGCACGATCCGAACATCACCGAAGACCGCATCGGGAACGCCGAACAGACAGACTGCCTGATCAATCAGGTGAGGACCCAAATTATACAGATTTCCGCCGCCGTCGGGGTCGAGTTCCTTCCAGCTATTCAGAATATCGGGCCGGTATCGGTCGAAATGGGCTTCATATTCAACGACTTCTCCCAGTAAATTTTGCCGCATAATGTCTTGAATGGTCAGAAAGTCGGCGTCGTAGCGGCGGTTCTGATACGGCATCGCCACGCAGCTTTTTGCCTGTGCCAGAGTGAACAACTCGCGGGCCTGTTCCGAAGTATTGGCAAACGGCTTTTCAATCAGAACGTGTTTCCCGGCCTCCAGCGCCGCTTTGGCATACGGAAAATGAGTGTCGTTGGGCGTACTGACAATGATGAGGTCAAGGTCCGGATCGGCGATGACGTCTTCATGACTCCGCACCGTCACCAGCGCCGGATCAAACGCCTGGGCGTCAGTGCGGTGCCGCTCAACCACCTTGACGAGCCTGAAGTTAGGATTGGTCGACAGGAAAGGCGCATGAAAATACCGGCCTGACAGCCCGAAGCCAATCAGCCCAACACGAATGGGAACAGACATATGAAAAGTGAATATGTTTATAAACAGAAAGAAAAATGAACCCTGACTCTCCCCAGAATCGCCGCCATTTCCTGAAATCGGCGACCGTTGCCGCTTCGTTTTTCATCGTGCCGCGCTACGTGCTCGGCGGAAAACGCCCCAACGGAACGGCCTGGCTAGCTCCCAGCGACCGTATCAACCTCGGTTTTATCGGCCTCGGCAAACAGGTGGGCGGTCTGCGCCGACAGTTTCTGACCACTGGCGAAACCCAGATTGTAGCCGCCTGCGACGTCGACAAATCCAAGATTGCCCCCTTTGTCGACGCCGTCAATAAGCATTATGCCGAGGGTGCCGGAAAGCAGACCTACGATGCCTGTCAGTCATACGCTGATTTTCGGGAGGTGCTGAACCGGAAGGACATCGACGCCGTGGTGATTGCCACGCCCGACCACTGGCATGGTGTTATGGGCGTACGGGCCGCCGAAGCCGGGAAAGATATCTACTGCGAAAAACCGCTCTCGCTGACAGTGGAAGAGGGTCGGGCAATGGTGAAAGCCGCCCGCAAACACAAACGGGTGTTTCAGACGGGCAGCATGCAGCGGTCGTGGCCGGAGTTCCGGCAGGCCGTCGAACTGGTCCGGAATGGCTATATCGGCGAGATAAAGACCGTGAACGTCAACGTTGGCGGACCGCCCAAAGAGTTCGATCTGCCCGCCGAAACACTGCCCGACGGCGTCGACTGGCCGTTCTGGCTCGGCCCGAACGTGATAGAGCGGCCCTATAACAACAAACTGCTGCCGCCTACGACGGCCTCCTTCTGGGGACAGTGGCGGGCCTACAGGGACTTTGGCGGCGGCGGCATGACCGACTGGGGCGCTCACATGTTCGACATTGCGCAGTGGGGCCTGGGCATGGACGACTCCGGACCGGTGGAACTGCTGCCTCCGGCTAAAGGCGCTGAGAAAGGTCTGGTCTACACCTACGCAAACGGCGTCCGGATGATTCATCAGCCAGTCGAAGGAAAACAGTTCTGCCAGTTTATCGGAACGGAAGGCGAGGTGAAAGTGGCTCGTGGCGAACTCATCACGACCCCCGCCAGCCTGAAGGACAAAGTGATGGGCGAAGGCAGCAAACGGGTGTATTTCAGCGAGAATCACTACCGGGATTTTCTGAATGCCATCCGAAGCCGGAAGAATCCCATCTGCGACGTCGAGATCGGACACCGTACGGCAACGGTCTGTACCATCGGCAACATTGCCTACGCGCTGGGCCGGCCTCTGCGCTGGAACCCGGAGAAGGAAAAATTTACGGGTGATGCCGAAGCCAACCGGATGCTGGGCCGTCCCATGAAAAAAGAATGGAAAATTTGATGGGGGCAATTTCGTATCTTTGCGCCCTGAAAAGGCCCATACGGCATGACGATGGTCATAAACAATTTGTCGGAGCTCCCCGAAGCCGCCCGTCGGCTGATCGAAGAAGGGCAGAATCATTCCGTCTGGTTGTTCGAGGGGGAAATGGGGGCGGGGAAAACAACCCTGATTAAGGCCATTTGTCGGCAGATGGGCGTGGAGGCTATCGTTCAGAGCCCGACGTTTTCCATCGTCAATGAATACGTAACTGCTGCGGGCGAACCGGTTTATCACTTTGATTGTTACCGGCTTCGGGACGAAAATGAGGCACTCGACATTGGGCTGGAGGAATATTTCGACTCCGGTGAGCGCTGTCTGGTGGAGTGGCCCGCCCGCATTGCCGGACTGCTGCCGACCGATGCCTGGACCATCCGGATTCGTACGGACGGCGACCACCGCATTATTGAGACGGATAACGTGAAAAATCTGATAGATGGGTGATTGGGTAAATCGCTGATAATCGCATCCCTGTTTACGCAATCACCCGTTTACCCAATTACCCTACTAATCAAGTGACAGGATTCGAAGAACTTGCCAAACAAACGGCCCTGTATCCTCAGGAAGCACCGGCACTGGTGAAGAAACAGAAAAGCAGTCTGATGATCGGGCTGCCCAAAGAAGTTTCGTTTCAGGAGAACCGGATTGCCCTGACGCCCGAAGCCGTTGCCATTCTGGTGCGGAACGGGCATGAGGTGCTGGTGGAGAAAGGGGCCGGAGAGGGGGCTAAATTCACGGATCGGGATTACACTGAAGCGGGCGCTCAACTGGTGTTCTCGCCCAAAGAAGTTTATGCCGCAAATCTGATTATGAAGGTGGAACCGCTGGTCGACAAGGAGTTCGAGTACGTCAAGACCGGCAGCACCATCATTTCGGCCCTCAACCTGCCCAACCATGAGCGGCAGTATTTCGAAAAACTGAACGAAAAAAAGCTGACGGCGCTCGGTTATGAATACATCGAGGATCGGGTGGGCGGCATGCCCGTCATCCGGGCCATGAGCGAGATTGCGGGCAGTACGGTCATGCTCGTCGCCGCTGAGTATCTGAGCAGCGCCAACAACGGGCGGGGCATTATCCTGGGGGGCATCACGGGCGTCCCGCCAACGAAAGTGGTCATTCTGGGAGCCGGAACCGTGGCCGAATACGTGGCCCGTACGGCCCTGGGACTGGGTGCCGACATCAAGGTTTTCGATAAATACATTTATAAGCTGCAGCGTCTCAAATACGCCGTCGGCCAAAATCTCTATACATCGATTATCGAAACTGACACGCTGTCGGAGGCCATTCAGCGGGCCGACGTGGTGATTGGGGCCATGCGGGCAGAAGATGGCCTGAGTCCGGTGGTAGTGACCGAGGAAATGGTGGCGAAAATGCGGCCTGATACGGTGGTCATCGACGTGTCCATCGACCAGGGAGGCAATTTCGAAACGTCCCGAATGACGACCCACAAAAACCCGGTCTACAAGCATCACGACGTCATTCACTACTGCGTCCCGAACATCGCCTCACGAGTGGCGCATTCGGCCAGTCTGGCGCTGAGCAACATTTTCCTGCCGTTTTTACTACAGACAGGGACCCTCGGCGGCATCGAGGAAATGATGTACGCCAACCGCTGGTTCATGAAGGGGGTGTACTGCCATAACGGCATGCTGACCAACGCCTACATCGCCCGGAAATTCAACATGCGCTTCAAGGACCTGAGCCTGCTGATGGCAGCGAGGATTTGAAGAATGAACAATGTAAAATGTATCGCAGCGGCGAACCGCAATGTATAATGAATAGTGTGCAAACAGGTAATTTTGCATTATACATTGCGGTTCGCCGCTGCGATACATTATTCATTATACATTAAACACCCATGATTCATCACAGCAACGAAAACGCCCTGCTCGACGATGCCAATTCGCCGGAAATCAACCGGAAACTGATGAGTCAGGTGTCGGTTGATTTTGTGAAGGTGGCCGAACTGCTCCGGGAGGCGTCGTATCAGATTCGGAAGCGGGGCTTTTCCGAACATCCGATTTTTGTCATCACCCGCCAGCCGACCGAACTTGGTCAGGTGCTGTACGGGCCGGGTGAACTGAACGAAAACACATGGACCTACCGGGCGTCGCTGCTGGATGAATTCGTTCAACGGCGGCTCATCGGCCCCGAATCCGTCGAACTGTTTAAGGAACACTACAAAAATCCGGATGAATACTGCTGCCTGTTCGTCATCGAGGGTGATTTTGCCGGATTCGTATACATCCCTTTCCCCGAAGACTGAACCCATTACGGCTGACCGGCCCAGACCTTCCGGATACCGATATACGCACCCACGCTATTATCGTAGAGCTTTCCCTGATCGGCCCCAACCGACACCGTAGCCAGCAGGTCACGGCGGTGGCCGATGGGACCGGTTATGTTCAGGAAGGCCGACAACTGGCGGGTGGAGGCAGGAAAGGGCGTAATGTAGGTGCCCAGATTGTCGCTGAACGAACACTTGAGAGCGAAGGTATACCGACTCCCAAATTGCCCGCTTGCGCCCAGGTGCAGCACACTCACCCGGTTGTTGTTGGTAAAGATCCGGTAGGGCGGTTTGGTGTCGCCTACAACGTAGGCAGGAGGCAGATCGGTCTGCACGGTGGAGGCGGGGGGGATAAACGGTGTTCCGAGCGTACGGCCACTGTACGACCAACCCCGGAGATATTGCCCGTGGTTGTAATAATTGTCATTGCCCCGGTTGGTGGGCAGGTTCCCAAAATCAGCCCCGCCCTGATTTTTCGTGTAAAGAAACTCCGCAACCACCTTGTCGATGCGAAATCCGTGTCCAGTCCGCCGCTTTTTGTTACGGAACTGAATACCGTTCAGACCGTCGGCAATGTTGATTAGATAATACAAAGAACCATCTTCGTAGAAACTCTGCCGGTAGAATAAAACAGAATACCGCCGGGCATTGATCTCAAAACCTATGTCGATGCTGCCCAGATGATTGCCAATGCGATTGAATCGGTCGCCCTCGGCAGTCAGGGTAGTATCCTGATTAGTACCCCGTGCGGCCAGCGATGCCCCCGTCACTGCGTCGATGTAGTTGGAAAACGAAGAGGGAAACCGGCCATTCTTTATAATTTTATCACTCGTAAAAATGTCCGTGCGGCCCGCCCACTGTACCTGATGATTAAAGCCGCCGTAGAACCGGATGGGCCAGGTTTCCTTGCCCAAACGCCCGTATAACGTCTTCTGGTGAAGATACGAGCCTTTAATCGGCCCCGAATCGTCAAACCAGCCGTGGGCATACACTCCCTGAAAGGCCAGTATTCCGCGTGTGAAACCGATGGGTGTAAACTGCGGTAGTGAAACCTGAACGCGGGGAATGGGCAGGGCATTGGGCGATATGGCAAATGAGCCGGTGCCCAGCGTCGTATCGGCCAGACCGTATACTTCCCGCCGTCGGCCTGCCATTAGTTCAAACGGACCCAAGCGGGCCTTCAGATACGCTTCGGGGATCAGAAGGGCGGCTGTTTTGCCTACGTTTCCGACCACCTCGATACCGTATCCCCAGTCGACACGACGGCGGCGGAATTTATAACCATAAATATACGTCGTTGAATCATAATCCTGAAAAGCCCCCGCCCGCAGCGTACCGAACGGGCTCTGTGTCGGCACAATGCCGAACTGGTTGGCACCCAGCCAGAACGGGATACGGTCGGCGGTTGCTGCGCTGCCGCCTGCTTCCGTAAATACATAACGGGGACGGGCGGCAACCGTTTCAGCCTTCTGCTTAATCGTTGTCTTGACTGGGTTGGCCGAGGGCGTCAGCCGGACTGTTGAAACCGTCTGTCCCTGCGTCGTCAGAACATAGAGCAGGAGCATACTGGCGTAGAAAAATCTCATGGATTACGGTGAACGGGGACATCTACCCGATTCAATATGGTAATATGACGGTAAAATTGTACCGAAGTAACTCCAATATTACATTTTTTCTGGCGAGAAGTGTTTTCTTTCGTACGTATTTTTAATGTATTGCCGCCGAATCACCGACGGATGCGGTATCTGGACTGATTCCAGGTATAGCGGGCTCCGGCGTAGGCTCCGAATGCATCGGGCAGGAGTTTCCCCCGGTCGTCGGCAACCGTCAGAATCGCCTGCCAGTCCCGGGCCGGGCCGAACGGAATCCCTACACTCAGAAAAGAGGAAATCTGGCGGAGTCGTTCCGGAAAGGGCTTGTCATACGTACCGAAGTTATTGCTGACCGAGCTTTTCAGCAGGAAAGTAACGCCGCCGACGCTGCCCGACAGGGCGGCATGGAGCACCTGAACGCGGTTGTTGTTCGTAAAGGCGTAGCGTTCCAGTTCCGGACGGGTATCGATGCCCGGCATCAGAAACGGAGTGCCGATGGTCCGGCCCATATACGAATAGCCATCCCGGAACTGACCGTGGTTGAAATAATTGTCTTTCCCCCGCCGGAATTCGTCGTTGTCGATGAATTCGGGTCCGCCCTGGCTCATGGTCGACAGAAACTCCACGACGACCGACCGAACCTGAAATCCGGCGGTTTTTGCCCGATTGTTGGTCAGTCGGATGCCGTTCAGGCCGTCGCCGATATTGGTCAGGTAGAAGAGTGAGCCATCGTCGTAGACGCTTTGCCGATAAACCAGCAGCGAAAGGTGCCGACCCCCAACTTCCAGCCCCACGTCGACCGTGCCCAGATGATTACCAATTCGATTTTCCCGGTCGAATGGGCTATAGCGTGTCGTATCGACATCGGGCCGGGCACCTATACTCTTGGCTGTAACCACGTCGATGTAATCGCTCAGGCCTGATGGCAGCCGACCATTACGGATATAGCCTTCCGGCAGCACCTGATTGCGACCGCCCCACTGCGCCTGATGCGTAAGACCGCCGTAGAGTTTGACCGCCCACGAGGGTTTTCCCAGCCGGACGTAAAGTGCTTTCTGATGCAGAAAGGAGTTTTGTACGTATCGATTGGTCTCAAACCAGCCATGAGCAAACATAGCCTTGAAAAACAGAAGCTTACCGGTGAAGGGGATGGGCGTGTAATCGGGCGTGCTGAGTTGGATGCGTGGCAGCGGCAGCGCATTGCCCGACCACGCATAAGAACCCAAACCGATGGTGGAGTCGGCCAGGCCGTAAACTTCCCTTCGGCGTCCGGCCATTAGCTCGAAGGCCCCCAGACGGGCTTTCACATATGCTTCCGGCAGAATGACCTGTTCTCCCCCATGACCGATGTTGGCGACGGCCTCTATGCCGTAGGCCCAGCGAATCGTTTTTCGAAGCCTCTGGTCATCTTGACCCGAACGAATGGGATAATCGGCTTTCAGGCCGCCCCGCAGCGTGGCAGCAGGCAGTACGGTCGGCACAATGCCGAACTGGTTGGCACCCAGCCAGAACGGGGTCCGGAGGGATGAACCAACATAAACACCGGTTTCAACGTGACAGGTGATAGGTCGGGTGCGCAGATCGGACTGGGCCCAGGCCGTCAGGGTGGTTAGTAGTATCAGTAGAATTGTCCTCATGCATCAACAGGGGAGAGCCAGTTATCGAATTGCCACCTACAGGCGGTAATGCAAATAACTCTTTCCCGACGGGGTTGATCGACAGGAGGTTATTAAACGGAGATTCTTCGATCCAGAGGGACAGGTCCGTTCAGACTTTATCCGTTCAGAATGCGGGGTCCCTGTTCGTTAATACCCGATACGTAAGCAGTGCTGGCGATACCAATCTGGCCGAAGGCTTCCTGCATGGCCTGACCCACCCGACCCGCCGTTTCGCTGTCGCGGCTGAGGGCAAAAATCGACGGACCGGAGCCGGATATGCTGCAGCCCAGCGCCCCAGCGTCGAGGGCGGCCTGCTTCACCTCGCTGAATTGCGGAATCAGAATCGCCCGGACGGGTTCGATAATCACGTCGACCATCGACCGTCCGATGAGGTCATAGTCGGGCTTCATCAGTCCGGCAATCAGCCCGGCCACGTTGCCCATCTGCGTGATCGTGTTTTTCAGGGTGACTTCGTTGCGCAGGATGTGCCGGGCGTCTTTGGTATTGACCTCGATGTCGGGATGAACGATGGTGGCGTAAAGCTGATGCGGCGTGTCGATGGTAATGATATCCAGAGGGTTATAGCTCCGGATGACCACAAAGCCGCCCATGAGCGAAGGAGCCACGTTATCGGCATGGGCCGAGCCGCAGGCCAGCCGTTCGCCTTCCATCGCAAACGGCAGCAGGTCGATTTTTTTCAGCGGCTGACCGAGCAGCTCGTTGATGGCAAAGACCCCGGCGACGGCGCTGGCCGCCGACGAACCGAGTCCGCTGCCGAGCGGCATTTTTTTGGTCAGCACCACGTCGACGCCCACGTCCGGTCGGTCGATGTGTTCCAGAAACGACTGGATAGCGATCCCCGCCGTGTTGCGGGCGGCTTCGCGGGGCAGACGGCCTTCGTCGCCAATAATGTCCAGAATCCAGACGCCGGGCTGATCGCTCCGGGTCAGGGTGATTTCGTCGCCGGGGCTATCGACGGCGAAGCCGAAAATATCGAATCCGCAGGCAACGTTGGCTACGGTGGCGGGGGCAAAAACGGTTACGGAGTTCACGGGCGGTTCTATTCAGGGGGCAAGTTTAGCGGATTATTGAACTTTTCCAATGATTAAGTTATTTCTCTAAAAAACCTTACAATCCATAAGCTATTGTCCAACTAAGCGTTAAAGTGATTATCAGAAAAGAAACAACATCTAGAAAGTATGAAAGAGGGAGTGGCTATTATCTAAAAAGCAGATGCATCAGTGAAAATACGAGACTCTATTTCTCTTGATGAGAGAATATCCCTCTTAAAAAGAAAAGCTTTAATGTGTTCCGCGATTTTATAAGATAAAATTGGAGGTACCGCATTACCTATCTGATTATATTGTGAGAGAAAATTTTCACTATTTCTACCTTTTTTCTGCAATAATTTACTTGAAATTACAGTGCGTTTGCCTTTGAAAATGTACCAATCAGGAAATGATTGAATTCTAGCTGCTTCTCTGGATGTTATATTTCTGGGAATAAAAGGATGAATAAAAGTAGAATAAAAAGACGCTGGAATAGTGTAAGATATCATATTATCTTTTAAATGTCTATAGTTAGAACTATACTGTATATTTGATAAAGTACCCTCACCATTTCGTTTTCTCACTTTAAGATCAAAAGGTATATCGTTCAAATTTCCTCCGTTTTGAATGTACTTATATCGTTCAATTATACGCTTAGTATGAAACATAGAAACATGGTTATAAACATATGCGCAATTATGCCTAGCCCATTCTTGATACTCATGAAAAGGTAGAATAGTATATTGCGACTCTTCTGTACCTTGCCCAGATTCAATAAACGGGAGGTCTCCTATTGCTTCTATTACTCTAATTGCAGGTTTAAGAGAAATCAACTCACTATTGATTGAAGTATTTAAATAATGAGTTGGAGGAGGAGGGGGGATTTCACAACCCAATTTATTGCCTACAATGAAAACCCTAGTTCTCATTTGAGGAACTCCATAAAGCGCCGCATTAAGCTTCCAAATATCAACTTGGTAACCAATGCTTTCAAACTCCTCTTTAATGATATCCAATACTAATCTTCCATCAGTGTTACGACGACTATAAATTCCGGTAACATTCTCCATTATAAAAATTTTAGGAGAAAAAGTCTTCACCCATAAAGCAAAATCTTTAAAAAGAGTGTTTCTAGGATCATCAGGATCTTTAAAAGGACCTGCAACGCTAAAACCTTGACAAGGGGGGCCACCAATAATTATTTCAGGAGCGCTAAGAGTGCCTATTTGAGAAAGATGAAAATTTCGAATATCTTCATGCAAAATCAACTCTTCAGAAGATTTATTGGCTTTTAATGTTTCAACTGCCCAGTCATCTTTTTCCAAAGACAAACTAATCTTAAAGCCCGCCATTTTAAAGCCCAGCCCAAAACCGCCAGCGCCTGCAAATAAATCAAAAACGTGCATTCTTAAATATTATTAAGTTACCAAATAGCTTCAGCGAACGTTGGGTAGTATCTATAAATTTTAGCATAATTTATTATATCATTTTCAGGAATAAAAAATCTTACCTCGTCGGTATTAATTAGCCGATTTGTTGAAAAATCAAAGCCTTTATGAAGGACTGAGTCAAGAAAAACAATTTCTTTAGTGGTCAAAGATGGCACCTCTATTTGATAAAAATCTTCTCCCGATCTGTAAAAGTCCAAATTTTCAAACTCTGCTGACCGATATGCGTTTCTCTGGCTATCACTCAACAATACTCCACCAACTGTTAACATTGGAGAGCCATCTTCATATAGAAAATTAAACAATTGACAATATTCTATCTTCTCTGATTTTGACAAACCTGAGTTTCTGTTTAGTAAAGCTTCTCTGATTTCATCCGTAATTATTCTATGAATAATTGAAGGCAGCTTTTTTTGAGATAGATCTTTTCCTTTAACATCAACCGGTATTTTTGCTTTACTAACTTGCTCTTCAAGCTTTTTCAGCCTTAACTTAAATAATGCTTCTGGTCCACTCCCATCTTCAGACTCAGCTTTCACATTGACAGTTAATAAGAAAAGACCGCCTGTTTTAATATTTGCTATAATAGTATTAATATCTGATAATATTTCATTTGTTAGTTTTCCATCATAGTCGAGCCAGATGATTGAGGGTTTGTTTAAATTAAGTTTAGGAAGAACGTTTATTGACTGATCAAATATTACGTCAATACATGAAAAGGGTTTATTGAAGTTTACTCTTTCCTTTGCAGAGAAATTTTGCTCTATACTTACCATAGATCCTATTCCAATAGCTCTATGTAGTAATGAGAAATCTGCGAAATAAATCGATCCGAACCCAATATACTGATAAGAGCTTAAAGGGTAAAAAGCCGTTAGTTTACGAACTGCTTCTAAAAGCATTTTCCGCTCGACAGATTTTGCTGGCCTTAATTTATAATTGATTTTTCTAAAACTACTCATAAAATTATTCTATTTCTGCTTGAATAAAATATTCAAATGTTAGCTCGCCCACTTCTCTATTACTACTAACCTTAAGATTTCTCTTAATTTCATCAACTTGCTCCTTAGGTTTAGAATAAGAAATTTTAACATTCTCATTTTCTCTATTTCTAACTGGTGGAGTTGGAGCTAAAAATACATAATTAGAATCATTTATAATTAATCTTTCTGAGACAACTACTTTTTCAGCCTCAGAAACTTTCATTTTCAAAAATAAATCATCTGGAGAAGGATCTCCCTCTCTTTCAATTTTCATCTGATTCAAGAAACTAACAACAGGTTTCATCATTTCTATCATTTTTTGTCTCACAAATTTATATTTAGGTGAATCTATGTCCACGCCATTTTTAGAAGTATTCCACGGCAAAGTGCTTGCATCATCAGACTCGAAGAACACGTATCCTCTAAATCTCATATATTGTCCATGATATTTTGGCCCTCCGTCTGAACCTCTTCCACCCGTCCAGCCAGTAATCTCACTTTGTTCAGGGCCTAATATCAATCGCCCGTTACCAAATATGTACCAGCCGCCTTCTTCTAAGATTTCCTCTCCGATACCTGCCCAGATTTTCACTTTAGCATTATCACTAAACGTATGTTCAAAAAATGCAGGTTTTATTTCATTAGATTTAAGTAATTCTAAACTTCTTTGTTTTAATTTATTTCTGTTGACAATAATTGATAGACCTTTACTTAAAGGATATAAATGCTCAAATTCTAATTCTAGCGCTAATTTTTTAATAAAGTTATTGTTTTCGAAATCAGCAACTACGTCCTCCTTGAGCTGTCTAACTTTTATTTTAGTGCCGCGCTTAGAAACTTCATTTGATAGATCTTCTTGAAAGCTTTTAAATTCAAAATCCCAGCTTTTCTCATTTTTAGCCCAATCATCAACGTTTAATTCGATTTCAAAATTAGAATTTTCAGATACAGATTCAATATTTATTTGCCGTCCTATTTTAAAAAGGGCTCTTTTCATTCCTATCCCAAATTGCCCAATGGAGCCTTTAATACCACTAAATGCAGATGGTCTACCAAATCTAAATGCATATTCTCTAGCAGTGCTAACTTTAATACCATTGCAGTTATCAATTATATTAAACTCATTTTTGATAAATTTATTTCAATATTTATGCCCTCATATGAGTCATTTTGAACCAAAGTTCTAGCACTGTCAACAGAATTATCCACTAAGTCGCCAATGGCATCTCGAAGAGACAAATCTCTTACTAACATTGATATGAAAAAATCTTTAGTAGGTGAAGCATCAATTACTTCGAGCTTATTTCCACCTGCTTGTTGAAGGGAAGTTTTCATCTACTTAAAAATCAAGCCAGAATGCTTATGTTGATGTTGCAATGTAATTAAATACCATAACTCCTGCAAAATTTTCTATAAACCTTTATGATTCAGCTCGTTACATGTATAACCCCCTATTTCCCGACTAATCATCTATTGTGCCCTCTTACTATTAAGTATAGATATTATCTCTTTGATTTTCAAAGATGTTAGCCTTTTCTTCAGATCCTCCACTGTATACAAATCCTCTTCATCACGCAGAAAGGCAAAGCTTTCGGACGAGGAGACAAGCTGCGGAATGCCTTGCTTCAGGGTGGTTTCCTCCGACTTTTTCAACATAAAACCTTAAAACTGGCGATAGTCCATCACCTCGTTGATTTTTCATCCGGTAGCTGGGACAGCGTTTGGGCAGTCTGCTCAATTAACTGCTGACAGCTCATAAGCGATTCGTTTATTGCCGCTAAGCTAAGAATTTTGCTTCAGATATTGGCAGAATGCCCCACATTGGTATCCGGCGAATATGGACTTCCTCCAATTCATTCCCGGCTTTTTCCGTTTCATCCGGTTAGTGCTTTTCTCCGGGCGGGCGGCTCACCAACTTTGACCCATCTGACGACCAAAAACAACAAATACCATGAAATTCACCTACCCGCATACCATCGAAAACGTCACCGGTGAAAAGCTGATTTTCAAGCAATTGATTCCCGAACCGGATGGTGAGAAACTTCTCTGCGAAAACTTTGTCACGCCCGGCAGCGGACCGCCGATGCACATTCACTGGCTGCAGGACGAAGGCTTTACAGTGCTGGAAGGCCGCATCGGCTATCAGATTGGCGATCAGCCCGAACAGTTTGCCGAAGCGGGCGAAAGCATCGTGTTCGAACGGGGTGTGCCGCACCGCTTCTGGAACGCCGGAACCGAGATACTCCACTGTGAAGGCTGGCTCAAACCGGCCAACACGATTGTGTTCTACCTCTCGGCGATTTACGATGCGCAGAACAAATCGGGCACGGCCCGGCCCGAAGCCTTCGACGCTGCCTACCTCATGACCCGCTACGCCAGTGAGTATGCTATGGTCGGTATGCCGAAGTTTGTCCGTAAAGCCGTTATTCCGGCGACTTATTTCATCGGTCGGCTTTTGGGGAAATATAAAAAGTTTAAAGACGCTCCGGAGCCGGTGAAATGCTGAGAGCAAGGCGTCAACTAACGGAATTTTTACGTATTCGGCGGCTGACTGAATACGTATTCCCGGCGAAAGCAGGGCATCAGCCCCCGGAATTTTTAAGGGCCGTAAGTCCGCCCTGTTCGTAGCATAACAACCGGCTATAATCCACCAGAAGCCCCGTAGGGGCGACCTGCAACGTATGATTTACAGGTCGCCCCTACGGAGCTTTTGCACATTTGAACGGTCATGCGGCTATGGACAGGTCGCCCCTACGGGGCTTTTACGTTTAAACGGTCATGCGGCTATGAACCGGTCACCCCTATGGGGTTTTTATACGTTTGACCGGTTATGTAGCTATGGACAGGTCGCCTCTATGGGGTTTTATACGTTTAAACGGTCATGAGACTATGGACGGTCGCTCCTGCGGGGTTGATTCGAATGCGGATCGGAATGGAGTTCGTATTTCTCTGTTCACCTCCGCGTCCTCCGTGTTCACCTCTGTACCCTCTGTGTTTAACCCCTACGCCAGATAACTGCCGATGCTCACCACGTCGGCAAATACGCCCGTAGCCGTCACTTCAGCGCCAGCGCCGGGGCCTTTCACGACCAGCGGACGGTCTTTGTAGCGTTCGGTCGTGAACGAAACGATGTTGTCGGCTCCGGACAGCGAATAGAAGGGATGATCCATGCCGACCGAGCGCAATTCAATCGTGACCTTGCCGCCCTCCAGCGTGGCAACGTAACGCAGTTTTTCGCCTTTCGCTTCGGCCCCGGCCAGCAGGGTTTCGAAGTAGTCGTTGTTGCGTTCCAGTTCGTCGAAAAACGCCGGAATGGTCGGGGCCTTGATGCAGGGTTCGGGCAGCAGATTATTGATAGTCACGTCGCCCGGTTCGAGCGGAAAACCGGCCTCACGGGCCAGAATCAGAATTTTGCGGGCCACGTCCATGCCGCTCAAATCCTCACGTGGGTCGGGTTCGGTATAACCTTTTTCTTTCGCCTCCCGCACAATCGACGCAAATGATTTACCGGGGCCGAAGTTGTTGAAAATGAACGAGAGTGTACCCGACAGAATGGCCTCGATTTTCAGGAATCGGTCGCCGGAAGTCATCAGTCCCTGGATGGTGTTGATGATGGGCAGCCCGGCCCCGACGTTGGTTTCATACAGGAACTTGACGCCCCGGCGTAGGGCCGTGCGCTGTAGTCGCCGGTATTCGTCAAATGACCCGGAGTTGGCTACCTTGTTGGGCGTCACCACCGACACGTTGCCATTCAGCAGCGTTTCGTAGAACCGCACGATGTCTTTGTCGGAGGTGCAGTCGATAAAGACGCTGTTGGGCAGGTTATAATTTTTTATCTGTTCCACAAAAGCGGGCAGGGAGGTAGTCACGCCTTCGGTGAGCATGCGCTCCCGCCAGTCGTCGAGCGCAATGCCGCGTGGGTCGAGCAGCATCTTTTTCGTATTCGACACGCCGATGAGCCGGATGTTGAGCAGCTTTTCGGAACGCAGATACGGGTGCTGGTTGTGAAGCTGCCGCAGCAACGTGCTGCCGATGAGACCCGTACCGACCAGAAAGAGGTTCAACTGCCGCGCTTCCGACTGGAAGAAGACGTTGTGAATGGCGTTCAGACCCTTCGAGAGGTTGTTCTTATTGATGACCACCGAAATGTTGATCTCCGACGATCCCTGGGCCACGGCCACGATATTGACGCCGTTTTTACCCAGAACGGAAAACAGCTTGCCCGCGATACCGGAGCTTTTCTTCATGCCCTCGCCCACGATGGCGATAATCGACAGTTCTTTCTCAATGCTGATGTTGTCGATATGACCGTGTTCGATGTCGGAGGCAAATTCGGTATGCAGAATCTCCCGGACGTTTTCGGCCCCGCGTGGGTCGATGGCAAAGCAGATGGAATGCTCCGAGGAGGCCTGCGATATCAGAATGACGCTGATCTGATGCCGGGCCAGCACCCCGAACAGCCGGGCCGACACCCCGGCGACGCCAATCATGCCGCTGCCCTGCAGGTTGACCAGCGCCACGTCGTCGATGGACGAAATGCCCGTGATGGTGTAGTCGCGGCGGTCGGCGGTGCGGCTGATATACGTTCCCTCATGTTCGGGATTGAACGTATTCAGCACCCGGATCGGAATGTTTTTGGCAAAAGCCGGCTGCAGACTCGGCGGATAGATAACTTTGGCCCCGAAGTGGCTGAGTTCCATCGCCTCAGCGTAGGTAATGGTGGGCAGGTTGAAGGCGTTGGGCACTTTGCGCGGGTCGGCGGTCATCATGCCGTCGACGTCGGTCCAGATGTCGATGACGTCGGCGTTCAGGGCGGCACCCAGAATGGAAGCCGTGTAGTCGGAACCCCCTCGTCCCAGCGTGCTCGTCTCGCCCCGGTCGGTGGAGCCGATGAAGCCCGTGACAATGGGCAGGTTGGTGCCAATTTTGGCAAAGTAATCTCCAACCAACTGATTGGTCAGCGGGTATTCGACCTCGGCGGTGCCAAACTGCCGGTCGGTGCGGATAAGCTGCCGGGCGTCGCAGAACAGAGCCGGAATGCCCCGGCTTTTCATGCATTCAGATACTACCAGACACGACATCCGTTCGCCGAAGCTCAGAATCAGGTCCATCGTCCGGGGCGAGAGTTCACGGATGAGCGACACGCCCCGCAGCAGGTCTTCCAGTTCGTTGACCAGACCACGCACGGTGGCGAACACCTTGCTCTGTTCCTTGACCGGAATCAGCGACTTGATGACGTTGAAGTGCCGGTCTTCGATGCGCCGGGCCAGTTCCATGTAATCCGTGTTGCCCTCGGCGGCCATCCGGCCAATTTCAATCAACTGATTCGTCACGCCGCTCATGGCCGACAGCACCACCGCGCCCGGCGTAGCGACGCCGGAAATACCGTCCGCTTCCTGCTGCAACTGACGTTCGACAATCTGAATTACCTGCCTGATACTTTCGACTGAACCTACGGACGTGCCGCCAAACTTGAGGATATGCATGAAAACTAAATGAGTGAAAGAGCGAAAGAGTGAAAGAGCGAAAGAGTGAAAGAGCGAAAGAGTGAAAGAGTGCATTTCGGCGACAGCAACCTTTCGCTCTTTCACTCTTTCGCTCTTTCACTCTTTATTCAGATGAAGCGTAGAGCCGCAAATATAGAGAAAAACCCCGCTGGGCCGGATTATTTGCAACAATCTGCCCGAAATAATGGATTTTTGTCCTATATACATGATTCTCCTTTATTCATTCTGTTTTATGAAATTCCTGCGGTGGACATTTCGAATTCTTGGGTTTTTATTACTGATACTCATCGTGTTTCTGGCCGTTAGTCTGGCGCCGGTCGATACGACGCCCTACCGGGAAATGGCGTATTACCGGCAGACGATGCAGCGGCTGGCGGCGCTCCCGGCGCCCGATCCGGCCCGTGTACCCCTGCGGGCAGGCTGGGCGAAGATACACCTGACACCCGCCTACACGACGCCCACGGGCGGTTACGGCGTGCGGCGGGGCGCTCACTGGAAAACCGTTCACGATTCGATTTTTGTCCGGACCCTGGTGCTGGATAACGGAACGTCCCGCGTGGCCGTCGTCGGGCTGGATATGCTTATTACGCCGCCCACCGTGACCGAACAATTGAAAAAGCGATTGCCTGAGGTCGGCATGCGATGGGAGAACGTGTACACGGGAGCCATTCATACGCACAATAGCCTCGGCGGATGGGCACCGGGACTGGTGGGCGAACTGATTTCGGGCGATTTTGAAGAGCGCATCGTCAAACACGTCACCGACCGGGTTCTGGAGTCTATACGGCTGGCACAGAACCAGTTAGCGCCGGTACAGATTGGATACGGGCAGGCCGACGCCGCCGAATTTCTGTATAACCGGCTCGACGAAACGGCCCCGGTCGATGGGCCGCTGCGGCTGCTGAAACTGCGGAAATCCGACGGACAAACGGCCCTGCTCTGCACCTTTGCGGGTCATGCCACCATCATCGACGCCAAACGGGGAAAAACGTTTTTGAGCCGCGATTATCCCGGCGAGCTGGTGGATCGGCTGGAATCGGGAACAACGGATTTTGCGCTGTTTCTGGCCGGGGCGGTGGGAAGCATGGGGCCGCGACTGAAGGAGACCGACGATTTCAAAAACACCCGTTCGTATGCCGACAGTCTGGCGGGACGCATCCGGAGGGTCTGGCCGACCATTGCCGTTCGTCCCGACAGTGCGCTGGGGCTGCTCACACTGCCCGTTTCGCTGCGGGAGCCGCATGCCCGCATTCTGAACAACTGGCGGATTCGGCCCTGGCTGTTCAAGGCAGTGTATGGGGATTATCCGTCGGAGGTGAAAGCGCTCCGGATCGGAAAAACGGCCCTGGTGGGAGCACCCGCCGACTTTTCGGGCGAACTGGTGCCAGCGCTGGATTCGACGGCCCGGCGGCGGGGATACAACCTGATGGTAACCAGTTTCAACGGAGGCTACATCGGCTATGTCACGCCGGACGAATACTATTCGATGAACAAGTACGAAACCCGCGACATGAACTGGTTCGGTCCCTACAACGGAGCCTATTTTACCGAAATAATGGAGGCGGTGATCAATAAACTATAAGTGCCGAAATGGATGTGCTGATTATCGGTTGACGGTAGGTGGATATCTGGCAATTATCCCGGTTTGTTTCGTTATATTTAATAGGCGAACAAATCCACTAAACCCGCTGTTCATTCCGTATGAAAGGCTTCCAGTTTTCGCAATACATTCCGCCCGAAAAAAAGGAGGGAGGCAAATTCGACCAGTTGCTCGACATCTTCCAGCAACTGCTGCTGATGACCTCGGGCGACGTGGCCCAGGCGCTGGCCTGGCTCAACGACCTCGACCGCCGCTACAACCTCACCGACGACAAATACGGCATCGGGGATTTTGTGGAGGAAATGAAGCAGAAAGGCTACCTGACCGAACAGAACGAAGAGGGCCGACTGGTGATGACGCCCAAAAGCGAGCAGACGATCCGGCGCTCGGCGCTGGAGGAGATTTTCGGGCAACTGAAGCGTTCGAAAACGGGGGGCAACCACCACACGCCGTATACGGGCGTCGGCGACGAAATGTCGTCTGATCTGCGTTCCTACCAGTTCGGCGATACGCTGGAACAAATCTCGATGACCGAGTCGATTCGCAATGCTCAGATTAACAGCGGGGTAGAGGAGTTTACGCTGATGGAAAGCGACCTCGAAGTGGTGGAGAAGGAGCAGAAGACGCAGACGTCGACAGTGCTGATGATCGACATCAGCCACTCGATGATTCTGTATGGCGAAGACCGCATCACGCCCGCCAAGAAGGTGGCGATGGCGCTCGTGGAACTGGTGAAGCAGAAATATCCCAAAGACACGCTCGACATCATCGTGTTTGGCAACGACGCCTGGCAGATTCAGGTGAAAGACCTGCCGTATCTGGAGGTTGGGCCGTATCACACCAACACGGTGGCCGGGCTGGAACTGGCGATGGACCTGCTGCGCCGCCGCAAGAACAAGAACAAGCAGATTTTCATGATCACCGACGGGAAACCAACCTGTCTGAAGGAGGGCATCAAGTACTACAAAAACAGCTTCGGCCTCGACCGGAAAATCATCGCCAAAACCCTGACGCTGGCCGCCCAGTGCCGCCGCCTCGACGTGCCTATCACGACCTTCATGATTGCCTCCGACCCGTATCTGAAACAGTTCGTCCACGAATTTACGAAGGTCAACAACGGGCGTGCCTACTACAGCAGCCTGCAGGGACTGGGCAATATGATGTTCGAGGACTTTCAGCGCAATCGCCGTAAAAACATTAAATAATTACGTACCGTCGATACTGACGATTTTTTCTTTTTCATGAGCTACCGAAGTCTTAAATCCAAAGAGTTACTAAAAATTACAACGCTGGGCGAATTAAAAGCCGCCGGTTACCGGCCCCGGTCCATCAAACAGGAATTACGCGAAAACCTGATCGATCGCATCAGGGAAAAAGAGGTTGTTTTTCCGGGTATCTGGGGGTATGAGGAAACCGTTATTCCCGACGTGGAGCGGGCTATTTTGTCCATGCACCACATCAACCTGCTGGGGTTGCGCGGGCAGGCCAAAACCCGGATTGCCCGTCTGATGGTAAATCTGCTGGATGAATACATTCCGGTGGTGGAAGGTTCTGAACTGAACGACGACCCGCTGGAGCCGATTTCGCGCTACGCCCACGATCTGGTTCAGGAGCGGGGCGACCTGACTCCCATCGTCTGGATGCAACGCTCAGACCGCTATACCGAGAAGCTGGCGACGCCCGACGTGTCGGTGGCCGACCTTATCGGCGACGTCGACCCCATCAAGGCGGCCACGCTGAAACTGCCGTATTCGGATGAACGAACGATTCATTTCGGACTCATTCCCCGTTCACACCGCTGCATTTTCGTCATCAACGAACTGCCCGACCTTCAGGCTCGTATTCAAGTCTCGCTGTTCAATATCCTGCAGGAAGGCGACATTCAGATTCGGGGGTTCAAGCTGCGGCTGCCGCTCGACATTCAGTTTGTGTTTACGGCCAATCCGGAAGACTACACCAACCGGGGCAGCATCGTGACGCCGCTGAAAGACCGCATCGACAGTCAGATAGTGACGCATTACCCTAAATCGATTGAGATCGGGCGGAAGATTACCCAGCAGGAGGCTGTGGTCAAGACGGAACAGAAGGGCATGGTGAAAACCAACGATCTGGTGCTCGATCTGATTGAACAGGTTGCCTTCGAGGCCCGCGAGAGTGAGTACGTCGACGCCAAGTCGGGCGTGTCGGCCCGTCTGACGATTTCGGCTTACGAAAACCTGCTTTCCGCCGCCGAACGCCGGTCGCTGCTGAATGGCGAAAAGGAGACTTACGTCCGGATTGCCGACCTTTACGGCGTCGTGCCGGCTATTTGCGGCAAGGTCGAACTGGTGTATGAAGGCGAGGTGGAAGGGCCGGTTATCGTGGCCCAGAACCTGATCGGCAAGGCTATCCGCAATAAGTTTCTGCAATTTTTCCCGAACCCGGAGAAAGCAAAGAAAGAAAAGCGGGGCAATCCGTATAAAAAAATAACGGACTGGTTCGGCGACGGCAACGTCATGGAGGTGCTCAATGACCTCTCGACCCGTGATTATGAAAACCGCCTGCGATCCATCGACGGTCTGGATGATTTGGTCGATGAATTTCACCCGCGTCTGGGGCGTCAGGAAAAGCTGTTTATGATGGAATTTGCTCTGCACGGTCTGGCCGAACACTCGCTCATTGGCAAAAAAGCCCTCGATACGGGCCAGCAGTTTAAAGACCTGCTGGGGTCGATGCTTAGTCCCGGCACCCGATTTGGCGACGATGACGATGATGACGACGACGAGCGATTCTGAACAAATCGAGAAAGCCCCTCCGTGCGGAGGGGCTTTTTTTATTTCCCGGCATAGAAATTGAAGAGGAATTTGCGTACTTGGTTAGCCTCATTTTTTTGCGCTAATTATCAGGTTGTCACCGTTATACAGAAAACCACAGGAACCCTGGTATATGAAAACGTTTATGCTCGTCATTACCCTGCTCACCAGCGTCCTGACCCTACAGGCCCAGTCGCAGCAGCCGAAAACGCCCTCTTCATCGACCCGGACGACCAAACCCGGAACCACCACGGCACCGTCGGGCCGAACGCAGGCTACTCGTCCAACATCGTCTACAGGCACCAAAGCTGCCGAAGAAGGGAAGAAACGCCAGCAGCAATACGACGAGTTGCACGGAGTAAAGAAAAATGGTTCCCAGCCGACAGCCACCAAAACGCCGCCCCGAACGGTTCGGCGGGAGGCCGTTGCTCCAGCCCGAAATCAGCAGGCCACCACCGTAACGCGAAGCCCTGCAACGGCCAAATCATCGGCTGCCAAATCAGGCAGCCGCCCCGCTACGGCCAAACCAGCGCCCAGCAAAGCAACCGCTGCAACGCCAGCCAAACAGCCCTCGGAACCGAAGGTGGAGAAACCCGCCGACAAGCCGCCGGTGGTGACCAAAGCGCCCGTCAGAAAAACGCCCGTGCGCGTGGTGGCCGAACCGAAAGTAAACAGACACTCGCCGACCGACGTCACCGTTGGACTCCGCATCGGAGCCAATACGCAGCCCAATCAGATTGCCGATCCCATCGACATCGGCTTTGATGCAGAAGTTGAAAGTGTGATCGGCTATTCGGGCGGCGTGATGGTCAATCTGCCGCTGAGCGAATCGTTTTCAATTCAGCCGGAAGTGCTCTACTCCATCCGCCGGGCCAGGGCCAACGTGTTTGGCAATTTCGTGGAGGTGCGCTACAATCTGCTGGAAGTGCCGCTGCTGCTGAAGTATTCGTTCGGAAATGACATCCGGTTTTTCGTCAACGCCGGACCTTACGGTGCCTACGCCCTGAAAGGCATGTCGAAGGGGCGGTTCAGCGGTCAGTCGTTTTCGCGGCCCGTGAATTATGGCGACGGGAGCGAGGGTCGTTTTGAATACGGAGCCACCGGCGGCATCGGCGTCGTGGTACCCGTAGGGGGCAGTTCCGTGCTCGTCGAAGGCCGCTACACGCGGGCGTTCGGCATGAATCTGGACCCCAAACCGCGTCAGTACCCGCAGATCCTAACCCTGGCCTTTACGTATATTCTGCCGTGGTGATTGAGTGAAAGAGCGAAAGAGTGAAAGAGCGGTCCGCCGCTGCGGGGCATTTCGGCGACAGCAACCTTTCACTCTTTCACTCTTTCGCTCTTTCACTCAATCACCACTGCTGTGCCGTTGGCGCTGACCATGAGCAGTCCGCCGTTGCCGCCAATGGTCTGATAGTCAAGGTCGACACCGATGATGGCGTTGGCTCCGAGCCGCTGCGCCTGTTCGATCATTTCGGCGATGGCAATCGATTTGGCCTCCCGCAGGGCCTGTTCGTAGGCACCGGAACGCCCGCCGACCACATCGCGGACGGAAGCGAAAAAATCCTTGATCAGATTGGACCCGATAATGGCTTCTCCGTTAGCTAATCCGAGGTAATTCGCAATGCGTTTCCCTTCGATATTGGGGGTAGTTGTAATGAGCATGGGATGAAACGGAACTGGGAGTATGTAGTATGTCGGGCCAAAAATAATGAATCGGATGACCGGTTCGACACGGGTCGGAGGGGCGGAAATTTTTATGGATAACCGGGACAAAAACCGCCCTCACTGGGCAACTTTCAGCAGATGAGGAGACTCCGGGGTTACATCGGTCGTGATGGGCAGTCCCAGACGGAATGTGCTGCCTGCGCCGGGTATACTGTCGACCTCGATACTGGCCCCTAATTTCGTGGTAAGCGCCTTGACGATAGACAGACCCAGACCCGATGAGCTTTCCTGGTTGGTCGGCTGGGCCGACAGCCGCTGAAATCGTTTGAAGAGCCGCCGCCGGTCGTCATCGTTCAGGCCGGGGCCTTCGTCACGGACGTCGATGTAGCAGGTGTTGTCCTGTTGGTAGACGCTGATGTAAACGTTTCGGCCCAGAGGTGTGAATTTGAGCGCATTACTGATGAGATTGTCCAGTATGCGAACCAGCAGTTCAAAGTCGGAGTGAACAATCAGCGAAGCGTCTGCCTTCCGGACATGAAGCTGGATATCTTTCTGACGGGCCTGCACCTCATAACCCGCCGCCAGAGCATCCACCAGATCATCGATTTCGACCTCACTGATGTGCAGGGGCTGGTCGGCATACATCAGCGAATTGTAGAAGACGATGCTGTTGATGAGGTCGACGCCCCGCCGCACAGTCCGGATACCGTATTCGATGTTGTCGAGCTGATCGGGCAGCAGGTTTTCCTGGGCGGCCATCTGATGAAAAATGGCGCTGATAACGGCCAGTGGCGATTTCAGGTCGTGGGCAATGACGCTGATCAGGCTTTCGATTTCCCGGTTGGCTTCGGCCAGATCGTCGTTGCGCTGCGTCAGCAACTGCTGCTGCTTCTGAACACGCTGATAGGTATTGTACAGATCCGTAATGTCGTTAAAGAGCCAGATGCGCCCCCGGAAGTGCTCGGTCGACAGCAGCCGCGACAGGACACTGTATACCTTGTCGCCCAGATTCCAGATCCATTCCCGGGCCACCGAACCGGTGTTGGTGAACAACTGTGAGGCAATTTCGCCCAGTTCACCATGATTGGTGGCGTTTTTGAACAGGCGCATCATCCCGGCGGACACGGCGGCAACGGCAGGGTTATAGTTGCCGGGGGGCAGTTCCAGCAGTTCGATGGCGGCCTCATTCACCCAACTGCTGTTATCGAGCTGGTTGATGCGGATAACGGCCTGCGGACTATGCGTGAACAGGAAGTTGTACTGCCCGGTGATGTTGTTATTCTGCACCGCCAGAAAATACAGCAGGGCTTTTTCCTTGAGCATCAGCAGCGCCAGTTCCAGCGTCTGGCTGTCGGACGGGCGGTTATCTGTCCAGCCCGCAATCAGCCAGGCTCTCAGTTCCGGCCGGTCGAGGTACAGAACCGCAAGCTGCGAACAGTGTCCCAGAACGCTGCGCAGCGTACGGGGTGCTTTGAACGAATCGACGGTGAAAAATGTCCGCTGTGCGGTAAGCTGGTGCAGATAACCTGGGTCAATCAACCCAAACAGGACCGACTCTACCGGATTGGTACAGAAAATTTCGGCGGTGCGCTCGTCTTTCTGCCGCACCACGAAACAGGCTGCCGCCTCCAGATGGCGGCGAACCGTCTCCGTACACTCGGTCAGATACTGGCAGTTACCCACATCGGACGAGATGCGCAGCAACTCATTCTGTAAGGCGATTGGGTTCATCATACTGATTCGTTCGGAAAATCAGGCACACCTGCTTTGGCCGGACTGATCAAGAATGGGTTAGGTCTGATTCGTCGGGGAAATATATACGAATAATCATTCAATCCGGTTCTGACCGGCGGTTTTCAGCGAAGATAGACAGAATCATCAGGATAAACTATGTTCGGGCAACACTTTTTTTAATTTGTTTTTAATGTAAATGAAAGGGCGGACCCCATGCCGCTTGCTCAATTATCAGACCTTTCGCGAGAAACAATACACCGGTTCTGTACCCGGAACCGCATATTTACCCGACTTCTTCGTTTTACCCACGTTAAAACTTAGCCAATTCGTATGAAACGTTCCGTATTGAACCAGCCCGGCTGGATTCTGCTCTTTTTTGGTCTTACGCTCTTTTTCAGTGGTTGTAAGAAGGAAAATGACGAGGTTTCGCCCGCTGCGGTGGAAGGCCGGTGGAACATCACGGCCTACCGCATCAATCCGGCCCTGGATCTGGGACCGCTGGGTAAAATCGATAATCTGGTTACATTCTTCAATGGACTGACGGGTACGACCTGTTTTACGGACGTTACCCTGACCTTTAAAAGCGGCGGGACTATTGAAACCGACAACCCCCAGAGCTGCAAGGACATCAATGAGGATGCGGTGGAAGAACAAACCGGTTTTGATGAAACCAGCAAATGGGCGCTGGACGGTACGAAACTGACCGTGAGCAGTTCATCCGGCGAGAAAGAAGAATATACCGTTTCGATGGGCAGCGGCACCATGCAGTGGGTGGGCCGACGCGACGAGGATTTCGAGCAGGACGGCACCCCGACCAACTATACGGTCACCATCGATTTCCGGCGGGCGAAATAAAGCTATCGTCAAACCCATTCAAAGCCCCGTCAGGGGCGAGATGTCAATAGGTTGGCCCAGCGTCTGCATTCGTTAAGCCCCGTCAGGGGCGGCCAGTCAATAGAACGAACGGCCCATTTCCCGCATCTACAAAGCCCCGTCAGGGGCGACCTGTCAATAGAACCACCGACCTGTTCCCCGCATCCAAAAGCCCCGTCAGGGGCGGGATGTCAATAGGGTGGCCCATCGCCCGCATCTACAAAGCCCCGTTAGGGGCGGGATGTCAATAGAACGAACGGCCCGTTCCCCGCATCCATAAGCCCCGTTAGGGGCGGGATGTCAATAGGTTGGCCCATCGCCCGTATTCGTTAAGCCCCGTCAGGGGCGAGATGTTGGTTACGGTAATCGACATCCCGCCCCTAACGGGGCTTTTGGGTCTATAGGAAATGGCTCGTTCTATCAACAGATCGCCCCTGACGGGGCTTATGGATGCGGGGAACGGTCGTTCGTTCTATTGACTGGCCGCCCCTGACGGGGCTTAACGAATGCAGACGCTGGGCCAACCTATTGACATCTCGCCCCTGACGGGGCTTTTTCTGTACTTAACTTCCTGTCAGCGATTATTTTCGAAATACGCATAACAGATCCGGGCCAGTTCGCCGATAATCCGCTCGGCCTGTTGGGCAGGAGCGCCCTGTACGAATACACTCAGAATGAAGGGCGTCCGGGCGTAGACGATGCCCACGTCGCCGCGCACGTAGGCGAGCGTACCGGTTTTGTGGGCGACAGCCACCGGTTTAGGTAACAGACGCGGAATGGTCAGGGTGTCTTCATTGCGTTTGAGAATGTCGAGCATCTGGTCGCAGGAAGCCTTGTCGGCAACCTCATACCGATATATTTTCTTCAGCAGCGTGTTCATTTCCTGAGCGGTGACGTAGTTTTCGATGCCCCGCCGTACCGCTGCCGTGTCCATCATCATGCGGTTTAGCTGACTTTGTGTTGCTCCCAGTTTCCGCAGTCGTTCGTTCACCGCTTTCATGCCCAGTTCGCGGATGAGAACGTTGGTAGCCGTGTTGTCAGAATGGGTCATCATGAGACTTATGAGGTCGCGGTAGGCGATGCGGCTGCGATGGGGGTAAGTCTGAAGAACGCCCGAACCGCCGACCTTATCCGATTCCAGAAGAATATAAATCTCATCGGGGTTGATGCGTCCGTCGCCCACGGCCTCCATAGCCTCCACCAGAACGGGCAGTTTAATGACGCTCGCCGAGGGCGTCCGGTCATCGGCCCGATACTGAAACGCCACCGTACTGTCGGAGAGAGATTCAACCGCCAGACTAACCCGCACCGTGTCCGGAAGGCGTTGCAGATACTGGTTCAGGGCATCCGGAAGCGATTGAGACAAGGCGTTTCCAGCGGTCATCAGCAGAAAAAGTACGGTTAATTTCATAAAGGAAGCTCAGTCAACTGTCTGACCAACACTTCGTTGATACGGGTATAGCTCTCGTGGGTCCAGCCCGCAACGTGCGGCGTCAGCACAACCCGGTCCGAAGTTCGCAGGTAATCGAAGGCCGCCTGCTGCTCCGGCGTCAGGCTGTTGAGTTTTTCGTTTTCCAGTACGTCGAGACCCGCCCCCCTGATTTTCCCCGACTGCAGTCCCTGCACCAGCGCCGCCAGTGAAACGATTTCGCCACGAGCAATATTGAGCAGGTAAAACGGCTTTCGCATCTGCCCAATCCAGGCCGTATCCACCATCCGTCGCGTTTCGTCGGCGAGCGGAATATGCAGGCTGATGACGTCGGCCTCTTCAAACAACGCATCCATCGTCGCTTCCCCGGCAAATTCGTCACCGTAGCCCGTCCGATATTTATCGTAGGCCAGCACCCGGCAGCCGAAACCGCTGAGTCGGCGGGCCGTGGCGCGACCGTTGTTGCCGTAGCCAATCAGCCCGACCGTCAGGCTGCCGAGTTCATAGCCCCGGTTACCCTCCCGGTCCCAGACGCCCCGGCGGACCTCCCGGTCGGCTTTAGCCAGGTTCGCCAGCAGGGCCAGCAGCAGACCGATTGTATGCTCGGCTACGGCGTCACGGTTGCCTTCTCCGGCATGGAACACACGGATATTTCGCCGTTTTGCGGCTTCGAGATCAATCAAATCCAGCCCGGCTCCGGCCCGTCCAATGAAGCGCAGACGCGGTGCCGCCAGAATCAGTTCCTCATCGATGGCGGTTTTACTGCGTATGAACAGCCCGTCGAAATCCGGAAGCTGCCGCATCAGTTCCGGGCGTGTGATTCTGGGTAAATAAGTATAGGAAACACCAACTTCGTTCAGCATAGGAAACAGGGAAGGGTGCATCTCATCGGCAATCAGAATGGTTGGGCGAACCTCGGACATCCGTTAGTTTTTGTAACTTGCAGGGAAAACAGAAAGCATACTCAGCCGTAGCGACGGTAAACCGCAACGTATCCAATACGGGCAGCAGAGCCCGGATGCATCGGAGTGTCGGTTTTCCGTATTCATCATACGTCGACTGGCGGCGAAACTAATAAAAAGGGATGGAACAGCACCAATCAGAAGATAGTTCAGAACAAACTCCTGCGGCAAAAGAGACCAGCGGCCCCCCGCCGGACGCCACCGGGTCTGCTGAACCCTCTCCTCAATCCGCTCCTGAACGGCGGAACAACGCCACGCGACAGGGCGCCGAACCGCAGAGCCGGGGCGGGCAGGAGCGCAGTCAGCGGCAGAATAACCACCGCAGCGGCCAGGACAAGAACCCGCAGTCGCGCAGCGACAACCGGGGCGACCGGCAGCACCCCAACCGCCGTTCTCCCGAAAATCCGGCGGGCAACCGGCAGCCGTCAGCCGATGGGGCTACTGGCCGGAACCTGTCGACCGATCCATCGTCCGAATCGACTCCCCAACCTGAACCGGACCGCCAGACGGACGATGCCATCCGGACCGAGCGAAACCTGCCAGACCGGCGGGCCAGCGATCCGGCCTCTCCGGACCGGGTCACGCCGGACCGGGTCACGCCAGACCGGGTCACGCCAGACCGGGTCACGCCAGACCGGCTGATTATCGGTATTACGCTGGGTGATTATAATGGCGTGGGTCCGGAAGTCATTCTGAAAGCTCTTCAGCAGAATCGGCTCCAGCGCATTTGTACGCCCGTCATCTACGGCTCCATGCGGGTGCTGAACCGCTACCGGAATTTGCTGCAGCAGGCGGGTTTTTCCAGTAAAGACTGGAACATCAACGGCATTCAGCACGTTGGGCAGGCTAACCACAAGCTCATCAACGTCATCAACTGCTGGAACGATGGCGGCAGGGGCGGTGAGGGCAGCAACCCGCCGCAGGAGGTTCAGCCGGGCAAAATCACACCCGAGGCCGGTCAGGCGGCGCTGGCCTGTCTACAGCGGGCGACCGAAGACCTCAAAGCGGGCCATTTGCACGCCCTGGTGACGGCCCCCATCAACAAGCATAACATACAGACGGAAGAGTTTCAGTTTCCGGGCCATACGGAATATCTGGCCGATGCGTTCGGAGTGGCCGAGAATCTCATGTTTCTCATCAGTGAAACCCTGCGGGTGGGCGTTGTGACGGGACACGTTCCCGTGGGCGGCATTCCGGCGGGCATCACCCGCGAGCGTGTTCTGACCAAACTGCACCTGATGTATGAGTCGCTACGGAACGATTTCGGCATCCGGAAACCGCGTATTGCCGTGCTTGGCCTGAATCCCCACGCCGGAGAAGATGGGCTGCTGGGTACGGAAGAAACAGACATTCTGAAACCGCTCATCAGCGATTTACGGAACAAAGGGCAGTTAATTTACGGTCCGTTTTCGGCAGACGGGTTCTTCGCTGCCCGGTCGTATCGCCGATATGATGCCGTGCTGGCGATGTATCACGACCAGGGCCTGATCCCGTTCAAAATGCTGGCGTTTGACGACGGTGTGAACTTCACGGCGGGAATGCCCGTAGTCCGAACCTCGCCCGATCACGGAACGGCCTACGACATTGCCGGAAAAAATGGGGCTGATGAATCGTCGATGCTTCAGGCCATCTACGCTGCCTGCGACATTGCCCGCTATCGCCTGGAAATGGCCGAAATTGAGCGAACCGCCCTGAAAAAGAATCAGATTGTCAATAGTTAATCGATAGTAAAAACGACCATGCTCAAATCCATGACCGGTTTCGGCAGTGCGACCCAGGAAGCCGACGGCCTGACGGTCACTGCTGAACTGAAGACGCTGAACTCTAAATTTCTGGATATTTTCTGCCGGATTCCCCGAACTCACTCCGATAAGGAAATCGAGGTCCGCAACCTGCTGACGCAGAAGCTCGAACGTGGCAAGGTCGAGCTGTCACTGAACGTTGTCCGGACGGCGGACGTACGCCCGAGCGTGACCGTCAACCGGCCTCTGCTGACGGCCTATTTCAAAGACCTACGCGAAACGGCGCAGCAACTTCACCTGACCATCACCGACGCCGAGCTTTTCAAACAGGCGCTGCAGCAGCCCAACGCCTTCAGCAACGACAGCGCCGTCAGCGACACCGCCGCTCAGGACTGGAACGCCATGAGCGCGGCCATCCATGAAGCTATCCGCCGATGCGACGAATTCCGACAGCAGGAAGGCCGGGCGCTGGAGAGCAAACTAAAAGAATACATTCAGATTATTCGCGACCGGCTGACGGATATCGAAACGCTCGATGGACAGCGCATCCCCGCCGTGCGGGAGCGCATTCGCACAATGGTGACAGATCTGCTCGGCAACGAAGAGTTTGACAACAACCGATTCGAGCAGGAACTGGTCTACTATGTCGAAAAATTCGACATTTCTGAAGAGAAAGTGCGCCTGAAAAACCACCTTGACTATTTCGGGGAGGTGCTGGCGGCGCAGGACGCCAACGGCAAAAAGCTCAATTTTATCTCGCAGGAGATTGGCCGGGAAATCAACACCATCGGCTCCAAAGCCAATGACGCCGCCATCCAGCGTCTGGTCGTTCAGATGAAAGACGAACTGGAAAAAATCAAGGAGCAGACGATGAACGTGATTTGATAGTTGCCTGTTTAGGGCCGGACAGCCCATGTTGCGCAGTGTCTGTTATCCAAAAGTGAAAGCCCCGTCAGGGGCGGGATGTCAATAGAACGAACGGCCATTTCCTGTAGACCCAAGAGCCCCGTCAGGGGCGATCTGTCAATAGAACGAACGGTCCATCGCCCGCGTCTACAAAGCCCCGTCAGGGGCGACCTGTCAATAGAACCGCCGACCTATAGACCCAAAAGCCCCGTTAGGGGCGGGATGTCGATTACCGTAACCAACATCTCGCCCCTGACGGGGCTTAACGAATACGGGCGATGGGCCACCCTATTGACATCCCGCCCCTAACGGGGCTTATGGATGCGGGGAACGGTCGTTCGTTCTATTGACAGGTCGCCCCTGACGGGGCTTATGGATGCGGGCGATGGACCGTTCGTTCTATTGACAGATCGCCCCTGACGGGGCTCTTGGGTCTACAGGAAATGGGGCGTTCTATTGACATCCCGCCCCTGACGGGGCTTATGGGTCTATAAGAAACGGCACATTCTATTGACATCTCACCCCTGACGGGGTTAAAGAAATTGCTAGTCTACAGACACGTGACACCAGCCGTTCAACCTGCTGGGGCTTCGAGGAGACTATGGAACGGACTTACGCCTCCACCTCCGCTTTCTCCCGGAAGAACGAGCCGTTCTGCGTGTCCAGATAGGCTTCGAACGGGATGTCTTCCTGCTTCAGAAAACCTTTTTGCGGCAGCGCACCGTCGGCGACCATCTCCACCACGGCGGCCACCGACCCGGCGGTGGTCCAGGAAATGGCCCGCCAGTGCTGCCCGTCGATTTTGCGCGGGTGGTAGGCCCGGAAAAATTCTTCCCGCTCCAGAATCGTCCCTTTCCAGCCTTCTACCACGGCATACACGTACACGACGTCGTCCTGCACGGGCGGTTTGGCTTCCGTCAGGATTTGTTCCACCAGTTCGCGTTTCTCCTTCAGAATCAGTTCATACAGCAAAAAACGCATCAGCTTCGCATGGCCGGGATAGCGGATGGTCTTGTAGTTCAGCGTATCGACCCGACCGGCGTAGGTTTCGCACATGGTGCCCAGGCCGCCCGAAGTGCTGAACGCTTCAAATTCCTGACCTTCGATATTGATAACTTCGCTGCCGTCAAGGGCCGGAACCATCTTTTTGACGCCGTTGGAGATAACCTCGCAGTCGTTGAGATACTCGTTGATGACCCCTGCCGGTGACCACGTGAATGAATAGCCCAGCAAACCGTTTGGATAACGCGGCAAAGCGCCCACCCGAAGCTCGATGTCGCGGAGTTTCGTGAATCGCTTCGCCAGATCGGCCCCAACGATGCCAATCAGACCGGGTGCCAGTCCGCACTGCGGTGCCATGACGGCAGTGGCGGTTTCGGCCATTTCGCGGATGGCCGTCGTGGTGGGCACGTCTTCGGTGAGGTCGAAGTAATGAACGCCCAGTTTGTAAGCCGCTTTGGCAATGGGCAGGTTCAGGTTGTAGGGCAGACACGACACCACGCCGTCGAAGGCGGCGAGCGTTTCAGCAATTTTGGCTTCGTCGCTCACGTCGCCCTGCACGACGGGGAAGGGAAGCGAATAGACTGGTTGTTGACGGTCGAGACCCGTTACGGCGAATCGTTTGCTGAGCAGGATGCCGACCAGCGAGCCGACCTTGCCTAACCCAACGACAAGAATGTTTTTCATCTGAGAAGTAGCAAAATTGGGAGCAAGTTACGAAGGGTCCGGGGGAAACACGAAAAGGTAAGTGGGTTTTTCGGACTGGGCGGATTTATAGCGGAATGGGCGGCAGCACGGTTTTCTCCCAAAGAGCGTATTTCTCCTTCAAACGCGCCAGAACGGTCGGCTCCCGTTCTTTCAGATTGGTCGTTTCGGCTTCATCGGTCGCCAGATCGAAGAGATATTCGCCCTCTTCGTCCTGCACATACTTCCAGTGACCGTCACGAAGGGCTTTCTGCTTCCGGTGCTGGAAGGTTCGCCAGTAGAGCGTACGCTCAGTTTCTCTTTTTGTCCCGGTCAGTATGGGCAGCAGGTCGATGCCGTCCGGGGGGAAAGCCGGGTCCGGTTTCGCTTTGGCGGCCGCCAGGATGGTCGCTGTCCAGTCCATCGTAATGGCAACCTGCCGGGTCACCTGGGCAGGTTTTATCTTGCCGGGCCAGCGGACAAAAGCGGGTACCCGGATGCCGCCCTCCCGCAGTGAACCTTTCCGGTTGGACAGCCTGCCGTTGCTGGAGTAGCGTTCGCCCCCGTTGTCGTTGGTGAAAATGACCAGGGTGTTCTGGGACAAACCTTCTTCATCGAGTGTCTTCAGCAACTGACCGATGCCGTCGTCCAGACTTTTCATCATGGCGGCATAGACAGCGGCGGAACCGCCATCTACAAACCGCACCGAATCCGCGTAAGGTTTGTCGGTGGGGCCTTGCCAGGGCCAGTGGGGAGCGTTGTAGGTTACGGCCAGAAAAAAGGGCTTCTGGTGTTTTCGTTTGAGAAAATCGACCGCTTTCTGCGAGAACAAATCCGTCAGGTACTCGGTGGACTGAATCGGCTGGCCGTTTTGGTACAGGTCAGGAGGGCCGGCCATAAAAGCGCGAACACCCCGGTGTGAGAAATAATCATCAGCCGCCCCACGAAATCCGAAAAAGTAGTCAAACCCGTTTTGGGTAGGACTATACTGCGCACTATAGCCCAGATGCCACTTACCAATCAGTGCCGTTTCGTAGCCGATTTCCCTGAGTCGGAAAGCGAATGAACGATACCGGGCCGTAAGCCCGAACGCACTGTCGACCGGTTTCAATGGCTCGAATAAACCAACCGGCGTTCGGGCGGGGTAACGTCCCGTCATCAGGGCCGCCCGCGTGGGCGTACAGACGGCCCCCGCCGAATACGCATTGACAAATCTAATTCCCTGCGCCGCGAGCCGGTCCAGGTTCGGGGTTTGGTACGCCGTCTGCCCGTAGCAGCCCAAATCGCCGTACCCCATGTCGTCGCTCATGATGTAGATGATGTTCGGTAGTCCGGCTTTGCGGTCGGGCCGCTCCTGAATGACGACGTGGCCGGTCAGCAGCAGGCAAATGAGCAGTACGCACCCCGCCGATGCGTAACCACGGGAGCGCTTCCGATTTGATTCAGAGAAAGGGGCCGACAGGTGTTTCATTGTGAGAGAGGAGACTGGTTTTAAGGTAATTAGTCGGGTGATTGACCGCCGCAGGAAACAGCCGACGGTTTGTCTACCTTGTCGAGTCGATGGGCACCAGTCTGGTATCCAGCGGCCGCATGAAGGTGACGTCTACTTTCCACTGGTTCTCCTGCTTGCGCCAGGCCCGCAGGTAGGCCGCCCGCCAGGTGTGCTTTTTCTGTTCGTTATCGGTATATCTGTTGTCGGAATAGCCAAACTCATACGCCACGTCGCCTGATTTAGCAATTACCAGCCGCTCGATGTAGTCGGTGGAGAAGCTGTTATGACGTTCCTGTTTCAGTTTGTCCCGCAGTGGCCGGGCGGCCTCGGTTTCCTGACCGTTCATGACCTCTTTTGAGTTAACGGTTGTCCATACAGCGTATCGGCGTATCTGCAATGACCCGCTCAAACTACTGGAAGACCGGTAAACATCTCCGATATGATGACAAAAACAGTTAATTTTGTTTAAAATTTAAGCCATATGGCAACTCCAGGACGTATTTCACAAACCGAGTTTCTGGCGCTTTTTGAAGCATTCCCAAAAACGCAGCAAACCAAAATCGTTCGGCTGCTGAACGATAAATTGTTTACAGACCAGTTTGAGTCTCTCGACCGTGAATTGCCGGACGTTGATCTATCAGAAGAGGAGATAATGAAGGAAATACGGGCAGTGCGCTATGGAAAACCGACGCGTCGTCTTTGACACCAATTGGTACGTCAGCGCCAGCATCAACCGTCATTCCCGCCGTCGCTTATATAATCTGCTGATTCGATCCGACCTGACCATATTTTATTGCGATGAATTGATTGCCGAATTCCGCCGGGTCATGACCCGGTCAAAATTCAGGAAATACATTCGTGCCAATCAGTACAATCGATTTCTTCGCTTAGTCATTTCCCGGCTGCATTATATTGAACTCAATCAGTCTTCACTGTTACAGAGTCGTGACCCGAAGGATAATTATCTGCTGGCGTTATCTGCCGAAACAGGAGCTCATTTTTTAGTGACTGGCGATCCTGATTTATTGGTATTGCAGAAAATTGGTGCGACCCAGATTATGACAATGGCCGAATTTCTTGCGAAACTATCGGAAGCCAGCTAATTAATCTCTTTCCCATACAGCGTATCGGCAATAACCCGCTCAAACTGCTGGAAAGTGGAAGGCCGGACGCCCAGCATCGCCCGAAAATCTTTCAGGCGTAGGCTTCAACCCAGGTCGTTAGTTCGGGAGAAGGGGGCACAAACAGAATTTCCATACGCTGGCAGAATAACCAACACAGTCGGTAAAAAGCTGTTTATGAAGCACTTCATCGTAAATATAATCTTTAATGAATAAACTGTCATTATCCTTTTACGAACAAAACGACACGCTTGCCATCTCCCGGCAACTGCTAGGCTGTGAACTCGTTCATGACTCCCCGGAAGGCCGCACGGCGGGCATCATCGTCGAAACGGAAGGCTATCTCTGGGGCGATCCGGCCTGCCACGCCTACCGCCGCAAAACGCCCCGCAACGCCGCCATGTTCGGCCCGCCGGGAACGCTCTACGTCTATCAGATTTACGGCTCTTACCACTGCCTGAACGTCGTCACCGGCCCCGAAGGTGTGGGCGAAGCGGTGCTCATCCGGGCACTCGAACCCACCGAAGGTATCGGCCTGATGGGCCTGCGCCGGAACCTCGACCCGATCACGAAAGCGGGTCTGCGGGGGCTTTGCAGCGGCCCCGGCAAACTGGTCATTGCGATGGGCATCGACCGCCCGACCCATAATTTTTCGTCACTCACCGAAGGCCCCGTTTCTATTCGTGGACCGGTAGTCTCTGATTTTGAGACCGTAACGACAACCCGCATCGGCATTACGCAGGGGGCCGACCTACCGTATCGATTTTACGTGAAAAACAACCGGTTTGTGAGTAAATGGTGAACTTTACGGTCGATTTATCCGGGCCACCAGATCTGAAATGCTGTCGATTCCCAGCGTCTGCGTGTCCGCTTTCCGCATCATCAGTGAATAACTGTTGTTGAAGCCCAGCGGCCGCAGCCAGACCAGATTATAGCGTTGTTTGAACTGCTGTTTGACGAACTTATACACCGTGTCGGCCTGCATGGGCAGCGCAGCCAGCGTTCGGGCGTCAGGCTGCAGAATGACCAGCAGGCCCGTTCCGGTGTATTCGGGGTAGAAATCGATGGCACCCGTGCGGAGGGCGTCGAAGCATATTTGCGTACCGCCCAGACCCGTGCGGGCATCGACGCCCAGGTTCGTGTGACCTTCAATCAGTTGCCGATAAATCTCGGCCAGAATATATTGCTCCGTAAATACCTTCGACCCCATCACGATCCGCTGCGGACGCGGGCCGGGCCGGGGTGTCTGATACAGCCGGTTGCGCTGCAGAAAATCACGGGCCACCTCCGCCGGTGACTTTTTCAGATAATCGACCTGATAATTGAGTTCGGTCATGACGGCGTCGGTTAATTTCCCGGCGAGACCGTCCAGCGTCGGCCCCAGTTCAGCGTATCGGTCGAGAGTGGCCTTCCGCACCACCGGAGCCGCAAAATAGGGCGGGAAAGCCTTTTTGTCGTCGTCCAGCACCTGCAAATCAAACGCCCGGATGCGTCCGTCGGTGGAATAGCCGCTGATAACGTCGACCTGTTTCCGGTAAATGGCCTCATACATCAGATTCTGGTCGATGAGGCGGGGCCGGAGCTTCAGCCCGTAGATTTTTTGCAGACCCGGATAACCGTCCGCCCGCCCATAAAATTCATGGGCGAAACCGGCCACCAGCTTGTCGCGTTTGCCGGGAAGTAACGTAAAGGCCGTCAGCAGCGGCAGTCCTAGCAGAAACGCAATGGCTCCGGTTTGCAGCCCCCGCCTGGAGAGCCGCTGCAAAAAGGCCAGTGCCGTATCGAAGCCGACCGCCAGCAGCGCTGCCGGAATGGCCCCCGCCAGCATCATATTCACGTTGCTGAGAGCAATGCCTCCGAAAATAAATTCACCCAGCCCGCCCGCCGCCACATAAGCCGCCAGCGTTGCCACCCCCACGTTGATGACCGCCGCCGTCCGAATCCCCGCAAACAGCACCGGCAGGGCCAGGGGCAGTTCCACGCGGGTCAGAATCTGCCGGTCGGTCATGCCCAGGCCCTTCGCAGCGTCTTTCACCGCCGGGTCGACCTCCTGAATACCCACGTATGTATTGCGGATAATGGGCAGCAGCGCATACAGAAACAGTGCCGCCAGCGCCGGACCGATGCCAATACCCAGCGCCGGGATCAGGATGCCCAGCAGCGCCAGACTCGGTACGGTTTGCAGTATGTTCGCTATGCCCAGTACAACGGAAGCCAGTCTTTTCTGCCGGGCAATCAAAATCCCCAAAGGAATGCCTGCCAGCAGGGCCAGCAGCAGTGACAGCATCGTCAGGCCGACGTGGGTCAATGTCTGTTCGAGTAGTTTGTCGGACTGCGAAAAGAGGTATTGCAAAAATGACAGCATGAGTCGGATAGTGGACTATCGAGATTCTCCGTTCAACTTATTCTTCCATAAAATCCCGTACAAAGTCCGTCGCCGGGTGATGGATCAGTTCGTCGGGTGAACCCTGCTGCACGATGCGGCCCCGGTCCATGAGCGCCACGCGGTCGGCCAGTTCGAGAGCCTCCCGCACGTCGTGGGTCACCAGCACTACCGTCGTTTCCCGAAGCTCGTTCAGGCCGAACAACTCCCGGCGGACGTGGCGGCGGGTGTAGGGATCGAGCGCCCCGAAAGGTTCGTCCATCAGCAGAACGGGCGGCCGCACGGCCAGCGCCCTCGCCACTCCTACCCGCTGCCGCTGTCCGCCCGAAAGCTCGTGCGGATAACGCCGCAGGAACTCGTCGGGCAGGCGCAGGGTCGCCATCAGTTCGGCGGTGCGGTTGCGGATGCGTTCGCGGGGCCAGCCGAGCAGACGCGGGACGATGGCGATGTTGTCGCCAACCGTATAATGCGGAAACAGTCCGGCCTCCTGAATGACGTAGCCGATACCCCGGCGAAGCGTGGGACCGTCGACCTGCCCGACGTTCTGCCCGTTGATTTCAACAGTACCTCCGCTGGGTTCGATGAGGCGGTTAATCATCCGGAGCGTTGTGGTTTTGCCGCAGCCGCTTGTGCCCAGTAAAACCAGCGTTTCGCCTTTCGCCATCTCGAACGAGACGTTGTCGACGGCCAGTTGGGTGCCGAAGCGTTTGGTTAGGTTGCGGACGTGAAGCATAAGAAGTTGGGCTAAAGCCCGTTGAGTAGCGTGGGTTTGCCAGTTATCCCCGGGCTGAAGCCACGGGGCAATTAACTTACACCTGCCCATCAACCGGTCTGGAAAATTGATTGTCAATTGCCCCGTGGCTTCAGCCCGGGATTATCAAAAATGCCAGCCTGTCAAAAGGGCTTTAGCCCAATTACTTTGAAGAAAAGTTGGGCTAAAGCCCCTGAGAATAACACAATATTGACGCCCCGGGCTAAAGCCACGGGGCAATTATCTCCAAAGAGAGGACTCATATAATAATTGCCCCGTGGCTTTAGCCCGGGGAGTGAACAGGGAATTATGCTGATCCAAAGGGCTTTAGCCCAATCATCTATTGCCCCGTGGCTTTAGCCCGGGGAAGAAAAAGCTAAAACATCCTCATCCAAAGGGCTTTAGCCCAATTATTTATAGCCCCCGGCTTCAGCCCAAAAAGTCTGCCAGTACCTGTTTCAAATCCTCCGGTGTGTCGATGCCGTGGCTGTCCAGTTCGGTGACAACGGCCCGGATACGATAGCCGTTCTCCAGCCACCGCAGTTGTTCCAGCGATTCGGCCCGTTCGAGCGGGGAAGGCAGTAATTGTGTAATCTGCGCCAGCACGTCGGTCCGGTAGGCATAAATGCCGATGTGTTTATAGAACGTGTGCTGCGTCAGCCAGTCATTGGGGGGATGATTGCGCAGAAGCGGGATGGTCTGCCGACTGAAATACAGCGCCTCGCCCCGATTATTCAGCACCACTTTCGGCTTGCTGGTATCGAACAGCGTGGTTTCGTCCTCAATCTGCCTGACCAGCGTCGCCAGTTCGGTCCCCCCATCCAGAACGGAGGCCAGCAGGTCGATTTGGGCGGGCTGGATAAAGGGTTCGTCGCCCTGAATATTGATGACATAATCCGCTTCGTAACCAGAAAGCTGCAGGGCCTCGAAACAGCGGTCGGTGCCGCTCTGATGGTCGGGCGAGGTCATGATCGCTTCGCCGCCGAACGAGCGGACATGGTCGGCAATGGCCTCATGGTCGGTGGCGACCAGCACACGGATGAGCCGTTCAGACTGCCGGGCCTGTTCCACCACGCGCTGAATCATGGTTTTGCCCCGAATGTCGGCCAGGGCTTTGGCCGGAAAGCGCGTCGAGCCGTATCGCGCCGGAATTATTCCCAGAATAGTCACTGATTTCGGTATTTTTGCCCCAAGTTATCGATTCCATCCACATGCCCCAACTCCAGTCGGTGTTTCAGCACTCTCTTCCGTTTCCGCTCTGGCGGCTGCGGTCCGGCACGCTGGCCGATGGTTCGGGCGGGCTATTGGCCGAACTGCGCGATGGTTCGTCTAAAACGCTGCATCTGAACGTCTGGCAAATTCCAGCGGGTAAATCCATAAGCCCGATTGATCTGATGCTGCCCTGGTCGGCGGGCGTACAGGCGGTGGTAAAGGGCCTTGCGCTGTATCACCGCTACGATAATGACCGTCTGCCCGTTCCAACGGCCCTCGGTTGTCTGGATCTGACGACCGGGCAGATACGGTGGGAGTGGGTCGGTCACGCATTGACGGGTTACGATGCCACGCGGGTGATGGCCCGACCCACGACGCTGCACGAAACGGGGCGGCTTTCGGACGTATTTTTCCGGCTTTCGGATGGGGAGCCGGAAGAGGGTGGTTTGCCGCTGTCATTGCCTGACGATGCCCTTATGCTGCCGGTTTCCTACGCCCCGTCGAGTTCGTACTGGCCGGTTATTGCCCGTTTTATTACAAAGCTCGTCAATCATCAGCCGGAGGGGTCAATAGCCTATCTCGAAGTTGCAAATGCGATTCTAATTGCGTATACTGTTCACGAAATCGGGTTGCCGCTTCGTTCTTATCTCGTTGTGACGGATCGGAATCATACGCTCTGGCTGCATGAGGAGTTCATCGGCAGCGATATTCCGGAAGAGACGGCAGTAAGTCAGACCGAACGTTTCTGTGTGTGGAATCGACAACTAGTAATCCTGTATCATAACCACCAGTTGACCAGTTATTATTTACATACAACGCCATGAAAAAACCGCTTCTGGTTTTAGTATTCGGGTTCATTTTAGTATCACGACCCGGTTTGGCTGTTTCGGCTCCGGCTTTGGCAGACTCCATCGGGGTCGAAAAAAAAGACGGAAAAGTGTACGTCCTGCATCGCATCGGGCAGGGTCAGACCCTCTACTCACTGGTTCGCCGCTATAATACCTCCATTCAGGCCATCAAAGACGCCAATCCCGGACTGGGCGATAACGTTCAGTATGACCAGACGGTGCGGGTACCCGTAACGCTGGCCCGGAAGGAGGAAAAAAAGGTCGAGAAGGCCATAAAGAAGGAAGAAAAGGCGAAACGGAAAGAAGAGCGCGAGGTTGCCAAAGCACCGGTCGGGCCGCGTTCGGTGGAAAACCCCAATAGTGGCATCCATCAGGTAGAGGTCGGGCAGACCGTTTATAGCCTGGCGGCCAAATACGGTATCTCGACCAGTGATCTAAGGAAGTGGAACGGCCTTACCAACGACCATATCGAATCCGGACAGGCCCTGATTGTGACCGAACGCGCCTGGCGGGAACGCGAACCTTCGGTATCCAACAAACCGATGACCCGCGCTCCCGAAACGGCAAAAACTACCACGAAACCGTCGGATTCACCAAAAACTGAACGCCCTTCGCCACCCCGCACCGTCGCCCGGAATGAGGTTCCCCGAACGGAACCGGCAAAGTCAGAACCGGCCCGTGAGGAGTCGTCCCGGTCGGCTGAATCGGCACCGACGGCTTCGGAGGTTCCCCGAACGGAGGTTCCCCGAACGGAGGTTCCCCGTGTTATTCGCCCCGGTGATACGAACCCGCTGCCCAACCCCGGTTCCAGCGCCCGACGCGTGGCCGAAATCGGGTTTGCCGAAGTGATCGACGAATCGGACAATTCCAACAAATACCTGGCGCTGCACCGCACGGCCCCTGTCGGTACGCTGGTGCTGGTGCGCAACGACCGCAACAACCAATCGATTTGGGTGAAAGTCATCGGTCGGCTGCCCGATACGAGCGTCAATGACAAAGTTGTCGTGAAGATTTCGGCCCGGGCGTTTGAGAAACTTTCTCCCGCCGACCGGCGTTTTCGGGCAGAGGTGAGTTATCTGGCACAATAGTTTTAGAATGTATAATGAACAATGTATAATGACTCGGCCTTCCTGCTATACATTATTCATTATACATTATACATTAATCTGGTATGGAGACGAAAGAAGAGCGCATCGCCCGCTGGCGGCGCAACCGCGATGAGAAAATGAAAGCCACGACGGGATACCGGGTCTGGAGTGTGGCCTTCACCCTATTTTATCCGTTCATTGCCGTCTTTACGGCGATTTTCGCCGCCCTGGTCGGCGTGATTTCCCGCATTTCCAACGCGTTCGTCTGGGTATTGAGCGGCGGTAAGAGTAAGTAACGTTCGTCTGCGCTGTAGCCCGGAAAGACTTTCCGGGTCTGAGCGAAGCTCAGTATAAATTTCTGCCTGCGGCAGACCTGGAAAGTCTTTCCGGGCTACACCCATCACTTCTTGACTACTTCCATCGCAGAGCTACTGGAGCAGAAAGTTATCCAGTACAATCAGCCTCCATTTATTGAGAAAGACCCCATCAGCATCCCGCACCGCTTCAGCCGGAAGCAGGACATCGAGATTATGGGGTTCTGGGCGGCGGTGCTGGCCTGGGGGCAGCGGCCCGTCATCCTGAAAAAATCCGCCGAACTGGTTACGCTGATGGATGGGGCACCCTACGATTTCGTCCGAAACCACGAAGAAAGCGATCTGAAACGGTTTCTGGCCTTTAAACACCGCACGTTCAACGCCACCGACGCCCTGTATTTCCTGCATTTTTTCCGGCAATATTACCGACAGAACGATTCGCTGGAAGATGCCTTTGCGACGGGGCTGCAGCCGGGTGACACCACCACCGAAAATGCCCTGATTGCCTTCCACGACCAGTTTTGTTGTGATGAATTTTTTCCCGAACGAACCCGGAAACACATCGCCACCCCCGCCCGGAACTCATCCTGCAAACGCCTGAACATGTTTCTGCGATGGATGGTACGGCGGGACAGCAACGGCGTGGATTTCGGTCTCTGGACCCGCATCCGTCCGGCGCAGCTTGTCATGCCCATCGACGTACACGTGGGCCGCGTAGCCCGCACGCTGCACCTGCTTCACCGCGAGCAAACCGACTGGAAAGCGGCCCTCGAACTCACCGAAACCCTCCGGGCGTTCGACCCCGCCGACCCCGTGAAATACGACTTTGCGCTGTTCGGCCTGGGCGTCGAAGGCGAAATGTGACCCCATATCTCCATCCCTGACGGTGCTGTTGAGTATAGATTCGGAATCCGGCGACTTCTGTACAAAAATCGCTTTATGACAGCGAACCAGGCTCTTTACGGCACCGATGCCGCCCTTCCTGCGTTGATCCCCCTGCGGTCCGGCCCCCTGACGGTTCAGTACGAAAACGGCTTTTTCCGGTATCTGCGCTGGGGCAGCGACGAAATTCTGCGGATGATTTATTTCGCCCTGCGTGATGAGAACTGGGGAACGCTCGAACCGATTATTGAAAACGAACACATTCAGGCGGCTGACGGATCGTTTGCCTTAAGCTACGACTGTCGTTACGAACGAGGCGGGGAGACGCTGTTTTCGTGGGAGGTGCGGGCCGAGGGAACGTCATCCGGCGAACTCACGGTGGAGATCGACGGCATGGCTCACCGAACGTTCCTGAAAAATCGGGCGGGCTTCTGCGTTCTGCATCCCATCGACGGAACGGCGGGTCAGCCCTGCGAGCTGCTGCTCGTCGGAGGGCAGCGGATGACGACCTTCCCCCGGTCGATTAGCCCCCGAAATCCATTTCATCATCTGGTCGGAATGCGCTGGCAGCAGGCATCGGGGGCCTGGTTTCGTCTGGAATTCGAGGGCGATACGTTTGAAACGGAAGATCAGCGAAACTGGACGGACGCGTCGTTCAAAACGTTCTGTACGCCACTGGAGCGGCCTTTTCCGGTTGAACTTCGGGCGGGCGACCGCGTCTGGCAGCGCATCCGTTTTCGCCCCGAAAAGACGTTATCATCCCGGCCTGCTGTCGGTCGGGAGCCGCTGACAGTCCGGCTGACGAATGAAACGACGATCTTACCCGAAATCGGCGTAGGCGCTTCGACCGAAACCAGGGCGGTGGGTTCGTCCATTATTTCTGAACTACAAAAAATCGGATTCCGGCATTACCGCATCGAGATATACCCGGCTCGCCCGGACTGGGAGACGGAACTTTTGTTTCAAATGTCGCTGGCCGACGATATGAACGTTCCGGTGCGGGTGGCCCTGCACCTGCCGGAACCGGGACAGCCTTATCTGGACGCATTTCTGCGCACTATCCGACATAATAAATTGGTTATAAAAGACTTGCTGCTTCTCTCCTCCGAACAGCCTGTCACTCATGCGCACCTGCTGACCGACGGGCTGGACGTGATTCGGGCAACCTTGCCACAGACACGCGTTGGCATCGGAACGGACTATAATTTTACCGAACTCAACCGGAATCGTCCCGAATCGAATGGGTTCGATTTTGTCAGTTACGCCATCCATCCGCAGGAACACGCCTTCGACCACCGTTCGCTGATTGAAAATCTGGCGTCGCAGGCCGACACGGTGCAGACCGCCCGTTCCTTCGCAGATACCGCCATTCATGTTTCGCCGGTTACGCTCCGGCGGCGCTTCAATCCCTACGCTCACCGGTCTGCCGACCGCGTCTGGACCAACGAACAGAAGGCCGACCCCCGGCAACCGTCGCTCTGGGCGGCGGGCTGGACACTCGGCAGTCTGAAAACGCTGGCCGAAGCGGGGGTGGAGGCCATCACGTATTACCAGACCGTCGGGCGGCAGGGCCTGATGACCGAAACAGGTGAACTATACCCGGTGGCGGTTTTGCTGGCCGAAGTGCAGGCGATGCAGGGGGGGCGGGTTATCCGGACCCAGGTGAGCGACCCGCTGGTGTGCAGTACGCTTCTTTTGGAGAATCAGGAACGTCGCTGCTGGTTCATCGCCAATCACACGGATCAGGTCATACATCTTCAGTTGCCGGGAAGAATCACGGGCGGTTTTCGAATTACGCCCATGCCCGTTGAGAAACAGCGCCTTTCCCTTTCAGATGACGGAATTCTAACTATCGAACCATTTGGCGTTTGGGTAATTGGGTAAATGGGTAATGAGTGAAAGAGTGAAAGAGTGAATGAGTGAAAGAGCGAAAGTATGCGAAGCCACTCAATCACTCATTCACTCATTCGCTCTTTCACTCTTTCACCTACTGCCCCGCCCCAAAGGCGGCGATGTTTCGGGAGTCGACCGTAACCAGTCCCGTGTTGACCGAATAGGGCAGGGGGCTAATGCCCGAACGGCGGTCGTTGCGACTGAACTGGTTGGTTCGGTGGGCCATATCGTGTAGAAATTCGGCTCCGTACCAGGTGAACAATTCGCGTTTCTGCCCCACCAGCAACTGAATAACGCCCTCCCGAACGAGCTGCAGGTGCTCCGGCTCCATGTCGACGGTCGTAATTTTGATCTTCCCGACCTTCCCGGCTTCTTTCACGGCGAGGGCAATGCCTGGTCCGGTGGAGGAGGTGAAGCCGCAGACCGCCGCCAGATCCGGATGGGCGGCCATGAGGTCGGCGGTGATACGGGCGGCGGTTTCCACATTGGCTTTGTCCTCGAATTTGCCGATAAACTCAATATTGGGGTATTTTTTCAGGGCATCCTGCAATCCCCGGAAACCGGCCTCCATGTTGCTCATACCCAGCAGGCCCAGACAGGCCACCTTGCCGCGTCCGCCCGTCAGTTGCCCTACCCGTTCGCCCTGCGCCAGACCCATCTGATACCAGTCGGAACCCAGAAAGGCATGGCGGCGGCAATTGGGAATGTCGGAATCGTAGACCACGGTGGGAATCCCGGCATCGACGGCTTTGTTGACGGCGGCGGCAATGCCGGGGTCGGTGCCGTTGATGAGCAGTCCGGAGGGGCGGCTGGCGATGACCTGCTCGATGGTCTCGATTTGAGCCGGGATGTCCCACTCCGCCGGTCCCAGAATGCTGACTTTGACGCCTTTCTGTTCCCCCCAGCGTTTGAAGGCCGCCTGATCATGACGAACATACAGCGGCAGATTGATCGCCGTCGTGACCATCACGTATTCTTCGGTGGCCGGGTCGATGGCCGCCGCCGTTTCGGTGGTTTCATTCATTATCGCCGCCGTTTGCTCACGCGGTGGGAGGGTGCAGGCGGAGAGGAAGAGCAGGAGTAGGAAGTAGGGTTTCATCTGTTTATGAAAAAGATATTGGGCTAAAGCCCGTTGAGCCGCATGTGGTTACTTATTATCTCCGGGCTAAAGCCACGGGGTAATTATCTCCAAAGAGAGGACTCATACAATAATTGCCCCGTGGCTTTAGCCCGGGGGCTTCGGGAATTGTGCTCTCTATAGGGGCTTTAGCCCAACTTTTCTTCAGAATAATTAGGCTAAAGCCCTTCTGACAGGCTGGCATTTTTGATATTCCCGGGCTGAAGCCACGGGGCAATTGACAATCAATTTTCCAGACCGGTTGATGGGCAGGTGTAAGTTAATTGCCCCGTGGCTTCAGCCCGGGGTTTACGGAGCATGTTATGCTTTCATCGACGGGCTTTAGCCCAATTTTTTACACTTTCACGGCTTCAACCGGCTCTTTCTGAGCCGCTTTATAACGCCCGGCCCGCCGCTGAACGACCAGATCCAGCCAGACCGCCCCAATCAGAATGACGCCCAGAATAATCTCCTGCCAGTAGCCCGACACCCGCGCAATGACCATGATGTTTGCTACCAGCGCCATGAACAGCGCCCCCAGCAGCGCCCCCGGAATCTTGCCCGTACCGCCCGACAGACTGGCCCCGCCCAGAATCACGGCGGTAATCACCCGTAGTTCCATGCCCCGGCCAAAGGTCGACATGGCCGCTCCAAGCCGGGAGGTGAGCAGAATGCCCGCCACACCCGCCAGGAGTGCCGTCAATACAAAGGCGTAGAGTTTCATCTTCTGTACCCGGATACCCGACAGTTCCGCCGCCTTATCGTTACCGCCGATGTAATAATATCGCCGAAAAAAAACCGTTTTTTCAACCAGAAACGTAAACAGTCCCACCGTCAGCAGCATATACCAGACCGGCATCTGAATGCCCAGCAGCCGCGACTGTCCGATGGCGTTGAACCAGTAGGGCAGATTCTGAATGCCTGCCCCCGACACCATCAGCGCCCCGCCCCGCACGATGCCCATCGTCGCCAGCGTCTGAATCATCGGGTTGATGCCCTGACGCGCTACCATGTATCCATTGAACCAGCCGATCAGAACGGCCCCCAGCAGTCCGGCTCCCATCGCCAGCGGCACCGGAACGTTGTAGTAATACATCAGGTGGGCCGTCAGACCGCCCGAAAACGCCACCACCGAACCGACCGACAAATCGAAGGTGCCGCCAATGAGCAGCACCATCATGCCCACAGCCACAATCGTGTCGATGGACAGGTTGAGCCAGATCTGACTTAAGTTAGAGAATGTGGGGAAGGTACTCGGGAAAATAATGCTCGCCAGCAAACCCGTCAGCAGAATGGTCAGCGAAAGCGAATACACGCGGTCGGTCAGGAAAGAGGTTTTCATGGGTCAGGGGTTACATGGCATATTCCAGAATGGCTTCTTCGGTGGCTTCGTCGCCGGGCAGTTCCGCCGTCAGGCGACCGCTGCGGATGACCAGAATGCGATCCGACAGGGTTAATAGTTCGGGCATTTCGCTGGAAATCAACAGAACACCCTTACCGTCGGCGGCCAGTCGGCGCAGAATGGCGTATAGTTCGGCTTTGGCACCCATATCGATGCCGTGGGTCGGTTCGTCCACAATCAGCACGTCCGGATGCGTCAGCAGCCAGCGGGCCAGCACCATTTTCTGCTGATTCCCACCGCTGAGGTGTCCGGCCAGTTGATCCGGCCCCGACGTAACGATGCGCAGGTCGCGGATGGCGTCGGTGGCCCGCGACTGCATGAGCCGGGCGTCGAAGAAGCGGCCCTGCCGGGTGGCGTCGAGACTGGCGACGGCGATGTTACGGGCTACGGACATGGTCCCGAACACGCCCAGCGTTTTTCGCTCTTCGGGGACGTAGGCGATGCCCGTCCGCACAGCATCGTCGGGGTGCCGGACGTGCGTCACTTCGCCCCGGAAGCGCACCGTTCCATTTCGGGCAGGTCGGTAGCCAAACAGGGTCTGGGCAATCTCGGATCGACCGGCTCCCACCAGTCCCGCAAGGCCCAGAATTTCGCCCCGGTGCAGCGTAAAGTTAATATCGGAAAACCCATCGCCTGACAGGTTTTCCACCGACAATAGCGGTTCGGCAGTGGCTGTGGAGGGCATGCGCTGAAACAGCACTTCCCGCCCGACCATCAGCCGAATCAGCCGGTTTTCGGTCAGTTCGCCGATGGGCAGCGTACCCTGCCAGGTGCCGTCTTTCAGTACGGTGACGCGGTCGGCAATCCGGAAAATTTCGGCCATGCGGTGCGAGATGTAGATCACCGACCGACCCTCGGCCTTCAACTGTTCGATGATGCCAAACAGGGTCTGGGTTTCGCGCTCGGTAACGGAGGCGGTTGGTTCATCCAGAATCAGCAGACGCGGTTTTTTCGCCAGCGCCTTCGCCACCTCCACCATCTGTTTTTGTCCGGCGGAGAGGTCGGCGACCCGTGTGCGGGGCCGGATGCCGGTCAGATGCAGTTCGTCCAGAAGCTGCTGGGTCTGCCTGAAAAGCTGTCCAAAATCAATCAGTCCCCAGCGGTTGTGCGGCTGCTGATTGGCGAAAATATTCTCGGCCACGCTCAGGTTATCGGTCAGGCTCAGGTGCTGATACACGATGGCGATGCCCAGCCGGGCGGCTTCGGCAGGACCATCGATGCGGACCGGGCTTCCGTCGAGCCGGATGTCGCCCGAATCGGGCTGCAGGTTGCCCGTCAGAATGTTCATCAGTGTACTTTTGCCCGCCCCGTTCTCGCCGCAGAGCGCATGGACTTCGCCGGGCAGCAGACTGAAGTGCATGTCTCGCAGCGCCCGGACCGGCCCGAAGGATTTACTGATCTGACGAAGTTCCAGCATCGGAATTGTGGTTTATGAGTTTAGCCACCTATGCTCTGAAGGGTGGCGGTTTAGCCCCTAAATCCCCTGAAGGGGACTTTAGCGCTGCCTCAATGCGATGGACCGGTTAGCCCCTAAATCCCCTAGAGGGCGGTCCGCCGCTGCGGGACTTTAGCACTGCCTCAATTAGAATCCTGAATGAGCGAAGCCAAGTCCCGCAGCGGCGGACCGCCCTCTAGGGGATTTAGGGGCTAAACCGCCACCTTTCATAGAATTGAAAGTCAGGAAGTCATAGGTAATCGAATAACCTGACCCGTTCGGGCGGACTCGTAGCTGGCCCAGACCAACTGCACGGTCTTGAAGTTATCGGCACCGGTCGTTTCGGCGGGCGCAATACCTCGTAAGTCGTTCAGAATGTCGCGGTTGCAATCGACGATGGACGAATGCACGACGGCATAGTCCGGATTCAGCCACGGATACATGACCGGCTCCACCACTTCCGACGTCGTGCCGGATCGGGTGGTCGTCCGGATTTCATAATTGCCCGTCAGATACGCCGACCCTTTGTCGCCTTCGACCAGAATAAGCGTCTGCGGAAAATATTCACGTTCGTATATGGAGCTAAAAGACAGTTCCACGAAACAGTCTACCCCCTGTTCGGTACGGAGCAGAATGCTGGCGACGTCCTCGCCCCGAATGCCGGGCTGCACCTGCTGGGTGGTGGCGTAGAGCGAACGGGCTTCTCCGAAGAAAAAACGGGCCAGATCAAGCTGATGGGAGCCGTTGTCGGCAATAATCAGATGCTCTAACTGGCGCAGCAGCGGCTGATTTTCGTAGAGTTCGGGGTAGGCGGTGCAGAACGAAATCCGCGCTTTGAACGGCCTGCCGATCTGCCCCGAATCGATAATTTGTTTGAGCCGCCGCATGGGGGCCTGCCAGCGAAAATTCTCGTGGATGTAAAACCGGACGTTGCGGGTAGCGTCCATCATGGTTTGCGCTTCGGCCAGACTCCGGGCCATCGGTTTCTGACAGATGACGTCGATGCCCCGTGCGGCCACGCGGGCCGTCAGATCGGCATGAACATCGACTTCGGTGATTATATCGACAAAATCCAGTTCACCGCCGTGGACATCCAGCAGCGCATCGGGACTGTCGTAGCAGGGTACGCCGCCGAACCGGGCCGACAGCGCCTCCGCTTTCTGAAGCGTTCGGTTGTAAAGCGCAGTCAGCTCGACGCCCGGCAGTTCGAGCCAGGCCGGAATCTGGTAGCCCGCCCAGAAGCCACACCCGAAGACGGCAAATTTCAATGGTTTCATGCGGGGGGGGTGAATGATTGAATGATTGAATGATTGAGTGATTGGGGGATTTGACAAATGGTGATTAGGGGATTGGTAAATGGGTGATTGGGTAAATGGGTGATTGGGTAAATGGGTGATTGGGTAATTGGTGATTAGGGGATTTGGCAATTGGGAGACGACTCACTTAATTACCCAATTACCTATTTACCCAATTACCCACTCCCCCAATCAACCCTTCGGCAGCGTCCAGGGGCTGCGGTAGTGCGCCCGGGCCAGTTCGTTTCCTTTTTCGTCGCCGACGATGCCGCCTTTGCTTTCATCCCAGACCAGACGACGGCCCAGACGATAAGAGATATTGCCCAACTGAGCGCAGAGGGCAACATTGCGCCCCGCTTCCGCCGGGCAGTTGGGCGTCTGTCGGTTCCGGATGCATTCCAGAAAATTCTGGGTGTGGCGGTCGAGGTCTTTGCCGTCGCCGCGCTGGGGCGGCAGGGCGGCGGTCAGATATTGGCCGCCTTCAACCTCCGGCAGCACTTCCCACTTGCCCCGGTCGATGACGACTGTGCCCAGATTGCCGATGAAGGCCACGCCATGTTCCCGGTCGTAAGGTCCACGGGCGGTGCCCAGGCACTGTTCCCAGCTTACCGAAAAATCACCGAAATCGTACAGTACCTGCATGGTGTCGGGGGTTTCGCCCGCGTGGTCGGGAAAGCCCCAGCGTCCCCCCGTGGAGGCCACCGAGCGCGGAGCCGTGACATTCATTCCCCAGAGCGCAATGTCGATCATGTGAGCGCCCCAGTCGGTCATCAGTCCCCCGGCATAATCCCAGAAATACCGGAAACTGCCGTGAAAGCGGTTGGAATTGAACGGGCGCTTCGGGGCCGGGCCGAGCCACATGTCGTAATCGACGCCCGCCGGAACGGGTTCGTCGGGTTTCACCGGAAACGATTTGCCGTAGGGCATGAACGCCCAGGTCTTGACCGTGCGGATTTTGCCGATTTTCCCCGACCGGACGTAATCCAGGGCGGCTTTCCAGTGAGCGCCGCTGCGCTGCCACTGCCCGACCTGCACCACGCGATTGTAACGTTTGGCGGCGGCTACCATCCGGTCACACTCCTCGATGCTGTTGGCAAGCGGTTTTTCCACATACACGTCCTTCCCGGCCTGACAGGCATGGATTGTCTGTAGGGCGTGCCAGTGGTCGGGGGTGCCGATGATGACGGCGTCGATGTCCTTGTTATCCAGCACCTGCCGAAAATCCCGATACAGGGTAGCTTTACCATTGCCGGGAGCCAGTTTTTCGAGGTCAGCGGCCCGGCTGTTCAGGATGCTCTGGTCGACGTCGCAGAGAGCCGCGCAGCGTACGTTCGGCTGTTTGAGCAGCGAGGATAAATTGGCCCATCCCATATTTTTGCAGCCAATCAGGGCGACCGAAACCGTGTCGGCAGCACTCCCGGAAACACGTTCGGATGGGACCGGGAAAGCGCTGGCAGCTTCGGGAATCAGGGCCGTGAGCCCGACCCCGGCGGCCAGTTGAGAGGATTGCCGGATAAATTGTCGGCGGGAAGCAGGCATAGCAGATTCAGGAAAAGATTTATTACCGTAAGACCGGTCAGGATGGCGAATACTCTTTGATGAAAAGAAAATAAAGATTAGTTATTTTTCATACGTTAGTGCGATTTTTGTCAATAAAATTGCTTTGGTCAACAACTGAGCGCTTCTGTCGTTATTATGCAAAGCGGGCTTGCCAGCACAAAAGCCGGTCGTCTTTTTTGGTAAAATGGAAAAACAACCCAACCCATTCCTGCGAAAATTAAGCAATCTGCTGGTTCCCAAATACGATTCCGACGAGCCGAAAACCGTCAGCAATGAACGGATTCTGGACGAACTCGTCGACTGTTTCGAGGCGTCTCTCGACCGTGAGAGCATCGGCTCGACACTGCTTTTCAATGCACATTTCCTGATTATTCTGCATCCGGCGAGCTTTGAGGAACGGCTGGCCGCCCTGCCGGTGATAGTCGATGAGGCCGTCAAACGGTTTACCGAACGACTCAAACAGCGCAGGGGCACCCAAGGCCGCATCAAGCCCGTTTCGTCGCACTGGTTTTTCAAATTCGGGCCGGGTACGGAATTCGATGGCCGGGCGATCGGCCCCGGCGACGTGGAGGTCATTGGTTCCCTGTCGAGCGTGGGTCTGGGAAGCCCGGCAGCGGCCCCGACGGACGGGCCTCCCGAACGGATCAAAGCGACGCGGAAGGTGAAGAACACCAATCTTTACGAAAGAATGGACACCAACCGGCTGGCGTTTCAGCATATCGACTTCCGGGAAACGGGTGCCTTTGCGATTGAAATCGACCGATCCCTGCTGGTGGAGCCGCCGCCGGAAACGCCGCCCGCAGAGCCGCCGGTTAACCCGGCAGGGCCGAAACCGGCACCGGTTCCGGCACAAACAAAGCCGCAACCGGTAGAAAAAAAAGCAGCATCGCCTTCGGAAACCTGGGAAAACCCGACGGCGCTGGCCCGCATTCATTGCTATTTCGGCGATAAAAACACCGAAGAAACGCACTGGATGCAGGACCGGGAAGTGGTGATCGCCCGCAAGGAACCCGATAACGAGTGGTTTCATAATTACCTCCGGCTGGATTCGCCCTATGTGTCGAATCCGCACGCCCGCATCCGGTTCAACGAGGCCGCCGGACGGTTTGAAATCGCCTCGTTCAGCCGACACGAAACCCGCCTGAACGAACAGGTAGTCGCCCGCAGCGAACCGGCCAGTCCGCAGTGGGTCGAACTGCCGTCGAAGTCACAGATTCTGCTCAACGGAGTCGTGACGCTGACGTTTCAGGGCAATCGTTAGGGAACATCCGTTCGACAGACGTTTACGTCGTAATCTTACGTTTCATGTTTGACATACTCATCGCCCTGCTGCTTGGGGCTTTTGTGGCACTGCTGGTGTTCAGACATTTTCAGAATCTACCCCGGAACTGACTGGGCGGAAACGCCGCTGCCACACCTATAAACCTGATTACCCATGAGTACACTCCTATTTACCGGACAGACCGACGTAGGTCGGCATCGCCGCGAAAACCAGGATTCGTTTATCAGTAAATCGCTCTGGTCGGAAGAAACCGCCCTGCTGGTCGCCATCGATGGGGTAGGCGGCTATACGGGCGGAGAGCGGGCGGCGGTTCTTGCCCGGGAGTCCATCGAGCGGTATATGCATACACCGACGGGCGACACGCTGACCATGCTGCGGGAAGCCGTCGTGTATGCCAATAATCAGATTGTCGAGGAAAGCCGTCAGAACCCCCGGCTGGCGCAGATGTGCTGCGTGCTGACGGCCGCCGTGGCCGACGTGCAGGCCCGGAAGGTGGTGTACGTACACGTGGGCGACACGCGCATGTATCGCTTCCGGGCGGGTCAGCTCGAAAAAATCACCCGCGACCACTCGCTGGTGGGCGTACGCGAAGATGCTCACCAGCTCACCGAGGCCGAAGCGATGAACCACCCCCGCCGCAACGAAGTGCTACGGACGGTCGGAACGGAGATGCACCGCGTGGACGACCCGGAGTTTCTGGAGTCCGGTGAAATCGACTTTCTGCCCGGCGACCATTTGCTGCTGTGCAGCGACGGCCTGACCGACATGCTGCCCCGCGTCAGTCTGACGGCGGTGCTGTCGCAGCCGACCTCGCTGGAGGAGCAGATTACAGAACTAATCCGACAGGCAAATGAGCAGGGCGGTCACGACAACATAACGGTTGTGCTGGCCCGCAATAATGCTAAAGCCGATACGAAAACTAAAGGCAGAAAGGCCGCTCCGATCAATGACCAGTCTGCCCCGGTCGAACCGCCCGCTCCGCTGCTGAGTCAGACGCGGTCGGCCTCTGACGGCCCGGACCGGCCAGAGATGAAAGCGTTTCCGAAAAAAAACTGGGGCCTCTGGGCGGGCCTTGTGGCGCTGGCCGGGATAATTGGAGGTTTATTCTGGTACCAATCCCGCGAGGCCGGTGAAGCCGCCCCCGCCGACACGAACCAGACGACCGATACGGCGGCTTCCCGGAGCGACCGGCCCGTTCCGGAACCCGCCCTGGCCGACTCCGGAGCGACAGATACCAGCATTAGCCTGAATGCGCTGCTTCGGCAGGCGTGGCAGAGCCCCGACCACCAGCTCGTGTGGCCGACCGATACGCTGCGCCTGTCGGAGCCCTTGCTGCTGACGGATTCGCTGCGGGCGGTGGTCGGAGCCAATCCGTCGAGGCCCGTAGTGGTGGTTGCTGCCGATACGCTGCGCGACGAACCGGCATTCCGTATAGTCGAAATAAAAAACGCCCGGCTCGAAAATCTGGTTTTCAGCAGATACAGGACGGCCATCGAGACCGATAATGCGGATGAACTTCAGTTACGCAATGTGGTGTTTTCCGGTGTCGGCCTGCCCATCCGGGCGGCGATACGCCGGGATACGTTCCGCAACGCAACCGTCCGAATCATGATTCAGAACCAAACCGATTTGCCCAGGAAACCCTAATGCCAACCGTCAGTTTCAATACGCATTTTCCAGGGTACAACGTGCTGGGCGAACTGGGACGGGGCAACGCCCGCGTGCTCAAGGCCCGGCATGAGGCCACCGGTGATCTGGTGGCAATCAAGCATTTTGCCTTCAATACCGATGAGGAAACGCTGCGGCGCTTTCAGCAGGAGTCCGAGATAATGACCCGCATCGCCCACCCCAACATTGTGAAGGTGCGCGAAATCCGGCTGGATGCTCAACTGCCCTACATCGTGATGGAACTCATCGAGGGCGGCAGCGTTCGGCAACTCCTCGACCAGCAGCGCATACTCCCCGTTGCCACCGTCATCCGGCTGGGTTTGCAGGTCGTCGAAGCCTTTAAAGTTATTCATAGTCAGGGTATTGTACATCGGGACATCAAGCCCGAAAATGTGCTGTACCGACAATTGCCCAGCGGCGAGTACCATTTTCTGCTGACTGATTTCGGTATTGCCCGTCTGCGCGAACAGCCCGCCACCGTGACGGGGCAGTCGCTGATGACCTACGAATACGCTTCACCCGAACAGTTCGAGAATCCCCGAAACGTGGGGGAGGCCACCGACTATTATTCTCTCGGCGTGATGCTCTACGAATGCCTGACGGGACGGGTGCCGTTTCCGATGAACGAGGGTGTGGGCATCATTACGTTTATGAATACCGTGCTGAACACGCCCCCTCCGCCTGTGGAACTGCCCGGACAACCATTGCCCGACAGTCTGCGGAAACTTCTGCCGGGTCTGCTGGCAAAAAAGGCAGGGGAACGGCTGAGCAGTTCGACAGCCATGAAGGTGGCGCTGAAACAGGCCGAACTGGAGCAGATTTACCTGGAACAGGAGGGCCTCACCAGTCCGCCCGTCGTCAATGTGCCCCCGGAGCGGACCGGACCGGTCATTACGCCCGCAGCGGCCCGAAAAACACTCGAACCACCCGCCGGAACCCGGTCGGCCAGCCGACAGGACGATGACTTCTGGGGGGAGAAGAAGCGCCGCCGCAATCACCGGATGCTGCAGACGGGTCTGCTGGCATTGAGCCTGCTGGCTGCCGGTTTTGCTGCGTACCTTATTCTGTCTAACAGGAAAATGCCGTCTCTGACTTCTGCCATTAACAAGGAAGATACGACCCGGCCGTCGGCGACGGCAACGCCGACCGATTCGGAACAGGCCCGGCTGGATTCGGCCCGGCGTCGGGCGGAGGCTGCTTTCCTGCTGGAGCAGAAACGGAAAGAAGCCCTCGCCTCGGCCAAACTGCTGCGGGCCACCGTCGTCGGCAGTAAGGTCGGTATTCTGGGAGGAATTAAAAACCTGCGGATCCGGGTGGATAATCCGACCAAACTGACCTTCACGTCGATTCGGGTTCTGGTGCGCTACATCAAGGACAATGGCGGCGTTTATAAAACCGAAACTATGTATTTCAACAATATGGGACCGGGTGACTCTCGTACGCGGACGGCCCCTGAGAGCCCGCGTGGGACGCGGGTGAGTGTGCGGATTGCCGCCTACGACTCGCCGGATATTCCACAAAAACCCCTGTCTTCTGATCCAATCGATGCCGACCGTTAGTTTCAATACCCATTTTCCCGACTACGAAATCCTGGGCGAACTGGGACGGGGCAACGCCCGTGTGCTCAAGGCCCGGCATCTGTCGAGTGGTAACCTGGTCGCCATCAAACAGTTTGCCTTCAATACCGACGCCGAGACGCTGCGGCGCTTCCAGCAGGAGTCCGAGATCATGACGGCTGTCGACAATCCGAATGTGGTGAAGGTGCGGGAAATTCATCTCGACGCACCGATGCCGTATCTGGTGATGGAATTTGTGGAAGGCGGCGACCTGCGGGGGCTGCTGAAACAGGCCTCCGACCACAACCTCGCCGTCCCGGACTCGATTCGTCTCGGCCTGCAGATGGCGCAGGCCTTTCGGGCCATTCATCCGAAAAACATCGTCCACCGCGACATCAAGCCCGAAAACATTCTGTATCGCAGGCTCGTCAGTGGTGAACTGCACTTTCTGCTGACTGATTTCGGCATTGCCAAAATTCGGGCCGAACAGAGCACCCGCACCGTAACGGGGCAGTCGCTGCTGACCTACGAATATGCCGCCCCGGAACAGTTCGACGACCCGCGTCAGGTTGGCATTGCCACGGATTATTACTCGCTCGGCGTGGTTTTATATGAATGCCTGACGGGCCGGGTACCGTTTCCAATGCAGGAAGGCTCCGGGCTGGCGGCGTTTATGAAACAGGTGCTGACGGCGACCCCTCCGGCACCGACGCTGGCGGGGGGCGGCACACTGCCTCCCAGCCTGGCGACGCTGCTGCGCCGGATGCTCGATAAAAACAGCCGCACCCGGCTTCAGGATGCGGGCGAGCTCGAACTGCTGCTCGAACAGGCCAAAGTAGAATGGCTGAAAGCTACCCATGCCCCGCCGTCGGCTGCGCCGCGTGCGGTCACGCAGGTCTGGACCGGCAATGCTGCCTCCGAACCCGTGGAAGAAGAGAGCGGAGAGGAAGTATACAAAGAAGAAAGCCGCCCGAACGCCGGACTCTGGTGGGTCGTGGCCGCCGTGGTGGCCGCCGCCGCTTTCGGCATTTTCTGGTATCAAAGCAGTCGAAACGTCGCACCATCGACGTCGGCGGCGGTTGTCGACTCGACGGCGGGTTTTGGCGACACGACGTCCGTTGATGAAACCATCGGCGGGGGCGAACAGGAAACCGAGGCCCGACCCGACACGGCTACCGTTAATCAGGCATCCGAAAATGAGTTGGACACGTCTTTGCCTTCGGAGCAGACGGAAACGGAGCCCACGCCGACTGCACCCACGGACGCCAGCCCGAATCCAGTCCCTGCAGCGACTGACTCAACCCAGAACGTTACTCCTCCGGACACCACACGATGAACGAACGATATTCACTGCATCACGAACGGCCCTACCTGCTGGTGGCTACGCTTTTGCTTCTGGTTTTATTTATTCGGCTGTATATCAATCTGCAACCGGCCCTCGATCGGGCCGAGCAGGCCTATGCAGCGGGAACGGCCCTGAACCTGAAATCGGGGCTGACGTCGGGCGCCATCCGGCAATTGCTGAGCCGGGGCAGTTATTATGCCGACAATCGCGACATCGCCCTCATTGCCGATTCGCTGGCGGCTAAACTCCGTCGGGAAGATGCCCTTGAGAACGTAGGAGGCATCAACAAACGGAATTTTTCCATCGTCGTGCCCAGAGCCTGGCAGAGTCCGATTGGCGGCACCGATTTTGGGAGTCGGCTGCGGGCATCCCGCCAGCAGATGGGATTTGATTCCGTGTCGTATGTCACAGAACTGAGCAGCCCGAAACCCTATCCTTCGACGGTCGGCTCCGGTGGGCTGACCATCGCCGGTCGGGTGGTGGATGAGGCGGAAGAACCCCGGCCCCGCTCCGGCGTACCGGTTGCTAATGTGCTCGTGCAACTGCGGCAGCACCGCCCCTCGGCGGACCCTGACGAACCGGCCCCGCAAAAACTGACCTACGCCCGCACGGATGCCGCTGGTCGTTTTTCGTTTGCCGGTTTGCTGCCGGGGCTGGGTTATAGCGTCATTCCGCTCAAGCCCGGCCACGAGTTTGGCACCCGACGGGGGGCGGCCCGTCTCTCCGGCTCGTTGGAATTTGAATTTACAGCCCGCCCGCACACGCTGCGGCTCATCGGAACCACGGCCTACGGTCAGGCCAAAGACGACCGGGCCTTCACTGTCCGCACACCCGGCGAATTTCGGGTCATGTACTGGATGGTGGCGGGTTTGCTGCTGCTGGCGTTCTGGGCCGTGCATTTTTTCTGGACCTACCGAAAATTCCACCCCGACGCCCTGCTGCTGCCCATTCTGCTGCTGCTGACGGGCCTGTCGGTGCTGACGCTGCTGGGCATTCAGGACCCGCTGCAGGATACGTTCTATGGCGGAGAAGCCATTCAGGGCGTTGGTCTCGGACTGTTGGGGCTAACGGTTGTTTCCCAGCTCGACATCGGAAAATTCTACACAAAATGGTGGTTCGATCCGCTGGCGACGCTGCGGCGGCGGTCGGGGTTCAGGCTGACGGGCTGGACCTGGCTGGCACTGGCGCTGTCGCTGTCGCTGGTGACGCTGGCCTTCGGAACCGGACCGGAGGGGAGCGGTGTTCGGGTGAATTTGCGGCTGGGCGGTCTGCTGTTTCAACCGAGCGAACTCATCAAATACCTCATTTTGCTGTTTCTGGCGGGATTTTTTGCGGCCAACGAAGAGCGGCTTCGGGCGCTGCCCGATCTGCGCTGGCGGTGGCGGGTCAGCATCGGGGCGTTTATCGCCACCGGTATCCTGATGAGTATCTACCTCCTGCTGGGCGACATGGGTCCGGCGCTGGTGGTGGGTTTTACGTTTTTGCTTTTCTACACGATTGCCCGTAGTACGCTCGGTATCACGCTCCTGACCGGGCTGGTATATGGTCTGCTGCTGTATTTTCTGCCCGGTTTCTGGGCCACGTTGGCCGGTGTGCTGGTGGCCGTCGGGCTGCTGTACTGGAAAGGCGGTGCCCGTTCACAAACGTCCACGGGCTGGCTGGCCCTGCTGACCGAAGGGCCGATGCTGCTCCTGCTGGTGATGGCGGCCTTTGCCTTTGGCGATCTGCTGCCGCTGGTCGGCGACCGCCTTGCCGACCGGAAAGCCATGTGGCTCAGTCCCTGGAACAACGACGTGTATGGCGGCGATCACCTCGGACACAGCTACTGGACACTGGCGTCGGGCGGCTGGACGGGGCAGGGGCTGGGAAAAGGATTCGCCAACGCCATGCCCGCCGCCCATACCGACATGATTCTGCCCAGTCTGAGCGAAGAACTCGGCTGGGTGGGGCTGGTGTCGGTCTGTCTGCTGCTGTTTGTGCTGCTCCACCGGACGTTACTACACGCCCGCCGGGCGGGTCAGCCGTTCAGCTTTTATCTCTGTGCCGGTATTGCGCTGGCGACGGGCGTTCAGTTTCTGCTCATTGCGGGCGGGTCGCTGGGATTGCTGCCGCTGACGGGTATTTCGGTGCCGTTTCTGAGCTACGGGAAAGTGTCGCTCATCATCAACCTGACGGCGATGGGCATTGTTTTTGCCGTTGCCAGCCGACCCGGTCAGGTGCAGCAGCAGGCGTATATCGAAGAACATTATGACCCCGTTCTGGCGACGGGCATCGCCGGTTTTCTGGCCGGAACGCTCATTCTGGCCGTGAAATCAGCCGATGTTTCGCTCATTCGCTGGTCCGACTACATTGTGCGGCCCGCCCGCGTGGTGGGACGCACCGGCCTGCCCGTGTACAGCTACAATCCCCGCATCGGCCTGCTCACCGACGAACTGGCAGCGGGCAATCTTTACGATCGGTCGGGGCGGCTGCTGGCAACGAGTTCGCCCGATACGCTGCGCCGGGAAACGCCCCGTCTGAAAAAAGCAGGCCTCTCGCCCAGGGCGCTGCAGGAATTGTCGACCCGGCGCTTCAAACGCTATTATCCGTTTGGCGAACACCTTTTTTATTTGGTGGGCGATGCCAACACCAAACTGTTCTGGGCGCAGCAGAACGGCTATTTTGCCGAAGCCAGCCACCTCAGCGATTTGCGGGGTTTCGATAACCGACCGCGTAAAAATAATCTGGTCACGACCGAATACCGGGCCGACCGGTTCACCGAGGCCGTCAGCCGCCGGATTACGCTGCCGGTGTATGATTATTCCGAACTGGCTCCGGCGCTGCGGGCGGGTCTGGACAGCCGGGTGGTCGAGGAGCGCAAAAACCGCAACCGGAATCTGCACCTGAGCGTCGATGCCGATTTGCAGGTAACGCTGCAGAATGCCCTGGCGCAGTCGGAGTATGCCGGACACCGGATTTCGGTGGCGGTAATGGATGCCAAATCGGGTGAGGTGCTGGCCTCGGCCATGCATCCGCTGCCCAATCTCAAACGTCCCGACGATCTGGCGCTTTCTGACCGTGAACGGCTACAGCTACCGTATCTGGTAGCCGAACGCGACCTGGCGATGACCTATCCGACGGCCCCCGGTTCGACGGCCAAAATCCTGACCGCCACCGCCGCCCTGAACCGACTGGGACCGGAAGCGGTTAAAACGAGATTTTCCATCAGTTGCGGCGAAATCATCCGCAGGGGCGTGGCCGAAAGCGAGCCCTGCGGCGGTTATGTCGACATGCGCACGGCCATCGTCCGGTCGAGTAACGTCTATTTTATCCGCATTGCCAACGAACTGGGCCTCGACAACGAACTGGCCGACCTCTATCTGGCAACCGGCATGAACGTAGATTATGTCGGCGGCTACTCGTTTCTGGACGACAATACCGACGCCGAGAAAAAGCAAATCCGGCAGCACTGGCGGGATTCGGCCTTCGTCGTGCGAAGGGCGCTCTATAAAAGCCTTCGGTATCCCCGGCGCTACCGGGGCGAGTTCTCCGGACTGGCCTGGGGACAGGGGCAGTTGACGTCGACGCCGCTGTCGATGGCCCGCATGGCCGGATCGATTGCCAACCGGGGCGTCATGCAGCCCTCCCGTTACGTGGTGCGGCGGGCGGGGCAGCCGGTGCCGCTGGCAAAGGGCATGGCGCTGGTAAAAAACTCGGCTTCGGCAGACGAACTTCGTGATTTCATGATCGACCAGTCGAATCCGGGCGGTCCGGGCAGCCCGTGGCGGGCAAAAATCAGCGTAGCGAAAGTGGCCGGAAAAACTGGAACGCCGGAGCGGATTCTGCTGGGTGAGAAGGTCAACGACGGCTGGTACGTGTTTTTCGCTCCGACGCCCGACGGACGTTCGCATACGGTCTCCTGTGTCCGGATCGAACTGGCAAAATCATCGGCCAATGCCGTGGATCTGGCGAATAAGGTGGTTGCGCCGATATTGAAAGAAAAAGGATATTTGGGGTCGTTTTAAACACGGAGAAAACTGAGATTTTCACAGAGCACACGGAGGGGATTTTCGCAGGCTCGGCGTAGTCTGGAGACTACGTCCTGGCGTTAGCCGCCGGACCGACGCTTCGGTTTGAAACCGGGATTCGCATACAGATACAGCATCAACTGAAAGTAATGAATGTCCGGAAGGGGAAACACTGCGACGATGATCTAAGTGAATGTACAATGTAAAATGTACAATGGATAATGGGCGAATTAAGCCAAGTGACTCATTGTCAAATATTTAATTATACATTATACATTTAATTTGGACCTGGTACTTATAATTGTTCTTGGATTTTCTCTGTTTTACTTCGTGTAAGCCTCCGTGTTCTCTGTGTATAATTCATTCAAGTATGTCATTTACCAGAAAACTCAAAGAAATCTTCGGCCTTGGGTCTGCCCCGGAGCCGGTTCTGCCATCCGGTAATCAGTCTGCCAATCAACCCCCGGAAGAGCCGGTATCGACCGGGCCAGTCCAGGCTGGGCCGCGTCAGGCCGGGCCTGGACTGGCTGGGCCGCCCCCGGCACCGCAGCTTCGGGAGGGCATCATTCGGTTTATTGTTGAAAAACTCGCTCCGTACGCCAACGAAACCGACAACGCCCCGCTGGGGATGCGGCTCTGGGTGCGGTGCGGCAGTACGGAGGAGGAAGAACTGAGCCGGGTGGCGGTGTATGCCGCCCAGCCGGGACAGTTTCAGAATGAACTCGAACGCCATCTGGCGAACCAGTACATCCGCTTAAGCCCCAACTGGCAAATCGACGTTCAGATTAGTCATGAACCGGCCCCAGCCGACTACAAGCAGCGGTACGAGAATCTGGCCCTCATGCTGATGCACCGGCCCATACCAGTTCATTCGACGGTTACGCAGCTACGGATTCGGGCGCTGACGGGACAGACTAGCCAGGAAAGTTACCTGCTCGACCCGATGGTAAAATCCGGCTACTGCATCGGTCGCGGGCAGACGGTTCAGACGGCTTCGGGGCGGGTGCGCACCAACGATATTGTTTTTCTGGATGCCGATGACCCGCAGTTCGACCCGCAGCGCGGGGATGCCAACCTGGCCGTCAGCCGCCAGCACGCCTCCATTCATTACGATGCCGCCTCCCGGCGTTTTCGACTGTTTGCCGATGCAGGCGGGCGTCCCGAAAACGGCAACAAAACCAAGCTATTGCACGAAGACGATACCATCGAACGCGTCGATATGCCCGACGTGGGCCACACGCTCAAGCCCGGCGATCAGATCGAACTCGGCGGGGAGGCGATTCTGCTGGTGGAGTAAAAAAATACCCCGCCGGAAATCTGCTTCCGGCGGGGGTGAGCATGGCGCGGATAATTCTCAAATCAATGCTCCTCGTTGGACTCTATCCCGACGACCGTCAGACGGTAGGGCGTCCCGTTGACTTTAATTTTCTGGATGTTCGACAGATTGGCGATTTCAGCACTATGCACTTCGCCGAGTTTCGGCATCGTCACGTACAGGTATTTTTTGGTCGCTGCCAGCGTTGGTTTCTGTTTGTCGTCCTTTGCCGTGGCCGGAATCAGCGCTCCTTCTTTGCGTAAGGTATTCGTTTTCAGGTCGTATACTTTCGCTTCGCCGCTGTGCAGCAATACGGCCAGTTGAGCGCCTGCCATATCGGTTTTGCACTGCATGATATCCTTATTATCGATAATCGGCGTGATGGTGTTAGCCTTCACGTCGATAAGATATGCGCCCATCGCCGCCGTGTAGCCGATGAATTTGTCGGCTTCTCTGGCGTACAGGATAGTACCGAACCAGGCGTTCCCGAAACCTGCCGGGTGGGGAATCAGCCGCTGATTGCCATTGGCCTCCACAACAAGCACTCCACTGGCCGAGCCGAACAGCCCGATTTTCCCATCCGTAGCATCGCCGTGAATGCCCTTCGTCTGCACGGTCGAAGCAAACAGGGTTTTGCCGCTTTTATCGACAACTTTCACGCGTTCGGGCAGCGTCCCGGCCACCGAGCCATCCTTTTCTGTGACTGCATACGTTCCGTTATCGAAGCGCAGCATGGCTCCGTGATGGGCTTTGCCGCCGACGTCGACATGCTGCATTTTTGTGCCTGCTTTATGAAAATCGGCTTCATTGCCAATAGAGAATGTTCCGTCGCCGTCGTTGAAGATGGCAACCTCGTTGGCGTGGCTGGCAAAGTGCGTCGGCATTTTACCGTCTGAGGTTATACCTGCCCATTTTGGCGTTCCTTTAATGTCGACATGGTCACCGTGGTACTCAAAACCCGAATCGAAAAATTCGACCAGATGGTTATCACGATGCACGAAAGCCGCAAACCGGCCCGATTCGGTTGTGTAGAGCGACGCTTTGGGGAATTTTGTCTGGAAGGTTTCAATCTTTCCGTCGCGGGGGTTCACCAGAGATATCTGGTTGGAGACCTCGTCGCTAACCATCAGGCGCACAAACCGATACTCCCGGGCATCGTCCGGCTCCACGTCCGGCTCCTTCTCCCGCTCACAGGCCGTAAATCCGGCCACCAACATGCCCAGCCAGGCAATCCGATAAAACGATTTTCTCATAATTTATGGAGTTATTTGCAACAATGTTGCAAATGTATGTCACGTTTGCGTATATGCAACATGGTTGCAAAAAATAATGAAAGGACAGCCCGGTCTTCAACCGAATGATGAATTGGAAAGCCTTGATAATTAGGTGGAAACCCGTATTGCGAATGTGGGAGTTCGCTGTTAGGTTTGTAGGAAAGCCATCTACCGTCATGAAGTGCCGCCATGACACGTATAGTTTATCCATAATTGTTTAGCTATGGACCAGCAGAAGTCTGATCTCCGATTGATCGAAGAACTGCACCGGATCGATGAGCAGGCATCGAAAATGCAGGATTACAAAGTACTGCGAAGCATCATGTCTGACGAAGCAGTTGTCATGCCGCCGGGGGCGGGCTTTCTAATGGGTCGGGAACGGCTGGATGCGGCCTTTGCTAAAATGGAATCGGCTCACAAGACAGAAGAGATTTTGGAGTATGCATTTGATTTTAAGGAAGTACTAATCGTTGAAGGTTATGCCATCGAGTTTGGAACTATTAAAGGCAGGTCCAGACCTCTGAATGCCGACACTTACACCGAGACCGTGTATAAAGTGATGCGTATTTTACGAAAGGAAGAGTCCGGCTGGAAAGTTTTCCGGACTATCTGGAATGAGTTGAAAGCGCCCTGAATCACAGTGACTGTTGATGAGCACGTCAGTCCCCTCAATCACTCTCCGTCCCGCCGCCCTGGCCGACCTCCCGCTGCTTCTGCATTGGGATGAGCAGCCGCACGTCATTGAATCGGACCCCGACGACGACTGGAACTGGGCCGTCGAACTGGACCGGAATCCGCCCTGGCGTCAGCAACTGATGGCCGAACTCGACGGACGACCCATCGGCTTTGTACAGATTATCGACCCGGCGGAGGAAGAATCGCATTACTGGGGCGAGGTGGAGCCGAATCTGCGGGCCATCGACATCTGGATCGGCGACGAACGGGATCTGGGAAAAGGCTACGGAACCCGGATGATGCAACTGGCTCTCGAACGCTGTTTTGCCGACCCCGCTGTCATTGCCGTACTCATCGATCCGCTGGCTTCCAACACCGCCGCACACCGGTTCTACGAGCGCCTGGGTTTCCGGTTTGTCAGGGAGCAGCGGTTCAACGAAAGCGATTGTTTTGTGTATCGACTCAGCCGACGCGACTGGTCAGAGTCCAACACCTGATTTTTCAGACATCCGATCCCTTCCGATTATGAAAATGCTTTTCATCGTGTGGAGCTTCAGCGTGGCCTTACTGTCGTGTCGGCGGAACCACCACGTGGCCGAAGAACAGGAATTCAGGAAGTTGATGAACAACCTGGCAGCAGCCTGGACAAGTCAGAACACGGCGCAGGCGCTGGCCTGCTTTACGCCCGATGCGACCTACATGCAGCCACCCGACGAGCAGTTTTACAAAGGTCATGAGCAGTTGAAAGCATATTTCGGGGCGCTCAAAACAGGAACGACCATGACGTTTCACCATCTTTGGTTCGATGCAGAAAAACAGACCGGAGCCGGTGAATTTACGTTTGGGAATACCCTTTCGAAGAGCGCCGTTACAGGAGTTGCCGTCGTGTCGCTCGAAAACGGAAAAATCAAATCCTGGCGGGAGTATTTTATTAAAGGACCGATTGATTTTCAGGAGTTTATCTCAACAGATAAAAAAACCTGGAAGTGGCATATCGGTAATTACCCATAATCCACCATTTACCCATTCACCCTGATTCACGGCAGCGCTACCCGTGCCACCACCGGCAGGTGATCCGACGGAAACCGCTGATCCTGAATATCGCTAAGGGCGGCGTATCGCTCCACCTTTGTGCCCTTGCTGACAAAAATATAGTCGATACAGTCGGCGAGGGGAGCGTTGAGTTTGAACCCGTTGAACGTCCCGACGGGGCCGTAGGGCGGTTGGGCCGTAACCTGATAAGCATCCTGGAGCAGCGTCTGAATAGCCTGCACCTGTTCCGTTTCGGGCGTGGAGTTGAGGTCGCCGACGAAGATAACCGGCTCCGAACGGGCAATTTCCCGAATTTTTTCCACCATCAATTTTCCCGATTGCCGCCGGGCTTCGACACCCTGATGGTCGAAGTGGGCGCTGAAAAAATAGAAGGTTTTGCGAGTGCGGCGGTCGCGGAACCTGGCCCACGAGCAGATGCGATTGCAGCAGGTGGCATCCCAGCCTTTGGAGGGCCGGTCGGGCGTCTGGCTCAGCCAGAAATCCCCGGAATCGAGCAGGTCGAAGCGGTCTTTGCGATACACGATGGCCGAATGCTCGCCCGCCTCGCGGCCATCATCCCGGCCTTTGCCCACGAAGGCAAACTCAGACATCTCGGTAATGTCAGTAAGTTGATGTCGCAGGGCCTCCTGGGTTCCGAAGAGGTCGAAGCCGTGGTAGCGAATCAGACGTTTGACCATTTCTTTCCGATTAGGCCAGGCGTTGGGACCGTCGTTGGGCGTATCGTAGCGGAGGTTGTAGGAGGCCACGTTTATGGGTGTCGACTTCTGGGCAACGGCGGTGGAGAATAGCAGCAGAGAGAGCAGGGTGATCAGTGAATGCATGGACAGAGTTGAGTTTGTGGCAAATGTAGTGGGTTTGCTGAAATGCAGAAGTAGAGAAGTGACAAGGTTTTGTTAGTATTGAACAGATTTTCACCGAGTCAACATGCACACACCGCTCCGCGTTGTTTCCATAGATACGAACTTAGTACGGCATTTAATCGAAACCCAGTTTCCGCAGTGGGCGCATCTGGACATAAAACCGGTGGAACGTTCGGGATGGGACAACCGGACGTTTCTTCTGGGCGACGGGATGTCGGTTCGGCTGCCGAGCGCGGAAGGCTATGCACCCCAGGCCGAAAAAGAACAGCGTTGGCTGCCCATTCTGGCTCCGCAGCTTCCCCTGCCGGTGCCGACATTGGTGATCGGTGGTGAACCGGACGCTCTATTCCCCTGGAAATGGGGTGTTTATCGCTGGATTGACGGCGAACCTGCCAATAGCGGGCATATTGCAGATTTATCGGAATTTGCAGTGTCTCTTGCCGACTTCCTGCGAAACTTACAGCAAATAGACATCACCGGCGCACCCCTGGCCGGACCGCACAGCGCCTTCCGGGGAGCACCCCTGTCAGTGTATGACGAAGAAACGAGAAAGGCCATTACCCAATTACGGAGTATCGTAAACGCCGACCTGGCCCTCACCATCTGGAACGACGCCCTAAGCACGACCTGGGACAAATCGCCCGTCTGGTTCCACGGCGACGTGGCGGCGGGGAATCTGCTGGTGCGCTCCGGGCGGCTTCATGCCGTGATTGACTTCGGGTGCTGCGGCGTGGGCGACCCGGCCTGTGATCTGGTCATCGCGTGGACGTTGCTGAGGGGCGAAAGTCGGGCCGTGTTCAGGGAAGAACTGAATGTGGATGAAGGAACCTGGGCGCGGGGGCGTGGCTGGGCCTTGTGGAAAGCGCTGATCACGGTTCAGGAATACCGGAACGCCGTAAATGAACCGAAACGCATGGACGCCTGGAACACGCTGGATGAATTGTTTGGGGAGTATGTATAGCCACACTCATATTAGGCTAATGTTTACTTGTACCCAATGATAAGCAGCATCACATGCTTAGTATAAAAATGTCAAATGTGAGGTTTCTGATAGGTATTGTTGCTTTATACTTTCAGACAGGTTGTAGTACCGTAAAAAAGAACACGCTTGAACACACTCGTTTTGTTTTTAAACAAAGCAATATCATGAGTGTAGATGGCGAAAATTCGTGGAAAAAAATTTTCAAACAATCAGGGGAAAATATAGGGAAACTTGCTCTTTTAAAAACAGATAGTAGTGAATCTGTTAGGGAGGTAATTAGTATATACAAGTCTATATCTGCCAGAGAACTTACGGTTGAAATAAAGCGGGACACTATATGGCGAATTAATGATGAGATAGCTATGGAATTAGAAGCTGACATGATCGTTGATAAAAAGCAAGTTGCCTTTTACTTGAAATCTAAAACTGATCAAAAAATATATGAATGGTTCAAGTTAGCTCAATCTAAGAAAAAATTCATTGTTCAAGTCGACAAAGATAGAAAGAAGAAGATTTTAGGATACTCTTGTCATTATGTCAGAGTAATAAAATTAGAAGACACACATGAATCTATGAAGTTAGGGAATACTATTTACGAGATGTATGTCACGGAAAAGATAAAATTGCCTGTTCACTCTGTAATTAATATTGGTCAATATTTTGGCAATTTTTTTCCGTTGGAGATAAAAGTATGGTCTGAAAACCTGAAAGGAGTTGAAGAGGTTTATGAGATTGTGAGAATTGAATGATCCCCGACAAGATTCTACCTCATGCCCAACCTCCAGCGCTTCCTCGCCGCTCAAACCGATACCTACGACACCGCTCTCCGTGAGATAAAAAACGGCAGAAAGCAAAGCCACTGGATGTGGTTTATCTTCCCGCAAATCAGAGGTTTGGGGTTTAGCGAGACCTCAATATTTTACGCCATCCAGAGCCGTGAAGAGGCCGAGGCGTATCTGAATCATCCGATTCTGGGGCAGCGGCTGATCGAGATTTCGGAGGCACTGCTGCGGATTGAGGATAAATCGGCGTACCAGATTTTTGGCAGTCCGGATGATGTGAAGCTAAAATCCTGCATGACGTTGTTCGCTGCGCTGGAGAAGGCAAATCCGGTGTTCGGGCAGGTTTTGGAGAGGTATTTTGGCGGGGAGCGGGATGAGAAGACGTTGCGAATTTTGAATTAGTTTATCACGCAGAGACGCAGAGTCGCAGAGGTTTAGAGTAAAAAGAGAATTTAAATTGAGGCTCCCTAAAAAACCTCTGCGACTCCGCGTCTCTGCGTGAGACCACTCTGCGTGAGACCGGAACCTTTCCCTTCCCGTTTCCGTATCCTCTCTGACACTCACCGAATCGTATGCCCAAAATGCTTCTCTACATTCTTCTGGTCGTGGTGCTGCTGGCGCTGACGGGCTTTGCCTTTCTGAAACTGGCTCCGCAGATTGGGGCCGATGCCGCCGGTGAGCGTCTGCGCCGGATGCAGTCGTCGCCCAACTATCGCGACGATTCATTTCAGAATCTGGTCGAAACCAGCATGGATATGCCGCCCGGCAAAATGGTGGAGGCAAGCTGGAAAATCCTGACCGGTGTGCCCGATGCCGAACCTTCGCGGCCCCTCGAAACCGTCGCTTTTGACGCCACCGCCTTCGCCGCCGTGCCCGCCGACAGCGTGGCCGTAAGCTGGTTCGGGCACTCGACCACCCTCATCCGCCTGGCTGGCAAAACCTTCCTGACCGACCCTGTTTTCAGCGACCGCGCTTCGATGGTCTCGTTTATGGGACCGAAGCGTTTCCCTTACACCCATCCGACGGCGCTGGCCGATTTGCCGCCCGTCGACGCCGTGCTGCTCTCGCACGACCATTACGACCACCTTGATTATGAGGCTATTCAGGTGCTGAAACAGAAAGTCGGGCGGTTCATCGTGCCGCTGGGCGTGGGGGCGCATCTGGAAAAATGGGGCGTTCCGGTACCGAACATCACCGAACTCGATTGGTGGGATACCACCGACGTCGTGGCTGGCGTCCGGCTGACGTGCGCCCCGGCCCGACATTTCTCCGGACGGGGTCTGACCAACCGCAACAGTACGCTCTGGTGTTCGTGGGTAATGGAAGGACCGGGCAAAAAGGTTTATTACGGCGGTGATTCGGGTTACTATTCCGGCTTCAAAACCATCGGCGAAAAACACGGCCCCTTCGATCTGGCGCTGCTCGAATGCGGGGCCTATAACGAAAGCTGGGCGGCCATTCACATGATGCCCGAAGAAACGGCCCAGGCCGCCGTCGACCTGCGGGCGAAGGCGCTGCTGCCCATTCACTGGGGGAAATTCAATCTGGCCCTGCACACCTGGCGGGACCCCATTCAGCGACTGACCAAAAAAGCTGACGAACTCGGCGTAACGCTCGTGACGCCCCGGCCCGGCGAACGGGTGGTTGTCGACGGCAGTATGCCTGGAACGCACTGGTGGAAAAACTACTGACTCTCATGCAGCAACAACCGAACAATCCCCTCCACGGCAAAACGCTGGAAATGATTTTGAATGAACTGGTGGATTATTACGGCTGGCATGGTCTCGGCAGACGTATCGACATCCGGTGTTTCAATGATAATCCCAGTATCAAATCCAGTCTGACGTTTTTGCGCAAAACCCCCTGGGCCAGGCAGAAAGTGGAAGAACTGTACCTGCACCTTGTCACCAGACGATAAAAAGACATTCCTGATTGTCAGCCCCGGCGGGCAGGTTAGCCCCGCCGGGGCTGTTTCCTTATCAGCCATCCTGACGGTCCGCAAACAGACAAACAAACTAACAAACAGACAAACTAACAAACAGACATCCCAACCCCTCATTCCGCTGGCAGCAACCGACGGGCACCAACCGTGAACACCGGCGTTTCTTCCATTCGGGAGGCCACAATCACCGACGTGTGGTCGGCATACTGGCTGAACAAATCGCTGACCCGCTGCGGGCAATTATTGTCCTTCGACAGATGCGAGAGCAGCAGATGGCTCATGTAGACGGGTCGGTGGCGGCGAAACAGGTCCAGCGCCTGCCGGTTGGACAGGTGCCCTTTGTCACCCTGAATCCGGCGTTTCAGAAAATACGGATAACGACCCTGTTCCAGCATCTCCTCGTCATAATTAGCCTCCAGAAACGCCGCGTGACACTGGCTGAAATGCCGGATGACGTGTTCGCAGGGAGCGCCGATGTCCGTAAACACGCCGACCCGAACGCCCGCACACTCAATCAGAAAACTGTGCGGATCGGCGGCATCGTGCCATTTGGGAAAGGCCGTCACGCTAAGCTGTCCGACCGAAACGGGGCTGTAGCCCGACAGGGGGCGGATAGTCAGTCCGGCCTTGCCAAGCCCTGACCCGTATAAGGTACCAGGCGTAATGTAGACCGGCAGCGTGTATTTTCGGGCAAGCTGTACGAGGCCGCTGATGTGATCGGAATGTTCATGCGAGATAAAAATGGCCTTCACTTTCCGCAGCGACAAGTCGAGTCGTTCGAGGCGTTTTTCGACCTGTCGGCACGAAATACCGGCGTCGATCAGCACGGCCTCGTCTTCGTTGCCGACGTAATAGCAATTTCCGTTGCTGCCCGAATTTAGAGAGGAGATAAACAGAGACATACGGCACAAGTTAGCAGATTTCGGGCAGGTTCTGGATAAGGGCGACCGCAGGTTTCGATAAAAAAGGCAGAAATCGGGCGCCTTCGACCGGGGTGTCAATCAGTCGGTATGCAGCGATTGAACGTAACGAACCAACTCCGGAACGTCGAACACAAAATCGACCGGGACGCTGCGCAGGGCGTGGTCCGGCATAAACGACGACTGGGCCGTTTCGGGGCGCTGCACGATGGTGGTGCCGCCTGCGTTCCGGATGGCCCGCAAGCCCTCGGTGCCGTCTACGCTGGCCCCCGACAGCAGAATGCCGACAACGGACGGACCGAAGACGTCGGCAGCGGTTTCAAATGAGACATCGATGGCGGGTCGGCTGTAATGAACCTTCTCCGAATCGTCGAGGGCCAGCGTACCGTCCGGCTCGAACAGGACGTGGTAGTCGGCGGGGGCCAGATACAGATGGCCCGGCAGAAAATCCTCTTTGTCTTCCACCTCCTGAACCGGTACGCGGGTCTTCAGCGAAAACAGATTTGCCAGGGTCGGGTCGCTGGTGTTGCGTCGGTGAATCACGATGAGCAGGGCAAACGACAGAGGAGGCTGCAGGGCGGGCAGCAGGTGCATCAGCACGTCGATACTGCCGCTGGAACCGCCAATCAGCACGACTTTAACATTATTTTTTAGCCGATTTTCCGCCATATTTTTTCCTGGGCAACCGGTTGATAGCTGGACTGAATGGTCGAAAATCTCAGGGTTTCCTTGGCTCCCAGCGCCAGATAACCGAGTCGGCCCAGACTGTCGTCAAACAGTGTCAGCACCCGCTGCTGTAGTTGTTTATCGAAGTAAATCAGAACGTTACGGCACATAATCAGGTCAAATTCGTTGAAAGACCGGTCCGATACGAGGTTATGAACCGATAGAACCATTCGCTCCGACAGCATCTCGCTGAATTTGGCAAACCCGTACTGGGCCGTATAATACTCAGAAAAATCGCCGATACCGCCCGATAGCTGATAATTTTCGGAATACTGCTTCATGGAGGCCAGGCTGAAGATGCCTTTGCGGGCGGCCTCCAGCACCTCAGGATTGAGGTCGGTGGCATACAGCAGGGTTTTGTGGAGCAGACCAGCCTCGTGCAGCAGGATCGCCATCGAAAATACCTCCTCACCCGTCGAGCAGCCCGCGTGCCAGATGCGGATAAACGGTTTGGCCGCCAGCACCGGCAGAACCTCCGTCCGCAGTGTCCGGAAGAACGTCGGGTCGCGAAACATCTCCGTTACGTTGACGGTCAGTTCCTGCACAAAACGCCGCATGTAGGCCGGATCGGAACGGAGGCGGTCGCGAAAATCGCTGAAACGGGAGAATTTGTCGAGTTCGGCCAGACGGTTGATCCGCCGTTTGAGCGACGTCCGGGCATATTGTGTAAAATCATAGCCGTAGAGGCCCAGCAAATCGCTCAGCAACAGCATGATTTCCTTTTCCTCAATCTGGCTCATTCCGTAGGCGGAGTTTAAGACCGTCCGTCGGGGAACGGCCTCTGGCAGACAAAGGTACCGGATGCAGACGGAAAATCAGGTACGTTCGTAGAGCCAGACCCGGAGCAGCGAAATGAGCTGATCCACGTCAACGGGTTTGGTAATGTAGTCCGAGGCCCCGGCTTCGATGCATTTTTCGCGGTCGCCGATCATGGCCTTCGCCGTTACGGCGATGATGGGCAGGTTTTTCCACCGGCTGTCTTCCCGAATCCGGCGGGCGGTCTCATAGCCGTCCAGTTGCGGCATCATCATATCCAGCAGCACTACGTCGACGTCGGGATTTTCGTCCAGCCGCTGCAGGGCTTCCTTCCCGTCGAGGGCGGCAACGACGCGGACGTCGTACTGCTCCAGCGCTTTGGTCAGCGCAAAAATATTGCGGACGTCGTCGTCCGTTACCAGCACGGTTTTGTTTTTCAGCGCCTGACTGACCGCGTTGAGTTTTCGGCCCGTCCCGGAACTCCCCGCTGGTTTGCCGTCGTCGACAAGATGCAGAAACAGCGAAACCTCATCGAGCATCCGGCGGTAGGAATGGGCCGTTTTGACAATGATCGAATCGGCATACTTCCTGATTTTCAGTTCATCGTTCATCGAAAGGCCTTTACCCGTGAAGATAATGACGGGCAGATGTTCCAGACCCGGAACGTTGCGGACCTCCTCCAGCGTTTCGTAGACCTGCGCATTCGGAGTGCCCATATCCAGAATGACGCAGTCGATCTCCTGGCGTTTCAGGGCGTCGATGCCCTCGGTAACACTGGTTTTCAATTCCGACTGAATGGCAAACGTCTCCAGAAAATAAGCCAGCGCCCGGGCGTGTCTGGGATTATCCTCCACAATGAGCACCTTCCGGTCACGGCGGCTGAGCACATAGTCAATCTTGCCGAACACCTCCTGCATCTGCTCCACCGCAATGGGCTTGTCGACAAAATCGACGGCCCCTTTCAACAGGCTCTCATGTTTCAGTTTATGCGCCGACATGACGTGCACCGGGATAGGCCGGGTCTGCGGATTGGCCTTCAGGGCGTCGAGCGCCTCCCAGCCGCTCATGACGGGCAACTGAATGTCGAGCAGAATGCCCAGTGGTCTGTAGTGCGTTGCCAGCGGCAGCACTTCGTCACCCCGGACGGACACAATGGTTTTATAGCCCCTTTGGCGGGCATAGTCCTGCAACTCTCTCGCAAAGTGAGTGTCGTCCTCCACGATCAGAATCACTTTATCGTCCGGCGTCAGATCGCTGCGGTCGTCGGGGATGGCTTCCGGTATGTCGGGGCTTAGGTAGCGCCGGTTTGCCGTCGGGCTCCGCTGCTGGAGCGGGGTAACGGGCGGCATTTCCAAACGGGCGGGAGTCGGGGGTGAACTGACGGGCTGCCGGTCAGGATCCGCTGGAACCGGGGCGGCAACGGGCAGATGAAGGGTAAATTCGCTGCCTTCGCCCACCACGCTTTTCAGACTTATCTCGCCGCCCAGCAGTCTGGCTAACTCCCGGCTGATGGACAGACCCAGCCCCGTTCCGCCGAATTTACGCCGGGTGGACCCGTCGGCCTGCTGAAACGCTTCGAAGATGAGCGGCTGTTTCTCCGGCGGTATGCCGATGCCCGTATCGGTCACCGTAAACGCCAGTTGACCCGGCAGCCGGTCGGGGCGGATGGTTACTTCGACGCTGCCCGTTTCGGTGAACTTGATGGCATTGGCGGTCAGATTTTTCAGAATCTGACCAAGACGAAGTTTGTCGGTTTCGATAGTGGCGGGAACGCCGGGGTCGACGTGGATGGCAAACGAAAGCCCTTTCTCGCTGGCGACCAGGCCAAAGAGCCCCTGCAGCTCATCGGCAACCTCCCGGACGGACGTTGCCTGTGCGTCGAATTTGAGCTGGCCCGCTTCGATTTTGGAAAGGTCCAGAATTTCGTCGATGAGCTGCAGAAGCCCATTGCCCGACGACTGAATCACCCGCGCATACTCCACCTGATCCGGCGACAGCGTCTGCCCGGCGTTTTCGCTCAGCAGTCGGCTCAGGAGCAGAATCGAATTCAGGGGCGTTCGCAATTCGTGCGACATGTTTGCCAGGAACTCCGATTTGTAGCGGGTTGCCTGTTCGAGTTCATCGGCTTTCCGCCGAATCTCGTCGTTCTTCTGTTCCAGTTCCGCATTGGTCTGCTGCAGCTCTTCCTGCTGCACCCGCAATTCTTCCTCCGACGACTGCAACTGTTGGGTCTGCATTTCCAGTTCGGCGTTCATCTTTTCCATTTCCGTATGCTGCACCAGCAGTTCTTCCGCCTGCGACTGGGTCTGTTTCAGGTAGTTCTGGAGTCGGGCATAATCAAGGGCCGAATTGAGCCCGATGGCGATGGGCTCGCGGTTTTCGTCCATAAACCGGACCTCCGATTCAGTGGGTCTGCGCAGCAGCCCTACCTCGATCATTCCCAGCGGCCGACCGTCGTAGAACAGCGGCGCCACCATCACGGCCACGGGCGGCGTGTCGCCGAGCGACGAACTGACCCGGTGGTAGTCGGCGGGCAGATTGTCGACAATCAGGGTTTTCTGGCTGGCAATGGCCTGCCCCGTCAGTCCTTCGCCGGGCTGCAGGGTGGCGGGAGCCTGGCGGACGGCGTAGCTCCCGGCCAGGCGGAAACCGTCGGTATCGTCGGCCAGGTAGATGGTGGCGAGCGGGGCGTCGAGGTACTCAGCGATGCTCACCAGCAGCCGGTTTGCCATCCGGTTCAGGTCTTTGTCGCCCCGCAACGACTGGCTGACGACCACGGAACCCTGCTGAAGCCAGCTACTGGTTTTCAGATCGGAAAAGTTCTGCTCCAGCGATTCGGTCATCTGATTCAGCGACCCGAATGCCCGGCCCAGATCATCATTCTGGTCGTCGTCGCTGCGTACGGAATAATCACCGGCGGCAATGCGGCGGGTAATGTCTTCAAGGTGTCGGATGCGCCGGGCGGTTTCCTGCCGTTTTTCCTCCGCTTCGTTCTGCAACGTAAGGCGTTCGGTTGTCTCACGACGTATGCGAACGAAGGAGAAGGTCATAATGATGATGGAAATCAGGGCCGCCGCCACCAGAAGAAACGGTGTGTAGGTTACGTAAAACGGCTGTTGTTCGGGCTGGGCGTTTTCAATCAACTTCCGGATGCTGTAAAACGAGGCAGCGAGACTCAGCAGCAGCAGCAGGGTCGACAGGGTGAACACAACCTGCAACTGCCGGATGACGGAGTTTTGAATCATAAAAATAAAGGAGGAAAGGGACGAAAGGGACAAAAGGGAAGATGGGAAAGTTTTCACCCCCTTCTTCCCCTTTGTCCCTTTCCTCCGTTCATTTATTGGTTTATGGGTAAAATCAGGATGAACAGGGAGCCTTTGCCGGGCCGACTGCGGGCCGAGATAAGCCCGTTGTGTTTCTCGATGTTCTTTTTGGCAATCGCGAGCCCGATGCCGGTGCCTTCAAACGACGTTCGGTTGTGCAGCCGCTGAAAGATGATGAAAATGCGGTCCAGGTATTTTTCGTCGAAACCAATGCCGTTGTCTTCCACCACGATCCGGCAGAACGAACCGCCGGGGTCGGGGCAGGCGTCGATGGATTTGGCGGCGACGCGCTCGGCCCGGATGTGGATGACCGGGGGTCGATCCTGCCATGAAAACTTCAGCGCATTGCCAATCAGATTCTGGAAAACCTGCCGAAGCCGCGTCGGCGTAACTTCCAGTTCGGGGATGGGGTCGACGCGAATGATGGCCTGTCTGCGCCGTATTTCCGCGTCGAAATCGCCGATCAGTTCATCCAGCAGGGCGTTTATGTCCGTCGGCTCGAACGGCTCCGGCTCGGCAAGCCGCGAATAGCTCAACAGGTCGCTGATCAGCGCCGACATGCGGGCCGAGGCCCGAATGGCCCGGTCGAGGTAGCCGACGGCTTCGGGATTATGGCTGAGGTATTTTTCCTTGATGAGGTCGTTGATGAGCTGAATCTTCCGCAGCGGTTCCTTCAGGTCGTGCGATACCACCCAGGTAAACTGCTGAAGTTCGTGGTTGGTACGTTCCAGTTCCGTATTTTTCTGGCGCAGTTCAAACGTCCGGGCCTCCACTTCCCGCTCCAGCCGTTCGGCGGCATGATGGAGCGATTCCTGGACGAGCCGTAATTCCTGCTGCTGCTGCGAGAGTTTGTACAGCGTCCGGACCTTCAGAATCAGGATGTCCGGGTCAAAGGGTTTGGTCAGATAGTCGATGCCGCCCGAAGTATAACCCTGCGTGATGAACCGTTTTTCGGTATTGACCGCCGACAGAAAAATGATGGAGGTGTCGCGGGCTTTGCTGAAACCGGCAATGGCGTTGGCAACTTCAAACCCATCCATGTCCGGCATCTGAACGTCCAGGATAATCAGCGTATATGACGTATTCAGCACTTTCTTCAGCGCCTCCTCGCCAGACTCCGCCGTGTCGACCGAAAACTGGTGCTGTTCAAGAATTTTCTTGAGAGGCAGAATATTTTCACGCCGGTCATCGACTAGTAAAATCATGCGCAGTGGTAAGGTCGAAAGCGGCACCTGATGGGGCGCAGCGGAAGGCAAACGGGCATGAAACAAGGCTTGTTCTTTCGCCAGACGGAAGCGGGAACGAAGCTGTCGGAAATGAGTCGTTGGCCGGTCATCAGGTAGTGAATATATAACAATCCTGAAAGTGATTCAAAATGGCCGAAAAGTCCAATGACCTACAAACAAATTCAAATCCGTTTTCTGCCGATTTTAACTATTTGGTAAGTCCTGAAAAAATTATCGTCTGCACACGCGTTCATGCATAACCCCATTCGATGCCTGTTGTCCGGCAGGTGTACAGACCCCTGTCCGCAGCCGAACGTCCGGCGTCCGTTAACGGACGATCAGGAAGAAGGATAAAGTTACAACTTGCTGACAATCAAGCAATTATATTTTCTGGTACATCGTTTGAGCTATCTTTTCAGCCGTTGCCGGGTGTAGCAGCGGGGCTGAAGTCATGGTACGAAACTATTTCCTCATTGCGTTCAGAAGCCTGAGACGGAATCCGGTTTTCTCGGCCATCAACATCGCCGGACTGGCAATCGGGATGGCGGCCTGTCTGCTCATCGGTCTGTATGTAATCGATGAACTCAGCTACGATCGTTTCCATGAGAAGGCAGACCGCATGGTGCGGGTGGTGTTCCGGGGAACGATGAATGGCGAAAAAATGCGGGAAGCCAATGTCATGCCGCCCGTAGCCCAGACGCTCCGGAACAGTTACCCTGAAGTGGAAGAAGCCACGCGGTTACGGACCGCCGGTACGGCCCGCATTGCTTACGCCGACAATACGTTTGGCGAAGCAGAGATGGCTTTTGCTGATTCTAATTTTTTGCAGGTATTTTCCATTCCACTGCTTCGTGGTGACGCCCGAACCGCCCTGACGCGTCCGAATACCGTTGTCATCACGTCGACGCTGTCTCGCAGGCAGTTTGGCGACGCCGATCCGATCGGCAAAACGCTGCGATTGAAAAATGTTCCGACCCCCTACACGGTTACCGGCGTAATGGAGCCGCTGCCGGCCAACGCCCACTTTCATTTCGATTTTTTTGCTTCGATGTCCACCCTGGCGGCGGGCCGCTCGTCCTCCTGGCTGGAATCGGGCTTTTTCACGTATCTGGTGCTGCCTGAGCAGTACGATTACCGGCGTCTGGAGGCCAAACTGCCGCAGGTCGTCGAGGCAAACATGGGCCCGCAACTGAAGCGGATGACGGGGGTAAGCCTGGCAGAGTTTCGCCGGAAGGGCAACGACGTCGGGCTGTTTCTTCAGCCCCTGACCGATATTCATCTCCGGTCGGATCTGAAAGCTGAAACGGAACTGGAACCGGGGGGTGATATTCGCTACGTGTATCTGTTCACCGTTATTGCCCTGTCTGTGCTGCTGCTGGCCTGCATCAATTTCATGAACCTTTCGACGGCCATTGCCACCAAACGAAGCCGGGAGGTGGGCATTCGAAAGGTTATCGGCTCGGCACAAAGCAGTCTGATCGGACAGTTTCTGATCGAATCCGTTCTGTTCACGCTGCTGTCGCTGGGACTGGCCGTGCTACTGGTCTGGCTGACGCTGCCGGTACTGAACGAACTAAGCGGTAAATCACTTCATCTGAATCTTCGGCAAACCCCCATGCTGTTACCGGGATTGCTGCTGTTTGGCGTACTCGTGGGAGTGCTGGCAGGCAGCTATCCGGCATTTTTCCTCTCTTCGTTCAAACCGATCACGGTACTGAAATCAGGCCGGACGGGCATCCGGGTCGGAGGTGTCGGCCTGCGCAGTGGTCTGGTCGTATTCCAGTTTTTTATCTCCTTCACCCTGCTCGTCGGAACGACGGTCGTTTACCGACAGCTCCGGTACATTCAGAGCGCCCGACTGGGCTACGACAGGGAGCAGGTGATGGTGGTGGAGCAGACGCAGGCGCTGGGCCGGAACGAAGAGGCGTTCCGTCGGCAACTGCTTCAGGACAGCCGGGTGGTAAGCGCGAGCCTGTCGGGCTATCTGCCGACGGGCCCTACGTTCAACAATCTGTTTTCGGTGTATCCGGACAACCGGAATGAGGAAATGGCACGCGTCATTCGCTACGGCGTAGACTACGACTACCTCAACACGCTGGGTATCAAACTCGTATCGGGTCGCAATTTTTCGCCCGCCTTCGGTACCGATTCATCGGGTGTTCTGATCAACGAAACGGCGGCGAGGCTGTTCGGCTGGGGCAAAAACGCCGTTGGACGCACCATCAGCACACCCAACGAGTCGGGGAAGCCGACTACCTACAGGATAATCGGCGTTGTGCGGGATTTTCATTTCCGGTCGCTGCACGAGCGCATCGCCCCGCTGGCAATGGTGCTGGGCGATAACGGCGGTTCACTGATTATCAAGGCAAAGGCCGCCGACATGGCCGGTCTGGTATCGACGGTCGGAAACCAGTGGTCGGCCTTCCGGACGGGTGAGTCGTTCCGGTATTCGTTTCTGGACGAAAGCTATCAGGCAACGTATGCGGCAGAGCTGAAAACGGGCCGCATTCTGGGCTTTTTCGCTGGACTAACCGTCTTCATCGCCTGTCTGGGTTTGTTTGGGCTGGCAACGTTCACCGCCGAGCAGCGGACAAAGGAAATCGGCGTTCGTAAGGTGCTGGGCGCCAGTGTAATGAGTGTTGTCGTACTACTGTCCAAAGATTTTCTGAAACTGGTACTGATCGCCATTCTGGTCGCTTCGCCCGTTGCGTGGTGGCTGGGTAACTGGTGGCTGCGGGATTTTGCCTACCGGATCGACGTCGCGTGGTGGATGTTTGCCCTGGCCGGTGCGCTGGCCGCTGCCGTCGCCCTGCTGACAATCAGTTTCCAGAGCATCCGGGCCGCGTTGATGAACCCGGTGAAATCGTTGAGAACGGAATAATAAGGAGGAAAGGAGGAAAGGAGAAAGGGAGGAAAGGATTCCCATTCATTTCCCTTCTTCCTTTCCTCCTTTCCTCCCTTTCTCCTTTCCTCCTTAAATTCTATGCTACGCTCTTACCTCAAAATCGCCCTCCGGAACCTGCAAAAGCACCCGATGCTCTCGTTGATAAACAGCGGCGGGCTGGCGGTTGGACTGGCGGGCGTATTGCTGATTGTGCAGTTTGTCTGGTTTGAACGGAGTTTCGACCGGCAGAGTCCCCATGCGGACCAGATCTGGCGGGTCTATATCGAGAATTATACCAATGGCACCCTCGACACCCGCGATGCCAATTCTCACAGCGCCATCGGCCCGGCTCTGAAAGCGCAATTGCCCGAAGTAGTCGATTACACGCGGCTGTATAACGCCCGTGACCTGGCCGTATTCCGGGGGCAGACGCCGCTCCTACAGCAGAAGGCCTATGCCGCCGACGAGGGATTCCTGCGCATGTTTGCCCCAGAGCTTCGGTCGGGGCAGGTGCGGGGAGCGCTGAGCCGCCCCTTCACGGTGGTGCTGACGGCCTCCGCCGCCCGGCGTTATTTTGGCAATGAAAATCCCGTCGGAAAAACGCTGCGGATGGCAGGCGGCTGGTTTACGGGTCTGCATACCGTCACGGCGGTGGTCGACGATCCTCCGGCGGCTACGCACTTTCACTACGAAATGCTGCTCTCGTACCAGACCCTCTACAGCCGGGGTCACTCAGACAACTGGGAGAATTACTGGGATTATAACTACGTTCAGTTACACCCGTCTGCCGATCCGGCCCGCGTTCAGCGTAAACTGGCGGAGTTGGGAAGCCGACATTTAAAGGGAAATAATTTCCGGCTTCGGATGCAGGCCCTGACGGACATCCATCTGCATTCGGACCTGACCTATGAACACGAGCCCAACGGCAGCGCCCGGATCGTATCGTTTCTGATGGGAATTGCTGCCGTGATTCTCCTGCTGGCCTGGATCAATTACAGCAACCTGACCACGGCCCGGTCGCTGGTTCGGGCAAAAGAAGTGGCGATGCGGAAAATCATCGGCGCCAACCGGCGGCAGCTTGTCGGGCAGTTTCTGGGCGAGGCGTTTCTGATGAATGCGGTGGCGGTCGGTCTGGCAATCGGGATCGTACAGACCGTCGGCCCGGTTTTCGATGAACTCACGGGGCGTCCGCTGACGGCCAGCGGTTTCCTGGACAGTCCGGTTTTCGGCCTGACGGTCGCCGGACTGTTTTTGATGAGTGTGCTGGGCTCCGGGCTTTATCCGTCGCTGGTGCTGTCGGGCTACGAACCGCTGATGGCGTTTCGGTTCACCGGCAGTCGGTCGGGGCGGGGCTGGCGGCTGCGGCAGATGCTGGTGGTGGGCCAGTTTGTCTGTACGGTCGTGCTGCTGATTGCCACCCTGACCATCTACCGGCAGCTTACCTTCATGCAGAATCACGATCTGGGATTGTCTATCGACCAGACGCTGGTGGTCAGAGCGCCCCTGCACGATTATGAGCAGGATTCAATCTACCGGACCAAATTTGCGGTTTTTCAGGCCGAGACGGCCCGGCTACCCGCCCTCCGGCGCATGGCGGCCTCTTCGGTGGTGCCGGGTGCCGGTGTCGACGCTATTGGAGGTACCAGCAACGGCGTTTACTGGAAGAAACGGCCCGCCAACAATCGGCAAACCTTCTATTTCGTCTATGTGGATGAGGCCTTCATGAATATGTTTGGCGTCCGGCAACTGGCCGGGTCGGGTTTTCGGGCAAACGATCCGCAATGGCGTAACCGCTATCTTCTCAATCGGTCTGCTCAGAAAGCGCTGGGGTTTCCGTCGCCCGCCGCCGCCGTGAACGAAACGCTGGTTTTTGGCAGTCAGTCATCGGGCGAACGAACGGATAATCGGATTGTCGGGGTGGTGGACGATTTTCATATCGAATCCCTAAAAACACCTACCCGTCCGACGCTCTATCTGTGCGCTCCATCGAATCAGTTAACGTATCTGTCGTTCAAACTGGACCCCTCGCATCTTCAGGCCAGCCTGGATCAGATGAACCAGATCTGGAAACGCATTTATCCCGAAAGTCCATTCGACTTTTTCTTTCTGGACCAGAAATTCGACCAGCAGTATCGGTCCGAGCGACAGTTCAGCCAGTTGTTCAGCCTGTTTACGGGGCTGGCGGTGCTGATTGCGTGCCTGGGTCTGCTGGGTCTGGCGGCATTTGCGGCGGAGCAGCGCACGAAAGAAATCGGCATCCGTAAGGTGCTGGGAGCCAGTGTGTCGGGTATCGTGGCTCTGCTGTCGAAAGATTTTATGAAGCTGGTGGCGATTGCCTTCGTGCTGGCCTGCCCGCTGGGCGGGTGGGTGATGCACCGCTGGCTCCGGGACTTCGCCTACCGCGTCGACCTGGAATGGTGGACATTCGCCCTGGCCGGTGCGCTGGCCGTCGGCATCGCCTTGTTAACGGTCGCTTATCAGGCGGTGAAAGCGGCGCTGATGAACCCGGTGAAATCGTTGAGAACGGAATAATAAGGAGGAAAGGAGGAAAGGAGAAAGGGAGGAAAGGATTCCCATTCATTTCCCTTCTTCCTTTCCTCCTTTCCTCCCTTTCTCCTTTCCTCCTTAAATTCTATGCTACGCTCTTACCTCAAAATCGCCCTCCGGAATCTGGGCAAGAACAAGGTTCACACAGCCATCAACGTGCTGGGGCTGGCTATCGGCATGACCTGCTGTCTGCTGATCGTGCTGTATGTAGCCGACGAACTGAATTACGACCGGCACTGGCCCGATGGGGAACGTATCTACCGCATAGCCCTCGAACGCCGGTATCCCGACCGGGTTGCCCGGTATTCCATCATCCCGCATTCCTACGTTCACTCGATTCGGCGGGAACTGCCGGAAGTAGCCGAGGCGACGCGGCTCATCAACTTTGGCGGCGACAACGCCCCCACGCTGGTTAAAATCGATGGACAGACCCACGAAGAACGGAACGTACTACTGGCCGATTCCACTTTCTTCCGGGTGTTTCAGATTCCGCTGCTGAGCGGTCAGCCCGACCGGGTGCTCAACCGGCCCAACACGGTTGTGCTCACGGAAGAAACCGCCCGGCGGCTGTTTGGAAAGGCCGATCCCGTCGGGAAAACGCTTGAAATTGTGCAGGGACCGAAACTCGAAATCACCGGCGTGTGCGCCAACCCGCCCGACAATAGCCATTTTACGTTCACGATGCTGGGGTCGACACTGGGCATTCCCTTTTTGCAACAGCCTAATCACATCAGTTTTTCGGCGCATACGTACCTGTTGCTGAAGCCCGGCATCAGCCCCGACGCTGTACAGGCCCGACTGCCCGCTCTGGTGGAAAAATACGCCGCCGGGGAGGTCGAACGCAATTTTGGCGTGTCGTACCGGGAGTATGTGCGGGCCGGAAACGGCTACTTCTATTTTCTGCAGCCCCTGACCGGCATTCACCTCGATTCCAACCTGGAGAGCGAACTGCGGCCCAACGGCAGCCGGACACTGGTCTATATTTTTTCCATCATTGCCGGATTCGTCCTGCTCATTGCGGGTATCAACTTCATGAATCTGGCAACAGCCCGTTCGTCGGAGCGGGCTAAGGAAGTCGGCATCCGCAAAACACTGGGATCGACCAAAGTGCAGTTGTCGGTGCAGTTTCTGATCGAGTCGGTCCTGCTGAGCCTGGGGGCGCTGGTGCTGGCCCTGGTGCTGGCGCTGATTCTACTGCCCGGTTTCAATCAACTGGCGGCGAAGCAATTGTCGCTGCGGTTTCTGGCACAATGGTATACCGGACCGCTCATGCTGTCGCTGGCTGTGGGCATTGGCCTGCTGGCGGGTCTGTATCCGGCGGGAGTGCTGGCCTCTTTTGAACCGATTCGGGTGCTGAAGGGCCGGTTTTCGGCAACCCGCTCCGGACATTGGCTTCGCAACGGGCTGGTTGTGTTTCAGTTTGCCATTTCCATTATTCTGATTGTCAGTACGGTCGTTGTCTTTACGCAGCTTCGGTATGTTCAGAAAAAAGAACTGGGGTTCGATAAGGAGGCCGTCATGACCATTCAGAGCGCCGGGTTTCTGGACCAGCGAACCGAAGCGTTCAAGCAGGAGGTGGCCCGGCTGGCGGGCGTGGGCCGTGTGGGCGGAACCACGTCGACACCGGGTACGGAAAACTTCTTCGGTACCACCTTCCGCAAACAGGCCGACCGCGAGACGGTGACGGGGCGGGGCATGGTCATCGACGACGACTACCTGCAGACGCTGGGAATCGGGATGGCCGCCGGACGGTCTTTCTCCCGTAACTTCAACGATTCGCTGTCGGTGATTCTGAACGAAGAGGCCGTAAAGGCGCTGGGGCTGACCAACCCCGTGGGCCAGCGCATTGTCAGTCCCGATAATTTTGCCCAGCAGGGTGGGCCGGAGGTCACCTACACGGTTGTGGGCGTGGTGAAGGATTTTCACTTCTTCTCACTGCATCAGCGTATTGCCCCGCTGTTTATACTGCACGACCGCTGGTTCCGGCGCACCAGCAATCAGATTGTCGTTCGGGTGGCGGCAGACAAGGCGGAGCCTGTGATAGCCGCCGTTGAACAACTCTGGCAGCGTTACCTCCCCGAACAGCCCTTCCTCTACTCGTTCCTGGCCGAAGATTGGGGCGAACTTTACCGGGCCGAGCAGGTGTCGCAGCGGGTATTCGGGCTGTTTTCGCTCCTGGCAATCTTCATCGCCTGCCTGGGTCTGCTGGGTCTGGCGATTTACATTATTCAGCAGCGGACGAAGGAGATCGGCATCCGCAAAGTACTGGGGGCGTCGATACCGGGTCTGGTCATGCTGCTGGCGGGTGATTTTCTGAAATTGGTCGGTATCGCCCTGCTTATCGGGGCACCCATTGCCTGGTACGTCATGAATCAGTGGCTGCAGGGTTTCGCCTACCGTATCGACGTCGAATGGTGGATGTTTGCCCTGGCGGGTGCGCTGGCCGTCGGCATTGCCTTTGCGACAGTGAGTTATCAAAGCATCAAAGCGGCGCTGATGAACCCGGTGAAATCGCTGAGAACCGAATAGCTGAGGTTGCTGGGGTTGCAGGGATCGCAGGGGGAGAACAACAATCCCCGCCACCCCTGCTATCCCTGCAAACCCCTGCTCTCATCCCCTGCCCTTTCACCTCACCATCGGGAACTGGGCGATCCGCAGCGTTGTGCAGCCGTAGGGGATGAGGATAATATCTTCGGTTTCCGACGCCGTTTCCAGGCCGTAGGTCCGGCTGTAGGGCATGGGTCCGGTCATGTCGTTGTATAGTTTCCACGACGGAATGCGCCGGGCTTTCAGTCGGATTTCGGACGGGGCATTTTCGACGTTCCAGGGGTAGGCGGCCACCGTTTCTTTCGCTGTCACCTGCGCCGCCTGCTCCAGCGGCGTTTTGTCGAGTTCCACCAGTCCATAGTTCCAGGGCGTCGTGGGGCGCACCTCCACGTATTCAGCGCCGTATTCGATGGGGTCTTTGTCGTTTTTGACGGTACTGGTTTCTTCGCCCATTTTGAGGGCGTAGGTCAGCGGACCGCGCTCCACCGAGACGGAGTTTTCGTACCACTCGTTCCGGAAAACGTGCATCGGCAGCCGCAGTTCCACCACGTCGCCTGATTTCCATGTCCGGTTCAGCACCACAATCCGATTCCCTTCCGACTCCCGGAACGGCTGCCCATTGACCCGAATCGACGCTTTTTTGCACCAGGCCGGAATCCGCAGGTGAAACGGAAAGGCCGTCGGGCGGCTGTTTCTGTCCATCGTCAGCGTAAACTGGATGATTTCGCCGAAGGGATAGGTTGTTTTTTCCTCAATGGTTACTTGCGTTCCGCCTGCCACCGTCGCCCGCACCGTACTGGGCGCATACACCAGCGCCGCAATGCCCTGCTCCCGGCTGCCCGGCGTTCCGGCGACGTACCACAGATTCTGAACAAATTTCGGCCAGCCCTGATGCATGTTCGACGTACAGCACGGATAGCCCGTCAGCAAACCCATGCAGACATCGGTTCCGCTGTGGTTGACGTCGAAATTGCGGATGTGGCGGGTCAGCATCACCTGATTGGCCTGCTGGAAATACTGTCGGCCCATATAATCGTCGGTGGCCTGCGTGGGCAGGGCGTTGAAGGCGATTTTCTCCAGTTGGTCGGCGTAGGCGACGTCGCCCGTGATGTTGAGCATACTTTCCAGACTGAACATCATCTCCACGGCGCTGCAAAATTCCGAGCCCTGCGTGGGGTTGTTGCCGTGCAGGGCTTCGTCGCCGCCATACAGCCCGTGCGCCATGCCGTTGAACTTCCGTAGGTCGGTCAGCCCTTTCCGCGAGGCGTCGACGTATTTCTGCTCCGGATGATGCTGGTAATAAATCAGCGGCTCCTTGAAGCCCTGCGCCAGATTGACGCAGTGGATGCTGCCGTTTTTGGTAAGCATCTCGCCTTTCAGAAATTCGCCGGTATAATCGAACGTCTGTTTATGAATGAGTTCGGCGAGGTCGAGCAGAAACTTGTCACCGGTATGATTGTAGAGCCAGTAAACGACCTGGAGGTTATCGCCGCCCCGATACCGCGCCCAGAACGTCCAGTGGTCGAGGGGCTTTTTGGGCAGTTCCTGCAACTGGTAGCGGAAGTAGTTGGTCATCAGGCGGATCACCCGCTCGTCGCGGGTGGCCGAGTAGTACTGTTTCAGCACCTTGAGCATCACCATTTTGGGCCACCAGTCGCGGCTGTTGTTGCGCTGGATGCCGCGTTCGTGGGGGTAGTCGGTCGTGGGGCCGAAATGACCGTCGGGCTGCTGACTCTTCAGCGCCCATTCGATCCAGGGTCTGGCTTTGTCGATTAACTCTTTGTCGTTGAGGATATAGGCCAGCGGCACCAGCCCGTCGATCCAGTAGGGGCCGCGTTCCCACTGGTCGCCGTCGCCGCCGAGCCAGCCGTTGCGTTGGTTCATCACCAGTGGGTAGAGTTTGTCGAGCTGGCCGGTCATACCGGTTTTCTGGCGCTGGAGCATTTCGTGAAGCCAGCCCTGGGGCCGGATGGCGCCCAGCGGTAGTTCGGTGTAGGGGTTAGGCCGGAGGGGGGGGCGGTTGCCCACCTGGGCCATCGTGGGCAGCGTCGACAGGATTAACAGGATTGACAGGATGAAAAGGGGACGGGGGCGGCGGTTGAGTCGGGTGGTCATTTGGGATGGGGCTGGTTCGGTGTATGTAGAGTAAAGGACGGCAGGGGCGGGGGCTACTGTGTGAGGGTGGGGGTTTGAAAATTTTGGCGATCCGGCTTAGATTGCGGAGCAGGCCCGACTGTCGGGGGATGATTACGTAAAAATAGAGCCACCTTATGAAAATCGATACGACATACTATGAGCGTTGTATCAACACCCTGGAGAAGGCGCATGGTTTGCTGCTGAGTGCCGATCCGGATACTCTCGATTATGACATGTATCGCTCGGCCTGCATCAAGGAGTTTGAGATAATTCTGGAACAAAGCGGTAAACTGCTGCGTAAGGCGCTGAAGCCCTATTTTCATTCCTCCAAAGAAGCAGACCGACTTTACTTTAAAGACGTATTCCGGCAGGCCGTTCTACGCAGCCTCATCAGCGCTGAAACCTGCGAACGGTGGCTGGAATACCGGGACAACCGAGACAATACGGCGCACGATTATGGGGTAAACTTTGCTGAGGAAACCTTGGCGCTGCTGCCTCAGTTTGTGGTCGATGCCAAACACCTGACCGAAGTAATAAACCAACAGAACGATGCTGCTGAGAGATAAGGATCGACAAACCCTGCTGCAGATATTTTCATCAGTAGAGACGCCGATGGAAGTCCTGGCGTATGGCAGCCGCGTCGACGGCACCGCCCACGAAGGCAGCGATCTGGATTTGGCAATCCGGGCACCCGACGGCCAGAAACTCGACATCGACGTGTTCATGGACCTGAAAGACAAAATCCGGGAAAGCAACATCCCCATCCTGGTCGACCTGTTCGACTTCGCCCGACTGCCGGAGAGTTTCCAGCGCAATATCGAGGCTGGGCATGAGGTGTTGTATAGGAGTGGGGGTAGATAATGGTGAGAGAAGGGGGAGCAAAAGAATGGGGGTTGACGTTTTGGAAATTTTGGGTAAGGCCAGTTGAAACTTTCGTCAATCCAGCTTAAATTGGGGTGCCAACGCAACGCTATCGCACTAATCAAAGAGTTAGCGGTAATTATAAAGAAAACTGATAAAAATGAAAGCGAACAAACAAATTGTAAACGAATTTATTGAAGCAACAAACTCGAAAAATTGGAACAGAGTGTTAGACTTAACACATTCGGACTTTATTAGACATAGTTCTTCATTCCCCCATGAAATAATTTCTAATTCTGCGTTGGTAGATTTTCATAAACAAGAATTAGAAAGCTTTCCCGACATATATGAAAAAATTATATTAATAATTGAAGAAGGTGAACTGGTAGCAGCAAGAATACATTTTTCAGGCACTCAATACGGTAAATTAGGTGAATATCCTCCAACTGGCAAAAAATTAGACGCATGCTTTAATTGTTTCTTCCGTCTTGTAGACGGACGCATAAAAGAAACTTGGGTTGAATACGATAATCTGAATGGACTTATTCAGCTTGGTCATTACCAAACGACAAATTTATAATAATGGTAAAATATTATTACTACAAAATAATAATTGATTGATAGTTGATAATATTATTAAAATAAAAATTAATAAGGTTTATGAAAGAAAATACGAAACCCCGTGTGAATAAAACCCAATGAAACAACAAATACTTGAGCCGGGTCACGAACTGATGGCATATGTCAAATGTTATTGGACACTGGAAAGTTCGCCTGACAAAACACCTGCACGAAATACGATCGTTCCGGATGGATGTATGAAATTGATTTTTCATTATGGCGATGTGTACAAATACCATCCAGAAAAGGGCAGTTGCATAACCTTACCAAGATGTTTTTTAATCGGGCAGTTAACGCGGCCCTATGAAGTGGAACCAACTGGAGAAACAGGTACTTTCTTTGTCTGCTTTCACCCAGATGGTTTTTTGCCGTTTGCCACCCTTCCGATAAAAGAAATGGAAAACACCGCCGTACCTCTGGAAAGGCTGTTTGGCGAAGACGGACAGGAACTTGAACGAGCAATTTTAAATGCTCCTGCTACATCGGAAAGAATAGAACTTGTCGAAAAGTTCTTATTGAACCGATTAGCTAACACGAAATACGTAGATAAACTAGTAAATTCAACCGTTAAAACTATTTTGGCAGCCAGAGGACAGTTTTCAGTCAATGAACTTTCCAATCGGAATAATGTTAGTCGTAGACAACTGCTGCGTAAATTTTCTTCAACCATTGGCCTGAGCCCGAAACAGCTTTCAAAAACCATACGAATACAAGCCATACTCAAAACCTTACTAACAGAAAAAGTTACCAGCTTAACTGAACTGGCATATGAAAATGAATATTTTGATCAGGCGCATTTCATTAAAGATTTTAAAGAATTTACTGGGTTGACACCTAAAGAATTTTACGGAGATAGTTTAAAAATGTCTCTAATTTTTGAGAGTACAGGTTAAGCATGTCCCATTTTTACAATTTTGCGCCCCGAACCTGCTGCATCTTTGCATAGCAATCCTGCAGCAACTCATTGATCACTCAGAAAATGAAAACTGTCAACCCTGTCGGCTGGTTCGATATCTATGTCTCAGATTTAGAACGAGCTAAGAAGTTTTACGAAACTGTATTTGATACACAACTTGTTGACCTGCCTGTCGAATGGGGTAGACAATCTCTTTTTCCCTTCGATCAGACTAGTCCAAACATTTCTGGCGCGTTAGTAGAAAAAGCAGACATGATTGAACCTGGAAACAATACTGTCATTTATTTCGCTTCTGAAGACTGTATTACCGAGGAAATGCGCGTAGAAAAAGCGGGAGGGGCAGTTATTAAACCAAAAATGTCGATTGGAGAATTTGGTTTCGTCTCCATCTTTCTAGATACAGAAGGTAATACCATTGGCCTGCATTCACAAAAATAGCTTTGAGATGCCCTACGATACACGTTTAGCAGACAAGGTCAGAGAATACCTTGCCGATATTCCCGACATTGACATTGTTGAAAAGGAGATGTTTGCTGTTCTGAATTTTATGGTGAACGGAAAAACCTGCGTTTGTGTACGTGATGAAGGCTTAATGCTACGTTTCAATCCAGAACTTCAGGAGGAACTTGCGGAAAAGCCTGGTTACGAAACAATGTTGATGAAGGGCAAAGAATACAAAGGCTACTGTTACATAAATTCGGTCGTGTTGAACAATAAAAAAGACTTCGAGTACTTTTTACATATATGCCTGGACTATAATAAAGTATCGAAGGCCTCAATGAAACAGAAGAAGGGAAAAACAAACCGCTAACAGGTTTCTAAAAAACTCGATGTACATCCAACGCCCCCCAACCCTCTTCCTCATCGACGGCCTCGGGGCGTTGCTGTCGGCCATTCTGCTGGGCGTGGTTCTGGTGCAGTTTGAGGCCATTTTCGGGATGCCGCCCAACGTGCTGTATGGGCTGGCGGGCATTGCGGGCGGTTTCTGCATCTACTCGCTTTCGTGCTTTTTGCGAAAACCCGAAAACTGGAGGCCTTACCTGAAAGGTATTGCCATCGCCAACCTTGCCTACTGCGCTCTCACGGCGGGGCTGGTCGTTTATTTCCGTCAGCGCCTGACGGGCCTGGGTATTCTGTATTTCGTTCTCGAAATCGCAGTGATCGTCGGGCTGTCGGTCTTTGAATTGAAAACGGCTTCCAACGGACGTTAACAATCACTTCCATGTCCACGCTCATCCGACCCCAACGACTTCAGCCCGGCGATACCGTTGCGGCCATTTCACTCTCCTGGGGTGGGGCGGGCGAACTGCGGCACCGGTATGAATACGGCAAGAAACAGCTACAGAACGTTTTTGGCCTACAGGTGGTCGAGACGAAACATGCGTTGAAATCAGCGGACTACATCGCCAAAAACCCGAAAGCCAGAGCCGACGACCTGATGGAAGCCTTTTCGGATTCGTCCATCAAGGCCATTATATCCACCATCGGGGGCGACGACAGCATCCGCACCCTGCCTTACACGGATTTGTCGGTCATTCGGCAGAATCCTAAAATCTTTCTGGGCTTTTCGGATACCACCGTCACCCATTTTGTCTGTTACAAAGCCGGTCTAACCTCATTCTACGGAACGTCCCTGCTGGTGGGTTTTGCCGAGAACGGCGGCATGCATTCTTACCAGATTGACGATCTGAAACGAACCTTGTTCTCGGCGGTTCCGGTGGGGCAAATCCGGCCCAATGCCGACGGCTGGACCTCGGAGTTTCTGGACTGGAATGACCTTTCACTTCAGGATACCCAACGGCGGCTAAACCCAAACACAGGCTGGAATTTCTTACAGGGGACCGGCCGCGTTCAGGGCGAGCTGGTTGGCGGCTGTGTCGAAGTGCTGGAGTTTTTGAAAGGAACGGAGTACGGGTTAGTGCCTGCGGATTGGGAGAATAAGATTTTATTTCTGGAAACATCGGAGGAGATGCTGCCACCGGGCCATTTCCGGCGAATTCTGAGAAATTATGCCGCTCAGGGCGTTTTCGATAGAATCAACGGACTGATTTTTGGCCGACCGCACGGGAATCAGTTTGCGAAAGAGTATAACGACGTGCTGCTGGAAGTGATACGCGATGAGCAAGGGAACGACCGGCTGCCCATCGTAACCGAAATGAATTTCGGCCACACCTGTCCCACGTTCACGCTTCCTTACGGAGTGATGGCCGGGATTGATTGCGATAAAAAAACGTTCAGCCTCCTGCAGAGCGGCGTTTTGGAATAGAAGCAGCTTGAATCAATTCGTTATCCTACCGGATGACCGACCTGACAATCCCGGAAACTTGCTTCGACCGTCACTCATTAAATTTCCTTACCGCTCCCGGAGCGCTTATTTTCCCATGACCTGCCTGCGGTGGGCAGCGCCCCACTGCTGCAGTCCATCGATCATCTTTTCCATCGACAGGCCGTGGGGCGTAATCGAATACTCTACTGTCGGCGGGAAGGTATCGCGCACTTCCCGTTTGACAAGCTGATTCGCTTCCAGGCTCTTTAGCTCTTTCGACAATGTTTTGTCGGTGATACCGCTCACCTCCTTAGCCAATTGCCGGAACCGCTTCGGGCCGCTCGATAGTGCCAGCAGAATGAGCAGCTTCCAGCGGCCTTCCAGAGTCTCCAGCGCATCCTGTATGGGCAGCATATTTTTTGAACATTCACCATCCTTCAGCATGTCACTACCGTTTGCGTCTTACCGTTACTATCTGCCGGATAGCACTATCCGTTGTGGAAGCGCTGTCCGGCAGATAGTAAAGATAGGTAGTTTTGGCGGCATAACCGCATAGACATGACCAGCACACAGACCTCCTCAAAAGCCTTGCACGCCGCCCTCTGGGTGGCCCAAATCCTGTTAGCCGCTACTATGTTTTGGGCGGGGATGATGAAACTAACCCAACCCGCCGACAAACTGGCGGCCATGTGGCCCTGGACAGTCGGCAATGCCGGACTGGTGGCCCTCACCGGCGTGGTAGACCTGCTGGCCGGTGCGGGGCTGATCCTGCCCGCACTGCTGCGCATCCAGCCCAGACTCACGGGGTTAGCCGCTTTGGGCGTGGTCGCCCTGATGATTGCTGCCAGCGTCCTGCACCTCACACGGGGCGAAGGCTCTCAAGTTGGAGTAAACATCATGTTTGCAGGCATTGCGGCCTTCATCGCCTGGGGCAGACTCACAAAGGTTCCCATTACCGCGTATCGTTGAACAGGAAACATAAACGCCCCGACCGGTCCACATTAAATCTCCCCAGCGGTCTCGTTAATTCATCCAAAATGCCGATCTTTCCCCAAATGCGGAGCGGCTATGAGAACGAGAGGTCTGTTAGTGATACTGTACTGTCTGTCAGCGGCTTTGGCCTTCGCCCAGACAACCAAACCGAACGCCCGAATTTTCGGCGACGGCCTGAAAGCCGAATATTTCGCCGGACCCAACTTCGAGCGCAAAGTGCTGACCCGCATCGACCCGTCGGTCAGTTTCAACTGGAACTGGCAGTATCCGGGGCCGGGCGTACCGCGTGAATACTTCTCGGTGCGCTGGACGGGTAAACTCTACGCCCCGACCACCGGCGTCTACAGCTTCAGCGCCTTCGTCGACGACGGTATCCGGGTCTGGGTGGGTGGCCGGAAAGTCATCGATGAATGGCGAAAACAAGACGACAGCGAATTTGTAGGCCGCATCAAACTGGAAAAGGGTAAATTCTACGACCTCCGCGTCGAGTATTACAACGACTGGAAAGGCAGCATCGTCAGCCTCTACTGGGAAACGCCCACCGACCGTAACCCGGTTGTTTCGCCGGGTGACCGGCTTTATGGGCGCTTTCATCAGACCATTCCCACTCAATATCTGTTCAGTTCGTCGGCCAAACTCCCGAAACCGACCCCGAAACCCGTTGCCAAAACAGTTTCAAAACCACAGTCCAAAGCCACGGTGATGCCCACGGCGCTGGCCGCTGCTCCGCCAGCCTCCGGGCGCACGAAGCGGGCGGTGGAGCCGGTGGCAGCCCGCCCGATGGTCCGGGAAGAGGTGAACATGCAGCCGACGGTGTTCACGAAAATCGACCCCGGCACCACGCTCATTCTGCGGCAGGTGCTGTTCGAGCAGAGCAGCTACCAGCTACTGCCTTCATCGTATGACGAACTGAACAAACTCGTCCGGACGCTGGAAAAACACCCGGCGCTCCGCATCGAAATCAGCGGACATACCGATAACGTGGGCGATCCGCGCCTTAACCGGCTGCTGTCGGAAAACCGGGCGAACGTGGTGGTCAACTATCTGGCGAACCACGGCGTCGACCGCGACCGGCTGGAGGCCAGGGGCTACGGCAGCGCCCGACCCCTCGCAGGCAACGAAACCGAAGCCGACCGTGCCCGCAACCGGCGGGTGGAATTCACGGTGAAATGAAGCGCCCGCCATTGTCCGCATTTGAACAAAAGGCTGTCCATTTACGGACATTTTCTAGTTGGCTGGATGAAGCAAATGGTTGTAATTGAATTGATTAGGCTAAGTTGATTGGGCTGGCACAACCCTTGCGCACAGCGTAGGGAATAAGCCTTCCAACTTATGTTTCGTAATTACTTCAAAATTGCCGTCCGGACGCTCTGGAAAAACAAAACGCTCAGCGCCATCAATATCCTGGGGCTGTCGGTAGCGTTCGCAACCTGCCTGCTGCTGTTTCTGACCGCCGCATTTCAGTTGTCGTTCGATAATTTCCATACCGACGGCGACCGCATCTACCAGACATATTTTTTATCCAATGATCAGGGTGGTTCGGCGAATAAAAGCTCCACGATGCCGCTGCCGCTGACGCCCGTTCTGAAAGCCGAATACCCCGAAATCGAGAAGGCAACCCGCATCATCTGGGGCGGGGCCGGTGTCCGCTACGGCGATAAGGTGTATAGCAAACAGGTGCGGGCCTGCGACCCGGATTTTCTGGAGATGTTCACGTTTCCGCTCACCAAAGGCGACGTCAAAACAGCTCTGGCTGATTTGAGCAGCGTTGTCATCACCGAAAACATGGCGAAAGGCGTGTTCGGGGAGGGTGTCAATCCAGTCGGCAAATCAATTCTGATCAATACCGGCGATTCCTGGAAAAACTTCATCGTCAGCGCCGTTACTGCCGATTTTCCCGAAAATTCTACCATCGGCTACGACGCGCTCATCCGTATCGAAAACATCAATAACTACCCAATCGATAAGGACCGCTGGGATAACCAGTCGCACGAAGTATACGTGAAACTGGCGGCCAACGCCGACCATGCCGCCACCGAGAAGCGGCTCTACGGCGTGATTCAGAAATACATGAAAGAAAGCATCGATCACCAGATACGGAATGGTCTGGGCAAAAATGAACGGGGCGAATATTACAGTCTGCTGCTGCAGCCGCTCAGGGAGGTGCATCTGGACGAAGTTGGCCGGGCAACCATTGCGGCGATCATTGTGATCGGCCTGTTCATTCTGGCGATTGCCTGCATCAACTTCATCAACCTGACCATTGCCCGTGCGCTGACGCGGGCGCGGGAGGTGGGCGTCCGGAAGTCGCTGGGGGCCAAACGGTGGCAGTTGTTCGGGCAGATCTGGGGCGAAACGCTGCTGCTCTGTCTGGTATCGCTGAGTCTGGGACTGCTGCTGACGCACCTGCTGACGCCGCAGTTCAATAAATTATTCAATGCGAAGCTGAGTCTGGCGCTATTGCTGACGCCCCAGGCCGCCGCAGTGACCCTGATTGGTTTTTTGTTGGTGACGCTGATAGCGGGTGGTTATCCGTCGTGGGTCATCAGCCGGTTCAATACGGTGCAGGTGCTGAAAGGCAAAGTGACGATGAAGAAGCCGGGTATGCTGCGCAACTCGCTCATCGTCACCCAGTTTTCTATCGCCTGTCTGTTAATCGGCTGCACGATCATCATTCTGCGGCAGATCGATTTCCTGCGGGAGCAGTCGCTCGGCATCAGCAAGGAGCAGGTTATCAGTGTCCCGGTCGGCAGTGAAGTGGACGGGCGAATCGCCCTGGAACGGATGCGGCAGAAGCTCGGTTCGGAGAGCCGGGTGCTCGCCATCACGGGCACGGGCGTCAACATCGGCAGCGGCCTCGATGGCAGTATGACCCGCAGCCGCATGGGCTTTCAGTACAACAAAAAAGACGTGGTAACCGACTGGCTCCGGGTCGATTACGACTACCTGAAAACGCTGGACATCAAGCTGCTGGAGGGCCGTGACTTTACGTCGGGCTATAGTCAGGACTCCATTTCGTCGGTGGTGATTACTGAGAAATTCGCCAGACAGCTCGGCGAGAAAAACCCGGTTGGCAAATTCATTCAGCCCGATACGGCGGGGCAGAAGTATCAGATTATCGGCATGATTTCCGACTTCAATCTGTATTCGCTGCGGGAAGAAGCCCCGCCCATTACGCTGCAGATGCACCGGGGCGACCCCATCCGCTACGTGTTTGTGCGGGTTCGTCCCGAAAGCCTGACGACGTCGATGGATATGGTGAAAGCGGCCTGGAAAGAAGTGGCTCCGCAGACGGAGTTTAAAGGGTCGTTTCTGGATGAAAATACCAACCGCTGGTATCGGCAGGAAGAAAACCTGTCGACCATTCTGTCGGCGGCGGCGCTCATTACGGTCGTGCTGTCGTGTATGGGCCTGTTTGCGGTGGCGCTGATGACCATCGAGCAACGGACGAAGGAAATCGGCATCCGCAAGGTGCTGGGCGCTTCGGTCAGCGGCATCGTGGGTCTGCTCTCCAAAGATTTCCTTAAACTGGTCATCATCGCCATCCTGATCGCTACGCCGCTGGCCTGGTGGGCGATGTCGAAGTGGCTACAGAATTTTGCCTACAAAACCAGCATCGACTGGTGGATTTTTGCCCTGACGGGTCTGTCCGCCGTAGGGATTGCCTTCCTGACGGTGAGCTTCCACAGCATCCGGGCGGCGCTGACCAACCCGGTGAAATCGTTACGAACTGAATGATGGAACGCGGATTGAACGGATTTTACGGATTTACACGGATTTTTATCTTTGATGGGATCAGCTTATGGCATTGTTCCAAGAGTATAAAAAACTTATCCGTGGTCATCCGTTCAATCCGCGTCATCCGCGTTCCATCCCCAGACCCCCATGCTACGCAACCATCTAAAAATCGCCTTCCGGACGCTGAACCGGAACCGGCTCTACGCCATCCTGAACATTGCCGGTCTGACCTTCGGCATCACCTGTTTTCTGCTGACGGGACTGTATCTGTTCGACGAACTGACGTTTGACCGGCAGCACAGCCGGGCCGACCAGATTTACCGGGTCATCGAGCATAAAGACGTAAAGGGCGAGGCCTCCACCACGGCGGCAGGAAGCTATAAACTGGCCGAAGAGGCGAAGAAAAACATCGCTGAAATCGAGGCGACGACCCGCCTGTCGCGAATTGGGCGAGCCAACCTGATCAATCCCGAAAATCCGGTTAACTTTCAGGAAACCATCACGAATGCGGACGAAAATTTTCTGCAAATCTTTGATTTTCCACTCCTGGCCGGGGATAAACGCACGGCCCTGAAGGAGCCCAATTCCATCGTCGTCAACGAGGACCTGGCGATGCGCCTGTTCGGCCACACGCAGGTTATGGGCAAAACGCTGCAGTTCAGTCACATGAGCGTTCCCCTGAAGGTGACCGGCGTTCTGAAAAATCATCCCCGTAATTCAAGTTTCGATTTCAATTCGCTGGTTTCCGAAGCCTCTTACCGGAATGATGATTTTTATAAGGAAGCCACTGCCGGTAACTGGGCGGCCTCCTATTTTTCAGTATACGTGCTGTTAAAGCCTGACGCGGATCCACAAGCCGTTTCCACGAAACTGACCGGGCTCGTTCTGTCCAATTTCAAACCCGAGGCGGGCACCCGTCTGTCGTATAGCCTGCAGGCCCTGAAAGACATGCACCTGCATTCGGAGGGCATTGTCGATGGGGCCAGAAACTCAAATGTGGAGGCAATGGCGCAGGGGAGTCCGTTTTACATCAATATCTTTTCATTTGTCGCGCTTTTCGTGCTGCTCATTGCCGGTATCAACTATATCAATCTGTCGACGGCCCGAACCTCCGGTCGACTGAAAGAAATTGGCGTTCGGAAGGCCGTTGGAGCCGAACGGCGCAGTCTCATCTATCAATTCCTGGTCGAAGCGCTGGTGATCACGGGTCTTTCGATGGTCGTAGCCCTGATTCTGGTCAACGTCATCCTGCCCTTTTTCAATTCATTCGTCAATAAACAACTGACGCTCGGCCCGGGAAGCGATCCCCGAATCTGGCTGATGACCCTGGCCGCCACGCTGTTCATCGGGCTGCTGTCCGGGAGTTATCCGGCCCTGCTGCTGTCGGGGTTCAGACCCGTGCTGCTGCTGAAAGGAATGAAGGTGAACTCGCCCGGAAGCCTGAGTCTGCGAAAAGCGCTGGTGGTGTTTCAGTTTACCATCTCGACGGTGCTCATCATCGGCACCATCGTGATTTTCCGGCAGGTGCAGTTTATGAACACCACTCATTTAGGGTTCAACAAGAATCTGCTGGTAGTCATCGACGTAAACACCGGCACCGCCCGGGAGCGTTTTGAAACCATCAAAGCCGAAATGTCCGGAATTGCCTCGGTGAAAGGGGTATCGGTTACGTCCAGAGTTCCTGGCGAATGGAAAACGATTCGGACGGTAAAAATCAACCGGCAGGGACAGACCGATGAATCCAGGATAGCCTATGTGATTGGCGCGGACAAAGACTTTCTGAAAACGTTTGAAGTCGACCTGCTGAAAGGCCGGAACTTTGTTAATCCGGCGGATTCGACGGCGGTACTGCTCAATGAAACGGCGGCCCGTCTGCTGAATGTAACTGAAGCGTCTGACCAGTGGGTAGAAATTCCGGCCATGTCGCGGGGCGGTACTGATTTTCAGCCGGTCAGTCCTGATGGAACGCCCTTCCGGGCACGGGTGATTGGGATTGTAAAGGATTTCCATTTTCAGTCGCTGCGCGACAGGATTGAACCGCTGGTACTGGCCTACAACCAGAATCCGATTCATGTCATCGATTACTACACGGTGCGTATCGATGCCAGAGGTATACCCGAAACGTTGGAAAAGCTCAAAGCGGTGCTGCTGAAAGCCGATCCGGATGAACCATTCGAGTATCATTTTCTGGATCAGCAACTGGCTCGTTTCTATCAGGAGGATGCCCGTCGGCAGACGCTGCTGATCTGGATAGCGCTGGCAACGATTTTCATTGCCTGTCTGGGTCTGTTCGGTCTGGCGACCTACGCCGCCGAGCAGCGGGTCAAGGAGATTGGCGTCCGGAAAGTGCTGGGAGCGAGTGTCCTGAACCTTACGGCTCTGCTTTCCAGGGACTTCCTGAAACTGGTGCTGATTGCCAACGGCATTGCCTTTCCGCTGGCCGGGTGGGCCGTCAGCAACTGGCTGGAAGAGTTTGCCTACCATATTCGGGTCGAGTGGTGGATGTTTGCCGTTTCGGGAATTCTGGCCCTGGTCATCGCCTTCCTGACCATCAGCTACCAGGCCATCAAAGCCGCCCTGACCAACCCGGTGAAGTCGTTACGTTCTGAATAAATGATGAAACGGGTGATGGAACGCGGATGACACGGATGAGGCGGATAGACGCGGATTTTTATTTATTGGAACTGATGAACCTGGGCCTATTATTAAAATCCGTGTCTATCCGCTCAATCCGTGTCATCCGCGTTCCATCACCGCCATCCCTGCACCCATGCTACGAAACTACTTCAAAGTCGCACTTCGCAACTTATTGAAAAACAAGGTGTATTCGGCCATAAACCTGGCTGGGCTGACACTTGGCCTCACGGTGGTTATGCTCATCGCACTATACGTCAAAGACGATTTGTCTTTTGACCGCTTCCACCGAAACGGGCCGCAGATTTACCGTTTGGTACAGGACCGTAAAGACGCCAGTGGTAATCTGACCAAATCGGGCAACACCGGCTACCCGCAAGGACCCGCTTTTGTTAGTGAATTGGGCGAGTTTCGGGCTTTCTGCCGACTCAGAAACGGCTGGAATACGATTGTTAAAAAAGGAAATGAAGGTATCAAGCAAGACCTGATGTATGCCGACGCTTCGGTATTTACCCTGTTTTCGTTTGAAACGTTGGGGGGAAATCCTCAAACGGCCCTCAATGACCTTAAAAGTGTGGTGATTACTGACCGAACGGCATCCATGTTTTTTGGCGACACTGACCCCGTGGGTAAGTTACTTCAGATCGGAGATGGAGGAGGGGCTTTCAACGCTTACACGGTAGCGGCAGTGGTGAAGCACCCACCGGCCAACTCCTCCATTCAATTTGATATGTTGCTCTCGTTTGAGCACATGATTTCGCCTGACCCCGATCAGCGCATCCGTCAGAATATCTGGTTCAATACCAGCCTAAACACATTTTTGTTGGTCAATCCCAACGCTGATATCGCGCAGTTGGAGGCCAAAATGGTCAAAGTCACAAACAAATACACCGCCGATTACATAGAGCAGGTGCGCAAGGAAGGGAGCGGGCAGCAATTGGATGAGATTACATATCGCCTGCAGCCCTTCTACCGTATGCACTTAGACCCCGAATACTTCGCCACCAATGGCATAAAATATTGGTCAGATGGGAAATACCCGGCGGTTTTGTCAGGATTAGCCTTGCTGGTGCTGCTCATCGCCTGTATCAATTTTGTGAATCTTGCACTGGCCCGGTCATTGAAACGGGCCGGAGAAATAGGTATTCGTAAAGTCGCCGGTGGCACCCGGCAACAGTTGCTGGTGCAGTTTCTGAGCGAGTCATTTCTGCTCACGTTGCTGGCCTTTCTACCGGCACTTTTGCTGGCCCATCTGCTGCTGCCCCTATTTAGCCAACTCACCAATAAATATCTGGAAAGTACGTACCTCACCCAACCCGCCACGTTAGGTCTGTTTGTAGGATTGTTGGCAGTTGTGGCATTATTAGCCGGTTTCTACCCTGCTGTTGTCCTTTCAGGGTTTCAGCCAATCGACAGCCTGAAGGGAAAGTTTACGTTGGCCGGTCGGAATACGTTGGGTAAAGCGTTGGTCGTGTTCCAATTTGTGATAGCCGGGGTGCTGCTCATTGGTACGTTGATTTTCTCGCAACAGTTTGATTATATCATGCACGCCAATCTGGGCTACAAAACCGACAACACGATTCGATTCTGGCTGCCCTGGGAACAAATAAGTACCATCTCAGCACCGCTCAAACATGAATTGGCTCAACTACCGCACGTGACGCACGTATCGGGTAAGTCGGGCGATTGGAACAGCACGACCTACGAGGTAAACGGCACCCAAACCGACTATGTTTACCACGAAGATATCGACGATAATCATCTTCAGCTTATGGGCATACCGCTGATCAAAGGCCGGTATTTTTCTTCGCGATTTGCCCTCGATACCGTGTCGAGTATTATTGTCAATGAAGCTTTTGTGCGGCAATATGTCCCCGAAGGTCAAAACCCTTTCACCACACCCATTCGTCAGCAGGACAGTCAGTTTTTTATTGTGGGCATAGTGAAAGACTTTCATTACAACTCATTCAAAGAGCAAATCAAGCCGATGGTCTGGCAGAAAGATCGCCGGGCACAGGCGGGTTGCCTGCACGTGCGCATCGCAGCGGGTCATTATGAAGAGACTATCGCAGGCATCAGGAAAATTTACAAAAAATATGTTCCTTACCTGCCGCTGGAGTACTTCTCGCTGGAGGAGTTTCGGATGAAGAAATACGGAGATGACCTTCGCCTTCAGCAAATCAGCACCTACACAGCCATTGTTGCCATTCTGATTGCGTGTCTGGGGCTGTTCGGCCTGGCTACGTTGATGACCGAGCAACGGACCAAAGAAATCGGCATCCGCAAAGTGCTGGGCGCATCGGTCGTCAGCATTACGACCCTGTTGTCAAAAGACTTCCTGAAACTGGTGCTGATTGCCATCGTCATTGCCTCGCCCATTGCGTGGTATGCCATGAATCAGTGGCTAAACGACTTCGCTTACCGCATCGACATCGAGTGGTGGGTGTTTGCGCTGGCGGGACTGTTAGCTGTGAGCATTGCGCTGGTAACGATCTCATTTCAGGCCATCAAAGCCGCCCTGATGAACCCGGTGAAATCCTTACGTTCTGAATAAATGATGAAACGTAATGGAACGCGGATAACGCGGACGGTTCGCCGCTGCGATGAGGCGGATAGAGGCGGATTTTAATAATAGGCTCAGGTTCATCAGTTCCAATAAATAAAAATCCGTGTTCATCCGCTCTATCCGCCTCATCCGCGTTCCATCCCTCCGCCCCAAGCCCTAAACCGTGACAGGTTCTTCAGCAAAATACATGTCCAGTTCGCCCTTATTTTTGACGGTCACCTTGCCCCGGTGATGGCAGCGAAACTGGTCTTTGACAAGCTGGTACGTAACCTCCGAAATGTTCACCTTGCCGACCTCGCCGTGCTGCTCCATGCGGGCCGCCGTGTTGACGGTATCGCCCCAGATGTCGTAGGCAAACTTCCGGACGCCCACGATACCCGCCACCACCGGACCGGTATGGATGCCAATCCGGAAGCCGAAACCCGGTTGCCCGGTTGCCTGTCGTTCCTGCTGGCTGCGGAGCATGAAGTCCCGCATTTCGAGCGCCGCCCGAACCACCTCCTGGGCGTTGTCGGTGGTGGCAACGGGCAGTCCGCCTGCGCAGAGGTAGGCATCGCCGATGGTCTTTATTTTCTCGATGGCGTAGCGGCTCAGAATGCCGTCGAACGCCCGGAAATAATAATCGATTTCGCTCACCAGCGCCTCCGGCGACAGGCGTTCGCCCACTTTGGTAAAGTTCTGAATGTCGGTAAACAGCACCGTCACCTGCTCGAACCGGCGGGGGCGGGAAGCGCCGTTCTGCTTCAGTTCATGGATGATTTCGTCGGGCAGAATATTGAGCAGTAACTCCTCCGAACGCTGCTGCTCCTTGCGCAGTTCCGCCGTGCGCAGGCCCACCTGCTGCTCCAGCATGAGGTTCTGCTGGCTCACCAGCCGCTCGTTTTCCTGAAGCGCCTGTATGCGTTCCTGAATAGCCTGCTCCCGTTCCTTTTTAAGCAGGTTCACTTTGTAGGCCAGGGCCAGCATGAAGAGCGTAATCTCGATGCCCGAACCCAGATGAATACTTTCGTAGGTCCAAAATCGATGCGGGAGGCGTCCGGCGGCATAGGTCAGAAAAACGAAAATGGAGGCGAAAAAGGCCAGATTGCCCAGAATATAGTACAGCGCCGGTCGAAAATTCCGACGCCAGGCCACGACCCCCGCTACCAGACTGTAGACGCCTTCCAGAAGCGCAATCTGCGGCACAAAATCCAGTTGCTGACCCGTCGGCGACCCCACCGCCACCGATACCAGATTGACGAACAGACCGAGCGAATAGAGCACGAACACGCCGATACCGATGCGATAATAGAGGGGGGCAATCAGCCGCAGTTTCAGAAACGAAAGCGTAAACAGAATGTGCAGCAGCCCGGTGACGCCCGCCAGTCCGGTGCCGTATCGTTCGATGGCGGGATTGTGCGCCCACAGAAACTCGTTGAGGTGCCCCCGGAACAGCGCCAGTTGCAAACCGACAAACAACACCCAGATCGCATACCGGACGTAGCTCTGCACCCGCAGCCGGACATACATCACCAGACTATAAATGATGACAATCAGAATAAAACCGTAATACAGTCCGTAAAACAGATCGTGGCGGTGCTGGACTTCCAGCAGATTCGGCAGAGACCGTCCAAACAGCATCAGGGAGGTGGTATAGACCCCCTCCATATACACATAAAACACCGACGTCTGCCCTCGCCGGGTCGTCATCGGACTGTATTGGGTGCTTTTTCGGGAAGTAAACGTACGCTCGGCCCGGAGGGTACCCAGCCGATGTTCCGACACCCGGCGTCCGCTCTCAAATTCGTACATGTCGATGCGTTCCGTTCCGGCGTAGACCAGATGCAGAAAGAGGCTGCCGGCCGTCTGGTTGGTTACCGAGAACCGGAACCAGTAGCCGAACTGCCGGTCGTAGGGCCGGATGAGGTCGTGGCGGGTGGGCGTGAAGCGGTAGCTGCCGGGCCGTTGCAGTAAGTCGTCGATGGATACCTTCCCGGCGGGTACCACCAGCAGCTCACTGGCGGCAAACAGGTCGTACGAGCGGGTAGAGTCACGAATGATCACCGGCTCCGATCCGAAAGAGGGGAGGGCAGGCAGGATCAGAAAAAGCAGTAGTAAACCGTGTTTCATACGGCGGGGGATTGGCGGGGTGGTGACGCCACCGGCGGCAGCAGGGCCGTCCGCAGCATGACGTCGACTTTGTGCGCCACCGTACCGAACTCCTGCCGGGCAATGAGCCGCAGCGGCCACCGCAGCAGCAGAGGCGGCCATACAATCTGTCGGGCCATCGCCGCCGAAGCTTCTTCCAGTTCGGTGAGCAGCCGCTGCCGTTCCGCATCGTCGGCGGCCCTGTGGAGCTGCAGGCTTTTCTGCCAGGCCATGTCGCGGCCCAGTTGCATATAGTTGGTTTCGATTGCCAGAATCCGGTCTTCGAAATACTGCACCAGTGTGCCGAAAGGCCGGTAGATCCGCCCGACATTGTCGTTCATCTGGGCATACATGTCCTCGAAAAAGGCGTTCATCCGGATGAAATCGCCTTCAAAGCGGGTCATGTCCCGCCCCCGATACACGTCGGCAACCACGATGGGCAAATCAAAGGTGATGTGGGCGTTGGCGGCGGAAAAAATATACTGGTTGGTAATCATCGGCGTCCGGGCCGCATCGAATGAGGTCTGCCAGGGTTTGGTTGCTGTTTTTCCGTCGAAATACTGATTGACGGCCTCGAAGTACCGGTTGCTGAACCGAACGTCGACCTGTTCCATCTCGACCGGATTTTCGAACGCCCCCAGCCGGATGCCCTCGGCCACCCGCTGCGTCACCAGTTTGTAGATAGCCGCAAACAACCCCATTGGATTGTTCTGCGAACGAAAATGCCGGGCCAGTTTATCGAGATAAAAAATGACTTCATCGATTCTCCCCACTTCCGGCACCCGAAACGACGGCGCCGCCTCCTGCCAGGTGTCGGTCAGGGCCGAGGGCAGATAAAACTGCTCGTTTTTGGCTCCGTTATGGAAATCCAGTATCCGCGAAATCAACTCGTTGCTGAACGTCCGGGCCATGCCCGACAGCAGGGCGTTCCGCCCGGAAACAGCCCGGATGCTGCGGTCCATCCGCTGAACGACTCCCGCCAGGGCCGAATCCGCAGCGATGTCGTTTCGGGGTACTTCCAGCATGTCGGCGTAGGTGTCGCCGATGAAATACCGCACCAGCGCGGGTGGATACGGTTTTAGCGAAGGCAGCAGCAGCCGGGAATTCATCAGGTCGATGCAGGCGTCGGTGAGCTCGCTGCCCTCGCGGGACGGCCCGGCCTGCCGTTCCAGAATCCGGTTCATCAGCAGGCGGCATTCGTCTTCATCTTCCGTCAGCAAATCGGCATCCACGCCCATCAGATGCCCCACCACCCGCCACAGGTGCAGATAGGCCTGCCGCTCTTCGGGCGTCAGCGAAACGTCCATCTGCTCCAGTCCGTCGATAATCACCACCCCGAACGACAGCAGCGTTCCGACTAGATCCTCCTGATTGATGGGCGTCCCCAGCGTGTCGGCATCCCAGGGGTGCCGCAGCGTATGGTAGCGAATGACGGCATGAATCAGCCGGACTTTCTGGGCCGACATAACCGCATTGCCGTCGTGTTCGAAGCTGTTGCGCGTCAGCATGTTGACCACAAACTGCGCCGTTTCCATCAGCCGCCGCGTAAACGAATCCAGCGAGCCGTCGTGGGTGCGGAGACGGCCCGTACGATACAGCACTCTGGCCCCCCGCCAGCAGGTGTAGCACAGGGGCAGCGATTTGCAGAGCAGCAGCATCAGTATCTTGGGGCCGTGCTGTCCGAAAACGTCGGCGGCCACCATCATCCGAAACGGGTCGGCCCAGTCGGGGAGGGTCCGCGTCCGGACGAAATAGGTTTCTACCAGCCGCTGGACGGGCGGCGACAGCGCCCGGAACGCCGGATTGGGAAACTGCCGGTTGAGCACCAGCATCTGAAAAATCTGGTCGATTTCGCCCTTCTGATTGTCCGCCTGAATCAGGCCGATGACCTCATCGGCGAGCGGATCGCCCCGTTTTCGTTTTTCCTCCAGAAAGGGATCAGTCCAGCGGGATTCGGGCGAAGAAGTCATGGTTCAGGGTAGCTACGATGTTGCTACAAATAACGATTTTATCCGTTAGTTTCCAAGAAGTTAAGGCGCGGATTGTGGTAAAATTAATGTGCATCGGCACCGGGGGCGACGGGCAGTCGCTTCAACTGCTCATTCTGCGACCGGATGCGCTGGCACAGCGACCGGATGATGTTGCGCAGGACCTCGCCGCGTTCGTCCATGAGGTCGTAAAAATCGTCCTGATCGATCCGCAGCAGGCTCACGTCCGACAGAGCCACGACAGTCGCCGAGCGGGGTTCGGCGTCGAGCAGCGCCAGTTCGCCGAAGAAGTTGCCCTTTCCCAGCCGGGCCAGGGACTGAAACTGGTCGTAGACGCCCACTTCGCCCGTGTGGATGATGTAGAGGCAGGTGGCAACCTCACCTTTGGCAACGATCTCCTGCCCTTCGGTAAACGTCACTTCCCGCATGATGGGCGCAACGCTGCTCAGGATATTTTCGGGGGTGTCGGCGAAGAGGCGGGTATTTTTCAGGATCAGCACCCGCTCAAGATGCGGAATCCGGCTAATCGTTCGGGTGTTGTTCATAGTCGTAACGAGGGAGTGACTGGATTCGGGGTGGCGCTGAGAATAAGCGGCCAGGGTCTGGAGCGCACACTCCCGCAGGAGTTGTGTGGAATGATTCAGATAAGGCAGCAAATTGGGTAAATCGTCGGGAACGGGCGTCCACTGCCGAAGAGCCAGACCGATCGTCCAGTCGGAGAAGACGGTTTCGCCAAGGCGGATGATCGTTGGCAGCACCGGCCCCGTCGTCGCCGGGCCGACCGGCAGCAGGGACAGTCGTTCGGCCAGCGGCAGGTCATCGACAATGGCCTGTAGGGATTTGTAGACAGTTCGCGGAACCAGATTTTCCAGAACCTCCAGCGCATTGGCCCGACGTTCGCCCCGTCCGTGCAGAACGCCCAGGCGCACACGCTGCACGGCTTCGGCATCGTAGAGAAGCGTCAGGATGCTGAAAACGCGTTCCTGCAGCAGCACCAGTTCGTGCTGAATAGTGGTAGCGAGATGAAACTCGTGCTGACGGGCCGTAAGCAGAAAACCAGCCAGTTGCCATTCATCCTGAAGGAGTCCGTGCAGCACGGAGCGTTCGGGGAGCGCAGGCATCCGGCTCAGACTTCGCAGCGCCGCCGCCCGAACCCGGCGGTCGTCCTGCTTCAGAATAGCCGCCAGCAGCCGACTGCTTTCGGGCGTGGGAATGCGCTCACAAACCGCCGCCAGCCGGATGAGCCGGTGGGGCGAAGCACCCGTGCGGAGGGCCTGCTCCAGCACGGGCAGCGCCTCCGAACCGGCCTCGGCCAGGCAATACAGTGCCGTTTTCCCTACGTCCCGGTCCAGCAGACGGTCGGCCAGAGCAGGCAGCAGACGCGGAAACTTCAGCGTTCCGACCGCCCGGATTGCCGCCCGCTGCACTGCCGGATCGTCACTTGCCAGGCAGGCTTCCACGAACGCTTCCGAGCGCGACCACGACAAGGTCCGAATGAGGTCGAGGGCCGCAATCCGGTCATCGGTGAAGGCCGACTGGCTGAGGCTTTCCAGTCCGGCAACGGCGGCCGGGTCGGTGTCCGACGCTTCGAGGCAGCCCCGCAGCGCTCCTTTTCGTATGCTGCGCTGTGGGTGGTTCACCAGCCGATTGCGCAGGGCAGAGTCCGTTCCCGGCTGACGACAGGCCAGACGGGCGGCGGCTTCCTGAATGGCGGGCGAAGACGTGGTTTCGGCCAGGCTGGTCAGAAACCCCGCGTCGACGGAGATAGAAAGCTCCGTGACGGCATCGAGCGCCCGCGTAACCACCGGGTTGTCGGGATGCCTGAGTAAATCGGTGATGCGCCGACCCAGCGCTTCGGGCTGATGACGCCTTAGCCAGTCGATGGCCGTCAGCACCTCTTCCGTACGGTCGCTGCGCAGATTTCTGACCAGAATACTGACCGCTTCGGCGGGGAAAGCCAGGTGTTCGTCGGCCAGAAAACGCTGCGCCAGCGCGTCGTCCAGTTCATGCAGATAATGACGATACGTTCGGTGCAGGAGCCACCCCGTGAGCGCCGCTACCGGCAGCATCCAGACAAACGGCAGCCATTCGGCTTCTGGCAGCAGCAGGCTCCCCGTCAGCAGCAGACCCCCGGCCAGCGCCGTTCCCAGCGGTTCATAAACACTCTTGGCGAGTGTGTGTCCCTGAAGCCGCTGACGGGGCGTAAGTGGTTGAAAAAGAACCAGAAAGGCGGGTTCGAACAGGGCCCGCCGTACCACCTCGAAGAGGGCATACAGACTACAGAAATAGAGAACCAGCCCCGCTGGTCCCACGAGCCAGTAGCCACTGACCGCCGCCAGCGCCGCCGCCGGAAGCAGCAGGAGCAGCCGCTTCATGCCCAGCCGGTCGATGGCCCGACGCGAGAGCAGCAGTTTGACCCCCATCGCCGCCAGATAGGTCAGCGCCAGCACCAGCCCAATCGTCTGAATCAGGCTCGCCTGGTTATGAAACTGGTGTTTTACATACACGAAAAAAGCGTATTCGATGCCCGCCGCCACCACTGCGATGCTCAGCAGACTCATGCTCATGACGTAGATCAGCCGGTTGCCGCCGAACAAATGCCGGATCAGCGTCGGCTGGAGGCGGTGCCTCCAGGTCGACCGGTGCCCCGGCGTAATCCGGTGTGAACGAAACGTTTTCAGCAGCAGCAGAATAGACAGACCGAAGGCCGCGAACGCTCCGATGAGGAGAATTTCCAGTGCCTGTGGGCTATGAACCAGCACCGTCAGCAAAGCGCCCAGCGCCTTGGCGGGCATGTCGCCGGACGAGATGATGCTGAAGAGCCGTTTGCCCTGCCGAACGTCGAACACCACCGCCGACACTCCCCAGAATTCCAGACTGGTGAGCAGATAAATCAGGCGGTAGGCCACCATCAGTGCAATGGCCGAGGTCACCGAATGGCCGAATGCCACCAGCGTCACCACCACCAGCGTCAGCGCCGTCACCACCAGCAGCACTCCGACCGTCAGGCGGTTCATGGGCAGGTGATGCTCGAAATAGCCGTAAAGCTTCCCGACGGCGAGCGTTGCCAGCGCCCCGATGAGATAAGCCAGGGGCAGACTGGTTTCCGGATGATGTTCCAGCAGCGTGACGTTGGCCGCTACATAAACCAGAATCGTCCCGATCCCCAGCAGAAAATGGTGCAGGAAGAAAAGCCGTACCGTCGGAATTTCGGCGGGCCGGATGCCAAGCGAATGATGCCAGTGTCTGCTGATCATTGAGTGAATGAGCGAATGAGTGAATGAGTGAATGAGTGAATGAGTGAATGAGTGAATAGGCTGACGCCTTATGAAAACCCTGTTAAGGCGTCAGCCTATTCACTCATTCACTCATTCGCTCATTCACTTTCGTCTGCCGCCGGATTTCGTCCGAGAAACGGGCGGAGACGCTCAGAAAACCTTTGTCGTTGGGGTGGATTTCGTCGAACCAGTAGTCCTCCAGACGCTCGGTGCGCCGGACGGTGCCGCGCAAATCGAGGTAGGTGACGTGGCTGAACTCCCCGGCCACCGCCCGCAGCCGTTCGTTGAACGCGTCGACCACATACCGTATCAGGGTTTCGCGTTCGTTCTGGTTCGATATGCCTTTGGCAATCAGATGTTTACCGAGCCAGCTTGTCTTTTTGGGCTGCTTTGTCGTATCGATCGGAATCACGTAATCGTAGCCATGCACCAGCACCCGGACATCGGGATACCCCAGTTCGACCAGCCGAAAAATCTCCCGGAAGTGGGTGGCAAGCTGGTCGAGGGTGGTTTCCATTACATCGGTCAGGTAGCGCCGCGGGGCGGGCTGGGTATCGTCGGCCACGTCGCGGAGAAACTGCACGAACGGGTCGCCGAACACGTCGTTGCCGCCGCCGCTGAGCAGAAAGAAGGCGGGCTGCACCTGCGCAATGGCTTCCAGAAACTGCGGCTTTTTCAGGTAGTTGCTCAGCTTATCGCCCGCCGCCGCAATGCAGTAAACCGAATAAACGCCGGACAGATAATCGATAATGTCGCGTACCAGGAACGGGTACTGAAACCACGAATCGCCCTCAGCCACCATCCGCAGACGACCCGGATACCGAATCAGGTTTTGTTCATACTGCCGGTTGCGGATGCGGTGGGCCACCTGGTTGGCAATCGCCAGTTTCAGGTCACTCCACAGGCCCCGCTGCCCATCTGCCGGACCCAGCAGCGTCAGCTCGTCGCGGAGTTTGAGCGACGGATTCAGCAGGTTGCCGGTATCGGCTTCGAAATACAATCCCAGCGCAAAATCCGCCATCGTGTCGTTCATCCGGGCGGTTTCGTCCAGTGCCGCCACCGGCTCCAGCATCTGACTGATTTCTTCGGGATTGACCTTGTTATACAACGGATTGACGATCCGCAGCGTCAGGGTCTGCGTACTCCAGGCGGGCAGCGGGTCCAGTTCTTCGGTCATGGCAGCCCCCCGATTATCGTCGCCGGGCCGACGCAGTCGTTTCGCCAGCGTCGGCGGCGAGGGCAGTTCGTCCTGCTGCAGAAACGCCAGCGTCGTCTCCGACAGCGGATCGGTCGTAATCAGCAGCTTGAAATATTCCGTGACGTCGGGCCAGTTATATTCCCGGATGACGTCTTCGAGCGAAAAGCGAATAAGCGGCTTCCGGTCGGCGGGGTTGAGGCGGCTCCGGGCCAGACCGAGCGTGGTCGGTACGCCCGGTTCCAGCCGATGGTTGGTCGGCAGAAAACCCGTAAACGACCCGAACGCCCGCGACAGGTACAGCACCGTGCAATACAGCGGCTGGTCCTGAAAATTCGTCAGTTGAATAGCAATGGTGGTTTCGAAAACGCCGTTTCGTTCCGTCAGCGCGACGGGCAGGGGCGAAGGATGGGCCGATGCCAGCCGGACAGGCGCTTCACTTTCACGCCGGACCTCCACGTCGATGAGCGGCTGGTCAGCTTCGGGATTGCGCAGGTCGCGCAGATACTGCCAGCGGGAAAGCGCCCGCAGGGAATCGGCCAGCCGTTCGAAGGCCTGCGGGTCGTCGGCGGCCACGGGCTGAAGGAGCGGACGGTGCTCATCGTTGGGCCGGGTCACAAAATATAATCCGTGGCGAACGTGGAGGGTATAATCCGCCCTGCTCTCGTCGTCTTCGGGTACAAAAAATGAATCCGCCCGTTCGGTCAGGGTATTCAGCAGTTCGGGCTGGTCCACCAGCAGACCGTTGTGATGCCGGAAATGAATCCGCACGGGCTGGGTTAGCAGACCCGTTACCCGCGCCCGGAACATCTGCCCGGATTTCAGCAGCGCCCGGATGTCCGGAGCTACCTCCAGCACCGTGTAGTCCGGGCCGATGAGCAGCGGCGTAGCGGGGTAGGCGGGCTGTCCGGCCTCGTCCAGCAGATGAATGCTGCCCGTCGTCTGCCCCACGCCATGAATGGTCCCCACGTCGAGCAGACAGCCCTCCGAGGGGTTGTAGATAACCTCGGCATAGAGACTGCCGTCGGTTTTCGGGCGATTCAGAAATCCCGCGTCCAGAAGGGTCTCGGAACCGGGTCCGGCGGCCCGGATGCGGGGGCGCTGCTGAAACCCGAAACGCATGTATTGCCGCACCCGATTGTGCAGGGAGCGGTAGGTGACGTCGCCGTGCGAAGCCGCCAGCACCGTCAGCAGATTCTTCGTAAAAATGCCTTCGCCCAGGCGCTCCAGCGCCGATTCGTCCGACTCGCAGGCGGCCAACTGAATGTGAGTTCCTTCGGGCAGCAGTGTTTCGATGCCCCCGACACGCAGGTGTTCTTCGGCTAATTCGGAGGCAAACAGAAAGCCCTCATAAGGTCTCCGGGGGCCTTTCTGGCTCAGACGCCGCTCGTCCACCGTTCCTTCGAAGGCCGCCGACAGCAGGTCGAACTGCCGGGTGTTGTCGCCCGCGTGGCAGCAGTCGAACATCGTGACGACGTGGGCGCCCGTTTCGCTCAGTTTCCGGATCAGGTAGCGCAGTTCCTTGTCGGCCAGCAGATAATCCCAGGGGTTTTCGGCTTCGCCGTCGTGGCAGACGAGGCATTCGAGCAGGCCGTCGTCTTCGCCCGCCCAGAGGGTGCGGTCGGCTTCTTCCTGGGCGCCGTGTCCGGAGAAATAAAACAGCACGGTGTCGCTGGCCGTGGCCCGGCCCAGGTGGTCGCGGAAGGCGGCGGCAATGGCGGCTTTGGTGGCCTGGGTGTCGGTGAGCGTCAGGAGGTTGAATCTGAAATCGGGCAGGGTACCGAGGTAGTCGGCCATTTTGCCGACGTCGTTGAGCGGGCCCGTCAGCGGGCGTACGTGGGCGTAGGCATTGATGCCCACCAAAAGAGCATAAAGCTGCCGGGAAGGCGGTTCAGTAAACGTAGGCATCGCACAGGTCAGAGTTTGGAACGACTACAAGGTACGATGCCTAATCCATTGATTGCGTTACCGTTCAGTAAATCGTAAAAAAAGTAAAGGCCACTTTATGGCTCGATTCACTGCGGCCCGGAGACCAAAACTGAGGACAGGTCAGCGCATGAGCCCTCTACGCCGGGGAATTCCCATCTACAAAGTTTTTTATGTGGATAAAAAGGAGAAATACTTGAAATATATGACTAAATTGGTTAGTATTGGTTGAGTATTTTATCTCACGTCCGCACCCTCATTGACTATTCCTGAATCATTTCATCCTTAACCTTATTTATTTATGTCAAACGTATACAGAGGGGCGGCGTGGCGCAGTCTGGCCGCGTTGCTGTTCTCGCTTGTCAGTCTGGCCGGTCTTGCCCAGGGACAGCGTATTACCGGCAGGGTGATCGACAGCGAAACCGGCGGCGGAATGCCGGGCGTTACGGTACTGGTGAAAGGAACCACCGGCGGAACGACGACCGACGCCGAGGGGAGGTATGCCATCAATGCCGCCAGAGAAAACACCCTTGTTTTTTCCTTCGTGGGGTATCTCAGTAAAGAAGTGGCTGTCGGAAGCCAGTCTGTCGTCAACGTAAGTCTCGTTTCGGACGTAACGGCGCTGGAAGAGGTCGTCGTGACGGGCTACGCCGCCCAGCAGAAACGCGACATCACGGGTTCGGTGGCAGTGGTCGACGTCAAGGAAATGAAGAAAATTCCTTCTTCCAACATCGGCGATCAGTTGCAGGGCCGCGTAGCGGGGGTGCAGGTCAGCACAACGGGCGATCCGGGCAGCGCCGCCTTCGTGCGTATACGCGGCATCGGTACGTTCAACCAGAACGAGCCGCTCTACGTCATCGACGGGATTCCGGTACAGAACGAATCGAATCTGAACTTTCTCAATCCGAACGACATCGAGTCGATTCAGGTGCTGAAAGATGCTGCCTCGGCCTCCATCTACGGCTCACGGGCGGCCAATGGTGTCATCGTCATCACCACCCGGAAGGGCAAGGCGGGCTCCTCCAAACTCAATCTGGACGTGTTTACGGGGATTGCTTCACCCGCCAAATTTCCGAGTCTGGCGAATCCGTCGGAACTGCTGCAGATTAACCAGGGGCTGGAACAGGGCGCTGGCCGGACGTTCGCGTCGAGTCTGTACATCAACGAAGGCGGGCGCTGGGTGCTTCCCGATTTCCTGGTGCGGGGCAATGGCTTTGCGGGCGGGGTGAAAACGGGCGACCCCCGGGCCGATCCGAAAAACTACTTCCTCAACTCGGACCCAACCGCCGACGCCGGACGCAATTACCTCATTGCGCCCACCAATAAGGAAGGCACCGACTGGTTCCGGGAGATTTTCAAGCCTGCCTCCATCACCAGCCTGCAGCTCAGCGCCTCAGGCGGTTCGGAAAAAGGAAATTACTTCCTCAGTGGTAACTACTTCAAGAACAACGGTATCCTGATTTATAACGACTACACCCGCTATCAGATGCGGGTCAACTCGACGTATAACATCAAGAAAGTAGTTCGGGTAGGCGAAGACTTCAACATCGCGTATCAGACGACGCGGGGCAGCATCGGCAATCCCGGCGAAGGGTCGACGTTCATGAATGCCCTCCGGATGCCGCAGCTTGTTTCCGTTTACGACATCAACGGCTACTGGGCCGGACCGTGGGGCGCGGGTTCCAACGCCAATAACCCCGTGGCCGGTCAGACCCGGACTCAGGCCAACAATGGTTATAATGTACGGCTGATCGGCAACGTCCGGGCCGAGGTGGACCTGTTCAGAAACTTTACCGCCAAAACGCTCTTCGGCATCGACATGGGGCTGGGCATGGGGGGCTTCTACGGGTTCCGCAACTTCGAGGCCACGGAAATCAATGCCTCCAACAGCATGGGCCGCAATACCTTCAGTAACCGCAACTGGGTCTGGTCCAACACGCTGGCCTATAATCGGGAATTCGGCGGCGGCGACCATCGCGTATCGGCCCTCATTGGCACCGAAGCCCGGCATAACTTCTACGAAGGTTTCAACGCCAACGGCAATGGTCTGACTTTCGGCGACGACCCGTTCTATCGCATCCTGACCAATACCAACTCCAAGACCTGGAGTCTGGGTGAGTATAAGGGCGAGTTCTCAGTAGCCTCGCAGTTTGCGCAGGCCAACTATGTCTACCAGGATAAATACCTGTTCAGCGCCACGGTCCGGCGCGACGGCGTTTCGCGTTTCATCAACAACCCGTATGGCGTTTTCCCGGCAGGAAGCGTAGGCTGGCGTATTACCAAAGAGGATTTCATGCGCAACGTATCGTTTGTCAACGACCTGAAGCTCCGGGCCAGCTACGGTGTAACGGGCAACAACGAAATCGGCGGCGATTATCCGGGGTATGCCAACTATCGGCAGGACCTGAGCGGAACGGCCTATTCGATTCAGGGCGATCCCGGAGCCGTAACGCCGGGCTTTGCGCAGTCGTCGGTCGCCAACCGCGATATTCGCTGGGAAACGACCAAACTGCTCAACCTGGGCGTGGATGCCCGGCTGCTGAACGCGCTCGATTTCACCTTCGAATGGTATGACCGCAAAACGTCCGACATTCTCTGGCTGGTCGATCTGCCCTCGACCCAGGGCAACATCGGCGACCTGCCGCAAAACATCGGAGCGATGCGCAACCGGGGCTTCGACTTCCAGGTTGGCTATCGCGGACAGGCCATCAATAACCAGTTGACCTACAACGTCTCGCTGAACGGCGGTCATTATACCAATCAGGTCATCAACATCGACGCCAACTCCAGTACGTTCGTGGGCGGGGCCGGTTCGCGCATCGGCGACATTACCCGCACCCAGGCTGGTTACCCGATTTCGCAGTATTTTGGCTATATCTCCGACGGCGTCATCAAAACCGAAGCCGAACTGCCCGCCACGCGGGGCGATGCCAAAGTGGGCCGCCTGAAATTCCGCGACCTGAACAACGACGGGGTCATCAACGACCAGGACCTGACCGTTATCGGAAGCCCGATTCCCAAACTGACCTACGGCCTGAACGTCAATCTGAATTACCGTAATTTCGACTTCACGATGTTCTTCCAGGGCGTATACGGAAACCAGATTTTCAATTACGTGCGGTATTTCACCGATTTTCCGGCGTTTCAGGCCAATTACTCCAAAAACATGCTGTATAAGGCGGGTGATACCTACCCGGTGCTGGACGCCAACGACAATTACAGCTCGCAGCGGAGTTCGTTCTATGTGGAACCCGGTTCCTATTTCCGGGCCAGAAACATGACGCTGGGCTATGTGCTGCCGATGGGACTGGTCAGTAAAATCGGTATCGACCGGGCCAGGGTCTACGTTCAGGCGCAGAACCTGTTTACCATCAGCCGATACAGCGGCCTTGACCCGGACATCACCATTCAGAACATCACGGAAGGCTTCAACAGCCGCCGTGACCTGTCGATGGGCGTCGATTTCGGACGCTATCCTATTTCCCGTCAGATCTATTTTGGACTTAACCTGGAGCTTTAAGCAGACGATTTACCATCATGAAACGAAATATAACGATAACGACCAGTGTTCTGCTGCTGGGCACGGCCATTGCCTGTAAAGACACGTTTCTGGAGAAAAAGCCTTACGGTGCGGTCACGTTCGAGACGCTTTCGCAGTCGCAGACCGGTGCCGACGCCATCCTGATTTCGGCCTATTCGCTGCTGGACGGCTTTTCGAGCTGGGACAACGGCAACCCCTGGGGGTCGGCGGCCTCCAACTGGGTCTATGGCAGCATCAAGGGCGGCGATGCCTACAAAGGCTCCGAGGCCAATGACCAGCCCGACATCACGCCCTTCGAGCGCCACGAGGAAACGCCGCTCAACCCCTACGTGGAGGCCAAGTGGAATACGTATTACGACGGCATCGCCCGTGCCAATCAGGCCATCAACGCCTACGACGCCATCGCCGGTTTGCCCGCCGAGACCAAAAACCTGCGGGTGGCCGAGGGCCGTTTTCTCCGGGCGTTTTATCATTACGAACTGAAGAGGGTATTCAACATGGTTCCCTACATCGACGATAAGACGACGGAGTTCCGGGTGCCTAACGACAAGGATATCTGGCCGAACATTCAGGCCGACCTGCAGTTTGCGGTGCAGAATCTGCCCACCCGTCAGAGCGAGCCGGGCCGGGCTACCAAAGGAGCCGCACAGGCCCTGCTGGGTATTACGTACATGTGGCAGAAAAACTATCAGGCCGCCAAGGCGCAGTTCGATGCCGTGATTGCATCCGGGGTCTATAAGCTCAGCCCCACGTATCATGAGAACTTCAACGCCGACTTCCGGAACACTTCCGAAAGCATCCTCGAAGTGCAGCAGGCGGTCAACATCGGTACGGACGATCAGGGCAATATCGGCGACGTGCTCAACTACACGCACAGCGCCGGTCCGGGCGGCTGCTGCGGCTTCCATCAGCCGTCGCAGAATCTGGTGAACGCCTTCAAGACGGACGCCAATGGCCTGCCCCTGATTGCCGACTACAACAAGGAAGGCGATGACGTGAAAAACGACCAGGGCATCACCTCCGACCAGCCCTTTACGCCCGATACCCGCACACTCGACCCCCGCCTCGACTGGACGGTGGGCCGCCGGGGTATTCCGTATTTCGACTGGGGCAAACATCCCGGTGCAAGCTGGATTCGCCTCCAGGCCTACGGAGGGCCTTTTTCGCCTAAAAAGAACTCGTATTACAAACGTCAGGAAGGCACACTGACCTCGGCATCGGGCTGGACAAAAGGCTATAACGCCAACAACGTCAAGCTGATTCGGTATGCCGACGTGCTGCTGATGGCCGCTGAGGCGGAGGTCGAACTCAACAATCTGACCAAAGCCCGCGAATACGTCAACCTCGTACGGGCACGGGCCGCCAATCCGGCAGGGTTCGTCAAACAGTATAAAGACGACGCCAAACCAGAACTGGGCGATTCGGACAAACCGGCGGCCAACTATCTGATTAAAGAGTACCCGGCGGCGCATCCGGCGTTTGCCACCCAGGCTGCCGCCCGCGAGGCGGTCCGCTTCGAGCGTCGGCTGGAACTGGGCATGGAAGGCCATCGCTTCTTCGACCTCGTGCGCTGGGGCGTGGCCGAACGCGTGCTGAACGATTACCTGAACGTGGAATCGAAAAAACGGTCGTATCTCGCCAACGCCCGGTTTACGCCCAATAAGTCGGAGTATCGACCTATTCCGCGCCGGGCCATCGACCGCAGCGCAAAAGACGGTGCTGCCACTATCAAACAGAATCCGGGGTATCAGTAACCGGGCCGATTCCGGGCAATGGGCTATCCTCACCGGTAGCCCATTTTTTTGTAATGTATCGTCCAATGATTTTAGTTTCTGCGCCATGAAGCGACCAGGTGCGGTCCTGCTGTCTATTCTGATTCTGTTTCTGGCGGGCTGTAAACCCGAAAAACAGTTTATCCGGCTCTCCCCCGACGAATCGGGCATCCGTTTTGGAAATGCCCTGACCATCGCCGACACCATGAACATCCTGGACAATGAACTGGTCTACAATGGGGGAGGAGTGACCGTCGCCGACTGGAACGGCGACGGTTTGACCGACATTTTCTTCACGGCCAACATGGTCGACAATGCGCTGTATCTGAACCGGGGCGATATGCGCTTCGAGGAGGTGACCCGGGCGTCGGGCGTGTCCAAACCCTTCGCCTGCTGGTCGGCGGGGGCAACGGTGGTCGACGTCAACGCCGACGGACGCCTGGACCTCTACGTGTCCAACATGATGTATGGCCGGGCCGAACTTCGTCGTAATCTGCTGTATGTCAATCAGGGCAACGATGCGCAGGGAGTTCCCCGGTTCCGGGAGCAGGGGCGGGAATACCGCCTCGACGATGACAGTCATTCGGCCCAGACCGTCTTCTTCGACTACGACCGCGATGGCGATCTGGATGCCTACGTTCTGGTCAACGTCATGGACATGCAGTTTGCCAACCAGTATCTGTCCAAAGCCGCCCGCGAAAACTCACCGACCGCCGACCGGCTGCTGCGCAATGACTGGGACAGCACGGCGGGACATCCGGTGTTTACCGACGTCAGCCGCGAGGCGGGCATTCAGGCGCAGGGGTACGGACACGGCGTTTCGATTACGGACGTGAATAAAGACGGCTGGCCGGACATATACGTCACCAATGATTATCTGTCCAACGACAATCTGTTTATCAACAGCGGGGCAGATACCTCCGGGCTCCGTTTCCGGGACCGCATCCGGGACTGTGTGAAGCACCAGTCGTGGTCGGCGATGGGCAACGACGTGGCCGATATCAACAACGACGGCTGGCCCGACCTGTTCGCCGTCGACATGCTGCCGGATTACAACGAACGGAAAAAAGCCCTGCTTCGGGCCAATAACTATACCCACTACCAGTTTACGGAGCAGTTTGATTATGCGTATCAGCACATACGCAACACGCTGCAGCTTCACCGGGGGCTGGACCCGCAGACGGGACTGCCCCGCTTCAGCGAGATCAGCCTTCTGGCCGGGGTCGCCGAAACCGACTGGAGCTGGTGTCCGCTCTGGCTCGATGCCGACAACGACGGCTACCGCGATCTGTTCATTACCAACGGTTTTCCAAAAGATATTACGGATCAGGATTTCCTGGCCTATCGGAAAGACATCCGCAGCATCGCCACCTCCAAAGCCGACCTCTACCGTATGATTCCGGAGGTCAGAATTCCCAATTATTTTTTTCGGAACAAAGGCGATCTGACCTTCTCCGACAAGTCGGCAGACTGGGGCGTCGACACCCCGACGTTCTCCAACGGGGCGGCCTATGCCGACTTCGACGGTGACGGCGATCTGGATCTGGTCGTCAATAATACCAACGACTACGCCCATCTGTACCGCAACACGCAGAACGACCGGCACTCCCGGAGCCGCTATCTGCGGGTGCGGCTGGCAGGTCCCCGCCCGAATCCGCTGGGCATCGGGGCCAAAGTGGAGGCATTCGGGCCACGTTTCTACGCCTACGCCGAACAGACGGTGGTGCGGGGGTATCTTTCCTCTTCCGAAAGTATCCTGCATATCGGCCTGGATAGTCTTGACCGGCTGGATTCCGTGCGTATTATCTGGCCGGACCAGCGTCGACAGACTCTGCACCGGGTGAAGGCCAATCAACTGCTGACCGTCCGATATACGGAAAGCCTGCCCCGGCAAGCGGCTGAAGTTCAGAAGAATACTTTTTGGGAAGATGTGGATCCGGCTGCGCTGGGCCTGGCGTTCCGGCACCCCGAAACCGACTTCATCGACTTCAACATCCAGAAAACGCTGCCGCATAAATTCTCCCATTACGGACCGGCTCTGGCCGCCGGTGACGTGAACGGCGACGGGCGGGACGACTTTTTCCTGGGTGGCTCATCGAGGCTGGAAGGGACTTTTTTTATTCAGCAGGCCGACGGAGCGTTTCGCCGTCAGCAGCAAAATCTGAAAAAACTGCCGGACAAAAAGGAAGAAGATCAGGGTCTTCTGCTCTTCGATGCCGACGGCGATGGCGATCTGGATTTATATTGTGCCCGGGGCAGCTATCAGCAGCAGGTCGGCTCGCCTCTCCTGCAGGATGTGCTCTACGTAAACGACGGACGGGGCAATTTTCGGCCCGACAGCCTCGCCCTGCCCCGCGAAACGGAGAATAGTCTGGCCGTGAAAGCCGCCGATTATGACCGGGACGGTGATCTGGATTTGTTCGTGGGCGGAGGCGTTCTGCCCGGCAGCTATCCCAAGGCCAGCCGGTCGTTTCTGCTCCGCAACGACTCCCGGCCCGGCAGACCCCGCTTTATCGATGTAACCCGGCAGGCGGCCCCCGGTCTGGCCTCTCCCGGCATCATCACGGACGCTCTCTGGACCGATTATGACAATGACGGCTGGGTCGACCTCCTGCTCGTCGGCGAGTGGATGCGTCCCATTTTTTTCAAAAACCGGCAGGGTCGACTCAGCGCCGGGGAAATCGTTCTTTCTCCCGGCTGGTGGACGAGCCTCTGCGGCGGCGATTTCGACAACGATGGCGATACGGATTACGTCATCGGAAATTATGGGCTAAACACGGCGTTCCGGGCTTCGGCGAAGGAACCCCTCGATGTCTGGGCCGACGATTTCGACGCCAACGGCAGCCATGACCCTATTCTGGTGCAGTATGACAACAATCAGAAAGGAGAACGGCATCCGTACGTGTATCACACCCGCGACGACCTCATCAAGCAGTCGATTCTCTTCCGGCGAAAGTTCCTGACGTACGCCGATTTTGGCCGCTCGATCTGGCCCGATGTACTGACCGGTTCGCAGCGACAACAGGCGGAGAAGCACACGGTAACGAATCTGGCAAGCTGTTATGTGGAAAATCGGGGCGGCGGGCGCTTCGACATCCGGCCGCTGCCCGTGGAAGTGCAGTTTTCGCCGGTTTTTGGTATGCTCCCCTACGACGTCAATGAAGATGACCTGCCTGACCTGCTGCTGGTGGGCAACGAGTATGGCATGGAACTGCTACAGGGACAGGCAGATGCTTCCTGCGGGACGGTACTCATCAATCGGGGGGAAGGGCGGTTCCGGGCGATGGACCCGGCTCAGTCCGGATTTGTCGTTTCCGGCGACGCCCGGGCGCTGGCGCAGATTCGGGGGCATGAGGGAAAGCCGCTTGTCATCGCCACGCAGAACCGGGATTCGCTGCGCGTGTCGACCAGGCCGACCCGAACGTTCCGGTGGCTGGATGTTCGACCGGACGATGCCGTAGCGCAACTGAAACTTTCCGGCGGGCGTCGGCGGCGGGTGGAATTATACTACGGTCAGTCTTTCCTGTCACAGTCGTCCCGTCGGCTGCTGGTTGAAGCGGGCGTTCGTGAGGTGACGATAACGACTTACCGGGGACAAACCCGTACGGAAAAACTTCCATGATGCAGCGAAGCCCGGTCAGTTGACCGGGCTTCGCTGTCTGCTGAAAAAAAGCGGGGTTACTCGGTGGCTTCCTTTTTATTGGCTGATGCTTTGTTTTTGCCCCTGCTCTGTCCGCCCTTGCGTCCGGCTTCGCGGGCGCGTTCCGGGTCTGCCGCAAAATTACCTTTCCCCTTTGTCGTCGTCATAGCCGTGTCTCCCATTCTGGTTCTGATTACTTGTTCCTACATGAAATACACGGTTAAGCAATTGTTAACCCATATTGTTTATGGATGTTTTGGACCGGCCTGACGGGCAACGGCCGGTGTCCTGGCTTCCCTGCCCTGAGAGGTGCTCAGGCGGCAGACGGGCTGGGTGGGGGAGTAAGTTAACATTCGTCAGGGGGGGGTGTCCGCGCCCCGGGGCGCGGACAAACCTCATTCGTCGTTGGTTGCCGGGGCGGGCTTTTTGGCGTTGCCGCTTTCTTTAGGCCGCCGTTTGCCGTGAGTGCCGCGCCAGATTTTACCGCGCCGACTCTTGCGATCTCCTTTTCCCATGATTCAGAATCCGGTTAATGAGTTTACGATTGACCTTGTTGAGGGTTATTCTTCGACGGAGGCGCATCCGGCCTGCCGAAGGCTAAAGATAGGTAACGAACGGTTTTCCGGCAATACGGGACACTCGCTCATTTTAATAAAACATAGGTTGTTTGATAGAGTTAGTTGGATTAAATGAGCCACAAAACAAAACACAAGCTATGGCAGAAATGAAACAGCCCCTTTCGGAACTGACCGGAGTGGGGCAGGTCGTACCCGAGGTGAGCGGGTCGAGCCGGGTAAACGTGGGCGAGTCCGAGCGTTTGATTTCGGCGGCGGGCGGGGCGCTGCTGGTGATGTATGGTCTGGGTCGGGGTTCGCTGGCGGGGCTGGTGCTGGCCGCCGCCGGGGGCGCTCTGGCCTGGCGGGGCGTGACCGGCTATTGTCCGGTCAATGAATCGCTGGGCCGCAACAGTGCGGAAGGTCACGCCACCGACGCCATCGAAATCTCTAAAGTGCTGACCATCAACAAACCCCGCGAAGAGGTGTTCCGGTTCTGGCGCAATCACGAGAACCTGCCGAAGTTTATGCGGCACCTGGAGGACGTCAAGCAAATCGATGACAAACATTCGCACTGGAAAGCCCGCATTCCGGGCGGAGTCGGCACCATCGAATGGGATGCCGAAATCATCCAGGAAGTTGAAAATGAACGGATTGTATGGCGGTCGGTGGAAGGCGCTACGGTCGATAATGCCGGGGAAGTCCGATTTATGGATGCCCCGAACGGACGCGGCACTGAGCTGCACACTACGATTCAATACCGTCCGCCTGCCGGTCAACTGGGTGAACTGGCCTCCAAACTGTTCAACCCGGCGTTTAAGTCGATGATTGAGACCGATTTGCGCCGATTCAAGCAATTAATGGAGACCGGTCAGGTTGTGCTGACGACGGAAGGGTATCCGGCAGCCACGAAAGAAGAACTGGAAGCAAACCGGGACCGTGTTTTTGGGCTGTAGCGGCGGGGTAGTTTAGCCCCTAAATCCCTGAGGGCTTCCGCCGTTCAAATGCCCCTAAATCCCCTGAAGGGGACTTGGCTCTGCCACTCGCCACAATGCTGAATCAGCGAAGCCAAGTCCCCTTCAGGGGATTTAGGGGCAACATCAGGCGGAGCCAAGTCCCGCAGCCCGTACGCGGAGCGGGCGAACCGTCCTTCAGGGGATTTAGGGGCAACATCAGGCGAAGCCAAGTCCCCTTCAGGGGATTTAGGGGCTTTTTTATTACCGGAACAGATAGTTTCTTTATTAAACCCTCTGCCCAGCCGTTCGAACGCTTGAGCAGAGGGTTTTTCATTTCAACGGATACAATTGCCGCTTCGGTTCGTTTCTATGACTATTGAGAAAGATTGAACATCCATCTGCGCGGTACGGGTAATACGTTTGTGCTGTCCTATCAAATGGATAGCCTTATGAAAAAGATCGTACTGATTCTCATTGCGTTGCTGACCGTCGGAGGCGCTGTCGCCCTGCTGATGAGCAACAAACAAAAACAGCAGCAACAAATACAGGAAGCGCAGAAGCCTTTTGCCACTACGGTATCCACCGAAACGGTCCGGCAGCAGTCCTTTACGGAGTCGGCTTCGTATGTCGGCAAAACCGAATACTGGCGCGAAGTACAGATGAACGCCACTACGCAGGGCACCGTCCGCAGCCTGAACGCACAGCTCAACGGCTCCGTCCGCGAGGGGCAGCCGGTGCTGACGGTCGATACGGAACTGACCGAAATCGCCATCACTCAGGCCGAAGCGCAGCTTCGTAAAGCGCAGGCCGACCTGGCCCGCTACGAAACGCTGCACCGTGAAAATAACCTGCCCGCCTCCGATGTCGAAAACGCCCGGCTTGGGGTCAAAACGGTGGAGAGCCAGATTCTGACACTGAAAAAACAACTTCGGGATGCCGTAGTGAAGGCACCCATCGGCGGCATCATCACCGAAAAACCCATCGAGCGCGGCATGTTTATCGCCCCCGGTGCGCCCCTGATGACCATCACCGACGTCTCGTCGGTGAAAGTGATCGTGGACGTTCCCGAAGCCGAGCTGACGCACTTCCGGGCCGGTCGGAACGTGACCGTCAGGTTCGATGCGTATCCCGAAACTTCTTTTCGGGGCATCACGGAACGCGTCCGGCTGAAAGGCGGCGAAACAGGCAAATTTCCGGTTGAAATTCGGGTAGCCAACACGGCGGCCAGTCCGCTCCGCGTCGGCATGACGGCAACCGTATCCCTGCCCAACATGACCCGGACGACAGGTCTTGCCGTCCCCCGGGCCGCCCTCGTCACCACCACCCAGACCCCTTCAGTCTATGTGCTTCAGGGCAATACGATCCATCTGAAACCCATCGAATCCGGTTCTACGTCGGGCACGACGCTGCTGGTTCGCAGCGGCCTCCGCCCCGGCGACCGCATCGTCGTCAGCGGCACCGAAGGCCTGAAAGACGGGCAGGAAGTAAAAGAGCGAAAGAGCGAAAGAGCGAAAGAGTGAAAGTTTTCCGTGCGGATAAAGCCACTCATTCACTCTTTCACTCTTTCGCTCATTCACCCTTTCGCTCTTTAACATGAAGCTCACTCTTCTCTCCATAAAGCGCCCCATTCTGGTGATTGTCCTGTTTCTGGTACTGGGCATTCTGGGGCTGTTTTCGTACTCGCAGATGCGATACGAACTCCTGCCAAACATGTCGATTCCGTTCATCATCGTCACGACGCCCTATCCCGGTGCGTCGCCGGATGAGGTTGAAAGCGGGATTACGAAGCCTATCGAAGACGCCGTCTCGTCCGCCGACCGTATCAAACGCATTACGTCGATGTCGATGGAAAACGTCTCGGTGGTCATGGTCGAATTCAAACACGACATGGACTCCGATAAGGCTTTGCAGGACGTGCAGCGGCGGGTCAATACGGTCACGACGACCCTGCCTGCCGATGCCCGCACGCCGACGCTCGACCGCTATTCACTGACTGAACTGCCCGTGCTTCGGGTGGCAGCTAATAGTAAACTGTCTGATTTAGAGTTTGGTACGCTGCTCAAAACGCAGATTAAACCGCGTCTGGCGCAGGTGGCCGGGGTGGGGCAGGTGCAGTTTGTGGGTCTGCCCGAAGCGGAGGTCAGCGTGGCGCTGGACGCCGCCCGGCTCCGTTCGCTGAACCTATCGGTATTGCAGGTCGTCGGGGCCATCCGGGCGTCGAACCTGAATGTGCCGTCGGGCAGCGTCAAAGATGCCGATGCCGCCTACTCGGTGCGGGTAGTCGGAAAAACCGACGCCGTTGACCACCTCCGCGACATTGTCGTTCATACCGGCCCGACCGGTCAGAAAATCCGGCTGGGCGAGGTGGCAACGGTCGGTGTGGTCAAAAAGGAGATGGAAAACCTGAACCGATTCATGGTTCAGTCCGATTCGGCCAAAACTTCCGACGAACCCATAGCGCGTTCGGCGGTGGGTCTGCTGATAAAGAAGCAGTCGGGAGCCAACAACGTGGAGGTGAGCGAAGCCGCCCGGAAGGTGCTGAACCAACTGCAGACCGAATACGCTTCGGCGGGTCTGGAGTTCGCCATTGCCCAGGACGGTTCGGAGTTTACCCTGGCGGCTGCCGATGCTGTCAACCACGATCTGATGCTGGCGATTCTGCTGGTGGCGCTGGTGATGTTCGTCTTTCTGCACAGTCTGCGGTCGTCGCTGATTGTGATGGTGGCTATCCCGGCCTCGCTGCTGTCGACATTTATTTTCATGAATTTGCTGGGCTTTTCGCTCAACCTGCTGACGCTCCTGGCCCTGTCGCTGGTTATCGGCATTCTGGTCGACGACTCGATTGTCGTGCTGGAAAGCATTTATCAGCAACTGGAGAAAGGCAAGGATAAAGAAACGGCGGCACTCGACGGACGCAGCAGCATCGGATTTGCGGCCATTGCCATTACGCTGGTCGACGTGGTTGTGTTTGTGCCGTTGTCGCTGGCGCCGGGTCTGATCGGCGATCTGATGCGGGAGTTCGCCCTGGTGGTCGTCATTTCCACGCTGTTCAGTCTGCTGGTGTCGTTCACGCTGACGCCGATGATTGCTTCCCGCTTCGGCAAGGTCGAACATCTGACCAATAAAACCCTGATGGGCCGGTTTGGGCTGTGGTTCGAGGGGCGTTTCGAGCGGCTGCAGGCGGCATATCGTTCGCTGCTGTCGGGGGCGCTGCGCTGGCGCAAAACGACGGTTCTTGCCACGTTCGTGCTGTTTGTGGCCTCGCTGATGCTGCCCGGCATGGGCTTCATCGGGGGTGAGTTCATGCCGCCGACCGATAAGGGCGAAATCAACGTCGTACTACAGTTTCCCGAAGGCTACAAACTAGGTCAGACGGACGAAATGGCGAAGGTTTTCGAGAAAAAACTGTACCGTATTCCCGAAGTGCGGCGGGTCTTCACCAACGTCGGGGCCAATCCTGAGGGCTGGTCGGGTCTGCCATCGAGCAAGAGCGCCGTGGAATTTGCCGTGACGTTCTCGCCGCGCAACGAACGCGAAAAAGACCTCAATACGCTGACGCGGGAGGTCAAGGAAATTGCCTCCGAAATTCCCGGTGCCCGCATCCGGGCCTATCCGCTGGGTCTGCTCGGTTCCGATAATGCGGCGCCCATCGTCATCATGGTCAGCGGTTCCGACCGCAGCAAAGTGCGGGAAGAAACCATCCGGCTGGTGGATGCCATGCGGAAGATTCCGGGAACGGCGGATGTGCGCTTTTCGGGTAACGTACGTAAACCGGAGGTCGAAATCGACGTCGACCGCGAGAAGCTGGCCCGTCACGGCCTGACGACCGAAACTGTCGGCATGGCGATCCGGACGGCCCTGGCGGGTTTCGATGACCTGAAGATTCAGCAGGGCAACGAGTCGGTGACGATGCGGATTCAGTATGCCGAAGCCTTCCGCAACCGCACCGGGCAGATTGGCGGCCTGACGCTGACGAACGCCTACGGACAACCCGTGGAACTGCGGCAGGTGGCAACTGTCCGCGAGACGTTCAACCCGGCCATTCTGGAGCGTAAGGACCGTGACAATGCCATCACCATTACGTCGCAGGCCATCGGTCGGCCATCGGGTGAAATTGGCGTCGATATTCAGAAGGCCGTCGCTGACCTCAACATGGACCCTTCGGTGCGGGTGATGTACGGCGGTGATCTCGAACTCCAGGACGATTCGTTCGGTAAACTGGGACTGATGTTTCTGGCGGCTATCATCTTCATGTATCTGATTATGGTGGCGCTCTACAACTCGTGGGCTTATCCGCTGGTGGTGCTATTCTCGATTCCGGTGGCGATTGTCGGGGCCTTGTTTGCGATGGCATTTACGATGAATTCAATGAACGTGTTCACGATTCTGGGGATGATTATGATGCTGGGTCTGGTGGCGAAGAACGCCATATTGCTGGTCGAACGGACCAACGAAAATCGGGAGCAGGGAATGTCGGTGGTCGACGCGCTGCTCGAAGCGGGCCAGATCCGGCTCCGCCCCATTCTGATGACGACGCTGGCGATGGTGGTCGGTATGCTGCCGATTGCCCTGGCAACGAGCCCCGGCGCCGAGTTGAAAAACGGTCTGGCCTGGGCGCTGATCGGCGGCCTGACGACCTCGATGTTTCTGACGCTGGTCTTTGTGCCGGTGATGTATCTCTACTTCGCCCGGATGATTGCTTGGGCGGTGCCTGCGGGGCAGGGAGGGCAGGGGTTGCAGGGATGGCAGGGAGAGCAGGGGTTGCCGGGAGTAGGGCGGTCCGATGGGTCAGTTGCCGGGGCAAAGTCGGTTCCTGTGGGCATAATTCTGATGATGGTTAGCCATTCCCTCCTCGCCCAGCCCCCCGCCCCCCCTGCCCTCCCCGCCCAAAGCCTGAGTCTGCGGCAGGCCGTGGATCTGGTACGGCAGCAGAACGGAGAAATCCGGGTGGCGGGTTATGAGGCCCGGAAAGCCGACGCCAAAGCGGAAGAGGTGAAGCGCATGAGCCTGCCAACGCTGAATGGAACGGTTCAGTATCAGCATAATATCAAACCGCCTGTGTTTTTCTTCCCGGCCTTCAGCATTACGCCCGACGGCGGCTTCTCGTTCGACGACAGCCGTATGACGCCCGTGGCCGCCGCACTCCGGCATCAGTACAACGCGGGTGTCAACCTGGGCATGCCGCTGATTCAGCCTGATCTACGGATCGCCCGGCAGCAGGCTGGTCTGGGGCAGAAAATGGCGGCTGAGCAGCGCCGGGCGGTGGTGGCCCGGCAGGTGGCCGAAGTCAAAAAGCAGTACATGAACGTGCTGCTGGCCGACGAACAGCGCCGGTTGCTGACCCGCAGCATCGACCGGGCTGAACAGGCTCTACGGGAAGTGCGAAACCTCTATCGGGTACAACTGGCGACTGATGCCGACACGCTGCGGGCGTTTGTGGAGGTGGAAAACCTGCGGCCCGGCCTCTCGAAGCTCGACCGGACGGTGCGGCTGCTGAAGGCCCAGTTGCTGGTGCTGATGGGCCTCGACGCCTCGACAAACCTGCTGCTGACCGACTCGCTGACGCATGAACTGGATGCGGCGCTGTCGGAGGAGTCGGCTGTCGGGCAGGCATGGAACCGGCGACCGGAGGTGCGGCAACTGGGACTGAGCATGGAGGCCAGTCAGTTGCAGACCCGACTGGAGCAGGCCCGCCGCCTGCCGACGCTGGGCCTGATTGGGCAGGCCGGTACGCTTACGCAGCTCAACAACTTTAATTTTTCCGATAGTCGCTGGCCGTTTTTCAGTTTCATCGGCCTGCAATTGAACATTCCCATTGTCAACGCCACCACAGCGCCGAAAATACAGCAGGCGCAGGCCGCCTACAGTCAGGCGCAGGAACAGTTGCGGTACAGCAAAGCGCTGATTGCCAACGAGGTAAAAGCGAGTTTATACACTTTGGAGGAATCCCGCGAGCGTATCCGTACGCAGGAGGGCGTCATCCGGGCCGCCGAGCGCAGCTATGCGCTGACGCAGAGCCGCTACAAACAGGGACTGACCAAGTTCAGCGACGTCACCGACGCCGAACTGGCGCTCCGGCAGGCGCAGACGACCCGGCTCCAGGCCGTATATGACTACCTGACGGCCAAAGTAGACCTGGAACGGGCGACGGGGGAGGAGTAGATTTGGCTATTTCCGCATCAAAAACAAAGCCCGTGTCAGGCATTACGCAGATGCGGGCTTTTTATCGGCGCATCGAATCAGGCTGATGGCTGTTCTTTCTCAGAACGGATTTTCTGGACAATTTCCTCCACCTCACGCAGGCTCATTTTAAACGCCTCGGCGATTTTATCGGCGGTCAGACCAATAGAAAGCAGGCCCCGGATATGGCTGAAGGTATTCTCGTATCTTATTTGGTCAGCGGTGGTCATAGCTACGTTTCCTGTTGCTGAAGATACACGTTCAAAAATAGTCACTATCTCCTGTAATGGCAAATTTGCATTTTCGTATACATAGATGAATGTTGTGCGTAGGTAATTAAAGTCATTTTGCTGCTCGATAAGCCGAAGTAATCTGGCAATCGTAGTCGTATTATATTTCAGAAAGCGGTCAATCTGCCGGACCCGCATCAGCAAGGTTGCCAATGCCAGGAACGCATTCTGGAAGCGGATAATCTGCTCCTCGCTGTACTGAGTCAGGTCGATGAGTTCGTAGCGGAATTCCGGGATGTAAGGCTGGAGTATTTCGCTGATCAAACCAAAATAGGATTGAAGCGGCGCATAATTCCATCTGGCTTCGCCGTGATAGATGATCACCGGGATGATAGGCAGCAGCGGTTCCTTTTGCTGTTCGGCCTGTTGCCAGGCGTTCAGCAGATAACGAAGAAGCTGAAAATGCGGGTGCTTCTCCGGGTAACTCTTATGTTCAAGCAGAAGAGCCACCTGAATGGTCTGACCCCCGTCACTGAAGCGGCAGGTATAGACCAAATCGGCAAAGATAATCGTTCCGACTACCCCTCCAAACGCTCCAGTCAGCACACATAACGCTTGAGAACAATCCCGTTGCTAAATCTCTCCCGAAATGCGTACCTTCGTTTTGTCACTGAACCCATTGCCAATGACCGTTTCCCGCACATCCAACACCTTCATTCGCTGGTTTCGCTGGATTGGCGTACCCAGTGTCGGGTTGATTGTGTATGGACTGTCGTTTGTCATCAATCCGCAGATATTCGGAGATTTTTACTACCAGCAATTGGGCTGGAAAGCATACGCCTGTGATCTGCTGTTTGTCCTGATGGGATCGTGGCTGCTTTTTGAAACGGGTCTCTGGCTTTCGCGGACTCTCGACCGCTGGATGCCCTGGTCGGAGCGGCCCCTTCGGCGATTATTCTGGCAGTTTTTTCTGCTCGTTGGCGTCAGCGTTCTGTTAACAGTTTTACTGGTAAGGATGATGGAGCATCTGACCGTACCGGGCGGTTACCAGATTACAGAGACGGATAAACAGAGTATTCGTCAGACGGTGGTGCTGGGAGTCATTCTGGCCTTCTGCGTCAATGCGGTTTACACGGGCGAATACTTTTTCCGGCGCTGGCGAACGTCTCTCACCGAAACCGAACGGTTGAAACGGGAGTCCACCGAGGCCCGCTTCGAGGCGCTGAAAAGCCAGTTGGACCCGCATTTTCTGTTCAATAACCTCAACACGCTGACCTATCTGGTGGAAGACAACCCGCAGGCGGTTGCGTTTGTCGAAAATCTGTCGCTGGTGTATCGCTATGTGCTGCAGAACCGCTCGAAACCGCTCGTTCCCCTACATGATGAACTGAAACTGGCCGAAGCCTATCTGTTTCTGCTTAAAAACCGCTTCGGCGACGGCCTGCGGGTCGAGGTCGACGTGCCCGATTGCGACCGCGATCGCCTCATTGCACCCATGACCCTACAGCTCCTGCTCGAAAACGCCGTCAAGCACAACGTCGTTAGCACCGACCACCCGCTGACCATCACGCTGCGGTGCGGCGATTCCGGCGAACTGCTCGTGCAGAACTCCCGCCATCCGCGTCAGTCGGTGGAGGGGCGAACGGGCATTGGTTTGCGCAACATCCGCCACCGCTACGAACTCCTGACCCACCGCCAGGTGCAGGTCGGCGAAGAGGCCGGGCGCTTCCTGGTGCGGGTGCCGCTTTTGTAATGATTGAATTTTGAATGATAGGATGATTGAATAGGCTGACGCCCGTGATAACTATTCGGACATTCAAAAACGCCATTCAATCATTCTAAATTCAATCATTCAATCATTCTATCATTGACATGACCGCGTTGCTAATTGAAGATGAACTTCCGGCGGCCCGCCGACTGACGAAACTGCTGCGGGAAATCGACCCGACCTGGGAGGTGGCGGCTACGCCCGACAGCATTATCCGTTCGTTGGAATGGCTGCGGTCGGGCAGGCCGGTCGATTTGATTTTCAGCGATATTCATCTGTCAGACGGGCTGTGTTTTGAGATTTACCGACAGGTCGAGCCGCCCTGCCCGATCATTTTCACGACCGCCTACGACGAATACGCCATTCGGGCCTTCAAGCTCAATAGTCTGGATTATCTGCTCAAACCCGTCGTGGCGGACGAACTGCGGCAGGCGCTGGAGAAGTTTCGGCGCTTAACGCTCCCGGCGGCAGCCCCATTGCCCCATCTGGAGCATCTGATACAGAGCCTGACGCAGCCCCAGTTCCGGCAGCGATTTCTGGTGAACTACAAAGAAACGTATCTGCCCATCCCGGTTCAGGAAGTGGCCTACTTTTACTCCGAAAACAAAGTTACCCGGCTGGTACGGCCCGATGGTCGCTGGTTCCCCCTGCCCGAAACGCTTGAGGAGCTGGCCGAACAGCTTGACCCACAGCATTTTTTTCGGGCCAACCGGCAGGTTATCATCAACATGAACAGCATCCGGGGCATTCACAAACACTTCAATGGTAAACTGAAACTCGAACTCGCCCCCGCCCACGCGGAGGGAGTGATGGTGAGCCGCGAAAAAGCCGAGGAGTTCCGGCAGTGGCTGAATCAGTGATTGAATGGTTGAATTTTGAATGATTGAATGAGTGAATTTTGAATATGCTAACGCCCGTAATTATTATTTTAACATTCAACTATTCTATCATTCAACAATTCAATCATTCTGTAATTCTATCATTCAACCACTCAATCATTCAACCCCCCATGAGCGACAACACCAGAACCTACACTAACGGCGAAATCACGGTTGTCTGGAAACCCGACGTCTGCATTCATTCCCGCCTGTGCTGGACGCAGTTAATCGAGGTGTTCAATCCCAAAAAACGTCCGTGGATCAACATGGAGGGGGCCGACACCGAACGCATCATCCAGCAGGTTGACCGCTGCCCGTCGAAAGCGCTGAGCTATTTCCGGAATGAAGCGCCTATTGAGACGGAGAATATTTCCGCCGAGAGTATTGTCGAACCCATGCCGAATGGACCGCTGCTGGTCTACGGCAATCTGGTGGTGAAAGACGCCGAAGGTCATCAGACACGTAAGAGCAACGTGACGGCCTTCTGCCGCTGCGGAGCCAGTCAGAACAAACCTTACTGCGATGGCTCGCACCTGAAAATTGGCTTTCAGGGGTGAGTACTGCTCTTTGGGCATCGCTTTGCCCCCGGCGGATAACCAAACCACCGCCCTTCCGGTTGGTTTATACGGTATACGACGAGGAGCGATGAAAATTTTACTGGTTGAAGATGAACCCAAAACGTTACGAGCCATACAGCAGGGACTGGAAGAAAGCCAGTTTGAAGTCGACGTAGCCTATGACGGTCTGATTGCCCGCCGACTGGCCCTGAAAAACAACTATGCCGCCATTATCACCGATGTCATCCTGCCCGGCCTGAACGGCTTCGAACTATGCCGACAACTGCGGAACGAGGGATTGGCGACGCCCATCCTGCTGCTGACGGCCCTGGGTGAGGCCGACGACAAAGTAACGGGCTTCGATGCCGGTGCGGACCAGTATCTGACCAAACCCTTTCAGTTTGCCGAACTGCTGGCGCGGGTTAGGGCCATGACCCGGCGCGGCACCCAGGTCGCCATGACCGCCCAGACGCTCCGCTACGGCGGCATCGAGATGAATCTGGATACCAAAACCGTTACGCGGGAGGGTCGGCCTGTCGACCTCACCGCCCGTGAATTCGCCCTGCTGGAGTTTCTGCTGCGCAATCAGGGGCGGGTGTTGTCGAAGCCTGAAATCGCAGAACACGTCTGGGACCTGAACTTCGATTCGGGAACTAACGTCGTGGAGGTATACATCAATTATCTTCGGAAAAAAGTGGATAAGGGTTTTCAGAAGAAGTTGATTCACACCCAGTTCGGCATGGGATACGTACTGAAAGAGGAGTAGCACATGACCATTCGCAATCGGCTGGCGCTGCGTTTTACGGGCCTTGTTTCGGCCATTCTGCTGCTGACGTTCGTGAGCATCTATGCCTTCTGTTCCTACAATATCGCCCTCGATTTTTACCGGCGGCTCGACCTGAAAGCCCAGACGACGGGGGACCGGCTGACGCGCAGTCCCATCGATTCAGTGCTGATCAGTCAGCTTGGCCGCATCCGGAAGGATCAGTTGCCCAACCAGCATATTCTGGTATACGACAGCCGTGACTCACTCATCTTCTCGTCGCCCCCGGCATCGCCCATCCGCCCGTCGGCTTCACTGCTGGCGAAGACCCGGCAAAGCCATTACACCGAGGCCCGGCTGGGGAAAGGCTTTCTGACGGGGCGCCTGTTCGAAACCCCCGCCGGCCCGTATCGGGTGCTGGCTTATGCCGAGAACCTGTACGGCGACCGTTTTCTGCGTCAGTTGCTGCTGGCTCTGGGCGGGCTGTTTGTCGTGATTGTGGGCATCATCATGTTTTCGGGCTGGGTATATGCGGGCGATGCGCTGCGACCGATGAAACGGCTCGACCAGCGTCTGAACGCCATTTTTCCGCAGAACCGGGACGAACGGCTGCCGGTGGGCCCCGAAGTCGACGAAATCAGCCGACTGTCGGCCACCATCAACCGCCTGCTCGACCGCGTGGCCGAGTCGTTTCGGGTGCAGCGGCTGTTTGTCGCCAATGTCTCCCATGAACTGAAAAATCCACTGACCCAGATTAGCTCACAACTCGAAGTCAGTCTGCTCAACGAGCGCGACCCGGCGGCCTACCGCCAGACGATCCGCTCCGTGCTGGAAGACGTCACCGACCTGACCGCGCTCACCCAGGAACTGCTGCAGCTTTCGCGGGTGAGTCAGCACGACGCCGCCGACCTGCTGACCGAAACGCTGCGGCTCGACGAACTGATGTGGGATGTGCGCGATGAGGTAAACGACATCAACCCGCGTTATGCCGTGACCCTGCAGCTCAGCGAACTGCCCGAAGACCCCGACTCGCTGCTGCTGCGGGGCAACCGGACGCTGCTGCGGTCGGCGTTTCGGAATCTGATCGAAAACGCCTGCAAGTTTTCAGAAACGGGCGATGCACTCGTGCAGGTCCGTTTCACGACCGTGGCGGTGCAGGTGCTGGTCCGCAACGACGGACAGCCCATCCTGGCCGACGATCTGCCGTATCTGTTCGAGCCATTTTTCCGATCGCGGCTGGTGGTGGGGCAGGTGAAGGGATACGGCGTTGGGCTATCGCTGGTCGACCGCATCATACGGCTGCACGGCGGCCAGGTATCGGTGTCGTCCGGCCAGGGTGAGCCGACCGAGTTTCGGGTGACGCTGCCCCGCAGAGAACTCTGAAAGGAACGGGAGAGGCACGAAGGTAACTGTAGAAGCGGATTCGCCCGGTATCCAAAAGGACACCTCTTTTTTTCGTATTAGTTTCATTCCTTCCGTCATCGACTCTCTAAGCAGATTCTAAGCAGATTTTTAGCCGACGTTAAGAATCAGGCTGCACATTGCCAGCACATTTCGTCACATGGCTAACGGCATGAATTCATCCCACGTGGTCCATACACCTGTACATCGCCCACCGGAAACCGGGTCGGTCGAACGACGCAAACCGCCCCGCCCCGACTGGCTGCTGGTGCTGATGGGCGCTTTGCTGCTGCTGACGCTGCTCATCTGGCTGCTGCTCATCCGCTGAGGTTTCCGTCTCATTCCACAATCAGTTTGATTTTCCGGCTCTGGGTCCGGATACGCAGCCATTGCTCGATGCGTCGGCGTTCGGCGGCGGTATGTCGGCGGGCGAAGCGGGCGTATACCAGCGTGACCGTATCCGGACGCGGGCCGCTCCGGTCCATGACAAGCGTTCGGGCCGCCGTAAAATTCTGAACGTCGGGCATCAGCGTACGTAACTCATTGCGCAGATCGGCCACGGGCAACTGGCTAACGCCCAGTTCGAGCTGCCGCTGTAGCGAATCGATGATCTCATCCTTGCGAGCAATGGAAGTTTGACTGTACCTGATCACCTGGTCGGTGATGGTATTGGTAATGGCATCGACGTCGACGGTAGCATCCTTGAAACTGCCCTGACGGATAAGCAGCCGGGCGTCGCCCAGGCCGTACGCCGTCATCCTGGTTTTAAGAACATTGATGGAGTCGGCCGGAAGCGGTTCGCCCACCACGGTCAGTTCGAGCGTACTCTGGCGGCGGTTGAAACGGGCGTTGTAGTTGATGACCTGTCGATACTGAAAATTGCATTCACTGGTGACGAATCGTTTGGCCGACTGTTCGAAAATCGTTTTACGGACAATCTGATAACCTAGATACGTGCTGGGGACAATCACGATTAATACGGCTATCCAGATGGTTTGTCGGACGCGCTGCTCGATTTCGGGCGAATCATACTGCTTCTGATGATAACCCAGAAACCGGACGATGAGGAAGGTTGCCAGACTGATGCAGACGCTGTTGATGAGGAACAGATAGAAAGCCCCGGCAAAATAGTAGAAATTGAGCGTGGCAATACCGTACCCTGCCGTACAGAGCGGCGGCATGAGTGCCGTGGCAATGGCTACGCCCGGAATGACGTTGGTGACCTTCTCCCGGCGGGAACCCGCCACGATGCCTGCCAGTCCGCCGAAAAAAGCGATGAACGCGTCCCAGACAGTCGGGGAGGTACGGGCCAGCAGTTCCGACTGGGCAATGTGCAGCGGGCTGATGAAAAAATAGGCCGAAGAGGTTATCAGGCTGATAACCACAGCGATACTAAGGTTTTTTAGTCCCCGCAGAATCATGTTCAGGTCGTTGATGCCGACACCCAGGCCGATGCCCATGATCGGCCCCATCAGCGGCGACACCAGCATGGCCCCGATGATGACCGCTGTGGAATTGACGTTGAGTCCGATGGAGGCGATGAAAATGGCGAAGATCAGCGTCCATAAATTGATGCCACGGAACTCGATGCCCCGGCTGATCGACTGAATGACTTCGGCCTCCTCATCCTTGTCATCATCGAGTGAAAAACGGTCACGCATAAATTGCCCGATTCGGGTCAGTACGTCCGGTTTCCGGGCGCGGGGAATGTCAGGATCGTTGAGTATCATATCGAATTGGGAAAGGGCTTTCTAAGCCAATTCTAAGGAATCTTTAAGTTCTCTCTCAGCACTGTCGGATAATTTGGTGATTCAGGAACGTGTATTTGGTACGCGAAACAGGAAATCCACGACACATTCAGTCATGAAGAACACACAAATCAAAACCTTGAAATGGCTCGGCTGTTTTGCCAGCCTGTTTGTGGGTACGGTCGTTGCCCAGACGCCCGCTCCCAATGTCGGCGCCCTCATGAACGAGGGCCGGTTCGACGAGGCCCGTCAACTGGCCCGTCGCAACGCCGAACAGAATCCGTCGATGCAGTCGTATTTCGACGCCGGATATAGCTACCTGCGTGCCGGTCTGCCCGACTCGGCCCGGATGCTGTTTGAAAAAGGCATATCTATGGACGAAAAGCGCGTACCGATGAATCAGACAGGCGTCGCCATCACGAATCTGATGACGGGGAATGCCTCGGCTGAGTCGCAGGTGGCAGAGGTTGTGAGCAAAAGCAAAGGAAAAAACGCCGACATTCTGTTTCGGATTGGAGAGGCCTACACGGGCTATCTGACCCCAGCCGAAGGCATCATCAAGCCGATGTACGAGAAGGCCGTCAACGCCGCCAAAGCCATCGACTACCTGAACCGGGCCGCCGAACGCGACAGGAAAAACAAAAATGCGGCCATTCAACTGGCGATGGGCGATGCCTATTACCTGAACCGGGATGCCGGTACGGCGGTCACCCGCTACGAATCGGCCCTGGAAATGGGCATGGAACCGGCAAGGGTCTACCAGCGCATCGGCGACATCTACCGGCAGGGGCGCAACTATACGCTGGCCGTTGAAAATTACCGCAAGGCGCTGGAAGCCAACCCCAGCTACGCCCCGGCATACAACCAGTTATCCGAGCTGTTTTTTATCGTCCGGCGCTACAAGGATGCCGCCCAGAATTTCGACAAATACGTGAGCGTGTCGCAGGATCGCCGACCCGAGACGCTGCTGCGGCAGGCCCAGTTTCATTTTCTGGCAAACAACCACCAGCGGGCCATCGGCATTCTCGACAGTAACCAGACGGCCCTGAACCAGAATCCCATCGTCTACCGCATCCGGGGCTGGGCCTACTCTTCGCTGAAAGAACCGGCGAAGGCTATCGAAAACCTGAATACGTTTCTCGAAAAAGCGCCCGACAAAATCATGCCCGACGATTACAAATACCTGGGCCGGGCCTATATGCAGACGGAGGCCGATACGGATGATTCGGTCGGTGTGGCCTTTCTGGAAAAAGCCGCCCCGCTCGACACCAGCGAGAACCTGTATAGCGACATCGCCAAATATTATTACCTGAACAAAAAGCACGAAAAGGCCGTCGCTACGCTGGATACGGCCGCAAAACGCGGCTTCAAGGCCGACGTTCAGGATTTGTTCCGGTACGGCATGAGTAACTATTCGCTTGGTTTTCAGCGCGACAGTACCGGCAAACTGCAGAAAGATACCCTCCGTTTCGCCAAAGCCGACTCAGCCCTGGCGCTGGCGCAGCAGGGAGCGCCTGAGTATGCGCCGACGGTGCTTTATCGGGCCAAAGCGAACTATTACGCCTATGCCCCCGAAGAGGCCGTCCGGAACGGTAAAGCCCGGCCCTACTTCGAGCAGTTCATTCAGATGGTGGCCGACAAGGAAGAGGAACGCAATCGGTTTAAAAACGACCTGCTGCTGGCCTTCAAGTACCTGATTTCGTATCATGAACTGGTGACGAAAGACGCCAAAACGCAGGACGAATGGCTTAAACGGGGACTGGCCCTGTTCCCCGATAATAAAGACCTGGCAAAAATTGCCAGTGCCGACGAAACCGACGGGCAGCAATAGCGCCTGTGGTGATTGGGTTGGTTGAGACGTCGCCGGGGCCATGTGTCCCGGTGACGTTTTTTATTACCTGACCACCAATTGAGTAATCCGGGCGGCATGGTCGTCTTTTCGGCAGTATGAAACGACTGCTGACGATGGGCCTGCTGCTGCTGGCATACGCTGTTTCCTGCCTGTCTCTCCAGGCCCAGACCGATTCGGTACGGGCCAATGCAAAGCTTCCCGGCCATCCGCGTCTGCTGCTGCTGGCCGGTGAAGAAAAGAAGCTGCTGAAAACGATTGAGGCCGACCCGGTCCGGAGCGCCCTGCACCGGGCCATCCTGGGCGAATGCGACAACCTGCTGACAGTAGCCCCGCTGGAACGGAAACAGATTGGCCGACGGCTGCTGAGCGTGTCGCGGGAGGCGCTGCGGCGACTATTTTTTCTGGCCTATGCCTACCGGATGACGGGGAAGAAAGACTACCTGACGCGGGCCGAACGGGAAATGCTGGCCGTGTCGGGGTTCAGCGACTGGAACCCTTCGCACTTTCTGGACGTGGCCGAGATGACGATGGCCGTGGCTATCGGCTACGACTGGCTTCACGGGAATCTGTCCGAAACATCCCGGAAAACCATTCGGGAAGCTATCCGGTCGAAAGGACTGGAACCCTCGCTCGTTCCGAAGCATAATGGCTGGCTGAACGCTACCCATAACTGGAATCAGGTCTGCAATGCGGGGATCACCTTCGGGGCGCTGGCAACCTGGGAAGACGACCCGGCTCAGGCCCGCACGCTCGTGAACCGGGCCGTTCGTACCATCGTCAAACCAATGGAAGACTACGCTCCCCACGGTGCCTACCCCGAAGGCTATTCCTACTGGGGCTACGGTACGACGTTTAACGTATTGTTTATCAGTGCGCTGGAAAAGGCTATCGGAACGGATTTCGGGCTGGCGCAACAACCCGGATTCCTGCAAACGCCCTCTTACCTGCTCCACATGACCGGGCCGACGGGCCAGTCGTTCAATTATTCAGATGCGAGCGAAGGCGGCGGGAGCGGGCCGCAGCCCGCCATGTGGTGGTTTGCCCGGAAACGGGCAGATCCTTCGCTGCTGCACGTCGAACGGGAGCGTCTGGCAAAAGGCGATTTTCGACCATATGTGAAGGAGCGTACACTTCCGGCCCTGCTCATCTGGGGAGCCGATATATCCCTGAACAAGGCTACTATTCCGCCGACAACGGCCTGGGCAGGCGGTGGCAAAAATCCGGTGGCGCTCTTTCGCTCGTCCTGGACCGACCCCAAAGCTATTTATCTGGGCCTGAAAGCCGGTTCGCCCTCGGTCAATCACGGGCATATGGACGTCGGCTCGTTCGTGATGGAGGCCGATGGTGTCCGCTGGGCCATCGATCTCGGTCTGCAGAGCTACGAATCGCTCGAATCGAAGGGGGTTAAACTCTGGGGAAAAGAACAGGATGCGCAGCGGTGGGAGGTGTTTCGCTACCGCAACGAAGTGCATAACACGCTCACCATCGATGGGCAGTTGCAGCGGGCCGACGGCTACGCAGGCTTCAACGCATTCGTAAATAGTGAGCCAGCCTTTCAGCGGGCCACCATCGACATGACCGACGTATATAAAGGGCAGTTGCAGAAAAGCCTGCGGGGCGGGGCGCTGATCGATAATGCCTACGTATTGATTCAGGACGAACTGCAGGCCATGCCGAACAGAAAAGCATCCGTGCGCTGGTCGATGCTCACGCGGGCGACCGTCCGCCTGACCGGCCCCGGCACGGCGAAACTGACGCAGGATGGCCGGACCCTGACGCTTCGGGTGGCCCAGCCCGCCCGCATCACGCTGAAAACCTGGCCCACCACGCCGCCGCACGATTACGATGCGCCCAATCCGGGCACGACGCTGGTGGGCTTCGAGGTGGAGGTGCCCGCCGGAGAAAAGGCGGCGCTGACCGTAATGCTGGTGCCGCAGGGCGCTGAAGGTAACGTTCGGGCCAATGTGAAGCCGCTGGCGGAGTGGCCGATAGGAAAGTAGACAGGAGATCGGCGCAGGTTTAGCGTTGTCTCCAGGCCACGCCGAACCGTTGGGCTAAAGCCCATGCATAGTAAGTGCCATTTTTCAAGCCCTCGGTGCTTTAGACCGAGGCGATTGTTAGAATGTAAGGATTCAATCCTAAGGGCCTCCTGCTAATAAATTGCCCCGGCGCTTTAGCCCGGGGATAAAAAGAAAACGGACTGTGTAGAAGGGCTTTAGCCCAACTTTTACCTGTTGCTCCGACCCGGCGGCGCTTTAGACCGGGGTTACATGAAACAGGTTCGGTGTCTCATGGGCTTTAGCCCAATAAAGATAGCTAAGTACCAAGCCCAAATTAAATGTATAATGTATAATTAAACAGTTGACAATGAGGCACTTGGCTTAATTCGCCCATTATACATTTTACATTGTACATTCACTTATAAACCAACTCACAACGACTTCCGCACAATCAGCCGGAACGGATTTTCGATATGTTCGAGGCTGTTGGTCAGCACGAGCCGGGCGGCGGTGCGTCCCATCTGGTCAAAATCCGTGGACATAACCGTGATGCCTTCCAGCAGAAATTCCTTCAGGGGCGTTTCGTTGTACGACAGAATACCCACCTCCTGCCCGACGATATAGGAGGTTGTCTTCAGCTTTTTAATCAGCAGTACCAGGTCTTCCTCCATCAGATTGATATAGGCGTGGCCCGGCTGAATCACCTCCTGCTCGATGTCGTGAATGACATTGACCCGAAAGCCATGTTTGTGACAAAAGCTGTATAAACCATTCAGAATGGCTTTGGGATGGTAGGAGTAGGACGGAAACAGGATGCTCAGCGTCGTGTATTTCCGCAGCAGCGGCAGGGCGTCGGTCAGAGCCTGATACAGGTCTTTTTCGAAGTTCTGAAACACGGCGGCATACCGGCCCGAGACGCCCTTCAGGAGCTTGTCCAGAATCACCAGTTTGTGCTTGGGCAGGCTGTCGATGAGTTCGGCGGCCTTGTCTTCGCCCTCGAAAAAATGTCCGATAATGACGTAGTGCGTGTGGTTGCGGGCCTGCCGCACAATCAGATCACGGAAGAGCCGGAAATCATTATTATAGATGAAAAAATCAATCGCTACGCCCGGCCCCAGTCCCTCCACGAACGAATCGTAAATGATTTTCTTGTGGGCGCTTAACTTGTTGAACAACAGGAATATCTTCAGGTTTTTGCCGGTTTTGGTGTAGTTGATGTAAAATCCCTTTCCCCGTACTCCCCCCACAATTTCCTTCTCTTTCAGAAGCTCATACGCCCGCTCGACGGTTCCTTTGGCGACATCGAATTCGGCACAGACCTCGTGGATGGACGGCAGCTTGTCGCCCGGAAGGATATCGTGATTTTCAATTCCTTCCACGATGGAATTGTAGATCTGCTGGTACTTGGGCGTACTGGAGTAATCATTGATTTTAATATGGTAGAGCATAGTGGACAGGTTGAGTAAACAGCACAGTAGAGGAGAGATTACAGGCCCGGAATGACTAATTTCCGTTACTAGCTGACAAAGAAAAGTACAGCCAGCCGATTAACCTTCCTGTTCAATCCTACCCGCGCCCACATCGCCAGGCCCCGATGAGTCTGTCTCCCGCCCGCTGACTGATAACTCATCGTATTAAAAAACCCAAATTATTTATTATAATAATGATAAAAGTGGGTAAGTATAGGAAAGTGGTGGGGGATAAGCTGGTAATATTTGGCTGTTTGATTGCCCTTTTTCAGAGACTCATTTCCTAAATCCTTGAAGCTTATGAAACGACTTTATCAGTTAACCGCAATGGGGGTGCTGGTGAGCTGTTCGGGCGTGCTGTCGCAGAGCCTGAATCATCCCGGCAATAGTCTGATGCTGAATCGATCGGACCTTCTGGCCGTTCATGTTCCCAAACCCGCCGGGCTGCTGACCGCCGACGTAGCCGTTACCGGCAAGGTCAGCGACGAACAGGGCAACGGCCTGCCGGGGGTCAGTGTCGTGGTCAAAGGAACGACGCTGGGCACCAGTACCGACGGCGAGGGTCGCTTCCGGCTGAGCGTTCCGGGAACCAGTTCCGTACTGGTTTTTTCGTTTGTCGGCTACCAGCGTCAGGAAGTTACGGTAGGCAGCCGCACGTCGTTCAACATCACGCTGGCTCCCGACAATCAGATTCTCAACGAAGTAGTGGTCGTGGGCTACGGCAGTCAGTTGAAAAAGGAAGTGACCGGAGCCGTGCAGACGGTGAGCGCTCAGGAAATTAAGGACATTCCGGTCTCGCAGATTGGGCAGAAGCTACAGGGGCGACTGGCCGGGGTGCAGATTAACCAGACGACCGGTCGACCGGGGGCGGGCATCAACATCCGCATCCGGGGGCAGTTGTCGGTCTCGGCGGGGAGTGATCCGCTTTATGTCATCGACGGATTTCCCATTACGGGCAACATCGCCCAGCTCAACCCCGACGAGATTGAAGACATTTCGGTACTGAAAGACGCCGCCTCGACCTCGCTGTACGGCTCGCGGGCGGCTAATGGCGTGGTGCTCATCACCACCCGACAGGGCAAATCCGGTCAGACCAACGTGAGTTTCAACACCTTTGCGGGCATTCAGCAGGTGCCGGAGAAAGGACGCGTTAAGATGCTCGATGCCGTTCAGTTTGCCCAGTTCAAGAAGGAATTCTTCGAGGATCAGGGCCGCCCCGTGCCGCCGGAATTTGCCAATCCTGCCGACTGGGCCAATAAAAACAACGACTGGTACGGGGCCGTGCTCCGCCGGGCACCCGTGCAGAGCTACAACCTGACCATCAACTCCAACCGCGAACGGGCCCGGACGTCGATTGTCGGCGGTTACTTCAACCAGCAGGGCGTCGTACTGAACAACGAGTACAGACGCTTCTCGCTGCGGATGAACACCAGCTACGACATTTCCGATAAAGTCAACATCGGGTTCAACGTAGCGCCTTCGTATGTGTTCGACAACACGCCCCGCACCGACGGCGACCGGGGGACGGGCATTCTTTTCAACGCCCTGCATACCTGGCCCGTCATGCCCATCCGCGATGCCAACGGCGAACTGACCAAATTCAACACCTTTCCGGGCAGCACGGGCAACATTTTCGCTTATCCGAACTGGGTGAGGGCCGCCGAAGAGCTGACCAACGAAACGCGCAACACCAATCTGCTCAGCAATGCCTCGATTCAGTATAAGCCCATTGCGGGTCTGACGCTGCGCTCGACCATCAACGTCGAATATCTGAACTCGAAGTTTTTCTTCTTCAACCCGTCGACGGCTACCAACGCCATCAACGTCCCGATTCCGACCCTGGCCGTGTCAATCCGGCAGGCCCGGGAAGAGGTCTCCTGGCTGAACGAAAACCTCGCCACCTACGCCCGCAGTTTCAACGACCATAATTTTGAACTGCTGGCCGGTTTCACCAATCAGCACTTCCGGCAGGAGTTTTCGCGGGTTCAGGCCGACACCTACGCCGACGACCGGCTCCCGACCATTCAGGGGGCGCTCAACATCAACCGCAACGGCACTATCAACGGCGTGAACGAGTGGGCGCTGACCTCGTATCTGTCACGGCTCACCTATAATTACAAAGGCAAATACCTGTTCACGGCGGCCATCCGGTCCGATGGCTCGTCGCGGTTTGGAGCCAACAACCGCTGGGGTACGTTCCCCTCCGTGTCGGCGGGCTGGGTCGTTTCCGACGAAGATTTCATGAAGAACTACGGGGCTGTATCATTCGCCAAACTGCGGGCCAGCTACGGGCTTATCGGCAACAACAACATCGGTAACTACACCCAGTATGCGCTCGTCAACAACACGGTGAACGCCGTGTTTGGCAGTACGGTGGCAACGGGGGCGGTGGTGACCTCCCTCGCCAATCCGAACCTTGGCTGGGAAACCACCCGGCAACTCGACCTGGGCCTGGATCTGGGTCTGCTCAACGACCGGATTCAGTTTACCTACGATTACTTCACCAAACGGACCACCAATCTGCTCTATGCCGTGCAGATTCCGCAGGAGGCCGGTTTCGGCAATTTCAACGACAATATCGGGGAGATTAAGTTCTGGGGACACGAGTTCTCGGTCAACAGCCGGAACACCACCGGCAAGCTGAAGTGGACCACCAACGCCAACATTTCGTTCAACCGAAACCGGGTGATGGAACTGGCGCCGGGCATCGACCGGGTCTACGGCAGCTTCCACATCACGCAGGTCGGCCAGCCGTTCGGGCAGTTCTACGGGCTGGTGAAAGAAGGCTTCTACATGACGGCTGAGGAAGCGAAAAGCCTGCCCTCCATACCGGGCCGGTCGGCGGTGGGCACCATCCGGTTCCGCGACGTGAACGGCGACGGCGTCATCACCTTCGGCGGCGACCGCGACGACCGGGCCATCGTGGGCAATCCGTTCCCGAAGTTCGTCTACGGCATCACTAACAACCTCCAGTACGGGAACTGGGATATGTCGATTGTCGGCTCCGGCTCCTACGGCAACCAGTTGTGGGTGCGTCACCTCTACAGCACGGCCAACCTCGACGGCGTATTCAACATGGTCGAAGGCGTGAAAGACCGCTTCCGGGTGGGTCCCGACGGTCGGGTCATTACACCGGGTGCGGGCATGTTCGGCGTCACCAACGGCGGGGGCAACTTCACCGGCGTCGAGCGCGACTGGCCGAGCAGCCATTTCGTGGCCGACGCCTCGTTTTTTACCATCCGCAACATCACGCTGGGCTATAACGTGGGGGCCGTGAAGCGGTTTTTCCGTTCGGCCCGCATCTACGCGTCGGTGCAGCAGGCCTTCGTCTTTACGAACTACTGGGGTGGACCCAACCCGGAAACCAGTGCGCAGGGCGACGGTCAAGGCGATGGCGGCAACCTGAGTCCGGGCGTCGACCTGTCGAACTACCCCGTTCCGCGTACGTACACGCTGGGTGTCAATCTTAATTTTTAACCGTGGAGAACTTTGCCGTTAAGATTGCTCCTGAAGGGCGGTTCGCCGCGAAAGCCCCTAAATCCCCTAAAGGGGACTTGTAAAGGGGGCTTGGCTCCGCTGGGGTACGGGCTGGCGCTTTAGCCCCTAAATCCCCTGAAGGGGACTTAATGGATCCGGATCGTTTAAAGTCCCCTTCAGGGGATTTAGGGGCAAAGTCCCGCGGGGTCACGTTTCTCGCTGCAGAACCAGATCACGCCCCAGCGGAGCCAAGTCCCCCTCAGGGGATTTAGGGGCAATTTCAGAGGCAAAGAAACCTAACCATAAACACACTGATTCCTATGAAAACCAAACATATAGCTACCTGTCTGTTGGCCCTGTCGCTGACCAGTTGCGATAATAACTTTCTGACGGTCGTTCCCGAAACGGCCCTTAGCTCGGCTACGTTTTTCACCACCGAGGCTGACTTCCAGCAGGCCGTCAACGGAGCCTACGTTCCGCTGCGGCCCATGTATAACAACTGGGCGTGGGTGCTGGGCGAGATGCACTCCGACAACACCTACTATGCCCGCAACGTCCTGTTTGGGGCGGTGGAAAATACGCAGAACGTGGCCGATTTTGCCGTACCGGAAGCCAACGGGGTAACGCCGAATAACCCCATTCTTCAGATGTACCGCCTTAACTATCAGATTATTGCCCGGACCAACGAGATTCTGTCACGCATCGATAACGTGACGTTCTCCAATGCGGATCTGAAAAACAATATCAAAGGACAGGCGCTGTTTCTGCGGGCTTTCGCGTATTTTCAGTTAGTACGCCATTTCGGCAAAGCGCCTCTGCACCTGACGCCGGTGACGGGTCGCGAAGATGCCGCCTCGCCGCTGGCCTCGACCGAGGAACTGTACACACAGGTGACCAAAGACGTGACGGAGGCCATCAAACTGCTGCCCAACAAGGCGAAGCAGGAGGCAGGCCGGGTTACGTCGGGCACCGCCAAAACGCTGCTCATCGATCTGTACATGATCCAGAAAAAATGGGCCGAGGCCGAAGCGCTGGCGAAGGACATCGTCACCAACGATACCTATCGACTGATGCCCGACTACAACGAGGCCTTTACGTTCACCAACGCCAACAAGAACAACGCGGAGTCGATTTTCGAGGTACAGTATCTGGAAGGGGCGGCGGGCTTCAACGGCAACCAGATTTATCTGTTCGTGCCCACGCCCATCACCGCCGCCGAACTGGCCCCCATCACGGGCACGTCGAATCCGCAGCCGCTGTCGGGCGAAAACAACAACATCCCGACTCCCGACATCATTGCCGCCTACGAACCGGGCGACAAGCGCCGGGACATCTCCATCGCCTACGTGACCATCAGCCAGAGCCTGCGGGAAAACAAGACGTATCCGTACATCAAAAAATACGCCCGGCCCCACGCCCAGCACCAGAACACGGGGCAGAACTGGCCGGTCTACCGCTATGCCGAAGTGCTGCTGTTTCTGGCCGAAGCGCTCAACGAACAGGGCAAAACCGGCGAGGCGGCCCCCTTCCTGAATCAGGTGCGGGCGCGGGCGGGTCTGGCACCCACGACGGCCACTTCGCAGGCAGCCATGCGCAATGCCATCTATCAGGAACGGCGCGTGGAACTGGCTTTTGAAAATAAACGCTGGTTCGATCTGGTCCGGACGGGCAGGGTTAATGAAGTTATTACGGCGTACGGCAACCGCATCAAAGCCAATCCGGCGGCCTATTACTTCCCGGCAGGAGCCGTACCGCCGCCCAACGCCTTCACGAACCTGAACATCTATTATCCGCTGCCAGCGGTCGAGTCGGACCTGACACCGCATTTTTAATGGATAATGAATAATGAATAATGTATAGCAGCGGCAGACCGTATTATCCATTATCCATTATTCATTGTACATTAACCATTATCCATTAACCCTTTGGGTCTATCAGTAGAAACAGCGGGGCTTTTGCCTCTTACTAGCGGGCATACAGTAACAGAATTTAAACCTTTATACTCAATACAATGATGCTACCTGCTTTCAATAAGGCCCGACTGCTGGCGGCCTCGGCGCTCGTTCTGATCGGAACGTCGTGGGTGGGCCTGACCAGTATGCGCCGGGACAGGAACGTGGCCGACGACGGCAAAACCGACAAGCTGAAACTGATGCCGGGTTTCCGGGCCGAACATCTGTATAGCCCGTCGGACAACAAACAGGGGTCGTGGGTGGCAATGGCTTTCGACGACAAAGGCCGCATGATTACCTCCGATCAGTACGGATTTCTGTACCGCATCAAACTGCCACCCACCGGGTCGCCCCTCAACAGCGCCCAGGTTGAAAAGCTGCGCATTCCCGTGTCCGACAACCCTGCCGATACGTCCGCGTCCAAAGTCGGGATGGGCTATGCCCAGGGACTGCTGTATGCCTTCAACAGCCTGTATGTGATGGTCAATCACCGCAAGGATCAGAATTTTACGCGTGGCAGCGGTCTCTACCGGCTACAGGATACCAACGGCGACGATCAGTTCGATAAAGTAACGTTGCTGAAAGAGCTGAAAGGGGAGGGCGAACACGGTCCGCACAATATCGTACTGTCGCCCGATAAACAGTCGCTGTATGTCATGTGCGGCAACTTCACCGACATTCCGAAACTGGACGCCTACCGACTGCCGCCGGTCTGGAAAGAAGACAACCTGTTCCCGCAGATTAAAGACCCGCGTGGTCACGCCACCGACCGCATGGCCCCCGGCGGCTGGCTCGCCAAAGTCGATCCGGAAGGCAAGCGGTGGGAACTGATGGGAGCGGGCTTCCGCAATACCTTCGATTTTGCCTTCAACGACGCGGGCGACATCTTTGGCTACGACTCCGACATGGAATGGGACTTCGGTCTGCCCTGGTACAAGCCCACCCGCATCTGCCACATCACGAGCGGGGCGGAGTTTGGCTGGCGCACCTCGGCCACCAACTGGCTGCCCTCGTTCGCCGACTGTCTGCCCGCTACGCTGAACATGGGGCAGGGGTCGCCGACGGGCGTCTTTGCCGGTCGCGGTGCCCGTTTCCCGCATAAATACCAGAAAGCCATTTTTGCCTTCGACTGGAGCTTCGGCATCGTCTACGCCGTGCATCTTCAGCCCAAAGGAGCCAGCTATTCGGCCACGGCGGAAGAGTTTATTTCGGGTGCGCCCCTGCCGCTGACCGACGGACTGATTGGCCCCGACGGAGCCATGTATTTCCTGACGGGCGGTCGCCGACTGGAGTCTGATTTGTACCGCATTACGTATTCGGGCAGTGAAGCGGTGACGCCCGCGCCCGCTTCGCCCGCCCCGACTGCCGAGCATCAGCTTCGGACCCGTCTGGAGCAGTACCATACCGGCCCGAATCCGGCGGCGGTGGATGCCGCCTGGCCGCACCTGAACCACCCCGACCGCTTCGTGCGCTACGCCGCCCGCGTGGCCGTCGAGCATCAGCCGGTTGCGCAGTGGCAGGCAAAAGCGCTGGCCGAAACGGATCCTGTCCGGCTGACCCATGCGATGATTGCCCTGGCGCACCACGGCACGGCGGCGCAGAAAACGCCGATGCTCAACGCCCTGCTGGGTATCAACCTCGACAAACTGAACGAGCAGCAGCAGCTCGACGTGCTGCGGGCCATCGAACTGGTGTTCACCCGTTTCGGTCTGCCCGAAGGTGCCGACCGCGACAACCTGATCGCCAAACTCAACAACCGCTATCCGGCCAAATCGGCGGCCCTGAACCGGGCCTACAGCAAACTGCTGGTGGCGGCGGAAGCGCCGGGCGTCGTTGAAAAAACGCTGGCGCTGCTCGACCTGAAAAACGAAGACGGCAACGGCCCCATCGGCGGCGAAACCGTGACGGCTTCCCGCGACCTGATTCTGCGCAACCCGCAATACGGACTGGACATTGCCCGGATGCTGGAAAAAATGCCCCCGGCCCAGCAGACGCACTACGCCGTGGTGCTCAGCAGCCAGAAAACCGGCTGGACGCCCCAGCTCCGCGACCGGTATTTCAAATGGTTCGCCAATGCCTTTACCTACCAGGGCGGACGCAGTTATATCGGTTTTATCGACAAAGCCCGTAAGCTGGCGCTGGCGAACGTTCCGAAAGAGCAGTTCGACAAATACAACAAGCTCTCCGGGGCGGAACTGCTGACGAGTTCGGGCAACGACCTGGCGATGGGCTACACCCCGAAAGGCCCCTGGCGCAACTGGCGGCTGGAACAGGCGCTGGCGGTGGTCGACAGCGGTCTGACGGCCCGGAATTTTGAACGTGGAAAGCAGATTTACGCCGCCGTGCTGTGCAGTCGCTGCCACACGATGCGGGGCGAGGGCGGTGACGTCGGCCCCGACCTGACCCAATTGGGCACCCGATTCTCCAACAAAGACATGCTGGAAGCCATCATTCACCCGGATAAAGCGGTGTCGGACCAGTATGCAGCCACTGTGTTTGTGCTGAAAAACGGGCAGTCGGTCGTGGGCCGGTTAATCAACGAAGATAAAACGCATTATGCCATTTCGCAGAATCCCTTCACGGCGGACGACCTGCGGAAAATCCCGAAGAAAGACGTAGTGTCGAAAAAATACTCGATGGCGTCTATCATGCTCGGAGGGCTGATTAATCCGTTGAACAATGACGAACTGAAAGACCTCATGGCCTATCTGAAAGCGGGCGGCAATCCGGACAATGAGGTATACAAAGGCGGTAACCAGAATCTGAACAAAGGAAAGTAAGCGGTGCTATGTTGGTAAAGAAATCTTTTTTAACGCTGGCGCTGACGGTGGTGCTGGCGGGCTTTTTCGGGTCCGCCTGCACCGCCCAGAAACGGAAAAGCAGCAAGGACAAAGACGGGTTCGTATCTATTTTCGATGGAAAAACACTGAACGGCTGGGAGGGCGACCCCGTCTACTGGCGGGTGGAGAACGGTAATCTGGTGGGTGAAATCACGCCCGAGACCATCCTGAAAGCAAACACGTTCATTATCTGGAAAGGCGGCGAACCGGCTGATTTTGAGTTCAAAGGCGAATTTAACGTCAGCGAAAACGGCAACTCCGGCGTCAACTACCGCAGCGAACGCCTCACCGACGTCCCCTTCGCGCTCCGGGGCTATCAGGCCGACATCGATGGGCGGCGGATGTGGACGGGTCAGAACTACGAGGAGCGGAGACGCACCACGCTGGCCTATCGGGGCGAGAAGGCGACTATAAACGCCTACACCGGCGACGCTGCGCCCGAAGCGATTCGGGCCAAAGTGGCCCGCAACGCCTGGACGGGCCGCACCGTGACTGGCTCGCTCGGCTCTTCGGATTCGCTGAAGGCGCTGGTCAAACCGAATGACTGGAATACGTTTCACCTTGTCGTACGCGGCAACAAACTACAGCATTACGTCAACGGCGTGCTGATGAGCGAAGTCATCGACAACGATACGGTCAACGGTCGGGCCAAAGGGCTGCTGGGCGTTCAGGTTCACGTCGGACCGCCGATGAAAGTACAGTACCGGAACCTGATGCTGAAGGAGTTGTGATCTGGAAAGGCAAAGTCTCCAACCCCGCGCAAATCGGGGGTATTGAAACGGCTGTACTGGACAACGGCCCCGGTCGGGGCAGCCGCATCGCCTGGGTGAACACCGGAACCGGGCTGCGTTACAAAGTGGCCCTCGACCGGTCGATGGACATTGTCGATGCCTTTCAGAATCAGCACAGTCTGGCCTGGCTGAGTCATTCGGGTCTGACGCCTTCGGAACCGTTTTCGGACCGGGGTCTCGACTGGCTGCGTACCTTCGCCGGGGGCCTGCTGACGACCTGCGGTCTCTCGCACGTCGGCGGACCCGAAGAGGATCAGTACGGTCAGCGAGGGTTGCACGGGCGCATCAGCCATTGCCCCGCCGAGCTCGAATCCATCGTCCAGCCCGACCTGCTGACGGGTCGACTGGATATGAGCCTGACGGGCACCATGACCGAAACGACCGTGTTCGGTCCCAGCCTGAGCCTGCGGCGGACGATTGCCGGGACGCTTGGTCAATCGGTCATCCGGATTCGGGATGAGGTTGCCAACCGGGGCAACACCACCGCCCCGCACATGCTGCTGTATCATCTGAATTTTGGCTGGCCGCTGGTCGACGAAGGCACCGAAATCGTCTGGCAGGGCGACTGGAAATCGCGGGGCCGTGAAGAGGATACGGCCATTTTTCGGGAAGGAGTCGACTTTCGCCATTGCCCCGCACCGATGGATGCACACAGCGGCGGGGGCGAGGCGGCGGCGTTTATCGACCCCACACCCGACGCCGACGGCTGGTGCCTGACGGGGCTGCACAACCCGAACCTGAGCCTGGGCGTGGCCGTGCGGTTCCGGAAAGACCAGATGCCCTGGCTGACCAACTGGCAGCACTGGGGCCGGGGTGAATACGTGACTGGTCTGGAACCCGGTACGCATCCGCCCATCGGTCAGGGCAGGGCCAGGGAGCAGCAGACCTTATTGTTTCTCGAACCCGGCGAAACGCGTTTGTATGAACTGGAAATTAGTATCTTGACGGGTGAAGAAGCTACCCGGATTTTAGTGAATCATTAACCCTTACGATTGCATGGAAACAACCACCCTGAGCGCAGCCCGCAAAGCGCTCGAAGCGGGCAAAGGCATTCTGCGCCTGGCCCCGACCTGGGTTCCCCGGTCGTTCTGCGTCCCCGGACGGCGCATCAAATTACATCCCGACGATTATTACGTACTCGGCGGGGTCCGGGGCGGCATTGACGAACGCTGGCTGGCCTCGACCACGCCCGCCAAAAACGGCCCGCTGACCGGCGAAAACGAAGGTCTGAGCATGGTGGTTTTTGAGGACGGCGACCGCCAGGAGCGGTTTCTGCTGAAAGACGCCATCGCCGAACTCGGAGCCGACCTCATCGGCGAACGGCTCTGGAACGAGTATGGGGCCTGGCCGATGTACTCCAAGTTTTTCGACAACATGGGGCCGCTGCCGCACCACCTGCATCATAACGACGAGCAGGCCGCGCTCGTCGGGCAGTTGGGCAAACCCGAAGCCTATTATTTCCCGCCTCAACTCAACAACCACGGCGGCGACTTTCCGTATACCTTCTTTGGCATCGCCCCCGGCACGACGAAAGAGCAGATTAAGGAGTGCCTGATGAACTTCACGAAAGGCGATAACAAAATTACTAACTATTCGTCGGCCTACCGGCTCGAACCGGGTACGGGCTGGGACGTACCGCCGGGCCTGCTCCATGCGCCCGGAAGCATGTGTACGTATGAGCCGCAGAAAGCCTCCGACATTTTCGCCATGTATCAGTCGCTGGTCAATGAGGCTATCGTGCCCGAAGAACTTCTCTGGAACGGCACCCCACCCGACCGCATCGGCGACTATGATCAGCTCATGGAAGCCATCGACTGGGACCTCAACACCGACCCGCAGATGATGGCAAACCGCTTCATGCCGCCCAAACCGGTGCATGTGACGGTGCAAAGCGAGGGATACAGCGAAGTATGGGTTTGTTATAAGTCCGATGCCTTCAGTGCCAAAGAGTTGACCGTGTTTCCGGGGGCCACCGTCACCATCCGCGACAGCGCCGCCTACGGCCTGATCATGATGCAGGGACACGGTAAAATGGGCGATTGGGACATCGAAACCCCGGCGCTCATCCGCTACGGCCAACTGACCAACGACGAGTTTTTCGTCTCCGAAAAAGCGGCCACGGAGGGCGTCACCATCGTCAATTCCTCCACCACCGACCCGATTGTGATGCTCAAGCACTTCGGCCCCGGCAATCCCGATTTAAAGATTTAGTTTTCAGTTTACGGTTTTCCGTTTTCCGTTGGCTTACGCCCGACAGACCGCTTTGCGCAACGGAAAACGGAAAACGGAAAACTGGAAACCGCAAACTGTCTTCAAACCATGAACAACTTCCCTAAACTTCACAACGCCACCTGGCCGGGCCTGGTGGGTAAAGGCCCGGATTCGGAGCCGGTTATTGCCTTCGACGATATGCTGCGGATGACTGCCGCCGCCGAGGTCGACGGCGTGAAATTCGACGGCGTGGACCTCGGTCTGATGGGCCCGCACGTCGATATCGACAGTTCGGACGACGACATCAAACGGCTGGCCGACAAAATTGCTTCCCACAACCTGAAAGTTGGGTCGCTGGTGGCTCCCATCTGGGGCGGGCCGGTGCTGGGCAGCGATGCCGACCGCAAACACTTTGTCGAGATGGTGCGCAAAGCCTGTCATTTTGGGAAAGTCCTGCGTGACCTGGGGATGCGGCCTTCCGGCGTGGTGCGCATCGACTCGGCTTCCTCGCCCCAGCAGTGGGACGCCGACCCGGCGGGCAGCACCCGACTTATTGCCCAGACCTTCCGGGAGGCCTGCGACGTGGCCGCCGATTATGGCGAAAGCCTGGCTGCCGAAGGCGAAATCTGCTGGGGTGGTCTGCAAAGCTGGCGCACAGCCATCGAAACGATGGAGATGGTCGACCGGCCCAACATGGGCTTCCAGGCCGACATGTCGCACACGCTCCTCTACACGATGGGCTATAATCGCGAGCAGGATCGCATTTTACCCGAAAATTACGACTGGAAAGACCGCTCCGTGCTGACGAATGCCCTGAAAACCCTGACCGACGCCCTGCGCCCCTGGACCATCGATTTCCACGTTGCCCAGAACGACGGAACCGTGTTTGGATCGGGTTCGCACGACAAAACTGGTCGGCATTGCCAGGCGCTCGACCCCAACGGCAAACTCGACGTGGCAAACGACGCGGGTTTCTGGCTGCGCGACGAAAACGGCAATCTCACCAAACGATTCCGCCATATCTGCTGGGACGGCTGCATGTTCCCCAACTCGGTCATGCAGAACCAGCAAACCTGGAACGACATCCTCGCCACGATGATCCAGGTGCGGGAAAAGCACGGGTGGATCGAATAATCGTAGAGACGCAAAATTTTGCGTCTCAAAACTCAAAACGCGTCATTTTGCGTCTCAAAACGCGTCAGCCCTTTACATTTCTAAAAACCATCCGGTCTAGTGAGACGCAAAATCTAATCAAACCATTCGGTCGTTAGTGAGACGCAAAATTTTGCGTCTCTACATTTGTAAAATATGAAAAAAGACCTTCGCATCGGGTTAATCGGCACTGGCTTCATGGGCCGAACCCACTCCAACGGATACAATCAGGTTCCTCATTTTTTTCCGGAACTCACTCATACGCCTGTTTTGCAGACCGTCTGCTCCCGCAATGCAGAGAAGGTGCAGGCGTTTGCCGATCAATGGGGCTACGCCTCCATCGAAACCGACTGGCGGGCCGTCATCGCCCGTGACGACATCGACGCCGTGGACATCTGTACGCCCAACGATACCCATGCCGAAATCGCCATCGCCGCCGCTGAAGCCGGTAAGATGATTCTTTGCGAAAAACCGCTCGCCCGGTCGCAGGCTGAGGCGCAGCAAATGGTCGATGCCATCGAGAAAGCGGGTGTTGCCAACACGGTCTGGTATAATTACCGACGCATTCCGGCGGTGACGCTGGCGAAGCAGATTGTCGCATCGGGCAAACTGGGCAAGATTTTTCATTACCGGGCCAACTTCCTCCAGGACTGGACCATCAACGCCGACTTGCCACAAGGCGGCACCGGACTCTGGCGCATGGACGCCGAGGCGGCAGGATCGGGCGTGACCGGCGATTTGCTGGCCCACTGCATCGACACGGCCATGTGGATCAACGGGGCCATCACCGACGTGTCGGCGGTGACCGAAACCTTCGTCAAAGAACGGATGCATCAGTTGACCGGCAAAATGCAGCCCGTCGGCATCGACGACGCCTGTATTTTTCACTGTCATTTTGCCAACGGCTCGCTGGGCCTTTTCGAATCGACCCGCTACGCCCGTGGTCATAAAGCCTTGTATACCTTCGAGATAAACGGCGAACATGCGTCCATCCGCTGGGATTTGCACGATTTGAACCGTCTCGAATACTTCGACCATGCCGACGAAGGCATCGTGCGGGGCTGGCGGTCCATTCACGTCACCGACGGCGATCAGCCCTACATGGGCCGCTGGTGGGTGCCGGGTCTGGGCATCGGCTACGAACACAGTTTCATCCATCAGGCAGCGGATTTCCTGAAAAGTCTCGACAGCGGCGAACCCTGCCACCCGACTTTCCGCGACGCTCTGGAAACGCAGAAAGTCTGCGAGGCCGTCATCGAATCGGCGAACTCCCGGAGTTGGAAAGATACGGGCGTGGAGTCGTTCGCTGGTTGAAAACAGGCTCTGAATGGCAATAAATTGCTCTGCACCGGTGGCCTGGCGGTGCTTCAGCCCGGCGGTAGTATTGTTACTAAAAATAATTTCTCTACAATTGCCCCGTGGCTTTAGCACGGGGTATAGAAAAGAGGGTGCTTTCTTTGTGGGCTTTAGCCCAAATTTATTTAAAAATGAATTGGGCCAAAGCCCTCTGGAGTAGTAAAATCCCTTGCTCACCCCGGGCTAAAGCGCCGTCGGACCGCCGAAGCGGGGCAATATTTATGAAATGGAGTCAATACTTTCCCCATCTTCCGAGATTGTTCTCCAGGTTCGCGGCTTAACCAAATCGTTTGCGGGCGTGAGAGCGCTGGACGATGTTCGGCTGGATTTGCGCCGAGGCGAAGTACACGCGCTGATGGGCGAAAACGGAGCGGGTAAGTCGACCTTCATGAATATCCTGATGGGCCTGCTCAGTCCTGACGCGGGCGAAATCCGCCTCGACGGCGAACTGCTGCCTGATGAAGGAGTCGCCGACCGGCTCCGGCGGGGCATCGTTATGATTCATCAGGAAATGCTGCTGGTGCCCGAACTGACCGTCGCTCAGAATATCTTTCTGGGTCGGGAGGCGACACGCGGCTGGGGTTGGCTCGATGAGCGTAGGGTCCGTCGGCAGGCCGCCGAACTGCTGGATCGCATGGGCGTCGACCTGCGTCCCGACACGCCCGTGCGTCATCTGCGCGTGGCCGAAAAACAGTTGATCGAAATTGCCCGCGCCCTGTCCAGCGACCGGTACGCCGGTGCGGGCCGTGTGCTGATCATGGACGAACCCACGTCGGCCCTGTCCGAGCGTGAGGCGGCTACGCTGTTTCGACTCATGCGGGAACTCAAAGCCAGAGGCGTAGCGATTATTTACATTTCGCATAAACTGGATGAAATTGCCCAACTGGCCGATACCATCACGGTGCTGCGCGACGGGCGGTATGTCGACACCCGGCCCGCCGCCGACCTCACCGACAGTGCCCTGATTGCGCTGATGGTCGGTCGGCAGGTCGATACGCTCTACCCGGAGCCGTCGAGCCGGAACGGGGAAGAGGTGCTGTCCGTCAGGGGTTTGAGCCGGAAGGGTGTATTTTCTGACATTAGTTTTTCTGTAAATGAAGGCGAAATTCTGGGCATCGGCGGACTGATGGGGGCCGGACGAACCGAACTCGCCCGTGCCCTTTTTGGTCTGGACCCTGCGCACGAAGGAGAAATCTATGTTCGGGGCCAGCCCACGACGATCCATTCACCCGCTGATGCGCTCCGGCAGGGTATCGCCTACGTGAGCGAAGATCGAAAGGGCTGGGGTTTTGTGCCGAAACTGTCGGTGCGGGAAAACCTGACCCTGGCTAGTCTGGCAAAATGGGCGAAGGGAACGTTTGTACAGATGCGCCGGGAAAAAGAATCCGCCCGTCGACAGATGACCGCCCTGGGCGTGAAAGCCTCTGGTCCCGAACAACCCGTGGGGCAGCTCAGCGGCGGAAACCAGCAGAAAGTCGTCATTGGCCGGATGCTGCTGACGGAGCCATCGATTATCATCCTGGACGAACCTACGCGGGGCGTCGACGTGGGCGCAAAGGCCGAGATTTACGCGCTCATTCGTCAACTGGCCGACCGGGGGCTGGCCGTCATTCTGATCTCGTCGGAAATGCCCGAACTGCTGGGCATGAGCGACCGGATTATGGTCATGGCGGCGGGTCGGCAGACGGCCCTGCTGCGGCGGGAAGAAGCCAGCCAGGAAACTGTTTTGAGGTACGCTGTCATGAGGGATTGGGGTAAATAGGTAATTGGGTGATTGGGTAATTGGGTGATTATGGTAATTTAGTAAATGGTTTATACCTATTTACCCCAATTACCCCATTTACCCAATTACCCAATCCACCAATTACCCAATCCCCATTTACCCACTCCCCAATGACTATTAAATTAGGAAAATATGGTCTTCTGCTGGCCTTTGCGGCAATTTGCCTCGGATTGTCCTTAACCACGCCCCAGTTTCTGACCACTCAGAACTGGCTCATCATCTTGACGCAGGTATCCATCAACGCCCTGCTGGCCTTCGGCGTTACGTTCGTCATCATTACCGGCGGCATCGATTTGTCCATTGGCTCGATGGTGGCCGTGACGAGCGTGGTGGCTGCGTCGTTCGCTCACCCGGATACGTATCCCGTTGCGGTTCCGGTCCTGCTCGCCCTGCTGACGGGGCTGGCCTTTGGGGTGCTCAACGGGCTGATTATCACCAAAAGCAAGGTTCCGCCGTTTATCGTCACACTGGGCACCATGACCATCGGGCGGGGGCTGGCGCTGATTCTGAGCCGGGGCAGACCCATTTCCAATCTGTCGGATACGTTCAATTTCATCGGCGGCGGACAGGTGCTGGGTATTCCCATGCCGGTCATTCTATTGCTGCTGCTGTTTGCCGTTTGTACAATCCTGCTGAGAAAGACCCTTTTAGGCCGCTATGTCTACGCCATCGGCGGCAACGAACAGGCTGCACGGGCGTCGGGTATTTCCATCGAACGGGTGAAACTCATCGTATACACATTATGCGGCGGGCTGGCGGCGCTGGCGGGGATCGTGCTCACCGCCCGCATCGCCACCGGGCAGCCCAATGCCGGAGCCGGGTTTGAACTCGATGCCATCGCCGCCGCCATCATCGGCGGCACCAGCACCTCCGGGGGCAGCGGCACCATGACCGGCACCCTGCTGGGAGCGCTACTTATCGGTGTCATCAGCAACGGACTGGATTTACTCAATGTTTCGTCGTATTATCAGCAGGTGGTTATGGGGGCCATCATTATCGGGGCCGTCGTGCTCGATAGTTTTAATCGTACCAAATAAGTTGACTGACAATGAGATACGTATTTCTGGCGCTTCTTATGGCCGCGCAACTGACGGGCTGTAACTCGTCGGGTTCTAAGGAAAAAAACGCTGATTCGGGTGAAGCAAACGTGCTTGTGGGAGCAACGATGCTCAGTATGCAGCACGAGTTTGTTGTCAACGTCCACGACGAAATGGAGAAAAAAGCCGAAGCGCTGGGTGTCGAACTGATGACGGTCGATGCCGAGCGGTCGGCGCTGAAGCAGGTCGAGCAGGTCGAGAGCTTCATTGCCCGAAAGGTGGATGTCATCATCCTGAATCCCGCCGAGGTGGAGGCCAGTTCGCCCGCCGTCAGCAAGGCGCTGGCCGCCGGGATTCCGATTGTCAACGTCAACTCCGAAACGAGTGTGCCGCCCACGGCCTTCGTTGGTTCCGACGACGTGGAGGCCGGGCGCATCGCCATGAACTACATCGCCGAAAAACTGGGCGGCAAAGGCAACGTGCTCATGATGGAGGGGTATCTGGGGCAGGCCGGGCAAATCAAACGCGAACAGGGAGCGATGGAGGTGCTGAAGAAGCATCCCGGTCTGAAACTGCTGGCTCACCAGACCGCCGAATGGGACCGGGCCAAGGGCATGGATCTAATGGAAAACTGGATTCAGGCGTATGGTTCGCAGATTGGGGCTGTGTTTGCCCACAACGATGAGATGGCGCTGGGGGCGGTGAAGGCTCTCACCGACGCCGGACTGAAGAATAAAGTCATCGTCGTCGGCGTCGACGCCCTGCCCGACGCCCTGCGGGCGGTGCAGCAGGGTTCGCTGGATGCCACCGTGTTCCAGAACGCCGGACAGCAGGGAGCCAAAGCGGTCGAAACCGCCGTCAAAATTGCCAGAAAGCAGCCATTCGACAAACAGGTTCTGATCCCGTTTCAACTGGTGACGAAAGCCAATGTGGGCGAGTTTATCCGGGAGTAAAAATAGCTTGCTGACTACCGGTTCAGAATAATTCTGAATTGCTCGAATGAGCAGACCGGCACCGGCGGAAACCGGTTTTCAACCCGGAGCAGGTTTAATATATGTCGGTCGTCGGATACCAGCCAGTCGGCACCGGAGGCAATGGCGCAGTCTACGAATTTGTTGCGGTCCGGCGTTCCGGTCTTCGGGGTCATCGATGATTAATCCAAAACGGAAGTAGGCTTCCTGCCTCAGATGATGGGGGGAAGCCAGCAGGAGCGATGTGACCAGCTCGGCGGCTGTTGGACTGAAATAGAACGCCGTCATCTCTGCATATTCAAGCATGATTTCGTTGCTGACGACCCATGTAAATTGCCCCGCTGCAAAGGCGTCGTAGAGCCAGCGATACGAACCATCGCGGGGAACTGAACGGAGCAGACCGTTGGTATCAATAACGGCCTTCACCGTGTATTGGACCGGATTTGACCCAGTTGCCCAGTGCGGTTGTCAAACGTCATTTGTGCTTCAAGCTGAGCAGTAGTTAGCCCTTTTTGCTGGATAGACTTTTCGGCTTCTTCTTCAAGTCGTTGCCGAAAATGCTGCATCAGTGTCTGGCGCATTGCCAGAACTTCGGCTTCGCTCATCTCGAAGCTGAATAATTCCAGTAATGCCAGTTGAGCATTGGACAAGCGTTGTGAAACAGTCATACGTCTGAATATCTGATGAACAACTACACAAACCTAACAAAACTGACTATTGCTAGGTGCCTTTGTGGTAATAATTAACCGGTTCTGATCCCGTTTCAACTGGTGACGAAGGCCAATGTGGGTGAGTTTGTCCGGGAGTAATCATTGCCGCAATCTCCCCACTTAATGCCGTTTTTGTACCCCCTGTGTCCCGTTGATTGGCTGTGCTGTTCGGCGTTTAAACCGGTAGGGTGTCAGACAGGATTAACAGGATGGACAGGATTTATTTTCATAACATTTAATCCTGTCCATCCTGTTAATCCTGTCTAAAAATTACGCTACTGCCCCATACAATTCCTCCCGCTGGGCTTTCACGCGTTCGTCTGAAATAAACTCGTCGTAGCTCATCAGCTTGTCAAGGATGCCCGCCGGAGTAATCTCAATGATGCGGCTGGCGACCGTCTGCACAAACTGATGGTCATGCGAGGTGAACAGCACCGGCCCCTTGAAATCGACCAGCCCCCGGTTTTCGGCTTCGATGGATTCGAGGTCGAGGTGGTTGGTCGGTTCGTCGAGCATCAGCACGTTGGCTCCCGACAGCATCATTTTCGACAGCATACACCGGACCTTCTCGCCCCCGGACAGCACCGTCGCCTTCTTCAGCGACTCCTCGCCCGAAAACAGCATCCGGCCCAGGAAGCCCCGGATAAAACTCTCGTCTTTTTCTTCGGAATACTGCCGCAGCCAGTCGACCAGATTCAGATCGGTCTGGAAAAACGGCTCCCGGCCCGCATCGTTGGGGAAATACGACATGGTAATGGTGACGCCCCAGCGGAACGTACCCGAATCGGCCTTCCGAACGCCGGCCAGAATGTCGAACAGGGCCGTTACGGCCAGACCGTCGCGGCTGTAGAAAAATACCTTGTCGTTTTTGTTGACCGTAAACGACAGGTTTTCAAACAGTTTGGTGCCGTCCTCCGCCGTGTAGGTCAGATTTTCGACAGTCAGAATCTGGTCGCCGACCTCGCGTTCTGGCTTAAAGTTGATGTAGGGATACTTGCGCGATGAGGGCTGAATATCATCGATGGTCAGTTTTTCGAGCAGTTTCTGGCGGCTGGTGGCCTGCTTCGATTTAGACGCGTTGGCCGAGAAGCGCCGGATAAACTCCTCCAGTTCTTTCCGCTTATCTTCCACCTTTTTGTTCTGATCCTGACGCTGTTTCAGGGCCAGTTGGCTCGATTCGTACCAGAACGTGTAGTTACCCGCGTACATTTTCACCTTCGAGAAGTCGATGTCGACGATGTGCGTACAGACCTGATCGAGGAAGTGACGGTCGTGGCTGACGACGATGACCGTGTTCTGGAAGTTCGCCAGAAAGTTTTCCAGCCAGATGCTCGATTCGACGTCGAGGTTATTGGTCGGCTCGTCGAGCAGCAGAATGTCGGGGTTGCCAAAAAGGGCCTGGGCAAGCAGTACACGAACCTTCTCCGAACCGTTCAGGTCGGCCATCTGGGCGTAGTGCATGTCTTCCCGAATGCCCAGCCCCGACAGCAGCGAGGCCGCGTCCGACTCGGCATCCCAGCCGTTCATTTCGGCAAACTCGGCTTCGAGTTCGGCGGCCCGCTCGCCGTCGGCGTCGGTGAAGTCGGCTTTGGCGTAGAGCGCGTCTTTTTCCTGCATGATGTCATACAGGCGCTGGTTGCCCATGACAACTGTCTGTAGCACCGGAAACTCATCGTAGGCCGACTGGTTCTGCTTCAGCACCGACATGCGGGCACCGGGCGTGATGTTGACGCTGCCCGTCTGGGGGTCGATTTCGCCCGACAGAATTTTCAGAAACGTGGATTTGCCCGCTCCGTTGGCACCGATGACGCCGTAGCAGTTACCGGGCGTGAATTTTATGTTGACCTCGTCGAACAGGACGCGTTTGCCGTACCGCAGCGAGATGTTTGATACTGAAACCATTGTGCTTGTTTCCTTCGTTGAATGCAGCCGCAAAGGTACGGATATTTGGGCAGAAACGGGAGGGTGAGACAGGATTAACGGGATAGACAGGATTTGTTCTCCGTAAGCCGATCCATACGGCTGGACTGGAATTTCCGCACAACACCAAAGCCCAACCGTTGAGGCCGGGCTTTGGTGTTGTGCGGAAAACTGGACTATTTTTCTCTTGTAAACGTCATCTCCGTTTTTCCCCCGCGACTCAGCGCCAGCCGGTCGTCGGGAAAACTGTACGAGTCGATGCCCCGCAGGGCTTTCAGAAAATCGTCTTCTGTCATCTCCGACTGTCCTGTGCAGGCCATTTTGGTCATGGCTGCCGGACCAAAGGCGATTTTCCGCCCTGCATCGATGGTAATTTTGCCCCGCATCCGGTTGCATCCACCCGTCCCGGCCACCGAACTGTCGGCGACGCTGAAGGTCAGGGTCGGCCAGCGGGGGCCAAACTGCTTTTCTTTAACGGGACGACCCCGAAAGGTTTCCAGTTTCCAGGACGCCTGAAGGCGGCTGGCATCGGCCATTTGCCGGGCTGAGGATGCCGATGAGGCTATAGGTTGTGACTTCCGCTGGCAGGCCCCGGAAAACAGCAGGACCGCCAGCGCGATGAATTGGACGATGAGTTTCATGGTTGTCTGATAGTGAGCTATTTAACGTAGCTGTCTCTATAGACCGTCCTTCCAAAAAAAGGTTTAGTGACCGCCGAAAAAGAGAGGCGCCACGGCTTCCAGGAATATCTCCCAAAGCCGTGGCACCCTTAAATACAGACAAATGCAATCCCTCACTTCGGATTTTTCACCGGGGCGCTTCCCTGAGCCGGGGCGTTATACTTGAGTTCATTGTCCGGAACGTCCCAGTAATCGAGGTAGCCGTAATTGATGGTTGCCTTCGTGTTGACCCGGCCCGTCCGGTCGACCACCACCGCGTTGCGTCGGCCACCGCCCTGGGCCACGTCGTCGATGACGCCCCAGCGGCGGGCATCGTAGAACGACAGCCCCCGGAAGGGCAGCACTACCCGGCGTTCCCGGCGTAGTTCTTCACGGGCGGCGTCGGCGTTCAGGCCCGTTCCGGCTACGGCGGGCAGACCCGCCCCCTGCATCGTCCGGATGGCGTCGATGATCTTCAGCCCATTTTCAATTTGTCCGGTGTTGATGAGCGCCTCGGCTTTCATCAGCTCATTTTCTTCGTAGGTACTCGCCAGATACAGTTCATACTGCCCGACGTTGCGATTACCCAGCACCACCACACCCTGCAGCCCCTTGCCCGCATTAACCAGCCGGTAGCGCGTATTGAATGAGTTACCCCGGTCGTTGTTGCCAATCCAGGGCGTAGGCCGCTGCTCGAAGTTGTTTTCCAGTCGCCGGTCGCCGGGCCTGAACTCCTGAATCAGCCGCTCGCTGATTTTGTAGGTAATGCCGCTACCGGGGTCGCCGGTGGCTTTGGCCGCCACGGTGCCGTCGGTGGCCGGAATGAAGTCGCCGTTTTCGTTGGCCCGGCCCGTAAAGACGTTGTCCGCAGCCCGAACGCCGTCATTGACCAGCGTCAGTACCCCATTCCACTGGGCGGCGGTCATGCTTTTGGTGGGCGTATTGACCAGCAGATTCCGGGCCTTCAGCGTGTTGATGCTGCGCTTCCACATATCCGGCGTGGGGACGGCCCCTTTTCCCACCTGATTGAAGGCCGGAATCAACTGCGTCATCACGGTCTGATAGTCAGCGCTGCCCGTCAGGCCGTTGAGCGCCTGGGTCGCCTTGTCGAGACTGGCGTTGGCTTCCTCGATAATTTTCTCCTTCGCGACGTAATTGTTGTTGGTTTTATTAGCCTCGTTGGTAATGATACCAGCATAATACATCGATCCAATCCGCGAGTAGGCGTAGCCCTTCCACCAGTAGGCCCAGGCCCGGAGCGTGTTTTTCTTCGCCTCCGCATTGCCCGTAAACTGAGCCTGTTCGGCCAGATCCAGAACGGCGTTCATGGCCCCGTTCAACTGATACATATAGGCCCATTCGTAGAACAGCGTATTCTGCCCGGCATTGGCGTTCTGGTTGATTTCGCGCACGAAGGCTTTGAACGAACTGGGCGCATTCGGGTTGTTGACCCGTGTGCCGTCGTCCAGAATCACGTAGTCGGGCGAGCTCAACTGGTTCATGAACTGATTGGCCGCTTCGACGCCGATAACGTCGCCCATGATTTCGTGGAAGCCGATGGCCCCCGACCAGAACCAGCCCGACACGTTGTCGAACGGCTGGTATTTGTACTGCTTGAACCCGCTGACGTAGACGCCGCCCTGCGCCAGGGCAATCACGCCCGACTCGGTATTGGCACTGGCCGTCGTGGGCTGATTGGGATTCTTGACGTCCAGTTGCTCCTTACAGGCCGTAATGGATGCCAGCAGGGAAGCCGTGAGGAGGTATGTTTTTATGTGTTTCATAGTTTGAAAAAAGGAGGAGGGAGGAAAGGAGAAGGGAGGAAAGGGAAAAGAACAGAGTGTATGATGAACATATTCTCCTTTTCTCCCTTCTCCTTTCCTCCTGATTAAAACCCAATATTCAATGTCGCCTGATACGAACGCAGGTTCGGCATGGTGTTGTGGTCGGTGCCCCGATCGAAGGCCGAGTTGGTCGTTCCTGAGCTGACTTCCGGGTCCATGCCGGTGTATTTGGTCCACGTCAGCAGGTTGCGGCCCGACAGCACCAGTTGTGCCCGACGGAAAGCAGGCAGCTTCACCAGCCGACCCAGTTCCAGACCCACGGCCACGTTGCGCAGCCGCACAAACGACGCATCTTCGTAGAAATAGTTCTTGGTGCCGTTGCGCTGGCGCTGGGCGTAGACACCCCGGTAGAAGGCCGTCCAGGCCCCTTCCTGCCCTTCAATCGAAAACGATTTTTCGTAATCCGAGTGAATGCCGTCGCGGTACATCCATTCTTTCGTCTGGTTATAGACGTGGCTGCGGTATACCCAGTCGAACTGGAAGGAGACCGTCAGCAGGTCGCGGAACGACAGATCGTTGATGAACGACATGTTGAATTTCGGGTTCGGGTCGCCGAAGCTGTACTGGTCGGGCGTGAAATACGGCTGCTTCGTCTGCCGGTCGACCACCCAGCCGTTGCTGGCTAGCACATACTGGCTCTGTTCGGCTTCCGGGATGTAGAACGAACCGTCGTCTTTGCGGGCCTGCACGTCATGCAGCGCCAGAAAGCCATACAACTGACCGATGCGCTGGCCTTCCTTAAGTACGTAGTTGGTGCTGCCCGCGTTGGAGGTGATGATGATCTCCTGACTGCCGCTGATGGCCGTAATCTTCGACGTCTGTCGTCCAAAGTTGGTCGTCAGGTTCCAGTTCAGGTCCTTGCTGCGGAACATCGTGGCGTTCAGTGACGCCTGGAATCCATTGGAACCCAGAGAGAACGCATTGTCGAGCAGTGTTCCCGAACCCGTCGAGGGCGCCACGTCGACCTTATAGATGGCGTTTTTGGTCGCCCGGTTCCAGTAGGTGGCCGACAGCCGGATATTGCTCAGCCAGTCGGAACCACGCAGGGGCGTAAAGGCCATGTCGGCGCCCACTTCCAGTTCTTCCGAAACCTCCACGTTCAGGGCCGGATTTTTCTGGTCCGGCGTGAAGAAGAAGGCATTGCTGGTGCCCAGGGTGCGGGTTCCCAGCGTTACGTAGCGGTCGAACGGCTTGGGCTGAATCCCCGCCTGACCAAACGCCGCCCGCAGTTTAAACTCCGGAACGACTGCCGAAATAGGGCCGTTCTCCCAGAATTTCAGCGCTGAGAGCCGGAAATAGGCATCCCCACGCGGGAACGTAAACGGCTTGGCACCGCTGCCGAAGGCCGAAGAATAATCCGACCGGAAACCGCCCGAAATGCCCGCCACGTCGCCAAACTCGATGCGCTGATTCACCAGGTAGCCATACGTCAGGAAGGGCGTGACGAAGTCGCCGTTGCCGTCGATGAGGTTGATGGAGTTGACGACCGACGTGTTCAGTTGGTCCTGCGAAGGCACCCGGAACGACGACGCCTGGCTGGCATCGAAAGGCATGTAGGTCGGCAGGCCGAGGGCGTAGGTGATATACTGCCGGTCGCGGCGGCTGCGCCAGTCGAAGGCGGCCTGTGTGGTGAGCGAAATCGGGACGTCGACGTTAAAATCACGCTGCAGATCCGCCTGGAACGTGGCCGTTGCCAGAAAGTTCTGGAACGTTTTCGTATAGCTGTAGTTGTCGATTTCGCCCGATGGGTCGCTGGTGGGGCCGAAGTTATTCAGCGAACTCTGCGTGAAGACGGCGTTGCGGTTGAGCGACTGGTTGGCGAAGGTATAAATCAGTTCCTGCCGCTGGAAGTTGATGCCGTATTTGGCGTCCAGTTCGACAAATTTCGGGAACTTGTAGTTCAGATTCAGACTCTGCACCACGTCCACCTTGTTGTCATTGGTGTTCCAGTACTGGCTGTAATAATTGGGGTTAAAGTGGTTCACGCCCACCGCATCCCCCAGATAAATCGGATAGTTGCCGTCGGGGTCGCGATACGAGAAATCGGCGAAGGGCCGGGCGTTGTTGACGCTGTAGAGGATGAGCCGGTCGAGCGAACGAATCGTGTTTTTCGTGTACGCCAACTGCGTCGTCGTCCGGAACGTCAGTCCCCGAAACAGTTCAAAGCCGATGTTGGTCGTCAGATTGCTGCGGCTGAAGGCTCCGTTGTTGCGGATGTTGCTGGTCTGCCGGTTGTTGGAAGCCGACACCACGAAGTCCAGCTTCTCGCGTCCGCCCGATAGCGCAATGCTGTTGTTGAAGGTGTAGGCGGGCTGGTAAAACAGGTCGTAATGGTCGAAATACTTCAGATTGGCGTTGTAGGGCTTGTCGGTTTTGTTGGCCGGATCGGTGCTGTTCCAAATGACGTTTTCGCTGTAGGTACTGTTCTCTTCCTGAAACACCAGTGGCTGCCCCGACGCCCCGATGACGTTGTTCTGCGCATCCGTGTTCATGCCGTGCAGGGCTGCTTTCCGCAGACCGCCCACGTTCAGATAGGTGTTCTGGGCCACGCCCGACGACACGTCGATCTGCAACTGCCCCTTGCCTTTTTTGGTGAACAACTGAATAACGCCGTTGGCTCCCTGGGCACCGTAGATGGTTGCGGCGGCGGCACCCTGCACCACTTCCACGCGCTCGATGGTATTGAGGTCGATGGTATTGAGGTTGGTAGCGGCCACCTGTACGCCGTCGATCAGGATCATCGGGGCGGTCCCCCGGTTGATGGTGTTGATGCCGCGCAGCAGGATGTTGATGTCGGCACCGGGTGTGCCATTCGTGCTCGAAATCTGCGCCCCGGCAATCTTCCCGACCAGCGCCTGATCGACCGAAGCCGTGGGGGCCAGCGGGAGTTTGTTCGCCGTGATAGACTCCACCGAAATACCCAGTTTCCGTTTGTCGGTTGCCACGCCGACGCCCGTCACGACCACTTCGGCCAGTTGCCGACTGTCGGCAGCCAGCGTGACGTCGATCACCGACCGGTTGCCCACCGTTACTTCCTGCCCAACCGAGCCGACGAAGCTGTAAACCAGCGTGGCCTGATCGGTAGCCTGAATCGCGTATTTCCCTTCCGAATCGGTGTTGGTACCGCGTGTCGTTCCCTTGATGGCTACCGATACGCCGGGCATGGGCCTGCCGTCTTCCCCGGACGTGACTGTTCCGGTAATACGCCTTTCCTGCGCCAGGGCGACCGCCCAGGCTGAGCACACAAAGAGTACGCTCATTAGTATTCGTCTTGTCATAGGTGATAAAAGTTAGTTTTGGTAAAAATGACTACACACAAACTTAACTTTATGGATTCCGTAAATCAAGACCAAACTAGAATAAAATTTTACAAAAACATAATTTTATAAAATATTGTATTGTTTTTATGTGCAAAATTTAGAGAATATAGAATAAAATATCCCCCAGTTTGCGGTATTTCTTCCGGGCGGAGTTTGGCGGATGAGCGATAGAAAATAAGTATAAACGGAACAGACTATACGCAGTAGCCCGCCCGACCGGTTTATGTGGAATGAACCGGTCGGGCGGGCTACTGCAAAATGAGGTAGGAATATTTAAGGATTTCCGGCAGTCGGTCCCGGCACCTGTCCGATGGGGCGGCGGGCCGTTCCGGGGCGATTACTGAGGTCGTCGCCCAGGTCTTCGCGGGCTTTTTCGGCCAGTTGCTGTAGTTCAGCGACAATCTCCGGGTGCTCCTGCTGCACGTCGTAGCGTTCGCCGGGGTCGCGGTGCAGGTTGTAAAGCGCCAGCGGATACGGAAATTTTTCGTTCGTTTTTCCTGGAAAGCCATCTTTGCCGGGCGGAAACTCCGCGTATGTCCGGCCCGGATGCGGCAGCACCAGCTTCCAATGATCGCGGCGGACGGCCTGCAGGTTGTTTTTGCCGTAGTAATAATAAAAATGCTGTCGGGGAGACTCGGCAGTTTGTCCGTTCAGCAGCGGGGTCAGGTCGACACCGTCGATACGGCGGTTGGGCAGAGGAGCGCCGGTGGCTTTAGCGATGGTTGGGTAAATGTCGATGGTCGAGGCCAGGCTGTTGCAGACCGTTCCCGCCGGGATGGTGCCCGACCAGCGCATGATGCAGGGCACCCGGTTGCCGCCCTCGAAAGTGGTTCCTTTGCCTTCCCGCAACCCGGCGGTCGACCCGGCATGGTTGCCGAAATTCTGCCACGGGCCGTTGTCGCTGGTCAGGATCACCAGCGTATTTTTCTCCAGACCGTTGTCTTTCAGCGCCTTCAGTATTTCGCCCACGCCCCAGTCGATTTCCGTCAGCACGTCGCCGTAGAGCCCGTGGCGGGTTTTGCCCCGGAACCGTTCCGAAGCGGCGATGGGCACGTGCGGCATGGGGTTGGGCCAGTACAGAAAGAAAGGCCGGGCCGACGTTCGACTGCGCCGGTTTTTCCGGATAAATTCAACGGCTTTCTGCGTATACAATGCCGTCATACCGGCCTGGTCATCCAGGGTTTTGACGAGCCGGAGCGTGTCGTTGTTCTGCATCAGGGGCAGGTCCGTGAACCGGGCCTTTACCGAATTAGGGTCGGTATTGGGCTTTCCGTCGTAGCCCGTCGGCCACATGTCGTTGGAGTACAGAATGCCCGTGTGCTCATCGAATCCGTGCCGCGTGGGTCGAAACTGCGGGTGGTCGCCCAGATGCCATTTGCCGTAGACGGCGGTGGCGTACCCCCGGCTTTTGAGCAGTTCGGCCAGTGTCACTTCATCGTCGTGGATGCCCAGGGGCGAGCGCGGAAACAGCGCCCCCCACATCCCGATGCGGTTGGGGTAACAGCCCGTCAGCAGGCCCGCCCGCGAGGCGGTGCAGACGGGCTGAGCCGACAGAAAATTCGTGAACCGCATTCCTTCCGCCGCCAGCCGGTCGATGTTGGGCGTTTGGTAGCCCATCGCCCCGTAGCACGACAAATCGCCGTAGCCCATGTCGTCCATGAAAATCAGGACGATGTTGGGTGGGGGGGCTTCGCGCAGGGGTTGCAGGGATGGCAGGGATGGCGGGGGTGGCAGGGCGCTGACTGCTAGCAGGAGGGGTATGAGGAGTGTTTTCATGGGTTTGGTTGTAAAAGGTTCTGGATTGCCCTTTAGCCCCTAAATCCCCTGAAGGGGACGGGCACGGTGGCGTACCACCCGCCGCTGCGGGATTTAGCGCTGCTGATGTGGAAACTGGCTGTGGAGTCAGTGCATCAGCCCCTAAATCCCCTGAAGGGGACTTTGCTCCGCTAATTCAGGATTCGAGATTGAGGCGAAGCCAAGTCCCCTTCAGGGGATTTAGGGGCATTCAACGGCAGCGCCAAGTCTCGCAGCGCCAAGTCCCCTTTAGGGGATTTAGGGGCATTCAACGGCAGACTCATCTACTTCTCACTCAGCATTTTTGCCGAGCCTTTGTAAAAATCTGCTACGTCTTTGGTCATCTGCACCAGCGACGGTTTGTGGATGTACATCATGTGACCCGCCTCGTAAAAGGTGAATTTCAGGTTGTTGCGCAGTTCGGGGGCCAGGTTCATATGGTGAAACGTGTAGTCGGTGGCAAAATACGGCGTTGCCATGTCGTAGTAGCCATTGCAGACCAGCACCTTCAGATAGGGATTCTTGGACATTGCGTTGCGCAGCGTTTCAGCCACGTTCAGAAATTGGTTCTGCACGTTGCTGTAGTTCCAGGGCCGCACTCGCCCGGTCAGGATTTCGTAGGGCAGTTCATTGTCGACCTTCAGCGTGCGCCGCAGGTGGTCGTTGACGGCCATCGTGTAGGGGCCGTAGATGGTGGCGTTATAGCTGGGGTCGAACTCGTTGTTTTCGCCCGCGTTATCGTAGTCGACGCCCGTAAACCGCCCGTCGAGCCGCCCGACGGTTTTGCCTTCTTTCCGGAGCAGTTCCTTCGTGAAGCGGTCATCGCGTATACGCAGGTTCGTTCGCTCCAGATATTCAGGCGAGAGACCGGTGAACTTGTTGAGTTGCGTAATGACGGTTTTGCGCTCATTGTCGGACAATCGGTCGCCTTTCATCAGCGCCGCCGCATACTCGCCGAGGGCAAATTTTTCGACGTCGGCGGTCAGGGTTTTCAGGTCGCTGTAGGCCGGAACCTGCTTGTGATACCAGGCCATCGAGGCGTAGGTCGGCAGGAAAAGAATGTAGGGCAGGTCGTTGCCGCTGATAAAGAAATCGCCCGTGGCGAAGTCGAGAATGGCTGAAATCATCGTAATGCCGTTCAGGAACAGGCCGTGGCGATCCTGCAAGTAACCCGACAGCCCGGCGGCCCGCGTGGTGCCGTAGCTCTCACCCGCCAGGTACTTCGGCGACGCCCACCGCCCGTATTTGGTCGTATAGAGCCGGATGAAGTCGCCCACCGACTGAATGTCTTCCGTAAAGCCCGTAAACTCCTTTTTATCAACACCTTCGGCGGGGCGGCTGAAGCCCGTCATCACCGGGTCGATGAAGACCAGGTCGGTGAAGGCCAGCCACGAAAACTCATTGTCGACCACCTGATAAGGCGGGGCCAGCATCTCGCCTTTGTCGGACATGACGATGCGTTTGGGACCGAGTGCGCCCATGTGCAGCCACACCGACGACGACCCCGGCCCGCCGTTGAAGGCATAGGTAATGGGCCGCGTGGCCGGGTTGACGGGACCTTCTTTGCCGTTCGGTTCGCGGGTGTAGGCGATGAAGAAGATGTTGGCCCGGAGCTTGCCGCTTTCGTCGCGCATGGGCATGTAGCCCGCCGTGGCCTTGTAATTGATGGTTTGCCCATTGACCGACAGTGAATGCGTCGTCACCGACAGCGGCGGGTCAGCCGGGCCGCGTTCGGCGGTTTTCTCAGTGGGTTTGTCCGCTGGTTTGTCGGTCTGGGCGGTGGCGCAAAGGGGGAAGAGAAGGAGGAGCAGGAGGATTTGTTTCATGGGTTGGGGTAAGGGGTTTGATTGGACAATATACGGAGGAAAAGACTAACTTTGGGCGTCTGAGAAATAGACGCAGACAACTTAAGTTTACGTAAACCCCACCATGAAACATTCTCTCCTGCTAAGCTGGCTGCTACTGGCGATACCTTCCATCGGTATTTCACAAACGGACTCTGTCAGAAATTATTCACAGGCTTCGTATTTCTTTCAGCCGTCGGCGTTGCCGCTTCCCAAAGGCACTTTACTTTACAACAATTATTACCTCCTTGTCAACAGCGTCCAGTATAGTCTGACAGGAAATTTAATTGCAGCGGGCGGATTTTCATTAAGTCCCGTTTCAGCGCCGTCCCTGTTTGCACGAATACAATATTCGGTTCCCGTGACTGACAAAATTCACATTGGACTGACCGCTTCCTACTACAGACTGTCGTATGACAGTCCCCGCCGCTCACATCTTTTTATCCCCCAGATCCTGCTGACGTCGGGCACTCCCATGAGTCACGGAACTTTTGGGATGGGACTGGTCAGGGGTAATTACTGGTTCACGGACTTCGACGGAAACTGGTTGTTTAATTTGCCGGATCAGATTCGCATGACAACAAGCTTGAGCTACAGCAGACAGGTTTGGAGGCAGTTTCACCTGGTTACGCAGAATCATTACTTCAAAGGAAATAACCGGATAGGGCAATCCGAAGTAGTCGTTTTTTCTTTAGGCGCAAAATATGTGTTGGGTAAAAGCGCATTCAAGGCTGGTATTCTCAAGTTTTATTACCCTAAGGGAACGGCAGTGCGTTTTTCAGTAGCTTACCCGGTTGCGTCTTACTCCCTGACGATAAGGTAGCTGGTGCTTCAAGATAATCATTATCAGATCCTAATTTTTAACAGGTTCCTAACGATTGCGCATCAGCCATCTTTGAGCAAATTTGATGAGTCAATACGCAACGAATGGTTAAGCCGCGTCTTTACAGGTCACAGTCAAAGGCTTGTATTTGGTGATTTTATGCGCACTTTATTTAAATATATGCGAATGAAAATAGTTGCCATAGTACTCGCTTCAGTACTATTGTCTTCCACTCTATTAGGCTGCTACAGAACGCAGGAAGCAGAGATAGAGGACGTGAGCAGGGTTCAGAGATTAATCATTAAGAATCCTACGAGTAAATCCATGATTGAAGCGAATGTGGAGATTACACTTCGTGGTGATGTCGATGGAAGAGCTTACCTGTATGTGGAAGAAGCATCCTCTCAAATTGTGCCCTGGTCAAATAACCCTGGGTTTATCATGGATATTAATAAGGGAGAAAATAATAGAATGTTTAAACGTCAAGTCGGTGGAGGCTATCCTATTAGGCTGGTTTATGTACCAATAACTGCCAAAAAAGGGCACTTACGAGTTAAAGTGGAATACAGATGATGCGAGATAAAGACCGAAATCTACAGCCTTACGGTGCTACTCGTACAATCTACACAACTCTTTAACGTTGACAAAATGACTGTAGGCTGGAACAGGAAAGTTAGAGATATCCAGCCTATAGTCATTCTGCTTTTTTAATTTTATGAGACGCACATACTCCCTTCTTTCATTGAGTAATCCAAATGCATATTTCAAAAGCATTTTATTTGTTGTCTTGCTTAATTTTACTGTGCCTTTCTATGGTTATACCCAGCGTAGTTTTGTTGATAGTGTTTTAAATACTTATGGCACAGCGAAATCATATTGTTTTATAAAGCCGGTAATAGGGGCGATGGCTGACAATACGTCATTGATTGGAAATGAAAAGTTTATGCACAGATATAACTCGGACCGGATAAACAAAAACTTTGGACTACTGCTTGGCTATCATTTTGATAAATCGGAAATAGAAACGGGATTGCTGACTCTACCCGTATCGACCGGTTATAGATTCAGAACCACCTTCTCAAAAGGTGCGGTGATGACGATTGGAACGGGGCGTAAAATGGCTACCAGTTGAGTAATCGGTTCAATGCTCAGCTTACGGCCAATCGTCTGTTTAGTCAAAAAGACCTCGTCACCATCGATGCCAGCGTTCGGCCCAGCGACGAGACGCAACCTTATGCTGTCCGGGCGAGTGGCAGCGCCAATGGCTTCAATGTCAACTTCGGGCTTCAGTATCAATTTGGTAGAAGTACACGCTACCGGATGAAGTAATCTCAATCCGTCATCCACTGCGGATAATAAATCTTCACCGTCCCTTCCGGAATGGCTTTGGTGAAATCGCCGTTCGCTTTCTTACTATCCTGTAGCCAGTAGACGCCGGGTTCGGGCATACCGGCGATGAGCAAATAGGTGTCGCCTGCTTCCAGATAATCGCCCGTCAAAACGGTGCCGGTGGGAATGTAGACCAGCGTTCGGCCATTGTAGAAAACCGCGTGGCTGCCCCAGTTAGGGTTTCTGGCGGTCCGGGCCGTCGTGCGCACGAACGATTCGGCAGCCGAACCCGCAGCGGCGGTTCTGGCCCCGCCGGGGTCGCGTTCGACGTTGGTCGTTCCGGTGGGCTGTACTTTCACTTCATACACCCGGTCGGGAGCATTGCGGGGGTTGGTGGTGGGAGGCAGCAGGCGGGGGAAGCCCGTCCGGGCGTTCCGGGCGTCGTGGATGCGCTGGGGGGCGATGGTCGAGCGGATGAGGGCGTTGGTGTGGCGGCTGGGATAGACGGCGTAGCGGCCCAGCCGGTAGAAATCGTTGGGGCCGATGGTCAGTTCCAGGCCGGTGCCGTTCACGGCGATGCCGTTGGCCCAGGTGTCGAAGCGGTTGGCCTCCACCTGCATCCGCCCCGAATTGTTGTTGACCAGAATGGCCGTTTTGCCCGGTGCCCCGTACAGCTTGTTTCCCGTAAATTTCACCCCAAACGCCCCCGAATTGATGCGGTTGAGCACGAGGGCATGGGTGGTTGGCTGGCGGATGACGTTGCCCGTACAGGTGCCGTTGCCGACCGATTCAAAAAAAATACCGTTGAGGGTCCGCTCGATTTGATTCCTCAGAATCTGGTAGTTACGCCCGATGCCTTCGCCCTGCGGGTTGTTGCCTTCTATGTCGATGCCGTTGTCGCCGCAGCGGCTGATGCGGCAGTCGGTGACGCTGGCCCCCAGGTGCTGATACTGCAATTGAACGCCGATGTAGGCCACGTTGTCGACCGTGCAGCGAATAATCTGGTTGCGCCCGTAGCCCGGTCGGGTGAGCTGCGCCGGGGAGCCGGTGGAGCGGAAACCCAGTCCGAAATAGGTTCCGTCGACGGCCCGGATGTTTTCGAAGCGGCAGTTGGTGGCGTTCCAGAGGCAGGCCAGGATGGTCTGGCCGGTGGTACCCCGGCGGTTGCCATCGATGGTGCCCGGCGTGGCGACGCCCGGCCCAATGAGCCGGACGTTCCGGACGGGTTTCGTATTCCCGAAAATCACGGAACTGGCTCCAACTTGTCCCTTCATCAGCCGGACGCTGCCTTTTAGCGTCACCGTTTCGTCGGAAGGCAGCACAAGGGCGATGCCGGTGCCGCCTTCGGGTGTTCGTAGGGCGTGGTTCAGGCTTACCTCGTACCCTTTTTCCGCGATGAGCGTCGGGCCGGGGGCATCGATGGCCCGCTGAATGGCTGCCCGGTCGTCGATGCCGTCGTTGGGTTTTGCTCCAAAATCCCGGACGTTGTTGTAGCGCGGGGCGGGTTTGGAGGCCTGTTTCAAGCTAAGCGGCAGGAGAAGGAGAAGCAGAAAGAAAAATCTCATTATAAAAAAGGGTTGGGCTAAAGCCCGTCAGGAGAGTACATCATTAAAAAAACCTCCGACCCCGGGCTAAAGCGCCGGGGCAATGTGAACGATATGACCTGTTGCCCCGGTGCTTTAGCCCGGGGATTAAAAACAGAACCTCACCCTTCTCAGGGCTTTAGCCCAATGCCAATGCTGTTATGCACCGCTGGACCGCAGAAGAGGGGATAACCGGTTCGTCCGCGACTGTGTCGCGGATGACTGAAAAGCGCGTTTTAAACGCGCACCACGCCCGTCTCGCGACACAGTCGCGGACGAACCCGTTATTCCTGGCCTTCGAAACTCGGCACCGTCAGCACCGATCCGAAAAATAACGCATTCAGAAACAGCTTGTTGGTGCCGTACCAGGCCGCCCGGAAGTTCGGATTGTCGGCAAACAGAATCACCCGGCCTGCGCCCTCACCGCTGGTCAGAATGGCGGCGGTATTGCTCAGGCGTTTCAGCGTCGTGGGATGGACATAGCCGCCCACGAGCGGACTGGCCGTATACTGCGCCACGGTGTTGTATGGACTCCCGCTTCGCTGCAGCAGCGTCAGGCCATTCTTGAACACCGGCACCGTCCGGTCCGTGAAGCCAAAACCCAGCGGGTGCGAAATATCCAGGTCGACAGTGAAAATACTGCCGCCGAGGGCTTTGGCCCCTTCCCAGTTCACGGCTTCGTCGTAGTTGTAACGCAGATTGCGGCGGGTAGTGTCGGCGGCGACCAGTTTTTCTTTCGTCAGGCCCTGCCGGATAGCCCATTCGGTCGCCGTTTTGGTCGTGATGAGCGTTCCGCCCGCCTGAATCCACGCCTTGATTTTATCGACCGTCGCTTTGTCCAGACTCGCATAATTGCCCGACACCATCACCAGCGTGTTGTAGCGGCTCAGGTTGACGCGGGGAAACGCCGCCAGGTCGACTTTGGTGATGGGCATACCCACCCGCCGGTCGAGCAGGTGCCAGACCTCGCCCGCCTCGTAGGCGCTGACGCCCGAACTGAACGGTGCCGACGACGGCCCCGGCCCGACCAGCATCAGCGCTTCGGGTTTTTTCACCGTCCGAACCTGATTGCTGCCTAAATCGATGCCGCCGACGCTATAGCCCGTTTCAACACCCTGAATCGCTACACCCGCCTCTTTGCTGACCGCACTCACCAGCCGGAAAAGTGAATCGGGCGACAGATTCTGCTGCTGTACGGGAATAATCAGACTGCCGTACCCAAAACTCCGGTCCGATCCGCCCGCTTTCGCCGTAAAGGGTTTGAAGGCCGTTTTGACGATGGCTCCGCCGCTGAGCAGTCCGTAGAGCGCCCGGTGGGCATGGTAGTCGGTCAGACTGACGACGTAGGCATAAGGGCTGCGTTCGACGGGCGGCACCGTTACGGTCAGAGGCTCCGTTATGGCTTTTCCGAGTGGGAGGGAAGCAGACGCTGTCCGCTGATTTGTCCGGCTGTTGGCAGTACCAATTTCGGCGTGGGGCAGGTTGAACGAATGTACCAGCGACCAGGTGGAGGCATCATAAAACAGGCTGTCGGTATACGAAATCTGTTTTTCGAATGCCGACCGAACCATCCGGTAGTTGCGCTGATCGGTGGGAACGACAAACGCCTGACCCCGCCGGAACGTCTTTCCGTTTGCCGTCAGGTCGGCGGCGAGTTCGTAGGTTTCAATCTGATGCTGCCGGAGCAGGTTCACGAAGGCGTAGGTCCGCGTGGGGTCGCCCGCATCGCCGAACACATAGGCTCTCACGGGGCTTTTTCGGGCTTCTTCCCGGGCCGACTGAAAGAAATCCCGGCGCATTTTCAGGAGTTTGTCCCGCTCGGCCATCGACGCCCGCAGGGTCGCCAGCGCCGCCGTCAACTGATTGCGGATGGTGAAGGCAAACGTGATGGGAACCGTCGGTGTTTCCTGCACAAACCCCCGCGCACTCGCCTGCTCGAACAGAAAACCCGCTCCGCCGTAGAAATTGGCGTAGCTGGAGCCGTAGCCGGGATATAATTTATCGAACGTTTCTTTGGTAAAATACAGCGAACCGATGCCGTTCATGGCCTTCGCAAAGTGCTGACCGAAGGCCGGATACACCACGTCGTAGAGGTAAGCGGGCACCACCGGGTTGTTGCTCGACGCTTTACCGGGGTCGAAGTAAAACGTGGCGTTAGTGCCCATTTCGTGATGGTCGACCACCACATACGGCATCCAGCGGTGGAACCAGCGGACGTGCGCCTGCGCTTCGGGATGCGCACACAGAAACCAGTCGCGGTTAGGGTCGAACCAGTAGTGATTCATGCGGCCGCCGGGCCAGATTTCGTTGTGTTCGCGGTCGGCGGGGTCAGCCACAAACGGCGTTCCCTTGTGCATGTTGGCCCAGTTGGCGAACCGGTCGCGACCGTCGGGGTTCAGGATGGGTTCCACGAAAATGACCATGTCGGCCAGCCATTTCTGCGTCTCCTCGCTCTCCGAAGCCGTCAGGTAATAGGCCGTCAGCAGGGTCGATTCGCCGCCGGAGGGTTCGTTGCCGTGGACGTTCGCCCCAATCTGCACCACCATCGGCAGGTCGTTGTCGGTCACATCCGGTTGCAGCGAGCGGCGGAGGTGGCGCTGGCGGATGTCTTCGAGCCGGTTCTGATTGGCCGGGGTCGTAAAGGCCGCCATCACGAGCGGGCGATGTTCGTAGGTCTGTCCGATAACCTCCATGCTGACCCGGTCGGAAAGGCGGTCGAGTTCCCGGAAATAGGCCACCATCTGGTCGTAGCGGGTCATATGGGTGCCGAGCGGATAACCCAGAAACTGTTCGGGCGTGGGAATGGCCGGATTCAGTTTTCCTGCTTTGGGAAAGAAATACGATGTCTGGGCGAATGCCGAAGCACACAGAAGCCAGCCCAGCGCGGCCAGGTAGATCGTTCGGGTCATTTTTGAGAATTAAGAATGGATGATGAATAATGGATAATGGATAATGGATAATGGATTGTTACGCCCCCGTATCGCCGTAGTGACCTGACTGATCCGGCGGACGGCATTATCCATTATTCATTATACATTAATTTTTCAAACGTTGTGCGGCAAAGGGTTCGTCGGCTTTGGCCCAGCCCTGTCCGGCCAGAAACCATTCCCGCTCCGCCGTGGCCCGGTCGCCCTTCCCATCGGCCAGCCGGGCCAGGGCCAGATGCGTACCCGGATAGGCCGGATCGTGGGCGGCCAGCAGTTTAGCCGACTCTTCAAACAGGTCGGTTAGCTGAAGCTGATACGCCAGATCGGCGATGGTTTCGAGTTGAAAAAGCGCTTCGATCCAGGGGTCGGGGCCAAACTGTTTGTGCGCTTTCTGCTGAAACGCCCGCACGGACTTCATGCCCTTGTCGCGGGTAGCCGGATCAGTGAGCGCAATGAGCGCCGACAGGTATTCGGGATACGGCTCCAGCCAGCTTATCATCCAGCCGGTCGGGTGTTTCTCCCGCACGACGTCCATTTCAGCCTCGGAGGCTTTCAGGGAAGCGCGAGCCTGGGCCAGGTCGTTAGTTTTCAGGTGGATAATTCCTTCAAAAAAATGCCCCATCAGTCGTTCGCCGGGTGTTTTTGCCCGCTGCATGGTTTCGGTCAACGGCAGGGCTTCGGCTTCCCGGCGCTGGGCGATCAGCAATTCGGGCAGGCTCATGCGGTTGTAGAACGTTCGTTCGGGACTAACGGGCCGGGGCATGTGAAACTTCTCGCGGGCCAGTGCTTCGGCCTCCTGCATCCGGCCCTGATACTGGTAGCAAAGCGCCAGAACGGAAATATTATGCGAGTGATGCCAGTCGAATTCGGCCTTGTAGTTGTCTGACAAATAAAGCTGTCGTTCCAGGCTGTCGGCGGTGGTGAGTTTAAAAATGGCCTCCTCGACTTCGCCGGTTTTCATCAGGTCGTGGGCATACATGTGCTGGGCGTGGGCCAGTCGCGGGGATAGCCGGGCGTAGGCGGCTCCGTGTGCTTTCGCTTTTTCGTATTCGCCGATGCCCTCGTAAGCATGAATGAGGTAATGGTGAGCGGCGGGGTGTTCCGTTGTCTTCAGTATCGTTTCGTAGATCTCGATTCCCTTCTTCGACGATCCCTGACCGCGTCCGGTGGCTACCCGTTCCTGCGCATTACCCGCCAGCAGCCATAATTCGGCATCGTCGGGAAAACGGCGGGTGGCCTCTTCCAACTGGTTCCGGTAGTTGTCGAGCAGCGCCCCATTTTTGGGGGATTCGACGGCGGTTTGCTGGGCGAACCGCAGGGCGATATGCACCTTCTCCCGTTCAGAAACGTCTTTTTCGAGCGACCGGGCCGCTTCGGCGGCTTTCCGGGCGGCCCCAAAATCGTCCGCCTGGATATACACCCGGTTCAGGCCCACCTGCGCCATCGCCAGCGTCGGGTCGTGACGCAGAGCTTCATGAAACGACCGGGCTGCCTCCACCAGCGAGTAGCCGTGCAGATAGGCCATGCCCTGTTCGAAATAGGCCTGTGCCTGCGGGTTGGTCGTCGAAGTCGGTATGGACGTCGCCCCCAGACCCGTCCGTAACGCTACGGACTGCGTCAGCAGCGACCGGGGAATGCCGCCGACGTGCGTTTCGCCGCAAACGGGAGCGTAGGGCAGGGCGGGGCCGTCCGGAATGAGCGACGTTTCGGGGCGGAACTGACTCCCCGAAAGCATCAGCACGGTCAGAAGAGGCCAGTGGGCGTAACTGAAAAGCCGTTTCATAAAGTAAGGGGTTCGGAATCAGAGACAAAATACGAAAATTATTTAAACGCCGGGGTTCGTCCGCGCCGAGGGGTCGGACCCTTGTATCGCGGATGCACGAGGTTCGGGTCTGAGACGCGCTTCTCAGTCATCCGCGATACAATCGCGGACGAACGGATAGTTTATGGAATACGGACGAACAACAAACTCTGTTCTCTCTGTGTAAACTCAGTTGCCTCCGTGTTTAACTCCATCGTTGCATCTATCCCCAAATCCCTTTACTTTTCCGACCTAAACCCAGAATGTATGCACTCTTCCCAATCACGCCGCACGTTCCTGCAAACCGGTTCGGTGGCGCTCTCCGCCGCTTTTCTGCCTTCCGCCTTTGCCCGTAAGCCCCGTAAGTTCAAGCACGTCGGGGTGCAGTTGTATTCCGTTCAGAAGGAAATGCAGAAAGACCCGCTCGGTACGCTGAAACAGGTGGCCGCCATTGGCTACAAGGAAGTGGAACCGGCGGGTTACGACAAAGGCAAAGTCTATGGCCTGTCGCCGACGGATTTCAAAAAAGCCTGCGGCGACCTGGGCATGACCATCCCGACTTCGCACGTCGTTTTTGGCAAAAAAGGCTGGAACGCGGCCACCAACGACATTTCCGACGAGTGGAAACAGGTTATCGACGATGCGAAAACGATGGGCCAGAAATACATCGTCAGCCCCTGGTTCGACGTCGATAAAGACAAGCTGGACGACGTCTATCGCGGCCTCGATCAGATGAACGTCTGCGGGGAACGCTGCCGGGCGGCGGGCATGAAACTCGGTTTTCATAATCACCATCAGGAGTTTGTGACCCGACACGGCGATAAACTGCTGTATCAAATCATGCTCGAACGCCTCGACCCGAAGCTGGTGACTCAGCAGCTCGACACCTGCAACATGAAAGTTGGCAACGCCGACCCGGTGGAGTGGCTCACGCGCTACCCGAAACATTTTGAACTGATTCACGTCAAGGACAAAGCGAAGGGCAAAAACGAAAGCACCACCCTCGGCAGCGGCGAGCTCGACTGGAAGGCTATTTTTGCCGCCATCCGCAAAACCAACATCGAGTATTACGTCGTGGAAATAGAATCCTACGACGGCATTACGCCTTTGCAGGCTATTCAGATCAACTACGAGAAAATGATGGGTTTCCAGTCCTGAAAACCGTTTTTCGAACGTATGCTTCGTCCTTTCCTGACCCTCCTTTTTGCTGTTTCGATTTCGCTTGCCCACGCCCAGGAGGCCCCCGAAAAAGTGGTGCAGAAACAACTCGATGCCTACAATGCCCAGAACGTGGAGGCGTTTGTGGCGACCTATGCCGACAGTGTGAAGCTCTATCAATGGCCTGCCAGACAGATTATGGCGGGCAAAGAACAGCTTCGGAAGAATTACGGCGAGATGTTCCGGCGCAGCCCCGACAACTACGCCGCCCTCGTGGGCCGCATCGTGCAGGGAAACTTCGTCATCGACCGCGAGAAAGTCACCGGAACCCGATCCGGCAGCCCCTACGAAACCTACGCAACGGCCATCTACGAAGTCCGCAACGGACTGATTGTGAACGTCTGGTTCCTGCGCTGACCACCAGCATACCGGGCCGGTTTGCCGGTGGTTGTGACGACCATCGTCGGTAAATCGGCCCGGTTTTTTGCGGCATCATCAAGCCCCGCAACCGTTCATCGGAATCTGCTATCGAAAGGCCACCACTCAGGTGTAGTATTGTCTGGTCATTGGCAAATGCCAGGCAGCAACACACCTGCTCTCTTTTGGTGAAGCCCTTTCAAATCAACTCAAATGGCTGATTCACAAACAACTACATCTAAAAACGAACGGTCGTCGGAGTCCGACGACCCTGGGCCTCATTCGCCGGGTGATTCATCTCTGAACGACCTGGGCCGGAAAATCCTGCGCCTCTTCGTGAAGGACGATACGTCCCACTCACCGACACCGCCTGTGCTGCCCTCGACGGACAGGCCGACTTCTGACAATCGAACAGCCCCGATGCCATCCGAACGCCCGTCGGTACCTCCGCCGGTGGAACCCGATGCGAAATTTGCCGCTCACCTGGCCTCGGTGCTCGAAAAAGCCAACCTGCCCGGACCCGATTACTTCGAGTTTCGCGAGATTCTAAAAAACCTTTCACAGTTGGGCCTGAGCGAAGAAAAGCAGTTTGGAGCCGCCTGGGCCTCCTTCCGGGCGATGGCGGGAACGGCTTCCGGCAACGGGGCCGCCGTGCTGACCGGCTCGGCCCGGCAGTATCTGACAACCCTACAGGCGGACCGGGATGCGTTTCTGAAAAGCGCCGAAGCCGCCGTAGCCGAAAAAGTCGGGTCGCTGCAACAGGAGAGAACGCGTTTGCAGGCGGAGAATGAGACACTCACGAAACAGCTACAGGAGTTGCAGAACCGCCTGAAAACCAATGCCGAGCGGCTCCATGCCATCGGTGGGGAGATCGACGGGCAGAACGTCCGTATTCAGCAGAACCGGCAAGCCTACGAAGCCACGTTTGCGGCGTTTTCGGAACAGATTAAAGCGGACGTCGCCCGTATCGAAACCTATCTTTTAAACCCCTCATCCACGAACTGACATGGCCGAAACACCTGATTTTTCGAAAATTGGCGGCGACCCGGACGCCGAAAAACGTTCTTACTGGAGTCGACCTGAAGGTCTGTTCGGTCTGCTGCTGCTGGCCGCCGTCGGGGCGCTGGGGCTGGTTTATTTCAACCGCATTGTCGAGTTTCTCATCCGCGTCACCGAAAATACGCTCTACCTGGCCGGTCTGCTGGCGGTGCTGGGCGTTCTGATTTTTCTGCTGACGAGCAAAGACGTGCGTACGGCGGTGTTCTTTCTCTTCAAAACATTCACGCGGAAGCTGACGGGCACGGTGATTCAACTGAATCCCATCGCCATCATGAAAATCTACGTCGACGATTTGAAGGATAAACGACGGAAAATGCAGGGGCAGATTGATTTGCTGGCGGGGCAACTGGTGAAACTAAACAAAAAAATGGCCGAAAACAACGAGGCCATCCAGCGGAAGTTTGCCGAAGCCAACAAAGCCAATCAGATGGCCGACCGCCCCGGCATGAAAGAAGCCGCCTCGCTGGCGACCATCGAAGGAGCCGGACTTCAGGAGATGAACGAAAAACTGCTGCCCCTCCAGCGCAACATGCGGACGGTGCTCGAATTCATGGAAAAAGTGAATAAAAGCGCCGAATACATCATCCGGGAGACCGAAATCAAGGTCAAACTGAAGGAGGCTGAATATCAGATTGTCAAGGAAAGCTCCAGCGCCCTCCGCACCGCCGTGAGCATCTTCAAGGGCAATCCCGACAAGAAGTTTTATTTCGATGAATCGATGGAATACATCCAGGACGACATGAGCCGCAAACTGGGCGAAATGAAGCGGGCGATGGATCTGTCGATGGATTTCATCAACGGCGTCGACATTCAGAACGGCGTACTGTCGGAACGCGGTCAGCAGATGCTGGAGGCCTACAATCGGGGCGAATTCAACCTGATTAAACTCGACGCCCCGACCACGCCCGCCGGTCCCCGCCCCCTGAACCCACCCAAAGACGAAGGCTACCGCAGCCTGCTGGAATAATGTTTAAAGAGTGAAAGAGCGAAAGAGCGAAAGAGCGGTCCCGCTCCGCACGGGCGACCTCGCGGCGTACCGCTCTCTCACTCTTTCACTCTTTCGCTCTCTCACTCTTTCACTCTTTCACTCTTTGATCATGCAACGACTAACTATAGCAGGCCGACTGCTGATTACCGCCCTGATACTGGCCGGTATTTATTTCGGATTCAAATACATCGGCGGGGTCGACCTGCTGAAGAAGCTCCGGGCTGACACGTCCACCGAGCAGACAAACTCATCCACGACGCCCGGCGTGACGACGCCCGGCGGTGCGCCGGGCGAGGGTAACGCCAGTTCGATGGCGGACGCCGCTTCGGAAGATGCGACGAACAGCCCCACCGCATCCGGGGAGGCCGCGTCGGGCAGTCGCTCTGCCTTCACGTATACGCCGCCTGCGCCCACCGCCGGGAAGCTTCGGGGCGTGGTGGAACTGGGAGCCAGCGGCTTCAACTCGTTCATCGTCCGGGTGGACGAGCAGAAGGCCTGGAAGCTCGAAAAAGCCGATTTTGGCAACAGCCTCGTGCTCGAAAACATGGCGACCGACTTCGACATCCGCGAGGGTCTGAAGAAATACATCGCCGGAATGCTCGACTTCGGCGTGGGTGGCCGCGACATCCATTTCGTGGTGAGTTCGGGGGCGGCAAAGGCCGAAAACACGCAGAAAATCGTCCGGGCGCTGAAATCGCTCAACTACGTGGTCAATACCGTGACGCCCGAACAGGAGGGACGGCTGGCCCTGCGGTCGGTGCTGCCGGAGGCCTACCGCGACAACGCGTTCGTGGTGGATATCGGGTCGGGCAACACGAAGATTTCGTGGATGAAGGGCGGAGAAATAAACGCCGTGGAGGGACCCGGCTCCAAGTATTTTCAGTCGGGAACGGACGACGCGGCGATCTATGCCCAGGTAAAGGAAAAGGCGTCCGACGTGCCACAGTCCAATCGGCAAACCTGCTTCATTATCGGCGGCATTCCGTATGAACTGGCGAAAAAAGTCCGCAACGGCAAGGAGCGCTATACCGTGCTGAACGCCCCGACGGCGTATCAGGGCGATAATGCCAAGCAGAAAGCGGGGTTGAATATTTATAAAGCCATTGCCGACGCCACCGGCTGCCAGCAGTTCGTCTTCGACTGGGACGCCAACTTCACGATTGGGTATCTTCTGACGCTGAAATGATTGTCTGCAATACAAACCCCATCGGGGCGAACGGTTAATAGTCCACAGATGATCGCCGGGCATATCCTAAGCCCCGTCAGGGGCGACCTGCCAATAGTGCATAGGCGGTTTCAAGGCATGCCTAAAGCCCCGTTAGGGGCGGCCTATTAATAGCGCCCAGGGTCATCAAAGAACCCGAAGCCCCGTCAGGGGCGACCTGCTATCCAGCAATCGACAGGTCGCCCCTGACGGGGCTTCGGGCTGTACGTTTTTTTGGAACCTATTAACAGGTCGCTCCTGACGGGGCTAATGGGCGGTCGGCGTATTCATTCAACATACTGTACTAACCGCCATACAAAAAAGCCCGGCTCGCCGGAGCCGGGCCTGTTTTCCATTTGACAAATGTAAGTTACTCAGGAGTGATCAACTTTATCTGAATAATCCCGAAGGGAGCCCTCTCGCCCAATGTTTCGAGGAGTTTGGGCAGATACTGCTTCAGCGTTTCTATTTTGCTGTTGGGTGCATCAAGAACAAAAATGCGGATGGGAAACCGGTTTATGTTCTGCTGATATTTGAGGTTTTTGTCGAGGGTGATAAATCCATCAAAACCATTGAGTGTCAGTAACCCAAGTAACTCACCATTTTTCTTGCCGAGCCATTTCATGTCCCGGACGGTGAAAACTTCGTGGTCAGGGCCTAATTCAATTTTGAGCAGACGAGGCAGATTCTCATCGAGTAATAGTTTCATGCAATAGCCGCTCGTTTGTCACCAATCGTTCTGCCAGCCGCAATACTTCCAATGCCTGCTGGCGGGTGACACTGGGGAAATTATCCAGAAAATCATCCAGGCTTTCTGTCTCCAGCCAATCGAAAAGCGACTGTACCGGAATGCGGGTGCCGGTAAAAACAGGGGTGCCTCCCATGGTTTCCGGGTCGATTGAGATAGGGGATGTCTGCATTTTCCGTCAACTACGTTTGATGCTACATAACATTCACCGAATATACGCAAAAAAGCCGGGAAGCTAGTCTGTCGTTACGGCAGGCCCGGCTCGCCGGAGCCGGGCTTCGATTTAGACCTGCAGCAGTTCGCGGCCTTTCGCCAGTGCCCGGTCGAGGCCGGAAGCGTCGGAGCCGCCCGCCGTCGCAAAGAACGGCTGACCGCCGCCGCCGCCCCGGATTTCCTTCGCCAGCTCTTTGACGACGTTGCCCGCGTGCAGATTGCGGTCTTTCACCAGTTCGTCGGCAAACATCACGGCCAGTTGCGGTTTGCCGCCAATGTCGGCCCCCAGCACCAGCGCCAGGTTATCGACTTTGGCTTTCAGGTCGTAGGCGAGTTGCTTGAGCGCATCCGCCGATGGAACCGTTACGCGTTCTACCAAAGTGGCATACTTGTCATATTGGTGTTTGTGTAGTTGTACCACGGCATCAATTGCGGCATCTGTTTTCCCTACGCCAGTTGGAGATTCAACGTCGGAACCAGTAACATAAATTATTTTTTCGAGCAACTGCTCTTTCAACTGCTGGACTTTCTCGCCTTCCAGCGCCTCGATTTTCTTCTGCAACTGGCTGCGCTCGTCCAGCAGGTTTTGCACGGCCTTCACCAAATCTTTCGGCGCTTTCAGCATTTCTTTCAACTGCGAGACGGTGCTTTCGTACTCGTTCAGCAGTTCCAGCGCCTTGCCCGCCGTGACGGCTTCGATCCGCCGGATACCCGTAGAGACAGAGCCTTCGGACGTAAGCTTGAGCAGGCCAATCTGCCCCGTCGACGGCACGTGCGTACCGCCGCAGAGCTCGACCGAGAAACTGGGGTCGAAGGTGATGACGCGGACGAAATCGCCATATTTTTCGCCGAACAGCGCCATCGCACCCATCTTCTTCGCTTCTTCGATGGGGACGTTCCGTTTTTCGTCCAGCGAGATGTTTTCGCGGATTCTCTGATTCACCATCCGCTCCACCTGGGCCAGTTCGTCGTCGGTCATTTTGCCGAAATGCGAAAAGTCGAAGCGCAGCGCATCCGGCCCGACATACGAGCCTTTCTGGGCCACGTGCGTACCCAGCACCTCCCGCAGGGCCGCATGGAGCAGGTGCGTGGCGGAGTGGTTGTTTTCGGTGGCCGTGCGGTACAGCGTATCAATCGAAGCCACTACGTCGTCGGCTTGGTCGATATATTGCTCCAGTTTGTCGAAATCGATGCGTTCAGCAGCCCTCTCATTCTGTGAGCGTGGATTAGCGTAATCGATATACGTGGCGGGGTTGATGATGTGAATGGTCAGATCATTTTCTTTCTTCGTATCGACAACCTCAAGCGCAATCGAAGGCGCACCGTTTTTGCGCAGCATCAATGAGCCTGTATCACCGACCTGCCCACCCGATTCGGCGTAGAAAGGCGTTTCGGTAAGAACAACTTGATACTGAGTGCCCTGTTTATTTTGTACGCGTCTATATTTAAGGATCTGGGTGACGACTTCCGTTTCATCGTAACCCACAAACTTCGAGCCTTCTCTCGAATCGCTCAACTCCACCCAGTCGCCGGTGGCCGAAGAAGCATCTTTGCGGGAGCGGGTTTTCTGCTCATCGAGAGCTTTCTGATAACCAGCTTCATCAATCGAAAAGCCTTTTTCACGGGCAATCAACGCCGTCAGATCGACGGGGAAGCCAAACGTATCATTCAGTTCAAAAACCGTGGTGCCGGGAATGATCGTTTCGCCTTTATCCTGTAAATCCGTGGTAATCCTGTCAAGTAACTTCAACCCGTTTTCGAGCGTCCGCAGGAAGGCGTTTTCCTCTTCCCGAATCACCGTTGCCACAAAATCCCGCTGGGCGTTCAGTTCGGGGAAGACGTCAGCAAACTGCATCGCCAGCGTCGGCACCAGTTTGGTCATGAATGGTTCCGTAAAACCCAGATACGAATAGCCGTAGCGGATGGCCCGGCGCAGAATCCGGCGAATGACGTAACCAGCCTTCGCATTCGACGGCACCAGCCCGTCGGCGATGGCAAACGACACGGCCCGGATGTGGTCGGCGATGACCCGCATGGCAACATTTGTTTTTTCCATGCCGCCCGTGTATTTCTTACCCGAAAGTTCTTCAATCACGGCAATCGTACCGCTGAACACGTCGGTATCGTAGTTCGACTGCTTGCCCTGAATCGCCATGCAGAGCCGCTCGAAACCCATGCCCGTATCGACGTGCCGGGCGGGAAGCTCTTCGAGCGAACCGTCGGCTTTGCGGTTGAACTGCATGAAGACGTTGTTCCAGATTTCAACCACCTGCGGATGGTCGGCGTTCACCAGTTCTTTCCCCGGCTTCTGCGCTACTTCTTCCGCCGAGCGCAAATCGATATGAATTTCGGAGCAGGGACCACACGGCCCCGTGTCGCCCATCTCCCAGAAATTGTCTTTTTTGTTACCAAGAATAATCCGGCTTTCGTCCCCCAGGATGCTTTTCCAGATGTCCCATGATTCCTGGTCAAAGGGGACGTTGTCGCGTTCGTCGCCCTGGAAAACCGACACGTAGATGCGGTCTTTGGGCAGGCCATAGACCTCCGTCAGCAGTTCCCACGACCATTCGAGGGCTTCTTTTTTGAAATAATCGCCAAACGACCAGTTGCCGAGCATCTCGAACATGGTGTGGTGGTAGGTGTCGAAGCCGACGTCTTCAAGGTCGTTGTGCTTGCCCGACACGCGGAGGCATTTCTGGGTGTCGGCCACGCGGGGGGCCGGGGGCGTACCGTTGCCGAGGAAAAAATCCTTGAACTGGGCCATGCCCGAATTGTTGAACATCAGCGTCGGGTCGTTTTTAGCGACCAGCGGAGCCGAAGGCACAATCAGGTGGTTTTTACGGCGGAAAAATTCCAGAAACTGTCGGCGTATTTCGGAAGAAGTCATTGTTTATTAGGATAATAGACGAAAGACAAGCGACACACGCTAGTTGTAGCGGTTGCTTTAGACAATGGGCGTCACTGGTCTTATTCTGATTTTCACGCAAAAATACGGCAAATCCCGGTGAATTGCAGGGCAGGGGCGGAGATTGTGGAGGGGTTTTGAAATGGCCGCTTTTAACGGGTGTATCAGTCACCCCATGCTGAACCGCTGTGCAGGTTTCTCATCTGTCGGCGGTAGGCCGCCGGGGTTTGCTGACGGTGCCGACGAAACGTCTGGACAAAATGGGAAACGTTGTCGAATCCGGCCTGTTCGCCGATGACGGTCACGCTGGCATCACTGCCCGCCAGCAGTTCGCAGGCGTAACGAATACGAAGGTCCGTAACGAACCCGGTGAGCGTCTGCCCCGTCCGGGCGCGGAAATACCGACAAAAAGCCGAGGGATTCATGCTGGCTAAATCGGCCACTTTTTCCAGCGTAACAGGCTGGGTAAACTGGTCGAGCAGGTAGGCCATCACCCGGCCCATCCGTTCGCTCTGCTTCGGCCATTGCGGCTCGGCAGCATAACCGGGCGATACCTCTGTCAGCGCCTCCGAAGCGGCTATCTCGTGCAAAATGCTGAGCAGCCCCGAAAGCTGCCCAAAACCCGACAGCGTCGTCAGATTTCGTAATGCATCTGCCACCCGCCCAGCCAGCGGTTCCCGAATCTTCAGGCCCGCTGCCGCCCGGTCGAGCAACGCCCGGATGGAACGGGTTTCGGGGAGATGGAAAAACATATCGCCCACAAAATGAGGCAGAAACCGCACCACGATGGCTTCGGCAATCAGGCCGCTTTCGGGTTCGTGATAGGCCACGTCGCTTTTCCAGTAGTGCGGCAGGTGACTCCCCAGCAGCAGAATTTCGCCCGCCTCGAACCGCTCGACACTTTGCCCGATGAATCGCGTACCCGTTCCGGCAACGACGTAGTTCAACTCGATTTCGGGATGAAAGTGCGGGGGTTGGCAAAGAAAGGCACCCGCTCATGCCGCAGGTCGAAGGAACGGTGAGGTTGCTGAGGCACCAGCAGGCGGTCGGGGCGCATAGCGTTGTTTTAGTTCTGTTTTTGCTTTATGAGCTCATTTGTAAGGCAAATAAGCAAATTTTACGATAAAATTGGCAAATACTCTGTCAGAATAATGAAAGAAAATCGCGGATTTTTGCAGTAATGAAATCAGTTATAGCTTCTTTTCTGTTCAGTTTCGCCGGGCTTCTGACCGCGTCCGCCGTGGCTCAGCCGATGAATGAACTCAGCGCCGCCGAGCGCCGGGAAGGCTGGCAACTGCTCTTCGATGGAAAAACCACGACCGGCTGGCGGGGAGCCTATGCGCAGGAATTTCCCCAAAAGGGCTGGATCGTCAAATCAGGCGAACTCCGGGGTGAACTGCACGACGGAGCCGAATCGGGCGACGCAGGCGACATCGTCACCATCCGTAAATACCGGAGTTTCGACCTGCGTTTCGAATGGAAACTGGGACCGGGCGGAAACAGCGGGGTCAAGTATTTTATCGAAGAAAGACGTCCCAAACCCGCCCGTGGCTCGCAGGCAGGCTATGAGTATCAGCTTATTGACGACGCCGACTATATCTACAACGGAAAGCACCTGCCCGCCGACCTCAAAACAGCCTCCATCTACGACGTCGTGGCCGCCAGCAAGCCCGACATTGCCATCGACCGCTGGCATCAGTCCCGCATCGTGGTCGACGGGCACCATATTCAGCACTGGCTGGATGGGGTGAAGGTGCTGGACGTCGACCGGCGCTCGGAGACGTTCCGCAACGGTGTGTCCGACAGTAAGTTCCGGGACTATCCGGGCTTTACCGACATCGCCGAAGGGCATATTCTGCTTCAGGATCACGGCCATAGCGTAGCGTTCCGAAATCTGAAAATCAAGCCCTTGCCATGAATCGTCGTTCCTTCCTGAAAACCACCGCCCTGACGACCGGAACGCTGTCGGCAGTCGGCTTCCCAACAATTGTTCCGGCAACCGTGCTGGGCAGAAACGGTCGGCCAACCCCCTCCGACCGCGTGACGGTGGGCCTGATTGGCACGGGTCGGCAGGGCTACGGACAGAACCTGCAGGGCGCCGACCTCAACAGCATCGGGGCGCGGGTGCCGGGTCTGCTCGAACTGCCCGACGTGCAGATTGTGGCCGTGTGCGACGTGGATAGCTGGCGGATGAACAGGGCCAAAACGCTCATCGAAACGCGTTATGCCGGAACGACTCCTAACGGCACCTACAAAGGCTGCTCGACCCACCGCGATTTTCGGGAGATACTCGCCCGTAGCGACATGGACGCGGTGATGATTTCGACGCCCGACCACTGGCACGTTCCGATGGGCATACTGGCGGCCCGGGCCGGAAAGCACATTAGTTGCGAAAAACCCCTGAGCATGAGCGTTCAGCAGGGGCGACTGCTGGTCGAGGCTCTGAAACAAAACAGTCGGTCGGGCGCTCCGGTGGTGAACCGGACCGACAGTGAGTTTCGTTCGGTGCGCCCACAGAACCGGGCTGTCGAACTGGTGCGCAATGGCCGCATCGGGCAGTTGCAGCGGGTCGAAATTACGTTTCCGTCCGATCCGCCGCCCGTTCCGGTCCAGCCGGACATGCCCGTCCCGAAAGAACTGGATTATGACCTGTGGCTGGGGCCCGCGCCGTGGGCTCCCTATACCGACATGCGGGTGCATACGCCCTTCGACCTGCTGAAACGCCCGAACTGGATGCGCATCGACACCTACGCCCAGGGCATGATCAGCAACTGGGGAGCCCATTATTTCGACATGGCGCAGTGGGCCAACGATACAGAGTATTCGGGTCCGGTGTCGGTCGAGGGGAAGGGCGAATTTCCGAAAAGCCTCTGGAATACGATGATCAATTTCCGGGTGACGTATCGATACGCCAACGGGGTTGAGATGACCTGTGAACAAACACCCACCAGCAAACCCTCCATCCGATATGTCGGCTCGGAGGGCTGGATTCTGGTGGATGGGTATCCGGGGCAGATAAGCAGCAGCCGTCCGTCCTTGCTGACATCGAAATCGGCGGAGGGCGAACTGGATTTGTCGAAAACGCTCTGGGACAAGCCGGATTTTATCGATGCCGTCAAAACCGGGCGTAAAACGCTCGAACCCATCGAAATCGGCCACCGAACCATCTCCATTTCGCAGATTGGTCTGATTGCCTGCCAGTTATCGGAAAAGCTTACGTGGAATCCGGAGAAGGAACTATTCGTTGGCAACAATGCGGCCAATGCCCTGCTGACGGCCCCGCTGGCCCGGAAAGAGTGGGCCTTATAAGCTGAAACGTCATGAACAAGCTCCTGATTCTTCTTTGTTTTATCGGAAGTATGGCGCTGGCACAGTTGCCGAAAGACAAGCGTCGAACTCTGACTAACGATTTTTTCGTCCTGCATAACGCCATTCGGGGGGATTCGACTTACGATACGTTCGATGAGCAGGTGGCGCTCATCAAGCGTCTGGGTTTCGACGGGGTGGAAATTAATCAACTCGATTCGTTTGAGGGCATGAAAGCGGCCCTGGATCGTCATCAGTTTACGGGTTCGTATTTCTACATTAAAATCAACGTCGATTCACCGGTGCTGGACCCCCGCATCGAACCGTATATCCGTCAACTGAAAGGCAGTAAAACCATTCTGGCGCCTTTTATCGTCAGCGACGGCAAACGCCACACACCTTCGTCGGGCGGGGCCGATTCGCTGGTGGTGCGGTATCTGCGGCAGATGTCCGACTGGGCCAAAGCGGCGGGCCTGGAAATAGCGCTGTATCCACACTATAACTTTTATGTCGAGCGACTGGAACATGCGCTCCGGCTGGTTCGGCAAACCGACCGGCCCAACGTCGGGCTGACCTTCAACCTCTGTCACTGGCTTGCCACGACGCCCCGGGCCGAACGGGGCAACTGGAAAGCCCTGCTCACGACCCTGAAACCAAATCTGAAAATGATGACCATCAGCGGGGCCAACGACGTGGATGCTCCGTCGGGCGGACCGAGAGGAGTCTGGAATGAGTATATCCTGCTGCTGGGAACAGGCAGTTTCGATACCTTCGAACTGGTCCGGTATGCGGCGCAGGATCTGGGCTTTCGGGGGCCGATTGGGGTGCAGTTTTACTCGTTGCCGGGCGACAAGCCGACCAACCTCCGCAATACGATGGCCGTCTGGCAGCAGTTCAACAACCGGCTGGCCCGGCGACCATAGCGGCCTCTGTGACAATCTTTCTCCAATTATCTGCTACTAATCAACTGAGAACCATGACCTTCACCGAAGAACACCTCCGCACGTATGAGCGCGATGGCTACGTAGTCGTGCGTAATCTGTTTTCAGAAGCCGAAGTCGGGCGGCTGTATGACCTCGCCGTCGGTGACGAGCTGATGAGCGCCCGAACGTACGCCCGCGTGGATGCGTCGGGACTGAAAACCCGTCTGGCATTGTGGTATAATCTGGATGACAGCCTGTACAGCAAATTTGCCCGCTCGGCCCGGATTGTCGGGGCCGTCGAGCGCATTCTGGGCGGTAGGGCGGCGCACTATCACTCCAAGCTCATGCAGAAGGAACCCAAAACCGGCGGGGCCTGGGAGTGGCATCAGGATTATGGCTACTGGTATAAAAATAACGGCTTTCTGTTTCCCGACATGCTCTCGGTGCTGACTGCCCTGACACCGGCAACGAAAGAAAACGGCTGTCTGCAGATGATTCGGGGGTCGCACCGGATGGGCCGGGTCGAGCACGGTTTTTCGGGTGAGCAGGTTGGGGCCGACATGGAAAAGGTGAACGAGGCGTTGAAAATTATGCCGCTGGATTACCTGGAGATGGAACCGGGCGATACGGCCTTTTTTCACTGCAACACGCTTCATGCCTCGGCGGCCAACCGGTCGGACAAGCCCCGCTGGTCGATTATCACGGCGTATAATTTAGCCACTAACAAACCCTATAAAACCGAACCCGTGCGCCGGAGCGACGGCCTGGACGTTCACGAAAGCAGCCATACGCCCATTGAACCGTACATGGGTAACCTGCTGACGGAAAGCGAAGCCGGAATTTCGGAAACTGCCGGTTTTCTGACGAAATAGAAATCAGGAAACGCTTGCCTTTGTCGTGACCACAGCGGAAGTTTGCCATATGGAGGACCTCAAGCGGTATTACGGCATTCGGGAAGTGGCCGAGATGTTCGGGGTGAACATCTCGAAGCTGCGGTTTTATGAGAAAGAATTTCCGATGCTCAAACCGCGTAAAAACCGGGCGGGCGACCGTATTTACACCAAAGACGACATCGCCCAGCTTCGCGAAATCTTTGAACTCGTGGAAGAAAAGGGCTTTACGCTGCCCGGTGCCCGCGATTATCTGAAATCCCGCACGTCGCGGCAGAATGAAATTGGTCAGATGGTGGGGCGGCTTCAGGAAATCCGGAAGTTCCTGATTCAGATGCGCGATGGGCTGGAGGAGGCCTGATCACCGAAAATAAACGCCCGGTGGTTCGGACCGATTAATAAATACGGCTACGGCATTCGCATTCCGTCCATAAATTTCGGCAAATTCGGGCAATGATATCACAAGCACTTAAGAATGAAGGAGCTGTGTGATTTCACCGCCTGTCATGTTCTACCAGAAATTCGCTCCATCAACGCATCTGGCTCCGTTCGTGGAGTGCTATTTCGTCTGGGAAAGACGTGAACATTTACCGCAGCCTCTGCGCATCGAATCGCCCCCAACTGGCTTTACCTCGATGGTGTTTACGTATGGCGACCCCTACCGCGTTCGGACGGAAAAGGGGACGACCCTGACACCAACGTCTTTCCTCACCGGCCAGGCGACCCATCAATATGAACTCGAACTGGCCGGGAAAATCGGCATGATCGGCATCGTTTTCAAACCGGCGGGCCTGAGCAGCCTGTTTGGTTTGCCGATGTACGAATTTACCGACGAGCGCGTGGCCCTGCCCGACATCCTGGGTGCGCCGGTATGCTCACTTCATGAACAGATCGGCGAAACGGCTGCGACCGCCGGGCGTGTAGCGCTGCTGGAAGGATTTCTGAGCCGCCAGCTACTCCATCGGGGCGACGCACTCGACCGCACGGACTATGCCGCCAACCTGATCGTCGAAAAGCGGGGTATTCTCACGGTCGGCGAACTGATGGACGATCTTTACGTGTGCCGCCGCCAGTTTGAGCGACAGTTTCTGTATAAGGTGGGCGTGAGTCCGAAATATTACGCCCGCATTCGCCGGGTGGGGTATCTGTGCGCCCAACTGGCCCGCCAGCACTGGCAGGTGACCGACTGGCAGGATTTGATCTACCAGGCGGGCTACTACGATCAGTCGCACTTCATTCGTGAGTTCAGCAAATTTACCGGCAAAGCCCCAACCGCCTATGTACAAAACAACGTGGAGCTAACCCGATATCTGCAAAGCTGAACGTTTGCCCCAATTCCATTGCGGTAATGCGATTGTCGCAAACGTACAATCAGCGACTTCGCCGGGGTTGTAGTTTTGAGCCACCAATCAGAACTACTCTCATGAAAAAAGCATTGATTTTCAGCCTTCTTCTTTTTAACCTGACTGCACTAACGAGGGACGAACCGGTCAGTAAACTAAACGGGGCGTATCGGCAGGTACGCTACAAATACGGTCCGATGAAGGACTGGCAATCCCGCGATTCGGTCACGGTCGTTAAAGTTTTCCGGGATGGCTACTGGATGGCGGCCTTCTACGACGACCATCGCCGGGGCCGGTCGCCCTTCGACGGCGTGGGCGGCGGCACTTACCAGTTGAAGGATGGTAAATACGTCGAAACGCTAAGTTATTACTCCTGGGATTCTACCGCCGTCGGAAAGGTCTATAGCTTTAAGTATACACTAGACCAGAAACAGTATGAACAATACGGCGTGATAGATTCGGACAAATACCCCAACTATCCCATCAACGAAGTTATGGAGCGCGTTACGGCAGCGGAGCCGCTGAAAGACTCGTCGCTGGAGGGCGTCTGGTTCATGAAAGAAGGCTACTGGGGCGGTAAAAATCGTTTTGGCGAGGGGAAATACAAGGATTTTCAGGTGGTCAAGATTTTCGCCTATCCGATGGTCGTCTATGCCTACTACAATCCCCGGACCCGGCAGTTCGACGGGGCGGGCGGGGCCATGTATCAGTATGACGGGCAAACGCTGACGGAAACCAACGAATTCTGGTCATGGCAGGCCGACGGTCAGCGCAAAGGCCGGAAGGAGCAGTTTAAGATTGCCGTGCAGGACGGGCAGTTCGTTCAGCAGGGCTGGGAGGGCAAACTCCGCGAAGTATTTACCAAAGCAACGAACTTATCCCTGGCGCAGGCCAGATAAACCTCTGACAACCATGCAGACGACACAACAGGAATCTATCTCCGAAATGAGCCGTAAAGGGGCCTGTCTGGCTTTCTTCACCGCCTACGACGACCTCGACACGGCCCGCATGATTGGGCTGGCCGCGCCCGACGCCACCGTTCACTTCCTGCCGCTCGGCGAAGCCGGGAAGGGGGCATTCTGGGAGTTCGGCAAGGCCGTCTGGGATATGCTCATCGACTGCTTTCCCGACATCAGCAACACGGTGGACAGCCTCAGCACCGAAGACGACGTCATCACCGCCAACGTGAGCATCAGCGGCACCCAGGCCAAAGAGTGTATGGGCATTCCGTGCAAAGGGCTGCGTTTCGGCTCCGACCATATCTTCGTGTTCCGGTTCAACGAGGCCGACCAGATTCAGCACCTGACCATCGACTGGGACCACGCCCGGTTGGTAGAGCAGTTGTCGAATGAGTGAAAGAGTGATTGAGTGAAAGAGTGATTGGCCCGATATCAACCGCTAATCACTCATTCACTCATTCTATCATTCAGCATTCACTCATTCATTCAATCTCACAGTGCTTTCATAAACGCCGCCAGCGCCTTCTTTTCTGCCTGGGTCAGGTTGAGTTTGTCTTCGGGGAGTGTCTGATTGTCAAGATTGAACCCCAGGCCGTTGCCGCCGCCCCGATCATAAAACTCCACGACTTCTTCCAGCGTCCGGAACGCCCCGTTATGCATGTAGGGAGCCGTGTGGGCAACGTTGCGCACGGTCGGAGTTTTGAAAGCGAATTTCAGCGGCTCCAGCTTCACGTGCGCGTAGCGGCCCAGATCCGGGTCGATTTGCCGGGCGTTGGGCCGGATGGGAACGCCGATGACCTCCGATTCAGATTTCAGGAAAGCGGGCGGCACCGTTCCGTTGAAGAGGGGCGTAAAATGGCAGATGCCGCATTTGGCCTTTCCGGTAAATAGATTGAATCCGTGAATCTCTTCCGCTGTCAGCGCCCCGCGTTCCCCGCGCACGTAGCGATCAAAGCGGGAGTCGAGCCGCACCAGCGACCGCTCGAAGGCGGCCAGCGCCGACTGAATCTGCGTCGGTTCTATCACGCCTTCTTGTTCAGGAAACGCTTTTTTGAACAGAGACACATACTGCGGATCGGCCTGGAGTCGCCGGGCCGCTTCGGTCAGCGAACCCTGCATCTCGCTCACGTTATGCACCACGTCCAGCGACTGGTTTTCCAGCGAGGGTGCCCGCATGTCGTAGAACTGAGCGGCCTGCAAAGCGGCGTTCAGCAGGGTAGGTGTGTTGCGGGCTACCCGCCCCTGACCGGTGAGAGTTATGTTTTTAGGCAGACCGTCCGTGAACGCCTTGTCGGGCTGGTGGCAGTGGGCGCACGACCGTTGTCCGCCCGACGAGAGAACCGGGTCGAAAAACAATTTTTTTCCTAACAGAACACGGTCGGTCTGCCGATAACCGGAGGCGGTCGGGGCGTAGTAGTCCGGATTGAAGGCGTCGACGTCGAACAGCGTGGCCGCGCTCGCCTTCAGTGGGCGAAGTTCGGTGAAAGGTTCGATATTGAGGCTTTTCTGGTACGTCAGCAGGCTCTGGGTCAGGGGGTTGGCATGATCCCTTATGAACTTCATCCGGTCGAAGGCGTCAAAATCCGGATGGCGGAGCAAATACGTCCGGGCGGCCTCGACCCGACGGAGCAGATCCGCAAAGGCGGGTGTGTCGGATTCGTAGTTTTCCAGCACCGTTGCCAGACTCGCCAATGATTCGGCGGCTTCGGGCAGCGCCGTTTTGCAGAGCGGCGTATCGAAACCGGAAATGCCGAGCGACACCATCCGGAATACCTGAAGCCGCAGGGCGTCGAAAATATGGGCGTCGGTGAGGGTAGTCGCTTCCCAAAGCGACCGGTAGCGTTTCAGTTCCCGCTGTAGTTTCAGTACCTCCCGCACGAGTTCCGTTCGCTGCGTGGTGTCCAGGGCCGGGAAAAGGTACTCTTCCATAACCTGAAAGCCCCCCGGTTCAAATTGCTTGTTCTCTTCGACTTCAATCTCCGGCAGGGGCGGGCCGTTTACGTAACGCGACGTGGTCGGAAAAAAATACTCCGTGAAGGCTTCCAGCTTTTTGTAGTCGAGGCGGCAGGCCAGAAAAACCCGCTGCAGCGAATCGACGTGCTGCGACCGACGAGCCAGCGGCAGCAGTTGATCGTTCACGCGGTTTTCGAGGGAGTCCAGATCCTGAATGAACTGGCGGCTGATGGCAGCGGCGGGCGAAACGTGGGGCCGCGTCAGCCGATGAGCACCCATCAGAAACAGCACCGACAGACCCGTCACGCCCAGAAAAAGCAGCAGATGCAATCCGTTTTTTTTCATGATGGACCAGGTAATAAACATCCGCCCCCCACCGAAAGGCAGGGGGCGGGCAGGCATATAAGGAGAAAGGTTACTTTTCGACACCGCGCAGGATAACCGTCTGACCGCCTTCGGCATAAGCACCGTTGGCGGCGTTGGTCAGGCCTGTCGCCACCGAACGGGCACCGCCGTCGGCATTGCTGTATTTCAGATCACGCCAGGTGTGCGGGTGAATGTTCACCATGAATGTATTCGGAACGCCGATGATGTCCGAAATATCGAGCATCGCGCCGTACTCCCACGAACTTTTGCGGGACCGCCATTCGGCATCGCCGTGGGTGTTGTATTTCGCTTCGAACGTTGCATCGCCCCGGCGGTGGTTCATTTCCAGCATGGGCTTCAGTTGCTGCGTTTTCAGGCTATACTGCCAGATGCGTCCGTCGTGGTTGGTCTGGGTGTAAAATGAGTCACCGTCTTCCTGAACATACACAAAATCGTTGGTGACGCAGACGTTATCGGGGTTGACCAGGTTCTTGCCGGGGTCGATGTTGCCGTCGATGACCGGCGTCAGTTTGCCTTTCAGCGGATCGGCTGCGTCCAGCACCAGTCGATACAAACGTCCCCACATCGTTTTGCCGGTAACGGGCGTCACTTTGTCGGTCTGGCTCACGCCGGTTGCCACGAAATAGATTTCCCGGCTGGCTGCGCCGCTTCCCTTACGGTAGTCGAGGTCTTCCACACGGGCAAACTGAACGGCCTTCTTTTCAACCGACTGTGCGGCGATCTGAGCGCCCGTCGACGTTTTTGCGTTATTCACTTCCACGAATTCTACGTCGTATGTCTGCCCCACGGCCATGTTGGTTTCAACGGGGTCGCTGTTGGTGCGGCGCAGGAAATAGAGTTTGCCATTGTTGAGGTCGCCGACCGTATTCGACACATACAACAGCACCTGACCATTGGTGTCGTCTTCTCCGATAATGATCAGTGTTTTACCGGCATAGGCATCTTTCGGGAGCGGAACGGCGTTCTCCATCGACGCTTTTCCCAGTGCGGGCAACACGCGGTCCTTATTTTTTTTATCAGCAGCCGAACCGAGCGGATTGATCGCGTGTACCAGCGATTCGGCTCCTTCCTCGCCAGCCGTCAGAAATACCGGTCCGAAGCCGTGTTCCTGGGGCGTAGCCATCGATGCTGAACACAAACGCCACACGCCGCCGTCGCCGTCTACAATATATTCGCCCTTGATCGGTTTCAGGGTTTTGTCCAGATAGACCCTTGACACTGAGCGCGTAATCTCATGGTTATTGAGCATGATGTAGCCGTCACTGTTGGGGTCTTTCATGAACGCAGCGCCGTCGGGCTGGGCCGAGAAAATAAAGTTGGGCGACTGGGCGAGTTTATCGTCCGAACTGATCAGCGTCGTAACCTTGACGTTATCAAAACCCGGCAGGGTTTTAACCAGCGAGGGGTTAACCGAATAGTCCTGTAGCGTAATGTTCGGGTTGGTCGTTCCGGTCGTATCGTCGACGTTTTCGGTGTCGTTGCAGCCCCAGACGGCCAGGGTCAGAAGAAGGGCAGCCGAGTTTTTAAAGAAGTGTTTGAGAGACATGAAGTACATGTTGAGAGTAGGTAAACGTTTCGCAAAATACTCTCCCGAACGTGACATCATGATTAAGTATAAGTTACGGAAATGATAAATGTCGGTGGATTAATTTAACAAATTGACAATTTATTTCTCTGTACGAAAGTACATGACAAACTGTTGCCGAAACATTTTTGTCAGGCATTTCTTAGCATATCAGCATACGGACTGGGCAGTTCGCTTTCTTCTACGGCGCGGGCGGCCCGTTCAACGTCGTAAGGGACCCGCACAAACTCCACCCCGATGCCTTGCCGAAGGCCGGGCCGGGCGGTTTCGCCAATGGTCAGCAGAACGTAGCAGGCCCGTGGATCGCCGTCTTTGGGCTTGCCTACCGATCCGATGTTGATGGCATGGCGGAAATAGGTCTGCTGATCCTCAGGGTCGGCGCTGACGATTTTGTAGAATGGTTTGTGCGTATGACCAAAGCATAAAATATCGGCGCTGGCCGCTTCCAGCACCCGCCCCAGACTCCTCTCGCCCCGGTCTTCGAACAGATATTCGTTCACTCGCCGGGGGCTGCCGTGGACGAGCAGCAGCGAAAGCGGCGTCTGCTGCTGCCAGAGCTTATCGGCATTGTTTTCCATCTCAAAATCGACCCGGATGTGTGTCGGCAGCGTCCGCAGATACGCCCGCTGGCTTTCATTTACGGTTTTATTCGTGTACGAAATCGACACCTTACCCATTGCTTTTTCCTCTTCTTCGCGATAGGCACAGCCGCAGTCGTCGCTGTGTCGGCCAATGCCGTAATCGTAGTTACCGGCGATGGTCGGAATGCCCCGCTGCCGAAGGGTGTCGATGACTTCGTTGGGCCAGACATTATAACCGACCAGGTCGCCCAGGCAGTAGACGGCATCCGGACGTTTCTGGTCGATGTCGGCCAGCACCGCTTCCAGTGCGGGCAGGTTGGCGTGAATGTCGGAGAAGAGAGCAATTTTCATAGGGAGTTGGTTTTAAAAGTGTTTCGACGTTTAAGTGCAACGTTGACCAGCAAAATCAGTACGGGAACTTCAATCAGCGGCCCGACGACCGCCGCAAATGCGACGCCGGAATGGATGCCAAACACGGCGATGGCGACCGCAATACCCAGTTCAAAGTTGTTGCCCGCCGCCGTAAACGCCAGCGAAGTGCTTTTGGCGTAATCGGCCCCGGCCCGTTTTGCCAGGTAAAAGGCCAGAAAGAACATGATGACGAAGTAGAGCAGCAGCGGCAAAGCGATGCGGAGCACGTCGAGCGGAATCTGCACGATGAGCCGCCCTTTCAGGCTGAACATCAGCACAATGGTCAACAGCAGGGCGATGAGCGTGATGGGACTGATGGCAGGCAGAAATGTCTTTTCGTACCAGTGCAGGCCCTTCCACCGCGTCAGGAACCAGCGCGAGAGCATCCCGGCCACAAACGGAATACCGAGGTAAATGAATACGCTTTCGGCAATCTGCCCGATGCTCACGTCGACATCGAGGCCCGCAAGACCAAACAGCGGCGGCAATAACGTGATGAACACGTAAGCGTAAACAGAATAGAAAAGTACCTGAAAAACGCTGTTGAAGGCAACGAGGCCCGCCACGTATTCGCGGTTGCCGAGGGCCAAATCGTTCCAGACAATGACCATCGCTATGCATCGGGCGATGCCGATCATAATCAGCCCGACGAGATAATCAGGCTTGTCAGGCAGGAAGATGACGGCCAGTCCAAACATCAGCACCGGGCCTATCAGCCAGTTCTGAATCAGCGACAAACCCAGTATGCGGGTATCACGAAACACTTGCGGTAGCTGGTCGTAGCGCACTTTTGCCAGCGGCGGATACATCATCAGAATCAGCCCAACGGCCAGCGGGATATTCGTCGTTCCGCTCTGATAGGCACTGAGCGACAGTTCGATCTGCGGAAAAACATTCCCCAGCAAAACGCCCAGCGCCATCGCCAGAAAAATCCACAGCGTTAGGTAACGGTCAAGAAACGAGAGACGGGGAGGCGGGGCAGCAGCGGGAGTTGTTTGGTTCATTAGGCTTAATTAATTATTCATTACCAATAAGTTGACTACGACGTTCGAGTAGCAGCGTGTTCCGCCAGACGCCATGATGTTTGCCAATTCGTTCACGAATACCCACCTGCCGGAAACCCAGGGCCAGATGTAGCCCGACACTGGCTTCATTTTCCGGAAAAATACCAGCCTGCAACGTCCAGAGACCAGCAGTCTCACTTTGCTGTATCAATTCCGTAAGAAGCTTACGTCCAACGCCCTGGCCCTGAAACGCAGGGTCGACATAGACGCTGACTTCTGCCACGCCCCCGTAAACACAGCGGCCCGATACCGCTGAGAGCAGGGCATAGCCCGCTACCCGGCCATCATCTGTTTCGGCCACAAATTGCAGTTCTGGCAAATATCGGGTCGCCATTTCGTCAGGAGGCGGGGCCTGGGTTTCAAACGTGGCGTTGCCCGTGTCGATGCCCTGTTGATAAATCCCGGCCACTGCGGGCCAGTCGCCGGGTTGGATGGACCGTATTTTCATTGATAACTGAGTCGGTAGTTGATTGAAATCAGCAGCAGGCGGCTCCGGCTTCAACTTCGCCTGAATGCAGCATCTGCACGGCTTTCGCTTCGCAGCAGGCTTTGGGCAACGGTTGGCCCGGTTTCTCCGCATAAAGCGTAATACTGAAAATGCCCCGGCCCTGGCTGCGGTAGGCGCTGATTTCGTCGCTGGTGAGGTATTTCTCCAGAACCGCCTCCGGCAGAACGATTTCCCGGCGTTTTTGCAGGGTCAGGTTGGTGAAACCGGCCTCTTCCGCAATGTGCAGGTAGTCTGCTTCCTGAATTGCCCCCGACACGCAGCCTGCATACAGTTCGGCGTCCTGACGCAGCCCTTCGGGCAGTTCGCCCGCCAGCACGATGTCCGAAATGCTGAAGTGACCGCCCGGTTTCAGCACACGAAAGGTTTCGGCAAAGGCCCGCGCTTTGTCCGGAACAAGATTCATGACACAGTTGCTCACCACCACGTCGGCCAGGCTGTCGGGCAGCGGCATGTCTTCGATATCACCGTAGACGAATTCAACATTCCGGTAGCCACGCGCTTTGGCGTTGCGGCGGGCGCGGTCGATCATGGCAGGCGTCATGTCAAGTCCAATGACGCGGCCTGTTTCGCCCGTCTCAGCGCGGGCAATGAAGCAATCATTGCCCGCGCCTGAACCGAGGTCGAGCACCACGTCGCCCGGTTGGATCTGAGCAAATTCGACAGGCAGGCCGCAGCCCAGACCGAGATCGGCCTCAGCGACATACCCGGCCTGGCCTTCATAACTCAGGTTCATGTCGATCATCAGGTTGTTGTTTTCCTGTTCAGAAAGGGTGTTGGCGGGGCCGCAGCAGGAGGTAGCGCCCCGACTGGAGGGTCCCGGACTGGAGGGTTCCGGACTGGAGGGTCCGCATCCGCAGTCGGCGGTTTCGCCGTTGGCAATCTCTTCGTATTTCTGGCGGACCAGCATTTTCAGTTCATCGTTCGTCTTCATGTTCATTATTGGTTTATTGTGATATTACGATTAATTTAGTCAAAATTTTTAACAGCACCCGGCGGGTTTGATGGAATCGATCAGGTTGCCAAACAACCGTCGGGCTTCTTCCCAGACCGTTTCATCGATGCAGTAGCAGACGCGGGGCGGGTTGATTTCGCCCTGAATGATACCGATTCGTTTCAGTTCTTTGAGATGCTGCGATACCGTGGCCTGCGCCAGCGGCAGTTCATCGACCAAATCGCCGCACACACAGGCTTTTCGGGATGCCAGCAGTTGCAGAATCGCCACCCGTGCCGGATGCGCAAAGGCCTTCGCCAGGTCGGCGATGCGGTTCTGCTCTTCCGTAAAAACTTCCGTTTTCGTTACTCCCATGCGACAAAGATACAAGCTTATTTATGAATCGCAATATTACGATGAATATTTTTTTAACCACAGAGGGAACGGAGGTCACACAGAGCAAACAGAGTTTATTTTTCTTTATTTACTCGGTGTAGCCTCCGTTCCCTCTGTGGTTAAAGATGACTTTTGCCCACTTTCTTCGTCCAATAAGGAATTAATGGCAGAAAATGGATTCTTCCGAAGTTTTATACCAGCAGGCCCTGACGCTCGTCCCCGGTGTGGGCGACATTTTGATCCGACAGCTTATCAGTTATTGCGGGCCCGCTTCCGAAGTGTTTCGCTCTCCGGTTTCGCGTCTGTGCAAGGTGCCCGGCATAGGGGAGGTGACGGCCCGATCCATTCATAATCCCGCCGTCCTGCACGAAGCGGAGCGGCTGCTTCAACGGTGCGAAAAGGCCGGTATACACATCCTGTTCTACACCGAAAAAATGTACCCGGCTCGTCTGAAACCCCTCTATGACGCTCCGGCGCTGCTCTACTGGCAGGGCACCGCCGACCTGAACGCAGTGCGGACCGTGGGCATCGTCGGGACGCGGCAGGCGACGGACTACGGACGACGCATCACCGAGGAACTGGTTCAGGCGTTGAAGCCTTATGGTCCGCTGGTGATGAGTGGGCTGGCTTATGGCATCGACATTGCGGCTCACCGGGCCAGCCTGCTGCATCAGCTCCCGACCATTGGCGTGATGGCGAGCGGCATCGACGTCATTTATCCATCGGTACACAAAAAGACGGCTCAGGATATGCTGACGGGAGGCGGGTTGCTGACCGAGAACCGGCCCGGCGTCAAGCCCGATGCCCGGCTGTTCCCCGCCCGCAACCGAATCATTGCCGGTATGAGCGACGTCGTTGTGGTGGTGGAGGCGGCGGCGAAGGGAGGGGCGCTGATTACCGCCGAATACGCCAATAACTACCATCGTGACGTGTTTGCCGTACCGGGGCACCTGAATCAAACCTTCTCGCTGGGCTGCAACAAATTGATTCGGGAAAACAAAGCGCAGATTTATACCGCCCCCGCCGACCTCATCGAAGCACTGAACTGGGACCAGCCCGCCTCACTGAAATGGAACACGGCCCCGACAGAATTGCCGCATGATTTTACGGAAGAAGAAAGCCAGATTGTCGCCCTGCTTCGGCAGCATGCCGACCTGCACGTCGATGAGCTAAGCTGGCGCAGCCATATTCCAATGGGGCGACTGGCTTCGCTGCTCCTCAATCTGGAATTTCGGGGGTTTGTGCGGTCGCTGCCGGGGAAGAAATATCAGGTTTTGTAAGTTCGTCCGCGACTGTGTCGCGGATGCGTGAAAAACGCGTTTGTGACGCGTCCGCACGTTACAAACGTGCTTCTCCAGCATCCGCGACACAGTCGCGGACGAACTCAGATGCCTGTCCACTCCGCCGGATTTTCCCGCCAGGCCTTCAGCGACGTCAGCGCATCCGAAGAAACGTAGTTGAGGGAAAGGGCTTCTTCGATGAGTGTATCGTAATTACTCAGCGTCAGCAGCTTAACGCCCTTCTCGGCAAAATTCCGGTCTGCCACCCCGAATCCATACGTGAAAATGGCCGCCATGCCCAGTACCTCGACGTCGGCCTGCCGCAGCGCATCGACCACTTTCAGTGAACTGCCGCCCGTCGAAATCAGATCTTCGATAACGACCACTTTTTGTCCGGGTTCCACGCGGCCTTCGATTTGATTGCCCATGCCGTGCTTCTTCGGCTCCGGGCGGACATATAGGTAGGGCAGGTTCAGTACGTCGGCCACGAGCGCACCCTGGGCGATGCCCGCCGTCGCCACCCCCGCAATGGCCTGTACCTCCGCAAACGACTGCCGGATGGCGTCCGCCAGCGCATGCTTGATGAACGTTCTCGCTTCCGGATAGGAGAGGGTCACGCGGTTATCGCAGTAAATAGGTGATTTCCAGCCAGAACTCCACGTGAAGGGATCTTCGGGTCGAAGCCGGACGGCCTGTGCGTCGAGCAGCAGCCGGGCAATTTTCTGATGAGTCATTGTTTAATGGATAATGAATAATGAACAATGTATAATGACTAATACGCATTCTATTATCCATTATACATTATTCATTAATCGTTCACTCTTCCTCCAGTTGCCGAACCATGATTTTGTCGATCCGGCTTTTGTCCATGTCGATAATTTCGAACTGGTAATTCTGCCAGGAGAATGTTTCCCCGGTTTTGGGAATATCTTTCAGAATGTGCAGGGCAAAGCCGCCGAGCGTGTCGAAGCCGGTCAGGTCACGGCGGTTCTGGACCGTGATATCGAAATGCGAAATAAAGTCATCGAAGGGGATTTGGGCGTCGATGAGAAAGCTGCCGTCTTCGCGCTCGGTAATCTCGTAGTTGAACTCATTGGTTTCGGAAATGTCGCCCACGAGTGCATCCAGAATGTCGTTCAGCGTGACAATGCCGAGAACGCCCCCATACTCGTCCACGATCATGCCGACGTGCTGTTTCTTTTCCCGAAACCGTTCCAGAACCTGATACGCCTTGTTGTTTTCGGGGATATAGAGCACTTCGCGTTTCAGATCTTCCAGATGCTGCAACTGTTCATCGAGGTCTTTACCCAGAAATTCCTTGATATGAATCAGGCCGATGATGCTGTCGACGCTGCCCCGGCAGAGCGGATAAACCGAATGCTTATGCTCGATAATGCGCTGGCGATTTTCGTCGGGGTCTTCTTCCAGGTCGAGAAAAACGATTTCCTGCCGGTTGGTCATCAGCGACGTGATACGGCGGTCGCCGAGTTGAAATACGTTCTGGACGATTTCCTGCTCGATTTCTTCGATAACGCCACCGCTGGTGCCTTCCTGGATGAGACTTTTGATCTCCTCTTCCGTCACAGCCGACGAATTGGGTTTGATATTCAGCAGTTTAATGATAACGTCGCTCGAAACGCTCAGCAGGCTGATGAACGGTGCCGTGATGCGGGACAGCAGATTCATCGGCGCGGCCATGAATTTGGCGATGCCTTCGGGATTCGACAGGCCAATTCGTTTTGGAACCAGTTCGCCCAGCACGAGCGACAGATACGTAATGAGCAGCACGACCAGCGTCAGGCCGATGCTGTTGGCGTAGGGCTGCAGCACCGTAATCTGCGAGACGGCGGCGGCCACCTGCGCCCTCAGACTGTCGCCCCCGAAAATACCGGTCAGGATGCTGATGAGCGTAATGCCAATCTGAACGGTCGATAAGAAACGATTGGGGGATTCGGCCAGTTTGAGAGCTTCCTGAGCACGGCGGTCGCCGTTGCGGGCGTCGGTTTCAAGACGGGCTTTCCGGGAAGAAACCAGCGCAATTTCAGACATTGAAAAAACGCCGTTCAGTATAATGAGAAAAAGAATAATCAGGAGTTCCACCGGGGAATGGGTTGGCCTGTCGCAAAAATAGTATTTTTGGGCACTCTTCTTCCCGTTTCAAACACCTTTTGCCCGAAGTAGTTTTTATTGGTGATTATACAAGCTATTAAACTAACTAAATGATTGTTTTTATCGACGACCGCCCCATCCGGGTGACGGGTCCCAAAGCGGCAGCCCGCCTCGAACAAGACCCGGCGTATGATCCTGATCATATTATCGACGCCCGGCTGGAAGTGCTGCGCCCTGAACGGGTGCGGGGCCACGTGCTCGTATTGAACACGACGCCAACGACCATCGAAAAACTGGTCTCGTTACTCAATAACCACGAACTCATCGACATGCTGTCGGTGACGATGGTGGCGACCGATAAAAAAGCCGTCGAAGAACATTTCAAAAGCCTGTATACGATCGTGAAGGCCGCCGGGGGGGTGGTATTTAAGGAGGATAAGTTTCTGCTCATTCACCGACGCGGCAAATGGGACCTGCCCAAAGGTAAACTGGATGATAAAGAGGCTTCCCGCGATGCCGCCGTGCGTGAAGTGGAAGAAGAAACGGGCGTTCGGGTGGCACTCGACGAGCGCGTCTGTACCACCTGGCACACCTACAGCATGAACGGAAAGTGGGTGCTCAAACGCACGAAATGGTACCGGATGACCTGCCTCGATGACGCGGGAATGGCGCCCCAGGCCGAAGAAGACATCGATCAAATCGAGTGGGTGGACCGTCGTGAAGGCCAGCGCATGCTGGCTAACTCGTATAGCTCGGTCCGCTACGTGGTAGAGGAGGCGTTTCAGGTAGAGGAGGAAGGGAAGAAAAGGTGATTGCTTAATAAGGTTTTGATGCTAAATGAGTTAACCCTAGATTTGTGGGAATATACTTAGGCGTCATTACTTATGAAAAAATCACTATTCTTTTGTGCGATGGTTTTCCTGAGCGCGTTTAGGTCGGTATTGGGCCAGACTACGTTCACCGAAAATTTCGACGGTTGTAACCGCGCAGCGCTTGTTACACAGTGCTGGCAGTTTGCATCCGTCGATGTGAGCAGCACAGACCGTATTGGCACCACCGGGTGCAGCGCCCGTTCCAGTGCGTTGTCCAATCCAGCCCTCGACCAGTATGCCATGCGGACGCCTCCGCTGCGCATCTCCGGTTCTTCGACCATTACGTTTGCCGCCCGGGCCATCAATCTCACTTCCACCCCGACGCTGCGAATCACGGCCATCAACCTGATTACCGGCGTCAGGACTGATCTGATCACTTATTCAGGATCTTCTACGCCTGTTCTGAACACTACATTGAGGACCTACACCCTGAATACCTCTCTGCTGCCGGGTGATTATCGTATTCAGTTTGCGCCCAGCGGAAACGGTGGAACGTCCCGCGTGGTGATTGACGACATTGGGATCACGAATGTGCTGGAGGTAGCTGCTCCGCCCACCTGTTCGTTGACTCCGCTGCCGGTAACGCTGGCGAGTTTCAGCGCCACGCAGGATGCGGCCTGCCGGGTACGGCTTGTCTGGGAAACCAGTCAGGAAATCAACAATCAGGGGTTTGCCGTGGAACGGAGCGCCGACGTCGAGGTGTTTCAAACGCTGGGTCAGGTGGCTGGCCGGGGGACTACCCGTGAACCGCAGCGTTATGAGTTTACGGATGCCAATCCGCTGCCAGTCAACTACTACCGGCTGAAGCAAATTGATTTTGACGGCAAATCCGAGCGCTCAAAAGTGGTGGCGTTAGTGAGTCGCTGCCCCGACAGCGGCGTGTCGATTCAATACGAACCCGCTCAGCGCCGCATTCAGATTCAGGCGGTCTCCCAGGAGGCAATGGTTCCTCTGCTCATTCAGTTAACCGATCTGTCGGGACGGATACACGGGAGCAGCCGGGTGAGCGAAGCTCTGAAAACGGTTTCATTCAGCACGGCGGCGCTGACCGGTCAGGTTGTGCTGTTGAACATTACGGATGCCGGGGGCCGATTGCTGCGTACTCACAAGCTGTTACTAACCGAGTAAAAGCGTCAGGCGCTCTTTTCGGCTACCGACTGCAACCGATACGGCAGAAACTCATCGACGTTTTTGCCGTATCGGTGCAAATCCCGGATGATGCTCGAACTGATGGGGGCCAGATGCGGCGACGTGATCAGAAACACGGTTTCGACGTCGGCGTAAACGTAGCGGTTGACCTGCGAAATGCTGTTTTCGTATTCAAAATCGGTTGTATTGCGCAGCCCCCGCAGCAGAAATCGGGCTCCTTCGTTGCGGGCCACGTTGGCCGTCAGGTCGTCGTAGGCTACTACCCGCACATTCGGATAGGCGGCGAAGGTCTGTTCAATGAGATGAACCATCTGGTCAAGCGCGAAATACCGCTGCTTGCTGGTGTTACGCCCGATGCCGATGACCACTTCATCGAAAAGCCGCAGACCACGAAGTACAATGTCCTCGTGACCTTTCGTGAACGGGTCGAATGAGCCGGGAAAAAGAGCAATCCGCTTCATATCCGGAGGATGGGTAATTAATGACAGGAAGATCGGGTAAATGGGAGGAAATGAATACTCACATCCTCTCCCGGACGGCAAAGAAAGCGTATTTGCGGGAATTATACGTCAAACAGCCCCAGTCCAAACAGACTGACGTAGCGGTGGTCGGGCAGTTCGCTGAAATCGGGAGAGAAACGGATGGCCTGCGGCGTCGCTCCGAACGACAGATTGGTTACGAATCGGTCGAGGGAAATGTAGGTATCGGAAAAGGGGGTAATCTCGCCAAACAGCACGACGGGGGCTTTGGCCGGGTCCAGTTGCAGTTCGTTCAGGACATACAGAACGTAGTAGGTCAGGTCGCTGGCATTCTTATAGGCAAACTTGTTGCAGAACTTCAGGCTTCCCTTCTCCCGGTCGACGATGGTTACGTATTCATTCTCGAAATAAAGCAGCAGATCGGCCTGCGGCTGGCGGCCTGCCGTTGCCCGGATCAGGGCGCTCGTCTGGTGCATCAGGTCCATCTCCTGCAGAGGATACGTGGCCCGCAGCCAGTCGACCAGCGGCGTTTCCAGACTAAACACCGAATGAAAATTCTCGTCGGCATGAACGTAGGTCTGCGTCTGTTGCCCGGCGGGCAGTGCGCTGCCCTGCATCAGGCGCAGATACTGAGCGGCGTATTCCTTGCGGTATAACACCGACGGGATCAGCGTAAAATACGGCGTGTTGACTGAGACCCGTACACGCTTCCACTCCCGCGTCTGCAGAACGGGGTGGTTTTCGTAAATGGACTTCAGTGACGAAAGCAGCGGATTGTCGTTCAGCAGGGTCGGGAAGGCGTAATCTTCCAGCCAGAAACAGTCGGGTTGCGGGCCGTCGGTATTCATGACGCAGAACCGGAAGCGGTCCGGACTCAGTTCCAGACAAAGCTGACTGGACCCGGCCACGGACGGATCGAAGGTGTTCTGCCGAATGGCAATCGTCGGAGTCAGGGCGGGGGCGCTGTCGGTCTGGGCAATCACGATATGGACTGGCGTAGAGTAAATAGTATAAAACGAACGCGTTTACTGATTTTTCAGATACCCGCGCAGGCGAAACACATCATCCAGTGAGTCGCACTGCCGGAAAAGCTGATGTACTTCGCTGACCGGATACGCTTTGATTTCCTCGAACGACATCAGCCGGACTTCGGTGATAATCTGCTGGTCGGAGTCCATCTCCGGGTCGCTGCCCTGACCCAGTTGTCCGCCCGTTATCCGCACCCGGAAAAAAAGCTCCATTGCGTGGAGAGGCGGCTGCATGAATTCATTGACGAAGAGCATGTCCTCGACTTCGATGAGCAGACCGGTTTCTTCCAGAAACTCGCGGGTGAGGGCCTCGTGTGCCGTTTCGCTGAACTGAATGCCGCCCCCCGGCGGACACCAGAACGTGTCGGTGGGGCCAATGCCCCGGTGACGAACCATCAGAAGTTTGCCGTCGATGACGCAGATGCCGCAGACCCGCAGGCGCAGACGATTGCCGTACAGCCGCAGGACTTCTTTCCGTGCTTTGTCCAATGTAAAAAAGAGGTAATTTCCGGAAGCGCAAAGATACGGAAAAAGTCGACAGTCGGGCGGCGCTGATCAAACGAGCGGAACAGGCCGAACCATCTTCCATCCGACACCGGTCGGTTGAGTCGCCGTCGCCGGATGGAAAGTAAAATCGCTGATTAATAACTGCCTGATATATAGCTCTCCAGCGAACTGATCCGGTCTTTCTGGTCGCGGATGATGGCCGATACGACGTCGTTGATGGAGATAATGCCCGTCAGTTCGCCTTTTTGGGTAACGGGCAGGTGACGAATGTGTTTATCAGACATTATCCGCATGGCGTCCTCCAGACGCTGGTCGGGCTCTACGGTAATGACGCTGGAGGTCATCACGTCGCTAATCAGGGTGTCTTTCGAGGCTCTTCCTTTCAGAATACCCTTGCGGGCGTAGTCGCGCTCGGAGAAGATGCCCGCCAGTTTACCGTCTTCCAGCACCAGTACGGCCCCGATGTTTTTCTCCGCCATCAGTTCCAGCGCTTCGTAGACGGTTGAGGAGGGAGCCACCGAATAGATGGTGTTGATGGTTTTGCCATGCAGAATCTGATGAATTTTCATGTGTTTAAGTGGGGTTGGGTTGAACCCTGAAAGTACAAATAAATTACTTGGAGACAATTCTGCAACCCAGGAAAAATTCTTTTTTCCACTAAAAACCAGACGCGGCACCTCGCTGCTGGCTGGGCGCTTGATAAACCCGGAGCAAATGCCTATTTTCGGAATATGAATGACACCCTCACGCCCGCGCAGTTGCTGGCTAAACGGTTCTCCTTTAGGCCAACCACCGGTCAGCAGGAATTTTTCGAGCGCATGGGTCAGTTTCTTCTTCGTGAAGAACAGGAACGATATCGGGACTGCTTCCTGCTGAAAGGGTATGCCGGTACGGGTAAGACCACTCTCATTAGTACGCTCATCAAAGTGCTGCCCAAATTCGGCTATAAATCGGTACTGCTGGCCCCCACGGGGCGGGCGGCGAAGGTAATGGCGAATTACTCAAAACGCAGCGCCCAGACCATCCACCGGAAAATCTATCGGCAGGTTGCCGAAGCCGGGTCGGGAGCGCTGGTGTTTCAGCGCCAGAAAAATTACCACGAGAATACCATTTTTATCGTCGACGAGGCCTCCATGATCAGCGACGACGCCGAAATTGGCATGAACGGGCTGCTGGCCGACCTGGTCGACTTTATTTTTGAAAATGAAGGCAACAAACTCATGCTCGTCGGCGACGTGGCGCAGTTGCCCCCTGTGGGCCGCGAACTCAGCCCCGCCCTCGACCGGGGGTATCTGGAACGCGACTTCGACCTGACGGTGTTTGAGCAGGAACTGACGGAGGTCATGCGGCAGGAGGAAAACTCAGGTATTCTGCTCAATGCCACCGACCTTCGTTCGACGCTCGACCAGCCTGAACCGAAAATCCACCTGACAACCAAAGGGTTTCGTGACGTATATAAGATGACGGGCGAGCGGCTGGAAGACGGACTGCGGTACGCCTACAACAAGTACGGCCCCGAAAACAGCATCATTATCACCCGCTCCAACAAGATGGCGGTGCAGTATAATCAATATATCCGCCGCACCATCAACCAGTGTGAAGAGGAACTCGACGCGGGCGACCTGCTGATGATTGTCCGCAACAACTACACGGTGCTGGACGACGATTCCCCGGCGGGTTTTCTGGCTAACGGCGACTTTGTGGAAGTGACCAAAATCCGGCGGCGGGAAGAACAGCACGGGTTCAAATTTGCCACCGTGACGCTGCGCCTGGTCGACTACGATGAACAGCCCGAATTTGAGACCAAAATCATTCTCGATACGCTGTATTCGGCCTCGCCCAACCTGACCCGCGAGGAGAATAAGCGGCTGTATGAGAGCGTTCAGCAGGATTATTTCTACATCAAATCCAAACGCGAACGGGCCGAGGCCATCCGCCGTGACCCGTATCTGAGCGCCTTACAGGTGAAATTCGCCTACGCTCTTACGTGCCATAAAGCGCAGGGCGGTCAGTGGCCTGCCGTCTTCATCGATCAGGGCTATCTGCCCGACGGTCAGGTCAATCAGGAGTTCGTCCGCTGGCTGTACACGGCCCTGACGCGGGCCACCGACGAGGCGTTCCTGATGAACTTTCACCCCAGTTTTTTTGGAGCATAACGTCTATGACCCTCGACGCTTTCACCGCCAGCCTGGCTTATTCGATGAGCCGTTGGCGAATAATGCCGTCCGCATCAATGACTGTGAACCGCCCCTCGAAAAGAAATTCATTTGTTTCAAAAAGCTGGAGCAGGAAGAAGGCCGGAAAATCAGCCGTGAATTCTTTGAAACGCAGGTAGATGACACCCGGAGGGCGCATCTTCTTCAGGAAAACCAATGTGCCGTAATCAGCGTCGAACGTAAGTATGACCCGGTTTTCGCGCGTGGCCGTTTCGATAACTTCTTTATCAGTAACAGAAGGATTTTCTATCCCTATGTGAATGATATCGAATTGGTGGTTTTTTAATAGGTTGTACGACCTAAGTGGGAAGTTTTCGTTGGCAAGTAACTTCATTTAAGCGGCATAGCGTGAAGGAAGGAAAAGTAAACCATCTTTCAGGCCTTCATAAGCATATGCGTAAACTGCCTGTAAATCCTCGCGTGTCAGTCGGGGGTAGTTACTTAGAAGGTCGTTCTCGGTCCAGCCGGAAGCCAGCCGTTCCAGAATAAATTCAACAGACAGTCGAGTGCCTTTAACTGCCGCTTTTCCAGATAGAATCTCCGGATTAGATATGATACGGTCCTGCCAGTTCATTTTACTTTTGTGTTAAGAACAAATATACGCTAATTGCCTGTTCGAACAGCGCTTTTTTGTATGACCCTCGACGCTTTCACCGCCAGCCTTACCCAGCCACAGCCGCCTGCCGGACTCTCCCCACTGCTCGAAGCGCTCTGGCACGATGCCCTGGGAGATTGGGAACGTGCGCACAACATTGCCCAGAGCCGGGAGGGCACACCCGATTACGACCGCCTGCACGCTTACCTCCACCGAAAAGAGGGCGACTCCTGGAATGCCGGTTACTGGTATCGCCGGGCCGGAGCGCCGGTTCATAAAGGAACACTGGAAGAAGAGTGGCAGGCGCTGGTGCAGCAGTGGCTGTAAAAACAAAAAAACGCGGCTCAATCTGGCCGCGTTTTTCCGATTTATTCTATTCCTAAACCTTAAAAATTCAATGAATGATGGATAATGTAGACTGGATAATGAGGTAATCCCAATCGTTATACATTATTCATTACACATTAGCCTCTTCCTCGCGGAGTACGTCATTTGGAGAAGTCAGCGGCAGGCCGAATGCATCAGCCACGCCCTTGTAAACCACCTTGCCGTCGACCACGTTCAGGCCTTTCAGTAGTTCTTCATTGTCGCGGCAGGCTTTCTCCCAGCCTTTATTTGCCAGTTGCAGCGCATACGGCAGCGTAGCATTCGTCAGGGCGACCGTCGACGTGTAGGGAACAGCTCCCGGCATGTTTGCCACGCAGTAGTGTACGACGTCGTCGATGATGTAGGTCGGGTGTTCGTGCGTCGTCGGTTCGCAGGTTTCGATACAGCCCCCCTGATCCACGGCCACGTCGACCAGCACGGTACCCGGACGCATGATTTTCAGCATCTCCCGCGTAATGAGGTGCGGCGCTTTGGCTCCCGGAATCAGCACGGCTCCGATAATCAGGTCCGACTGCTTCACCTCCGCCCGGATATTGTATTCGTTGGACATCATCGTGTCGACGTTTTCCGGCATAATGTCCGAAAGATACCGCAGACGCGGCAGGCTCACATCCATAATGGTGACGTGGGCACCCAGACCGGCGGCCATTTTCGCCGCCTGCGTTCCGACGATGCCGCCGCCCAGAATCAGCACACGGGCGGGTTTTACGCCCGGTACGCCGCCAAGCAGAATGCCCCGGCCTTTCTGGGGTTTTTCGAGATATTTAGCCCCTTCCTGCACCGCCATCCGACCGGCTACTTCCGACATCGGCACCAGCAGCGGGAGGGAGCGGTCAGTTTTTTCCACCGTCTCATAGGCCAGACAAACCGCCTTACGCTCAATCATGGCGTGGGTCAGTTCCTCCGACGAGGCGAAGTGAAAATACGTAAACAGCAGTTGATTTTCTTTAATCAGATTGTATTCCGAAGCAATCGGCTCTTTTACCTTGATAATCATCTCGGCAATGCCGTAGATGTCCTCTATGGTTGGCAGCATGGTGGCACCGGCATCGATATACTCCTCATCCTCAAAACCGCTGCCCACGCCGGCGTTTACCTGGACGTAAACGGTATGTCCGTGTTTGCGTAGTTCCGATACACCAGCGGGCGTCAGGGCCACGCGGTTCTCATTGTTTTTAATCTCTTTAGGGACGCCGATAACCATGATCGTCAGGAAGTTTAGTTCAATTTTTTCGTGCTGCAAAATTACAGTTTCAGTACCTGTTTTCTTTTAAATAGAAATTATTCAGGAAGTTGTCTTTATTAAGCGAATTTGCTCAGGATATTTTCCTGATAATGTACTTTTGCTCCTGTTCACGTAAGAATAAATTCCGCCCGCATGAATCTGGACAAAATCGACCGGCAGATTCTGATGCTGCTGCAGACTGACGCCCACCTGACCATTCAGGACATCGGGCAGCGCATCAACCTCTCCAAAACGCCCGTTCATGAGCGGATAAAGCGACTGGAGCGGGAGGGAATCATCGACCGCTACGTGACCCTGCTCAGCAAGAAAAAACTGGGCAATCTGCTGGTTGTCTACTGCCAGGTGACGCTCGACAAACAAACCCGCGACACGTTCATCGATTTCGACGGGGCCGTGCGGGCGCTGCCGGAGGTGATGGAGTGTAACCTGGTGTCGGGTACGTTCGATTATCTGCTTAAAATCGTCATCCGCGACATGGAGAGTTACAACCGCTTTTATCAGGACCGCCTGTCCGTTCTGCCCGGCGTCCTGCACATCAGCAGTTTTTTTGTCATGGACGAAGTGAAAAATACGACGGTGATGCCGGTGTAGGGCAATGGCGAATGATAGAATGGTGAATGATAGAATGGTGAATGATAGAATGGTGAATGATAGAATGATAGAATAAGCTCCGCAGATTTTATATGGCGGAGCTTATTCTATCATTCTATCATTCTATCATTCAAAATTACCTCCCCGTGCGTCTGCCGCATAATCCCCCGCAGGGCGGGCCTGAAAAGTCTGAGCGTGGTGACGGCGAGTTCGGAGAGCCATTCGTCGCCGAAGAGTTTCTGAACGGTTCGGCCCACCCATAATCGTCTGGCAAACAGACGGGACCATTCACTCTGGTAGCGTCGTTCGAGTTCGGGCCGGGATAGTTCGCTACGCAGAAAGCGGGTTGCCAGACCGCTGACCAGTCTGGCTCCGTGGATTGCCATCGCCATGCCGTTGCCGCAGAGGGGCGTAATCAGACCGGCGGAGTCGCCCGCCATCAACAGGTGCTGCTCGACGGCCTGTTTGGGCGCAAACGAAATTTCATTGATGACCTCCGGCTTATCGTACAGAAACTCACTGTTTTCATAGATCTGCCTCAGATGCGGGTTGCGGAACATCAGTGCCCGTTCCATATCGGGCAGGTTGCCATACTGCCGGACGTTCTCCCGCGTGGTCAGATAACATAAACAGAATTTCCCGTCTTCGATGGCCGACAGACCGCAGTAGCCCTGGCGAAAATTATGCAGGGCCACCTCATCGTCCGGGGCATCGGTCCGGATGTGGTATTTTACGCCCACATACGGGCTGGGGCGCTGCAGGAAGTGCCGGTCAAGGGTTTTATCGAGCCTGGAGCGTTTACCATAGGCTCCGATAACCAGCCGGGCCGTGAGCGTTTGCCCGTCGCTGAGCCGGACATGGTGCTCATTATCAGAAAATGAAGTCTCCTCGACGGATTTGCCGGTGAAGAACGCCACGCCTGCTGTCTGCCCCAGTTGGTAGAATTCATTGTCGAGCCGGTAGCGGCTGATGCCGAATCCGCCCAGATCCAGTGGAGCCCGGAGCGAACGACCAGAAGGCGACGTAAACCAGAAGCGCCTCACGTCGGCAGCGCCCAGACCCGGCAGGTCGACGCCGAGCGTACGCACGTAGTCTCGCACTTCGTTGGAGACGTATTCGCCGCAGACTTTATGAAACGGATACGTTTTACGTTCTATCAGTGCCACCCGAAACCCCGAACGGGCCAGTTCGAGAGCGCTGACAAGCCCGGCCAGACCGCCGCCGATTACGATAACATCGTACATGAGTTTTTTGAAAATAGGCTGGATTCGCCGGACAAATATTAAAACTTGATTAGAATATATTCGTCCTTACTGGTAACCAGTGGTCGGGGGTTCCGGTTTTCAATTTCCATAGTACATTTGCCCTCATGTCGACTACCCAAGTAAATGTACAGCAGCACTGGCAGGCCTATATGGAGGCGTATGAGACAGGACAGCAGTCCTTTCTTCCGCATCTGCTTCCGGCAACGGCCCTGCAGCTCCCGGTTTATCAGGTCCTGGAACTGCTCACCCGGCGTTACGGCTATGATCGGGTTCGGCAGGCCCTCGACCCTAATCATACTGTCGAAAGTCCGGTTGCGGGGCAAACCGACGGCGGCTGGCTGAAACGGGCCAATGTGGTGGGCGTCAACGTCCGGACGATTGGCTCGTTCTGGAACGTCATCAACTACACGCTGACGCTGCCCGCCATCCACGACAGCATTCACCTGCTGCCCATCTGGGAGCCGGGCGTCGTCGGGAGTCTGTACGGCATCGTGAGCTGGCAGATCAATCCGGAATTCTTCAGTCAGGAATTATACGGTGTATTTCCCGGTCTGGAATCCGCCGAAAAGCAGTTGAAAGTCGTAATCAATCTGCTGCATCTGATGGGCCGCACGGTGGGCATGGACGTTATTCCGCACACCGACCGCTTTTCGGAAATCGTGCTCTGCCATCCGGAACTGTTCGAGTGGGTCCGGCGTGAAGGTTCGTTGATTGTCGACTCATCTGAAAGCGTTACCGATGAAGTAAAAGCCGCCATCTGCGAGTGGGCCGCCGGGCAGGGCGTTCCGGCTGATGCCGTGCCTGATGCAAAGACACTTTTCGGGGAACCGCACGACTACGTGGGTCGGCTCAGCCGTCGGCTCTCGCTCATCTGGTATCTGGTGGAAAGGGGCTACGAAACGCTGCCGATGACGATGGCCCCTCCGTATCGGGGACTGCGCCGCGAATCGACCAGCTACATTGTCGATGAATATGGTCAGAAGTGGTACGAATATGCTTTCGAAAAACCTCAGGCCATGTCGCGGGTGTTCGGTCCGCTGACCCGTTACAAATTCTATCACCCTAAAAACGACAATCAGAACGGGGAGCTGGATTTCGACCGGCCCAACGAACCTGCCTGGACCTACGTTCAGACGCAGTTTGTCCGCATACAGCAGCAATACGGGTTTGACTTCATGCGGGGCGATATGGCGCACGTACAGATGCGTCCCACAGGTGTTCCGGCCCATCCCGATGCGTTCTATGACCCGCTGAGAGCCATCAAACAGGCGGTACGCAGGCAGGCGCCCTATTTCGGATTTTTCGGTGAAACGTTTCTGGCCCCGCCCGACTACATGGGCTATGGCGACGAAATTGCTCACCTGGAAGCCATCGATGCCGATTCGACGCTGGGCGATTTGCAATCGGTGGTCGTGGGTTCGCTCACGTTCATGCAACGTTTCCGGCAGTACGTCGACCTGGCGGAGACCCGTCGGTTTGCACCGAATTTTACCGTGATGACGGCCGACAAGGACGACCCGCGCTTTGATGAATTTTACCGGACCGGCAACGTTTTCCGGTATTTTGTGGCTCTGTTTCTGCCCTGTCTGCCCAGCTACGTTGGCCTCGGCTTTGAAACGCGCAATCTGCACCGCGACCGGGGGCGAAACGAGGAGTACACCAAGCTATACGTGTTTCAGATTCGGGATGTGGCCGAGACCGACAAGGTAACCAGCGGGCCGTTCATCTGGGGCGAAAATCACGCCCAGTTCACCGTTCTGACCCAACTGCGGCTGCTGTCCGAATCCATGACCGACGTGCTGCTGCAGCACGTCCGGTGGCTGATTCCGCCCGACCCGACGGGCGACCAGCCCGTGGTGGCCTGGACGCAGGCCCACACGCCCGCTTACGTGTTCGTAGCCAACGCCAACCAGCGTCATCCGGCCCGTCATGTCACCCTGCCCCTGGCCGGTACCGGACTGGACCGCCTGACCTGTCTGTTCGATTCGGAAAAGCCGACGGAGGAACATGAGGTCGTCTCAAACGGAACCAACCTGCCCCTGCCGCCCCTGGCTCCGGGAGCCTGCCGGGTATATCGGGTAGGGGAGGGTGGTTAAACACGGAGGGAACAGAGGTTTCACAAAGCGAACAGAGAGGTTTTTAATAAATCTCTGTGTCCTCCGTGAAACCTCTGTTCCCTCCGTGTTTAAATAAACTTTACTCCCCAGCTTCGTCGTCGTAGCTGACTTTCGGGACGGCTTTGTCGATCATGTAGCGGCCAACGCCTTCTTCGCCAATGACGTCGAAGAGTTCGACGATCCGGCGGGCAACATATTCTTCCTCCCGTTGTTCCTTCACGAACCACATCATGAATTCTTCGGTGTTGAAATCGAACGACCGGCGGGCGGCGTCGACAATGCGGTTGATGGAATGCGTCACGGCTATTTCCTGTTCCAGCGCCAGTTCAAAAATCTCGCGGAAGCCAGCAAAATCCTGCGGTACGTTCGTCACTTCAGGTGAGAGGGAAACTCCACCCATGTCGGACACATACTTGAAAATCTTCAGCATGTGCTTCCGTTCTTCTTCCGACTGCTTGTAAAAATAGCCCGCGCTAAAATCGTAACCATTTCGGTCGCACCAGGCCGCCATTGCCAGATAGATGGCCGACGAGTGGGCTTCCATTTTTATCTGTTCGTTGAGAATACGCTCGATCTCCTCCTTGAGCGAGGTTCTCATTCTAACTAAGTCTTTCATATTACGTACGTATCTTTTGCGTTTAAGGAAACTTTGCAGGGTACGACAATATTACCCATTCGCGACGTAAAAAGTTTAGTCGGAATGAAATTTGGAAGCAGTCTGAATAAGAAGTTTCTAGACGCAAAGTCGCAAAGGGTAACGCAAAGTTCGCCAAATATATCTTAAGCGCCCCTTACGTTACCCTTTGCGACTTTGCGTTTAAAAATAAACCGGAGTGGCGTAGAGTCGTTCGTAGAGCAGGGAGTTGAGGTCGAGCGCGAAGCGGGTGCCCGCCAGCAGGTCGCGGAGGGCGATGAGGTCGCAGAGGGTCAGAACAAACAGATGACCTGAGCGGGGAGCGTCGATAACCTCCACGTCGTAGGCATCGTCCGTATTGAAAATCATCGTGTGAATGTCCACGGAATCCACCTGTCGCCGGAAGGTCACAAAATCGGCAATTCGGAAAGCCACCCGCGCTTCGCCAAACTGGAGGATGATGCGGTTGGTGCGGTCACACTGGTAGGTAATGCCTTTGGTGTTGCTGTATAACTCGGTGAGTGACGGCTCGGTGCTGACGTTCATGAATGCTGGAACGGATTCGGACATAAAATTACGGCTTATCCGTAAATCTGTCAAGACTTATTTGTATTGTGTCTAAATAAGTTGTCCGGCAGCGGGGAACCAAATCACCGGAGCGCGTTGTACTGGCAAAACGGAAATTCATATTCTGTACCTATTTTTGTCCTACGTATCTGCTCTTCGTATGAACCGCAACCTGTCCGACGGTCTGAATTTTTTTTCGAAAGTAACGCCCCGGCGAGCCTGGAATGCGCTGAAGGTGCTGAGCAGCTACTATGAATCCAGATGGCGGGGCCGGGCCGTTCAGCGGGGACTGCCGGTGGCGCTTTCGTTTGAGCCCACCACCTCCTGCAACCTGCGCTGCCCCGAATGCCCCAGCGGGCTGCGCTCGTTCACGCGCCCGACGGGCATGTTGTCGGGGGAACTGTTTCGCCGCACCATCGATGAACTGGCCGACACACTGCTGTACCTGATTTTCTATTTTCAGGGCGAACCGTATCTGCATCCCGATTTCCTGGAACTGGTCGGATATGCCCATAAGAAGGGCCTTTATACTGCTACCTCGACCAATGCTCATTATTTGACCGACGCGGCGGCCCGCAAAACGGTGGAATCGGGGCTGGACCGGCTCATCATTTCCATCGACGGGACGACGCAGGAGGTCTACCAGCAGTATCGGGTCGGCGGAAAGCTGCACAAGGTCATCGAGGGTACCCGGAACATCCTGAAATGGAAAAAAGAGCTCAAGTCCCGTACGCCGCACGTTATTTTTCAGTTTCTGGTCGTGCGGCCCAACGAGCATCAGATTGAGGACGTCCGCAGACTGGCCGCCGAACTGGGGGTAGACGAAGTGGGGCTGAAAACGGCCCAGATTTACGATTACGAAGAGGGAAGTGACCTGATTCCGACCATCGATCGTTATTCGCGCTATGCAGCCCGGCCCGACGGTACCTGGCGCATTAAAAGTGCTACGGGCGAGAGCTGCTGGAAAATGTGGCATTCCTGTGTCATTACCTGGGACGGGCTGGTGGTTCCCTGCTGCTTCGACAAAGATGCGCATCACCGTATGGGCGACCTTAAAGAGCAGTCGTTCAACGCTTTGTGGCAGAGTGAACCCTATCGGAATTTCCGTCAGGCGCTCATCCGGTCGCGGTCCGAAATCGAGATGTGTAAAAACTGTACGGAGGGCACCCGGGTCTGGGCGTAAACCGACAGAAGCCGTCGGGAATACGACCCAAAACGGTTAGATCAGAGACCGGAAACAGGCTCCATTATACCTTGATTGTGTGGTACTTATGCTATTCCGTGAAACGTGACGTGGAACACTATGATCCTATAAAATATGCCCGAAATACTATAAAAACAGCTTTTTTTCTTATGGGCCTGTGTGTGAAACACATAAAAATAATTCGTGAAACATTCTTTGGTATATTAGTCACAACTGGTGATATTTGGGTCTGTAACGAACAGACCCATGGGTAAAGTCATTGCAATTGCCAACCAGAAGGGGGGCGTCGGTAAAACCACCACCACGATTAATCTGGCAGCCAGCCTGGCGGCGCTCGAATTTCGAACGCTCATCGTGGACGCCGATCCACAGGCTAATTCAACGTCCGGGCTGGGCTATAATCCGAAAGAAATCGAGCATAGTATCTATGAATGTATGGTGGAAGGCGTTCGTACGCGGGATGCCATCATTCAGACCGAATTTCCGAATCTGGATCTGCTGCCATCGCATATCGACCTGGTCGGGGCCGAAATCGAGATGATTAACCTCAAGAACCGTGAGGAGAAAATGAAGGAGGCGCTGGTCGACATCGTCCACGATTACGACTTTCTGATTATCGACTGCTCGCCGTCGCTGGGTCTGATAACCATCAACAGCCTGACCGCCGCCGACTCGGTCATCATTCCTGTTCAATGCGAGTATTTTGCGCTGGAAGGATTAGGTAAGCTGCTGAATACCATCAAGATCATACAGTCGCGTCTGAATACCGACCTGACAATCGAAGGCATTCTGCTGACTATGTATGACCTGCGGGTGCGTCTGTCGAATCAGGTGGTGGGCGAGGTGACGTCCCATTTTCAGACGATGGTGTTCAACACCATCATTCCGCGCAACATTCGCCTCAGCGAATCGCCTAGTTTTGGATTGCCCGTCATTGCGCAGGATGCCGACAGTAAGGGCGCGATCAGCTACCTGAATCTGGCCCGTGAAATCCTGACTAAAAATGGCATGCTGCCGCAGGATCAGATGGTCTGATTCTTGCATCCACACCCTTCGGAACCCGCCGTGTGCGACCGATCAGCCAGTATGTAATCATGGACAATAATACAACGAACACGAAGAGTGCGAAAAAGATGATAGGCCTGGGTCGGGGACTTGGGGCGCTGTTGCAGGACAGCGACTCGGTGAACCGTCAGAGCAAACCGTCGCCGTATGAGAGTATCTCGACGATGACGGAAATCAGCGTCCATCATATTGAAACCAACCCGTTTCAGCCCCGCACCCGTTTTGATGAAGATGCGCTGCACGAACTGGCTGAATCCATCAAAATACAGGGTATCATTCAGCCCATTACGGTCCGGCAGCTTGGCAAAGACCAGTATCAGCTCATTTCGGGCGAACGGCGTCTGCAGGCATCGAAGCTGATTGGCCTGACGCATATCCCGGCCTATGTCCGGACGGCCAACGACCAGCAGATGCTGGAAATGGCCCTTATCGAAAACATTCAGCGCGAAAACCTCAACTCGATCGAAATTGCCCTCAGCTACCAGCGGCTTATCACCGAATGTAGTCTGAAGCAGGAGGAACTGGGTGAGCGCGTGGGTAAAAACCGCACGACGGTCAACAACTACATCCGGCTGCTGAAACTGCCGCCGGTTATTCAGGCCGCCCTGCGCGACAATAAAATCTCGATGGGCCACGCCCGGGCCATCATCAATATCGACGACCCGAGAGTGCAGACCCGGCTGTTCAACAAAATCGTCGATGAAGACTGGTCAGTCCGGAAGGTCGAAGAGGCTGTTCGGAATCTGGCAAACCCGACCGACGACACCCCGGAGCGTCGCTCGACGCCTTATAAACAGGAGATTCGCAGCCTGCAGTTCAAGCTTTCCTCGATGTTTGGAACAAAAGTTTCCATTAAATCCGACGACAAGCACAAGGGCGAGATCAAGATCCCGTTTACAACCCAGGAGGAACTAAACCGTATCCTGAACGTGCTGAACTACCAGTCGTAACCGGTGAGAGAGGCCTTAACGTTTTTTAACAGCGATGTTTTCAATCGATTCAACAACGGGCCATACCCGCTCGTTAGCTTTGTATCGTCCGTCGCACGGCGGTGAATCGTTGAAGAAAAAAGAATGAGAACAATCGCCGGGTTTATTATTGCGCTGCTGGCATGGTCGGGAGGCGTATACGGTCAGAAGACACCCGTCAGCCGGCCCGATACGGTGCGGGTAGGGGCTTCGACGCTGACAGCGGACACGCTCGTCCGGGCCGTCGATACGACCCGACTGAACGAAAAACAGACGGCCCGCCTGCGGGCCATCAAACCGCGTACGGCCACCATCCGCTCGGCCATTCTGCCCGGACTCGGTCAGGCCTACAATCGTCAGTACTGGAAAATACCGATTATCTACGGAGGCTTTGCCACCATCGGCTATTTTGTCAACTATATGAATGGGCGGACGAAGTTTTACCGGGAAAACTGGTCGAAAGCCTACTACAGCCCTACGCGCTCCGTGCGGATTGAAATAAACGGCATCGAGCGCGACGTGCCCGCCAGCACCCTCGAACGCGCTTACTCGACGTTTCGGCGGTACCGCGACCTGAACATCCTGCTGGGTGTTCTGCTCTGGACGCTCAACGTCGTGGATGCCAACGTAACGGCACACCTGCGGACCTTCGATCTCTCCGACGACCTGAGTCTCCGCGTTCAGCCGACGCTGACGCCTGCTTCGCCGCTGGCACCAGCTACGGCGGTTGCGCCGGGCGTACGGCTTGCCTTTACGTTTAGGTAAATAGGGAAATGGTAAAGGGTTAATGACCAATTACCCATTTACCCAATTTATATACACAACTGCCATGAAGATTCTTTTACTTGGATACGGCAAGATGGGCAAAGCCATCGAGCAGATAGCCCTTGACCGAAAGCACCAGATTGCGGGCCGCATCGACCTGAGCAATCCTTCGGATCGGGATATATTGAAGAATGACGACGTCGACGTCGTCATCGAGTTCAGCTCGCCCGAATCCGCCGTCGATAATATTACTTACTGCCTGCAGCGGGGCTGGCCCGTTGTGAGCGGCACCACCGGCTGGCTGAGCCACCGGGCCGATATCGAAGCGCTGCGGCAACAGAAACAGGGTGCTTTTTTTTATGCCTCCAATTACAGCATCGGCGTCAATCTGTTCTTCCGGCTCAACCGGGTGCTGGCGCAGTTCATGCGCAACTACCCTTCGTATCGGGTGTCGATGACTGAGATTCACCATACGGAGAAAAAAGACTCGCCGAGCGGAACGGCCATTACGCTGGCAGAAGGGCTATTGGAACACCTGCCGGGCAAGTCGCGCTGGGAGGAACACCCGGCAGAAACCGAGGTGAGCGAGGAGGTGGTTCCCATTGAGTCGCTCCGGGAGGGCACCGTGCCGGGTACACACGTGATCCGGTATGAGTCGCCCGTCGATACCATCGAGATCCGTCATGCGGCCCATAGCCGGGAAGGATTCGCGCTTGGGGCGGTCATGGCGGCAGAATGGCTCACCGGGCAGGAACCGGGTTCCTACGGCATGGACGACCTGCTGGGTTAGCGAAAAATTGCCATAAATAACAAACCATTCGGTCTAAATACCGATCTTTGCGCTTTCTTTGATAAAAAATGTCTGTTGTGAATCCGCAAACCCCCGTCAAACCCGCTCCGAAGAAGAAATCACCGACTCGTGAGTGGTTCGATTCCATTCTGTTTGCTGTCGTGGCGGCCACGCTCATCCGCTGGCTGTTCATGGAGGCGTTTACCATTCCAACGCCCTCGATGGAAAAAAGCCTGCTCGTCGGCGACTTTTTGTTTGTCAGTAAGTTACATTACGGCACCCGGACGCCGAAAACGCCGCTGCAGGTGCCTCTGACACACCAGAAAATCTGGGGTACCGAAATTCCGTCGTATTCGACACTCATTCAGCTTCCGCAGTACCGTTTGCCGGGGTTTTCGTCGGTGCAGCGGGGCGACGTGGTGGTTTTCAATTATCCGCCCGAAGAGCAATATCCCACCGACCTGCGCACCAATTACATCAAACGCTGCATCGGTACGCCCGGCGACGTCGTAGAAGTGCGTGAGCGCCAGGTGTATGTCAATGGGCAGGTCGACCCTAATCCGCCGAAATCCGAAACGGAATATTTTCTGAAAACGACTTCGGTGGTCAGCGAAAAGGTGTTTCGTCGCTATGACGTAACTGATTTTGAGCAGTATACCGAAACCTTTAACGACACCATTCCGGGCAACGACGTGTCGGGGTATCGCATTCATACGACCCCCGAAACGGCGGCTCTGCTGAAAGAGCAGGATTTTGTGCAGGACATTCAGCCACTGACCGACCCGAAAGGAGTAAAGGACTTTGCCATTTATCCGCGTTCGGGCCTTTTCAACTGGAATAAAGACAATTTTGGTCCGCTGACGGTGCCGAAAGAAGGCGTTACCATCCAGCTTGACGCCAAAAATATTGCACTCTACGGCGAGGTTATCCAGAAGTACGAGAGCAACGACAACGTGCAGCTTACCGAAAAGAGCGTCACTATCGACGGGAAGCCGATCACGTCGTATACCTTCAAGCAGGACTATTACTTCATGATGGGTGATAACCGCCACAACTCTGCCGACTCACGGTTCTGGGGCTTCGTGCCCGCCGATCACGTCGTAGGCAAAGCGGTATTCATCTGGATGTCCATCGACCCCAATCCAGAGAGCTTCCTGAACAAAATCCGCTGGAACCGGCTGTTCAGGGTGATAGAATAAGGAAGAAAAGCAGGAAGGGAGGAAGGGAGGAAAGGATTTGATTTCGCTATTTTCCCTTTTCTCCTTTCCTCCCTTCCTGCTTTCCTCCTTTCTTACCAGTTTATCTCCGCCAGTCCCTTGCTTTTCAGATATTCATTGGCCTGGCTGAAGTGGCGGCAGCCAAACCAGCCGCCCCATTGGGCCGCCATTGGCGAAGGGTGCTTGGCTTTCAGAACCAGATGCCTGGCGTCGTCGATAACGGCTCCTTTCTTTTGTGCATATGCCCCCCAGAGCATAAAAACGACGTTTTCCTTCTCGCTGGAAACGCGTTTGATCACCTCGTCGGTGAAGGTTTCCCAGCCTTTACCCTGGTGCGAACCGGCCTGCCCCGCCCGAACTGTGAGGGTAGCGTTGATCAACAGTACGCCCTGTACGGCCCAGCGTTCGAGATTGCCGGATTTGGGAACCGGTTTACCGAGGTCATCCTGAATTTCCTTGAAAATATTGACCAGCGAAGGCGGCTTCGTAATGCCGTCGCTAACCGAAAATGCCAGACCGTTGGCCTGTCCCTCGCCGTGATACGGGTCCTGTCCCAGAATGACCACCTTTACATTGTCGAACGGGCACTTCTCAAACGCGTTGAAAATCAGGCGGCCAGGCGGATAGCAGCGCTGGGTCGAATATTCTTCGCGAACAAATTCAGCCAGTTTTTTGAAATAAGGTTTGTCAAATTCTTCGTGCAGTCGCTGCTGCCACGACGGTTCAATGGCGACCTTCATGGGGAGGTTAGCTTGATGTTGGAAAACGATTTGAAAATGAAGGTCCAAAAAAACAAAACCTCATTTGGATTTATTAACTCCTGAACTGTAAATTCGTTCTAAGGTTGAGAAACAACAGGGAATTTATGATATCGGCATTAACTGAAGGAGTGAAGGTCAGTGTAGTGACCGAATTCCAGCCCGAATTATCCAGCCCGTTGCAGGCTCATTTCGTGTTTACCTACCGGATCGCCATCGAGAATAACAGCGACCATTCCGTGCAGTTGCTGCGCCGTCACTGGGTGATCTATGATTCAAACGGAACCGTACGCGAGGTCGAAGGCGAGGGAGTGGTCGGGCAGCAGCCCCTGCTCGAACCGGGCGAGGTTCACGAGTACGTGTCCGGCTGCAATCTGCGCTCCAGTATGGGTAAAATGACCGGAACGTATCTCATGGAGCGAATCATGGACGGAAAGACGTTCCGCGTCACCATCCCGGAATTTAACATGGTCGTACCGTATCGGCTGAATTAATGAATAATAAAACATAAGGCTGAAATGAAAGAGTTTGCGGCTACCATCGACCCATTATTCATTATACATTATCCATTATTCATTGATTAAACCTTTCCTGCGTCACCTGATCCGCGCCCGTGACGAACACGCCCTGCACTCGCCCTTTCTGTTCGACCTCTATACGACGGTTATCCGGCAGGATCGTCCGGACGACCCCCTGTTTGGCCCGGTTCAATCGCTTCGCCGCCGGATGCTGGCTGATAAACGACTGATTCAGATTACCGATTTCGGGGCTGGCTCCCGCGTGAATGCCGCCTGGAAACGTCCCATCCGCGACATCGCCCGGAACTCACTCAAAGCAGAACGGTTTGGCCGTCTGCTGTACCGGTTGATACGTAAATTTAACGCTTTAACAGTGTTAGATTTAGGTACATCGCTGGGTATAACCACATTATACGAAGCTATTGCAACGCCCGGTGGACGGGTAATCACCTTCGAAGGCTGTCCTGAAACGGCTGCCGTGGCCCAGAAAAACTTTGAACAGGCGGGCGTCGGCAATATAGAACTGGTGGTCGGTAATCTGGACGAAACGCTGCCCGCCTGCGTTGCCGCCCTCGACCGGCTGGATTTCGTTTTCTTCGATGCCAACCATCGCTGCGAACCCACCGTTCGATATTTTGAGACCTGCCTGCCCAAAATGCATAATGACACCTGTTTCGTTTTTGACGATATTCACTGGTCGGATGACATGGAACGGGCCTGGGAGTCGATAAAAGCGCATCCGGATGTGACCGTGACCGTGGATTTGTTCTATATTGGTCTGGTGTTTTTTCGTCGGGAGCAGCCGAAACAGCATTTTGTTCTGCGATTTTAAACCAGGTCGACACATCCGGAACGCAACGTTTCCCGTTAAATTAGTGTATCTGCTAAAAACCAGTTTTGTATGCGAGGGCTATCTCTCTATCTTCCTGCTATTTTAGGGGTTGTGGGCGTTGTGGCCCTGTCGGTTACATCCTGTCAGAAATCGGTGGAGGAGGCGACCGAACCTGTCAAAAAATCCAGTTTCGACCAGCTTCAGGATCGCATCCTGACCACTACCTGCGCCATTTCGGGCTGTCATTCCTCCGAAGCGGATGGTTCCTACAAACAACATCAGCTAATCCTGGCGGCGGGTAAAGCCTATGACAATCTGGTGGGCGTGGCCCCGGCCAATGCGCAGGCAAAAGCCGATGGCTTGCTGCGGGTTCGGGCGTTCAATTCACTTCAGAGTCTGCTGTATCATAAACTGAGTACGGCGGTCGGGCACCATGACGGAAAACAATACGGACTGCTGATGCCGCTGGGCCGCGAGGCGCTGACCGTCGGGCAGATTGAGTTTGTCCGCCGCTGGATTGAGGCAGGAGCGCCCAAAGACGGTCAGGTAGCCGACTCGACGCTGCTGGACGACAAAACACCCAGTGTGCAGTTGAGTGACTTCGAGCCGCTGGCCGCTCCGCCCACGGGGCAGGGTTTTCAGATGGCCGTCGGTCCGTTTCCGGTTAGTCCCAACCGCGAACGGGAGCTTTTCGTCCGGAAAGAAGTGGGTAACAAAACCGATGTGTACGTGAAGCGGTTCCAGATGAAGATGCGGTCGGGAAGCCATCATTTTCTGGCGTATGCGTTCGAAGACCTGACGAGGCCGTTGCCGCTCGTCAACGAGGTCCGGGACCTGTACAACCCGGACGGATCGTCGAATCTGCTGACGCTGTTGTCGATGCAGAATCACGTCTTTCTGTCAGGCACCCAGACACCGACCTACGATTATACCTTCCCGGAAGGAGCCGCCATGAAAATTTCGGCCAATGCGTCGCTGGACATGAACGCCCATTACGTCAACAAAACCGATAAAACAACGACGGGTGAGGCCTATATGAATTTGTATACGGTGCCGGCTTCGCAGGTGAAACACGAGGTGAAATCCATCAATCTGGGCAATTCAAACCTGAATCTGCCGCCGAAGCAGCGTACGACGGCCACGCGGACGTTCAACATGAAAAAGCCCGTGAAGATTCTGGCCCTCACCTCGCACATGCACAAACTGGGCGAGAAATTCGTCATCAAAATCAAGGGGGGAGCCCGTGACGGCGAAATTGTTTACACCTCCACCGACTGGCAGAGTCCGCCCATCCTGACCTTCCCGACGCCGCTCGTGCTGCAGGCGGGCGAGGGCCTGACCTCCGAAATTACTTACAATAATACCACCGATAAAACCGTCCGCTTCGGCCTCAGCAGTGACGACGAAATGGGCATTATTTTCGGTTATTATTACGAGGAGTGATTCGTATCACCAAAAAGGCAGTCCGGTTTCCCGGCTGCCTTTTTGGTGATAGATTATAAATACCCCGATTAAAGCACAAATAGGCTGGTAAGTTTCTCGCGTAGAGAAGTCTGATAGCTTTCCGGCAGAATCCCCAATTCGCGTTTCACCAGCGAATAAGGAATAGTCATTAAGCGATGAAGTCGGATGGCGGAGTCTACTTTCAACCCTGTTTGTGAAAACTCATTGTCAATGAACTGGACAGGCAAATCAGTCGATGGCTATTTGACTGGTGATAAAGCAGACAACGATATGGTCGTAAATGCCGATTCTATCCGTTAAACATAAAGCAGGGCGAACCTTGCTACCCGATAAATCATCAAATGGGAATGGCACCAGAACAATCTTATTTCTCATCATCGACGGGGCGGCCATCCATTAAGGTATAAATATCTTCTGCTGCCTCGTTGAGAAAATCGAAGGCTGGATTGCTGGATGCGGCCCGCAGCCACTCAGCCTGCTCAACATCTGGAAAGGGCGAAACGGATCGAACCGTAATCTCCACCTCCTGATTGGAAAAAAGCGTCTTCAGCGCTTTCAAAAAGCGGGGAGTCAATTCCTGCGCGTTTAACCGATACGTAGTTTCCATGCCGTCGATTTTTAGCCAAATTTATATCTTCTTAACCACAAAAAAAGGCAGTCCGGTTTCCCGGCTGCCTTTTTTGCGTATGGGTGTGCTGATTACCGCGCTACTTCCACATTGACCCGGCGGCCTTTGATGGTGTTGCCTTCCATAGCGTCGACTACGCGGTTCGCCATGTCGCGGGGCACGTCGACAAACGTGTGTTTATCGAAAATATCGATATGGCCGATGCTGCTGCCCGGAATGTTGGCTTCGCCTGCAATGGCACCCACGATGTCGCCCGGACGGACGTAATCGCGGCGACCGATGCTGACAAACAGCCGCACCATGTTGGCATCGCGGTCACGCTGCGGACGGTCGTTATCGCGGTCGAAAAAACCCCGACGGCCACCTCCTTCACGCGGTCCTGCATCGGCGGATCTATCGCTACGGTCGTCACGCTCGAAACGTCCACCACGCGGTCCTTCATTACGGTCGCCGTAGCTGCCAAAACGACCACCGCGATCACCGTAGCGTTCCCCGCCGCGCTCGAAACGTCCGCCGCCTCTGCGGTCTTCAAAACGACCACCGCCTCTACGGTCTTCGAAGCGGCCACTGCGGTCACCGTAACGATCGCCCCGGCGGTCGTCTTCCAGACCCAGGTTCTGATCCGAGAACTCGTTCTTTTCCAGACCCATGCTCCGCTTCACCAGCGCGGCCACTACCTGCTCGGTCGAAAAACCGGCATGGTGTAGCTGCGTCAGTACGTCATCGTAAAGGTGCAGGTCGCCGCCTTCCTGAATCAGCGTCTGCATCTGCTCGATAAAACGGGCTTTGCGTACACCCACGATGTCTTCGAACGACGGAATGACGCCTTTCTCGACCCGTACTTTGGTGTAGTTCTGAATCTCGCGGAAGCGGTATTTTTCATCGCGGCCCACCAGCGAAAACGCCCGGCCCGACTTACCCGCCCGGCCCGTACGGCCAATGCGGTGTACGTAATATTCTTCGTCCAGCGGAATGTCGAAGTTAATCACGGCGTCGACGTCATCCACGTCGATACCCCGTGCGGCCACGTCGGTTGCCACCAGAATACTGGTCGTACCGGCCCGGAACTTGGACATTACATTGTTGCGCTGCTGCTGACGAAGGTCGCCGTGCAGACCTTCGGCCATGTAGCCCCGAATCTGCAGATCCTCGACGATTTCGTCAACTTTACGCTTGGTATTGGCAAATACGAGCAGCAGTTTCAGGTCATACATGTCAATCAGACGCGTCATGACCTCGACTTTTGCTTTCGGCTTTACTTCAAAATATACCTGTTCGATGTTGGTGTTGGTCAGCTCTTTCTTGACCACTTTTACCAGAATCGGGTCTTGCAGGAAGCGCTGGGTGATTGCCAGAATCGGCTTCGACATCGTGGCCGAGAACAGTACTGTCTGGCGTTCCGATGGGATGTCTTCCAGAATGCTTTCGATGTCTTCGCGGAAGCCCATGTCGAGCATTTCGTCGGCTTCGTCCAGAATCATCATCTTCACGTTGTCGAGCTTCAGGGTGTTGCGTTCCATATGGTCCATAACACGACCCGGCGTACCGATAACGACGTGTACGCCCGCCTTCAGCGACCGGATCTGACGTTCGATGGAGTCGCCGCCGTAGATGGCTTCCACTTTCAGACCGCGCTTGTACTTCGACAGTTTCCGCATTTCATCGGCTACCTGCAGGGCCAGTTCCCGCGTGGGGCACAAAATCAGCACCTGCACGTGACGGTCGGTGGTATCTACGATTTCGAGAGCCGGAATACCAAACGCGGCGGTTTTACCCGTACCGGTCTGAGCCTGACCAATCACGTCGCGCCCCGTCATTATAGCCGGAATAGCTTCCGCCTGAATGGGCGAGGGGGCCGTAAAGCCCATATCCGTCACGGCGTCGAGCAGTTCATCCGAAAGATTCAACTGGGCGAACGTCCGCTGTTTCGGGTCTACCAGCAGTCCTTCGAGTGTGCTGGTTTCGGGGGTCCGTGTCGGCGCTTCAGCCGTGGGCTGCGTCGTTTCGACAGGCACTTCCTCCTGGTTTTCAGGTGCTTCTTCCGGGTTCACTGCTGCATCGACCACATCATTCGCTTCGACAGGTGCTTCCAGTTCTGCCGTCTCGACAGACAATACCTGTTCTTCCGACATGGCGTCGGTTTGTTTTTTTACTTTTTTCATGACTAATAAACTAATGAGTTGAACATCCAAGCGAAGTGAATGCCCGTGTTCGGCGTGATGATGCGAAGTGACCCAACCCGTTGCCCCAATATCCCAACAAGGCCCAAAACCCTACTGCTCCCAACCCGGGAGAAACCAGACAACAAAAGACGAACGATTAGCCCACGCGCAGGAGAGATTCCACCCTCTTTACTTCTTCCAGAGAAGCGTCCACACAGAAACCCACTTATAACATCCGTATGGCTCTGTCAGACCTGCCCTTGCGCAATGGAAAAAAGGAGAGACAAAGCTTGCGACGGATGCCGCTTGATAAACTGTTGCAAAAATAAGAACGGAAGTTGAAAGACGCAAGTTCCCGCCAAACAAAATTGTATTTTTGGGGGACGAATTAACGTTCGCCCTGCATCAGCGCCTCCCGCACGGCCCGGGCTTTGAGCAGGCATTCCGCATATTCCCGCTCCGGGTCAGCGTCGTAGGTGATGGCGCTTCCGACGGAGAACGACGCGTATTGGTTTGCCGCATTATAAATCAGACTCCGGATGACAACGTTGAAATCGAAATCGCCGCCGGGCGTGATGAACCCCATAGCTCCGGAATACACGCCCCTGCGGCTGCTCTCATAGCGGTCGATGAGTTCCATTGCCCGAACCTTGGGCGCTCCGGTCATGCTGCCCATCGGAAAGGCGTTCCGGATAACGCTCCCGAACGAAACATCGGCCCGCAGCCGGGCCGTAACGGTCGAGATCATCTGGTGAACCTGCCGAAAGCCGTAAATGCCGAAGAGTTCTTCCACCCGCACGGATCCGGTCTCGGCGCTGCGGGCCAGATCATTGCGCACCAGGTCGACAATCATCAGATTTTCCGCCTGTTCCTTTTCATCGCAGCGCAGTTGCTGACGAAGCAGAACGTCTTCTTCGGGCGACGTTCCCCGCCGGATGGTGCCTTTGATGGGCTGGGAAATAAGCGTAGTGCCGTCTTTTTTCAAAAACCGTTCAGGAGAAGCACACAGCACGTACTGATCGCCGTTCCGGAAAAAACACGAGAACGGCATCGGTGACCGTTCATTCAGCCGACGATATACCTCCAGCGGCGGCAGACGGAGACCCTCCGCAAAAAATTCAATGCAGTAATTGAGTTCGTAAATGTCGCCCTCCCGAATGTGTTCCTGAATACGTTTGACCGTCTGAACGTATTGCTCACGGCTGACGCGGCACTGAACAGACGGGGTACCGGACAATGCATCGAATACGCCGGAAGGCTGTTTGGTGATTTGTCGCCAGATACCTTCCGGATCCTCCAGCGAATGAATCACCACACTATCATCCAGGAAATCAATCAGATGCAGCGGCTGGAAAAAAAACTGGTCCGGGAAGCCCGTGCGATCCGGATGGCGGGTGGCGAGCGCTTCGATGCGGTTTTTCAGGTCGTAACCCCAGTAACCCACCAGAAAATCCGGATGCTGTCGGTGAAAATTGACCAGCGTATCGAATGGGTCGGCCTCTGAAAACGGAACGACCCGGGCGCTGCCCGCCGCCAGCCGGTCCGGAAACGGCCCGTGGGGATAGGAGAGGGAGTTCGTCAGTGCGGCGTTGCCCTGGAAGAAGACGACCTGCTCAAAACGGGCGCTGGCCCAGTGCAGGGCCTTTTGCCGCCACGTCTCCACCGAATCGACCGCAAACCGGCGCGACTGCCGAACCCCCTCCTGAATCATAAACCGTGATGGTCGACCAGCCGGACGTCGACGGCAATGTCCTTGCCTTCCGCGTTTTTACCGATATGGAACGACACCTCGTCATCGATTTGCAGTTCGTTGAAATCGACGTCGATTAGGCTGGTGTAGTGGAAAAACAAATTATTGGGCGGATAATTGATAAACCCGTATCCGTTCTTAAGGCTGCGTATGGTGCTGATTTTCAGATCGGGATCGCCGCCGTCTTCGCTGGCAAACGCATCGCCCCCGCCATCGAACCCATTCACCACGGGAGTACCTGCTCCGTTGAGCACGCGGGTCGACTGTTTAACGAACAGATTCTGAATCAGGACTTCGCCCCGGCGCAGGCTGGTTTCGATGAGATCGTGCATTGCCACCGGGTAGGAAGCTTCTTCGAGCAGGTCCTGGGAAGTGCGCGTGACCATCTTCTCGCCCTCGTCGTTATAATACTCAAAGTCCCAGCTCAGGATCATGACGCGGGTGCCAAGCGTGTTCAGCTTGCGGGTCAGCGGAACATAGTCGCCGTCGGCGGTGATGAGTACCATAACGTCGAACTGCTTGTAGAAAGCCAGCTCGAAGGCTTCCAGGGCCAGCCATACGTCGATGCCCTTCTCCTGCCGGAAACCACCGTACGACTTCACGGGCAGGTAGTGAGTAACAACGCCTTCCGACATCAGGATGTCGTCGAAGAGCCGGTCGTAAAACAACTGATTGCCGCGCTGACTGGCTTCGTGGGCGTTCAGGCGACCGCGAAAGTAATGGGCGTCGACAATCTGACACAGCCGGACGTCCGTTTCTTCGGCCTCCGCCACGTGATGACGAATGAAATCGTGCAGCCCCGAAATGCTGATCCGGCTGCGGCGCTCGTGCGAATAGTTATAATAATTGCTTACGTGCAGAAAGTAATTACCGTCATAAAATACCGCAATCCGGGTTAATTTGCTGTCTTTTTTGGCTTGCATTGGGTTGACTAACAGAAAGATAGTGTATGATTGAATTTGTATTTACGAAACAATGGAGTGTCTTTTCTATCAGGAATATGCAGTGAATATAGTCTTCAGTAACGTATTAAGAGATGACGTGCTAATTGGTTCAACTTGAATACGCTGGAATCTATCGCCTCAATAACGGTTTGGTGGAGACCGATGTTTCAACGGTGTTTCCGCAAAATTAACAGATTTGTCAGTAAACAAAATTCTCCGGTCGCTTAGTTTGTCGGCTAACTTCATCGTCTACCTTTGCGGAGTCATTTAGTTCGTTGCCATGCAAAACGTTTTATTCATCGACCGCGACGGGACGCTCATTATCGAGCCCCAGCCCGATCAGCAGGTCGATTCGCTCGAAAAACTCGAATTTATTCCCAAAACCCTGTCGGGCCTGCGCCGGATTGCCGAAGAGACCGATTATGAACTGGTGATGGTGACCAATCAGGATGGTTTGGGAACGGCGGTCTTCCCCGAAGAAACGTTCTGGCCCGCGCACCGCAAGATGATGAAGACGCTGGAAGGCGAAAACATCCGTTTCGACGCCGTGTTTATCGACCGCACCTTCGCCCGCGACAATATTCCCACCCGTAAACCCGGTACGGCCATGCTCACGGATTACATGACGGGCCGGTACGACCTGGCGAACAGTTTTGTCATCGGCGACCGCCTGACGGACGTGCAACTGGCAGTTAATCTGGGCGCTAAAGCCATTTTATTTTTACCGCCCAATCTAACACCCGTGGCCCAGAACGCCGACGTGGACGGCCTGACGCCCGAAATGGAAGCCGCCATCGTGCTGCGATCCGGCGACTGGGACGAAATCTACGCCTTTCTGAAACTGCCCGCCCGCAGAGCCACCGTGGAGCGAAACACGAAAGAAACCCGCATCCAGATTGACCTGAATCTCGACGGAAAAGGCCACTCGGACATTCATACGGGGCTGGGCTTCTTCGACCACATGCTCGATCAGCTTGCCAAACATTCAGGGGCCAACCTCTCAATCCGGGTGGAAGGGGACCTGCACATCGATGAGCATCATACCATCGAAGACACGGCCCTGGCGCTGGGCGAGGCCTACCGGCGGGCGCTGGGCGACAAGCGGGGCATCAGCCGCTACGGCTTTCTGCTGCCGATGGATGAGGCGCTGGCACAGGTTGCCATCGACTTTTCGGGACGGCCCTGGCTGGTCTGGGACGCCGAATTCCGGCGGGAGAAAATTGGCGACATGCCCACCGAGATGTTCCATCATTTTTTCAAATCATTTTCCGATACGGCGCTCTGCAATCTCAATATCCGGGTCGAAGGCGAGAACGAACACCATAAAATAGAGGCTATTTTCAAGGCCTTCGCCAAAGCCATCAAAATGGCCGTTCGCCGGGACATTCGGGAACTCGATAGCCTGCCGAGCACGAAAGGTGTGCTATAAGCTGAATTTTTCGGGAAAAAAGAACCGATATCATCCGAGCCGGTCTGATTTGTTTTATTTTTGCGGAGCGTTACACACTTAATGTTGATTAGCCATGCTGATGACCATCATTGCCATCGTGTTTTTCGTTACACTGCTCTTCGCCTCATTCGTTGTAGGCCGGTGGCTGGAGAGCAAGGAACGCAACTACTGATAAACGCATATAGGCGGCCCTGCCGTCGTATAGAAAACCTCGCTTCAAAGCGAGGTTTTCTGTTTTTACAGCCACCGGATTCCAACCCTGAAACTTGTGCCGGGGTCTATACGTCAAACAGCAACTGATTTCTAATGAAGACGTATTTAAATGTAGTGAGCCTTTTGGCTTTAACGGGACTTCTGGGAGCATCCTGTCAGCGGGAAGCGGGTGGGGTAGGCCCCGGTGCCGAGAAAGTGGTAGTTGCCACGGCCAAATCAGCCCGGCTGAAACAGGATGTGGTGCTGACTGTCGATAAAATCGAAGATAGCCGCTGCCCGGCCAATGCCGTTTGTGTGTGGTACGGCAGCGCCAAAGTGTTGCTGACTCTGAAGAAAGACAGCGAGCAGAGAACCGCCGAACTTTGTCTGGGCCAATGCGATCAGAAAATGAAGGATCGCGACGTAACAACGGTCACTCTGGGCGGAAGAGCTTACGAGGTGACGCTGACGGAAGTGCGCCCATTCCCCGGTACCACCCCGACGCCCCAGCAACCGGAAGCGGTGATTGAAGTCAAGTGATTGTAATTCAGTTCTTTCGATTAAAGCCCCATCGGGGTGACCTGAACGATTAAATCCATAGGTCGCCCCGATGGGGCTTCCGATTTCACACGAATATTTATTTCTATTGACAGCAAGCCCCGACGGGGCTAATGGTATAGGATAGTTTACTATTTCAAAATTTTACAGAATACCCTCATCCGCGAAACTGAGATAGCCCCGGTCGGTAAAAATGAGATGATCCAACACGGGAATGTCCAGCAGTCGACCGGCGTCTTTCAGTTTTCGGGTGAGGTCTTTATCCGCCTGCGAGGGCGTCAGGTTGCCGGAGGGGTGATTGTGGATCAGAATCAGGCCGCTGGCGAGGTGCTCGAGGGCGTGTTTAAAAATCAGTTTCGGATCGGCGACCGTGCCCGAAACGCCGCCCGTACTAATCTGTACGACCTTGACGACTTCGTTCGCTCGATTGAGGAGCAGAATCCAGAATTCTTCATGGGCTTTATCGAGCAGATGGGGTTTGATTTCTTCATACGCATCCCGCGAACTGGTAATACGGGCGCGTTGGGGCCGATCCTGTTCTTTGCGCCGCCGACCGATCTCCAGGGCGGCTACAATGCTGATGGCTTTTGCCTCACCAATTCCCTTAAACTTCGATAAATCCTTGACACTCAGTCGGGCCAGGTCATTGAGGTTATTGCCCACGCTTTGCAGAATTACTTTAGACAGGTCGACGGCGGACAGATCGCGGGTGCCGGAGCCAATGAGAATAGCAATCAATTCGGCGTCGGAGAGGGCCGCACGGCCTTTGAGCATAAGCTTTTCGCGGGGGCGGTCTTCTTCGGCCCAGCTCAGAATACGGCGGGTAGTTTCGTAGGACATAGGGCGATATCAGCGACACCTGTAAGGTTTACAAAACCTTGCAGGTGTATTCATTGCTTAGACCTGCAAGGTTTTGTAAACCTTACAGGTGTGGGAAAACAAAAAACCTTATCCGTTAGACGAATAAGGTTACGAAAAGTATCGGTTTCCCACCGAAAAAGACCTTAAGCTGCCGCCGACAGGCTGTTGACGAATTTCGCCAGCTTGGATTTGTTGTTGGACGCTTTGTTCTTGTGGATGATGTTCCGCTTTGCCAGTTTATCCAGCATCGACGCCACCGTCTTATATAGCGAAGCGGCTGCTTCCCGGTCGGTTGTCGAACGCAGATTTTTAATCATCGTACGGGTGGTCTTATGCTGATAGCGATTCAGCAGACGCTTCTTTTCATTGGCGCGAATCCGCTTCAGCGCTGATTTATGATTTGCCATTTTCTACTTAGAATACAGTTGTCCTACGAAAGAGTGCGCAAAAATAGGACTTTTAGCGTAACGGTCCAAATCCTTCGACAAGATTAGCGAATCTCCGAATTGACGACAAATACCTTTTCCCACTTCGCTTCATTATTTTTTACGAACCGGCGATGCTTTTCGTGCTGGTTGTACGTCTCAATATCAACTTCGCTCTGAAACGTCAGATAATGAACCACGTCATATTCGGAAGAGGAATTGCCTTCTGAAAAGGTCTTCCCCGACGTGTAAGAGATGATCTGCGGAATTTCATGCTTTAACAACGCAAACTCACGCATATGCTGCTCAACTGCTTCATTTTTAATGCCTTCTTTGAATTTTATACACACAATCCGCTGTTTCTGGGCTCTGCGTGCGGGTGAGTAGGCACCGTAGATGATAAGGCCAAAGATGCCAAACATCAAAATAATCAGGCTGTAGCCAAGTGATTTACGATTCATCTCTATCTAATAATATGTTTTTGCCGAATTTTATTACTGTTCCACATCAGGTTTATAAATAAAGTTAAAACTTTTCTTTATAAAGTGATATGTCTGCTCAAAAGTACTTCGTTTTTATTTGGATGCAAATGATTGGGGTGATTTTTTTTACATCATTCGTTCATGCGTTTACGCATTACGGAGATCGACGATTGGAACATTGCGCATCGCAACCTTCATCGTGGCAGCATCCACTGTGGCAATCTCCACTGTGGCAATCTCCATTGTGGCAATCTCCATTGTGGCAATCTCCATTGTGGGGCTTTCATGCGCATCAGAAAATCAACCGACTGGCGGTCTATATGCTGCCGCCCGAAATGGGGGTATTTTTCAAGAAGCATATCGAGTTTCTGGCTGAGAATGCGGTCAATCCGGACAAGCGGCGTTACGCAGTGGTGGGAGAGGCTCCCCGGCATTTCATCGATCTGGATGCCTATCCTGATACTTCTGCCACCACGCTGCCGCGAACCTGGAAAGGGGCGACCGAACGCTACGGCGAAGACACGCTGGCCCTGCATGGCATCGTTCCCTGGCATATTCAATTGGCGAAATACCAGTTGACGGAGGCATTCCGACGGAAAGACGTCCGGCGGATTCTGCGGCTGGCCGCCGACCTCGGACATTATATCGGCGATGCCAACGTACCGCTGCACACGACCCGCAATTATAACGGTCAGCTAACGGGTCAGCAGGGGATTCATGGCTACTGGGAATCGCGGCTGCCCGAACTGTTCAGCGAGACTTATGAATTCTGGGTAGGTCCGGCAGAGTATGTGACATCACCGCAGAAACGGGCGTGGCAGGCTGTTTTTACGGCCCATGCGGCGCTGGATTCAGTACTCAGACTGGAAAGGCAACTGACGGAGGAAGTCGGGGAGACGAAAAAATACGGATTTGAAGATCGGAACGGCCTTTTGGTCAAAACGCTGTCGGCAGATTTTGCCCGGCAGTATCATGAGCGGCTGAGGGGGCAGGTGGAGCGACAAATGCGGGCGTCGGTCAAAATGGTGGGCGATTTCTGGTATACCTGCTGGGTGGATGCGGGCCAGCCGGACCTACACAAACTGACCCAAAACCTAATGACCGACAGCGAGCGCCAGGAAGAAGAAGCCGAAAAGCAAAGCTGGCTGAAACGGCTGCTGAAGGTGCGGAGTGAGGAATAGGGCGGGGGGGGGGCGGGGGTTGCAGGGATTGCAGGGGTTGCAGGGATTGCTGGGATTGTTATCTTTTCCCTGCCACCCCTGCCACCCCCGCCTTCTAGACAACAAGCCCCTTCATATATTCCGCGTCGGCTTTCATGCTGTCCATGACGGCGACGGGATACTGCTCCTGCTCGACCAGAAAATGCTTCATGCCGCTGTCCATTGCCGTGCGCAGAATGTGTTTCCAGTTGATAGTCCCCTTGCCGAGGTCGTTCTGGACCACTTTGCCGTCTACGCGGTTGAAGTCCTTGATGTGACAGAGTTCATAGCGTTTGCCGTATTTTTTCAGGTGACCGGCGGCATCCTGTCCCGCCGCTTCGATCCAGCACAGGTCCAGTTCGAACATGACGTTTTTGGGGTCGGTGTTCGCCAGCAGAAATTCCTGCGGAATCTGACCATTTAGCGGTTTGAAGGAATAATCGTGGTTGTGATAACCGAATTTCAGTCCGCCTTTGCGCACCTGCTCACCCGCCGCATTGAATTTGTCGGCGATGCGTTTCCACTCATCCATCGTTTTCTGCGGACCGATATATGGGCAAAGCAGATACGAAAGTCCGGCCTCTGACGCCATCTCGATGCTTTTGTCAAGGTCTTTGTTCATGTCGAAATGGGTGCTGACCATCTTGACGCCCAGCCCGTTCAGAAACGATTTGATTTCTTTCGGCGGCATGCCCCACAAAAAGCCCTGCGGGCCACCGTAGCTCTCAAATTTTTTGTATCCCATCTTCGCCAGTTGCGTCATGACGCCTTTCGGATCTTTGGGAATGACGTCCCGAACGCTGTATAGCTGAATGCCAAAGTCGTTGATTTTAGCGGCCAGAAGGTCGGTCTGACTCAGGGCCAGCGCCCCGGTGGTCAGTGCGCCGGTTCGTTTCAGAAAATTTCTGCGATTGAGTTGCATAGTAAGTTTTAAACTAAGTACATGAAAATCATTAGTCAGATGGCCGGATGAGTTGACGGTTTAATCCAGTCATCATCACATTCCGGAAACCTTTGCGAACTTTGCGCCATGAGTTTCCCCAAATTATTTCTGCATCCGGGCCGCGAAGAGGCGGTCCGGCGTTTTCATCCCTGGGTTTTCTCCGGGGCCGTGGCCCGTCGGGAAGGGAATCCGGAAGACGGCGACGTGGTGGAAGTGTACGACCGGAAAGGGACTTACCTTGCCACGGGGCACTTCCACGACGGCAGCATCATGGTTCGGATTTTTTCCTTTACGCCCGTCACGCCCGACGTTGCCTACTGGACTGAAAAGCTACGAAATATCCGTCAGGTTCGCCAATCCGTCGTGCCGCCACAGACCAACTGCTATCGCCTCGTTCATGGCGAGGGCGACGGCTGCACCGGCCTCATCATCGATTACTACAACGGCGTGGCCGTCATTCAGGCGCATTCCATCGGCATGCACCGCGAGCGGGCCATGATCACCGACGCTCTGAAGGCCGTCTACGGCGATGAACTGCGGGCCGTCTACGACAAAAGCGCCGAAACGCTGCCGAACGCGGCCCGGCCCGACGAGTACGGGGCCGGAGTTCAGAACGCCTTCCGGTATGGCCGGGTCGACGTGCCGCATCCGGTGCAGGAGAACGGTCATACGTTTCTCATCGACTGGGTAAGCGGTCAGAAAACCGGTTTTTTTCTTGACCAGCGCGACAACCGCCAGTTGCTGTCCCGCTATGCTCCCGGTAAAAAGGTGCTCAACGCGTTTTGTTACTCAGGCGGTTTCTCCGTCTACGCGCTCCAGGCCGGGGCGAGTCAGGTACATTCGGTCGACGTGTCGCAGAAGGCCATCGACCTTACTAACCGCAACGTGGAAGCCAATTTCGCCGACCCGGTGCCGCACGAAGCGTTTGCCGACGACGTGATGAAATATTTAAAGGCGCACGATCATCGATACGACGTGGTGATTCTCGACCCGCCTGCTTACGCCAAGAGTCTGTCGGCTCGTCACCGGGCCGTGCAGGGCTATAAACGCCTGAACGCCGAGGGCTTACGCAGGGTGGCCCCAGGGGGTATCCTGTTTACGTTCTCGTGTTCGCAGGTGGTCGACCGGGAGTTATTTTACAACACGGTGGTGGCGGCGGCCATCGAGGCCGGGCGGCAGGTGCGGGTGTTGCATCACCTCAGCCAGCCCGCCGACCATCCCGTCAGCCTGTTTCATCCCGAAGGCAGTTACCTGAAGGGGCTGGTGCTGTGGGTGGAGTAGGATGAATGTATAATGTGAAATGAATAATGTAAAATGCCTGGCGGAAGAACTCCGTTGGGTGACCGGAATCAGGCGAAGCCCCATTATCCAATATTCATTTTACATTATTCATTAACCATCAACCTCCCCACGTCTGCCGCAACACACCCTCCGCCGGTCGGCCCTGGGGGCTATATTGGTCGCGTTCGCGGCCCCGGTGTCCGTCGTGCATGAACCATTTCCAGAGAAAGCCGCCCGCAAACCACGGCTGCGGCCAGGCCGCCTCAAACAGTGCCTGGTAAGCATTGGCCTGGGCAGATGGATTGGATTGGCAGTCGGTGTCGGACTCCCACGGTCGGCGGGCGGTGTGGTCGCAGGCCCGGTAGCCAAATTCAGTGAAGAGAACGGGCTTCTGTAGCTGATAACTAAGGCGCTGCAGGTCGGCCAGATGACGCTTCCACCCCCGAACCATCGTGCGGGCCGAGGGTGTCTGATCGTCGGAAAGCGGGAAATACGCATCGACCCCGACAAAATCCAGTTCCCGCCAGAACGGAATGCGCTCGTACCGGTCCCAGTTGGCGGCGTAGGTAAGTTTGCCTTTGTAAACTTTCCGGACACTGCCAATCAGGTCGTTCCAGAATCGGGGCCGGGCGATGGCAAAGCGGTCAAGTTCGGTAGTGATGCAGTAGAGGTCGACATTCAGTGAATCAGCGATTCTGGCAAAGTCAAGAACGTAACCGGCGTAGTCTTTTTCGAAGGTCTGCCAGTCTTTCTCTTCAGAAAATTCCAGATCCAGGTGGGAACCGCCCTGCATCCAGACGTGCGGTTTCAGCATGACCTTCAGCCCTTTAGCCTGCGCCATGCGGATGGTGGCGGCCACGCCTTCGGGGGTTTCGCCCCACCACTGGTATTTCCGTTCGTCTTTTCGGTTGCCGAAATAATAAAAGTGCGGCTCGCCCTTCCGGCAGAATCCGTAGGGAACGATGGCTACCCAGCCGCCTCCTGCCGATTTCACCTGGTCCAGACTCCCGGAGCCTGCCTCACGCGGAGGAGCCACGAGGTTGACGCCTTTCATCTTTTGCCCTTCGTAGCGGAAAGGCGGCCCCGACTGGCAGGCACCCAGCAACATCAGCAGGATCAAGAGTACGTTCACGAGTGTCGTAAGTATAGTCGCCGATTACTACAGGATAGTAAAAGCAGTTAGGAGTTGCTTTCTTATGACTTTCTCCTTCAGCGATGAAATTTTCACTGCTTAAACGATTCCAGACGTGATAAAAAACACTTTGTTAGTCGCCCTGACCTTTCTTGGCTTCAGTACTATCGAAGACGGCATTGAAACCCACCAACCGCCCCGGACCCTGCACTTCTCCCGCCAGTTCATCGCCGCCGAAAGCTACGAGTCCGCCGGGGCGTTCGATATCGACGGAGATGGACGCCCGGACCTGATTTCCGGCGACTTCTGGTACGAAAACTCCGCCGACCCTAAATTGCGGTTCCGAAAGCGGCACCTGCTGGGCAACCAGAAACGCTTCGATGAATATTACGACGATTTTGGGGCCATTCCGCTCGACGTCAACCGCGACGGGCGTACCGATATGGTGACGGGGGGCTGGTTCGGGCAGGCACTGCGCTGGCTCGAAAACCCTGGGAAACCGGGTCTATGGCCTGTGCATGAGTTCGCCAAAGTAGGAAACGTCGAAACCGTCAGGGCATGGGACGTCGACGGTGACGGAACCGCCGACATCGTGCCCAACAATCCGGGTAAACCGCTGAAATATTTTAAACTGGAAGGTAACGCCTTCCGGCAAATCGACGTGGCTCCCACGCAGGGACATGGACTAGGCTTTGGCGACGTCAACGGCGACGGAAAAGGCGACTTTATTCTGAATGACGGCTGGCTCGAAGCCCCGAACTGGACGCCCCACCGCGAGTTTTCGTTCGGATCGGCCTCCGTACCCATTCTGGTCGTGGATGTCAACGGCGACCGTAAAAACGACCTCATCGTCGGACAGGGTCACGGCTACGGACTCCACTGGTATGAGCAGGGTATGGAAGGAGGGAAGCGCGTCTGGAAAAAACACGTTATCGACGACAAAGCCTCACAGTATCACGTCATGGAATGGGCCGACCTCGACGGGGACCGTCAGCCCGAGCTCATCACCGGCAAACGCTACCGCGCCCATAACGACAACGACCCCGGTGCCCACGACGACGTCGGGCTGTATTACTTTAAATGGAACGGGAAAACCTTCACCAAACACGTCATCGCCTACGGTCCGCCGGGCGTCGGCAAAGGAACGGGCATCTACTTCACCCTCGCCGACCTCCGGGGCACCGGCCGCCCGGACATCGTCGTGGCGGGCAAGGACGGACTGGAGGTGTTTTACAATGAGTGAATGCTGAATGAGTGAATGATAGAATAAGCTTCGCAAATTTTGCCTGGCAGAGCCTATTCTATCATTCTATCATTCACTCATTCAATCATTCAATCATTTCATCTCCCCCGGTACTACGCTGACCGTCAGTTTTTTGTTATTGCGCAGTACGTCGAGCGGGACGCGTCGGCCAATGGTGTCTTCGATGAGCAGGCGGTGCAGGTCATCGACCGTCGCAACCGGCTGACCGTTGAAACCGACGATAATGTCGCCCTGACGAAGCGCCTGATTGTTGGCGATGCCGTCGGGTTCGACACTGACGATGAGTACGCCCGTCCGGGCCGACAATTGATTGTACTGCCGGATGCGTTCGGTCAGGTTGAGTAGTTGTCCAGCAATGCCCAGATAGCCCCGCCGGACGCGTCCGGTCATGATGAGTTTTCCGGCGACGAGAGCCGTCAGGTTCGACGATACGGCGAAACAGATGCCCTGAGCGGGCAGAATCACGGCAGTGTTGACCCCGATGACGTCGCCGTGGGAGTTGACCAGCGGCCCGCCGGAGTTGCCGGGGTTCAGCGATGCGTCGGTCTGAATGACGTCGTCGATCAGCCGACCCGATTCGGAGCGCAGCGTCCGGCCCAGGGCGCTCACGACGCCCGCCGTCAGCGAATACTGAAAGCCATAAGGATTGCCGAGCGCGATGGCAATCTGCCCCACCTGGACCTGACCGGAATCGGCAAAGCGCAGCGCCCGCAGGCTGTCGCCGTAAATTTTCAGTACGGCGATGTCGGTGGCTGGATCGCGGCCCACGAGCGTGGCTTCATACTCCCGGATGGGGCTCGGTGAACCCGAATCGCCGGTACGTTCGGGCAGCATCACCTCGATGCGCTCCGCCGGGCCGCGTTCGGTTCCGGCAACCACGTGGTTGTTGGTTACCATGTAGCCATCGCTGGAGATAAGAAAACCGGAACCCGTGCCCGAATCGCCCTGGGGTGGTCGGCGGCGACCGGTGGTCGGGCCGCGTTGGGAGGGGGCCGCGCTCGACCGCCCGCTGACGCGGATCTGCGCCACCGACGGACTGACTTTTTTGGCTACATTTACGACCGTATTCGAATACGCATCCAGCAATGCGCCATCGCCCGACGAGCCGGAAGAATCGCTTCCTGGTCGGGCGTCGTCCGTATAAGAAACAAAGGAAATCTGCATGGATAAAGAAGGCTAAGTGAAAGAAGCGACGCCGGACAACAGCAGTGCCAGAACGAGAAAGGCGCTGTTAGTCAGTCAGATTGGCAGGTAATGGGGCGCTAATCGGAAATTCAAAAGCAGATGCAGTCGGATTGTAAGTTCTGATCAGGAAAAAACGACAGGATGAACTGGGAAGAGTTTTTACAACAAAAGAAAATTGATGGGGAAGCATTCCGGCGAAACGAGCCGGGGCGCTATGCCGAGTGGGAGCGGGCCTTTGTGCAGATGCATCCGGAGAGTTTCACTACACAGAAGAAATTTTTACTGAACGAGGTGCGCCGGAAGTACTTAATTCGCTAATTTAGACGGGGTTCAGTAAGTAAACTCTCTCACTGACGTGGTTAGTTAACCGACTGATGCCCAATCACGTAAAACCTGTACCATCCTTCAACAAAACCGAATCGTTTATGGGAACCAGCGAACTGAAAGGCATTACCGACGCCGTACTCAACGCCCTGAAAGCACAGGGTCTGGGAGATAGCGATGCGCTCCTCAAAGCCGCCAGCACACCCTCAGGCCGCCGACAACTGGCCGCCGCTGCGGGGGTCGACGCCACCACCATTCTTGAACTGGCAAACCGCGCCGACCTGGCCCGCATCGACGGCATCGGTCGGGTGTATAGCGACCTGATGGAAGAAGCCGGGGTCGATACGGTGAAAGAACTGGCCCGCCGGTCGCCCGCTAACCTGCACGCTAAAATTCTGGAAATCAACGGCCAGAAACAGCTTACCGAACGGCCGCCGTCGCTGGAGCAGATTCAGGATTTCATCGAGCAGGCGGGAAAACTGGAACCGATGCTGGAATATTAAGTAAAATGCCCCCAGTCGCCGTTCGGTGGCTGGGGGCGAATCCTTATAAATTGAGCAGGATGCCTGCCGAGGCGTAATTGATCCAGGTAAAGTTGTATACTTTATCGTTATCGGCACCGCCTTCCACCACCCGATAACCCGCCTTCAGACCTATTTTCGGCGTTAGCCGATACGCTAGCCCGGCAAAAATATCCTCCGCCCGGCCCTGTTTCGAGGCCAGCGCATCGCCTTCCAGCAGCAGCATCAGACGCCCGCCGGTCGGCTGCCAGCCGAGGTAGAAATTCACCAGGGGCACGAACCCCACATTGGGGTATTCAGACGACTGGCCTGCCGACTGTAGCCGGATGGCGGCATCCCGAATCTTGGCCGTCAGACCCACTCCCAGACGCAGGCGGGAAGAACGTATAAACTCATACCGGTACGTCAGCCGGTAAGAATTGAACCGGTAGCGGGCCTCCACAGTTTCGTCCGGCGCGAACCGGGCTCCATTGTACAGAATTTCCCGGTCGAAAGCGCCCGTATACGTGGCCGTCAACGGGGCATACAGCGCCGTAATGACGTGTCGGTCATTGAGCGTAACGCCCGCCCGCAGCCGGTAAAAACCTTGTCCCTGTAGGTTCAATTCGTCCGGGAGGCTGAATTTAGTGCCGCCGCTGCCCGGAATGCGAACGTCGTTGTAAGGCGTTCCGGTGACGAGCCCCCCTTCCAGATCCAGCCACCAGCGCGTCTGGGCATACCCGGGGGCCGGAAGCAGAAGTAGTATGCTCAGGAATAGTAAAAATAGAACTAAATGGTGCAGTGAATGCGTTTTCATAAATGATAAGAATGGTCTCTGTTACTTTATGCCATTAACCCGTCGGTAAGTAAATAGTTATAAGTTTCTCCCCTTCGGGCCATTGAATAACAATTGCTCCCAGCCCCGTAACATCAGGATGCAGCCCCCTGTTATTGCAGTAAGATTGCATTATGTTGAGAAGGTTTTCACACCTGTAGCGTTTGCGTTGCCACCTCCGCCGACCACTCAGTTGCTGTCTCCGAATTTAGCGGATTAGTTTACCCCTTACCGTTTCGCAGAGTGCGGCGGTTTCACGAAGTATATTCAAATTAATGAAATTATTTTCATACGTAAACTACCAAAACATCGCTTATGAACGAAGAACGCTTGAACGAGAAAAGCTCCCACACGGCAGAAACACAACCTATTCAAGCGTTGAAAGAGTCTGCCCTGCACGAGGAGAAGCAGGTAGCGGGCGGCAGAACAGAACTGACTCTGTCGCCGGGCAGGCCGGGCAACCCTGATTTGATTTGTTTTTCCCACCTCCGCTGGGATTTTGTCTTTCAGCGCCCGCAGCATCTGCTGACGCGGGCCATGCGGCAGTTTCGGGTATTTTTCTTCGAAGAGCCTATCTGGGACGACCGGTTCCGGCTTGAGACCCGGGCCGTGGGTGAGCGACTCTGGGTGGGTGTGCCGCACATTCCCGGCCACTGGTCCGAGGAGCAGAAGCAGGAAGGTCTCCGGCAACTGGTCGATCAGATGCTGGAGCGGTTCGGCATTCGTCGGTATATGGGCTGGTATTATACGCCGATGGCGCTGTCGTTCACCGATCACCTGAAGCCTCAGGTGACCGTTTTCGACTGCATGGACGAACTATCGGCTTTTCGGGGGGCGCCCCCCCAACTGCTGGAGATGGAACGCCGGTTGATGAGTCAGGCCGACCTGGTGCTGACGGGCGGTCAGAGTCTTTTCGAAGCCCGTCGGCATCGGCATCACAATATCCATCCGTTTCCGAGCAGCATCGACCGCGCTCATTTCGGGCAGGCGCGGCAGCCACTGCCCGACCCGTCGGACCAGCGCATCATCAAGGGACCCCGACTCGGCTTTTTCGGCGTACTGGACGAGCGCTTCGACATCGACCTGCTGACGGAACTGGCCCGGCGCCGCCCCGAATGGCAGTTTATCATGCTGGGGCCGGTCGTCAAAATAGACCCTGCCAGTCTACCGCGTTTTGCCAATGTCCATTACCTGGGCATGAAATCCTATTCGGAACTGCCTTCCTACGTGGCCCACTGGGACGTGGCGATGCTGCCGTTTGCGATCAATGAATCGACGAAGTTCATCAGCCCGACCAAAACGCCCGAATATCTGGCCGCCGGAAAGCCGGTCGTGTCGACACCCATCCGGGACGTCGTGCGGCCCTACGGCGAGAAAGGTCTGGTTGCCATTGCCGATTCCGCCGATGCGTTCGAGCGGGACATCGAGGCGTGTCTGTCGCTGTCGGTACCGGCGCGGCGGCGGTGGCTGCAGGAGGTCGATGCGTATCTGTCCACCATTTCCTGGGATCAGACCTGGACGAAGATTCATCAGCTTATCAGCGAACAAATGTTGGTCAAGGCCATCCGTTAATGTATTTTTGAACGAAATTCACCCCTTTATTTTTGTATGCACTATGATTTTGTCATTGTAGGCGCTGGTTATGCCGGCAGCGTACTGGCCGAGCGGCTCACCAACCAGTCCGGCAAAACAGTTCTGGTTATCGATAAACGTTCGCACATCGGCGGCAACGCCTACGATTATTACAATGAGGACGGTATTCTGATCCATCTGTATGGACCTCATATTTTTCATACCAATTCGCCCGAAGTCTTCGCCTATTTATCGCAGTTTACGGAATGGCGTCCCTACGAACATCGCGTACTGGCGCAGGTAGACGGGCAACTGCTGCCCATTCCGATTAATCTCGATACCGTCAATAAACTCTACGGAAAAAACTTTACGGAAGAGGAACTGGCCGAGTATTTCAAAACCGTCGGCGAACCGGTCGAAACCATCCGCACCTCCGAAGACGTGGTTATCAGTCAGGTGGGCCGCGATCTGTACGAGAAATTCTTCCGGGGTTACACGCGCAAGCAGTGGGGCATGGACCCTTCCGAACTCGATAAGTCGGTGACGGCCCGGATTCCGACCCGCACCAACCGCGACGACCGCTATTTCGGCGACCAGTTTCAGTATATGCCGCTGCACGGGTTTACGAAGATGTTCGAGAACATGTACAAAAATCCGAACATCCACCAGATGCTGAACACCGACTTCCGCGACGTGAAGGATTCGCTCTCCTACGACCAGTTGATTTATACGGGCCCGGTGGATGAATTCTTCGACCATTGTTACGGAAAACTCCCGTACCGGTCGCTGCAATTTGAACACAAAACGCTGGATAAGGAGTGGCATCAGCCGGTGGCCGTGGTCAACTATCCGCAGGATAACGCCTACACCCGCGTCACGGAATATAAGCACCTGACGGGGCAGGAGCACCCGAAAACCAGCATCACGTTCGAATATCCGCAGTCGGAAGGCGACCCGTATTATCCGATACCCAAGCCGGAAAATGCCGAATTGTATAAGCAGTATAAAAAACTGGCCGATGAAACGCCGAACGTTCATTTCGTGGGCCGACTCGGTACCTATCGCTACTACAACATGGATCAGGTCGTAGCCCAGGCGCTGACGCTGTATAAAAAACTCATTGGAGCCGAGTCGATAGAGGAGGTGGTCAACGGGAATGTAACGGCCCGCTAGAAGCGTAGTTTCAGGAAAAAAGCTGGAGTCATCGGGTTGCTTTCCGGTGACTTCGGCTTTTTCGGAACATAAAGACGCCGGACGGTTCTGCCGTCCGGCGCTACCCGGTCCAGGGAAGGAATAGTCAGAAAAAGCGTTTACGGGAGGCCGTTAGCTCTGGGCTACCAGACGGCTCAGGTCGATTTGATCCAAATATGGCTCGAGCGGGTGCGGACGGGGCATGGTTGCCAAATCCTGCTGACGAAACGCGTTCAAATCCTGAAATTCACGATTCTCCTGCTGATACAGCGATTTGATATGATACGTTTCGACAAAGAAATCGCCAAGTGAATACAGTTTTACCAGGAAGGGAGTCACCTCCCGGGTCAAAAGATACGTCCCATGCTGCCACAGAAGTTCCGCTTTTTTATATGGTGGCAGCAAATTGTATTCATACAGGCTGAGCATAGGTTAACTAACGTTGGAAGGTTTGGGTTGACAAGGAGCGGAAAAAAAAGCAGTCTTTACTAAAAATGAATATGTTTACATGTAAACATTCATTCGTCGTAAGGCGGTATCCAGGTTTAAATATCAGTTAATTTATTGTAACTGACAAATTTTTTTCGGGAACAATGAGTAGAATTTTTTTAACTATCGGACTAATAGAATAGTTATCGCCTACGCTTCTTCCCGTTTGCGCGGCCGCCCCGGTTCGTAGAGGTAGGTTCGCAGGCGCTCCTCCAGCTCAGCGGTGGACAGATTGGAAAACAATTCGCCGTCGATGGCAAGTGAAATCCGGCCCGATTCCTCCGAAATGGCGATGGCAACCGCATCGGTCGCTTCCGTAATGCCCAGCGCCGCCCGGTGTCGGAACCCCGTCGTGGCGGGCAGTTCGTCGTTCTCCGAGGCGGGCAGAATGCAGCGGGCCGCCCGAATGCGCCCATTGACCACGATGGCGGCCCCGTCGCGCAGCGGGCTGTACTGACCAAACAGGGCCAGCAGGAGGCGCTTCGACAGGATGGCGTCCATTTCCTCACCCGACTGACTATATTTCTCCAGCCCGTCGTTTTTTCCGATCACAATCAGACCGCCCGTAAACTCGGAGGCCAGCGCCTTGCTGCCTTCCACGACGGGTTTCAGGGGCGTGAGCAGGTCGGGCGGTTCGGGCTGGCGAAACCAGCGGCGGAGCAGGCGGCTGTTGGCAACGTTGGTCGACTTGCCGACAATGAGCAGAAAGCGCCGGATTTCCTGCTGAAAAATGATAATCAGGGCCAGCGAACCCACGCTGATGAAATATTCCAGGCTCGTCGTCAGCAGTTCCAGACCAATGGCCTTGGCAACCAGATAGAGCAGATAGATGAGCAGATAGCCCAGAAACACCCGGCTTGCCAGACTTCCCTTGACCAGATTGTAGATCTGATACAGCAGAAAAGACACCAGAAGGATATCTAGTACGTCGACCCAGTGGACGTCGAGGAATATAAAACGAATTGCGTGTATCATAACAAGGTTTTTTGTAACCCGGAAAGCCTTCGCTCCGGCGACCCGGTCCGGGTCTGCCGTCAGGCAGAATAGTTTTGTGCTTCGCACACCCGGACCGGTTCGCCGGAGCGAAGGCTTTCCGGGTTACAGGCAGCCCACCAGTGTAATCGCTTCGACGGCCTGGCGTACGTCGTGGACCCGGAGCACCGAAGCGCCTTTCAGCAGCGCCACCGTGTTGAGCACTGTCGTGCCGTTCAGGGCTTCTTCGGGGGTGGTGTCCAGTGTGCGCCAGATGGTCGATTTGCGCGACAAACCGACCAGCAGCGGCGCCTCCAGCACGGCAAACGCCTCTAATGCATTCAGCAACTGAAAATTTTGTGCCGTATTTTTAGCGAACCCGAAACCGGGGTCGATCAGCACGTCTTTCTGCCCAAATGAACGCAGGCGGGCCAGCGATCGCTGCAACTCAAAAATAACGTCCGGCACCAGGTCGGCATAGGTCGTCTGCTGATTCATGGTCCGGGGCGTACCGCGCAGATGCATCAGCACATACGGTACGTCGAGCCCGGCCACGGTGGCAAACATATCCGGATCGAGGCTGCCGCCCGACACGTCGTTGACCAGGCCGGCCCCGGCTTCGACGGCCTGCCGCGCCACGTCGGCCCGGAAGGTATCGATGGAAATAATTGCTTCCGGGAAGACCCGCTTCAGCGCTTCCACCAGGGGCAGCACCCGGTCGGCTTCTTCCGATGGGCTGATATCGTCGGCTCCGGGACGCGTCGAGTAGCCGCCCACGTCCAGAAACGTTGCGCCCTCGGTTAGCATCCGTCCGGCCCGATCCACGGCTTCATGGAGCGAATGGGTCCGGCTCGCGGCGAAGAACGAATCCGGCGTACTGTTGAGGATGCCCATCACCGCCGGAATCGTCAGATCCAGCAGACTTCCCCCGAAATTGAGCGTTTTTTTCATTAATTTCGCCATAGAAACGTCAGAAACAGGCATCTGCGCACGCCGGAGAGCCGATGAGTGTCTCTCCATCAGCCTGTGCCTGTTTTATCACCCTAAATTATGCCAACTACCGAAAGTCAATATCGTCAGGTTGTTCAGCTTTGCAAAGAAGTTTTTCTCAAAAAGAACAAAGATTATGGCACGGCCTGGCGCATCCTTCGGCTTCCGTCCATTACCGACCAGATTTTTATTAAAGCCCAGCGCATCCGGACGATTCAGGAAAAGGGAACCCAGCGGGTCGACGAAGGCGTCGTTCCTGAATTTATGGGTATCATCAACTACTGTATTATGGCGCTGATTCAGCTTGAGTTAACGGACAGCGACGAACTTGACCTGGAAGCCGATGCGTTATCGGCTCTCTACGATGAGCAGGTTGGGCGCGTCATGGAACTGCTTTTCGCCAAAAATCACGACTATGGCGAAGCCTGGCGGGACATGCGGATTAGTTCGATGACCGACATTATTCTGATGAAACTCTACCGAACCAAACAGATTGAGGATAATCAGGGCCGTACGCTGATTTCGGAAGGCGTGGCGGCCAATTATATGGATATGATGAATTACGCCGTTTTCTGTTTGATTAAACTGGGCGTATCCGAGACTATAAACGCATGAATACCAGCACATCCACCTCTGCGGCTGCCGTCCGAAAGGGCCGCCCTTCCTGGCTGAACGGACTGGCGCACCTGTCCCGCTTCCTGGTCGGCGGTCTGTTTATTTTTTCCGGACTCATCAAAATCAACGATCCCGTCGGAACGCAGATTAAACTGAGTGAATATTTCGAAGTCTTTGCGCAGGACGTTCCGGCGCTGGCTGGCTTCTTTCACGGCCTGATACCATATGCACTGCTGCTGTCGGTAGCCTTCTGTGCGGCGGAGGTTGTGCTGGGCGTGGCCGTTCTGGTGTCGTACCGCATCCGGCTGACGCTCCTGTCGCTGCTGGGACTGATTCTGTTTTTCACGTTTCTGACCTTCTATTCGGCCTACTTCAACAAGGTGACCGACTGCGGCTGTTTCGGAGACGCCATCAAACTGAAACCCTGGACTTCGTTTGGCAAGGACGTGGCTCTGCTGGTGCTGATTCTGTTTATGATCAGTCAGTGGAAAGCGTTCCGCAATACGCGTATGGGTTTTCTGGTCTGGACGTCGCTGCTGCTGTCGGTCGGCATCGGCTGGTACGCCATACAGCACCTCCCTCTCCGGGATTTGCTGCCGTATGCCGTCGGAAAGAGAATTCCCGCCCAGATGCAGCCTTCGGAACCGCTGCGGTATAAATACGTTCTGGAGAAAAACGGGCAGACCTTCGAGTTTGAAAAATACCCGTCCGACACGACCTACACCTTCCGGGAGATGATATTGCTGAATGAATCAGCAAAGCCAAAAATCACGGACTACCGCGTCTGGGACGAAGCGGGCGACCATACGCAGGCGACTTTTGAAGGACAAAAGCTGTTTCTGATTATCCAGAACATTCAGGACATGAATCCGGCCAATCTGCCCGCCATTCGGCGTCTGCTGAACGGGCTGGCCGACTCGAACGTCACTGCCGCCATACTGACCTCGGTCAGCGACGAGGAAATCGATGCCCTGCGCCACGAATACCAGCTTGCCGTTCCGGTATACAAGGCCGATGCAACCGTGCTGAAAACCATTGTACGCTCCAATCCGGGGCTGTGGCTGCTCAGCAACGGCGTGGTGAAAGGAAAATGGCATCATAACGACACCCCGGAAGCCGCCGACGTAATACAGCTTAGTAAGTGAAAAACATCTTTCTGATAGGCATGCCGTCGTCGGGGAAAAGCACACTTGGTCGGCGGCTCGCTCAGTCGCTGGGCTACCGGTTTGTCGACACCGACCGGCAGATTATCCGTGAACAGCGGCAGAGTATCAACGACATATTTCAGCAAAAAGGCGAAGACTATTTTCGTGAGCTGGAACGCCGGGTGCTGCGGACGATCCGGCCCGGCAGCAGTCTGGTCGTGTCGACCGGCGGCGGAATGCCCTGTTTTCACGACAACATGGCGTATATCAAACAGACCGGCATCAGCGTTTTTCTGGACGTACCGTCTCAGGAACTGGCTGGGCGTATGATTCGGCACAACGCCGACGACCGACCGCTGTTTCACCCCACCGACCCGGAACTGCTGGCGACGCTACAGCAGAAATACGACAACCGCCGCCGCTTTTACCAGCAGGCCGACGTCATTATGCAGTATCCCTTCGACGCCGAGGACATGCTGGAACGCATTGCGCCGCTGATGTGAAGCAAGCCCCTACATCGCGCATTAGCCCCTAAATCCCCTAAAGGGGACTTGGCTTCGCCACAGGGTACAATTCAGAATCAGCGAAGCAAAGTCCCCTTCAGGGAATTTAGGGGCTTCTAACGGCGAAGCCAAAGTCCCGCAGCGGGTGGTACGCCACCGCGGCCGCCCTTCAGGGGATTTAGGGGCTCTTCTCAGAAAAACACCCCCGCCGACACGGTGATGTTTACCAGTCGGTTATCGATTCGGGCCGACGGAAAGTCTCTCGTGGATTCCAGCGTATAGGGCGTAAAAGCCGATTTGAACGTATTGAAAGCTCCGCTGGCATCCAGAAAGAAGCGCTCGTTGCGCACGCCCAGTCCGCCGGTAACGATCAGGCGCGTACGGTCGATGTCGTCCTGCTGGCTCAGGAAGGGGTCGGGCAGGTAGGCTATGCCCCCGCGGATGCGCAGCAGATTGGCCCGGATTTCGGCCCCGGCCCGCAGGTTCACGACGCTCCGGAACGTATTCTGGACGACATTACGTACGTCCTCCCGAAAGGCCTGATTGTCCTGCGCGTTGAAGATGCCCGTCGATACCCGCATACCCGGATAGCCGACATAATCGGCGGAGGCGGTAATGAATCCCAGACGACCTTTATTCAGAAAATAAGTGGCCCCGCCAGACGCCCGCAGGGGGCTGGTGATGCGGTAGTCGAACTGATTGGGGACCACGTCGATTTCGTTCCGGGTGATGGGCAGATTCGGGTCTCTGGGGTCGACCGTCAGGCGCTGGGTGAATGTTTCGCTCACGCGGGTCCACGTCGGGGAGGTCAGCGAAGCGCCCACCTGAATGTCGGGGTTCAGTTTATAAATCAAACCGATGGCGGCGTTGAAGCCACTTCCCGAAATGCTCAGTTCGTCCTGTTGCCGGTAGCCATTGAAAACGGTGCCGCTGACGACCTGCTCGGAGAACACATTGTCGGACCTGTAGCGGAGCCGGGTCAGACTGCCCGAAACGCCTATGTATAATTTATCGTCATAATTTCCGGCGTATCCAATCGACCACTGCGAGGCCGCACCTGACGAGGTGAACGAGTTGGACTGGTCGACGGGGCGGTTGCGGTCGAAGCGGAAATAAGGAGGGCCGCTTTCGCCATTGGGGCGCTCGGTGCCGTTGATCAGAAAAAACTGGTAGGCCGCTCCTTCGATGGTGGAGGATTGCTCATCGTTTACATTATAATCCTGATCGAGCTGCCCTCCGGTAACGTTGCGCCGGTCGGCCGCTTCGATGTAGGAGTCGACAATCGACGTTCGGGTATTCCGCCCGCCGAAGGCATATTCATTTCCGAAGTTGATCTGCTGCGAGTAACTGAGACCCAGGCCGGTCCGCCGCCACCGCCGGTTGGTATTCTGCGAATTGCCGGCCAGTACGACTGACAGATTGCCCACAGAAGCTTTCGTGGATGCCAGCGTCTGGGACGTATTCAGAAAACTGGCGTTGGCATTCAGCAGGTTGAACGAAGGGCTGATGCTGAGTTCGGAGCGGTTGTAGAAGCCCAGACCGGCGGGGTTTCCAAAAATAGAGCTGGCGTCGCCGCCGAGGGCCGTGTGATTGCCGCCGATGCCCCGGAAGCGGGCCGTTCCGGTCAGGGATATATTGGACGAACGGAATGCTTCGTCGGCGTAGGTTTCCGGATTCTGTCCATAGGCCAATCCCGTCAGCAGGAGCAGGCCCAGACAAATACTATTGCGTTTCATGATGGTAACGATAGGAGAGAATAAAAACACTTCGGACACTTTGACATACAACAGCCAGTCGAGTTTAGTGTCCCGGCTATTGCTATAACGAAAAAACCCGCCGAAGTTCTAATTCCGGCGGGTTTTTCATCAGTATGTTCAGTTAACGGGGCCCGCGTGAGCCGCCGCCACCGGAATAACCACCGCCGCCACTGTAACCGGAACTGCCGCCTGAGTAGCCACCCCGTGAGCCGCCACTGTTATAAGATGGGCTGGGCGAACTGTAGGAACGGCTGGGCTGGCTGTAGCTCGGTGACGAGCTGCGCGATCCGCGAGACTCGTAGCTCGGCTGGCTATAGGAGCGGCTGGGCTGGCTGTAGCTTGGCGCACTCTGACGATAGCCGCCGTCGCTGCCCGAAGGCGGTGTGTAGCTGCCCCGGCTGTTCTGACGCGGGCTGGCGTAATAACTATCGTTGCTGCTGCGTCCGCTACCGCTGTACGACGGACGATTGTTATAATCCGTAGAACGCTCGGTTGTGGTGCGGCCACCGCGTGAGTTGTCCGAACCGCCGTAATAATACCCGTTTCCGTTGCTGTTGGCGCGGCCCCGGCTATAATAGCTACTGTTGGTTTCGGTCGTATTGTCCCCGTTTCGACTGCCTGAGTACGTCGGCGTACCGGCGCTGCCGGATGCCCGTCGGCCGCCCTCATCGGGAGAATAGGTCCGACGCGGCGTGTTTACAAAATCGCCGTTGTAGCGGCGGCCGCCGTAGCTGCCATCACGACCGCCGTAGTTGATGCGGCGATTGGCGCCCACGGCATTGCCGGGATTGTTGATAACTACGACCGGGCGACCACCCCAGCCACCCCCCCAGAAGGGGTCGTTCCAGCGGTTCCAGGAATTCCAGCCGCCACCACCCCAGGCATTCCAGCCCCAGGGACTCATCCACGGGTCGTTCCAGGCCCAGGCGCCGCCCCAGCCAGGTCCCCAGAAAGGGTCATACCAGCTATTCCAGCGGTTCCACCGATTCCAGCCCCAGCCGCCCCACGGGTTGCCGAAGGCCAGACCGACGCTGACACCCCCCCAGAAGGGGTCGTTCCAGCGGTTCCAGCCCCAGGAGTTCCAGCGGCTGGAGTTCCAGTTGGCGGCGTTGAAGCCATCGACGAAGCCGTCGTTATAGTCGCGGCCATTCCAGCCCGGATCGGGAGAAATGCCCCGCTGCACGTTGCGGGCCGACAGGTCGCTGTAATACTCGTCGTTGAAAAGCCGCTGCTCTTCTTCGGATTCAAAATAATCCGGATTGGCGTTGCGTCCGGACTGGCGCCGTTCGCTCTGGCTGAGTCGCCGTTCGCGGGCGCTGAGGTCACGGCTCTGCTGGTCAGAGTCCGTCGACGAGCTGAATACGACCGCATCGGCAGAATTGCCATAAAGGTCGTCCACCTCGCCGTTCTGAGCTACCTGACGACTGCTGCTGCAGCCGGCCAGGCCAAGGAGCGCCGCCAGGGTAATGTATGGAAGTGTGCGATTCGCTTTCATGATGACCGCTTCGTTTAGAAAGGGTTTGTGTGAATGACGGCTGAGCCGGTTATTGCTATAACACGCTGGACCGTCGTTTGATTACAAAAATAACAGAAAAACCTATCTTTGCAAGCCCGTTTTGACAGGAGTACTTTTTTAGACGGCAAGCGGTACTTTTCCAGCTTTTCGGACGGCCCACGCGCATTAGACCCGGCGGATAGCCCAAGGGTTTAATGCGCTGGTGAAAATTTTTTAATGCTTTACTAATCAATTAGTTATTCCCACGCATGGCAAAGGCAATTCCTTCAAGGAGCGAGAATTATTCGGAATGGTACAACGAACTTATCAAAAAAGCAGACCTGGCGGAAAACTCCGCCGTGCGGGGCTGCATGGTCATCAAACCCTACGGTTTTGCCATATGGGAGAAAATGCAGCGGGCGCTTGACGACATGTTCAAGGAAACCGGCCACGAGAATGCCTATTTCCCGCTGTTCATTCCGAAATCGTACCTGAGCAAAGAGGCCTCCCACGTCGAAGGATTCGCCAAGGAATGCGCCGTCGTGACGCACTATCGGTTGAAAAATGCCGAAGATGGTTCGGGGGTGGTTGTCGACCCGGAAGCGAAACTGGAAGAAGAACTCATCGTGCGGCCCACCTCGGAAACGGTTATCTGGAGCACGTATAAAAACTGGATTCAGTCGTATCGCGACCTGCCGTTGCTCATCAACCAGTGGGCCAACGTGGTGCGCTGGGAAATGCGGACGCGGATATTCCTGCGTACGGCTGAATTTCTCTGGCAGGAGGGGCACACGGCCCACGCTACCGCCGACGAGGCGATGGCCGAAACCCGGCAGATGCTGGAAGTCTACGCCCGCTTTGCCGAAGAGTGGATGGCCGTACCGGTCATTCGCGGGGCCAAAACACCCGGCGAACGCTTCGCCGGGGCGGAAGAAACCCTGTGTATCGAGGCCATGATGCAGGACGGTAAGGCCCTACAGGCCGGTACGTCGCATTTTCTGGGGCAAAACTTCGCCAAAGCCTTCGATGTCACGTTCCTGAACAAACAGAATCAACTGGAGCACGTCTGGGGAACGTCGTGGGGCGTAAGTACCCGCCTGATGGGAGCGCTTATCATGGCGCATTCCGACGACGACGGGCTGGTGCTGCCGCCCAAACTGGCCCCGATTCAGGTGGTGATTGTGCCCATTTTCAGGGATGAAGAGGGGCTGGCGCAAATCTCCGAACGCATCAGACCGCTGATGCAGGAACTGCGTCGGGCGGGTATTTCGGTGAAATTCGATGACAGCGATGCCAACAAGCCCGGCTGGAAATTCGCCGAATATGAACTGCGGGGCGTCCCCGTCCGGCTGGCGATGGGTATGCGTGATCTGGAAAACGGCACTATCGAACTGGCCCGCCGCGACCTGAAAACAAAGGAAACCGTTCCATTCGACGGCCTGACCGAACGCATCAAAAACCTGCTCGATGATATTCAGCAGACCATTTATCAGAAGGCGCTGACGTTCCGGACGGAAAACACCTTCCGGGTCGATACGTTCGAGGCATTTAAAGAGCAGATTGAAAAGGGCGGCTTCCTGCTGGCCCACTGGGACGGCACCGCCGAGACCGAAGAGGCTATCAAGGAAGAAACGAAAGCCACCATCCGCTGCATTCCCTTGCAGGCGGAAGAAGAGGAGGGCGTCTGCGTTTACTCCGGCAAACCCTCCCGGCAACGAGTCGTTTTTGCCAGAGCCTATTAACGTAAAACGGACCGCCTGGTCCGTTTTTTCATTTTCAGCAGAGTTGACACAAAAGACGCTTATCTTTAAGCCATACTCAAATCGCCATGCCTCATGAAAAATCGACTCGTTCATGCCTTTCTTTTTTGTTGTGCGATAGCATTTGTTCAGGCCCAGAACCCGCTGACTGCCGACGAACAGGCCGCAGTCCTCAAGAAAAGCACCCAATGGCCCGAAAAAAAACGGTTATTTGAAGCCTTTGAGAAAAACTACCCTGAGCACGAAAGCCTTGAGGCGTTGACGCGCAATTTTCTGCCCTACGATTTTATCGAAAACAATGATGTCGAAGGACTTCGCGGGTTCATTGCCGCCCGCCCGGCCATGTTCGATGACCCTAACTTGTTGAGTGTTATAGCCGAATATATGTTACGTCATAACAAGGGCGTATACTATGCTGAAGAACTGACCCGACAGGCGGTGGCGCTATTTCCGGATTGGTATGAACCCGTTTTCACCGATAAGGAAGAATGGGTAGAACACAAACGGAAAGTCAAACCATCTGTAGTTCATACTTACGCGGCTATTATGACTCACCAGAAGCGGTATGGGGAGGCCTACGAGCTATTGAAACAGACAATACACGAGTGGGAAGGAGGCAGTAGCCCACAACAAAACGAGGTGTATGTGTTGTGTGCAGTGGAGTCTCAACACCTGGTTGAGGCTAAAGCCGGGGCTGAACAATTTATCCGTTCCGGTAGAAGCACACCGAAAATTATAACGATGCTGCGGGAAATGTATATCGCCGAAAACGGTAGCGATAGCGGATACAATACGTATTTGGCTACCCTGGAAGCCGAAGCCCGAACCCGCCGACAGGAGGAAATCAGAAAGGCATTCATATCTGTGCCCGCCCCGGACTTTCTGCTCCGTGACACGAAAGGCCGCCCTGTTTCGCTGGCTGATTTAAAGGGAAAGGTGGTTGTATTGGACTTTTGGGCCACTTGGTGCGGACCTTGTATATCCCTTTTTCCGGCCATGAAACTGGCTAAAGACAAATTCCACGCTAACCCCGGCGTAGTCTTTTTGTTCATCAACACCATTGAAGCCCGGGGACTCAGGCTAACCGAAGCCCAGACAGCCCACCGGGCGGCGGAGTTCATGGCGAAAAAACAATATGACTTCACAGTGCCCGTCGACTGGCAAAACCGCGTATACGAGGCGTATGAAGTGAAAGGCATACCTACTAAATTCATTATTGACAGGGAAGGGAATATCCGGCACAAAAGCGTAGGATACCGGCCGGGTTATAGCGATGAGCAGATTGCGGACGAGCTCATCCTGACCATCGAAATGATTGCAGGTATGCAGAAATAGATCAGGCAAAGAGAGACGAATCAACCGCCGACCGCCGAACTGCGTCAACCTCCCGAATCAAAACCACTTGTCAAGCATCAGCAGAAAAAAAGAGCCAAAGGTTTACCCGTTTGCACGCGTTTCGGTAGTTTTGTTCAAATCAATACCTATAAAGAGTATGGCACAGGCTAAATCAGGCGATACGGTGCAGGTTCACTACACCGGCAGGCTTATTAACGGCACTATCTTCGATTCGTCACAGGGCCGTGACCCGCTGCAGTTTCAGGTCGGCAGCGGCATGGTTATCAAAGGATTCGATGAGGGCGTTCAGGGTATGGAAGTGGGCGAGAAGAAGACCGTTCAGATTCCCGTAGAGGATGCCTATGGTCCTTCCAGCGAAGAGATGATTTTCGAGTTTGAACGGACCATGATTCCCGATGATATACCCCTGGAGGAAGGAATGACGCTCAATATGCATCAGGATGGTAATCCGCAGGTGGTTCCGGTTATCGTCCGGGGAATTTCGGATACCCACGTTATTCTGGATGCCAACCATCCGCTGGCAGGAGAGGACTTGATTTTTGACATCGAACTTGTGGGTGTAAAGAATTGATTAGTAAATAGGTGTGTGGCGATTGCTAAAGAAAAACTTTCTGTCTGAAGCAGTTTCTAACACCGTTCGAACTTGTCAGGAGGCCACCGTCATCAGCCGGTGGCCTCCGTTTATTTCAGTCTTCCAGTTTTTTGGAGATGACCGTTTCCGGATTCCCCCGTACGGTAATGTCAGAACCGCCCCGGGCATATTTCTCGATGCGCCGCCGGACCGTCACATTGGCATCGCTGGCCCCCTGAGCGCGGATAATCGCTTCGTCGGCGGTCAGGCCGAAGGCGCTCAAATCCGATGAGCCCGATATCTCGGCCTCCAGTCGCCGTGTTCGGCCTTCCAGACGGGTGTCTGAAGCGCCGGAAGCCTTCAGCGAAATCTTCTCCGCTTCTATATTCCGCATGACCAGATCGGAGGCTCCCGAAAGCTGAATGTCCAGATTTTGCACGTTTGTGAAGCCGCTGACGTTCCCGTCCGAAGCGCCCGACAGCGTGATTCCCCGCAGGCTGGGCATCGTGATCGTAAGGCGCGGGCTCCGGCGTTGGCCCGACGAGAGCCAGTCGCCCGCCGGGCGTTCCAGCCGAACGACGAGTGTGTTATTCTCCGTACTGAGCCGCAGGTATTTGGTTTCGCCCGGCGGCAAATCCACAACGACGTTGAAATCACCCTGCCGGACGGTCACGTCGATGGCGCTGCTGACCCGAATGCGGTCGAAGGTGCCAGTATTGATTTCTTTGGTAACACTGGTCTGCGCCCGAACGCCGCACAGGACGAAAGTTAGCAGAAAGACAGAGGGTAGAAGCGACTTCATCATAAGATATGCTGGTCAGTTAGTCTGCGTATAAGATGCCGGTCGGAGAGCGAAGGTTGCACGCCGACGCCCGGCCGTCAGATTTTCGTTGCCGGTTTCTGCCAGGGGACGGACCCGCCCTGCCGGATGTGTTCCATCAGCCGTTTAACCAACTCATCCCGCTTTGGCTTTTCCCGTTCGGCCAGGTTGGTGGTTTCGCCCGGATCCTGTTTCAGGTCGTACAATTCATACGGAGCAAACGGGGTCGGCTGCAGCAGTTTCCAGTCGCCCTGCCGGACGGCCTGCACCGACAGGCCTTTGTAGGTATCCTGCCCTTCACGACGCACATAAAAGAGCGGACGGTCGGTAAAAATAGCTACTTCAGAATCCGCTGACGACGAGCGGGTTAACAGTGTTAGAAATGAACGTCCATCGACGGGTTTCCGGGCGTTTCGGCCAATAATTTTCAGGAGCGTCGGCATCCAGTCCATGAGTTGCAGGGGTGTGTCCGACACCTGCCCCGGAGCAACCTTTCCCGGCCACAGAAGCCCTGCCGGAATCCGGATGCCGCCTTCGTAGAGCTGCCCTTTGACGCCCCGAACGGGACCGTTGTGGGCTTTGCCGGGGCCCCAGCCGCCGTTGTCGCTGGTGAATATAATCAGCGTGTTGTTCAACTGGCCGTTGCGTCTCAGCGCCGCCAGCACCCGCCCGACGGCATCGTCCAGGTGTTCAATCAGTGCCACAAGTCTGGCCCGCTGCGGGTCGATGCCGGGCTGTCGCTGCCGGACGCGTTCAAGATAATCGGCGGGCGGCTGGAGCGGGTCGTGCGGCGCCGTGTAGGCCAGATAAAGGAAAAACGGCTGACCGGCCCGGCGTCCGTTCAGATAGCGGATGGCGGCGTCGGTAAACACGTCGGTGGCGTGGCCGGGCGGGTCGATGGTGCGGCGGTTGTGACGCAGGAAATTCTGCCCGTGGCGGCGTTTGGCCGTATAGTCGTCCATCATGCCTTCCAGCAAACCGTAAAATTCGTCGAAGCCCCGCTCGTTGGGCAGATTGGGCGATTCCAGGCCCAGGTGCCATTTGCCCATCAGCGCCGTGTGGTAACCGGCTTCGCGCAGATAGTCGGGCAGGAGGGGGCCGGGGGCGAGATATCCCCAGCTATCGGTGGTGTCGTCGCGGATGACGCCCGGTACGCCCACCCGTTCCGGGTAGCGCCCGCTCAGGAGCGAGGCCCGGCTGGGCGAACAAACCGAACTATTGGCGTAAAACCGCCGAAACCGGACGCCCGCCCGCATCAGGCTGTCGACGTGCGGAGTCCAGACGTCGGCGGCGCCCCCGTCGGGCCGATACGCCGACAGGTCGCCCCAGCCGAGGTCGTCGGCCAGAATAAAAACGATGTTGGGCCGGGCGGCCTCCGGCGAAGGGCCGCCCATGAAGGAAACTAAACTGGCAAGAAGGCCCGTTAAAAGAAACGTACGTATCATGAACTGTTCGTGGAATGGGCACTCAGCCCGGCGGACGAAGTCCATCTGCAAATTCCGTATCTTTGCCCAATGAACCAAGTAGTATCCCCACAAACCGATGTTTCGGCCAGACTGCCCGTTATGGAGGCATTTTACACGCTCCAGGGTGAGGGTGCTCATACGGGCCGGGCCGCTTATTTTATCCGGCTTGGCGGCTGCGACGTGGGTTGCCACTGGTGCGACGTCAAGGAGTCCTGGGACATCAGTGCCCACCCGCTTCGGTCAATCGATGCCATTGTGGAGTCGGCCCTGCTGTATCCGGGGCGTATGGCAGTTATCACTGGCGGCGAACCGCTTATGCACGATCTGAATTACCTGACGGCGGCGCTGCGGGAGGCGGGCTTCCGGACCAATATCGAAACTTCGGGCGTGTATCCGATCAGCGGGTCGTGGGACTGGGTCTGTTTTTCTCCGAAAAAATTCAAAACGCCGCACCCGGACGTATATCAGAAGGCCGATGAACTGAAGGTAATTGTGTATAATCGCTCGGATTTTGCCTTTGCTGAATCATTCACGGCGCTTGTCCGGCCCGACTGCCGGTTATTTCTACAGCCCGAATGGAGCCGTTCAGACGAAATGCTTCCCCTCATCGTTGAATACGTAAAAGCCAACCCACAATGGCAGGTTTCGTTGCAGACGCACAAATACATGGAGATTCCTTAAAAAAGGGGAGAAAAGGAGGAAAGGAGGAAAGGAGGAAAGGGATAAAAAACCTCTTCTTCTTTTTTCTTTCCTCCATCCTCCTTTCCTCCTTTCCTCCTTCTCCTCTTTCCGCTCAGGACAAAAAAGCCGTCGAGTATTATAATAAGGCGGTTGAACAACTGGCCCAGCGCCGTACCGTCGAGGCACTCGACCTGCTACACCGGGCCATCGAACGCGATGCCAGCTACACGGAGGCCTATCTGAAACTGGGGCAGACGTATGAATTTTCCCGCCAGCCCGATCAGGCATTCCAGGTCTATGAACGCGTCATTCAGCAGAAACCCGATCAGCCCGCCACCGGACAGGCATACCAGTTCGTTACGGCAACGCTGCTCCGGAAAGGCGATTATGACCGGGTCATTCCGTACCTCGAACAGTTTCGGAAATTATTCCCGGCTCAGTCGACCCAGGGAAAACGCATTGAACGAATGCTCGAATCGGCCCGGTTTGGTCAGCAGGCGGTGCAGAACCCGCTGCCGGTGAAGCCGCAGCCCCTGCCCGCTACCGTTCAGGCGTTCCCGTCCCAGTATTTTCCGGTACTCACCGCCGACGAACAGACACTGGTCTTCACGGTTCTGAAACCAGAAGGCGATGAAGACCTGATGGTTTCACAGTACCAGGGGGAAGTCTGGAGTGCTCCGGTCTCGCTTTCGCCCCGGATCAACACTGCCCGGAATGAGGGAACGCCCTCGCTGTCTGCCGATGGCCGGACGCTGGTCTTCACAGCCTGTAACGAACGCAGCGGTTTAGGAAGCTGCGATTTGTATATCAGCCACAAAACCGGCAATGAATGGACGGCGCCTCAGAACCTGGGCCCGACCGTCAACACCCGCTACTGGGAGTCGCAGCCTGCGCTGTCGGCAGACGGGCGGCGGCTGTATTTCGTCTCGGATCGACCGGGCGGGGCTGGACGCCGCGACGTCTGGTACAGCCAGCAGGATGCGGAAGGGGTGTGGCAGACGCCCCGCAACCTGAAAACGGTCAATACTGCCTTCGATGAGGCCTCGCCCTTCATTCACGCCAACGGACAAAGTCTGTTTTTTGCCTCGGAGGGACATATCGGCATGGGCGGTTACGATTTATTTGTGGCCGACAGTACGCAGTCGGGCTGGCTGGCGCCCCAGAACCTGGGGTATCCCATCAATACCTCCGACGACCAGGCGGCGCTGTTCGTGGCAGCCAATGGCGTGCGGGCCTATTACTCCCACGAAGAAGCGGGCGACCGTCAGCGGTCACGGCTGTACGTGTTCGACCTGCCGGAGTCGCTGCGGGATAAAGTTCGCCCCGTCAGCTACCTTAAAGGCGTGATTGCCGACGCCCGGACCCGCCAGCCGCTGAACGCCACCATCGAACTGATGGATCTGGCTACCAATCAATTGGTTACGCGGGTAGCCTCCGACCCGCAGACGGGACGTTACACGGCCATACTGCCCACGGGCGGCGAATATGCGCTGTATGTATCGGTGCCAGGCTACCTGTTCAAGAGTCTTTCCTTCGATTTTACAAAGAAAAAGGAAGGGGACGGGCTTTCGCTGAGCGTACCGCTGGAGCCCATCCGGTCCGGCGGAAAAGGCGAAGCAGCCCGTGAGACGCTCAACAATATTTTCTTCGAAACCGGTCGGTATGACCTGGCCGACAAATCGCGGACCGAACTGGAGCGGCTGGTGCGTTTCCTGAACGAAAACCCCGCCCTGAGCGTGGAAATAGCCGGACACACGGACGACGTCGGCGAGGCCGCGGCCAACCTCGAACTGTCGCGTCGGCGGGCCCAGTCGGTGGTAAATTTTCTGACCAGGACCGGCATCGATGCAAAGCGTATACGGGCGGCAGGCTACGGCGAAACCCGGCCCGTCAGCCCCAACACCTCCGACGAAAACCGGCGGCTCAACCGGCGGATCGAGTGGAGAATACTCTGAATAAATGAAGGATGTGTAATTAATAATGGATTAAATGCCTCCCCGGGAGGCTGGTTGCGGCTTGATTCGGGCGGGAATTTTTCCGACCTTCGCGTTTGTTTTTCAAACGAAGGGTGTGCGCCGTGCTGATGAAATCCGTCGGTGTGCAGAAGGAAAAGATACCCCGAAAAACAATCATCTTCGTCGCTCAATGACAACCGAACACGTAAACTGCCTTATTATCGGTTCCGGTCCTGCCGGATATACGGCTGCCATCTATGCCGCCCGGGCGGGCATGAAACCCGTACTGTATCAGGGCGCTCAGCCCGGCGGACAATTGACCATCACCACCGAGGTCGATAATTTTCCCGGTTACCCCGACGGGGTGCAGGGGCCGCAGTTGATGGTGGATCTGGAGCAGCAGGCCCGGCGGTTTGGCACCGACGTTCGCTACGGTCTGGTTACGGCAGTCGACTTCAGCGGGTATCCCCACAAAGCCATCGTGGACGAGCAGCACGAAGTGACGGCCAATGCCGTCATCATCTCTACGGGCGCCTCGGCCAAGTGGCTCGGTCTGCCCTCGGAAATGCGGCTCAACGGACACGGCGTATCGGCCTGTGCGGTCTGCGACGGTTTTTTCTTCCGTAAACAGGATGTCGCCATCGTTGGCGCGGGTGATACGGCGGCAGAGGAAGCCAGCTATCTTGCCAATCTTTGCCGGAAGGTGTATATGCTCGTGCGCCGGAGCGAAATGCGGGCCTCGAAGTTCATGCAGAACCGCGTACAATCGCTTCCGAACGTCGAGATTCTGTGGAATACGGAGACGGAAGAAATTCTGGGCGACGATGCCGTGACGGGCGTTCGCGTTCGGAACAACGTTACCGGCGAGATACGGGTGCTGGACGTGACGGGCTTTTTCGTCGCCATCGGTCACAAACCCAATACCGATATTTTTAAAGACTATATCTCCCTGGACGAGAATGGCTACATTCTGACCGAAAAGGGCAGCACCCGCACCAATGTCCCCGGTGTTTTCGCCTGCGGCGATGCTCAGGACAATATCTACCGGCAGGCCGTTACCGCCGCCGGAACCGGCTGTATGGCCGCCCTCGATGCAGAGCGGTTTCTGGCTGTCAGAGAAATGGAAATACACGAATCATCTGAGACCGCCGTGTCGCAGATATCCTGATAAGTAAATAACCACCCCGGTTATCGTTCGCCGCTCGTTTCATCCCGGTTCTAAAACAGAACCGGGCAGAGGAGATTCGGCGGACGACTGCCGGTAAAATCGTAAGCGGATGAGAACACTGGCCGTCTGGTGGCTGTTAGCCAGCATTTTTCTTTTGGGTATCGATTCTTCCGACGCGCTGGCTCAGGAGCGCGGGAAATTCAGAAAAAACCTTCAGATAAAGCCTAAGAGCACTTCCAAATCGCAGAATACCTATCAGCCTACCGAGAAGCCGGACGAAGAATTTGAACAGGAAACCTCCAGCCTGCGATTCAATAACCAGTTCGAACCCCGCCGGGAGGCCAATCCCACCGTTAGCGAAGATACTACCGAAATCGACGAAGGTGAGGCTAGTGTCGTTGAGATTGTCGACTCCGTGCAGGTGGGCGACGACTGGGTGAAGATCGCCGATTACTACGCCGTCTGGGACTCCCGCACCATCGACCCCTATGGCATCGACCCTCTAGAATTCGATGAGGTCATCAACCTGAAACTGTACGATCCCACCATTAACCGCTATTGGTCGGCCCCGACCACCGAAGGCAAAATGACCTCCGTTTTCGGGCCGCGCTGGGGCCGCTGGCACAAAGGCGTCGATCTGGATCTGGAAACCGGCGACCCCGTGTATGCCGCCTTCGATGGCATCGTCCGAATTGTCGGCTGGGACGGCAGCGGTTACGGGCGTTTCGTGATGGTGCGGCACTACAACGGCCTTGAAACACTCTACGGCCACCTTTCCAAAGCGCTGGTGGAAAACGGACAGTTGGTGAAAGCGGGCGACCAGATTGGTCTGGGAGGCAACACGGGCCGCAGCTTCGGGTCGCACCTGCACTACGAAACCCGGTATGAGGGCAACCCATTCAGTCCCACCCACATCTATGATTTTCCTTCCAATTCCATTCTCTCCGACCAGTTTGTACTGACATCGCAGGTCTGGGATTATCTGCGGGGACGCAGCGCTCCCGAACTCAGCGGCTTCAAACCCAAATACAAGCGGACGGTGCTGCACCGCGTCCGTTCCGGAGAAACCCTCTCCAGCATTGCCCGGCGCTACGGTCTTTCCATTTCAGCCCTGGCCCGCAAGAACCACATTTCGACCCGGTCCCGCATCCGGCCTGGTCAGAAATTACGTGTACATTGAGGGGATTTACCCACTTACCAACCAACCGTCTTCGTGAAACTGGATATTCTGGTTATTGCCGTTCATCCCGACGATGCCGAACTCGGCTGCTCGGGCACTATTCTCGCGCACGTTGCTCAGGGGAAGCGTGTGGGCATCCTCGATTTGACCCAGGGCGAACTGGGGACGCGGGGAACGCCCGAAATCCGGCTGCAGGAGGCTGCCGCCGCCGCCCGCGTTCTGGGGCTGGCCGTCCGGGAAAACCTGGGTTTTCGGGATGGGTTTTTCCGAAACGACGAAGCTCACCAGATGGCCCTCATCGCCGTCATCCGCAAATACCGTCCGGATATCGTCATCGCCAACGCCGTCTATGATCGTCATCCCGACCACGGACGAGCCTCCGCTCTGGCAGTAGAGGCCTGTTTTTACTCCGGACTGCGCCAAATTCAGACCACCGGAGCGGATGGACAGCCGCAGGAAGCGTGGCGTCCGGGCGTGGTGTATCACTACATTCAGGACCGGTTTATCAAGCCCGATTTCATCGTCGACGTAACGCCGTTCTGGGAAAAAAAGCGGGAGGCCATCCGGGCGTTTGCCAGCCAGTTTTTCAATCCCGACAGCGACGAACCGCAGAGCTACATTTCCAGTCAGGAGTTCTGGGAGTTTCTGGAAGCCCGCGCCGAAGAACTCGGCCACGTCATCGGTGTCAAGTACGGCGAAGGCTTTACCGTCGAGCGGACGCCAGGTGTGAAGAGCCTGTTCGACCTGCGGTAAATCAGGGCGACAGCCGCTCGATAAGCCACGGGCCGTCGGCTTCACGCCGGTAGACCACCCGGTCGTGCAGACGCGAAGGGCGGCCCTGCCAGAACTCAATACGGTCGGGAATCAGGCGGTAGCCGCCCCAGTGCGGCGGTCGCGGGATGGGTTCGTCGCCAAACTGACGCTCCAGTTCCTGCCAGCGCTGCTCCAGCACCTGTCGGCTTTCGATGACCGTACTCTGGGCCGATACCCAGGCCCCAATCTGACTGCCTCGCGGGCGGCTGCTGAAATAGGCGTCCGATTCGGCGGCGCTGACAGGCTCGATACGGCCTTCGATGCGAATCTGCCGTTCGAGGGCGGGATAAAAGAACGTCAGGGCCGCAAACGGTGACGCGGCCAGATCGGTGCCCTTGCGGCTCTGGTAATTGGTAAAAAAAGTAAACCCCTGCGAGTCGGCTCCCTTCACCAGTACGATGCGCCCCGACGGGCGTCCGTCATGACCTGTCGTGCTGAGATGCATGGCATTGGGCTCATCGACGCCCGCCCGGACAGCTTCGTCGAACCAGCGCCGGAACTGTCCCAGCGGATCAGGCAAAACATCTGCCGGGTCTAATCCGTTTAGTGAATATTCTTTCCGAAGGTCGGCGAGTGAGGAGAGCATGGGGCCGCTGAATCAGACCTGTTGAGCCTGTCTATACGTAAAATCCGCTTTTTTATTAATTTTGCAAAGGTAATCCATTACAGGAATAGTATGGCGAGCGAAGAACAAGAAATCACCGAACGGGAAAACGATAACCAGGAACCCGCCGAGATGCTGGAACTGGAGGTGGAGGAGGTACATCCGCCTGCCGATTACAGCCAGTTCTCGAAGCGTGATTTCGTTGAGTTACTGGAAAAGCAACTGGCTGCCCTGAAAACGGAAACAGCCACGGTTGCCGACTATCGCCATGCCGACGAAGTACTGAAAGAGGCTCGCCCCCTGTTCGACCAGATCAAGACGACGGAGCGTACGGCGGCGCTGCAGAAATATACTCAGGAGACTGGCTCGGAAGAAGGCTTCGAATACCGGTACGAAGAGGATGTGAGCCGGTTCGATGCGCTCTATAAGCAGACGAAGGAGCTGAAAAACAGTTATTTTCAGCAGCTTGAAAAAACGAAGGATACCAATTTTGCCACGAAGACCGAACTTCTGCGGCGACTCCGCGAACGGGTGGAGAACGACGAGAACAACGCGGGCGATCCCAAGCAGAGCTGGAATGAGTTCAAGCAGATTCAGGATGAATGGAAGGCCGCCGGCAACATTTCATCACCGCATAACGCTACACTCTGGGCTACCTACCACGCGCTGGTGGACCGCTATTATAGTAACCGCAACATTTACTTTGAGCTCAAGGAGTTAGACCGCAAAAAGAACCAGACGCTGAAAACCGAACTTTGTGAGCGGGTCGAGGCGCTGGTGCAGGCGCAGGAAGGCAAACCCGTTACCAAGGCGGTGCTCGACGAGGCCAACGCGCTTTTTGAGGAATACAAACATATCGGGCCAGCCCCCAAAGCCGAACAGGAACAACTCTGGCAGCGATTCAAGAAATCGCTCGACACGCTCTACGACCGTCGTCGGGAGCAGAATGAGGATTTGAAAAAAGAAGGAGCCCAGTTGTACGAACAGAAATCGAAACTGTACGAAGAACTGGTGCCGTTTACGTCGTTTACTTCCAGCAGCATCAACGACTGGAACGAAAAGACCCGCGAGGTGATGGCTTTGCAGGAACGCTGGAATGCGCTGCGGGGTCCCATGCCCCGTGATGAAGGAAAGGAACTGAGCAAAAAGTTCTGGGCGGCTCTGAAAACGTTCTTCCACCACAAGGGCGAGTTTTTCCGGCAACTGGAGAGCAAGCGGGAGCAGAATCTGAAGCAGAAAACCGAGCTTTGCCAACAGGTAGAGGCCATTCTGGAGTCGGGTGAGGAATCGGCCGAAGCCACGCAGCGGGTGATCGAACTTCAGCGTCAGTGGAAAACCATCGGGCAGGTACCCGAGAAATTCAAAGACAGCATCTTCGAACGCTTCAAAACGGCCTGCGACGCCTTTTTCAACAAGAAACGGGCGAAAAATCAGGTGGTAGAGAAGGAGTTCGAGGCTAACATGAGCAAAAAAGTGGCGCTTTGCGAACGGATCGAGGCGGCGGCCGCCAGTGAAAATCCGGACCTCTCGCAGCTTGCCCAGTTCAAGCAGGAGTGGTCGTCTATTGGTTTTGTGCCCAAAAAAGACATGCAGGCCATTCAGAAGCGGTACATCAACGCCATCAACGCCTTCGTGGGGGCCAACGGTAAGCTGTCCAGCAAGGAGAAGGAACGGCTGACGCTGGAGACCGAGGCCGAGATGGCGCGGGATACGGACTCGCCGCGTGGCCTGATGAAGAAAGAGTCCGATATCCGGCGCCGGATGTCGACCCTGGAAAACGACATTGCGGTGTATAACAACAACATCGAGTTTTTCGCCCGTTCGAAAGGCGCCGACAAACTGCGGGCCGACATCGAGAAGAAAATCGCCGTGGCCCAGAAGCAGTTGGACGAACTGAAGCACCAGTTGAAAATTGTCCGGAACGCGCAGTAAGCGGATTTTTTGCGGGTAAGGGTTGTGGAATTCGTTCACAACCCCTACTTTTGCACCACGATTAATCGCCGGTGTCGCATAGTGGTCGATTGCGCCTGACTTGTAATCAGGAAGGGTAACCTCCCGGGGGTTCGAATCCCTCCACCGGCTCTAATACGACTGATTTAGTTTATACCGAATACGCCGGAAGTGTCTCCCATTTCCGGCGTTTTTGCCTTTATAGGTTTCGGTCTGAGCATGACAGTTCGGACATATCAGCCGGACGTTATCCCGGACATTGTTTGCCGCATCTCCATCGACATGATCTATTTCGAGAGGTAGACGTTCCAGCAACTGACATTGATTGGAACAGTACGTATACGTGGGCCGGCCACCCAACAATCTAAACTATACGTCCCGTTCTCACGCCGTCGGTAACCGTGGAGCAACCGGATAGGGAAGAATGGAAACGACTCGACATTCTTTACGCTGAGGATGAAGCGGGTCCAGAAGAATATTGCGGGAAGGCGACAAGGGCACTACTGCCGAAGGCAGGGCCAGGCCCAGGCTCTTGTGACGCCCGAATTGTTGCTCAATAAAGTCAGCCAGGCCTAAAGGCGTCACGTAAGGGTCGTCCCAACCCACAGGAAGCTCGTCCGTTTGGAGGAAAACAATCGAGTCATCAGGAATGGTAATCTCACAGAGAATCAATGGAGGCAGGTCGGCCAGAGAGGTGCCCTCCAGATGGACCATATACTCCAGAAAACATAGCTCCGGCGTGGTAGCCGTGTAGACCATCGGGCGACCTTTGGCGTTCCATCGGCCCCCACGAAGCTGAGCGCCGACACCCTCCAGAATCGTGTCGCGGTGGCTGTCAGTCTGAATGCGGAAAAGGGTGATGCTCATCAGCTAAAGACCCCGTAGTCAATCCGGCCCAGGATGTCCTCCACCAACTGTACGCCCGTCGAACTGTCGAGCAGATCCAGCGGCGGTCGGTCAGCCAGCAGACGCAGGGGGCGGCGCAGCCAGCGTGAGAACTTGCCCTGGTCCTGAAAAACGGCGGCCCCGTAATCGGCCAGCCGACCCAGCAACAGCAGCCGTTCCGAAGTGGCGGCATCCAGTCGTCCGGCCTTCGCCTGCCGATGGAAGGTAGCCACGGATTGATTGAGCAGGCGGGCCATCTCCTTATCGGTCACGCCCAGCATCCGGGCGACCCGGTCGGCCTCCGGGCCAGCCAGTCCCTGCCGGGAGCGGTCGATGAGTTGCAGGGGCGTCAAGGCATGGGTAAACAGACTTCTATCAATCATGGTTAACGGGTCAGATGGCCGAAGGGGTTATGAAGCTATATGAGTAAGCTCATTTGATGGCAATATAACACGCTTTTGATTCTAATGGTTCTAGTAGTACAAGGAAGTTTCCAGTCACCCCAAAGCCCGGTTAGCTCGGTCCGTTCACCACGCGTAGACGTGAACCTGTCATGTCCGGGAACGCCTTTTGGGTACCAAACCGGTCGCTCCCCTAATTCAACGATGTGCCCCTGTATTCATTCGGCGACACGCCCACTTTCTGCTTGAAGAACCGGGTGAAATGCTGCGGATATTTAAATCCTAAATCGTAGGAAATTTCGCTGACCGATTTGCTGGTGTCGAAGATTCGCTCTTTTGCCAAGTCCAGCAGATGAAGGTGAATGTATTCCAAAGCCGATTTGCCGGTTTCCTTTTTGATTACATCACCAAAATAATTGGGAGAAAGATGGAACGTATCGGCAAAATAAGCCACGCCGGGAAGGCCGTGTGTTTTCAGTTTGTCGCTCCGTAAATACTGGTTCAGTCGCTGCTCAAACTGCTCGATAATGCCGTGGTGGACGTGTTCGCGGGTAATAAACTGCCGGTCGTAAAAGCGGGAGCAGTACTTCAAAAGCAGCTCCAGATTAGCTATCAGTAGTTTTTTGCTATGCCGGTCGATGTTCTGGCTGATTTCGGCGGCTATCTGCCCAAGACACGTATCGACCAGGCTGCGCTCACTGTCGGACAGGTGCAGCGCCTCATTGAACTGGTAGCTGAAAAACGTGTATTCGTGCATTTGCTTACCCAGAGGGGTGCCTTTCAGCAGGTCGGGGTGAAAAATGAGCGCTTTGCCCGTAGGCTGGTGGATTTCGCCTTCGGGCAGGCTGGTCATCACCTGTCCGGGGCCGATAAACACTACCGTCCCTTCCGAGTAATCGTAGTACTGGTTGCCGTAGCGTAATTCTCCGCAATCGGTTTCCTTAATAAGAATCGCGTAAAAATCCAGCCGGAATTTTATCCTTGCCAGGAGCGGGGCCTTGTTCAAATCGACCAGATTAATCAGCGGGTGGAGCGTCCGGTTGTTGAACGTCTCGCTGTATTTTTTGATGGTATCGTAGATAATCATGACCGTTTTTTTTTACCAAATCTAAGGAGGAGAACCGCCAAATCAGACGCCATCGGTAAAAGTGGTAACTAAAACCGTAAAACAGGTACGGACTGGTACGCAGGCACTGACTAATTTTGCACAGACTTGACCCGATTACTATATAACTCACTAAAAATGAATCATATACTAGTCAGCCTGCTCCTGATTTCTTTGGCTTTTCCGTCGAAAACAAGCCTCGCTCAGTCGACTGCATCCACGGGGGGCGACAGTACTCAGACCGTCATTACGTTATCGGGAGCTGTCAGTAAGCCCAAAGAAAATCCTGAAAAGGCCACTGACAGCACCCGCAGCGCATCCACCTTTACGGGTTCCATTGGCCTGACCAATAACGGGTTTTCCATCATTCCGACATTTTCGCTCAACAGCCCGGCCACGATCATGAATTTCTACTGGCGAAAAGGCCGCTTCAGTTTCGACCCTGACATTCGCCTGGTACCTGACATGAGCAAAGGCGGTTTGCTGTTCTGGCTTCGGTATCGTCTCATTGAGCACAAGAAGTTCAGCCTGCGGGCAGGCGTTCATCCGGCTTTTTCGCTGGTGCATAAAACCCTGACCAGCAACGGCGCCGAAAGCCGGATTACTGAAGTGCTCCGGTTTGTGGCGGGGGAGATCGTGCCCAGCTACCAGATTACGTCCAACTGGGGCATCAATGCGGTGTATCTGCACGGCAGTGGGCTGCAGAAGCACGGGCCGCAGCGCACCCACGTTCTTTTTCTGAACAATGTCATCTCGAACATCGACGTAGGGAGCAACTTCGGGCTTACCCTGGCTCCATCCGTGTTTTTTCTGAATGTCGACGGATACACGGGCAGCTACTTTACGGCAACCGCCATCCTGTCGAGGAAAAATCTCCCCTTCACGCTGCAATCCACTATCAACCAGACTTTTGCGTCGGATATTCCCGGCAATCAGAACTTTATGTGGAACGTGATGCTGGCTTACAATTTCAGCAGAACGTTCAAACGGGTTCTGTAATTTTATCGTAATCAAACCGAAATCCGGGGCATCGAATAAGGCTTTTCCAGTCGATGCCCCTACGACACAAACCCACTCCGATATGGCCTCGTTCCGCACGTTCTTCATTCTTTTCCTGCTGGTTTTCCCCGGCATCATGGCCTGTAAAATGGACAATCCGATAATTCCCGACTCAACCAGCGGCAGCACATCTGCCGATACGACCGGCAACCGGCTACGCATCCGGGTTGGCCGGAGCCTGTTCACGGCAACCCTACAAACCAATGCCACCGTGGCCGCATTCAAAGCCCGGCTGCCCCTGACCATCCCGATGCGGGAGCTAAACGGAAATGAGAAGTATGGTCAGCTCTTGCCCGACCTGCCGACCAACGCCGCTAACCCCGGAACGATCAAAGCGGGCGATTTAATGCTGTATGGTTCCAGTACGCTGGTGCTTTTCTACGAAACGTTTCGAACCTCGTATAGCTACACAAAACTTGGACAAATCGATAATCCGGCGGGGCTGGCTGCCGCCCTGGGTTCAGGAAATGTTACGGTCACCTTTGAACGGGAATAAGTGGGAAATACATCCCTGTAAAAAAAGAGACAGATATAAGAGACCTTTTCGAGCGGGGGCGGTCGTGAGCCGGGATGTACCGCCCACCACTTCAGCTACTGCTTCACCAGACGCCGAAAGGCAGGAGGGGCGTCCGCCAGCCTGATTCGTAAGATGTATAGGCCTGCAGGGTAAGGGCTTAAGTCGAGCGAGGACAGGGGGCGGTTCGTGGTCTGGTGCAGCAGTGTCCGGCCCGCCATGTCCGTAACGACCAGTTCCGCCGTTTGCGGCGGGGCAACCCCGGTCAGACGCACCGTCACTGCCGCCTGGGTCGGTATGGGAAACACATCCGCCGTGGTCGGCTCGATTCCCAGTACCGGCTCGACCCGCACCACCGCAGACCCCCCCTCCACAACTCCGCTGCCGCAGCCGTTAGTCACCGAAGTCAGGAGATAACTCGTCGTGCGGGTCGGTGCGACCGCCAGCGTATAGGGATTGTCGGCTGTCTGAACCGACTGAACGACCGCCGACGTACTGTCGCGGTAGGTAAACGTCCAGGGGCTGTTGCCGGTGAAGGCCACCGTCAGCGGAGCCGTCTGTCCCGCAAAAATACTCTGACCACCCGTCAGTCGGGCCGAGGGCCGGGGGTGCACGGTCAGCGGGGTCGGGCTGAGGGTGCCGTAAACCGGAATCCGGGGGTTGGTCGCCATGACCCGCACCCAGTAGACACCACCCGCCAGCGTCGGTGGTAGCTGACCCACCAACTGCTCATCCCCAGTCCGCAGTGTATTCAGATCGACAAAGCGGGCCTGAGCTGAGTCCGCCGCAACCGGCGCTATCTGCAGCCGGAACACGTTGTTCTCCGTGAATGAACCCGCCGTGGTGAAACCGACCCGGAGGCTGTCACCGGCGCAACCTGTCGACGACGTCAGGGGCTGCGTCCGGAGAAGAGGAATCAGGACGGTAATGGTGGCCTGAGTGCCCCCGGTGCCGAAGCCGCAGCGGTTGGACACCTCCGTCGCTCCGTAGGTCGTTGTGCGCCCGGGCAGAACAAACACCGTCGTATCGCGCAGGGCAGTGCCGGTCGAGCCGTCGGAGAGCCGGTAGCGAAAAGGTCCGTAGCTCTCTTTACCGAATACTAACTGCAGGGGAACGTCGCGGCCAAGGCCGACCGTCGTCGTGCCCAGTACCGACAGCGTCGGGATGGTGCCGACGTAGACGTCGATATGGGCTGGATAGCTTCTGCATCCGTTGGCCCCCGTCTGGATGACGCCATAGCCCAGACGGCGCGGTCGATCGGTCGGCGGCACGGGCGGCGTAGGGGAAACGGTATTATCCGGGTAGAACCATCGGAGGCTGGTTCCGGTCGCCTGCAGCGGCTGAGCCGTTTCGCCCTGACACAAATACACCTCGTTCTGAGCCACGGTCGGGGGCGGCGTATAGAGCACATTCACCGGAACAGGATCGCTCTGCACCTTTGCCCTGCTGCTGACGATGCGAACGGAAAATCCGCCATCAGGACTGGTTTGGGTAATATGGCCGCGCATCGTTCCGCCCGTCGTGCCGCGCTGCCAGGATAGCTCACTCGAATTACCGGAAGCATCGACCAGCATCAGTCTGAACTCATTGTCGGCTTCGAACGTGCCGGTGGTCGTGAAGGAAACGGTGATGGGGTCAGACTGACAGTAAGCCGAATCATCGAGGCTGGTGATTTGGATGCCGGGGGCCGTCAGCGGCAGGACGACATCCTGAACGTAAGCCGAATCGGGTCCATGCCGGAAATAGGCATTCTGAACCTCATACAGCGGCATCCACTGGTAAACCGCTACTGAATTATAGACCACCTTAATCAGGAAGTTACAATAGCGAATGTGCCACGGGTAATTCTGAACTCCCGGCTGGAACGGATTGGCGGCGAACGTGAACAGACCGGCGGCACCGGTAGACCCCCTGACGACCGGTTCCGGACGAACGGCGTAGGAAAACCATTCGACCGGATAAACCGACAGCGAAATTCCTTCCAGGGGCGTACCCCGGTTGTCGACCACCCGAATCCCTGTTTTTCCGGGGAAGGGCCGCGTTATCCAGTCCTCGCCTTCCACCAGCCGATCCGCCGTGGAGTTGAGCAGATGCGTCGTATATTCCGACCAGGTCTGGTTGTCGTAAGGGTAGTTCATGATGCAGTCGACGGCCCGGAACGCCGTGCCACTGACCGGGTTCTTCTCCGCGTCGACCTGCATGGCATAGATATCCACGCCGCCCCGGGCGTGGCCCAGTTCATGCGTCAGGCCATCGGTAGCCCACTGACCGAAGGGGCCGTTGGCGTAGTCCCAGCGCCAGCTATGGTAGATCGTGCGCCGGGAGCCGTACCAGCCTCCACCCAGCCGGTTGTCGAAAAAGCCGCTGATGACCAGCTTGTATTTCTGATGGAATGCCGGGCCGAAAACCTCCTTCTCCGGATCGCCCTCGTAGACATACAGCGAGTCCACGTAAAATTCATAGCGACCGGCGAAATTGCCCGCACGGTTGAACGTGGCATTGATGCGGGCGATCTGCTGGTCGACGATAGCCGGTAAATCGCTGCCGTACTGCTGCTGGTAGAACGCGGCGGTCTGTTTTTCGACGGCTACCAGCAGGCTGAACCGCCAGACGGGGCTGGCCGTCCCGTCCGGACTACCGAACAGGGTCAGGAGGGTCAGGAGGAGAAATCTGGACTGCATCGATGGAAAAGGTTGACGGATACCGAAGGTAGCCGTTCCCGATCGTCCGGACGATGACCTGACTCAGCCGACTGCCTGATTTTTCGGCCAGCGGTCAGGCGACGGGCAGGCGAAAATAAAACGCTGCGCCGTTGGTCACACTGGCATCCAGGCCGATGAGACCGTTCATGCTTTGGATGAATTCGCTGGAAATTGCCAGACCCAGACCCGTTCCGCCCGCCTGACCCTGCCGACCCGAATGCGGAACCACGGGCGCTTTGAAATACCGGTCGAAAACCCGCTCCCGATGCTCGGGGCGAATCCCCGCCCCGTAATCCCGAACCCTGAATTCGACCTGTTGCGCAGTGGGCAGATCCGTTGCCGAGATTTCGATGACGCTGTCGTCGGGGCTGTGCCGCACCGCGTTCGACAGAAAATTAATCAGCACCCACGAAGCCTTGTCCGGATCGGCCTGAACGGACGGCAGCCGGGCGGGCAGATGCGTTTCCAGCCGGATGCGCTTCTGTTCGGCCTGGATGCGCAGGGCTCCGGTGGCATACCGGACGATGTCGGCGGGGTCGACCGGCTGCAGATTGATCTGAATCTGCCCCGACTCGACCTGGGCCATGTTGAGCAGTTCACCCGTCAGGTTAAAGAGCCGGTCAGTGTCGGAGCGTACGTTCCGGACCAGTTCCTGCTGCTCGTCGTTGAGGGAGCCAATCCGGTTGTCTTCCAGTAGCTTAAGGCTCATGCGGATGCTCGACAACGGCGTTTTCAGTTCGTGCGAGACGGTGGCGATGAAATTGGTTTTGGCTAAATCCAGCTCCTTGTAGGAGGTGATGTTTTCCAGCACGATAACATATCCGGCCCGCCGGGCTTCTTCTTCACCCGTCGGGGTTACCTCGACCCGGTGTGTTCGTTTATTGAAGTAGTTTTCCTTGCCGTTATCGTAGATCTTCAGCAGATTCTGTCCGTCAATCGGGGGCTCATCCGTCGCCATTACGTCCTGAATCAACGTACGCATCAGGTCGTTGGTGGCGGCCACGTCCGGAGCATATTTACCCACCAGCCGGTTTTCGTCCATACCCAGCAGCCGACAGGCGACGGTATTGGCAAACAGAATCCGGCGGGTTTCGTCCAGACCGATAATGCCCTCGCTCATGATCTGAATCAGCGTGTCGATGCGCCGTTTCTCAAACAGCACCCGGGCCAGATTCGAGTGTTCGTATTCATCCAGTTTTTGCGCCATCGAGTTGAACGAGCGGGCCAGTTCACCGAATTCGTCGTCGGAACGGAAATGAAGGCGTTCCTCAAAATTACGGCTGGCAATCTGCCGGATGCCGTGCGTCAGGTCGCGCAGGGGCGTAGCAATGTAGCCGGGGAAGCTGATGATGAACGAAAACAGTACCAGAAAGCAAAGCGTACCGACCATCGCCAGCCACAGCAGGGCATCGCGGGCGGTTTGTTTGGCAACCTCATTTTTCCGGACGATGGCCTGCCGGTTCAGTTCATCGATGGCGAACAGGCTCTGCCGCATCCTGCCCACAGTCAGCGAGTCGGTGGCGCCCCGGCGGTAGCGTTCAAACGCCCGGCGCAGCGACCGGGTGGCGTCGCCTTCGCCGATTTCGGTCACGTTGGCCTCCTGTTTCCGGAGACTGGCTTCCAGTTCGGCCATGGCCCCGGTATCCGCCGCCATTCCGACCTCTGCCAGCGCTTTCTCCATCGTGCTCACGTATTCGAGCGAGATGTAATTATCCTGCAGGATGGCCTGCGAATCGGCGGCAAGCCGATTGAGATGATACGCCCCCAGACCGCCAATCGCCAGCACGATGACGAACATAAACAGCAGGGCCGCCGTGAGTTTGGCTTTGATGGTCATGGCTACGAAAGAATGATGAGGTCGGTGTCCGACTCCGCCAGCCGGTTGAGCAACTGATTAAAGGCAAACGTGCGCAGAATTACCTGCATCAGATTGAAATGCGGCTTGCCGATGCAGACCGTCGTGACGTGATGCCGGTCTACTTCGTTCATGATGCACCGGACAACGTCGTCGCCTTTGACCTGAATTACCTCGGCCCCCAGTTCGGTTGCCAGTTTGAGGTTGTTGATCAGGTGTCGCTGCACGTCGAGCCGGATACGGCTGGGGCTTTCGGCGGCGGTCTGTACGTAGAGCACATACCAGCGGGAGTTATAATAGGCCGCCAGCCGGGCCGTTTTCCGGATGACGCGCCGGGCCGTCTCGTGGTTACTGCTGATGGCGGCCAGAAAGCGCTCGGGGCGGGCCTGCAGACCCGTCGGCACCAGCGCATCGATCTTGCGCTCCACCGCCGAGGCCACTTCGCGCAGAGCCAGCTCACGCAGTTGCAGGATTTTGTCAGCCTGAAAGAAGTTGGTCAGCGCCGTTTCGACTTTGGCGGGATCGTAAATCCTGCCCTCGCGCAGGCGGGCAATCAGTTCGTCGGCAGTCAGGTCGATGTTGACCACCTCGTCGGCCAGTTGCAGCACCCGGTCGGGAACCCGCTCGGTGACGTCCACGCCCGTGATGTCGTTCACTTCATCGTACAGGCTTTCGATATGCTGGATGTTGACCGCTGAAATGACGTTGATGCCCGCATCGAGAATTTCGAGCACGTCCTGCCAGCGTTTTTCGTTTTTGGAACCGGGAATGTTGGTGTGGGCCAGTTCGTCGACGATGACCAGTTCCGGGTGCAGGTTCAGAATGGCCTGAAGGTCCATCTCCTCCAGTTCCCGGCCCTTGTAAAACAGTTTCCGACGCGCAATCAGCGGCAGGCCGCCCACCAGCGCCTGGGTCTCGGCCCGCCCGTGGGTCTCGATAAAGCCAATCGTCACGTCGATGCCGTTTTTGAGCAGACTGTGGGCCTCCTGCAGCATCCGGTAGGTTTTGCCCACGCCCGCGCTCATGCCGATATAAATCTTGAACTTACCCCGGCGAGATTCGCGGATGAGGTTCAGAAAACGTTCGGCGTTCTGGTCGTTGGGCGTCATGGGACGGGTTTAAACACGCAGGAGTCAACGCAGAAATCCTGCGTGTTTCTGCATTCAGAAACTGATTGCAAGACCTGTCGTCAGGCTCGTATTGATTCTGGACACACCATTGTCGGTCTCGAAAATGGCCGTTTGGCTGGAATACACCTTGCCTTCCGCCCGAAGCAGCGCGTTTGGTAAAATGGCGTAATCGTAGCCCAGCGAGTAACCGGTTGTCCGGAAGCCCGGTATGCCGATGACAACGGCATTTTTGTCGTCGTAATATTCCACCCGGCCGTTCAGGTAACTGCGATCGCTGGTTTTGAACCGGGCGATGACCACGGGCGAATACCAGACGTAGCGGCCGCCGCCGTCTACACGCACGTCGGAGCCCGCACGGATTACCGGCTTGCGGTCGGTGCCGACGTCGAAGCCCAGAATAAGGCCGAACCGTCCCTGTGGGTTAATAATGGCGTAGAAGTTATTGAAGAAACGACCCTGCCGCAGCGAGTCGGGCCGGTCGCTGCCCAGAAAACTGCTCCAGTTCAGCGTCAGTCGGTCCGAGGGGCGATACTGCACCTGCGTGGAGAGCGAGAGGCCGCTGTAGCCGTCTAATCTCTTAATGTGCTGCCAGCCGTTGGTCGCCATGCCCAGCAGCGTCCATTTGCCGTTGCTGGTAATATAGGTGAGCTTCGCCCCGGCAAGATAGTAAGGCGAGTTTTCGGCCAGGATGCTGCGCGTGAGCGTCCAGCAGTCTTTCGAAATGGCGCTCTCGAAGCCGATGTGCGAGACAAAAATGCCCGCATCAAGCCAGAGGTCGTGCCGTTTCGACAGCTTCACGCCCGCATTGGCTTCAAAAATATTTTTAATCAACTCCTGCTCAACCGCGTAATTATACTGCGCATACGTACCGACCTGCAGGGCCAGATTGCCCCGCACCCGCTCACCGGCGTAGGCCAGCCGGGCAAAGGCAAGATTGATGTTCAGTTCCCGATTCCGCTTGTGATTATACAGAAAACCGGGCCGTTCCTGCGCCGTTTTGGGAGCCGAAAAATCGTGTGCGTAATACGCTTCCACGTACCCCGTCAGCGTTAGGCCGCTGTTGGGAGCCACTGGCGTAACGGCCTGAGAAGGCGCGGATGAGGTGGTGTCTGTGGTCTGGGCAAACGTCGGGCCGGGTGCGGCCAGGAGGCCTGCCATTGCCAGGGCCGCCGTAAAAAATAAAGTTTTCATTGTGGTTCTGCTACCAGGTGAAGGTCCGGTCCGCCCAGGAGTTGCGCGGACCGGAAACCTTATTTCAGCGCATCGAGTGCGATATTTAGTTGTAAAACATGTACCGTTGCCGGACCGAAGAGCCCCAGCAGCGGTCCTTCGGTCTGTTCATCGATGAGTTGGTTCAGCCGATCTGCCGACAGGCCGCGTACGCTGGCAATCCGGGCTACCTGAATTCGGGCGGCGGCGGGCGAAAGGTGCGGGTCCAGCCCCGAACCCGAAGCCGTGACCAGCTCCGCCGGGATGTCGGCCCGGCTCACACCGGGATTACGTACCAGAAAGGTATCGATGCGGGCCTGTACGGTTTTTAGATAATCCGGATTGGAGGGTCCTTTGTTCGAACCCGCCGAACCCGCCGCATTGTAGTCTACCGCCGACGGGCGCGAATTGAAATAACGGTCCTCGGTAAACGACTGGCCCACGTTGACGTAGCCGACTACGTTGCCCTTCACGGACACTGTAACGCCGTCGCCCCCGCCGGGAGCCAGTTGGGCGACGCCCGCTACGACGAGCGGATAGATAACCGAAAGAAGGACCAGCAGCACCAGAGTCAGGCGAATAGCCGGTGAAATGTGTGTTTTCATGGAAAGAGTGAAAGAGCGAAAGAGTGAAAGAGTAGCAAAGCCGCTCGGTCACTCGTTAAATAAAAAGTCCTGTGAGTAAATCGATAAGTTTAATGCCGATGAACGGAATGACCAGCCCGCCGAAACCGTACATAAACAGGTTGCGCCGCAGCAGTGCACTCGCACCGATGGGCTTGTATTCGACTCCCCGCAGCGCCAGCGGAATCAGCAGCGGGATGATCACCGCGTTGAAAATCACCGCCGACAGGATGGCCGATTCGGGGCTGTGCAGCCGCATCAGGTTGAGACTCTGCAGGGCCGGAATGCCCGACACGAACAGGGCCGGAACGATGGCGAAATATTTCGCCACGTCGTTGGCAATGCTGAACGTGGTCAGTGTCCCCCGTGTAATGAGCAACTGCTTGCCAATTTCTACCACTTCGATGAGCTTGGTCGGGTCGTTATCGAGGTCGACCATGTTGCCCGCCTCTTTGGCCGCCTGCGTTCCCGAGTTCATCGCCACGCCCACGTCGGCCTGGGCCAGGGCGGGGGCGTCGTTGGTGCCGTCGCCCATCATCGCTACCAGCTTGCCGCCGGTCTGCTCACGCCGGATATAATTCATTTTATCTTCGGGTTTGGCTTCGGCGATGAAATCATCCACGCCTGCTTTTTCGGCTATGAATCTGGCCGTCAGTGGATTGTCGCCCGTGACCATCACGGTTTTGACCCCCATTTTCCGCAGCCGGTCGAAGCGTTCGGCGATACCGGGTTTGATAATGTCCTGCAATTCGACCACGCCCATGACGCGCTCGTTCTCGGCGACCACCAGCGGCGTTCCGCCATTGGCCGCAATTTCCTTCGCCCGGGCATCCGTTTCGTCGGGCATCCGGTTTCCGGCCCGCCCGACCATCGTCCGGATGGCATCGACCGCCCCCTTGCGGATGCGAACGACGTCGGTCGAACCGGTCCGTCCGCTGCCCGGCAGGTCGATGCCCGACGAGCGTGTTTCGGCGGTAAACTTTACGAAATGGATAATGGATAATGGGTAATGAATAATGGGCTGTCCCGGCATTTGCAGGCGAAGTTCAGCATTATTCATTGTCCATTGTACCGCGTCGGCGGACCGATTATACATTTTCTCAGCCAGTTCCACAATCGACTTGCCTTCGGGCGTTTCGTCGGCCAGCGAACTGAGCGCACTGGCCCGGACCATATCGGCCTGACTGACGCCCGGGGCCGGGTAGAAGTTCGTGGCTTTGCGGTTGCCGATGGTGATGGTGCCGGTTTTGTCCAGCAGCAGCGTATCGACGTCGCCCGCCGTTTCGACGGCCCGGCCCGATTTGGCAATGACGTTGGCCCGCAGCGCCCGGTCCATGCCCGCGATGCCGATGGCCGACAGCAGACCGCCGATGGTCGTCGGAATCAGACAGACGAAGAGCGAAATCAGGGCTGCAATCGTAATGGGCGTACCGGCGTATACGGCGAAGGGCTGCAGCGTGACGCAGACGATGATGAACACCAGCGTGAAGCCCGCCAGCAGAATCGTCAGCGCAATTTCATTCGGCGTCTTCTGTCGGCTGGCGCCTTCCACGAGCGCAATCATTTTATCCAGAAACGATTCGCCCGGCTGGGTCGTAACGCGCACTTTGATGCTGTCCGACAGCACCTTCGTGCCGCCCGTCACCGAGGATTTGTCCCCGCCCGCTTCCCGGATTACCGGGGCCGATTCCCCCGTGATGGCCGACTCGTCGATGGTTGCCAGCCCTTCGATGATTTCGCCGTCCGAGGGAATGACGTCGCCCGGTTCGCAAAGAAATACGTCGCCTTTTCTAAGCTGCGCCGAGGAGATGACCTGAACCGCGACGGCGGACCGCGCAACGGCGGATCGTTCGTCAAGCGTTATTTCTGCGACTTCCCGAATGACTTTGGCGGGTGTTTCCTGACGCGTTTTCCGCAGCGATTCGGCCTGTGCCTTGCCCCGCGCTTCGGCGATGGCTTCGGCAAAGTTGGCGAACAGCAGCGTCAGCAGCAGAATGACCGTGATGACGAGGTTGTAGCCCGGCGTCCCCTGGCTGGTGTCGCCTGACAGGGCAATGTAGGTCGTTACCAGCAGCATAATTACCGTGCCGATTTCAACGGTAAACATAACCGGATTTTTAATCAGAACTGCCGGATTCAGTTTGATAAACGACTCCCGAATGGCCGTTCCAACGAGATCCCTCTGGAAGAGCGATGGGGAAGATTGCTTTGCCATTTTTGTTGTTGACAGGATTGTTTATTATTGACAGGATTACAGGATGAACAGGATTTTTTGGATGGAACTAAATCATGTTCATCCTGTAATCCTGTCTAAAATTCACTTCAGACTAAAATACTCCGCCAGCGGACCCAGGGCCAGTGCCGGGAAGAACGCCAGGGCAGCGATGATGAAAATGACCGCGAACGTCATCAGACCGAACGTACCCGTGTCGGTGGGCAGCGTACCGGCGCTCCCGGGCACGTATTTTTTCTGCCCCAGCAGGCCCGCAATGACTACCGGCCCGATAATCGGCAGAAACCGGCCCAGAAGCAGCACAAACCCGGTCGTGACGTTCCAGAACACATTGTTGTCGCTTAATCCCTCGAAGCCCGAACCGTTGTTGGCCGCCGCCGACGTGTATTCGTACAGCATTTCCGAAAAACCGTGAAAGCCGGGGTTGTTGAGCCAGTTGGCGGGCTGGGTGGCCCAGTCGGCATTTCCCATGCGGACAAAAACGTAGCTTGCCAGGGCCGTACCGACCAGAATCAGCATCGGATGCAGAATGGCAATCAGCGAGGCAATCTTTATCTCGCGGGCTTCCACCTTCCGGCCAAAAAATTCCGGCGTACGGCCCACCATCAGGCCCGCAATGAATACAGCCACGATAAGGTAGATGTAGTAGTTGAGAAACCCCACGCCGCAGCCGCCGTAGAAGGCGTTGGTCATCATGCCGAGCAACTGCATGGCCCCCGATAGCGGCATCGAACTGTCGTGCATGGAGTTGACCGATCCGGTCGAAATAATCGTCGTGACGATACTCCAGTAGGCCGAGGCCGCCGTTCCGAACCGCACTTCCTTTCCTTCCATCGCGCCCGTCGGCTGCGCTATGCCCATCCGGGCAATGGCTGGATTGCCGTTCAGTTCACTCCAGAGCGTCGGGGCCAGCAGCATCAGCATCCCGACGGTCATGACGCCGTAGACGACCCAGGCGAACTTCCGGCGGTCAATGAAATACCCCAGCGCAAAAATCATGGCGATGGGAATGAGCACCTGCGCCACCATTTCCACCATATTGGTCAGGTAGTTAGGGTTTTCGAGCGGATGCGCCGAGTTAACGCCAAACCAGCCGCCCCCGTTGGTGCCCAGGTGCTTGATGGCAATCATGCCCGCCGCCGGTCCCCGCGACACGGTTACCGTGTCGCCCTGTAGTGAAATAAACTGGTCTTTCCCCGCAAAACTGGACGGGGTGCCGTTGAAGGCCAGAATCGTGGCAATCAGTACGCACAATGGCAGCAGCAGTCGCGTAATCGACTTCACGAAATACACGTAAAAATTGCCCGTCCGGTCGGTCGTGCCGGGCAGGAAGTGCCGGAAAATCAACACCAGCGCGGCTATGCCCGTAGCTGCCGACACAAACATCAGAAACGTGATGATGCCCAGTTGCGTCAGATACGTCAGGCCCGACTCGCCCGAATAGTGCTGCAAATTACAGTTGACCAGAAAGCTGATGGCCGTATTGAAGGCCAGATCGGGCGACATGGACGGGTTGCCGTCAGGATTCAGTGGCAGACTGCCCTGCGTCAGCAGCAGTCCGAACGCCAGCCCGAACCAGACAAGATTGATGGTCAGCAGGGCTACCAGATTCTCTTTCCAGTTCATGTTGCGGGTCTCATCGACACCCCCGATGCGGTAGATAAGCCGTTCGAGCGGCCTGACGAAATCCAGCGCCGAAGGTTTGTCGGCGAACACCCTGGCAAGATACCTGCCCAGCGGAAGGGCCAGCAGCACCGTCAGGCCATACATGGCGACTATGCCTATAAGTTCAGTTGTCATTCTTAAAGAGTGAATGAGTGAAAGAGTGAAAGAGCGAAAGAGTGGCCGCAACGGATGTTGAAAGAGCGGTCCGCCCGTTCATTCATTGATCAGAAGCGTTCGGGCCGGATCAGGACATACAGCATGTAGGCGAAGACCAGCAGGGATACGATGAACAGGAGTGTGAGCATGGATCAGATGCGTTCAAACCATTCGATGGCTTTATAGAACAGGGCGAAGCAGAGCAGGGCCGCAAACATCAGAAGCGGAATAGTAGCCATAATGGAACTTGTTAGTGATACATTGATTTTGTCAAATCTATAGACCAGAAAGTGTTCCAGTAACCGACAACACGAAAGCGATTGTGGCGATACCGCTGATAACGAGACAGATACAGAAAGTTTATTTTGGCGTACGGGAAAAGAAAAAAAGCCGACCGTACCAAAATGGTAGGGTCGGCTTTTCATTCTGGCACGGTTTGGGGCTATTCCAGCCCATACTCGGCCAGTTTTCTATAGAGAGTTGTCAGACCGATGCCCAGCAGCCGGGCGGCTTCGGTTTTGTTGCCGCCCGTATGCCGCAGCACCCGCCGGATATGCTGCTGCTCCACCGTAGCCAGGTCGAATGCCGGAGCGCGGGTTGTGTCCGGGTCGGTTTGCTGAAAATCGTATGGCAGGGTGTCGGGTGTTATCTCCTCCCCATCGGCCAGAATGACGGCTCGTTCGATGCTATTCTTCAACTCACGGATGTTGCCTTTCCAGGAGTGTGCCTGTAGTTTCTGCACAAACGCCGGGCTGAGACGAACTGCCCGTTTCCCCATCTTCAGGCCGAACGTCTGCGCAAAGTGTTCGGCCAGTTGCGGAATATCCTCCGGCCGCTCGCGCAGGGGCGGCAGCGGAATGCTGAACACCGACAGCCGGTAGTATAAATCCGACCGGAACTGGCTGGCGTCGATTTCCGCGTCCAGACTGCGATTGGTCGCCGCAATGACCCGGACGTCGACTCGGGTCGGTCGAGTATCGCCCACCCGCAAAAACTCATGCGTCTCCAGCACCCGCAGTAGTTTGGCCTGCAAATCGGGGGGCAGTTCGCCGATTTCGTCCAGAAAAATCGTCCCCTTGTCGGCTTCGGCGAACAGCCCCTTCTGGTCGCGGGTGGCGCCGGTGAAAGCCCCGGCGCGGTGGCCGAACAGTTCACTTTCCAGTATGTCTTTGCTGAGCGCCCCGCAGTTGACGGCCACGAATGAGCCCGCCCGGCGCGGACTGCCTTCGTGAATGGCCTGCGCGAACACCTCTTTCCCGCTGCCGGTTTCGCCGGTGAGCAGCACCGTGGCGTCGGTTGCGGCCACCCGACGGGCCAGGTCGATGGCCTGCCGAATCGGTCGGGAGTGGCCGAGAATACTGTCAAACCCCCGCCGTTGGCTCATCTGATTTTCCAGGTGACGAATCCGGAACTGAAGAGCGGCTTTTTCGGCGGCCCGGCTTACCAGCGGAAGAATACGGTCGTTGTCATCGCCTTTTGTAATATAGTCGAACGCCCCGTATTTGATGGCTGCCACACCGTCGGCGATGGTACCGTAAGCGGTCAGCACGATAATTTCCGTGTCCGGGTGACGCTCCTTCAGTTCCCGGGTGAGGTCGATGCCATTTCGGTCGGGTAGCTTCACGTCGCTCAGAATGACGTGAACCGTCTCCCGTTCGAGGAGTTTTAGTCCGGCGCGGGCGTTCTCTGCCTCCAGCACACTATATCCCTCCAGTTGCAGCATCCGGGCCAGCAATCCCCGCAGCCGGGATTCGTCATCGATGATTAAAATAGTAGCGATCAAAATTTAGGACGTAGTTCATTCAAAGGAAGAATCATTTTGGCAATTAACCAATGACACCGCAGGCAAAGGCGTGCGAGCGGCCGCTTCAATTCGGCTCCTTTCAGTATGAAATTCTCTCGTCTATTTTACTAATTCTACAAAAAACTACTGACATTAATAATCTTAAATTCATATAGTTAAAAGCTTATTTAAACGTCTGGTTCAGCGTTATAAAAGACGCTTTTTTTTATGGCTGTATTAACGCTATATTTGCCGCTCAATCAAACGTTATTCTATTTTCTATGATCTTTACGGTAGGAGGCATCAAGGGCGGTAGCGGCAAAAGCACGCTGGCGACGAATCTGACGGTCTGGCTCGTCAAACAGGGACATGACGTACTGCTGGTCGATGCCGATGAGCAGGAGACGGCCACCAAATTCACCAAGTGGCGGGAACACAATACCGATGGCAACAGCGGCTACACGGCTACCATACTGACCGGCGATGCCGTTCGTCAGCAGGTGACCCGGTTCAAGCCTAAGTTCGATCATATCGTCATCGACACCGGCGGTCGCGATACGACCAGCCAGCGGGCGGCCCTGTTCGTATCGGATGCGCTGCTGGTACCGTTCAACCCCCGCAGCTTCGACCTCTGGACCGTTGCCGACGTCGAGAATCTGGTACGGGAAGTCCGGGCGCTCAAACCCGAACCGCTGCATGTTTTCTCCATACTGAACCGGGCCGATCCGAAAGGCGCCGACAACCGCGATTCCGCCGAACTGCTGGCCGAGAGCAGCGTCATCGAGTATCTGCCGCCAGCGCTGGTTTCGCGCAAGAGCGTTTCCAATGCCGCTTCTTCGGGTCTGGGCGTTATCGAAGGCAATCCCGCCGACGAAAAAGCTGTCCGGGAAATGAATCAGCTATTCGGCAACCTGATGCAGAAACTGAACGTCGCTTATACAGTCAAATCACACGCTAAATAAAACGCTCGATTCAGTGTGTTTCCTGACGCTGGATTCGACGTTCAGATTAATTTACATACTTTTGGCAGTCAATCACATACTGTTTCCAGACCCCCTGCAACACTATGGCAATTACGAAAGCACCCGAACCTGGTAAGAAAACCGAAGTTAAATCGACTGTTTCAGAGAAGAAAGTACAGGATTTCATCAATAAGGGCGGCGGTACGAGTCGACGGGCTCAGTCGGCCAGCGAGAACGAAGTCACCAAAAGCATCAAGCTCATCCTGACCGAAACCGAGATGGCCGACATCAAGGAACTGCGGGACAAACGTCGGAGCCCCCGTCGAAAAATTCCCATCTCCGTGCACGACTGGGTTATCGAGGCCATTCACGAAAAACTCGAACGCGAACGCCGGAAATACGCCGCTCTCACGTCGGCCAAATCCTGAATCCTGGTTGGGGTCAGGCCGGGTTGCCGCGAAGGCTGGCGGTCCACAGGCTGCCGTTTTTGGTCTGGAGTCGGGTCAAATGGCCCTTTTCCGTCAGTTCCTGTAGACACCGCTCACTAGCCATCCGGGACACACCCGACAATTCAGAAAATTCGCGGGCCGTCAGCGAAGGATATACCGCGAACAGGTTTGTCCAGTGGGTATCGAAAACGCGTCTGACCGAATCATGCAGCCTGAGAAGGGCGCTTACGTACGCCTCGTAAGGCCGGTAGCCGTACACGATTTCCTGTCGGCCGGAATCATCTGCGAAAAATAAAGTCGGGAAGCCCCGCACGCCCAGCTTCCGGCCCAGTTCCAGATCCTGCGAAAAAAGTGTTCTGGCTTCGCCTTCCATATCCGTCTTCAGTCGGTCGACATCCAGGCCTGCCGCCCGGGCGGCGGTCGAGAGATGTTCCGGGCGAGTGATGTTTTTCCTGTGCAGAAATACCATTTCCCGGATGATACGCAAAAACTGCAGGGCCTTCTCCTGACTCTGCAACTGGGCGGCTTTGAAGGCAATCGAAGGCGGATAGGAGGAGGGCAGCGGATCCTCCAGCCAGACGTCGCCGTCGATGGGCATGTCGTAATACTGACTGACCTCATCCCAGTGGCGGGCGACGTCGGCAGGTTTGCTGATGCCGCCGCTGTTATAGCTCCAGTCAGGCAGCAGGCCGCCCATGCGATACGTTATCTCCAGATCGTGCCCATAATCGAGCTTCAGCTTTCTTAACTGGGGTTCGATGCCCCAGCAGGTCGAGCAGATCGGGTCTGTGTAGTAAATGACCTTTACCGGTTTTGGGCGGACCATTGCGGCCGGCGCAGGTTCGAGGGCTGCGGAAGAAGGCAATTGGCACAGGCCTGTTTCGAGGTCGCAGAGCAGTGGATTCGCATTCGGGTTTTCCATACTTTTGGGTCGCATCGATATTTTTCCCGCAAAGTTGACGCCGGGTCGGTGTCCAGTCAATCAGTCAGAAAAAGATGACTATGGAAGACGTACGGAAATTCGGAAGTGACTGTCCCGCTGAAGAGCTTTTGCGGCTGCTTACCGGCAAATGGAAGCCGCAGATTTTTCGGCTGGCGCAGAACGGTCCTCTACGGTTCAACTCACTGCTGCGTCAAATCGAAGGAACCAACAAACAGTCGCTGGCTTCTTCCCTGAAGGATCTGGTGGAGGAGGGGTGTCTGGATAAGGTCGTTGTCAGGGCCAAACCCCTGCACATCGAATACACCTTATCCGAGAAAGGAAGGCGGCTGATCCCCGTCTTCAAACAGTTAGAGATTTTACGGTAAAACTAGCTCAATACAATACCCCAGGTTTATGAAAGGCCGGGGTAGGTTTGCCATTTTGCATAAAAAACTCGTGATTGAACTTTATTTAATAGATATACGTATACCTATTCGTAACACACAACATTAGAAGAATGCCGAGTCTGGAGCAGGAATTGAAGTCAGGTTTTATCAACGAGCGGGTGAAGGCCAACCTGAATATTCTGTTTACGGCCAGCTTCCTGTCGAATCGGATCAATTCGAATTTAAAACCGTTCGGTCTGACCCATGAGCAGTTCAATGTACTTCGTATTCTCAGGGGCAGGTATCCCGAAAGCATGTGTCAGAAAGACATTCTGAATCGCATGATTGCCAGAAACTCAAATGTCACGCTGATTATCAGAAAGTTGAGTAAAAAGGGTTGGGTGCATGTCGGGCAGTCGCCGAAGGACCGGCGGGAGTATGAAATTAACATCACTCAGGAGGGTCTGCAACTTTTGCAGGAACTGGACAAACATCTCTACACTCAACAGGGCGACTTTAGTTCACTTACCGAATCGGAGGCTTTTCATCTGAATGCACTCCTGGACAAAATCCGCACGTAAATTTTTTTGACTTAATAGTTATACGTATAACTATATAACTCGTCTAATGAAACAGGACAAGAATCTGAAGTGGCACCCGGTCGACGCTGAGCGTCTTGACCTGCGGGGGATGAAGGTAGTAATCGTTGGAGGAACCGGCGGTATCGGACGTGCCATTAGCCGGTTCATGGCGGCAAAAGGGGCTGATGTCGTTGTGGTAGGCCAGACGTTCCGGGATTCCGACCAATCCCGGATTCAATTTGTCAAAGCCGACTTAAGCCTGATGAAAGAGGCGCAGCGAGTGGCCGGGCAATTGCCGGTGGAAACGGCTGACCTGATCCTGTTTACTACCGGAGTGATGGCCGGACCTCAGCGCGAGGTGACCGCCGAAGGCATCGAGCGGGACATGGCCGTCAGTTACCTGAGCCGTCTGGTGATGCTGCGTCAGATCGCCGGACGATTGGGAAAGAATCGACCTGATGCCGTCCTGAAGCCACGCGTATTTATCATGGGCTATCCCGGCGCCGGTCAGACGGGCCAGCTCGATGATCTGAACGCCGAAAAATCGTATGGCCGGATGAAGGTGCACATGAACACCGTGGCGGGCAACGAAATGCTGGTGCTCGATGCGGTCAGGCGCTATCCCCAGGCGAATTTTTTTGGGTTGAATCCCGGCCTGATCAGCACCAACATTCGGAGTAATCTCTTCGGCAGTAACAAACTTTTACATCGTTTAGTCGAATGGCTTATGGGGCTGCTGGCGCCCAGCGCCGACGCCTATGCCAGACGACTCACATCCCTGCTGGTCTCTCCGGATCTGGAAGGTCATAGTGGAGCGATGTTTAACCAGAAGGCGCAGGCCATCCTGCCCTCGCCAAATTTGACGGACAGCCATGTGAAGGCGTTCCTCGCTGGCTCGGAAGCCTTATTGAACAGGGTCAATATTGCCATTGACGCTTGATGGGCGACAGATAAGGTAAAAAACAGCGTCGGATTTCAGGTCATTATTGCCATGAAATCCGACGCTGTTTTTTACGTTAAAAATCCTGTAATAACAAACGTTGTTTTATGCGTTAAAATAAGCCTGAAACCAAACGCCGTTATCTAAGCAGGAGGGACTAATCATCAGTCACTTGAGATAAAATGCTCCATCTAATTTTTTGGTTGCCAGACCGCCCGGCTGCCGTCGATGGCGCAGTGGTACCGTAACACTTCGACCACGTGCGGATCGGATCCGTCGGCGGCTATCATCCATACCGGGCGTTTATCGGCCTGTTTGTCCCGGTAGGCTTTCTCGCGATTGGCTCCGCTGCGCCAGTATGCCTCGTCGGTAACGCGGAAGGTGACAAATCGGCCATCGGGCGAGAAGGCCGCCGAGGAACTGATTTTCCCCAGTTGGGTCAACTGGCGACCTTGTTTTTTGTCGAGGTCGTAGATGAATACTTCCAGCGCCTGGCCGACCTGGTCGCTGTACAGAATCTGCCGTCCGTCTGCCGACCAGGCCGGGGCTACGGCGCCGATCTCATTCTCGTTTCGGCTGAGCTGCCGCCGGTTGCTGCCGTCGGCATTCATCAGGAACAGGCAGTAGCCTTTGCCGCAGCGCTGGGTGAAGGCCACCGTTTTTCCGTCGGGCGAGATGGCCCCGTCGCGGCCTTCAGTCACCTCGTGGTAGGTTTTTCCGTCGGGAGTTACGTAGCCGATAACGGCTTTTCCGGCAGCGTCATCGGCCAGGCTGAACCAGATTTGTTTTCCGTCCGCCGTCCAGCTAGGAAAATAAAATACCGACGGGGCATTCTGATGGGTCAGTTTACGGACGTTGCGCCCGTCGGCGTCGGCCAGGTAGAGATTGAAGGCCTGCGGTTTTCCGTCGGGCTGGTCGCGGTTAGACGTAAACACGACCTGTTTTCCGTCGGGCGACCAGATGGGGTAGCGTTCTTCGGAGCGGGGCGCTTTAGTGACGTTGAAGGCGTCGCCGGTCACCGGGTCCACCCAGAACACATCCGTATCGCCCGTGCGGATGCTGGTCGTCAGCAGACGGGAGCCGGGCACCTGGGCGTAGATGAACGCGGGAAAGAGCAGCAGAAAGGGGAGGAGTTTCATGGGTAAAGTCAGTTTCTATCGGTCTAAAGCGCCCGGGGCAATTAACCATCAGAATTGTTTACGGCATCGCATACGATCTGGCCGCATCGTCCAGAATCAGCACCCAGTCGCGGCCGTAGCCCTGCGCGGGCGGCGTAAACCGCTGCGGCTCCCGGTTGGCGAAGGTTCCCGCCGACTGGGTTTTGCCCGTGCGCGGGTCGAACCAGGTGGCCGTAACCGTCTGACCGCTGATTTTTCCGGGATTGACCGTAAAGGGTCGTCCTGCGGTCGAATACACGAAGGCGTAATCGCGGCCCCGCGTCGCCTGAATGCGTTCGGCGGGCGGCAGGTTGTTTTCTACCACAAGCGACTGGTCCGGAACGCGGTCGAGCAGGGGGCGGGCCGTCATCAGCCGCCGCACGAACTGCATCTGGTTGGCGGCAGGCAGTTCAAGGGCTTCGAACCAGGGCATATGGGGGCCGTTAATGGGTTCGCGGCCCGGCGCAAACATCTGCCAGACGTCGTGGCAGCCGTAGGTATGCCCGTGGGCACCTGAAAACAGATTCAGGTACGCGTACTGCCGCACGTCGTGGGCGTTGGAGGTGCCCAGATCCTTCGCATTGAAGCAAACCGGATGGTCCTCATAAATCGGTTCGGCGTCCATCGTCGGTTTGGTCGGCTGGCGGTTGTAGGACACGGCGATATGGTCGTAGGCCGGGGTGTTGCGGCAGTGGCCGTTCTGGTGCATGTTGAAATCCAGCCAGGCATCGTCGTGAAACCATCTGGCCGATCCGCCCTCGGTACCGTTGGGCTGGGGGTGGTAGCTCATCAGGGCCCTGTCGGGGCCACCTACGCCCTCCTGAATGCCCTCGGCCATCGCCCGCCACACGGCCACGTCCTGCGAACCGTCGCGGGGGTTACGGTCGCCGCCCAGAATCCAGATGATGTTAGGGCGGTTTTTGTAGCGGCTGCCGATGAATCGTCCATAGGTGCGGGCGTTGGCTGCGTTGAATACTTCCGGTCCTTTACCCCAGTTATTTTTAAACAGCTTATCCCCCCAGGTGGGCAGCAGGCCGATGACCAGCCCGTATTTTGCCGCCTGATCGATAACATAATCCACATGCTGGAAATAGGCCTCGTTAGGTTTGGTCGGGTCATTATCGGCAAGGGGTTTCTCCCCGTGGGCGTTGGGCGTGTTCAGCCCGTCGAGTTCGGCCAGCGCCACGGCCTGAATGACCGTAAAGCCCTGTTCGGCCCGGCGTTTCAGGTAGCGGTCGGCTTCGTCGCGGCTGAGACGATGGAAGAGTTCCCAGGCCGTATCGCCGAGATAAAAAAACGGTTTTCCATCCGACTGGACGAGGTAGCGTTTGTTGTCTGAAACGCGCAGCGGGCCATTGAGGGCGGTGTTCTGGGCAGACGCGCCAAGTGAGAGGGTCAGCAGACCCGCAAGCAGAAAGCGTTTTTTCATCGGGCCGTAATGTCTTTTACCTGTTGACGAATATCATCCATGTCGAAGATGCGCTGCCAGTTTTCCCGGAACAGAATCGGTTTGGCGCGTTTGCTGATTTTGTAGGCCGCATCGGAGAAGGTTCCGTTGACCTCGCCGAACAGTACGGCAATCTGGATGCGCAGGTGTCCCAGCACAAAATCGCGGGCAGCGGCCTGGGGAACGCCCAGCGCCACAATGCGGTCGTAGCCCTCCCGGACCACTTCCATGCAGGTCTGCGCCAGCGTCTCGACCATCGCCGGTTCCAGAATCGCCATCTGCTCGAGCGTAATCCGGTGCGTGTCTTTGATGGGGCCGTACATGTCCTGAGCCACTTTCTCACCCAGACGGTAATGGTCTTCAGCGCCGTGCATGAGGGCCACCACGATGGATTGTTTCGCCGAAATGCCGCCGTAGAAATCCCGGAAAGCCGCTTCGGTCGGTTCCCAGTTGAAGACCGACGGATGGCAGGGGTGGGCGATGACGTAACCGAGGTCGTCGCGGTGGGCAATGACGCCGTCGAGCGGAGCCGCCGGGTCGAGAGTCATCACCAGCGACCCGGATTTCATCATTGGAATCAGTTCGTCGGAAATAGCCCCGATGGCAACGTCGGGAACGGCCAGAATCACCACGTCGGCGGCGGCAATGGCCGGGCCCGGCTCGGCTACCCCGACGCCCCGCTGGCGCAGATTGTCGACGCCCCGTTCACTGACCTCCAGATAAGAGACGGCGTATTCGGGATGTTTCAGAAAATTATCGGTCAGGCGGCAGCCCATTTTGCCGCCCGCTCCGACCAGTGCAATAGTGGTCATGACAAGTTTGGGTTTAGTGTACACATAAGACGTAATCCGGTCAGTTCTTTGACGTGTTCAGGTAAAGAGTCCGGTATTTTTGAGATAATCGATACTTGCGTCGGCCCAGCGGCGCTCTTTGTCGAGGGTGGCGGCCAGGTCGGGTTCAGGCACCACCCACTGCTCCAGGATGGCGGTCCGGCAGCGACCGGAGCGGACGACCTCGCTCACCAGCCACGGAATGTTGAGCATGCCCCGACCGGCGGGCCGACCGTCGACCTGAAAGCCCATCAGGTGAGGCAGACGCCGAATCCCGAAATCCTTCAGATGCAGATTGACCGTATGCGGGGCCAGTGTCCGGACCACCTCGGCCAGACCTTCGCCCGCACCGAGGGAGTTGACCGAATCCAGGCAAATTCCCACACGCTCACTGCCCACGCCCTCGATGATGGCCGCAAACTCCCGCGACAGCAGGCGATCGTGATTTTCCAGTCCCAGTGTTACATCGGCCTGCTCAAGGACCGGTACTGCATTTTTCAGCAGCGCCACGACCGTTTCGACGGAAGGTTCGTAGCCCGGACCATCGATGACAAACCGCAGCAGGCGGCTGTTCAGCGTTTCTGCCAGCGTAATATATCGTTCGAGGTGAGCTTCCGTCAGGCCCCGTGCGCCCAGTTCCAGTCCGATTCCTTCCCGACCGGCCCGCGTCCGCAGTGCATCAAGCTGGTCAGGCGTCCGTTCGTGCAGGGGCCAGTTATCGCCGAACTGCACCAGCCGGACCTCCATTCGGTGGGCGTAGTCCAGCAGGTGCTGTTCATCGAGCGGGGGGGAGGGCCGGGAGGCGGGCGTTCCGACGGCCCATCCGTATGTATAGGTGCTGATTCCCAGTTGCATGGCTCAGAGAGACTGGCGGAGGATAAGGCCGCCCGGATTGGCAATTTTCTGACGATGCCGACTGGTCAGCAGGCGTCCGGCGGTGCGGCCCATCTCGGCAAAATCCGTGGAAATGACCGTGATGCCGCCGCAGAGCAGTTCTTTCATGGGCGTGTCGTCGTACGAAATCAGTCCGACGGCCCGCCCCGGAACCAGACCCGTTTCCTCCATCCGTTTGAGGGCGGCCACCAGGTCCCGGTCGGAAAATAGCAGCAGCGCCATTCCGGGCTGAACCAGATCATCATGGTAATTATCAACCACCTGGCCCGGCAGTTCGTGTTCGCGGCAAAACAGGCGAAAGCCCTTGAGAATGCCCTCCGGGACATACTGGAAATGGTTGCGGGCCAGCACCAGCGTCAGTTGGCGATAGCGGCGCAGTCGGTCCTGTCCCTGCTCCAGCGCCGACCGGACGTCGGCCTCGAAATTCTGATATACGGCGGCATAGCTGCCCGACAGCCCGCCGACGTCGTGGTCGAGCAGAAGCAGATTCTCGGCGGGAATCCGGCTCAGAATATCCGAAACGTCTTCCTCGAAGTGCGGAATAATCGCGTAGGCGTTGTAGCGACCGAGGTGCGTGCGGACCAGGCTCGCAAACAGATTCCGATTATAATGGTGAAAGAACATGCTGACCGACGTATCGGGTGGGAGCGAGGCCAGCAGCGATTCGTACAGCGTCTCTTTGTAGGCGTTCAGCGTATCGAAAATCATCAGTACGTTCAGCGGGGTCCGGATGTTGGTGGAGGCAACGTAGAACCCTTTTCCGTGCTGCGAGCGAACCACGCCCCGCTGCCGCAGTTCCTCGTAGGCTTTGGCGACGGTTACTTTCGCCAGGTTTTGTCCGTTGGCCCATTCGGTAATCGACGGTAGCTGCTGGCCCAGGGTAAGTTCGCCCCGCTCGATACCTGACAGAATGGCATCGATAAGCTGCTGGTATTTAGGCTGATTGATGACCGGGTCGATGATAGGGACAGCCGTTGAATTCATGATAGGTGCAGTACAGTAGAGTACAGTAGAGTTAAAAGCAGAAAAATAAAGATTTTACCCGTCAGCCTGGATAAAGGAGAGTACTTCTGTAGGAATATACTGAGAATCAGGTCGTCGACGGGCTTTCCGGAACGGCAGCGGTTGGCAGCAGCCGTCGTCCGCCCGACAGAATCTGGGCGGGCAGAGCGATGGCCCGGGGGCCGGGGAGCCAGCTTGTCCGCAGGTCGGTCAGGACGCTGACCAGCTCACGATAGTTGGAAGGTTTGGTGACAAACGAGTTGGCTCCTAGTTCGTAGGCCCGGTGAATATGGTCCGGGGCGGAGGAGGTGGTAAACATCACAACCGGGATGGTTCGGGTGAATGCCGAGTTCCGGATGTGTTCGAGGGCGGAGAAACCATCCATCCGGGGCATGTTCAAATCCAGCAGAATCAGGTCGGGATGGCGGTCGGACTGCCCCAGCGTCTCCAGCAGTTCGACGCCGTCGACGGCAAAACGCACTTCACAATCGGGCCAGTACGTGTCGAAAACGGACTTGAGAAGAAAACGGTCGTCTTCATCATCGTCTGCCAGAAGTACATTGTATTTGTCTGCCATGTCGGGACCCAAAACGTCAGCGCTCGTTCGCCAACGAACAAATATAGCATAATTAATTTGTTTTGTTTAACGAACGTTGGACAAAAGATAAACAAACGGAAAAACTGATTTAATGGCGCTGACAGTCAGATGTTTCGGTCTAGTTCAGTTTCTGGGTTTGGGCAGGCGGACGATGTTTCGCCAATAAACGTTCAGGTGATTCAGGAGGGGAACCCAGTCTGAATCCGTTTGCGGAAGCAGGAAATAGGAGCTGACACCCGACTGATAGGCCTGCCGAATCAGAGGCTGTTCGTTGCTCTCCGACAGGGCCAGTATCGGTACGGCGCTCCACCGCTGGTCGTGTCGCAGCGATGGCAGCGCCAGCCAGTTTTCGGTCATGCCGGGGGAGAGGTTGACAAAAATCAGGTCGGGCGGCAGCATCTGCCGGGTTGTATAGGTCTGCAGTGCTTCGGCAAGCGTTCGGGCGAAGAGGGGTTGCCGGGCAAACGCCGTCTCCTGCATCGCCTGCCGGATGGAAGCGATGCGCTCCGGGTCAGCTTCAATAACAAGTACCTCAAGTTGTTTTTCCTCCATAAAATCACCGGATTTGTTCAATCGATGCGTGAATAAAACGTCATAATGGCTAATCTGCATGGTAATCGCCGAAAATATTAGCCAGTGACCCGGCGGGGCGGGCAGCACATCGAAAAGGGGAGGGGTCCGGGCTTTTTTTTCTCACCCCGATTTTGTATATTTGTGTGAATAGACGGCTCTTTTTTCGGGTCGATATGTTTATTTATTTTGTTTTTCCAAGATAATCCCCTCTCATGGCTGAAGAATCCAGCAACACAATTATTCCCATTAATATTGAGGATGAAATGCGGGGTGCCTACATCGATTATTCGATGTCGGTCATTATCTCGCGGGCGCTTCCTGATGTTCGTGACGGCCTGAAACCCGTGCATCGCCGGGTGTTGTTTGGAATGGCCGAACTGGGTGTCAACTACAACAAACCCTACAAGAAGTCAGCCCGTATCGTGGGCGAAGTGCTGGGTAAATACCACCCCCACGGCGACTCGTCGGTTTATGACACGATGGTTCGTATGGCCCAGGACTGGTCACTGCGCTATCCGCTCGTCGATGGTCAGGGTAATTTCGGTTCCGTCGACGGTGACTCACCGGCAGCCATGCGGTATACGGAAGCCCGCCTGAAGCGCATTGCCGAGGAACTCCTGACGGACATTTACAAGGAAACGGTCGATTTCCAGCCGAACTTCGACGATTCGCTGGAGGAGCCGTCCGTGATGCCGGCCAAACTGCCCAATCTGCTGCTCAACGGTTCGTCGGGTATTGCCGTCGGGATGGCGACCAACATGGCCCCGCACAACCTCACGGAGGTAGCCAACGGCATTGTGGCTTACATCGACCGTCCGGAAATTACCATTGCCGAACTCATGGAGCATATTACTGCTCCCGACTTCCCGACCGGGGCCACCATCTACGGCTATTCCGGCGTACGGGCTGCCTACGAGACGGGGCGTGGCCGGGTAGTGCTGCGGGCCAATGCTACGTTCGAGACCACCCGCTCGGGTAAGGATATGATCGTGGTCACGGAGATTCCGTACATGGTCAACAAAGCGTCCATGCTGGAAAAAACCGCCGCCCTCATCAATGACAAAAAACTGGACGGCATCTCGGCCATGCGGGACGAATCGGACCGCGACGGCATGCGTATCGTTTATGAACTTCGCAAAGACGCCGTTCCGAACGTCGTTCTGAACAACCTGTATAAATATACCCAGCTCCAGTCGTCGTTCGGCATCAACAACGTGGCTCTCGTCAAGGGGCGGCCGATGCTGCTGAACCTGAAAGACATGATCCGCTATTACGTGGAACATCGTCAGGAGGTGGTGACCCGCCGGACGACCTACGAACTGCGCGAGGCCGAAAAGCGGGCGCATATTCTGGAAGGATTGCTGGTGGCACTCGACAACCTCGATGCCGTTATCAACCTCATCCGCAGCGCCCGCGATCCGGAGGTGGCAAAAACGGGGCTGATAGAGCAGTTTGCGCTTTCGGACGTGCAGGCCAAGGCTATCCTGGAACTGCGTCTGCAGCGTCTGACCGGCCTGGAGCGCGATAAAATCGTGGCTGAATACGAAGAACTGAAGCGGCTCATCGACGACCTGCGGAGTATTCTGGCAAGTGACGAGCGCAAACTTCAGATTATCCGTGATGAAGTCATGGACCTGAAAGCCCGTTACGGCGATGAGCGGCGTACGCAGGTGATGCGCAATGTGGAAGGCGACATCGACGATCTTGACCTGATTCCGGACGAGGAAATGCTCATCACCATTTCGCACCAGGGCTATATCAAACGGACGCTGCTGTCGGAATACCGGACGCAGACCCGGGGCGGCATCGGTTCGCGGGGCGTGCTGACCAAAGACGACGACTTCACGGAGCACCTCTTCACGGCCACGATGCATAATTACCTGCTCATTTTCACCCGTAAGGGAAAACTGTTCTGGCAGCGCGTATATGAGATACCGGAAGGAGGGAAGGCCACTAAGGGACGACCTATCCAGAACCTGATCAATATCGAGGGCGACGACAGTATCCGGGCGGTCATCAACGTGAAAACACTGGACGATGCCGATTATATCAACAATAATTACATCGTCATGTGTACCGAACAGGGCACCATCAAGAAAACCCTGCTGGAGGCTTTCTCCCGGCCACGTCAGAACGGCATCATCGCCATTACGGTCAACGAAGAGGAAGGTGACCGCCTGCTGAACGTCTGTATGACCAATGGCAACAATGATATTGTCATTGCCTCGAGCTCGGGGCGGGCCGTGCGCTTCCACGAGAGCCGGGTGCGTCCCATGGGCCGGACCGCCGCCGGGGTGAAGGGTATCGAACTGAACGGCTCCGACGATAAGGTAGCCGGTATGGTCTGCATTGCCCGGGAAGACGCTCAGTTGCTGGTCGTATCCGAAAAAGGCTTCGGCAAACGGTCACCCATCGATGACTATCGGGTGACCAACCGGGGTGCCAAAGGGGTCGGGACGCTGAAAGTTACCGAGAAAGTGGGTCGGCTGGTCGCCATGCTCCAGGTAACGGACTCCGACGACCTGATGATTATTACCAAATCCGGCACGCTTATCCGAACCCACGTGGAGGATGTGCGCGAAAGTGGCCGCAACACCCAGGGCGTTCGGTTGATTACGCTGCGGCCCGGTGACGAAATCTCTTCGGTGACCGAAGTCGCCCGCGAAGATATCGATGGGGAGATAGGAGAGGAGGCAGAGGGCCAATCCGGTGAGACAGAAGCCGCTAACGAGACCGAGTCTTAGTTTGTAGCTTGTTATTTCCGTAAAATATACGGTACTTTCCGGTCGTATCGTTCGTTTAACCAGTAACCAATCATAACTAACCAAATGAAAAAAATCTCGTTCTTCCTGCTGGCGAGCCTCTTATCAGCAGGGGTGTATGCCCAGAACGCCGTCGATGCGGCTATGGAGCAGCAAATGATCAAGGATAAGGAAAAAAGCGACAAGGCCATCACCGACGGCAAGGCTTCTGGTAAAGCTGCCACCTGGATGACCCGGGCGCAGACGTATCAGCAAATTGCCCAGACAGCCCTGAAACTCGATTCCAATGCTGCCAATGTGGCCTATGAAGCCTATGCGAAGGCTGCTGAACTGGATACCAAAGATGGTAAAGAGGGGAAAGTTGCCAAGGAGGCCAAAGAAGCCATGAAGGGTCAGGGCATGTACGCGGCCTTCATGAATGCCGGTGCCGCCAAATATCAGAATAAGAATTTTGGTGATGCCGCCAGGATGATGGGCCGGGCAGGAGAAATCAATCCGAAGGATACGACGGCGGCTCTTTATACGGGTATTGCCTTCCAGCAGGCCAATGACGCTGCCTCGGCCAAACCGCAGTTTGAGCGTTATATCGAGAATGGCGGTAAAGACCCCAGTGTCTATTATACCCTGGCGAACCTCTATCGTCAGGAGAAGGATGTCGACAAAGCACTGGCTACACTCGATAAAGGCATCACGGCAACCGGCGGCAATAAGGACCTGACGGCAGAACGCGTCAATGTTCTGGTTAACTCAGGCCGAACGGATGAGGCGCTGAAAGGCATGCAGGCCCTGGCCGAGAAGGACCCCAACAATGCAACTAACTGGCTGAACCTGGCGATTCTGTACGGTAACTCTGCTGACAAGACTAAGGAGCAGCTCAAAAAAGCGACCGAGGGTTCGAAGCGCGGTCCGCAACTGGATAAGCAACTGGCAAGCCAGAAAGAGGCTCTGGCGACCATGCAGACTGAGGCCACCCGCCTGACCGCACGTGCCAAGAAGGAGCCGAAAAATGCGGAAGTGAAGCGGCAGTTGACTTCAGTCAATGAGATGATTAGCGATAAGAAAGCCGACATTGCCAGCACCGAAGAACAAATTAAAACGTTTAAGGATGAGCAGGCGAAGAGCGCCGGCCAGGTTACCGAAAGCCCTGACGTGCTGACGAAGCGTCTGGAGGAGCAGCGGGGTATGGCGATGCAGTATACGATGAAGGCGCTTCAAATCGATCCTAACAGCTACGATGCCAACTTCAACGTGGCCGTTGCTTATTTCAACGATGCCGTAGAGATGAAGCATCAGGTCGATAGCATGGACATGAAAGAATACCAGGCCCGTGGAAAGGAAGTTGAAGGACGCGTCTGTGGTATGTTCAAGAAGTCGCTGCCATATTTTGAGAAGGCTAAAAGCATCCGTGGTGATGATACCGAACTTAACAATAATCTCGAAAACCTGCGGAATATATTGAAGCAGTTTGAGGAGAAGAAGATTGTCTGTGTGGACCCCAAATAATGTTTATAAAATGGGCAGCGCTTCTCGCTGCCCATTTTATAAAGAATGTTAGTTAACATAATATAAATTATGAAACAAAGGATAGAACACGTCTAGCCCAGGTTGTTATAGCAGGTTATTATATGTTGAGGTAAAACATCACACCAGTCGCCATCGGTTTTAAACTATTTATATTCACGTGGAACGTTTTTTACGTTTACTTCTGATTATCAGGGTTTTAATGGATTAATTGGCTATTGTCCGTGAAACATTTTTTTATAACGCTCTGATAGATACCAGGTTGCCAAATAAACATACATACTACCCTGTACGTCGACAAGTTACTATGTGGGTAGATACTCTCTGAATGTTCCATCCGTATAGAAAACCAGCACCCGTTCAACGTTGACCTGCATCTGTATAGCTGTCACGTCAGATTTTGCGGATCTGTCTACAGTGTGATTGACAGATGCCGCTGGTGCTGACCGATCGTTCAGTGCGTTACGTTTTGAACTTCTGGAAGCAGACGACGATGGTTTTTCTTCATCAGGCGTGTCTTCTTCCAGTATCCAGTCATACCCGAGGTCTGGATATCGGCGCATAATTTTCTGAATGATGTCGAAACTTGGACGGTTACGACCAGAGAGAATATGCGAGATACTTGACCGCTGTACGCCAATTTCATCCGCAAATTGAGAAGGACTTAAATTTTTGTCCTTGAGAATCTGTTTAATCTTGTCATCAACGCTCATATACACGATCTTATATTGTTCACAAATGTAAGTTGCAAATCTTGTGTTTACAAAAATTAATTTACAAATGTAAGGTAAACGATGTTACAAATGTGATATTACAACTGTAAACAAAACAGCCTGGCTGTAAACCAGGCTGTTGAAGAATAGAAGCAATCCGCTCTTTACACGGTTATATTGGTCTCACGCAGTGCTTCGTTCAATGAAGTCTTTAAATCTGTAGACTCTTTACGCTTGCCTATGATGAGGGCACAGGGGACCTGAAATTGTCCGGCGGGAAATTCCTTGCTAATACTACCGGGAATAGCCACAGAATTCTCCGGCACGAAACCCCGATATTCCACGGGTTTGCTTCCCGTCACATCGATGATTTTAGAGCTCCCGGTAATAGTCACGCCTGCACCAATGACTGCTCGTTTACCAATACGAGCTCCCTCGACAATGATGCAGCGGGAACCGATGAAGGCACCATCTTCAATAATGACCGGAGCTGCCTGAGGAGGCTCAAGTACTCCCCCTATTCCCACGCCTCCGCTGAGGTGTACATCCTTCCCTATCTGAGCACAACTACCAACCGTTGCCCATGTATCGACCATCGTTCGTTCGTCTACGTAGGCGCCAATGTTAACATAGGATGGCATAAGAATCGAACCTGGAGCAAGGTAGCTACCGTAGCGTGCCACGGCTGGAGGAACTACCCTGACCCCTCTCCTTTTGTAATCATTCTTCAAAGGAATTTTGTCGGCGTATTCAAAAATTCCTGACTCGATGACCTGGATGTCGTTGCTGACAAAGTATAGAAGAATGGCTTTCTTGACCCATTCGTGAACCTCCCACCCATCCCCATCCTGACGAGGCGAAGCGACTCTTAAAATTCCCTCATCAAGTTGTTGTATAACACTTGAAACAGATTCCCTCCCCTTCTCAGTGGTTAGAAGACTCCTGTCTTCCCAAATTGACAGAATGCTATTTTCCATCTAAAAGTAAATTAATATGATAAACTACAACATAATTAACATTTGTTTAAAAAGCTGTAATTCAGTTACTTGTTGTGTTTAAACAAATAATATATTAATAAAAATAGTTATATATCGACTTAAAGAGAAACTACCCGATATCTCATATGACAAATATAGTGTGATTTACAAGTATTCTAACAAATATTTTGAATTATATGCCATACCGACGCTCAAACTCTTTAACTGCGGCCATTTGATTCCATCAGTCACGACAAGCTATTAAGTACACTCCGTGATCTATCACCTATTCTGCCATTCATCTTACATTCGCTGGTCGTCGCTCGTAAAAACATCTGTTGTATTTATATATCTACTTGACCTTATTTATAACAGATTGGTACAGGAGCATTCTTTATATTCTCTGGAGAAGCATCTTGGTTCACCAGGAAGAGCCAAGTTATGGCTAATCGATTTCCCAACTTAGTGCCATCGTTCAGCAGCATCACGCCAACTGATAAAGGTGACCTTCTGAGACTAAGAAAAACATACACTGTATATAAACGGTCCTATTTATACTTTTCCTCCGGCGGTGCCAGTCTAACAACGCTGATGCTGATTGGTCAGAGTTTACGGAAAAATGCGCCGAATGCATTAAGCTGTGATAATGCACGTAATAAATAAGGCACTTATAAGAACACTATAATCACAATTCGTAAAAACTAACCACTAAATAAACGTTATACCATTTAAATTAGTATATAAAGCAATAGAAATTAGTAATTTACTAAAAACAATTTCATTAATTACTACATAAAATAGCAATAGGTTATTATCTGCACTCATGTCATTAGCAAAATGTTGTTTTTATTCATTGATTACTTCTCCGTATATTGCAGGCCTCTAACCAATATAATTCTCTTTACCATGAGCAAAATTAAGGTTGCCATTAACGGATTTGGGCGCATCGGAAGATTGTCATTCCGTAAACTCATTGAAAAAGACAATATAGAAGTCGTAGCTATTAATGACTTGACCGATAATGCAACTCTAGCCCATCTGCTGAAATATGATTCTGTGCATGGCAGATTCGATGCAGAAATTTCTTCAGACAATGATAGTATCACCGTGAATGGTAAACGCATCAACGCCTATGCGGAGCGTGACCCTAAAAACCTGCCTTGGAAAACGCTGGAATGCGATGTAGTTCTGGAATCTACTGGGCGATTTGTCGATGAAGCAGGCGCAGGAATGCACTTACAGGCAGGTGCTAAAAAAGTTGTCATCTCTGCCCCCGCGAAAGGGAATATACCAACTATAGTACTGGGCGTAAATGATAGCTCTCTGAATGGTTCCGAAACCATAATTTCAAATGCATCATGTACCACGAACTGCCTCGCTCCTATGGCGAAAGTTCTGGATGACGCATTTGGTATTGAAAAAGGTTACATGACAACCATACACGCCTACACGGCGGATCAGAACCTACAGGATGCCCCTCATTCTGATTTGCGTCGCGCCAGGGCGGCTGCGTTGTCTATCGTTCCCACATCAACGGGAGCCGCGAAAGCAGTGGGCCTGGTTCTGCCTCATCTGAAAGGTAAATTGGATGGAAATGCTATGCGGGTGCCTGTTCCCGATGGCTCTCTAACTGACTTAACCGTGATTCTGAAACGTGAGGCTAGCGTAGATGAAATTAATAATGCGATTAAAACCGCATCTGAAGGGGCCATGAAGGGTATTATCGAGTATTGTGTGGATCCCATCGTATCAACCGATATTGTGGGTAATAACCACTCATGTATTTTTGACTCTCAGCTCACTACTGTAAACGGAACGCTGGCGAAGGTGGTTGGCTGGTACGATAATGAATACGGTTATTCAAGTCGTATCGCTGACCTGATTGCCAGATTAGTTTGATATTTTTCCCTCCTGAATGCAAAAAAGTGAGCTGAATCAGCTCACTTTTTTGCATTCAAGGTATTTAATCAGAAAACCTTTATCAGCGAAAATTTCCTCATACCTGGTTTTAATTCCGAAATGCCGCATCCAAAGGTCTGATGCATAGAGGTTGCTGGTTAATTGAACAATTTCAAATCCGCCATTCCCCAGTGTATCCACGCTGAAATCGAAAAAGTCTGTACTGTCTGTTTTTAGATGAAGACGGCCATTCGGCTTCAGAATCTGGTGATACTTAGCCAGATAGTCGGCATAGGTCAGACGAGCCTTTTCCTGACGAGGCTGGGGATCCGGGAACGTTATCCAGATTTCATCCACCTCCTCCGGCTCGAAAAACTCATCGATCAGGCGAATATCCGTACGCAGAAAAACCACATTGGACAATTGTTCAGTGATGGCCGTCTGGCTTCCTCTGGCAATACGATCTCCTTTTTTGTCAACACCGATGTAATTCACATCCGGATGGCGGCGAGCCAGACCAACGGTATATTCGCCCTTACCACATGCCAGCTCGACAATCAGTGGATTTTGATTTTTGAAGTAATCGGAGCGCCAGTTTCCTTTGGCTCTATCAAAAAACGTCTTGCCCTGTTCAATAACATTCGGTGCAAGCCGATTTTGTTCAAATCGAAATAATTTCCCTCTACTCATTTACAATCCATTAACTTCGGCAATCAGGTAGTTACTGCCGGTAATCACGATTAAGTCATCAGAATCAGCCTGACTTACAGCCTGTTGAATAGCAATGTTCACATCTGCGTAGACAGACCCGCTGAGCCCGGCCAGAGCAGCCAGTGACTGTAGCTCTTCGCCCGGCAAGGCACGAATCCCTTCAGGCTGACAAAAATAATAGACAGCAGAGGCAGGAAGATACCTTATAACCCGCTGCACGTCTTTATCTCTGACACAACCCAGGATCAGATGCAGACGATTAAATGTCATTTCGTTGATATGCTCAATCAACGCCTTCATACCTGGCTCATTGTGGGCCGTGTCACATACGACCGCCGGTGTATGCTGTAGAACCTGCCAGCGCCCTTTCAGACCTGTCAACTCAATAACATCTCTTAAGCCTTTCGCAATAGCTTCTTCCGGAATTGGAAAAGTGGATTGCAGACATTCCACGATATTCAACACACCGGCTACGTTTTTTACCTGGTATGACCCTGTAAGCCCCAGTTCGTAGGCCCGTATATCATTCCAAGTGCTGTTCTTTACCTCGATGAGGCGCTTTGACAGGCCAACGGATACAGAATGAATCTGGTACGTATCGGGGGCAAACCGGATAGCTGTCTCCTGTAAGTCAGCAATCCGTCTGAATACGGCATCCGTCTCGTCGCCATGCTCCCCAATGACCACCGGCGTATGATATTTTATAATTCCGGCTTTTTCTCCGGCTATGGCCGTTAGTGTATCACCAAGAACATCACTATGATCCCAGCCGATATTCGTAATAAGGCACGCAAGCGGCTGAATGATATTCGTTGAATCGAGCCGCCCGCCCAAACCAACCTCGATGACGGCCAAATCTATGTTCTGTTCTCTGAAGTATTGAAACGCCATCGCTACGGTAACCTCAAAAAAGGAGGGCTCAATCGATTCGATAAGCAATTGGTTTTCCGTAACGAAGCGGGCAACGAAAGCCTCATCCACTCCAGAACCATCGACGCGGATTCGCTCCGTAAACGACTTGAGATGAGGCGATGTATACAGGCCGGTGCGGTATCCGGCTGATTGATAAATGGCAGCCAGCATATGAGACGAGCTTCCTTTCCCGTTCGTCCCTCCTACGTGGATACATTTCAGGTCATTATGGGGATTACCCAGTGCTTCGCAGAGCCTGATAATATTGGTAAGGCCCGGCTTAAGGGCTTTGGGCCCCACACGGTGAAACACCGGCAAACGGGAATACAGATACGCTAATGCGTCCGGATACGACATTCCGGTATTATCTTGACTTAATAATGAACGTAATGGTGCCTTTTGAGCGGGGAGGTGCCGAAGAGGATTTGGGAACGAGGGTTATCCGCTGAACGGCCCGTTTATAGACCTCGACAACCGAAGCGCTGACGGTTGTCTCCCTGGTTCTGACCGAAACAATCTCTCCCCGCTCATCGACAATCAATTCAAAAACAATCTTGCCCGTTTCGTCCGAATCGTCATTCACCTGCGGGCGGCGGCCTAGCCCCCAGCCTGCCATGTTAAGAGAGACACCCGTTCCGGTGCCGCCCGGAGTACCATACAGCCCTTTGGCATCTACTTTACCTTCCGGATTTCCCTTATCACCGACACCCGAAGCATCGTCACCATTATTATTGCCGCCGGTTCCGGCATTCCGGCCAACAGTGCCGTTGGAGCCAGCGGAGCCGGATTTTTTGAACAGCGCGTTCGGGTCGACCTTTTCGACTTTGGGCGCGGGTTCTGCTTTCGGAGGAGCAGGTGTAGGTTTAGGAGCCGTAACGGTCGTCTTCTTCGGTTCGGATTTCTCAGCCACTGTTACCGGGCTTTCCACCTTACTGCTGATGTCCGGCTTCTCAGTAATAGTCTTGCTGACTTTAGCCTCCTTAATATCGGGTACGGGTGCAACCGGCGTTTTCTCAACCCGCGAGGTGGTAGTCACCTTTGGGTTTGGTTTATCTTCCTCCCGTTTGACGTCGACCGGGTTGGGGGAATCGCTGGCTTTGTTATACGTCTGTATTTTTCCACTACCGACCAGATCGGTGCCAAAATTTACCTCCACCAGTTCAATAGGAGGCGGCTGGGGAATCGACTGGGATAACGTCAGAAAAAGCAGCAGGAAAAGCAGCAGCGTACAGATGGCGAACGACCCCGCCAGCGCCGTGATGCGGTATTCCTTCTCATTTTCGACTGCAATGCGATTCATAACGATTCTAACCAGGTTTACGTTAAGACAAAAATATAACGAAGCCGTTTAAAAATACGTATCTAAAATGAAAAAAGGCGGTTTTGACCGCCTCCTCTCCTATTATACTTTTTCGATTCAGTACGATTTATAGATCCAGGCCTGAGCGCCCACTTTTTTACTGACTTCGGCGGCCATTGCCACTGCTTCCGTTTTCAGGTTAGTCGCCGATGCCGCCACTTTCACCAGTTCACCTTTACGAATCGGCATGATATAAGCGGTCTCAAACCCTTTTCGATGCAGAAATTTGAATAATTTCCGGGCGTTTCGACGACTGTTAAAGCTGCCGGCAACGACAATGTAGCGCAGTTTGGCGGATGTGGGCGTAACCGCGGGTATTACCGGAACAACCGGTTCCGCCGGTGCCGTAACCGTCGGGAGGGGCGCAGCAGGTGATTTGGCTTCAGGCCGGGCTTCTGCCAGGGGAGCGGCTGGCCGGGCGGGCTCCTTCGGTTTTGGCGTTTCGGTCCGCAGTGTCCATACGAAATCGAATGGGTTCAGACTACTCGCCAGTTGGCCCGGCACCCGCGAAACGGTCAGGTAGCTCATGACGCCCACTGAAGCAAGGAGCACTACCGCAGCAGCCCATCCCCATTGACGGCGCCGCTGGCTGCTCAGGGCAATCACCGGGACTTCCGTCTCCTGGGTTACAGATTCCTCGACAGGTCCATCCCCGGCGGTCGGCTCCTGCGTTTCCGATGCGGCCAAAGTGACTGCAACCGGCTGCATTCCGAACGACTCACCGAAAAAGTTGTGTCTCAGTTCGGGGTCGAACTGCAGACTACCTTCTTCATTTCCAGAAAAAAGCCCAATGCCTTCTACGGCAAAACTTCCGTTTCGCCGGACCTCCTGTTTGAGTTCATCTACGAAATTTACAATCCGCTGCTTCACCTCGTCCCGCGAGATCTGTTCATGCAGCATCATGTAATTTATCAGTACGCCATCATCCAGTTTAAGCGCCTGGTTGAACGCTACCTTCTTGCGGGGCGGCAGAAAAAGCCCGCTGGATTCCTGAAACGTAGCGGGCAGGTAGTGGAGGATAAATCCGCCCAGTTGCGGAACTATCACACAATCATACTGATAAAGTAATTTCTTGAGGTAGACAGAGACAGGCACCATACTTTCAGGAGGTTAGACGTCAGAACGTATATGACAATCCTCCGAGAAAGTTAAGTCCTTGTTGAGGATAATACAAGTACCGCTGGTAATTTCGCCCGAAAATATTATTCAGGGAGACGAAGGCAGACACCTGTTTACCCAGGAAATAATCAATTTTCAAATTCATATCCCAGATAGGCTGAAGCGTATACGTCCGTCCGGTCACAAAGTTCTTCGCCTGCATTCCCTGCAGATAATACAGGTCGGTGGTGACGAACAGTTTCTTGTTAACGATGAGCGAGTTCGACCAGGTGGCGGCCACGCGGGGACGATGCCAGGCCTGCTCCAGCCGCGACATACCGTAATCGAAAACGTCGCCCTTCAGCGTCGTTCTGAATAAATCCTTGTAGGCATACCCCAGTTGGGCCGAGATAGTCAGCACCCTGGCATTTCCGCTATCGTACAGGATGTAGAACCGGGACGTGTCGGGCCAGGTATTGTTGAATACGTAGAAATTGCGGTATTCAGCGTAGGACACCTTCGCCTCATAATTCACTCCACTGCCGATTTCTCCCTTCGAGCCTCCGTAAATGTCGAGTGTCTTCTGGGTATTAGCCAGCGGTACGGTCGGTCCCAGCCAGCGATTTTCGTTCAGAAAACTCCGGAGCGTGTTTCGAACGATATCGCCGTTGACTCCGGCAAAGAAATGCAAGTTGCCCACCGGCACCACGTCGAGATCGACTATCGGAAACGCACGGGTGCGGTTGAGACCGGAACGATTGTCCGTCTCATTCACTGCGTTGACCCCCGCCGTCAGCGTGAAAAGGCCGGTGGAGTACTTGAAGGTAGGCTTGACTCGAAACAGATTCCGGTTAATGACAAACCCATCCGTACGCTGTCCCACAAACGCATCGGCGGACACCAGGGCCACGAATCGCTCCGTAATGCCGACTGAGCCACTGAAATTGGTCGCCCATTCGATCTCCGAAGCATTATAATTGTCCTGCAAAGCCGTAACGCCCGTTTTCAGCGAATAGTCGATGTTATTTTCCGGGTCGAGGTTTTCGACGGCCAGCCGGAACGAGGTCGTATTGAGTCGTTGCCGGATGGTGTCGCGCACGACCTCACGAGGGCGACGATACCCGTAGAAGTAGAACACATCGCGGTCGAAACCAAAATCGGCGGTTAGTTTAAGCTGATTGGTCAGGTAAGCGCCGTTGAGTTTCAACCGGGTTTCGCTGGCGGCGCTGTTTTTGCCGTCGACGGGCCCCAGCGATGAAGAGAGCTGACGCAGAGAGCCACCGAGCCGAATATTTTCCTGAAGCTGTCCGCTGCCAAACGCTTCCCCGAAAAAGGAGCCGTAGTTTCCGGCCCCCACTTTTACGTAATTATTGTAAACGGGCTGCGCCTCCGGCTGACCCGTCTGCACAGGCAGGGCATTGGGAGAAAGCCGTACATCGCCGACGCTCAGCGGTCGATCCGTAAATTCGTACGTTACCTTGCGCTGTTCCTCCGACGGCTTCAGCGAGGGGATTTTATTGAAAATCCGATTGGCGGGCGGCAGTTCGATGCGTCGGTTTTTCTCGATGGTAATTTCCTGATTGTCAACTTCTCCCTCCCGTGGGGGCGTAGCGGGGCGGGCGGGTTGCTGCGCCCAGACATTGCCCCCGAACAGGGACATTCCTGCGGCCATCAGTATAATTCGCGAACCAGAAATTAGTGACATGAATGCGTAGCTTGTCTTGTTCGAAGCGGTTTCGCCGAAGCTAGCCGCATAGAGTTCTATCAGTTTTTGGTGTCGAGCGCCGTCAGTTTCTGCTTTGCCTCATCGACAATCTCCGGTATGGACGAGTTTTCGATGATGGAATTGAGCACGGCCCGGGCCTGCGCCAGTTCGTTCAGCGCCACATTGTTGTCGGCCACCAGCAGAAACCCTTTTCCCTTCCAGTACTCCTGTTCAGCAATCTCCGAGTTGAATCGCAGCAGGGTCTGAATGGACTCTTTGTATTTTTTATTACGGTACTGGATGTCGCCGAGCCAGTAGAGCGCCTCGGCTCCAAATTCATCTTTTGACAAAGCCAGGGTCTTTTCAAACTCCTGCGTCGCTTTGGCGAAATCACCTTTGGCATAGGCCACCTTACCCATCGCCAGTTGCGCCCGGTTCTGGGCTCCGGGCACGGTATTGCCCATCGTCAGCACTTCACGGGCAAAATGCTGAGTAGAATCGTAGCGGCCCATCGCATAATACGTGTCCATCAGACCCAGCGTAGCCGTCACCTGATCGGTTTTGTTACCGGCCTGAGCCAGCACCGTCTGGTAATTGCGGATGGCCTTCGGGTAATTTTTCTGCTGCCGCTCGATTTCGGCTGCCCGGCTGGCCGCCCGGTTCACAAATTCCGTTTTATTTTCGCTGATGACCAGATAATAATTGCGCAGAGCGTTACCCGGATCGTTGGCACGGAAGTACGAATCGGCCAGATAATAGCGGGCTTCAAAGCTCAGCGGGCTGCCGGGGTTGTCGTCGATAAATGCCAGTAATGCCTGGATTGCCTGTGGGTATTTCTCGTTGAAATATAGGCTTTTAGCATTCTCAAACTCAACCTTTTGTAAATCAGTGCTGCCCGGATTGTTTCGTTTGTACTGACTAAGCTGACTACCGAATTCTTCCGCCCTACCTGCATCTGCCAGGGCGTTCTGTAAACCGAGCAGAGCACTCTGCGCCTGTGGACTGCCACCATACTGATCCAGAATGCGCTTGTAATCCTGGATCGCCTGCTCATAGGTCTGTAGGTTCCCGTATGCAGTTGCCCGCTTCAGCAGCGCCGCCGGGACGAGGGCGCTTTTCGGTTTGTCGTTAATCAGGCGGGAGAAACCCCGGATGGCCGTCTGATAGGAGCCTTTTTCGAAATCGACGTTGGCTATCTGAAACAGTGCATCGTCGACGTACCGGGACGTGGGATACCGGCTGATGACCTGCTCGAACAGCGCTTTGGACTCGACGTCACGTTCCATGAAGGCCAGAATCAGCCCTTTCTGGTAGGTGGCGTAGTCCTTGTCGATACGCCCCTGCGCGATGGACTGATCGTAGAAGCGCATCGCTTCATTGTAATTCTTGGTCGCAAAATAGCTGTCGGCGATGCGCACAGTGGCATCCTCGATGGCCTGCGCGTCACCCGACCGTCCGGAACGGCTGATGAAATCCCGGAAATAGGGCAATGCCCTGCTGTATTCCTTCCGGTTGTAATAGGCATACCCCAGCGAATACAGACTCTTTGCCTGAAGATCCGGGCTGCCGGTTTTAACGACCTGGTTATAAATGGGAACAGCCTCATCGTATTTTTTCAGAGCGGAATACGCCTCGCCTTTCCAGAACAGCGCATCATCCCGCAAGCTTCCGTCAACTGGATTCTGCAACGACTTGTCAAAATTCAGAATGGCCGCCGTGTACCGTTCGGCATTGAAGTCATTGACGGCCTGGTTATACGTCAGCCGTTGATAAGAGGCATTGATGCGGGGCGTCCGGCGTTTCAGCCCCTCGATGTAGTTGATGGCCGCCGTGAAATTATTGGAAGCGAAGTAGGCTTCACTCAGCAGTTCGTTCGCTTCGTTTTCGTAAGTGCTCGTGGGATAGCGTTTCAGGAACTCCGACAGTTCCCGTACAGCCTCGGCCCCGTTGTTCAGATCAAGCTGTAGTTTGGCATGGTTGAAGGCGGATTCCTCCTGAACTGCCTTGTTGAACGACAGCCGGGCTGCCTGATCGAACGCATTGAGCGCATACGTCGGATTATTGGTCTGTAAATAACTGACACCCAGTCGATAGGCCGCATATTGCGCTACGGTGTCTTTCCCGGCGCTAATGCCTTTCAATGCGTTGATAGCCTCCGGATACGCCCCGGTTTTAAACAGCGCATCGCCGTAGCGATACTGAATAGCCGACGGAACGCCTTTGCCTTTAGCGATTACGTATTGTTTATAATGCGTGGCTGCTTTGGCGAAATCACCCCGGTTGTAGTAGACCTCTGCCGTGTATAAGGCTACCTCCGGAAACGTTCCTGCCCCCGTACGGCCCCGCAGGAACGGCTGGGTGTAGGCCAGCAATTGGTCATACTGCCCGCTTTTGTAGAGCGCCTGCGTAATCCAGTTCGGAATATCGTTCTGGTATACCGGATTTTTCTCTACCCGCCGAAAGTCGGCTGCCGCCGCCGCATAGTCCCCGTTGCGGAACTGGATGACTCCGGCATAATAAGAAGCGGCCTGGGACTGTTCTATGCCCGGATCCTGCTTGATTTCGTTCAGAAGCGGCAGCGCCCGACGGAAATCCTGTTTACTGTAGTAGGCCATTGCCAGCAGATACTTTGTCTGTGCCTGACGCTGCAGGTTCTGACTTTGCCGATTGGCCTTCTCCAGATAGGTGATGGCGTTGTCGTAATCGCCTTTGTTGAAATAATACTGACCCAAATCACCGTATAGCTGACCGGCTTTCGGATGCTCGCTGTGATTTTTCACAAATCGGTCGACCTGTACCTCCGCTTCCGGCAAATCCAGATACAGACCCGAAAGCGCAACGTAGTATTCGGCAGTGACGACATTCAGATCATTCGTGCTCAGCACCTGCTGACGGGTGCTCAGGTACTGATTGAATTCCTGCCGGGCTGCCGCATAATTGTTCTTCTCAAACTGCTCGATGCCGTTGCGGTAGTGCTGCTCGGGTTCCGTGTAGGCAAGTGTTCGCTGGGCCTGAACCGAAGACGGAAGGCCGGTAAGCAACGTAAAAAACAACAGCCAGAGAAACAGGTTGGGGTTGCCAAACGCCTGAGTCGGCCCCGGCGCAGGAAGGAATTGTTTATGGGTTCGCAGGCAGTTACGCCCGGCGGCTACAGGAATGGTTTGGTTATCCACCATAACCTCGTTACTTTCGTTATTTAATTGTTTGGAGAAATCTGACACCTGAAAAACGAAAGTACGTGCTTTTCCGTATGAAAAAAATTCAAGCGCTTGTCTTTTTATCCTGGGTACTGTTCATGCCCCTGAAGGCGATAAGCAGACCCGCTGACAGCCAGCCACCTGCCCCTTCGATCACCTATGTTCTTTCGATGCCGCAGCCCCAGACGCATTATTTCGAAGTCGAGATGCGGCTCTCCGGTATCGATGCTGCTACAAATCTGAAAAAAAACGGCTACGTCGACGTTAAAATGCCCGTCTGGACGCCGGGTTCGTATCTGATCCGGGAATATGCCAAAAACGTGGAAGGCTTTCGGGCAACGGCGGGCGGCAGGCCGGTACGGGTCGAGAAAATTCGGAAAAACACCTGGCGGGTGTATGCCAACGCTGACCCAATTACCCTGAATTATAAGGTGTATGCCTACGAACTGAGTGTGAGGACGAGTTACATCGATGAGTCGCACGGTTATCTTAACGGCGCCAGCATTTTTACGTTTGTCGACCCGCTTCGAAATCAACCGCACCGACTGATCATCAATCCTTATAAAGACTGGAAGAAAATCTCCACAGGCCTAAAACCCGTCAACGGGCAAACCAATACGTTCGAGGCGGCGGACTATGACGTGCTGGTGGACAGCCCGATTGAAATCGGCAATCATCGTACCTTCTCCTTCACGGCGGCGGGAGTGCCGCACACGGTCGCCATGTACGGCGAGGGTCCCTACGACGAGCAGCGGGTGTCCGGCGACATGAAGAAAATCTGCGAGGCCGCCACCGCCGTTATCGGCGAACACCCCTGCGAGAACTACACGTTCATCGTTCACCAGACGCCCAACGGCGGCGGCGGACTGGAACACGCCAACTCGACGACGCTACAGGTGACCCGAAACGCCTTTAGTTCGGCGGCGGGCTATCAGGGCTTCCTGGGGCTGGTTGCCCATGAATATTTCCATCTCTGGAACGTAAAACGCATCCGTCCGAAAGCGCTGGGGCCTTTCGACTACGAAAATGAGAATTACACCAACCTGCTCTGGGTTGCAGAAGGCATCACCTCGTTTTATGACACCTATCTGCTGCGGCGGGCGGGCTTTCAGACTCCGGCGCAGTACATGACGGCCGTAGCTGACGAAATCACGGACGTGGAGAACCAGCCCGGCAACCGCGTCCAGTCGGTCACGGAGTCGAGTTTCGATGCCTGGATAAAATATTACCGGCCTAATGAGAACTCATCCAACAGCACCATATCCTACTATAGCAAAGGAAGTATTTTGGGCGGCTTGCTGAATCTGACCATTTTATCTTCGACCGGCGGGCAAAAAAGCCTGGACGACCTGATGCGGTATCTGTATGCGGAATATTACAAAAAACAGAAACGAGGCTTCACCGACGACGAATTTCAGCAAGCCGCCGAGACCGTAGCCGGACGTAAACTGGATGAGTTTTTCCGTAAATACGTCTACGGCACCGAAACCATCGATTACAACGCGTTCTTTCGGCCCTTCGGGGTGGAACTGCTCGACGTCGGCGGCAACCGCAAGGACCCGTACCTGGGGGCCAGCACCCGCTTCGCCGACGGCAAACTGATTATCACCGCCGTCCGTCGGGATTCGCCCGCCTGGAACGACGGACTGAACGTCAACGACGAGCTGGTGGCGATCAACGGCACCCGGGTTGGCTCGGATTTAAGTGCGGTCCTGGCCTCGGCAAAATCGGGTGATATGGTCGACGTACTGGTCAATCGGGCCGGGGCGCTGAAAACGCTGAAAGTAAAACTGGGTACCTATCCGCTGGTGAACTATCAGTTGATCCAGCTTCCAACTCCAACGCCGGAACAAAGAGCCCTATCGGCTAAATGGCTCTTCACGAGTAACGCCTGATCAGAAAGCCCTCCGGAAACGGGGGGCTTTTTACAGGGCTTCGTTACGGGCCATGCTCTGCATGAAGTCATCGTGCATCTGCCGGAACCGATCATCCACCTGACGCAGAAAAGGCTCGTCGAGCAACGCCGTAACCTCATCCTCCGAAGCTACGTCCATCTCGCTGATTTTATAGGTCTGTTCGTACGATCCAACTTCGATTTTTACAATAAATTTGCCATTCCAGCCATATAGCCCGATTCGAAACGCCGGATGAGGTATGTATTTAATATAGCGCATAGATGATGGTTAACAGTGTTAGATTCTGGTTTTATTTCTAAAAAACGGCCGCTTGTCTCCGCCCGACAGTACAAATATAACAATGAACCGATTCGACCCGAAATCTGCCCTTCTTATGCTGTTTCTGACGGCTCTGGCCGGGCTGTCCTGTTCAAAAAAATCAGATGGCGAAGCGGCCGATTTTCTGTTGCGGGGAAATCTGCAGCTACAGAAGAAAGAATACCGGAAAGCAGTGGCCTATTTCAACGAGGCCATCGAAAAAAAGTCGGATTTTGCTGACGCCTACAATAACCGGGGCCTGGCTCAGTATCGGCTGGGTCAGCGGGAGAACGCCCTCGCCGATTTCAGTAAGGCCATCGACATCGACCCCGATTTCTGGGCGGCTTATCTCAACCGGGCGGAGGTTCGTCTGGACCTGAACGATCTGTCCGGCTGTCAGCAGGATCTGGAGCGTATCCAGGCCGTTTATAACGACTCGTCGTTTTATCACGTACGGGTGGCCGACGTGCAGAGCCGACAGAATAACCTGTCGGCGGCGCAGGCCTCTCTGGAAAAAGCCCTGCGGCTAAAGCCCGACAACGCCGAGGCTCTGACGAATCGCGGCACGCTGCTTTTTAACCAGAAAGCGTATGCCGAGGCCGGGCAGGATTTCCGTAAAGCCCTGACAATCAATCCACGACAGGATGCCGCTCTCAATAATCTAAGTCTGGTAGTCAGCCGCCAGAGGCGCTTTTCCGAAGCGCTCGACTACAGTAGCCGGGCCGTATCGCTGCAGCCGACCAATCCGGTGTATCTGAACAATAAAGGCTACATCCTGCTTATGCTCAACCGCCCCGCCGAAGCCGTTTCCCTCATCCGGCAATCGCTGAAACTGGATGAGGAAAATGCCTGGGCATACCGGAATCTGGGGATATACCACCTGAGCCAGAAACAGCCGGACGAAGCGCTGCGGCAGTTGCAGAAAAGCGAGAAACTCGACCCTTCCGTCGATGAACTATACGCCTGGCTCGGTAATGCCTGGCTGGCAAAGGGAAATCCGTCATCCGCCTGCCGGGACTGGTCACGGGGGGAGTCGCTGGGCGATTCGCTCGCCACGGTTCTGAAAGACAAAAACTGCCGTTAAACCGAAAATACTTCCGCCAGACTTTTTTTGAACCCGGATAATTGCTGACGATTCGTCTCCCGATCCGTGCGAATTTCCAGCAATCGGGCCCTGGCGGACGGACCGAAAAAATGAGTGAGCGCGGCCGTTAAGTCGGTGTATGTGTCCGCAAACAGGTAATCGACGTCCGCATCATGAGCTGTGTTTCGGGCAGACAGGGTATGCGGTGTTTCGAAATACGTTTCCAGTTCCGGCTGCCGGGCGGGGCCGTCGATGAGCCGAAAAATGTTGCCGCCCTGATTATTCAGCAGCACAATTCTCAGATTGGGCGGCACGAAGGTGTTCCAGAGTGCATTTCGGTCGTAAAAGAAAGCAACGTCGCCTACCAGCACCGTCACCAGCCGGTCGGGCACGGCCAGGGCCGCTCCGACGGCCGTGCTGACGCACCCATCGATGCCGCTGGTTCCCCGGTTGGCGAATACTTCAATGCGGCGGGAGGCCTCCAGTCCGCAGTAATTGGCGTATCGTACGGGCATGCTGTTCGCCAGATGTAGCTGCGACCGGGCGGGCAGCGCCGCCAGCACCTCGCTGACTACGCCCAGTTCATGAAATATATCCTGCCGTGCCACAAACTCGTGCAGCAATTTCAGCGACTGCTGCTCCGCCCGTGCCCACTGTTTTGCGTACGTGCGGTCTGCATCGTCTTCATCCCCTTCCCGAAACCGCATAAAATCCAGATCGGCAAACAGTTTTTGGAAAAACGTGACCGGCTCATGCGGAATCAGCGTCGTTAGTGACTGAAAAGGGTCGGTCAGGTGGTGAGTTTCTTCCAGGTGCCAGTGAAGTCGAGGTGAATGGTTTCGTAAAAACAGCTTCAACTGCTTGGAAACAAACGACATACCACAGGTAATGAGCAAATCGGGCCGCAGTTCGTTCAGCCTCTCGCCGGAAAGCTGACCGAGAAAATTATCGTGCTGCGTAAGAATCCCTTCCGAGCGGTGAACGTTTGAAATAATATCGCTGACGACCGGCGTTCCCCATTCTTCATGCAATTGCCTGAGCACCGATACCAGTTGGTCATTCAGCCGATTCTGGCCCACGGCAATCAGTATACGGTCGCTTCCCTCCCATTCGTTCAGCAGCCTATGCCAGATATCGTTGGGTAAGGTCGCCTGTGCAGGCAGTTGCTCAATGATCCGCACGGGCTCAAACACCAGCGACTCCTCCGCCGTCGGGTAAAGCGGCTCCCGCAGCGGCAGGTTGATGTGAACCGGGCCCGGCGGCAGCCGCAAAGCCTGGTGAATGGCTTCATTTCCAATACGTTCCGCGTACCAGCGGGTATCCGGATGAGTGAATTCGGTGGGAAAATCGTAGCTCTGTTTAACGTGTTTTCCGAATATGCCGGACTGATAGATGGTCTGGCCGTCGTACTGATGAATCCATTCGGGCGGGCGGTCGGCTGTCAGCAGCAGTAATGGAATATGCTGGAAACAGGCTTCGGCCACCGCCGGGGCCAGGTTATAGAGCGCACTGCCCGACGTGCAGACCAGAATCACCGGCTGCCCAAGCTGCTGGGCCAGCCCCAGGGCGACAAATCCCGCCGACCGCTCGTCGGGCACTACCCGGCACTCCACCTGCGGGTGTCGGGCCAGGGCCAGTGTAATGGGCGCCGAACGCGAACCGGGCGATATAACCGCCTGCCGGACGCCTTTACGGACGCATAATTCGATAAGATTCAGGATGTGCTGATGTATGGCCACTACTTCGATGATTACACGGTATGCCCAGAGCATACAAAGATAACGGGGCGGCTTTCCGTAAACAAAAAAGCCTCCCGAACCGGGAGGCTTTCGCAAAAACTGTATGTCTGTTTTAACCCAGATAGGTTTTCAGCGCTTTGGAACGCGAGGTATGGCGCAGGCGGCGGATGGCTTTCTCCTTAATCTGACGAACGCGCTCGCGGGTCAGATTGAATTTCTCGCCGATTTCCTCCAGCGTCATGGCGTGTTCGCCGTTCAGACCAAAGTAGAGCGCAATCACGTCGGCCTCCCGCTGCGTGAGCGTCGAGAGTGCCCGCTGCACTTCCTTGCGGAGCGAATCATTGATGAGGCCCGAATCGGGTTTGTCTTCGCCGTCATTTTCCAGTACGTCCAGCAGGCTGTTTTCCTCACCCTGAACGAACGGCGCATCCATCGACACGTGGCGACCCGAAATTTTCAGGGTATCGACCACCTCGGCGGGTGTGATGTCGAGCACGGCGGCCAGTTCTTCCGGCGACGGCTCCCGTTCGAACTTCTGTTCGAGGTCGGAGAACGTCTTGGAAATCTTGTTCAGCGAACCCACCCGGTTCAGCGGCAGGCGAACAATCCGGGACTGCTCGGCCAGGGCCTGCAGAATCGACTGGCGAATCCACCAGACGGCGTAGGAAATGAACTTGAAACCGCGTGTCTCATCGAAACGCTGGGCCGCTTTGATAAGCCCCAGGTTTCCTTCGTTAATCAAATCGCCGAGCGACAGACCCTGATTCTGGTATTGCTTAGCCACCGACACCACAAAGCGCAGATTAGCCTTGGTCAGACGTTCCAGAGACAGTTGATCCCCTTCCCGGATTTTTTGCGCCAACTGCACTTCTTCGTCGGGCGTCAACAAATCCACCTTGCCGATTTCCTGCAGGTATTTGTCGAGCGACTGACTCTCGCGGTTGGTAATTTGTTTTGAAATCTTTAGCTGTCTCATGTACGAATTCCGTCCGCCTTAGCGAACCGATTTATTACAACTTAAAAACGAAATCAGAATTGATTCAGTACACAGAAAAGTAACAACCTAAGATTCGGTTTTGTTCACTGGCTTGGGCAGCAGAACCTTGCGCGACAGGCGGTATTTTCCCGTCTTTTTGTCGATGTCGATCAGTTTGACGCGCACTTCTTCGCCCACTTCGAGAACGCCGTCCATACTCTCCAGCCGCTCCCACTTGATCTCGGAAATGTGCAACAATCCGTCTTTGCCCGGCAGGAATTCGACGAACGCTCCGAACGGCATGATGGTCTTCACTTTACCATCGTAGGTCTCGCCAACGTCCGGTACGGCCACGATGCCCCGGATGCGGCTGAGCGCCTTGTCCATGCCTTCCTGATTGGTAGCAAACACGCTGACGAACCCGGCATTGTCTTTTTCTTCGATGACGATTGTCGTTCCGGACTCTTTCTGAATCTCCTGAACCACCTTTCCGCCCGGCCCGATAACGGCACCGATAAACTCGCGGTCGATTTTGAGCGTGAAGGCACGGGGTGCGTGCGGCTTCAGGTCCGGACGCGGGGTTTCGATGGCCTTTTTCATCTCACCCAGGATGTGCAGCCGACCCGCTTTCGCCTGCTGAAGCGCCTGCGTCAGCACGTCATACGATAAGCCATCGACTTTGATGTCCATCTGACAGGCCGTGATACCTTTCTCCGTGCCGGTCACCTTGAAATCCATATCACCCAGATGGTCCTCATCTCCCAGAATATCCGACAGAACGGCGTATTTTTGGCCCGCACTGGATGGTGCGTCAGAAATCAGGCCCATAGCGATGCCGGCCACGGGCGCCTTTATTTTTATACCCGCATCCATCAGGGCCAGCGTACCGGCGCAGACGGTCGCCATCGACGACGAGCCGTTGGATTCCAGAATGTCGGACACGATACGGATGGTGTATGGGTTGTCGGCTTCCGGCGGCATCACTTTCTTCAGCGAACGATGGGCCAGATTGCCATGACCGATTTCCCGGCGACCGGGTGCCCGGTTGGGCTTCACCTCACCCGTCGAGAAGGCCGGGAAGTTATAATGCAGCATGAATTTGGCATACCCCTGGTACATGGCCTGATCGATGATCTGCTCGTCCATCTTCGTGCCCAGCGTTACCGTCGTCAGCGACTGGGTTTCGCCCCGGGTAAACAGGGCCGAGCCGTGGGCAGAAGGCAGGAAATCGACTTCTGACGAAATCGGGCGAATCTGATCGAGCTGACGACCGTCGAGACGGTAACGTTCATCGAGCACCAGCCGACGAGCCGCCTCCCATTCGACGTCGTGGAAATATTGCTTCGCCAGGGTCATTTTTTTAGCATCGACTTCCGTTCCTTCGGGGAAGAGCGTCAGAGCGAACTCATCGAAAACCGCCCGGAAGGCGTCCCGACGGGCTTTCTTGTTCGGATTACCTGCCCGCATGGCCTCATAGACCTTAGCATACGTTTGTTGCTGAACGAGCGCCCGCAGTTCCTCGTCATGCGTTTCGTGGTTGTATTCGCGCTTCTGCTGTTTGCCGACTTTGGCTTCCAGTTCTTTCTGAGCGGCGCATTGTACCCGAATGGCCTCATGAGCCGTTTTCAGAGCCTCAACCACTTCATCTTCCGAACATTCGTCCATCTCACCTTCCACCATGCAGATGTCGCGGTCGGTAGCGGCCACGATAAGGTCCAGCGTTGCCCGGCTCAGTTCAGACGTGACGGGATTGATTTTGTACTGACCATCTATTTTGGCGACGCGCACCTCCGAGATCGGGCCGTTGAACGGAATATCGGAAACAGCCAGAGCCGACGAGGCCGCCAGAGCCGCCAGGGCGTCGGGCAGCACTTCAGCATCCGCCGAAATAAGCGAAATCATAACCTGCGTATCCGCATGATAGTTGTCGGGGAAGATGGGGCGCAGCGCCCGGTCGACCAGACGGCTTACCAGTACTTCATGGTCGGAGAGCTTGCCCTCCCGACGCTGAAAACTGCCGGGAATCCGGCCCGCCGAAGCAAATTTCTCCTGATAATCTACCGAAAGAGGCAGGAAGTCGACCCCTTCTTTGGCGTCCTTATTGGAAACCACCGTAGCCAGAAGCATCGTATCTCCCAGACGAACCAGAACCGCACCATCGGCCTGACGGGCCAGTTTGCCGGTTTCTATCGTAATGGTACGTCCGTCGGGGAGATCAATTGTTTGGGTGAAGATTTGTGATGACATATAAGTTTAAACACACGACAGCTTTTCTCCTACTTATAAGCCGCGCTGAATTTTCGCGTGACCGTCGTAGACCGCTTTGTAAAATGAAGACCGCTTTATAGATAAAATCAGGGAACCCGTTGAAAGGTTCCCTGAACGTGACTCACCCTGATTACTTCCGCAGGTTCAGTTCGGCCAGAATGGCCCGATATCGGGAGATATCTTTTTTCAGCAGATAATCCAGCAGGCGGCGGCGCTTACCTACCAGTTTGAGCAGCCCAAGGCGGGTGCTGTAATCATGCTTATGAACTTTCAGATGCTCTGTCAGGTGGTTGATCCGGTACGTGAACAGTGCAATCTGAGATTCGGCCGAACCCGTGTCGCCTGCACTTCTGGCATGGCCCTGGGCAGCAAAGATTTCTTGCTTCTTTTCGGTTGACAAATACATCGTCAGACAGCGTTAATATGAAAAATTTAAGTAAACAGCCGCAAAGGTACGGAAAAATTAATGAATAATGGAGAATGAACAATGAATAATGGAAGGTGGGGCGGGGCACCCCATTATTCATTGTTCATTCTCCATTATTCATTATCCATTAACTCCCCCTTCCATTTCCGGCGCAGACGGTCCCACCAGATAATATATATGTCTTTGTCGAAGAGCCGGGAATCGCTGCGGGCCTTGCCCATGAGGTAAATGCCGACCGGCAGCAGCACGGCGTTTGCCATCCATGCGCCCGCCGGAACCCACACCAGACCTTCCTTGGCGTATTTGTCGCCGGTCAGGGTGAGCACGTACAGCAGGATGAAAAACAGAATGGAAACCAGAACCGGCACCCCGAATCCGCCTTTTTTAATGATGGCCCCCAGGGGGGCGCCAATCAGAAACATAATGAAACAGGAAACGGCCTGGGTGAATTTATGATGCTTTTCCAGTTCATACCGAAAATACGTCTTTTCGCGGTCGCGCAGGTAGGTTTGATTCGATTCGGCGTAGCTGAGCATGTTCTTCGCCTGAGCCAGCGCCATGTCTTCCACCTCACCTTTACTGCGGGCGGGGAGCGGTTTCCTCAGCAGTGAATCGACCCAGCGCCCCTGCCGGACCGGACGGGCCGCCGTCGGCGGCGCAACGGGTTTGAACTGGTAGGTAAAATACTGCCGGGACGTTGAGCCGGTATTGATGCGTGAACTTTTCAGTTCCCGTTTCAATGAGTCGGTCAATACCGCCAGTTCGCCCAGGTTTTTCATGTATTCGTGGTACTGAAACTGCTGTTCGTCGGTGCGCTTGAGCCCGAACGACGACAGACTGACAATCAGTTTGTAATGCTGGAAGGCATTCCGCATGAATTTGGCAGCCTCCGACTCCGGATTGCTGCTCGCATACGAGACACTGCCTTTGTCGGAATATTCCTGATAATCATTGCCGTTATATAGCTCAAAAATAAGGTACTGCTTGTCGGGGGTCGTGTACATGCGGCCAGAGTCGGCCAGGATAATTTCTCGGTTGCCGGTCTCCAGCCCCGATTCGGCATGTTTGTAAATGACCATTCCTCTCAGCGTTACGCCGTCGGGCATTTTTTTGTCGACCTTGATGCTGTAGCCGGGCAGATCGTTGTAAAAAATTCCTTCCTTGAGATTGAGCGTCGCCTTTGCGGATTTAATATCCCAGAGCAGACTGAATCCTTTCAGATTGGCCCAGGGCGCTACTTTATTATTATACCAAAAAGAGAACACGCTGATAATCAGGGCCAGAACGAGCACGGGGCGCAGGATGCGGGTGATGGAGATGCCTGCGCTTTTGAGGGCCGTCAGTTCAAAAAATTCGCCCAGATTGCCAAAAGTCATTAGTGATGAGAGCAGCACGGCCAGCGGCAGAGCAATCGGGATGGTGTTGAGGCTAAAGTACATAATGACCTTCCCGAACGTAACCAGATCGATGTCTTTGGAGACGAATTCGTCGACGTAGAACATCATCAGGCGCATCAGGAAGATGAAAATGACGACGGCAAGCGTAAGAAAAAACGGTCCCCAGAACGACATCAGGACCAGTTTATCTAATTTCTTCATATACGCTTAACGAACAGAGGGCCGGGCATAGTTCACAGGGCCGCAGGGAACGGAGACCGGCAGCGGGCCAATTAGCTGCCGACGATTTCTTTCAGCTTTTCAATCAGGCCATTCCAGAGCGATTTCAGGTCGTCCGTATCCGAATTATTCGAATAATCCGTCACCCGCAGGAACGTCGACTGCGTAAGTTCACTGACGTCGACCCGGAAGTCGATATAATTACTGTCGGGGTGTGATCCGTCCGAGCCGTTCATGAATTCGAAACGCACGCTTTTATTCTGCCGGATGGATACCTGACGGGCCAGGTGACTTTCGTTATCCCAGTAAAAATCATAGACATGATTGGGCATTACGTTCACGCGGCTGGCAAACCACTGCGACAGCCCGGAAGCCGTACTGATGTAAGGGAACAGGACTTTTGGTGAAGCCCGGAGTTCATACTCCGCAATAAATTTAAACTTCTCCATATCAGTGAAAGTAAGTAAAGGTAGAGCGGCAAAGGTAGCAGAAAAATGATACGATGCTCAAAAATCTGTTGTGCGCCATTTTTTTTTTCGTACTTTTGTGGCATCAAATCCGGCGGGGTAGCTCAGATGGTTAGAGCGTAGGATTCATAACCCTAAGGTCGGCAGTTCGATCCTGCTCCCCGCTACCTGCAGCACGCCATACGGTGTGCTTTTTTATGGTCCCCTTATCAAGCAAAAAACCCGCATGATGCGGGTTTTTTGCTTGATAAGGGGACCTTTTCCGATTCCTCCTTAAAACTCCTTCCGGCTGATGTCCCCGCGAATTTCGCCGCCCGGAAACCGCTGTGTGTGCAGGTTGACGTACATCCCCTGCGCAAACAGAAAATTTTCAAGATCCTGCGCCCGAAAGCGAATAGCTGAACTGTTATTTTCCCGTATGTCCGTCAGCGTGACCCGACCCGTAATGGGCGAAGGGCCGATGGTGATTGGGATCACGACCGGACCATTAACTCCCGGAGGCGCTACATGGAAATGGGCAGCGACAAGATTGCTGGTCAGGCCGGAATAATTAATCGTGTATTGAAGTTCGCGGTTCGCCTTGTTGTAGGTCACGGCTACGGTGCCCGTTGCAGGCGAATTGTTCGGGGGCACTTCCGCTCCGCCGCTCAGCGTAGCCACAAAATCGACCGTATCGCGTTTGTGCGGCGCATCGCTGTTCTCGCAGGAAGCGACAAACACCGTACCGGCCAGCAGGGCATACTTTAGGAAAGCATTTCGTTTCATAATCTCTGAGATGTTATAGACTCGCTTTTATTGGTCGCAATAATACTAACTTTGTGCCATACCGCTGCGTAAAGCGGCAGAATTAACCGTTAAAACCAGCGAATGCCTGATTTGTTCGCCTGCTTCTTCCTAAGTATACGAATAAAAGCGCTCTTTGGTTGTCCGACCTGAGATGAATAAAAAAGTAGTACTCATTACCGGCTCTTCATCGGGGATTGGCCGGGCACTGGCATTCGCCTTCGGGCGTGAAGGCTACGCTGTCGTTCTATGCGCCCGCCGTCAGGAAGCACTGGAAACGACGGAGGCCGAACTCCGTCAGGTCGGCATCGTCTGCCTGTCCGTGCCCGCCGACGTCAGTAAGGAGACCGACGTCATCCACCTTATTCGGGAGACGGTGAACACCTTCGGACGCATCGACGTACTGATCAACAACGCGGGCATCACCATGCGGTCGATGGTGCGGGACGTCGATCCCGAGGTCATCCGGAAGGTGATGGACATCAATTTCATGGGCACCGTTTACGCCACCCGACACGCCCTGCCCCATATCGAACAAACGAAAGGGTCGATTGTCGGTATTTCGTCCATTGCCGGCTACCGGGGCCTGCCCGTGCGCAGCGGCTATTCAGCCTCGAAATTTGCCATGAATGGATTTCTGGAAGCGCTGCGCACCGAACTGCTGCATACGGGCGTCCACGTGCTGACGGCCTCGCCGGGCTTCACCACGTCCAACATCCGGTTTTCGGCCCTCGACAAAGACGGCAGACAGGCGGGTGAAACCGTTCGGGACGAGGAAAACATGATGAGCGCTGAAGAGTGCGCCCGCCATATCCTGAGCGCCGTCAAAAAACGAAAACGCGAGCTGATTCTGACCACCCAGGGCAAACTGACGGTTTTTCTCAACAAATGGCTGCCCGGTCTGACCGACAGACTGGTGTACAATTCACTGGCGAAGGAAAAAGACTCACCCTTGCGGAAAACCAATCGGTGATAAGCCGCAGTCCTGTCGACGGGCTCAGATTTCCCACACGTTATCCCGACGGACGTAATAAAGGCCGTCGTGCCAGTAAACGCGGAGCCAGATGTCTTCGCTGCCCAGAATGCTGACCTTATGTCCCTTACCGACAATCGTGGCAACAGGGGCCGCCGCCGAAGGGGCCCGGCGCAGATAAACGCTTTCGCGATTGATAATGCCGGCTTTGTAGCGTTCCGGCAGGTTTACCAGCAGCAGCAGCCCCAGCAGGTAAAGCATTACCACCCACTTGTGTTTCTGCCGGATGGGCTCGCCCCGGCGGTTTTTCATCCAGAAAACGCTGAATACGTAGGCCGCCAGCAGCAACAGGCCTACAATCAGATACAGGCCGAACTGCCGGTAAAACAGATAAAAGTAATTCAAATCGTCGGTTTCGTACCCGTATAGATGCTGCTGCTCAGCGACTTCGTTCATTTTCTTCAGGATGGCCTCGTTGGGATTCCGGTCGAAATAGCGTTGCAGGAAATATAGCATCCGGGGCACATTGCTCTGTTTTTCGTAAATAAATGCCAGTTTCAAAAGGGCGGCGTCGGTCAGGGGCGTACCCGTTGCCAGGTGCGCCCGGAACTGCTGCTCGGCCAGATTGTAGTCGCCGGCAGCAAAGAGAGAATCCGCCCGTCGAAGCAGTCCATCCCGATTACCAGGCAACCTATCCGAAGGATTCTGTGCTACAGCAACTTGCCATGAAACTAGCAGCAGAGCACAAAAAAAACGGCACAAATTCAATCGGCATGCTTGCATATACAGTCGTATAATCCTACTTTTGCATCGCAATTCGGGAAAGACATCCACTTTCGTAACGAAAAAAGCAAATTTAGTATTTGATCTGGTAGCTCAGTTGGTAGAGCAATACACTTTTAATGTATGGGTCCTGGGTTCGAGTCCCAGCCGGATCACCAACAATGTGTTGCGTAAAGGGCCGCCACCGGGCGGACGCTTCGCTTCTTCTCCTCTTTGGCACAGCGCCGCTTATTTCCGATCTGGTAGCTCAGTTGGTAGAGCAATACACTTTTAATGTATGGGTCCTGGGTTCGAGTCCCAGCCGGATCACCTAAAATCTTCATCAGGCCCGCCCGACAGCGGGCTTTTTTAGCATCTTCCGCCATGAAAGTTCTGCTGGCTGAAGACAATCTCTCCCTCGCCTCATTTCCGCAAAGACATTCAGGCCGAAGCTTCCGAAGCAGAATCCCCAGAGATGACCGCACCGGCTAATTCCTGTCGCCCGGCAGATTAAGTAGCACCCGCAGAATGCCGGATGACTTTTTAATTATAATTACTTTTTGTTAATTGTAATTAAATTAATGTAATTGTAATTAAAAAACTGTATTTCAATGCACTATCGACTTGCTGAATAGCAGTAGGTAGTCGTCTGAGTTCGATGGCGAGGAAAAAAACAGAAGCACACGTCCGGGATTCACTGGACGGATTGAAGGCTCGGCTGATGCGGTGGGTTGACGAACGAGGCATTCCGGAAGTAGCCCGGAAGACAGGGATTGTCCCACAGGTTTTCTATCGGCTGCGGCAGCCCGACGGAGGCTCGATGAGCATCTCCCTCGACACACTCATCCGGCTGAAGGAAGTGTACGGCGACGAACTGGACCTGAATTATCTGGCAGTCGGGTCGGCAGCATTGAAGAAAGCGCCCCTCGTTCGTCCGGAAGAGAAACAGCTCATCCGGCACCTGACGGCTACTGTGAGCCTGTTGTCCGAACAACTGTACGACGGGGATACGCCGTAAAACAAAAAACCCGGCCTGTTGCCGGGCTTTGTATATTAAAACGGAAGTTCGCTGTCTTCCTCGCCGAAACTCGTCAGGGGTGGCTCGCTGACGCCCCGGCTACTCGTGGCGCGTGCCGGAGCCGGTGAAGCGCCGACTGGCTGCCCCTCCCCTTCGGCCAGATCGATGCGCCAGGCCCGGGCGTCGGTATACCAGCGGTCGTTATACTCACGGGATTCAAGACTGAACATGATTTTGAGCGTATCGCCGGGAGCAAACTGCTTCAGGTCATTGGCCTTATCACCCCAGGCCAGAAAACAAACCTGCTTAGGAAACTGATCGATGGTTTCAATTACAAACTGCTGTTTCACCCACTGACCGTTCTTGCCCTGCCCGGTCTGTTCGGGCAAAACCTTAACCAATTTACCAATAACATCCATTGCCATACTATCGCGGAGACTGTGTTTGTGAAACGATAAATTTACGCAAAAAAGCCGGTATTTCCCTGTTTTCCGGCAAAAAGCTTTACAGCTTTCCAGAAATTTTCCGGACATTCCCACTATTTTTTCGGCTGAACAAACTGGTTCACAACTCATAACCGAACCGAAGGCTGCCCCGGCTCATGATGTTTTGGGAAAGCGTTTGGTTTTTTAGGTCAATCCCCCTACTTTTGTGCCCACAAAAATGGTTTTCGTTTTGTCCATGTGGTGGAATTGGTAGACACGCCATCTTGAGGGGGTGGTGCCGCAAGGTGTGAGGGTTCGAATCCCTCCGTGGACACAAAAAATCCCGGCTCTTTCAGGGGCCGGGATTTTTTGTTGCTGAAGACAGACAAATCAAAGTCCGTTTTGAAATAAACCGGCCCGACAGAACAATGCCTCACTCGTTCCGGATCGGGTTCGCCTGCGAAAACGCACTCAGCCGGGCATCGACCTGCGTGATGATCAGGTCGAAGTCCTCCGGACGGCTGGCGAAATCCAGATGATCGACGTCGATGACCAGCAGTTTACCTTCTTTATAATTCCGGATAAATTCTTCATAATGCCGATTCAGATTCCGGAGATAATCGGGGCTGATGTTCTGCTCGAAATCCCGGCCCCGCCGACGAATCTGCTGCATCAGTTTGGGCAGATCGGCCCGCAGATAGATCATCAGATCCGGCGGACGAACCAGCGCCAGCATGTTATCGAACAAATTGCGATAGGTTTCGTAATCGCGGGGATGCATCAGGCCGCTTTCATGCAGATTTTTAGCAAAAATATGGGCGTCTTCGTAAATCGTACGGTCCTGAATTACATTGTCGGCCTGCTGCTGAACCCGGATAACCTGCTCGAACCGGCTGTTTAGAAAATAGATCTGCAGGTGAAACGACCACCGTTCCATATCGTCGTAAAAGTCTTTCAGATAGGGATTCCCTTCCACCGCCTCCATCAGTACGGTCCAGTTATAATGTCGGGAGAGCCGTTCGGCCAGGGTCGTTTTTCCGGCACCTATATTTCCGGTAATGGCAATGTGCATGGGAACAGATTTACGGCAGAACGCCATCCAGCGGCAAATTGTTATCTTTGCAGACCGAACGTCGACTAACCGAACGGAGCTACATGAAGCCTTACCGCGTATTATTATATTACTATTACATAACGATTGAAAACCCGGAGCAGTTTCGGGAAGATCACCATCGGCTGTGTCTGCAATTGAATCTTCTGGGCCGCATCATCGTAGCCCCCGAAGGTCTTAACGGAACGGTATCAGGCCTTGTCGCTGACTGTGAGGCCTATATGGCGGCGGTGAAAGCCGACCCACGCTTCGCGGACATCGACTTTAAAGTGGAAGAACACGATACGCATGCTTTCCAGAAATTGCACGTCCGGCTGAAAGAAGAAATTGTCAATTCCGACCTGCCCGTCGACCCACGCGTGCGAACCGGAACGCATCTGCAGCCGGACGAATTCCGTCAGTTGAAGGACCAGGACGACGTGGTGTTGATCGACATGCGGTCGAACTACGAACACGCTGTCGGGAAATTCAAAGGGGCTATTACCTTCGACATGGAAAACCTCCGCGAACTGCCCGAACACCTGGCCGAAATCGAGCACCTGAAAAAAAAGAAGGTCATCACCTACTGCACGGGCGGCATCAAGTGCGAAAAGGCCAGCGCCTATCTGCTCGATCAGGGTTTTGAAAACGTGTACCAGCTTCACGGCGGCATCATCAAATACGGTCTGGAAGCGGGCGGCGAAGATTTTGAAGGCAAGTGTTACGTATTCGATAACCGGGTGGCCGTCGACGTCAACCAGATCAACCCCACCGTCATTTCGACCTGTTATCGCTGCGGTAAGCCTTCGGCCCGGATGATCAACTGCGCCAGCCCGGCCTGCAACAACCACGTCGCGATGTGCGAAGAATGCGGCTGGGCGCATCAGGGCACCTGCCAGGACGAGTGCCTGCATGACCCGCAACTGCGCCTGTACGACGGAACGGGGTATTACAGCAAACAAACGGAAAATTATACGCCGCTTCAGGGTTTCCTGAGCCGGAAATCGCTAACTCTGTAACCCGGAATTGAATTCCGGGTGTATTTTTCCGGAATAAAATTCCGGGTTACCAGAACGTATGACATCAACCAGGCCTCTGATATTAGTTTCCAACGACGACGGCATTACGTCGCACGGCATCCGCACACTGGTGCATCTGATGAAGCAGCTTGGCGACGTGGTGGTGGTGGCTCCCAACAGCCCGCAGTCGGGTATGGGTCACGCCATTACGATTGCCTATCCGCTCCGGCTCTACAAAACCGATATCTTCAACGACATTCCGGCATATGAATGCTCCGGTACACCCGCCGACTGTGTGAAACTGGCAAAAAGTCACGTCCTGAAAGACCGGGCTCCGGACCTGGTTGTCAGCGGCATCAACCACGGCTCCAACACTTCTATCAGTGTGTTGTATTCGGGAACGATGTCGGCGGCCATCGAGGCGGCCATCGAGGGCATCCCGGCCATTGGCTTTTCCCTCTGCGATTTCACCCGTGATGCTGATTTTTCGCACACGCATGAGCACGTGCTGCGCATCGCCAGCGCCGTTCTGGAGAAGGGGCTGCCGAAAAAAGTGGCCCTAAACGTCAATTTTCCGGCAAAACAGACCAACCCTATTCAGGAAATCCGGATTTGTCGGCAGGCCAATGCCAAGTGGCAGGAAGAGTTCGATCAGCGGCGGGATCCCTACGGTCGGTCCTATTTCTGGCTGGCCGGCAATTTTGTCAACTTCGATGAAGGCACCGATACCGATGAGGCTGCCCTTTCGGAGAACTGCACGTCGGTGGTTCCCTGCCATTTTGATCTAACGCACTACGACGCCATCGACCTGATGCGGAACTGGAACATCAACGTTCCGGCACCAGCCCTTTCCAATCATCATACGCCCGAATCCTAATCTGACGTTTTTGTTCAACACATTCATTCAACAACACTATGGCTTTACTGGGTAGTTTGTTAAAACGGGGCATCAAACTGACCGACGTGGTGAGCCGTAAAAAGCTGAACCCGTTTAAACTCCAGAAAAAAACTCTTGCCAAACTCATTGCCAAAGCGCGGTACACGGGGTTTGGTCAGCAGTATAAATTCGAGGAGATCCTGAGCGCGGCGCTCTTCGAAGACGGTAAAGCGTTTTACCGGAAATATACGGCCAGCGTGCCCATCCACGATTACAATAAAATGTATCAGGACTGGTGGCATCGTTCGCTCAACGAAGAGAAAGACATCTGCTGGCCGGGTCGGGTCAAATATTTTGCCCTGAGTTCAGGCACCTCCGAGGCCGCTTCCAAATACATTCCGGTGACGAAGGCGATGTCGAAAGCCATTCAGAAGACCAGCATCCGGCAGATTCTGACGCTGGGCCGCTACCCGCATCTTCCGTCGACGCTCTACGAAAAGGGGTATCTGATGCTGGGAGGCAGCACCAACCTGACTTTCCGGGGCAATCATTTCGAAGGCGATCTCAGCGGCATTACGGCAAGTCAGATTCCGTTCTGGTTTCAGCGCTTCTACAAACCCGGCAAGGCCATCGCCCGCGAGCGCGACTGGGCCATGAAACTCGATGAAATCACCGCTGAAGCCTATAAATGGGACATCGGCTTCGTGGTGGGCGTTCCGGCCTGGATTCAGTTGCTGATGGAGAAAATCATCGCCCATTACAAGGTAAAAAACATTCACGAAATCTGGCCGAACCTGGAGGTTTTCTGCCACGGTGGAGTGTCGTTCGAGCCCTACAAGAAAGGGTTTCAGAAACTGCTCGGACGACCCATCACCTACATTGAGACGTACCTGGCTTCGGAAGGCTTCATCGCCTACCAGACCCATCCCGGTGCCGAAGGCATGCAGTTGGTCGTAGACAACGGGCTGTTCTACGAATTCATTCCGTTTACCGACGAAAATTTCAATTCAGAAGGAGAACTCATTGCGCAGCCAACGACGCTGATGATCGACGAGGTGGAAGAAGGCAAAGAATACGCCCTGCTACTGTCGACCTGCTCAGGCGCATGGCGCTACCTGATCGGCGACGTCATCCGGTTCGTCTCCAAAGACCGCTGCGAGATCGTCATCACCGGCCGGACCAAGCACTTTCTGAGTTTGTGCGGCGAACACCTGTCGGTCGACAACATGAACAAGGCCATCGAACTGGTATCGCAGGAAATGGGCGTTACCATCCGGGAGTTTACGGTGGCGGGCATCGCCTACGATACGCTCTTTGCCCATCACTGGTTCGTGGGCACCGACGACCCGGTAGAAGCCGCCGAGATGCGCACGCGCATCGACAAGAAACTAAAGGAGTTGAACGACGATTACGGTGTCGAACGCCGACACGCCCTTAAAGACGTTTTCCTGACGGTTCTGCCCTCAAATGTCTTTTATAAATGGATGGAAGCGAAAGGTAAACTCGGCGGTCAGCACAAATTCCCGCGTGTGCTGCGCAAAAATCTGATCGGCGACTGGGAGAACTTCCTGAAACATCAGGGAATCGACGCCGAAGCGGCCCGGACACAGAAGGTCTGACGATAACGTTGCCATCGGCTGGAGCGATGGCAGCAACGTTATCGCTCACCAGTTCACCCAGTTCAGCAGCGGTTCGGACAGGCGGTTCCAGGCCACCTGCAGCGCTATTCCGATGAAAACGATGCCCGTCGTTTTGTTGAACCAGAGCACTACTTTGGGAGTAAAAAAGCGTTTCAGTTTATGCGCCGACACGGCAATGATTGCCTCGACGCCGAAGATGGCAAGGATGCTGGCGGCAAAAAAGACGATGCGTTCGTTGAGGGTATAGTCCTGCGATTTGTCGAGCCAGGCCGCCAGGGTCACCCAGGTGATGAAATTGACCGGATTGAGGCCGTTGAGCAGAAAACCCGTCGAGAAATAATACATAAAATTGCCGAAACGCGTTCTGGGATAAGCCAGCCGGGGCGTTCCTTTAAACAGGTTTGCCAGCCCCATCGCCAGCAGGAACGCCACGCTGAAAAAAGTCAGGATGTACTCCATGCCCTCGATATGGGGCAGGAATGAAGTGCCGAACAGGGCACAGGTCACCAGCAAAACGTCGCAGACCACTACCCCGAAGGCAATTTTCAGGCCGGCCTTATAGCCATTGTCGACGCTATTCTGCAGCAGCGAGAAGAAAACCGTTCCGAATGTCAGGCTCAGCGGAACACCCGCCATGAGGCCATACAGAAAAATCTTGAACATCGGCGCATTAGAGCTGTTTCAACCGGGCGACCATCAGGATGGCACAAACGCTCAGGGCGTCGGTAATTTCACTGTTCATGACCATGCGGACGGCTTCCGGCAACGAGACTTTCTTTACGTGAAGCGCCTCGGTCTCTTCAGGTTCGTGTTCCCCCTCGGTCAGTTCCTCGGCGATATAAATGAATCCTTCTTCATCAGTTGCGGAGTTCGACGTGTGAATACGTCCGATTTTTGTCCAGCGGGCCGCTTCCAGGCCCGTTTCTTCCCGTAGTTCCCGCCGGGCCGACTCCAGCGGATCGGTGCCCACGGGTGAGCCGCCTTCGGGCACCTCCCACGAATATTCTTCGAGCGGGTAGCGGTATTGTCCGACCAGATACGTGTTGCCTTCTGCATCGATGGGCACCACGGCTACCGCTTTGTTTTTAAAGCTGACAACGCCGTAAATCCCGTTCGTTCCGGCGGGGGTAATCACATCTTCATGTCTGATAGCCAGCCAGTTGTTCTCATATACTGTTTGTGACTGGAGTGTCTGCCAGGGATTATCCGTCCTATTCATGGGCGCAAAGGTACGCAGAAATCAATTAGGGCTTCGTACCTTTGCAGGCCCTGAGGGGCCATTCAGCCTATGCAACCGGCGCAACGCACCAAATATAAATGGGCCTCCATTTCGCTCATTGTGAGTATTCTGCTGATGATGGTCAAATTCGCCGCCTGGTGGGTGACCTCTTCGACGGCCATCCTGACCGATGCGCTCGAATCCATCATCAACGTCATTGCCAGCGGCTTTGCGCTATACAGCATCTATCTGTCCGGACAGCCCCGCGACCGGAATCACCCCTACGGCCACGGTAAAATCGAGTTTTTCTCGTCCGGCTTCGAAGGAGCGCTGATTCTGTCGGCGGGTGTGTTCATCGGCATTCAGGCCATCCGGTCGTTTGCCGTTCCGCACCCCATCTCCAATCTCGACTGGGGACTGGCGCTGGTGGCGCTCACCACCGGACTGAACGCCGCCGTGGGCTGGCTGCTGATGCTGAACGGAGAACGAACGCATTCCCTCACGCTCATCGCCGACGGCAAACACCTCCTGACCGACAGCCTGAGCAGTCTGTTCATCGTTATCGGCGTGGGCGTCATTCTCCTGACGGGCTATTACTGGATCGACAGCCTTCTTTCGCTGCTCATGGCTCTGTTTATCGTTTATAACGGTTTCGGACTGGTTCGGCAGTCGATTTCGGGCCTGATGGACGAAACGGACCTGCCGCTGCTGCGGCGTATCGTCGACGTACTGAACCAGAATAAACAGAATAACTGGATCGACGTACATAATCTGCGGGTGCAGCGCTACGGCTCCGACATGCACGTCGACTGTCATCTGACGCTGCCTTATTACTGGGACCTGACCACCGTTCACAGCGAAGTTCGGCAGTTTGAAGACGTGCTGAAGGCCGAAACGCCCGGCGAGCTGGAAGTATTCATTCATGCCGACCCCTGCCTTCAGGAATGCTGCCACTACTGTCGGGTAGAAAACTGCCCGGTGCGGGCGCACGTATTTGTGCAGGACGTGAAATGGACCGTCGCCAACATTTCGACTAATCAGAAGCACTTCGTTCCCATCGAAAACTGAGTCAGTCACCAATTATAAGCTAATTTTAATCTCTTCAATTATTGTCCTTCCAAGATACTTTTGTAATTTTCCATCCCTTTCGCAGTAATTTCTTATTCAGGTTGTATTCATAACCAAAAAGGCTGGCCCACGATGTGACCAGCCTTTTTTATTGGACCATACGCCTGTGGAGACCCGTTATTTAAGCGTGCTCATGCCCCCGTCGACACCGATAATCTGCCCGGTTATCCAGCTTCCCTGATCGGAAAGCAGATGCACAGCCATGGCGGCAATGTCGTCGGGTGTACCGACCCGGCCCAGCGGATGGCGTTTGTTGGCGGCCTCCCGCCGGTCGCCTTCCAGCAATGGAGCCGCCAGCGGTGTGTCCGTCAGCGAGGGGGCCACGGCGTTGACCCGGATGCCGTACGGCGCAAATTCCGCCGCCAGCGATTTGGTCAGCCCTTCGACCGCCGATTTTGACACCGATACGGACGAATGCAGGCCCATTCCCAGTTTAACGGCCACCGTGCTGAAGAAGACCACCGAGGCGTTTTTCGATTTCTTAAGACTCGTAAAAGCTCCCTTGACCGCCTCGACGGCGCCCAGTACATTGATTTGGAGGTCAGTGCCATAATCAGCGGTCTGCAGGCGCTGAAATGGTTTGAGATTGATGGTTCCAGGACAGTAGACCAGCCCATGCAGCAGTTCCGGCAGGGTGGCGAAAAGCTCACCGGCGGGCTGGGTTACGTCCCAGTTCAGATGCGTGGAGGTGATTCCTTCGGGCTGTCGACGCCCCGCCGTAATGAGCGTCGCTCCCTGTTCCTGAAGCTGCCGGGCCAGGGCCAGTCCGATACCCGAACTGGCCCCAACGATCAAAATGGTTTTTCCGCTGAATGAAGGCATGAAAAAAATAGTATTGGACCGCCGAAGCGGAGATTGAACAAAAAACACCAGACAATAGACAAAAGAGAATGCATCTGCAGCGAGTAACCGACTGATGAACTCTATTGTCTGTTGTCTGGCGTCTTTTATCTGAAAATTTATATAACCGGTGCCGGATTGGTGATGTGTTTCAGGAATTCGTCCCGGATGGCATCTTCGGTAAACTTACCGCTGTAGTGAACGGTGACTGTCGAACTGGCCGTATCGTTGACCCCGCGAGTGGCTACGCACAGGTGCTTGGCGTCGATCACCACCGCAACGTCTTCGGTTTGCAGCACTTCTTTCAACTCATTGGCGATCTGTACCGTCAGTCGCTCCTGTACCTGCGGCCGTTTGGCAAAATACTGAACGATGCGGTTCAGTTTCGACAGACCGATAACCTTACCGCTGGATATATACGCGACATGCGCCTTACCGATAATGGGCACGAAGTGATGCTCACAGGTCGAGTGAAGCGTGATGTCTTTCTCGACCAGCATCTGGTTATACTGATATTTATTGTCAAAGAGCGTTGCCTTCGGTTTGTTGGCCGGATTCAGGCCGCCGAACGTTTCTTTGACGAACATCTTGGCGACGCGGTGGGGCGTACCGCTGAGGCTGTCATCTGTCAGATCCAGCCCTAGAATGTTCATGATTTCCCGAAAATGCTTCCCGATGAGTTCGATTTTCAGGTCATCGTCCAGCGCGAACGCATCTTCGCGGAGAGGCGTTTCAAATGACGTTCCCACGTGTTCCTCGCCCATTTCTTCCAGCGCCAGCAGATCAAGGCCGCCGTTGTGCGCAAGACGATGCTTTCCGTTAGGCTGGATATTCAACGAAGTTCCGTTCGGTTTCATATAATCTGATTTTTAAGTCCAGTGATGGTTCAAGATGCATGCGTAACTGCTCGTGGATGACAAGGGCTATGTTCTCAGCAGACGGGTTGAGGGTTTTAAACTCTTCCGTGTCCAGATTCAGATTGCGGTGGTCGTAGCGGTCGATAACGTGTTTTTTTATCAGATCGCTCAGAATTTTCATGTCGACTACGTAACCTGTCCGGGGGTCGACCTCGCCCGTAACCTGAACAATCAACTCATAATTATGCCCGTGGAAATGCGGGTTGTTACATTTACCAAACACCCGCTGATTCTCTTCGTCCGACCAGTCAGGATTATGCAGCCGATGCGCCGCATTGAAGTGCTCCCTGCGGAACACCGCCACTCGTTTGTTTGCCATGAAGTCGATGCCGTTTGCAGGGCAGTAAAACTTGATCGCGTAACCAGCTCACCGTCGTCAGAAAGTATGTCTGCAACACAAGTGAGCCGTGAAGCGGTAGCGGACTTTCCGTTGCGCTTTCAGGAATAGGGTTACGTCAGGCTAACGAGGTGAGTGAACTTTTTGTTCAATGTTTCCGCAAAAACGTTAAACAAAACACTCTCTTTTACCTAACGATAAGCAAACGGCTGCCATAGGGTTTTGGTTCCCGGCTTTTTTTGGGTCATCTGCACTACTTTCTGGATTTTCAATCTAATTTGCAGTCTCCATTAACCTGTACGACATGACACCTACGGCCACCTCAGCCACTACCCGTTCGTATCTGGGTCCGCTGCTCATTATCGGCGCCCTGTTTTTCATTTTTGGCTTCGTCACCTGGGTCAACAGCGTTCTGATTGCTTTTTTCAAGCAGGCCTTCAACCTCAGTAATTTTTCTTCCAATCTGGTGGCTTTTGCCTTTTTCATCTCCTACACGGTCATGGCGATTCCCTCATCCCAGGTGCTGAAACGGACCGGTTTTAAAAACGGTATGTCGCTGGGGCTGCTGACGATGGCCCTGGGAACGCTGATTTTTGTGCCTGCGGCAAAAGTTGTCTCGTATCCACTGTTTCTGACGGGGCTATTTCTCATCGGCATCGGCCTGACCATTCTGCAAACGGCTTCCAATCCGTACGTAACCATTCTCGGCCCGCGTGAAAGTGCCGCCCAGCGTATCAGTTTTATGGGAATTGCCAACAAACTCGCCGGCATCTGTAGTCAGTTTATCTTCGGCGGTCTGCTCCTGTCGGGCACCATCACGGGGGCGGCCAGTCTCGAAAAGGTGGTTACGCCCTATCTGATTCTGACCGGCGTTCTGGTGGTGCTGGCGCTGCTGATCCGTTTCTCCACCCTGCCCGAGGTTTCGGAAGAGCAGGACGACACGACGGCCGCTGCCGCCGCTTCCAGCCACAGCAGCGTATGGCAGTATCCGAATCTGGTGTTGGGTGTGCTGGCCCTGTTCTGCTACGTGGGCGTCGAAGTCATCACGGGCGACCTCATCATCAGCTACGGGCAGGCGATTGGCTACAGCAACGACGAAGCCAAATATTTCACAACGTATACGCTTGTAGGTTTGCTGGTGGGCTATCTGGCCGGTATCGTGCTGATTCCCCGCGTGATTTCCCAGCAGAAAGCGTTGCTGTTTGGCTCTGGGCTGGGCTTACTGCTCACGGTGGCGGCCCTGCTGACCGATCCCAAAACGTCGGTTTACTGCATTGCGCTGATGGGTTTTGCCATTGCACCCATCTGGCCTGCCGTCTGGCCGCTGGCGCTGAATCGTCTGGGCCGGTTCACCAAAATCGGTTCGGCGCTGCTCATCATGGGTATTTCCGGCGGAGCGCTCCTGCCGCTGCTGCACGGCTACCTGACCGATACCGTCAGTCCGCAACTGGCATACGGCCTGCTGCTGCCCCTGTTTGGCATGATTCTGTACTACGCGCTTCTGGGCCATAAAAAAACGCACTGGTAATATGGACGCACTGACCGTTTCGACACCGGGGCGCATCTGCCTCTTTGGCGAACACCTCGACTACCTGGGTCTGCCCGTCATTGCCGCCGCCATTTCCCGGCGGGTCGGCATAACCGGCAATCATCAGTCGGAGCGGAAAGCCACCATCCGTCTGCCGGATATTAATGAAACCGAAGCCTTCGTCCTGACCGACACGCCGCTGCCCTACGTCCGCCGCCGCGACTACTTCCGGAGCGGCTACAATGTGCTTCTGAAAGAAGGATTTACGTTTTCCAAAGGCGTCGACTGTGAAGTAAAGGGTAACATCCCCCTGAACTCGGGCACGTCGAGTTCATCGGCCCTGATGGTTTCGTGGATACATTTCATGGTCCAGATGTCGGACCGGCCCCTGCCCCTCAGCCGGTCGCGGCTGGCGCGGCTGGCCCACCGGGCCGAGGTGCTGGAATTTAACGAACCGGGCGGCACGATGGACCATTACGCCACGGCCCTGGGCGATGTCATTTATCTTTCCGGGAATACCGAAGTGGAATCCCTGCGTCCCAAACTAGGATACTTCGTGCTGGGCGACTCCGGCGAACCCAAAGATACGATTGGTATACTATCGCGGCTGAAAGGCGGCGTCCTGCAGATTGTCGAGAAAATTCAGTCCGAGGTTCCGGCCTTTTCACTTCACACGACCGACATTCTGGAACTGGATGATTTTGAATCACTTCTGACGGCGGAAGAGGTTCAATTGCTGCGGGGAACGGTTGGCAATCGGGACATTTTGCGAGAAGCCCGCGAGGTACTCGAAGCGGCCGATCTCGACCACATTCGTCTGGGCCAACTGCTCTCCCGGCACCAGGATAATCTGCGGGAAGCTCAGCGCATTTCAACCGAAAAAATAGATCGGATGATCGACGCCGCCCTGCATGCCGGGGCATTGGGGGCCAAAATTAACGGTTCGGGTGGAGGCGGCTGCATGTTCGCCTACGCTCCGGGTCACGCGGGGGCGGTCGCCGAAGCCATCGAGCGGGAAGGCGGTCAGGCCTACATCATCCGGGTGGATCAGGGGACGCTGGCCGAACCCGTATCGGTAGGGTAAAAGTAGTACCAGATTATTTTCGTAATTTCAGTTTTCATCAATAAAGATTCATCATGGTTGTCGACGTTGCTCCACGTTTATTTACCGTTTCGGAATACTACCGGATGGCGGAAACGGGTATTCTGTCCGAAACCGACCGTGTGGAACTGATTGAAGGTCAAATCATTCAAATGAGTCCAGTTGGAGTACGCCACGCGGCCTGCGTAAAACGCACACACACTTTATTGAGTCAATTAGTAGGGAAACGGGCTATTATCGGCGTTCAGGATCCTGTTCGCCTAAATCACTACTCCGAACCTGAGCCAGACGTAGCGGTTCTGCATTATCGACCCGACTTTTATGCTACCGACCACCCGGCGGCGGAGGATATCTACCTGCTTATCGAAGTAGCCGAAACGACGCTTGCTTACGACCGGACCATCAAACTGCCGATGTATGCCAAAGCGGGCGTACTTGAAGTCTGGATTATCAACCTGAACGACAACTCCGTTGAAGTCCACCGGCAGCCTACCGCCGACCGATATGCGTTTACCCAACGGCTCACCAGCACGGACACGCTGACCGTTTCGGCCTTGCCCGACGTGGAGTTTCCGGTGTCGGCCTTAGTTTCCTGACTTAACTGAACAGGTCTGCGGTTTTCAGTGTTATTTTTGCAACACGTACTTACTTGCCGACTGCCATCATGCCTGACACGCTGACGACCTCCCTGCTTTCCGATCCGGCCACCCGTTTATATACTCCATCGCTGACCGAATATAATCGCCGAAAGACCATCACCGTCCGGATAGGCGACGTTCCTTTAGGTTCGGATTACCCGATCCGGGTGCAGTCCATGACCACCGTCGACACGATGGACACAATGGGCTCGGTCGAACAGTGTATCCGGATGATTGAGGCGGGTTGTGAGTACGTGCGCATCACGGCCCCCAGCGTGAAGGAAGCCCAGAATCTGGAAAACATCCGCAATGAGCTGCGCCGACGGGGCTATGCCACACCGCTCGTGGCCGACATTCATTTTACGCCCAACGCCGCCGAACTCGCCGCCCGCATTGTCGAAAAAGTGCGCATCAACCCCGGCAACTACGCCGACCGCAAACGCTTCGAGCATATCGAGTATACGGATGCCTCCTACGCCGCTGAACTGGAGCGCATCCGGGAAAAATTTCTGCCGCTGGTTCGTATCTGTAAGGAATACGGAACGGCCATGCGCATCGGTACCAACCACGGCTCCCTCTCCGACCGGATTCTGAGCCGTTACGGCGACACACCGCTCGGCATGGTCGAGTCGGCCCTGGAGTTCCTGCGCATTTGTGAGGATGAGAATTATTTCAACATTGTTCTGTCGATGAAGTCGAGCAACACCCAGGTAATGGTGCAGGCGTATCGACTTCTCGTACAGCGTCTTGCGGAGGAAAATCTGAAGCCGTACCCCCTGCATCTGGGAGTGACGGAAGCGGGCGAGGCCGAAGACGGACGCATCAAATCGGCGGTGGGTATCGGCACCCTGCTTGAAGACGGGCTGGGCGATACGGTGCGGGTTTCGCTGACGGAAGATCCGGAGTTTGAAGCCCCGGTTGCCAAAGCACTCATCGACCGGTACACAAACCGGGCTACCCTAAGCCAGCCCATCCCACCCATCCATCACTACCCGGTCAATCCTTTCCAGTATACCCGTCGGCACACGCATGAAGTTGCCAATTTCGGGGGTTCCAACGTACCACGGGTGATTGCCGACTACTCCGCCATTTCGGTGACGGAACATGAGGATTTGCGTCCGGTGGGGCATTTTTACCTGCCTGTTCCAGATAAATGGCGGATGAACGACCTGGGAACGGACTACATTTATAGCGGAGCCAGCCCGATTCCGTTCATGCTGCCCAACGGATTGAAAGAAATACTGGATTATGACGTATGGCTGCACGTTGAGGATCAGGCAAATAAACTGCCGCTGTTGTCGGGCGATGCGTTTTTGAGCCGCTCTGCGGAATCATTGCATCAAACACTTAATTTCGTTTCGATCTCCCTGGCCGACTGGTGTCCGGCGCTGGCCGATGCCCTCCGGCAGAAGCAGTCGGTAGTTCTCGTGATTCGCACAGACAATGAACACGCCATGCCGGAATTGCGGCGGTTTTATGCGTTCCTGATGGAGGCCGATGTCACCTGCCCCGTTGTCACGCTGCGGAGCTACAGCGATAGTCAGGGCGATGCGTTTCAGCTTTACGCCGCCACCGACGTGGGGGGTCTGCTCATCGACGGACTGGGCGACGGTGTCTGGCTGGCAACGGATAAACTGCCTGACCTTTCGCAGCAGGAACGCCTGGCCGCCGCCGGACGGTTTAACTCCGTGGCATTCGGCATTTTACAGGCCGCCCGAACCCGGATGTCCAAAACCGAATACATTTCCTGTCCTTCGTGTGGCCGCACTCTCTTCGACCTTCAGGAGACAACGGCTATGATCCGGCAGCGCACCGACCATCTGAAGGGCGTCAAAATCGGTATCATGGGCTGCATCGTGAACGGACCCGGCGAAATGGCCGATGCCGATTATGGCTATGTAGGCATTGGAAAAGATAAAATTGCGTTATATCGCGGACAGCAGGTCATTAAAAAATCGGTGCCTGCCGAACGGGCCGTCGACGAACTGATTGACCTGATTCGGGAAGATGGCCGCTGGCTTGAACCCGAATCTATCGAACTGACCGAAGCCTGAACGAATTTTTCTTTTTTTGAACACTTCCGCTGAACAGGAGCTTACCACAGGTAGCCTCGGAAGTAGGAGTTAACCTGTCCTTTTATGTCGCGCATTGCCGATTATTTCAAAATAGGTGACGTTTTCCGGTATTTCATCCGCGTATTCCGCAAACCGGACCCCAGTCACCCGACCAACGTCAACATCCGCATGATGCACGGAATCAACCGGATTTCCATCATCATGTTTTTGATATGCGTCATTGTTATGATTGTCAGGGCCATTTTACGATGAATATAGAAGAGCTGCGGGAGTATTGCCTGTCCCGACCGGGTGCCACCGAGGATTTCCCCTTTGATGAAACGACGCTGGCTTTTAAAGTGGGCGGGAAGATATTTGCGCTGACCAGTCTGGATGCACAGCCCCTGACGGTGAACTTAAAATGCGATCCCGAATGGGCCGTTACCCTGCGTGAACAGTTCAGTGAAGTGCAGCCGGGGTATCACATGAACAAAAAACACTGGAATACGGTCGTGCTGGAAGGAAACGTGAAGATCAGCGACGTGAAGGCGTGGGTCGACCACTCGTATGATCTGGTTCTCAGAAGCTTACCCAAAGCGACGCGTCAGTCGGTTCAATTGCAGGTATAATCTTGTCCAACCGCGAAATTATTGGTATTTTCGTTGTGAGAGAACAGACGGGTTATGGAAGTAGCGCTGCTTTTGTTGTTATTCATACCGTATCTGGTTATCCGATACTATTTCATTGACCACGACACCCCGGCGGAAAAAGACCGTCATCGCTTCCGGCAGGGCATCGAACTCATTCAGGACCGGCGACTCGATGAGGCGCTGGCTTATTTCGATGGCGTCGTTCATCAGCATCCTAAATCGGCGGTGGCCTATGCCTGCCGGGGCAAGTGCCATCTGAAACAGGACAATTATTATTCGGCCCTTTACGACCTCACACACTCACTGAGCCTTGATAACACCCTGGCCGACTGTTATCTGGACAAAGGTATTGCCTTCTTTTATCTGGATATGTTTGCCGACGCCTTCCGGGAATTTGATAAGGCGGTCTGGCACTTTCGGGGACAACAGCCGGACGCACTGCGCTGGCGGGCGCTCAGCCGGATCCGGCTACAGCAACTGCCTCAGGCCGAAAGTGACCTCAAACGGGCTATCGGCCTGGGCGACGAAAATTCTGCGTATCTGCTCAAGCAGCCCCCGTTCAGCCGGACGGTCAACACGCCGTCAAATTGATAGTTAACCACAGAGCGACAGAGATTGGCACAGAGAACACGAAGTTTGATTATTCTCTGTGTTAATCTCCGTTCTCTCCGTGGTTAATACCTACCTCAGCCTCGCCACCTGCTCGGTGTTCCGCCTCGTATCCAGCTTTGCCGCCCGGGCCAGTTCCAGGCCCTTCTGCGCAGCCTTCAAGGCATCCGCCGGTTTGCCGCCCCGCCGATATGTCTCGGCCATTTCATAATACAAATCGGCCTGCTCACGCGAGGGCGTTTTCGCCAGCGCCAGCGCCCGATTGGCCCATTTCAGCACCGTCGACACGTCGCTGCTGTCGGGGCTACGACCATTAAAAAGCCGGATGACGTACAGATATTCCGGTAGCGAGAACTGATTCTGCTGGGCGTGATTATCCATCCGGGCGACGGCTTTGGCGGTCTGCCCTACCCGGAAGTACGCATATATCTCCGGCAGCAGCGTCCGGTTGGAAGCGACCCGGCCCTCGACGCCGATTTGCTGTAGCTGATCCCGGATTTTCAGAATCTTTGCGACTGGATACTGATTCCCCCGGCTACTGTAGAGCGACGACATGAGAATGTTCTCCGCCACGTTTCTAACCTCATTCTGCCCGTATTTCATATACTGGTCGAGGTGGGAAATCATATACTGAAACAGCGGATTATCCACGTCGAGAACGAGTTTCTGTAACACCAGCCAGTTTGTCGGACTGTTGTAGGAACCGGCAGGTTGCTGTCGGGCGTACTCGTTCATCACCTGAATCTCCGTCAGGGTGTCGCAGTTAACGCGGTTCCACATGCCGTAATCGATCAGAAAATTGGCCGATCGCTCCCCCTGCTCGTATCGGTTCCGCATGTTGGCTCCCCGCGCCGTAGGGTTCAGTGCGTTGGACCCATGTCGTATGACTTCGTCCGGGGCATTGTTGCTCATCGCCATGTGCATCAGGTCGCCCTGCGGACTGAAATACAGAAACAGGGGCAGCGAGGGTACGAAAAGCCGGTTGCGGCGCAGAAAACTCTGCGTTTCGGGGGCATTGACGTCGATTTTCGCCGAAACAAACCGGGCATTATAGAACGCCCCGACCCGACTGTCAGCCAAAGTCGGCACAAAGCTCTGGCAGACGTGGCACGTCGGCGAATACACTTCGATAAACACAGGTTTTCTGGCTTTCCGGGCGGCTTCGAGTGCTCCGCTGATGGTCGACGCCCGGAAGGTAATCCCTTTTTTCTGGGCCTGTACCGGTATCAGGAACCCGGTAAGCAGCATCAGAATTGTGAAAATGGCGGGTCTCATTTCGTAATTTGGATCAGGCAGTACGTCCCCCGGCCTGCTGCTGGGCGGCTTTCATTTCTTCTTCGACCCGTTTGCTCAGGGTGCGGCACAGATTATCGATTTCGTCGGCCATTGCCTGGTCACCGGTAGCCGTGACGAGCGTATCGGCCACGCTGCCCATGACTTCAATACAGAACCGCTTCATGTCCGGCACCTCCATATCTTTCGTCCAGAGCGGCAGGCTGAGCGTTCCCCGGTGGTAATGGTCCCAGAGTGTTACGAAAATGGCTTTCGTGTCGCCCAGTCCTTCGTTAGGATTATCGGTAGCATCCCACAGAATTTTTTCGGGAACGCGCTGGCTGTCCAGCTCAATGTTGAAATGAATTTCTTTCTTCATAAGACCAAAAATAACCCCCGCCAACCCATCGGCGGGGGTTTATTCCCAAAATTACGGTTTTTATGGCAAACAGCAGGCTTATGAACCGAAAACACGCCGCAGCAGCTCGGTTACCCGGGCCGCCGGATTCTTCCGGATTTCGCGTTCTTCCTGTTCGATGAGCGTAAAAATCCCGTCGACGGCCTTCGTTGTGGCGTAGCGCGTCAGGTCCGGGTCGACCCTCTGAACGCCCGGCAGCCGGTTATAGGTCCGGACCAGGTCACCGTAGTAGCGCGTTGCCCGATTTTTAGTCAGGGTGCTGTCGACAATCGGCGTAAACCGCTGCATCAACTGCTCGGACGTGGTTCGCTTCAGATATTGGGTGGCGGCGTTGGGCTCACCCCGCAAAATGCCCAGCGCATCTTGTATACTCATGGAAAAGAGGGCGTTCAGAAAGATGGGTTTGGCTTCTTTGGCCGCATCCTCCGCCGCCCGGTTCAGCGACAGAACAAACCGGTCGACCTGGGGCCCCAGACCAATTTGCCGCAGCCGACGTTCGAGTTGCTGCGCTTCGGGGGGCATCAGAATTTTAATCAGCGGATTTTTATAATATCCGTCGACCGCCGAGGCCCGGTCGGAGCCTTTGTTGATGCCAATCTGCAGAGCCTCCTTGAGGCCACGGGTAATCTCCTCGGAGGTCAGGCCATTGCCCGAAGGCGCTAAAATTCTCTCCAGAAGCTTACCCAGTCGGCTGGGTTGTTCGGGTTGCGTCTGTGCCTGGGCCGTCAGGGCAACACCCATGAAGACGGCAGTTATCATCCAATGTTTTTTCATTCGTTTCATAACAGTAAGACCCTCGTCGGAGCGTCTATCCGGTTTTTTTGTACTTTTGAGCCTATACACCACGCAATCCTGCGTCGAAGATTAGACGTCTCAGCATCCAAAAAGTAAATTCGATTCGTGGAAAAATGTTGCAGCAACCTTCATGAAATCCATCCAGGCGGAAATAATTACCATTGGCGACGAAATTCTTTTCGGGCAGATTACGGATACGAACACGCAGTGGATCAGTGCAGAATTGACCAAAATTGGTATCCGGACCGTCCGTAAATCATCGGTCGGCGACACGCAGGATGCCATTCTGACGATTTTACGGGAAGCCGCCGGTCGGGCCGATCTCGTGATACTGACGGGCGGGCTCGGTCCCACGAAGGACGATATTACGAAACAGACGCTCTGTCGTTTTTTCGATACGGATTTAGTTATGAACGAGCAGGCGCTGGCGTTTGTGACGGCGTTTTTCGCCCGGCGGGGGCGTGAACTCACCGACATCAACCGGACCCAGGCAGCCCTGCCCCGTAACTGCACTTACATACCCAATGACTGGGGCACGGCGCCAGGTATGTGGTTCAACGAGCAGCAGACTATTTATGTATCGCTGCCGGGTGTGCCGTTCGAGATGAAAAACCTGATGCAGTACCGGGTGATTCCAATGCTACAGAAGCATTTTGAAACGCCCGTTATCGTTCACCGCATGATTCGTACGGTGGGCATCGGCGAATCGTTTCTGGCCGAACGAATTGCCGATTGGGAAGCAGCGTTGCCGCCGCATATCAGGCTGGCGTATCTGCCCCATTTCGGACAGGTTCGTCTGCGCCTGACCGGCACCGGAACCAATGAAGCCGAACTCAAGCAGGAAATTGACCATCAGGTGCAGCAGGTTCTGCCCCTGATTGAATCGAATGTCTTCGGTTTCGATGAGGACGAACTGGAAGGGGTTATCGGGCGGCTGCTGACCGAGCGCAGTCTGACGCTATCGACGGCAGAAAGCTGTACGGGTGGTTTTGTCGCCAGTCAGATTACACGGGTGCCAGGCGCATCGGCTTATTTCTGGGGGAGCGTGGTCAGCTACAGCAACGCCATCAAAGTGAACCAGTTAGGTGTTCAGCCTGAGACGCTGGAACAGTTTGGGGCCGTGAGTGAACAGACTGTAACGGAAATGGCGGAGGGCGTCCGGAAGAAACTGGGCACCCATGTCTCACTGGCAACCAGCGGCATTGCCGGTCCCGACGGAGGCACTCCCGACAAACCCGTGGGCACCATCTGGATCGCCTGTTCAACCGAAAACCAAACCACCACCCGACTGCTGAAATTTGGCCCCTACCGCGACCAGAATATTCAACTCACGGCAGTATATGCCCTGAATCTGCTGCGGGAGGTGATAATGGGCGAAAGAGTGAAAGAGTGAAAGAGTGGCTTAGCCCATTTACCACTGCCCTGCGGGACGCTCTTTCATTCATCGACCACTTGTATTACATCAACAACTAAAAAACGTCTATTTACCTTTATCGACATGGCACTGATCGACATGCTGATGCCCAAAATGGGCGAGAGTATTATGGAATGCACCGTGATCCAGTGGCTGAAACAGCCCGGCGAGCGCGTCGAAGCCGATGATTCCATTCTGGAAGTGGCAACAGACAAGGTCGATACAGAGGTGCCCGCTTCGCATTCCGGAATTTTAAAAGAACTACTGGTCAAAGACGGCGACGTGGTGGCAATCGGCAGCCCCGTGGCCCGCATCGAGGTAGAATCGGAAGAAGCCGTTACGGCTTCGGCGGGGCCGCCCCCCGCCGACTCGACACCGGAGCAGGACGTTGCCAGTGTAGCGGCTAAGCTGGAAGAGGACGTCAATGCGCTGTCTGCCCGCAATCCGGAAATCCGGACCGACGCCGAAGCCGTTGCAGGAAGCGGTCGCTTTTATTCACCGCTGGTGCTGAGCATTGCCAAAACCGAGGGCATTCTTCAAAGCGAGCTGGCCCGGATTCCGGGCACGGGCGCCGAGGGGCGTTTGACCAAAAAAGACATGCTGGCGTATGTCGAACAGCGCAAAACACAGCCCGTCGGGGCGGATACTGCTCCGCAGCCAAAACCGGAACCGGCAGTTTCACCGGCAAAGAAAACCGCTCCGGCTCTTTCTCTGAACGGATCGGAGGATATCATCCAGATGGACCGGATGCGGAAGATGATTGCCGAGCGCATGGTCGAATCGAAGCGCATTTCGCCGCATGTGTCGTCGTTTGTGGAAACTGACATGACGGCCATCGTGCAATGGCGCGAGCGGACGAAAAAGACGTTCCAGCAACAATACGGCGAAAACATCACCTACACGCCCGTCCTAATCGAAGCCGTAGTAAAAGCCATTCGTGACTTCCCGATGATTAACGTTTCCGTCGATGGCGATAAAATACTCGTGAAGAAAGCGATCAATATTGGTATGGCCGTGGCCCTGCCGAGCGGCAACCTGATTGTGCCGGTGATTCACGAGGCCGATCAATATAATCTGGTAGGTCTGACCAAAAAAGTCAATGACCTTACCCGCCGCGCCCGTGAGAACAAACTTACCGCCGACGATCTCGCCAACGGCACCTACACGATTTCCAACATCGGAACCTTCGGCAACATCATGGGTACGCCGATTATTCTGCAACCGCAGGTAGCCATCATGGCGTTTGGAGCGATTCAGAAAAAACCAGCGGTTATCGAGACTCCCCAGGGCGACCTCATCGGCGTCCGGCACAAGATGTTTATTTCCCACAGCTACGACCACCGGGTTGTCGACGGCTCTCTGGGCGGTCAGTTCGTCAAGCGCGTGTCGGATTATCTGGAGGCTTTCGACGCGGAACGACCTTTAGTCTAATATATCGACCTGAATGAAACCCCGCATTGCTATCGACATGGACGATGTGCTGGCCGACACCGTTGGCAAGTTCATCGACATTTACCGCCGTGATTTTGATTCCTCCGCCACTCCGGAACGGTTTCGGAATCAGTCGTTTCACGAATTACTGGACAAGGATACCTTCGGACGGTTGTTTAATTATGTTCACGAACCGGGCTTCTTCGCCGACATTGCGGTGGTAGAGGGCGCCGTCGACGTCACGAAGGCATTATCGGAGAAATATGACCTGTTTGTGACCACGGCAGCGATGGAATTCCGGAATTCATTTGTCGATAAATACGACTGGCTGGCCCGCTATTTCCCGCACATTCCCTGGCAGCACTGGGTCTTTCTGGGCGACAAAAGCATTCTCCGGGCCGACTACATGATTGACGACCTGCCGCGTAATCTGACAACGTTTCAGGGTGAGGGGCTGCTCTTCGATGCGCCGCACAATCTGCGAAGCAACGGCTTCCGGCGGGTGAAAACGTGGGAAGAAATAGCAGAGCTATTGCTTTAAACACAGAGGTAACGGAGGCTACACAGAAGAAACAGAGATTATATTCTCTGTGGTACTCTGTGTAACCTCCGTTACCTCTGTGTTTAAAACCCTTTTTATTGCGCTTCTACCTGCCGCTCGTGGCCCGTCTGGAATTCCAGAGACGTGGTTTTGGCGGGGCGCATTTTGATAATTCCGAGTTTATTCAGAACCTTAATCACCGGATAAGTCGGGTCGAATTCCCACCATTTTGCGCCAAAGTTCGCTGCATTGGGGCGTTTGTGGTGGTTGTTCTGGAACAGTTCACCCATCATCAGCAGGTCGAACACCAGAGAATTTTTTGACCGGTCGTGGTTATCGAAATTGGCGTAGCCGTATTTGTGCCCGCTCCAGTTGACAATAGCCCCGTGAATCGGCCCCATCAGGAAATGAATGGGCAGCAGAAAGAAAAACGCCCAATGCATGTCCAGATACAGATAGGCGAAAATATAAAACAGCGAGTAGAGCACGCCCCAGCCTACGCGGGAAACCCACGAATCACCGATTTTCTCAATCAGCCGCCACTCCGGGTAGTTCCGATCAAACTGCTGCTCGACGGGGCGCTTGCGGTGCAGCACGGCGTTGTAAATGTCTTTGGTCTTCCACATCATCGTGAAAATGTTGCGCGTATGGTGCGGCGAGTGCGGATCTTTCGGCGTATCGCTGAAGGCATGGTGCATCCGATGCAGCACGGCATAGGCCCGGGGACTCAGATAGGATGACCCCTGCGACAGATACGTCAGGAAATAGAAAAAACGCTCCCAGACCTTGCTCATGGTGAACATTTTGTGAGCGGCGTACCGATGCAGGAAGAAGGTCTGACAGAAGAGCGACAGATACCAGTGAAAAACAAAAGCGACGATTACAACCACGGTAAAGAGTATGATTTATGGAAAGACAACAAAAAACCCAAATTGGATGATTATGCATACAAAGCTAGTCAAAATAACATAGAATGCATTACCCATATATAATTTTTTGTATTAACGCAATATTTTAATTAGTCGTCGTGGCGTATTGCAACAGGTTCGCTCCCATGCGCAGGGCCTGCTGCCGAACCTCTTCGGGATCGTTGTACACAGCCTGATCCTCCCAGCCATTCCCCAAATCACACTCATAGCTGTAGAAACACACGAGCTTTCCCTGCCAGATTAGGCCAAAGCCCTGAGGGGCCTTGCCGTCGTGTTCATGCACTTTAGGCAGACCGTTGGAAAATCGGAATTTCTGCTGATAAACAGGATGGTTATAAGGAAGCTCGATAAACGATAGCTCCGGAAAGACTTTTTTCATTTCCCGACGGATAAACTTATCCATACCGTAATTGTCATCAACGTGCAGAAACCCGCCCGACATCAGATAGCGCCGAAGGTTCTGGGCCTCGGTGTCCGAAAAAATCACGTTTCCGTGTCCGGTCATGTGCACGAACGGATACGAAAAAATGTCCGGGCTGCTGGGCTCGACAATGTCTTCCTCCGGAAAAATGTTCATCCGCAACTGCTGATTGCAGAATTTGATCAGATTGGGCAGCGAGGTTTTGTTGGCATACCAGTCGCCCCCGCCGTTGTATTTCAGCTTGGCAATTTTATAGGCGTGCTGGGCCGCAGCGGAGTTAATGAATACTGTAGAATGGATAATGAATACTGTCAGGAAAAGCCTTTTCATGGTTGTACCTGTCTGACGTGTAAAATCTGGCAGGCTGCGAGTGCCGCCGTTTCGGTTCGGAGCCGGTTCTGTCCCAGCGAAACCATCTGAAACCCCGCCGCCTGCGCCTTTTGTAACTCCTGAGCCGAAAAATCTCCCTCCGGACCAATCAGCACGGTATAGGTTTCGCCAGGCTTTGCCGCCCGGAAGAGATGTTCCGGCGCTTCGCCTTCCGGCAGATGAGCAATAAACCGCTGCCCCTCCCCCACGGTTTCGAGCAATTGCGCAAAACTCATCAGTTCATCGAGTGTCGGCAGCCAGTTCTGCAGCGACTGTTTCATGGCCGCCACCGCAATCTTCTCCAGACGGTCACGCTTCAGCACCCTGCGCTCGGAGTGGTGTCCGTAAAAAAAACTGATCCGGTCGATACCCAGTTCCACGGCTTTTTCCACGAACCACTCGATGCGGTCCAGGTTTTTGGTAGGCGCCAGACAAATACGGATCGAAACCAGCGGTGCAGGCGTATTCTCCCGGTCGATGATCTGAAAACCGCACTGCCGGGCGTCGGCTTTCGTAATAACGGCCCGAAAGCGATTTCCTTGCCCATCGGTCACAGCAATTTCGTTGGCGCTACCCAGCCGCAATGTCTTGACGGCATGGCGGGAATCGTCTTCGTTCAGAAACAAAACCGGGTCGGGCTGATAAAACAGATGCATTCAGTCGACAGAGAATGTGATTTTGGGATTTTTAAGTGATTTCATCGCCAGCGACAGGCCGTTCAGCGTCAGTGGAAACATGCGGTTTCCCGACCATTGCCGCAATAACTGAATGCTGTGCGTATACTTCCAGTAGGGGGCAATCATCGGATTGAGCCAGACCAGGTGCGGATACTGTGCCCGGAAGCGTTCCAGCCAGACGATGCCCGCTTCTTCATTATAATGTTCGACACTGCCTTTTGGGGCTGTAATTTCGTAGGGCGACATCGCCGCATCACCCACAAAAATAACCTTGTATTCTTTATTGTATTTATGGAGCACCTCCCAGGTAGGTATGCGGTGTTTTCGCCTGCCGTTGTCCCGCCAGAGTGTTTCGTATACGCAGTTGTGAAAATAGTAAAATTCGAGGTGTTTAAACTGATACCGGGCCGCCGAGAACAATTGATTGCAGAGGTCGACGTGTTCGTCCATCGACCCGCCAACGTCGAAGAGAATGAGCACTTTAACCCTATTTTTGCGGGAAGGCTGCATCCGGATGTCGAGCAGACCGGCGTTTCGGCTGGTATCTTCAATAGTACCGTCGATATCGAGTTCATCCTCAACTCCTTCCCGCGTCAGGATCCGCAGGCGGCGGAGGGCCATTTTCATGTTCCGTGTGTTCAGTTCGACGTCATCGGCGTAATTCCGGTACGCCCGCTGCTCCCAGATTTTAATGGCCGACCGATTACCGCCCGTTCCTTCATCCATCCGAAATCCTTCCGGATTAACGCCCTGAGTCCCAAAGGGTGAAGTGCCGCCCGTTCCAATCCAGCGCGGTCCGACGTTTCGGTTGCCCCCCTGATGTTTTTCCTGTTGCTCATCGAGTAACTGACGCAACCGGTCCCAGAGTGCATCGGGGCCGCCCATCGCCGCCAACGCCGCCCGTTCTTCCTCCGAAAGCATATTCCTTAATGCGTCGGTCAGCCATTCCGGCGGCATCACGGGCAACGATTCGGGCGGGGTGGTTTGTACACCGGCGATGTAATCGGCAAACAACCGGTCGAATACGTCGAGATGCTGCTCGCGCTTGATGAGCGTTGTGCGGCTCAGATAATAGAAATCATCCACCGACGTGCCCCCTACCCGCCCCCGCAGCGCTTCCAGCAGAGTCAGATACTCCGGCAGCGTGACCGGCAGTGCATGTTGACGCAGCAGCAGAAAGAAGTCGAGAAACATGGGTTTGATAAATAATGGATAATGTATAATACGGTCCGCCGCTGTACATTATCCATTATTCATTATACATTATTCATTGTCCATTATACATTCAGTACGGACGGTTTCCTTTGGTGCGTAGGGCCGTGAGCAGGTCGGTATCCTGTTCATTTTTGAGCAGGGCACCCACATACGGCGGCAATACGTTCAGCGCCTCCAGATCGTTCAGATCATCGTGAGAAACGCCCGCCGCCAGCAGCAGGCGAATCCAGTCGATCAGTTCGCTGGTCGAAGGCTTCTTTTTCAGCGCTTTCACGTCGCGAATGCTGAAAAACACCGACAGCGCTTTCATCAGCAGTTCCCGGGAAAGTTTCGGGAAATGCACCCGAACGATCTGTTCCATCGTAGTCCGGTCCGGAAAGCGGATATAGTGAAAAAAGCACCTTCGCAGAAAGGCGTCAGGCAGTTCTTTTTCATTGTTGGAGGTGATGATGACGACGGGTCGGTACCGGGCCGTGATAGTCTGCCGTAACTCGTAGCAGTAAAATTCCATGCGGTCGAGTTCCTGCAGCAGATCATTCGGAAATTCAATGTCGGCCTTATCGATTTCATCAATCAGCACCACGGCCTGCTCTTCGGATTCGAAAGCCTGCCAGAGCGTTCCTTTTTTAATGTAAGCAGCCAAATCGCCCACGCGGGACTCGCCAAGCTGCGAGTCCCTGAGCCGCGAAACAGCGTCGTACTCATATAACCCCTGATGCGCCGCCGTAGTCGACTTTACATGCCAGGTATACAACGGTTTTTTCAGCGACTGGGCCACCTCGTAGGCCAGCAGCGTCTTTCCTGTTCCGGGTTCGCCTTTGATGAGCAGCGGCCTCTGCAATTCAATCGCCGCGTTGACGGCGGTGCTGAGTTCGCGGGTGGCGACATAGGTATCGGTGCCGGAGAATGCATTCATCGTTACTCGTCTTCCTCGCTGCTGGTAAACGAATATAGGGTGGTATCCAGGGACAGGCTGCCCGCGTTGAAATCCCGGACAAAAGCCTCCACGACTTCGTCGGTGATCTCTTCCACGTTCAGGCAGACATCCAGGCCAACGCCGTAGTCGGTATCGGGGTCGACTTCTACGTGTTCCTGCACCTTGATGGATTCATTTTCTTCGATTTCCTCAATCAGTTCCGTCAGGAAGATTTCAATTTCTTCTTCCAGTTTCGGGTCGATGCGGTAGCCGGGCTTGCGGTCTTCCAGGGGAACATACTGCGGGTAGGTAGCTTTCACCTTTTCCATCGCCTGTTCGTAGACCAGGCTGCTGTGGTGCAGCCGCAGCGTGTACATAATGGCATCGTAGATTACCTCCCTATCCTGATATGGACCAACGAACTGAATGTGAACGCACTCCCCGTTCTCCATCATATCGATGTCCTCATCCTCGATGTAGGCAAACGACGTGCCCTCCTGACGGCATTCATCTTTCAACTGTTGTATTTCCTTCGGGTCAAATCCTTTATTTTCGGTCACGTCTGCCATGATTCAATCGTTTTGACAATGATACATTCGGTAAAACTACGTAGCCCGTCGGGTAAAGCCAACTGGTTCAGGGCTGTATTTCGGAAGAATTAGAAAACGGGGCAGGTCGCGCCCGACGTTCAGGCGGTTACCGTCTGTTTCTTAAGATAAAACCGTGTCAGCGTTTTCAGGGCAAAGTCAACGGCAACGCTCACGGCAGAAAGGTCGGTGCGCAGCAACTGGTCTTCAGGGCGGTGAATGTTGGGCATCTGACCCTGCCCGTCGAGGGCGCAGAGCGTAATGACCGGCATACCGGCCCGTACGAACCAGACACTGTCCAGGTCAGGCATGTGCCAGCGCCCCGTCGAAACCTTACCCCGAAAATGCGGCTCTTTCATCAGCTCGCGGGCCAGGTCCATTAATGGATTATCGTACGTAATGATTTCCAGGGTTCCGGTTCTTTCAATCACGTGCAGCGTTCCGTTGCCCAGGGTATCGAAGTTGATAATGGCTGTGCGGCCTCCCGGCCACTCATGCCGGTGACGCTCGATATAGGCCCGCGAGCCAATCATTCCGGCCTCTTCGGCCCCGGTCAGCACCACCTCGATGTCCAGATCGGAATGACTGAACTGCCGCAGCCGTTCGGCTGTTGCCAGGGCTGCCGCCACGCCCGTTGCGTTGTCGCTGGCTCCATTGGTATAGCCGTACAGCCAGAAGCCCAGCGTGCTGAGAATGGCCTGCAGGATAAAGTAAACTGCCAGCAGCCCGCGAACGTAGAGCAGTTCGACCCGATCCGGATCCAGCAGCGACCAGGTCGTCACAACGCCCGCCAGCAGCATCAGGAACAGGGACAGCACCAGCGACGAGCGAAAACTTTTGACCTGGCTGCTGCGGTACAACAGCGAAACCGGGGCCGTATCGTAATGGGCCATCAGTATGACTTTTGTCCGGCTATCGGCACCATTCGTGGCCGATCCCCATCGACCGATGACGTTGTGTGAAGTAGCCCACGGCGGAAGCCAGCCAACGGGCACGTAGCGCCAGTTGAAATACAGCCAGGCAAACACGATGCCCGCCCACTCCACCATCACGGCCACCGGTCCCAGCCATTTTACAGTCAGCAGACCAACGAGCAGACTGCCAATCAGCCAGTAAACGACCGTAACGTAGGTTCTTGGCGTACGGAAGGGTTCGACCCGGACATCGGCGTTCATTTCCTGAAGAGTTGCCGACAGGAGTTCGATGGCCGGAGGTTCGTAGCGCGTTGCCGCTCCCCGATGAGGCAGATGGGTCAGGTCGCGAAGGAAGGTATCTATTGAAAAAGGCATCGACGCAGGATTGGGTGTACGATTAACGTATTTTCCCGCCGGAAATGCAAATAGTTTTATTTTTGGCGCTATACCAACCGTTCCTGTTTCAATGAAGCATCGTTTATTTGTTCTTACAGTCGTTTTTGGGGCTGTTTTATCCAGTTTCAAACCCGCCCGGGCACAGCAAAATCGCCCTGTTTCCGTATAACCCACAAACAAGATGCCGCCCAGGGCAGCTACCAGTTTATGGCGGACAATCCGAACTTCTGCGACTATACTGTAAAAGTAGTATTCAATCAGCTACAAGGCCTGAACTGTGGTTGTTCGCTTCCGTATCTTGGAACGGTTCGCCACGGCGGTAGTCTGCTCTTCACGCTGAAACGCAGTTCGCCGAACGCACAAACCGCCTTTCAATACTCGGTAACGTCTTTCAGAGGTCGGGCGCTGCGGAATCCCCCAGCCGATTTCCCGTATCTGCTTCCGGTAGCCAATGGTCGTAAAGTACTGATTAGTGAATCAAAATATATCGGTGAACTGCTGAAAGACGAGCGGAAGGAAGGCTTCTATGCGCTTGTCGTCAAAACGGAGCCCGGCGATACTATTTTTGCGGCCCGGCGGGGAGTCATTGCCCAGGTCCGGAACGACGTTGATCCAGTGGGCAAAGACCTATGGTATGCCCGGGATGCCAATTTCGTGGAAATCTATCATGCCGACGGCACTTTTGCCCGATACGACAAATTAAAACGGGGACAGATCTGGGTAGAAGAAGGCAGCTTTGTGGAAGTCGGACAACCTATAGGACTAGTGGGCGGAGAGAATCTTTCGGGCGGACCAGCCCTGTTTTTCAGCGTTTATTTTCTGCCTGAGGAAAATCTCAGAGAAATCTCAGCAATTTCCTACCAGCACGTCAAACCCTCATTCTGCACGGGGGCCAATCCGGCGGGGGAGGCTCTGCAGCACGGACAAACCTACGAGGCCGTGCGACCGGAGGCAGTTCTCGTCAAAGAAATGTCGCGGCGGGAACAGAAACGCCGACAGCCAAAGAGTAAGTGATTGGGTGATTAGTGATTGAGTGATTGGGTAACTAAGCGGATGCGTGCTACTCAATCACTCAATCACTTACTCCCTTATTTCACAAACAGCATCTCGCGGTATTTCACCAGAGGCCAGTCTTCGTCGTCGATAATCAATTCAAGTTTATCGACCTCGTAACGAATGATGTCAAAATAATCCTTCACTTCCGTAGCGTATACTTTGGCCGTTTCAGCCGTATCGCCCAGATTGTTAGCGTGTTTACGCTTCTCGGTCATGGCTTCGACATGGCCTTTGATGGCCTTCACGCGGGTGGAAATCTCCCGGATGATGTCTTTGATCGGCTCGGCTTCGGCGGTCATGTCGAGTGCGGCCAGTGCCTGAGCCGCCGCCGCCAGTTTGGCCTGGTATTTTAGGGCCGTCGACACAATATGGTTCATGGCAAGGTCGCCCATCACCCGCGATTCGATCTGTACTTTCTTAATGTATTTTTCCAGTTCGATTTCGTAGCGGGATTCTACTTCACGGTGGCTCAGAACGCCCACCCGCTCAAACAGTTCCAGCGACTCAGGCTTCAGGTAAACGCCCAGGGCTTCCGGAGTGGATTTAATGTTCGACAAGCCCCGTTTGGCGGCTTCTTCGACCCACTCGTCCGAGTAGCCGTTCCCTTCGAACAGAATACGCTTCGAATCCTTATAGTACTGCTTCAGAATATCGACGATAGCCAGTTCTTTCTTTTCGCCATTTGCCAGACGTGCATCGAGTTCAATTTTGAATTTGGCAAGCTGGTCGGCCACAATACTGTTCAGCACAATCATCGTCGAAGCTGAATTGGCTCCGCCGCCTACCGCCCGGAATTCGAATTTGTTACCCGTGAAGGCGAACGGCGACGTACGGTTACGGTCTGTGTTGTCGCGCAGCAGAGACGGTACGCGATTGATACCCAGCTTGTAATAAACGTTATCACCTTTCTGGAGCGAAATTTCCGATTTGTCTTCCAGATCTTCGAGAGCTTTTGTCAGCGTTTCGCCGAGGAAGATCGACATGATAGCCGGAGGTGCTTCGTTAGCGCCCAGACGGTGCTCGTTGCCCGCCGAGGCGATGGACGCCCGCAGCAGGTCGGCATTGTCGTGAACGGCCTTGATGACATTGACCAGGAAGGTCAGGAAGCGCAGGCTTTCTTTCGGTTTGGTGCTCGGTGCCAGCAGATTGACGCCGGTATCCGTACCCATCGACCAGTTGTTGTGCTTACCGCTGCCGTTGATGCCCGCAAAGGGTTTTTCGTGGAAAAGCACCTTGAAGTTGTGCTTCTCGGCTACCTTTTCCATCAGGTCCATCAACAGGGCGTTGTGGTCGATTGACAGGTTGACCTCTTCAAACGTGGGGGCCACCTCGAACTGACCCGGAGCCACCTCGTTATGGCGCGTCCGCGCCGGAATACCCAGTTTCATGGCTTCAAATTCAAAATCGACCATGAATGAATTGACGCGGGGCGGGATGGTCCCGAAATAATGATCCTCCAACTGCTGACCACGAGCCGGAGAGTGTCCGAATACCGTACGCCCGGCCATTACCAGGTCCGGACGGGCATAAAACAGGGCTTTATCGACAACGAAATATTCCTGTTCAGGTCCTAGGGTGGCCGTTACTTTCGAAATATTACGGTCGAAATATTGACATACGGCCGTTGCCGATTTATCGAGTGCGCTCAGTGCCTTCAGCAGCGGCGTTTTATAATCGAGGGCTTCACCCGTATAAGAAATGAAAACCGACGGAATGCAGAGCGTTTTGCCGCCTGCCCCGTTGTCCATCAGAAACGCTGGAGAACCCGGATCCCAGCCCGTGTAGCCCCGTGCTTCAAAGGTGTTGCGCAGACCGCCGCTCGGGAAAGACGAAGCGTCGGGCTCCTGCTGTACGAGTGCCCCACCCTTGAATTTCTCGATGGCTTTGCCCTCCATCGTAATATCGAAAAACGCATCGTGCTTCTCCGCCGTTTCGCCCGTCAGCGGCTGAAACCAGTGCGTGTAATGAGTAGCGCCCCGCGACACCGCCCAGGACTTCATGGCATTGGCAACTTCATCGGCGATTTCGCGGTCGATTTTACCGCCGGTTTCAATTGCCTGCGTAATTTTCAGGTAAGCTTCTGGTGAGAGCAGCGACCGCATCACGTCGTTGTTGAACGTGTTGCTGCCATAAAATTCGGCAACGCGTTCGGTGGGAGCAGGCACTGTCAGGGCGTGACGGCTTTGTGCAATTTCAAGCGCTTTGAATCGAAAGTTAGACATCGGTATACTTTGGAGGTTTTTGGTTCATTTCGACCCAAACTTAAAGAATATTTACTCATTTTCGCAAGAGTTACCTCAAAAATATACCTGATTTTATAAAAATTAAGCGTTTTCAGTAAAAACACCTCTTAGTCTACATATCTGCCTGAACTCAGAAACTTACTATTTCCCGCTATTTTTTATTACTTAATACAGAATATTTTGGCCTTTTCAAATTATGGTTTTGCACACCCTACCATCGCCTGGCTCGATTTTACGATTCAACGGATATTTCCTGAAACTTATGCGAGTCGGATTTTGTAATTTTGTGACCGCCTGAAACGTCCGGGAGACGGCTCTTTTTTACGGCGGCAGTTTTGAGAATCAGTCGGTTGGGTTGCTGATTACATTAATTCATGAAAAAAATCGCATTTTATACTTTAGGCTGTAAACTGAATTTTTCGGAAACGTCTACCATTGGGCGCCTGCTCGAACAGCAGGGGCACCGCCGGGTGGACTTTACGGATCAGCCGGATGTCTTCATCATCAACACGTGTTCCGTCACGGATAATGCCGATAAAAAATGCCGGAAGATTGTGCGCGAGGCCCAAAAAATCAACCCTGACGGGTTTGTTGCCATTCTGGGCTGCTATGCTCAGTTGAAACCCGAAGAGATTGCGGCCATACCGGGTGTGGATGCGGTTTTGGGAGCTGCGGAGAAATTCCGGCTGCACGAGCTTATCGGTACGTTTGAGAAAGCGCCTTCCGGAAAGGGAAGAGTATTTAATTCCCGCATCGAGTCCGTTCTGGATTACCACGCGTCCTATTCGCTTAACGACCGAACCCGCACCTTCCTTAAAGTACAGGATGGCTGCGACTATCCCTGCTCCTACTGTACTATTCCGCTGGCCCGTGGCAGCAGCCGCAGCGACACGATAGCTAACGTAGTGCGGGCCGCCGCCGAAATTGCAGAACGAGGTGTGAAAGAAATCGTCCTGACGGGCGTAAACATCGGCGATTTCGGCCTCCGCCACAGCGAAGACGGGTCGACTCATCGCCCCGAAACGTTTTATGATCTGGTGCAGGCACTGGATGAAGTAGATGGAATTGAACGCTTCCGGATTTCGTCCATCGAACCCAACCTGCTTACCGATGATATTATTCGCTTTGTTGCGCAGTCCCGGCGATTTGTACCGCATTTTCACGTTCCTCTTCAATCGGGAAGCAACACGATGCTGGGCCTGATGCGGCGACGTTACCGGAGAGAGCTATACGCCGACCGGGTAAGGGCAATCAAAGACCGGATGCCTCATGCCTGCATCGGCGTCGACGTGATTGTGGGGCACCCCGGCGAAACGGATGAATTGTTCCGGGAAACTCATCAGTTTCTGCACGAATTACCGGTTTCGTATCTGCACGTGTTCACCTACTCAGAACGCCCCAACACCTACGCCCTGACCATACAGCCCGTCGTTCCCGGCAGCAAGCGGGCCGAGCGCAGCCGTATGCTGCATAGTCTCTCCGATAAAAAACGGCGGGCTTTTTATGAAGAGCAGCTTGGTCGTAATGCCACTGTGCTCTTTGAGGAAGGCTCAGACGAGAACGAGGTGCGCAGCGGTCAGATGCAGGGTTTCACGGAAAATTATGTTCGGGTGACGGCCCGGTACGACCCCCTGCTCATCAATGAACTCAAGACCGTGCTCCTCACCAACATCAATGCCGAAGGGCTGGTGGAAGTTGCCGAAACGGAGCCGCTCATTTCCCACGTATAAAAAAAGAACTGCCCGTTAAAAACAGGCAGTTCTCCAACGAGTACAACAAAACCACAGTCGTGCCGGACAAACTTCGAAGACGAAAGAAGTGCGGGCAGAGCAGACCTGTGGCTCTGTCGACATATCTTGAATATCAGGCGTCTACCAGGAATTCGTCGTGCTGGCTGACGTCCAGACCGACTTTCTCGTCCTGCTCGGTCACCCGCAGCGGCTCGATGACATTGGTCACCAGCAGCAGCAGATAGGACATACCGAACGCGAACGCAGAGACGATAACCAGGGCGGTCATATGGGTCAGGAAGAGTTTGGTCTGACCAAATGCCAGGCCCTCATCCACAACGGCGGAGTTGATGCCCTTGCTGGCGAAGATGCCCGTCATGACCATACCGACCATGCCGCCGACACCGTGGCAGGGGAAAACATCCAGCGTATCGTCGAGGCTGGATTTGGTAGCCCGCAGGTGAGCCACATAGTTGCTGACCATACCCGCTATGGCGCCGATGAAAATGGATGTCGGAACGGTGACAAAACCCGCCGCCGGCGTAATGGCAACCAGACCGACGACAGCACCGATACAAAAACCGAGAGCGGAGACTTTCTTACCACGGGCGGCATCGAACAGAACCCAGGCCAGACCGGCCGCTGCCGCTGCCGTGTTGGTGGTAGCAAATGCCGACGCTGCCAGCGCTGAGGCACCCACCGCCGAACCGGCGTTGAAACCAAACCAGCCAAACCACAGCAGACCCGTGCCCAGCAGAACGAACGGAATGTTGGCCGGAGGGAGAATATTGGCTTCGAGGTGCGACCGGCGGCGCTTCAGATACAGGGCCCCCGCCAGAGCCGCCCAGCCCGCCGACATGTGTACGACGGTGCCGCCGGCAAAGTCAAGAACGCCCATCTTGAACAGGAAACCATCCGGGTGCCAGGTCCAGTGGGCCAGCGGTGCATAGACCAGCAGGCTGAACAGAACCATAAAGAGCACGTACGATTTGAAGTTGACCCGCTCGGCCATCGAACCCGTAACGAGTGCGGGCGTGATGACGGCGAATTTTAGCTGAAAGAACGCAAACACAACCAGCGGAATCGTAGCGGCCAGCGACCAGGGCTTGCCGTCGAGCACGCCGTTGAACATAAAGAAGGTACGCGGGTCGCCGATGAAGCCCCCAATCGACTCACCGAAGGCGAGGCTAAACCCGCAGACGACCCAGAGTATACTGATGACGCCCATCGCAATGAAGCTCTGGAGCATCGTGGAAATCACGTTTTTGTTGTTGACCATCCCGCCGTAGAAATAAGCCAGCCCAGGGGTCATCAGCAGTACGAGGGCAGTAGCCATCAGCATCCAGGCAGTGTCGCCTGAGTTGATGCCTTCGGTCACAATCTGAGTGGGGACCGACGGATATAGAATGCCCAGCACGCTGACAAGCAACAACAGGGCGAGCGGCAGGTAAGAAGGTTTTTTCATGGTTGAAAAACGGTTTTAGTTGTACGGATTTATGCGTCAGAATTTGTAGATAAAGGCCATTCCAAGCGTCGACTGCGATGACTTGGTGAAATTACCGTCGCTGTCTTCAAACTGAAGCTGTTGTTCGGCACCGCGCACATTAGGCTTGGCGTAGCTGTCTACGCGGAATTCGGGCTTGATGAGCAGATGACCATCGGCAGCCGTGAAGTTGGCCGTCAGTGTGAAGGAGTTTACGCTCGTGCCTTCGCCGAGCCGGTTGCGCAGGGCTCTGGCACCGCTGGAGTTATCGAAATATTCATACCGGGCACCCAGGCCAAACACCGACGTGAAGGCATAATTGGTGTAAAGTGCCACGCCGCCCCACGATTTTCGCGAGCCAATGTTGCCACCGCCCTGAAAATCGCCTTTCTGCGATCCTACGGCTGCATTCAGGCCCAGAAAGAATTTCTCCGTAAGCTGGTAGGTCGTCGTCAGGTCCAGGAGCGCATAGCTGCCGGTGGAATCCCTCCCGCTCGCTCTCGGATTGGCTTCGTTGCTGACAATCCCGTTCAGGTATACGTTCCAGCCGGAGGCGGGCGAAACAAACAACTGCCCGATCAGGCCTTTGGCCCGGTTGTTATCGTTCAGGTTGTCTACGTTATTGACCAGACCCAGCATCAGCGAAGCCTTGTCGCTGAAGGCGTAGGTCGCCTTCACGCCCAGATGATAGAAGGGGCCGTTATTAAACAGATTGGAGAGGGAATAATTATAGTTGACGGGAGCATCGATGACTTCGTAACCGATGTGGGTGCCGAACTGACCGGCAGTGAACATCAGTTTCTCGGTGGCTTTCCAGTTGAAAAAGGCCTGCTTGATTGCCAGTGAGGTCGACCCCCGCCCCAGCGGACCCAGGATGTTGCCGTAGTTACCCAAATCGGCATTCGGACCGAAGGCCAGATCGACGACGACGTCCGATTTGGCATTGCTGTAACCGATGCGGGTCTGCACCAGACCGATCGAGAACTGACCAGCCCGCTGTTCGAAGGCCCGGGCGTTTCCGGCAGACCCCAGATTGCTCCGGGAAGCAGGCCGGTTGAAGTTGCCGAAATAGTAGGAGTCGATGTAGCCGGAGAATGTGAATTTTCCTTTGCTTTCCTCTTCCTGTCTGGCTGTACTCGTGCTGTCCTTATCTGTTGCAGCCGATGCGGACAACGACAACAAACATCCAAGAACTAAGTAGCTTTTTTTCATAATTATATTTGGTTAAGTAAGCTTTTTGTGTTCAAAAAATTTGTCATTGCAAATATTATCAGAATAAATTTATTTTTCAATACGGCAAACAAAATAAACTTAATTTTGTTTATTTATCTATAATTTTTCCATAAAATAGTCAATTTCACTACTATTTTTACTATGTTTTTATAATTTTAGCCCTAAAGAGGCATATTTTCAAACTTGGGTCGTCAATAAAAAAATGTATAAAAAAACCCCGACATCGCGATGTCGGGGTTGCAAATGAACAGGCTTATTCGGTCAGACCATCTCAGCGTGCAGCCAGGCCTTCTTGGCTAGCAGGGTCTCTTCATCTTCTTCATGTTCGGGGTCCGGCACACAACAGTCGACCGGACAGACTGCCGCACACTGCGGCTCTTCATGGAAACCGACGCATTCTGTGCACTTGTCGGATACAATGTAATAAAACTCGTTGGAGACCGGTGTCTGCGGGTCGCGTCCACTAATGACCGTACCGTCGCCGAAATCGACTGCATCCAGTGCTGTGCCTCCACCCCAGGTCCACTCGACGCCACCTTCGTAGATGGCCGTATTTGGGCACTCCGGTTCGCAGGCACCACAGTTAATGCACTCGTCAGTGATCATGATTGCCATATACTGTACAAGTTTGAGTCGTCGAAATTTGTTTCTGTTTCAGCCCGGCAAAGCGCCAGGGTATATTGGTTATCGTCTATCATACAATAACACGATTCAGGCGACATCCGCCACCCGGAACCTGAAGGGGCCGACCAATCGTGCGTATAAGGACAACAAATATAATTATTTAAAGGTTGGCTCCAAACTAAATTTTAATTTTGCGGGTTCAAAAGAAATCCTCGGCAGACATTCAGGTTCATGCACATTAACGAACGTATCGACACTTTCATTCGCCTTGGCGAGCACCTCAACTCTTCTAATTTTGAGCCCGTAAAGCGAGAACTGGCCCATCAGGCGTACGCCCGAAACGCCTGGTTCACGGCAGATAACGTCTATCAGGCACTCGACGCAATTGGCCGGATGCTAACCCCGGACGACCTGCCGGAATGGGCCTTCAGGTATCCCGTAAGCAACGTCTCGCCCAGAACAGTCGGGCTTATCATGGCCGGGAACATCCCCGCCGTCGGTTTTCACGATCTACTCTGTGTGCTGATGAGCGGGCATCGGGCCATGATAAAACTCAGCGGTCAGGATATTGTACTAATTCAATATTTAATTAGCAAAATCATTGAACTGAATCCGGCGTTTGCCGGGCGGATTCAGATAGCAGAACGGCTCAATGCCGCCGAGGCATATATTGGAACGGGCAGCGACAATACGGCCCGTTATTTCGAATATTATTTTGCCAGTAAGCCGCACATCATTCGTCGCAACCGGACATCGGTCGCCCTGCTCAGCGGACAGGAGACCGAAACGGAGCTATTGGGCCTCGGCGACGATGCGCTAACCTACTTCGGCCTCGGCTGCCGCAACGTCTCCACGCTGCTCGTTCCCGAAGGCTTCGATTTCGTTCGTCTGCTGGACACCCTGGAACCACGGGCGGAGGAGTTTCGCAGTCATCATAAATTCGTCAACAACTACGATTACAACAAATCCATTTATCTGGTCAACGGCGTTCCGCACTATGATAACGGCTTCCTGATGCTGACCGAAAACGACGGTCTGGTGTCGCCTATCTCGGTGATATACTATCATACGTACACCGACCTGAGTGAGGCAGTGCAGTGGATATCCGACCGCAGCGCCAAAATTCAGGTTGTCGTTTCCCGACCGGAACTATATTCCGACGCCGTTCCGTTCGGTCAGGCCCAGAGCCCCGGCCTGACCGACTACGCCGACGGCGTGGATACGATGGCGTTCCTCAGTGGTTTGTCGGCATAAGGTATATCACCGTTTTCGGCTGCTTAGCCACAGAAAAAACGGAAAACGGACAAACTGAAAACTGTAAACAGGCAACGCCTCAGTATCTCCAGCTTGTCAAATCGGCGCCTTTCGGGGCGGAGGATTCGATGCGTTTCAGGATTTTGGGGATGTACATCGTATTGTAGCGCAACCGGCTGATGTAATTCGGCTGGGTATGGTCGCCGTTCCAGCAGTGTTCGGCCCGGTCGCCATAATCGACTTCGCCGTAGTAGTGCGGGGTTTTCGTCTGCTTCAGAAAGTCTTCCATCAGATAGACGGCATTGTTAAGGTAATAGTTATCCATGTCGCCGCAGTAGATGTGAATTTTACCGACGAGCTTAGGGCCGAGTTTCGCCCAGTCGCGGCGGAGGATGTGCAGCAAATCGTAATTCTCCCGCCAGTATTCGGCCACCGACCGGTCGATGTCGCCGGTAAGTTTGTTCCAGATGGGTTTGGGGTAGCCATCGGGTCCGGCGGGTGAATAAACGGCCTGCCAGATGTCCCACTGATCACCCGAACGACCCCGACTGCCCAGCGCCAGTTCACGGTGATTCATGTCTTCGAGCGTGCATTTGACGTGTCCGAGGTAATCCCGCTTGCCGGGGCGGGGCGTTTTCTTGAACGGACTATCGAGGTAGTAGGCGTTTTTGTCCTTGTAGATATCGACGACGGTATAGGCGCTGAACGTAATGGGGTCCGGGCAGGCGGCGAAGCATCCGTTGTATTCGTCGGGGTAAAACACCTGCGCCGCCAGCGCCTCCCAGCCCCCCGTCGATCCGCCGTAGAGAAACCGCGCCCAGCCCTGACCAATGCCCCGGAATCGCCGCTCGATTTCCGGAATGAGTTCATACGTGATGGCGTCGCCCCACGGCCCCATGCTGGCCGAGTTGACTGCGTAGGAGTCATCGTAATAGGGCGTCGGGTGCTGAATTTCGACAATCAGCATCCGGGGGAAATCCTTGCTCGTCCACTGTTTGTAAAAATTGTAAGCCTCCTGCGCCACGATTTTTTTGTAGCCGTATAGATTGAACCGTTCGATGTAATCCGTCGTGTCCATGTTAGCAGGCGGCGGCGTTTCGCTGAAACCCGAAAAATCGTCGGGGAAGTGGCCGTGAAAAATGCTGAGCGGATAGCGGGCCTCCGGATGCTCATCGAATCCGTGGGGCAGCAGTACGTGCGCCCCCACGTACATCGGACGCCCCCAGAACTCGGTCAGCAGTTTGCTCTGCACTTTGATGTGCTTGATGTATTTCGTGTCTTTTGGCTCCGGGATCGGCGGATTGCTCTGGTCCATCACGATCCGGATGGCCGTGTTTGCCTTCGGGTCGATGCGGACTTTGACGGGTTTGCTGAATAGATTGCCTGGGGCCGTCCGCCAGTTCTGGCCCTCGCCCCTATCCATCGGCAGTTTCACCGTGTTGCGGGTGCCGTTAGGTCCGTTTTTTATCTGGAACGTTTCGTACCGGTGCAGCAGCGCCTGAACGTAGTAATCACCCGCCGGGATGTCGCGCAGGCTGCGTTTGGGATAGCCAAAAACGGATGCGTCCACCGTAACGGCCTGCCCCGGTTTCAGGGCGTCGACGTCGACCCCGAAGACCATGCCCGTGTTAGCGTCGTCATTGATTTGGTTGCGGGGTTCCGTTTTGTCGTTATTGGCGATCAACAGTAACAGCCGCCCATCGAGCGACTGCTGACTTTGAGAGGTGGGATAGGAAATGGAGAAACGCGGCTGGGCCAGTGCCGCCGCGCTGAATAGCAGACAAAATAGTACAGTCAATCGATTCATAAACAGGCAGGTTAAGTTTCTGCCCTTAATCTACCGATTTTGAACTGAATAGTTGGTATAAATGCATTCTATCCGAAATTCCACTTACTTTCTACCCCCAACCCCCTAAAGGGGACTGAGTGATCCGGATGACTTAGCCCCTTCAGAGGGTTGGGGGTGTTTAAATCAGCAATGATCCATACGCTCCCCGCTGACCCGAACCGTCTTTGGTCCAGTAGAGACGGTCGGCTTCGTCGGGCAGCGGCTCTGCGGCATGATGCACCCCCGCCATCATCAGGACGGGCGTTCGGGGCAGACTGCCTTTCCGGCTCGTATACAGCCCCATCTCCACCCGCAGCAGCGGGCTGCCATTCAGCAGTTTCATCAGGGTTTCCTGCTTCAGATGAAAACTGACCGGTCGGAATCCCTCCGGCTTCAACCGGGCCTGAAATCGAAAAAAATCAGCGTTCCAGCGGCGAACTTCATCCCGCGATGCCCTGACCCAGTGCGAGTCTCCCCGCTGAAGATAGAACGGACCGGGAATGCGTCCGCCCGCATCCTCACGGAACGTATGCAGGTAGTCGCCGCTCTGCGTGGGCGCTACCACCAGCCGAACCGTCCGGCGGCGCAGGGAATGAGGCAGCAGACGCTCCCACCAGCGCAGTGGACGCAGTCCCAGAAAAAACTGAAGCCCGTCGATGACCGAATTGGTTTGTTTATGAATCAGGTCGAGCAGCAGTGTACGGGGCAGGCAGCAGGGACGGAACCGCAGCCACCGGTCACGGGCCAGCGCCTGCGTATAATGCTGAACGTAGAACGGTTCCACGCCATCGGCCTCACCGGTCGGCACGGGTCGGGTGGCCGGGTGGTTCAACTGCTGACCCACCGATCCGACAAACGATTTTACATGGATTTGCCGGAACCGATTGGCCCGTACAAAGTTGTAGGCAGGTGCTTCCATGACAGGAATGATTTATCGGTTAAAAACGGCTGCCGACCCGTGGGCCGACAACCGTCGGGAAGGTTTAGGAATAGGATGAAAAAGCGGCTAAATGGTGCGGTGGTTCATTGCTGCATTAGTCGCAGGGGAGGGAACCATCGGAAACAGTCGCAAAAAAATTTGGCGAAAAAGCGGCTTTTCGGCAATTTGACGCCGCATCCATCTGAATCAATGAAGCTTTTTTCAACCCAACCTACCGAGCAGGACATCATCGACGGCATCCGTCACGGGGGTCCGGCCCGCCGCCGATTTGAAAATCAGCTTTACGACCGGTTCGATTACCTGATTCGGGACGGCACCCGCAAACACCGGCTCAGCGAAGAGGAGTGCGCCAGCGCCTATTCCGATGCCGTGCTGTCGGTCATCGAACATATCGCCACGGGGCGGTTTGAGGGGCGCTCAGGACTCAAAACCTATCTTTATCAGATTTTTACAAATAAGTGTGTTGACCTCATCCGGAAAAATACGACTAACCGTAGTAGTGTGAATCGGACCGCGTCGCTGGACGAATCCCTGTTTCAACTATCGGACTCGGTTCAGTCAGTGGTGCAGCAACTCATTGCCCGCCAGGACATTGCCCTGTTGCAGCAGCGACTGCGCCTTTTGAGCGACAAGTGCCGCGACATGGTGCTGGCCTGGGGCGAGGGCTACTCCGACGCCGAGATTGCGACGATGGTGGGTTATCAGTCGGCAGACGTTGCCAAAACGAGCCGCCTGCGCTGTCTGGAGCGCCTGCGTGAACTTTACCGAATGACGAAACCATGAACGAACTGGAACGAGTCGACAACTATATGAACGGACTGCTCCCGCCCGACGAGCGCAGGCAGTTTGAAGAAGCGATTCATACCGACAGCGAACTGGCCGAAGCTCTGGCCTTCTATCTGTCGAGCCGGGAGGCCGCCCGCCAGGAGGCCCGCCAGCAGCGAAAAGCGGAACTGGACGCCCGGCGTCATCGTACTAATCCGGGAGGTCAGGAAGGTGGGGCCGTCCGGCCCTTACTCACCCGGCCTCTTCGCCGGTGGACCTATGCCGCCGCAGCCGCCAGCCTGGCCTTGCTGGTGGGTTTGGGCTGGTATTTTCAGAACCGTTCGCTGCCAGACACAGAAATAGCCGATGCCTACATCAGTCAGAACCTGACCCAGATTCCCCCTTCGATGGACGCAGCGGGTGACAGCCTTCAACTCGGTCTGCGGTATTTCAACGAAGGCAAACTAACCGAGGCGGGCGTTGTTTTCGAGGGGCTTCTTCAGCGTAACCCCAATGCCACCGATGCCTTAAAATTTGCCGGACTTGTTTCCCTCCGGACGGGTCGTTACGACAAAGCCATCGAGCAGTTTCACCAACTCGGCCAGCGCACCGACCTGTACGCCAATCCGGGTGCCTTTTATGAGGCCCTGGCCCGCCTGCGCCGCAGTGGCCCCGGCGACAAAGCCATCGCCCGCAACCTCCTGCAAACGGTGGTCGACGACAAACTCGAAGGTGCCGACGACGCCCGGAAGATGCTGGAAAAACTTGATTAACCTCTTACCTAACTTAACACGATGACCCCTGAACAGCCAGAGAAACCCGCGCTATCTTTCGAGGACCCTGATCGAGCAATGCAACAGCCGCGCGGGCCCATCAAATCCATTTTTAACGAAGATAATCCCGACAAAAACCGTTTCCCTAAATATTATAAAATGGAAGACGGCGTCGCGATCATTCATCGCGAATATATCCTGATTGTCGAACCTCAGGCGATAGTTCCGGAGTTGCAGGAAGCAAAGCGATACCGGCTCGTTAAAACTGACCAGAGTTTTCTGGACGTCACTGTGCTGAAGAAACGCCGTTGCGGTCCTGACGCACGAACACTTTTTCTGCTGGAAGGTGAAGACCTACGTATTCTACGAGGCCGCCGCGACGGGAATGGTGACTATAATTCTGATGCATATGATATTTTCAGTTTGAATGATGATAATACGGTCGGCGACAGTTCGCTGGGAATCATTCAACCTGGTCCATCGGGCGGCATTGGTGGGGTTCATGGTTATCCTAACGCCTACGGTATCACACCACCCATCGATGCCCTACCAGCGCCCGGTATATCTGGACAGCGGACTGTGAACTGGCAACATCTGCTTCTGCAATGGATAATGAAACTTTTTGTTCGCTCTGTTCGGGTTGCAGTGCTTGATACAGGCTTTTTTCCGCTACCCAATCTTTCTTTGACTTACGAAGAATGCGGTTCGTCGCCGCACGGCTGGAACTTTGTTGATGAACCCCCAAAAACCATCGGCAACGCCTTCCCCAACGATCAGCACCCGGAATTTCACGGAACACGCATCAGCCGCATCATCCGCCAGTTGGCGAAACGGTCACATATTATCCCCATCAAAATAGCGTCGGACAAGGGCTCGTGCGAATTGTATGATGTCCTCTGCGGCTTGGAATACGCCCGCGCATGGAAATGTCCGGTGGTGAACGCAAGTTTTGTGTTTCCCGCTCAAGCCCGGACAGGCATCCCGCTGTTGGCCTTCATGATTGAAAAACTTACCAGTGAGGGTATTTGGATTGTAGCGGCAGCCGGCAACAAATTTACATACTTAGGCATGGAACCTGGAACAACTGCCCGACTGGGCGATCAGGGAATGCCGTTGCTCTATCCGGCCTGTTACAGCGATCCAGCCAATCAAGTGATTGCTGTGACGGCCATTAGCCGCCGGGTTAGAAACGGCAGTTCGTCGCAGACATGGGCCATTAGTGAATGTTATTCCAATGATTTTGTCGATATTGGCGTAGTTGCCAACGGACCCGGATTAAGCGGCTCCGCCGCCTTCGATAATGATTTTGCGGCTCCGGGTTTCCCGGCTGCACCGGGCACCTCGTATGCAACCGCCTATCTGAGCGGACTGCTGGTTAACGAGCTTCTCCAGCATCCTGGTAGTGATAAACAAACTTTACTGAATAGTATTAAAACAAGAGAAATTCCACAGTTTGCGTCCGGCATTCGAAGAGGTCTCATCTGGTATATATAACTTCTGGCGGAAGGTAAGTCCCACGCTGGCAGGCATTCTGTTGACCATTCCGACGTGGTTGCCAGCCCAGTCGTCACAGACTGAACTGGTCGCTACCATCCGCAGGCTCAGACACGCCCCCACTGCTCAACAGGTTATTCAATATCCTAAACTGATTCGACAATGGGAATTGAAGAAATTTCCAGAAGACTCTGTTTATGTAGCAGCTCATATAGATTTGGCTCATCTTCTGTTTGTAGGTGGTAATCCGGGGGGAGGGCTGATATGGTTAAAGAAAGCTCTCTCCTGCTATCAGATGCGCGATTCAACCCGATGGGACAACGATTTGTTAAAAATATATTACCGAATAGCTTTTTACCATCAAGCTCTAAATCAGCTTGTGACCGCCCAAACAGTCGTTCAAAATGGTTTCCGGGCAGCCACTATGCTCCCTCCTAATAAATGGAGATGCGCCCTATCCGTTCTTATGGCGCATCTCCATTACCAGAGCGGCGATTACGAAAAAGCTTTGTCTGCCGCTGAGCAGGCGGTTCGGTATAGTCGTCTAATACAATATGATTATGGAATATCCGATGGAAACTACCAGATTGCCAAAGCGTTGTATGGGCTGCAACGGTACGCCGAAGCGCAAAAAGCACTTTTGAGTAGTATTCATCTTGCAGAAAAATCGCCCCAACGACAAAACGATCTGGTAGTTTATTATCGAACATTAGCATACGTTGACAAGGCTATCGGTGACACACTTCAGGGCATCCGTAACTTTAACAAAGCTGTTGGTTTGCTTAAAATACAACGAGACAGTCTCAGCATCGGCGACACATCAATCGATTTAGGCTTTTTTCTTTACGAGCTTCAACGGTATCACGACGCTATCAAGCCCCTTGAAGACGCCATCCGAATTCACCCCTCACCTTACGGCCGGGCAAGGGCCTACGACAATTTAGGGGCAGTCTACTGGCAGTTAAAACAATATCCAAAGGCTCTGCAGACCTATCAGAAAGGACTGGTGGGTCTGCCTCTGCGCGTTGGAACTTCCATTGACGCTCTACCAACTGCCGCCGACATTCGCCTGTTGCCTTATAAAGAATACATCTTCACCCTGATTCTGGACAAGGCCGATACCTGGCTGGATTACGCCCGAAGCACCAACAATCCGGCACACTACCGCAATGCCCTGAAAACGTATGCCTTAGTCGATGAAGTTATCGACCTCATGCGCCGGGAGCATACCGGCACCGGCTCTAAACTCTATTGGCGGCAGAAAACACGGCCCATTTATGAACGGGCCATTGAGACCAGTTTCCGGCTTCGGGACAGTGTGCAGGCGTTTCGTTTCTTCGAGAAAAGCCGGGCGGTGCTGCTCACCGACAAACTCAACGAACTCGGTGCCCGCCAGCAGCTTTCCCCCGCGCAAATCGCTCAGGAACAGGGTCTCATGCAGCAGGTGAGCCAGTATCAGACCGAACTTTCGGGCCAGCGCACCAGCACACCCGCCTACGAGACCGCCCGCACTAAACTGCTGAACGCTCAGGATAAGCTGGACGAATTTCGTCAGCAACTGGAAAAGACGAATCAGGCCTACTACCAGTTGCGCTACGACAATTCGATTCGGTCGCTGCCGGAGGTGCAGCAATGGCTCGGCGACCGGGAAGCGTCGCTGCTGACCTATTTCGTGGGCGAACAGCAGGTATATGCGCTGGGCATCCGGCCATCGGGCGTAGTGTTTCACCAGATCCCGGCCCCACCCTACCGGAAAACCGCCGACGATTTCATGCAGCGACTGGTGGACGGACAGCGACTCAATCAGGAATTTGGAAAATTCGTTCAGGCGTCGAATAGTCTCTACAAGCAGTTGATACAGCCGCTTAACCTGCCTGCCGGGCGCGTGGTGGTGACGCCCGACGGGTCGTTCATTCCCTTTGAAGCGCTCAGCCGCTCGGCCCGGCAACCGGATTATCTGGTGAAAAACTACGCCTTTAGCTACGCCTACTCCGCCAACGTATTGCTCAAACAACGCCCCCCGGCCCAATCGAACCGCGATTTTCTGGGCCTGGCACCGGTCTCCTTCGCCCCGAAGCTAAACCAGGCTTCGCTATCGGGGTCGGACGCAGTGCTAAATCAGGTGGGGGCGCTGTTTGGTAAACCGGTGCTGCTGACGGGACCGGCCGCTACCCGGCGAGCGTTCGTCGGGCAGGCATCTCAGTACCGGGTCATTCAGTTGTTTACGCACGCCGATGCCGATAGTTCGGGTCGGGAGCCGGTCATTTATTTTGCGGATTCGACGCTGCGGCTTTCGGAACTGGAGACGGGTTCGCTGCCGAATGTGGAGTTGCTAGGCTTGTCGGCCTGCAAAACCGGCGTGGGTACGGCCCGGCAGGGCGAGGGCGTGTTTAGTCTGGCACGGGGGTTTGCCTCTCTGGGCGTTCCCAGCATTCTGCCGACCTTGTGGAGCGTGGAAAGCCGGGCCACCTACGACCTGACGGAACGTTTTTATGAATACTGTGCGGAAGGCCTGCCCAAAGACGTTGCCCTGCAACGCGCCCGTCTCGATTACCTGCAAACCGCCGACCGCTCCGGTTCCCTCCCCGACCACTGGGCCGGGCTAATTCTGGTAGGAAATTCGGAGCCACTGGAAATCCACCGGTTTCGCTGGTGGTGGGTGGCCGGAATCGCCGGACTATTCTTCATTGCCCTGACAGGCTGGCGTTTACGGAGAAAAAAAGCGGTGGTTTACTGATATACCCGCACGTAGTCAATCTCCATTTTGTAAGGCAGCGTACTGTCGTCTACGCCTTTCTGTCCGCCCCAGTTTCCGCCCACAGCCACGTTCAGAATGAGATAGTACGGCTGGTCGAGGGGCCATTGGGCCGGGCTGCTGCCCAGCGCCTGACGGGTCAGGGTATGGTATTTCTGGTCATTGACGAAAAAATCGATCTGGCTGGTGGTCCACTCCACGGCATAGACGTTGAAATCGGTCATGGCCGTCGGGACGGTCGTTTTAGCACCCTTGTGTGTACCTTTAACGTGATTGTAAGCATCTGTGTGCAGGGTTCCGTGGACGACGTTGGGGTCGAAGCCGACGTGTTCCATAATGTCGATTTCGCCGCAGAGGGGCCAGCCTACTTTGTCGATATTTGAGCCGAGCATCCAGATGGCAGGCCACGACCCCCGCCCTGGCGGGAGTTTCGCCCGAATCTCGAACCGTCCGTATTTCCACTCGTGTTTACCCCTCGTTATGAGTTTGGCGGAGGTGTATTCGCGGTTTTCGTGGCGTTCTTTCCGGGCTTCGATAATGAGCCGACCATTTTCGATTCGGGCGTTTTCGAGGCGGTTAGCGCGGTAGAATTGCAGTTCGTTGTTCCCGAATCCATGTCCGCCGACGTCGTAGCGCCAGCGGGTCGTGTCGGGCAGGCCGGGCGTGGCGACGCCCGGTTTGTCAAATTCATCGGCCCAGACGAGTTTGCGTTCCGTCGGAGTCGCCGAAACGGGAGGTGTCAGTACCGGCGGCAGGGCCGTAGGTGAGCGCTGCGGTTCGTTCTGGCAGGCCCTCAGAATGACAAAGGCGAAAAGGGCGGTGTAGTTGAGCATGTTGAGCAGAGGAGCATGATTAGTCTGTAAGGAAAAGCTCAGAGATTTGGTGTTTCTACTCCCATTCGTTAACGCATTGGGCTAAATCCCACAGAAGGGAATCAGACTCTTTTAACCCCGGGCTGAAGCGCCGGGGCAATGTATTGGTCTATTAACTATTGTCAAAAATATTGCCCCGGCGCTTCAGCCCGGGGTTCCTAAAAGCAAGACTTTTTAATGGGCTTCAGCCCAACTTATTTAAATTGGCGCACTCAAAAAAGTTAATGCAATAGAAGAATCAACCTCAAGGCCTCACTTCCGGCCAAACGCCCAAATCAGGAACTGCGGCATGATGCGACCCCAGGTGTCCTGATCGTGGTGGCCGCCTTTCACTTCTACATACTTGATGTCGCGGCCCCAGCGGTAGCCTTTCTTCTCCAGTTCGGCAATGAGCGCCAGCGTATCGTCGATGGAATCGATGACGCCGTCATTGTCGCGGTCGTCGGCCTCGTCCAGCGTACCCGTCTGCAGCCAGAATTCCAGTCCTTTTTTATAGGTTCCGGCCATTACGTCATGCTGCATGATCCGGTCGGCGTCGGTGTATTTTTCGTCGAATGCCCGGCTGCGCCACCAGAACGAACCCGAAAATACGCCCGCTTTTCTGAACACGTCGGGGTGGTTCCAGACCAGATCGAAGGCCATCAGCCCACCGAGCGAGAAACCAGCGAACGCATTGTCTTCGGGGTAGTGGCTCACGCGGTAATAGTGCCGGATGTGCGGGAGGAGTTCTTTCCGGACAAACCGGCTGTAGTCAGCAGCCTTACTGCCCCGTTTCATGTAATCCGGCTGAGAGGAGGTACCGTATTCGTGAACCCGGTCGCCCGCGTGAATGGCTACCAGGATGAACGGACGAATGGCCCGGGCCTGATACAGCGAATCGAGCGTAGTCGCCAGACGCAGACGTTCTAAATCCTGCCCATCGTTCATCAGCAGTACCGGATAAACCGTTTGGGTGTTTACGTAATCCGGCGGGAGGAGGATGTCCAGTGTTATCTTTCGATTGAGATAGACGGATGTAATTTTTTCGTCCCGAACCGTCGAAACGGAATCGGATGAAGCCAGTAAAGGTGTACTCATCAATGTCAGCAGCGCTACGAGCAGGTGAACGATCATCGTTACAACGGGTGCTTAAAGTTCATAATTTTTTGGTGCACTTCCTTGCCAAAAATAAATATTGGCTATATTTCTGACTGATTTTAACAGATTAATCGCTCATCATCAACCCACGAAATCTTGCAGGAACAATACAGAAAATGGTACTCCCACCATCTGGGTCGGGACATTGAGATGCTGGTTTACGGCCATTGGGGCTATCCGGTCATTATTTTTCCAACCACGATGGGGCGGCACTACGAAGCCCGCGATTTCCGGCTCATCGATTCAGTAGCCTGGGCCATCGATTCCGGTAAAATCAAGGTTTACTGCATCGATAGTATCGACCGCGATAGCTGGTATGCCAAGCACCTGCACCCGTCGATTCGCATCCGCAATCACATCTTCTATGATCAGATGCTCAACGACGAGCTGGTGCCCATGATTCAGCAGGAGTGCAGCGTACACAAGGTTGCCGTCGGCGGGTGCAGCTTCGGCGGATTCCAGGCGCTGAACTTTGCGTTTCGGCATCCGGAACGGGTATCGCACTTGTGGTCGATGGGCGCAGCCTTCGACATCAAGAGCTTCATGGACGGATATTATGACGAGAATGTCTATTTCAATAATCCGCCCGACTATATGCCCAATGCGCACAACGACCATTTTTACCAGATGAAAATTGTGTTGGGCACCTCGGAACACGACTTTTGCAAAGGCGATAATTTTCGAATGTCCGACATTCTGAACCGAAAAGGCATTCAGCACTGGCTCGACGTGCGGCCCTGGGGCAACCACGACTGGCCCGTCTGGCGGGAAATGTTTCCGCATTACGTTTCACAGTTGTAACCCGGAAAGGTTTTCCGGGTCTGCCTGGTCGGCCACGCCGTCAGGCAGAATAATTCTGAGCTTTGCTCAGACCCGGAAAACCTTTCCGGGTTACACATTCTAAAACATCGTTTCAAAAACTCTCTATGAAAAAAGTAGGCATTCTGTTTGGTCAGGAAAACACGTTTCCGCAGGCATTCATCGACCGCGTCAATGAGAAAAACGACAGCGGTATTGTTGCCGAAGCCGTCTCCATCGAAAAAGTCGTGCAGGGCGAAGCCACCGAGTACGCCGTCATCATCGACCGCATCTCGCAGGACGTGCCCTTCTACCGGGCTTATCTGAAAAACGCCGCCCTGACCGGCACCGCCGTCATCAACAATCCGTTCTGGTGGAGCGCCGACGAGAAGTTTTTCAACAACTGTCTGGCTACCAAACTGGGTGTCCCGGTCCCGAAAACGGTGCTGCTGCCCTCCAAAGACCGTCCCGACGATACCAACGAGCGGTCGTTCCGGAACCTGCGCATGATGGCCTGGGACCAGATCTTCGAGTATATCGGCTTCCCGGCTTATATGAAACCCCACGCGGGCGGCGGCTGGAAAAGCGTTTATAAAATCTACAACGCCGACGATCTGTGGGCCAAATACGGCGAGACGGGGCAACTGGTCATGCTACTCCAGGAAGAAATCGTGTTTGACGATTATTTCCGCTGCTACTGCATCGGGGGTAAAGACGTGCGCATCATGCCTTACGAACCCCGCAACCCGCATCACCTGCGCTACGCCGCCGAGCCCAAAACGACCGGTGAAGCGTATCAGAAAATGATGACGACCATTAAAAATTACGTCATCTCGCTGAACAAAGCGCTGGGTTATGATTTTAATACGGTCGAGTTTGCCGTGCGCGACGGTATTCCCTACGCCATCGACTTCTGCAACCCGGCCCCCGACGCCGACGTGCATTCGGTGGGTCAGGCCAACTTCGACTGGGTGGTGGAAGCTGCCGCCAACATGGCAATCGAGCGGGCCAAAACGCAGCAGTTCGGAAAAGATAACCTGACGTGGGGTTCCTACGTAAAAAGCGCCGCCCGGGGCCAGGAACTGATGATAGACGAAACACCGGAAGCCGCACCGGCAGAAGCGCCAGCCCCGGACAAACCCAAAGCCAAAAAGAAGGCGGAGCCGGTTGCGGAAACCGCTCCGAAAAAAAGCAGCAAGAAGTCGAAATAATAGCATTTGCGCGGAGGGCTCATCCTCCGCGCACCCTTAAGCCTAAACTACCCCGATCCCATGCACGTTTTCACATTAGGCATTGAAGAAGAATTCCAGACTATCGACCCCGCAACCCGGCAACTGCGTTCGCATATGTCGAAGATTGTCGAAGGCGGTCGTATCGAACTACAGGAACGAGTGAAGGCGGAAATGCACCAGGCCGTTGTGGAAGTGGGCACCAACATCTGCCATAATATTCAGGAGGCGAGACAGGAAGTGACCTACCTGCGCAAGATGATTATGGAACTGGCGGATCGGCAGAACCTGCGCATCGCCGCCGCCGGAACGCATCCGTTCTCCGACTGGCAGGATCAGCTTATCACAGACAACCCGCGCTACGATGAACTCATCAACGAAATGCGCGACGTGGCCCGCTCCAACCTGATTTTTGGTCTTCACGTGCACGTCGGTATTCCGAGCCGGAATGAAGGACTCCAGATCATGAACGCCGTCCGGTATTTCCTGCCGCACATCTACGCCCTGTCTACCAACTCACCGTTCTGGTGCGGCCGCGATACGGGTTTCAAATCCTATCGTTCCAAGGTGTTCGACAAATTCCCCCGCACGGGCATCCCCGATTTCTTCGCCTCGGCCAATGAATACGACGAATACATCAAGCTGCTGGTGAAAACCAACTGCATCGACAACGGTAAGAAAATCTGGTGGGACATCCGTCTGCATCCCTACTTCGACACCATCGAGTTCCGCATCTGCGACGTCCCCATGCGAATAGACGAAACGATCTGTCTGGCGGCGCTGATGCAGGCCCTGGTCGTCAAAATCTATAAGCTGATGAACCAGAACCTGAACTTCCGGCTTTACCGAAAGGCGCTCATCAGTGAAAACAAATGGCGGGCCGCCCGCTACGGTATTCACGGCAAACTTATCGATTTTGGTAAGCAGGAAGAGGTGCCGTATGCCCATCTGGCCCACGAACTGCTCGAATTTGTGGACGACGTGGTCGACGAACTCGGCAGCCGGGAAGAAGTAGCGTACATGACCCGGATTCTGGAAATGGGCACGGGCGCCGACCGACAGCTCGCCGTTTGGGAAGCCACCAACGACCTGACAAAAGTGGTCGATTACATTATCGATGAAACCACTTTGGGTTTGCGGTAGTTACTTTTTCAGTCTGTTCGTGTCTAAATCGTTGAGACTGATTTGAATTTGGTTACATTTCCCCAATCGCATGAGAAAACTGGATATTGCCATTCTGGATATGTATGACAACGCCCCCAATGAGGGAATGCGCTGTATTCTACAACTCATCCGGCATGTACAGGAGACAGAACAGGTTGAACTGGATTATAAATTATACAACGTCCGGGCGGAAAACGAGTTGCCCGGTCTGGGCTACGATATCTATATTTCGACCGGAGGTCCGGGCAGCCCGCTGCCGTCCGAGGAAGCCTGGGAACGCCCCTATTTTCACCTGATCGACCAGCTATTCGAACACAATCGGACCCGTCGGCGTAAGAAGCACGTATTTCTGATTTGTCATTCGTTTCAACTGGTTGCCCGGCATTTGAAACTGGGCATTGTCAGCAAGCGCCGATCGACGTCGTTTGGCATATTTCCCATTCACCAGACAGACGACGGCCACACCGAACCGTTTTTTCAGTCGCTGCCTGACCCCTTTTATGCCGTCGACTCGCGTGACTTTCAATTGACGCAGCCTAACTGGAAACGCATCGAACAAACGGGCGCCAAAGTGCTCTGTCTGGAAAAAATCCGTCCGCACGTGGACCTCGACCGGGCGGTGATGGCAATCCGCTTTTCGCAGGAGATATTCGGTACGCAGTTTCACCCGGAAGCCGATGGCGATGGTATGCTGCGGTATTTTCAGCAGGATGAAAAGCGGCTGAAAATCGTTGAGAATCACGGCGAAGCCAAATATAACGACATGGTCGAGCACCTGCGGGACCCGGACAAAATCGAACTGACCGAGTCAGTGATTATTCCGTCGTTTCTGCGTCAGGCCATTCGGGCACTGCTGCCCGCCAAAGAACAGGTAATGAATAATGTATAATGTACAATGTATAATCACGTCAAGGTCTGCACTCTATATTATACATTAAACATTTTTCATTATACATTCTTTTTTCTGTCATGATTGCACCTATCCGTCAGGCGTACAACGAAGCCTTCAGCCCGGAACGGTACCGGGCTTTTCTGGACAGCATCCATCAGGATTTCCCCGGACAACTCGAATTCAGGGTAGCCGAAACGCCGGTTTTCGTACCCAAAGCGTTGAAGGAGCGGCTGATCGACGCCTGCGAATCCATCGTGGACGTGCTTACCGATGAACAATTCGAGTCGCTCTCACGGAACGCTATTCCCCCTCATCAGAACGTTCCGAACGAAAACGGACACACGTCTTTTCTGGCCGTTGACTTTGCTGTCTGCCGGGACGAGAACGGTGAACTCACGCCGCAGTTGATTGAATTGCAGGGGTTTCCGTCGCTATTTGGCTTTCAGGCGTATATTCCCGGTCAGTTTCGCAAATTTTTCCCGATACCAGACGGCTTCACCTCTCTGTTCAACGTCGACTCGGTCGAGACCTACCGGCAGCACCTGCGTCGGCTCATCATAGGCCTGCATCAGCCGGAAAATGTCATTCTGCTGGAAATTTATCCAGAAACCCAGAAGACCCGCATCGACTTTGCCGCCACCCGCGAATTGCTGGGCATCGAGCCGGTTTGTCTGACAAAAATTAAAAAGGATGGTCGGAGGCTGTATTACGAAAAAGACGGTCGGCAGATTCATATTCACCGAATCTACAACCGTCTGATTTTCGATGAGCTCGAGAACCTGCCCGATTTGAAAACCGAGTATTCGCTGACCGACGACGTCGACGTGGAATGGGTAGGGCACCCCAACTGGTTTTTCCGCATCAGTAAATACACCCTGCCCCTGCTCGATAGCCCCTATGTACCCAAATCCTATTATCTGAATCAACTGGAGACGTACCCTGCCGATCTGGAAAATTATGTTCTGAAACCCCTGTTTTCGTTTGCGGGCAGCGGTGTGAAGCTAAACGTCACGGCGGCGGACCTGGATGCCATTCCGGACAAAGAAAATTTCCTTCTGCAACGAAAGGTAAAATACGAACCGGTGATTCAGGCCCCCGACGGGCTGGTCAAATGCGAAATCCGGATGCTCTATATCTGGCACGACAGCGATCCCCGCCCTCTGCTCATTACTAACCTGGCCCGTTTGAGCCGGGGCGAGATGATAGGCGTTCGGTTCAACAAAGATTTCGACTGGGTAGGCGGAACCGTCTGCTTTTTCGAAGAGTAGCCCTACTTACCGAATCGCACCTGATAACTGACATACGGCAAAACGCTGGCAAACAGGCGTCGGTTGAGCGAATAAACCGGCATGAGCGCCGCTATGTCGAAAGCGTGGCGGTGACGGTCGAAGCGCAGGCCGGCTGTCGACAGCCCGGAAAGATACACGAAACGCGGATCGACCACTTCACCCACGAGCACGTGGTTCTGGCTGATCAGCGTCAGGTCAGGTGCAATCTTGCGAACATAGCCAATCGTGACGACGCCTGACGAAACGTGACCGTACTGAGAAATGGTAACTCCCGCCCCCACCGTCAGATTCCGCTGCGCCTCCCCGACCGTCACCAGCCCCTGCACCAGCCCAAGCCGGTTAAAGAGCGATTCCGTTACCCGAATGTTGATGTATTGGGCGCTGACTGCCAGATGCATACGGGGCCGTAGCCGGGTACTGATTTTGGTCGACAGGGTATAAAAATCGTTGGGTCGTAGATTGTGAAGACCGCCGCCAATACTCCAGTTCCGCGTCAGACCGATGTCGACCCGGCTTACAATAACGCAGCTATTCTGGTAATAGATCCGCCGCCGTTCGAGCGGCAGGGCAGTCTGGGAAAACAGCATACGGAACGGGAAGCCGTTCTGGTAACTGGGTACGTGACGGAAGGTGCCGCCGATGAGGTCGGCCCGGATGAGATCATTGATTCGTAAAGTCTGGTCGACATTCTCCCGCGTCCGCACCAGAAAGGTGGCGCTGTCGTTACGAACCACCTGCCCCCGCAGCCGGGTGCCATCTTTCAGGTGAAATTCGTAGGTGCCGGGGAGAAACACCCGGCCGGGTTCGTAGTAAACGTCCTGGGCCCAGGACGTTGTCACCAGTAGCCAAAGTAAAATTACGGAGTAGAGTTTTTTCATAAATGGCTCAGGAATAGTGTATACGAAAGGTACGTAAGTTCCCGAACCGGTTCAAACAAATCGGCGTTGTATTTTCAAAATTAATTCAACGGTTACTTAGTGGATACGGTGCTTACTCCCCGCCAGCTTTTTCTGAAACACCTGGCCCAAACTTCGGACTTTCCCCTCTCGCTGGAAATCGAGCGGGCCGAAGGCGTTCATCTGTACGGTACGGATGGAACAACCTATATTGATTTGATTTCGGGTATCGGCGTCAGCAACGTCGGCCACCGCCATCCCCGCGTTGTTTCAGCCATCCAGCAGCAACTGGAGAAATACATGCACCTGATGGTTTACGGCGAATTTGTGCAGACGCCTCAGGTCGAACTGGCCCAGGCGCTGGTCGGGGTTTTATCGATGCCATCGCTCCAAGCGATGGCATCGATAAAACCCCTCGACTCTGTCTATTTTACCAACTCCGGAACGGAAGCCGTCGAAGGGGCCATGAAACTGGCGAAGCGATTCACCGGCAGACACGAAATCGTTTCCTGCCTGAATGCCTATCATGGTTCGACCCAGGGCGCGTTGTCGCTGGCCGGGGGTGAGTGGTTCAAGCGGAGCTTCCGACCCCTTCTGCCCGGCATCCGGCACATTCAGCACGGGCGCTGGGATGACCTGTCGGTCATCACCCGGCAGACGGCGGCGGTGGTAATGGAAGTGGTGCAGGGCGAAGCGGGCGTTCGTGTGCCCGACCCGGCGTATCTGCAGGCGGTCCGGGCGCGGTGTACGGAAATGGGGGCGCTGTTGATTTTCGATGAGATACAGACCGGCTTCGGACGAACGGGCACCTTCTGGGCGTTTGAAGATTTCGGCGTCCATCCCGATATTTTACTCTGCGCCAAAGGCATGGGCGGCGGAATGCCTATCGGGGCTTTTATCAGTTCGGGCGAAGTGATGAGCGTGTTGAAAACGTCCCCAATTCTGGGGCATATTACCACGTTTGGCGGTCACCCAGTGAGCTGCGCCGCCTCACTGGCAACCTTGCGCGTGATTCAGGAGGAAAAGCTCTATGAGCAGGCTGAAGCCAAAGGGCAATTATTCAGAAAATTGCTGGTTCATCCGAAAATCCGGGAGATTCGGGGCAAAGGTCTCATGTTAGCCGTTGAATTTGAGTCGTTCGACGTGCTGAAACCCATCATCGACCGGGCCATCGCCGGACGGAACGGGCTCGGTGTTCTCACCGACTGGTTTCTATTCTGCGACAATTCGATGCGCATTGCCCCGCCGCTGGTCATTTCTGAAGAAGAAATCCGGGCGGCCTGCACACTGATTCTGGAGGTGATTGATTAACCACCGCAGCGGCGGACCGCAGAGGGGACAGAGATCTCACAAAGGAATCAGAGTTTTCTCTGTGAGATCTCTGTCCCCTCTGCGGTGGTTAAATTTTCCCTAAATTTACAGGTTCGGCGGGTCACGTCGAATCAAGTGATTAACTAATGAGTGCTGCTTCATGTCCGCTCCCGTCAACGAGAAACTCCAGCTTGCCCGAAACTTCGTTCTGCAAACGAACCGAAACGTTTTTCTGACCGGTAAGGCCGGTACCGGAAAGACGACCTTTCTGCACCAGATTAAAAAAGCGGCGGCTAAACGGCTCGTGGTGGTAGCGCCTACGGGCGTGGCTGCCATCAATGCGGGCGGCGTCACCATCCACTCATTTTTTCAATTACCGTTTGGGCCGCTGGTGCCCGGTGCTACGCGGGAGGCCCGCCGGTTCAGTCGGGAGAAAGTGGCGCTGCTGCGAACCCTCGACCTGCTGATCATCGACGAAATCAGCATGGTGCGGGCCGATGTGCTCGACGGCATCGACGAAGTGCTGCGGCGGTTCCGTCGGCGTCCCGAACCGTTTGGCGGGGTCCAGTTGCTGATGATTGGCGACATGCAGCAGTTGCCGCCCGTCATCAAAGACGATGAATGGTCGTTGTTACGGCCTCATTATCAGACAGGTTATTTTTTCGGGAGCCGGGCGCTCCTGGAAACGCCCTACATTTCTATCGAGCTGACGCACATTTACCGACAAGCGGACCAGCACTTCATCGATATACTGAACGGCATCCGGCAGAAGACGGTAACGCCTGCCCAGCTACAGGAGCTGAATCAGCGGCACATTGCCAGTTTCCGTCCCGCCGACGACGAGCCCTTCATTACGCTCTCGACCCACAACGCTTCAGCCCAGCAAATTAACAGTCAGCACCTTCGGGAACTGCCCACACCCCAGCTCGAATTTGCAGCGTCCGTTGAAGGCGATTTTCCGGTTCATGCTTATCCTACCGAGGCCAATCTTGAATTGAAAGTGGGTGCCCAGGTGATGTTTGTGAAGAATGACATTAGCCGCGAGAAACGATACTTCAATGGCAAAATCGGTCGCATTACGGCCATCGAGGAAGACGTGATTGTGGTCCAATGCCCGCAGGATGATGAAGATATTGCGGTGACGCCGGTTACCTGGGAGAATCTACGGTATAATCTGGATGCTGAAACAAAGGAAATCAAGACGGAAATCATCGGGACGTTCACGCAGTATCCGCTGAAACTGGCCTGGGCCATCACCATTCACAAAAGTCAGGGGTTAACGTTTGAGCGGGCGATCATCGACGCATCCGCCGCCTTCGCCCACGGACAGGTCTATGTGGCCCTGAGCCGCTGCAAAACCCTGGAAGGCATCGTGTTAAGCTCTCCCATTCCGGCACACAGCATCAAAACGGAACTTATACTGGACGAATTTCATCAGGAAGTAGAGGCCAGTGCTCCCACCGAAAGCGAACTGCTCGCCGCCAAACGAACGTTTCAGGAGACGCTGATCCGGGAAGCCTTTGCGTTCGGCGGGGTGGCCTATGCACTGAACCGGGCCAACAAAATCGTCCAGGAGGCCGCCGGGAGTCTGGTCGGCCAGCCCGGCCCGCTGATGACCACGCTGCGTATGACGTTTGGGGAAAAAATAGCCAGCGTGGCGGGTCGTTTCCAGCAAAGTCTGGCCCCTTATTTTGAGGAAGACGGTCTGCCGGAAGACAATCCACGCCTACAGGATCGCCTGCAGAAAGCCAGTCAGTATTTCCGGGATGTTTGCTGGAATGAACTGCTGGAGCCGCTGCACACTCTGCCGATTGAATCGGATAACAAGCAGATTCGGGATGCACTGGTGGAAGCCCTGCAGGAACTGGAGAAAGAACTGGTCATCAAGCTGAAATCATTGGATGCCTGCCTGAAAGGCTTCGGGGCGCTGACCTATCTGAAGACGAAAAACAGCGCTGAACTGGATTTCCGGCCCAGTATTGGAAAGGCATCGACGGACGAAGCCGCCCCTTCCGGCCAGCTAAAAGGTCTGTATAAGCTTATCGTTCAGTGGCGGGATGCAATGGCTGCCGAACGCGATATTCCTGGCTACATTGTGCTGCCCCGCCGGGTCATCCAGGCCCTGCTGGAAGCGCTGCCCCGCACACTGAAGGAACTGGAATCCGTCAAGGGTTTCGGCAAAGTAAAAACCCGCCAACTGGGCCCCGAACTGCTCGAAATTATTCAGGAATGGTGCGACGCCAACGGCATTCAACGCACAGAGCCTATTGTTGAAAGTGATCCGGAAGCGCCGCAAAAGCCCACTAAATCCGACACATTCCGGCAAACCCTGTCACTGTTTAAAGAGGGTAAAACCATCCCCGACATTGCTTCCGAACGCGGCCTGACGTCGCAGACTATCGAAACCCATCTTGCCCGATTTGTCGAATCGGGAGAGCTATCCATCTATGACCTCATCGCCCGTGAGCGCGTCGAGCACATACAGGCGCATGTGGAGGAACATCAGCCCGCCACGCTGACGGAAGCCCGATCCGGTTTAGGAGAAGAATACAGCTACGCAGAAATTCGGCTAGTTTACAGCCACATACGTTCAGGAAATTAAAAAAGCCGATCCGGTTGGATCGGCCTGAAGCACACCTGCAAGGTCTTGAAGACCTTACAGGTCTACCATCAATTTCATACCTGCAAGGCCTTGAAGACCTCACAGGTCTACCCTCAATTTCATACCTGCAAGGTCTTGGAGACCTTACAGGTGTGAGGTTATATCCATCACAATTGCGCCTGTAGTTTTTGCTCCAGTACGGCTTTCGGAACGGCACCAATCACTTTATCCACCATCTGACCGTTCTTGAAAACCATCAGAGTCGGGATGCTGCGGATACCAAACTGCATCGGCACCTGCGCATTCATGTCCACGTCCATTTTACCGACGACGGCCCGTCCTTCATATTCACCTGCCAGTTGCTCGACAACGGGTCCAATCATTTTACAGGGTCCGCACCATTCAGCCCAGAAGTCGACCAGTACGGGTTTATCGGAATTGATAACTTCTGCAAAGTTAGCGTCGGTTATTTCAAGCGCTTTTGCCATGACCTTTACTAAGTTGTTTGTGTATGTAATCGGTTCTGTCCATACAATGTTTTGGCCGCTGAAAAAGTTTCATCCCACAGTTTCATCATCACTTAACAGTAGTAACGCAACTTCGTCTCTCAGGACAGGCAGGTGCCGAATGACAATCGACCACACAACCGTATCGTTGACGGCGTCATAAGCATGAATAATTCTGTTTCGAGTATCGACAATACGACGGGCATTGGTGACCTGAATGTCAGGTTTAATGGCTAAAATTGTATTCATTGCCTCGCCAATAATTTCCAGTTCACGCTCAACAGCGCGACGCAGCATCTTGTCAGTTACATAATGATTAAAATCTTTTCGACCCTGCAGATAGCTTTCTATGGATTCGATTGCTGTAATTATATCCTGCAGACACTTCCTTATTTCATCAGTCATTCAAGAATTGGCTGTTTCGTGCGCTGAACGGTTTTAATAAAAAACGGATTTGCAAGCGTCTGCTCCTCCACCAATTCCACTTCTCTTTTCAGCAATCGTTCCAATTCTTCCGCCAGAGAGAAGTAATTATCAGCATAATCCTCTATTGAAACTTTGCCCTTTTTGAAACTAATGAGAAGATCAACATCGCTTTTTTCGTTGAAACGCTCCGTACAGACCGATCCAAAGGCATAGAGTCGCTGAACGTGGTGCCTTCTTGCTATTTCTCGAATTGACTCAAGATTGTTTTTTATTAGTTCGGCCAGCATACATGATATGGTTTAATTCAACCGACACTTCACACCTTCCAGCGCCTCCAGCGCCTTCAGCAATTCGTTGACCGGGGCCACCTTAAAGGGCCGTGAGAGCAGGCTGACCTCTACCGGCTCCTCGCGGTCGCGGATGGACATCAGCAGGTTACAATGCCCCGGATAGGTTTTTACAAGATTCGCAATTTTAGCCACAAACTCGTTGTTAATCACCTGCAAATCCAGTTGCACACAAAGCTCCTTGCTGTATTTCTGCCGAACCTCGGTCAGCAATTGAATGGCCGCCGGACGAAATTCGAACTGATCGGAATTCCAGCGATTCTGCACTTTGCCCTTGATGTGCAGAAAGTGTCCAATTTCGATGTAATTGTTCAGGCGGACATAATCTTCACCGAACAAACTCATCTCTACGGCTCCGTTATAATCCTCTAATTTAAAGATAATGAACGGATTACCATTTCGGGCCTGCCGTAGCTGCGAACTGGTGACGATGCCACCGACGGTGATTTCCCGGCCTTTGTTGGCGTCGTCGTAGAGTTTGTCGAGCGTACAGGTGCAGAAACTTTCCAGTTCGAGCCGGAACTCGTCGAGCGGGTGACCGGTGATGTAGAAACCGACGACGTCTTTTTCAAATTTCAGTTTATCGATTTCGCTCCAGGTCTGTACACTCGGCGCTTTCGGGCGCGGAAGCGTCGGTTCTCCCCCGTTCATAGCCCCGAACAGCGACTGCTGCGAGGCCGATTTTTCGGCGTGGTAATTGTTGGCGTATTTAATCAGGCGTTCCAGGAAGGTGCCGGTTTCGCCCGGCGGCAGGTCGAAATACTGCGCCCGATGAAACTCATCCAGATTGTCGAACGCCCCGGCATAGGCCAGCGATTCGAGCGTCTTCTTGTTGACCGTCCGGAGGTTGGAGCGCACCATGAAGTCGAAAATATCCTGGTAGGGTCCACCTTTTCGTCGTTCTTCGATAATGGAATCTACCGCCGCATCGCCCGTTCCCTTGATGCCGCCCAGCCCGAACCGGATTTCGCCTTTCTGATTCACCCCGAAAAACCGCTCCGATTCGTTCACGTCCGGTCCCAACACCTTGATTCCGATACTTTTACACTCCTCCAGAAAGAACGTAATCTTCTCAATGTTGCCGAGACACGACGTCAAGACGGCGGCCATGTATTCGGCCTTGTAATGAGATTTGAGATAAGCCGTCTGGTAGGCGACGAACGCGTAGCAGGTCGAATGGGATTTGTTGAAGGCGTAGGAGGCGAAGGCTTCCCAGTCGGTCCAGACTTTCTCGCAGGCTTTCAGATTCAGCCTGTTTTTACCGCAGCCCTCCACGAACTTGCTCTTCATTTTATCGAGCGTGGCGCGGTCTTTCTTACCCATCGCTTTTCGCAGCACGTCGGCGTCGCCTTTGGTGAAGCCCGCCAGTTTCTGCGATAGCAGCATGATTTGTTCTTGATACACGTTTATCCCGTACGTATCAGCCAGATACTCTTCCATTTCCGGCAGGTCGTACTTCACCTCTTCCCGGCCATGCTTCCGGTTGATGAAGTTCGGAATGTAGGCAATCGGGCCGGGGCGATACAGGGCGTTCATAGCGATGAGGTCCTCGAAGCGGTCGGGCTTCAGGTCCTTCATGTACTTCTTCATGCCGTCGGATTCGAACTGGAAAATCGCGTTCGTTTCGCCCCGCTGAAAAAGTTCGTACGTTTTCGCATCATCGAGCGGAATGGCGTCGATATCGATGTCGATGCCGTGGTTCTGTTTGATGAGCCGCAGACATTCCTTGATGATGGTGAGGTTGCGCAGCCCCAGAAAGTCCATCTTGATAACGCCCGCATCTTCGATGATTTTACCTTCATACTGCGTAATGAGCAGGTCGGAATCTTTCGAAGTCGACACGGGCAGAATGGTCGACAAATCATTGGGAGCGATGATGATACCCGCTGCGTGGATACCCGTATTCCGGACGGTTCCCTCCAGTTTTCGGGCCTGCCGCAGCACGTCGGCCACCTTCTGGGCATTCGAATCCAGCCGCATTTCGCGGGCCGTGCGGTCGTCGGCCTTTTCGAGCGCCCGCATTTTTTTTACGTTCTCGACCTCTTCCGGCTGAATCATGTTCGCCAGGGACTCAATCGGATCTTCGAAAATCTTCCGAAGCGTCATGTTGTAGGTCGGCTTGTCGGGCACGAGCTTCGCCACGGCGTTGGAATCAGCCAGGGGCAGTTCCATCACGCGGGCCACGTCTTTGATGGCCGATTTGGCCGCCATCGTACCATACGTCACAATCTGCGCCACCTGATTTTTGCCGTATTTCTGCACGACGTAATCAATGACCTTCTGACGGCCTTCGTCGTCAAAGTCGGTGTCGATATCGGGCATCGACTTCCGGTCGGGGTTCAGGAAGCGCTCAAACAGCAGATTGTATTTGATGGGGTCGATGTTGGTGATGCCGATACAGTAGGCCACCGCCGACCCCGCCGCCGACCCCCGCCCCGGACCAATCATGACGCCCAGATCGCGGCCCGCTTTGATGAAGTCCGACACGATGAGGAAGTACCCGGCGAACCCCATCGTTTTAATGGTAAACAGCTCGAAATCAATCCGTTCCTGCACCTCCGGCGTAATGTCGCCGTAGCGTTCCTTTGCTCCTGTATACGTGAGGTGTTTGAGGTATTCCCACTGGTTGAGAACGTCGTAGTCGGGCGTGAGTTCGCTGTGAATCTGGAATTCCTTCGGAATCGGGAAGTTGGGCAGCAGAATGTCACGCTTGAGTTTCAGCGTCTCCACCTTGCCCACGATGTCGTTAGTGTTGTCGATGGCCTCCGGCAGATCGCTGAAGAGCGTCGACATCTCCTCGGTATTCTTAAAATAAAACTGGTCGTTGAAAAAGGCAAACCTGGCCCCTTTCGGAATGCCTTCTTCGTCGTTGAACTCCTTGGCGGAGGGCGTACTCATTTTCTCGCCTGTGTTGACGCAGAGCAGGATGTCGTGCGCCACCCAGTCATCACGGTCGACGTAATGCGAATCGTTGGAGGCGATGATTTTCAGGTTATGCTTCCGGGCCAGTTTTACCAGTACCTCGTTGACCTTAATCTGTTCGGGGATCTCATGCCGCTGCAATTCCACGTAGTAATCCTCCCCGAAGCGGTCGATCCACCATTTCAGTTCTTTCTCGCCTTCTTCCTCGCCTTTTTTGAGAATGGTTTTCGGGACGATGGCCCCGATGCAGCAGGTCGTGGCAATCAGCCCTTCCTTATACTTGTCGATCAGGGCTTTGGTCACGCGGGGGTATTTGCCGTACATCCCCTCCATGTAGCCCAGCGAACAGAGTTTTGCCAGGTTTTTGTAGCCCAGCGGGTTCTTCGCCAGCAGCAACTGATGGTAGCGGACGTCCTTTTGCTCTTTGGTAAACTGCTTGCGCGTGTGGTCTTCGACGACGTAGAACTCACAGCCGACAATGGGTTTGACGCCCTGTTTGGCGGCCTCGGCCACAAACTCGAACACGCCGAACATGTTGCCGTGGTCGGTGATGGCAACGGCGGGCATGTTGTCGGCAACAGCCTTTTTAATCAGTTTTTTGATATCCGCCTGCCCGTCGAGCAGCGAATACTGGGTGTGACAGTGGAGGTGGGAGAACTGCATGCGCTACGATTCTAAACTGTCAATTGAGTATTAACGCTCAATCCGGGAAGAAACCGGAAATCTCTAATATTATACGTCATGATTTCCAAATCAAATACTAATGCCGTGGCGGCAATAATCATATCAGGAATTTTGGCATCATGAGAAAGCTTATATGTCTCAATCAATCGAGTTGCCAATCCCATAACCTGCTGATTGACTGGCAATAACAAAAAATCCTGTAAATCTATTTTTATTTGCTTCAGGTCTTCTTTGTTGATAGCCCCCCGCAGCATTTCCATCACAATAATCGAATTCAAGTACAAGTTCTGTTTACCCACCCTGTTTATATAATCAACAACTTCTGGTTTACGACGGGTGTAATCGACAAGAATACAGGTGTCCAGTAAGATCATCTCCAGTCTGCTTCGCGTTTTTCCCTTACAAATTGAGCGACATCCGAAATGTGAGTAAAAGGCCGGATGCTGGAGGCCTCCTCGCGGATACCAAAATCTATCTGGGTTTTATATTGAGCAGGATCGAGCTTTTGAAAAATCAATTCGTCACTCTCACCTGAATCGATCCCGGCGAACAATTGCTGCAATACCTCATCGATTTGGTCCTTGTACGTTTCCAAATCAATGACGACGGCCTTCTTGTGGCCCTCCTCGTCGGTCAAATAGCTGATGCCTTTCATGATTTTTCGTGCGCTTTTGGTAAAAATAAGCAGTTGGAGCCAGAATTACGCGGTCGTCGGGCGAAAATAAACCATGCTCCGGCGCTCCGGTCTGGTTATCAGACGGCTATTTATCGGCTCAGAAAATAGACCCGGAATTCCTCAAATTCCCGTTGCTCGACCTCGACATATTTTCCGAAAAGCTTATCTCCTACCTGCGACCGCAGCGCCGAAATGCCGACGTCGATGAGCCGTAGACCCTTTTCAGTCAAAAAGATGTTGTCGTAGCGCTCGCCGCCCTGATCCGACGGTCGGCACAAATCGCGGTGAACAAACCCGGCCTTGTGCAGTTCGGTCAGTTCGTCGCTGAACACATCCAGCAACAACTCTCGCTTTTCGATCTCGATACTCCGGAAATCCTGCGGATACAACCTTTCCATCACCAGCATATCCCATTCGTTGGCTTCATCGTAGTCCAGCCGGATGAATTTCACAATCAGGCTGTTGATTCCGTTGGCGAATTTCATTTTCTCCGCTTCAGAGCCAATGTCCGAACGCGTGTCACCGCGAAAAATCTTGGCAACTTCGGTGTCGCTCAGGGCCACCACAACGTTGTTGGCCCCGTAGGAAAGCTGATTGGGGTAGGTTTTGGACATATTACTGCTTGATTCGGGGGTCGAAGACGAACGGTTCGGTGCGCAGCAGCCGGATGGCCGCAAACTCCGGGTGGGTGGGGTTGAGCAGATAATTAAATTCACCGGGAATGATGGCCGAAGGCACCTGCATCACCGGCGTTCGCCCGGAGCGCAGCCAGTCGTCGCCCCGCTCCTGACAGAGGTAATATTTTTGATAATCGAACCAGTTTTTCGGCAGATTTTCCGCAATAATCACCTCCACAGCCAGCGTGTCGGGGACATCGATCACCATCACGCGAAACTCATCGTTGAGGCCCTCGCCGGAGCGATGTACGACGTTTTCCAGACAGGCCAGCGCCCGCGAGGCCGCCGTATAGATGACAAACATCCCCCGTGAATTCCAGCGGGCCGCCCCGCCCGACGCCACCAGCCGGTCGGCGTAGCGGGCTTTGGTAATTCGGTAGACGAACATCAGGCCAGGTCGCCGTATTCGATGCGGATTAGTTCGTCCATGATGAGGTCGATGCCGCCCGACGTGTGCAGCAAATCGAACGGCATCTGCTGCCCCAGACCGAAGGCGGGCTTGTCCATCCAGCGCCGGAATTGCTCCCGATTCCCAAAAATATCCTCGCCTTTTTCAAACAGAGCCATGATTTTCAGGGCCTTCTCGCTGTCCTGGGGGTTCAGTTTCCGGTCTTCCTTTTCATACCGCTGGAAGGTTTTCACCGACGTATCGAACACCTCGGCCAGTTGCTCACGCCGGTAGCCGGTCTGGTCGGCGATATCGAAAAAAGCCGTGGCCGGAATGCCCTGCAAGGCTAGCAGAACCAGTGCCGAGCGGTCCTGCGGTATCTGACGGCGGTTGATTGCGGTTGCCATAACGTAAAAAAGGTTTACGAGACAAATATAAGAACTTTGTCCAGTAAACCAAGAAATTTGTCCATAAGTTCGGCAATATATCACCGTCGACGGTCGGGCTTCACCTGCTCCTGACGAAACAGAATGGAAACCGGTTCATTTTCGGGCACCGGGAAGCCGAGTTTCAGGTAATGGGCATCTTTGTACAGGGGCAGATATACCAGTCCGCGAACGGATTCGCCGGGCGGAACGGTCGTTCGCCGGAGCGCCAGTTCTTTCCAGCGATAGGTTTCGTATTCGTACCGCTGCATCCGGTTGGCGAAGGTGCCGTGGTCGATGGCTCGTTTCATCGCCACCATCTGATACATATTATTGTGAGCCACCCGATTGTTTACCCAGCGGCCATAGTCGCGGGTGTTGCGGGCGGAGGTCGAGGAGGCGACGTCGCTGGCAACGGCAGCAACCAGCAGCACCGTGTTGATGATTCTGGCCGTCCGGAGGCGCTTTTCTTCCTGCGCCTGTTTTACGGTAACGAGCCGGGCTTCCCGCTGCGGATCAGCGGCGGAGTAAACCAGACCGTACACCGGATTGATGCGGTTTCGCAGCGAATCCTGATTTTCGTTCAGGGCGGCATAGTGAAAATCGGCAGGATTGACCTCAATGGGCCGGTCGGTCTGATTTTTCACTTCGATATCCAGTGCCACATACTGCATGTCGAGCCGCTCGAATGACGCCACGACCACAATGCCGCTTTGTTCGGATTTGGTAACGGGTCGGCCATCGAACTGAGCCACGTCGCCCGAAACAGGCCGCAACTGGTGCACCGACGGAGCGCAGCCGCTCAATAACAATAGTGAAAACAGGCTGATTGTGAGACGGTTCATGGCGCAGGTATTTCGTTAGGTTAAAGATACGAACCGACGCAAAAAGGTTGGAAGAATTTTTCGATGAATGGCCTATAAACCCGATAATCCCTGTCAGCAGTTCCATAAAACGCTTTCATCCGGTGAAAACGAGCCAGACATTCCACAGGCCCAGCACCGCCGTTACCAGCACCACCAGTCCCATTGCCCCATTCTGACTAAGCGTGTTGCGATGAGCATCGCCCAGCAGTTGCCGGTTGTTGACCGCCCGCCACAAAAAGATGGTCACGAACGGCAGCAGGACGCCGTTGATCGCCTGCACCGCCACAATGACCGGAATCGGCGTGGCATTCATCAGCCCAAACGTTACGCCCGTCGCCAGTACGAGCAGCCAGGTGGTTCGGTAAGCCACTGAATCAGAACGGATTCCCAAAAGGCTCCGACCCGTCACGGCGGCGGCCAGCGGAGCCGTCAGTGAGGAGGCAAATCCAGCGGCGAATAAACCAAAGGCAAACAGCCGCCCCGCCCACGGACCTACGCGCTGCGTCAGCACTTCCGCCATCTGTGCGTAAGAAAAATCGCCCGGAATCAGGAGACCCACCAGCAGCAGCACCACCGAAATCAGACCGCCAATCCCGACTGCCACCCAGATTCCCAGCCGCATGTCGAACAGTCCCTGTCGGATGGAGGCTCCCGACGAGGGCACGATGCTCGAACCAAAAAACAGATTGTAGGGAACGATGGTCGTACCAATCAAACTATTGATGAGCAGCAGCGAGCCATCGGGTACGGCGGGCACCACCAGGGCCTGGGCAAGCTCACCGGCTCCGACCGGCGCACCCAGCGCGGCATAAGCGAAAGCGCCGCCCATCGCAAACACGACGATTCCTAAAAAGTTGGCGATGAAGGCCGTAGAGCCAGTTGCCAGCAGTAGTCCACAGACCAGGCCGACCAATCCGGTCAGCACCGGCTGGCTAAGTCCCGTCAGCAGGGCCAGCCCGGAGACCGCCCCCAGAATATTACCGGCCTGATACGCCGCGCAACCCAGAAAAATAGCGAGAAACAGCACCCAGGCTACCCGACGCCCGGTTTTTGGGCCATAACTTTTGACGATGACCTGTCCCAGATCCTGCCCGGTAACGAGGGTGATGCGGGCGGCGGCTTCCTGTAGCCAGACGGTGCCGAAGGTGGCAAAGGTCAGCACCCAGAGCAGGCTCAGTCCAAACCGCGACCCGGCCATCGCACAGGCCGTCACGGAGCCGGGACCAATGAAGGCGGCGGAAATGACCGACCAGAACAATACGCTGGAAAGGCCGGAACGAAGGGAGAGGTATTTGGGCATAAGGTTGGTGTCACGCAGAGGCGCAGAGTCGCAGAGAGATTTTTAGGGAGCCTCAATTCAAATTCTCTTTTCACTCCAAACCTCTGCGACTCTGCGTCTCTGCGTGAAATTTAACTCAATCCTGCAAATACCTCCCTCGCTGCCATCAAATCCCGCTTGTGGGCCTCCACGCCGTCCATCGTTTTGGGCGATTCTTTTTCCACGCACTGCTCCAGCACCAGATGAGGCCGGACGTTCAGGGCTTTCAGTTCGCGGACAAGGCGGCGGTAGTCGATATCGCCTTCGCCGAACGTCTCCGACCAGATGCCGTTCTGCGACTGCCGGATGTGTAGTTCGACGATGCGTTTGCCGTAGAGCTTGACAATGTCGAACAGCGCCACCTGCGAATTGCCCGAACCGCGATAGACCCAGTGAGCGTCCAGACAAAGCGAGACGTTTTTCGGGTCGGTTGCCAGCATCATGTGGTGAAATTCGCGGGCGGCAGCCCGGAGTTCGGGGTCGTGGTTGTGGAAGGCGAGCGTCAGGCCGCGTTTGCGGAGTTCGGCACCGAGCCGGTCGAGGCTGACGGCCTGCGTCGCCAGTTCGGTATCGGTTTTGTTATCCTGACTGCCCCATTTCACCGGGCTTGGATTTGACACCACAATCCGGGTGCCCAGCGGTTTGGCGGCATCGGCAATTGCCAGAATCGTATCGATGGACTCCTGCGACTGTTCAGCTTTGTGCAGGGCGCTGCCGACGTAGATGGAGCGCATTTCCAGCTTGTATTTTTTCAGATATGGGGCCAGTTTCGCCACGTCGTCGGCCTTGTTGAACGCGGGTTCGTAACCCGTCAGGCCCGCTTTGACAAAGTCCGACAGCGAAGCGTCCGGGTCTTTCATCCATTCTTTACCGTCCCGACCGTAGAACGTAATCCAGTTGTATTGATTGCAGGCGATGTGCAGCGGCTCCGGCGGACCGGATTTGGCGAAATTATCCGTGAACAGGGCCGATGTGGTCAGGGCCGTAAAAGTCTGGAGGAACGAGCGGCGGTCAGATGTCATGGAGTAGTGAGGCAGCTAATGTTTCGGCCAATGTAGCAATATTCGGGGATTTTGCGAGGTGATCAATCCAGGGTCGAGGAATCCCGTTTATGCCGTAATAAAGCCCGGCCAGACCTCCGGCTACTGTCGCAGTCGTGTCGGTATCTTCACCCAGATTGACCGCTTTCAGGACACAATCCGAATAGTTATCCGTTGTCAGGAAACACCACAGGGCGCTTTCCAGGGTATGAATGACGTAACCTGAACCCCGCAAATCTGCCGGGGGAAGATCCCGAATGTCGCGTTTCAGAATACGGTCAAAATGAGCGAGTTCGGACGCCCCGGATGCACTCTCCCGCAGATAATTCGTTAACCCTACCCGAATCTGTAGATATGCATCGTCACGGCTGTAACCTTTTAGGAGCAATATGGCGTATTCAACATAGATAAAACAGGCGAAAACCGACCGGCGATGCGCATGGGTAATACCGGAAACCTCATGAATCTTTGTAAAACGCTCATCGGCAGACGGTTCGGCAGACAGAAAAAACGCCATTGGCAGTATGCGCATCAGCGAACCGTTGCCATTGTCGTTTTCGGAGGTTCCGCCAGACCTCAGCGGACTACAGCCGTTCTGGATACGCCGCAGCGCATTACTCGTTGCACCGCCGACGTCGAACACCGTGTCATGAGCGCCCCAGTAACCTTCGGTATACCAGCGAACGAATGTAGATGCCATGTCGTTGAGGTCATAACTCCGACATAGACTTTCGGCGGTACAGAAAAGTAGCGAGCTATCATCCGAAAACGTTCCGGGCGGCTGGTTCCAGGTGCCATATCCCCTGTAATCAGCTACGGGGTCAGCAGCTAATTCTTCCCGGGAGCAAAATTCAACGGGCACGCCGAGGGCATCACCGATGGCCGCTCCGTAAAAGGCCGCTTTGATTCGCTCCGTGATTGACTGCGTCATAGTTTCTTTGTATAAGCGAAAAAATCCTTTAAATGACGAACCAAAACCGCCCCGAAGTCTGGCTGCGTGGCCCACTACCCGACATCCCGCCCCTGCTCCAGCCCGTCGCCCATGCGCTGCTCCAGGCCCGTGAGGAACTGACCGCCGCCCTCCGCGATTTCCCCGAAAACCGCTTGTGGGAACGCCCTGCCGACGTTGCCTCCGTGGGTTTTCACCTCCAGCACCTGACCGGTGTTCTCGACCGCCTGTTTACCTACGCGAGAGGCGAAAAACTCCGTCCCGAACAGTTGAGCTATCTCACCGCCGAAGGCCAGCCCGCCGATAGTTCCCTAACCGACCTCATCGAGCGATTCAGCCAGCAGGTCGACACGGCCCTTGCTCAGCTTCGCCAGACCGACGAGCAAACCCTGACCAACTTCCGGAGTGTGGGCCGGGCCGGGCTGCCCTCCACCGTTCAGGGCCTTCTGTTCCACGCCGCCGAACACACCATGCGCCACCTCGGACAACTGCTGGTGACGGCGAAGATGTTTAAAGAGTGAAAGAGTGAAAGAGTGAAAGAGCGAAAGAGCGATTTGGCCCCAGTAGCAGGAATGCAGTAAGTTCATGCCTGTCCGACAACCAAATAGCAGTCTTGCTTTCGCTCTTTCACTCTTTCGCTCTTTCGCTCATCCCGCCTCCGCCCGGTGTTTCGATGCGGATGCGTTCGCCGGGCTGCATCGGTCGGGTGAAAATGCCAGGCAGGGGTTCGGTTTCTCCATTTGCGAGAATTAGCGTCTGTCGGCCCGGCTGACCCGGTTCACCGCCAGCCATCCCATAAGGACGGACGTTTCGGTGCTGACTCAGCAGAGTGGCCTGAACCGGTTCCAGAAACTCGATTTCGCGGATAATGCCGTCGCCGCCCCGACGACGCCCGCTCCCGCCCGACCCGGCCCGGATAGCAAACTCGTGCAGCCGGACGGGGTAACGACGTTCAAGTTCTTCGGGATCGGTCAGGCGGGTGTTGGTCATGTGCTGATGCACCGCCGAACGCCCGTCCGCATCCGGCGTTGCACCCGCTCCGCCGCCGATGGTTTCGTAGTAACCGAATGCATCCGAAGCCTCCCCCGATGTACCAAACAGAAAATTATTCATCGTGCCCTGCGAGCAGGCCGCCAGTCCCAGCGCCTTCAGCAGCGTGTCGACCAGCCGCTGACTGACTTCCGTGTTGCCGCCCACGACTGCCGGGCATTGTTCGGGATCGTCGGGGAAATGAGGATTCAGAAACGACGTTTGGGGCAAAATCAGGTCGACCGGAGCCATTAAACCTTCGTTGAGCGGAATGTCCTGATCGACCCACAGGCGCAGGACGTAGAGAATGGCGCTGTAGAGAATGGACGTATTGGCGTTCAGGTTGTTGGGATGAACGCCCGACGTTCCCGTAAAATCAAATTGGATGCGTTCCTGCCGGACGGATATCCGAACCCGTATCCAATGCCCGTCGTCCAGCGATTCTTCGGCTTCGAACGTTCTGTCGGCATGACGCTTCAAAACGGCTTCGATGGTCCGGGCGGCGGCCTGCTTCAACCCATTCATGTAGTGATGGACCGTTTGCAGACCTTCCTGCCTGACCAGATCTTTCAGGGCCAGCTCCCCAGCCCGCAGCGACGCCAGGGCGGCTTCGATATCCGCCTTGTTTTCGGCCAGGGCACGCGTCGGATACGCCGCCTGACGAAAGCGTTTGGCTATTTCGGATTCCCACAAAGACTGCCCCTCCCGCACCAGAAACATTGGTTCGAGCACGACGCCCTCTTCGGCCAGGCAAACGGCATCCGGCGGCATCGAACCCGGCACTTTCCCGCCGATTTCGGCATGATGCGCCCGGTTGATGACGTACCCTATGAGTTCATTTTTTTCGGTAAAAACGCCCTGTAGCAGCGTCACGTCGGGCAGGTGTGAGCCGCCGTATTTGGGATGGTTGGTAATAACGACGTCGCCGGGCCTGAGCGGACCCAGTTTTTCCAGACAAAGTCTTGCGCACACGCCCAGGCTTCCCAGATGCACGGGGATGTGCGGGGCATTGGCAACCAGTTCGGCCTGAGCATCGAGCAGGGCGCAGGAGAAATCGAGCCGTTCCTTCACATTGGTCGAAAAGGCCGTTCGCTGTAGTTGTGCGCCCATTTCTTCGGCAATCGCCATGAATCGGCGGGTAAATAGTTCGGCCTGTACGACGTTTTCCTGAAGTGAGTCCGGCCGGTTTTCTTTATTTATCCGGTAAATAGAAACGCGTTTGTCCTGATATAGAGATACCGCCCAGTCCTTGTCGATAAAAGCCGACGAAGTGGGATTAATCAATAAGGCTGGCCCCAGAAACCCGTCGCCATGTCGCAACGACGACCAGTCATACACCGGATACTCGCCCAGATAAAACGTGGGTTCAATGTCCCGGCTGCCCGGCTGTTCATTTCTTCGCTTCAGTGGTCCCGGTGCCGGACAGACCACCACCCGAATGCTTTCTACCTCAATCGTCTCCTCTTGGGGTAAGTAGCCATACAGTTTTCGATACTGCTCCTGAAACACGACCCGTAAATCCGTATAGACGATCTCATCCAGATAATTTTTCTCCCGATACACGACGTCGAGGGTCGCCTCCTGGCCCTTTAGCCGGAGAAATATCCGTTCACTTAGAGTTTCGAGCGGCGTGTCGGGCCCTACGTCCTGCCGGAGCGCGTCCCCGGCCTGTCGGACCAGGTCATCGAAGCGGGCGGAGAGTCCCGGCTCTACCAAATCCAGAGTTTGCAGAATCGACAGCGACGCCCCACGCTCGATACGGGCCTGTCCGATGCCGTAGGCGCTCAGCAAACCGCCGTCGTACGGCAGAATAACAGTATCGATGCCCAGCAGCCGGGCTACCTGGCAGGCATGAAGCCCACCCGCTCCGCCAAAAACCAGCAGCGGGTAATGCGCCGGATCGAAGCCCCGCTGGACGGAAATCTTCCGGATGGCACCCGCCATCGCTTCGTCGGCAATACGCTCGAGACCCCGCAGAATCGCCGTCTCGTCGGGCTTTTTACCGGTATGTTCTTCAATTGTATGAAGCAGGGCTTCGAGGGCCTGCTGCGCTTTTTCGTAAAAAATAGGAATCGAAAACTGCGACGGATGCAGTTTATGAAGCAGCAGGTTGACGTCCGTAATCGTCATCAGCAGCGGCTGATCGGGGCCGGTTGCGCCGTAGCAGGCAGGTCCAGGACTGGCTCCGGCGCTCTGCGGCCCTACGCGCAACTGCCCGAAGGCAGCATCGAACCAGCAGACGGAGCCGCCGCCCGCCGCCACCGTCTCAATTGCCAGCGAAGGCAACTGAAGCTCGAACGGGCCGATTCGGGTCGTGAACCGATAGTCGGGCCGACCGTTTTCCAGCCGGGCCACGTCGGTGCTGGTACCGCCCATGTCGAGGGTGAGCAGCCGTCCTCCTCCTCCCGTGTGGCCTGCCCCGATGACGCCGCCTGCCGGGCCGCTCAGCAGACTGTCTTTGGGCCGGAACAACTCCGACCGAACCAGGCCGCCTGCGCTGGTCATCACCCGGACGGTCTGCCGATTTGCCCCGCCCCCGCTCAGTTGGGTCCGGATATTGTCCAGATAGGTCTTCAGAACGGGCATCAGGTAGGCATCGACCACGGCGGTCTGGGTCCGGGCCAGGTAGCCGGGCGAAGTGGAGACGTCCGTAGAGAGCGTTACGGGCGAAATTCCGGATGCTTCGAGGGTCTGTTTCAGGATTTTTTCATGGATTGGGTTACAGTAGGCATTCAGCAGCGAAACGGCTATGGCATCATACTGGCCCGTTTGCAGTGCCTGTATTAACTTCTGTAGAGAATCAGGCCGCAACGCATGAATAACCTGACCGTCGGCGGATACGCGCTCTTCCACCTCGAAGACGTCCTCGTACAACACGTCGGCGGGCGGAATCGCCAGTTGAAACAGATGAGGCCGCTGCTGGGTGCCAATTTTCAGTAAATCTCTAAATCCCTTCGTTACCAGCAGGGCCACCCGACCACCCCGACGTTCGAGCAGGGCGTTGGTGCCGCGTGTGGTGCCCAGCCGCATTTTCAGCGCCGGAAACGGCTGATTCAAGGGCGTTTGGGTCAGCAGCCGGGCGGCGAGAACGGGCGCTTCTTCTCCCGTGCTCAGTTCGAGGGTTGCTCCTTCCGACAGTTCGATGGGCGGATTCAGCGTCAACTGACCATCGTGGGCCAGACCGGCGACGACGGCCTCCTGCCCCGTCTGGAGTACGCGGACCCGGTAGCCTTCAAAAATTTTCAGCGAACGCCAGGGTGCCGACAGCCGACCGTTTGTCCATTGCCCCCGCAGCCGGGCGCTGCTCAGCACCTTGATGCGGTGGAGTTTTCCACCGGGACTCTGCGCCATGCCGTCGGTGAACGTACCGCCGGTATCTATCCAGATTTGCCACATAATAAATAGTCTGAAAAACAAAGGTTTTCCTTTGAAAAAAGGGTGGAAATACCCTTTCATCGAAAGCGTGTGTCGGGTAACTTTCGCTTCCGAAGGACCCTTAGACCTACTATGAAATCAATTGACCTGCCGCCCGACCCGGCGATTGTATGCCCCTACCCCGAACAACCGTTCACGCACATGGCGCTCATTGCGTCGGGAGGCGGTTTCCGGGCGGCGGCCTATACGCTCGGTACGCTTTCGTATCTGAATCACGTCCCTTTCCCAACGGCTTCCGGAACAACCGGGCGGCTGCTCGATCAGGTGACCTATCTGGCTAGCGCTTCGGGCGGATCGCTGGCAACGGCCTTCTATCTGAACGCTCTCGTCCGGAACCAGTCCTTTGCGCAATTCTACGGGAAATTTATCCAATTCCTGACTGGCTCCGACACGTTGCAGGAAGTTTCCGCCATGCTGACCGACAACCGACACTGGCGGCGACGCAGCAAACGGCGCAATCTGATCAATGCCTTCTCGAAAGTATACGACCGCCATCTCGACGGCCTGACGCTGGGCCAACTGATGAATCAGCCGACCCACCACGTCCGGGAAGTATGTTTCAATACAACCGAGTTCAAATACGGGATGTCGTTCCGGTTTCAGACCCAGGAAACCGGCTTCGGCAATCAGATCGGCAATTTTAAGGTTAAGTTCGCCAATAAGGCGGTGGCTGAGCAACTGAAGGTCGGTGACATCATTGCTGCTTCGTCATGCTTCCCGGCAGGTTTCGAACCCATGCTCTTCCCGGACGATTTCACCCATGAAAAATTAACCGAAAAAGCCCTGCGGGAAGCCACGGGGTTAAAAGAGAAAGACGTATTCGGGCTGATGGACGGCGGCATTACCGATAATCAGGCCGTCCAGAGCGTCATGCTTGCCGACACCCGACCGGTCATCCGGGGCAAGCCGCCCACGCACCGGTTCGGTCTGGTGCTGGTCACGGATGTCTCGAATAGTTTCAGCCCCTGCTATGCCCCCACCCAGCCGAAGAAAAGCTGGTGGCGACCGCTGCGGCTGCCGTGGATCGTCGGGGGCAGCGCCGCCCTGACGACTCTGGCCGCGGTCTGGCTCTCTGCCGATCAGCACTGGAAAAACATGGTCGGGGCGCTGATGCTCATCCCGGTTGCGCTGCCGGTTGCGCTGGTCATATATCTGAACGTTAAAAACCAACTCGGAAAACGGCCTTCACTTTTCTGGCGCAACGGCATTCGCCCTTTTTTGCAGTATTTCACCAATCTGCGGCTGGGAACGCTGCACGACATGCTGGTCGACCGGGTCAAATCAGTCAATATTCTGGCGGGCGACGTCATGCTGAAACGCATCCGACGCGGCGACTTCAACAAGCTGTTCGAAGCGCCCGCCTGGAAATTCCGGCGGGTGTCGAACTTCATTTATGATTTGAGTACGCTGCATCAGTCGGGCGAAAACCGGCGGGAAGACGATGAGGCCGAACGGCAGATTCCGCCACCCACGGAGGTTATCCAGAAAGTGGCTGAACGGGCGCGGCTGATGGATACGACGCTCTGGTTTACGGACGGACCCAACGGGCGTCTCCGCAACGTTATCGCTACGGGTCAGTTTACGACCTGCTACAACCTGCTGCACTACCTGATTCGTCTGGAAGGTGAACCGGCGGGATACGACCAGCTCCAGCCAGCGGTTCGGCAGTCGCTTACAGCCCTGAAACAGCAGCTTCTGACCGACTGGGAAACTTTCTGCAATGATCCGTTCTGGCTCCATGATTTACCCCAATAAACACCGCCACTAACAGCCGTAATTTTCTGATGGAAATCGCTTATCCGGACAAAGACAGTGTGGCTATCGGCCTCAACGGCCAGTCGACCATCGACGAAGCGCACCGCCCGCTCATCCGCAAACTGCGGGGTTACGCCTACGACCCCAGCCTGTCGAACCAGTTGGATTCGGCCTCGGTGAACATTGCCACGTTTCCCATTCGCTGGGAAGAAGGCCTGAAACCCGGCCCCATCGGCGACTATCTTGAGGTGATCGACGCCGACCCAGCCAGCCGGGCATTTTATCTGCCGGTCAACCTGAATCACCCCTACATTCTCGCTCAGGATGGCCTGCCGCCCTCGGAGAGCAACCCGCAGTTTCACCAGCAGATGGTGTATGCGGTGGCTATGCTGACCATTCAGAATTTTGAGAAGGCACTGGGCCGCAAAACGTTCTGGTCGTCGGAAGATTATCAGCGAAAAACCGACACGCAGGACGCCCGACCGGAGCAGTTTGTGCAGCGTCTGCGCATTTATCCGCACGGCCTGCGCCACGCCAATGCCTATTACAGTCCGGATAAAAAAGCGGTGCTGTTCGGGTATTTTCCGGCCCGCCCGCACAACGAAACCTCGCTGATGCCGGGCAGTCTGGTGTTTACCTGCCTGTCGCACGACATTGTGGCCCACGAAGTCACTCATGCGCTCATCGACGGGCTGCGCAAGCGGTTCCGGGCTACGTTCCACCGCGACACGGCGGCGTTGCACGAAGCTTTTTCTGATTTGGTAGCTCTTTTTCAGCACTTTACGTTTCCAGAAGCGCTCGAACACCAGATTACCAAAACCCGGGGCCAATTGCAGGGTGAGCATCTGCTTGGTCAATTGGCACAGCAGTTCGGCCTGGCAATTGGCAACTACGGTTCCCTGCGGGAGGCCATCGGCGAAACCGACGAAAAAGGTGAATGGCGGCCCCGTAAGCCCGACCCCAGTCTGTACAAAAACGAACTCCGGCCCCACAAACGGGGCAGTATTCTGGTGGCCGCCGTGTTCGACGCGTTTCTGAGTATCTATCGCAAGCGCGTGGCCGACCTGTTCCGGATTGCCACCGATGGAACGGGCATTCTGCCGCAGGGCAACATTCACCCTGACCTGGTGACCCGGCTGGCGGGCGAGGCTTCCCGCACGGCCAAACATTTTTTAGGCATCATCATCCGGGCACTCGACTATTGCCCGCCCGTATATACGACCTTCGGGGATTTTCTGCGGGCGATGATTTCGGCGGATCTGGATCTGGTGCCCAACGACTCGCTGGGCTACCGGGTGGCCTGCATCGAATCGTTCAAACGGTGGGGCATTTATCCGGAAAAGGTACTGACGCTCTCGCAGGAAAACCTGTCGTATATGTCGTTCAGCAACCAGGAACTGGGCGAGCTGTTCAGCGGCGTCAGGGGCGGGCCGGATTTAGCTAAAACCATTCGGGAAAACCTCAGAGTATTTTTTAACGAAGCCAGCAACAACAAGGAGCGGGAACAGATTTTTGACCTCGGCATCAGGGCCAAACAACTCTTTCACCGCATTATCCGTCAGGCAACATACGAACAGCGCAAAGTGCTGGAAGAATTAACGGGGCTGGTGCTGACCCCCCGAACCGGTACCGATGATGTTGCCAGGCCGATTTCCTGGGAGCGAAAAGACCCCAACAATCCCAACGGACTCCTCAAACGGGTCTGGCTGAAAGTCAAAAAGAACGGCGTTTCGGCATCAAAAACGAAAAATCCGGCAGACTGCTACTGCCCCGATTTTGAGGTACACACGCTTCACCGTTCGCAGCGGGTCGGGCCGGACAACGTGATTCTGAACCAGGTCATCCTGACCATCACGCAGGGCATGTATCTGTTTGAAAGCGACGAACCCGACTTTGAAAATGTAAAAAACGTACCTGAGTTCCGGAGCGGCTGTACGCTGGTCATCGATATGGATAATCCCAGTATCAAGGTCATTGCCAAGAAGACCAGCGACGAAGACCGACTGAGCAATTTTCTGGACCGATACATGGCTATTGACGTACAGGAAGGCGACTCACCTTTTCAGGCCCTACGTCCATCAAAACCAGGTAATGAACCCTTTGCTATTCTGCATGATAGCCGGGAATAAAACGTTGAAAAAGACGTTGCTTACGACATCATAAGAAACGTTCTTTTTTACACTTTTTTAACGTAAAAAAAGACACTAAAACTATTCAGTCTATGGCTGCCCGCACGTTGCAATCAGTTCGGATACGGATGTACTGCCAGGGATTCGGCGACTGTTTTCTGGTGACGTTCGTTTACGATTCCGATCCCGAAAAAGTCCACATGCTGTTTGATTTTGGAGTATGGAAACAAACAGCGATTTCACTCGAGAGCATCGCCGCAGACATCCTGAAAACCACCGGCGGTAAACTCGACGTGCTCGTTATCACCCATGAGCACAAAGACCATCTTTCGGGGTTCTATAAAAAAATGCGGGAGGCGTTTTATGCCCGCCATGACGACACCGCCGCCGACAAACTGCGCTTCGACCGGCTCTGGCTCGCCTGGACCGAAGACTACGAAAACAATCCGCTGGCGAAAGAACTGCGGCAGCTATATCAGAAAGCCCATAAAGCCCTTACCGATACCAATCAGAAACTACAGGGCCTGAGCGGGATGGACGACATTCGCAAACTACAGGAGGAACTGCTCGAACTCGAGGATGGCGGCCTGGAGGAAACCGACGAGCCGGAAGCCAGCGGGCAGGCCGAACTGGGAGCGGACGAAACACCGAACGAGGCGACGGAAACACCGAAAAAAAGACGAATTCCGTCTAACGTGGCCGCCCTCGACTGGCTGAAAAAAAACGCCCGCATCGTGAAATACTTCAAACCCGGTCAACGCGTCAATTCCATCAAGGAAGCCATGCCCGAGGGGCTGGAGGGCGTTCAGTTTTTTGTGCTGGGTCCGCCGGAGCAGCTTTCTCACCTGAAGAAAAACGAATCGGCCAAATCGGGTGATCTGTACCTGAACGAGACCTTCATCGCCAACGATTTTTCGATGGGCGCCGTGAAAATGGATGGTCAGTTTGATAATTATTTTTCGTGGATCGACCAGACGCCGTTTGAGGACGAATACTGCTGTCCGGCCCGATTCGAGATGGATCAGCAGCCCGATCTCCGTCCGGCCAAAGACGAAGGCGATCCGGGCTGGCGCACCAAACAACTGACAGACCGCATGGCCCGGCTTCAGGAGTGTGAGGTCTATCAGAATTATTTCGGATTGCACAAAAACCCGGATTCGCAGCAGAAACTGTCCCCCAAACGCCGCATCGACTACGACTGGCTGCGGGTGTCGCAGTCGCTGGCGCTGGACCTGAACTCCCACACCAACAACACCAGTCTGGTGCTGGCGATTGAGATTGACAGCACAAAGCAGGTGCTTCTGTTTCCCGGCGACGCCCAGTTTGGCAACTGGAACTCCTGGTTCGAGAACAATTACCAGTGGCAGTTCGACAAAAAAGAAAACGAACCAAAACGCACCGTTACCGTCGAAGACTTGCTCGAACGCACGATCTTTTACAAGGTTAGTCATCACGGCAGCCATAATGCCACCCCGCAGGACCGGGGCCTGAAACTCATGACCCGCACCGACCTGGTGGCAATGGTGCCTGTGTCGAGAGAGACGGCGAAAGGCAACGACTGGCCCATTCCCTACGACAAGCTTACAAAAGCCTTCGATGAACGCCCGGTGACCTATGTCTACTCTGATTCACCGGGCGAAACCCGGGGCAATAAAGACGCCAAAGTATTCAAAGCCGCCGAAAATGGCCTGTATGTCGATTACGAGATAAGTCTTTAGAGTCTGTGGATAACAACAGCATCCAATCTACCTTTCCCCAAACCTCATGGCACTCTTTGTCTGCAAAAACGACCCCGTTACCAAAACGCTGCGTGACCTGTTTCCCGCTCATCTGCTACGCATTCCCGAAGCATTTATTCAGCCGATGGTGGTGCTCATCAAAGACCCCGAAAGCAACCGCAACCGCCTTCGCCGGGTGGGTCCGCTGACCAACGTACTGACCCAGCCGATGGGCAGTCCGCCCGACGTTCAGGACAGCCGCATGTCGGATATTTCGGGCAAGCGTACGCAGAAAGTCGATCTCGACCTGGGCCTGAAACTGGTGCAGGGCTTCCTGAACGGCTTCGGCGTGAACATGCCCTCGCTGGGACTGGCCTTCGAGTCCGTTCAGACGGTTTCGTTCAGTTTCGAAAACGTCCACCGGCATTTTGTCGATCAGGGGCTACTGGGCAGTCAGCTCGTCGGTAATGCGGTGAACCTCAACAATCCGGCAGTGGCGGTCATTCAGGAGGGCGGACGGTGTCTGGTAGTCGATTCGGTAATTGTGAGCAACAACTTCACCGTCAAGGCTGAAGAAACGAGCAGTTCCGATTTTGAATTCAATCTGGGCGACATCCAGAACCTGCTGGGTGCCGAAGATCAGAAAGTGAAGGTCGACAAGACAAGTGAGAAAACTCTTTCATTCAAGGGCGAAGACCCGCTGACCTTTGCGTTCTCGTGTATCGAACTGACGCTGGCCGACGACGGTCGGGTGAAAAAATTCGTCGGTGTCAAGCCCGGCAAAAAGTCCATCGAACTGGGTATGGCAGAGGCTTCGCCGGAAGGGATGCTGGACACCGAAACCGACGAAGGCATCGAACTCATCGAATTTAAATAAACCCGGACAGCGTCATGGACTATTTCGATCTTCACTGCCATCCGACGTTCAAGTATTCGCTGCTCTCGGCCTCGGCCCAGGAACGGATCAAAATCGACCAGCCCTTCGAGATTCGGTTCAAAGGAGCTAAAGAAATCATCCGGGGTGCCGTGCTCTGGACGCTCGGCGACCCGATTGGTGCGCAGAGCTGTCTGACGCAACTGGCGGAGGGACAGGCAAGAATCATCTCCCACACGCTCATGGCGCTCGAAAACGCGTACACGAAGTCGAGCGTCATATCGCAGCTTCAGTGCGTATCGAACGATCTGGACATCGCCAAAATCGACCAGATAAAAACCGGAGCCGTGGGTTACTGGGACTCGACCCTGGCGCAACTGGAGGCGTTGCGGAACATTGCCGACGGAACGACACCCGTCAGTCCGGCAGCCCCGCGTCTGCGGATCATCCACGACATGGCCGACTTCCGGCCCGGTGAGGTCGGTACGCAGTTCGTCATCCTGAATCTGGAGGGGGGACATTGTTTTTACAAAGGCCAGTCCAACGACGATCCCGACCTGGAGAAGAATGTTTTAGACCATCTTATCGGGATGAAACGGCAGGGCATTCGTCCGCTCTACATCACGCTGGTGCATCACGCCCAGAACGCCTTCGCCAACCACGCGTTTGCGGTGCCCTCACGCTGGGCAGGCGCTGGCACCAACGACGACGGCATCGGCGGCTTCAACCCGACCGGCGAAGGCATAACGCCATTGGGCGAACGATTTATCCGGGAAGCGCTGTCGGAACAGAACGGCCCGCCGATTTACATCGACGTCAAACACATGAGTCTGGGCAGTCGGATTGCCTACTACGAATTTCGGCGGAAAAATTTTCCGCATATTCCCATCATTGCTTCCCACATGGGCGTAACGGGCGTATCGTGGAACGTGACCCATTTCGACGGAAAACCCATTGTTCGCTGGGTGCGCCGCCGTTCCGATGTTAGTCCGGTGGCACCGGGAGAAGATTTCATCGAAGTCAAATACAACAACCTGATTAGTTTTCCGAAGAACATTCCTCCCCTTTCGCCCGCAAATCCGGTTCCGACCTCCGTTGTTACCTTCAATCCCTGGTCGATTAACCTGTATGACGAGGACATTGTCGAAATCCTGGAATCGGGCGGATTGATTGGTCTTTCGCTGGACGTGCGGATTCTGGGCATGGGCAACAGCGGGCAGGTGGCCCACGAACACGAGCCGGAACGGTTGAGCCTGAACGAGCAGCTTTTTTCGGTACATAAACACCTGGCAACGGGCCAGAATGACTTCGACGCCCTGCCCGATAACCGGATTCAGGCCTCCCTGCTGCACGTCGAGTATCTGTGCAACAACCTGCTGCACGTGGTAAAAATAGGCCGGGCGGTCGTGGGTGAACGCGTCTGGGATCACCTGTGCATCGGGTCGGACTTCGACGGTCTGGTGGTGGCAATCGAGTTTCGGAACAACCGCCGCACCCACGCCAGCAACATTCCCGAACTGCGTGAGCAGATTCGGAAGGCCCTGCCCGTGGTGGCCCGCAAGATGGGTATCCCGCTCGTTGGGGCGGGTCAGCCCGTGGAGCCGTTTATCGAAAAAGTGCTGAACGGCCTGTTTTTCGACAATGCGCTGCAGTTTCTGAATAAATTTTTCCGAAAAGATCCGGGTCCGGGGCCAGTCGTGTGATTGAATCAGGCGATTTATCGACGGAAGTCTTTCGGCATTCAACCGGCCAAAGGCGGGATTCAACCGGTGGAATCGGGCATTCGGTCCGAACGATTTTCGGGGGCGGCATCTGGGGTGCAACTTTGTCACAGTCAAACCGATAAACGACAAAGAATCATGAAAAAAGTAATCGCCCTGATGCTCGGACTGGTAGCCGGTACAGCATCCTTCGCCCAAGCCAACGACCCGAATTCAGACGTCATTTTCACGTCGACCAACGAGCGGGTACAGGTATACATAGCGCCTCAGCCCGCTACGGCATCCATCAAATTCTTCGACGCCGAAGGTCACATTCTCTACGCCAAAACAGCCAACGTAGCCACCGGCTTCCGCCAGAAACTCAATCTGACGGAACTTGCACCGGGTTCGTATCGCCTGACCGTCGTAAAAGATGGCGAAACGGTTGAAAAAACGGTCGTCATCAAAGATATTCCCGCCCAGAAAGAAGTCTCGATAGGAGCCTGAATGGAAGATTCGTCTCCGATGCGCACAGAACCGACAGCCTCTGCCGGTTCTGTGCGTATTTGGGGTTAAACTTTCGCTTTTAAGAACGAGTACACGAATCAGACCCGATATGGATGCACCCATTCCGCTGAACCTCACCCGCGTCCAGAAGCTCCAACTGGCGGCCAGCGTGTTTGCCATCTACTGGCCCATCCGGCTCTATCTCAACATAGACCAATGGAACTGGCGGACCTTCCAGTATTCGTGGCTGATCTGGATTCTGGAAATTCCGCTGACCATTCTGTTTTTCACCGGCTGGCTGAGCGTTACCGAATGGCTGGAGAAAAAAATCGTCCGACAGCCGGGGCCGGATTTTCTCATCGACGTCAAATGGCCCGCACAACTGGCCCGGCTGGTGGTTGCCGGGGCTTTGGCTATTTTGTTCAACCTGATTTTCCACATCCTTATTTTTCGGCTTAACAACATCATCGACAGCCGACAGGCGCATCAGGCGGCGATTCAGGCTCCCGCCGTTCCCGCCGCACAGATAACGGCGCAGAAACGCATGGACTACACCCGTCGCAGCCGGGCCAATAACGGGCTGACGGTGATGGCAATGCTGATGGCCTTTTATCTGGCAGCCAACCGGCGGGGCTATCAGGCGCTGACGGGCCTGAGAGTCAATGCCGAACAACTGAAACGGGAAGCAACTCAGGCCCAGTTTGTGGCGCTGAAAAATCAGGTTAGTCCGCATTTTCTGTTCAATAGTCTCAGTATCCTGAGTTCGCTGGTCGAGGTCGACCCAAAACTTTCCGTCCGGTTTATCAGTCACCTGTCGAAAGTGTATCGGTATATTCTGGAACAGCGGGATTCCGAGCGCGTCAGCCTGAAAACGGAACTGGATTTCCTGAATGCGTACGCGTTCCTGCTCAACATCCGCTTCGAGGGGAAACTGCTGGTGCAGAACCGGGTGGCCGAGCCGGTGGCGACCCGCTACGGCATTGCCCCGCTGACCCTACAGCTACTGGTCGAAAACGCCGTCAAACACAACCAGATGTCGCAGGCGCAGCCGCTGCTGGTTACGATTGACACCGAAGATGATTACCTGATTGTCCGGAATCCGCTTCAGACCCGTCCACAGGTAGAAGAATCGACCGGGCTGGGGCTGGAAAACATCCGCAATCGCTATCGGCTGCTGACCGACCGCCCGATGAGCGCTGGGGAAGAAGACAACGCATTTGTCGTTAAAATTCCGTTACTGTCATGAACGTCGTCATCATCGAAGATGAATCCCTGACCGCCCTGCGGCTGGAAAAACTGCTGACGGCCTACGACCCGGCGATTCGGGTGGTGGCCCGAATTCCCTCCGTGGCACAGGCCGTTTCCTATTTTACCGACCCGACAACGAAAAACGAGCCGGATCTGGTGTTTATGGACATTCATCTGGAAGACGACATCGCTTTCCGGATCATCGAGCAGACCCGCCTGAAGGTGCCCATCATTTTCACGACGGCTTACGACGCCTACGCCCTCCAGGCATTCAAGGCCAACAGCATCGATTATCTGCTCAAGCCCATCGACGAGGATGAACTGGCTGCCGCCATCGACAAATTCAAAACCCTGCGGCAAAGCGTTTCTTCCGCCGCCCCGCCCCCACCCGACTGGTCGGCGCTGATGGGCCTGCTCGACCGGCGTGACCCATTGTATAAAGACCGGTTCATGGTCACCATCGGCACCAGAATCCGCAGCATCGACACCGCCGACATTGCCTATTTTTATTTCGAAGACAAAGCCACCTGGCTCACCACCCGCGACGGGCAACACATCACCATCGAATACAGCATCGACAAACTGGCCGCTCTGCTCGATCCAAAAGTGTTTTTCCGGGTCAACCGGGCATTTCTGGTGGCGCTTCCGGCCATCCGCACGATTCATGCGTATTCGGGCAGCAAACTGAAGCTCGATTTGCAGCCCCCCGCCCGGCAGGAAATATTCGTCAGCGGCGACCGTATGACTGATTTTAAAAACTGGCTGGGAAAGTAAAACAAGCTTGTTTCAGCATTTTGTTTACACTAACGGCACATGCCGGGATGGAACGGGACAGTCGTTGGAAAATCAATGCCCATTTTTGAATACATATTCCATAAACTAGCTGGACGAATACTTTCAACATAATGAAAAACGGGTTTACGCTTCTCCTTATTCTTCTGTTTTTTCCACTACTTATTCAGGCGCAGGGCACGACCGGCCCCCAGTTCCGGGTTCGGGGAACGCTGGTCGATGAGCAGAAAAAGCCCGTTCCGTTTGCCACCGCCGCCCTGCATCGCCGGGCCGATTCGACGCTGGTAACGGGGGGCGTCGCCGACGAATCGGGCGTGTTTGAATTGGGCGCTCCATCCGGGTCGTATTTTCTGAAAATCACCGTGTTATCGTATAGCGAGAAAACGACGGCGGTTACGCTGGTGGATAAGGACATGAACCTCGGTTCGCTGACGCTGCAAACCGGCTCGAAATTATTGGAAGAAGTGGTGGTTCAGGGTGAAAAAAGCCGGATGGAGCTTGAACTGGACCGGAAGGTGTTCAACGTCGGGCAGGATCTGGCGGCTAAGGGCGGTACGGCGGTCGATATTCTGAACAACGTTCCGTCGGTGGCCGTCGACGTCGAAGGCAACGTCAGCCTGCGGGGCAGCAGCAGCGTCCGGATTCTTATCGACGGCAAACCGTCGGGTCTGGTCAGTTTCAAGGGCGGCAGCGGGTTGCAGCAGTTGCAGGGCAGCGCCATCGAACGCATCGAAATCATCACCAACCCCTCGGCCCGCTACGAAGCCGAAGGCATGGGCGGGGTCATCAACATCATTCTGAAAAAAGAACAGAAAGAAGGCCTCAACGGCTCCTTCGACCTAATTACGGGCTATCCGGCCAATTTTGGCCTGGCCGCCAACGTCAACTATCGCCGGAAAAACCTGAATTTCTTCGTGAACTACACGGCGGCGTACCGCAACACCCCCAGCCGGAACCGTCAATACCAGGAACTGTACCGCAACGATACCACCTTCCTGACCCGGCAGAGTTCGACCCACCGGCTGAACGGCCAGAACAACAACGCCCGGGCGGGCATCGATTATTTTTTCAATCCCAAAAACGTCCTGACCGGCTCCTACACATGGCGACTGAGCAAGGGCAAGCGGTTTTCGGAAATCGAATATCTCGATTATCTGTTCACAACCAGCAACTTACAGAGCACAACCCGGCGCACGCAGGACGAAACCGAAACGGAACCGAATTCGGAATATGCCCTGACCTACAAACGCTCGTTCGCCCGCGAAGGCCACGAACTGACCGCCGACGTCCGCTATCTGGACAACTGGGAAAGCTCCGACCAGTATTTCGACCAGAAAACCTTCGGGCCGGATGGCCGCCCGTCGGGTGTGCCGGACGTGCTACAGCGTTCGCTCAATGACGAAACCGAAAAGCAGATTCTGGTGCAGATCGATTACATTCAGCCGTTTGGGAAGGACGGAAAATTTGAGGCCGGTCTGCGCAGCAGTTCCCGCGACATGACCAACGATTTTTCGGTTACGGAACGAACGGCAACCGGCGGCTGGCGACCGCTTCCCGGCCTGACCAATAATTTTCTGTATGAAGAAGGCATTCACGCCCTGTACGGGATCATCGGCAACAAAACCCGCAAGCTGTCATATCAGGCGGGTTTGCGGGCCGAGTGGACCAACGTGACCACCACGCTCCGGCAGACGAATGAAGTGAACCCCCGCGACTACGCCAATCTGTTTCCGAGCGCCCATTTTACGTATAACCTGCCCCGGCAGCATGCCCTCCAGGTCAGCTACAGCCGCCGGGTTCGCCGACCGCAGTACAACGACCTCAGCCCGTTCATGACTTTCAGCGACAACCGGAACTTCTTCAGCGGCAACCCCGACCTGAACCCCGAATTTACGGATGCGTTCGAACTGGGGCACATCAAATATCTCGGCCAGGGAACGCTGACGTCCTCGCTCTATTACCGTCACACGACCGGTAAAATTATCCGCATCCGGCGGGTCGACGAACAGGGCTTTGCCATCACCATTCCCGAAAATCTCGCTTCGGAAAATTCTTACGGGGCGGAATTTACCGGCTCGTTTGCGCCGTATAAATGGTGGAAAATCGACGGCAGTCTGAATTTCTTCCGGGCCATTATCGACGGTAACAATCTGGATGCCACCTTCAAAAGCGATACGTATAGCTGGTTTGCAAGGGCCAATTCGCGGTTCAGTTTCTGGAAAAACGCCGACCTTCAGTTACGGGGCAATTACGAAGCGCCCCAACTGACCCCGCAGGGTCGCCGCAAAGCCATTGCTACGCTGGATCTGGCGTTCAGCAAGGATGTTCTGAAAAACAACGGCACCCTGACGCTGAGCGTCATCGACGTGTTCAACTCACGCATCTACCGCTCGGTCACCATCGGCCCCAACTTCCTGACCGAAACGGATTCGCAGGGCCGTCTGCGGCAGATGAACCTCACGTTCAACTACCGGCTGCGCCAGGCCAAGAAGAAAGAAAAGGCTGTGGGCGAAGGAGAATACTGAATTACGCCACCCGCCCGTCGGCCAGCCGCAGCGTGTGGGTGATGCAGCGGGGCAGTTCGTCGGGGTAATGCGTGACGTAGATGAGCGTCTGATCGGGCGTTTGGCGGCACCGCTCTTCAATGAGTTGCCGGAACCGCTCGATATGGTCGGCGTCCAGCCCCTGCGTAGGCTCGTCCAGAATTAGTAAAGGCGGGTTTTTGATAAGCGCCCGAACCAGCAACGCCCACCGCTGCTGCCCCAACGACAGCGACGACAAAGGCCGGTCACGGAGCGGAGCCAATTCATACGGATGCAACTGGCTTTCTACCAGCGCCTTCTGCTCCGGCGACAGTTTACGAAAAAGCCCCATCGTATCGAACAAACCCGATGCCACGACGTCGAACACCCGCGTCTGCCGGGGAAAATACAGATGCAGTTCGGGCGAGACGAAGCCGATGCGCTGTTTGATGTTCCAGATACTTTCGCCCGTACCCCGCTGCCGGTCGAAGAGGCGAAGGTCATTGGCGTAGGCCTGCGGATTGTCGGCGGTGATCAGGCTCAGGAGTGTGCTTTTCCCGGAACCGTTGGGTCCCAGCAACGCCCACTTCTCCCCCCGCCGCACGGTCCAGTCGATGTTGTCCAGCACCGTCTTTTCGCCGTACCGAACGCGAATGCTGCGCATCTGAACGGCATTCGTAAACGAATTTTGTTCCGTCGGGGCGCAATTGACCGGCTGCTCAGGTAGTCCGGTATGGTTATCGACAATTGAAAAATTCAGCGGCTGGGGCGTCTTCAGGCAAAATTTGTGCGTTACGCAGGCGGGCACGTCGCGTTCGTCGACCACCATCACCAGCGAAACGCCCGACTGAGCAATCCGGTGGATGGCCTGATGCAGAAGAGCGCGGCTGTCGGTATCCAGGCCCGAAAATGGATTATCGAGCAGCAGAACGCGGGGCCGTTTGAGCAGCGAACGCGTCAGCAGGGTGCGGCGGGTTTCGCCGTTGGAGAGCGAAGTCAGCCGCTGGTCGAGCAGGTGCGTGATTCGCATTTGCCCGGCCACGTCGTTCAGCCATTCGTTCGTGTACAGTGGCGGCGGTAAGGGCACTGAGGCCGGGTCGATGGTGCCTGCGGGCCGTAGCTGATTCTGGAGCAAATCACGCACAGTGGGCGCTTCGTCGGCGGTTTGGGCATTGTACCGCTGCTGGTAAAACTGCGCCGCCCCGGCCACCCGCCAGTCGAAGGAATAATCGCGGGCGACGGCCTCCACCGATGCCCCGGACAGGCCTTCTCCGTATGCCAGATGTCCCGCCGACGGCCTGACTTTGCCCGCCAGGGCATCCAGAAACAGACTTTTCCCGGAACCCGACGGTCCCAGAATCGCCCACTGCTCGCCCGGTTGCAACGTCCAGTTCAGATCAGATAAAACAAAGCCGTTGGGTCGGCGGAGCGTAGCGTTTTGTAGTTGAAAAAGCATTCGTTATGGGATTTGGCGCATGAAAAACCGCAGCGCTTCGAGGTGTACGTCCACGTCGCCGGGATAATCATGTTTTCCTCCGTTCACCTTCAGCAGCACAATTTCGGGCTTTCCCTTCTCTTTGTACTGGTAGCGTTCAATCGTTTTGCCATCGTTTGGGTCGGTGTCAGGCAGTTTTTCCATCGCAGGTTTACCCCCATAACGGGCCAGATTTGCCCAGTAGGCCAGCGTATTTTCGGTCGAGCGGACGTACCCCATGCTCATGTTACCCGTGCGCACCTCGCCCCCGCCGTAGGGATTGACGGAGTCGTCGGTGCCGTTGACAATCATCACCGGCACCGGTTTGCCTACCGGAACGCAGTCCATGTTAGTCGAATCGGGCAGATTGGCAATAATGGCGGTGATGGCCCGGAACGCATCCGGCATCGTCAGCGCCAGTTTGTAGGCCATGTGTCCCCCGCCCGACGTTCCCACGGCAAACACCTTCGCCCGGTCGATGCCGTATCGTTTTTCGAAATACTGAATCATCCCGGCGAAGAACGCCTGTTCGTTCACGTTCTCGGTGTTGGCCCGGGCGGGCGAGGCCTTGCGGCATTCGTTCCAGTAGCGTTGGTAGCCGTCCGGATAAACGACCAGCATATTGCCAGTGCGGGCCTGTTCCTCCATGCGGGCGGCGGCCTTCATCATGCCCCGGCCGTTGCCGCCCGACCCGTGCATGACGAAAATCAGGCCCGGTCGTCTGAAGGATTCAGAAGGTTTCTGGAAATGAAACGTTCGGTAGTTGCCGTCAATCAGCAGTGAATCGGTAAGAGTCTGGGCACGAGCAGGAATGATACAATTCAGAAGGAACAGAATCGCTGCGGCGTATTTATGGTTGCAGACCACTGGCTTTTCATAGAACATGTTCGGCATGATTGCCCCGTGGCTTTAGCCCAGGGTTGAAGGTACACTTAGGCGATTTTCAGCCGCTGGGCCTGTTTCTGGGCTTTCAGAGCCAGTTCGGTTGCCAGAAAACAGTGCGTCTGCGGCATGGCCGTTTCCGTCCGGTTCAAAATGTCGTCAATCAACTGCGTCCCGTAGGGCAAGGGTTCCTTACTGCAATCGATGTAGCGGGTTTCCTTTTTATCGACCAGAAACAGATGACTTCCGCCCGACCGGCCCGCAATGTCCACGTTCTTTCGAATCTCGATATAGCCGTCCGTACCCAGGATGGTCAGGCGACCGTCGCCCCAGGTGTTCAGGCCGTCGGGCGTAAACCAGTCCACACGGATGTAGCCGGTGCCTTTGTCGCCCCGCACGGTAATATCGCCGAAGTCTTCCAGGCCCGGATACTGCGGGTGATGCACGTTGCCGGTCTGCGAGGTCAGAACGTCGAATTTGGTGGAGCCGGTGAAATACAGAAACTGGTCGCACTGGTGGGAGGCAATGTCGCACAGGATACCGCCGTAGCGTTTTTTATCGAAAAACCACTCCGGTCGGGAGGGCAGGTTGAGCCGGTGCGGGCCTAAGCCGATGGTCTGGATGACCTGCCCGATGGCCCCGGCCTTCACCAGTTCACCGGCTTTTACGGTCGCCCGATTCTCGAACCGTTCGCTGTACATGATGGAATAAATGCGTCCGGTTTGCTGCTGCACCCGGCGGACGTCGGCCAGTTGTTCCAGCGTGGTCAGGCCCGGTTTGTCGGACATATAATCTTTCCCGGCCTTCATGACCCGGATGCCCAGCGGACCCCGCTCGTCAGGAATGGCTGCACTGACGACGAGTTTGATGGTCGAATCGTTCAGAATTTCATCCTCCGACCGGGCCACTTTCGCCTGCGGATGACGCTTCGTGAAGGCCGCCAGCAGGTCGGGTTCTTTGGCGTATACCCACGTCAGTTCGCCCCCGCCCCGGACGACGGCCTCGGTCTGCCCGTAGATGTGGCCGTGGTTGAGGCCGATGACGGCAAACCGGATGCGGGGAGCGGGGGCGGGTCGGGACATCACGTCGGGAGAGATGGCTGTCAGGGCGGCCAGACCGGCAGCCTGTTGCATGAAGATCCGTCGATTGTTCATCATTTTTTCGCGATGCGGTACAGTCGGCCCTGATCGGTGACAGCATACAGAGCGCCGTCGTTACCCTGCGTGATGTCCCGAAACCGTTGTGTTTCGCCCGCCAGCAGACGTTCTTCACCCACGACCTTGTTGTTTTCGATGACCAGGCGGGCGATGTGCAGGCCGCTCAGCGCCCCCACGAACAGATTATTTTTCCATTCAGGGATGGCATCACCCGTGTAGAACGTCATGCCGCTGGGCGAAATGCTCGGGTCCCAATAATACACGGGCTGCTCCATACCGGATCGCTGCTGGATGGCCTCTCCTACCTTCTGACCGCTGTATTCAATACCGTAGGTAATGATGGGCCAGCCGTAGTTTTTACCCGGCTCGATGCGGTTGACTTCATCGCCGCCCCGTGGACCGAATTCATTCTCCCATAAATCGCCCGTTACCGGATGAAACGCCAGTCCCTGCACGTTGCGGTGGCCGTAGGAATAGATTTCAGGTCGGGCACCCGACTGGCCGGCAAACGGATTGCCGGAGGCCGGTTGTCCGTCTTTGGTGATTCGAACCACTTTTCCCAGCCCGGAATTGAGCGCCTGTGCCTGCGGTCGGGTCACGCGGTCGGAACGTTCGCCGGTGCTGACAACCAGATTGCCGTTTTTGTCAAAGAGAATCCGTCCTCCGTAGTGCAGCGTACCGTTGTAGGCCGGGGTAGCGCGGTAGATGACCGTCGGGGTTTCGATTCGCTGCTCATTAGCCGACAGTTTTCCTTTGGCAACTGCCGTCAGCGTTCCGCCGGAGGTCGGTTCGGAAAACACCCAGTAGACCATTCGGTTGGTCGCAAAATCAGGGTCGACGCGGACACCCAGCAGTCCGCCCTGACCCGACGAACTGACGGCGGGCAGGCCCGTAATCGGCTGACTGACCTGGCCCGCTGGCGTAACGATGCGCATGGTGCCTTCCCGTTCGGTGATGAGCAGCCGCCCGTCGGGCAGAGCCGTGATGCCCCAGGGGTTTTTCAGCGCTTCGGTCAATACTTTTCCTTCATAAGGGGTAGCCGTTTTCACACCGGCCACGCGGGTTTGTCCCAAAAACGCCGGTTTATAATCGGTATTGGCCTCCTTTGTTTCGACGGATGGGCCACCGCTGCCGGGCGGGGTGGGTGTCGTTCGTGAGTCTGCCGTTTGCTGACCGCAGGCTTCGAGCGTCAGAGTGAGGCCTGCCAGCAGCAGCCACAGATGACTTGTCGGAATGCGTATCTGATTCATGTCTGTCATTATGATTATGGATCGTCTACTAAAACGATGGCCGGTCGATGATTTGTGTGTAGGCTGAGTAGGCCGTAAACCCGGCTGTCCTTTAGCTTAAAACACGACTTCACGGGTAACTACTGAATCATACACTAAATAAACGACTATCTGATGAAAACGAAGCTGTTTGCCGCCCTGCTGGCCCTATGGGGAAGTGTACTGACCCCACTCTGTGCCCAGACTGTCGCGTGGAAGCCGGTATGGGAAACCGATACGACGCTGCGCACCCCCGAATCGGTGCTGTATGACCCCGCCGGGCAGGTTCTTTATGTGGCCTGTATCAACGGAAATCCGACACCGGAGAACAAAACCAGCTACATCGCCAAAGTTGGTCTGGACGGAAAAATAATCAACCTGCGCTTTACCGAAAATCTTAATTCCACGAAGGGAATGGGTATTCTGGGCGACAAATTGTATGTAACCGAAATTGCCCAGGTTGCCGAAATTTCGCTGGCAACGGGTAAGGTCCTGAATCGCTACGCGGTCCAGGACGCTAAATTTCTCAATGACATCGCCATCGATACCCGGAGCAGGACCGTTTATTTTACGGATATGCGCTCCAACCGCGTGTGGGCGTTGTCGAACGGCAAAGTCAGCCTGCTTCTGGAGGGGTCTCCGCTGCAAAACCCCAATGGTCTGCTGTTCGACAACAATCAACTGCTCATCGGCAACGGCGACGGATCGCTGCTGGCCGTGGACCCGGCCTCCAAAAAACTGAAAACTCTTGCCAAAGGCATGGGCGGCATCGACGGCATTGCCGCCCTGGGAAATCAGACCTACATGGCTTCGGAATGGGGTGGAAAGGTATGGCTGGTTCGGGCCGACGGCACCACCGAGTTGAAATCCGACACGACCGGGGAGAAAATCAACTCCGCCGACATCGATTATAACCCCCGCACCGGGGTTCTGTTTGTTCCCACCTTCTTCCACAACACCGTCAGGGCTTTCTCGTTGAAGTGAAAGAGTGAATGAGTGAAAGAGTGAAAGAGCGGTCCGCCGCAGCGGTGAAAGTAGTACCGCTGCGTGATTACTAACAGACACAAACCTGCTGCCCCTGCCTATTTAGAGCCAAATCACTCTTTCACTCTTTCACTCTTTCACTCTTTCGCTCTTTCACTTCCCTACCGAAATCATGTTGGCAAAGAGCCGGTAGGCACCGGGGACGCCCGCCGGTAGTTGGCGGAAGAAGACCAGGCCCGTATACATAAAATGTCCTTTGCCGTATTTTGCATAAAGCAGGCTGCCGTTTTTGGGCGCTTCGCCGGTATCGCCGGTCGAGAAAATCGGCTCGTAGGCTTTGTCCCAGTCGACGGCGAAATAGATACCCCGCTCCTGCACCCATCCTTCGAAGTCCTTCTCCGTCAGCTTATTAGGCCGGTTCAGAAGAGGGTGCTGCGGGTTCAGAAAGGTCATTTTGGCATCTTCTTCGGTCACGCGGTCACGGCCTACCGTAAACGGAAACGGGCCGGTCTGGGCCACCTTGAACCCATTCTGAATAAATGAACTACCCGGCGTGAAATACTGCACAATCATCGTCCCGCCGTTTTTCACGTAGTCCATCAGTTTAGCCTGATAAAATCGCAGCCAGTCCTCGGTGTTGTAGGCCCGGACGCCCAGCACGATGGCGTCGTAGCCGGATAGATCCTTCGTCAGTTCGGCGGCGTCGAGCCCTGTCACCTGGCAACCCATCTGTCGCAGGGCCGTCGGCACCTCGTCGCCCGCCCCCACGATGTAGCCGATGCGTTTGGCCGTTACCTGTACGTCGAGTTTCAGCAGTTTGGCCTCGGCGGGCGGAAACAGCGTCTGGGCCGGAATGTGCTTGTATGAAACCGTTCGGAGGCCGTTCGAAAACGTTCCGGCGGCAGTTTTCATCACGGCCCGCAGTTTCCCTTCGCCCACCGTTGCCGCCGGAAATACCTGGGCCATCAATCGCTGTTCGCCGTATTTTTCTTTGATGTCGAACGGCATCTGCGCCGGTTCGATGCGCCAGCCTTTGGGCACTTCCAGCGTTAGCGTCCCTGACACATTCGCCCGGTTCGCTTTCAGAATGACCTCGACCGTTTTCGGGCCTCCGCCGCCGTTGCTGGCAAAGGCATAGACTTTTTCGGCCAGATTCGCCGTCACGTCCGGGCGGATTTCGAAAGGCCGGTATACTTCTCCATCCACCGGGTCGGTCGATTTATAGGCCCAGGGGCGGGTGTAGGTGAACGTTTCTCCGCCAACTTCGAACGTAAACTCGGCGGTCAGGGCAGGTGGGTTTTCGGGCAACCCGATCCGCTGCTGGTCGGTTACCTGAAAGAGCCCCTTGTCGATGGGTTTTTCGAGCCAGTAGGGCTGCGTGATGGCCTGATTCCTGGGTATTGTCGTGTAGAACGGAAACGTAACGTTGTCGTTGGGCTTCAGGGCGAGATTCATAGTCGTATCGATCCCGGTTTCCGGCAACCGAAGCCGGGTCCAGCGGACGGGACCATCCGACCGCCCCACGGCGCTGACGTTCACCCGCAACGCCTCGCCGGGAGCCGCCGAAAAATCGACGGGGTTAACTTCGCACCACAAGCCCAGACACTGCCGGATCAACTGCTCGACCTCCCCTTTTTTTACTTTTACGTAATAATTGTCGGCATCCAGCTTTTTCAGTTCGCGATACAGACTGACCAGCCCGGAAACGCTCGCCGACGGGTTTTCCGGCCTGAAAGCCCCGATGACTTCGTTCACCAGCGCCTGCACCCGTTCGCTGTTCGGGACGCGTTTCCAGCTCAGATCGATGCCGTCGAAAAGGTCTTTGTCCATCGGTTCGCCGCCTTTCGTCAGCAGGTAGTCGATGCGGGCACCCCGGCTGGCCGCCACCCCAAACCCCTGACTTTTGTGCTGGCTGCGGCTTTCGGCGGCGATTTCTCCGTAGGATTTCCCCAGCAACGGATTGTAAAGTCCCGTCTCGACGCCCACCATGTTCCCCGCTTCTTCGGGCTTCCGGTTACTCATGAAAGCACTGGGAATGAACACATTCCACATGACGCGTCTGGGCTGCCAGGGCTGCACGAACGCCAGTTGTTCCGGGTATTTGGTAGCGTCCCCAGCGATTTTGAAGGCTTCTTCGGCCAGGTAGCCCGATGCGCTATGGTGTCCGTGGCCTGCCCGGTTGTCGGGTGGGAAGCGGGTGATGATGACGTCTGGACGATACTTTCGGATTGCCCAGACCACGTCGGCCAGCACTTTGTCGCGGCCCCAGATGCGCACGGCCTCGTCGGTGGATTTGGAGAAACCAAAGTCATAGGCCCGGCTGAAGGCCTGTTCGGGTCCGTCGATGCGGCGGGCAGCCAGCAGTTCCTGGGTGCGTATGATGCCGATGTATTCGCCCTGCTCTGGCCCGATGAGATTCTGCCCGCCGTCGCCCCGCGTCAATGAAAGGTAGGCCGTCCGGACGAGCCGTTCGTTCGCCAGATACGACAGCAGCAGCGTGTTTTCGTCGTCGGGATGGGCCGCTACGTACAGCGCCGACCCAACGACATTTAGTTTTTTGAGGTTCAGAAGGATTTCTCCGGAAGAAGCCGGTTTGTAGGCGAGTCCGAAACTCTGACAAAGCGCGGCAGAGGCCGAAATAGTGAGAAAAAGAGGAATGAGGGAACGGCGTTTCATGCAATGTGCTAAAAATATCAAGTCATGTAGCAAAAATAGCTCACTTACACCGCATTTACTACATAAGCAAGATACAGTCAGCTTACGAATCAAAGGTCTCAATTATCTATATCCCATCCTTTTGATACTCTATCGTTCCCAGCTCACCTTATTACAGCAAAAAAATCACTCCATATTTTCATTTGTTTATTATCAGTTTCGCTATATTTAGCACAAAAATTTATAAAATCAATGATGATGCTCGAGAAAGGGAGAATTCTAAAAGAAAATATTTCAAACAAGTTAAAATGTTTGATGAAACATGATAGTAATTCGTGGCACGATAATAGAGAGAATGAAATAGGGAAATCTTGGGCGGTGTTATCAGGTACATACACACGAGAGGTTACTGGTAACGACGAAGTTCTCCTTTTCTTCTCAAAAAAAATCTTCAAGGACTTATTCGAGAATACACTTTTTTTAATTCATAGTGAAAATCCAGAATTATTTAAAAATAATGAAGCCAAAAACATTCTTAAAAAAATACTTAAAATAATCCAAAGCCAAGGCAGTTATACTTCTTCAACATATGAAGACTTTGAAAAATTCGTATTAAAAGAAGCATTTATGCTAGTCTCTGATTTAGATGGTAGAAGAACGTTACGCATTGATGTTTGTCGTGGAATAAGAAAGAGAGCCGATGAAAAAGAAGAATTTATAGGAGGTCTGTTACATGCCCTTAAACACTTTGAAAAAGAAGGAGTACCTCTTTCTCCAGGGGGTCACACAGGAACACAACTCCCTAAATATTTCTTGAATTTGATTATAGAGGCGTTTTATTCAGACTCATTTAAAATTCAAAATAGTAAATCAACAACGTATGAATCTATTGTTATAGACAATGGAGTTTCATATAGATTCATTTTCTATAAACAAGAGAAATGTGATATCTACTTTCTTAATACTTTCTTTAAAATTTTGTAATAAGTAAAATTATAAATTCTTAAGATTACTATTTAAATTAAAGAATCCATTGATTGAAATCTTATTTAAAATTTTTTGTTAATAAAACGCGCCCCCGGAAAAACTCCGGGAAGCGCGTACCGGCCCGCAGGCCATTCTTCATCATAGGTTATTCGTAAGATTTATACTGCCTGAGGCTGATTTTCGTGCATACTGATTTGTATCTGGTCGGTGAACGTATAGGTCCGGCCACAGGCTTCGAGCGTAACGTCCCGTCGGCGCGTCTCGTTTTCAATCAGCAGTTCATCACGCGTTACGCACACGCGTAGCCGCTCGCCCTGCCAGTGAATTCTAAACTGTATTTTTTCAATTTCCTGGGGCAGACGCGGATGGATGCGCAGATGGCCGCCCACGAGCCGGACGCCGCCGAAGCCGCAGACGACAATCTGCCAGATTCCGCCCAGCGAAGCGGCATGAATGCCGTGATCGGAGGTCTTCATGTTAGGTCCAAGGTCAATTTCCGATGCCCGGCGGAAAAGGTCGTAGGCCAGCCGCGTATCGCCCAAATCATTTGCCAGAACGGCGTGGGTCGACAAACTCAGCGATGAATCATGCAGGGTTTTGGGTTCGTAATAATCGTAGTTCGCCTTCTTCACTTCCTGGCTGAACTTGTGTTCCAGCAGATACATCAGCATCACCACCGATGCCTGTTTCGACACCTGAATCCCGTTGACCTGTTCCAGATTATAGTCCAGAAAAATGGACCCGACGTGCTCCTGTTTTTTGTACTTTCCGAGGTCGATTATGGGCTTCGACAGATACGTGTCGTCCTGCGGAATCACGTTTTCAGCGTTGGGCTGCGGCAAATACAGTTTCAGCAGTCGTTCTTCAAGTACCGGTATTTCGTCGTCGAGACTGAGTTTTTCGTTCAGTCGGGCATAAACGGCGGGTTTTTCCTCCTTCAACTGCTGAGCATACTGTATGGCGTTTTCAATGCACCAGTAGGCCGTGTGGTTCGTAAATGCATCATTATCAACGTGTTCCTTATACTCATCCGGCCCGACGACTTCGTTGATGTGGTAGCGCTGCTTCTGCTCGTTCCATTCCAGACGACTAGCCCAGAAAATGCCCGTATCGAGCAGAATTTCGTAGCCGCAGCGCTCCATAAATGCCTCGTCGCCGGTCAATTGATAATACTGCCAGACGCCGAAGGCTACGTCGGAGGTGATGTGCTGTTCGATGAAGCCGCTCCAGATCTTGGTCGACTGGCCGGTAACGATGTCGGCAGCCCCCCAAACCGGCGTTACTTCGCCGTCGTCCATCCAGGCCGACTCCCAGGGATACATGGCTCCTTTATAGCCGTTTTCAGCCGCTTTTTTGTGCGCTCCGTTCAGCGTGTTGTAGCGGTATTCGAGCAGGCTCCGGGCCACGTCGGGGAAGGTGTAGGAGAAATACGGCAGGATGAAAATCTCCGTATCCCAGAACGAATGGCCCTTGTAGCCTTCGCCCGACAATCCCTTCGCTCCTACGCCCATGCGGCTGTCGTGGGCAGGCGTCATTACCCGCAGGTGGTACATGGCAAACCGAATCGCCAACTGATCGAAATCGTTGCTGGTTTTCAGCGTAATGTCGGTCTGTTTCCAGAATTCGGCCCAGACTTCGGCGCTATCAGTCAGCAATGCCTCATAACCCCGTTCGGCGGCCCCTTTCAACGCCTCGACCGACCCGGCCCGAATGTCATCTACCGATTTTCCGGCCATGTCATTATCGCGGTCGGTGTAGATGGTGGCGATTTTCTCCAGCTTCAGGGTTTGCCCGGTAGCTAGTTCCACTCCATACGTCATGTACACCTTACGGCGGTCCATGGCGAAACGCGACGTTATGGCCTCCGGAGCGCCCTCGACTTCGGCGACATGCGTCAGGTTATGTACAAACGTAATCTTCGACTGCGTCGTCTGCTGGAGCATCTGTAGGTATTGGCGGTCGAAAATTCGCTTTTCGCCTTCGTGAAAATGCTGGGCACCGCTGTTGGTCACCTGGCCGTCGATACCCGACTGAACGGAGATAACGGCTTCCGAATGCGCCTTGATCTCGACGGCAAATGCCATCAGATGGCGTTCGGCCAGCGACACAAACCGCCGAAACCGAAAATCGAACGTTTTTCCCTGTGCGTTTGTCCAACGGAAGGAACGCGTCACTTCGCCGGTTTTCAGGTTGAGCACCCGCTGATACTGTTCGCAGCGGCCTTTTTCGAGACTGAACTGTTCGCCGTCGATCCAGATTTGCAGGGCGGCCACGTCGGCGGCGTTGGGCAGTTCGGTGACTTCATTTTCATCGAATTTGTTGAACGTTCCGGCCACGAACAGGTTGCGCACCTGCCCGGCATAACTCTCCTCGGTGGCGCAGCGCATCCCCATGTAGCCGTTGCCCTGGCAGAAAATTGCCTCCGCTTTTCCCTGGAATTTTGCCTTGAAATTCTCTTCGGCCACTACCCAATTGGTCAGTTCACCCCGACCGGTGTCATACTTCATCATAGGTTATATGTATTCAAAAGATATGGAACGCGGATGACGCGGATTAGGCGGATTCTATAAAGAATCCTATTACATCTTGATTACCCATGTCATCCGCGTTCCATCCCCCTCTGTTTTTTCTTCAAGTTTTTTCGTTCGTTTGCAAATACCACTCGCTTCATGGCAGGCTTTTTACCAAAGTTGAGCAGTAAGCCTACCTCAATGTCTGTCGCACGGAGGTAGTTTATCAACTGAATCTCATGCTCTTCCTTTAGTGATTCACAAGCTTTTAGTTCGAGGATGATAGTGTTTTCAACCAGCAGATCAGCAAAGTAGTCCCCCACCATTGCCCCTTTGTAATGCACTTTTATTTGCTTCTGTGCCTCTACTTCATACCCCTCATTTTTCAATTCCAGATACATGGCATTCTGGTAAACACGTTCCAGAAATCTATATCCAAGCTGGTTGTATACATCATAGAATACACCAATAATAGAATCAGTTAATCCTTCGTGTAACAGCACAAGTCTCAAGTCAAAAAATTATCCGTGTTTATCCGCCCAATCCGCGTTATCGGCGTTCCATCACATCACGCAATCCGTTCGCCTGCTTCGTCGAAAAACCGCAGCCGCCCGATGTCGACGCCGATGTCGATCTGCTGACCGGGTTCGTACAGGGTGGCGGTGCTGGTCCGGAAACAATACAGTACATCAGGATTGCCATTAAACCGGAAATAGTTAAAACTTTCGCTGCCAATGGGTTCCACAACCTCTATCGTGATCCGGACGTCCTGCGATAATTGCCGGGTGAATTCCGTAGCCTTATCGTAAATGTATTCGGGTCGAAAGCCAAACGTCACGGGTTTGCCCACGTAGTTCTTCAGTTTTTCGCTATACGGTTCGGGAATACCAAACAGCACATTTTCTGATTTGAAGCCCAGGATGCCGTTTTCGGTCACTATCTCTCCATCCAGAAAATTCATGGACGGACTGCCGATGAACCCCGCCACAAACTTGTTAACCGGCTCATTGAACAGATTCATGGGCGTATCGAACTGCTGGATGATGCCGTCTTTCATAATCACGATGCGGTCGCCCATCGTCATGGCCTCAATCTGGTCATGCGTGACGTATACCATCGTGGCGTCGAGCCGCCGGTGCAGGCGTTTGATTTCCGTCCGCATCTGCACCCGCAGTTTGGCATCCAGATTGGAGAGCGGTTCGTCAAACAGAAACACCTTGGGTTCCCGCACGATGGACCGCCCGATGGCAACCCGCTGCCGCTGTCCGCCCGACATATCCTTCGGCTTACGGTCGAGCAGGTGTTCGATGCCCAGGATGCCCGCCGCTTTGCGCACTTTTTCGTCGATGATGCTTTTGGGCACCTTGCGCAGTTGCAGCCCGAAGGCCATGTTATCGTATACGCTCATGTGCGGGTAGAGCGCGTAGTTCTGAAACACCATCGAAATGTCGCGGTCTTTGGGCGACACTTCATTAACCCGCAGGTTATCAATCAGTAAATCACCACTGGTAATGTCTTCCAGACCGGCGATCATACGCAGCAGCGTGGATTTGCCGCAGCCCGACGGCCCCACCAGCACGATGAATTCCTTGTCGTTGAACACCAGATTGGCGTTCCGGATGGTAGGAGCCGCCGCTCCCGGATACTGCTTAACCAGATTACGGATTTCGATGGATGCCATTTCGTTTATAGTTCGCCGTCCGATTAGCAAAAGGCTATCGAAGCAGCGCTTCGATGTACGTTATTCTTTAGAGCCGGAACTGGCTACCCCCTGCACGAAGTAGCGCTGAAAAATCAGGAAAATCATCAGGGTCGGCAGCGAGACCAGAATGGTTCCGGCCATGAGCAGCGGCCAGTTGGTCTGGAGTTCGTCCCGCAGAGTCGCCATCCCGACGGGCAGCGTATACATGTCTTTCGAGTACGTGGCGATGACCGGCCACAGAAACTCATTCCATGACCCCTGAAACGTGTAGATGGCAACCGCCGCCAGGGCCGGGGTGGATATGGGCAGGAAAATCTGCCAGAAAATACGAAAATACGAACAGCCATCGATGAGCGCCGCCTCTTCCAGATCACGCGGTATGGTCTCGAAAAACTGCTTCATCAGAAAGATGTTCGGAATGGTCACCAGCATCGGCAGAATCAGCCCGGCATACGTATTGACCAGCCGCATCTCGTTGAGAATGATAAACTTCGGCACCAGCAGAATAATCGCCGGAATCATCAGACTGCTCAGCAGCAGCGAGAAAATCAGGTTTTTAGCCGGAAAATACAGCCGGGCAAAGGCAAACCCGGCCAGTGCCGAGAAAAAGACATTGGCAATCGTCTGCACCAGCGTTACAACCGTGCTGTTCACCACCCACCGGGCAAAAGGCAGATCCCGCCACACGGCCCGGTAGTTTTCCAGCGTCGTCACCGATGGAATCAGTTCTATCGGCCACTCGAAAACGTTCTTTTTGGCATTGAACGAAATCGAAATGGAAAATAGAAACGGCCCTACGTAAATCGCCGCCGCACTAAACAGGAGGGCAAAAAATATAAGTTTTTTCATAAATGTGATGGAACACGGATGACGCGGATGAGGCGGATAAACACGGATTAATATTTTAACGGGGAGAAAAACATCTCATCCGTGTCAATCCGCGTCATCCGCTTCATCCGTGTTCCATATCAAGTTTCTGCCGGGAAATAGCGTTTCTGCAACCAGGTTGTGGCAAAGATGATGACAGCCAGAATGATAGCCGCCGCCGCTCCAAACCCGAACCGGAAATATTTGAACGAATTTTTATAGGCATAATACGACATGGTCGTGGACGCATTGTCGGGGCCGCCGCTGCTCATGACAAACACCTGATCGAAGACCTGAAAACAGCCAATCAGACTCATCACCACCACGAAATACGTGACGGGCCGTACCATCGGCACCGTAATTTTCCAGAATTGCTGCCAGGTCGTGGCCCCGTCGATGCGGGCGGCTTCGTACAGCGAGGTCGGAATGTTTTGCAGACCCGCCAGAAACGAAATCATGAAATACCCTGATGTCGTCCAGATGTTCAGCATCATGATCGACGCCAGCACCGTGTTAGGGTTGGTCAGCCAGTCGACATTCGAATTTACGCCCACCTGACTCAGCAGGTAGTTGAGCAGACCCGGTTTGGAATAAATCCACACGAAAATGATGGACGTCACCACCGACGAGGTGATGGCGGGAAGATAAAACGCCGTCCGGAACAGCACCCGCCCCGGAAATTTCCGGTTCATCAGAAACGCCAGCACCAGCGCCAGCAGCGTCTGCGTCGGCACCACGCCGATGGTGTAAATCAGCGTATTGCGAAACGCCTTTCGGAAAACCGGATCACCAAATACTTCCACGTAATTCGACAAACCCACAAATGGCTTATCGGGCAGCAGCAGGTTCCAGTCGAAGAACGAGACGAAGAAGGCGAACCCAATCGGAAAGAAAATGAACACGGTCAGCAATAGCAGCGGCACCGCCAGAAATACGTAGGCCCAGAAGGTTTGCTCGCTGTTTGAACTGGTAAATTTCATATCGCTTTTTGATGGAACGCGGATGACGCGGATAGAGCGGATTGACACGGATTTATTTATATTATAATGGAGATGAGACGATTTCATCTGTGTCCATCCGCTCCATCCGCGTTATCGCAGCGGCGAACCGTCCGTGTTCCATCTTTTAATCTTTCAGTTTTAGTTTTTCCAGTTTTGGGGCCAGTTTCTGCATCGCTTCGTGCGGGTCGGCGCCCCCGTAGAAGATGGATTGCAGGGACGAACTGGCCTCGTCGAACCACCGTTCCGAATACTTCACGAACAAAGGCCGGGCAAACGGGATACTCTCCATAAACACCCGGTAGGTTGGGTGCTGATAGAACCCATTGGCATTGGCGACGCTCTGCCGGGTCGGGAAAGCCAAGCCGGTGCTGGTCCATGCGGTCATCCCCGGTTTTCCGGCGAAATACGACAGCATCTTCCAGGCATTGTCGGGCTGGCGGGCTTCCTTCGGAATTACGTACGCCGTGGAGAACGCAATCGTGGCCCTTTGCTTTCCCTGCGGCAGCGGTGCCACGCCATACTGCACCGTCGGATAGCCGTCTTTCAGATACGGAATCAGCCAGCCGCCCGAAATGACCATCGCCGCATTTTTGCGTCCGAAGGCATCGCCGTTCCAGCCCGCTCCCACGTCGGTGGGGATGGTGGCTATTTTTTTGCGGTACAAACCGACATAATAATCCAGCGCTCCCAGAAAAGCCGGTTCGGTAACTTTTGGATTTCCTGCCGCATCGTGCAGTTCGCCGCCGTTCTGATGCACAAACGGCATGAGCATTTCCGGAACGGGTTCGACCACGACCCCGAACTGGTCAATTTTCCCGTCGCCGTTGGTGTCCTGGGTCAGTCGGCGGGCCGTTTGTTCCAGTTCCTGCCAGTTAGCAGGCGGTCGGCTGATGCCCGCTTTGGCGAACATTTCCTTGTTGTAGAACAGCACGTATACGTTGAAGTCCTTCGCAAAACCGTAGTATTTTCCCTTATATCTATAGGCGTCCCGAAACAGTGGAAAATAATCGTTCAGGTTGAACGAAGTGTCTTTGGTTACGTAGTCATCCAGCGGGGCCAGAGCATCGAAACGCAGATAAGCTGGTGAAGTATAGTCCTTTAGCCAGAACAGGTCGGGCGGATGGTGCGTCCCCAGCATCAGTTGAATTTTCTCGGAATAATTGCCCGGAATCGGCTCGTAGCGAAAGGCCACGTCAGGATGGCTTTTTTCAAAACCGGCAATCATGCGGCGCATCAGCTTTTCCTCCGTCGGACTGGACTGCCAGCTTGAGAAACGCAGCGTGTCGTCCCGCTTCGAACAGGCTAACAGACAAATAACCAGCAGGCCCGGCCACCATTTCAGCATACGATTATACCGCTAATTTTTTTCACAATTTTAAGGCTTAAATGACAAGTGTGTTTCATCAAATTTTGCTGACATATTCAGTATTTTTGCATTTAGCGTCGTAATTCGTAGTATTCAGGTCAAAATCAATGAATACATGAAGCCAAGTTACCAGCCTCTTACCCGAGATCGCCCCGATGGGTCGCTGGCGGGATACTGGGTTCGTACCCACTCCTTCGGCTTCCACTGGCACTATCATCCCGAAATCGAGCTGTGTTATATTCATCGCGGAACTGGCACCCGCATGGTTGGCGACAGTGTGCGCCCCTTCCATGACGGCGATCTGGTGCTGCTGGGCAGCAATCTGCCGCATACCTGGATCAGCCAGAAGTACGACAACGACCGGCCCGACAACATGCAGGTTTTCGTGCTACAGTTTCACCCCGACGTGCTGTCTGCCTCCCTGCTCCACCTGCCGGAGTTTGTCGGCGTTCAGCAGTTGATGCGGGAGGCCGCATCCGGCGTGGCCTTTACCCCGCCGGACGGCTGGGCATTCAGTGAACTTCACGAGCTTGAGTCACTGACCGGAATTTCAAAGCTGCTGAAACTGCTCGATCTGCTGCATCAGCTATCGATTGAGTCCAGGCGGGAGCCGCTGGCAAGTCCCTCCTACGCGCCCCAGCTCAGCCGGGCCAATGAAAAACGGATGCAGGCGGTTTTCGGGTACATTCACAGTCATTTTACCCAGCCGCTGTCGCTGGAGACCATTGCCGACATTGCCTGCCTCAACCCGGCTTCGTTCTGCCGCTATTTCAAAAAAATGACCGGACAAACTTTACTTGATTACCTCAACGACCTGCGCATCAACCGGGCCTGCCAGTTGCTCATCGAAACTTCTGATCCAATTCTGGTGATTGCCGAGCGGGTAGGTTTCGGCAGCTTCACCAACTTCAGCGCCGGGTTCGCCCGCCGCAGGGGCATGTCGCCGAGCCAGTACCGCAGGCAGTTCGGGCGGTCATCGGGCCGATGATATCCTCTGAGCCATTGTCCGGACCCGCTATGAACCGATTACTGAATAGTACGGAAGAATGCGGTTTTTTCTTTCCGGCAACCTATTTTTGGTAGACCGGGTTATCAAAAAAACACTTATCAGACATGCCTGCTGAACTTCAACCCCCGCTTTCGCCCCTGCAACTGGAGTTGCTGAAAGCATTTGCCAGTCCATCGGTGGACGACAGCGACCTGCTCGAGATCCGCAAAATGCTGGCGCAGTATTTTGCGCAGAAAGCCTCGCGGCAAGCCCAGCAACTGGTCGAAAGCCGTCGGATGACTCCCCAGGACATTGAGGCGATTGCGCATCAGCACCACCGCACGTCCTACCGTCCGTCATGAAGATTGTGGTGGATACCAATGTGTTACTGAATGCCATTTTACCTGCTTCAGGAAACTACTGGCTGCTCGAAGATATTCTGAACGGCACATATACCCTCTGTGTTACCACCGAAATCCTGTCGGAATATGCGGAAATTTTTGCCCGCTTTTACAGTCCTTCCGTAGCCGACAACTTCCTGACCGCTCTATTATACAGCCCTTTTGTGGAGCGAACAGACGTTTATTTTCGCTGGGGAGCTATATCGGCCGATCCGGACGATAATAAGTTTTTCGATTGTGCCGTTGCCGCCAATGCCATCTGCATAGTTACCAACGACCGGCACTTTGATGTTCTGAAAAACCGTTCGTTTCCTGATATCCCTGTTTTGCGCCCGGAAGACCTTCGACAGCGCGGCTAATTTCTCCTCCAACACACTTCTGGTGATTGCCGAGCGGGTAGGTTTCGGCAGCTTCACCAACTTCAGCGCCGGGTTCGCCCGCCGCAGGGGCATGTCGCCGAGCCAGTACCGCAGGCAGTTCGGGCGATAATGCACACACTAACATGCGTTTGTTTGTACCCCTAAAAAGCTAATCGGATATTCATTTAATTCAACTCCAGGCCTTCTTTGGGCTTTTTTTTTGCGGCCCAACGGCTATCTTTGGGCGCTAACAAATCAAATAACCTTTTTTTGCGCATGAACAGTAGTATTTACCTCGTTCCGATTCTGGGACTGATTGGACTGGTGGCAATGTACACCAAGTTTTTATGGGTGTCCAGGCAGGAGGCGGGTGACGCCCGGATGACGGAAATCGCCGGGTACATCGCCGCCGGAGCCATCGCTTTTCTGAAAGCTGAGTGGCGCGTACTCACCTATTTCGCCATCATTGTTGCCATTCTGCTGGGTTATTCCGGCACCTTAGTTCCTAATTCCAGCCCCATCATTGCCGTGTCCTTTGTTCTTGGGGCGTTTCTGTCGGCGCTGGCGGGTTATGTGGGCATGAACATCGCCACCAAAGCCAACGTCCGCACCACCCACGCCGCCCGTACGGGTCTGGCACGGGCACTCGACGTGTCGTTTACGGGCGGGTCGGTGATGGGTATCGGCGTGGCCGGGATCGCCGTGCTGGGTCTGGGCAGTTTGTTCATCGTCTTTTATAATATGTACGTCACCGGCCTGGGCGACGTCAACGGCATCAATATGGAGAAAGCGCTCGAAGTGCTGGCGGGTTTCTCACTGGGTGCCGAATCCATCGCTCTCTTTGCACGGGTAGGCGGCGGTATCTACACCAAAGCCGCCGACGTGGGCGCCGACCTCGTGGGTAAGGTGGAAGCCGGTATCCCGGAAGACGACCCCCGCAACCCCGCCACCATCGCCGATAACGTCGGCGACAACGTGGGCGACGTGGCCGGTATGGGTGCCGACCTCTTTGGTTCGTACGTGGCGACCATTCTGGCGACGATGGTTCTCGGACGCGAAATCGTCATCCCGCAGGCCGAGAATATCACGGGCCACGCGCCCATCGTTCTGCCGCTGATGATTGCCGGACTGGGCCTGATTTTCTCCATCATCGCCACCTATTTCGTACGCATTAAAAACGATAACGGCAACGTTCAGGCCGCACTGAACCTGGGCAACTGGGGCTCGATTATTCTGACGCTGATCGCTTCGTATTTTCTGGTAGTGAGCATCCTGCCTGCCGGAACGATGGAAATCCGGGGCGTCGAGTTCAACCGGATGGATGTTTTCTACGCCATTGTGACGGGTCTGATTGTCGGGGCGCTGATGTCGATTATCACGGAATATTACACGGCCATCGGTCGTCGTCCGGTGCTGTCGATTATCCGGCAGTCGGCGACGGGAGCAGCCACCAACATCATCGGGGGTCTTTCAGTGGGTATGGAATCGACGGTGCTGCCGATTCTGGTGCTGGCCGCCGGTATTTACACCTCCTATCATTTCGCGGGGCTTTACGGCGTGGCTATTTCGGCGGCGGGCATGATGGCGACCACGGCCATGCAGTTGGCTATCGACGCCTTCGGTCCTATCGCCGACAACGCGGGCGGCATCGCCGAAATGAGCCATTTGCCCGAAGAAGTTCGGGGCCGGACGGACATTCTGGATGCCGTGGGCAACACCACCGCCGCTACCGGCAAAGGCTTCGCCATCGCCTCCGCCGCCCTGACGGCTCTGGCTCTGTTTGCCGCTTTCGTGGGTATTTCGGGCATTTCCAGCATCGATATTTACAAGGCCGACGTGCTGTCCGGGCTGTTTGTGGGCGGTATGATTCCGTTCATTTTCTCCTCCCTGGCGATTGCCGCCGTGGGCCGGGCCGCCATGAAAATGGTGGAGGAAGTACGCCGTCAGTTCCGTGAGATTCCAGGTATTCTGGAAGGCACCGGCAAGCCGGAATACGAAAAATGCGTGGCTATCTCGACGCAGGCCTCCATCCGGGAGATGATGCTGCCGGGAGCAATTGCCCTGACGGTGCCAGTATTGGTTGGTTTTATTTTTGGACCCGAAGTATTGGGCGGTCTGCTGGCTGGTGTAACCGTGTCGGGCGTGTTGATGGGTATTTTCCAGAATAACGCCGGGGGTGCCTGGGACAACGCCAAGAAATCGTTCGAGAAAGGCGTTGAAATTAACGGACAGATTTATTACAAAAAATCGGAGCCGCACAAAGCGTCCGTTACGGGGGATACGGTCGGCGATCCGTTCAAGGACACGTCTGGTCCGTCGATGAACATTCTCATCAAACTGATGTCGATTGTGTCGCTGGTGATTGCGCCGCACATCGCCATCCGCTCGACCGAGCAGCCGGGGCATTCCCGCGAGGGCATCGAGGCCGTGGGCGGTACGGAAGGCGTGGATCTGGAAAAATCGACCGCTGCCGACAATCAGGCTGTCTACACTCCCAATGCCAGTACGCTCGGTGCGTTCCGGGCTGAAAAACTGAGCAGCGGCGTGGAACTGAACATCCCGGAACTGGGCGTTGAAAATAAACTGCTTGGTTTTATCAAAGACGACGGCAAAGCGGTGGACAAGGAAACCTGGTTCAATTTCGACCGCCTGACGTTCGAGACGGGCAGTGCTACGCTGAAGCCCGAATCAGAGGAGCAGTTGAAGAACATCGCCGAAATTCTGAAGGCCTATCCCAACGTGGCTGTGAAACTGGGCGGCTACACCGACAACACCGGTTCGGCGGAGGCCAACCTGAAACTGTCGGGCGAACGGGCCGCCTCGGTGAAGGCTGAACTCGAAAAACTCGGCATTGCCGCCGACCGGCTGGCCGTCGAAGGCTACGGTCAGGAGTATCCTGTGGCCGATAACGCCACTGAAGAGGGCCGGGCGCAGAATCGCCGGATTTCCATTCGGGTAACGAAGAAGTAAGGTAACGCGGACCGGGTCGCCGGAGCGAAGATTTTCCGCGTGAGATCATTCATTTCAGACCAGTTCCCTCCGGGGACTGGTCTGATTGTTTTCTGACTGGCCTACGTCATTTATCCCTTAAGATAAGCTATAGATCCGAACAAAGTATGAGTGTAAAAATTGCCACTTGGAACATGGCATACTGGAGCCACAAATCTTTACTTTCAGAATCTTGGGACTATTTTCTGAACGACCTTGGCTGCGATATTCTGCTCTTTCAGGAGTCCTACCCAGATTACAGTAAACTTCAGCCAGAGAAGTTGATATGGAATAAAATTGGTGGCACAAGATTATGGGGATCAGGTATTTATTCGCTGAAACACAACATTAAAGAAATTAAAATCGACACAAAATTTATAGGCTCGATAACGGCTGCCGAAGTTAAAATAAATGATGACTTCAGCCTAATTGTCATTTCCCTTTATGGGCTTATGGAAAAGATTTTAAATGTCTCTTATTCCATACCAAATCTGCATAGAATTTTTTCTGATTTAACTGGATTAATTGAAGGTAGAACTACAAGAAAATCGGATTGTGATTGGCGGGGATTTGAATGCAAGTCTACAAATAGATGAGCAACAGGGTGGCAATTCACACAAAATCTTTTTCGACAGACTAAGGGAGTTTCAATTAGTGTACTGCTTTGATAATTTCTATACAGACTTTGTTCAAACGCATAGGCACAGCAGAAGCAGTAAACCCTGGCAGAATGATTATTTCTTCATCAGCAAAAAATTGGAAAGGTATTTAGTGAATTGTGAAGTTATTGCAAATGGAACAATTTATAAGCTCAGCGATCACAATCCGGTAATTATTGAACTCAATATCTGTAAGTAGTAAAGAGTGTAGATTAATGCCACCACTTTGAGCGGCCTGCCGCAGTGAGCTGCTTGTTTTATATAGTTCCTTCCCTTCTATCAACGTCTGATCCTGATTCAATGGAGCGGCTTACCTGAAAGTCAATTTTGCTCGTAATGCCGCAGCTTATTACTTTCGGTGTGGCAAACATGTCCCGCCGACCAACCGAATGAAACAGCCCGTAAGGTTTCTGCAACGCCACAAATATGAAATTCTGCTGCTTGCGCTGATGCAGCACCTGTTCGTTGGCATTGTGCTGTCTGATCTGACCTTCTATTCACGCGTTATCTGGCCCATCAATATGTTACTGCTGGGCGTCGCTGGCACCGGCGTGTTCATGGGCAAGGCTGGCTGGAGGAACACCCTGCGGAGTTTTCTTTTTTTGCTGGTGTTTCTGATGTCGGTTTTTCTGCCCTTTGTGATAGCATCTCCCGATCTTCAGGCTACGCTTAGCCTGATCGACTTCGTTTTTTTCAGCTTTCTGCTTTGGGAGATCATGCGGTTTCTCATTCGACCCGGCTACATCAATGCCGATGTCATCTCGGCTTCGGTCTGCGGCTATCTCTTATTGATTGAAATCAGCGTCTTCCTGAACCAATTCCTTCTATATCATAATCCACTGTGTTACAGAGGTGTGGAAAAATCGAGTCACGCGGCCATGTTTATCGACCTGGTTTATTTCTGCACCATTACCCTGACCAGCATCGGCTTTGGCGACATTACGGCCGACACTCATTACACCAAGCTGATTACGGCACTGCTTGGCATCACCGGGCAGTTTTACGTGGTCATTCTGGTCGGTATTCTGATTAGTAAATTTTCGTCGAAAACCACTCCCTGACCGACCCTGTTCATTCAACACGCGTAATCTGTTCCAACAAAAAAACCAGCCTCTCCCGAAGCTGGTTTTTTTGTATCTATTAGCCAGTAAGCAAAAGACCTCCTTATCAGGCGGCGGTTTTGCCCCGCATCGAACGCGGGATTTCGATGGACGCAATGGGATTGGCCGGACTGTCGAGAATCTCGACGCCTTCCAGTTCCACCTGCGCTACCTTGATAGTTTTGCCCAAATCCAGCGAGCTTACATCAACGTCGACGTAATCAGGAATAGCATCGGCGCTGCCTTTCAGCTTCAGCTTACGCAGTTTCTGGATGATTTTACCACCTTTCTGAACGCCGGGTGCCGTTCCGATGAACCGGATGGGCACTTCTACTTTCAGCGGTTTGCCATCGACGATCTCCAGAAAATCGGCGTGCAGCAGCATGTCGTTCACGGGATGGAACTGCGTGTCCTGCAAAATGGCTTTGTATTCGTCGCCTTCGATGTTCAGCGTTACCTCATAGGCATCAGGTGTGCCCAGCAGGTCGCGGAACAGAATGACCGGTACGTGAAAGTTCACCTGCGAAGCACCACCGTACAACACACAGGGAACGTTGCCCTCGGCACGAATGGCTTTCGCATCATTCTTACCGAGATTCGCTCTTTTAAACCCTACAATCTCGAGTTGTTTCATTGTTTTAAAATTAAAGAGTGAAAGAGCGAAAGAGCGAAAGAGTGATTAAGCGTCCGCTCTTTCACTCTTTCACTCTTTCGCTCTTTATTGATTTATGAAAAGTGAACTAATAGATTCATGATCACGGATGCGTCCGATGGCCTTGGCGAACAGTTCGGCCACCGACATCACCCGAATTTTGTCGTTCGGCTGCCGCATTGGAATCGTATCGGCCACCACGAGTTCCTCCAGCACCGACCGGCTGATGTTTTCGTGGGCGTTGCCCGACATGACCGGGTGCGTACAAACGGCCCGAACGGATTTGGCCCCTTTTTCCAGAATAATTTCTGCCGCCTTGCACATGGTCCCGCCCGTGTCGATCAGGTCATCGACCAGCACCACGTTGGCCCCCTCCACGTCGCCGATTACCTGCATCGAGGCGATTTCGTTGGCCCGCTTCCGGTGCTTGTCGCAGAGCACGATGTCGGCGTTGAAAAACTTGGCAAAGTTCCGGGCACGGGCCGCACCGCCCACGTCGGGCGAGGCGATAATCAGATTGTCCAGCCCCAGACTCTGAATGTAGGGCACAAACACCGACGTTCCCTCCAGATGGTCGACCGGAAAATCGAAAAAGCCCTGAATCTGACCTGCGTGCAGGTCGATGGTCATCAGACGGTCGGCTCCGGCGGAGTCGAGCATGTTGGCGATCATTTTGGCCGCAATCGCCACGCGGGGCTTGTCTTTCCGATCCTGACGGGCGTAGCCGAAATACGGAATCACGACCGTAACATAATGAGCCGAGGCCCGGCGGCAGGCATCGACCATCAGGAGCAGTTCCATCAGGTTGTCGGCCGGGGGCATCGTCGACTGGATCAGAAATACGTCGCATCCCCGGACGGATTCCTCAAAACTGGGAGACAGTTCACCGTCGGAAAACCGGCGGAGCGTATAACCGCCGAGGTCCTTGCCGTAGTGACGGGCAATTTTTTCAGACAGGTAGCGGGACTGACTTCCGGAAAAAATCTTTACGGTGTTTAGGGATGCCATCGTGCCAAAAATTTCCGCAAAGGTACGGAAATCCCGGTAGTTTCGGGAATAGCGGCTGATTATTTCTTTAAGTTTGCCAGAAAGCCGACGGACCCAAGCCCGACCCGATGCCACCGATTTCCTTCAGTGCCGCCGATATAGTCCTGTGCCTGATCATCTTCCAGCTTCTGTTTGCGAGCCTGTATCTGTTCTCGCTGGAACGGGGCAAACGGGTGAGCAACGGGTTGTTAGGTGGGTTCTTTCTAACGTTCGCCCTGAACTTCATGGACACGCTACTGCTGATGAAGGGCGTCTATTTCCAGTATCCGGCCTGGGGCCTCTGGGGCACTAACATGGCGCTGCTGTTCGGGCCTCTGCTTTATCTGTATACCCGTTCGGTCATCTATCGGGATTTTTACCTGCGCCCGCAGCACAGTCTCCACGCTCTGCCGTTTCTGACGCTGACGGCGGTGTCGCTGGCGGGTTATTATTCGCTGACCCATGACCAAAAACAGCAATTGCTACGGCAGATTCTGGCGCAGAGCCTGCCGTCGTCGTTTTATCTCGTTTCGGCCCTGATTTTTCTGCATTTCTTCGCCTACCTGGCTCTTTCGCTGCTGCTGATACGGCGTTACCGACGAACCCTGAACCAGAATTTTTCGGACATCCAGAATAAAAACCTGAGCTGGCTGCGCTCGACCATTCTGTTTTTCCTCATTTTTTTCTGGATAGGCGCTTTCCGGAGCTTTCTGATCTATACGCCGCTGGTTTCCTATCAATTTGTCATCCTGATAAGTCTGCTGCTGGGCCTGCTGTGGTTTATCAACCGGTTTTTGTTCAGGGCGCTTCAGCAGCCTGATTTTTTCCTGGGCATCACGGAGGAAATCCTACAGCCCGTTCCTCCTCCCGAAACCTCACCCACCACCCCCTCTTCCGCCGATCACATGGCGCTGCTACAGCAGCTTGCTTCCTACATGGCAACACAAAAGCCCTGGCTGCAGCCCGAGCTCACGCTGGACGACCTGGCCGACCAACTGGGCGTGCGTCCGAAGACGTTGTCACAGGCGATAAATGATGGACTCGGTCAGCACTTTTTCGATTACATCAACCGCTATCGCATCGAGGAGGCCCGGCGCCTGCTGACCAATCCCCCCGACCCGAAAATCACGGTACTGGAAGTGATGTACAAGGTGGGTTTCAACTCCAAATCTTCGTTCAATACGCTGTTTAAAAAATACACGGGCAGGACGCCGAGCGAGGTGAAGGCCGGGCGGGGGCTGTGAAGTTTATTAGGCTAAAGCCCGTAAATAGGCTGAGATTTGCTCGTTACCCCGGGCTGAAGCGCCGGGGCAATGTATAGTTGTTATCTGATGAGTCAAAGAGCAACATTATATTCTGTTGATTCTGTGGAAGCTAATAGGCTGACTTAGAGGCAACAGAAGACGATAGGATCTATAGCATCCATAGAATCTGATGCCGGGTAGGTACTTAAAATTGCCCCGGCGCTTCAGCCCGGGGTAGCGAGCAGAAATTCTTCCCAATTCAGGGGCTTTAGCCCAATAAACCTCCGTTCGACTTTCTGTTTTCCCAAACCCGAACGCTTTTTTTCGGTTCGACTTTCGGAAATCGGTCGATTCGGGGGCTTCCGGCGGTGCAGCTTTGTGTCGAACATCGACGCACAAAACGCATCATGAAAACGTCCCTGCAACACCGCCTGCTGTCGCCCGACGCCCGCCTTTCTCTCCTGCTTCTGCTGACGGGCAGCGTCGCCGGCATTCTGCTCTCACCCAAATGGCTAATGCCCGTGGCCGCCTGGATTGGCCCGGCCTGTCTGCTGTATTTTTACCGGTATGCCACCCTGCGTCGTAAGGGACTGTGGTTTATGGTAGCCAGCTTTCTGGCGTTCATCCCGACTATGCATGGCGTGATGCCCTTTCCCTGGTTTGTGTTGGTTATTCTGGCGATTGTGGAAAGCCTGAAGACCCTGGCCCTGTACAGCCTGGATCGTTACGTGACCCGTCACCGTCCGCACTTTCTGTATACGCTCTTTTTTCCGGCCCTGAACACGGTGAAGGAATATGTGGAGACGCAGGGTGACGTCGGAGCCTGGGCAACGATTGCCAACTCGCAGTATCCGTTTACCTGGCTCATCCAACTGGCCTCCGTGACCGGCATCTGGGGCATTACGTTTCTGGTTTACTGGTTCGCTTCCGTCGCTGTCTGGGCAGTTCGGGCCTGGGCCGAACAACGTGATTTCCGGGGAGGAGTCAGCCTGTATGCCGGTATTCTGCTGGCCGTGCTGACCTTCGGGGCCGTCCGATATTACACGGATGCCCGCACTCCTCGCCAAACGCTGACCGTCGGGGGTGTTACCGTACCCAATCTGCCGTTTCTGGAAGCGCTGTACCAGGATCATAGCGGCAAATCGCTTACCATCGACCCCAAAGCCTCCCAGAGTTCGGAAGAGGTTCAGCGGGCGGCCAGCGCTTTTGCTCCGTTCATTCAACATCCGAATCCGAACCGGTTCCGCCGGGGCTTCTCCGCCATGCAGACATTGCAGGACAGCCTGTTTGCGCTCTCCCAAAAAGCCGTGAATCGGGGAGCCCGGCTGGTGATGTGGTCGGAAGGCAATGCGATGATACTGAAAGCGCAGGAACCGGCCCTGGTACAGCGGGGTCAGGTGTTTGCCGCCCGGAATCGGGTGTATCTGCTGATGGCGGTGGCGACTCTGCTGCCCGGACCCATCACCGCCGAACGCATGTTCATGGAAAATAAAACGCTGCTCATCAACCCACAGGGGCATATTCTGAACACGTTTCATAAAAATCACCCCGTTCCGATGGCCGAACGCAGTCAGCCCGGCGACGGTCGGATTCCGGCTATTCAGACGCCCTACGGAACGCTGGCACCGTCCATCTGTTACGACGCCGACTTCATCGGCACCATGCGCCAACTGGGTCAGCAAAAAATCGGACTGCTGCTGCTGCCCTCCGGCGACTGGTACAGCATTTCTCCCTATCACAGCTATATGGCGGTTCTGCGGGGCATCGAGAACGGAACGTCCATTGCCCGGCAGGTGAGCGGCGGGCTGTCGCTCTTCACCGATTTCCGGGGCAGGGTGCTGGCCTCCCGAAATTATTTTGACGAAGGCGAAAAGCTCATCGTCACCGATATACCGGTGCAGCACGTCCCGACACTCTACAGTCGGCTGGGCGACTGGCTGGCCTATGTGTCCATAGGTTTGCTGGCACTGTTTGCAGGAATGCGGGTGTCGACAGGTTTGAGGGCGAAGAGCATTCGGAAACCGCAGTTGGTCGATGGTTCAACGTAACCCGGAATGCTATTCCGGGTCTGTGCGAAGCACAAGCTTATTCTGCCTTCGGCAGACCCGGAATAGCATTCCGGGTTACGGGTTACGGGGCAGTACACTACTTCTTCAGATTATCCCGAACCTCGTACAGCACCTTCAGATACGCCGCCGTATGCCGTTTGACGCCTTTCGGATACGCACCGCTCCGGTAAAAAGCCTTGACCAGCATCCGATACGCTTCAGCGGCCTGATGCTGGTTGAAATACGTGGCGACCCAGTTGGGCGGAAGGCCTTTTTCGGATGTCAGGCCGATACCGTGGTTATAAAACCGGAAGGGACTTTGTAGAATCGACGTTTCAACTATGGCCTGTCGACGACGCTCGACCAGCTCGAAATAATCGATGACGTAGTCGAGCATTGCCAGTGCCCGCTTTTTGATTTCGGCGGGATTTTCGGGACGCTTCGGAGGGAAACGCCAGGCGTTCTGGTCCGGGTGGAGCAGGTCAGTCTGGGCATCCTCGTATACCTGCGTCATCGACAGCATCAGGTAGAGCCCTGTTTCCCGCTGTTCTTCGGTCAGTTGGGCTAGTTTTATGGAACTACCCTCCCGGTCGGCGACCCGAAAGTGGAGTTCCGTACCTGTTTCCGGGTTGATGAGCCGGTAGCTCTCCTGCTCTTCTGAATATACCCACCGATGGAGGGAATAACCCTGTCTTTTCTGCCAGACCGCCACCGAACTGTCGGCATAAAATCGCAGGAAGCAATCTTTGAGCGTAGCCGGGTCGTTAAAATCCGGAAAGGCCACCATGAAACCGGAGCTTTCCCGCCGAATCTGGTTCACCTGCCAGCAATGCACCATGCCCGAACCCGGCTCCCGACAGGCGAACGACAGCGTCATCAGGATGAGCCATGCGCAGAAGCTAATCGTTCGGGGCATCATACGATTCATGAAACCGTCTTTTTTCCGGAGGCAACTACCTGGCGGATGAGCCAGACGGCCACAAATGCGCAAAGAACACCCACTCCTGCCCCGGCCAGGATGTCGAGCGGATAATGAGCGCCTACATAAATACGGCTGTAGGAAACCAGGAATGCCCACAGAAACAACCAGCGGAACGCCGGAAACCGCTGACCCATCAACAGCCAGACGGCCATCGCCAGCCCGAAACTGTTGGCGGCGTGTGAAGAAGCGAAGCCGTATAGCCCACCGCAGTCCAGCACCGGGTGAATCAGTTTCTGCAATTCCGGCACATGGCAGGGCCGCAGGCGCACGGTGAGCGGTTTCAGGACCGACGACGTCACCTGATCGCTCAGAACAACCGCCACCACCAGCGTCAGCACCACGGCAATGGCCTCCCGCCGGTACGTGTATCCCAACCAGCCAATCAGCAGGGCATAGAACGGAAACCAGGTATACCGGTTGGTAATGGCGATCATCACCGGGTCCAGCCAGTCGGCATGGAGACCGTTGAGCCAGAGAAACAGGTCGGTATCGAGGCGATTGAGCGTTTCCAAAGAGCGAAAGAGTGAAAGAGCGAATGAGTGAAAGAGTGAGAGAGCGAAAGATTTGCGAAGCCGTTCTTTCACTCTTTCCCTCTTTCGCTCTTTCGCTCTTTAATTAAAGCCCAAAACTTTCCGCACCCGCGCCATAGTCCGGCTGGCAATGGAGTGCGCTTTTTCTTCGCCCCGCTGCAGTTCGGCCTCCAGAGCGTCGTGGTTATTCATGTAGTAATTGAACCGGTCGCGGGGTTCGGCAAATTTTTTCAGAATGAGGTCACAGAGTTCTTTTTTGGCGTGACCATACCCGTAGCCGCCCGCGAGATAGTTTTGCCGCATTGCCGCCGTTTCTTCGTCGGAAGCCAGCAGCGAGTACAACCGAAACGTAATGTCGGCATCCGGATTTTTGGGCGCTTCGAGCGGAGTGGAGTCCGAGACAATTTTCCGGATTGCTTTCAGCAGTTCTTTTTCGGGCAGAAACACGTCGATGTAATTGTTGTACGACTTGCTCATCTTCTGACCGTCGATGCCCGGAATGGTCATGATGCGCTCATCGATCCGGGCTTCGGGCAGCACAAACACATCCTGCTCGTACTCCCGGTTGAACGCTCCGGCAATGTCGCGGGTCATTTCCAGATGCTGTCGCTGGTCCTTTCCAACCGGAACGATATCGGCATCATACAGCAGAATGTCAGCGGCCTGCAATACCGGGTACGTAAACAAACCCGCGTTCACCGCCGACCCGCTTTCGGTCATTTTGTCCGATTTGTCCTTGAACGAGGTGGCATTCTGCAGCATCGGAACGGGGGTAAAGCAGCTCAGATACCAGGCCAGTTCGGTATGCTCCGGGACGCGGGACTGTCGCCAGAACGTGTTTTTATCGGTATCCAGACCAAATGCCAGCCAGCTTGCGGCCACCGCCCGGGTAAATTCCCGCCGCTGGCCGCCATCCCGAATGGTGGTCAGCGAGTGCTGGTCGGCAATAAAAAAGAAGGATTCATTTCCGGGTTGTCGGGAAAGTTCGATAGCCGGGAGAATGGCCCCCAGAATGTTCCCCAGATGCGGACGTCCGCTGCTCTGGATGCCTGTAAGAATACGCGCCATGTAGCGAAAGAGTGAAAGAGTGAAAGAGTGAAAGAGCGAAAGTTTCTGCTGCGGCTGCGGTGAACCGCACTTTCGCTCATTCGCTCATTCGCTCTTTCACTCTTTATTGTCTGCAAACTTCGCGATTTCGGGGTAACTTTGGAAACGCTATGAAGACGAAAACACCGACCACCGCCGTCATCCACCCATCGACGCTGCATTTTCTGCGCGATCTGGTTCAGAATAACAACCGCGACTGGTTTACGGCAAACCGCAAACGTTACGACAACGCCCGTGCGGAACTGGAAGCCGTTACGAATCAGATTCTGGAGAAAATGAGCGCGTTTGAACCGCTTGCCAACACCACGGCTAAAGACTGCATTTTCCGTATCAATCGCGACATTCGGTTTTCAAAGGATAAATCTCCCTACAAGTCCAACTTTGCCATCGCCGTCGGGCCGGGTGGTCGGCATTCGGGCCGCATCGATTATTACCTGCACATTCAACCCAATGGCGAGTCGTTTCTGGGCGGCGGCATGTGGCAGCCTACCCCCCAGCATCTGGCTAAATTCCGCCAGGAAATCGATTACAACGTGGATGAACTGAAAGGAATTATCGAGGCACCCGCGTTCAAAGCCTATTTTCCTGAAATATGGGGAGAAACGATGAAAACGGCCCCCAAAGGCTATTCCGCCGACCACCCCGACATCGACCTGCTGCGCCGCAAACAACTGTTTTTCATGCACCGGTATCCGGATGCTGAAATCACCAGCCCCGGTTTCGTGGACGAGTTCGTGCGTGGCAGCCAGATTCTGAAGCCCTATCTGGATTACCTGAATTTCCTGTTCTTCGACGAAAAGGAGGTTTAAACACAGAGGGCAAGGAGGCTGCACAGAGTAAACAGAGTTTGTATTAGTCATTTGCTCTGTGCAACCTCCGTGCTCTCTGTGTTTAGAACATAGCCCTCACCCGCACACCGCCCGACACGTTCCGCCGGGGCGCGGCGTTGAAAAACCGTCCTCCGAATGCGTTCAGGTCGTAGCCGAGACTGTAGGTTTGATCCAGCAGATTGTCGCCACTGACGAATACATCGGCCATCCAGCGACGGCCCAGTTTTTTCCGGAAACCCAGCGTGGCATTGAGCAGACGGGCCGGAACAGACCGGGCCGTATTGGCGTCGTTCAGCGGAAAGGGATTCAAAAACTGATACGTCAGGTGCGCATACAGGCCCGACCGCGTTTCGGCGTCCAGGCCGGCAGCCACCGTCAGTGGCGCCACGCCCGGAACCCGGTTTCCGGAAGCCTCTACGGCACCCTGTCGGTAGTTTTCGTATCGATAGCGCGTCAGGGTCAGGCTGTTCCAGACGGTGAGCTGCTGCCAGAACGGGTGAGTGTCGGGAATCAGGCTCCAGGATAACAGCGATTCGAGCCCTTGCTGGCTGGTGCGTCCGGCGTTGACGAAAAACTCCGCCCCGCTGTCGTTCGACCGCCGGACAATCGTCCGGTTCAGCCGAAACTGATAATAGGTCAGATCGAACCGGAATCGATTTGCCAGGCTGCCCCGCGCCCCGATTTCATAGTTGACACCCCGCTCCGCTTCCAGGGTCTGATTGAAATTCAGGTCGGAAGGCCGAATCTCCTGAATTGTGGGAGCCGAGTACCCCGTACTGACACTCCCGAAAACCGACACATTTTCGCCCACTCGCTTGAGCAGAGCCACCCTCGGCAGCCATACGGGTTCGAAACGCCGGGTCTGGGCCGTCACTGGCACAACGGAGTTTCGGGTAAATACATATCGTACCTCGTTTCGGCTCAACCCCGCCGTGGCGATGAAACCTAGCGGCAAATCTGCCTCCATTTGTCCGAAAACCAGCGATTGCGCCGCCCGAAGATCATCATCGGTCTGCAACGTATCGGCCTGTCCCCGGCGGTTTCCGTAGTTCCGGCTGATGGTGTAATTGTGCTGCCACTCGGCCCCGGCCACCATTCGTAACGGCAGGGCCGCCTCATCGGCTGTGAGTCTCACCCGCGTAACCGTTCGTCCGCCTACGCCCTGGTCAGCCCGACGTTCATAGTTGGTAATGAACGGGTTGGCAAAATCCGTCAGCGTTCCATACACAACGGTAGTGTTTTCGATTCGATCACTCCATTGGTAGGTGTGCGAAAAGCCCAGATAGCCTGTTTTCTGGTAAATAGCCGCCTGCTGCTCCGCGCTTCCGGGTACGGTCCGGGTGGCAGGACGGGGCTGCCGGGGATCGGCCCGAAACTGGGCTTCCGTCAGTCCTCCCGGCGTCTGGTAACTCAGGTCGGAATAAAAACCCAGTACCGAAAGCTGCTGCTTCGGATTGATAGTAAACGTTGCCGCCAGGTTAAGATTATCACGGACGAGGGCGCTGTGCCGTCGATACCCATCGGCCTGCAGGTGACTGAAATTTATCGACACGACCGACCCTTCCGACCCGGAGCGGTAGGTCCAGTCGTGGCCCAGCAGCCCGTAACTCCCGACCAGTGCTCCGCCTTCCAGGGTCCGTTCTCCTACCGGCACTGTCAGACCGTTCAGCAATACGGTTCCGCCCGTTCCGGCCCCATAGAGACTTCCCGATGGACCTTTGATAACCTCAATTCGACCCAGTGACCGGACATCGAGTGCGTTCAGGGCCGTGCTGCCTCCGGCGTCGGTCAGCGGCAGTTCATTCCAGTATATCTTGACGTTGCGCACGCCGAACGGCGACCGAATCTGGCTCCCCCGAATGGAGAGCCGGTAGCTGCCCGGCGAACGTTCGTCCATGCGGACGCCGGGAATCACGTTCAGGGCCGGAACCGGGGTTGGCGTCCCGGCGAACCGCTGCTGTAAGTCTTTCGCCGTCAGCAGACTGACCGATGCGCCCAATTCGAGCAGGGAACGGTTGGATTCATACCCGCGCACGGTCACTTCGGCGAGGCGCACCGTATCGGTTTCAAGAGTCGACTGGGCGTGGATACTCAACGGCAATAGCAGAAAGAGAAGTTTCTTCATGTTGGAAACGATGTCATGACACCCCGCGTGCTTCTTTGGCCTGGACCGCCCGGATATAGGCCGCCCGGCCACTGGCATAACAAACGACTGAACCGACACTCCCGATCCAGGTTACCAGCATAATGGAGTACCGAAGCGCCTTTTCATCGGCAAAAAGATAATCCGTGCTCAACGCTACCAGGGTGGGCCCCAGTCCCAGGGCAATCAGGTTCAATACAAAAAAATAGACCGCCGAGGCAAACCCCCGGGCCTGATTGGGCATAATCTCCTGAATGGCCGCCGAGGAGGCGCCCAGCGGAAACGGCGCAAAAAAGCAGGGAAATATCAGCAGAACCGCCGCCAGGTTCGCGCTTTCGACCAGCGTTATGGCCGAGCAGGCCAGAATACAAGCCCCGGCGATTACGCCCACCCGCAGTTTTCCGTCGACGTACCCCCGTCGGGTGAGCCGGTCGGCCAGCCGTCCGCCCGTCAGAATACCAGCGGTGGAAAAAAAGGTAACCGTAAGGCCATAAAACAGTCCGGCCTGCCCCATCGTCCAGCCGTACGTACGTACAAAAAACGTCGGTATCCAGGCCGAATACGCATACGCAACAATCGAAAGACTGGTAATGCCCAGTGTCACGCTCCAGAATGCCCACCCCTTCTGCCGAATCAGCGCAAACGCCTCCGATACGGAAAGTTGCTGGGTCTGTCCGCTCCCGCTGGTCAGCATCCCCCGCCGCGGGGGCTCTTTAACGGTCAGCACCAGCAGAGTCAGCAGCACACCCGGCAGACCGATGTAAAAAAATATAAGCTGCCAGCTAAAAATCGTTCCCACGATGGGCAGCGTCAGGGTCTGTGTTTCGCCGCTGATGCTAACCAGCCCTGCCCCTACCAGTACGGCCACTCCGGAGCCGATGTAGATACCAGCAGAATAGACACTGATGGCCGTTGCCAGTTTGTCTTTCGGAAATAAGTCGGCCAGCATCGAATAGGCCGCCGGAGAGAGGGCGGCCTCTCCCACACCGACGCCAATCCGGGCCAGGAAAAACTGGGCGTAGGTTTTCACGGTTCCGCAGAGCGAGGTCATCAGGCTCCAGAAAACAATGCCCACCACAATGATGTTCCGACGGTTGGAGCGGTCGGCCAGACGCCCGATGGGAATCCCCAGCAATGTGTAGAAAAGCGCAAAACTCAGCCCCATCAGCAAACTCACCTCCGTGTCCGAAAGTCCCATGTCACGCTTCATCGGCCCCACGAGCAGGCTTAGAATCTGTCGGTCGATGAACGAGGAGACATAAGCCAGCATCAGTACTACTACCGTGTACCAACTGGCCCGGAGATCCGGCGTCTGGGATTTCATAGAGAGAAAAGGTTATAACAAGGGCCTTGAAAAATACAAGGAATCCGCTCATTAAACAATTTCCGGAATGATAAACGGAACAACGGGATATTAATATCCTGATTTTTTGTGTAACCAGGTAGCCACCCACTCCGTTTGGCGGGCCGGGATTAAGTTCGCCAACGGGTTTACTAACAAAAATCCCCGGCAATGCACTAACAGAGCATCACCGGGGATTAGGGAAATTGGAAAAAACAGGTTACGCGTTCTGCGCCATCTTGATGAGGTTCAGGGCCGAACCGGCTTTGAACCACTCAATCTGCTGTTCATTGTAAGTATGATTTACCGGGAACTCTTCGCAGGTGCCGTCTGAATGGTTCAGTCGAACCGTCAACTGGCCGTTGGGCGTAAAGTTTGTCAGGCCGAGAATGTCGATGGTATCGTCCTCGCGGATGTCGTCGTAGTCGTCCGGGTCGGCGAACGTCAGCGCCAGCATGCCCTGCTTTTTCAGGTTCGTTTCGTGAATCCGGGCGAACGATTTCACCAGAATGGCCCGTACGCCGAGGTGACGCGGTTCCATCGCCGCATGTTCGCGGGAGGAGCCTTCGCCGTAGTTTTCGTCACCCACCACAATCGACCCCACACCGGCGGCTTTATAGGCCCGCTGCGTGGCCGGGACTTCGCCGTACTCGCCCGTCAACTGGTTCTTCACCGTATTGGTCTTTTCGTTATAGAAGTTGACCGCCCCGATGAGCATGTTGTTAGAAATATTGTCGAGGTGACCCCGGTATTTCAGCCACGGTCCGGCCATCGAGATATGGTCGGTCGTACACTTGCCTTTCGCCTTGATGAGCAGTTTCAGCCCCAGTAAATCGGTGCCTTCCCAGGCCGGGAACGAGTCGAGAAGTTGCAGACGGTCGGAGGTCGGGCTGACAATGACCTGTACGTGGCTGCCGTCTTCTGCCGGGGCCTGATAGCCTGCGTCTTCCACGGCGAAGCCTTTTACCGGCAGTTCAATGCCCTGCGGCTCATCCAGTTTCACCTGCTCACCGTTTTCGTTGGTCAGCGTATCGGTCATCGGGTTGAAGGTCAGGTCTCCGGCGATGGCGAGAGCTGTCACGATTTCGGGGGAAGCCACAAAAGCGTGCGTCGAGGCCAGACCGTCGTTGCGCTTGGCGAAGTTCCGGTTAAACGACGTGATGATGGAGTTTTTGCGGTTCGGATCGTCGATATGGCGAGCCCACTGACCGATGCAGGGTCCGCAGGCATTCGCCAGCACCACGCCGCCGATCTGCTCGAACGTATCCAGCAGACCATCGCGCTCAGTCGTATAGCGTACCAGTTCCGAGCCTGGCGTAACGGTGTATTCCGACTTTGTTTTCAGATTTTTTGTAATCGCCTGTGATGCCACGGAGGCCGCACGGGTGATGTCTTCATACGACGAGTTGGTACACGAACCAATCAGACCTACGTCCAGCTTGGCGGGCCAGTCGTTTTCTTTCACGGCCTGGGCAAACTTCGACAGCGGCCACGCCAGGTCGGGCGTGTAGGGACCGTTGACGTGCGGCTCCAGTTCCGACAGGTTAATTTCAATCAACTGATCGTAATAGGTCGCCGGGTCGCTGTACACTTCATCATCCGACCGCAGGTGCGCTTTCACAGCCTCGGCGGCTTCGGCGACGTCGGCGCGGCTGGTGGCCCGCAGATAATCGCTCATTTTGGCATCGTAGGCAAAAATCGACGTTGTGGCTCCGATTTCGGCACCCATGTTACAGATGGTGCCTTTGCCGGTGGCCGACAGGCTTTCGGCTCCGTCACCAAAATATTCGACAATGCAGCCCGTTCCGCCTTTTACGGTCAGGATGCCCGCCACGCGCAGGATGACGTCTTTGGCTGACGCCCAGCCCGACAGTTTGCCGGTCAGCTTCACGCCGATCAGTTTCGGCATTTTGAGTTCCCAGGCCAGACCCGCCATCACGTCGCAGGCATCCGCCCCACCGACGCCGATGGCAATCATACCCAGACCGCCCGCGTTGGGCGTGTGCGAATCGGTGCCGATCATCATGCCGCCTGGAAACGCGTAGTTTTCGAGCACCACCTGGTGAATAATGCCTGCGCCCGGCTTCCAGAAACCGATTCCGTATTTGTCAGAAATGGAAGAGAGAAAATCGTAAACCTCCCGGTTTTTGTTGTTGGCCGTCTGCAAATCTTCCGCCGCACCCACTTCCGCCTGAATCAGGTGATCGCAGTGAACGGTCGAGGGAACCGCCACCTGCGCCCGGCCCGCCTGCATGAACTGAAGGAGCGCCATCTGAGCGGTGGCATCCTGCATGGCGACACGGTCGGGGGCAAATTCTACGTAATCCTTGCCCCGCGTAAATGCCCTGTCGGGCACTCCGGCAAACAGGTGGGCGTATAAAATTTTTTCTGAAAGCGTGAGCGGGCGGCCCACCACCGAGCGAGCGGCTTCGACGCGTTCGCCGAAACCGGCGTAAACGCGCTGAATCATCTGAAAGTCAAAAGCCATAGACAGAAGGGATTTGCGGTACTAATGTAATTGCGATATGATGTCTCTATTCTGACAACATCCATCCGGCAAAAAGATTTCCGGCTGTGCGGGCCAAAATTAGATGATTTTCGCCCGAAAGTAAAACTTGCGCCGGTCAATGTTGCGGAAACGGAACAGCGGAACCTTAAGCAGACAAAATATGAACGTTTTGGCCTAACAATCTGTTACTACTACGCAGCCGTCTCGTGGTCGACCGACCGAACGCATCCCGAATCTTTTTGCTTTATTTGCGGCTTTTGCGTCTATCTTTGGCGCAGAGGCTGGGATTTGGTTGTCAGACTCGCAACACTTCAACACTATACCATATGCCTAAAAACCTGGTCATCGTGGAGTCGCCCGCCAAGGCGAAAACCATCGAAGGGTACCTGGGTAAGGACTTTCTGGTCAAATCATCGTTCGGTCACGTGCGCGACCTGCCTAAGGATGACATGGCTATCGACGTCCAGAATAATTTCCGCCCTGTTTATGAAGTTACCGCCGACAAACGTCAGGTGGTCAATGAATTAAAGAAACTTGCCAAAGAAGCGGAGGAAGTCTGGCTCGCTACGGACGACGACCGCGAAGGCGAGGCCATTTCGTGGCACCTGAAAGAGGCGCTCGGTCTGCGCGACGATGCCAAGCGGATTGTTTTCCGGGAAATCACCAAAAACGCCATTCTGAACGCCATTCAGTCGCCCCGCCGTATCGATACGGACCTGGTCAATGCCCAGCAGGCCCGCCGGGTTCTGGACCGGCTCGTGGGGTTTGAGCTTTCGCCGGTGTTGTGGCGTAAAATCAAGGCCGGCAGCAACGCCCTATCGGCAGGTCGGGTGCAGTCGGTGGCCGTGCGCCTGATTGTGGAACGCGAACGCGAAATCGACGCCTTCAAAAGTAAATCGAGCTATAAGGTTACGGCCCAGTTCATCGTCGACGGCGGAAAGGTGCTGACAGCCGAACTGGCGAAGAACTTTGCGCAGGAAAATGACGCACGGGCGTTTCTGGAGCGTTGCCGGGAGGCTATATTTACCATCCGCAACCTGGAGACGAAACCGGCGAAAAAATCCCCCGCGCCGCCCTTTACAACCTCTACGCTCCAGCAGGAAGCCTCCCGCAAGCTGAGTTTTTCGGTATCGCAGACGATGACGCTGGCCCAGAAACTGTACGAAGCCGGGAAAATCTCCTATATGCGGACCGACTCGACCAATCTGTCGCAGGAGGCCATCGGCAAGGCAAAAGCGGAGATTTCGCAGGAATTCGGCGAAAAATACGTCCAGACGCGGCAGTATAAAACAAAATCCGACTCGGCCCAGGAAGCCCACGAGGCCATTCGCCCCACCGATTTTTCGACCAAACGGGCGGGCAATGACCGCAACGAGCAGCGGCTGTATGAACTCATCTGGAAACGGGCGATTGCCTCCCAGATGGCCGATGCTCAATTAGAACGAACCACCGCGACCATTGCCATCACAGAATCACCTGATACCATTGGTTCGCATTCAGTAACCCATTATCAACAGGCGGATACTCCCAGAGGCAATCTCATAGGTGAACTCATCGCTCAGGGTGAAGTCATCCGATTTGATGGTTTTCTGAAGGTCTACCTGGAATCGACCGACGACGAGGACGAAGAAAATAAAGGTATGCTGCCCCCGCTGACCATCGGGCAGGTGCTGAACCTCGACACGATGAAGGCCACCGAGCGCTTCACGCGTCCGGCTCCACGCTATACGGAAGCCTCGCTGGTGAAGAAACTGGAAGAAATGGGCATTGGCCGCCCGTCGACCTACGCACCAACCATCTCGACCATTATCAGGCGTGAATACGTTGTCAAGCAGGACAAGCCGGGTCAGGAACGCGACTTCAAAGAGCTGACCCTAAAGAATAAACAGATTTCCGAACGCGTCGGCAAGGAGAATTTTGGATCGGAAAAAGCCAAGTTGTTCCCGACCAATACGGGGATGGTGGTCAACGATTTTCTAGTCGAGTTTTTCCCCGATATTGTCGACTATAAGTTCACGGCCACCGTCGAAAAGGATTTTGACGAGATTGCCGACGGCAAACTGATCTGGCAGGACATGATCAGGAACTTCTACGGCGGCTTTCATACGAAAGTGACCGACGTTGCCGGTTCGACGGTTTCGCTGAAACAGTCGGCGGGCGTACGGGAACTGGGCATCGACCCGGCCACGGGCAAGCCGGTGACGGCCCGGATGGGCCGCTACGGGGCATATGTTCAGATTGGCGAGGCCACCGACGAAGAGAAGCCGCAGTTTGCCAACCTCCGTAAAGACCAGTTAATCGAAAGCATTACGCTGGAGGAGGCGCTGAATCTGTTTGCCCTGCCCCGCGAGGTGGGTTTCTTCGAAGACAAACCGATGACGATTGGGGTTGGTAAGTTCGGACCGTATGTACGACACGACGACAAGTACGTATCGCTGGGCCGGGAGGATGATCCATACACGATAACGCCGGAGCGGGCCACCGAACTGATTCAGCAGAAACGGGCCGAAACGGCGGGCGAATCCATCGGTGAGTTTGAAGGACAGCCCGTTACGACCGGAAAAGGCAAGTTCGGACCGTATGTAAAACACAACGATAAATACGTTTCGCTCCCCAAAGGCGACACCCTGGCCGGACTGACGCTGGAACGGGCCATCGAACTGATTCTGCTGAAGCGGGATTCCGAGACCAACAAGTATATCAAAGAGTTTGCGGAAAACCCGACGGTGAAAGTCGTGAAAGGTATGTATGGGCCATATATCGCCGTCGGCAAGCGGAACGTTAAAATTCCGAAGGACGTCGACCCGGCGGCGCTGACGCTGGATGATTGTATGAAACTGGCGGGTGAGACGACGGAGGCTAAACCGCAGTCCAGCCCCAAAGCGGTGAAAGCTCCGGCGAAGAAACCGGCGGCGAGAAAGAAAGCGTAAACATAAGCCTTTGATATTTAATGACTTACGCTGTCTTTATGTTTATTTTTCGATTGCCCCGGTGCTTCAGCCCGGGGTTTACTTTGTCGGCTCATCCAGGGGGCTTTAGCCCAATTATTTGCAAAAGGTTTGGGCTAAAGCCCCCGGAAAGTTAGAGCATCCTCCACAACTCCGGCCTTCAGGTCGGGGCAATGTTTATGTCCAACGATTGGCGGGTTGGGGAGCCTAACTGCTCCGTCCGCCTTTGCTGCCGCCCGTCGAACCGCCGCCGCTGTGGCTGCCTTTGTTCCCGTTGCTGTGTGATGTACCGCTTCGGGTGCCCTTAGAGCCCTTGTGCGGACCGTTATTCTGCTTGTCGCCTGCCTGACCGCCGCCCAGCATCTCCTCGTACTCCTTCAAATCCTTGTTAGCCATACCCTTGTGTGGTTTATGAGTTGAATGAATTTTCTCTACTAAATTAACCGAGCAAAAAGACTGTTGTTTGAAGTTTGTTCGGGTACGGGCGCTCTACGGCTCAACTACGCATAAAAAACAGGCCAAAAGTGCCGTTTTGTAGCAAAAACAGCGTATTTTTAGTTAAATAACCCATTATGCAGATACGCCCTAAACTCGTTGTTCTCTCCGGTGCCGGTATCAGTGCCGAGAGCGGCATCCGCACCTTCCGTGATTCGAATGGTCTCTGGGAAGAACACCGCATCGAAGACGTTGCCACGCCCGAAGGCTGGCAGCGCAATCCCGACCTTGTTCTGGAGTTTTACAACCAGCGCCGTAAGCAGGCTCTCAGCGTCGAACCCAACGCCGGACACATGGCCCTGAAGCGGCTGGAGGATTATTTCGACGTGACCATCATTACGCAGAACGTCGACAATCTTCACGAACAGGCAGGCTCCTCGAGCGTACTGCATCTGCACGGCGAGCTTTTCAAGGCCCGCAGCTCGGTTGACGAAACGCTGGTCTACGATATCGACGGCTGGGAGATAAAGAAAGGCGACGTATGCGAAAAAGGCTCACAATTGCGCCCGCACATCGTCTGGTTCGGTGAGATGGTTCCGATGATCGAACCGGCGATGGAAATTGCGCAGCAGGCCGACGTGTTTATCGTTGTCGGCACGTCGCTGGCCGTATACCCGGCGGCAGGGCTGGTTCAGTATGTGCGTCCGGGCATACCGATTTATGTTGTCGACCCGAACATTCCGGACATGCGGCCCACGCGTCACACCACCTTCATTGCCGAACCCGCCACTACGGGTCTGACGCGCCTGGCGGATCAGTTGATTGGATTGGTGAATGGGTGAGTAGTTATTGATACTATATGTCGTTCGTCCGCCTCTGTTCGTCCGCGATTGTATCGCGGATGCTCGAAAGGCGCGTTTAAAACGCGCTTCGCCGCCGTCTCGCGATACAATCGCGGACGAACACAGGTACCAATTACCTAACTCGGCAGCAACACTCGCAGTCCGCCGGGCCGGATCTCGGCTTCGATGGTTTTCACCCGGCCCCGGTATTCGCCGTCGATTTGAAAGTACGCCCGGCGGCGGGTTTCGATCCGGATGGCGCTCGCCCGCAGAATTTCCACATTTTTGGGATTGAAAGGCCGGTAGCGCCAGAACATTTTGATGACTTCCCAGAGCGTAAATCGCCGCATCACCACGACCTCGAACATGCCGTCGGACACGTCGCCGTCGGGATTGATGACGGCTCCCGTTCCATACATGCGGGCGTTGGCAATGACCACCATCACCGCCACCCGGCGCAGCACCGTGTCGCCAGTTCGGATTTCGACCCGCATCCGGCGTCGGCGCAGCAATACCCGCAGCGCCCCACGGGCATAACCCAGTTTGCCCCGAAGATTACTTTTCTCGAAATATTTGACCAGTTGAGCATTCATGCCGATGTCGCTCAGATGCAGGCAGATATCTTTGCCGTTGACCAGCAGCACGTCGATCGGTTTTTCCCGGCCCTCAGCCACCACGTCGAGCGCCTCTTCGAGTGTAGCGGGCAGTCCCAGTTCACGGGCCATGCCGTTGGCCGAGCCCGCCGGAATGATGCCCAGCGGCGTTATTGTGTGATTGAGCTGCTGTGCCACCAGTTTGACGGTTCCATCGCCCCCAACCGCAACCACCCGATCGGGCTGATGATAGTCGAGTTCCCGGCGGATGCATTCACTGTCATTCTGACCACGGAGCCAGGAAAAGAGCACTTCGAAAGGTTTGTCGTTGAAGAACGCCCGGATACGGTCTTCCCAGTTGTCTTTGGCAACCCCTCCCGAAATGGGATTTACGATAAATAAGACTTTTAACTTATTCGCTGCGTCCATGTTATTTCATTACCGGGCGTTGAGCATTCTGGGCGTAAGAATACAATAAATAGTTGGTATTGGTATGGCATTAGCAAACTCGTTACGGGATCGCCTTTTTGAGTGGCTTCAGATTACTGACGAACCGGTAGTGAAGGTCTACCACGGATTTGGACACGGCGACCAGATGGTTGTCATGGGACACGTGCTGAAAATAAGCCCGCTGCCCCCCCGCAAGCGCCGCCCGACCCTCTGGACCAACACACTGAACCTGCTGCGGCTGTTTTTTGTCAGACCCTACCCATTTGCCGATGTAACCCTGAACTGGGAAGGCAGAACGATTCGCTCCCATACCGAAAAAGATGGTTTCTTCCGGCTGGAATGGAACCCGGCCCAGTCGCCGAAGCCGGGCTGGCATGAGGTGGAGGTGCAGCTTCCCGGACGGTCGAAGGGCTCCCAGCAGGTAGCGATCACCGGACGCGGACACGTTTATGTGCCGCATCGGAATCAGTATGCCTGCGTGTCCGACATCGATGATACGTTTTTGATTTCCCACTCGTCCAACCTGCGCAAACGCATGTTCGTGCTGCTAACGGAGGATGCCCACAGCCGCGACCCCTTCGACGACGTGGTCGAGCACTATCAGCTACTCGCCCGGGCGGGCACCCATCACCTCGAACCGAACCCGTTTTTCTATGTATCGAGCAGCGAATGGAATCTGTATGATTACATCCTTACGTTTTCGAAACGAAACGATATGCCCGAAGGGGTTTATCTTCTGAATCAGTTGAAGCGTTTCCGGGAAATACTGAAAACCGGTCAGAACAAACACCTGACCAAGTTCAACCGCATCGCCCGTATTCTCCACGCCTTCCCGGAACTGAAATTCATTCTGCTGGGCGACGATACCCAGGAAGATCCCAACATCTATACTTCCATAATCAACCACTTTCCGAGTCAGATCATCTGCGTATATCTGCGTCAGGTGAACGCCAGAAACCGGGAGCGAACGCTCGCTTATATCGCCAAAATAAAGGAAGCGGGTGTGGAGTGCTGCTATTTCAAACATAGCTCGGAGGCCATCGAACACACAAAACGCATCGGGCTGGCCGTGTAAGGCCGGGTGATAAAAACGGCAGCGGGCTACCACCCGAAGGGATGTTTTTCTAACTTCGCGGCCAGTTTCAGCCAGTTCTCTTCACAGTCATGCAACTTTTAGACGGTAAACTTCTCTCCCAGCAGATAAAACAGGAAATCGCCGCAGAAATCGCTCTTATCCGTCAGCAGGGCGGCAAAATCCCCCATCTGGTCGCCATTCTGGTCGGTACGATGGGCCGCAGCGAAACCTACGTTGCCAGTAAAATGAAAAGCTGCGAAGAAGTGGGCATGACCTCTACGCTCATCCGCTTCGACGAGTCGGTAACCGAAGCCGAACTGCTGGCAAAGGTGCAGGAGGTGAACGACAATCCGGACATGGACGGCCTGATTGTGCAGTTGCCGCTGCCCGCCCACATTTCCGCTGACAAAGTGATGGAGACCATCCATCCGGCCAAAGACGTCGACGGGTTTCATCCCACCAACATTGGCCGCATGGCGAAAGGCCTGCCTGCGTTCATTTCGGCTACGCCCCAGGGCATTCTGGAAATGCTTTCCCGCTACAACATTGAAACTGCCGGAAAACACTGCGTCGTCGTCGGTCGCAGCCAGATTGTGGGCTTGCCCATGAGCATTCTGATGCAGCGTAACACCTATCCCGGCAATTGTACGGTTACGCTCACGCACAGCCGGACGCAGAATCTGGCGGACGTCTGCCGCAGCGCCGACATTCTGATCGCCGCCCTTGGCCGACCGGGTTTCATCACCGCCGACATGGTGAAAGAAGGGGCCGTGGTCATCGACGTAGGCCTGGAAAAAGTGCCCGATGCCAGCAAAAAAAGCGGTTTTGCCCTGAAAGGCGATGTCAATTTTGAGGAAGTCGCCCCGAAAACCGACTACATCACCCCCGTTCCCGGCGGCGTCGGCCTGATGACGATCTGTTCGCTGATGCAGAACACGCTGAAAGCGGCGAAGGGCGAGATTTATTCTTAACCACCGCAGCGGCGGACCGCAGAGGAAACAGAGGTTTCACAGAGCAACATAGAGATTTTTCGATATTCTCTGTGGACTTTGCGAAACCTTTGTTTCCTCTGTGTTTACCCTCCTTCAAAACCCAATGTCGATAATCAGCGGTTCGTACCGGAACTCGCCCGTCCGGACATTGTAGGTTGCCCGGACGCCCACCTCCAGCGGTATACGCAGCCGCAGCGGATTGAATGCAAAGACCAGGTCGGCCCCCACCGTGTGCTCATAGCCCCGCACTGTCCGGAAACCGCCGTTCTGCGTCGGAATGCGGGCGCTGCCCTCGGCATAATCGGTAAACACGACACCCCGGATGCGCTGAATGTATAGCCAGCGCCCCAGCGCCCAGTGCGGGTTCAGCAGCGGCAGATGGTATTCGGCCCCGGCGATTTGCAATTGGTCATAGGCGATGTAATCAGCACCACGCGGATAGAGAATACCCGGCGCAAAGCGGTAGAGCGAACGGGTGTCGGTCCGGCCCCACTGCTGCTGGTAGCCGCCCCGCAGTCGGAGCGTGTGGTGTTTTCCAATACCGGGCACATACAGACTGCCTGCTACGGCCCCCAACTGTCCCTGAAACTGACCTCCGAAGGGCGTATGCCGAAAAATGGCCGACACGGCTATTCCCTTCCGGGGGGCCACGTCCCGTTTGCTTTGTTTCAATAAAGCGCTGTAGTTCAGACCATAATTGAGCGTATGCAGCGTTCCGTTAGTTATCTCTCCGAACGATGAGCGCGGCAGATTGTAATCCCGAACCGTCAGAAACCCATAATTGGCCGATAACGTCAGGCCCTGCCGGTAGCGCGAACGGGTCAGGTTGAGCGGCAGACGCAGCCCGGCGTTCCACTGCGTGTAGTTCCAGAGGTCACGGCGGAGCGAATCGAGCGGCAGAGCGCGGTCGATGTAGCTCGACGTCCGCCGCTGTCCGCCCGAGACGCCTACGTCGATAAACGGATAGAGCGCCCGGTAACTCAGACTGGCAAAATAGCCGTTGGTCCGTTCGTTGGCATCGTAGCGGTAGCCCCCCGCCAGCAACGTCGTGCCCAGTAAATCCTGCGACTGAATGCCCAGCGATAGCCCCTGCCCATCGGAGGCCAGCAGCGGCCCCCAGCTATAGATATTCAGCGCATTCGCCAGACGGCTGTAGGGCCGGGCAGGTATCCGGCTGGCCGCGACCGTATCGAGCAGAACGGGGCCTGATTCCTGGTTCAGCAACGGTCCGAAATAACGCACTGCCCCGTCCGGCACCCGCCCGACCGGGGTCCACGCCGATGGGTTGAGCGGCATATCGACAATGCGGTGACCGTCGGGCGTGAAATCCTGAACGACCAGTCGATTCCCGCTGACCGCCGCATGGTAAGCGCCGAGTTTTCGGGACGTCACCTGAAAGCGTTCACCCGTCTGCCGGTTCAGGGCGTAAATATTGTCGATACCCGAAACTGGCGAATTATAAAGCACCCACTCTTTCCAGGGCTGCGGATGGCTGATATTCTCGATCCGTTCGGTAGTCAGCAGACGCATCGCGCCCGTTTCGGCGTTCCATTCCGCCAGCGCCTTGCCCCGGCTGGTCTGTCGCACGAAAACGACCGACCGGCTGTCGTCCGACCAGCGGGGCTGCTGATGAAACACCCCGGCAGAGTCTGGAAACGTTTGCAGTTCACGACCATCACCCGCGTCCAGAACGACCAGCCGGGTGCGGCCCGACTCGTCGTTTTGGACGGCCACCAGTCGGCGGGCGTCGGGCGAAAGAGCTACGGCCCCGTATCGGGCGCGGTGCGACAGCCGGGTGACGCGTCCCGTTTCCACGTCGAGCAGTTTGATATCCGAAAAGATGCGCAACCCCCAGCGCGGGTCGGGGATGAATTCCAGCCAGGCGACCTTACCCGCCGACGCCGACAGCATCTCCGGATTATTGAAAAGTCCCATCCAGTGCAGCCGTCGCTCCGCCTTTCCCTTTTGCAGCAGAACCAGTTGTTCAATGTCTTCCAGTCCCGACCGAACGGCCACCACCGCGTCCGGTGCGATGGCCTGCGGGAAACGATAATTGGTAAAACTCCGGTTTCGACCGATGGGGAACGGCTCCGCTTCGGTCAGCCGTAGTTCGGCGGTTTGCCGTCGCCATTGTTCATCCAGATCGGCCAGCGTTTTCTGATATAGGGTCTCGACCCGCAGGCCCGTTGTTCGGCGCAGCGATGCCGAGAAAGAAAATGGGTATAATGGAAATCGATAATAGCGGGTCAGGATGCGGCTCCAGGCATCGGCGTTATAGTTGCGGCGGAGGTAGGTCGTCAGGAAATAGCCCAGAATATAGTGATTGGGCACATTGTCGCGAAACGAACCACCGACCGCCTTTGGATAGGAAAACCGCCGCCCGGCCAGCAGGTTCGCCCGGAAGCCCAGGTCGAACTCCGGAATGCGGCCCCGACCGCCCCGGCTCAGGGCTGTTTCCGTACCGACCGCATCGCCCTCGAAAAACCAGTCGGGCAGACCCAGCGACAGCCCCGCCAGAGCGCCGTAGCCAAATAAGCGATAGGCCACAAGGGAGATGCCCGTCAATCCTTTCTCGTATTGAACCACATGCCGGAACTCGTGGATGGCTAACTGGTCGAGCCAGTTGAGAGTACCCGACAGAAACGGGTCTTGCGGGGCCGTCGTGAAAAACTCCGACCGGCGGGGCAGCAGCGTGACAAACCCGTTACTGATCGTAGTCTGGTTCTGAAGCACTATGGGGATGGGGCGAGGCCGTCGCCCCAGCGACTGACTGACCGGTTCATAAATCTGTTCGAGGCGGGTGAGCGTCTGACGGGCCGTGGAATCGACGTCGCGGGGATAAATAAGCCGGAAGTGCGGGCTGCGTAGCTGACTCCAGCGCAGACGGGTCGGGTTTTGGTCGGGATCGGTCAGAAACTGCGCCTGGGCAGAGAGCGTTCCGAACAGGGCAATTATGAGCCAGCGGCCTTTCATGGTCGGCATGTACCTTCGATTGGTTGGGCGACGGGCCGGGTTATAAGACCCGTCCATCTGAATCTCGCCTTAAATTAACCCCGATATTGGTTCACTGAAAATATTCCCGTATTTTTAGGTAACTTAAACCCGTCAGCGAAGTCTAAAGTCTGATGTTTCCTCAAAAAACGTTTACTATCCTCGTCGCCGACGACGATGAAGAGGATCGCCTTCTGCTCGAAGAAGCCTTCACGCAGAACGGACTGATGGGTTGTGGTCATTTCGTCGAGAACGGCGAGCAGGCGATGGCTTATCTCCTGAATGGTCTTCAATCGACTGCCGGACTGCCTCACCTGGTCATCCTCGACATCAACATGCCCCTGAAAAACGGCATGGAAACGCTGCAATGGATTCGGTCGCATCCCCGGCTGAAAAACCTTCCGGTGCTGCTGCTGACGTCTTCCAGTCAGGAAATTGAACGGGCCTATCACCTCGGCGCCAACTCGTATCTGGTCAAGCCCATGTATTTTGAAGACCTTATCCGCATGGTGGGCGACGTGGCCCTTTATTGGCGGGACACGGTGAGTCTGCCCACGCCGGAATAAAAACAAAAACGCCGGAAGAACCCTCTCCCGGCGTCGTATACGGCAAAAATGCTAGCAGGCGACTGCTTCTATGCCCCTGCTCAAAGAAAAGCATCTCGACGTTATTCAGCAATTACCAAACATTTTACAGATACTTCACCAGATAGCCAATCAGCTTTCTGACTTTGTCAGTATACGGCGGGTAGATAAATTTCATCGTACCGAACTGCCGACGCATGACGCCTTTCGCGTTGGAAAACTCCTGGAAACCGAAAATGCCGTTGGATTTGCCGATACCGCTGTTGTTGACTCCGCCGAAGGGGAGTTCCGGATTGCCAAACTGCAGCAGCACGTCGTTGACGACTGAGTCGCCCGCCGAGGTATTTTCCAGAAAAAATCGGATGTTGTTCTCGTTACGGCTGTTGACATACAGGGCCAGCGGTTTTTCGCCCCTGCGGATAAACCGAACCACCTCTTCCCGGTCGTCGTAGGTCAGGATGGGCAGCAGCGGGCCGAAAATTTCTTCCTGCATAATAGACATGTCCTCCGTCACATTCTCCACCAGCGTCGGTTCCACAAAATTATCCGCTTCGTTGGTGCGTCCCCCCAGCGAGATTCGGGCGCCCTTCGACACGGCATCGTCCAGCAGTTTTTTTACCCGCTGGAAATGATGGCGATTGACCAGCCGGGCGTAGCTGTCAGAGGCTTCCACGCCCCGCCCCTCAGCGTCGTACATATCCCGGATTGCCTTCCCGTATTCCTGAACGAACGCGTCTTTAATGCTCTGATGGACAAACAGATAATCCGGAGCGATGCAGGTCTGCCCGTTGTTGAGGCACTTGCCCCAGGCCACAATGCGGGCGGTAGTTTTCAGGTCGGCGGTCTGGTCGACGATGCAGGGCGATTTGCCGCCGAGTTCGAGCGTCACGGAGGTAAGGTTTCTGGCAGCAGCGGCCATGACGATTTTCCCAACCGCCGGACTGCCCGTAAAAAAGATGTGATCGAAGGGCAGTTCGAGCAGCGCCTGGGACACCGGAACGCCGCCTTCCACGACCGTTACCTCATCGGCAGAAAATAGTTCGGCCATCATCTTCCGCAGCAGGCCCGACGTGTTCGGCGTCATTTCGGAGGGTTTGATGATAGCAGTGTTTCCGGCGGCGATGGCCGAGATGAGCGGCTTCACGGCCAGCGAGAACGGATAATTCCAGGGCGAAATAATCAGTATGACGCCTTTGGGTTCATAATGCACATAGCCGACCGTTCCGACCAGGCTCAGGGGTGTTGGCACCCGCTGGGGTTTCATCCAGTTATTCAGGTGTTTGACGGCATGCTTTATTTCTCCGTTCAGGGAATACACCTCCCCCATCAGTACCTCCGCCGACGGCTTCCTGAAATCGTCGTACATGGCTTTTTCAATGTCGGCGAGGTGATCCATCACCCAGGTCTGGATACGTTTCAGCCGGGCAATGCGCTCATGGGCGGTAGTCGCCGCCATCTGGGGCGCCCGACGGCGCTGGGCTTCAAACAGACTGCGGTAATCGGCTTTATTTTCCTGAACGGGAGCGAGAGTGTCCATAAATAGAATTTAGTAGGCATATCGACGTTGTAAAATACAAAAAAATCTGATTAAAGAGCAAAGAGCGGGGTGCCTTCAGCGCGGGGGTTGCCTTCGGCGCAGGGGGTGGCAGGGATGGCAGGGGTTGCAGGGATCGTTTTTCTATGCATACATAAAAATCTTCACCCCTGCCACCCCCTGCGCCGAAGGCACCCCTTCCCTCTTGCAATTGCCGGAAATACTAATAATTTTGTCAAAACCCTTTGACATGAGTATTGTCAGTAATAATATAAAATATCTGCGGCGGCTCAACGGCCTGACGCAGGAGCAGTTTGCCCGCCGCATCGGTATCAAACGGTCGCTGCTGGGTGCGTATGAGGAAGCCCGGGCCAATCCCAATCTGGACAATCTGATGTCTATTGCCCGGGCGTTCAACACCACCGTCGATAATTTGCTGAAGCAGGACCTGCGCAAAATCCGCGAAACCCCCGACCTGACCATTCCGCTGGACGGCCCCCCGCTTTCCGGGGCCGCTCTGAACCGACCGGGCCCGCTGCTGCCCGAAGTGACCGAGCCGGAAGCGCCCGACGATCCACAGCCCCTGTCGGCGGTGCTTGACCAGTATTATCATATTCCGCCGGTGCAGCGGCCCACCCCGCCCGAACCCTTCCGGCGGTCCGAAAGCCGACCTCCGGCCGCCATCAATCTGGTGGCTCAGCGCGTCGTGCCCCGGCCTATTTCGGTAAAAGAAGGCCGATCGCCGCTCCCGGTACAACTGACGGCCGCCTCCCAGCCGCTGGTTTTCAATAACGTATACGAAAATACGCCACCCCGCCCCGCCGCCAGCCGCCCGACTGAACCGCCTGTTGCCGAGCGCCACAATGGGGATGAAACCCATCAGCCCACCTCCGTTCAACTGGTTCGGCGCAGCGATTTCGAGGCGTATCAGCAACACCATCAGCAGACGGGTTTCCTGAACAGCCTGCCCCGGTTTCAACTTCCGATGCTGCCTCCGGGCAGTTACCGGGCCTTTGAAGCCGGTGAAGAATTTGTGTATGAAGGAGCGCTGCTAATCGGCCAGTTCGTTCGCAACTGGTTCGATGTTGTGGATGGCAAACAGTTCGTGGTTATGATTCAGAATCAGGGCATTCTGTTCCGGCGGGTGTTCAATCAGGTGAAAGCCAAAGGAACGCTGCTGCTGACCTCCGACAAGCCCGACGTTCCGGGTCGCGAGGTGCCTATTCGGGACGTACAGGAGATTTGGGAGGTGAAGGCCTTTGTCAGTCAGCAACTCCCCGACCCGCCGCCCTCGCTCGACCGGATGCGCCACCTGCTGGACGACATGCGGTTTGAACTGGAACGGATTCAGGGCAAGCCTTAACCTTCTTCACTGCTCCATGCGATTCGTCGTCTTTCTGCTGGGCGTACTGGTGCTCGCCAGCGCTTTCACGCTCCGCCCCAAACGCGTTGTCTTCTTTGGTGACTCCATCACGCAGGCCGGCATCAAACCCGGCGGCTACATCACCCGGCTGGGCGACATGCTCAACCAGCAGGGAAAAAGCACTGACTATGAACTCATTGGCGCAGGCATCGGCGGCAACAAAGTCTACGATCTGTTTTTGCGGATGGACACCGACGTGCTGGCCCGTCAGCCCGATCTGGTCTTCGTGTATATCGGCGTCAACGACGTCTGGCACAAACGAACCTACGGCACCGGCACCGATCCCGACAAATTTGTGAAGTTCTATGAAGCCCTCATCACCCGTCTGCAGTCGGCCAACGCAAAGGTGGTGTTGTGTACGCCCGCCGTCATCGGCGAAAAAACGGATTTCTCCAACGAACAGGACGGCGATCTGAACAAATACAGCCAGCTCATCCGCGACCTGGCCCAGCGCCGGAACCTGCCCCTCTGCGACCTGCGTAAAGCGTTCCTGGATTATAATCTTAAAAATAACCCCGACAACAAAGAGTCGGGCATCCTGACCACCGACCGCGTTCACCTCAACGACACGGGCAACCAGTTCGTCGCCGACCAGATGATGCCGTTTTTGCTACAGTGATGCTCATTATCGATCTTCACCTCGACCTGTCGCTCAACGCCATCGAATGGAACCGGGATTTGCGGCAGCCAGTCGCCGTTATCCGGGCGTCGGAACGCGATATGCAGGATAAAATCGACCGGGGACGGGGCACAGTGTCGCTGCCCGAACTGCGGCGGGGCGGCGTCGGGCTGGTTGTCGCCACGCAGATTGCCCGTTTCAACGCACCCGATTCCCGTTCCGGGCGCATCATGCCGGGAGCAGGCTGGAGCTCGCCCCAACAGGCCTGGGCCATGACGCAGGCGCAGCGGGCCTGGTATGAAGCCATGTGCGACGACGATTCCGCCGGATTCCGGCAGATGACGCCCATTTGCACAAAGTCTGATTTAAGCAATCATCTAAGCCTCTGGCAAAACGACACCATCCCCAATGAACAGAAGCCGGTGGGTTATCTCCTGAGTCTGGAAGGGGCGGATTCACTGGTCAATCTTTCCCATCTGGAACGGGCTTATGCCTACGGGCTGCGAGCCATCGGTCCGGCACATTATGGTCCGGGGCGGTATGCGCCGGGCACGGGTGAAACCGGTTTGCTGACGGCGGCAGGGCGGGATTTGCTCCGCGAAATGGACCGGCTGGGCATGATTCTGGACGTGACTCACCTGACCGACGAAGGCTTCGATCAGGCGCTGGAGCTTTATCAGGGGCCAGTCTGGGCCAGCCATCACAACTGCCGGTCGCTGGTTCCGCACCAGCGCCAGCTCACCGACGACCAGATTCGGCGGCTCGTCGAACGGGACGCCATCATCGGCGGCTGTCTGGATGCCTGGATGCTGAAGCCAGGCCTGACGCAGCGGCAGAGCAATCCGGCTGACTTCGGCGTAACGCTCGACACCCTCATCGACCATTACGATCATATCTGCCAACTGGCCGGAAACGCCCGCCACCTCGCCATCGGCTCAGACCTCGACGGTACGTTCGGAACCGAGCAGTCGCCTACGGATCTGGATACGATTGCGGACCTGCAGGGGCTCACTCACCGGCTGGCCCGGCGGGGGTATTCCGTGGAAGATAGTACGGGCATCCTGCATGGAAACGCCCTCCGGTTTCTGGAAAAAGCGCTTCCCTGATGCACTACCGAAGAGAAAAACAAATGCCATACCGGTGAGATATGGCATTTGTTTTTCGCCCGGGACAACTTATTTCGACTGGTGCAGGTGTTTATAGATGGCCCTTAGTTCCTGATCGGAGTAGTTAAATTCCTTCACGGGCATATACTGACTCAGTAATTTTCCTTCGGGCGTTTTTCCCGTATGAAACAGGTTGACAAAGCCTGCCTCTGACCATTTTCCGACTTTTCCGGTTGAGGAGATGTCCGGAATGGGAGGTTCATTGGGGCCATGCGGCGCGGCCCCCTTGAACTGCGGCCCGTGACAGCCCTGGCAGGTCGTTGCCAGATACTGACCCGTTTCGGCATTGTCGGCAATAGTCACCTTATCGACATAGACGGTGGTGGCGTGGTCGATCTTCTCGGCGGGCAGAAGCGGAAATTCGCCAATAAACGTCAGGAAGCGGCCCAGCGGTTTGAGTGATTTCTCAGGAACGGTATGGTCGACGGGCGGCTGCTTTTTCAGGTACCCGATTAAAGCCGCCATATCCTGATTGGAGATATGACAAACCTCATGCGAAGGCATGAACCACACCGGCTTGTTTTCCTTGTTCAGACCGTGACGCAGCACCCGGATATAATCTTCATCCGTGTACTGGATTCCCCCTTTTCCACTGGTAATGTTCGGAACATACAGCACACCAATCGGCGTCGATTCGTCGGCCAGCGCCCGGCCACCGGCCAGGTTTTGTCCGTGGCAGCCCAGACATCCCCGGGTTTCGGCAACGTGTTTTCCGAGCGCATACGATGCCGAATCATCGGGAATCGGCAGTTTCTGCAAACTCACCTCATAGACCTTGTTGATACGGGATTCGGTCTGAAAATAGACGAAGGCATAGAAAGCCAGTACCAGCACAACTAGTGAAGCCAGTACGATACCGATGCGCCGGAGCCAGATGCGGCCCGTCGACGAAGTTGTTTTTTGTGATGATTGCTTCATTCTGAGGTTAAAGAGGATGTATAGTCAGTGTCTTTCGGCATGAATATAGAATATCCACCGATCCGTCGGTCGAAGTTTTTAGTAAACGGAAACCGGCTATCGTTTCTCCGTAACCTCCTTTGAATCAGTTTACCGGCATATAGAAAGGAATAATGTTTTTCATGGGTTCAGGCTGGTTATACGTCGTTTTATAGGGCCCGCCAGCCTGGGCGATGACGCGGAGCTTCTCCCGGACAGAGGCCGGGGCCGTTCCACTCACCTCGTTCAGCAGAGAAGCCTGCTCCGTCTCGTTCAGCGCCTGAACCATATATCGATATAAAATGTCAGCTTCGATGGGTGTCGTGCTGTCCATAATCTGCTGGTTGATCTGCTGCAGTTCTTCGTCGGAACAAACCGCATAGGCCAGGGTCGCCATTTCCGTTTCCTCATCGTCCAGATGACTCAGGCAAAGCGCTACAAACCGGTTCAGCGACAGGTAGAAGGTATATCCCAACTGATTCCGCTCATCCTCGGCACCGTTGACGACATCGCTCAACTGCACTTCGAGGGCATGGAGCATCTGGTCGATTTCCTGATGACTCTGCATGTGGCGGATCGAGGCACCGGGACATTTTGCTTCCAGAACGGGCAGACAGAACGTATCCTCCATATACGCGTGAACGTGTGAGAAATAAGTCATTTCGCCGAACTGCGTCATCAGGCAGGCAATTTCGCCGGGCTGCGTAAATTCCGTCCGTCCGGCCTGAACGGCAGTATCGAAGAGTGCCTTCCGCAGGGCCTTGTGGTTGCGGCGGAAGACGTCGGGGCGTGTCAGGAGGTTCATCGTCGTTGTTGTTTATAGTTAAAAGTAATTGGCTTACTTCACCTGATGCCGGACCGGCGGCAGGGTTCTGAGATACGCGTAAATGGCACCAGCCTCGGCATCGGTCAGCGTGACGTGCGGAAACATCGGCCAGCGAAGCACCGAACCATCGGGTCGGACGCCCATCCGGACCGCCCGGACAAACTCTTCGCGGGTGTAGCGGCCAATACCCGTCTGCGGGTCGGGCGTCAGGTTGGAAGCACGTATTCTGCGGCCTTCTTCGTCCCGGAGGACCGTTCCGCCCGCATAGTACCCTTTCGAACGCTCAGGATACCTCGCATTCAGCTTTTTAAAATCAGCGGAATGGCAGTTGAAACAACCCGCTACCGCATCGGCCATATACCGCCCGGTGAGCACCTCCTGACCACTGTCAGGTTTGTCTATCGGTTTTTCGGGATACGGTATCGTACCCAGCACCGACTTCGCCAGCAGCTTCACTGGCAGGCTGTAGCGCGACCGGGGCGCCTCGTTCGGGTCGGGCTGTACGGGCAGCGCATCCGAACGCAGCCAGGCCACCACCGACTGCAAATCCTCATCGGCCATCAGCGGAAAACGCGGCATGGCCGGAGCCATCGATCCGTCCCGCCGAACGCCGGTCCGCAGGAAATACAGCAGTTCACCATCCGTCCACCGGCCAATTCCTGCCGCACTGTCGCGGGTAATGTTGGCCGAATAAATCCGGCCCATGATTCGGGGCAGGTCGGTCATCCGTTTGCCCGTCAGGCGGTTCCGATCGTCGGCATGGCACTGCACACACAGCATCTGGGCAATGGCCTCGCCCCGACGAACACGGTCGGGGGTGTGTTCAAGCTGGATATCCGGAATAATCGGTTTTCTGCCGGGACTGCCTGTTTCCACCGTCCGGGTCTGACGGTAGGCCGTCATCAGGAACAGCATCAGGCTCGCCACCAGCAGAATGACACACAATCGTACTGATTTCATAAAAAAGAGGAAGACTCCGAAGAGCCACATATCGTTACCGAAATTGCATCCGGAAACGAGCTTCTTCAATCAGAACCACTGTGAAACAGCACAATTGATTCGTGAGTCGCATCGAATCCCGGATGAATGGGAAGCCTCTCCGCCGGGCATTGGATCAAATTACAGGCTCATGTCCGGATTAAGGGCGTTTTTTGTACACATGAAATCCGACCACGCCACGCTCACGCAGGTGACTTCTCCGTTTCGCTCCTTCTGGATGGGGGGCTATGAATGCACCGATCAGCAGAACTGCTTCGGTCACCGCGTCGACTTTCTGAACCTGACCGGCCATTTCCAGAACCTTGCCGCCGACTATCAGGCCCTGGAGCCGTTCCGTATCCGTACCGTGCGTGAAGGCATTCGCTGGAGTCAGGTCGAGAAGCAGCCCTACCACTACGACTGGAGCACGGTGGAGGCCATGATCCAAACCGGGCTGCGGATGGGCATTCAGCAAATCTGGGATCTGTGCCATTTTGGATATCCCGACGACCTGACGCCCCTGCATCCGATGTTTGCCCGGCGGTTTGCGGCTCTGTGCCGGAATTTCCTGCAATTCTACCGCTCGCTGGTGCCGGATGGACCGCTCGTTGTCACGCCCATCAATGAAGTCAGTTTTATTTCGTGGCTGGGGGGCGACGTCCGGGGTACGGTCCCCTACTGCGTCGGGCAGGGCTGGGAGGTGAAATATGGTCTCATGCGGGCCTACATCGAGGGCGTGGCGACCCTGCGCGAACTCGACCCGACGGTTCGCATACTAACCACCGAACCGCTGGTCAGCATGGTGCCGCCGCTCAACGCCACCCGCCGGGAAAGAGATCACGCCGCGATAGCGCACCACAATCAGTTTCAGGCGACGGACATACTGACGGGCCGGATGTGCCCCGAACTGGGCGGAAATCCCGCTTTTCTGGATATTCTGGGTCTGAATTATTACTACAACAATCAGTGGGTGGTCCCTACGTTTCAGTTTCTTCCGTGGGTGAATGAGCCATTCGACCCCCGCTGGCGCTCCCTGAGCAGTCTGATGGTCGAGGCCTACCGGCGTTACGGCAAACCGATGGCGCTGTCGGAAACCAGCCATCCGGGTATCGACCGGCCCCACTGGATACGGTCCGTCGCCGAAGAGTGCGCTGCCGTCATCCGGAATGGGGTGCCGTTGTGGGGTGTCTGCCTCTACCCGATTATCGACCGCCCCGACTGGGACAACCTGACGCACTGGCACCGGGCGGGGCTGTGGGATGCGGACCTGCCCGATGAGAGCCCGGCTCCGGAAAAACCCTACCGCCGGATTTTATACGAGCCGTATGCTGAAGCGCTCCGTCAGGCGCAGCGAACCGTGGAGCAGGCGCAGGAGGAAGCACAGCGCCGCCGCATTCCAAACCCGGCCGGAGGTCGCTATACACGAGTGCGCTCCGTCTGAACGCGAGCTGCTTACTCCGCCAGTTGCGCCAGCCGCTTTTTCAACCGGTTCAGTGCGCCCCGCTGTTCCCATTCGACCACGGCCTTTCCGAGTTCGTACCATTCGTCGCCGCCCAGATTGATAAACTGTCCATCGCGGCGGGGAGGTCTGCCAATGGCCTGTTCGATATCGTAGTGAACGGCGTAGATGGTCTCCATAAGGGGCAGCAGGTCGGACCAGGGGAGCGTTTTCTGGTGATTGCCACCGCTCTGCACGACAATGCGGCGGTCGCGGAAGGAGGCCGTCAAACGAACCTCGGTCAAACCGTCTACGTAAGTCAGCTCGAACGGGCGCTCTTTTCCGGCAGCTTCATAAACGCCCTGCATCAGTTCTTGAGCCAGAAACAGCCACTCCTCCCGATTTCTGGGCACCCCGGCGTTTTCGGAAGGCTGCCCCTGATTGATGACCAGCAGCAGATATTCGTCTTCATCCCCCAGTTCATCGTCACGAAAGGGCTTCAGGCGCACGGTTTTCGCCATCGTGTCGAGCGTTTCTTTCCACTCGCCGGGCAGCCCCCCCGACCAGCTAAAATCATCGCTGGTCGTGAATCCTTCCGCAATGATTTCGTCCTCGTCCAGTTCATCCCGGTCGGTGTACGTCACCTCGAAATTTACCCGTATCTGGTCCTGTTCGGGCTGAAGATCGATGGTGTAAAAATAGGCATAGGGAGGCGGCATGGCCGCTGCCGTCTGGAAGCGAATCTGAAGTGTCTCGTACGAATTTGTCATGCGGTTAGTTGTTCGATGGTGGCCCGGCGGTCGATTTTGCCCGTGGGCGTCTGTCGAAACTGAGATACAAAGATAATTTCTCGCGGACACGCGAACGCGCTTAGCTGGCTGCGAAGAAAATTTTTCAGGGATTCCGTCGTCGCTTCAGGCCAGGGCCGGTCTTCGATGAACAGCGTAACCTGCTGTCCCAGACGCGCTTCGGGCAGACCGGCCACAAACTGACGCACCGACAGCCGCCGTTCGGCCAGCCACTCTCCCACCGCTTTCTCCACCGTTTCGGGCTGTACTTTCACTCCCCCGGTATTGATAATCGAGTCGGCCCGACCCAGCAGCCGGAACCGGTTTGCATCCAGGAGTTCAACGACGTCGTTGGTCTGAATGGTCACAAAATCCGTTGCCGCCGCCCGGATATTCAGACACGAACGACTATCGACGTTCAGGGCAACTCCGTCGAGGGCCGTATAGACGTCGGATGCGTCGGGACCATTCAGCCGCCGGATGGCAACGTGCGACACCGTCTCGGTCATGCCATAGGTGCTGTAGACGGGCGAGCCGATGGCCTGAATGCTCTTTTCAAGCGCGGGATCGACCGACGCACCGCCCACCAGTATAGCCTTCATCCGGTTGAGCTGCGGCAGGGATTCGTCGGGCGACTCCAGCAGGATCTGCATCTGAAGCGGGACGAAGGCGGCAAAATCAAACCCGTCGTCCCCCGGCTTGCATTGAGTCAGCGGATTGGCCGTGGGTTCGACTACAGTTAGTTTCAATCCTAGTTCAAGTCCCCGAACCAGCATCATCACCCCCGCTACGTAGCTTACGTTCAGGCATACGAGCGCGTGGTCGCCGGGCCGTATTCCGAACGTCTGCCCGGTCAGGCGGGCGCTGGCAATCATCTGTGATCGGGTCAGGAGAATGGGCTTGGGCGTTCCGGTAGAGCCGGACGTACGGAGTTCGAACGTTGTCTGTCCCCGGAGCCACCCTTCACAAAACCGGACAGCGTCCTCCTCATACGGCGAACGGGGTGGGGGCATCGGTGAGAATGGAGGTTTCAGAACCAGTGGGAGCATCGATGATTGAAACGTTACGGGTAGGTCTGTTTTCCAAAAAAAGGATTAATGCGTCAGAGACCTACGCTGACAACTACTTTTTAGCGATTTTTGTGCGAAAATCGAACCGTAAACGTATCCGGTGAGTTTTTCAGTACATGAATGAAGCTCAGTTTCACAACCCGATTCCCGCCGAAAAAGTAACTGACCGGCCCGGACTGCTCGAATATGCCCATACGGCAGGCGGGGCGGTGATTCGCCCGGAAGACAAAGGAAAGACCAAAGGGCGGGCCGTAACGGCCATGCGGGAACAGACGGACATTCAGTTAGCGCAGCTTTACCGGCAGATGCAGCTATTGGCTGAGCAGGCGAAAACCATCCGTGACCGGGTCGAGGTTTCCGAGCGCATCTATTCGGCCCAGATGAATTTCGAACCTATTATCGGACATACTTATCACCTCTACGAGCGCAAAGACGGCACCGACGTGCTGTCGATGGTGGGACCCGGCGAATGGGGTCGCGTGTTCCCCTTCAACCGCTGCGTCGCCACCGTCCGGATGCTCGCCGACCACACCTGGGACGTGGATTATTACGATGTTCAATATAGCGAATGAGTGAAAGAGCGAATGAGCGAAAGATTAGCAAAGCCGCTCTTTCACTCATTCGCTCATTCGCTCATTCGCTCTTTCACTCATTCACCATGCAAAGCAAATACCCCTGGGAAACCATTAAAGAGTATCGCGAGATTTTATTTCAGTATTACGACGGCATTGCCAAAATCAGCATTAACCGCCCGGAAAAGCACAACGCCTTCACGCCGCTGACGGTCAGGGAGATGAGTGAGGCAATGGAACTGGCCCGGCAGGATGCCCGTGTGGGCGTGGTCATCCTGACCGGTGAGGGCGGGAAAGCCTTCTGTAGCGGCGGCGATCAGTCGGTGCGCGGTCATGGCGGCTATGTCGGCGAGGATCAGGTCCCCCGCCTGAACGTGCTGGATTTGCAGATGCAGATTCGCCGGATTCCCAAACCGGTGGTGGCGATGGTGGCGGGCTGGGCCATTGGCGGCGGTCACGTGCTGCACGTTGTCTGCGACCTCAGCATCGCCGCCGATAACGCCCGTTTCGGGCAGACCGGTCCCAAAGTCGGCAGTTTCGACGGTGGCTTCGGCGCTTCGTATCTGGCGCGGATTGTCGGACAGAAAAAAGCCCGCGAAATCTGGTATCTCTGCGACCAGTACAATGCGCAGGAGGCCCTCGACATGGGTCTGGTCAACAAGGTGGTTCCCCTGGACCAGCTTGAGGAGACTACCATCGACTGGTGCCGGAAAATGCTCGAAAAAAGTCCGATTGCCCTGCGGATGCTCAAGGCGGCCTTCAACGCTGAACTCGACGGGCAGGCCGGCATACAGCAGCTCGCGGGCGACGCCACGCTGCTGTATTATCTGTCGGACGAAGCCAAGGAAGGCAAAAATGCATTCATGGAGAAACGGCAACCGGATTTCCAGCAGTTTCCCAAGTTTCCGTAAGGGAGTCTTCCTCTTTTACAGTTGAGCACGATGCGGGGCACTTATGAAGCTACGCCTGCATCGTGCTCAACTGCAAAACCCGGTTCGGCGTTAATGCCCACAGATGCCGTTCGCAAAATCGGCTGGCTCGCCATTTTACAAATGGGTTGATATTCTTACATTTACGTAATCAACCCAACCTGTTATCTATTTACCGTTAAATAAGATATACGTTCTGGCTGCAACGTCCGGACACGCTTGCCGTATCTTACTCAACAGAGTTTCCATACCTGAACCTTAACCGATTGAGTGCTGATGATGCGATTCGTATACAGAACGTTTGCGGTCATTGTATTGATTTTTCTCGTTACGTCGGAGTTGATCGCCCGCCACATTGCTGGTGGGGATCTGTCGATGAAAGCCCTGAACAACGCCGGGCTGTTCCGGATCGAGATGAATCAATATTGGGATGACTTCAACTCCACCTCCGGCAATCAGGATGCGAGTGTGCTGATTTATATTTACAGCAAACGCACCAATCAGTTGGTGGAAAGCATCAGCGTATCCCGGCAGACAACCTCCGCCCTCACCTACGGCAACGATGCCTGCGCCAAACTCCGCAATCTTAAAGTAACCCGTGCCCGCTATTGGCGCGACTATCAGTTTGACGTCAGTAAATACACGGAAGCAGAAGGTTACTACGCCGTTTGGGAGCGATGCTGCCGTAATGACGACATCAACAACATGACCGGGACGTTCAACGGCATGGTGTTTTACATGGAATTTCCGGCCATGCAGCGCAGTGGAGCGGCCTTTGTCAATTCCTCTCCGGAATTTACGCAGCCCAACGGGGAATATATCTGCGTCAACAAGCCGTTTAAAATGGACTTCAGCGCCACTGACGCCGACGGCGACCAACTTCGTTACTCCCTGCAGACACCCATCAAAGGCTACACGAACCAGCAGCAGACCAACGGCACGTCGGCCCCGAAATCCAGCTATCCGCTCATCGACTGGTCCTCCGGCTACAGCGCCCAGAACGCCATTCCCGGCAACCCCGCCCTGCGGGTCGACCCGGCAACGGGTCAGATCAGCGTTACGGCTTCTCAGGTAGGTCTTTTTTTGTTTACGGTGCAGGTGGAAGAATTTCGGAACGGGGTCCGGATCGGTGTTGTACGCCGCGATTTCCAGTTACCGGTCGTCGACTGCTCCCGCAACATACCGCCCCCGGCAGTGGTTCGTCAGAACAACGTGCCCGTCCGGACGGTCAACTGGTGCAGCACGCAACCGCTGGTGCTTACCGTCGATTCAAGACCCGAATGGGCCTACCAGTGGCAGTTGAACGGCGACAACCTGCCCGATGCCAAAACCAGTTCCTACACCGTAAAGCAGTCCGGCCAGTACACGGTCATCACCAGTTTTGCCGGGCAGTGCGCGGGCGATACCGTTTCGCTGGACGTGAAGGTTTCGCTGAACACCGGCCCTCAGGCCAAACTGAAGACTTCGCACCCCACGCCCCCCTGCGAGGGGCAGACCGTGACGCTAAACGTGGAAACCGATACGGCCAACACGAATCTACGCTACCGATGGCAGCGCAACGGGCAGGTCATCGCCAATGAAAGCCGACCCCAACTGAGCGTAAAACAGCCCGGCCGCTACGCCGTCCAGGTGCAGTTGGCAAACGCCGACTGTCTGACCCGCGACTCCATCGAGGTGTCCTTCTCGCCGCTACCGCAGGCCAGCCTACGGGCGGCCTCGTCCAGCTTCTGCGGCGGCGACTCGGTGCAGCTTCAGGCCGCCACCGGCACTGATTTTGGCTATGAATGGAGTCTCGACGGCCAGGTGATACCCTCCAAAACGGCCACACTGTATGCCCGGCAGCCGGGTACTTATACCGTGAAAGTACTGACGACGGCGGGCTGCTCGGACACGGCTTCCACCACGATTACACAGTTGGAACGGCCTTCTTCCCAGATGGACGAAATTCCCGTTCTGTGCGGCTCGGCATCGCAGACTTACGCGTTACGCGGCCAGCCCGCTTCAGGCGTTTTTGCCGGTCCGGGGGTGTCGGGCGACCAGTTCGATCCGGCCAAAGCGGGTCCGGGGCGGCACAAAATCACGTACACGATAACGGCGGCCAATGGCTGTAAGGCAGAAACTTCGCGGATTGCCGAGGTTACGCCCGCCCTCCAGATTACGGCCCCGTCGCCGCTGATGGTCCTCAAACGCGACAGTGTGCAGATAAACACGACCGCCAACCTAAGTCAGGTCACCTATCGCTGGGAGCCGCCGCAATCCCTCTCCGACCCAGCAACCGGCAACCCGATGGCTTCACCGGCAGACACGATCACTTACCGGCTGACGGCCTCGGCGCCCGGCGGCTGTACGGCTACTGCCGAGGTCACGGTTTACGTCATCAACAAACTCTACATTCCGGACGCATTTTCGCCCAATGGTGATGGCCGGAACGACAACTGGGTCATCCAGAACATCGGCGCTTTCCCGGCCTGCGAGGTGGTGGTCTTCAATCGCTGGGGCGAGGTCGTCTATTACTCGAAAGGGTACGAAAAGCCCTGGGACGGCTTCTACCGCAACGAGCGCATTCAGGCAGGACTCTATACCTATCAGATCCGGACGGGCGCTTCCGGGCCAGGCAATCATGCTTATCGGGGACAGTTGATTATTCTGAATTGACTGTAGAAGCCCCTAAATTCGCTGAAGAGCGGCCACCGCTTCGGGACTTGACTGCGGTGTCAGCGCTTTAGCCCCTAAATCCCCTAAAGGACGGTCCGCCGCTGCGGGACTTGGCGCTGCTGATGAAAGACTTGATTCTGCTGCGGGATGTATGAGTTGCGGGTATAGCCCCTAAATCCCCTAAAGGACGGTCCGCCGCTGCGGGACTTGGCGCTGCCTCAATCCAGAATCCTGAATCAGCGAAGCCAAGTCCCGCAGCGGCGGACCGTCCTTTAGGGGATTTAGGGGCTTTTAAAATTGCGAAGCAAGTCCCACCGCAGCGGCAGCCACCCTTTAGGAGACTTAGGGGCTATTTCAGGTATTCACGGGCGCAACCCGCTCAAACGTCCAGCCGCTGACGGGCTCGTCGTCCTGGCGGATGAAAAGCGCGGCACCAATGGCGGTCGCCTGGGGAAGCTGGGAGGTGTAAACGGCTTTTTTGGGAAAAACATTTGCCAGCAACTGCATAAACAGGCCATTCCGGGCAAATCCGCCATCGACGTACAGCGTCGGCACGCCGTTGTCGACCAGACCGACGGATACTTTCACCAAATCGACCAACCCCAGCAGCAGTGCCGTATACGCGTCTTCTTTCGTTTGAAAACCCCTGAAATCCCAGTCGTGGGCGGGCAGGTCGGGAAACGGCCCGGTGCCGGTCATACAGGCAGGCGCAAAGGACTCATACGATTGGTTCTGAAGCCGTTCCATACGCTCCTGCTCATACGCAACGGCCCTGAACGCTTCGGGAGCGCATTGAAAATGGGTAGCCAGCCGCTCCAGTTGGTAATCATGCTCACGGCCCATAAACAGCCGGGAGGCCTTGATGAATGCTCCGCCGACGGTCAGATACGACAGACAGTCGCGGCGAAGCTGTTCTTCCGTCAGCGGGTCGGGATGGAACGGATTCAGGGCAATGCACCAGGTGCCGGTCGACAGCACCATAAACTCCCCCGCACACCGGCTCAGGTAGGCCATGATAACCGACGAACTGTCGTGCAGACCGCCTCCCATATGCATCGTCAGGGCTGGATGGGCCGGAGATGGCTCTTCGCGAATAACCGGCTCACTAACGATGGGAGCCAGTTTGTGATGTATCCTTTCCTGTAATACCCAGTCGTGATAGCGCCGCTGTCCAAAATCCCAAAGAGCGGTATGGCAGCCGATGGACGTGAAATCCGAGATTGGCTGGCCGGTCAGCACGAACGAAACATACTGGGGCAGATGCAGCGACCAGCGGACGCGCTCGAAGACTGCCGCCTGGCGATGTTTCAGCCAGTAAAGCTGAAGACCGGAGTTCAGCATGCCCATCGGCGGCGAGGAGGTCTGCCGGGCCAGGGTAAGCACTTCCCCGTACGTCCCGTAAAACTGATCCGCGAGGTCGGGCGGGTAGGGTTTCAGATACGAATACAGCGGTGCCACGGGTTTCCCATTGGCGTCGACGTGCACCAGACTTGCCCCGTAAGCCGCCACATTTACCGCTTTTATGGGATATTGAATGCTCACCCGACGCCACTGGCCCTGAATCCAGTCGGTCAGTAAGGCCACGTCGTCGCAGGGGAAGCCGTCTTCATCCCCAATTTCGGGCAGCGTCTCGCTGAATTCCTCGACAACCTGGTACTGTTCATCGAACAGCAGCAGTTTTTTGTTCGTCCGCCCGATGTCAAAAATAGCCGTCAGTGTCTGCATAGATTACAGTCCCGTGGCTAAGGCAAACTTCCCGCGTTTATCGATTAACTGCTGCCGAATCTGGCGCTGGCGATACAAACCAATGGGGTCCAGAGCGCCGCCCTGCTGCCGCATGGCCTCGGCCACCAGCGGACGCACGTCGGTCTGAAACGCGTCCCGCAGGGTTTCTTCCGCCCGTACGACGTCGTTGGCTTCCTGAGCTGCAAACAGCGTTTCGGTATCCACCAGCAACGCCCGGGCGTAGGCGGTCAGGATGTTCTGCACCGACTGCAGCAAGTCCTCGATGGGGTCTTTGATGTTGTGACTGGCGTCGATCATGTACGCCACCGGCGGGTTCCGAACGGCCCCATCCTGAGCCGCCTGTACCAGTTCACAGAAGATGAGAAATAGCTGAAACGGTTTGATGCTGCCCGTCGTAAGGTCGTCGTCGCCGTACATGGAACCGTTGAAATGAAAGCCGCCCAGTCGGCCAAAATGCAGCAGGCGGGCCACAATCTGCTCAATGTTCGTGTTGGGCAGGTGGTGTCCCAGATCGACCAGCACGTGGGCATTGGGTCCGCAGGTCTCCGACAGCCGCAGCGAGGTACCCCAGTCGGGAATGATTGTCGAATAGAAATGCGGTTCGTAGGGTTTATATTCGATAAGCATCGTCCAGTCGGAAGGCATGGCGGCGTAGATTTCCCGCAGCGAATCTGCCGTGCGCTCATAGGCCCGCCGGAAATGATGCTGTCCGGGAAAATCGGAGCCGTCGGAGAGCCAGACCGTCAGCGTTTTGCACTCGCCCAGTTCGCGACCGTGGCGAATGACCTCGACGTTGTGTTCGATGGCCTGTCGGCGTACGGCGGCGGCGGTATGACAGAGTGACCCGAACTTATAGGATTCCGGGGTCCGACCATTCGGCTGATTTTTCTGGTCCTGAAACGTGTTGGAATTAACTGAATCGATGATCAGGTCGTGCGCTTTCAGCAACTGCCGGATCGCACCGTAGTCTTCCGGAATGTCCCAGGGAATGTGCAGAGATATGGCCCCGGACGAACGATTCAGGGCATGAATCAGCCCCACGTCCTCAATCTTTTCTTCCAGATTACGTGGTTCGCCTCCGCTCGGAAATCGCCCGAAACGGGTGCCGCCCGTCCCCAGCGCCCAGCTTGGAATCGCCACCTGAAACGCTTTGAGAGCATTCAACAGCTTTTCCACGTCGTGCCCGGAGCGATGCAATTGCTCGGACAGATAGCCCCAGCGAAACTGGTGTCCTCCCGATTGGGACTCGTTATATTCAGAAGTAAAATCGTTGGTTATCATGGATTTACCATTGTTTGACAGGATTAACAGGATGGACAGGATTTTTTGCGCAGCCTATTACGTCGACTGACTGCCTTTCGAATGCAGTCATGAATAAAACCAGTTCATCCTGTCAATCCTGTTAATCCTGTCGACAGAAGATTACCGCACAAACGCCGCCGCCACGCCGCCATCGACGTTGAGCACGTTGCCGGTTGATTTGCCAAGCGAGCCATCCACAAACACCAGCACCGCCTTTGCAATGTCGACCGGCAGAATTTCCTCGTTCAGCAGGGTACGTTTCGCGTAGAAGGCGGGCAGGTCTTCCACGTCGATGCCGTAGGCTTTGGCCCGGCCCTCGGCCCAGTCGCCCGCCCAGATTTTTGAATTACGCAGCACCGCGTCCGGATTCACCACGTTCACCCGAATTTTATCCGGGCCAAGTTCCGCCGCCAGCAGCCGCGACATGTGTAGCTGGGCTGCCTTCGCCGTTCCGTAGCCCACATTGTTGGGACCCGCAAACAGCGCGTTTTTACTGACGATATTCACCACGTCGCCGCCCCGCCCCTGCTTCCGGATGAGCGCTACGGCCTGCTGCGTAACCAGGAACTGTCCCTTCACCAGAATATCCTGCAAACGGTCCCAGTCTTCCAGCGTGGTATCACCCAGCGGTTTTGAAATCGAGATTCCGGCGCAGTTGACGACAATATCCACGCCGCCGTAGGCCAGAACCGTTTCGCGGAGAGCGTCACCGATGGCCGAATTCTGAGTAACGTCCAGCGCTCCGGTCCGGATGACGTCTTTACCGTAGGCTTTACCCAGTTCATCGGCGGTCTCGGTGATCAGGTCGCGGTCGGCGGCCATGACGCAGGCGCCATTCGCCAGCAGTTGTTCGACAATCGCCCGGCCAATGCCGCCCGTTCCGCCGGTGACGAAGGCGATTTTGCCGCTCAGCGACTTCGGTTTGGGCATTCGCTGGAGTTTGGCTTCTTCCAGCAGCCAGTATTCGATATTGAACGCCTCCTGTTCGGGCAGGGCCACGTAGTCCGAGACGGCCTCGGCTCCCTTCATGACGTTGATGGCATTCTGGTAGAACTCCGCTGCCACGCGGGCCGTCTGTTTGTCTTTGGCAAACGAAAACAGCCCCACGCCCGGATAAAGAATGATGACCGGATTGGGGTCGCGCACCGCCGGACTATCCGGATGTTTGCAGCGTTCATAATAGGCGTTGTAGCCCGCCCGGTAGGCCTCGAACTGTTCATTCAGATACGCGCTCAGTTCCTGTTCCGGCTTCTGGCTGAGTTGTTCGGGATTTTCCAGTACCAGCGGACGAATTTTGGTACGCAGGAAGTGGTCCGGGCACGACGTTCCCATCGGAGCCAGCTTCGGCAGATCCGCCGAGCCGATAAACTCCAGTACCGGCTCGCTGTCGGTGAAATGCCCCACCATCGGGCGATACTGCGAACACAGCCCCCGCAGATACGGCATCAGCCGGGCGGCCTCGCTGCGGCGGTCGGCAGGCGGCAGACTCGCCTGGGCCACTCCGCCAAAAACGGGCTTCCGCTTTCCGTAATGTTCGTTCAGGTAGGCGGCGGCTTTTTCGATGAACCGCAGGCTGTTGACGTAGGATTCGTAGGCCGTGTCGCCCCAGGTAAAGAAGCCGTGTCCACCGAGCATGATACCCTCGATGCCCGGGTTGTTCCGGATGGCTTCTTCAAGTTTCAGGCCGAGGTCGAAGCCGGGTCGCTGCCAGGGCACCCAGGCAAAGGCCCCGCCGAAAATTTCCTGCGTGAGCCGTTCACCGTCCCGGCTGGCGGCGATGGCGATGATGGCGTCGGGGTGCAGATGGTCGACGTGTTTATACGGAACGAAGGCGTGTAGCGGCGTATCGATGGACGGCGCCGCCGATTGCAGGTCATACAGACAGTAGCCGTATAGATCAACGATTTCGTCTTCAAATTCGAGTCCCCGATAGCGATTTTTGAGCGCATGGAGGCGGTCCATGTAGAGTCCGGCGAGGCCCTTGCGCTGAAGTGTGCCCAGATCACCGCCGGAACCTTTCACCCACATCACTTCCGTAGGCTGGCCCGTCAGCGGGTCTTTTTCAGTGGTTTTCACGCTCGTATTGCCGCCGCCGTAGTTGGTAATGCGCAGGTCGCGCCCCAGAAGGTTCGAGCGGTAGAGCAGCAGCGCCACCTCGTCGCTTCCCAGCGAGGCGGCGTAGGCTTCATCCCACAGATAATCGACGTATTGAAAGGACGAGGGTTCGGCGTGCAGGGATGGGGTTACGTTCATTTGTCTAATCAGTTGAGGTAGTTCTACTGGCCGCCAATATTGACCAAAGTTTGCGTTATGCTGTCCTGTTCTTACCTGAAAACCGGATCGGTTCAATTATTTCGTATTTCCGTCTAATTTGCAGAATGATTGCAGGATGACATGATACTGAAAATAGACGAATTCTCGAGTGTTCCCAAATACCGCCAGATTGTCGACGCGATCCGGAAAGGCATTGAAGTTGGGCAATTAACTCGAAACCAGCAACTTCCTTCGATTAACGAGCTGAGTGAAGATTACTATCTGGCCCGCGACACGGTGGAGAAGGCGTATAATCTGCTCAAAAAAGAGGGGGTTATCGAAGCTGTGCGGGGCAAGGGTTTTTTCGTCCGCACCAGCAGTCCGGCCCAGATGCGGGTACTGCTGATCATGAATAAGCTCAGCGCCTACAAAAAAATAATCTATTATTCGCTGCTGAACACGCTTGGCGGTGAGGCTACGGTCGACCTGCGGCTCCACCACCACGACGCCCGCCGCCTGAACGACCTGCTGACCGAAAACCTGGGCAGTTATCATTACTACGTGATTATGCCGCACTTCTACGAGGGGTTGCAGGAAGTCAGCGTCCGGGAACTGCTGGGGCAGATTCCCGCCGATAAGCTGGTGCTGCTCGACAAGGACTATCCGCACCTGCCGGGGCAGTACAAAGCCGTTTTTCAGCAGTTCGACCGGGATATTTACCATGCGCTCGAAAGCGGTCTCGACCTGATTGGCCGCTACAAACGGCTGACGCTGGTGTTTCCCTGCGAGGGTCAGTATCCCAGAGAAATCATTCATGGCTTCCGGTCGTTCTGCGTACATCACCACCTGCCCTACTCGCTGATGGAAACGCTGACGGGACATCCGATTGAACGTGACACGGCGTATATCGTACTGGAAGACAGCGACCTGGCTGAACTGGTTCGGCAGGCCCGGCAGCAGAACTGGCAACTGGGCCGCGAGGTGGGCGTGGTGGCTTTCAACGAAACGCCGCTGAAAGAAGTGCTGGCCGACGGCATCACGGTCATCTCCACCGACCACGAGCAGATGGGCGTGACGGCGGCCCGGCTGATGCTGGAAAACCGGTCGGAGAAAATCCAGAACCCCTTTCAGCTTATCCGCAGGGCATCGTTGTAGGCGGTATCAGGTAAGCACAGGATAGCCGACGGCTGGCCGTTTTCAGGCGTTATTTACCCAAAGGCGGGGAGTTGAACCGGAGTGTCACAACTGCTGTTTTACAGACAGTACAAAGTCAATTGATACATCGTTAATATCTGCGATCTCTTCAATTGTCAGTTTTCCACTTCCAAGAGCTTTCTGAATAGCCGCAGTCTTGACGTCTTCAATCCGTTTCTTCTCCGCTTTTACGGCTTCAGCGTTGGCCGCTGTCACACGGGCAAAGATTGCTCGTTCTTCGGGTGTCATCTTTCGCGTATCTAATTCATCAATGGCCCGCCTGAGCCATTCTTCATTCCAGAAAGCGGGATATTGTGCAGGTTCAGTTGTGTGAAGCGTCTTCATGGTGTATTATCTAAATCCGTCTCAACGTTGGCTACATCTTTGCTAAACTTAGCTAATTCTACTGTTGGATTTGATAAGTGCCTGTAACGCCGTGCGAAGAAATAAACTGTGGGCCTCGTTGCCGAAGGTGGCTTTGAAACCATAATCTGAAATAATGGGAATGTAAACGCCTGACTCCATCCGGCAAAGATGTCGCAAAGCCTGAGAATACTGCCCAACCTCTCCACCAGGCATCACTGTAGGCGGTATCAGGTAAGCACAGGATACGGTATCTGGTCAGAAATGAGAGTTTCGCGTTACTACTATTCCTAAACCCTTCATGTCGGTTCTTCTGGGCGTTTTTCTGCACGCGGTCGGGGGGTTTGCCTCCGGGAGTTTCTACATCCCGTATCGCCGGGTGCGGGGCTGGGCCTGGGAGAGCTACTGGTTGGCCGGGGGGTTGTTTTCATGGCTGTTTGCGCCGTGGATAGCCGCCTGGCTGACCGTTCCTGACCTGATGGGCGTGCTGCGGGCCGCCCCTTCGTCGAGCCTGCTCTGGTCCTACGTCATGGGCCTGCTCTGGGGCATCGGCGGACTCACCTTCGGGCTGTCGATGCGCTACCTCGGTCTGTCGCTGGGCATGGCCGTGGCGCTGGGCTACTGCTCCGCTTTCGGAACACTCATTCCTCCCATCTATTACGACCAGTTCGGCGAACTGACGCGCACGGCCTCCGGGCAAGCCATTCTGCTCGGCGTAGCAATCTGTCTGCTCGGCATCGCCATCTGCGGCTGGGCGGGCATGCGCAAGGAACGCGAACTGCCTGAAGAAGCCAAGAGAGCGACGATTCAGGAGTTCAATTTCTCGAAGGGACTGGCCGTGGCGACGTTTTCGGGTATTCTGAGCGCCTGCATGTCGTTCGGGCTGGCGGCGGGCAAACCCATCGCCGACCTGGCCGCCCAGGCGGGAACCAATCCGCTGTATGTCAATAATGCCGTGCTGGTCGTTGTTCTGCTGGGCGGTCTGACGACCAACGCCCTGTGGACCGTTTACCTGAACCTGAAAAACCGTACCTCCCGTGACTACACGAACCCCGCGACGCCCCTGCTGCGCAACTACCTGTTCTGCGCCCTGGCAGGCACAACCTGGTACCTACAATTCTTTTTCTACGGCATGGGAAGCAGCCAGATGGGGCGCTACGACTTTTCGAGCTGGACGCTCCACATGGCGTTCATCATCACCTTCAGCAGCCTCTGGGGTCTCTATTTCCGCGAGTGGCAGGGGGCCAGCCGACCCACCCTCCGCACCATCACCCTCGGCATCCTGACGGTCGTGCTCTCCACGATTGTCGTCGGCGTGGGCAATTACCTCGCCAGCCGGGAGGAGAAAGCAGAGGTGGCGGCGGAGCGGTGATGCACTAAATTTTCTCCGCCTTTGTTGTATTTTCACGCCATCAACACGTTACAGCATGAAAACGAAACCAAAATCACCTGCCTCTAAACCGGTAACCAAAAAAAAGCCGACGGTGGCCCCGCTGGATGGCAGACCCAAAGTCAAGATGGGCACAGGTCGGCATGTCATATTCATGTCAGATACTCTGTTCGATGAGGATTTGAAGGGATGAAAAGTTATTTGCTTGACACCCATATCTTTCTGAACGCATATGGAAATCCTGAAAAAAATAGCCAAAAAATAAGGAGAATCCTTGACAGTAATAGTCCAAAATACCTCAGTGCGATTTCGCTGATTGAGATTGCCCAACTTGTGGAATCAAAGCCCAGAGAGATTAAAATTACGGTGCCAATCGCTACCTTCATCGCTCAAGCATTGAGTGACTTGCAAGTTCAAGTGTTAGCTATCACCCCCGAACACGCCCAGCGGTTTTATGAGATTCAACTGGTTAACGAGCACCGCGACCAGTTCGACCGCATCATCATTGCCCAGGCCGCCAGTACAGGCTTCACCGTTCTGTCCGACGACAGGCAGTTCCCGCACTATCCCATTGCGTTGATTTCAAATAGCGATTAACCAATCGGGAGGACGCAGCACTACAAAACCTGCTATTCACGCTGCCACTGCTCCAGTTCCTCCGCGATGAAATAGTTGACTAAATCGGCGTAAAGTTTCTCAATAACATCCGGATTAAGCCCTTCGTCGACTGCCCAGGCCCGCCGCTGCAAAAGCATTTGCCGGAACCGTTCGGGGGCTTTGACATCCGTCTGCGACGTTTTGAATTTGGCGGCTGCTTTCACATACTGGTATCGCTGGCCTAGCAGGTGAATGATTTCTTCATCCAGAGAATCAATGGCTTCCCGGATTTCGAACATATTCTCGCAGTCGGTGGGTTGCTTCATGCCGCTTTCGTTTTGTTAACCTGAGACAGGTTGAAGGTATTATCTGGTAAACACCCAACGACCCCATGTGTTGATGGCACGTAGTGCCTTTACACATATAGATGGTTGGGCTGTCGGCCTGACTGCGCGGCTTGCAACCTGTCGCCGGGATGCTGACCACGCTAAGCGAAAAACACTAACTTTGCACAAAGTTTACTGACTTAAAGTTGTTGCTCACTTTCCGTGAACCGAGCAAACAGGCTGGCCGCTGGCGGAAATCGGAACGAGTCAGTAAACTTTTTTTATTATCTTTTCCACGCCATCAATCAGCATTTCCACATCGTCGGCACTCGGGTCTTCTCCTTTGGCGTGGCTGCATTTGTTTCTTAAGTCTCCCAGAAGTGTCAAATGTCGCCAGGTAGGTGTATCAATTACACTGTTGTTTTTCAGCAACTCGTTATAATTTGAGATGGTTGATTTTGATGGAATAACAAGTTTGTGAGTGACACATACGCTCTTCAGATGGCTCTCCAATACTACACCTGCTAACATCCCCCCAGCGCGGTAGAAATTGTTTTTGTGCAAGTGTTTAGCCGATTCTAACTCATGGTCAAAGAGTTCGGCTTGAAGCAAGGCTTTGACATCATTCAACTTACTTTCCAGCCTGTTTCGACAAGATTTGACGATGCCAATTTGCATTTTGAATAAGTTTGAGAACGATTCTTTCGTATCGAAAGTACTCATACTTATATCGAAATCGCTCACGTTTTCCTCAACCTTTGTGATATAATCGGCGATTCTGAACGTCTCATAAATGATGTGTTTTCGAGTTTTTGAGGGCTGAAAGTAGCTCACGAATTCATCTATACGTTCAGGCAGTACGAACCTAACTAAGGGTAAAGCTTCTGAATACCAAGCATTGTAATCAACTGCAATTGTTTCAGATGCTCTTAAATCTTTGTGTAATTCGTAACTTTTACGATTAGGGTTAGCCGGGTTCTCTTTAGCAATTATTTGCATACCCCTCTCGGCAAGTTCATCAATCTGAGCCTTAAGCTCTTCAACGTTATTTCTCATGAATTACAATGCTTCCGATGTCGCAGGAGACCCGAGAATGAAAACTTAAATTTGCCCAACCGTGGCGTTCCCTGTGTCGCCCAAAACCTGAAAATGCCGCCAGACCTGCCCGATAACGGGCTGCAAACTGTCGCCCAAACCCGGCCCCGCCCAAAGAGCCAGACCTACCGAGACGCGCCTTGTGTCGCCAGTAGCGGAATGACTCCGTAACGGCTTGGACCTTCACCCAACGCCAACGGGTGTTGATGGTGGGCGTGAAACTCAACTGAACACAACTACCTGAACCTTTACACACCCGTTTGGTTAGGCTGAATACTTTCCTTCGGGACGTGTGTCCTGTCGCCAGATCTTACCCATGTAGAGAAAATCAACAACTCACAGAACTGATTACAAATTAATTTTCATCTTCGGCAGGTTTACTAATATTTTTTGCGAAAACATTGATTAAGTCAACGTAAAAATCATAAGTTTTAACGCCTAATGGAGTTGGTTTATAATATTTTCTTGTTTTGACCGTATCACGGTCAAATTTTGCCTTTTTTAATAAACCAGCATTAATTAGCTCATCTATCGGCGCATCTTCTAATGATTCTTTGTCGTATCCTGTGTACTCGGTAGTATCGTTACCAATATACAATAATTCACGTACTCCTTTTCCTGAAAGAATATTAATTGCTTGTTTGACATCATTAGAGGGTTGAGGAACTTCGTTTTTTATTCTCAATGTCATGTTGCCTACAGAAATACTTTCGGAGTTATTAAGTAAATTATTAATTGGTTTCCAGAAAACGATAGCCACTATTATTACAATTAAAGACCATAGTATTACTTTCAATAAGTCTGTTATCAACTCAATTTTATCTCTTTTCGCTGAAGTTGCCATAGTCTTATACTGTTGTTAATATAACCATTTCAGCTACTTTATGTCGACCTTAGAAGCAGGCCGTCGGTCGCCCGGAGATTAACTCATGCAAAGCTGAAATATACACGAAAATCGCTTCGCCCAATTTCTTCAGCCGGGGCGTTTCCTGTGTCGCCCGGAAGCTGCCTAACCTGTCCAAGCCCGAGCTGCGGGGCGGTTGGCTTATCAACGGGAGCCGCCCAACGAGCCAAAGCCACCCTGCCACGGGACGTACCGCCTGTCGCACACAAGCCCACCACTACGTTATTGGCTGTTGTGTCCACCCAACATACTATTGTGCGCAAGATCGCTTAATTACATCATTCTGATAATCAGTTCAATCTAATTAAGTGTTGCCTCTTAAATATCCCCCATCCGAGACGTGACTGATGCGTAATCCTCACGTCTTAATGATAGGCAACAGGATTAAATTTTACAAAAGTTATGAGTAAACGGTAGGTACAGCTTGTGGATTAACGGCTTAGTAGATAGATGATTAGCCAGATCATTATCGGCACTATCACGCCACCACCCGCTCCTCCTGCCGCAGCAGCATCCCCGACCAAACCACCAACACGAGCGCCAGCAGAACCTGCCCCCAGGCAATCGCTTTTTCCACGCCGTTCAGCACCGCCAGCGTGTGAACGACGATAAGGCCCAGATTGGACAACAATACCAGCACAAGCATGACCCGGCTACCGGTTGAAGCGACGGCATCGCGGACGTACCAGCACGCTACGGCATAAGCGAGCAGGTGAGTGCCGTAACTTTGCGCGATCAGTCTGGTCCCGTCATTGAGCCAGTCGGGGTTGGTCAGATACTGCTCCGCCATAAACTGGGGGGCGAAAATTAGTCCCAGCCCGAAGAGCGAAACGACGACGGCGACGAACGTAAAGAAATTTCTGGCATTCATGGGGCAAGGGAGGTTAGGTCAGGTTCGCATCCGGCGGGCCGTATGCTGGCCGCCGACATGCATCAAAGGTGAGGCAATCCTCAAATAAAAAAAACGGGAAAAATCCCGTTTTTTCTACCGTTGGATCAACGGTGCCGGATAGTAGATATCTCCTACCGCATCACCACCGCCTGTCCGGGCGTTTTCAGCCTTGCCACGCGGATGCCGGAGAGCCAGCGGTTGCGCAGAACGTAGTCGGTCAGGGGTTCTTCGGTAATCATCACTTCGCCGTATTCGGAGGAAGCATGAAGCAGGTGGACGCGGCCATTCCGGAGGGTGGCGAAACCGACGTGCTTCATGTCGAGACCGGGGCGGGCCGCCGTCAGCATCACGATGTCGCCCTCGCGCAACTGGCCTTCTATCTGTGCCAACTGCTTCTTTGGGATAAACGCAAACGACTGCTGGCTGATGCGCTGCTGAATCTGCGCTATCTGCTGATACACCGCCTTGTCGTACAGCTTCGGGTACTTGTAGAGGTGCGTGGTCATGTAGTTGAGCGGCTTGGAGACGGTCATCCCGCCAAGTTCCCGCGTCACGTCCTGGATGAGTCCCTTCTGCTCGTTGTCGCGGAGCCAGTCCGAAAAATAATGCAGGCGGCTGGCGTAACCGTCGATGACGCCCTGCCGGTAGCGCAGGCGGGTCAGGTGCGACCGGAAGAGAGCGTCCGTCCAGGCCGTTTTCCGGGCGGCGGCTTCCTGCCGGGCCAGCGCCATCGCCAGCACCGTCTCCACGAACGTGGTGCAGTCGAACGCGTCGAGGTTCACCACCAGGCTCTCCGCTTCGGCCTCGTCGAGCGTGTTGGCGACGTAGGGTTTGCCGATAAAGGCTTTACCGATGTCCATCAGCGAACCCACGGGCAGGCGGTCGGGTTCGGCAAGCGCGGCGGGTGCCGCCGGACGATACGCTACCGGCCTCGCCGGATGCTGGGCCAGCGCCGGTCCGGCCAGCGTAATCAGTAAGGTGTATGTGTAGATATTCTTCATTCGTCGGTGGTTTGTGGGGGTTTGCCCCTGAATCCCAAAAAGGCGGTTCGCCGTTAAATGCCCCTAAATCCCCTAAAGGGGACTTGGCTCCGCTACAGGCCACCATCCGGAATCAGCGAAGCTAAGTCCCCTTTAGGGGATTTAGGGGCAACATCAGGCGAAGCCAAGTCCCCTTCAGGGGATTTAGGGGCTAAACCCTGCCCACTCCAAGTCCCGCACCGGCGGACAGCCCTTCAGGGGATTTAGGGGCAATTTCAGCGCCAAAATTACTTTATCTCCAGCACCAGAACCCCCAGCGGCGGCAGTTCTACCGGAACGCCTGATCCAGCGGCGGCCTTCAGTTTCGTTTTCGTCCGGAAAATGTCCGTAAATGAATACGTTTTCGCCCCGTCGAGTTTCATCGCCTGCCAGGCTTCGGGCGGAATCCGGACGGTGGTTTTCGCCGCTTTCTCCTTATCGAAATTACAGACAATCAGCAGCTTCTGGTTGTCCGAATGACGCAGGTAACTGAACAGCCGCTGCCCGTCGTAACCCGCGCTCTGTTCATCTTTATTCACATACTGCAAATCATAGAAACCGCCCGTTCGGATGGCGTCGGAGGTGTTGACCAACTGATTCAGTTGCTGGTAGAACTGCCGGAGTTTTTTCTGATCGGCGGTGAGTTTGCCGCCATCGAATTTCCCTTTGTTCGTATACGCCTGAAACTCCGGGACGCCCCAGTAGTCGAAAATGGTCGTGCGGCCATCTTCGCCCTGAAAGCCTTCGGCCTGGGTCGGGTTCACGCCCACCTCCTGCCCGAAATACAGCATCAGCGGTCCCGTGTGCAGGGTCGCCGAGAGCGTCATGGCGGGGACGGCTACCCAGGGGTTTCCGGCAAAATAGCGGCTGGCGATGCGCTGTTCGTCGTGGTTTTCCAGAAACCGCAGCATATGATTGCTGAAATCGCCCGACTCCTGCTGCCAGACGCGGGTGATGTCCTCTGCCGTGCCCTTGCCTTCCATCAGCCGCCGCAGGGCGTCGTAGAGGCCGACTTTGTCGTAGAGATAATCGAATTTTCCGGTAAAAATATAATTGCGGTACTGCTGCGGGTTATAGATTTCGGCGATGAAAACAATTCCGGGTTTGGCGGCCTTCACCTGCGGAATAGCCCAGCCCCAGAACTCGACCGGCACCATCTCGGCCATGTCGCAGCGGAACCCGTCGACGCCCTTGCCCGCCCAGAACAGCAGGATGTCCCGCATTTTGGTCCAGGTCGAAGGCACCGGGTCGAAATGGGTTTGGCGGCCATTCTGGTAGTCGACGCCGTAATTCAATTTGATGGTCTCAAACCAGTCATTGACGTCCGGTTGGGCCTTGAAGACGTCGTTGCCGGTCGCTTTGGCAGGATTTTCGGCGTAAGGACCATCAGTTTGAACGGGGACGTTAACTCCGTTAGGCACCTGAAAGGGCTGGTTCAGGTAATAAAAATTGTTCTGCTGGTCGAACGCCTTCGTCGTGTCGTCGCCTTCGCCCAAATCCTTCACTCCTTTTGGTTTGGCGTCGGAGAAATACTGCCGGGCGACGTGGTTGGGAATAAAGTCGATGATCACCTTCAGTCCGGCCTCGTGCGAGCGTTTCACCAGCGCCTCGAACTCCGCCATCCGGTTCTTCACGTCGACGGCCAGGTCGGGGTTCACGTCGTAGTAGTCCTTGATGGCGTAGGGCGACCCAGCCCGGCCTTTCACCACGGCGGGGTGGTCTTTGCGGATGCCGAACTGAGAATAGTCCGTCATGAGGGCATGTTCGATAATGCCCGTGTACCATACGTGCGAGATGCCGAATTGTTTCAATTCCTGCAACGCCCTGTCGGTGATGTCGTTGAACTTCCCGACGCCGTTTTCGTCGCGGCTGCCCCAGGGCTTATTGGTCGTGTTCTGGTTGCCAAACAGGCGGGTGAATATCTGGTAGATAACGAGTTTATCGGAAGGCTGAGCCATCGCGTCGGGCATGTCGATGAGGGGAAAGGATTCGCTGAAACGAGCGGCAGATGGTGGTATCGCACCAACTAGACCCGCCGCCAGAAGGCCGGATGTAAAATTTCGGCGGTTCATAGGCCGGTTTGTATTACTGGTATCGCTCATAGCTGCTAATCGGAACGCAAAAGTAGCGGTATTGTAGAAAAGTTGATATAAACCCTCCCGAATTGCTTTCCGGTCAATGCCGCAAATTTTACCGTTTGACAGAGGCATTTTCCCGTTTCACCGATTCCGGGATTGAATCCGGGAAGGCCCAGTTCCAATTTAGCACCACAAAACCAAAACACTCAATTAAATTTTAACTAAAAGCGCAATGAAAAACCTCATTTGGGCAACGCTGGCGTCAGTTGTCTTGCTGGCAGGCTGTAAGGAAAATGAAACGACCGATCCGAATCCAACCTACAGGGGGGACGCCCAGAAGCTGGGTAACGGGCAGGCGTACTCCTGGGTGAAATTTGCCGGTGACAAACCCACGTCCATCGGCATGACGTTCACCAAAGGCGCTCTGGAAAACATCCCGCACGGGGCTCCGGTCAGCCTGGCGCTGTCCCTGCCGAAAGAAGCGGTCGGCAAAACGCCTTTCGACCACGTTCTGCTCGACTTCTCCCACACGGGTCACGAACCACCGGGCATCTACGACGTCGCCCATTTCGACGTGCATTTCTACTTTCAGCCGCAGGCCGAACGGGCCGCCATTCCGCCCTATTCTCCCGCTACAGCCGCTAAATTCGACAATCTGCCGCCCGACGGCATCATGCCGAAGCCCTATTTCAGACTGCCGGGGGGTGTTCCGGGCATGGGCGTTCACTGGGCCAATCCGACCTCGCCGGAACTGAATGGTCAGAAGTTCACGGAAACACTGATTCTGGGTTCCTACGATGGTAAAATGACGTTCATCGAGCCGATGGTGACGCTCTCGCTGCTGCAGTCGAAGCCCAACGTGTCGAAAAGCATTCCGATGCCGGCGAAGTTCGCCAAAGCGGGCTACTACCCGATGAAATACAGCATCCGTCAGGAAGGCGATGAAGTGGTCATCAGCCTCGACGACCTGATGATGATGCAGTAATCAACGGATTTTCTGCCCTGCGAAAGAGCCTGTCTACGGACGGGCTTTTTCGTTTTAGTGCCGTCTGGCGGATACCGCCATCTTTGCTGTTACCCCGGAATGGTCTCCCTGCGACTAATGACGTATTGTTTTGAAAATCAGTACATTTAATCCATGATTTAACCTAACTCCCTTCAGCTTATGCAACGACGTGCGTTTCTCCAATGTTCCATATCGGCGACTGTGCTGCCGTTTGCAGTACCGCCCCTGACCGCCGACTCCCCGTCTCCTGCGGCTCTTCCCGACAAAGGCATTCTCGTCCGGTCGGGGCAGGATCGGAGCGACAAGCCCTTCCACTTCCTGGATGCCGACTTTTACGTGAAAGTATCCGGTAAAGACAACGAAGGGCGATGCGTCATTTTCGACACCATACGCCACAAAAAAGTAGGCCCAACCCTGCACATCCACACCGATCTGGACGAATGGTTCTGGGTCATCGACGGGGAATTTAAGTTTCAGGCGGGCGAAGAAATCCTGCGTCTGAAAGCGGGCGATTCACTGTTCGTACCCCGAAACGTTCAACACGCTTTCGTGAAGACCAGCGAAGGACCGGCCCGCCTGATTGTGATGCACCAGCCCGCCGGAACGATGGAGGAATATTTCCGGCTGGTCAGTCAGATGCCCGACAATGGCTTTGAAAGCCGCCGGAGCCTGGCCGAACAGCACGGTATGCGTTTTGTCGGCGCACCGCTGAAACCGGATTGAAAAAAAGTCCACATTCCATCGATAGTGTTCACCAACCATCTAAATCAAACCCTTCACCAATCATGACAACGCTTCCTCCTGAAGACAAAACCGCCGCTATTTCGCCGGACTTACTTGTCGTCAACTTTTCGGGGCATCAGACCACCATGCAGGCATCCGGTCCCTGGGGCGTCAACACGGCTTTTACAGCCACGACCTCGGATAGCGGAGCCGTTACGGCGCTTTGGTCGGGGGCCAAGAACCAGCAGGTGTTTTTCAATCTTTCCTGCAAAGGCGGTATCATCGGGTATCTGCGATCGGTGCAGGTTTTCGCTATATGACGCAATCGCTCACCAGGGTTATGCACAACTTGCGTTTGCCGGACATCGAGTCGGCGTCGGTCAAAAAAGAATAACCCACTGTAAGCCCCCGGAAGGCCCGTCGGATGATGGGCCTTTCTTTTTCCGGTTACCGCAGCGCACTACGGATTCACGACAAATCACTATTTTGCTGAAATTTCTTCTTACGACAAACCTATGAAACGACTTCTGCTCTGTCTGAGCCTGCTGGCTGGCCTTTCCCGGCATCCGGCAACCGCTCAGAACACCCCGGCCTTGACGCACGTTCACCCGACCAACTGGTGGGTGGGCATGAAAAACCCGAACCTGCAACTGCTCATTCACGGTCCGCAGGCGGGTGCGATGACCTATCAGATTACTTACCCCGGCGTCCGGCTCGTCAAAACCCACAAGGCCGATAACCCGAATTACGCTTTTCTGGACCTGACGATTTTGCCCTCGGCCAAACCGGGTAAATTCCAGATTACCGGCAAATCCGGCGGCAAAACCGTCTCCCATGCCTACGAACTGATGGCCCGCGACAAATCCCCAAAAGGTCAGGGCGTCAGCACGGCGGATTTCATTTACCTCATCATGCCCGACCGTTTCGCCAACGGCGACCCGGCCAACGACAAGTTCGGCGACATGCTCGACACGAGTGCGGACACGAAGGTACCGCACTTGCGCCACGGCGGTGATTTGCAGGGTGTTATCAACAAGCTGGATTATCTGAAAGACCTGGGTGTTACGGCTTTGTGGATGACGCCGGTCATCGAAAACGACGAAACGCTGAAACGCGAGGCCCCCGACCGGATGCAGGCGGGCTACCACGGCTACCATTTCACCGACCACTACAAAATCGACCGGCGCTTCGGCGGCGAAACGGCCTATCAGAAACTGGCCGACGAACTCCACAAACGGGGCATGAAACTGGTGCAGGACGCCGTCTACAACCACGTTTCCGACGACCACTGGTTTTACAAAGACCAACCCTTCAAAGACTGGTTCAACAACTGGCCCGCTTATACCGGCAGCAACCATAAAGACGTCGTGCTCTACGACCCCTACGCCCCGGCCTCGGACCGAAAAACGCTGCTCGACGGCTGGTTTACGCCCTTTCTGCCCGACTTGAATCAACGCAATCCGTTTCTGGCAAACTACCTGATTCAGCACGCTATCTGGTCGACGGAGATGTTCGACCTGGATGCCTGGCGGGTGGATACCTACAAATACAACGACCTCGACTTCCTGAACCGCTGCAACGCCGCCCTGCTGGCCGAATACCCAAAGATTCACATTTTCGGCGAGTCGTGGGTGGGCAATCCGGTGGCACAGTCGTTTTTTGTCCGGAATAAAATGGATATCGGTTTCAAATCGAATCAGCCGGGCGGACTGGATTTCGTGCTCTACGACGCCATTAATGCGGCTCTGCGGGAGAATTTCGGCTGGGATACGGGCGTCAACCGGGTTCATCAGGCTGTGGCGTCGGATGCCCTTTATGCCGACCCTCTGAAGTTGGTGACGTTTCTGGAAAACCACGATACCGAACGCTTTCTGTCGGTTATCGGCGACGATCTGAACAAATACAAAATGGGCGTGACCTGGCTGCTCACCCAGCGGGGCATTCCGCACTGGTATTACGGCACGGAGGTGCTGATGAACGGCACCAAGAACCCGTCCGATGCCGAAGTCCGAAAGGATTTTCCCGGTGGTTTTCCGGGCGACAAAAACGATAAGTTCACTGAAGGCGGACGCGACAAACGGGAGAACGAAGCATTCAATTACGTCCGCAAACTGGCAAATTACCGAAAAACAACCCCGGCCCTGCAATCCGGGAGATTGACGCAGTATTTACCGCAAAACGGCACCTATGTTTATTTCCGGTATAATGATAAACAAACGGTGATGGTCGCTACGAACCAGAACGATCAGGAGATTGCGCTCGATACCGAACGGTTTGCAGAACGAATGAACGGCTTCCGGTCGGCCCGCAACGTGCTGAGCGGCGAAACGCTGACGGATCTGAAACTGATTAAATTACCGGCCAAATCAGCCGTAGTGTTCGAACTGGGCCGGTGAAATGGGCGGCAGGAAGGATGGATGCCATCGCCGTGCGACCGGTACGCCGGAGCGGGACCGCTCCGAGCGATGGCATCCATCCTTCCTCCCGCCATTCCTGTTTCCGGTCCCGGCATTTTCCGTACTTTTGCCGGTAAACTACAACCAACCTATGAGAGAAGTAAACGCGTTTCTTTTTGACCTCGACGGCGTGATTGTCGATACGGCGGTCTTTCATTATCAGGCCTGGCGACGTATGGCAAACTCGCTCGGCTTCGATATTTCCGAACATTTCAACGAAGGATTGAAGGGCGTGAGCCGAATGGATTCGCTGAACCTGATTCTGGCCGAAGGCGGCGTTTTGCTGTCCGAGGAGCGGAAACTGGAACTGGCGACGCAGAAAAACGAATGGTATCTGGAACTGGTCAACCAGATGACGACCGACGACATACTGCCCGGCGTGACCGCATTTTTCGCCCATTTGAAAGACCACGGCATCCGCACGGCCCTCGGCTCGGTCAGTAAAAATGCCCGTCTGATTCTGGACCGGATCGGCATGACCGACGAGTTCGACGCCATCATCGACGGCAATAAAATTACCAACGGCAAACCCGACCCCGAAGTGTTTCTGAAGGGTGCCGCAGAACTCGGCGTCCAGCCCGATGAGTGTATTGTGTTTGAAGATGCCGTAGCGGGTGTCGAAGCGGGGAAACGCGGCGGCATGTTTGTGGTCGGCATTGGCTCGCCCGATATTCTGACGGAGGCCGATCTTGTTGTGCCCTCGCTCGCCCATCTGACGGTTGCGCAACTGCTTGGCAGCGTTGAACGCGTCAAAGGAGTTGGGTATTAAACGAAATAAATGATGCAGAAACTCGAAACCGCCCGACAGTTGCGGGAACGCATTCAAACAGTCCTCGACACCGTCGGGCGGGAGTTCGAGCCGCTTTCCGACGAACAGTTGCGGTGGAAACCTGCCCCCGACAAATGGAGCATCGCCGAGTGTCTTCAGCATCTGAATCTGGCCGAACGGTTCTACATCCGGAACCTACAGCACAAAGCCGATGGCCTGGGTCTGGTGCAGCATGCGCCGACCGACCAGCCGCTCGGATCCGACTGGGTGGGCAAATCCCTCCGCTGGGCCGTTGACCCGCAGGTGAAAATGAAACTCCCCGCTCCGTCGATGGTCCGCCCACGCTCCGACCTCGACGCCCGCAAAACCCTCGAACAGTTCCGGGAATTACAGCAGTTGCTCCACGACCTGACCGACCGGCTCAGTTATCTGGACTGGAACACGACCAAAATTCCGACCCTGTTTGGTAACTGGCTCAAAATACGCGTAGGCGATGCGCTGCTGATGCTGGTGGCGCATACGGAGCGGCACCTGGCGCAGGCGATGCGGGTGAAACAGACTGGCAAATTTGCGGTTAACTGAGTACATTTACCGAAAACACCCAGGTTATGTTAGCGAAAGATTTGGTATTGAAAGAACTGGAGGATATGGAGGGGGGCGAGTTACTGAAGACACTCGAATATATCCACCTGCTGAAAAAAGCCCGTCCTAACCTGCGCCCGAAGCGGATTATAACGGAGGACCACCTTAAGGTTCAGGAAGCCCTAAAAAACGTTAAAGGCTCAATGAGTCAGTTCATCATTGACGAGCGAGCGGATCGCATATGACCTATTTTTTTGATACGTCCGCATTAGTTAAACATTATTTTCCCGAAAAAGGGACTTTGATTGTAAGACAGATTATTCAAAATGAGGACAATCTTATTTTTATTTCTGAACTATCAGTAGTTGAAATGTTGAGTGCGTTTCACACTAAATTTCGTATCCAACAAATAACGGAGATTGAATTGGAGGTGACGGTTTCAAGTTTTATTAATACCCTCAAAACATACGAAATTAAAGATTTAACTTCCCTGATACGAGAGAAAGCGGCCCAACTGATCATCGATAACAGCCGCATTCGCGCCCTGCGTACGCTGGATGCGTTTCAACTCGCTACGTTTCTGACCTATGCCGAAATCGACTGGCTATTTGTCAGTTCAGATCTGGTACTATGTGAAATTGTCCGAAAATTAGGTCACAACACCTTCGACCCTAGTTTGTAATTTATTCCCGTATACAATCGACCTGTGATGAAAAATTATTTGCAACATGACCCCTGGTGCATCATCGAAGAAGGATGGCACCCGGATTACAACGAGATTACGGAAAGCTGCATGAGCCTCGGCAATGGCCGAATGGGTCAGCGCGGCAATTTTGAGGAAAAATTCTCCGGCAAATCGCTTCAGGGCAACTACGTCGCCGGGGTATATTATCCCGACAAAACCCGCGTGGGCTGGTGGAAGAACGGCTATCCGGAATATTTCGCCAAAGTCCTCAACGCCGCCAACTGGATCGGCATCGACGTCGACGTCGAACACGAGACACTCGACCTGGCGCAGTGCGAAGTGCGGGATTTCCGCCGGGTGCTCAACATGCAGGAAGGGTATCTGGAGCGCTCGTTCATTGCAACGCTAAAAAGCGGCAAAGAATTGAAGGTCAGCAGCAAACGCTTCTGCTCCATCGTCGACGACGAAGCCGGCGCCATCCGCTACAGCGTCACGCCGCTGAACTTCGACGCAACGATAACGTTTACGCCCTGCATCGACGGCGACATCCGCAACCGCGACGCCAACTACGACGAAACGTTCTGGGACGAAGTCCGCAAAGAGACCGGTTTCTGGGAGGCTTACCTCGAACTCCGCACCCGGAAAACCGGCTTTCACGTCGCTACGGGCATGTGCGTCGAAGTGGAACAGGACGGCGTTCGCGTCGATTTTGACCGGGCTGCCGTGCGGTCGCAGCCTATCAAGTACGAAAAATTCGTCGCCTGCCGCATTACGCTTGACTGCCTCAGCGGGCAGGAAACCGTTTTGTATAAGTATGGCGTCAATCTCTCTTCTCTGAACTACAGCCCGGATTCACTCATCCTGGAGGCCCGCCAGTATATCCAGCGCATTTCCGGAAAAGGCTTCGATAAAATGCTCTCCGAACAGAAGCAGGCCTGGGCGGATAAATGGCAAATGAACGACATTGTCATCGACGGTGATGATGCCGCCCAGCAGGGCATCCGGTTCAATATTTTCCAGTTGAACCAGACCTATACGGGCGAGGACGAACGACTAAATATTGGTCCGAAAGGCTTTACGGGCGAGAAATACGGCGGTTCGACCTACTGGGACACCGAGGCTTACTGCCTGCCGTTCTACCTTTCGACGGCAGACCAGAAAGTGGCTCGTAATCTGCTGATATACCGCTACAAACACCTTCAGAAGGCTATCGAGAACGCACAGAAGCTGGGATTCCAGGCCGGGGCGGCGCTGTATCCGATGGTGACCATGAATGGTGAAGAATGCCATAACGAGTGGGAAATCACCTTTGAGGAAATTCACCGCAACGGGGCCATCGCTTACGCCATCTACGACTACGTGCGCTACACGGGCGACGAGCCGTATCTGGTCGAGTACGGTCTGGAAGTACTGATTGCCATCAGCCGGTTCTGGAGCCAGCGCATCAACTGGTCGGAGGCGAAGCAGCAATACGTGATGCTGGGGGTAACGGGGCCGAATGAGTACGAGAACAACGTCAACAACAACTGGTATACGAATTACATCGCCGTCTGGACACTCCGCTACACGCTCGAAGCCATCGACGTCGTGAAGCGCCTGAACCCCGATGCCTATGCCACGCTCATCGACCGGATTCATTTCCAGGAAGAGAAAGAAACAGCCACAGCCCGGCACATCATCGATAAAATGTATTTCCCCTACGACGATAGCCGACAGGTCTTTTTGCAGCAGGACGGCTTCCTCGACAAAGAACTGATGCCCGTCAGCGACATTCCGAAAGACCAGCGGCCCCTGAATCAGAACTGGTCGTGGGATCGGATTCTGCGGTCTTGCTTCATTAAGCAGGCCGACGTGCTGCAGGGGTTGTATTTCTTTGAGGATGAGTTCGATACGGAAACCCTTCGCCGAAATTTTGACTTCTATGAGCCAATGACCGTGCATGAATCGTCGCTGTCGCCCTGCGTACACTCCATTCAGGCATCGAAGCTGGGCATGAAAGACAAGGCGTACGAAATGTATCTGCGCACGGCCCGCCTCGACCTCGACGACTATAACAACGACACCGAAGACGGCCTGCACATCACATCCATGGCCGGAACGTGGCTGGCAGTAGTGAAAGGTTTCGGGGGGTTGCGCGTTGAGCAGAATCAATTGCGGCTATCGCCCTCTTGCCCCGACCAATGGCAGTCGCTGGCATTCAACATTCGTTTCCGAGGTGCCCTGCTGCAGATAACCGTGACAAAGGAGACGGTTACGATCCAAAATTTCGGCACTGATGCCATTACGCTCATCATCCACGGCGAAACTGTGACCATCGATGGGGAAAGCAAAGCGAATGTGGCAGTGCCGGAAGGGCCAGAAACCGTTGCCATTCGGAAGTGAATGAAGAGGGGCAATGGTTTAACAGTATGTGGTTAATTGCCTTTAGTCACAGTTTTTAAACCAAAGCCCCAGCGGGGCGACCGGTTAATAGCCACGTCCCAAATCTGATCTATCAAAGCCCCATCAGGGGCAACCTGTCAATAGAAATGTCCCGAACCAGCCCCGATTACA